>Ga0299906_10000001_pt1 | contig 964870 bp, 867 predicted proteins | sample RVTome_14_FD_200259 | JGI IMG/M metagenome (GOLD analysis project Ga0299906, IMG submission 200259) | Soil microbial communities from uranium-contaminated site in the Upper Colorado River Basin, Wyoming, United States - RVT145D125 (version 2) ...
GATCCTCGCACGCGCCGCACTCCGATGGTGGGATCGGTCTGACACCAACCCCGTCGATCTCAACTACAGGATCGCCATCGCTTGATAACCTTCACCGATCAACTGACGACAAACGGGTTTTTCAACAGGCCCCTCGGTCCGGGTTTCAATCTGATCCCACCGTTCCGGTGGGACACCAAGGCAAAAATCCGAAATCTCAATCAGGTCGTGTACTGCTCATGGGTCACGCGGTCGGCGTGTGATGCGGCAGTCTGCTTCGTCATCCATTCGATGACTCTCGTGATCCCTGATTTCACGTCCACCGTCGGGGTCCAGCCCGTCAGGTCGCGGGCTTTGGAATAATCGCAGCAGAGGCGTTCGACTTCGGACTGAGCAGGACGGATACGTTGCGGGTCGGTGACGACATCAAGGGGCTTGCCCAGTATCACCCCGACAATTCTCACGACATCGCCGATTGACGTTTCCACACCCGTGCCGATGTGCAGCTCGGTGCCCGGCGGCAGATCGGATACGGCCGCGCCGATGAACCCCGACACCGTGTCGGCGACATACAGAAAGTCGCGTGTCGGATCGGTCGCGCCCAGACGAATGACATTGCCGGTCAGCGCCTGACGGATGATTGTCGGGATGACAGCGCGCGGCGACTGACGTGGGCCATAGGTGTTAAACGGGCGCAGGATCACCGCGGGGAGAGCGAAGGCGCGCGCGTACGACTCGACCAACGCATCGGCGCCGATCTTGGAAGCGGCATACGGCGACTGCCCGCAACGGGGATGCGCGAGCGTGATCGGTACGAATTGCGCAGTGCCGTAGACTTCGGATGTCGAGGTATGAATCAGCCGCGTCACACCCGCATCGCGGCAGGCGTTGAGCACGTGCAGTGTGCCGACGACATTGGTCTGCACATAGTCGGTGGGGTTTTGATACGAAAACGGAATCCCAATCAATGCGCCAAGATGGAAAACATACTCGCAACCGTTTACTGCGCTTCGAACCGCTTCGGGGTCTTTCAGATCGCCGCGGACGATTTCGATCTTGTCACGATTCGACAAATCGGCGAGATGGCCCAGCCGGTTTTGTGAGTCATAACGCAGCAGGGCGCGAACATACGCCCCCAACCCGAGCAATCGTTCGGTCAGATGCGAGCCGATGAATCCGGCCGCGCCGGTGACCAGGACACGCTTTGTCGACAGCGGGTTCATATTGTAATCATCGGATGATTCTTCGGCTGTCCGTAGGGGCACGGCGCGCCGTGCCCCTACGGCTCATTGAACAACACTGCGGCGATTCAGTATCACGGTTGCCCAGCCGATCGTGGCGAGAGCAAGAATCGCCGCGATCAATACGAGCCGCAACGCGCCGGCGTCATCGCCGATTTGCACGCGCTGGTAGATGGCCGAGGGAATCGTCTGCGTCATTCCCGGAATGTTTCCGGCAACGATCACGGTCGCGCCGAATTCACCCAATGCGCGTCCGAACGCCAGCAACACACCCGAACCGATACCGGCTTTCGTTTGTGGCCAGATCACTGACCGGAGAATCAGGACGCGGCCGGCGTCGAAACCGCGCGCCGTGTCGACCAATCGTTCATCGACAGCGGCGAATGCCGCCGCCGCGCTGCGGGCAAGCAGCGGAAAGGCGACGATTCCCGACGCCAGTATCGCGCCCCACGGCGTGAACGCGGGTGTACTTCCAATCGCATCCCAGACCGATCCGAGCGGCCCGTGCGGCGACGAGAGATAGAGTACGGCAAACCCAGTCACAACCGGCGGCAATACCAACGGCAATGCGACAACGGTTTCGATCAGGACGCGTCCTCGCAGTTTCCTGCGTCCGAGTAGTCCGCCGACTGCGATCCCGGGAATCGTGATCCATGCGGTCGCCCCGAGTGCGATCACCAGCGACAGACGCAGCGCATCCCAATCAGCCTGCGTCACTGTCCACCTGCCGACAAACGCATCTGTTGCGGCAACGGCTGAAATCCCGTCTGTGCAAACACCGATCGCGCGCGTTCGGAAATCAGGAAACCGATCAGTCCGGCTCGTGACGCATCGTTTGCGGGCATCCGGTCGAGCACGGCCAATCCATATACAACAGGCGGATAAAGCGAGTCGGGAACGATGCAACCGATGCGCAAATCCGTGAACGGCCGCAGGTCGGTCTCATAGACGATCGCCGCATCGGCCAATCCGACGCGCAGCGTTCGCGTCGCTGCCGCGGCATTCTCGGCGATGATCATGCGGTCCTGCACCTGCCCAGAGAGGCCGCACTGGCGCAATGCGGCTTCGGCATACCGCCCGACCGGTGCTGACTGTGGATCGGCGATCACGATGCGTGCGATCGCTTCCGCTTTCAAATCAGCCAATGAATCGACGCGGTACGTTGCGTTTTTATGCACCGCGACGACCAGCCGATTGGTCAGCCACGGAGTCCATGCCGCTATGCGGTCGACGTCGCCGTCGAGCAACCGTTCGATCCATGTCGTGTCGGCGGTGAGAAACAAATCGGCCCGCGCGCCGCTGCGGATCTGCTGCGCGAGCATTCCCGATGCGCCGTACGCGACCCGCACGTCGGTGTCGTTTTCCCGCTCAAACTCCGACAGCAATGAATCCAGAGGAATCTGCAGCGATGCCGCCGCGAGGATCACCAGCGGTTTCTCCTGCTTACCGGGAGAGCACGCTCCCAGGATTGCCAAAAGCAGCATCGTCCAGCCGACGATCCGCGCCATCATCGGTCCCCCACTCTGCCGGGTGCTGAAGGCGAATCGGCGAAAACCCGCCAACGTGCCAGCAACACGCGCAGATGACGCCGATACAGCGAGATCATCCCCAGTCCGCAGAGGCCGCCGTAGACCCAGCCGCCCAGCAAGTCGAAGGGATAATGAACGCCGACATAGACGCGTGAATACGAAACCAGGACAGACACCCCGATCAACGTCCAGAGCCACCGACGATAGAGCAGACCGAAGAAGAGCGCGGCCGCCATGGTCGATGTCGCATGACCCGATGGAAACGACAAGGTCCGGCCGCAGCGGGTCAGGATGCGCGCCCCCTCGACATCGTGGCAGGGACGGGGTCGTCCCACCAACGGCTTGAGCAGATACGATGCCGTCTGATCGGTGATCGCGACCAGTACGATAGCAATCAGCACGGCCGATCGCCCCTTGCCTCCGCCGAAAACAACCAGTGGAATCAATGCCGCCGCAACCGCATAACGGATGTATGTGATCGACGTCACGATCGGCATGAGCCAGTCGAAGAATTCGTTGGCGGAGCCGACGTTGAGTTGCAGAAACAGACGGGTATCGATGGCGATCAGCCAGTCGGGCATCGCGACGGTCCCTCTTCGATGGACAGTCTAACAGGAATGGTCGCGCGAAGCGATGTTTAAGGAGAATCTAACAAACAGTCGCGTTCAGTCGGTACAGGGATCGCAACGCTGGTCGTCGTCGCGGAAGGCGGTGGACACGACGACCACGGCATCAAAGACGTTGATCAGTCCGTCACAGGTGACATCGGCGCGATTCTTGTGCGGACAGTACGGGTCGGCAAGCGGCATTTCACCATTGCGGAAGGCAATGTTCACGAGAATGACCACGTCGAAGACAGTGATGATTCCGTCTTCGTCGAAGTCACCCTGGTAACGGCAGTCGCATGCCACGCCATACCAGAAACCGTCGTCGACTCGGGCATCCGCCGATTGCCGCCGGATGACTGCGGTCTGTCCCGCCGAACCGCCGATCGCGCCACCGCTGGTCAGGCCGCCCTGGTCGACCGTGGCGGCATCGGCCAGGGAGAGCATCAACAGTCCCAGCAGCCCAATGCACCATGTCCGCCGCAGCGACGGCCACGACGGTTGGCGCCAATGTCGCATTCGTCCCATGTTACGTGTCGCACCCTGCTCCGAGAGTTTTATCGGCAGGCACGGGACATCATCAAGCCGATGTCGGTGCATCCCCGGCGGTGGTAAAGGACCCGTCTGTAAGATACTCATTGTTTGGCTGAAGGCAATGAGGGCAACCGCCAGTCGTATTCCCAATGTTCCCCTTGGCTCGACCCGAACGGGCCAATAACTTTGGGGCATGTCCGCGAAGCGCATGCACAAATCGCATCCCGCCGCCGCCCCGTACGACCTGATCTCTGTCGGAGCACACCCCGATGATGTCGAGGTCGGCACCGGCGGTGTCCTATGCAAGATGGCGCAGCAGGGACGGAAAGTCGGGATCGTTCTTCTCACCGAAGGTGAGATGGGGACCGGGGGCAACCGGGGTGTCCGTCGCAAGGAGGCCGATGAAGCCGCCCGCATCATGGGTGCGACGATCATCAAACGATTCGACTGGGGTGACTCGAAACTGGCCGACAGCTACGAGCACCGCGCGGCGCTGGCGGCGCTCATCCGCAAACACCGTCCCCGAATCATCCTCGCCCCGCATTGGGATGGATTCACGGGACGGCGGCAATCACACCCCGACCATCTGGCGGCTGGGCGCATTGTCATGAACGCCGCCAACCTCGCTTCGTTGGCAAAGCTCGGCGGTCCGCACGACGCACATCGCGTGGCGGCAATCTATCACTACTTTCTCCCTTCGAGCGTCAGCCCGTCGTTTGTCGTCGACATCTCCGCCCAGTTTGACCAGTGGATGGCGGCGCTCTCCGCGCACAAGACGCAGTTTCTCAACCCGAGGAAGACCCGCGACTATATGTGGTCGCTGGACACGATGGCCCGCTCCTTCGGAGCGCGGATCGGTGTTCGATACGGACAGGGGTTTCTCTCGGCGGAACCGTTGCGCATCGACGACCCCATGACCCTCGTACAGGGCGACCAAGTTGTGATCTGACCCCCACGCAATCAGACTCCTGCCTCACCCGAACGAGCTCCATCGGGGTATATCCTTCTGATTGAATGCGTGGCTGAACGGAACGGTTCAAATCAGGACGCCGTGGTTCAGCTTCGAATCTTGTCAAATAGTCGGGTCTGGCAGCCGCATTCGAGGGAGCCACTAACAGGTTGGGTGGTATTATATTCCATGTGCGGTCAGAGAGCTGTCTGAGACAGACTGACTGGACGGTTGCTATCCCACAAGCAGGTACATGCGTCCGGGATGGGTAGTCACACGGGCATTTTAGTCACTGCGAATGCAACGGGCGCGGTCGTAAGATTGGTCGAAAGGGCGGCTGTGGAATGAAGCGGATCATCTGGGGAGTCATCATCGTCGCGTTAGTCGCCGGCGGGTATTGGTGGTACTCGAATCGCGGTGATGACGCGGCCACGGCCCTGTCGTTTGTGCGCGAGGCCGTCGCCGAACGAGGCGATCTGGTCGTATCGATCACCGCTACGGGTCGGATCGATCCGGTCGAGCAGGTCGAGGTCAAATCGAAGGCTTCCGGCGAAATCATCGAATTGCCGATCCAGGAGGGGAGCTTTGTTCATAAGGGAGATCTGATCGCGCGGCTCAACCGGGTCACGGCTGAAAACGACTATGAACAGGCCAAAGCTGATTTGGCGGTTGCCGAAGCGACCGTGCGGCAGCGTCAACGCGAACGCGTCCGGGCCCAATCGCTGATGGAACAGGGCCTGGCATCGGCCAATGAACTCGATCAAGTCGTGCTGACCTATGAGCAGGCCAACTCGCAATTTGTGCGTGCACGGGCCGCGCTCTCAACGGCGCAGGAGCGATTGGAGGATACCGAAGTCCGCGCACCGATTGACGGTATCGTATTGACACGGCCCGTCGAGATCGGCCAGGTCATCTCCTCGGGGACCACGACCGTGACCGGCGGCACGTTGTTGTGCACCGTGGCCCGGATGGACAAAGTGTACGTTGTCGCCGACGTCGATGAGACCGACATCGGGCGCGTCGAGCCCGGCCTGGTCGCCAAAATCAGCCCCGATGCCTTTTCCGATCTGAGTCTGGAGGGCATCGTCGAGCGCATCGCGCCGCTGGCCAAAGTCGAGCAGAATGTCACGGTTTTCGAGGTCACCGCGCTCGTCAAAAACGAGGATTTCCTTCTGAAGGCGGGAATGAACGCCACCTGCGAGATTGTGATCGCCGAGTCGCGCAACACGATCATGATACCGGCGCGCGCGGTGCAGATGCGCCCACGCGAGACGCGCCCCGAAAACCGCGACACCACCAATGTTCCACGCCAGTTCTCCGCAAGCGATGCGATTGCCGGCGAGGGACCGCCGCGTCGTGGGGGCCGGATGGGACCGGCCGTCGAAGTACGGAGCAACGGACTGACTCAGTGGCGCCCGGTCACAACCGGCCTGTCCAACTACGAAGACATCGAAATCGTCGAGGGTGTGGCCGAGGGCGATACCGTTCTCTACAATCTGTCTTCCGGCGCCCTGCAGCAACGCGCCGATTTTCGTGACCGCATGCGCGAACGCAGCAGTGTGCCGGGCATGCAGCGCTCCCGCTGAGGCAATCCGGAGCACATGAGCTCATCAGACACAGGCGTACGCGTCGGTTCCGGCATCAGTCTGGGCGAAGCCATGGGTGTGGCGACCACCGCGCTCAGCTCCAACAAGATGCGCTCGGCGCTGACCATGCTGGGGATCATCATCGGAGTGGCCGCGGTCATCACCATGGTGGCGCTCGGCACCGGGGCCCAGCGGGCGGTCACCGATCGCATCACGTCTCTGGGCGCCAATCTGCTCTTTGTTCGACCGGGTGCTTCGATGATGGGGCATGTGCGACTGGCAGCGGGCGCCGTCGAATCGCTCGATCAGGATGACGCGGATGCGTTGGCGAAGGAGTGTCCCTCCATCACCGCCGTCGTACCCGAAGCCAGCGGCTCCTATCAGGTCAAATACGAAAACAAAAACTGGAACACCCGCGTGACAGGCACGACCGCCGACTTCGAATGGGTGCGCAATTCGCCGGTCGCCAACGGCGAGTTCTTCACGGTTTCTGATGACGCGCGACGGCAGCGCGTCTGTGTCATCGGCAAGATCGTCGCCGATAATCTGTTCGGCGAAGATGACCCGATCGGCCGTACGATCAAGATTCGCGGCATCAACTTCGCGGTCAAAGGCGTGCTGCAGGAGAAGGGATCGCAGGGGTGGTTTAATCCCGACGACATGATTTTAGTGCCGTTGCAGACAGCGCTCTATCGTGTGTTGGGACGCGACACGTACGGGTCGGTCACGCTGCGCGTCGCCGATGAGAGTCTGATGGACCTGGCGACGGTCGAAGTTGAGAATGTCCTGCGGCGGCGTCACAATCTCGCTGAAGGCCAGGAGAACGATTTTTCGGTACGCTCCAACAACGACGTCAGCGCCACATTGGGCGAGACCACGCAGACGTTTACCGCGCTGTTGGCGTCGGTGGCGCTCGTATCCCTGCTGGTCGGCGGGATCGGCATCATGAACATCATGCTCGTTTCGGTCACCGAACGCACGCGCGAGATCGGCGTGCGCATGGCATTGGGCGCGCGCCGTCGCGACATCCTGACACAGTTTCTGATCGAATCGACCTCGCTGGCGGTGATCGGTGGGATCGTCGGCATCGCATTGGGGATCGGGCTGTCGGTGGCGCTGGCGCGCTTCTACGGCTGGAATACGCTGGTCTCGCCGCAGTCGGTCCTGCTCTCATTCGGGTTCTCCGCGGTGGTCGGCATCTTTTTCGGGATGTACCCGGCGCGCAAAGCCGCGCTATTGGACCCGATCGATGCGCTGCGCTACGAGTAGCGAATTTCCAATCACAGCTTGAAGTCGTAACGATTTGTCCGCTATGATGGCCGTGGCCTGCTGGTGGCGAAGTGTGCGGGTCAGCCTTTGGGGGGCCGGGGGTCGATGACCCGGGCGACTTCGTTCGTCGCGATCTCATCGCTGCGCGATGACCGTCGGCCCCAGGGCCGACCGGCACAGAGTGAATCCTGAGTTATCGTGGCCATGCGTGTCATACGAACTGCGCCACTCAGGCCGCTCAAGGGGAAACGCATCGCCGTTCTGGGATATGGCGCCCAGGGACGCGCGCAGGCGTTGAACTTGCGCGACGCGGGATTTGCGCCGATTGTCGGGCTACCGTCACGCAGCGGTTCGCGACGTGCCGCCCGTCGCGACCGCTTGGCCGTCGTCACACCAAGAGATGCGGTTCGCAATACGGACATTATCTTCGTCCTTGCCCCTGATCATTTGCACGGGCGTCTGTTCACATACGACATTCGTCCCAATCTCCGAACCGGGCAGATGCTGGTGTTTGCACACGCATCGTCGGTGCATTTCGGCATGGTCAAACCACCGAAGGGCGTCGATGTTGTGCTGATTGCGCCGTTGGGACCGGGCAAACGGCTCCGTGAATTGCGCGGACAGCGCGACGGTGTCGGCTGTTTCTTCGCTGTGTATCAGAATGCCAGCCGACGGGCACGTCCCATCGGACTGGCGCTGGCCAGGGCGGTCGGCTGCATTTCCGCCGGCGCCATCGAAACGACATTTGCACTCGAAGCGGTGGGCGATCTGTTCGGTGAGCAGGCGGTTCTCTGCGGCGGATTGGGTGCGCTCTTGCAGGCAGGCGTCGAGACTCTGGTTCGCACCGGGCATCCGCCGCATGCGGCGTACCTCGAATGTGTCTATCAAATTGATCTGATCGTCGATCTGATCAAGCGCGATGGATTGGCCGGGATGTACGACGCCATCTCGCCGACCGCGGCGTATGGCGCAGCCGTCGCCGGGCCGGAGATCATCTCAGCGGACACGCGTCGCGCGATGCGGCGATTGCTGCGTGAGATCGAATCGGGGCGGTTTTTCCGGCAGTGGGTGGAGAAGCAGTCCCGCAGGCAGAGGCGGCCCACGGTTTCGAAGCAATTTCGACGTGGGGAGAAGACAGTTCTGCAGCAACTGGGAGGTCCGTGACGTGATAGGACCGTTACCCGAGGGCGGGAGACATCACGGCGCAGGCTCTTCTGTATCGGATATCGTGAACTCTTCGAGTGCGCTGTATAATCCCGTCAGCCGCTCGTAGAGTGTCGCGCGTTCTTCGGTCAACGCTGCCAGCCGCTGCCAGTCGCGGGCGCTGGCTTCATCGGCGAGTTCCGATTCGATTTTTTCCAAACCCCGTTCGGTCTCGGCGATTTGGCATTCAATCTCTTCTCGCTTGCGCTGAATGCGGCGCTGTTCGGAGCGGGCTTTCTTCTGCTCCTGCCACTGTTGCGCGGCGTCGGATGGTTCCTTTGGCGATTCGGCTGCTGCACGTAACACGGCGTCCTGTTGTTGCCGATGAGACCAGTCGGAGTAGTTTCCCAGCGACATCGCAACGCCGCCCTCGGCGACATACAGAATCTTTGTTGTGAAGCGATCGAGGAATCGCCGGTCGTGACTGACGACGATGGCGGTGCCTTCAAACTGCGCCAGTGCCTCTTCGAGCACCTCGCGCGCGTCGACATCGAGATGATTGGTTGGCTCATCGAGCACCAAACAGTTCGCATTCGTAAGCATCAACCGCGCCAGCGCCAGTCGGTTTTTCTCACCGCCGGAGAGGTCGACGACATTCTTGAAGACATCATCGCCCGTGAAGAGAAATCGCGCGAGATAGCTGCGCAACGGTCCGGCCTCAAACTGCGGGTGCGCATTCCAGATTTCGTCGATGACAGTGCCGGTGCCGTCGAGTGTCGCGAGATGCTGGTCGAAGTAGGCGATGTTGACCCGTTCGCCGATCCGGATGGTGCCATCGTAATCCACATCGTCACCGATCAGCATACGCAGGAGCGTCGATTTCCCCGAGCCGTTGGGGCCGATCACGCCGATCTTGTCGCCGCGTTCGCAGGCGAACGATACATTGTCCAACAGTGTCAGTTCGCCGATTGATTTGCTCAGGTCCTCGACAATCAGCACCTCGCGAAACGACCGCCGCTGGGCTTCAAAGCGCAGGCGCATCGTCGCGCCGTCGCCCTTGGGCTGCTCCAGACGCTCGAGCTTGCCGAGCGCTTTACGGCGGGACTGCGCCTGTTTGGTTTTCTGTCCGGCAATGTTTTTGACGATGAACTCTTCGATACGGGCGATCTCGGCCGCCTGCAGATCAAATGCCTTCTGCTGCCGGGCGCGGCGTTCGGGCTTGGCGCGGCGATAGTAGACGTAGTCGCCATCGTAAAACTCCAATTCCTTGTGCGACAGATCGACGACGCTTCCGGCAAAACGCTCGAGGAAGACGCGGTCGTGCGAAATCAGCACGACCGCGGCAGTCGATTCGGTCAGGAATGTCTCCAGCCACTCGACCGCGGGAATGTCGAGATGATTGGTCGGTTCGTCCAACAGCAACAGATCGGCCGGACGCAGGAGCAACCGGGCCAACTCGGCCCGGGTCCTTTCGCCGCCGGAGAGCAGGCCGACCCGACGACGCCATGCCGCGGTCGGAAAACCCAGGCCGCCTAACGTTACCTCGACCTGTCGATCCAGATCGTACCCGCCGAGATGCTCAAACTCCGTCTGCGCCCCGCCAAGCTTCGTGTGAAGATCTTCGTCGTCGGGAGCCGCCGCCACCGCCCGCGTCAATTCATCCAGACGCGCACGCAACGCGAGGATGTCGGCGCGGGCATCGCGGACATACTCAAACAACGATTGTTCGATCGTGCGGTCGGGAATCTGATCCAGCTCGAGGATGCGCACGCCGCGCCCCAGCGTCCGGATTCCGGCGTCGGGAGTCATGCGTCCCGACAGAATGCCCATCAGCGTCGACTTGCCCGAGCCATTGCGCCCGACCAACGCGATCTTCTCGCCGGACTTAATCTCCCAGTCGATGCCGGAGAGGACCACTCCGGTCGGGTAGCGTTTGCCGATTCCATGGAGCGCGACCAGAATCATGCGAGACAAGAAAGCGGATCGGGGATCGGACATGCACCTGGAATCCCGGTGATGGGGAAACCGGCGGGCTATTCGGCGGCGATCGCCGCCGCGCGCACGGGTTCACCGATCGCATCCCCGGAGAGCGGCATCTCGCGTTTGCGCGTGCGCGCAACCAGCATTTCGAGGAAAAACAGCGCCGCCACCGCCCAGAGGAAGGCGGGACGGATCTCGGTGCCGTAACGAATCTGATTGACGGCGGCGGTCAATGGTTCCTCGCCGTCAACAAAGACCACGTTATATCCCTCCAGCCGCCGCGTCAGCTCCTCACGGCTGATTTGCGCGGGCGCAGTCTCCAGGGGGTCGAGGTTGACGCTGAAGGCATCGATGGCGGCATCGCCGCCGGAGCCGGCCACCACACGGTAAACGCCCGGATCGGGACGACCGTCGAGCGTGATGCGCACCTGAGTCGCTCCCCGGTCGATACCTGGCATCAGGCGGCTGCCGTCGGGAGCGATCACCTCCAGGACGGCGTCGGCCGAGAGCGCCGACGTCAATTCGCGGCTGATCGGTTCGCCGACCAGGAAATCGCCGCGCCGTTCGCCGACATCGGCGGCGCAGTACTCAGCCAGCCGGTTCATGAACGGTACGAAGATCGAACGCAACGGAAAATTGGTGTACGGCGCATTCATCGGCGTCCACAGGACCAACAGTTTGCCCGCGTCGAGGTGGATTTCCTGCAGCGCCGGGCGTCCGCCGGAAAAGCGGACCAACGTGCGCCCGACGTCATCGCCTTCGGTACGGAAGATCGCATACCAGCGCAGCTCGGGAATCTTCTCGCGGCTGACCTCGGCGTAAACCGACCAGATCGGATGGCTCCAGTCGAAGTCTTCCCATACAAAGTACCGATCGGGCTCCGGCAATGACGGCGGCTGTCCGAGGCGGCGCGAGAAATACGGCCCGGCCAGCAGCATGTTCCATGACGTGGTGTCGGCATCGAACGATGGCACCGCGAAAACTCCCCCTCCGGCGCGCACATAACGGGTCAGATGATCGACGACCGCGCGCTGCGGCGAACGCCAGTCGGTGATCACTACACAATCAAAATCGAAGAGATTAGTCCCCGGCAGATCATCGACTGTCGCATGCGTGACGTCGATGCGACGCTGCGCCGTCGGATCGGGCGCCAGCGCCAAACCGGCCGCGAGCCGCCCGGACGGAGAATCGGCGGCGAGCAGAACCTTGATCCGATCGGGGACTGTCACGGCAAAATACCGGCGGTTGTTGAGCGTGTTGTCGTCGGCGGAGATCTCGACAAAGCCATCGTGCACCCCCGGCGACTCCACCGCCGCATCGAAGGTGATTGTTGCACTCGCGCCCGGTCCGACGTTGGCGGTGTTTTGGGCAATGCGTCGCCCGTCGATGAACAGACTGACCAGTAGTTTGTCGACGTCGGCATCGGTGTTGTTGCTGACGGTGGCGCTGAGACGAAACGGCGACAACGGCTCGATCAACTGGTTTTCAAGATTCACCCGGCCGACACCCAGGTCGTAAGCACCCTGCTCCGACACGTCGACCGCATAGATCGTCACATTCCCGTCGCCGGGCTGCGGCGGCGCGATCGTCGTGTGGACGAATCCCTCGCGGCGAAAATCGCTGAAGAGATACAACTCGCGGTTGAGATTCTCCGACTGCCGCAAGGCGGCCAGCCCCGCGGTGATGGCCGCGCCGGCATCGGTGCCGGCACTTCCGACCGGTGTTTCCGCGAGACGTTTGGTCAGGGCCGCGATATCGGCGGTCGGCGGCAGCGTCGGCGGCGGGTGGATGTCAAACGGCAGGGCAATCGCCTCATCCCCTTCACCCCAGAGATCGGCCATCGAGGCAATCTTACGTTGCGCGCGGTCGTAGGCCGTGCCGTTGGGAGTTTCCAGCGCCATCGAGGCGGAACGGTCGACGGCGAGCACGGCTGTTGTCCGCGCGCGCGAACCCAATGCGGCGAACAGCCCGCCTTTCAGAGCCGGACGCGCAAATGCCAGCACGGCCAGCGCGATCATCAGCGTGCGGATGGTCAACAGCAGCCAGCGTCGCCACTGGAGGCGGCGCATCCGCGTCTTGCGCAAATCGCGCAGGAACATCACCGACGAAAACTCGACCGTGCGGAGCTGTCGCCGATTCAGCAGGTGAATCAGCAGCGGCACGAGCGCGGCGGCCAGTCCCGCGAGGATGGCGGAATTCAAGAAGTTCATCAGTTCAAACGACGCCCGTTATCGGGTTTGTTGATCAAGTCGCGCGCAGCCACTTGTTCGGCGTAGGGTGACGGCATCGCAAAAACCTGATCGTACGCTTCGATTGCCAGCGCGCGCTCACCGCGTCGGTCGTGGCATTGGCCGATCAGGCGCGCGATGTGAGCACGGTCGACCACCGCATCGGCGATGTAGGCGGCTGCTTCCAAGTGCTGGAGCGCGACATCGAGACTGTCCAGCTCCATGAGCGCTTCCGCCGCTTGTGCCCAGATACCCGGATCGCCGAAGTTTGTTTCCAATTGCTGATTGACGATCGTCAGCGCCTCGACGAAATACGGCCGTGCCAAATAAGTTTTGGGGTCATCACGCAGGCTCCGGCCGATGCGTAACAGCAGATCCGCGTGAGTGCGCGGCGCGGTTCGAGACACCAGTCCCCGCTGCCAGAGCGTCACGGCCGAGTCCACCCGGCGCCGGTCGTACTGGATGTCCCCCAAGCGCAAGAACGCCAGTCCGTTGATGCTGTCCTGCTCGACCAGCGCGTTGAAAGCCAGCGCCGCATTGACCCAGTCGCCCTGCGCCCAATACGCCTCGCCCAAAAGCGTGTAATACGACAACTCTTGTGGGAAACGCTTGTAGAGCCAGTAGAATGCCGACGATGATTTTTCCCAGGCGCCGATGTGTCCGTAGGCGTATCCCAGATCGCGGCGCACCGTCGGCTCCGGCAACGGCGCGACCGTCACCGCTTCCTCCAGCAGGCGCAGCGAACGCTCCAGCCGATGGTAGTAACGATCCCGTATCGCCTCATTGTAGAGTTCCTCGGAAGAAAACGTTCGCGCGTTCAAGTATTGCGCCCAGTCGGTTTCCAGCTCGCCGAGTGTCTTGCCGTACACCGACCACACGGCGCGGTGCACCGACAGATCGGTGGCGCGGTCGTAGAGGTCCCGGAACTGACCGCGACCATGCGTCGCGATCAGCCAGCGCACGAACGAGGCGGCGTGATGCAAAGCAGCGGTCGGATCGCGCCGCTTAAAACCGATCGTCGTCGCGATCGAGTCTAATGCAATGCGCCGTCCGGCGGCCCAGTCGCCAAGGATTTCGTGGTCGGACAGATCGGCATACGCCGATGCGCCCAGCGCCAGGAGCGCCGGCGCGTATCCCCACCAGCGATACAGGCCGACCAGCATCGATCCCTGCACATTGACCGTGCTGACATCGGCGTCATAGCGGGACACGACGCGGCTGCGTGACGGATCGACCGACAGGCCGGTGGCGTCGTCGAAGGGAAACTCATCGCAGACGCCATCGATGAAATAGTAGCTGACTTTACCGGGTGCGGTAAGATTGAACGTATCGCGCAGTGTGTTGTACTCGTTCTCAAGAATCGGGCGCAAGCGGTCGGCATGAAAGACCGCCAATGAGAACTGTGTCGCAAAGAACTCGTGATACGTCGCCGGGGCCACCCGCCAGCCGGTCGTGTCGTTCGGTGACAGGGATCGCGACGGGACGAATTCGACGCGCGACGGCACAATCGAAACGCGGTAAGTCGACTTCCCCTTGCCGGAGACGTGATCGATGAGCAACGGAACGCCGTACTCGACGTGGACGTCCTCGAACAGCGGCGTCGGGTTGGGGCCGAACCGGTATAGTCCGTAACGTAGACTGACCGCCTCAGAGCCCGCCTCGGTGGCCGTGATATACAGCGTGAAATTCGCCGCATGCAGTGTCGCCTCGCGTCCCAACGGAATGACCACGTCCAGCGAATCGATGCGCTGCGACTCCGGCGGGTCGGCGTCGAGTTGCTCGGTCACCGCGATGAGCAGGCGGGTTCCCGGCTGTGTCCGCTCCGGATTCTGGGCGAGAGCCAAACCGGGCGCAGACACCGCTAGCAAAGCGCACAGTACCAGCGGCCGCAGCGATCGGGGTTTTGGGTGATGCATTGACAGCATGCAAGCGCGTGCGATTATGGTTTCGCGCCCGCCTGCTTGCGCAGGAAGGCGAGGTTCATCTTGTCGAATTTGCCGGCTTCGTCCTTCGGCGTCTCCAGCAGTTTGGGGACACGTTTCAGACGCGCATCGCGCATGAGAAACCCGAACGCATCGGGGCCAATAAAGCCCTTGCCGAGATGTTCGTGACGGTCCTTGCGCGTGCCGAAGTCATACTTTGAGTCATTGCAGTGGATCGCATGGAGCCGCTTGAGGCCGATGACCGAATCAAAACTGCTCATCGTGTCCTTATAGCCCTTCTCGGTGCGGATGTCATATCCCGCCGCGAAGATGTGGCAAGTGTCGAGGCAGACACCGGCGCGTTCACCGCGATCGACCTTGTCAAGAATCGCCTTGAGTTCTTCAAATGTCGCACCCAGATGCGCGCCCGTCCCGGCGGTCGTTTCCAGCAGGATCAGCGTCTGGCCCGTTGGCGTATTCGACAGCACATGGTTGATCGCATTGGCGATGCGTCCCAACCCCTGTTCGGCACCTGTGCCCATATGGGAACCCGGATGGAACACCAGTCCGGCGATCCCCAACTGATCGCAGCGTTCGTATTCGACCAGCAGCGCATCGCGTGATTTCTCCCACAGCGCCGCATCGGGCGACGCGCAATTGAGCAGATACGACGCATGCGCGATCGCCGGATCGATCCCGGTGCGCTTGCGCTCTGCGGAAAACTGCGCGACCTCCTCCTCGGTGAGCGGTTTGGCGCGCCACTGGTTCGACGATTTGACGAAGAGCTGCACGCAATCGCAGCCGGCTGTCTCGGCGTGCAGCACGGCATTGAACACGCCGCCGGCAATGGACATGTGCGCGCCGACCAGCGGACCGTCGGCGCCGGCTTGGGATGTCTTGGCCATCAGTCTGGTGTCTTCCGGATCAGTTGAATCGGTTCAGAACAAACGTTGACGCTTGGACAGGTATGAGACCAATGCAAAGTCGTACGGGACCTGAGTGTCGATCGGTACATAGTCGATAAAGGCGCTGCGGCATTCGCGCCGGTAACGGTCGACGTGCGCGCGCAGCGACCGTTGATACTCCGAGCGAATCTGCCAGGGCAGTGTCGAGATTTCTTCCCCGGTTTCGAGATCCTTGAACAATGCCTCTTCGGTGAAAGTGAAATCACGTTCGGCCGGATCGAGGATGTGAAACACCAGCACCTCGTGTTTCCGATGACGGAAGTGCTTCAGCCCGGCCAGCACCCGTGTGGGATCGTCGAACAGATCGGAGAGCACGATGATCAGTCCACGCCGTTTGATGCGCTCGGCCATCTCGTGCAGGGCCGAGGCGGCATTGGTCGCACCCGACGGCTCGACACCGGCCAGCGTGGTCAGCAGCGCGTGCAGATGCACCGAGGCCGACTTGGGCGGGACATAGTGACGAATTCGCTCATCGAAAACGACCATGCCCGCGGCGTCCCGCTGCTTGAGCATCAGAAACGACAACGCGGCCGCGAAGCTGGCGGCATAGTCGAACTTGCTGATCTTGCTGGAGGTGTAGTGCATCGAGCGCGAAGCATCCAACAGGATGTATGACTTCAAGTTTGTTTCTTCCTCGAACTCTTTGACGAAATAGCGGTCGGACTTGGCGAATACTTTCCAGTCGATGTTCCGGATCGCATCGCCGGGCATGTACTGACGGTGCTCGGCGAACTCGACGGAGAATCCATGATAGGGTGACTTGTGCAGCCCGGTGATGAACCCCTCGACCACGAGCCGCGCCTTCAGCTCCATCGACTTCAGCCGGGAGATGACGTCGGGATCGAGGAATTTTCGGTAGTCGGTGGTGGGCATGGGGAGTATCAGATCGGGGTCAGCAAGCTCACTCCAAGATGCACAGAGACTGGGGCCCTCACTCCTTCGCCTTCACATCATTCAGCAATCGCTCGACGATGTCGAGCGTGCCGACGCCGTCGGCTTCGGCGTTAAATGATGTCACAATCCGGTGACGCAGGACCGGACGGGCGACTGCCCGGACGTCTTCGACTGACGGAGTCGGGCGGCCATCCAGAATCGCGCGGCACTTGGCGCCCAAGGTCAGATACTGCGCTGCGCGCGGGCCAGCACCCCACGATACCCAGTCCTTGATGTAGGGAAGCGCCTGCGCACCATTGGCGCTGGGACGGGTCGCGCGCGCCAGCGAGACGGCATACGAGATCACGTAATCGGACACCGGGACGCGCCGGACCAATTGCTGCAGCGCCTTGATCTTCTCGGCGGTCATCACCACACGCAGATCGGCAGTCGCCGCTGACGTGGTTGTACGGACGATTGTGTTTTCATCGGTCTCGTCGGGATAGTCGACAAAGATATTGAACATGAACCGGTCCAACTGCGCTTCCGGCAGGGGGTAGGTTCCCTCCTGCTCGATGGGGTTTTGCGTTGCCAGCACGAAAAATGGCTCATCGAGACGGAATGTCTCACCGCCGGCGGTGACCTCATGCTCCTGCATCGCTTGCAGGAGAGCCGCCTGGGTTTTCGGGGGAGTCCGGTTGATTTCATCGGCCAACACGATATTGGCGAAGATCGGCCCCTTGACGAACCGAAACATGCGTTTGCCGGTGGTGTGATCCTCCTCGAGGATGTCGGTGCCGGTGATGTCGGAGGGCATTAGGTCGGGGGTGAACTGAACGCGGGAGAACTTCAGGTCCAGCGCCCTTGCCACGGTCGAGACCAACAGCGTCTTGGCCAAACCGGGCACACCGACCAACAGGCAGTGCCCATTGGAGAGCATGGCAATCAGGAATTGTTCGATGACTTCATTCTGGCCGACGATCACCTTGGCGATTTCCGCCTTGAGCGCGGCATACGACGATTTGAGGTCTTCAACGGCGTGCAGATCACTGTCGGACATGGGTGCGTTCGCTCCTTGGCGAGGATGTCGTTGGACCGGATGTCGGGGCCATGCAACCCCGCGTGACACAATCCATTAGTATCGTTGTTTTCAGACAGTCCGGTCAACCGCTTTGCCGCAGGTCCCCTCTTGGGGGCCGTCCGGCCTGCCGCTCCCGTCGGCCCAAGTGAGCATGGGGAGATCATGCGTGATTCTTGGTACAGCATCGCCGCACGGGAGTTCCTCACCGTACGCACGGCGGCGCGGATTACTGCAGAGTGATACCGGTCGTGTCGACGAAAAGCTGGGCGGAAAATTCCTCGTTGGAGTTGTACGGGGGCGACTGCAGCCGTTGAACCTCGACAAACGGCAGCCATTTGCGGAACCGGCCGAGCTGCCGGTACAGACGTGTCGGACCACTTCGGATGTTTGTGTGGTAGGTTGCCGACGTGAGGACTCCGTCTCTGGGTTCCGGATGGAAGCTGACTTCGGTCACCTTGGCAAAATCGTCCAAACCCAGCGATGCCAGGATCGGCGCCCAGTGGATTCGCTCGCCGGCGATCCGGAATGCCGCGTCACGGACCGGCACGATTTCGTAGATCTCGCGGCCATGGCGGTCGATCGAGCTGAACACCAGACGCGGTACGCCGTCGGATTCGTTGATCACTCCGACCATCCCGATGGGCAGGCCGGGTGCGACCGGTGAAAACGCTCTCAATTCGCTGCTGAGCCAAAAGACGAGATTGGCCACGCCGATGACCAGCAGCCCTCCCACAACCGCCGCCGCGCGACGAACATCGGATCGCCAGACCCCGGTCTGGTACTTACGTTCCCGGTCGGTCATGCGGGCACTGCGCAGAATCTGCCAGAGCAGAAAGCCCAATGCCAGGAGCCCGACGATGAAGAGTGTCGCGGCAATGACGGGCAGAAAAGCCAGAGAGGTCACACAGACTCCCGGATCATCGATTGTTGGCGGCCACCGGCGTGATCTGGCCGCAGACCGATCGCGGTCCACGAGGCCGCAGGGTCGCTTCGGTGCCGGATTGCTACCGATTACTGCCGTTGCCGATCCCTCGCAACGGCAGACCGCCCTTATCGTGTTTTTTCGGCTGTAAAAGCGGGGGCTTTAGGAGCGGTGCTCACGGGCAGCGAGTCGCTCTTGACGGGCACAGGACGCTCAACACCGGATTGGCCCAAGTTCTGGTTCATCTTGCAATTGCCGTGGAAGACGGCGCCCTGCTCGATGATCAGCGACTTTGTCATCAAATCGCCGATAATATTGGCCTTGGCCTGCAGTTCAATGCGCTCGGAGGCGTGGATATTCCCCTTTACGGTGCCGGAGACAACCGCATTCTTGGTCTTGACATTGGCTTCGACCCGTCCCGTCGGCCCGACAGCAACCGTATCGGACACACTGACTTCGCCCTTGACCACGCCGTCGACGCGGAGAGTGCCGGACACTTCCAGATTGCCGGAGAAAGTGGTATCCTTACCGATGATCGTATTCATATTACTCCCCCCGTCTGGGGCGATGCCGGTGTCGTCGTCTTTTCCTTTGAACATTGCCATAACCACTCCTTTGTGTCGGCGGGAGGCGCCCCGGGCTTGACCTGCACCCGCAGGGTGGCTAACGCGAGTCTAATCGCTGCCACGGGCGGCGTCCAGCGATAATTGGTGATTCGACCGGGCGGCGTACTTCCTCAACCCAGAAACCGATCCCGATTCACGGTGGGTCAGTCGCGGCGGGCTTCTCCCTCATTTCGGCCTTCATTTTCTCCCAACGGCTTAGCCGTTCACCGAGGGCCCTTTCTTCCCCGCGATCGGTGGGACGATAGAATGCCTGTCCCCGGATCGCATCAGGGAGATAATCCTGAGCGACAATCGCCTCGTCGCTGTCATGCGGGTAGAGATACCCCTTCCCGTAGCCGGTGTCCTTCATCAAGCGCGTTACGGCATTACGGATGACCATGGGGACAGGAAGTGACTGGTTCTCGGCAATGACACGGCGCACTTGTCCTTCGGCGCGGTACACCGCGTTCGATTTCGGTGCGCAGGCCAAATAGATCGTCGCCTCGGCCAGGGCCAGTTCCCCTTCGGGGGTGCCGAGGAAGTGGTACGCATCCTTGGCGGCGATGCAGACGGTCAATGCTCTGGGATCGGCGAGACCGATATCCTCCGACGCAAATCGCACCAGTCTGCGTGCAATGTAGAGCGGATCCTCGCCGCCTTCCAGCATCCGATAGAGCCAATACAGCGCCGCCTGCGCATCGGAGCCGCGCAGAGATTTGTGCAGCGCCGAGATCAGGTTGTAATGTTCTTCGCCGGACTTATCATACAGTTCGGTCTTGCGCTGCACGATGTCGCGCACCAGGCCCGCCGTGAGCGTCCGATCCGGCTCGGCCCGATGGCGCAGATCGTCGGCCGCCGCCTCGAGAATCATCAGCACGCGGCGCGCATCGCCGTTGCCCAGCGCCGCGATCAGCCGCAGCGATTCGTCCGGAGAGTGGATCTTCCACTCGCCCAATCCCTGTTCGGCATCCGCGAGGGCGCGTTTCATGAGCGTGACCAGATCGTCCTCGGAGAGCGCATGCAGCATCCACACCGACAGTCGCGACAACAACGCTGAGTTGACCTCAAACGACGGGTTTTCCGTAGTGGCGCCGATCAGCACGAGCGTACCCGACTCGACATGCGGCAGGAAGGCATCCTGCTGGGCTCTGTTGAACCGGTGAATCTCATCGACGAAGAGGATGGTGCGGCCGCCGTCGAAAGCCCGGCGCTTCTCGGCGCGTTCGACCGCGGCGCGGACCTCCTTGACGCCGGAGAGCACCGCCGAGAAGTTGATGAAGTCCGAGCCGGTCATCTTCGAAATGATCGCCGCCAGCGTTGTCTTTCCGGATCCGGGCGGCCCCCAGAACAGCATCGAGCCGATGCGGTCGGACTCGATCGCGCGGCGCAACGGTTTGCCGGGGCCGATCAGGTTTTCCTGCCCGACAAACTCCGCCAATGTCCGCGGACGCATCCTCGCCGCCAACGGCTCGCGGCTGTCGACTGAATCATTCATGCCGGTATTCAACACAAAGTGATGTGCGATGCGATCACTTTGAGATGGTCAACTCATCCAGCGAGATAAGACGATTTTGCTCGTGGGCCGTCAGAGCACCCAGCAGATGCCCGATTGATTCCAAATACAAATCGGAGAGACCTGACCAGTGATCGGGCGCGTAGCAGTTGAATGGAGATTCACTGATTATTCGGAGCAGACGCGCTCCGTGCTCGCTGCCCTCAATCTGCAGATATCCCGCTGTCAGGACAGGCGCCGCCGGAAACAGCAGCCCCTGCCAATCCGCCACCCCGGCCGCCAGATGGATTGGCGTGGCATCGAATCCCGCCGGTGCAATCAGGCGTACGCGTCCGAAGCGATCGACCGCAAAGGCATATAACCCTGACGCGAGCGACCGGACCTTCGTGGAGTCAACCGGATCGGCCCCGAAGGATATGATATCTTTGGCGTGACGACCGCTCGATGCGAACGCTTCCAGTTGTCGCTGCAGACGGTGTGCGTAACGACTTTCCCACAGCGTGTCCGGCGCATCAGCGGCGAATCGCGCACGCGCCGTACGCGTCGGCGTGAACGACACGAGGTCGTGCAGTCCCCAAGCCTTGATCTCGGTGTTGTCGCCCCGCTGGGCTTCGTTTGTCAGGAGACGGATGTCCGTCGTGTTCGAGGCGTTCAACAAATCCATCCATTCCGGCAGGGTGCGCGATGCTGCGACCGGCGGTTCGGTGTCGGGAACGCCTGCGTCCAGCGAGGCGAGGTATTGCCCGACTGACCGCGCATACCAATCGCGCACTTTGGGCTGGATGCTGTCGTTGTCGAAAGCGGGAAAGTAACGATCCCGGGCCCAGATCAAGAAGCGATTCTGCTGTGGCGTGAGGACGCTGACGCCGAGCAGCTCTTTATCCTCGGTGGCACACCAGACGCCGCGAAAGCCGACCAGGCCCGGCGCATCGGGGTCGCGGTCATAGCGCGTGACTTTCTTGATGGGCAACAGGGGCGCCGCTTGCAGAAGCTTGCCGACCGCCAGATCTAGCGCGCTCAGATCGGGGACAACGATTCGTTCGCACAGAAAAAACTGCTGGGCCTGCTGCGGAGTTTTGGGATGTAATCCCAACGGCTCCTCGATAAACCAGCCGTCATGTTCGGGAAAGATGCGCAGCAACGTTTGCATGATCTCCGGCATCGGTTCGGCTGGGTGGGCCGAGGGTGTGAGGCGGCAGAGTGCCACCAGCGCGCCGAGAAGCGCGCGCAGCCAACGGCCCGGTCCGATCCTGTTGCGAATCATCATGGGGCACCCGCCCTGCCGCCGCGAATGTAGTCAATGGCGCGCGTGATGCGGCGCAGGCATTCGTCGCGTCCGAGAATGGCGGCGATCTCGAAGAGTCCCGGACCGCCGGTGCGTCCCGACAGTGCCAGCCGCAGCGGGTGAATCAGGTCGGCCGGTTCGTGTCCCAACTCCTCCGCCAACGCGCGCAACGCCGCCTCGGTTGTTTCGGCGTTGAACCGGTCGGGGCCGATCATTTCCCAACGGTACCGCAGCAAATTCAGATTGCCGTCGACACCGGGGCGCTCGAACTGTTTGCGAACACCCTCCGTATCATATTCAAAGTTCGCATCGAAAAAAAATCGTCCCTGTTCGACGACATCGGTCAGCCGCCGCATGCGTTCCCGTAGCACACGGATAATGGACTGCAATCGTTGGCGATCGTACACATCGCCGATCAGACCCGCGGACACCAGAAACGGCTGCGCCCGTTGCAGCAGGTCGGCCTCGTCGAGCGCGCGGATGTATTCGGCGTTCATCCATTCGAGCTTCTGCAGATCAAAGACCGGATTGGAAGCGTTGATGCGTTCCAGCGAGAATAATTCAACCATTTCCTCGCGTGCCAGAATCTCACGGTCGTCGCCCGGCGACCACCCCAGCAGCGCCAGGAAATTGAGGAGCGCTTCGGGCAGATACCCGGCGTCGCGGTATTCGGTGATCGAGGTCGCCCCTTCGCGTTTGGAGATCTTACGACGGTCGCTGCCCAATCCCAACGGCAAGTGCGCGAACACCGGCCGCACCATCCTCAGCGCATCGTAGAGCAGCACCTGCTTGAAGGTGTTGGTGATGTGGTCGTTGCCGCGAATGACGTGCGAGATGCTCATGTCGGAATCGTCGATGACGCAGGCGAAATTGTAGGTCGGAGTGCCGTCGCCGCGCGCCACCACGAACTCATCGATGTCGGTCCCGGCGCGTTCCTGCGTGCCGTAGACGACATCGTCGAATCGAACCGGTCCGTCCGGAATCGCCAGTCGCCAGGCGGGTTTAATGCCCGCGGCGAGGCGGCGCTGTTTCTCCTCGTCGGTGAGCGTCTCGCTGATCGCGCGAAAGCGGGGCGCATGACCTTGCTTTTGCGCATCCTGTCTCACCGGCTCCAATTCGTCGGCCGTCGCCCAGCATTCATAGACATGGCCGCTGTTGCACAGGCGCGCAACCCAGTCGCGATACAGATCGGTGCGCTGCGATTGAAAATAGGGCCCCTCGTCCCAATCCAGTCCCAGCCAGCGCAGCGAGTTTTGGATCGACTGCGTGTATTCATCGAAGGAGCGTTCGCGGTCGGTGTCTTCGATCCGGAGGATAAATGTCCCCCCGTGCCGTCGGGCGTACAGCCAGTTGTACACGGCTGTGCGCGCGGTGCCGACGTGCAGATGTCCCGACGGCGAGGGCGCGATGCGGACACGGACAGGGTCTGACATGACAGGTTGGTTACTCAAAGAGCGGCGGCGTCGACGGCGGTTTTTGCGAAGAAGTTTCCGGATATTTTGGCGCGGGTTTCGGCGGCACTATCGCTCCCGAGGGCAGTGGCGCGGCCGAAGTCGGCTCTGTCTCGCTGGGGGGGCGGCGGGCTGCGGTGGTCTGTCTGGAGGGCGCTTGCCCAGGATCCGTCAATTCGACTTCCAGCCCGCCCCAGAATCGCGCGCCCGTATTGTAGATCGCCGCACCGAGAAAACCGCCGATAATCCCCGCGACCGCACCGCCGAATGCGGTTGTCAGCGGAAAGAACAAGAGCATACCCGCGCTGACAAACTCGAACACCTCGGCGAATGAGTCGGGATCGACCCCCATTTGCGCAATGCTGTCTAATGCCATCAACCCAAACAGCGCGCCCACCAACCCGAGCAAGAACCCGCCGATCGCGCCGATCAGAAACCCGGCCTTGACCGCGGAAAACAGGCCGACTCGTTTGATCTCGTACGGTATCGTCATAATCCTCATGGGTTTCGCCTGGTGACCGCGCTTGTCTTCCCGCAGCCAACGCATTCCGGTACGGCACCATACACCGGATGCCGACTGATTCTCTTCGGCATATCCGGCTGAAGAAAGACGGAACCGCGCCCGGCGGTGGCCGTACAAAATACCCGGTTGCCATGAAGCTCAAAAGCGAAAACCGGGACATGATACAGGAGGATCTGCAATGACGCGGCTGACGAATGTCAAAGCGGGACGTTCCTGGGCGGCGGTTGGAGGCGTGCTGGTCGTTATCGGCCTGGTCGCGGTTCTGACTCTGCATGCTCAGGCGCGCAGCGATGAAGGGTATTTGGGGGTCTACATTCAGGAGATCGACGAGGATCTGGCGGCGGCCAACGATCTGACGTCGACCAAAGGGGTCCTGATTACCCGTGTGGTCGAGGATTCTCCCGCCGAGAAGGCGAGACTCAAACGCGGCGATGTGGTGCTGAAGTTCGACGGCAAGGATGCCAGTTCGGTACGGCGTCTGACGCGACTCATCGACTGGTCAGAGCCCGATTCCAACAAGGACATTGTCATCGTTCGCGACGGCAAGGAGCAGACAGTCACAGTCGTCATGGGCGAGGACAAGGGCGGGGACTTCCAATTCTTCGGCGACCCTGACATGAACTTTGACTTCGACTTCGACACGCCCACACCACCCGATGCTCCGACTCCGCCACGGGTCTATGGTTTCTCGACCGGACAGCTCTCGACCTCGCGGATTGGGGTTTCATTGTATGAGCTTTCCGATCAATTGGCCGAGTCCTACGGCGTTGAAGGCGGCGCCCTCGTCAATCAGGTCGAGAAGGATTCGCCCGCCGCCAAGGCGGGTTTGATGGCCGGGGATGTGATCTACAAGATGGACGGCAAGCAGGTCGACGACATCGACGACATCCGTAAGGCGATCGCCGATAAGGACGACGACGAGACCGTCGCCGTCACGATCAAACGCCAGGGAGCGGACAAGTCCTTCGATGTGAGTGTCGAAACCTACGACACCTGGTCGGGGATCGGCGCGCCGCGCATGCACGTTCAGCCCTTCCAGGCCGACATGCACTGGAACTGGGACGAGGATTCCCGTCGCCGGATGCGGGATGAGATGCGCGCATTACGTCGCAGTTGGAACAGCGAGGAAGGCCAGGAATTGCGCGAGGAGTTGCAGGAGGCCCTCGAAGAGCTGCGGGAAGAGTTGAGCGACCTCCGCAAGGAACTCGACGACCTGCGTTGATTCGGCTTTTCATTCGTGTCTCATAAACGAAGCGGGACGGTCCTATTGGGGCCGTCCCGTTTTGCCAGTATGCCGCCCAATCATAACAAGGGGCTTAAGCCCCAGGAGAGTTTTTTGGACAAAAACAGGAATTGGAGTTAGGTATAACTTGAGAAAACGGGAGTACATGGCGAACCGCGTCTGGGTATTCTCGGGCCGCGTATTAGGGACTTTCATTGTCGGCACTTCGTCGATAATCGGGCCATGGTTTTCGTGTGTTCAAGAGAGAGCTTTGCAACCTGCCTCGACTCCAGAGGTGTTTTATTATGGCGCCGGCCGTCCGGAGTCGAAGAAGGAACCGAATGCCAGAATCAACTTTCTCTACACATATGAAAGCGAAACTCTCGCGCTGATCGACTCGATCCCACTGAATGGTCTGCCCTATGAGATGGCGATTTCAGCCAATAGAATGTCGATCTATGTCGCGACTCTCTCCGCGAAGGGGAAAGGCACCGATCTAACGAAGATAAACGCAACAACAAAGTCGATTAAATGGTCACGTCCCAGCGACACCTACAGGGCGATTCTGTTCAGCGGTGGTGAGCTTGTCACCGACGGCGATACGGTTTATTCTGCAATCAATGGAACCCCAGTGCTCCCTGTCCCAGACACATTGAAGCTGGGGGAGGCATCTCTGAGGGATGAGTCGATCCCCGCGATCGTCGTTGGCAATAACTTAAACGTACTCGATGACACGCTTATAACTATCTTCATTCCAGCGATGCGCACATGTATCGGACAGTACGTGCCCCGATTGGAATCCGGTCGAGCCGTGTCGATTCAGTCGGCGGTCGTTCAACCGCAGGGACGATACCTCCTCGCCATCGGATTCTACCAAGTCGCGGCCAATTCCTGGTTTTTCATTCTCGACATAGCAACAGGGGTGACAGTATTGAGGCATCGGCTCGTCTATTCCGGCGGAGACATAGCCTTCAGCCGAGAAGCAGACATAGCTGCGGTTACAGATCCGAGTAGAGCAGGATTCATAGAATCGATTCCTACCCTCGATCTCTTTGACCTAAAGAACATATCTCATTTGAAGCGTGTGACCGGACTTGATGGCCCCCAGCGGCCCGGGCAGGTCCGGTTCATCCGCGACGACAAGTATTTGGTCGTCGGACCTCCGGCCGACGGTGCCAGCGGCGGGCCCGTTTATACTCTGCGGGTTCCGTCCCTCGAGATTGAGCAGTATGTCCTATTGCCCGGCGCAGACTCTGCGGGGTTCGGAGTCGTCGCCGGTGCTCTGGGAACGACGCATTGTTGGTGATGCCTTCGGTGCGTGGCCCTGCCCGTCCGCCGGAGGCGGACAAACCTTTGGTCCCCAAAACGGGATCGACAGCAGGGCTTGCCTGAGGAACGCTCGATGCACTGAAGTGCATCAACACGAATGTACGCGATCTCGCTGGAGTCGACGTGGGCCCATCAAGATTTACGCCGCCGACCCGGACACGACATTCTGCGATCCGTGTCCGTAGGCGCATGATGGCAGCGGCAACCGCGTCACCCGCGTAATGCTACGCCGTCGCCCGCCGGTTCAGTTCGGTCTGCACGATGAACCAGACGGCCGGCGAGAAGACGATCCACAAGAGAAACGTCAGCCACTTGTTCATCTTGTCGGAACTGACCTTCTCATACAGCTCGCAATACCGGTACATCGCGAAGATGTTCGCGATGGGGATGAAGAGCATGACGGTCCATAACGTCGGATTCGCCGATGCGTCGTTGCCGAGCCCCTTCAGCTCGGTGGCTGTCTGATGGAACCAATAGATCGTGTAAATTCCGAACGTGACGATGGCCAGCAGTACCTGTGCGACCAAGTTGCGCTTTTTGACTCTCATGAGCTCCACCTCCATAGGGTCATTGCCCCGATGCGAGAATCAATCCGGTATGCAGTGATTCCGCAAGACCAAGTCGTCGTTGGGCTGAGCCCCCCTACTTTTTGCGCAAAACCGGGATCATCCGGTAGGACGCCTTCTCATTGGTCAATGGGTGGGCGATATCGAGCACGCCCAGCCAGGCAACCGGCTCAAAGACGCCGGAGGCGGCGATCAGAAGCTGAAGCTCCTGATGCGTGAGATGGCGGTTCAATGAGATAAACTCGTACTTCTCGGTGCCGCCACCCCTCACGACATCAAGCCGGACTGTGGTGGTGCAGACCTGTGTGATCGGATCGAAGGGGTCGTCGGGTTTGCCCCAGGAGGAGCGGACAATGGTCTCGCCGCGTTGCGACTCCCACTCGTGCTGCAACGATTGACCGACACGAAAGACATCGCGCGGATGCTCCGCCTCGATGACATACAGGCCGCCGGGTGTCAGATTCCGCGCCACAGTTCGCAGATGTGCGAGGGTGTCTTCGTTGGTTAACAGATAGTGGAACGACGACATCGCGCAGAAGGCCAGATCGACTGGCTGCCGCAGTTTGAAATCGCGCATATCGGCCAGCATGAACTCTGCCGAGGTTTCATTGGTCCTCGCCTTCGCCGAGGCGTAGTCGAGCATTTTGGGATTAAGGTCCAGCCCAACCGTTTGAAGGCCGCGCCTGGCATACTCGATGCAGTGATACCCCGGCCCGCAGGCCACATCCAGAAACGACGCGGGCGCGCCGCCGCGATGCGCGCGGCAGATGGCATCCAGCGCATCGCATTCCGCCGACAAATCACGGAAATCAAAGGCGATGTCGTAGGCCTCGCAGAGATCGTACAGCGGCTGATGCGCGGGCATCTGCGGCTGGATGATCGACGGCCCATCCGCGACATTCATACTTCAATGTACAACCTGTCGCCGGCCAGTGGGACCATCCATCCGCATCAGAGGTAACGGTAATTGATTATTCGATTCACGAACGGTTCATCGAACTGGAGCCGCACGGCGAGCCGTTTCCATTCCCAACCGCTCCGACTGCCATCCCCGTACGTACTGTAAAACGGCCAGTCGAGATGCAGCCGCCAGAGGATGATTCCGCCGGGAGCCGGGTCGGATATCGCAAACCCTATACCTCCCTCGCTGACAGGACCCCGAAGCTCACCTGGGCCGCCGACAATAACGAACGGGTATCCGAAGACCGGCCGCCAAAGATCGATTCGCCCCTCCGGACCCGACGACCAAAAGCGTGTTCCCAACTGGTTCCAAACCGGGACCGTCAAGAGCCCGCCATCGGCTCCGAGGTCGTAGAGGGTCTGATTGGGAGTGCTCCCGTCCGCGATCCCCCACGAACTCCAGATGCGGCCATACGAATGTGCCAGCCACAGGGCGCCCGATAGCTTTCGGTATGAATAGTCGCCGCCCAGTTGTCCGCCGGCTATTGTTCCCCTGAGCCCCATCAGTAAACCGAAGGAGCGCTCGGACCGAGTCAAATCGTCGTACACGATCTCGCCTGAGACGGTTCGCACAAGTCCCGATTCCCAGAATCGCTCACCAAGCCAACCCAGCCGGCTGTATTCCGTCAGCGCGGAATTGACCTCAATGCGAAGCCAATCACCTCGTCTCGGCGTACGCCTGTTCCATTCGGCTCCCGCATACCAAATGCAGCCGCGGATCCACGAAGCTGCCGAGTGCAGGACGGCGCGGCGGATCTTCCGGCACAAAGAGTCCGTACCGAAGCGCGAACACTGCGACCGCGGAGAATGTCCCCCACAGTACCACCAGCGTCAGCTATGCCCGAAACAGCCATTTGCGCCAACGGACCATCATCGCTCGCGCGTCCCCTATTCTGCCTCGGGGCCGGGCGAATGCAACCCGACCCCGGACACTCCGCACTCTCTGCACGCTGTCGAGGCACGCAACAACGGGCGCTGGGGGCACAGCAAGAGTTGTGCCCGATCAGCTACGAGGACCGCAAGCGCCGGCGCGATTGACCGTCAACAACTTGCGGCGACAGTGGCAGTCGAACGTGCGATCGATTGCCGATGATAGGGGACCGCGCCCGCGAAGTACGAAGTCGTCGGTGCGAAGTGCGTAGTGACTATGCGAAGTGCTTAGCGGTTTACGCAAAACTTACTCCGGTGTGTCCGAGTCGTCGCAGTCCGTTCACGATTCAATTGCGAAGATGCCGTCGACGACGCGTGTCAGCCCAGCCAGCGCGGGAGCCACTTCACGGCCAAACCCATGCTGAACAGATCCATACCGAACCACATCATCGCCAATCCGGTCGGTCGGATCCTCTTTGCGGCGTCGGGGTGCCACAGCGGTCTCCAGTCGCGCGGATTGAAGGAGACAAAGGGGACCCCGGGCTGCCGAAAAAACAGGGCCGCGCCGAAGTACATCAACAACCCCGTGAGTTGAAGAATGTTGGCCGCAGTCCATCGTGTCGTGCTCCTACAGGAAGAAGTCCGCAATCAAGCAGGCAATCGAGACACCCCCACACGAAACGCATACAAAATTTGACAATCCGCCTCCGAATCTACATTTGATCCACACGCAGGCGGAGGCGATTCGGCAGATACATCTGTACTCGCAATCCATGCCCGGCGGGACGACGGGATCGTCGGCAACGGCGGGGACAAACGGTCGCAACCACTCGGCGAATGCCGCGTCGGCGAGCAGGGTCATCATGGCGCGTCCATCCGGATTATCGGCTTCCAGCGTCCTTCGCGCAAGCCCTGCATCCACCTGATGCTCGTAAAACGCAGCATATTCCGATTGTGCCGACTGCATCGATGGAGCGCCGACTTCATACTCCAGACGGATACTCTGCCCGTTGAATCGGTGCGAAGTGCGTAGTGACTATGCGAAGTGCTTAGCGGTTTACGCAAAACTTACTCCGGTGTGTCCGAGTCGTCGCAGTCCGTTCACGGTTCAATTGCGAAGATGCCGTGGACGACGCGTGTCAGCCCAACCACCGCGGCAGCCACTTCAGCGCCAGGCCGAGGGTGAACAGCCCCATCCCGGCCCATATCAACGTGAATCCGGGGGGGCGCAGCGCCTGTTTCACGTCCGGGTGCCAGAGCGGCTTCCAGTGACGCGGGTTCAGAGACGCGAATGGCACACCTGGCCGGCGAAATATGGCAGAGCTGAAGAACACCAGAAGTCCGACGAGTATCAGGAGATTTGCAGCGAGTTCCATCGCGTACCTCATCTAAATGAAGAAGTTCGCTATCGTGCAAGCAATTGAGACGCCTCCGCAGGAAATGCAGACGAAGTTTGCCCAACCACCTCCGAATGGGCACTTCAACCAGGCACACGCGCTGGCGATGTCGCAGATGCACCGATACTCGCAGTCTAGCCCCGGCGGTTCGACCGGGTCGGCGCCTGCCGGCACGAAGGCATGCAGCCAGTCGGCGAAAGCCGCGTCGGCGAGCAGGGTCATCATGGCGCGTCCATCCGGATTATCGGCTTCCAGCGTCCTTCGCGCAAGCCCTGCATCCACCTGATGCTCGTAAAACGCAGCATATTCCGATTGTGCCGACTGCATCGATGGAGCGCCGACTTCATACTCCAGACGGATACTCTGCCCGTTGAAGCGGTACGACTCGACGGTCTGGTCACCTGACCGGGTGGCGATCAGCTCGAGCCTGTCGGACGGAGTGTCTTCGGACAGGTAGTAATGGACAGTGCCGTCCGACTCCTGACCCCAACGCTGGGTAACGCTCACGCGGAGTGTCCCGCGTTCATCAGACATTCTGGCCGTGAATCCACGTTCGATACCGTCGTGACTTGGAGCCAGTTGGAGCAGCCGAGTAGATTCTGGGCCGTCATCGCGGCTGACCCTGAGAGGCACAGTGATTATTCTGAGCCGGAAATCCACTTGGTCCGGCTCCGCGAGAACTTGCACCTGGCCCGATTCCCATGCGACGCTTGGCATGACTGGCCCTACCGGATCGATCGTGGGAGTATCACTGTTGCGACTGCATCCGTAATCGAGTAGAAATGCTGTCAGCGTCAGCGCGAATGTTACTCTTGTGCCCGCTCGCATGTCATTCTCCTCCCGTAACAGGTTGTTGTTCTCGGGATGCGCGGTCGGCATCCCACGCTTGCGGCCCGTTCAACGGCCGCGCCGGGCCGTGGCGCGGCGGTCTGATGCCGCACTAAGCAACGCCCGTGCCAAAACATCACCGATTATCTCGGCTCCGAAACTGATTGAGTTACAGTCGTTTGTCTCTCCCGCAGGGTGACGATCGATACTCTGCAGACGATTCTCTATCGTTCGGCTCGCGTAGTGCTCGGTCGCTGCGCGTAGTACTTCGCAAAAGAAACTTGACATGATCGGTACAGGTGGCGATTAAATGCATTAGAGACTACAGGTTGCTAGGCACCGCCCGAGGGCGAGGCGACCACGAAAGGACTGATACCAGCATGAAGAAGTACATTGTGCGCGGCGCGGCCGCGCTGGGGACGGCGTTGGTGTTGCTGACGCCGGCGGCGGACGCCAGGAATCTGCGGCAGAATCAGCTGACACCGGGACGCGGATATTTCCAGGGGCATCCGGATATAGACGACGTCGTTGTTCGTTCCGCCACAATGACTGTGCCGTGTAGGCATCCTTTCTCGGTGGTTTACTGGGCGCGTGCGTTTCCGTGGCTTGGCGTACTCCACGGTGTATTGGAGAGTCAGGCGGAAGCGGGACAAGTTGTGCAGACACAGCAGCATACGGAACCCATCCAGAGATGAGGACGACGAGACTCAATACGATCGAGCGGGCCGAGGAACTCATACGGCAGCGTGACTACGGTAGTGCCCTTGCATGCCTGTCAGCAGCCATCGAGGAAAACGAGTCGAATGCGCTGCTGGCAGATGTAATGCGTGCTGAGTGTTACGCGCTGACTGGTCGTCATGCGGAAGCGCACTCCATGGCTAAGCGTGTATCCGAAGCGGTCGCTGCTGGGTCTGACCACGGACTGTACGGGCGCGCCTGCTTTGTCGCGGGCTTGTCGTCATATCGAATGGGACAGTACGAGCCCGCTAGTGAGTATTTGTTGACGGCGTACTACGCCTACCGACGCAGTGCCGATTCGTTGGGAGTCACGCGTGCCCTGAACTGGCTCGGCATCTCGTACTTTTATCGCGGGCTCTTAGATCGATCAATCGAGACACATGAACGATCTCTCCTGCAGGCACAATCGGCAGCTTTGGGGCGCGCAGAAGCGGCCGCATCGATGAATATCTTTCTTCCATTCATCTGGTCCGGTCGGCTTCAGGAAGCGCGCGACCGTCTGCCCAAAACGCGCAAGTTGATCCGGGAACACACCGACGAACTGAACGTGCTCCGCACCGAACTGATTGCCGCTTCACTCTACACGCATTTGCGCGAATTCAACGAAGCGAAGACGATTCTCGAGTCGCTGAACACATCGGTCTTCTATAAGGCCCACCAGCGCGAACAGGGCGCCTGGTGCGAGTATTCGGCCGAGCTGGCGCTGGCGACCGGCGATCCCGACAGTGCGGTGCGATACGCCGAGCGTGCGATACGGATTGCCACGACCGGCGACCGCGACGAATCGGTCGTCGGACAGGCGGGGCGTATCCTGACCGAGGCGCTGGTTGCCAAAGGCGACTACGCGCGGGCGCAGACTGCCGGGGACGAGGCGCTGGCATGTCTCCAGCGGATCGGCGAACGAATCGAAGTCGCCATAGTGCAACGGGCGCTGGGCGACACCGCCTGCGCCCTCGGGCAGACCGACAGTGCGCGCGATCTGTACCGGGCATCAGTGGAGTTGTTGCGCACGATCGGCGCGCGCCTCGAGTTGGTCAAATCCTGTCTGCGCTATGCGCAGCCGCCGCTTTTGCCCGACCACGAGCGGCTGGCTGTTTTGTTCGAGGCGCAACGCCTCACGGAGGCCGTCGGCATCGGATACTGGCGTGATCAGGTGCGCGATGCGTTGGCCGGTTTAGTGTCGGTATCGGATTCGGGGTCCGATCAGGATGGCGAAGGCCCAATCGCGATGCGGCCGGATGAGGATTTCATCGCCGTCAGTCCCGCGATGAAACACGTCATGGAACTCGCCTCCGGCTGGGCATCGACCGATATGACCGTGCTCATCACCGGCGAGACCGGGGTCGGCAAAGATCGCCTCGCGAAAATCATCCACGATGCCGGCCCTCGCCGCAACCGACCGTTCGTCGCAATCGATCTGGCGACCTTGTCGCCGTCTTTGTGGGAAAGTGAACTTTTCGGCCACCGGCGCGGCGCATTCACCGGCGCCGGAAAGGATCATCAGGGATTGTTGCCGTCGGCCGACGGCGGGACAGTCTTCCTCAACGAAATCGGGAATCTGTCTTTGGAATCTCAGACCAAGCTTTTGGAGTTCCTCGAGACGCGCCAGGTACGCCCCGTGGGTGAAACGAGTCCGATCGCTCTGAATGTCCGCGTGATCGCCGCGACGAATCGCGATTTGCGGGTTGATGTCCAGTGCGGGAGCTTTCGCGAGGACCTCTACTATCGACTCGAACAGGCCCCGCTGACGATTCCGTCGTTGCGGGACCGGACCGAAGACATTCGTCCGCTGTTGGAGTACTACTTCGAACGCTTCGGGTTCCCCGCAGGATACCGCGCGATGCTCGAAGGGGCCGGTTGGTTCGTGCGTGCGCAGCGGTGCCGTTGGCCGGGAAACGTGCGCCGACTCCGCAATATCTGCGGACGCATGGCGGCACTGGCGCGTATCGGGCCGAGCTTCGATCCGGTCTTATGCGGCGACGATTTGCTTGAATGGCTCAACGATGGCGCCCGTGAGACCGTGTCCACGGTGACGGAGCGCGTGATGCCGCCGGGTCGCGAACAGATTCTCGCCGCCCTGCATCGGCACGACTGGAATCAGCGCGCCGCCGCGCGCGAACTTGGCATCTCCGAGGGCGGAGTCCGCTATCACATGCGCCGATTCGATATCCAACGCCCGATGTCTGCCGACGAAATCTCCCGCATTGCCTGAATCGCACTGCTGCTTATCGCTCATGTCGCCAAATCGCGTGTAGCAACCACGGGCGCAGGGGTGGGCGCACCGACTCTGTCCGCGAGACGGAAACTCATCGTCTTAAACTTGATCGCAATCATGCTGCCGCGGACCAGCCAGTCGGCGAACATCATCCACCAGACGCCCCACAGTCCGAAACCCAGGACATAGCCAAACAGGTACGCCAGCGGCAAGCGCACGAGCCACCCGCCCAACAGCGGCATCATCATCACCCAGCGCGTCTCACCGGCGCCGCGCAACGCGCCGGCCAAGGTCAGCGCCAAAGCCAAGGGCGCCTGAATGGCGGCGGCTACAACGCAGAAGTGCATACCCAGCCGAACGACTTCGGGATCGTCGGTAAACAGCCCGATCCACTGCCGTGCGAAGATCAGGAAGGACAGTCCCAACGCCGACATGAATCCCAGTGCGATCCATGTGGTCATCCAGCCCGCGCGTCTTGCCCCTTCGGGGTCTCCCGCGCCGAGACGCTGTCCGACCAGGGTTGTCGCCGCTTGCCCGAATCCGAGTGCCGGGAGAAACGACACCGCCTCCATGTCGACCCCGATGCGATGCGCGCCGATGGCGGCATAGCCGAATCCGGTGATCATGCGCAGGTAGAAACCCTGCATGCCGTTGACCAGGAGACGTTCCCCTGCGGTCGGACCGCCCAGCCGCCCAACCGCTTTGGCCGCGCCCAATGAGAGGTTGCGCAATCCGCCGCCCCAAAGGCCTCGTCGAATTGCCAAGACAGCGAGGACGATTGTCCCGGCCAGTTCCGAGATTCCCAGCCCCAGTGCAGCTCCCATGATACCAAGCTGGGGACAGCCGAACTCGCCGTAGATGAATACATACGAAACCACGACGTGCAGCGCGTTGACGCCGATCGTGACATACAGAGGCGTGCGCGCGTCCCCGGCGCCCTGGAAAATCGAGGAAAAGACGAAGAACAACCCTGAGAAAACGAAGAACGCGTAGTACAGATACAAGAACCGCATGCCCTCGCCGACGGTCGCTTGATCCGCGCCCATCCAGCGCAGGATCGTCGCGGACGCCGGCAGAAGCAGCGCCGCCACGGCGACCGCGACCAATACCGAGAGCACAACGACGGCACGAGCAACTTTGAGGCGACGATCCGGCTCGCGCGCGCCCGTGTGATACGCCACCAACACCTGTGCACCGACACCCAGTCCGCGCACGACCGCCATCGACAGGAAATACGGGATCTGCGCCATTCCGAGCGCGGCGAGCGGAATCTGACCGAGACGGCCCACGAACGCGGTGTCGACAATGGCTGCGCCACGCAACAGGAAGTTCGCTCCCGCAATGGGCCAGGCCAGTTTCCAAACTTCGGCGAAGAGTTGACGGCGGCTGGGGGTCAGGATCGACATGAAGCGGGCAAGTAAGAAGAATCGCCCCACGCGCACAACGGCACTTCCCCGGCAGTGCCCGTCCCTGGCCATGCGAGAGAATCGTGTTGCCGTTGCTGCGCCGTACCGTTTCCCTAAGTGCGTCAAGGAACGCCATGCCCAGTCAATGGCCGGACATCTCGCCGCGACGACTGACAGCGGTGCGCGAATTGTCGACGAAGAAAGGACGCCGTCGGCAAGGAGCCATCCTCCTCGAGGGAGTCCGCCTCGTCGGGGAGGCATTGACCGTGCGGTTGGATGTCGAATGCGTGCTGATTGCCGACGACGCTCAAGGGCATCGGGCCGCGGCGCAATTACCGCTGCAATCGCCGCATGTCAAAGATTCTGTCTTCATTGTCTCCCGCACCGTATTCGACAAGCTTGCCGACACGATCCATGCCGCCGGTATTGCGACCGTGGTCCGCTGGTCGCCGCCGAGTTGGCCACCGCAGGGCGATGTCGCATCCATTCGATCCGTTCTGGTGTGTGACAGAATCTCCGATCCGGGAAACCTGGGGACACTGATCCGCACCGCGGCGGGGCTCGGTGCCGATTGTGTCATCCTGCATCCCGACTGTGCCGAACTGACCAACCCCAAGACGCTCCGCGCCACGGCAGGGGCGGTCTTTCGCATTCCGGTGTACATTGATGTTCCGGCCAGAGTCGTCAGCGACTGGCTGAGGTCACGACAGCTTGATGTACTCGTCGCCGATGCGCACGCGGGCGCATCATCTTATGACGTCGGGCGGGCAGGTGGATGGGCACTGGTCATCGGCGGTGAAACCCAACCACTCGATCCGGTCTGGCGTGCGCCAGACGTGCGCCGTCTACGCATCCCCCTGGCGCGCGGCGTTGAATCGCTGAATGCCGGCGTCGCCGGTGCGCTGCTGTTGGATCGGCTGCGGAGACACGTCGAAACGTGAGAGATGCCCCAATAACAGTTGCAACTGCCGCAGACCGATTCCGTAACTTGACTCGGGCGTTGCCCACTATACGGGGCCGTATGCCAATCTCACTCGACCGACTGATGAAATGCGCGCTGGTGATGTGTATTCTGGGTCTATCGACCGGCATGCCTTCCCGCTGCGTACATGCTCAGGCGTCAAAAATCCAGAGCTTGGGTGGCGGACGTTTCATGACCGAGTGGCAGCAACGCCTGCCGATTGCCGGAGTCGATCGACTCCGGATTGCGGTTTCGCACAACCTCGGCGGGCAAATCGTGGTGGCCGTGACCAGCACGGATACGGCGCGCGTGAATGTGTCCAAAATCCTGAGGGCCGAATCACCAGCGGCGGCCGAAGTGTTCGACCGCGCGGTCAACGTGCGGCTTGAGCGCAACGGCAGCGATCTGCGGCTGAATTTCGACTCGCCGCCGGGTGCTCCCTGGGAAGGGACAGATTTCAGCGTGCGGTGCAATGTCGAAATCCTGCTGCCGCCCAATCTCGCCATCGACGTCGACGCACGTCATTTCGACTACGACTTTGAAGGTCCGTTGCGCGCGGTGAGCATCGACACCGAGTTCGGCCTGATCAAGCTGCGCGATGTGCGCGAAAAAGTCGATCTGCGCGGATCATTCACGCCGATTGAACTGACCCAGGTACGCGGCGCCATTTTCGCGCAGACCAGCTACGCGACGATCAAAGTCTCCGACGCCATCGCCGATCCCGAACGCGCCGCGCGATTTGTCAATGAGTCCGGCGCCATCGAGATCTCCGGTATCGCCGGGGCGTTTGTCGTCGAAAGTTCCGGGTTCATCAAAATCGACGATGCCGTTTTGGTCGGGGCGGCCTCGCGGCTGAACAGCCGGCGCGCGCCGGTCGAATTGGGGATCACTGAATTCTCCGGCGCGCAGCTTAAGATCGCCTCCGACCTCGGCCCGGTCTCCGTAACCTTGCCATCGGCCGTCTCGGCTCGGTTTCAGATGAGCGTTGGCGAGGGCGGCTCGATTCGCACACGCGGCGTCGAACTGCAAACCCACAAACACCTGTTAAGCAGCGGTCGCATCGAAGGAACTGCCGGACGCGGCGAGGGGGTCGTCGATATCGAGGTGACCGGTCGCGGGATGATCAATGTGTCCGGCATCTGATTCGGGCAGGTTGCCGCACCCGGTCGATAGCGGGCCGGTGCCACGGTCCAGGGGTCAGGGGGGGCAACAATCTGCCGATTTCATTCACGGGAGGGTGTCATGTCCAGTCTCAAGCGTCCGGCGCGCGTCATCGTCGCCGTTTGTACGGTTGTCTCGTTCTCCATCTGCGGCGCGGCTGCGCAGGGGGGGCAAACCTTCCCGCGCGACAACATGCTGCTGCCGTACACACCGGCCGCGATGGCCGAGGGACCGTCGGCGATGCGTTTCAATCCCGCCGCGCTCAGTGTCCAAAACGGCATGGCGCTCAATTATTACCACGGCTATACCGATACAGACTTTCCGCCGGACATGACCGGTGATGACGCCCTGTATTTTTCCGCCGAAGGATTCGGGATGAGCGTCGAGTGGCTCGGCGCCGGGGTGTTCGCCGATGGACGGGCGTACTCCGCCGGTTTTTCCAGCGGTGCGCGCTCGGCGCTGCGCTGGGGGACATCGTATCAGTGGCGGTCATCGGATGATCCGGTGCAGAACAAGTCGCACTTCTGGACACACGGTGTTTTATATCAGCCCACCGACTGGCTGTCGTTGGCGGCCGTCGCGCACAACCACAATCGCATGAAGGTCGATGGGATCCGTAGCGATGCCGAGTTTGTCTATTCGGCGGCGGTGCAGATGCTCGATGGCTCACTCCGCGTCGGCGGCGACTGGATGCAGACCACATCGCAACGGGTCGCCGACGGGACCTACCGCCTGGCGGCGAGTTGGGAGGCATCCGATGGTCTGACCATGTTTGCCGATATCGATGAAAACGAAAACTATTCGTTGGGCGGGCGACTGAACCTCACGCAACTGATCGCCGGGATGCAGGCGTCATTCGACAACAAGCAGGGACATCAGGCCGGGGTCATGTATGCGGGACTGCATGAGGCGCGGCGTCGGCCGTTTGTGCGGGTCGAGCGCGAAGTGGTCAGGCTCGACATCGGCGGGACCGTGCCCGACCGCAAGCCGCCCCGCCAGTTGTTCGGACGATCCGAGGCCACGACATTGGATTGGTTGACACTGTTGGAGCGCGCTGCCGCCGATCCGGTCGTCGGGGCGGTGGTCATCACGCTCGATGATCCTGAAATGGGGTGGGCGCGGCTGGATGAAGTACGGCACGGCATCGCGCGCCTGCGTGATGCGGGCAAGTACACGGTCGTGTACGTCAACGGCCGCATCGGCAACGGTGAATACTATGTCGCCAGCGCGGCTGACCTGATCGTGGCCGGAGCCGTATCGTCGGTCGAATTGGTCGGACTGCGCGCCGAGGTGACCTTCGCACGGCGTCTGCTCGACAAGCTCGGGATCACCGCCGACTTCGAACGGGTCGGAGACTATAAAACGGCATCCGACTTTCTCACGCGCACATCGATGTCCGATGAGCACCGTGAGACAGTCAACCGTCTGCTCGACGACTTCGATACGGCACTGGTCGACGGTGTCGCGGCCGGGCGCGGCGTGACCCCGGAAATCGTGCGCGGCTGGATTGCACACGGGCCCTATGTCTCCATCGATGCCCAGGACGCCGGCATGCTCGATCGCATCGCTTATCCCGATGAACTGCGGGAAATCGTCAGTGACGAGATCGGCCGGGTGTCCCGGTGGGTCGACGGCCGCGAATTTGCCGGTCGAGTTTATTACGATTCGGAATGGGGCGATCCGCCGCGTGTGGCGGTGATCTTTGCCGAGGGATCGATCCGCGACGGTAAGGATCGCAGCGACTGGACCGGAGGCGTCATGGGCTCCGAGTCGGTCGGCCGTGCGATCCGGCAAGCGCGCGAAGATCAGACTGTCGATGCGATCGTGCTGCGAGTCAATTCCGGAGGCGGGGAGATCGTCGCGTCGGATGCGATCTGGCGTGAAATGCAGCGCACGGTCGGACGCAAACCGCTCATCGTCTCGTTCGCAGACGTCGCCGCGTCCGGCGGATACTACATTGCCTGCCTCGCCGACTCGATCTTTGCCATGCCCAACACGATCACCGGCTCCATCGGCGTGCTATACGGCAAGCTCGATCTGTCGGGGCTGTATGACAAAGTCGGGTTGGATCGCGAAGTCGTCACCCGCGGCCGTTACGCCAATCTGTTCGGCAGTTCACAGACTTTCGATGACGAAGAACGCGCCGTGGTTCGCGAGTACACCGAACGCGCATATGAGCGTTTTATTGAGGTGGTGGCCGAAGGGCGCGGTCTCCCGGTCGATTCCGTCGATGCCATCGGGCAGGGACGCGTTTGGTCGGGGACGGCAGCCCAGCGGTTGGGATTGGTCGATCGATTTGCCGATCTGCACGACGCCATCACTGCGGCGGCGCGGATGGCGGGTGTCCGTCCCGGCCAGTCTGTTGCCGTCGAGGTCCTTCCCGATCCGGAATGGCGGCTGTTTTCCTTATCCGGCATGGGACTGACCGGAATCGATCTGACCGGAAATGCGCTGGCATCGCTGGCGACGCGCGCTCTCGGTCTCAGCAACGACGACACCGCGTATGAGATGCCATTTACCATCACGATCCGTTAGCCGGACTTGGATTGCATGTTTTGGAAACGTGCCCTATTTTGAATGGGTGCAACGCACGCCAATCCGAAAGTGACGTCATTATGAGCGCAGTCAGCATCGAGACCGATTCGAACATCTGTAAGTTCACACTGCACGGCGTACCTGACCGTCCGGGAATGGCCGCCGAAGTCTTCGGCCGGCTGGGTATTGCGGGAGTCTGCGTGCATATGATGGCGGCAGCCGGCGCGGAAGCCGGCAGAACCGATATTTCACTGACCGTTGCGGGGCGCGACGGCACGAAGGTCTCCGCCGTTTTGAAGGAGATCGCACAAGAGATGCAGGCCGGGCCGGTCGGACGGCGCGACGATGTCGTCGCGGTCAGTCTGGTCGCCGATGAACTCGACCATCAGCCCGGAGTCGCCGGGCGCATGTTCCGTACACTGTCGGCTCAGGGGATCAACATCGACATGATCTCCGCGACCAACACTGCGGTCACCTGCCTGGTCGACGCCCGTTTTCTCAAGAATGCGACCGAGGCGCTTGAGAAGGACTTTAAGGCAGAGACAGTTCCGTAGTTTCGTCCTATGGGCCCTTGCGCAACAAGGGCTTAGATGGGCATGGAACAGATTATGAAGGAGTTGTGTTCTGTTCCGATGGATTAGTTAGTGACAGCAAATCAACCGCGTTCCACCAGGTTTTGTCTGGACAGCAACTGAGTCAGAAAGCATGCACGGAAACTTCCACTCGCTGATCGTCTTGGTGCTGGTATTTGCTTCCAGCGTCGCGCCGGCGCGTATCTGGTACCAGTGCACGATGATGCAGACTACCGATACGAAGCCCTGCTGCTGCTGCGTCGCCGAACAGATACCGGGCTGTTGCGCAAACAAGACGGAAACGGCCACGGCAGAATCGGATCAAGCGGTCTGTGCCCAGAGTGAATCGGAAACGGCCCTCTCAACGAGCGTGTGCTGCCTCAGAGTCTTCCAGTCCACGATGCCCCCGAGCGCGAACCGGGTCGAAACGGCCGGTCGTGCGGGCGATCTGAGTTCTGCAGGCGCGGATGTTCCGTGTGTGACGCCCGTCGTTCCAATTGTGACTCTCACCGAAGTAAACGGACTTGTTCAAAGCACATCAGCTCCACCATTCACCTGTCCTATCTTCATTGCCATCGGTTCGCTCCGCTGCTGATCTTCTGACATAGCGACGCGTAGTTTTGCCCCCGGGCACGAAGCCCTGTGCTTCGTTGTCGGAGGCTGTGGCCGTCACGCACGCGCGTCCGATTGTTGACACGGACCCCGTGCTCAATGTGAAAGAAGAGACCATGTCGGAATCACATCGAACCTTTACGGCGGTATCTCACGTGTGCCGATGGCGAACGCCATCGGTGGTCGCATCGCTGGGAGCGGTTGCTTTCCTGGCGTCCTCCTGTGCCGGCAGTGGGTATGGGGAACTGCGCGACGAACTGGCCTCCGCACGGCCGAAAGCCGTCGCGGTTGCCCAAATCCCGGCGACCGCAGCCGATGCTCTGCCGGAGTCGGCGGACCTCTACGATCTGCTGCGATACGCGCGCGATCATAATCCCGGGGCCGTTGCGGCGTATCATCGCTGGCATGCGTCCACTGAACGCATCCCCCAGGAACGCGCGCTGCCCGATCCGCAACTTCTATTGGATCAAATCGACGTCAGCGTCGGACCCCGTCCGCGCGAGATCGAAGTCTCGCAGATGGTGCCGTGGGTCGGCACGCTCGGCCTCAGAGGGCAGGTGGCGGCGCACGAGGCGCGCGCAGCGCGCGAAGAATTCCATGCCCTGCTTGATATGCTCTACTATGACGTCGTGGATACCTATGTCGAATACTACTACGTGTCGCAGTCGGCTGACATCACGCAGGCACTGATCGAGTTGATGGCCGATGCCGAGGCGGTGGCGCAGGCGCGGTATCGCGACGGCAGCGGGTCGTTCGCGGATGTCATTCGCGCGCAACTTGAGCAGGACCGTCTCGATAACGAGTTGATTTCGCTGCAATCGGAGACGCGGCCGATCCGCGCACGACTGAACGCCGCTCTCTCGCGGCCGGCCGACGCGTCTCTTGCCGCGCCCAGGGAATTGCCGGCGGAGTCACTCGCCCTGTCGGACGATGAGGTGTTGGCGTCGGCCGCGTCCGGCAACCCCCGTTTACTCGCGCTCGACGAAATGGTCGCGCGGGAGGAACGCGCGGCATCGGTCGCGGCACGGCGTTATCTCCCGGATTTGATGTTCGGGATCACCTACATGGACCGCGATCAATCCGCATCGGCACACGACGCGGTCGGGGCTGACGATGATGTCATGGCCATGGTGGGATTGAACATCCCGATCTGGTGGGGTTCCTACAACGCCGGACGGCGGGAGGCGCAGGCGCGACGGCGAGCCGCAGAGGCGGAACGGCACGACCAGGAAAACGTGCTGTCCGCCGAGTGCGCCCGTGTACTGTTTGCTTATCACGACGCCGAACGAAGGGTCGCGCTGTATCGCGACGAGCTGATTCCGCGCGCGACCGAGGCGCTCAACGCCGCGCGCGCGGGCTTTGCAGCCGGCGATGTCGATTTTTCCGGTTTTCTCGATACCGAACGCCTGCTGCTGGACTTTCAGCTCTCCCTGGATCGCTCACGCGCGGACCGTCTGTCGCGCCTGGCGCAATTGCGAATGCTCATCGGCGGCGCCTTCGAAGCGTCCGCGGATTGGTGAGGTGTCAGATGACAGATCACGCCCAACATGAAAATCATCGGTCCGCCGGACGGCTGGGATGGTGGATATCGGCAAGACGGCAGCCGTTTTTCTGGGCCATCCTCGCGATGCTGCTCGTCGCCGGGTATCTGCTGCGCGGAGGCAGTGAGCGGTCGCATGGGCTCGAAGACGATGCCGCCGCATCGGCGCCAACATCGATGTGGACCTGTTCGATGCACCCGCAGATTCAATTGCCGGAGCCGGGCCGGTGCCCGATTTGCTTTATGGATTTGATTCCTGTCCCACAGGGCGGTGGTGCCGATGATGGCCCCCGAGTGTTGACGGTTTCCGAAAGTGCACGTGCATTGGCGCAAATCGTCACTACCCCGGTCCGACGGGGCTGGGCGCACGCCACTGTGCGCCTCGTCGGCAAGGTTGACTACGATGAAACCCGCGTCGCCGACATCGTCGCACTCGTGCCCGGTCGCCTGTCGCGGCTGTATGTCGATTACACAGGAATTCGGGTTCGCAAAGGCGAGCATATGATCGAGATCGACAGCCCCGGTTTGTATGCCGCGCAGGAAGAGTTGCTCCAGGCCGTGGCGCGGTCGAAGCAGGTCACCGACGTGGCAACCGGACGCGCGGCCGATCAGGCGACCGAACTGGTCGAATCGGCACGCGAGAAGCTACGTCGCTGGGGATTGCTGGATGAACAGATGCGACAGATCGAAGCACGCGGCACACCGTCGGACTTGCTGACGATCTACGCCCCCATCAGCGGCGTGGTCATCGACAAGCGGGCGCTGGAGGGCACGTACGTCATGGTCGGCAACCCGATCTACCGTATCGCCGATCTGACGACCGTCTGGGTCATGCTGGAGGCGTATGAATCCGATCTGCCGTGGCTCCGCTACGGCCAACGAGTCACGATCACGAGCGCGGCGTTGCCGGGCGAAGTAGTGACGGGCCGCATCGTCTTCATCGATCCGATTCTGGACCCGATGACGCGCACCGTCAAGGTCCGTGTCAATGTGCCCAACTCCGACTACAAGCTCAAACCGGGGATGTTTGTTCGCGGTGTCGTCGAAGCCGACATCGCGACCTCGGGATTAGTGCTCGACCGATCATTGGCCGACAAGTGGATGTGTCCCATGCACCCGGAAGTCGTTTCAACGGCGTCGGGTGCATGCAGCATTTGCGGTATGCCATTGGAACGCGCAACGTCGCTGGGTTACGCCAGCATATCCAAAGACACCTTGACACCGCCCCTCGTTATTCCCGCATCGGCGCCGCTGATTACCGGACAACGGGCGGTGGTATATGTCAAACTCCCGGATCGTTCCGCGCCGACCTATGAAGGGCGTGAAGTCGTACTCGGACCGCGCGCGGGCGACGAGTACATCGTCGTTTCGGGTTTGTCCGAAGGCGAAGAAGTCGTCGTCAACGGGGCTTTCAAGATCGACAGCGAGCTGCAGATCCGCGCCAAGCCCAGCATGATGTCGCCACAGGGTGGCGCCATTCCTGCGGGACACTTGCACAATGGGATGGACCGTCAGGATCACCGAGCGGAATCCACGCCGGGTCACCCTCAACGGGTGTCCGGGCTGTCGGCGGCGTTTCTTGAGGCGTTGGGAACGGTCTATGACAGCTACTTCAATCTCGCCGAGTCGCTGGCCGCCGATGACAACGAAACCGCGCGCAGAGCGATGAGCACTCTGGCCAATTCGGTGTTTTCGATCTCATCGAGCAGCAGGCCGGAAGCAACTTCCGAGCCATGGGCGACCGTCTCCAATCAACTGATTCGAACGGCCGGTCGAGATTTTGAAGCGGACGACTGGAATTCGCTGCGTGCGGCATTCGACACGGTTTCTGCGGCAATGATCGAATGCGACTACCGTTTCGGCCACACCGATTCCTTGCGGCACTATGTCACCTTCTGCCCGATGGCGTTCAACAGTCGCGGCGCGTCGTGGCTGGCGAAGACCGAAGCCGTTTTCAATCCGTACTTCGGCCAGGCGATGCTCAAGTGCGGCAAAGTGACCGATCGCATCGCCGGCAGCATGGAGGCGTCGGATGAATGAGAACGCCACCCATGACACCGCGGTCTCGCTGATCGACCGGGTGATCCGCTATTGTCTCTACAACAAACTGATCGTGGTCCTGGTCACCGCGGCAGTAGTGGCCTGGGGAGTGATGGTGGCCCCATTCGACTGGCAGCTCGGCGGGTTGCCGCGCGACCCGGTTCCGGTCGATGCCATCCCCGACATCGGCGAGAATCAGCAGATTGTCTTCACCGACTGGAAGGGACGGTCGCCGCAGGACATTGAGGATCAGATCACCTACCCGCTGACGGTCGCGCTGCTGGGCGTACCGAGCGTCAAGACGATTCGCAGTTTCTCGATGTTCGGATTCTCGAGCATCTACATCATCTTCAAGGAGGATGCCGAGTTCTACTGGACGCGTTCGCGCGTTCTCGAGCGCCTCAACAGTCTGCCATCGGGGACACTTCCTGAGGGCGTGCGGCCGATGCTGGGCCCCGACGCCACGGGGCTGGGGCAGGTCTTTTGGTACACGCTCGAAGGACGCGATCCCCAGGGAAAGCCGACGGGCGGCTGGGACCTTCACGAATTGCGCTCGATCCAGGACTGGCAGGTGCGCTTCTCGTTGGCATCGGCCGATGGCATTGCCGAAGTCGCCTCGGTCGGCGGGTTTGTGCAGGAATACCAGATCGATGTCGATCCCGATGCCTTGCGCGCACACGACGTCTCGCTGCCGATGGTGTATGACGCGGTACGCAACTCCAACATCGATGTCGGGGCGCGCACGATTGAAATCAACAGCGTCGAGTTTGTCATACGTGGCGTCGGTTTCATCAAGAGTGTCGCCGACCTCGAAGAGGCCGTGGTCAAGGTCAGCGGTCATGTGCCGCTGCGCATTCGCGATGTGGCCACGGTCGGCCTGGGGCCGGCCCTACGGCGCGGTGTCCTGGATAAGGAAGGCGTCGAGGCGGTTGGCGGGGTGGTCGTCGTCCGCTACGGCGAAAACCCGCTGGCGGCGATCAAAAACGTCAAGGCGCGCATCGCCGAGATTGCGCCCGGATTGCCGCAAAAGACGCTGCCCGACGGCACCATTTCCAAGGTCACGATCGTGCCGTTCTATGACCGCACGGGGTTGATCTACGAGACGCTCGGCACGCTCAACACCGCCATCGTCGATGAAATCCTCATCACGATCATCGTCGTGCTGGTCATGGTTATGCACCTGCGCAGTTCGGCGCTGATCTCGGCGATGCTGCCGCTGACGGTGCTGGGCGCTTTTATCGGGATGCGGTACCTGAGGGTCGACGCCAATATCGTGGCGCTCTCGGGTATTGCCATTGCCATCGGCACGATCGTCGACATGGGGATCGTCATCACCGAAAACATACTCAAGCATCTCGATGCGGCGCGGCCGGAGGACAACCGTCTCACAGTGGTCTACCGCGCCTCCTCGGAGGTCGGGGGGGCTGTCCTGACCGCCGTCGCCACGACGGTTGTCGGTTTTCTGCCGGTGTTCATGCTGACCGGCGCCGAGGGAAAACTGTTCAAGCCGCTGGCGTACACGAAGACCTTCGCGCTGATCGCATCGATCATCATCGCACTGACCATTATCCCCGCCATGGCGCATTCGCTCTTTACATCGACAGTGCGACAACGCCTGCGTTCCTGGCTCAATGGCGGACTGATCGTGGCCGGTGTCCTCACCGCGGTTTTGGTGTCGTTCTGGGTCGGGCTGGCGCTGGTACTCTTCGGCGCATTCTACCTCGTGCGATCGCGTCTGCCGCAACACGTCGCGGCGAAGGCACCCTCATTCGCCAACTATCTCGTTGTGGGTGTCGTCGCCATTCTGCTGGCGATGCACTGGCTTCCATTGGGACCGGATCATGGCGCGATCCCCAACCTGCTGTTTACCCTGATCGTTATCGGTGTGCTGCTATTTGCGTTCGACCGATTTCGGCGGCACTACGAGCCGCTCTTGCGCTGGTGTCTCGCCCACAAGTCCGCATTCCTTGCGATTCCTGTCGCGTTGATGCTCCTGGGCGGCGTGATCTGGATCGGGTTTGACGGCGTCTTCGGTTTCATACCCGACGGCCTCGGAGCGATCGGGATTCCTCAGCGCTGGACACGAGGCAATGTCGTTTGGCGGGCAGCAGCGCATGCGTTCCCGGGACTGGGGCAGGAGTTCATGCCGCCCCTCGATGAGGGGTCATTTCTCTATATGCCCACAACGATGCCTCACGCATCCATCGGCGAGTCGTATGACGCGCTACGCATGCAGGACCTGGCGATCCGCGCCATTCCCGAAGTCGAGTCGGTCGTCGGCAAGATCGGTCGCGTAGAAAGCCCGCTGGACCCGGCACCCATCTCGATGGTGGAGACGGTAATCAACTATAAGCCGGAATACGTCGTAGACGCCAACGGTCGGCGGCTGCGTTTTCGGTATGACGACGAAACCGAAGAATTCGTGCGCGATGCCGACGGCCAACTGATCCCCGACCCAGATGGGAAACCGTATCGCAATTGGCGCGACCATATCCGTTCGCCCGACGATATCTGGGATGAAATCGTGGCGGCGGCCCAGATGCTCGGGTCCACGTCGGCCCCGCAGTTGCAGCCGATCGCCACACGGCTCGTTATGCTCCAGACCGGGATGCGCGCGCCGATGGGCGTCAAGGTGTACGGCCCCGACCTGGAGACGGTCTCGGCAGTTGGGTTGCAACTGGAGGAACTGCTCAAACAGGTGCCGTCGGTCCGGCCGGCCACGGTCGTGGCGGACCGCATTGTCGGCAAGCCATACCTGGAAATCCTTCCGGACCGTCCCGCCATTGCGCGTTACGGGCTGAGCGTGCGCGATGTCATGGACGTCATCGAGACGGCGGTCGGCGGCGAACCCCTGACCATGACGGTCGAAGGGCGCGAACGCTACCCGGTACGCGTGCGGTACCAACGCGAGCGGCGCGGAGACATCGACAATCTGCGCCGGATCCTCCTGCCCGGGGCCGAGGGCGCGCAGATTCCTCTCGGCGAAGTGGCCGACATTCGCTACGTCCGCGGTCCGGACATGATCAAAAGCGAAGACACCTTCCTGACCGGGTATGTCGTTTTCGACAAGCAGCCGCAGTTTGCCGAAGTCGACGTGGTCGAGCAGTGCCGGCGCTACCTCGAGGAAAAACAGGCATCCGGCGAATTCGTTCTGCCCGCCGGCGTCAGCTATCGGTTCACGGGCAGCTATGAAAACCAGGTGCGATCGGCGAAGACGCTCGCCGTCGTGATCCCGCTGGCGCTGTTCATCATCTTCCTGATCCTGTATTTTCAGTTCCATCGGGTTTCGACCTCGTTGCTGGTGTTCTCCGGTATCCTCGTTGCCTGGAGCGGCGGGTTCATCCTGATCTGGTTGTATGGGCAATCGTGGTTTCTGGATTTCAGTCTGTTCGGCGTGGAGCTGCGCCAACTGTTTCAGATCCACACGATCAACCTGTCCGTTGCGGTCTGGGTCGGGTTCCTGGCGCTCTTTGGGATCGCCTCCGACGACGGCGTGATCATGGCGACGTACCTGGATCAGTCGTTCGCCGAACAAAAGCCCGCATCGGTCGAAGCGATCCACGAGGCGACCGTGCAGGCCGGGCTGCGCCGTGTACGGCCGTGCCTGATGACCACCGCCACGACCATCCTTGCGCTGCTGCCGGTGCTAACCTCGACCGGGCGCGGCTCCGATGTCATGGTGCCGATGGCGATCCCGTCCTTCGGCGGAATGACGCTGGAGCTGATCACGATGTTTGTCGTGCCGACGATTTACTGCGCGCTGGCGGAGCGGCGGCTGAAGCGATCCCAGGCGGCCGCTGTCTGAGACCACACCTGAACTTGAGAATTGATGAACCGGACCAGATGCTGTTGATTAATTGCAAACCCACACTGGGAGGATTAGCGATGGGCAAGTACCTCAGACTCATTCCGGCAACGTCGACATTGGCCGGACTCGTTGTGCTTCTCGGCTGCGGCGGTGAACAGCAATCGCAAACTCAAACCCCGCCCGCGGCGCAACCGGCAGCGACCGCGCAGGCGTATCCGATCGATTGGTGCGTCGTCTCCGGCGAGAAACTCGGAAGCATGGGTGACCCCGTGGAGAAAGTCTACAACGACCGGACAATCAAGTTTTGCTGTGCGCATTGCGTCGAAACGTTCGAGGCCGATCAGGCCCGATACATCGCGCGAGTCGACTCCGCCGCGGCCGGACAGATCATGCCCCCCGGTCAGATCGAAGAGCACGATCATGACCACGATGGGCACGAGGGCCACGATCACGGCGCGTGACACGCATAGCATTCGACAATCTGTAACGGTCATTCCGAGTCCCCGATCACGCACGAAGTGCGGGATCGGGGGCAAGGAATCTCCAGGTCCTGCGGCGTACGTTTTGAAAACTCTACGTCCTCCGCCCCACGGAGCAGGGCTCGGTCCTCAGAAAGACCGCTGATTGTCCGAGCGCCTCCATTCTACGACAAGCTCTGGTACAGCATCAGCGTGTGGCCATCGGGATCATAGAAGGTCGCCAGCTTGACCATGCCTTCGATCGTCCGCGTTGGGCCATCGAAGCGCACCTGCTGACCCTCGAGGATATTGCGCGCGGCCTCGATGTCTTTGACGCCGAACGTCAATACCGCGCCGCCCTTGACCTCGGGCTTTTCGACTTGCGACAGCCCGACATTGACGCGCGCGACCGATGAGGCCAGCTCGCACCAGCCCATCTCGTCCATCGCGTAGAGGAGTTTGAAACCCATGACGTTCTCGTACCAGCGAACCGACGCCTGCATGTCTTTGACGTCGTAAGCGCAGGTGAGACCGCCGTCGTAGTTGAGTGATTCCGTCATAGCGTGCTCCTTTCGGGGTTGGTCAAGCGATACGAAAAGTATACTTGATTTATTTCCGTGTCAACGTAATTTGATCGTGTGAATCAGATTGACAAGCTGGTCGCCCTGTGTCATCACCGTTGGGCGATCCCGGTCATGGCGGAGCTGTCGCGTCTGCACGGCGAAGCGAAGTTCGTGCAACTCACATTCCGGCTGGGGATCAGTCCCGATTCGCTAAAGCACACACTGCGCGCGCTGACCGGGCAGGGGTGGGTCCGTCGCAATCCCGGCTATGGGCACCCGATGCGTCCCGAATACCTGCTCACCAAAGCGGGACAACGCCACGCTCCGGCCTGCGACCGGCTGGTGCGCAGCGCCGAACGCCTCGGTCTCGGCGACGTCGTTTTGCGCAAGTGGACGCTGCCGACGCTGTTCGTCCTCGTTGTCTCGCAGGGCGGGCTGCGTTTTTCAGAGATGCGCGAACAGATATCGCCGATCACGTCGCGCGCGCTGGCACAGTCGCTCAAAGAAATGGAACACGCCGGGCTCATCGACCGTGACGTCGCCGACACTTACCCGCCGTCAGTGACGTACCGCGTCGCTCGTTTGGGCCGACGCATGGCGCCGTCGCTGGGGCGGGTCGTGGCTGGTTTGACGAAGGATGCTCGGAGTTCGAGTCGGCGAACCGCACTCGCAGGAGTCGCCAAAGATTAGATGGCAGAGAAACCGGTGAACCGATGAAATCGGTGATTGATCGTGCCGTTACAGGCAGGGATCGCAGCCAAGGGCTGCGCTCCCACCAGGCGAGGATGCCAGGTGGGCACAACAAAGAAAATCGACAGCGCGTCGCGACCCGGCCCCTACGATGGAATATCGATAAACTACAGCAGCACGGCGTCGCTGCGCGTGTCGAAGCGCGATTTGACCGTGTCGATGGCGGCGGTGTCGATCGCAAATGAGTACCACGGGCGATCCTCCGGCCGGGGATCGGGACCGAGGTCGAAGACGATTTCTCCGGCGGGACCGAAGGCGTAGCTGCCGCCGCCTTCATCGTCGCGCGAATCAACACCGACGACAAAACATTGATTTTCGATTGCCCGCGCGCGCAGGAGCGTCTTCCACACATCATCGCGCACACGCGGCCAGCGCGCCGGAACCGCCAGCAGCGTAAGTCCCTCCCGAAACCACGGCCGCACGATTTCTGGGAAGCGCAAGTCGTAGCAGATGATCACGCCGACGTGGATCGTTTCGTCTCCGCACTGAAGTTCGAGAATCTCACCCGGATGACCCGGCGCAAAATGGATATCGTCGCGTAATGGGCGAAACAGATGCGTCTTGGTGTAACGAGCGACCTCGATGCCGTTGGAAAAGACCACCGACGTGTTGCGGACTTTGCCATCGGGTCCCGGCAGCGCCAGCGATCCGCCGATCAGGTGAAGCCGGTGCTGTCGTGAAATCCCCGACAACCGATCCAGAATGCGTGCCGTGCGTTCGGCGGATGAGCCGCCGCTTTCGAGACGCGCGTATCCGCCGGCGAAGAGTTCCGGCAGGATGAGAATGTCCACTGCCGCGGCGTTTGAATCCGCAGCAAAAGTCTCCAATCCATCGGCATCGAAGGCGCAGGCAATGGTCGCGGTCATGGCGGTCGCCGTCCCGGCAGGATTGCACGCCATCTGTCCCCTGGGGAGCCCAGCGATACAGTGCGGTTGTTTGAACCCGCGAAAGCCGTTGAGGAGAATACCACAAGCGGCGACTCCGATTCAAGGGTATTGCGCCAATAACGGAAAACCGTTCGACGCGGCCATGCCGTCGGGCTTACATTCAGGATTAAGTTGGCCGATCCGGCCCGTTGCGGGTTCGACATTCCAACTCCACCGGAAGGAGAAAAGCCATGCGCAGATATCTTGCGACGGCAGTTATCCACTTCATCATCGTGCCGCTGGCAGTGTGTTGCACCGTTGAGGATGCCATCGGACAGGATCAATGGACCACAGTCGCGGAACAGTCCGACTATCGTATCACCGCCACTTACGACGAGGCCATCGAGTATTGCCGTCGTCTGGAGGAGGCATCCGACTGGGTGCAGATGACATCCTTCGGCGTCACGCCACAAGGGCGAGACATGAAGCTGCTGGTTGTCTCCCAGGAGGGGGCGTTTACCCCGGAAGCGGCCCGGCGCACCGGCAAGACGATCCTGATGATCCAAAACGGCATCCATTCCGGGGAAATCGACGGCAAAGATGCGACACTGGCGCTGTTGCGCGACATCGTCATCACCAAAGAGCGCGCCGCGCTGCTGGACAGCGTGATCATTGTGGTCATTCCGATCCTGAATATCGACGGGCACGAGAATCGGGTACGGTACACCCGCCCCAACCAGGATGGCCCCGACAATGCCGGATTCCGTGCGACGTCGCAGCGTCTCAATCTGAACCGGGATTATCTGAAGGCCGACTCGCCGGAGATGAAGTACTGGGTGCTCTTGTGGCGGCAGTGGATGCCGCACTTTTTCATCGACGACCACGTCACCGACGGGCACGACTGGCAGTATGTCGTCACCTTCAGCGCCCCCTGGCAGCCCAACTCCGACACCGCCGTCCGCACCTGGGTCAAACATTTTTTCGATTCGTCGTTTACGCGCGCGGTGCGCGGCGCCGGGTATCCGGTGTTCCCGTATGCGTCGTATGTCGACGAGCGCCGGATCGAGAAAGGCGTCAATATCTGGGTCGACAGCCCGCGCTTTTCGACCGGATATGTGGCGCTGTGGAATCGTCCGGGCCTGCTGGTCGAGATGCACTCGCTGAAGGACTACAAGACACGCGTTCTGGCCAATTACACGGCGCTGGTCGCGGTTCTGGACATCCTCAATGCCCGAGGGCGCGCGTTGCAACAGGCGACCGCTCTGGCCGACCGCAAGACAGCCGGCGGCGAGATCGGACCGTATCCGTTGACCTTTGAACGGACCGGCGATTCGATGATGGTCGAGATCGCGACGTATGAATCGCGCTGGGATTCCAGCGCCATCACCGGGGGATGGTATCCGAGCTGGGATCATAATCGCCCGATCACCGTGCGCATGCCGTACTTTAACGTACACAAGCCCAGGGTGACGGTCGTCCCGCCGCGCGCATACTTCATCCCACGCGAGTGGACCGAACAGATCGATCTGCTGCGGCTGCACGGCGTCGAGTTCGACACGCTGGTGCGCGAGCTGACCGCACCGGTCGAGCGCTATTATCTCGACAGCGCCCAATGGGAGACTGCGCCGTTCGAATCGCACCTGAGGGTCAAATACAAAACCATCAGGGTCGACACGACCATGTCGTTCCCGGTCGGCACCGCTGTCGTCGATATGCTCCAGCCGGCGGCCAAGGTGATCATGCAGGCGCTGGAGCCGCAGGCGGTCGATTGCCTGGTGTCGTGGGGAATGTGGAACGCGATCTTCGAACGCAAGGAATACATCGACGACTACATGGTCGAGCCGCTGGCCGATTCCCTTCTGGAACACGATGCCGCGCTGCGAGCGGAGTACGAAGCGCGTCTGGCCAGCGACACGGCATTTGCCGGCAGCGTTACCAGGAAGCGCGAGTTCTTCTATAAGAACTCGTCGTACTACGAGCACGACTACAACTGGTATCCGGTGACGCGCTTTCACGCGCGCATCAACTTTATCCCGCCATGGAGGGATTGGAACTGATTATGAACGGAGTGATCGTTTCAATCCATCGTGTCGCCGCCAACGGCGGCCCCGCTGAAGAGCTGGCCATCGTCCCGGTACGGACCAACTGGGGAATCGAAGGGGACTACCGTTCGCGCGCCGACAAGATGCGTCAACTGACTCTGATCGAAGAAGAGGTCCTCGATCAGGTTGGTTCGATACTGGGGCACGAGGTTGCCCTGGGAGCATCGCGCCGTCAGATCGTCGTGCGCGGGCTGGATCTCAAGGGAATGATCGGAAAACAGTTGGCCTTGGGTGCAGTCCGCGTGGATGTCGTCGGACCATGCGATCCTTGCGAGCGCATGAACGAGACCATCGGGCCGGGTGGTCAGGCGGCCCTCGGCGACTGGGCGGGAGTGGTCTGTCGCGTCCTGACCGGCGGCCAGTTGCGCGTCGGCGACAGCGTTCAGGTGCTCGATTCGGTTTCACAAACTCCTTGAGCCGATGGCTGCTGCCGATTTGGCAAACCTGACTTTTGCCCGGAGCGCCCGGACCTCGGCAGTCCTATATTGCCATTGGCCCGGTTACAGCCGGCCTATCAGGGCAGCACTGAGTCTTGATATGACTGCCGGAGGAGTACCGTGAGCAGCATTGCCACAGCCGATAAACCTGTTGTGACCAAGCCCATGAACCTACCGGTCGGAATTGAAGCCGCCGGGCTGACCAATACTGGCCCGATCCACATGAACCTGTCGGTGCCGTTGCTCTACGAAGCCGCCGTGCGGCGCAACGAGGGTGTGATCGCTCCCGATGGCGCGCTGGTGGTCCGCACCGGACAGCACACCGGACGTTCGGCGCAGGATAAGTATATCGTCGATGACGACTCGACGCACGCCCATGTCTGGTGGGGCAAATCGAACGTCGGCATCGACCCCACCAGGTTCGATGCGCTGCACCGCTGCGTGCTCGCCTATTTGCAGCATCGTGAATTGTTCGTGCAGGACTCGTACGCCGGCGCCGATCCCAACCATCGCCTCCGCGTGCGCGTGATCTCCGAATTCGCCTGGGCCAGTCTCTTCGCCAGAACGCTTTTCATTCGCCCGAATCCACGACAATTGCCGTCATTCGCGCCCGACTTTACGATTTTGCACGCGCCGAACTTCCACGCGACGCCCGAGCTCGACGGGACCCGCACCGGGACCTTCATCATTCTGAACATGAAGAAGCGGCTGATTTTAATCGGCGGCACCAGCTATGCCGGTGAGATCAAAAAATCGATTTTTACGGTGATGAATTACATCCTGCCGCTCGAGGGCGTCTTCTCGATGCACTGCTCGGCGAATGTCGGCGAGCGCGACGATGTCGCGCTCTTTTTCGGATTGTCGGGCACCGGCAAGACGACGCTGTCGGCCGATCCCGACCGTTTCCTCATCGGCGATGACGAGCACGGCTGGTCCGACGGGGGAGTCTTCAATTTCGAAGGCGGCTGCTACGCCAAGGTGATCCGGCTTTCGCAGGTCGCCGAGCCGGACATCTATGCCGCGATTCACCGCTTCGGCGCGGTGCTGGAAAATGTCGTCTGCGACCCGGTGACGCGCGCGCTCGACTTGGACGATGCCTCGCTGACGGAAAACACACGCGCCGCGTATCCGCTGGAATTCATCCGCAACCATGTCCCCACCGGGCATGCCGGGCATCCTGCGAACATCATCATGCTCACCGCCGATGCCTTCGGCGTGATGCCGCCGATCGCCAAGCTCTCCCCGGCGCAGGCGATGTACTATTTCATCTCCGGCTACACCGCCAAGCTCGCGGGGACCGAAAAGGGTCTGGGCAGCGAGCCGCAGGCGACTTTCTCGACCTGCTTCGGCGCGCCGTTTATGGCGCTGCATCCCAAAGTCTATGCCGGGCTTCTGGCCGAGCGCATGCGCAAACACAACGCCACCGCGTGGCTGGTCAACACCGGCTGGAGCGGCGGGCCGTTCGGAGTCGGCGAACGCATATCGATCGCGCACACGCGCGCGATGATCAAAGCGGCGCTCTCCGGCGCGCTCGACAAAGTCGCCACCCGTCCCGATCCGGTCTTCGGGATCGGCGTGCCGGTCTCCTGTCCCGATGTCCCATCCATTGTGCTCGACCCGCGCAGCACCTGGCCCGACCCGGCGAAGTACGATGCCGCCGCGCGCGATTTGGCCAAACGCTTCCGCGACAACTTCAAGCAGTTCGAGCGCGATGTCCCCGCGGAAGTGACAAACGCGGGTCCAAGGGGGGCGTAGGGGGGTATGGTGAGCTCAGCTCACCGGCCGTATATGGGAATTTGTTGGACCGAGCGCGCACGACTAGTGTCTGTTTCGCCGTGAGGGAACCATGAGCGAGACTCCACACTCACCGCATGCGAGTACGCATGGTACAGCATCGCGGTGGTGCCGACACACGTGTCGAAGGACTGTGCTGGTGATCCTCATCGCCTTGTGCGATGAGCGAGTTCTCGCAGGTGATGAGGCGTGGATTCTCGAGTATCGTCCGGACGACTTAGTTACGATTGTACCGACCGATCTCCTTGCCAACCCGGATGGTTCATTCTATGTATGTGGCGCTTGCGGGGACAGCTCGCGTCGAATCATCGCCGGACTTTTCAAGATCGGGCGATGGGGTCATGTGGATTGGGATCGCCGATTCGGCAGCGAAAGCGGCGAAGTGCGCGCGGTGGCAATGTGCGCCGACCGGTGCGGAGGCGTCTACGTGACTGGCAGCATTGATCAGTCAGCGGTGGGAGAGTTCCCTCACAATGTTGATATTGTGACACTGCATTATGACAGTCGAGGCCGACTGATCTGGCATACCACCTATGACGCAGGTATGGGTGGTCACGATGTTCCGTCGGCGATCACCTGTGATCGATATGGAAACGTCTACATCACGGGGAGTGCGCACACCGAATGGGGTGGCGAAGACTGTGTCACACTCAAATACACACCGTTTGGCAAACTGGCTTGGTCGCGCACGTACGACGGGGGATGGTCGCACGATGACTGGGGTGTCGACATAGCGGTTGATCGCCACGGCAATGTGGTTGTGGCTGGGGGCACATTCCCGAGACCACGAGATGTCGGCGGAAACGGCGATGACTTTCTGTTGTTGAAGTATGATCGCCAAGGCGAGCTTCTCTGGGAATCTTACTTCGACGGTACAGCGCACTCCGACGACTATGTCCTGGGGCTCGGTGTGGGGCCAGACGACGCCATCTACGTGGGCGGCAATGCCGTTGGTTCGATGACGGGCACGGACATGGTGGCCGTGTGTTTTACTCCTCAGGGCAACCAAGCGTGGGCGACGCGATATGACGGCATCGGTGCAGAGGGAAACAATCCGCCACGTCATGCGGTTATTGATCGATTCGGCAATACGTACCTGACGGGACATGTCCTCGAGGTCGATCCCGTCACTCTGCACGGGGGCTATCGATTCACCTCGATACGGATCTCGAGCCTGGGGCAGCTCGAATGGGCAAGTGTCAAACCATTGGATGGTGATCGACTCGTTGAGGGAACCGTAATCGCGGTGCACGAGAATGGAGATGTATTCGTCACGGGCACCGGATGGCGGACAATTGGTTACGACAACTCAGGCAACATCACACATACATTCAAACACCCGATGAGTGGGTCTGATGCGGCCACTTGCATGGCGATCGGGGCGTACGGCACGGTCGTCATGGCCGGCGGCGATTCAGAGGGGCGTATGATCCTGATCGCATACAACACTGACCGCCCCAACGGGAATGTAGCTAATGAAAGTGTCTCCGCGCTCTGCAGCTATCCGAATCCGTTCAATGCCTCGATGACGATCGAATTTCTCGCGGTTCGCCCCGGGCGGTACCAAGTCGATGTGTTCAATACACTCGGTCAGCATATTGACCATCCGTTTGAAGGCGAGCTGGCGGCTGGCATTCACAGAATTCGCTGGGGTGTCTCCAGTCGCACTTCGACAGCGTTGCCCTCAGGCGTCTATTACTACAGAGTGTCCTCCAGTGACCGGTTTGCGACCGGCAATGCAGTGCTCTTGAAATAATGCGCCCGTAGCATGAAGTCCTGCGCCGGTGGGTCCCTGAGCCGAGTAACATCGCGCCGGGATGGAGTATTACGTGTGCGGGATTAGTTCAGGTGCCTCCCTACTCCATCCTTAGCGAATCCACCACCTTGGCGCGGGCGGCGCGGACTGCGGGCAGGAAACCGCCGGCGATGCCCATCACGACCGCGATTATCAGGGAACTGATGATGATCGTGGGGGATAAAGCGAAGCCGAAGGCGAGCTCGGAGAAGGTGTCCCAGTTGGTCGTGGAAATGGTGACGAACGACATAAACGAAGCGGCGACCAGTCCGACTCCGCCGCCAATGAGCGAAAGCCACATCGCCTCGGTGAGAAAGACGCTCAGCACCCGCGCGCGCGAGAATCCGAGCGCCCGCAAAGTCCCGATCTCGACCGTGCGGTTGGCCACGGCGGCATACATCGTGATCATCGCGCCGATCATCGCGCCGATGGAGAAGACGATGGAGATGACCAGCCCCATGATCTTGATGAAGGACGATGTGGCGACCGACTGGCGGCGATAAAAATCGACTTCGCGCTGCACGGTCACGCTCATGCGCGGATCGCCCTCCAAACGCGTCTTCATGTGTTCGAATTGCGCCGGATCGGCAAGTTTGACGGTCATTGACGAGTAGATATTGCGACGGAACGCCTGCTGCACCTGTTCGACATCGCCCCACAGTTCCGAATCCCAGCCGGTGCCGCCCGCATCGAAGACGCCGACCACGGTCCATTCGCGCCCGGCAAATCGGGCCGACTCGCCGAGGCCGCACCCCTTGAAGTTTTCCGAGACCGATAATCCGGCGATCACTTCCGAAGTGCCGGGACTAAACATGCGCCCTTCGGTGATCCGGATGCCGGGCCGCAGCGCGAAGGCCGTCGGGCTCGTGCCACGAATCGTGACATTGGAAGGATCGTCGTTGGCGCGTTTGTTGATGTTGATCAGCACGACGATCTCGGCCACCGCAACGGGAGTCCCGTCTTCGGCGACAGCGACTTCCTGCTGTGTCTCGACCACGCCCGCCTGATCGCGCAACACCAATGACAATGTCTCCGATGTCGCCCCGCTGCGCACGACGATGGCGTTGTCAGGCGAGCCGGTGTCGACCAACGTCTGCTCCAAACCGTGCGACAGCATCAACACCGCCGCAAACACGAACACGACCAGCCCGACGCCCAACACGGTCAGCGTTGTGGTGAGCTTGCGTACGGTCAGATTGCGCAGACTATAGTTGAGCAGCAGTCCCATGATCTATCCGATCCGCCGCAGCCCGTCGGCGATGCGCACACTCAACGCGCGCCACGCCGGGAAGATCGACGCTAAAATGCCGACCCCGATTGCGGCCGCGGCCGCCATCGGGTATGTGTTCGGGTCAATCGGAAAAGCCGGGAACCAGGCGCGCAGCGCCGCGCCGACGGCATTGAGCACGGGAAACATCAGCGCGATCCCGAATGCGCCGCCGAGCGCTGCGATCAGGATCGATTCGCCGACAATCAGCCCGCCGACATGAAACGCGCCGAACCCAAGCGTCTTGAGCACAGCGTATTCGGAGATGCGTTCGCGCGCGGTCATCGCCATCGTATTGGCGGCAACCAAAAGGATGATCCCGATGACGAGAAACGAAATGACCTTGAGCGAGAAGATGATGGTCCCGGCCATGGCGACAAAGCTCTGCTGAAACGCCGCCTCGGTTTCGGTCAGCGTCTCATCGGCGGAGTTGTCGAACTCTGCATCGACCGCGGCGGAAATCTGCGCCGCTTTCGCGGGGTCGTCGATCTTGATGATCCACCAGCCGACCTGCCCCGTGCGCGAGGGCCACTCCTGCGCCATCCGCTGATCGATATAATCCCAATGGAAGAGAAACTGCGAGACATCGGTGGCTTCGTCACGTCCGGTGTATGCTCCGCGAATCACGAAATCCCACTGTCCGGGATAGATCATCCCCGTGAGGGTGACCACATCGCCGACGCTCCAACCGAACCGCTCCATCGTGACCTGCCCCACGATGACGGCGTTGCGCTCACGCGTGAAGTCACTCAGCGCCGCCGAATCGACCAGGAATTCCGGATAAAGCTTGAACGACTCGGCGCTCTCGAAGGCGATCTGGGCGAAGAAATCCTTGGGGTCTTTATAGTAGCCGCCGAACCACGTGCCGTGAGTCACCGCCTCGACCCCGGATATGCGTTCGATCTTGGATTTCTGCGCCAACGGCAGGGTGAACGTGATCGATATTTTGCTGCGCGTGATCAGGCGATCCGGCGCGGCTTGTGTGACTCCGGCGTACCAGGCCGATATGAATGTGCGCAAAAGCCCGAACGCGAGAATCGCCACGCCGATGCCGGCGATCGTCAGCAGCGTGCGCAGCTTGTGGCGCATCATGTTGCGGTATATCAGGCCGAAGACACGCATGAGTTATCGTCGATTCGGTTGCTTCGGTATGAAGCGCGATACGTTTACGAGCCCGCTACCGGTCCTTCCGTTCCGCATTGCGGACGGGACTCGGCGCGACATCCCCCACCGGGTGAGGATTATGTTTCTCTCTCTCCTTCTGGGAGAGGGTCGGGGTGAGGGAAAACGATGAGATGCAATGATCCATCCAACTCTCTTACTGCAACTCGCCCTTGTCCAGATTGCGCACGACATCCGCGCGTTCCGCCGCGCGGGGGTCGTGCGTCACCATCACGATCGTCTTGTTGAATTCCTTGTCGAGCCGTACCAGCAAATCGAGCACCTCGCTGGCCGACTGCTTGTCCAGATCGCCGGTCGGTTCATCGGCGACGATCACGGTCGGATCGGTGACCAGCGCGCGCGCGATGGCGACCCGCTGTTCCTGTCCGCCGGAGAGTTGACGGGGATAATGGTGCATCCGATCTTTCAGTCCCACCAGCTCCAGCACCGTCTCGACGTGTTGTTTGCGCTCTTTGCCGGAGAGCTTGGTCAGCAGCAATGGCAGCTCGACGTTTTGAAAGGCGTTCAGAACCGGCAGCAGATTGTAGAACTGGAAGATAAACCCGATGTGCCGCGCGCGCCATTTGGCCAGGTCGGATTCGTTGAGCGAAGACAGATCGGTCCCGGCGACACGCACGGTCCCGGAGTCGGGACGGTCAATGCCGGCGATTAGATTCAGCAGCGTCGTCTTGCCCGATCCCGACGGCCCCATCAGCGCGACAAACTCGCCCTCCGGAACCGACAGGGTGAGATTGGCGAGCACGTTGATCTGGAGTTTGTCACGGTGATAGCTCTTGCTGACATTGGCGACTTCGACGACACTCGGCATGATGTCCGATCCTTGGTTACTCTTTGAGTTCGATATCATCCCCGTCGTGCAGGTTGTGAGGAGGATTGACGACGACAATATCACCCGCGTCCAGTCCCGACACAATCTCCGTTACCCCGCCGTAGATTCTTCCCGTCTGTACCGTGACTTCAGAAACGCGGTTATGGCTGACCCGGAAAACGACAGTCTGTCCGTTTTTGGTCGTCAGCGTGGTTGTCGGGACGGTCAGGACCGTGCCGGTTCCCAGTTCCGCGGCCGATTGGCCGCTGGCCAGAAAACCGACTTTGGCCGACATTTCCGGCAACACGCGGCTGTCGAGTTGGTCGAAGGCGATCTTTGTTAAGACGGTTGCCTTTGAACGGTCCGCTGTCGGGACAATCTTCTTCACATAACCGGCGTACGGTTCGGCGGGCTGGGCATCAAGGGTGATGATGCACGGTTGGCCGACCGACACGCGCTGGATGTTCGACTCGGAGACATCGGCCTCGACTTCCAATGAAGACATATCCGCGAGTGTCACCAATGCGCCGCGCGACGAAGACGACGCCGCAAACGGCGCAACCACCTCGCCGACGTCGGCGTCCTTGGTCAGGACTGTTCCGTCGAATGGGGCGCGAATGAGCGTGTTCTCGACCGCGACGGCGGCATAGTCCTGGTCGGCATGGGCGCGGTCGAGCGCCGCCTTCGCCGAATTGACTCCGGCCTGCGCCGTGCGAAACTGTGCCTCGGCGTTGTCGAATTCCGACTGCGAAGCCAGGGATGATGTCAGCAACCCCTTGATGCGGTCGTAGTTCAGTTCCGCCTCATGCAACAAGGCCCTGGCACGTTCCCATTCGGCATCGGCCTGTGCCACGGAAGCCCTCGCCGAGGCCAGCGCCGCCTCGACATCGTCGGATTCCAGCCGACCGATCACATCGCCCGATCTGACCTGATCGCCCTCCTCGACATTGAGCACTTCCAGTCGTCCGGTACCCTTCGAGGCGACGGCCGCCTGACGCTGTGCCACGACATACCCGGTCGCAGTCAGCAGCGACTGCGCCGCCGCCGGTGCGAGCCGTTGCACGCTTGCCACCTCCACGACCGCAACTCCTCCGCGCAACTGCAGAAACAGGACGGTGACGATGACGGCCAGAACGACCGTCGCCATGACGGCAAACTTCCACGGGTTCCGATTCACGACCGCATGCACCGGTGTGCCCTCATCGCGATGGATGCGCAGACGGGAGAGGTCGGGTCCGGAGGATTCGGCGTTCATGGTTTGAGCAAGGCCAAATAGTATAGAATGTTCAATATAACGGATCAAATCATCTTCGGCACTGGCCGGGTCATGCATCTTTACAGGCAGGAACGCCGTACTGCCCAGGTGCCCTCAACCGGCAAATCGGCTACCTTTGTGCTCGCCATGCACCTCGCAGGGGACCACAAAGGGGGGTCGATACACCCGGGCATCCCTCTGTCAAGAAAGAATGTGATTGCCCCGGCATGAAGCGATTGACTTGATAGATGCCGGGCATTTCGCTTAGTGTCAGGAGGATCTGCAACGATGGTTTGGCTGTATCTGATCGCCGGCCTGCTTGTGGGAGCTTTGGGGGCGTGGCTCGCGGCTCGTTCGGGCCGACGCCCGGCACCAGAGGGACCCAGCGCCGATACGCTGCAAATTGTCCGTCAGCAGATCGACCAGAAGGACGGTGAGATTCTGAAGCTGCGCGAACTGTACGACACCGAGCGCACAGCCCATGGCGAAACACGCAAGGAACTGGCGGTCACGCAGCACAAGCTGACCGAATCCTCGCAAAACCTGGCAGAGCAGCGGCAGTTTATCGAAGAGAGCAAAAAAAATCTCGCCGATGCATTCAAGGCGCTGTCCGGTGACGTCCTCAAAGAGCGCCTCGAAGAGTTCCGGCAGCAGGCCGGCGAGCGTCAACAGTCCATCGATGCCCTGATCAAGCCGTTGACCGATTCGTTGAGCCGCTACGAAAAGCAGATTCAGGAGCTGGAACGCACCCGCCAGCATGCGTACGGGACTATCGAAGAGCAGTTGAAGACCGTGACGGCGGCCACAGATCTGTTAAAACGCGAGACCGCCAATCTCGGGCAGGCATTGCGCAAGCCGCAGGTTCGCGGTCGCTGGGGCGAGTTGACTTTGCGTCGCGTAGCCGAATTGGCGGGCATGAGCGAGCGTTGCGATTTTTATGAGCAACAGTCGGTCGACACCGATGAGGGACGACAGCGTCCTGACATGATCGTGCATCTTCCTGGTGAGCGGACGATCGTCGTCGACGCCAAGGTCCCGTTGGTGGCTTTTCTGGACGCGGTCGAAGCCGCCGATGACGATGAACGCGCGGCTCACCTGCGTCGTCACACCGCGCACGTGCGCGACCACATGAAAAAGCTCTCGGGCAAGGCGTACTGGAGTCAGTTCGATCAGACGCCCGACTTCGTTGTGATGTTCATCCCTGGCGAGTCGTTTTTCTCGGCGGCGGCTGATGTGGATCGGAACCTGTACGAGGAGGGGGTTCGCAGCAACGTGATCCTGTCGTCACCGACCACATTTATTGCTCTGCTGCGCACGGTTGCGCTGGGATGGCGGCAGGAGCAACTCACCGAAAACGCGGCGCAGATCAGCAAGCTCGGCGCGGAACTGCATGAACGAATCAGCAAGTTTGTCGAGCACTATATCCGCGTCGGCAAATCGCTGGAGTCGGCAACGGCGGCGTACAACGAATCGGTCGGTTCGCTGGAATCGCGCGTGCTCGTCTCCACCCGCAAGTTTCGGGAACTGGGCGCTACGGCGCAGCCCGATATACCCGAGAGCGCCCCAATCGAACGCGGCGTGCGTCGCCTGCAAGTTGAACTGTTGACTAATCCCGATGGTTCGGCGCCGCGCAGCTCTGGCGACGGCAACTGACGCGGCTGCTCCCGTCGAAGAGATCGATGCCCGCGACACGCTCCTCCATCAAGATTCATCCCGTCACGCCCGAACGCTGGGGCGACTTTGAAACGCTCTTCGGTCCGCGTGGCGCCTGCGCCGGATGCTGGTGCATGTGGGCGCGCAAGCCGCGCGCGCAGTACCTGCGCGACAAAGGCGGCGGCAACAAGAAGTCGATGAAACGGCTGATCGCGTCCGGCGCCGAGCCCGGCGTCATTGCTTACGTTGATGGCGAGCCGGCCGGATGGTGTTCTGTCGCGCCCCGAACTGAGTACACGGCGCTGGGCCGCTCGCGTATCCTCGCGCCGGTCGACGACAAGCCGGTCTGGTCGATCACGTGTCTGTTTGTCGCACGTCCGTATCGGCGGCAGGGGCTGAGCACCGAATTGATCCGGGCGGCAGTCAAGCTCGCCAAGAGTAAACGCGCGCGGCTCATCGAGGCATATCCCCACGAAACCAAAACCGACCACGCCCCCGATGCCTTCATCTGGACCGGGACACTCTCGGCCTTCCGCAAAGCGGGATTCAAAGAAGTCGAACGCCGCTCGCCCGGACGGCCGATTGTGCGGCTGGAATTCTTGTGAGTCTCGTGATAGTCGCGATGGCGATTGTCCGCTTAATAAAGTCGCGTGGCTTGCGCCCACCTTTTACCTATAATCCATCGGTCAAATCTTGAGGATTCACGGAGGAATCAGATCAGACCGACATTGGGCAACACGACAGTAGATGTCTCGCTACATACTTTTCGGTCTCCGCGTCTCGAGAGCATTGCCAAGGAGGCGGTCAAGTTCTTGGAAGATACGCCGAGTCATCTTCTGCCTCCACCGGCGAGTTTCCTTGGTGCCGGGGCGTATGCGCTTTACTATACTGGGAGATTAAGACTCTATGCGAAGTTCAAAAACGAGCCGACGAAACTCGGAAAGCCAATCTACGTGGGGAAGGCGGTTCCGCCGGGGTGGAGATCTGCGCGCACATCTGAGGGTAATCGAACAACCGCATTGTACGGACGCCTCTGTGAACACGCACGTAGCATCGATCAAACGAGTGATCTGACCGCCAATGCGTTCCGGTGTAGATTTATGATTCTGACGGACGTCGAGGAAGACCTTATTGCCACCGTAGAGGCGCAACTCATTCGTCGACACAGGCCCCTCTGGAATACTGTTGTCGACGGATTTGGCAATCATGACCCCGGGAAAGGGCGATACAATCAGGCAAAATCGGAGTGGGACGTGTTGCACCCAGGCAGGGCATGGGTCAGTCGGTTAACCGGCGATTCTCCGCGAATCAAGGATGTCAAAAGGAAAGTCCATGCAATAGAGTAGCTATCGTTTCCTTAGTTCTACGACCGCCTCGTAAAGACGACAATCGTCATCGGCCCCGCCCACCCGGACATCAGACTGTATGATGCTGTTCCCAACTCTGGTTGGTCGTGGGACATGAATGTCGATCAGATCAAAACCGATCGAAGATGCGATGGAACCGAGGAATCGATCCGTAGGAATCGTGACACCTTGTATTATGTTGTTTCCGATAACGACGAGTGTGGTTGCTCGTCGCTTGAGCATTCTCTTGGATGTTTTTAGGAATCTGACGCAATCATTAAAATACGACGTCGCGTAGTTGGCCCATCCCCTACCGCCATAAACTCCGCGGTCGGGGTTTCGTGAGCGTATCTTCTCTATACATTCTCTGATTCTTGGGTCAATCAATTCGGGCGCAAAGTCCACGTGATCCAAATCGCGTACGGTCTGCCAGTATTTCCCAAAGTTTTCTATTTCGAGCCTACGGAGATCTCCCGGAGTTCCGACCAGCCCGAGCCAGTATAACTGCGGGCGGGTATTTCTAACATAATGATAGTTATTCAAATACGGGGGAGACGTGATCAGTAAATCAACCGACCCCGCCTCAATGCGGTTACCACCTTCGAAGAACGATTCGTTGTAGACCGTTGCTTCTGGCATCTGCCCGTTCACCCTTTCTCGCATCCACAGGGAATCGGTCCTGATTTCTCGCAGCTTTTGGAGGATTGCCTCACCGACTGGGAAGTCCTGAACATCCTTCTTTCCAGCGGCTGCGCGCGTCCCCAAGCTCGGCTCGTAAGAGTAATTTGAGCAGGAAATCATCGTTGCGGCGAACGCCAACCTGAAAACATCGCGGAGCGGAGATTCGTCCATTTCCTCTATGAAATCAACTACAGCCAAAACCTTTCGCAACACATCCGGGCTATAGAAGGGCACACGGGTCTTGAACCCGGGAGGAACCGAACTCTTGGGACTGTAGCTTACGTCTGTCGCTACCGCATAATGCCGTCTGAAGTCGTCGATTGTTTTTCGGAACCGCCCTTGCCCGATTTCATAGGCGGTCACCTTCGTGCGACAGGCAAGGGCCGCGTAGGGGTTGATTTCGAATCCTACAGCGCTGTGTCCTGCGAGAAGCGCCTCAACCAGTGTTGTCCCGACGCCGGCGAACGGATCAACTACTACCCCAGTTTTACCATCCAGGTAACGTCCAACGGCTTCGTGAACAAACTGGCGGGAGAAGCCGGCAATCCAAGGCACCCATCTGTGGACCGGCGTCGACTTATTTGAAGCGAAACAAGGATCAGTAAAACCGCGGTAATTGTTCGCAGCGCTTGCAACGCCCGTGCTTTCAGCCCCTGGGAAAAGCGTTGTTTGGCCAATGCGGGCTAGTCGCATATGAGACACCCCGATCACTACTGACGCTAACCTTCAATAACCGCGTACGCAATCACTTTGTATGACATTGCATCCATTTCGGCTCTAAGGCGCCATTCGGGTTGCGTTCCTGCAATCTACTGACGACAGAAAACCTGCAGGATTGTGTGGCAGTTTCACGGCACACACGGCGCCGGGCCGAATCGAAACAGGTAGTCGATCAGGCGAACGATGTCGGCGACGGCGATGGCACCGTCGCAGTTGAGATCTGAGGGTTCATAAGGGGGAAGTTGCGGGCCGCCGCGCAGCATCGCGACGACCAGCTTCGTGACATAGATGATGTCGTAATGCGGGTCGGCGAGCACAGCGGTATTCCACGAATCGCCGCGAAACTTCGGCCACGGACGCACGGCGTAGTCCATCGGCGTCGGCAACTTCCAAAGCGCGAGCAGCCGGTCGGTCGACTGCAATGTCACCATATCGGTGCGTCCGTCGCGATTCAGGTCGGCGATGATCGGCGTGGCCGGAGTGATGACCGACCCGAACCCGAACGTCAACGGATACCCGGAGACCAGAGAACCATCTGCTTCGAAGGCAAAGACCCGATCTGGACCGGTGAGAATCGAGCCGACACGCAAGACGATTTCCGGCTCATCATCGTCGTCGATGTCGAGGATAGCGACCGAGGATGCCGCGCCCGGGAGCGTCGCCAACAGCCCGTTTGTCGAGTCGGACCCCACCGGAGCGCCATTGGCGTGGAAGGCATAGAGATACCCCTCATCGAGCGAATACGGGGCGCCAAAGATTTCAGGGGAGCCGTCGCCATCGATGTCTCCGGCGGACAGCGCATACAGCAAGTACCGGTCGAGCGTATGCGGGATGGATCGCGGCCAGCCGGGCAGGACAGTTCCCCGCGCGTCGATCATCGTGAAGAAGATATCGCTGGATGAGGCATCGGTCGCTGCGTAAGCAATCTCGCGCTCCGGGCCGCCGACAAAGTTTCCGATCACCATGCCGAGGACCGAGTGGTGCGACGCGATTGTCGCGGAGGGATTCTCCCGGTACGGTTTTGCGGTGCGTCCGTCGAAGATCAGGATGTTGTCTGCTGCCGCAATGAGTTCGGGACGTCCGTCATTGTCGAGATCGCAGACACTCGCGGATGGCAGCCAGGTCTGAACGGAATTCGCATTGGCCACACTCCCGAACGAGCCGCCGTCCTGCGGACGGTACTCGGTACCGTCGGCATTCCACACCTGAATGACGCCGAAACGGTCGATGGCCAGAATCTCCAACGCGCCGCGCCCGTCGACATTGCCGACCGTGGGCAATGCGCCGCCGTAAATGTTGTAGACACGCTCGAAGGGCTGCGGCCATCCGGCGTACTGCTCGCCGATGAAGGCATAGATATACATCAGCGAGTCGCCGGGGACGATGATCTCGAATTTGCCGTCGAAGTCCAGATCGGCGATCGCTGCCGGCGACGTCACATCGGGCAGCGTGTCACGCGGCCATCCGGGGTATGCGGTGCCGTCATATTGCAAAACCATCATTCCGCGCTGGGTCGCACAGACAATCTCGTCGTCACCGGCCCCGTCGAGATTGACCGCCGTGACCGCGAAGTGTGACACCCCCTGCAACGGCACCGGCCAGCCGTCGGCGAATGGTGATGCGACCGTCACCGGCACCGAGAACACCGGCAATGCGGAATCGCTGCTGAGCCGCAGCGAGAGCAGGTAGTCTCCCTCAGGAAGCGGATCGGTACGCCAGATCGCCAGCGTGTCGTCCCACAGCGGGCGTGTCGACAGAGCGATCCGCCGGCTGGTCGTTGCCGGAAACGGTCCCGACGCGGTCAATTCGTACGACGTGAATCCGTGTCCTGCGGCCGTGCCGATGACAGCGGACAACAGCCGGATCGTATCGCCTGGCCGGGGAGATGTGATAGCGACATCCACGTCTCCGTGCAGAGTGATTCGAATCTCACGAACCGCGTCATGGCCGGCATCAACGCGCAACGTGTATGGCCCGCGCAGCGGGCCATTATCCCACTCGGCAATTGTGCCGTTTGACACCGGCTTGTTCGACTGCGCGACGATGCTCCAGTCGGTCTCGCTCGGGGTATGCCCGGACGCGACACTGACGAGGTAGCCCCCAAATGCCGGGCCGTACGCCGATCCGGTGATCACGACCGGTCCGCGCACCCACGTGTACGGCTGCGGCTCCGTGATAGCGACAAACGTGCCGGGGAGTGCGGCGATGGCGCGTTCCAGGTTTAGACGACCCGCTCCGGTGAATCGGTCGTATCCGGGATAGTTTTCGCCGGTGCCGTATGGATCGACAATGTCGTCGGCAGTACTGCGCAGAATGTTGCGCACACGTTCGTTGTCCAATCCGGGTGCGAGCGACAAGAGCACCGCGGCTGCGCCGGATGCGTGCGGCGCCGACATCGAGGTGCCCGAGGCGATCAGGTAGTTGCCCTGCACGATGTACGATCCCGCTTCACCGGCATCGGCGTACAGATCGGTGCCCGCCGCGCGCAACGACAGAATCTCCTGACCCGGCGCGGTGAAATCGATGAAGTCGTTGTACGTCGCAAACGTCGCCTCGCGATCGTCGGCGGTCGACGCGCCGACTCCGATCGTGGTCGGATAACCGGAGGGATAAAAGACCTCATCCTGCCCGGAGTTGCCCATCGAGCAGACGAGTACGACACCCCGTGCGTGCGCGTACTGCAGGGCATCCTCCAGCGCGCGCGAACGAAACGCGCCGCCCCAGCTCATGTTGATCACCTGCGCGCCGCGCGCGACACAATAGTAGATCGCCTGCGCCGAAACCGAGAAGAATGAGTTGGGAAAATTCTTTGCGCAGAAGATGCGCGCCGATGCACACACGCCGGCGATCCCCACGCCGTTATCCGGCACCGCGCCGATGATGCCGGCGACATGCGTCCCGTGCCCGATGTCGTCGCGCACGTTGTTGTCGGCGGTCAGATCAAGCGGGGTCGCGCTGATATCGCCGGAAAAATCCCAACCGTCGACGTCATCGACGAATCCATTGTGATCGTCATCGAGCCCGTTGCCGGGGATCTCGCCGGGGTTGCGCCAGACATGGTCGCGCAGATCGGGATGCTCCGGATCGATGCCGGTGTCGATCACGCCGACGATGACCGTCGCGCGCGGACCCGTATGATTGTGCGCCGTTAGCATCCGCACGTCCGCCCCCGGTGTGCCGGTGCGTTCGGTCAGTGTGTCGTTGTTGTCGCCGGGGACGCTCTGCACATGCCAGTACGGCTGCCCGGTGTTTTGCAAGCTCCATTGCCGGGCAAACAGCGGATCGTCCGGTATCGCGCCGTGCAATTCGACACGTCGGTCGACCTCGGCATACTCGACCCACGGCAACGCCGACAGGCGCCTTGCGACTTCCTTGGGATCGGACTCATCGGCCAGTGCCATGACAAACGTCTGCAGACCGGGGTGCACATCAGGCGATGTTGCCGCTACGGAGGACTCGGCCGCCGTGCACAATCGCTTCGTATCCGTAATCCCCAACGACCGGCAACGACGCAGGATTTCTTCCTGATCCTGTCGTAATGCTGCACCGATCGCCAATGATGTGCCGCGCAGTTGATCCGACGGCAGAAAGCCGGGCCGGACCTTGACGATCAATCCGCCGATTTCCGGAGACGGCGACGACGGTTGTCCGAAGGCGACGGGAATGGAGCCGCAGAATATCGCGATCAGTGCGGCGCATGACGCCAATCCGCACGTCGAGAATCTTGGGGGACGGGCTGCTCTTTCCCGGCAATCGGCCATGGAGTCCATTCCCAATTCAGGGACAGGTACAAACTACACGAATTGTCGCGGCTGGGGTGCAGAAAGAGGGGTGTACTGCCGGGGGCGGATTGCGCCCCGTGTGAATATTATACGCACGAACGCGGAGTTTTCACAGGGCGGTTTCGGGGGATGGGGGCGTACGCGAGATTTTCGATTCCAGGTGACAGTCTCGGTAAGGTTGTGCAGTCATGCCCAAGGGCACCCGCTCACCTCGTTTAAGGCGAGCACGGATCGCAGAAGACTGCGGGGGCGCTGCGGAAGGCAACGTCGACAAATTTGACCACGTCGAAGACATTGGTCACGCTGTCGCAGTTGGCATCGGTGCGCCCGCTAGGATGGGGGAAGCACGATTCGTCGATAAGGGGAGGGCCGCTGCGGAAGGCGACATCCACTGATTTGACCACGTCGAACACGTTCGTAACCGAATCACAAACCGGGTCGCCCTGACACGGACAGAAGCACCCCTGCAGGGTCACGACCGTGACTGAATGCGTGTCGGCCAGGGAGCCGTCGGAGGCATAAACAGTGAAATCCTGCGTGCCCGCCTGCGAGTAATCGGGGGTGTAGACGATCTCCGCCGTTCCATCGCCATGATCGATCAACATAGCGTTCGTCGCCGGTTCCATCGTCAACGAGGGTTCCGTAAAATTCGAGTCGGATGCGGCAATGGCGACCACCAATGTCTCGGCTTCGACCACATACTGCGTATCGACGTCGGCGATGATCGGCGGGAAATCGTACGCCAGCGCCTGCAGAGCAACGCGGGCATTGATGCGTCCCCAGCCGTGATAGATATCGAATCCCGGCGTGTCCTCCGAAGGGATGCCGACTTCATCCTCCGCCGACAGCCGAATCAGCCGCTTGACCGAATCGGCGGTGTAGCCGGGACGGATCCCGAAAATGAGTGATGCCAGCCCCGACACATGCGGCGTTGCCATTGAGGTGCCTGAGAGATTCCCATACCCGGTTTGCACTCCCGGACCGCATCCCGTGGCGATGATGAATGTCGGTATCGTGCTCCAGATGTTTTTGCCCGGCGCGCAGACATCGAGATAAGGTGCAAAATTCGATCCGGGCGCACCGCACAGGTCCAAGGCACGCCGATCCTGGGAGTCGGTCGCGCCGACCGTCACGACGCCGTCGAACGCGGCCGGATAAAACGGCGTGCCGACACCATCATTCCCCGATGCGGCGACCACTACGACGCCTGCGGCGACGGCGTAGGCGACCGCTGTGCTCTCGGCGGACGACATCCCCGATGATCCCAGCGACATGCTGATGACATCGGCCCCCATATCGGTTGCGTACTCGATTCCGGATGCGACGCCTGCCGCCGATCCGGAGCCGTCATTGCCCAGGACCTTGATGATCATCAACTGGCAGTTCCAATTCAGACCCGCGACGCCGATGCCGTTGTTCCCGATCGCCGCTGCGATTCCCGCCACGTGTGTGCCATGTTGATGGCCATCTTCGACCGACGGGCCGTTGGATTCAAAATTCCAGCCGAAGCGATCATCGATCAATCCATTGCCGTCGTTGTCGAAATCATCGATTTCTTCACCCTCGTTGATCCACAGCCGTCCGATCAGGTCGGGATGGTCGGTGTCCATGCCGGTGTCGAGGATGGCCAGGATTGTCCCCGTGTCTCCCGTAGCGATGGCCCAAGCCGCCTCCATCTCGATATCAGCGCCAGCCGTCCCCGGATCATGGGGCGGTTGGGTGCCGCCGTTGGCCAGTGAGTATTGATGGGTTGCAAAGAACGGATCATCCGGCGTCACGGCCGCCGTGGCGATTCGCGCGACGACATCAAACTCCGCGCGCACTACATCCGGGCTCTTGGTCAGCGTGGACAACAGAGCGTCAGGATCAGTGCCGTCGGGGACATCGATGACGACATAGTCGTGCATGCCCAATTCGGCAGCTTTGATTTGGAGGTCTGCCCTTCGCGGGGACGGCGGAAAAATCTGCCGCAAGGAGGTGACGTGTGCATCGTCGAGGATGCGATCAAACGCGGGCCGCCCCGTGTTCCCCTTGGTCACAAAACCGGCAGCGCCCTGCCACGGCGCCAACCTGACGACAATCCGCGAACGATCGTGGTCAGTCGAAGTCGCCTGACTCTGCACCGGCCCCGGCGTCGCCCAAACGGCCATCGCGAGCGCGATTGCTGCGGGTAGCGGGAATCGGGTCGTCATTCCGGTGGACGCAATTGGCAGCATAAGTATTGCAGAATCGAATTGATCGGTCGCCCGGCTGTCACCTTAAGGATCGGCAGAATTCAAGTGTTACTGCTGTACCTCGTGCCGCCTGGATGAAACGCGGATTCACAAAATGGTCGGTAGTGTCAGGCAATCACAATGTGGTAAGGGACACGGCTACGCCGGGTCCGACAGCCCGACCCCGGCAATATAATACGATTTCCCGATTCGGCAACTGGGCAGAAGCTCGGAGAAAGTATCGCCCATTGGCGCTCGCCGGGCGCTTATGGGCATCCGCCCGGATACGGCGTGCACTGGCACGGGTCACAGTATTGTGTCGTGCTGCCGTTGCGGAAGGCCACGTCGACTAAGATCACGACGTCAAACACATTGACCACGCCGTCGCAATTGACCTCCTGACGATCAGCGGGGCAATCGCCGTCGGATGTCGCCATCCCGTTGCGAAACGCGACGTCCACCGCCGAGACCACATCAAAGACATTTGTGACTCCGTCGCATACCGGATCGGCATGACATGCGCATCCGCACGCGCCCGAGAGGTCGGCGCGCACTCCATACCAATAACCGATCCCCGCCTCGTAACCGCTGCTTGAGACCAGCCCGATCGCCGACTGCCCAACCGACGCGTTGATCGAAAAGCCGCTGCTGGCTATTGGTCGTCCGCCGCCGTTGATCGAGCGCCACGGAATCGAATACGACCCCGCCGACTCGACGGTCGCCGGCACTGGCCCCGCCAGCTCCGGCTCACTTTGAACGGGCGCAGATAAGGTCGTGTCGGCAATCTCAGCTGTCGTACCCGGCTGTCCGGGGGTCGAAACCGCTTCCGGACTCACGTCCGCGTTCGGGATTGGCGTAGTCGCCCGATTGGGCCGGTCACGGCGGAGTTCGGTTTGGTAGTCGCGCGCGGTTGGTGCTGTCTCGCCGGGCAAGATCGCAATCAAGCCGGCCATAATCACCAGTGCGTATGGTCTGAATCGTTTCATGATCGCCTCACGGTCTCACGTGTGTGTTCCGATCCGATCCCAGGTATTCCGGAACGGATACCGTCCTACGGGCTCGGGCAGCCGCTGACCTGACCATTGCAGTCGTCAATCCAGCCGTGAAAATAAGCGCCGCGTTCGACGCGAAAACCGGGGCCGAGGTGTATCGAGCTGCCGGCGATGAAGGCCGCACTGGCATCGTCCAGTATTTCGTAGCCGGTCCCTGTGATTGTGTTGGACGCCTGTACAACGCGGACCAGATTCCCCGTGAGTGCAGCGGCCGGTAAGGCAACGTCTGCTGAGCACGAGAAACTCCCGCATGATCCGGCAATCAGCGTGTCGGTCCGCACGTAAATGCCCGTCGCCGAACCGCAGACCAGCGGAATGCGCAATTGTGGGTCGGGACCGAGACGATCGTAGAGCACCTCAAAGTGCAAATGGATTCCGCACTGATTGCCGTTGACCACAACGGTCGTGTCCGAGGGATCATAGCATGGATCGGCGGGACGATCCCAGGAGGCCCCGCCGCTGGTGTGGCCGACATCGCCCTCGATTCCCAGCAGCGTTCCCGCGCTGACACAGTCGCCGGAGTCGACGAATACGCTGTCCTGCATAAAGTGCGTGTACTTGGTCCACTCTCCGTTGGGGTGTTCGATCCAGACAAAATTATTGCAGCCCGCGCAGGCGGAAACACCGCTCGTAAACGTGTCCGAACAGCATTCCGAATTGACGTCGATCGCCACGCGGACGATCCCCGGCGCGGCGGCACGAATCCGGTGATATCCGCCTTCCGGCACACCGATCATGTCGATCTTGTTGGGCGGCGTATGCGTGTAATGGTCCTGCGTGACCCGTACCGTGTCGCCGGCGTTGTAGGCGGCGCGATACCACTGGTGCGAAATCGGCACTCCTTCGGCGCCGGCCGGACGATCCAACACCGCGCACAACATGGCCGCCGTGAGTCCGCCCAGCACGGCAACGCGAACGCAGGTGCCGTTACGGCACTGCCGTTGTAGCGTCGCCATTAGTCAATCTCCGTGTTGGCCGATTCCAGTGTCGCAACCCGTTCGCGGAGTTGCGCGTTGTCGCCGGCTGCCGATTCGAGTTGCTTGTTGAGAGCAATAACGTGGAGCGTGAGCTCTTCGATCTTTTCCAGAAGCTTCGTCTGCATCTCTCCCAAGGGCAGTGTGCCCTCTTCAATTTCGCTGGCGGATGGCAGTCCCGGCAGGTGCTTGCGATCTTTGATATGCCGCTCGACCTGATCCAGCGGCATCAGTTCGTAGTCCTCATCGAACACATAGTCGGGCCACGAACCGGAGAGTTGGACTTCCACCTCCTCAAAGAGCGCACGGCCATCGACGCCAAGAATGTAGTTCGACGAAAAGCTGATGCCCGATGCCCCGATGCCGACCTGCCCGCCATCGGCCTGCAGGTGCAGCATCGCTGACACGCCGTTGTCGCGCGCTATGATTTCATTGTTATCCAGCACAATGTTCGCCGCGTTCGATTGACCCAGGACGAGATAGCCGCTGGCAAACCCGCCGATGGAGGCATCGCTGCCGCCGATGATCTCTACTCGGCTGCCGGTGAAGTATCCCGACAGGTTATTGTCGGAGTGCCCGTAGAGCCCGACACCGTCGTCGCTTGCGCCGTAGACGCCACGGCTGAATGCCCCGCCATTCGCCTCGCCATAGACGCCCCAGCCGCTGCCGGCGTGAGAACCGTACACGCCGATTCCCGTCAGCCCGGTGCCCTTGTTCTCACCGCGCACGGCCGCCGAAAAACTTCCCGCCGATGTATTGTCGAGCACTCCGCGAATGGCCTGGGCATTGGAGCCACTGCTGGTATTGCGACCGTAAATACCGGCGGCGCCCGACAAACCGGTCGTGCCGAATACCGCATGCGTCGAGTTGCTGTTGCCCCAGACACCGTAGCTGGTTTCCGAGAAGCCGTACACGCCCGCGCCGGTGGACGATTCACCGAACACACCGATTCCGGCGCTCGACAACCCATAAACTCCGCGACCCAGAATATTCTGTGACGTACCGTACACTCCCCAACCCCCGCCTTCATGCGAGCCCCAGACACCGACGCCATTGAGGCCGGTCCCGGCATTTTCGCCGCGCACTGCTGCGGCGTACGATCCGGGAGAGGTTGTAGTCAGATGACCATGGACGGCTTTGGCATTGCTCGATGTGCTGCCCGACGACCCGTACACACCCGTTCCCGTCGAACTGCTGCCATACAGGCCGTATCCGGATGTCCCCGCCGCCCCGCGTATGGCGGTCCCGAATGAGCTGCTGGCGTCCACGCCGTACCCGGCGCCAGTCGAGGTCGAAATGAGACCGTCCCCGCCGCCGTCGTTGAAAAACTGCCCCGCCACCGCGCCCATGCTCACACCGAGAACGGCTGGTTCGGTGCTCCCGGCGCTCACTTCGAATCGGCCGCCCCGTCCGCCGCCGGTGTTAACGACTTCGAACGTATTTCCGATCGAACTGCTGGTAATCGTCACGTCGCCGGTGATGTCGCCGCCGGAAGCGCCGTCGACGGTCGAGATCCGATGTGAAAATGGCGTCGATACCAACTGCGTCCGTGGTGTGAGAAGTTGACTCACAAACAGGACTTGCAGCCAACGATTGGTTCCGGAGAACACCGTGTCGTGCAGCGGCTCAATCGAACCCAGCAGGACATTGAATGTCCCGCCGGTCACCTGCACCGCGGGATTCAGCTCCGCCCACAACACACTCCCGGCGATCTCATCGTCGTAGATGAAAAACCGCATCGAATAGACGCCGTCGGGCACCGGTACCCCCGTGGAGTCGAGCACGATCCCCTGATAGTTGACCAACTGCGGCACGGCGGCCCCGGCCGATCCGGCGGCGATGGCCAGGCACACCATTGCCCCCAACGCCAAAACGATACGATGACGCATACTGCCTCCTCGTGAAGTTCCCGGTTACGACTCTGTGTACTGTCGATGCGTGCGCGAGCGACCGGCCGCTTCAGGGTGGCCGACTAATGCGAAAGATACGGTTTCGGGGCAGGAATGCAACAGGATCACTGCCCGCGCTGGGGAGCGGGAATGACCGGGGGAAACGGAATGGGCGATGTGGCCTGACCGTCCACCAAGGCGGACAAGCTTTTGGTCAGGGCCAGCGCGCACCTGAGGCGCATATGTCAGTTCGGAACGAGCGTGCGCGCCTAATGGGCACAGGGATTACAGAAGGCGTCCCCGATGTCTCCATTGCGGAAGGCGACATCGACGAAGCGGACGACGTCGAACACGTTCGTCGCGCCGGAACAGTCGACATCGGTGGTGAGAAGCGGGCACTGCGGATTCGGATCGGGAATCGGGGCTTCGCTGCGGAAGGCAACGCCGGTTGCGAGAACCACATCGAACACATTGACCGTGCCGTCACACTGCGGGTCGCCGAAGCAGTCGCAGGCGCAAGCATCGCCGCCCGAGGAAATCGTCAACTCTTCGGAGTGCGCCGACCAGTTTCCGGCATCATCTTCGGCGATGAGGAGATAGGTGTAGTCAGTGACGCCATCAGTGGCGGCGTCGATGAAGAATGAATCGGCGACACCGGGATTGCCAAAATTGCCGGTCGGGTCATCCAGACGGCGATAGACGCTGTTGTTGGAGGCGTCGCGCCGGTAGACATGGTAGCTCAGCCCGGGGGTCATGCCCCATGACAAGCGGACTGTCGCCGTAGCGATGACAGCGCCTGTCAATCCGGTCGGCTGCGCGGGAACCGACGTTACAGCCAGTTGCACATCTTCCTGCTGAAAAGAGTTGTCCGGAATCGGTCCTTCATGTCGTAATGCCTGGCCATTGGCGGTGTTCACAAAGTGGAAGTCATACGGATTGCCGGCCGCTTCGGTCGTATAGTTCTGGAAATCGTCGAACCAGTTTCCACTCTCATACCCCGAGCCGACGTTTGTCTCGATGCGAATCTCTTCATCGGTGTTGTCTAGGAATCCCACCCAACGCACATCGTTCGTCCCCGGTGTACTGAGGTCGGCGTTACGGACCACGCCGAAGATCGTGCCCTGGGCCTGAAGCGTTGGGGACCACCAAGCGGCGCCCAATAGTGACATTCCGACGATGATCAGGGGTTTGTTCACGATCCGAACCTGTGCCGCCGCGAACAACGCGCGTCCGCTCATCAATATAATCATTGATGGGGGTGTCGTCGCAACGGTCACGGGGCTGAACACGAAAAATCGGGTCTCAGTTCCTTCGACGGCAGGAAATCCGCCCTGCCAATCCCGGGAATCCGTATAATGCGGTCCTTCGCGAGTCGGGTCGCAGGGCGGAAATCCCACTCTATGTCCATGAAACCCAGCATGATTCGTCCTCCGTTGAGCACGACGGTTGCGGCGCTGCCGCCGAGCGTGCCGTTCGTTGCACCCGAGGCGATCGAGCGACGCACCGGATCCCCACTTGCCCTGCGCCTGGGCGCCAACGAGAGCGCCTTCGGCATCTCCCCAGGAGCGCAGCAGGCGATGCGCGCCGCGATCGCGCAGACGTCGTGGTATGCCGACCCCGAGAATTACGATCTGCGCGCCGGGCTGGCGGCGCATCACCGGATCGACATCGATCACATCGTCGTCGGCAGCGGTATCGATGGACTGCTCGGCTTGATCGTCCGCGCTTTCGTCGAGCCGGGCACGCACGTCGTGACATCTCTGGGTACCTACCCGACATTCAATTATCACGCAATCGGATACGGCGGCACGCTGCAGCGTGTGCCGTATGCCGCCGACGATCGCCAGGATTTGGAGCGTCTGTCGCAGAATGCGCGCGCACTCGGTGCGCGCCTGGTCTATCTCGCCAATCCCGACAATCCCTCCGGCACCTGTCACCGCGCCGTCGACATTGACGCCTTGTTGAATTCGCTTCCGCCCGATTGCATGCTCGCGCTGGATGAGGCCTATGGCGAATTCGCCTCTGCGGAAGAGGTGCCGACGATCCGCACGGATGATCCGCGATTAGTTCGGTTTCGGACGTTTTCAAAGGCCCATGGCATGGCGGGCGCACGGATCGCATACGTGATCGCGCACACGGATGTCACGGATGCCGTCAACAAGATTCGCAACCAATTTGAGGTCAATCGCGTTGCTCAAGCGGGAGCGTTGGCTTCTCTGGGGGATCAAACGTTCATCACATCCGTCATCGACGCAGTCGCCGCAGGGCGACGCGAGTATATGGCACTGGCCGATCGTCTCGGGCTGCCGACGATCGCGTCGTCGGCCAACTTCGTCTGCATCGACATCGGCGGCGCCGATCGTGCCCGGGATATTCTGGCACGCCTTCAACGGCATGGCGTTTTTGTTCGTATGCCGGGTGAAGCGCCGTTGTCGCGCTGCATCCGGGTCACGGTTGGCACGGCGCCGCAGCGCGCGCAGTTTGCGGAAGTTTTCGAAGGAATCGTTAAGGGATCAAGCTGAGCATCGTTATATTGCCCACTCATAATCCAGGGAGGAGCAGCACATGCCGCACACGCTACCCAATCTTCCGTACCCGCACGATGCGCTGGAGCCGCACATCGACAAGACGACGATGGAAATCCACCATGGCAAGCATCATCAGGCGTACGTCAACAATCTCAACGCCGCGCTCGACGGCACCGGACTCGGCGACTTGCCGGTGCATCAGTTGATCGCCGATTTATCCAAAGTCCCCGATGCCAAGCGCACAGCGGTGCGCAACAACGGCGGCGGCCACTTCAATCACTCCATGTTTTGGAAACTGATGAAGCCGGGCGGCGGCGGACTACCCAAGGGCGATCTGGAGAATGCGATCAAGAGCGCCTTCGGCGGCTTCGATGGATTCAAAGAGAAGTTCGCGGCCGCGGCCACGACACGATTCGGATCCGGCTGGGCCTGGCTGGGTGTCAAGGACAACTCGCTCTGCGTCTGTTCGACGCCCAATCAGGACAATCCGCTGATGAAGGAGGTCGTCGATTGCGCCTGCACGCCGATCCTCGGGCTTGATGTCTGGGAACACGCGTACTATCTGAAGTATCAGAACCGCCGCCCGGACTACATCGCCGCCTTTTGGAAGGTGATCAACTGGGATGAGGTTGCGAAACGTTTCACACAGGCCATGAGCGGCGCGACAGTCGCCGTGTAGTCTGCGTGCAGTACGAAATTCAAACAGGAAGCGTCCTGCTGACGCTTCCTGTTTCTGTTACCGAACGGCGGTGCCGATTTCCCGTCGGCCGCATTCGGTCACTGACACAAACGGGCTTTAGCACTCCTGCCGCTTTTTCACGGCGTTGACCTTGTGAAACGCGGCTTCACAGTCGGCGAAACACTCGTAATAGCTCTCCAGAACGCGTGTGTCATACGGTCCTGAGAGATCTGTTGGACATGGTGGCCCTTGAGTGTGGCGGTGTTGAGGAACTTCAACCCCTAATTACCAACCATCGACTCTACCTTGACCTTGCCGAACTTCGGTTGGAATGCCTGGAATACAATACGGATGACCATCATCGTTTCCCCTTCTGCTGACTTGACCAAGTTCCGTCTGTTGCCAAACCTTTGTGGCCAAATGGCTTGGCCGGACTCTACTCGGCTTCTGGCCTGACTCAAGTGGGATCACGGACAGGTCTCCACTTGACTTGTCAGAAAACCACGATTCCTCTTCACAAATAGATTACTATTTCGTATACTATATAGACGGCCAAGAGTGGCCCGACGAGATAAGCGCATGAAGATCAGCGCCTTAGAAGAGTACGGGTTGCGGTGCCTGCTTCAATTAGGGCGGGCGCAGGACAAACATTCGCTGACGATTAATGAGATCGCCGAGGCCGAAGGGATTACCGTCGCCCATGCGCGCAAATTGCTTATGGTACTCCGCGAAGCCGACCTCGTCGAAAGTGTGCGCGGGCGCTCCGGAGGGTATGTCCTGAAGGGGAATCCGACCGAAATCAGTGTCGGGCGCGTTCTTGAGTTGCTGGGCGGGCGGATGTACGACGCTGACTTCTGCGGTCGGCACGCCGGGCAGGTTTCGATTTGCGTAAACTCCGGCGCTTGCTCGGTGCGGTCGCTGTGGGGTATCCTTGACGGCCTTTTCGGTGGGGTTTTGCATCGGATCCGCCTGGCGGATCTGATCGATGGCGAGGCGCAGGCGACGGTGGCGCTGCACCGCCACCTGAAAGACACGGTCGAAGAACTGTTGGCTCGAAACACACGGCCGCCAGAACGGTTTGAACTGAGATCCGACATCGAGTCGGTGAACTAAGAGGTAACGATGGGAGTGAACGATACGATGACCCACAATGAAGCAGTCTTTCGCTGTGAAAATGTCCACGTGGAGATCGAGGGCAAGGAGGTCGTCAAAGGCGTTTCGCTTGCGATCCGACCTGGCGAAATTCACGCGCTGATGGGCCCCAACGGGTCGGGAAAGAGCACGCTGGCCAACGCGCTGGCGGGGCACCCGTCCTATGAGTTGACCGAGGGCAAAGTCTTCATCGACGGCGAGGATGTCACCGAGCTTGATCCGCACGAAAAGGCGCGCAAGGGCATGTTCCTCGCTTTTCAATACCCGGTCGCGGTACCGGGCGTGACAGTCGCCAACTTCATGCGTTCGGCCTTGAAAGCGATCACCAACAACGACGAGGAACGGCTCAAGGGATTTCGTCGGACGCTGCTCGCTGAATTCGAAAAGCTCAGCATCGATCCGGGTTTTGCGACGCGCTATGTCAATGATGGCTTCTCCGGCGGCGAAAAGAAGCGTCTGGAAGTTCTCCAGATGGCGGTGTTGCAGCCGAAAATCGCGCTGTTGGACGAAACCGATTCGGGATTGGACATCGACGCGCTGAAGATTGTCGCGCACGGCATCAACGAAGTCGTCGCGCGCAACGTGGGCGTGCTCCTGGTCACGCACTACCAACGCATACTGAATTTCGTCAAACCCCAGTACGTGCATGTCTTCTACGACGGGCGCATCGTTCGTTCGGGCGGACCCGAACTGGCCGCGACACTGGAGGAGAAGGGGTACGACTGGATCATCAACGAGGTCAACGCAGTCGCCGCCGCGGTGGCATAAGGAAGGGAGCGCGGCATTATGACTGAACTTTCGAAAACACGGCACGTCCAAAAGCAAAACGACATCAGCGTTCGCGAGGACTACGCGACCCGTTATGGGTTCGCCGATCCGGAGGAGTACTTCCATCGGGCGCCGGTTGGTCTCAATCACGAAGTCGTGGAGATGATTTCGCAACTGAAGCATGAACCCGATTGGATGCGGCAGTTCCGGCACGCATCACTCGATACGTTTCTCGCCAAGCCGATGCCCACCTGGGGCGACACCGCCCTGTTGAATTCGATTGAATTCGACAAAATCCGCTACTTTGTCCGTTCCAGCGAAAAGCAGGAAACCAATTGGGATGATGTCCCCGCGTACATCAAGAAGACGTTTGATCGTCTCGGTATCCCCGAAGCGGAACAGAAGTTCCTGGGCGGCGTCTCGGCGCAGTATGAATCCGAAGTGGTCTACCACTCGATGCGCGACGATCTCACCAAACAGGGAATCATCTTCAAGGATATGGATACCGCTCTGCGCGAGAACGAAGACATCGTCCGCGAGCACTTCGCTTCGGTCATTCCGATGGCCGACAACAAATTCGCGGCACTCAACTCGGCGGTCTGGTCCGGCGGATCCTTCATCTATGTCCCGCCCGATACGGAAGTGAAGGTGCCCCTGCAGGCGTACTTCCGCATCAACGCCAAGAACATGGGGCAGTTCGAACGGACGCTGATCATCGCCGATCGGGGCGCGCGTGTGCATTACATCGAGGGCTGCACCGCACCGGTCTACTCGACCGACTCGCTGCACTCGGCGGTCGTCGAATTGATAGCGCTCGACGGCGCGTACATCCGTTATACGACCATCCAGAACTGGTCCAACAACGTTTACAATCTGGTCACCAAGCGCGCTGTCGCACACAAGGACTCCACCGTCGAATGGGTCGACGCCAACCTCGGCTCGAAGCTGACCATGAAGTTTCCCTGCGTGTACCTGATGGGCGAACGCGCCAAGGCCGAGATTCTCTCGGTGGCGTTTGCCGGTGATGGCCAGCATCAGGACGCCGGCGCCAAGGTGATTCACGCCGCGCCGAACACCACCTCGCGGATCACGTCGAAATCGATTTCGAAGGGGACCGGCCGTGCCTCCTATCGCGGGCTGGTGAAGGCATACCCGAACGCCACCAACTGCAAGGTGTCGGTCGAGTGCGACGCACTGCTGCTGGATGAAAGCGCGCGGTCGGACACGTACCCGACCATGGAAATCGCCTCTGAGGATGTCCGCATCGAGCACGAGGCGCGCGTCAGCAAGATCGCCGAAGAACAGATCTTCTATCTGCAGAGCCGCGGCCTCTCCGAGGATGAGGCGCGCATGCTGATCGTCAATGGATTTTTCGAGCCGTTCGTCAAGCAGCTCCCGATGGAGTACGCGGTCGAGATGAACCGGCTCATCGAACTGGAAATGGAAGGATCAGTCGGCTAATGGCGACATTGACACAACAGCGTCCCACACCAAAAGCCGCGCCGACAAACGGCGACGCGACTCTCGATCGGATCGCCGCGCTCTACCGAGAGCCGGAGTGGCTGACGCGCGCCCGACGGGATGCCTTGGCGGCATACGCAGGTTCAGCGCTGCCCGATCGCGTCACGCATCTGTGGCGTTATACGGCGCCCGAGCAGTTCATCCCGCAAGATGGTGCCGCGGCGCTCGCCGCACCATCGGCTTCCGGGAAGCGTGAATTTCCGTCCGTGCTCGCCGACGAACTCGGGCCGGAATCGGTCGCGGCGGCCGCGTACATCCGTGAAGGTCTGGTCTGGAAGACGGCGGTCGACGAGGAACTGTCGCGCGCGGGTCTGCTGATCATGGACCTGCACGAAGGTGCGCAGCAAAAGCCGGAGTTGGTGCAGCAGCATCTCGGTTCGCTGATCGGCGCCGACTTCGGGAAGTTCGAAGCGTTCACCAATGCCGCCTGGTCGGGCGGGTTGTTGGTTTATGTCCCGCGCGGTCTGGAATTGTCGCGTCCGGTGCACCTGGTCACGGCGCAGCCGGTGCATCTCACCGACGTCGCTGGTCGGCTGCTCGTAATAGTCGACGAAGGCGCGTCGCTGACGTTGATCGATGAATACGGAGACGGTGCAGCGGCGTCCATCCCGCAGCGCACACATCATATTGTCGAGGCATTCGTCGGACGCGGCGCGCGTTTCACTTATGCACCGATCCAAAACTGGAATCGCAATACGACGTCGTACATGACCCAGCGCGCGCGCCTGGATTCGGATGCGCGCATCGACGTTGTGATGACGTCGATGGGCGGCGCCTCGGCAAAAGTCGATTGCGGCACGATCCTCTCTGCGCCCGGCGGTGAAAGCAACATCTACGGGCTGGCGATCGGCGACCAAAGCCAGCGCTTCGACCATCACACCGTGCACCGGCACGCCTCCGGACGGACGCGCAGCGATCTGAAGTTCAAAGTCGCGCTTCGCGACAACGCCGATTCGGTCTATACCGGACTGATTCGAATCGATGAGAAGTCGGCGTTTTGCGAAGCATATCAGGAAAACCGCAACCTGATTCTCTCGCCGAAGGCGAAGGCCGAATCGATTCCCGAATTGGAGATTCTCAATAACGAGGTCCGCTGCTCGCACGGGGCTACCGTCGGACGCATCGACGAACAAGAGATTTTCTACTGCGAATCGCGCGGGATCGACCGCGCCGAGGCCATCCGCTTGATCGTGGCAGGATTCATCGAGCCGATTGTGCAGCATGTCCCCGACATTGCACAATCGCGCCTGCGATCGACGATTATCCGCCGTTTGGAGGAACGCTGAGTATGCCGTCGACAGAGGTCAGTCTCGGCAAAGTCGCCGATGTCCCCGTGGGACAGGCGCGCGTAGTCGAGGTCGCCGGCACACGGCTGGCGGTCTGCAACGTCGGCGGGACGATCCATGTCGTCGACGACCGCTGCACACACGACGACGGTCCCCTGGGTGCCGGGACATTGTACGGCCACGCAATCGAATGCCCGCGTCACGGCGCGCGCTTCGACGTGCGCACCGGCGCGGTGTTGCGCATGCCGGCGGCCTATCCGGTCCGTGCTTATGACGTGCGTGTCGACAACGGCGAGATATTCGTTGATTTGGGAGATGATGCCGCGTGACGACCCTGACGGCAAAAATGCCACGTCCGGCAGAACCGCAGGCGGCCTACGACGTCGCCAAAGTCCGCGCCGATTTTCCGATTCTGTCGCGTTCGATCCACGGCAGTCCGCTGGTCTATCTCGACAGCGCGGCGACATCGCAAAAGCCCCATGCGGTCATCGATACGATTTCCGAGTTCTATCGCACGACCAACGCCAATGTCCACCGCGGGGTTTACGCGCTCTCCGCGCAGGCGACCGACAAATACGAGGGTGTGCGCAAAAAAGTCGTCCGTCTGATCGGAGCCAAACAGACCGAAGAGATCGTCTTTACGCGCAACACGACAGAGGGGATCAATCTGGTCGCGCAATCGTGGGGCGCGGCCAATCTTGTGCCCGGCGACGAAATCCTGCTGTCCGAAATGGAGCACCACAGCAATCTGGTGCCCTGGTACCTGATCGCCAAGCGCACCGGCGCGGTCGTTCGGTTCCTGCCGATCACCGATGACGGATGTCTGGATCTGAAGCAATGGGATACGCGGTTCACATCGCGCACCAAGGTCGTGTCGTTGACCGCTGTCTCCAATGTCCTGGGAACGATCAATCCGATTGCCGAGATCGCGCGCCGCGCCCACGACGACGGCGCATTGGTGATCGTCGATGCCGCGCAGGCAGTGCCGCATACCCGCGTCGACGTTGCCGATTGGGATGCCGACTTTATCGCCTTCTCATCGCACAAGATGCTGGGACCGACCGGAGTCGGTGTTCTCTATGGCAAACGCGCGTTGTTGGAGCGTCTTGAGCCGGTCTTGGGCGGCGGCGACATGATCCGCACCGTGACTTTCGAAGGCGCGACTTGGAATGATTTGCCGTGGAAGTTCGAAGCGGGCACACCCAACTTTGCCGACGTCGTCGGATTGGGCGCCGCCATCGACTATCTGGAATCGTTGGGAATGGATGCAGTCCGCCGTCACGAGCGTGAGTTGACACGTTATGCCCTGGATCGACTGGGCGAGCTGCCTGAGCTTCGCATTTTCGGCCCGTCCGACCCCGAGCGGCAGGCGGGCGTCGTTTCATTCGTGCACAACACGCTGCACGCGCACGATCTCGCCACTATTCTGGATCGGCGCGGGGTGGCGGTGCGCGCCGGGCATCACTGCGCGCAGCCATTGATGGAACGACTCGGCCAGAGCGCCACTTTGCGCGCGAGTTTTTATGTCTACAACAACCGCGAGGATGTCGACCGCCTCGTCGATGCACTCCAGTTCGCGGGGGAGTATCTGAGCCGTGGCTGATGTATTCAATAAAGAGGACGTCGAGCTCGACGCACTGTATCGCGATACGGTGCTCGATCATTACCGTTCGCCGCGCGGACGGCATGCGCTGGACCGTATCGATGCGACACGAGCCGGATACAATCCGCTCTGCGGCGACCGGCTGACCGTCAGCTTAAAGCTCGATGGTGAAACGATCGCCGGTGTCGCCGTCGACGGCAAGGGCTGCGCGATCTCGATGGCCTCCGGCTCGATGCTTTCGGAGCTGTTGCCCGGCAAAACGATCTCCGAGGCGCACGCGCTGGGGGAGGCCTTCCGCGGCATCATGCATGGCCGGCCCGCTCCGGCCGATCTGGATATGGGCGACCTGGATGCTCTGGAAGGTGTCCGCAATTTCCCGGTGCGCGTCAAATGCGCCCTGCTGGCCTGGGTGACCATGGACGATGCCCTGAGACGTGTCGAACTGGGGGATGATCCATCGACCGGCGTCACCGTGACCGAAGAGGGGAATTCGTGATCGTCAACGAAGACATCGTCCGCGAGGCGCTCAAGGGCGTGATCGACCCCGAAATCCGGCTGAGCGTCGCCGATCTGGGGCTGATATACGGTGTTGACTTGGACAACGACGGACGCAATGTGTCGGTGCGCATGACGCTGACCACGCCCGCGTGCCCCTATGGGCCGCAACTGGTCAACGACGTGCGCCAGACAGTCGCCAATCTGCCCGGCGTCGATACGGCCGAAGTCCGGGTCGTCTGGGACCCGCCGTGGGATCCGCGCACGATGGCGACCGATGAGATCAAGGACAAGCTGGGGATCTGGTAGGACATGCCATTGCGTATGTTGAACCACTTTCACGGGGGGGTGTCGTGAGTTCATCCGTCAGTGCGGTCTTGATGCAGATTCACGATCTGCTGCATGAGGCGCTGGCCAATGTCGAGATGCCGATCGGCGAAGGCCGAGAGCTGATCGATCGCGTAGTGCAGGCCGAGAATGATTACCAGAGCGGTTCGTTGTCGCAGTCGGACATGGAAGAATTGATCGAGGAGATCGGTGAAGGGATCGAAGAGGCGATCGCGAAGGAAGAAGCCAACAACAATCCTCACGCGGCCGTCATGCAAGTCCGCGAACTGCTCAACCAGCTCTCGGAGATGGCCGAATCCGATTGAGTACTGTTAATGGGACTACGCGGGTGAACAGTACTGGGCTTTGCCCCGTCACGCTGGGCTGCGATCCGGCTTAATGCAGCGTGTGGCGGCGACCTTGGTCCGTGCCTCATGATGACTTGGTGTGCCGATCAGCCCTTGGGCTGACCAGCACGGAACGCAATCTGTTGAGGATTGTTGTTAATGAAAGGGTGATGATTGCATGAGCGACATGCCGATTTACACGTCGGATGAAATCACGCGCATCCTCGACGCCATGCGCACGGAACTCACGCACGTCAATGTGCGGGAGTTGTCGACGCCTCAGGCCGTCGCGGAGGCGTTTGCGCAGAAGGGCGGGACGACGCTGTTGGTCGTCAATTCGGTCTGCGGTTGTGCTGCGGGCAACGCGCGTCCCGGTGTCGCTCTGGCGCTGCAGAACTCCGTCATCCCCGACCACAGCTATACTGTCTTTGCCGGACAAGACCGCGAGGCGACGCAGCGTGCCCGCGAGTTCATGCGCGAGCAGCCGCCCTCGTCTCCCTCAATTTTCCTGTTCAAAGACGGCAACCTCGTCTACGCGATGCACCGCCACATGATCGAAGGACGCACCGCCCGCATGGTCGCCTACGATCTGGTGCGCGTCTTCAACGAACACTGCAAAGCCAAAGGACCCTCGGTCCCGCCCGACGTCTTCGCCAAATCCCCGTCAGTCCGCGTCTGCGGCTCGACCATCCCCACGCGGGACGAGATGGAGCAGATGATGGCGGGGGGCGGGTATTAGATCACACTAATGTGTGTCTTCTGAGAATAAACGTTTGACTACCTGCGTGGCCTGGACCTTGGGGCGTGTTGAAAAGGCCCAATTTGATGTTACCCCGAGCGGAGCGAGGGGTCTCGATGCGCGAGTGTCCGCCGACAACGCCTTGGAGATTCCTCGCTTCGCTCGGAATGACCCGAATGATTACTTCCATGAAACTCGATTATGTGGGTTCCAATGGGTTTTTCAACACGCCCCTTGGTCCGGGTTTCAACGGATTATCCAATCTGAAGACTCTCAGAATCTCTCTTGTAGCGCAATCACAAGGGCTCGAAGGCTCAGAGGATCTCGTGAAACCCGGACGAACGTCCGGGCCACCCGCCGTGGAGCCGGTACTCAATCAGACCCCAATCCACATCCGTCGTTGCTCCTGAAAATGCAGAGTGTACGGAAGCGCTAGGGTCTCAGTCCTGCCCGTGTTCATCCACTTTAGTCTGCAATGCACCGTGCATTGAATGCTGTCTGGAAACTGATTGAATGGAGCCAAATCCTCACGTGCCCATATTCGCCGCACCTTGAGCGCAGTTTCAGCTTCGAGGGAGAATAGTACAGTTCGCTCCGAGGGTTCACTTCGCTTAGGGTAAAACACAACCAAAGTCACCGAGTCTAATCCTAATACGATATTCGTGTCCTTCCTCTTGTTGTCCGCTTCGATTGTCAAGCTGAACCCAGCAGTGGAGTCGGCTGGCCCGTGTTCTACCAGCCGCTCTACGATCACTAACATCGTCCAATTCTGTAACTCTCGCTTCGCAGGACTCTCGGAAGACTCCGTGAATGCCCACCAGCGGTAATAGCCGCATCCCGCAATGACTACGAGCGCTGCAAAAACATGAAATATGGGGGTAGAGACTCTTCTTTTCATGTGCCGCAAGAACCTACGATGTGCGAGGCTTCGTCGGACAAGGGGCCGGTACCTGAGTCCAATTATCGTGTGCCCGTCACTTGCGGACTTGTTGCCCTGACCTCGGTCAGGCTTTATCGGCGCGCAACACGTAAACCGTGACCAAGGTCACGGCCGCGCGGCCGACCGATACCGACGTACACGAATCCAAGCCCGCGCATCATCCCCGGATCAAGCAAATTGCGCGCATCGACGACATTTGGCGAGGCCATGCGGTCGCGCAGCGCGGGCCAGTCGAGTTGAGCAAATTCGGGCCACTCGGTCATGATCACGATGGCGTCGGCGGAGGCGAGCGCATCGGCTGCGGCAGCGTGAACGGTCAACCGGTTGATCGGGAGTTTGGCGGAGACATCGATCGCCGGATCAAAAGCATGCACATCGGCTCCGGCATCGGTGAGTTTGTCGATCAACGCGAGCGCCGGTGATGCGCGCAGATCGTCGGTTTGTGCCTTATAGGCCAGACCCAGCACCGCGATCCGTCGCCCGATCAGTTCACCGACCAGGTTAGTGACTTTCTCGACAATGCGGTCGATCTGCGCCGCGTTGGTGTCCTGCGCGCCCTGCGCTGTTGCCAGCGTGATATTCTCGCGCCGTCCCAGCGCCAGATACTCATCAAGGTCTTTAGGTAAACACGATCCGCCGAAACCAGGTCCCGGCCGCAGGTGACCCGGGCCGATCCGGGGATCGAGGCCGAGCGCGTGGGTCACAGTGGCCACATCGGCGCCGACCGATTCGCAGAGTGCCGCGAGTTCGTTGGCGAATGAGAGTTTGGTCGCCAGGAACGCATTGGCGGCATACTTCACCAATTCAGCCGTTTCGTTGTCGGTGATGATCGTTGGAACTCGAGACTCCAAACGGTCGGCGTGCAGTTCACTCGCGAATGCACACGCCGACTGGGTTCCACCGAGGACAATGCGATCGGGATAGAAGAAGTCGTAGACCGCGTTGCCTTCGCGCAGGAATTCCGGACTGCTTACGATCGCGACACCGCTCAGCCGATCGTTGACTCGCGCGAGATGTGCGCGTGCCTTCTTCGCTGTCCCAACAGGCACCGTGCTGCGGATCACGACGATCTGCTCAGTTGACAGGTGCTCGGCCAGTGTGTGGAGAACGTCGAAGACCGCGCTCGCATCGGTGCGGCTGTAGTCGACATCGGCCGTGCCGACAGCGACGAGGATTGCACTTTGCCCTTTAACATTCGGCGCCAGCTCCGTGTCGAATGACAGCCGCCGCTGCCCGGCACACTCTCTGACGAGTGCTTCGAGGTTGCGTTCCTTGAAATCGACTACCCCGCGTCGCAGCGAGGCGATCCGCGCGGCATTCTTATCGACACACAGCACCGTGTGACCGAGCCGCGCCAACCCGGCGGCGGTGACCAGCCCCACGAACCCGGCTCCCACCACACAAGCCCGGATGCCGGTACCAGGGCCGCTTGGGAGGTCGGCGATAGTCCAATTCTTGGGGTCGGGGGCCGAGGGCATTTGTACGGCAAGATAAGTGCAGGACTTCCTGGTTTCTCACAGAATGTACCTTCGGGCCACTCCGGCCTGACGTCCTGGCGATGCCATTTTTACATTCCGCGGATTCAGCTTCGGCTCCCCGTCGGTGACGAAAACATAACACGTTGTCCCGCCGTATCTTGTGGAATTCCGATTTGGCGATGGAACCAAACATTACTCTTGACGGTTTGCTGAAAGTGTAATCAGATTACCCGACCACCAGATAGGTCATTGACACTAAACGCAGTTATTCTCAACCCACGGAGGAAGATGTGATGAGAAAAGCGATGATGGTCCTCGGCGCAGTACTGATCGCCGGGTTCGCCGTCTCCGCCCAGGCCGGCCAGGCGTCTGTCGAAGAAGTCATGGCCAAAATGGCGACCTGTCAAGCTTGTGCACCGTTCATGAAGCACACCGAAATGCACCCCAGCATGGCCAATGAGACCTTCGACACCAAGACGGGCTTCATCCAGTGGTTTGGTGTCAACGATTCCAAGATGGCCCCGACCTTCGCCGCTTGTATGCAGGAATGCGGCGGTGTCATGGAGCAGGCGGGCAAATGGACGGCGGCCGAACGCACCGAGAAGCTCTGCGGGTGCTGCACCGGCATGATGGACCTGATGGCCCGCAAAGATGTGACCGTCGAAATGTTCGATGGTGCGATGGGCGGATATGTCGTTGCATCGAGCACGACTGCCGAAGGCACGGCCGAGTTGCATAAGTATGCCAAGCTCTCGCGCGACATCACCGCGGCTCACGCCGCCATGCAGAAGGAAGCGGCCGGCAACATGGCCAAGACCAAAGGTTGATCCCGTCCGTCCGGCTCGTCATCGAAGACGATGCCGGTCGATCCGTTTTTGGCACCCCGGTCCGTGAGGGCCGGGGTGTTTTCTTTGTGAGGGCGGGCTTGCGTCCGGTCATGCAAAACCGGCATTATGCAGTTTGACCGACGGCTGTCACGGCATCCGCTGCTTCACCGAGTCCCACGGCCGCTGTCGTCGCCAATCACTGCGAATCGGACACTCACTCAAGCAAGGTGGCAGGAATGACTCAACGCATGCTGACAGTCGCGATACAGGGACTCAAAGGGCAGCGCCGGACCATGATGGGAGTAGCACTGATGGCATTGACTCTGACCGCATTTACGCCGCCGGAGGCGCGCAGCGACAACACGCTCGCCGGACTGACGGCCGATCAGCAAATCGCTGATTTTCGGGTGGAGAATCTCTACGACAGCCCCAACGGGCAGGCGATGGGCGCGCGATTTCGCCATGTGCCCAGCGGCTTTGTGATCGACTTCCTGCGCATCCAATCGCTGCCGCAGGCGTTCATCTGGGTCAATTCGCCGCCACCGTCGGATCAGGGTGAGCCGCACACCTGCGAGCATCTGCTTTTGGGTAAGGGCACCAAGGGACGCTACGTCGCGTCGCTTGAGGACATGGCATTGGGACAAAGCTCCGCCTTTACCATGCAGTTGGAGACCTGCTACCACTACAACACTTCGGCCGGGACCGATGTCTTCTTCGAGCTGCTGGAAGCCAAACTCGATGCCATGATCAGTCCCACATTCAGCGACGAGGAAATCCGCCGCGAGGTGCGCAATTTCGGCGTCACGCTCAATCCCGACGACAGCTCGCTGATGGTCGAGGAAAAGGGAACGGTCTACAACGAGATGGTCTCCACCTACGAGCGGCCGTGGTCGCCTTTGTTCCGCGAGATGGGGCTGCTGCAATACGGCAAGGGCCATCCGATGTCGCTGGAATCCGGCGGCGCACCCGAGGCGATACGTACGATGACACCCGACGATCTGCGGGCATTCCATTCCGCCACGCACCACCTCAACAACATGGGGATGATCATGGCGGTCGCCGACGACATTGGCGTGGAGGAAGCGTTGACCACCATCAGCGGTATCCTCCAGCGTGTCGAGCCGGATGCCGTGCCGGGGCAAGATCCCGCCGATGCGCACTTTCGCGTGCCGGCGGCGCGGCCGGATCTCGCCGGCGACGTGCGCATCGTCTCGTTCCCGCATCGCAACGCGCAGGAGCCCGGCAATCTGATGTTCGGCTGGGCGCCGCAATTGAACCTGAACACACACGATCTGATCCTCTTCGAGTTGTTCCTCGACAATCTCGCCGGAGGCGAGACATCGAATCTGTACCGCCGTTTTATCGATTCGCAGACACGGACCATGGACATCGGCGCCAGTGAGGTGTTCGGCTGGGTCTCCGACGATGCCGGCTATCCCTGCTACGTCGGATTCGAGAATGTCCGCTCCGAGCTGCTGACCGACGAGAAAATCCAGGGGATTCGAGGTGCGATCCTGGAGGAAATCAGCACGATCGCTGCGTGGACAGACGGTTCGCCGGATCTGGCGCGTTTTAACGAGCGCATCAAGAGCCGAATCATCGAAAGCCGCCGCAGCGACCGAAAGTTTCTGGACACGCCGCCGGGGTTCGGTTCGCGCGGCACAGGCGCCCGCTGGCTGGGGTACCTTCGTCGCGTGCAGGACGCCGATGGTTTCCGCAAGCCGTTGTTGGCCGCCGGCCACTACGATTCCATCGAAACACTCGTCAGCGGTGGTGCCAATGTCTGGCGTGACCTGATTGCACAGTGGAATCTGCTCGCATCCGTCCCGTTTGCCGTCGGCGCGCGTCCTGATCCTGAAATGGTATTGCGCAGCGAGGAGGAGCGCATCGGGCGCAATCGCGCGTTTGTGGAGTCGCTCAAGACGCGCTACACAGTCGACGACGGCCAGACCGCCATCCGCCGGTACCAGGACGAGTACAATGCGCAGACCGCGATCATCGATACCGAGGCAGCGACCATCGCCATGCCCGGATTCGTCAACAACCCGCCGCTGACGCTCGATGACCAGTTGCACTGCGACGTGCAATCATTGCCCGGCGGCGGCCCGCTGGTGGCGTCACGGTTCGACAATATGACGGCCGCGACCGTCGGTCTCGCGTTTGGCTTGAACGTTATACCCGAAGACCAGCTCCTGTATGTCGTGGCGCTGCCGACATTGCTGACCGACGTCGGGGTCATTCGCGATGGTCAGCCGATCGCCTATGACGTCATGAAGGAATCGATCCGTCGCGAAATCTCCGAGTTGCGGGCGTATCACAGCGTCAATCACCGGACACGTCGCGCTGAGCTGGTTCTGCGTGCCTCCGGAAGCGAACTGAATGAGGCGCAGACCGCTCTGGGATGGCTGTCGTCGGCGCTATTCGATGCGGACTGGCGAGTTGAGAATCTTCCGCGCATTCGCGATGCGGTCGATCTGGAGTTGGCCGACGCGCGCAATACCATGCGCGGTTCCGAAGAATCCTGGGTGCATGATCCTCAAGAGGCCTACTGGCGGCAAAACGACCCGCTGCTGTTGTCGGCTGACTGTTTCCTGACACAGACCCACGCCCTGCACCGCCTGCGCTGGCGTCTGAAGACCGCCGATGATGAGGCCGATCGCAACGCATTCTCCGCATTCATGTCGCGTCTCGCGTCGCTGTCCGGGCAGCAGGGTCGTGATGCGCTGGCGGCGACGGCCGCGAAACTTGCAGGCGACGACAACGATGCGATCCTGACAGGAACTGCGCAGACTCTGCTTGAGGATGCCGAAGCACTGTCGCATCCGACGCGCGCTCTGGTGCGCGAAGCAGCACGCGATCTGCAGAGATACGTACCCGATTTTCCCGACGGTTCGCTGGCCGCCGACTGGGCGTATCTGTGCCGCCAGATGGCGCTGGATCTGAATGTTGCGCCGTCAAAGACGCTGGATGAATTGCGCTCGGCCATGGACCGCCTGCGCGCGCGCGACAATGTCCGTTCGTTTGTCATCGCGAGCACGCAGACACAGGGCGCATTGCGCCCCTTGATCGATGGCGTGGTCAATCGCCTGGGCACTCAACCCTCGCAGCGGCAGAGCTACGGTTCGCGTCAGCATATCGTCGATCGATTGCACGATCACACGCCCGACATCGCCCGCCCCGTGTTTGTCGGTTTGGTCAACGAGAACACGCGCTCGGGCGTCCACATCAACACCGCTCCGTGCGCCAGCTTCACTGAGCACGACCAGGAATCGCTGCTGCGGTTCTTATCGGCGCGCCTGTACGGCGGCGGCGGCGCTCACAGCATGTTCATGAAGACATGGGGCGCGGGCCTGGCTTATTCCAACGGCCTGCGGTCGAATGAAGAGGCGGGACGCTTGATTTACTATGCCGAGCGTTGCCCCGATCTCACCCAGACGATGCAGTTCGTCGTCAACGAATTGAAAAACGCTCCCTACGATAAATCGTTGGCCGAGTACGCGATCGCGCAGGCGTTTGCCATGTACCGGGGAGGGGCGCGCTATGAAACGCGCGGAGAGGAAATGGCGGATGACCTTGCCGACGGCGTCACCCCCGATGCCGTTCGTAGTTTCCGCCAGGGCGTCATGGCGCTGCGCGATTCACGGAATCTCTTTGAAGAGCTCAATAATCGGATGCCTTATGTCTATGGTCAGGTCCTGCCGGGATACGGACCGACAGAGGCAGACTTGCCGGGGGCGTTCTACTTTGTGATCGGCCCTGAGAAGCAGTTGGCAACCTACGAGGAATATCTGCGCTCGGTGGAGGGGACGGATGTCCGTCTGGCGCGCCTATACCCGCGCGACTACTGGCTGATTGATCCGGATGCGGTAGCGGTCAATTAGACGCTGAGACTGGCCGGTTCGCACTGAGAGAAAGCTTGACCGATCAGGTCGACCATTTTATATCTCTACGTTTCCGTCGAATCGCAGCGGCGGGTGTGCTCGCAGGATAAACGCATGGAGGGTAGAATGGCGAAACGGAGTTTGGCAGTGGTCCTTGCCGGCGGCCTGATTGTCATGGCCGGCGTCCTTGGTTGCAGCAACTCAACTGAACCCGGCGGGTCCGACGAGACCGACGCATACTCGGCCGAAGTCGCCACCGAATGGTTTGTACTCGTGAATACTCTGATCGACAACGAGTCGTTCACACCGCCGCGCGCATCAAGACTGCTCGGCTATGGAGGTGTTGCCCTCTACGAAGGCGTCGTGTCCGGCATGCCCGAATACCAGTCGTTGGTCGGACAACTCAATGACCTCGACTTGCTGCCGAAGGCGACCGATCCGCCATATCATTGGCCCGCGGTTGCCAACGCTGCTTTGGCAACCGTGTTTCGCGGCATGTTCGAGGGAACCACCGGCGCGACCCAGGATGCCATCGACGATCTGGAAGCGCACCACATCGAACACTTCGAGGAAGCCGGTGTCGATGAGGATGTTTTGGCGCGTTCGATTGCCTATGGGCAATCGATCGGACTGGCGGTTCTCGAGTGGTCGCGCAGGGATGGTTACGCGACTTTGCACGACTGCGCCGGCTATGCACCCAGTGGCGAACTCGGCAAGTGGGAGCCGACACCGCCCGCGAACGCTCCAGCACTGGAACCCTGTTGGGGAGATTTGCGCGCGTTTGTGCTCGATAATGGCGGCGTGTGCGATCCCGGTCCGCCGCCTGTGTTCAGCACCGATCCGCTCTCGGCTTTCTGGATCGAAGCGCAGGAAGTCTTTGATGTGGCGAGCAATCTGACCGCAGAGCAACTGGAAATCGCTCAATTCTGGGCCGATGGCGCCAGTACACTCACCCCTCCGGGGCATTCTATATCGATCGCCACCCAGGTGCTGGGAATGGAGGATGCCTCGCTGGCGCTGGCCGCCGAGACCTATGCCAAAGTCGGCATGGCGGTCGCCGATGCCTTCATCGGCTGCTGGTGGTCGAAGTTTGAGTACGATCTGATTCGTCCAATCTCCTGCATCAGAGATGAGATCGATCCGGCGTGGCTCTCGCCGATCGGCACACCACCGTTCCCGGAATACACATCGGGACATTCCACTCAGGGAGGTGCCGCCTCAGAGGTGTTGACCGACTTGTTTGGCGACGACTACGCGTTCACCGATCACACGCACGACGCCACAAGCCCGTCGCGGTCGTTCGACTCGTTCTACGAAGCCGCCGACGAAGCTGCGATATCGCGTCTCTATGGCGGCATTCATTTCCGTACAGCCATCGAGCTGGGTGTCGAGCAAGGACGCTGCATCGGCGATCATGTCAGCGCGCTGCATTTCGCCGTCGAAGTGCCAGTCGCAAAGCGGGTCATCGCATCCAATCAATAGTGCAGCGTTAACTTGGCTTGAGTACAACGCCCGCCGGATCGGTAATCCGGCGGGCGTTTTTGATTCTCGCAATCCCTTACGCTATGTGAAACTGACGACACGGACTTCCGTCCGATCTTCGAGGCGGAATTTCTCTGAGGCATCAAGCACGATCAACCGGAGGGCATCCGTGGGCACTGTCTTGAAGCTCAAATCGCCCCGATGCCGCCACTCACGCTCGGCAGGCCACAGGTCGGGGAGTTCGCCGCGACGGTGGCACATCGGTTGATTTTCGGCAGGTAATTCTCGCCATTCGCTTTCCGTCACATACCGAACCGGGCGCACGCCATTCGCAAGCGCCCATGCGATCGAGATTGCGATCCCGTATGGCTCGAATGACCAGCGGGCCCATCGCGGACGCCAGCGCATCAATGGCAGAGATTCGATCGGCGAAAGCTCTGTAAATGCAACGACCGGCTCACCTTCTGCGATTCGCCATGATGATGCGCGGATTGATTTCTCTGCGAGCATACGTCTGAGCGTGTCCAATGCACTACGACAATAATAGTCTCTGGATTCTACCAGGTCGGCATAGAACCGAGAACGCGTTTCGCCCGGCCACGGACCATGACATGCGCGGGTCCAATGGATCAGCCAGTCGCCATCCCATGCCTTGATTGAGTCACTGAGCTGTGATGCATCGACCAATGTGCGCGAATGGTTTGCCGTTGGTGCATAGCGGACCTGGAATCGCGTGTCGACTGCCCTTGTCCCCGAATGAGCCGCGATCAGTTTGCTGAGTTCACCATTTGGTCTGACACTGACCGGCAATAGCATCCCTGCGCGGTTGACCACTTCGCGATCACGATCCGCCCACCACGACTTGGCGCTTCGCCTTGATCGCGTCGATTCGATCCAGTGCCATGAAGTATTGGCCGGCTCCAGCTCGAAATCCTCAGTCAACGCGGCAACGACTATCTCTACTCGCTCGTTTTTGGGATTTGGCAGGACGAGTTCAAGCTGTCCACCCGCGCGGGCGACCGCCCATGTCACCAGTTCCCACGTATTCAGTCCGATACTCGAGACTACAGTCCAGCCTTGCGCCGTCGCAAACTGAGCGGCCGCCACAGTCGACTTGACCCACGGATCGTTTCCGACTGGTGTCTTACTCTGGCGCGAGTTGAGGATGGCGACACGCGTCACGTGTTAAAGGACATACAGCACCGCACTCTCGAACAAGCGGCTAAATCCTTTTGTGGGGGGAATGGTCAGTTGTAATGAAAGTCCGAGACAGATCGTACTAAACCAGCCCCAGCGCCCGTACCAACTGCGCTACCGCGAAGCAAACTGCAATGGCGATCACCAGCGGGATGATCGCGGAGAGTGTCGACCACTTCACGGAAAGCGTCTCTTTGTAGATCGTGTAGATCGTCGTGCCGCAGGGATAGTGCAATAGCGAAAAGAGCATGACGCAGACCGCGGTCAGCCATGTCCAGCCGTTTTGATCCACCAACAGCGTTTTGAGCTGCGACAGCGAATCGAGTTCCAGCATCGCGCCGCTGCCGAGGTAGCCCATGATCATGATCGGCATGACGATTTCATTGGCGGGCAGTCCGAGGATGAACGCCATCAGGATGATGCCGTCTAATCCCAGTGCGTGGCCAAAGCCATCGAGTGCGCCGGAGGCGTGATACAGCAGCGCCTTATCGCCCACGAACACGTTGCCGAGAATCCATGTAATTCCGCCCGCCGGTGCCGCAACGATGATCGCGCGCCACAGGACTTTCAAGGTGCGATCGATGAATGCGCGCACGAAGATGCGTCCGAGTTGCGGACGACGATACGGCGGCAGCTCCAGCGTAAACGCCGATGGCAGCCCGCGCAGCATGGTTTTGGTCAGCGCCCATGACACACCCAGTGTCATGAACACGCCGATCAACACCAGCGCGACGAGTGCCGCTGCCGCGACCGTGGTCTGTCCCACGATGACCGCGCCGCCGATGAACAACGTCGCCATCGTGATGAGTGTCGGCCAACGTCCATTGCACGGCATAAAGTTGTTGGTCAGGATGGCCAGCATCCGTTCACGCGGCGATTCGATGATGCGCGTGGCGACAATCCCGGCGGCGTTGCAGCCAAAGCCCATCGCCATGGTCAATGCCTGCTTGCCGTGTCCGCCGGCGCGCTGAAAGAGGCGATCCAGATTGAACGCGACGCGCGGCAGATACCCCAAGTCTTCCAGAAACGTGAACAGCGGGAAGAAGATCGCCATGGGCGGGAGCATCACCGCAATCACCCACGCCAGGCCGCGATAAACACCCAACACGAGAAACCCATGCAGCCATGCCGGTGAACCCAGCGACTCAAACAGCACCGTCAGTTGCGCTTCGATCCAGAAGAGCCCGTCGGCCAACAGCGCCGAGGGAACATTGGCGCCGGCAATGGTCACCCACAAGATCGCGCCGAGGATGGCGATCATCGATGCCACGCCCCACACCCGGCTGGTCACGATGCGGTCGGCCCAGTCGTCCCAACGCCAGGCGATGCCGCCGGGCTGGACACTTACCGTATGCTCGCTGATTTCTTCGGCGCGTCCGTAGAGGCGCTGCACGATCCGATCGACCATTCCGCGACTTTTCTGCCGCTTGGCGACCTCGCGCAATACGGTGAATCGGTCCTGGTACGGTGCGTGCGTCATGATGCCATGGCCTGTTCGGTCATCGTCGCGTCATCGCGACGATAGAACTGTTCGAGTTTGCCCAGAATGGAGTCGTCGCCTTCGAGTATGCGCAGCGCGATCCAACGGTCGGGCAGAGATGTGTGATTGATCTCCTGAATGCTGGGGACAATCCCGACGATCGCCGCTTCAACATCCTCGGAGTACACCGGCTTTTTCGGCGACGGCGACAACTGTCCGCTCACGATTTGATCGATCGCGTCCTTGAGTTCGAGGATGCCCCGTCTCGCGAGCGCTACCGTTCCGACAACCGGCAGGCCCAATTCCAAAGCCAATTCCTTCAAATCGATCCAGACATGCTTGCGACGCGCCTCATCGAGCAGATTCACACAGACCACGATCCGGTCGCTCACCTCGGCGATCTGCAACACGAGGTTCAGATTTCGTTCCAATGCCGTGGCATCGACGACGACGACCGTGACATCGGGATTGCCGAAACAGATGGCATCGCGCGCGACTTCCTCTTCGGGCGAGCGTGCCGACAGTGAGTATGTCCCCGGCAAGTCGACGACTTCAATGCGCTTGTCCCGGTGCGGATAGAATCCGCGCGCCTGCAGGACTGTCTTACCCGGCCAGTTGCCGGTGTGCTGCCTCAGCCCGGTCAGCGCGTTAAATACCGAAGTCTTTCCAACGTTTGGATTGCCCGCCAGGACGACGGTCGCGTCGGCGCTGCCCTCGCGTGCCAACAGGCCGCTGTCGGTCAACGGATTGAGCGCGCACGAGGAACACTGTGCGTCCATCATCGCCAGACTTTGAATCCCGATTGACTTTTTCACTGTAACATCAACCGTCGATGTGAATGCGCCCTGCATCGGCGCGTCGCAACGCAATCACCGCGCCGCGAATGCGATAGGCGACGGGATCACCCAAAGGACTGCGACGCAGCGCTTCCACGCGCGAACCGGGAATGAACCCCAAATCCATCAGGCGCCGCCGATCAGCGCCCTCCGCATCAAGTTTCAGAACCGATGAAGACTCCCCCAGACTTAAATCCAGCAATGTCATCTCCGTATCCTTCCCATTTTCATTAACTGCGCCAGCCGACTGTCTTTCCGTCGGGCAAATATGAAAACTCTCTGACTCTTGCGGATGCCTGTTGTCCGAACAATGTGAAGACCCGCCGCTGGTCCGCGCTGAGTTGATCGATGTACTCAAGGAATTCGTGCAGACGTTCCGCAGCCAGCGGCGAAAGTCCATGCTCCATCTGACAGGCGTCGCTATCGGCCTGCTCTTTGTCCAACCCCAAAATCTGCGTCAGAAACGAGACAATGTCGGAGTGCCGATGGGCAATGCTGGCGGCCGTGCGTGCGCCGCTCCGGGTCAGATGGATCAGCCCCCGGGCCTCATGGCTCACCAAACCCATCATCGCCATGCGTCGAACCGTGCGGGTGACCGTCGGCAGACGACATTGCAGGCGTTCCGCCAAATCCGTTGTGCGCACTCCGCCGTTGTCGGGTTTCTCCAGATGATAGATTGCCTCGAGGTAGTCTTCCTGTATCGCCGTCAAGTCCACGAGTTACCTCCGGGTAATTACCCTGCGCTAAGTATACTGCGCTGTGGGGGCGGAAGTTTGTGAATTTTTCGTCCCAGAGGCGCTGACATACAAAGTGATGTATGCCAATACCTTACGAATTGCTGAATGAGGATGCATTTCCAGGGTTTTCGTTCAAAACTACACAAACCCAGGGGGAGATTGCTATAGTGAGATGTGAGGTGCACCGCACCCCGGAGGAGGCCAGCCGTGATTGCCATCAGTCGCATCGACCACATCAACATGCGTGTACACAACCTCAACGAATCGATGGAATTCTACCGGCGTAACTTCGGCTTCGAAATCAAAGAGGATCACGCGTCCGACTCTGAGCCATGGGTCATCATCGGAGTTCCCGACATCGCTTACCTGTGCCTGTATGAGCATCCGGGCAAATCAAAACCGACCGATGGGCTGACGATCAACCACTTCGGATTTGCCCTGAATGACTTTGATCGGGCACTGGAAACGCTGAAACACAACGGCGTGGAGATTCTCTACGGCGGGGCGGTCGACTGGCCGCGGTCACGCTCGCTGTACATCAAAGATCCCAGCGGACACGAAATCGAACTGGCGGAAAAAGTCGGGGGCGGGCTGCAGTAAGCTGTCTCACTTCTTGATTCCCAGATAGAGATACACCCATGGGCGCAGCATCGACCACCAGCCGGTCATCGCGCTGATCTTCGAGTAGTTTTTCATCGACGCAGGATACGTCATCGCCACCGGCGCTTCCGTAATCCGATACCCCAGGTTGATTGCGTAGTAGTGGATGTAGTACTCCATCTCATAATGATCCAGCCATGGCTGCGAAATGTCCAGACGTGGGTCGTTGACAATCGCCATGCGATAGGCACGGTATCCGCAGGTGACATCGGTCCCCTCAAAGCCGGTCAGACGATTGATCAGCCACGTCACCGTCGGGATCGCTGCGCGCCGAAACAGCGGCAGGTGTTCGAAACGCCCGCCCCTGATGTACCGCGACCCCTGGACGTAATCGCACTCCCCGCTGCGGATCGGACGCAAGACGGCCGGCAAATCGGAGGGATGCATCTTGCCGTTGCCCGCCATCGAGACGAAGACCTCGTAGCCGTGGGCGTTGGCGTATTCGAATCCCGTCCGGAATGCGGCGCCGACCCCGCGATTGGTGTCGTGCCGTAGGTACGAGACTCCGAAATCACGAATGACCGACGCCGCGTCGTCGGTGGAGCCGTCATCGACGACCAGCACATCGTAGTCGCGGTCCTGTGGAAACCGTGCCAGCGTCTGCCGCAATTTCTCGCCCTCGTTGTAGACGAAAACACACACCAGGACGCGCCAGGGATGGGAGTCGGCATGCGACATCGGGAGTGGTATTCGCCGACCTGGGTGGCGTCGTCAGCTCTGTTTCAGTGGGTACTGAGTCGGCCGAGAGACCCGCCTACGAATCGCCGGCAGTGCGTGCGGCGCCGACCATCTGACGGGCCCGCTGATCGTTGGGATTGTACTCGAGCCACTTAGCCGATGCGCGGCCCGCTTGGTACGTGTTGCCGTGCCGCACGAGGAGATTGACGTAGTCCTGGTAGAACACACCCTCGGTCGGGTTCATCCAAAAGGCGGTCCCCAACGCCTCTTCGGCTGCGTCGTCATTGCCGGCGGCATCTTCCATCTTGCCGAGGAAGTACCAATACAAACGCGTCGAAGGCATTTCGGACACGAACGCGCGAACCGTATCCAGACCATCCTGAATGACCTCTTGCGCGCGTGTGCTGTCACCGACTGCGTTCCAGTGTGCCGACATGAGTTGGTGCGTGCGGTAATACGCCGGGAATGTGGCACGCGCCCGGCTCAGCCATTGACCCCAGAGGGCCGTGTCGCCCTGTCGGCGATAGTGCTCGGCCACTCCGATCATCTTCTCCGGAAACGCGACGGCCAATCCGACAGCGTTGTCGTCCAAGCCGATCGTCGGATCGTTGTAACCGCGCATCAAAAAGACCGAATCCAGCAGCGCGGCGGTACCCTCATAGTCCTGTCCCGCCTGCTGCGTGTCGCGCACGACTTGCTGCGCCTGTCCGATCATCCGCGTACGATCCTGGAGCGGCAACCGCGACTTGCCGCCAGGCCCCGATGAGAAATAGACCGGACGCTCCCAGTTGTTATTGATCAGGACGTGCTCAACGATTTGGTGATTGATGGGAACGTAGCTTCCGTCCTTGTCGCGGTAGGCGAAGAGGTAGTGGCGGCTCTTTCCGACCGGATCATCGTACGGGTCGCGCGGCCGCTTCAGACCATCGAGTGCCGGATCGCTCACTGTCCACAGGATCTGATGATCGGTCAACGTGATGGGCAGGCCCCACTGATGCTTCATTTGATAGATGTACCAGTCCGTCTGCGCCAGCGAGAGGTTGACGACCGCGATGTCTTTGCGGACGCCATACACCTCCTGTATGCACCACACCGGAAACGTGTCGTTGTCGCCGGAGGTAAACAAAATGGCGTTCGGCCCGCAGGATTGCAGCAGGTTCCACGCGTAATCGTAGGGTGTGTGGTTGCGCGAACGGTCCGACGATCGCCAGTTCTCCGCCATCGTGCGCACCGGCAACAGCGCCGCCACGATGGCGATCGCGGCCGCGACACGACGTCCCCCCGCCGATGTCTCACCGATGCGTCCGGCCAGCGCCGCCAGCCCCAGCCCCATCATCATGCCGAAGATGATAAACCCCGGCGTGAAGAAGTAATCACGATTGCGCACCTCAAGGTAGGCATCGGGCATACGGGATGAGTAATGCGTGCCATCGGCAAAATTCATGTACAGGATCAGCCCGAGTGAGCCCAGCAGGAACAACACCGCGATCAGCGTTCCCCAGGGCATCCGCCTTCGGATCAGCCACAGGGCGCCATAGAAACCGATCAGCATCACAGGGATCATCATCCACCCGTCGAATCCGTATTGCTGCCGGAAGTAGTGGTAAAACCCCATGTGGGGATGTTCGCCGATCTGGTTGATCCACTGGCCGCGCCGTGTCAGCATCCGTTCAAACATACTGGTCTGGCCGTATTGTTTGCGCTCCAGGAAACCCTTGAACGACTCCAGCGTTTCCGGATCGTTTTCGTCGATCCAGGGGTCGTGCGCAGAGCGAATCGGCAAGTACAGGTGGGTTGAATAGCCGATCCAACCGCTGACCATGATCGCGGCAATCAGCCCCCATCGCCCCACGTTGCGGCGATTCATTGACATCGCCACGCTGATGACCAGCCACAATCCGGCGACGATGACGAACAGCGTGATACTGCCGGCGACGAGGAACAGGGCGAAACCGGTCAACCAGAACCGCCAATCCCGGCGGAGGTCGGGCTCCACGGAGACCAGAAACAGAAAGATGGCCGGCATCGCCAGAAACGCGGTCATGTGGAATCCGATCGAGAGCATGCCCACGTATGCGATGGCGACCAGATAGCGGCCGCTGCGCGGCATCTGGCGACGGTCACTCCACCGCATCGCCAGCCACATGAGGATGAGGACACAAAGCATCGCCGGGCCGTAGGCCTCGGCCTCCACGGCGTTGTTCCAGTGGGTGTTCGAGAACGCCAAGAACAGCGCGCCGGAGAATCCGCCGCACAAAGCGACAACGGCGCGCCAGGGTTCCAGCGGACCATCGTTTACCTGCAGACCCGCACGGATCATGCGGACCAGGACCAGAAAGCCCAGTCCGGCCGCCAGCGCACAAGAAACAACCGAGACGTAGTTGACGCGAAGTGCGATATCCGCGGCAAAGGGGAGGATCGAGGAGACCCGCCCGATCAGGACAAGGAGCGGCGTCCCCGGCGGGTGCGGGATGCCGAGGATATAGCTGCACGCGACGAACTCGCCGCAGTCCCAGTACGAAAAAGTGGCCGCGACCGTCATCGCGTAGACGACGAACGTCCACACCGTGACAACGACCGCCAGTACCCGCCGCAGAAGGTTATATGTCCGCTCCGTCATCAACCCGGTTCCTGTTTCCGGCCTGTATCCCGCCCGTTAAGTCCCATGTGAGGACGCCGATAAGTCAAAGGTAGGGAAGGTAATTCGGCCGACCGGAGGCGGCAAAGCATTTCGCCGCCTGCGGGAAGTCCGAACCGACTCAAATCCCGGGGGAGGGTGCAATGCTGGCTTGGTGCGGTATCCTGTTTTCACTCGGTGTGCTGGCCTTCATGGACAGCCTGTTTAACTATGGCGAGATCTTTCGTCAGGTCAATTCCGTGCTCTTCATGCTGGTCTCGCTCGGACTTCTGGTGCGGACCACCATCAAGACACGGCTCCGGACGATGGAACGTCAGGCAGCGCAGATTGCCGCACAGGAAGAGGAATTGGCGGCGTTGCGTGAGGGGCGTCCGCATGGTTCGCGTCGTCAGACCGTCGCGTCGGTCGGCGTCGGCGAGTAGTCGCTCGTCGTCAGCCCGTCCGGGAATCACGCGGTTCAGAAGCATTCTTTAGGGAACGCCTATTGTCTGGAGGCGGCGTCGCGCCTCCTCGACGACGGGTGAGTCTTTGTATTCCGACAGGATCAGTTGATAGGCCGCCCGTGCCTCGCTGGCGTTTCCCAGCGAGTCGGCGTACAGGTTACCGATCCGAACCCACGCGCGTGGCAGCAACGGACTGTCCGGGAACAATTCAATCAGCCGTTCACACGCACCGACCGCCTCCAGGAACCGCGACGTGGCGCCGAACACAGACGCCTGCTCCAACAAGGCATCGTCGGCCAACTGATTCGCGGAATCGGCAGCCAACGTTTCAAAGAGCGCGATCGCGGAGTCCGGCCGCATACGACGGACCTCCAGCCGCGCCGCGGCGTATTGCTTCAGCGACCAGCCCATTGCGTCGTTGCCCTCGCGCAGGATCATCGAGAGCCCCAGCGCATCGTTGACATACAGCCCGCGCGGGAACGATTTGACCAACTCCGTCAGTTTCGTCGTGCTCTCGACAATATTCCCGGAGAGAAAGAGCAACTCGGCTCTCTTATAGGCGATCTCCTCGGCGATGTTCGTCGGCGGTGACTGCGCCGCCTGTGAATAGGCGCTGTCGGCGTCGGTGAGTTCACCGCGCATCACCGCCAAATCGCCCAGTCTCATCCATGCCAGGCACTGATCGCCGGCGCGGCCAGGCGTCGCTTCCAGCATGCGGAAGTAATAGGTCTCAGAGGAGTCGAGCGCTCCCATGTGCAACCGGAAGATTTCGCCGATCTCGTAGTAAACGCGTCCGCGCTCGCGCGGAAGCTGGATCTGCCCCGCCAGTGTTCGCAACATGTCGATGGCGATATTCGGACGTCCGATTTTCAACTCCGAGTTTGCCAGCGACATGCTCACGCGCGTACGCTCGCGGTGTTCGGGATAGTCGGCGAGAAACAGCGTCGCTTCGCGGCGCGCGGCGACGTAGTTTTTGACTTCCAGTGCCCGTTCGATGCCGAAGATGCGGTGCATGCCCGGTTCAGCCGAGAGGAGATCGGCCCGTCGGTATTCGGCGAACGCCGAATCGACGCGTCCCGACTCAAACAGCAAATCGCCGTACAGACGGCGCGCGTACTCATTGTCGGGCGCACCGCGCACGATGCGCTCCAACGATGCGGTGATCTCACCGGCGGCCTCCGGCATTTTGATCAAATTCGTCAGTTGTTTTTGAACAATGCGGCTGGCGCCCGGCTGTGCCTCGAGCCAGCGGAAGTATTCGTCGACGGCCGCCGCATACTCACGGCGCGCTTCCAGAAGGCGCGAGAGATCCTCGGCGAAGATGAGCGAGTCGCCCAGATCGATCCGGCTCTGACGGTATACCGCCATCGCCTGGATGTAATCACCGCTGCGCGCGTAACAGCGCGCGGCTGCCGCGCGTCGCTCCGGATCCTCGCGATCGGCCGCGATCATCCGATCGATGACATGACGCGCCGAATCTTCCGTTCCGCCCGCGAAGAAGGCATCGGCCATCTCCGAAAGCAGGATCACATCACCGGGACTGTCATCGAGCTGGCGCCGCAGGACGGACTGAAGTCCGGCATAGTTCTTCAGGCCGCGATAGGCACGCTTGAGCGATCCGGCGACCGCCTCATCGGTAGGGTCGGCCAGCCATAACGGTTCCAACACGTCGACCGCCTGCTCGAACTGCCCGCTCTGGATGAGCATCTCCCCCTGGACATGCCCCGGAGAAGAGCTTTCGCCGCGTCTGCTTTCCCGTTCCAGGAGGCGCCGGATATTGATCCCGTTTTCGCCGGGGGTAATACGGATCGTGTCGACGATGACCGGTCGCTCCTCCTGTGCGGGCGATACCTCAGCGGACACCACGCAGATGGCCGCCGTCAACAACAAGGCGGCTCTGCAGATGATGGGGTTCGATGTTCCGGGCATGGGCAATGGCAGTCTGTCAGGGGGTTATATACGAAAAACGGGCCCCTCGTTCCGGTAGTTTCCGTGGTCCTACGGCTGGTTTGGAGCCGTGCATTGCATATGGATTGTATCGGACGGCCGAGCGATCTTTTGGTGTCTCAACGGGTACCAAGGTCAATATCGATTAGACGGACCCACCAGACCCACGGAGGAGACCAGATGATATCAACGACGCGATTCCTCACACTCCTGGCCGCTGCGGCGCTGATTGCGGTTGCCCTGCCTTCATTGAGCACGGCACAGGTGAAGATCGCCACCGTCGACGTACAGAAGATTCGTGACGGTGCGCCCCGTTTTAAGCAGGCGCTTGCGGAAATCGATGACATGGTGGCCGATTTTGAGGCGCAGCGCGACCAGAAGCGCACCGGGATGGACGGACTGGCGCAAAGCATGCAGGAAGCCACCGACCGTAACCAGGCATCCACAGTGGAGCGTCTGCGCCGGGAGATGACCGCCCAGTCACAGGACTACCAGGCATTCATGGATGAGACCTTCGGTACCGACGGTATCATTGAAAGCAAGTCCTCCGAACTGTTGGCGCCGTTGTACGACGATCTGGCCGAGGCCGCCAAGACGGTCGCCAAGACTCAAGGACTGGATCTGATTCTCGATTTGGAACAAGTCAATCCGTTGTACTCAAACAACGCGCTCGATGTGACCCAGTCGGTTTTGGATGAGTTTCTCAAATTTCGATAGTTCGAACGCCGCGGATTCGACCACATGATTGTGCTATATTGACCGTATGGCCATCACCCAGTCTCAGCCGGCCGCCCGCACCGGGCTGGAACTCAAGCTCGCGGAGCGGACGGCACGCGTGACGATTGTCGGCCTGGGGTATGTCGGCCTGCCCCTGGCCGTCGAGGTTGCCAAATCGGGGCTGACGGTCACCGGACTGGAGGTTTCCGCCGAAAAGGTCGCACATGTGTCGTCGGGGAAATCGGATATCGACGACATCAACGATTCGGTGTTGGCGCCGTTGGTCCAGTCCCAAAAGCTTTCGGCGACGCTGGACGCGTCGATCCTCAAGGATGCCGACTGCGTTGTGATCTGTGTGCCGACCCCGTTGTCGAAGACCAAGGACCCGGATGTCACCTACATCGTCAACGCTGTCGATGCGCTGGTGCCGCACTTACACATGGACATGCTGGTCGTGCTCGAATCGACGACTTACCCCGGCACGACCGAGGAACTGATCCGACCCAAGCTTGAAGCATCGGGACTGACGGTGGGCAAGGATTTCTACCTGGCGTTTTCGCCGGAACGGGTCGATCCGGGGAATGTGCGCTTCGGCATCCACAACACGCCGCGCATCGTCGGCGGGACCACGCCTGCCTGCACACGGGTCGCCCGCGCGTTTTATGAAATCTTCCTCGAGACCGTAGTTCCGGTTTCCTCGACACAGGCCGCTGAGACCGTCAAGCTGTTGGAAAACACATTCCGTTCGGTCAACATCGGCCTGGTCAACGAGGTCGCGCTGATGTGCGACCGGCTCGGACTGGATGTCTGGGAAATCATTGAAGCCGCCGACTCAAAGCCGTTCGGCTTTATGAAGTTTTATCCCGGCCCCGGCTTGGGCGGGCACTGCATTCCGATCGACCCGCACTATTGGTCGTGGAAGCTGCGTTCGCTGAACTACTATGCGCGTTTCATCGAGTTGGCGGGGGACATCAATGCGCACATGCCCGAATATATCGTCGAACGCGTCGCGCGCGTGCTCAACGAAGACGCCAAATCGCTGCGCGGCGCGACCATGCTCGTGCTGGGCGTTGCCTACAAGCGCGACATCTCCGACGTGCGCGAGTCGCCGTCGCTGGATGTCATTCACCTCCTGCGGCAGCGCGGCGCCGCTGTCTCCTATGTCGATCCGTATATCCCCGATGTCACGCTCGAAGACGGCACCGAAATGCGCGCGATCGCGCTGACCGATCCCGAGCTGAAGGCCGCCGACTGTGTCGTCATCCTCACCGACCACACCGATTTCGATTACACGCACATCTGCGCGACCGCACAGATGGTCTTCGACTCCCGCAATGCCACCCGCGATGTCCCCCCCGGGACCGGGCGGGTGTGGAAGTTGTGATTGGTCCCACCGTGCGTAGCCATCAATGGCACGTGTTGTGTGGCCCGGACCTTGGGGCATGTTGAAAAGCCCTCACGTGACATTGGCACGTTTTTCGTGAACATTATCAACCGATCGTCATTCCGAGCGAAGCGAGGAATCTCCTACGAATTGTCGGCAGCCACGCGCGCATCGAGACCCCTCGCTTCGCTCGGGGTGACATTGAAGTAGGTTTTTCCAACAGTTCCCTTGGTCCGGGTCTCTCAGTACGTGACAAGAGATTACAATGAAGTTGTTCCGCAGAATCATCAAACTAATGCTCCTCGCCATCGCCGCCCTCGTTGTCTTGGTGATACTGATCGGCGCGACGCTCGGATACATCTTCTCCGCACCGGGATACACAGGGGAGGAGTCGGATCACTTCGATGGCGAACGGTTCGTCAATCGCGACACCGTGAGAACTGAGCCGGGATTACGCGCCATCCTGAAATTCACTTTTCAGGAAAAGCGCGCACCCTGGCCCGACTGGATCGACAACACTGACTACCCACCGCCGCCCGCACGTGTCGGCAACGGCGATCTGCGCGTGACCTTCATCAATCACGCCACAACGCTCATCCAGATGGACGGCCTGAACATCCTGACCGATCCGATCTGGTCGGAGCGGTGCAGCCCGGTGTCCTGGGCCGGGCCCCGGCGCCATCGCGCGCCCGGGGTGACCTTGGAGAATCTGCCGCCCTTGGATGTGATCCTGATCAGCCACAATCACTACGACCACTGCGACATCCCGACGCTGAAAACGCTCTCCGTGTCGCATCAGAATGCTCGCATCATCGCCGGATTGGGAGTGGGGGCGCTGCTTGAACAGAACGGGATTGCCCATGTGGAAGAGATCGACTGGGATGACTCGTTGTCGCTGTCCGATGTCGTAGCCCTTCGTGGTGTCACGGCGCAGCACTTCTCCGGGCGCGGGTTCTTCGATCGCAACAAGACGTTGTGGCTCGGATGTGTGATTTCAAGTCCGGCTGGGAGTGTCTATTTCGCGGGCGACACGGGATACGGAGCGCACTTTCGGCAGATCGGCGAGAAATACGGGCCCATCCGGCTTGCGCTCTTGCCGATCGGCGCTTACCTGCCGAGTTGGTTTATGCGACCGGTCCACATCTCTCCATCCGAAGCCGTCGATGCGCATCGTGACTTGGGTGCACAGACGAGCATCGCGGTTCATTTCGGGACATTTCGTCTCGGTGCCGATGGCGAGACACAGCCCGCCGACGATCTGCGTCGAGCGTTGTCGGCACATCGCGACGTACGATTCTGGGTGTTGGATCAGGGGGAGGGACGGGATGTGCCGGCAGTCTCGTTAAGGAATGGCATTACGAGATAGGAGATTCCTCACCACTCCCCCGCACTGCGTGCGGGGTCGGGATTCGGAATGACATTACTCTTACACTTGATGAGCGAACAACTATAGTCCGGTGCCGATGCGGTCGGAGCGCAGCCGCTTGGTGAAGTTGATGATGTTATAGCCCGGTATGGTCAACAGCGGCAGAATGTACGGGCTTTCCCACTTCGGTGCTGCGGGGTCGGGCGCCCACGACCAATAGATGAACATTGCCTTGCCGTGCAACCACTTCTTGTCGAGGAATCCCCAGTCGCGTGAATCGCGCGAGTTGTCGCGGTTGTCACCCATCACGAACAAGTGCCCCGGCGGCACTACGGTCGGCCCGAAATTGTCCCGATTGGACAAATATCCGGGGATGGATTTTGGGTCCTCGAAGGTGACCTGTTTGGGAACATTCTCGGGCTGATCGTCGACGTAGACGACCTTGTTGCGGATTTCAACTTTCTGGCCCTCGACTGCGACACACCGTTTGACGAAGTCCTTCGACGGATTCAACGGATACTTAAAGACGATCACATCCCCCGGCTCCGGATCGCCGAAGTGGTAGGCCAGCTTGCTGACCAGCACGTAATCGCCGGGGATGAGCGTCCCCTGCATCGAGTCGGTGGGTATACGGTAGGCCTGCACGACAAATGCGCGCAGCACGACCGCGATGATGAGCGCCACCAGGACTGCTTCGAAATAGTCCCGGAGCGCCCCTTTGTCCTTGCCCCGTCTTGAGTTGCCCATAGTCCCCCGGAACGGGGGCGGATACGACCCGTCCCGCGCCCTGTACTCTATAATCGGACAGATTGGCTCGCGCATTTAGCGGGACATTGCGCCCTGATCGGGTCGGCGGACGCCGCCATCAGCAAGAGCCGGGCCGGGCGACAAACAGCGGTTGCGAACAGACGGGCCGTTTGACTGTTTAAATCACTTGGGGAGCCACCGTCAGTTAGATAGCCCAAAGTTCAGGGGGAGTTGATGAGCGACGCTGAAACAATCCGAAAGGCCGTAAAGTCCAAGTACGCCGGCATCGCAGAGGGCGTCCGGTCCGGGTGTTGCGATTCTGGGGCATGTGGCAGGCCGATCACCAATCTCTCGCCGGGATACGCCGTTTCCGAACTGGCCGAGGTCCCGCGAGGCGCCGACCTCGGGCTGGGATGTGGCAACCCGGTCGGTTGGGCTCAGTTGGCAGTCGGAGAGATCGTCATCGATCTTGGTTCCGGGGCCGGAATCGACTGCTTTCTGGCGGCGCATCAGGTCGGTGACCGAGGCATGGTCATTGGCGTCGACATGACTGAGGAAATGCTGTCGGTTGCCGAGGCGAACGCGATTAAGGGGGGCTACTCGAATGTTGTTTTCCGCCAAGGGAACATCTCACACCTCCCGGTCGAGAGCTCTGCTGCCGACGTTGTGATCTCCAATTGCGTGATAAACCTGGCTCCCGATAAGAGGGAAGTCTATGGCGAGATATACCGCGCACTGAAACCGGGGGGGCGGTTCATCGTGTCGGATATCGTCGCGCACGGCGTCATACGCGAGGAGCTTCGTAACGATATGGAACAGTGGGCCGGATGCGTGGCTGGTGCCATGGACCGCGATGAATATCTGGCGTTGATCGCGCGTGCGGGGTTTGAGCGTATCGAGGTCAAATCCGAAGTTGCGTACGACTACAAACGAACCGACGAGTTCTGGCTCTCCTCCATGACGGTCATGGGGTATAAACCCTCGCCTGAAGAATCGTCCTGACCCGGTCGTACACCCAGACCGGTCATAGGCACCTCCGTGCATTCTTTCGACGGAACTCCTCATCGCTCCGCGTATATTACGGCGAGAAATAGCGGCATCTGCGGGGCAATTTTCACCTGGCCCGATATCGCACGGAACTCTATTCATCAGACAGCGAAGACACTGCGTAAAGCCCTGTAACGGCATCACGCGATCATCGAATCGCGAAGGAGAACCCAACGATGAACACCGCATTGATCACCGGCGGGAGCGCCGTCATTCTCGCCGCAACGCTTGGATGCTCCCGGAGCTCGTCGCCGAAGATCGACTATGACCCGGAGATCGACCCGGCGAATTTCGTCGAGACAGTCGACAACACATTCCTCCCGCTGGCACCGGGAACCACCTTCATCTTTGAAGGCGAGAGCGACGGCGAGACAGAACTCAACAAGGTCGTCGTTGGCCATGAGACGGTCGAGATCCTCGGCGTGACGTGTATTGTCGTCTACGACAGCGTCTGGGTTGACGGTGAACTCGTCGAGGCGACCGAAGACTGGTTTGCACAGGATGTCGACGGGAATGTCTGGTACTTCGGCGAAGACTCAAGGGAAATCGAGGACGGGCAGGTCGTCAGCACCGAGGGATCATGGACAGCCGGAGTCGATGGCGCCAAGCCAGGCATCGTCATGCAGGGTGATCCGCAGGTCGGGCAGAAGTACCGCCAGGAATACTACGTCGGTGAAGCCGAGGATGAGGCCGAAGTGGTCGCGCTCGATGCTGCAGTCACGATCGACTATGGAATGTTCGCGGGATGTCTGCAAACACTGGAGTGGTCACGTTTGGAGCCGGGTATCTCCGAAGACAAGTATTATGCTGTAGGAGTCGGCCTGATTCTCATCGAGTCGTCCTCCGGGGGTGACGCCCATATTGAGTTGACCTCGGTCACCTCCGAGTAGGCATCTGGCGGTGATTCGGGATCCGGAGCAGGGAGGTGGTCTGATGGTGAATGTGCCGCTCACGAGGGTTCCGAGGACGATGAAGGCGGCGCTCGCGATGGCTGTACTGGGCTGTGCGTCGGGCAACGCATGGGCGCAGTATTCGCCCTCCCACGAACGTGTACCGTTTCGGTATGAGCGAAGCGTCGCTGCGCCGATCACGAGCTACTTCAAACCCCTGGCCATCGGTGCGATGTTAAGCGCGTGGTCGCTTCGGTACGATCTGGCATCGAACAGTAGGTTTGCCCGCGGATTCTGGGAGACTGATCTGGTTGATGTCGGCGATGCCTATGGCAATGGCGGCTACCTCAGCGCGATGGGCGCTGGATTTTGGGGATTGGGAACGGCCCTTGGCGATACGGCCATGCGGCACACGGGCCAGGCGGTTCTCACCGGCATGCTGCTTGACGGCATCTGTGTCACCTCTTTGAAACTGGCGACACAGCGCGAGCGGCCCGATGGATCGGATCGCCGATCGTTCCCTTCCGGGCATACATCCGGCGCGTGGACCGTCTCCACAATCCTTGCCCGGCGGCATGGTCCCATCGTAGGGGTTCCGGCCTATACGCTCGCGTCGCTGACCGCCGTGGCGCGCATGGAGGACAGTCGGCATTATCTCTCCGATGTTATTGCCGGAGCCACGATCGGGTTCGTGATCGGACGTATCGTCACGCGTCATCACACGGAAGCCGGGTTGCCTCTGTCCGCCCAGTTCGATGGCCGCAGGGCGTCATTCGGCCTTGCTTTCTAATTCTCGCCACGCGGGGGCACGTGGCAGGCACATATGAATGTGTCCAAACGGGCTATAAGACTGATTCTCAACCGCGCCAGCCGTATTCGCCGTTGCCGTACTACGCTTCGATGACTAACCTGCTGTCGAAGCCGGGATGTATCCGTGGTTATCGAAGCCGTCAAACCGCCATTCGATTTCGAACGCGATGCCCAGTTCATGCGGCAGGCGCTGCACGAGGCGCAGCAGGCATTCGATGAGGGAGAAGTGCCGGTCGGCGCCGTCGTCGTGGCCGACGGTATGGTCGTCGGGCGCGGGCATAATCAAACCGAACGGCTCGGCGATCCGACGGCCCATGCGGAGATTCTGGCCATCGGCGCTGCATCGGAGCACTTCGAGTCGTGGCGGCTCCTGGGCGCGACCTTGTACGCCACCATCGAGCCGTGCGTGATGTGCGCCGGTGCTTCGGTGATGGCGCGCATCGAACGCATCGTTTACGGCGCCGCCGACCCGAAGTTCGGCGGGTGCGATTCGATATTCCGCATCCCGACCGATCCGCGGCTCAATCACCGCGTCGAGATCCTGCGCGGTGTGCTGGCCGATGAGTGTGCGGCGATCATGAAAGAGTTTTTCGCCGGACGTCGTGCACGCCAGAGTCAGTCGTAAGGGCACGGTGTGCCGTGTCGGCCGACGCGTACGAAGTACCATGCACTCACGATACTCATCCAATCCTTCTCGCGATGCGTCGTACGATGACCTCGCGCTGCGCATCACCAAGCTCGGATTGCTGATTCATCTGATCGTGCCGGTGCTGATCGTGGTCGCCGCGTACATTCTGCGGCAACAGGGCATGGGAGTCGAACCGGCGGCACGCGGTGATTCGTACATGTTCATTCTTTTCGTGTTGCTGGCGGTGGCTCTCTCCGAGCCGATCGTGGCGTTCTTCCTGCGACGTCTCCTTTTGGCGCCCGAAAAAGTACGATCACTGATCGGTCAACGTGCCGCGCTTGAGGCGCTCTTTGTGCGGACATTCCTCATCGTGTTCTGCATCGGGGCGACTCCGATCGTCTACGGTGTGGTGCTGCTGTTTTTGGGGGGCCAGATTACCGACGTGGTCGGATTCGCTTTGATCACACTCGTGTCGTATCGCTTGCTGCGTCCCGATGCGGAGTTTCTGGTTGGAGTCGTCAAGGCGGCCTCGACGCCCGCTGCGACTACATAGTCGCGCTCAGTTTCTCAACAGCGACTCTCGTTTTCCTCAAACCGCAAATCACCTGACTTTGGCGGTCGAAGTCGTCTATATTCGCCGCCGGAGAGGTGCCGGAGCGGTCGAACGGGGCGGTCTCGAAAACCGTTGACCCTTTACGGGGTCCGGGGGTTCGAATCCCCCCCTCTCCGAATCGTGACTGATTCCTTCCCAAGTCGTTGTGAGGCATGCTCCATGAGTCGGAGAGGAACTTACTCTCCTCTGTAACGCGACGTGAAATCCCAGTATCTGTGACTGCACGCGCTCTGGCGATGTCGCTTGCCCGATACCCGGACAAAAGGTAGATTCTGAGTTACGTATCCGGACGAATTCTGTCGCACTTCTATGATTGGGCAGACGCTTTCTCATTATCGTATCGCCGCCAAGCTCGGCGAAGGCGGCATGGGCACAATCGTCATACAACTGCTTAGGTGCGCGAAAGAGCCCAGCCCAGTCAGCCCCGGAGAAAAGTCTCAGACTCTCCATAGCCCAACTACTGCAATTGCTGCCATGGAAACTATGGAGACGGCGTCAATCGACGTCGTTGATCACGGTCCGAAGCGGTGGCGGATTTCCAGGAAAATCTCCTGTGCGCGTGGAGTTCTATAATGGACAGCGGGAGTGGTGCACAAGATGGGAACTGGAGCCGGCGCTACGCTCAGGTTTTTGAACTCGAACGGGCGAAGCTGAACCGGCGCCCCGATTCCGTGACAATGAACGCGGTCAATGCCACGCCGCACTTATTGCAACGTGGTTGAGCGGCTGGAACAGACGGGACCGTGGCCCGTCGGACATCGCAGGTCACGACCGCGCTATCGCTTCATATCGCGATCGCGATTGATTCGATTCCGACGCCGGGTGTACCATCCGATACCCAGTACCGCCGCCAGCACGATGAGTACGATGTTCAGTGTGTTCATGTGCTTCTCCCTTCTGAGGGCTCCTTGCTACCGTGCGACGTCCGTCAGTGACCGATACAGTGAAATCGCCGCCGGGCCGAGAATCACTACCAACAGCGCAGGGAATATGAAGAGGATCAGAGGAAACAGCAACTTAATCGGCATCTTCTGAGCGTCCTCCATGGCGCGCTGGCGACGCTTGGTGCGCAGAATCTCCGCCTGCACGCGGAGGACTTCGGCGATGCTTGTCCCCAGCTTGTCGGACTGCAGGAGCACGGTGGCCAAAGACCGCAATTCATCGACACCGGTTCGGAGCGCCAGGTTTCGAAACGCGTCGGCACGGCTCAATCCCAGAAAGAATTCCTGATTCAGGATACTGAGTTCCGCCGATAACTCCGGGTACGTCTGGCGCATTTCCTTGGAGATGCGTTGAATCGCCGCATTGAGACTGAGGCCCGCCTCGACGCACACGATAATCAGATCGAGAACATTGGGGATCGACCGCTGGATATTCGCCCGGCGTCTTTGCACACGGCCACGGACAACCCAGTATGGCAGGGAGAAGCCGCCCAATGCCGCACCGGCCGGAACCAGGATTTTCATCGCCCCTTGGCTTATGAACTCACGTTGGAACCAGAACGCAATCCCCCCCAGTATGAGAGCGCCCAGGACCCTCCAGAACCAATACCATGCTTTCGCATGCAAACCACGGAAACCGGCCCGGGTCAAGTCTGCGCGCAGCGACGTGTACGACGCCGGGTCAATCGCGATCAGGAGAGACGGCGATCCGGCAGCGGAACCTTCGCCGGCAACTATGCCATCCTGGACATCGCGCAGACGCCTCTCGATCCGATCACGTGATCGCGAAAAATACAGCAGGACCGCGATCAACGCACTGAACAGCGCCGCAAATATAATGATGGCAATGACGGTTATCGACACGGTCGCATCTCATCAATACCGCAGGCGCACGATCTGCCGTATGGCGAACACGCCGATCACTTGCAGCACAACCCCGGTCACGATCAAATAGATTCCGACGGGATCTTCGAGAAGTATTTTCAAGTAGTCCTTGTTCATGATTTGTATCATGATCGCCAACGCAATGGGCAACATGATCAGAATCGTCCCCGATAGCCGTCCCTGGGCCGTGTGAATCCTGATTTCGCGACGCAGCGTGAATCGCTCGCGAATCATCCGTGCCAGCAATCCGAGAATCTCAGCCAGATTGCCGCCGGTCCGCCGCTGGATCGAGATGGCGGTCGTCATGATGCGCAAGTCGTCGCTGGGCATGCGCCGGGTCATGTTGTCCAGGGCCGAGACAAAATCGACGCCCAATTCCTGCTCCTCGTACGTGATGGCGAACTCCGGGCCAACCGGCTCGGGCATTTCCTGCGCCACCAGACTCAGAGCGGATTCGAGCGAAAAGCCGGACTTCAGCCCATTGACGATCAGATCGATCGCCTCAGGAAGAAGTTCTTCAAATCGATCGATGCGCTTGTTGCGACGCCAGGACAGCCACATGAATGGGACCGGAATCACGACCAATGCCGCCACCACTCCCAGGAGTCGCGACGCGGTGACCAGCGATACGGCGAGACCGGCGACACTTGCCAGCGACAGCGATGCCAGGATCATCGCACCCGCGCGGATCGGCAGTCCGGCCTGATCGATGTAGTCTTGCAGCTTGCGCGCCGACGCCATACCCGACAGGAGCCGGTCGAGGAAGGCGATATGACTGTAAGATTGATCGCGCAGGATGAGGTATTGTTTTTCCGACGATTCGGCCTTTTGCTCGACGACCTCGCGCATGCGCTCGCGCAATCGGCGGTTGCGCCGGGCCAATCGTTCGTAGGCGATCAGGAATACAGCCAGCAGCAGAAGAAAGATTGTCGCAAAAATGACGATGGCGATATGCGTCATTGTCATGATGGCTTCTCAACGGGATCGAACAGTTCCTGAGCGAGATAAATCCCGGCCCCCGCAAGTTGGCTCATTGCCTTCGGACGAATGCCGCTCGGTCGAAAGCGTCCGAGGATCCGGCCGGTCTCATCGACACCCTCGCGCTCGAACCGGAAGATCTCCTGCATCGTGATCGTATTCTGCTCCATGCCGGTGATTTCCGAAATCGATGACACACGTCGGGTGCCGTCGCTGTACCGCGAGACCTGGATCACCAGATTGATGCTGCTGGTGACCAACTCGCGAATGGCGCGTCCCGGGATATCGATTCCCGACAGCAGCATCAGAGTTTCCAGCCGCAACAGGCAGTCGCGCGTGCTGTTGGCGTGGATGGTCGTCAGCGAACCGTCATGCCCGGTGTTCATCGCCTGCAACATCTCATAGATTTCCGCACCGCGGACCTCGCCGATGATGATGCGGTCCGGCCGCATGCGCAGCGCATTCCGCAGCAGATCGCGCTGCGTGACGGTTCCGCGTCCCTCGATGTTCGGCGGGCGGGTCTCCAGTCGCACCACGTGCGGCTGCTGCAATTGCAACTCGGCCGAATCTTCGATTGTCAGGATGCGCTCATCACTGGGAATGTAGGCCGACAGGATGTTGAGAAGCGTCGTCTTTCCGGAGCCCGTACCGCCCGAGATGATGATATTCAGTTTCGATTTCACCGCCGCCGTCAAAAACTCGAATATCGACGATGTGATCGAATTCCGCTCCAGCAGATCCTCGATTCCGAGCACGTTGGTGCGGAAGCGACGAATCGACAGCATCGGACCATCGAGCGCCAGCGGAGGAATGATTGCGTTGACGCGCGAGCCATCTTCCAACCGCGCATCCACCATGGGCGACGCCTCGTCGAGACGGCGCCCTACACGGCTGACGATGCGATCGATGATTTTCATCAAGTGCTCGTTGTCTTTGAAACGGGTCTCGGTCAGATAGAGTTTTCCGCCCTCCTCGATGTATACCTTCTCGTAGCCGTTGACGAGGATATCCGATACCTCGGAACGCTTCATGTACTCTTCGAGCGGACCCAGCCCCAGGATCTCATCCTGGATTTCCGATATGAGACGTTCCTTGACGTCGGGGGCAAGAAATGTGCCCTCCTCGGCCAGCAAGGCCTCTGTCACGCGGCCGATCTGCGAATAGAGGACGTTGCGATCGACCGTGATCAGAACGGAGAGATCCAGTCGATTGATCAACGACTGGTGCAGATGCGCCTTCAGTTCGCTGAAGGTATCGCGTTTGCCCGGCGGAGGCGGAGGCGGTGTGTCGGATGTCACTTCCCCCCGCTGTACCGGCGCTGGCGGCCGCCGGAAACCGGAACGTGAACGAAAGACCAATCTCCACTCCTTCGTCGGCTCTGCTGCTAACTGGCCGGACTGGTACCGTTCGATGAAACAAACTGCTGTGCCAACTGGCCGATGCTCCTGGCGACACCCGACTTGAGTTTACCCATCGTCAGCGGCTCGCCGCTGTTGACGGCTTCAATCACTGTCCGGTAGTCGCTGGGAATGCGGTACGACACCGGATACCCGACTGTCTCGCAGAATTGATCTTCACGGATGAGATCTTTCCGCGACAGCCGATTGAGCACGACCTTAACTTTGTGCTGATCATACCCCAGTGAGCGAAACACCTGGAGCGCGTAACGCGTCGCGCGAATCGTCGACAATTCTGCCGTAGCCACCAGCAGGATCCGATCGGCCAATTGCAGGGCTTCGTAGGTGTGCGAATCGAATATGTGTGGCACATCGAGGACGACATACTGAAACGATTCGCGCAGATGCGACAGGATATGATGCAATTGCTTGGCGGAAATCACGTCCGCGCCGCTGCCAACATCCTTCTCGCCCAGGAAGTACAAGCCCGACGGATGGCGGAGCAGCGAGCTTTGGAGTCGGCCCGAGTCCAGGGCGCCGTGTTTGTCGATGACATCGGTCATCACAATCTCCGGCACCAGATCGAGTTGGCTGGCGACATCGCCCAGATCAAACGCCAGATCGGCGATGACGGTCTGCCGTCCGGCCTCGGCGAGCGCCACGGCAAGGTTGACGGCCAGTGTCGTGACACCGAGCCCACCCTTCTTGCTGAACACAGCGATGATCTGCCCCGCGCCTTGCACCTGCAAAGTCTCGGTTTCAAATTCGCGCATGATGCGGTCGAGTGCGATGCGCAGCTCGCCCGCCTCAAGCGGCTTGGACAGGTATTCACTCACACCCGCGCGCATGGCCGACAAGATCACATCGGGCTTCTTCGATGCCGAAGTCGCGAAGATTCTCAGTCCCGGAAATTCCGCCTTCCACTTTTCGGCCCAGGTCAGCGCCTCGTCGGGCTTGGTCGCCAACTCGAGTAAGATGAGTTTTGGTCGTGTCTTTTGAATCAGTTCCTGCGCGGCGTTAAGGCTTTCGGCTTCTCCGACCAATTGAACGCCTGAGACGTTGCCCAGGTATTGGCGCACGGCCTTACGGAATCCGCCGTCTGAATCGATGACGATAATCGGGATATTCTGCATCATACGTATTGGACTAACGCCCTCTCCGGATGGTGTCGCCTGCGAGGGCGACAAATGATTACTCGATCAGTCTGGTTGTGTATAGGAATGTCGGGTCGGATTGATCGGCGCAGACCTCGCCTCCCGGTTCGTTGAGGCGCATGAACCGGCCCGTGATCTGATCACCACCCGATGATCCCTCCACAAACAGCACGAATATCTTCGCGACTTCCATCCGCTTCCGGCCGTTTCCTGCGTCTGTCAGGCCAATTGCGGGGTTGAAGAATGCCGCCTTGACGATCCGTGGACTGATGGGGAATGCCGAATTGACGACGGTCCCGGTGGCGTCATCCCATGTCGCATCGGGATCCGTCGCGATGATGCAATCGAGACCATCATCGTTCGGACCAGTTTTCTTCCCGGGCTCGACGAGCAATGTATCGCCGGGCTCGACTGTAAATGAGCTGTCGAGACATCCCTCGCACATCCAGTCACGGTAAGTGTCGCCGCCGCAATCGGGGTTGCCCTTATTGACTGGGGGGAGGCAGACAGAATAGTACCAGAACTCGCCAAAATCGGTCTGACCCCCGTTGGCCAGTACGATTGTGATCTGTTCGCCGAGGTCGGCATCCGTGTACCCGGTCGTGAGCGGGTCATAGTACTCGTCGGGATTGGTGATGCTGTCCGGATCAAACGCGTCATTCGCATTGGCGTCATACCAACGATCCGGTGGCGCCCAGGGTTCGATGCATTTGCCGCTACACACCCAGAAGAACTCGGCGGCAGCGCGTGCGGTCATCTCGCCGGCAACGTTGCCATCGTCGAAAATCCGGAGGAAGTAGTTCATGAACGGATCGCCGGTGGCTTCGGTCCGATGCGTGGTGACCTCGATCCTCCGCGCTTGCGGGAAGACCACGTCCGCATCGGTTATCACGACAGGATCCATGATGTTGCCGTTCCCCGAGTCCACGAGGGCGTTATTCGCACCGGCCGCGAGGATCGCCTCATTCTGTGCGAGAGTCGTGTCCCCCGTCATCCCGCCCACCAAAGCGCCGGCCAGGGCGGCGGCATCCGCGGCGTTCTGCAATTGCGTGCGCACCAGGAGCATCTGGCTGGCGTCGATGGCGTAGACAGCAAACACCAACAGGAATGCGATCAGGGCGCCGATCATGACGACAACGGCTCCCCGTTCGTCGCGATACATTCTGTTCAGTTCACGTCTAATCATCAATTCTCCTGGCCTGGAGCCGGATGTTACCCCCGTTGCGCCGCTTATTCGGATTCGGGAACGGGTGGCCCGGTTGTGTCGGTCTCCGTATCCGTGCCGCCCCACGGCAAAGGCGGGAGCTGTTCCTGGCCCGCCGAATACAGCCGAGGCGAAACGAGTATCAGCAACTCGTTTTCGGCCGTGCTGCTCTCGTGACGCGTGAACAGCGCTCCCAGAATCGGCAGATGGCCAAGTATGGGGATTCGTTGCACATTTTTCACACGCTCGCTCAGCACCAATCCGCCGAGCAGCAATCCCTGGCCGCTCAAAAGCTCCACCGTCGCATCGGCGCGACGGGTCAGAAGCGCGGGAATCGAAAATCCGGACAAGACGACGGCGTTGTTGTAATCGAGACTGCTGACTTCGGGTTTCACTTTCAGATTGATCAGCGTGGAATCGACGATGGTGGGAACGAAATTGAGCCGGACACCGTACTCCTTCCACTCCAGCGCCAATTGTGTGACGCCGCCGGTGTTGGTCACTGAGACCGGGACCGGAATCTCACCGCCTGCCAGAAAACTGGCTTCGCTACCGCTCAGACACAGCAGATTCGGGGACGCCAGCAGCTTGTAGTCTCCCCGCTGCTGCAGGGCGCGCACGGCTGCGGAGATCTGATTGTAATCTCCCACAAACCGGAAGAATCCGGAGACGCCCGTGTTGGGCAAGACCGGGACTTTGGGAACCTGCGTCTGTCCCCCATATGCCCCAACGGTCTTCTGGCCCTCGGTGACAAAGTCGTCATCGTCGTTGACCCAGGTAAAGTCGAAGCCCAGTTCCTTCAATGTGTTTCGATTCACTTCGCCGATCTGGACTTCCAGCATGATCTGCTGTCCGGAAAAATTCCGGTCGACAACGATGTTGTGCATGACGTATGGGGTCGTCTCACCGAAGACGATCAGCGTTGTGTTGCCCGCCTCTTTGCCGATGACGACCAGTTCATCGGCGGTGATGGCAACGACGTCGGCCACCGAGTCATTGGCGACTGAAACGGTCTTGATCTTCTCCCGGTGCCGCAGCACGCGCGAGTGTCCTTGTGTCACCCGGAAATCCTCCCCGCGTCCCTGTGCCGGCGCGGAATCGGGGCAAAGGAGCATGGCGAAGACAAAGAGGATGGCGAACGTAAAGATGCCGGGGATCGGACGATACGGCACCATCCGACCATCTGGCGGCGCGGGCACTCGGTCGATTGTCATGATGATTCGCTATGCTCCGGGTGACTGTCTCAGTGAATCCGTCAATGTGTCGCTGACGGCCGGCTTGACGTCCATGGCCGGCTTCTCTTTTTTGGCGTGCGTGCCACGGAAAATCGTCATGGTGTCGGGTTTGGCGACCGTCTTGGGCGGGTCGGGCCTGGCTGGCGCTCTCCTCGGTGTCGGCGATGGGCGCGGCGGCTCCTCTTCCTTGGGGCCGCTCAGAAGATTTTGGGTCGTCAGTCCCTTTGTTTCTTCTGCCAGCTCCGTGTCGTTGGGGTTGCGCAATGACAACTGCAATTTCCCCGCGCTCTGCGCCAGTGCCAGCTTCTCAGCGCTGGGCACATCCACGAGAAGCGTCACCGATTGAGCGGTGATCGGCTCATTCCCCTTGCTCTCAGTCTGTGCCCCGGATGCCAGCACCTCGATATTCTGGAGAATCGTCTTGGCGAGGGACTCGCGGGAGGATACCTGCTGGTCGACGATGGCGATGACGTCGACCCGGTCCCCCGGAATCACAAAGCCGCTGACCCCCGAAACCTTGTCGACCTTGATCGAAACAGCCCGCATCGAGGGCTCGATCATCAGCGAGAGGCCGCCGCCGATCGACGATAACTTGGAAACGAGGACCGGCTCATCCTGCGCGAGGAAGACCTTCGTTGTTTGCCCCACAAGACTGTCGATGACCGAGACCGCACCTTTGGGCACGCTCTCACGCGGGAACATGGCGATCTTGAGCTTGGACGCGTCCAACGTCTGGCCGAACGACAGGTCGGCCGCAGAGACGACAACGGGGGTGAGCAGCGGCCCGGCCGCGGCGGTGCGCGCGGTCTTCTGCAAATACAAAACGACCATGGCGGTCGCCACGGCCGCACAAAGGAATGCCACAAATCCAATAACGATGATTGATCGCGAGCGCATTCGGCCCCCCTTGGCCGGAACTATCCTTCAAACCTCATCGCCGCCGCCCCCCGCAGGACGAATGTGCCCGAGAACGGCAATAGCGTTCCCGGAATAACCTGAAAATTGGACGTGACCACAACCAGCATCATGTTGTCGGAATCCGGGCCGCTCACGTCGATCGACGCCGGCGTGATGCCGGCCGCCGTCAGAACATCCGCAACGCGTGTCGCGGCCGATGTCGAGTCGGCTCCGACCGCCGCCGCTCGGGCCCCTTCACGGGCGGCCTGTGTCAGCATGTTGGTCTGCATGAGCATCCGACCCAGTTCCGTGATACCGAAAACCAAAATCAACAGCAGCGGCAGGATGAACGCAAACTCAATGACGGCCTGGCCCGCTTGACGCGAATGCGTCAGCCGCTGGGTTTTATCGTGAATTCTGAAGTCTGACATCCTCTATTTCTTTCTGTACAGGACGATTCTCCGCTTGCACGCGATCTGACGGACTTAAATGATACGGCCCAAAATCAGATATCCATAGAGCCCCAACGCGATGGCCACGCCATACGGGATCATGCCCGCCGTCTGAGCCAACTGCGTCTCCTTCAGTCCACCGCGAACGCCGCCCAACCGTTGCAAAACGAGCGATGTTGTCCAGTTGGCAATGTTGCCGAATGCCCGCTTCAGCGTTCCACGCGATAGCGCGGTGATGATGGCGATGACGCCGCCAATGATCGCCGTGTAGAGGAAGATCTGAACAATTGCCGTCAGGCCCATCAATGCACCGAGCGCCGACGTCAGTTTGACGTCCCCGGCGCCCATGCCTCCCACATAGTACGGGAGAATCATCAAGGCGAAACCGACGGCCAACCCGCCAGCGGACTGCAATAATCCAGTCCAGCCGCCCAGCACGAATCCCAGGATCAGTCCGATGGCGACTGCCGGGAGTGTCACTGCGTTCAATATGCGCCGACGCGCGATGTCGGTGATCAGGCAAACCGTTGCCACAACAATGGCACAACTGGTCGGGAGATGGGCTGCGAGTGAAGCGGATGTCAGGTCACTCAATTGTGAATCTCCTCCCGATCGATGACGCGCCCCAGATTTCAATCTGGGGCGCGTCCTGAACCACGTTTATGGAGCCGGGGCGGCTTCGATGTCCGCCTGAACACTGTCATACCAGGTCAGGATGATCGGAGAAACCGTCGTCACGGCCACGATGAGAAGGACCGACAAGAACGCCGCGAGCATACCCCACTCGATCACGTCCTGTCCCTCCTCGCCACGGATGAACTTCCTGAGCATTGCGCACTCCTTCGATTAGGTGGACAACCATCCCCCCAACAAATTCGTCTGATTCAGCCGCCCGGCAGATCGGGAGGCACTACCAGTTACGGCGCCGGCGCAGCTTCGATATCTGCTTGCACGGCATCATACCAAGTGAGGACGATCGGCGAGATCGTCGTCACGGCGACAACGAGCAGGACGGACAAGAATGCGGCCAGCATGCCCCATTCAATGACGTCCTGGCCTTCTTCGTTGCGAATGAACCGTTTCAACATTGCCCTGTTCCTTTCCATGTTGGAACCGCATGGTCCCTGGGGTTGAATCATTCAAACTTGATATTCTTCATGGGCAGATTCTGTTTATGTCGCTGCGGCGACAATCTCTCGTGCCGTTTCGGCGCCGAATCGTGGCGATACTTTATCCGAGTGTCAGCATTGTCGGCCTCGTGCGACCGTCCGACAACTGACAGGTCCATAACACGATGCCTGCCAAATTGGGTTGTACGAATCGTTACGAGAGCATCAGTGCTCCGGGCTTCCACGACAGCTTGCATAAAAGATAACGACTTACGGCGTTTTGTCAATTCCCCCGGACAAAGTCTCCGTTCTTAGACGCAAGTTTGCTGCCAAGAAAATTCCCAGGAAAACACCACCAGTCGTATGTGACATTTTTATTATCACAATACCTTGTGGTATTAGTCGCATGCAACGGTGGACGGATGTGCAACCGTGTGCCGATCTGCATAGGGCGTGTTGAAAAACTTCCCCTCGGTGATTCGCACTCGAGGGGGACGATCCTCCCTCCGGAGTCATTCCGAGCCCTTCGGGCGAGGAATCTCCAACGAGTTGTCGGTATCATCGCGCGCACAGAGATGCCTCGCCTGAAGGGCTGGGCGTGACATCCATATGGGTTTATCAACACTCCCCATAGTAGATGGCAATGAATCCGTTACCGGACCAGCGAGTCTGGGTCGGATCCGACAACGATCCACCAATCAGCTTTTGGCGGTGCTATCAGACTGTGCCGTATAGATTTGCTGGAGGTATTCCTCGTACTGCCGTAACCGCTTGCTCAGTTCCGCAACGCGGGTTTCCTGTTGGCGGGGATTCAGCGGCAAAGGGGCGGGCCATTCCGGTGACCGAAACGTCACAAGCCGGACCACATACTCTGCAAGCCCACGAGGCCCGGTGGAGAGCCGCACTCCGCGGATGGCGAGATCGAGATCATCAATTGTCCAGCACATTCCCTCGCGCAATTGGCTCGCGTAAACACTGATCTGGTTGTGCGCCGCCTTGACGACGATGGCATCGGAGGGATGCTCTGAGGATTTTGTGAAGCGTATCAACGCATCGCCGTACATCTCCCAATTCTCCAGTTCGACATAGCGCTCGCCCTCCTGGTAACGCTCCCAGAACTCCGCAGCTCCTGCGGCCACTACGGCAGCGATGAGTGACACGATCAGAGCGCCGGCGATCACGCGGCCGACCGCCGTTTTTCGCTGCGATTCGGGACGTGGCGGCAACAACAGCAATATCAAGACACCGATCGGACCGGTCAGGCATCCGAGCAGGAACCATCCCGCCTGATTGCGGTGGCGGGACGCGGCAAACCACGCGCACGCAATGCCGCAAAGCAGCAGGAAAATGAGTACGAAAGGGAGTGCGCTCATGCCTCAATTATCCTCCGGGATCGAGTATCCATACTCAGCGGTTGGTCGCTGCAATCTCAATATTCCGACGCGCGTCCGGGCAGTCCACGATTTTTTGTTCGCGTTCGCACCGCCCAGGACTGACTCGGAAGACAGAGTTCGCCGTCCGTTCCGATTGTTGAATGGCATCGGGACACCGGCAACGGGTCGCAGTCAGATGTCGCGGAATTCGATCAAATCGCCGACCACAGTCCCCGTCGCCTGCAATCGTCCCGCGGCCAGCTCCAGCGCCCCCTGGGCCCGGAGTGAGAGCTTCGAGAGTCGGTTCGGGCGGAGGTGATTCTGAATAACGAGAACTCGACCCTCACTGGAGAGAAAGGTCAAATCAATGGGGAACCGCATCCCGAAGGTGTGAATCCACTCGCTGGGTACGATGTACATTCCTTCATCGGGGCCCAGCTGCTCCCGCCCCAGCAGCCCGCGACGACGATCCTGGCTCCTCGTCGCCCAAAGCACGCGGCTCGCGAGTACTATCCCACCCTTGGAGGCGTTAATCGCCTGAACATAGGTTGATGGTGACTTGTAGCTGACGGTATGCATCCGGGACAAATGTCCCAACAGACGACCCTCGCGGGAAGTGATTTCATGATGTGAACGCAGTGGTCGTGAGGCACGCGTCGGGACAGGCAAAAACAACCAGCCAGGACAACGGGCGGCCGAAATCCTGCGCGCCTTGACTTAATCTGGTCGCCATTGTCAAACTTCTCCTTCAACCCCCCGGAGGTCTTGCACATTCACTCACCAAGTTCGGCTGTATGCATCGATGGCACCGCATCAAGATTGTGCAGTACTCTTCAAGCGTGATTCCCGTTATTCACCGACGAGCCGTGTCCGTGCCGACGGAGTCTGCAAACCGCCCCGCGCAAACTCTCAGGCCGAAGGAGAGCACCGGTGATACGCACCAATGGATTGACGAAGATATTTCAAGACAGGAAGCATGGAGAGTTGCGGGCAGTCGACAATGTCAGTTTCACATGCGACTCCGGAATCGTGTATGGTCTCTTGGGACCCAATGGCGCAGGCAAGACCACGACGCTGCGGATTCTGTCGACCGCGCTGCGACCCACGTCAGGAACCGCTCTGGTCAACGGAGTCGATGTGACCCGGGATCCTCAGAAAGTGAGAATGCAAATCGGATTTCTCTCCGGGACGACAGGACTTTACGGGCGACTGTCTCCGCGTGAAATGGTCACTTACTTCGGGCGACTTTACGGTATGCCCATCGATCGCATCGACCGAAGGATCGACGAAATCTTCGAAATGCTGGATATGGCACCGTTTGCGGAGACGCGAAACGACAATCTGTCCACCGGAATGAAACAGAAAGCATCGATTGCGCGCTCCGTGGTGCACGACCCGCCGGTGATGATTTTCGACGAGCCCACCACCGGTTTGGACGTGATGAGCTCAAGGACAATCGTCAAGTTTATCCGGCATTGTGCGGATCAGGGAAAGACAGTAATCTTCTCGACGCACATCATGAGCGAGGCGGTTCGACTTTGCGACCGAATCGGGATCATCCATCGGGGCAGACTCTATGCGGAAGGGACCCCCGACCAATTGCTGCAAAAGACCGGTTCGCGCAATCTCGAGGATGCATTCGTATCGATTGTCGGGGAATAGGCGATGACCCTCTCACGGATCTCGATCATTTTTCAAAAGGAGCTCATTGACACACTCCGGGATCGGCGCACGTTGATCTTCATGTTGCTCGTGCCGATCGTTGCAATCCCGCTTCTGCTGATCGGACTGACATCGCTGATGGTCAGTCAACTGAGTGGATTGGAGGCTGAGACGGCGGAAGTCGTCGTCGTGGGGAAGGAGTATCTCCCAAACGGACTGTTGAGCAAACTCGCGGAAAACACGGAGCTCACGATTCGTGGTGTCGAGGTGTCTCGCTATAATGAGTTGTTAGATAGCCTCAGAGCGGGCGCGTTCGAGGCGTTATTGAACATTCCGGAGGGGTTTGCCGGGAAGCTCGAACAAGAGCAATCTTCGTCGATCGCAATCCACGTCGATCAAGCCGAAGTCAAATCGGAAGTCGCCGTGGCGCGAATTCAGGATGCCCTGTCCCGGTACAAAGACGAGTTGGTCTCCGACCGGCTCTTAAAACGTGGAATTCCAGGCGGAGTCTTGATTCCCTTCGAGGTGAATGTCACAAATGTCGCCACGCCACGCAAGATGGCCGGCCGAGAATTCGGTGCATTCCTGCCGTACTTGATCATCATCATGTGTTTCATGGGAGCCATGTATCCCGCGATTGATCTGGCGGCGGGAGAGAAAGAACGCGGAACCCTCGAAACGCTGCTCGTATCCCCGGCAACACGGGAGGAAATCGTCCTCGGAAAGTATCTTGTCATCGTGTTGGCCGGACTCGTGACCGCCTTTTTGTCGATGGGTAGTTTGGGAATCTCTCTGGGGTACGTAATCGACGCGTCCGTGCCGGGCGCCGAGAACATCATGTCGGTTCGGATTGATCCCAGTTCGGCGATTGTCTCACTGCTGACCATGCTTCCGCTCGCGGGATTTTTCGCCGGAGTGCTGATCTCCGTCTCGGTCTTTGCACGATCGTTTAAAGAAGCGCAAAGCTATGTCACGGCATTGAACATGGCCGTCATTCTACCGGCCTTTGTTTCGATGCTTCCGGGAGTCGATCCCAACTACCTGACGGCTCTGATCCCGGTCGTCAACGCCAGTCTCATACTGCGGGACGCCGTGTCTGGCACGACCGAATGGCCGTATGTCGGACTCGCGCTCATTGCCAATTCTGTTCTCGCCTTCCTGACGCTGAGATTCGCGATGAGTTGGTTCCGCAGAGAATCGATCGTCTTTCGCATGTAGCGACCCGCGGTCCCCATGCAACTTCCATATGCTGCCTCGAACCTGATTCAACTCAACATATATTACCCTCACCACAGGTCCGGCTGTTGCCCGAACTCGTCCTCGCCGCAGCCGGGTACCGACAACAGTTCGGAGCGTTGCATTCGGAGGTCGTCTATGAGAGTGCGTGAATTTGTAGTGATCGGAGTGTATCTGTTGGGGCTGTCCACGCACGCATTGGCGGTGCCGTCCCAAATCAGCATTCAAGGTAGACTCACCGATGCGGGAGGAGTGCCGGTGTCACCGGGACCGACATCCATTGGTTTCCGCATCTATGATGCACAGTTTTTGGGGACACAGCTTTGGCCGCCGGGGATGGGGTTTGAGTCTCAGACGATCGACATCGGCACGGGCGGACTGTGGAGTGGTTCAATCGGCAAAGACATTCCACTCAATGATTCAGTCTTTGCCGACTCGGTGCGTTGGCTGGAGATCAGCGTGGGGATGACCATCCTGCCGCGCACCCGGTTGGTGACCGGGCCATATGCGTATCGCGTTGCGACCGTCGATGGCGCGACCGGCGGAACGATTACCGGCAAAGTCTCAATCGGGCCGGGGCATGTGAACACAGGGGCGGATTGCTTTGTGGCTGGCAATGCCAATCAGGTGATCAATGATTATGCGACAGTCGGCGGCGGTCATCTCAATAGTTCCACCGGGGGGGCGGCAACAGTCGCCGGTGGTCAGCAGAACTCGGCGACCGCTTTCGCATCAACAGTCGCGGGAGGCGCCGGGAATTACGCAACCGGCATTTACTCGACAGCCGGAGGGGGATTTTTCAACAACTCTGACGCAGACTGGGCGGTTGTCTCGGGTGGCAACATGAACAGGGCCAGCGGTCTTAGCGCTTCAGTCGGCGGCGGAGGTTATAACAAGGCGCGCGGCTCGCACTCCACCGTTGGTGGCGGCGGCGGCATTAATCCCGGTGACTCCAATTCGGCAATCGGCGATTACTCCACCATCGGCGGGGGATCGGAGAATCTCGCATCGGGATGGTCCAGCACTGTCGGCGGTGGTGTGTCCAACAGCGCCGGTTCCCATTACGCGACGGTGCCCGGAGGGTTTGAAAACGTGGCCTCCGGCAGCTTCTCATTGGCTGCCGGCTGTCGGGCACAAGCAATTCACAACTCGAGCTTTGTATGGTCGAGTGGCGATATCAACAGTTCTGTTTTTGGTTCGTCTGCGGACAATCAGTTTCTCGTCCGGGCCCCGGCAGGTGTCGGAATCGGGACGAACACGCCGACCACTGCAACGAGCGGACAAGTTTTGCACGTGCACAATCCTGACGGACCCTCCGCGCTTCGTCTCGGAGATGGATCTGCCGACGGCAATCAATGGGAAATGCAGTCAACGGTGATCGGGTCGGTCGGTACACTCAACATCAGCAACATCACGGCGCTTACTAACCCCCTACAGATCACGGGCGACGGCGATGTCAACGTGCTGGGCAACATTTGCGCCGTCAATTTTGCCTGTCCTTCGGATGGTCGGCTCAAGGAGGGCATCCACACGCTGGAAAATGCCCTGGAGTGTGTCGAGAGTCTTCGCGGTGTGCGATACAATTGGAATGACTCTACGAACGCAGGGCGCCGTCTATTCAATCAAGAGCAGATCGGTTTGGTCGCTCAGGAAGTTCAAGATGTCGTGCCGCAGGCCGTCCACGAGTTGAGCGACGGTTACCTCGCGGTTGACTACGCGCGCTTGGTCCCGTTGTTGATTGAGGGGATGAAGGAACAACAACGGCAAATCGAAGAGTTGAGAGCCGAGCTCCGCCAGTCACGGAAGTAGCGCGTCATTTGAACGCTTCGACGATGATCTTGAATCCCCCGTAGGCCATGCGTTTGACGTCAAAGGGCATTGCCATGCCCTCCATCATCTTGGCGATGCGTGGGTCCTTCATCACCTTGGCATTAACCTTGTCGCGATGCGCACGGGATTTGTAGACGATCCAGGCGAACACCACGGTCTCGGAGGGTTTGCTCTTCGCTAGATTCGGGAATGAGGTCATCCCCTTGATCTTCAAGTCGTCGCCGACACACTCACGATATTCCAGCGCGCCATGCTCGCGCCAAATCTTGCTCGCTTTCTGCGCCATGCCCCGATACGTCGCGAGTTTGTTCTTGGGAATGGGAAGCACGTAACCATCGACATAGCCCGCCATTGTCATCCTCCCCGTTGGTTCAGTTCATCTTTTGATAGTTTGATTTCTTCATACGCACTGCGTCCAAACTCCACGGGCCGGCGCCCGCGGCGGAGAAGTAGAGCCAGACGAAACAATACAGTGCCGCAGGAATGCCGCCGTTCATCGTGGGCCAGAATCCCTGCGGGAAATGAAACTGAAAATACGCCACCGCCATCATCCCCGAGAGAATGAACGCGACCGGTCGAGTGAACAGCCCGATCAAGATCAATCCGCCGCCGAATGTCTCCAGAATCCCGCCGAGTCCGGTTTGCGAAAACAACTCGGCGGTGCCGCCGTCGGGGGGGATGCCCATCGGCCAGGCAAACAGCTTCATCGTCCCCGACTGGATGAACATGAACGCCGCCACGATGCGCAGCAGACTCTGAAAGTGGCCGCCGCAATTCGCCCACTTGGACACGAGACCTGACTCGCTCATTTTGCGCTCCTTGTCTGTTGGGACAGATGTTGATCGAGGAGTCCCAGGGTCTGCTTGAGCCCCCCATCGGCTTGGTAAGTCCTGATCACAGTATCTCTGTCCGCAGCGGTCGGGAGGAGCATCCGCACCGTGAGCCGGGTCTGCTCGCCGAGGTCTTCGAATGTAATCGCCGACTCAAAACTGACCGGTTCAGTGCCCTTTTCCGGGGCGTGCCTGCATACAATATGCTCTGGTTTGGCGACTTCAATATAGATAATTCGGTTGCGAGAGTCGGTGCCGTCGGGACCATGCATCACAAATCGCCAGACGCCGCCAGATCGGATGTCGATCTCCGCTTCTGGGACAACAACGAACCGATGCAGACAGCACGCCCGGCGATGTGCCTTGTCATCAAAGACGATGACCATCCCGAAGGGGGACCGGAGCCGCCCGACGTCTTCTTGTTTGAAATCCCCGGACACTTCGAATAGCAGGCAGAGCGCAGATTGCCGCAAGAAGCGGGTCGTCGTGCAACATCTTCTCCCGTACTATCGATGCACGGCACTGCCTGAGGCAGGAGCCGTGTCTGAGGGGAGAACATGAGAACTCCGACATCCGATTACGCACGCGTCGCGTCTGCCATCGAACACCTGCGCACTCATCGCGGCAACGGGACATCGCTCGATGATGTGGCCCGTCACGTTGGTCTCAGTCCGTTTCACTTCCAACGGATGTTTCAACGATGGGCCGGGGTGAGTCCCAAGCAGTTCGCTCAATACCTGACGTTGACGGAGGCACGGCGACGTCTGGCCGCGTCGCAGAGCGTGCTCGCCACGGCGTTCGATGTCGGGCTCTCTGCGCCGAGCCGTCTGCACGATCTGTTTCTGCGTTGGGAACGGATCACACCGGGATCGTATCGCGCCGGCGGCGCCGGGCTGACGATCTCATGGGCGGTTGCTCCAACCCCGTTGGGGTCGGCGTTGTTTGCCCGCGTGGCGCAGGGATTGTGTGGCTTGGCATTTCTCGATGAGGCCGGCAAAGCTGCGGCGCGTGTGGAACTATCGCGGCGCTGGCCGAACGCTTCGTTTCATCATGGTCCCGATGAGCTCAAAGCCGAAGTCGACGCGGTCAATCTCCGACTGGCCGGTGGGCACAGCATGCCCTTGTCGCTTGTGTTGCGCGGGACACCGTTTCAACTGCAGGTCTGGGAAGCCCTGCTGCGAATCCCGGAGGGCTTGGTTGTCTCGTATGCCGGTCTCGCCGATGTCGTCTGCACTCCGAAGGCGACGCGTGCGGTCGGTGCAGCCGTCGGGGCCAATCCGCTGGCAACGCTGATTCCGTGTCATCGTGTGTTACGTGCCAATGGCGACTTCGGCGAGTACCGCTGGGGGGGCACCCGGAAGGTCGCGCTGCTGGCCCGTGAATGGGCCAAAGCGAATGCGGCCTGAGTTGTTAATTCCCAGGCCGCGTTGCCGTGTAAGGTCTTTAGGTACTGCAGTCCGGGCTATTGATTACTTGATGCCGTCTCGGATTTGACTTGCACCGAGTTCCCCTCGCCCAATTCAAACTGAAGATTCTGCCCCGGCTCCAGGACGAGTTGTTTGCCCTTGGTGGCGATGGCTACGACGCCCCCTGCCGCGGCTCCCGCGGCGGCGCCTTTGAGGGCGCCCTTTCCCTTATTCTTGCTCGTCAGTGCCCCCAGCACCGCGCCGGCGGCCGCGCCGATCCCGACTTTGCCCTCGTCGCTGACCTTATCGCCTTCGCCTTCCAGGTAGAGCGGCTGTGCATTGAGGGTGTACTCACGCCCATCGGCATCGACATAGCGATCCACGACCAGTGTCATTTGCGCCTTGCCCGCGGTCCGGTGCGGTTCCTCCAATTGCGTGATGCGTCCCTCGACCGCCGAGCCTGTCGGAATCACCGTCGCGCCCTCGGCCAGGATCGGCTCCGTAGTTCTTCCCGCGAAGCGGTCGCCGACGGCGTTGGAATCGGTGCGGAGTAAAGTCTCCAGCGCCAGTGTCAGCGGCGTCCCCGTGGGCACACTCACGCTGCGGTAGACCGGTTCGGGAGGACGTTTCGGTTCGGCCACTGGCTGTTTCGTCCTGGGCTCGATCTTGGGTTCCGATTTCGCCTGAGGCTCGTTTCCCGCCACGTCAATCGGCTCCTGCTGTGGCTTGTCCTCGGGGAGCTGTTCTGTTGCTTCCGAATCCGATTGCTCTTGCAATGCCGACGCGTTGGCCGGGGGGTCCTGGTCTTTAGTCCCGAGGAAAAACCCGATCCCAAGAGCTGCAACCAATACCACCGCCAGCATGATTCCTGTCCGACTGTTCATCGTGTGCCTCCCTCGCCGGGCGGGTAAGCAGCCCGCCCCATCGTGTTTGTTCATTGTACACCGGTGCTGCGGAAGCGTCACGGAGTTTTGCACGAAGCTGTGGGCGGTTTCCGCCCTCGACCCAGCTCACTCGGGCACAATGACATGCGGCCGTTGCGTAGTTGTAAGGCAGCACGCTACCGGGAACCGATCATGCTGCGAAGCGCGAAGTAGTCGATCTTTCCGAGTCCCGTTCGCGGCAATCGGTCCACCCGTTCAATGCGCTTTGGAATCTTATAAGGTGCGAGGGTCTCTCTTAGCGCACGTCGGATCAGTACGTCACTGATCGCCGACCCGGAGTCGCACTCGATCAGCGCCACCAGCGCCTGTCCCCAGACCGCGTCATCCTCTCCGAGCGCTGCCGCGTCATTGATGCCGTCGATACCCCGCAGTGCCGACTCGACTTCCTCGGCATGAAGCTTTTCGCCGCCGCTGATGATGACGCGGTCGCGCCGTCCGCGGACATGCAATCGCCCGTACCGATCCAGAGATCCGGTATCGCACGTCTCAAACCAGCCATCGCGCGTGAACGGCACGATCTGCTGCGATCCGTCCCAGTATCCCATCGCGACCATTGGCGCTCGCACGTGAATAGTGCCCTCGCAATCGGGGTCCGACCGACGACCGTCCCCATCACGAATCTCAACGTCACACAGCGGAAGCGGGGGAGCCCCGTCGTCTATCGGTTGGCCGCTGAGTTTCGGGGGCCGCGTCGCCACTTGTGAAGCCGTCTCGGTCATCCCGTAGGTCGGACACAACGGCAACCCGCGCATTGATGCCTCCCGGAGGAGCGTGCTGTCCACGGGGCCGCCGCCGGCCAGGACGGCGCGCAGGTGTTGTGGAAACCGGGGTGCGGGGTACGCATTCAGGAGTTGCCGGAGCGTCGTCTGCACCAGCGACAGGTGCGTGACATGGGCCTGCTCGATCGCACGCATCATCTCGGTAACATCAAAGCGTGAGTGAACGACGACCGTCGAGCCGTACAGGGAGGCCCGCATCAGGATCGCGAGCCCGCCGATGTGGTGACTCGGCAGATTCAGCAGCCAGCGGTCGTCATCCCGGATGCCCAAATTGAGACCCGACGCCAGCGCGCTGAAGAGATGATTGGCAAAGCTGAGCGCGACACCCTTCGGCACACCGCCGGTCCCGGACGTCAGGACGATGGAATGGAGACGGTTGGCGTCGATGCAGCCGAAACCCTCTGTGCCCCTCATCGACGCTGGGGGCGGTGCTTTTTCGCTGAGCGCAGCCATGTCGATCTCGAATTGTGGAATTCCTGACGGTGCCGAGATTGATTCCGGTGCCTCACGGTCGATCACTACGACGGCCGGATTGATCAATGAGACTGTCCGTTGCCATTCGCTGTCCGGCAGCGATGGAGAAATCGGCACGACAACCGCCCCGAGACGGGGAATCGCATGGATCATCACCGCAGCCGACACCGACGGCCGCATCCGCAGGATGACGCGGTCGCCGTTGCGACATTCGTACGCCTGGAGACGTTGCGCGGCACCCTCGATCATACGCTCGAGCTGCCCGTACGTGACCAGCCGCCCGCTCTCGATGAAAGCCAGGTGTTCGGGTCTTGTCCGCGCATGGCGGGTCGTGGGATAGGGAATGGTGCGCGGGATGATCATTCCGAGCCACTCTCGAAGAATCCCTCGACGACTTCGACCCCGAGACCGGGTCGATTGCCGATCTTCAGACGCCCCTCCCGAATCAGCAACGGTCGATCGACCAATCGGGCCCCAATCGTTCCCGCCGTTGAGAGTCCGGCCGCTATGGTGGCCGGCCATCCCGCAGCCGATAGATGCATGGCCGCCGCGACGCCGATGTCGCTCTCCCACGTTGAGGTGACCACAACCTGCATGCCGGTCCCGGCGGCGCGATCGATGAGTCTCAGACTGCGCATCATTCCGCCGATGATCATCGGTTTGAGGACGATAACATCACACAACCGGTCCTCACAGAGTCTGACGGCATCGTCGCACTCGGTAATCTCCTCATCGAGCGCCAGGGGTACACCATGGGCGCGGCACAGGCCGGCCGCGTCCCTTGCCGAACCCGGTGGCAGGGGCTGCTCGAGAAACTCCAGATCCAGCTTCGCCAATTGAGGCAGTGCATAGCGCAATTGTGCTGGCGTCCAGGCGGCGTTGACATCGACTCGCAATGCCGCGTCGGGCGCCGCGTCTCGTGCCGCCAGCACCCGCTCGATGGCCGCGTCGGCGTCGTGATCGACTTTGATCTTGAATGTGCGGAATCCCCGCTGCGACGAATCACGGATGTGTCGTTCGATCTGCCGGGTGTCGCATCCATCGACCAAGCCATTGACATCGACATGTGGAGCGGGATTGTGCGCGAGGCAACACGCCATTGGAAGTCCCTGCTTCCTGGATGCCAAATCGATCAGCGCGACATCAAGGGCGAAGCGCACCGAAGGCAGATCATCCGACAGATCACTCAGGCATGCTTCAGCCGAATCGTCGGTTTGCCGGTTTGCTGCGGAGGTTATGGCCCTAAGAGATTCGGTACCGTGGAGTCCTGCTTGCCTCAGCGTTTTCACGACATTGGCGACCGACTCTTTCGAAAACGGAGCCAGCGGTGCTGCATCTCCATAGCCGACCTCGCCGTCATCGTCACGCAATGCGATCAGAACGCCGGCCCGCGTTCGATATAGACCGTGGGCGGTCGTGATGGGACGCGGCAGATCAACCGTGTATTCGCTGAAGCGCAGCTCCACGTCACATTCCGATGTTGATGCCGATGCCGAACGCCAGCGCATACCACAGTGTCAACCGTGCGGTCGCGGCCAGCGCCGTATTGAATTGGGGCGGTGTCGGCGCACGATAGAGCATGGACACCGTGGGCCGTGCGGAGAGTATCGCGATCGATGACGCCAGAACCGTCCATGGTGCCTCACTCCCAACGACCAAAACAACCGGGACAATTGATGCGGTCATCAGCAACAACAAATACTCCGACGCCGACCCATTGGGACCGAGCCGCACCGCCATCGTGCGCTTTCCGGCCCTCAGGTCGGTCTGGCGGTCTCGGGCGTTGTTGACCACCAGAATCGATGTGACCAACGCGCCCATCGCGACGCCTCCCATCCATGCAACAGACGTCGTCGACAGCGCTTGCACATAGTAGGAGCCGACGACTGCGACCGGCCCGAAAAATACAAATGTGAACAGGTCACCCCAGCCGTGATAGCCGTACGGCTTCGGTCCGCCGGTATAGAAGATCGCCGCGGCAATCGATGTCAGCCCGATGGCGACTATCGGCCAGCCGCCGCGCATGACAAGGTAAACGCCCACAAGTATCGCCAGCGCGAATACGGTGACCATGGCAATCGTGATCTGTCTGCGCGTGACCCAGCCGGCCTGTGTCACCCGCAGCGGTCCGACACGCTCGTTGTCGTCGGCGCCGTGCAGGTGGTCGAAGAGATCATTGGCGAGGTTCGTGCCAATCTGGATGAGGATGGCGCCCAGCAACGCAGCCAATGCCGAGGGTCCATGGAATGCGTGATCGCGTAACGCGATCGACGATCCCACAATAACCGGTGACACCGCTGCCCACAACGTGCGTGGACGCGCCGCCGTGAGCCAGACCTGCACGGTCGAGGGTCTGTCCTGTGATGCGAGTGGGCCGCTCATGGACCGGCTGAATGAATCGTCACGGATAGCGGGGGAATTTCGAAAAGTCGGGCGGACGTTTCTGCATAAAGGCGTCGCGCCCCTCCTGCGCTTCCTGCGTCATGTAGAAAAGCAGCGTCGCGTTGCCGGCCAACTCCTGCAATCCGGCCTGACCATCGCAGTCGGCATTGAGTGCCGCCTTCAAGCATCGCAAAGCCAACGGGCTCTTGGCCAGAATCTCACGGCACCAGGACACAGTTTCCGCTTCGAGACGCTCGAGCGGCACGACCGCGTTGACCAGTCCCATGTCAAGCGCCTGGCGCGCGTCATACTGACGGCACAAGTACCAAATTTCCCGCGCCTTCTTCTGTCCGACGATGCGCGCCATGTACGATGCGCCGTAGCCACCGTCGAAGCTGCCGACCTTCGGACCGGTCTGCCCAAAGCGCGCGTTGTCGGCGGCGATCGTCAGGTCGCACACCAGATGCAGAACATGCCCGCCGCCGACGGCATATCCGGCGACCATGGCGATAACCGGCTTCGGCAGGGTGCGGATCAGTCGCTGCAAATCGAGAACGTTCAGGCGCGGGATACCGCTGTCGTCGACATACCCGGCCTCTCCGCGCACTCCCTGATCGCCGCCCGAACAGAATGCCTCCGTCCCGGCGCCGGTCAGGATAATGACGCCCGTCTGAGAATCGTCGCGTGCCTCGCCGAATGCGGCGAGCATATCGACGACCGTCTGCGGACGAAACGCGTTGCGCACTTCGGGCCGATTGATCGTGATCTTCGCGATGCCGTCCGCTTTCTCGTAACGGATATCGCCGTATTCCCCGGCTTTTTGCCACTGTATCGCTGTCATGCGGCTACTCCCTGCCTGTCACGACCGAGCCGCGATCAACGGTTCCGGCGATGGGCCGTTCGTCCAATAACTCCGACACGATGTGTGCGCTCATCCGCGGGTTTTCCCAGTGCGGCGCATGCCCGCAATCGGGAATCACACGATGCCGCGCCTCGGGGATTTTCTGTCTCATGGCGCTGCCGATGGCGCAAAACTTCGAATCGAGCGCGCCGTTGAGAATCAATGTCGGGCAGCGCAGCGATTCCAGCCGTTCGTGCAATGGTTCCTGCGATCCCGTTCCCATGCCGCGCAGAGACAACGCCAGTCCGCGAGCGCTGTTACCCAGGCGGATCGCGCGGGCGCGCTCGCGCCGCTTCGGTTCCATCCGGTCTTGCGATTCAAACAGCGGCTGTGCGGTCCATTCAGCGACGAATCGTTCCATTCCGTCGCGTTCGATGCGGTCAGCCAGCGCCGCGTCGGCAGCCACGCGAGTCTCACGATCTTCCCGATCGCTCAGGCCGGGTGAGGCGCTCTCCAGAATGAGATTCCGGACGAGTCCCGGGTTGCCCATCGCGACATACAGTGCCAGCCGACCGCCCATCGAGTAGCCCCACAGGTCGATGCACGTATGTCCAAGCGAATTCACAAAGTCAACGAATGCCTCGGAAACACTCTGCATGCGAAAGGCGACGACATCGTCTGGCGCGCGGGTGCCGCCGTGTCCCGGCAAGTCGACGGCGATGGTGTGTTTCGCGTGGGACAGGACCGCCGCCACATCATCCCAGATGCGCAACGATCCGGTAAATCCATGCAACAGGATCAACGGGCATTCCGATGCGTTGCCGCCGTTCGCGTAATGCCAGTCGTAATCGCCCACACACATCCGTGTCACTGTCGTAGACCTTTCAGCGCCTCGGAGACCGCGCGACGAATCTGACGACTGACCTGAAGAGTCGATCGGCGGTCGGTCTTCACTTCGATCACGCAGGGGCCGCTCTGACTGTTTGCAGCATTCAGTGCGTTCCTGAACTCTTCCTGCGTTGCCGGCCGCCGATATGCTATCGCATAGAGCGCCGCGGCGTGCGACAAGTCGCATCCGTGCGGCATGGCGATGTACCGTTCAAAGAGCTGCTCATGTTCCACGAGCGGGAGAAACGAGAAAATGCCGCCGCCGTCGTTGCTGAGCACGACAATGGTCAACGGCAACCGGTCACGCCCGACCGCCCCGAGGCCATTGACATCGTGCAATACAGCCACGTCGCCGGTGATCAGTATCGTGCGTCCCGGATGCGCCGACGCGACACCTGCTGCTGTCGATGTCATTCCGTCGATGCCGTTGGCACCGCGGTTGACGATGACACGTATGCGCCTCAAAGTCGGGGAGACATGCGCATCGGCCAGACGGATCGGCAGACTGTTGGACAGCACAATCGCCGAGCCGTTCGGAGCTTCGTCGAATACGGCCGCAACGACATCGCCCTCGAAGACCTCCGCAGCCGCACGCAATCGACGCGACTCACTGAGCGATGCGATCGCTTGCATGTCTGTGGAACGCCAAAGCCCTGTCCAATGGCTGCGCTGTTTCTCCTTTGACGTCAACAGTCGGCTCATCTGCCTGCAGAAACCGGTGAGATCGGCCCGGAGCTTGATAGCCGTCGTTCCTTCAGGGTCGGACACGGTTTCGTGGTCTGCGACGGCGATCACCGTTTCCTTCGTCAAAGAACTGAGCCACTGGTTCAGTGTCTTCGACGTCGGCAGCGCCCCAAGACGAAGAACGATGTCCGGTCGGTATGCTGGGTCCGTGGCCGCTGACGACAGATACAGATCGTAGTGAGAAAGCATCGTCGCCCCGGATTGGTCGCGTCCGCATGTTCGCAATTGCGACGCGATGTCCGCCATAATTGGCGCACCTATTAGGCCAGCGAATTGGCAGGCGATATCGCACAACTCAGAGCCGGACTGTGGTCCACACACGATCACCGGACGTTGCGCTTTTTGCAGGCGAGACGCGATTTCCTGAAGCGTCTCGTCAGAGATTTTATCCCAATCTGCCCCCCTCACCGTGGATGTCGCTGGCCCGCGCTGCGCCCGTTTTGCGCCGAGGATCGACGCACATTCATCCGGAGCCGGCAGAAGCGGTTCATCGAACGGGCAATTCAGATGGACCGGCCCGCGCGGACGACCCAGGGTGCAGGCGACAGCATCGATCCCTGTCTGAAACCAACCAGACATGTCCTCGTCATCGTCTGTCACCGGGAGCTCGTAAAAGTCGAGCGCGTATCGACCGTACATATGGCGCTGATCAATTGTCTGCGGCGCGCCGCTGTCGCGCAGATGGGGCGGCCGATCGGCTGTCAATACGAGCAGCGGTGTTCCCGACATCCGTGCTTCGATGATCGCCGGGAAGTAATTGGCCCCCGCGGTCCCGGACGTGCACAAAGCGGCGGCGGGTATTCCGGTGGCTTTGCCGATCCCCAATGCGCGAAAACCGGCGCACCGTTCATCCGGCTCGGTCCACACTTGCAGTCCTGGTCGATCGACGGCGGTGGCCACCAGTGGCGCGCAGCGCGCACCGGATGAGACAATCATATGGCGTACGCCCGCGACCGCAAGCCCTTCCATTAAAGCGAGCGCGCGGCTGAGATTCGCAGCGGCTGCGTTTAGTGTGGATCGGCGGACGCATTGACTGCGCGGAGAAACGCCTGCAGTTTGTGTTCTGTTTCGCTCCACTCGGCCTCAGGATCGGAGCCGGCGACGATGCCCGCCCCGGCATAAGCCCACGCGCCGTCTTTGTCCACAAGGGCGGAGCGTATCGCCACAGCGAACTCGGCGCGGTCGGCCGACACATAGCCGACGGGACCAGCATACCAACCCCGGGCATGCGGTTCCAGCGATCTGATCAGTTCCAGTGCCTCGGGCCGCGGACGGCCCCCGACCGCCGCCGAGGGATGGAGCCGGGTTATGACGTCGCCGAGCGAGGTTCCGGGCCTAAGCCGCCCGCGCTGGATCGAGCGCAAATGACGAAGCGTGCGCAGGCGCATGATCCGGGGCTCTACGCTTGGTGCATCCTCCAGGCACAGCGCCGAGATGTCATCCCGGAGCAATCCGGCGACATGTTCATGCTCACGGCAAATCTTTTCGTCCGCGAGCATTAGGCGCTCGATCTGCTCATCATCTCCGTAGCCCGTCGGAGGCGACATGGTGCCCGCAATGCAGTCGACCGCGAGGCGATCTTCCTCAAGCTTAAACAGCTGTTCCGGCGAAGCGCCGACAAATGACGCGCCCAGGCCGAAGTCGAAGAGGAACGTGAAACAGGAGTCATCAAATCGTCGCAGGCGCTCCAGCACTTCCCAACGATCAGGACGTCCGTCGCAACGGAGTCGTACATGTCGTGACAACACAACCTTGCTCACGCGGTTGGTACTGATGTGCGATAGGGCGTGCCAAACGCCGCGATCCCAATCGTCGCGAGAATCATCGGCCACGATCGTCCATCGTGGATGGGATTCGAGTCTTCCCGGCGACGTTGGGGACCCATATCCGGCCAGCACGACATCGAGTCGGGACAGGATGTCATGGATGGTGTCTGTTGGCCGGACTTCCGTTGAGGCAATGAAGAACGATCCGGACTGGTCTCTGATCCGCAATGCCTCAGGAACGAACAATCGAACCGCGCCGAATCCCGCGCCACGCCACTGCGGGTCGTCGGACTCACTGTCGAACGGCATGCCCCCGATGAAGGCCGGAAGCGCCCCATCGCCATCGGAATAAGATCGACTCTTCAGGATGGATTGCGCTGAATCGATTAGGTCTTTCGTCGAGAACGAATCGGCGATTCTCATTTCCCAGGCCGCACCGATCCCTGCATACTCGACTCCCTCGCGCGTCCGAAAATAGACCGACGGCACAGCGCTATAACGCGCCAGCCACTCGATCATGTCGTCCTGATTGCACGGCCCTGAGGCGCTGAGCAATGTCGGCCGACGATCTCTTATGGCATGCTCCAGCGCGCATTGCGCCGCGCGCACGTGCATGGCCGACGCGTGGGGGTGAGGCGAAGCCGGTGTCGTGAGTTCCGATGTTCCGTCCGCAATCGTAAGACCGCTCTCGTTCGGGTTTCGGATTTCGGCGGTATTTCCCATCGGCGGACGCTAACATAGGTATCGGCGGAACGCACTTCCACTCGATTCTCTGCGGCGACTTCCGCATTGTAGCCGCAACGGTAGCTCCTAAGCGGGAACGATGAGCAACGAAATTCGTGAGATGTTTGGAGCGATTGCCTTGCGGTACGACCGCGCCAATGAGGTGCTTTCGTTCGGCGTGCATCGCCGCTGGCGCCGGCGCGCGGTTCGGCTCTCGGGGGCGGCATCGGGGATGTCGGTCTGCGACTGCGCCACCGGTACCGGCGATCTGGCAATGGCGTTTCAGCGCACGGTCGGCCCCAACGGCACGGTTGTTGGCGTCGACTTCGCCGACACGATGATCCTCGAAGCGAGACGCAAAGCGGCGAAAGCCGGTCTCGCCATCGACTATCGCGTAGCCGACGTGCTGGCCCTGCCCTTTGACGACCACTCGTTCGATATCGCGTCGATCGCCTTCGGCATTCGCAACGTCGACGATCCCCTCCTGGGAGTCAAAGAGATGGCGCGAATCGTTCGTCCCGGGGGGCGGGTCCTCGTACTCGAGTTCGGCCAGCCCGATGCCGCCCTGTTCGGACGCGTCTATCGTTGGTACAGCCGCCGCGTCATTCCGGCGGTTGGCCGGCTGATCACCGGCCGCGCTGCTGCCTACTGCTACCTGGCCGAGAGTGCCTCCCGGTTTCCGGCGGGGGAGGCGTTCGGGGCGCTGATGCGGATGACCGGAGTATTCCGCGAAGTGAGGATCGTGCCGCTCTCCATGAAGATCGCCTACGTGTACGTGGGAACAGTCGACAAATCCACCGGCTCTTGAATCTGCAGGAAACCCACACATCAGTTTTTCGTATAAGCCACATGGAAGGTCACTGGGCTGTGGAAGGCGACTGGATCGACAGTATGACTCTCCAGAAGAAGAGGCACTCACTGCGACGGCTCCGGAGGCGCTGCGCCTCGGCCCGTCGTCGCAATATCGCGGCGATCCACCAGCAAGTGGGCCGCGTGGGACTATCGCGCGACAGTTCCTCTCAATGTGAGACGGCGCGCGGACGCGTCGCCTACCGGGTCGGTCCGCGACGTCCGACGCGACAGGAGCTCCGCAGTGAAGTCGAACTGCGTGCCGCCGAGTTTGATGTGACGCTGCATTAGCCGAATCAGGCCCTTGAGGGCTTTCATCTTCCCCGTGACGTGCACGCCCCGGTGTTGTCCAGCCGGGGCGTCTCTCCATGGGATGTTAGTGCAGCTTTGATGCGGCGCGCGGCCAATCGCGCCGAGCGAAGCTCGCGCGGACGATGTCGCAGATCGACTCCAACGGCTCAAACGGAAGAATCGGGACATCCGCCTGAATGCGCAGATCGGTCACGACGGCAATCAACCCCTCATCGCCGGAAAACGACGGTTCTTGGATTGCGGGATCGCGGATGCACTCGATTTTCGGGTGAGGTCCGCCGCGATATCCCTCGTAGATGATTAACTGCGGCGGAATCGGAAGGCTGGCGAACGTCGCTTCAATCCATTCCTCTGACGTCTGTGGCGTATGGTTCAGATAGAAGCCCAGTTCCGACTTCGCGACCAATCCGACGGCAATCGCGCCGGCTGTACGCAAGCGGTCCGAATCGCGGCCGGGCTTGTCGAAGCCCACCTCATCTGATGTGTGCTTCACCGACGCGACGCGCGTCCCGGCCGCCGCGAATGCTTCGATCAGACGCACTGTCAGCGTCGTCTTTCCGGAGTTCTTATGCCCGACAATGGCGACTGTGGGAATGCGGTTTTTGAGCATCCTGCGATCCGTTGTTTTTTGCGGCTAAGTCGCTGACTGTGTTGTCGACGAGTACGACACCACTTCCGTCATTCGCCGGGCCGAGCCCAGTCTCGCAATCAGTTGGTGACTGTGGGTCATCTGGCGTCGAGTCAATGAAATAGGTATAATCCGTGCGCCGTATTGAGGCTCCAGCCTTGACAAGCAACCACCACTCGGATCGGTATTTGACGCAACTCGCTTCCAGAGTCAACGGCCATTGGCCATTCGTACTCCTCGGCACCCTCCAGGCGGCGGCGGCGTATTTGGCGGTTTCCCTAGGCCCGGTGTGGGTGTTGGCACCCTTGTTGGTGTTGCTAGCCATAGTGGCCTTCTTCTGGCCGCGGGCGGGCCTTCTGCTGATGGTGGCCGCGTGGTTCCTACCCTTGAGTATCTTCGGAGTCCGAGGGATGTTTCCGGCCGACGCAATCATGCTTCTCCTCGCGGCCGGCTATTTTCTGCAACGATTGTCGCGGGGGCTTCCCATTTGGGAGACATCTTCCCTAAATGTCCTGATCCTCCTGTGGCTGTCCGCCTATGCACTGAGCATAACGAACAGTGCCGATCTTGCGCTGGCACTAAAATCGTGGCTCCGGCATGCGCAGTTGTTCGTTCTCTTCTTCGCTGCCGTCGGTGTTTTGGATCGAGTGACGATCCGACGTGCCCTGTGGCTGTTTCTGTCGCTATGCTCTCTCAATGCGATCTACTGCATTGCCGACTTCGTTGCGGCCGACGGCCACACCCGTTCGTTTGGGCTTCCGGGCATTCTGTTTTCAGGGTTCTTGGCGGTGGCGGCGCCGTATGTGATCTGTCAGTACCTCATCGACGAGCGTCGACGATACGCTTGCTTGTGGGCCGGATTATTCCTGCTGTTCGTTGTCGCCCAATTGGCCAACCGCAGCCGTGGCGCCATGATTCAATTGTTTACCGGCTTCATCTTTGCACTGGTTGTCACGCATCGACACTGCCGTGATACCGGTCGCTTACAGCAGTTTCGCGGCAGGCTTAGGTCGTTGACATGGGCCGGTGTCCTGGTGCTCGTCGCCCTCATTGCAACGGCGGGCACGTCCCTGATGTCGGTGTGGGACCGCTATTTGGCACACTCGGGTTCGGATTTCCACACACTTCAGACGCGCGCGTTCCTTTGGACCACCTCGCTTGATTTGCTGGCCGAAAAACCCCTGTTGGGATTGGGCCCCGGGCAGAGCGTCGAGCGATTGGGGTATCTCGACGATCTGCGGCTCAACAAATACACGTTTGAAACGGCCAGGATGTCACTGCACAATGCCTTTCTCACCTATCTCTCGGAGGGGGGACTCGTCGGTACCGTGATACTGTTGTGTCTGCTTTGGCGCGGAGTGTCTTTAGGGTGTGGCGTCCCTTCGCGAGCAGTCGGATCAGACGACGACCGCATTCGACTTGGCGTGTGGAGCGTTGTATTCGTCCTCCTGACTCGATATCTCTATGAAGGGCACTTGTTTTATTCGATTTCCGGGATGACCACGATGACTTTCCTTGCAATGCTCAACAATCTGCGGGCGCAGGCGTCGGGGAGTGCGGCGGAACCATCCCAGTGAAATGACATACGTGCGAGATCCGGCTTCATCGGCCCGGAGCCAGTACCGAACGGAGGCATGTGCGGTCCTCGCCATCCTGCTGATGGTTCTGTCGTATATGTCCAACACAACCGGTATCGGCTACGATGGGAGACAATATCTGACCTATGCGCAGAATCTTCTTGCCACCGGGCAATTCACGTACAACGGGCATGACCCGTCCTGCGGACGAGCTCCAGGATATCCGGTTTTCCTCGCTTCGGTCATTGCACTATTTGGCAACACCGCCCTGGTCTATCCACTGCAACTGGCGTTTCTCTTCACCGCATTCTGCCTCGTGATAAACGTGTTCGATTCTATCTGTCCCGATCTGAATTCTTCAATACTACTTCTCCTGTTTGCCGCACTGTCACCGCTGCATCGGATCGCTATGGATATGCAAACTGAATCGCTGTTCTTGTTTCTGACTGCCATAGCACTCTTGCTATTGGTGAAAGGACTATCGTCACCTCGCGTATACTCGGTGCTGGGTGCAGGCATCGCTTTTGCCGCATCTTCCTATGTGCGGCCCGTAAACCTGCTCGCGCCGGTTGCTTTCGGCGCCTTGATTGTGGCTTGGAAACCCCAATTCTGGCGTCGGGGCGTACTGATGGCGCTCGTTGGAATCCTCTGCGTTCTTCCCTGGGCTGTCAGAAACTATCGGACGTTCGGAAAGATCGTCCCAATGGCGGCGCATTACGGCTCTGTGTACTACATGACGGATGCGTCGGCGTTTTGGCCCGTACTAACGAGGTCCGCGGGTCACAGTCACACGCTCCCGGTTTATGGGGAAATCGTTGGAGATCGTCTTGAGCTCGATTGGGAGGCGAACGAGCGGTACGCCCGTTACGCCCAGGATAACATCAAGAAGGATCCTTTGGGATTCGTCGGGCGTTGCCTTGTGAAAACGATCTTCGTGTGGGGCTACTTGCCGGGAACCAAAGTGTGGCTGTATTCGAATCCCTTTTTGTTTTCAATCGGTTCGGCGATTCAGATCACTTTTCTATCGGTTTCGTTTCTCGGTCTGCTGCGAATCAAAGGGCGTGATGCCGTCGCCTTCGGTGTCCTGATGGCATATGTCGCCTACACGATCCTGGCGTTATTTCCATTCTACAGCGAGAGTCGATTCCTTCTACCGATCTACATTTGGCTGTTTGGAGCCGCGTGGTGCTGGCTGGCAGGATTCATTCGCCCGGCGACCGTCCGATTAGGATGAGTTCATCAGCGCCCTCTGTAATCGAGTGACGCTAAAAACTTCCGTCCATGGAGCGAAGGCGCCCCAGATCATCGGCGGCCAGCTGCCCCACCCAGCGCTCGTGTTCGGTGCCGGATGGATTGTAGAGGATCGAGACCGGAATCGGTCCCGGAAGATCGAAGCGCGCGATGATGTCGTCGAGCGTGCCGTTGTATACGAGGTTCTGGTATGGCAGCCCCTGTCGGGCGCCGAACTGCGAAACCTTCTGAGACGCTTCCTCGATCGTGGCCGCGACCACATTGTCCATGGAGATGCCAAGCAGCACGAAACGTTCTGCGGGCAACGATGAGTGCAGCGCGATCAAGTCGGGAGTCTCCGCGACACAGGGTACGCACCAGGTCGCCCAGAGATTGACCAAGACCCACCGTCCCTGATGGCTATTCAACAGCGAGTCAATGCCGTCGACTCCCCCGACCGACACCGTCGCGGTGCCCGCCGGGGCCTGATCCGATGCCGCTTTGCATCCCAAAGCGAACAAGTACACGACAAGACACAATGAGACAACGGCCCGAGTCGACGAATTCATTACGCCCCGGTCGGTTCGTCTCAACCTTCCGTCTCTTCGGTCTTCATGATTTCCGGCTTCCACTTGATGGAACAGCCGAAGGCAACGGTCTCGCTCTCGCCGATCTTCTTGCCGGAGGTCAGTGCCTCCAGCGCGTCGGTTAACTCACGTTTGGTGATCTCCGACTCTTTCCTGGCATCGTCGATTCGCCCCTGATACACCAGCGTCCGGGTCGAGTCGAAGAGGAACACGTGCGGCGTCACCGTTGGACCGTATGCCATCGCGATCTGCTGACTTTCATCGTACAGGTAGGGGAAGTTGAATTTCGCCGATGCGGCCCGCTCTTTCATTTTTTCGAATGAATCATCGGGGAATGCGCGGACGTCGTTGCAACTGATGGCAGCGACGCCGATCCCCTTCTTGGTGTAGGTCTCCGTCAGCGTCACAAGGCGATCCTGGTAGGCCACGGCAAACGGGCAATGGTTGCATGTGAAGACGACCAACGTACCGATCTTTCCGGCGATGGCGGCATAGGTGTAATCCTTGCCGTCGGTGCCGGGGAGCTTGAAGTCGGTTGCCAACTTGCCGATGGCCAGGGTCGAGACTCCCGGCGGCAATGGTGCCTTTGCGCCCATCAGCACCACAGCGATGATGGCACAGCCCAGTCTTGCGATCCAGCGATTGATCCGCATTGATCCTCCTTGATGCGATTGAGTACGGGAGTCATCTGAACAATCGATTTCCTCGCGACGCCCGTCGGTTAACACTCTGATACGCCTGCCCGGCTCCGCCGTTTCGCGACCTGACTAATTCCATCGCTGAATCTCAGAAGAACACTCGGCATGACCCCGCAGATTGGCTCGCTTTCAGCGTAACCCCTTTGCTATCATAGTGCTCGATGAGTCCTACGGCAATCGACAAACGGGAGACGGGTTCTTGAAGGGCGTCGTGCTCGCTGGTGGCCTCGGGCGGCGGCTTGGCCCACTGACCGAGATCACCAACAAGCATCTGCTGCCAGTTTGGGATCGGCCGATGATTTTCTATCCGTTACGCACACTGATTGAAGCCGGGATCGACGAAGTTCTGATCGTCACCGGCGGCCAAAATCCCGGAGACTTCATGCGCCTCTTGGGCGACGGTCGCCAGTTTGGATTCCGCCAGTTGTACTTCACATACCAAGGCGGACAGGGGGGCATTGCCGATGCGCTGGGACACGCAGACGAATTTGCGGACGGCGGCAAGGTCTGTGTCATACTCGGCGATAACATACTCCAACGCAGCATCCGCCCGCAGATCGAACGATTCGAGCATCAGCACGGCGGCGCCCGCATACTGCTCAAACGCGTCCCCATGCCGCAGCGCTTCGGGGTTCCCGACATCAGAAACAGGTGCATTGTGCGCGTCGTCGAAAAACCCAGGCGGCCGCCGTCGCCCTACGCGGTGATCGGTGTCTATTTCTTCGATGCGGAAGTATTCGGCATCATCAAGACGCTTCGGCCATCGCGTCGCGGTGAGCTGGAGATTGCCGATGTGATCAACACCTATTTGCGCCATGACACACTGTCTCATGGCTTCCAGCCCGGCTGGTGGACCGATGCAGGCACTGTTGAATCGCTGTCACATGCCGGGGTCCTGGCGGCCCGGACATGGTTTCGTCCCGGTGCGCGCGAACAGTTCGGACCGGGATTTGACCGCTGGGTCAGGATTCGCGCCGCGCGGTCGGCGTAGAGTTTACGAGAACTTGAGCTGCTTGCCACCGATCCCTATCATGGGCATGATGACTTCACATCCAGACGCCGGGCTGTCAATTGTCGGCGCCAGTGTCCGTCAACTCCTCGTGCATCCCGACGAGCGGGGCCGGCTCTTCGAGATTCTTCGTGCCGACGACCCTGAGTTTGTCCGATTCGGTCAGGTCTATGTTACGACGGCACACCCCGGCGTGGTCAAAGCCTGGCATCACCATCGTCAACAGACCGACTACTTCTGCCTGATCCAGGGACGGGCTCGTTTCGCCCTTTATGATGCGCGCACCGGTTCGGCGTCAAGGGGTCTCATTGACGAGATCGTCTGTGACGGTGAAAGCCCGCAATTGATCGTAATTCCACCTGGAGTGTACCACGGCTTTAAGTGCATCGGTGACACCGATGCGATCTGCATCAACTGTCCGACCGCACCGTACAACTCCGCCGATCCCGACGAACAGCGGCTTGATCCTTTCGAGAACGAGATTCCGTACGATTGGCGTAGTGACCGGTCGGCAAGTTCTTCGAGGGCGCTATGAGACTTCTCGTCACCGGCGGCTGCGGATTCCTGGGATCGCACTTCATTCGTGCGTGGCTGGCGGCGCACTCGGATGACACGGTCATCAATGTCGATCGCATGACATATGCCGGGGCACACGAGAATCTGCAAGAGGCGCTGGAAAACCCGCATTACCACCATGTCCGGCTCGATGTTGCCGATGAATCGGGACTCAATGCGCTGTGGACCGAGCCCTTCGGTTTGATCGTTCACTTTGCCGCCGAAACACATGTCGACCGCTCGCTGGAGAATGCCGCGCAGTTCGTCAAAACGAATGTGCTGGGGACCCAAGCGCTGCTCTCGTCGGTCGCCCAGCATGAGGAGACCGAGCCGGTTGTCATTATCGTGTCATCCGACGAAGTCTACGGTCCCACGCCCAAAGGCGCGATCTTCGGGACCGGCGAGGCGCTGCGTCCGACCAGTCCCTACGCCGCCAGCAAGGCGGCGGCCGACTGGCTGGCGCTCTCGTACGCCAAGACGTATGGCCTCGATGTCACCATCGTCCGTTCGGTGAACGTGTACGGCCCGCGCCAGTATCCGGAGAAACTCATTCCGCTGTTTGTCACGCGCACGCTGTCCGGTGAACCGCTGCCCTTGTACGGCCACGGACGCCAGAAGCGCTGTTGGCTGTATATCGACGATTTCGTCGCCGGGATGATGGCGTTGCTCTCCGATCATCCGACGCGTCGCGACAAGCTGGTCTGGCATCTGGGGTCGCGCGATGAACTGGAGAACCGCGCCATCGCCGATATGATCTGTTCGTTATGCGCCGCCGATCAATCGCTCATCCAGTCGGTCGCCGACCGTCCGGGGCACGACCCGCGTTATGCGCTCGATTACACGCACACCGCACGCGCCTTCGCCTGGGAACCGCGTGTGCCCTTCACTGTCGGGCTGGCGCAGACCGTTGATTGGATCCGCGATCATCTCGATTGGTGCCACGAGCGCACCGGCTGGACACCCGCTTTCCTGCGAGAATCGTAGAGGGCCACGTTGCGCACGGATTCGCCTGCCTTCGGCGGCTCACCACGAGTCGCGATCACCGGCGCATCAGGTTTGCTGGGGCAAGAGCTGATCGGCCAACTGCTTGCGGTGAGCCGAGCCGAATCGTCGGGACGTCAACCCTCCGTCTTCGCCGGATTGCATCAATCGCGCTGGATGCTGCCGACCGGTGTTGTTCCCTTGCCGCTGGATCTGAACCGGGAACGCACTGTACGCGCGTTCGTCGAGGTGGCGCGAGCCGACTGGATCATTCACACCGCCGCCCTGACCGATGTCGACCGTTGCGAGCGCGAACCGGAACTCGCGCAGGAACTGAATGCCAAAGCGACACAGCGCCTGTGCGAGGCGGTCTCCGGCACGCCGACGCGGATCGTCTATCTCTCGACTGACTATGTCTTCAAGGGCACTCATGGTCCCTACGCCGAAGACGCAGTCCCCAATCCAATCAATGTCTATGGCCGCACAAAGCTTGAAGGCGAAGCGACCATTCGCCTTTCAGGTGATCAGCATGTCATCGTCCGCACAGCCAGTGTCATAGGACCGTGGCGCAAGACATTCCTCGATGGTATGGTCGAAATGATGCGCGATAACCCGCCATTGCGTGCCGCCATCGATCAACGTTCCAACATCACGCCGGTCGACCATCTGGCGAAGGCCGTCATCAAAATCGTGGAACACAGGCGATCGGGCGTGTTTCATATCGCCGGAGGCGAGATCATCTCGCGATACGAGTTGGCTATTCGACTCGCTCAGTTGCTCAAATTGTCGGAGAATGCCGTTAAAGCTGTCCCGTACGAATCCTTGGGGCGTGATGCGAAAAGGCCGCTGCAGGGGGGGCTGCTGGCCCGGCAATCACAGCTATCGGCCACGGCACCCTCAATCGAAGAGTCCTTGAGCCGTTGGATTAACATGCGATCATGACGCCACGGGGCCGATCATCGTGCCTGGGCGGTTACGCCTTGCGGCCAAAAGGCAAAGCCGACCGCGGCAACAATCAGGGCAAACGAAATCAGATGATTCCAGCGCGGGCTTTCTCCGAGATACAGCATCGCAAAGACCCAAAAGACCACCAGCGTGATGACTTCCTGAATGATCTTCAACTGCGTCGCCGAAAATGTCCCATAGCCGATGCGGTTGGCGGGCACCTGGAGGCAGTACTCGAAGAACGCGATCAGCCAACTGACGGCGATCACCTTCCAGAGCGCGGTCGACTTGTATTTCAGATGACCATACCAGGCCACGGTCATGAAGAGATTGCTGAGGACCAACAAGACGATGGTCAGCATCGGTCAGATCCCCCGTTACCGGCCGTTTGGCGTCGGATTATGAGGAGCGATGGTAGGAAGAATTAGTGGGGGTGTCACGAGGGTTTGCACCGATCCTCACCCCGCCCCCCGCATAGGGTAGTACAGGCGGCCCTGTCGCGAGTGAGGATTTATGATTCGATCGGTCGCCGATTGGCGCCGATGAATGTGGCCTATGCCGGCTGACCGTTGCCGTTTTCAAGACGGCCGTCGCGCATGTGCAGGGTGCGTTCGGTGCGCATCGGCATGTTGGGATCGTGGGTAATCACCATGATCGTGTGCCCCTGCTTCCAGAGTTCCTCGAAGAGGTCGACGATTTCAAGCCCGGAGGCGGTGTCGAGGTTGCCTGTCGGTTCGTCGGCCAGAATCAGCGCTGGATTGTTCACCAGCGCCCGCGCAATCGCGCAACGCTGCATCTGGCCCCCGGATAGCTCGGTCGGTTTGTGATCAAGCCGGTCGCCCAGCCCGACGCGCGTCAACACTTCAGTGGCCCGCTCACGACGACGTTTGGCCGCAACGCCCTTAAACACCATCGGCAGTTCGACATTCTCCAACGCGGTGGCATAGGGGAGGAGATTGAAGTTCTGAAAGACAAAGCCGATCTGCTCGTTGCGGATTTCGGCGAGACGATTCAGCGGCAGGCCGGCGATTTGTTCGCCGTTGAAGTGGTAGTGTCCTTCACTGGGGACATCGAGACAACCGAGGATGTTCATCAAAGTCGACTTCCCCGAGCCCGACGGTCCGACCAGCGTCATAAACTCGCCGCGGCGTACCTGCAGATTGATCCCGCGCAGCGCCTCGACTTTGACTTTGCCGGTATCATAGACTTTGCAGACCTGTCTTAAGTCGATGATGTTTCCGTTCTGCGTCATTGGTGAATCTCCCATTCCGCTCCAAATTGCATCATTCGTACCGCAAAGTCTCCGCCGGATTCAGCCCAGCCGCACGGCGTGCCGGAAAGAAGCCCGACACCAGCCCGATCGACCCTAAAATCGCCACGGTGATCAATCCGATCGGCAAGGAGATCGTCGGCGATCCCAGCCACGACATCGACGACTGCGGATCGCGCGGAATCATTGTCAGCAGGTCGGTAATCAACAGCGAAATGAAGATTCCAATAGCGCCGCCGGAGAAGCAGATCAATAGGGCCTCGAGCAAGAACTGACGGTGGATCGTGCCCGGTTTGCATCCCAGCGCCATCTTGATTCCGATTTCCTTGGTGCGTTCGCGAATCACCACATACATGATGTTCGCCACGCCGATCCCGGCGATCAGCAGCGTCATGCCGCCGATGATCCCCATGAAGATTTGCATGCCCAGCATCATATTCTGCATTTCACGGCGTCCCTCGATCGTGTCCCAGATCGACAGCGCCTGGTCGTCATCGGGATCGAACTTCAGACGCGCGCCCAGAACTTCATTCAGCCGCCGCTCGACATGCTTGTTGAGGTCGTCGGATTTGGGCTGAATGACCAGGTTGCTGAGATACTCATACCCGAACATCGCCTTAAACGTCGGCGCCGGGATCGACGCCTTGTTGACATCGGGACCGCCGTACATCCCCATCTGCTGTTTGTCGACTCCGGCGCCGATGACCGTAAACGGCACTCCAGCCACCATCACTGTCTTGCCGACCGGCTGGCCTTCGGGAAAGAGCTGTTCGGCGAGTTTGTATCCCAGAAAGATCACGCGCCGCTTCTCGGTCATATCGGTCTCATTGATATAACGGCCGCCGATGTCGGGATACTGCGCCCGCATCTCACGGTACGTCGGATACTCGCCGCAGATGTGCTCCGAGAGGACCGTGCGCCCGCGCACGAGATCGACCCCCCAGCGCGAATACTCTGCACCGATGCGTTCGATCTCGGGGATGCTGCGCCCGACGACGTCGACATCATCGGGCCGGAATCGGATGCGTCGGCCGCGCGGCAATCCCTCAAACGGAATCGAGGTCTGCCCGCCCCAGACGATCATGATGTTCTCGCCGAGGCCGCGCTGATTCTTGTCGAGTTGCTCCTTGAGTCCCTGCCCGAACGCCAACAGCAGCAGAATCGACATCGTTCCCCAGACGATCGCGGTGACCGTCAGGGTCGCGCGCTTCTTCTGTTTGCGGAAGTCCGCCCAGAAGTACTTCAGGAAGTTGCCGATGCCCATGACGGTTTAGAGACGCAACGCCTCGATCGGATTGCAATGCGCCGCGCGCCGCGCCGGGAAATATCCGGCGACCAGGCCGATGGCGCTTAAAACCAGAAAAGTTATGATTCCCACCGAGGTGGATATGGTCGGCGTGCCGATGTAATCTTCGATGTTGAAACTGGGCACCGCCGACACTACTCCCCAGGCGAACAGGAAGCCGAACAGCCCGCCGATCCCTGTGAGTGCCAGTGTCTCGAAGACAAACTGGTTCATGATGAATCGCGGCTTGGCGCCGATGGCCATCTTGATGCCGATCTCCTTGGTGCGCTCCTCGACGACGACATTCATGATATTGGATATGCTGACCCCGCCGACGATCAGCGTGAACGCCCCGATCACGCCGAGAAACGTCCGGAAGGCGATGAAGAAGGCGCTGAAAAACTGTTCATTCTCGGTCGTATCCCACATCGCCAGTGCGTTTTCATCATCGGGATCGAACTTGTACTTCGCTCCGAGTACCTCGTAGACGCCATGCTTGACCATCTCCGTGTTGCCCGGCTCGTCCGCACGAAACACGATGTTGTTGACCCAGTCGCGACCGTACATCGCCTGAAACGTGGTCGATGGCATGAACGCCTTCTGGACATCGCGCCCGCTGTAGGAAGAGTCCTGTTTCTTCTTGACCATGACACCCACGACGGTGAACGGAACACCGTTGACCATCACGATCCGCCCGACTGCATTCTCCTCGCCGAATAAACTTTCCTTCAGGTCCGGGCCGAGGAAGATCACGCGGCGGCGTTTCGCCATATCTTCGTCATTGAAGAAACGGGAGCCCTCATCGGGGATGATGTTCCGCATCAGCGCGTACTCGGGCCAGATGCCCGAAATCTGCATGAGTTTTTCCGTTCGGCCGACGCGCGCCTTCGCATCCCACAGCATATACTCGGCGGAGACCAACCCGATCTGCGGGACCTGCTCTTTCATCAGGCGGGCATCACTTTCGCGAAAGCTGATGCGACGATTCCGCGGCAACCCCTGGAACACTTTCGATGTGCGGCCCGGCCACATGATGACGATGTATTCGCCCATGCCGCGCATCGCCTCCTGCTGTGAGGCGTGGATGCCCTTGCCGAAAGCAAGCAACAAGACGACCGACGCCGTCCCCCAGAGAATGCCGAAGACTGTCAGCGCCGTTCGCAGTTTCTGCGAACGGATATCGCGGTACAGTTGTGTGAGGAAAACACCGAGCGCCATGAATGTGTCCTGCGTCGCCGGATCTGCTACTCAATCTTCTTGGGCGGCCGTTCGATCACCTGTGCGCTGTCCTCGAGTCCGGCGATGATCTCGACCTGCAGGCCGTCCGACAGCCCGGTCTCGACCACCAGTTCGATCGGCTCTCCCAGTTCATTGGCCACCTCGACATAGGCCGAATCACCCCGGAAGGTGACCAGACGTTCCGGCAGCACCAACACCGAGTCCTTCTTGTTGATGATGACCTCGGCATTGGCCGAATATCCGGCGCGCAGATCGATCGTGTCGGGAACTTCCGTCAGATGGATTTCGACATCGAACAGGATCGTGTTGTCTTCTTTGCGCGCCTTCGGCGAGATCTTATAGAGAGATCCGCTGACTTTGGCGCTGGGGAGGGCGCCGACTTTGATTTCGACCGGCATCCCTTCGGAGAGCTTGCCGACATCGATTTCATCGACTGTCCCCTTGAACATCAGGTTCTCCATCGTCGCCATCGTCAGAAGCGCGGTCCCTTCCTGAAACGAAGTTAATGGCACCACCGGATCGCCCTCGTTGACATGCCGCGCCAGTATGCGTCCCGAAATGGGCGAACGGATGGTCGACTCGATGGCACGGTTGGCGATCTTCGTTTTGCCGCTTTCGATCAACGACAACTTCTCCTCGGCGAGATTCATGCGCAGATTGGTCTCGTCCAATGTCTGCCGGGATCTTTCAAACTCATCGACCGAGACCAGGTTTTTGCCCATCAGGTCGTTCTTGCGGTCGAAATCGCGCTTGGCCTGATCGTAGGCCACCGCCGCCAACTGCACATTGCGCTGCGCCTCGGCATACTCCAACGGCGTCGGGTCGGGGGCGACCTCGATCAACGGATCGCCGACTTTGACCGAATCGCCGAGCTCGACATGAATCCGTTTGACCAACCCGGAAATCTTCGACTTGATGGCGATCTCGTTTTCCGGTTCGATCCGGCCGATCGCCAGCGCCTTGTCGACGATCGTGCCGCGCTCGACGGTGACAAACTTAAACGACGCATCGGTGTGGCCCGAACGCTTCCACACCATGAGCACCAGCGCGCCCGCCACGATCACGATGCCCAGTCCGATACCGATTTTCTTGAACATGAATCAGACTCCCGCGCAGACCACGATTTTCGGTAAGTGCGCCGCCTCCAAATCGTTCCGGCGGCGTCGCGAACACCATTCCCTCTACGTTAGCGGCGAATCAATGTTTCGCTTGGGGGACAAGGGGACAAGAACGCCGCCTGCCAGCATCGCCGGCGAGCGTAAGATGTTAGAGGCGAGAAAGTTACTGACGGGCAATCTGTAACGGACAGGGCTGGCAGTACAGGCCTGCCGGATCCCCGGCCCTGAACGAAACGTCGATGCAGAGGGTCACATCCAGCAGGTTGATCGCCCCATCGCAGTTGACATCCGTCAGGAAACGCGGGCACAATGCCTCGTGATCGGCCGGCAGCCCCCGGTACGTCACATCGATAATCCGGACAACGTCAAATACGTTGGATTGCACGCCGTCGCAGTACGGATCGCCATGACAGGTGCACTCGCATTCGCTTCCGAAGTTCTGCTGAAAAAACGCCGTCGCGGTACTGTCAACGGAAAATAAATCGGCGACCGACGCCAACGCATTCGCGGGCGACTTCGACATTGGATGTAACGGGGGAGGTGCGGTGAGAGCAAAAAGGTCGGCGCCCGTGTTGTAGTTGAACGCCGGAATGATGAGAAACTCATCGCCGGACAGCCACGGGTCCAAATCGCGCCGCGCCACCGTCAGCCAATACATAATCGGCATCGGATCTTCGATAGAATTGCCCATAAAATCGGGGTTCGGCGTTTCGTCGTATTCGTCCAGATAGATCCACAACCACTCACGCGGGCCATCCGTCGCCGTGTTGTCCTGATCAACAAAGTACGGCGGCCAGTATCGCCCATCGACCAGACCACCCAAGACGTTGTTTTCGAGAAAACCAATGGTCAGACGCGTCGGCGGGTCGGTGTCGATGTTCCATGCAGACAGCGGGCAACTCTTAGTGAAGTCCTGAAAGCCATAAGTGCCGTTTTCAGGATTTACTATGTAAGGCGCAAACTCAGGTCGCGCAGAGGGGTCATCTGCGTTCCGCAGATATCGGTAAGCGTAGGAGACATCGGCGTGGCCGGAGTCGAAGTTGCCGTCGGCATCGGTCGGCGCCAATTTGATCAGCACATTCGGCAACAACAGCGGACTGACCGGCGCATATGAGCCGAATCCGCGAGTGTCGCCTGGCCCGCCCCAGCCGATCGCGCCATTGAAACCTTCAAACCCGAGCCCGTCCGCGCCCCCGGCCCACGTGAATCGGAGTGTGCCGTTGGGGATGTCCCAATCGCCGACCCCGGCGCTTCCCCCGACCACCTTCACCATCATGCCGTCAACGACGGGATAGTCGTCATTCCCCGATTGGTTGCCTTGTCCTGTCAATAACATGTTGCTGACTGTAATGTCCTCGAGATACCACGTGAAATTCCCCGGCTCGCCCTCGAAGCCAACATGGTAGTCGTGCCCCGTCGTCGCCGCTGGATCGAGTATCAGGGCGTACACTCGTCCATCGGATGATCCGGCGACATGTTCGGCATGAACCGTGTCGACAAAGAGTGGGATTACGCAGGTGTAGTCTCCGCTTGCCCCGACCATGACCGCAGCCACAACCTCCTGCGTATCTCCCGGAGCCATTTCGAACGGGCCACAGGATAACATAAAACGACAGTCCGTAGAGTTAGCATCGAGCCATCCGGTCTGAGTTACCGGATTTCCGTCCATCACGAACGTCGTCGGTTGGCCCGTCGTCGGGTTGACGATAACGGAGCCATCACGGTCAAGGCCGCGCATGTACGAGTATGCTTCATAGGCGCTGTTCGGGTCAGTCCCGTTGATGTATTTGTTGAACGCCGTCATCGGCAAGTTGCGATACCCCTGTTCCCAAACTTGCCGGCGCGGAATCCACGCCGATGAAGTCGGATCGGCAGCGACAGGACCGTGAAGGATCTTGAAGCCGACGGCTGGGGGATTCTCGCCGTAGATCTGGTCGTATGAATTGGAATTGTAGGCAAAACCGAGCGATCGCGCCGGGCTGCAACCGACAAAATCGTCTGATGCGCCGCCCAGGTCGGCATCGGCCCACAATGAGAGGTGCATCTCATCAAGCAGATCGGTGCCCTTGTTCATCAGGGTGTATTGCAGAAAGATCGTGCGTCCCAGGGCGTCGCTGGTATCGTAGGCGTACGCATATAGCTGGATTTCTAAATGGAGGAGTCCGACCGAATAGAGACTCGGGTCGCTATCGATGGCATCCTCCGACGCATGATTGAACACCGTCCACAACGCCAGTTCCCCCAGAATCAGCGGGATTTTATCCCCTTGGGCGTCGAGTGAATCCTGCCCGTCAGCGGCTTTGAGCGCGGGCGCTCCATCGTCGAACGGCCACTCCGCGTAGTCCGGATTGCTCAGGCGCGTATCGCCCGTTCGAATTTTGTAAACCCGAAAACGGGGATCGTCGGGCTGGTACGTGCCGTTGGCCATCGGCCCCGGCGCATAATCGGTTGCGTATTCTGCTGCCGCAACACAGAGCTCCGCATCAGCCATCGCGCTCAGCCAAATCCCGGCGGCAAATATCAAAGTCTTGCGGCATGTGTCCGGAAAGTAGAGACCGTCATATCGACCGAGATACGCGGTTCGGTCATACGCAATTGAACCCGTGTTCGAGATGAACATGAGCAGGTTGTTCCCGTCGATAAACGTGCCGTAATCGGGTGACTTGTCACCATTGACGGCAATCGGTTTGACGGCTTCACTCGTAGCCGTCACACTCGTTGCAGCAACGACGAGTATCGCCCCGACCAAGCATAATGACTTCACAGCCATCTTTCCAGCCCCCGGAATGCAAGTTACTTCCAATATATGCATTCTCATGAAGCCGGCACTCGCCTCTGGCGGGGCGTGGCAGATTTTGACAGCCAGCTCGTACCGGGCTCAGGCAGAATAGGTTTGGCGAGGTAGCCGCATCAGCACACGCGCGCCGCTGTTAAGAGCACGGATCGCAGAACTGCGACGGGCTGCCGTTGCGGAAGGCGACATCGACGAATGCGACGACATCGAAGACGTTCGTCACGTTGTCGCAGGTGACGTCGGTCTGCTCGTTGGGACAGTCGGCATCGAAGACGGGTGTGCCGCTGCGAAAGGCGACATCGACCGCGGCGACCACGTCGAAGACGTCCGTGACCCCGTTGCACGCCGGATCGGCATGGCACGGGCAGGAACATGGCGGCACGTACTTGGCGACCGCAAAGTCGCCGGAGTTTCCGGCGGTGTTGCCGCAGATCAGGACTCCGCCGGAGCCGTCCAGTTCAATCGCCCGGCAGACTTGTGAGAAGATGGGTAAGGTCCCGTTGAGCAACCAGCGAAACCACGCGGAATCGCCCGCCGCCGTGAACTTGAATGTCGCCCAATCGGTCCAGAACGATCCGGTCGGATATGCCTCGCCCGTCAAGTAAATGTCTCCGTTCGCGTCGGCTTCAACTTCCCGGATATTGACCGACGGGCTGATGAACCGGGCCCACAGCGTGTCGCCGTCGCTGTCGTATTTGATGACCGCTGCTTTACTGGTTGCACCGGACGTGTATACCGTGCCGCCAAGACAGATGTTGCCGTTGCCGTCGAGGTCCATGTCGCCGACGACATCGGCCCCGGTCCCCGCGCCGACGAAGCGCCTGGTCCATGCCGTGTCGCCGTCGGCCTCGTACCGGATCAGGACGATGTCATTGTCGAAGCTCGCGTTCAGACTGACCCCGCAGACATAAATCGTATTGGCATCCGCGATGGCCACGCGCGCTCCGGCGTCGTTGAGGTTGGCCGGGCCGTTGTAGCGCCGCGTCCAGTCGATGCCGCCTGACGAGTTGTATTTGATCGTTAGGATATCCTGGTTGGCAAGCGTGCCCTCGCCTGTCCCGACCACATACGCGTTGTCCGCGGCGTCGACCTCGATCCCGAACGGCGTGTCGGGGCCGCCCCCGGCATCGGCAAAGGTGTCGTCCCATTGGTATGTTCCCGAAGCGTCGTAGTGCACGGTCACCCAGTCCGAACTGTTGCCGCCGGTGATCCACACATCGCCGCTGCTATTGAGAGCCATGTCGTTGGGGACCACGCCCGCAAAGGTCCGTGTCCAGACCGTGTCGCCGTCGGTCGTGTACTTTAAGACCCGCATCCCGACCGTATTGCCCCATCCCGCGATCATGAGGTGGCCGTCACCGGTCAGTTTCATCACACGCCCCTCTTCAATCGAGGCGCCAGCCGTCAGCGACTTGCGCAGCCAAACCGTGTCTCCGTCCGGGGTGTACTTGATGACAACGACATGCCGAGGGTTGAACATTCCCACAGGGTGTTGACTGTACCCCGTGACATAGGCATATCCATCATCGTCCACCGCCACATCGAGCGCCGCATCAGACAGCCCGGAGGGGCCGTTGTAAATGCGAATCCACGCGGTGTCAATGTCCTCGGCGACCGCGGCCTGGGTTACCGGCCAAGCCGCGAGCATCGACCCGATCAGGCGTAATACAGTGTGTCTCATTGGCATAGACACCTCTTCGGTTGAACGGCATTGCGAGGGCGGGTAGATCCGTCCAGTTGGTACTCGCAGACAATTTAACGATTTCTTTGCAAAGCACAATATCTCTGAGAGCGGGCCTCCGCGCGGTGGCGGACGGTTTTTCGCCCGCGCCGCTCTTTTTTGCAACGCCGTTGTGATATTGTCGTAATATCGTTATGATATCACAGGAGGAGTGCCATGATTAAAGAGAAACTGCGGTCGGCGGCATCGGGGTGGGGGATGCTGGGGTTACTGTTGCTGCTGTTCTTCGGGATGATCGTGCTACTCGTTATCAGCCCCGTTCCAACCAAGATCATCGCCGGTGCGATTCTGCTGGTCGACTTTTTCCTCATGTTCGGGTTTTTTCTGGTCAACCCGAATGAGGGACAAGTCCTGCAATTGTTCGGCGACTACAAGGGGACCGTGCGGGCCAACGGCTTGCGCTGGGCCAACCCGTTGTTGAGCGCCAAGCGGGTCTCGCTGCGGGTGCGCAACTTCGAGACAGGGAAGATGAAGGTCAACGACATCGACGGCAACCCGGTTGAGATCGCCGCGATCGTCGTTTGGCGTGTCGTCGATACCGCCGAGGCGGTGTTCGAAGTGGACAATTATGAGGAGTTCGTCCACATCCAAAGCGAGTCGGCGATCCGCAACCTGGCGACGCAGTACCCCTACGACACGCACGACGACAATCGCATCTCGCTGCGCGGTCACACGCCGACCATTTCCGAGCAGCTCAAATCGGAAATCCAGGAGCGGCTGGATCGCGCCGGTGTCGATGTCATCGAGGCGCGCATCAGCCATCTGGCGTATGCGCCGGAAATCGCCGAGGCAATGCTGCGGCGTCAGCAGGCGGGCGCGATCGTCGCGGCGCGGCAGTTGATCGTCGAGGGCGCGGTCGGAATGGTGGAGATGGCGTTAGAGCAACTCTCCGCCAAGAACATCATCGAGCTGGATCATGAACGTAAAGCGGCGATGGTTTCGAATCTGCTGGTCGTTCTCTGTGGTGAGACATCGACCCAGCCGGTGATCAACACGGGGACGCTGTACAATTGAGCCCTTGGCGGGAAGTGCTGTCACCCGCCCCCGGGTAACAGCAGACCGCATCGACAGGGCGTCACCCGAGGGCGGGTGACGCCACAGTCCATGCCGATGCTGAGTGAACCCTGGAAGGTGAATGACCGATCGCAAACCATTCCTCTTGCGCATCGACCCTGAGCTGATGAAACACTTACAGCGTTGGGCCGATGACGAACTGCGCAGCGTCAACGCGCAAATCGAATTCCTCCTGCGCAAGTCTCTGCAGGATGCGGGACGGCTCAGGAAAAAGTAAGAACGATAGGAGAGGCGGACGACAGTGGCGAACTGGGAATACAGGCGCATTGCCATCAAAACCAGCGGCGGGATTTTTCGGCAGATCAGACCCGCGGATGATTACACGCCCGTTCTCAACGAGGCCGGACGCGACGGCTGGGAACTGGCGGCCGCGATCCCGATGACCGAGGGCCACGGACGCGTCGCGTCGATTGAGTTTGTGTTCAAGCGGCTGCGATAGGGCCAGTTCGCGTTCGACCATCCCACCGACCGCGCTATTGACAAGGATGACAGAACGTCGTGTCAGGGTCGGCGGCGTAAAAGACGACTGCCGCCATCTTGTCCAAATCAGTCTGGTCCGTGTCATCGTCGCAGTCAACATCCGTTGTGTGATACGGGCAACACGGATTGGGGTCGTCCGGCTCCGGGTAGCTTTGATTGACTACCTGGCTGATCTTGACGACATCGAGGACGTTGTAGACGGTATCGCAGTATGGGTCGGCGTGGCAGTCGCAGGCGCAACACACGGTGACTAATCCGGCGGTAAATGACGGAATCACTTCCTGATCATCCCCGTCCACGAAAACCAGATGGTTTCCTGGAGATATACACTGCGAGTCAATGACAAACTCTCCGTTGCCCTCGGCTACATCGAATACGATTTCGATTGATGGTGTCCCGGAGTCGGGATTTCCATCACTACCAGGATTGAGTGAGTCGATACCTACGCGTACAAAAAGGACCGCGTCCGGGCTGACAAAGTCGACGGCGGAATCTGGAATACACCACGCCTGTCCATTTGTGTCCGATCTGCAGTATGATCCGAAATCGAAGCCGCCCGACCACTTGGTGGCGTAGTACCCAGTAACTCCGAAACTGCTGGCGGAGTCCCATGCGGAAAGTCGTCCTCCAGGAACTACCATCGCCCGTTGCTTCCAAAAGGCGGCTCCGCCGACGGTTCTTAGCTCAAGGGGTAGCAGAACACCTGTCAGAGCGACTTCGTTTGTCAGATAGACGCCGATTGTCACACCTGTGTCTCCAGGCGGGACATCTCGTGACTGGATCGTCACCGAGTTTTGCGCCCGCGCGGACGCACAGGCGAACAACGCTATTACGATGAACAGAGTCGCCAGGATACCCATGCGCCCACCGTTGATTCTCACTCGTTCACCTAAAGCTCCCATTGCTAACCTCCCACCTACCGAGGAGCCGGGCCCCTCAGGGATTGTCGCACGGGTGTTTGGCCCTGACCGCTTTTGGTCCCCCAAACGGGATCGACATCAGGGCTTGCCTGAGAAACGCTCGCTACTCTGAAGCGCATCGAAATGAATGCAGACGATCTCGATGGACTTAACGTGGGCCATCAAAGTGACCTATGTGAACCCTGACGGATAAAGCCCCGTCAGGGCCACCCCGCCGGAACAATTGACGAATCTCTGTAGAATGGCGGCGCGAGTTTGGCCGTGTCGGTGATATCAATCATTGGCCACAGCCGAGGCTTCCCTTCTGTCGACTGTGGTTGCTGAGGGGCAGGCTTGCCCGATGCACCTCCATGCTTATCTGTCAATTGCGAGTTGGTGTCGTCGGAAGGGCTTGCTTGGGACGGTATGAGCATTCCCCTCGTCGCACTGATAACTTCCCCAGTGTGCGCATCAATCAGGAAGGAATACCCGGGGAAATGGGATAGCCACGTACTGGCACGCCATACAAGTCGGTACTCATCCTGCAGTTGCACGATCACCAGCTCGATCGACTTCGGACGCAGTTGAACCGGCTCACCCATGTGCGTCGAAGAAATCGACAGCAACTCATCCGCTCGCACGTTCGAGGATGCGTCGATGTCAATCCCCGGCACATAGCTGCTTTCAATATACCCCATTCGCAAGTCTTGCTGGAATCTGGCAATGACTTGCGCCCCTTCAACTTTGACGCCGCCGTAAAACTGCTGGAACCGCATTTGATGGCGCATGAGCGTCAGAGAGTCGCGCGGGCCGCCCTGGATCAGTATTAGTTCGCTGCGCGGATCGGTCATCCCGAATATGTCCTTGTTGTCTTCCAGGAAGCGATAGACCGCTTCCATCCCCGCCTCCTTGGAGGGATCGCGAATCCGGTCGGACAGGTACCCCGTGGCCGATCGCGCGACGCCGAGTTCATCGAAGTGTACGTTGCTGAACTCGTATTTTTGCCGAAACACCTCAATCCGTCGCTCGCGCGGCTCCTGACAAAACCCGGTGGCGCCTGTAATCCAATTGACCAGTATTGTCATTACGCCAACTGCAAGAGCGCCGCGTCCCAACAGTGCTGACACCATTTGCATGGTCGACTCCTCCCACTAAACTCAGCTTATGCTGCCGTACTCGCCCATCTGGCAGGTCGGAACTGAAACTGACAAGCCCTCGTGAGTCCGTACCGACAGATTCGTTGTTTATTCCCATAAATCCATCGAACGCACATGTCGTGTCAGGCCGTGTGCTTCAATCGTTGAGAATCAGTAAAACTGGGCTGGGCGATGGACGCAGGGGGAATTATCTCACAAACCGCTCCGACAAACCCTCGTAAAGCGGAGCAATCAGGGAACATGCCGCAGCGGAAGTGCCCCGTTTCCGCACAGCACAAAAAACCCCCGATCCGCCTGCGCGGATCGGGGGTTTAGCGTTCTATGCGTTAACTCTTAGAGTTTGCGCACGTTCGCGGCTTGCGGTCCCTTCGGGCCCTGCACGATGTCAAACTGCACCTGCATGCCCTCGGCGAGGGAACGGAAACCATCGGCCTGAATTGCGGAGTAGTGAACGAACACGTCGTCGCCATCCTCACGCTCGATGAAACCGAAACCCTTGCTGTCGTTGAACCACTTGACGGTACCTTCCGCCATGATCCACTTCCTTTGTTACCGGGACAAAACGGTGTCCCACGTCCGTTGGCCCCTATGGCCGATGAAACAAGTCGTTCTTTTCTTCAGATTGTCCTGGGATTGTGTTCCGTGGCCGTTCTTGAGAAAAGTCCTACTGTTTCGTTCTACCAATCCATAAGATCGGCACCCCCTATACATTCGTCCAGCGCTTTTTGTTCCCTTTTTTTGAGAATTGATCCGGGCTGATCCAATCCGAGGGAGGCCGCCGGGCCGGGAAATCAGTTACCACTGCCCTCCCCATCAGCACAATTCTGGCCGAGGAATTGATCCAGTTCGACCAGACGGTACTGAGGGGACGCCTCGATCGCATGTCGGATGATCGGCACGTGGCCGGCCCCGATGATCAGCAGCAGACGCTCGCCCGGTCCCTCGGTGAGTCGCGTCAGATTGGCAAAGATCCGGAGGTTGCGGTTGTACCACCCTGTCTTGGCATCGGCACCGGGGTACTCATCCCCGAACCCGGCCTTGAACGTGCCGATCAGGTAATGCCCATGCCCCACCGCGAGACGGTCGGGAACATTGATCTGAAGAAATGTCTCAATGAGCGACTGTTGCGCCTTTTGTCGATCTTCGTACTCGTACAGCGACTCATAGAACTCCTCCCACGGCGCCTCAACGCTGTCAAGCAGTGTGTCCTGACCGTGCTCGACCGCATATTCCCACGGGTTGACGAACGGCTGGTACCAGCGCGCCTTCGCATCGACGGGATACACGCGGTCGTGCCCGTTGCCACGCGCCAGACGAAATCCCAGTTGGTAGATCTCGTTGGCCGGCAAGTCGAACTTGTCTGCGAGGTAGGAATCGTATTCGGATTTCAGTTTCTCTGCACGGTCGGCGTGAGCCTCCACGGCAATCTTCGTCGGGTGATAGTTCGACAGGCAACGCACGATTTCCCGGATCTCTGACTGACGCGACACCGACATGATGTCCACATCGTATTGCGGTTTATAGCCGTCGAGACCCGCGTCCTTGAAGTGGAAGACCCCTAGCACCAAAACGTCCGCCAGAGGCTCTGGCGGTGTCGGGGGCTGTGCCGCCGCTACTTCAACGCCGATGCAAATGACGGTCGTGACCGATGCGACAGTCGCCGACAACAGCAGGGGTGCGATCAAAGCAGGGAGCAACTTTCTCATAGCAGCTCCCCTGAGGGGAAGATTGAGTTGCTGGTTACCGCGCATGTGACCTTCCTACCCGCGATTGACAACCGGCAGTTTGCTCCTCCTTTCTACAATTCAACGGGCGTCGATGTTGAGTTATCGGGATATGGTGCAGTCGCACGCATGCGGCCCCGCATGGAAGCCCATTGCCACGGTGTGCGCTAAGTAGTCGATCGAGATACACCATTCCTTCCGTGTCGTACATCCCGAGGGCCGACAGCGTAGCGACAATCGGGTCGTGCGGGTCAATCGCGGAGCATGTGCGGGACTGCGATGCCGCGTCGCATGCTCGTGTGATGCTGCCGATGCGATTGTGGCATCCCCGCCTGCGAGTGTCAAGCGGTTTGCTGTGCTGCCGATTGGTGAAACGACCGTGTCAATCCGTCGTCATTGCCGATAGGAACTTCGCCAGATTCGGCCCGCGATCGAGTACGTTGACTACTTCGATCACTCGATCCTGACCGCCTCGATCAAGCACATCGTTGGTGAGGGCACGGAACTTCTCTTCGAGATCCGCGTCGGACATCGGATTCTGCGGGTATCCGCGCGGGAAATCGACATCCTTTCTGACCGTTTTCCCATTCGCGGTCGTAATCTCGACGCCGGCCCACTTCTTCGCCGGAAACTGCCGTTCAAACTCCGGATCCACGACGACTTCGATTTTTTGCAGAAGCGCACGCAGCTCCGGGTCGTGGATGCGGTCATGTGTGAACTGCAGCGGCGTGACCATCCGGTCGGCGATGGCGACACCGATCACATAGGGGAGCGAGTGGTCGGCGGTCTCTTTGGTTTCCGGAACGTACTTTGTCGGATCGGCGAGGATGTCTTTTGCGCGGGCGATCGTTCGCACACGCACTATGGTTACATCCTCCGCTTTGATGTCGTGCTGTTTGACCAGATCGAGCGTGCCGGAAATCGACGAGTGTGTCAGCGCCTCGGTCGGAAACGCCTTGAATGCGCAACGTCCGATCCGCCATGACTCGCCCAGCCCGTCGGTCAGTCGGCCCATGTCCCAGTCGGGGCCGAGTAGTTGGCAAAACCCTTCTTTGCCTTCAATGATCAATTCGGTCCCGATGTATCCATTCTGCGCAAGGCGCGCCGCCATGACCCCCGAGGCAGTCGCCATCGGATCGACCGTGTTTTTCATCATCGTCAGTTTCCCGGCCGCCACCGCGCCCATGGTCATGTTGTGGCAGGTCGAGATGCCGACGGCATTGACGATCTGATCCTCCGTCAGCCCCATCATGTATCCCGCCACGACCGGCGAGGCCATCTGGGTGAGTGAGGCATGGTGCCAGCCGCGCTCACGTATGCCGGGAATGCCCCATTCGCACAGTCGCATCTCCAGCTCGTAGGCAAGAACGATCCCCGCGATCACATCCTTGCCGCTTCTGCCGTACTGCTCAGCGCAGGTTGTCGCCGCCGGGATCAGGTCGGATGGATGCGAGGGATCGGCCTCCCAGTAGATGTCATTGTAGTCCATCACGCGGATCGCCAGCGCGTTCATCAGTGTTGCCCAGTAGGCATTGGTCTTCGTGCCCGCGCTCCAGACCGTGGCTTCGGCATTGCCGCCGAATGCCGACAACGTGTGATGCATGATTTCGATGTCTTCATGATGAAATCCGCCGAGCGCACAGCCGCAGGAATCCAACAGAAAGCGTTTGGCGTGTCTGACCGAGTCGGGGTCAATCTGCTCGTACTTCAGAGATCGCGCAAACCGCGCCCACCGGCGGGCAATGCTCATCTGGGGAGTGGACATCGGGTCTCCAAGGGGTTGTCGGCGCTTGACTTGGCCATTGACGCCCAAGCGTCCGCAGAGAATCGCGCAAACTCCGCCCAAACGCAAGCGGCTCCGTCGCTCAAATTGTGCGCGGGGTTGTCGAAAATAGGTATGAGTGCCCTGTCGCAGCGGAGTCGGCCATGCGCATGATCAATGTACCCATGATCCTGTCAAGACTGGTCGTGCTGGGCATCTTGGGACTGTTTCTGTATCCCTTCATGCCCGCCAAGCAGAAATGGCAATTGCAGGCAGCGTTCGGCAGCAAAACCGCCGACTCGCTGCTATGGGAATACTACCGTCCGCCGGTCGTGGGGGCGATGCAGTTTGCTCTCGAATTCCCATTTGCAATTCGTGCGGCCGATGGCCGTGAACTGGCCAACCGCCGCGATGTCCGGTATGTCGAGCTGGGGGAGTCTCTGTGGCGACGAGGGGAGCAATGGGTTGTCCACCTGCGAAGGGATGCCGTCGACCGGCTGGCGAAACATCTCAAACAGAATCCCGGCACCGTGCTCCGGGTCGAACTCGACCAGGGCTGGGGTGCCGACTTCAAACTGGAAGAGGCGCAGTCACCACTCTACATCGACCCACGACTGTTCACCGATGAACCGGGCTCACTGGTCTATCAGGCCATCGAGGACTGGTACATCATTCCCTGATCGACCGACGACACCTCGCCACCGGTCGGGATTTGGTTGCGCATCATCGCGGTTCACCCCTTCTTGGATGACGGGACATTCCTCACGGAGGGCTCATGGTACGCGGCATACTGGCAGTGTTTGTCGGACTGATCGCGATCTTTGTCAGCGTCTATTTCATGACGGGGGCGCTGACCATCGCGTTCGGTCTGGACCCGATGACCACACAGACCCCGCCAGGGCTGTATCTCTTCTTCAATATACTCCTCGGGATGGTATGCGCCGTCTTCGGTGGCTATGCCGCCGGGCTCGTGGCCCGGCGCGACGAGGTTCGCCATGCGATGTATGTCGCAGCAGTGGGGCTCATCCTGGGGCTGGTCTCGTTGGCGATGCCCGCTGAGGGACAACCGATCTGGTATCTTCTGATAACGATCCTGACCATGCCTCCCGCGGTCGTATTCGGCGGCTGGGTGCGAATGCGACAAGCGCGACATGATCGGCCCGCACCGACGACTGCCCCGGAATCTGCCTGATCGGACGTACGACTCCATTGCAGCGGCGTCCAACCCCTGTCAGACCTTAGCGCGTCGTTAAGTCGACGTCACCGTAGGCCGTGGGAAAGTAGAATGTGTTAAGATGCACATTCTCGACCCGCGCGCCGACCACGCCCGCCAGATCGCCGATTAGGAATATCTTCGTCTGTCCCGAGCCGATGGTCATGACGCGCGAAACCATGAAGTTCTCGTTGACGTGCCCCGTCGGCGAAGCCGACAGGACCGAAAACTTCGCTGAGTAGTTGATGTCGTGCGCCGTGCGAAGGGTCGAAATCGACACGGTCGAGTAAGTGTCGCCCGAGCCGGAAGTGTGGAACTTATAGAACCAGCCGTTGGCCATCACGACCATGTACCCGCCTTTGGGTACCGTAATCACGGCCGAATCAATCACCGACACGGTCGTACTGAGGCTTTTGAGAGCATTGAATGTGTGCGCGATTCCCGGTTCGTCGACCAGACGGTTCGCGGGAATCGATTCCAGTTCGATTTCGGTTGAATCGATGGCGCCCTGTGGCAACCGCGCCTCCGAGAGCGTGCCGATGATCAGCTCGCTGGCGCTGATTGTCTTTGGGTGATGGGCATCGGGAATGGCGGCATGCAAGGCGATATCGTTGTCGATCTCCGCCGATTCCTCCAGTTCCAACGGCAGGTAGCCGCCGACTTTGTCAGCGTCGTGCGACCGCCAGGCATAGGGAACCATCACCAGCCGCGAACGCGGAACGAGCGGATCGGAGCTCTCCGGTTCAATCTCCAAGTAGATGCTGTCCAGATAGAATACGAACTCGGGTATCGAATCCAGCGAACCTAAGAGGACGGCGAAGACCCCCGCGACGGTCGTGACCGAGTGTGTTTCCTCCCAGAGCAAAGTGCCCATGACCGGATCGTTGAAGAGCCGAAATCCGACATCATAGCTTGAGTCCGGAAGCGGACGTCCCGCTGTGTCCGCCAGCCGCCCTTGATAATTCAGGAGCCGTGGCACATCCCCTGCCGACGCCGTCGAAACTGACGTGGCGAGGACGACCGCTAACGCGGCGGCAGCCGATTTCACAGACATCAATGCGCTCCAAGGGCGGGTAAGATAACGCGTGACTCTTCCAGCCATAATCACTCTGTTTTGAGCGCCGGTGTCAAGACCACCGACGGCCCGCCGCCTCTTGACTGTTATCGGCAATTGGGGTAGGGTGCACCAACACACCGGCTCCGGACAAGCGCGTGCTTCGGCGTGTCCGGATGTCAGAGAGAATGGGTGATGACCGACGATGTCCGGTTTGACTGGTCCCAGTTTCGACTGGGAATCTACATTCAGAACAGCCCGGAGCATCTGTACCGTCTCTGGACCACGCCGTCGGGGCTGATTCGCTGGTTTCTGCGCACGGCGGCATTTGCCGCCGCCGACGGTCCGCCAAAAACACCCGCGAAGGCCAAATCATTGCCGCCATACGGTACCCTCAAGTGCCGTCACGATGATGACCCGTGCGGGATCGGCGATCGCTACCGTTGGGAGTGGTACTACGACGGCGGAATCAGCGGCGAGGGCTGGATCATCGACGTGCGCCCACCCACTCGTCTGGAGTTCACATTCGGGGACCGCATGGAAGTGACCGTCTCCATCCGCAAGCAGGGCAGTTACTCCGAAGTGGACTTGCGTCAGCACGGCATTCCGGTCAACGCTCGCGCGCGGCACGAGCTGCACATGGGATGCCGCCAGGCATGGACGTTTTTTCTCGCCAATCTCAAGTCGGTGGCTGAGGGTGGCCTGGATTTGCGCGAAACGGAACGCGGCAAGAGCAAACAACTGCATCTGGTCAACATCTGAGCGGCGGCATCGGGGCACCGGATCGCGATCGTGCCCGAAGTAGTGCTTGGGGCCCTAACATCACTGCCGTATCATGCGATCTCCGTGTCGCCGGCAACGATTGCAGACTGCGGACGAGGCGACCATCTAACTTCAAATCAGGAGGGGATTAAACGTGAAATCCCATCGTATGGTTTGGCTGGCGGGGGCAATGCTGATGCTCTGGGGGTGCGGCCAGAGCGAGACACCGCCGCCGCAGCAACAATCGCAACAGCCCGCACAGCAGCCGCCACAGGGCGAGGCACTGGCCGATTCGGCAGCGGACGGCATCCCGCAGTTGACGGGGGACACCGTCACCACACCATCGGGACTGAAGTACATCGAGATGACCGAGGGGACCGGTGGCATGCCGCAGGCCGGGCAAATGGTTGTCGTCCACTACACAGGGTGGCTGACCGATGGCACGATGTTCGATTCCTCCCGTAAGAAAGGACAGCCCTACTCCTTCCCACTCGGACAAGGCCGGGTGATCAAGGGCTGGGATGAGGGGATTGCTTTGATGAAGGTCGGGGAACGTCGCCTTCTGATCATTCCCTACGATCTGGCCTATGGCGAAGCTGGCCGTCTGCCGCGCATTCCCCAGCGGGCGACACTGGTCTTCGATGTCGAGTTGCTCGAAGTGAGGACATCCGGTTAGGCCCGTCTCGGGGTTTGTATATGAACGAACCGATCATCGCGCAGAAGCAGCCATATGTCCGCGACGAAACTGCACGGACCGTGAAGTGGTGTGCCTGCGGTCGTTCCGCCGACCAGCCGTACTGCGACGGATCGCACAAGGGGTCGGAGCATCGGCCCCTGGTGATCGAGTTGGCCGAGGGCAGGACAGTGTCGTGGTGCGGCTGCAAACACTCAGGAAACAAGCCGTTCTGCGACGGCACACACCGTTCGCTTTGAGCGTCGTGAAGGTTTGACGTTGGCCGCCCGACGCCCGTGCGTCGGGCGGTCTTTTGTGTTATCTTGGCGCCGCCCCATTCCACCCGGAATGGCAGACAAAAGCCATGGTCAGAGACAGACTCACGCTCCGGGCCGCGACGGGCTTTCTTTTCGCGACATTGTTGGCGGGTTACATGTCCTCGTGCGGTGGCGACGGCAATGGTCCCAGCGGTCAGGGTTCGGTCGAAGGCGTCGTATATCTCCCATTCGATCTGACCGCGGGGCTGCTTCCCGCCTCGTCGGCGACCGTCCGACTCAGCGGCGGCGACTATTCGATGCAGGTCGTGACCGGCGCCGATGGCGCGTTTGCATTCGCCGATGCGCCGGCGCGTGAACTGATGCTCACGGCCGACTTTGGATCGTGCGGCAGCGCCGCCTCGATGACCATCGAGATCGTTGCCGATGAGACCCTGTCGCAGGACATTGTCCTGTCACCGTCCGATCCCGGCAACTGCATCGATCTTCCATACGCCGGCGCGGCACGCATGGTAGTCGATGAGACCAACAACACCGGATTGCTGCTGTATGACACGCAGTTTCGCCCCAAGCCGTTGCTGGTGCGACTCGATCTGGCCAGTGGTGAGGCGAAAGTCGCGGAACTCTCGGATGTGACCAATGTGTTCGACATCGAGCTGGTCAGTTCCGACCTGGCTGTGGTGAATTGCCAGGTGGGAGTGACGTTCGGGCTGCGCTTCTTCGACGTTACGACCCTGCAGGCCGACGGAGCAGACATTCCGTATCACAACTCCCAGGGCGCGAGCATCATCCATCCGGGACGGATTGCGCTGGATGCGAGCCACTCGACCGTGTTTGCGACCCACGCCTACCGTCCCGGCGGGGCACTGGTCGGCGGGGTCTATGCCATATCGGTCGCCTCGCGATCGCTGATTGATGCCGATCTGATCTCCGGCGATGGGAAACCGGGTTTCGACAATGAGCTCGTCGCCGGTGCGATGGTGTGGCCCTACAACGTTGCGTTCGATCCCGACGCCGCACTGGCCGGGGAGATTCTGGTCGGCAACCGGCAGGGGACATTTGTCACGGCCATCGATTGGTCGCGCTGGGGGACATTCAACCGCGATGCCGGACTCTCGATCCCGACGACCGGTGTGCGACAGATCGAGATGGACCCGGACGTGACCGGGTTCGGAGTTGTTTTCTGGGATTTTGCCGGTGGCTTCGGTGTGGGAGCATCGGCCCCCACCCCGATCCTATCATACGAATCCGGCAGTTCAGGATCGGCGCTGACGTATACCGAATCGGGCCGCGATCTGCGGTCGGGAGATCACATTCTGACGATCATACCAGAGAGGCAAAGCTGGTTTACGATTGTCTACGATCCGTCCAGTCCCTTTCCTGATCGTCATCATGCGATCGAGCAGCGAAGTCTGACCACGCTGGGTCCGATCATGCGGTTCAACACCAGTCGTTCAACTGAACCGCCGCTGATTGCGCGGGCATTCGGCATCAACGCCACGACGGGACGCATCTACGTCGGCTATCAGGCCCTCGCGGTTCTCGAAGTGTTCAGTATACAGTAATGGGGTTTATGCCACAGGAATTCGGGGGGTGCTTCAGAACGGAGGAGGCATGACGGCGACAGGGAGTTCGCTGGCCGTACTGGTTGGAACGCGCAAGGGTGGATTCATCTTCCGCGGAGGCATTGATCGCAGAAGCTGGACAGCCGATGAGCCGTTTTCGAAGGGAAATCAAGTGCATCATGTTGCGGCCGACGATCGCAGCGGACGTTGGTTTGCCGCTGTGTCATCGGAGATCTGGGGGTCGGCGCTATGGGTTTCCGACGATCGGGGACGCAACTGGAGCGAAATCAAAACGCCACCGCGGTTTGCCGACGGTGACGAACGTTCGCTGAAGAAGATTTGGAATATCAGACCGGGCCGCCCTGCCGAGAAAGACGTCATCTACGCCGGAGTCGAGCCGGCCGCGCTGTTCCGATCTGCCGACAACGGTGAGACGTGGACGGAAATAGAATCGCTTGGAAAGCACGAAACGCGGGATAAGTGGTTTCCCGGTGCCGGGGGCCTGATCGCGCACTCCATCGTTCTGCACCCTTCTATTCCGAACCGCATGTGGGTGGCAATTTCCGCCGCCGGGACATTTCGCACCGATGACGGCGGCAAATCGTGGGTGCCCAGGAACAAGGGTGTGCGCGCGGATTTTCTGCCCGATCCGTTCCCACCGGTGGGCCAATGCGTGCACAAGCTGGTTGCCCACCCAAAACATCCTGATGTTCTGTTTCAACAGAATCACTGCGGCGTCTATCGATCCGACAACGGTGGGGATGACTGGGTTGATCTGTGCGACAATCTCCCGGCCCGCTTCGGATTCCCGATGGCGGTCCATCCGCACAAGCCGCAGACCGTCTATGTCATCCCCGAAGAGTCCGACCAGGCCCGCGTCACCGTCGGCGGGCGCCTGGCAGTGTGGCGCTCCGATGATGGCGGTGCGGCCTGGCGCGAACTCAACAAAGGTCTCCCCTCCCGGGGGTCGTACCAGAACGTCCTGCGCGAAGCGATGGCGGTCGATCAACAGCCGACCGCGGGAATCTACTTCGGCACGGCCACGGGGCAGTTGTGCGGATCACTCGACGAAGGGGAAAGCTGGCAGGTGATCGCCGAGTGGCTGCCGCCGATCTACTCGGTCGAAGTCGCCACGTATTAGCCCTATCCCCCGGAGATGGCGGGCATCACGGTGACGATGTCTCCATCAGTTAGCGGGGCGTTGGCCACCCCCAACACGCGCACCAGCCGCTTGTTGACAAACACGTTGACATGGACCCGCAGTTCACCGGGCTCCGTGAAGATGCGCTCGTACGCGCGCGGGTGGAGCGCCTTCAACGCGGCAAACAACTCACGCAGCGAACCCGCCTCGACGGTTATTTCCTGCGCACCGTCGGCGTATTCCCACAATTGCCGCGGCAGTCGGATGGTGATCATGGCGGGATGGGATACTTAGGCAGCTGCCTAAATCGATCTGCGGCGGTACTGAGCTATATCTTTTGAACTCACCTCTTCGGAGGGGACAAGGCGGTAATGCTTTTCACTGACGACCTTGAGACCTTCCTGAGACTCTTCCAGTTCAATCATCGCTATCAAATCGCTGCTCATGAATTGCGCGGCAATCGGTCGACAGATCAGCCCTCCAAACTTCTCAGCGCACAGGGCGACGTCCTGCTCGACTTGGACAATTCCCAGAGTGTCCTTGCCGCCCTTGGCCTGAATGGGGAATACGTAGTGGGCGCCCCGTTTGTCGACGCCGACATAGATCTCGTCTGTCTCAACCTGGCCCATGCCTGCTACCGTCGTTCTTAGATGGCTCTGGAGCGAATAGCATGCGACCCCACTGAAAATATCGACAAGACGATTGTAACGAATTTTAGCAAGCAATGCCTGCTCGTCAGTCATACTGTACATCGAGATAACGCCCGGAGTCGAGTCGGGCACCTTTGTCACTGCGAGGTTGGTGGCGGGTCTGATCCGTGCGAAAGAGGTCAGAACGAATCTGTATTTGCTTTGCCCTGCGGCCCGAATGATCCAGTCCATCCCCTTTGGGGCCAGACTCTGAATCGATTCCGGAAGTTGTGTGCGGTATCTGAATGCATAGATCACATCGCCGAGATTCTTCGGCAGTTGCAGCTCAAGTTTCTTGGCCGCCTGCTCTAAATCCTCACGTGCGAATGCGACTTCAGTGGCGTCCTGCGCATAATGTCTCTGAAATACATGCTCCAGCAATCGCTCATATCGGTTTGGCTTCTTTGAAGGCATTGCGATCACCAGTAGTCTTGGCGGTCAGCGCGGTTGTCGCCGCTTCGGCTTTCTTCCATTCCAGCGTAGAATGAGAACCTCTTCGCGGAGCATTTCGCCTGTTGCGGTCGCGATCCGTGTTCTGAATAACTCCAGATCCTCTACAACATATCCCAATGACTCCGCGATTTCCCCAAGGAGTTCTCCGGTTCTGATCATCACCCGGAGGTATGATGCTTGGTCTCCGACCACGTAGGCCAGCCGTGCCCCGGGCCGCAATACCCGCCTCAGGTCGGCGAAATGCCGCGCCATTCCACCAAAGTAGAGTTGTGCGACCCTTGCGTAGAGTCTCTCAAAACCGGATGTTTTTCCCATGGAAACGCGGCGCCGCTCGATTTCTCGCGCAATCCTCATGATTCTCCGATTACCCGATACCAAGCTGTCGTCATCATCGCCCTTGTAGACACCCCGGGTATTAGACCTGACCAAGTTCCTTTTGAGCGATCGTAGTTCGTCTCGATTGCGGACGAATCCGAGAAAGGCCGACTCGAGACGGGTAGTACGTGTGTAGTCCTTCTCGTTGGGGTACGGGGGAGACGTGATCACCGAGTCGATCGATTCCGCCGGGAAGAGTTCAGACGCGCATCGCGCGTCGGCCAGATGAATTTCACACTTCACCGATGCAAGGGGATTGATATGTCCCAAGTCGTCCGTCATGACTCGGACAGACTCGATCCACGGATCGATGACAGGCGTGTCTTCCTTGATTCTGCCGATTCCGACCTCAGGCCCAAACCGGAGATTGCCATAGTTGGCGACAAGACACTTGGCGACCGCCAGTCGCTCACAAGCTTCAAATTTCCCGGCCCCAGACTGACGGATCTGGTCAAGCAAAGTCAGCGTCTTGTGCTCCGGATAGGGGCTGATCGAGTTTGTCAGCAGTAGCTTTCGTGTGTCCGGCGGCAGGCGGCGAAGCTCAATCTCTTTTGGCTGCGTTGCCCCTTCGAACAAAGGAAGGAGGCTGTCTCGGATACCCTGGCGGGATAGCTCATCCCGCGTAGCATCAGCTACGAGCTCTGCTTGCGTCCTTAGCTCCAGCGGATCGACATCCCAGTCGGTTTTGACCGCGCTCGCAAACTGCGCCAATGGATTCGCTTCAATTCCGACCGAGTCGATGCCTAGCTTCTTGGCTTCTACGAGAGTGGTTCCGGTGCCACAGAATGGGTCCAAGAGCCGCGATCCTTGCCCAAGACCGAAGCGCTCGGCATAATAGCGAACCAGATGAGGGGGGTAGGATAGGACAAAGCGGTACCAATCATGTACTGCACGATCAGCGGGAAGCAGGCGATTGACGCTCCCGTTTGTAGGCTGCGCCCGAATAGTTCCCGTCTTCCCAAACATGGTCGGGGGAGTGTATGTCTGAAGTGATCTCATAGTCCGAAGGCGGAGTGCCAGCGCCCGCATTGTCAGATAGCGGAACGATTCAGGGTAGTCAATCACATTGAGCACCCCCGGATCATGACTTCAGCGCCTTGATTGTCTCGGCATAATCCTCAGTCCCGAACAGCCCCGACCCGACGACGAGGACATCCGCGCCGGCCTCGATTACCCGCCGATACGTCTTCAGGTTGATCCCCCCGTCGACCTCCAGCAGGCAATCGGCGCCCGATTGGTCGATGGCCCGGCGGGCGGCGGCGATTTTCTCGGTGACCGATTCAATATATGTCTGCCCGGCAAATCCTGGGAATACCGACATCACCAAGAGCAGGTCGAGTGCGCTGAGATAGGGCGTCACCCTCTCCAGAGGCGTGTCGGGATTGAGGGTCAGCCCGGCTTTTACTCCCAGGCCCCTCAGGCGCTTGATGAGTGCCCTCGGATCAGGGACTGCCTCGATATGAAAAGTGACCAAGTCAGCACCCTGCTTGGCGAAGGCCTCTGCATACCGTCCTGGGTCGGTCAGCATCAGGTGAACATCGAGGAATGCGTCGGTGGCACGGTCGAACACCCCGGCGATCTCCGGGCCGAAGGAGATATTCGGCACAAAGTGGCCATCCATGATGTCCAGGTGCAGCCAGTCGGCGCCTGCGACGACGACCTCCTGCGCTTCCATCGCGGCATAGGAGAAATCGCAGGCCAAAACCGATGCGGCGATTTTGATCATTCTGCCACTCCCATTCGCGTCGGGGTACCCCTGCCCCTCGCAGAACCCGTCGTATCGCCGCCTTGCCCCTCTAAAAAAATGCGTCTCCCATAGGGGGAAATGCGATTTTCTTCTTGCCAGCCATTGCAAAGGGGATGATGCTTCCCTCTCGGAGGAAGGCAATGGGCCGCCATAACGCGGCGAGGGGACGCTGCTGCCACAGGGGGTGTGCTCACTGGCGCAGCAAGGGGATGATCGAAACGCCATCGTCGAGACTCATTCGGACGTGTGTGTTCGCCTGCGAGTCGGCACGGACACGCTTTTCTCATAGGATCGTTCACGACATTAACCAGGGGCATTACCAACACTCAACGCTACCGGGAGGTCGTCATGCCGGCAAAGAAGAAGACGACGAGAAAGAAAGCAACAACGCGTCGTAAACCAGCGCGCAAGAAAACCACCAAGAAGCGCGCCGCCAAGAAGACCGCGAAGCGCAAACCGGCGCGGAAGAAAGCAGCCAAAAAGTCCGCGCGCAAGGCCAAGGGTCGCAAGAAAGCCGCCCCGAAGAAGGCCAAGTCGAAGCGCAAACCGAATGCTGCATTCATGAAACCGATGCAGCCGTCGGCAATGCTTTCGGCCGTCGTGGGCGCCAAGGCGATTCCGCGCACCGAGGTCACCAAAAAGCTGTGGGCCTACATCAAGAAAAACGGCCTGCAGGACAAGACCAAACGCACGATGATCAACGCCGATCCCGCTCTGAAGGCGGTCTTCGGCGGTCGTACGAAGGTCTCGATGTTTGAGATGACCAAGCTGGTCTCCAAGCATCTGAAGGCGGCGTAGAACGCGCTGCGGCACCAAGCACAACGCCCCGGTGGCAGAGCCATCGGGGCGTTTCTCATTTGCGTTCGATTCTCTATTGCGCGGAATGCCGGCTACCGGTCAACCTCTCCCAATACGATGTCGAGTGAGCCGACGGTCGCGACCGCATCGGCGATGAGTACCGGCCGCTCCGAGGACTGCACGATCGCATTCAGCGCCGAGATCGCGGTAAAGCACGGCGAGCGAACCTTAACGCGCTGCGGCACATCGCTGCCGTCGGAGATGATATAGTAGCCCAGCTCTCCGCGCGGCGATTCCGTGCGAACGTAAGCGTCGCCCTTGGGCGGGCGCACCTTACGAGGGATGGCCTCGCGTACATCCCCTGGGGGCAACGCATCAAGCGCCTGATGGCAGATTCTGACCGATTCGGCCATTTCGTAAATGCGCACCATGTACCGGTCCCAGCACGATCCCAACGGTCCGAACTCGCTGGTCCCGGTGATGACGTTCCAGTCGAAACGATCATAGATCGAGTATGGATCATCGCGCCGCAGGTCCCAGTCCACACCGCAGGCACGCAGGTTGGGGCCGGTGACGCCGTAAGAGATTGCGACATCCCGGGGGAGGACGCCGACATCGGCCGTGCGCGCAATGAAAATGTGGTTATACGACAGCAGGTCGTTAAAATCCTTCAGTTTCGGCTCGAAATAGCGCAGAAACTGGCGACACTTGTCGGTCCACCCCTCGGGAAAATCGCGTGCCACACCACCGACCCAGATGTAGTTGTACAGCATGCGCGCGCCGCTGAGCCACTCGAATAAATCGAGAATCTTCTCCCGATCGCGGAAGGCCCACAGAAACGGCGTGAACGCCCCCATGTCGAGCCCGTAGGTGCCCAGTGCGACCAAGTGGCTGGCGATCCGTTGCATTTCGCAACAGATGACACGGACGTACTCGACACGCTCGGGGACTTTCAGGTCCATCAGGCGTTCGACCGCCACCGCAAACCCCATGTCCTGCGACATCGACGCCAGATAATCCATGCGGTCGGCGAACGGAAAGATCTCCGGATAGGGCAGGTTTTCGGCGTGCTTTTCAAAGCAGCGGTGCAGGTAGCCGATGTGCGGGCGGACGTCCAATACCGCCTCGCCGTCCATCGTCAGTTCCAGACGCAGCACACCGTGTGTGGACGGGTGCTGCGGCCCCATGTTGACCTTGTAGGTGTCGGTGATATATGCGCCGGAAAACTTCGGCGGGGCGCCGACGTTGATCAGCAGATCGTCATCGTCGATCTCGTAGCGCGGCGGCGCCTGCGGTGCAAAGACATCATCCATCGAAAGAGTGCGACCCTATGGGTTCTGCGTTGAGCCCAGCTCCGATTCGGGCATGTGAGTGAAGTGCTGCTTCGGATCCAGCAGAAACTGGTATCGTGAACGGAAACGCCGATCGCCCACAAAGTAGACATACACCCAACGGTGGTCCTGGGTGATGGTCTGCTGCGGCAGCGGCCATCCCTTGTCTCCGAGGGTGTACTCGCCCTCGGGGAGATTCGCCCACTCGTAAGTGATCAGACCGTTGCCGGTCGAATCGGCGACGATAAACCGAAACGCCATCGCGCGATTGACGCGCACATGGAACGACTCGGCAAAGTCCTGATCGGGCTGAGCCATCCCTCCGTGTTCCGATGCCGTCTGGATGACCAATGCAGTGTCGCGTTCGAACGGACGCAGTGTCGAGTAGTTGGGCGCCAGCCGCACGAACTCGGGATCCTCCTTGATCAAATACCCGTAGGAGCGTTCGAATAATTCCGATGACATGTTGTTGGCCGCAATCGACGGTGCGCCCGAGCCCGACGACCCATCGTTCCCCCCCGAACAACCCCAGCCGACAAGGGTCGCTGTGAGGGTGATGCCTGTCAGAATGCGCACCGTTGCGCCGTCGATTCTGTGTCTGATCATTTCCGCGATCTCCCGAATTAGACTTGCATCCCCACGGGACTGCCCTATGGATAAATGCCGATTGTCAGCGTCTTGCCGTCGACCGACGCCCGCAGCTTCTCGACCTCTTCCGGCGCGTAGGTTGCGTAGTGATGGATCAGGTTGCCGCGATTGTAGACGGAGTTCTCATACTCCTTGGTCATGTACAAACATTCGGTCGGGCACGGATCGGTGCACAACGAACAGTAGCAGCACTTGGCAAAATCGATATCGAAGCGCAGGACATGCAGCTTCTTTTTGTGTCCGTCGGAGGTCTCGCCCAAGTCTTCTTCCTTGCCCGCCTTGGCCGTCTCAATGGCAATGCAATCAACCGGGCAGACCCGTGCGCACTGCAGACACCCGATGCAATCCTCGATGAGGTTGAACAACTGCCCCTTGGCGCCGATCGGCAAATCCCATGTCTCATCGGGATACTGCAGCGTGACCGGTTTCTTCCACAGATGGAGGAAGGTGACGCGCAAACCGACCAGCAACGACCACATTCCGATCAGATGTCTTTTGACTGCACTCACGGTCGTATGCCCCTCGTATACCCGATCACATGCCGTCCAATTCCGGTTCCCTGATCTCCGGCGGATCGACACGCAGATCGCGGATGGTCCGGGAAATCCAATGTCCGCGGTCCGGGTCCTGACCTTCAGGGTACGGGACCCGCAATCCGCGATAGAATTCCTGGACCTTGTAGTCCTTGCGCAACGGCCATCCTTCCCAATCGTCGGGGCAGAGGATGCGCCGCAAGTCGGGATGGCCGTCGAAGACGATTCCCATCATGTCGTACGCTTCGCGTTCGTGCCAATCGGCCGTGCCGAACAGGTGTGACACCGTCGGCACATGCGGATGCTCGCGGTCAGAGAGTTCGACTTTGAGGGTGATCCTGTGCTTGTGCGCCATCGAGTGCAAATTGTAAGTAACTCCCAGCTTCTCTTTGTCATCGGTCGAGGAAAGACACATCAGCGATGCCAGCTCGATTCCCGGCTCATCGCGCAGCCACGCGCAGACCTCGGCGACCGCATCGGTCCGCACGACGCAGGAGGGATCGACGCCCTCCGCCTGCGGGCCGACGATCTCTCCAAACTGTGCTGCGAGTTTTTGGTGAATCTCCTGCGTCGTCATTGGTGTCTGATTCTCATGCGGCGGTCATCGGCGCGAGCTTCTTGCCCAGCAAGGCCTCACGTTTGACTTTCTCCTGCAGCATCATCAGCCCTTCCAACAGCGCCTCCGGTCGCGGCGGGCATCCCGCCACATAGACATCGACCGGCACCACCTGATCGACCCCTTTGAGCACGTGATACCCGTGCCGCCAGTACGGGCCGCCGCAGGTCGCGCACGATCCCATGGACACCACATACTTGGGTTCGGGCATCTGCTCGTACAGGCGCTTGATCCGCAGCGCCATTTTCAGCGTCACCGTCCCGGCAACAATCATCAAATCGGTCTGACGGGGAGAGGCACGCATGACCCCCATGCCGAAACGGTCGAAATCATAGCGCGCGGCGGCCGTGGCCATCATCTCGATGGCACAGCACGCCAGCCCGAAGGTCATCGGCCACAGCGACGACTGCCGCGCCCAGGCGAACACTTTGTCGATCGAGGTCACGATAACGTTATTGCCATGACGGCCCTCGAGCGGCAGCGTGTCTTCGGCCTTCTTGACGATCTTCCGTTCGGTCTCTGTCGTGCTCATAAGTCTCCGCGAATGGCCATCCTAAAGTATACAGGACTGATACGTCAATCAGGCCGCTCTGATTGCCTCTGCAGGCTTCAAATCGCTCGTGAAGCGCTTCTGAAGGGATTCCACGCCCTGTTTGGTCTGCTCCTCCCGCCCATTGAGTTCCAACAGTGTCCTGAGGTCCAAAACCATGCCATTTCGCGAGAGTGAGCCGATCTGCGTAATGCCGGTGTCCATGCGGATGGCATCCTCCGGACATGCCTCCACGCAGTATCCGCAAAAGACACAGCGGCCGATGTCGATATCGAAAGATTTTGGGCGCTTCTCGATGTCGGGGTCATCGACTTCTTCCGCCACGATCTGGATGCAGAATGCCGGACAGACGGTTTCGCACATCATGCAGGCGACACAACGTGGTGTGCCATCGGGACGCCGAGTCAGTCGGTGCAGACTCCGCAGTCGCGGGGCCGAGGGGCGGCGGAATTCCGGATACTGAAAGGTGGCCGCTCCGGGCTCGGTCTTGATCCCGAAGAGCGTCAGCGTGTGACGCCACAGATTCACGAAAAAGTGCCGTGCGGTCAATGCCAACCCCGATATCACAGCAGGCAGATAGATCCGTTCCCAAAACGTCAGTTCTCGCCGGCGCTCCGAGACATTCACCACGCGAACTGTGCGGGGCCGTTCGGCGGCAGCGGGGATCGTGTCTGCCGGTGTGGTGGTGATGTCCGTCATTCGATCCACAGTACCACGATGGCCGTGATGATGGTGTTAGCCAGCGACAATGGCAAAAGAACTTTCCAGCCCAGCGTCATCAACTGGTCAAAGCGAAAGCGGGGCAAGGTCCAGCGAATCAGCATTTGAAACCAGCAGAAAAACGCAACCTTTGCAATGAACGAAGTCACGCGCAGGCCCTCGACCGCCCAATTGCCCATGGGGATTGTCCCGCCCCACGGAAAGGAGAAGCCGGCGTCGACGAGATAAGGCACCTGCCAACCGCCGAAGAACAGCGTGGTCACGACCGCCGAGACCAGAATCGTCTCGATGAAATCCGCGAACATGAACATGCCGAACTTCATCGAGGAGTATTCGACAAAGAATCCAATGATTTCTGACTCCCCCTCGGGAATGTCAAAGGGGATTCGTTTGGTCTCGGCGATGCCGGCGATGAGGAAGAGGACAAAGCCGACCGGCTGCAGCAACACACCCCACATCGGTAGAAATCCGAACAGCAGTTGTCCCTGTGCCTCGACGATCTGAGTGAGCGAGAGAGACTGATACACCATCAGAGCCCCGACCAGTGTCAGGCCGATTGTGATCTCATACGACAGCATCTGCGCCGAGGCGCGGATTCCGCCCAGCAGCGCATAGTTGTTGTTCGATGACCAGCCCGCCAGCACCACCCCGTAGACGCCGACCGAGAGCATCGCAAAGATAAAGAGCATACCAACTTCGCTGTCGAAAACGTGGAGCCCCACCCGTTGCCCGCCAATCGAGATGGCATGGCCGAACGGGATCACCGCAAACGCCAGCATGACAAAGAACAACGAGAGCACCGGCGCCAGACCATGCAGAAACCGGTGCGGAGTGTCGGGGACAAAGTCTTCCTTCGTGAACATCTTCACCGAATCGGCGATGATGTGGAACAGCCCCCACAGTCGCAGTCCGAGAATGCTGGCGCGATTGGCCCCGATGCGATCCTGCATTACGGCCGACTGCTTACGCTCGACCCAGGTCAGGATCGCTGCCAGCGTCATCACGAATCCGATGATGAAGACGGTCTTCCCGATTACCAGACTGATGGCCAATGTCGCGCTCATGATTGGTTACGATGCCACCGCTTCGGCTTTCCTGTGCGCGGGATTGGTTCCCCATTGTCCGAGTGAATCGTAAGAGAGCCCGGCGAAGTACGAAACTGCTCCCGCCAATTCAGCGAAGCATTCTTCCGCCTGACGCGGCGCAGCCGGTTGTTCCCAGCGCTGCGCGAGGTCAGAGAGGATTTCCAGCAGCGTCCGACTCTCCCCCAGTTCAGGAATGGCACGTGCGAAACGCTGCACGTGGCCGAGGAAGTTGCAAATCGTGCCGTCGGTCTCGGCATACGTGCACATCGGCAGCGCGATTGTGGCACAGTCGGTAATGGCCGACTGATGCGATTGGATCGCAACGATCGATGCCGTGCCGGCGAACGCCTCGTGCAGGAAGTCGGAAGCAAATCGTCGTTCCAGGCCGCCCCCGATGACGATTAACGATTGGAATTCTCGCTCCTTTGCACTGTTGAGGACGTCCTTCACCGTGATCGCCCGTATTCCCTCGTCTTTCAGAATCTCTCCGGCGCCGAAGGAATTCGGAAACGTATCGGCGCGCCGCAGCAGATCGTCATCGATGCCCTCGGGATCGGCAGGGCACACATGAGCAATCGTGGCGATCTTCAATCCGCGGGCCAAGAGCTTGCGCACCGCCCACAACTCCTCGTTCGACAACGCCGGTGTCGCGATGACCGCCGTCGAGTCGGGATCGCTATTGGCCACGATGTCATCGGCGCGAGCCAATGCCGCTGCCCAATCGACGTGTTCTTGTGCGCCGGCGGATGCGAACACGGGATGGAGAAGTCGGCCGTCGCCTTCAATCTGCTTGTATGAGTAGCGTCCGGCGTCGCACATCCAGTACCCGTTGACCGCCGGATTAAAACGCGGCTTGTAGCGCGCGACCAGCTTACCGTCGTTGTGATGCGGCCGGTGGCGATTGGTGTGAATCTCGATCGCGCAGTTGCGCGCGCAGCCGTGGCACACCGAGGGCGTCGCCTCCAGATACCACACACGCACCTTGAAACGGAAGTCGCGGTCGGTCAGGGCGCCGACCGGACAGATGTCGGCCAGACAACCGGAGTAGGCGTTGTCGACATTCGCGCTTTGGACGGGCAGCAGCTCCGAATGGACACCGCGTTCGAAGATTCCCAGTTCGTGCGTATGGGTCACGTCGTCGACAAAGCGCGTGCAGCGGGAGCACAGAATGCAGCGTTCGGAGTCAAGGATGATGTGTGGGCCGACCGGAAGCGCTTTGTGCTTTTTGTGTTTGTCCTCCAGGAGCGTCGAGTCGTAGCGTCCAAACTGCATGTAGAATTCCTGCAGTTTGCACTCGCCCGCTTGATCGCATACCGGACAGTCCAACGGATGGTTCGCCAACAGGAACTCGAGGATCGCCTGACGCGCCACCGTGACCTCGTTGTCGGTCGTGCTGACGACCAGGCCATCGGTCGCCGGCGTGTAGCAGGCGATCTGCAGCTTTGGCGCTTTCTCAACCTTGACCAGACACATCCGGCAGGAGCCGGCGACCGACAGTCCGGGATGGTAGCAGTAGTGCGGGATGAAGATGCCGAGACGGTTTGCGGCCTCGATGACCGAGGTCCCAAGCGGGACTTCAATCGCGCGGCCGTCGATGGTGACTGTAGGCAAGTGCGCCGTCCCCCGGTTAGGCGATTGCGTCTGTGCGGATTTAAGCCGCAGGCCGTCTAACTCAGCCCGCCGTCGATCAGGCAACCTCGGAGGTGTAGTTGGCCGGAGTACCCAGCCCCGCGAATTTCTCGTACTGCGCATCGTACTCGGCAATCGGCACCATGTCGATCGTCTCCCACGGGCAGTTTTTCTCGCAGAGACGACAGCCGATGCACAGATCATCGACCACGCGCACGGTCTGGCCAAATTGCGGGTTTTTCGAATCGGGACCGGGGACCGGGACAATGCACTCCGGCACCGGACAAAAATCGATGCACACCTCGCAACCGGTGCATCCTTCCTCGATGATCACCGCCATCAGTTTGGGGCGCTTCTTTGCGCCTTTTGCCGCCGTTTCAGCCATGTGCCATCCTGACTCGCTTGGCCATCAAATAGTACGCCCGTGTGCCAATCCGTTTGTATGTTTCGGCCCGATCTCGCACTGCACCGCAGACGGCACTGATGCTCCCGCACCGACCGGAGCGGAAGCTCCAATATAAGTCGGTCGTATTGCTTGCGGGGGATGTTCTGCGCCTTTGGCGATCCAATCCTCGAATTCACGGCGGAACTTTCTGACAATGGCGGCGATCGGCATCGCCGCGCCGTCGCCGAATGGGCAGATCGTGTTCCCCATGATGTTCCTGGCGATCCGCAGGACATTGTCCATATCGCCGGTTCGGCCGCGTTCGTCCAGCAGGCGACGGAAGATCGTCTCGATCCAGGCGGTGCCCTCACGACACGGTGTGCACTGGCCGCAGGATTCGTGCGAATAGAATTGCGCGATCACCAGCGCGGCCTCGACCATCGAGACCGTGTCATCGAACACGATGACCCCGGCCGAACCGGCCATCGTCCCGGCTCTTGCCAAGGCATCGAAATCGATGGCGACATCGATCTCATCGGGTGTCAGAACCGGCGCCGAAGATCCGCCGGGAATGACCGCCTTCAGCGACCTGTCATCGACAATTCCACCGGCGTGTTCGTAGATCAGTCTTCGCAGTGTCGTCGTCATCGGTACTTCGAAAACACCCGGGTTCCTGACGCGACCCGACACGCTGATCAGGCGCATCCCGCCGCTGCGTTCGGTGCCCATCACGGCAAATGCCGCCGCGCCCATCTCAATGATATGCGGTACATAGGCGAGCGTCTCGACATTGTTGATCACCGTGGGACAGCGCTGATATCCCTCAACTGCCGGAAAGGGGGGCTTCAATCGCGGCCAGCCGCGCTTGCCCTCCAACGATTCCAGCAGGGCCGTCTCCTCGCCGCAGATGTACGCTCCCGCGCCTCTGTGCACGACGATATCCAGAGGATAAGCATGCTCCATGACTTTGGCACCCAGGATGCCCGCAGCTTTCGCCTCGGCGATGGCGCTCTCCATGCGCTCGATTGGCAGATCGTACTCGCCCCGGATATAGATGTATGCCATGTGCGCGCCGATGGCACGGCACGTTATAACAATCCCCTCGATCAACAAGTGCGGATCGGCAATCATGATGTACTTGTCTTTGCACGTGCCCGGTTCACCCTCATCGCCGTTGACAACGAGATACCGTGGCTTGGGCGAATCCTTCGGCAAAAAGCTCCACTTGCGCCCAGTGGGAAATCCTGCCCCCCCCAGGCCCCGCAAGTTCGCTTTGATGACCTCCTGCACCAGATCATCGGGGGACATGGCGAACGCCTTCTCGATGCGGGTGTAGACGCCGTGGCGACGCGCCACCGCCAATGTGTGTTCGTCGTCGATCGCGAGGTGTTTGCTGACAATCGGCCCGGACGGGCACAAGCTGGGATGGCCGGGCAGTGAATCGGCATGCGACGGGTTATCGATCAGCCGGTCGAGCGTTTCGCGCGTGACGTTGTTCACGTAGCGGTTATTCCAGCGCATGGTGGGCGCGTGTTCGCAGTTGCACAGGCACTCGACTTCCGAGAGCGTGAACTGGCCGTCGGTCGTCGTGCTGCCGACATCGAGGCCGAGACGCGCTTTCGCGTGTGCGACCAAGTCTCTTGATCCGGCCAGCCAGCAGGAGATGTTGCGACAAATCTGAATGTGATGTGTCCCGCGCGGTTGACGGGGGTACATCGTATAAAACGTCGCCACTTCGTGCATCTCATTGAGCGGACGATCCAACACCTCGGCCGCAATCCGCTCGACCTCCGGTGAAATCCAGCCGAAGTCGCGCACCGCCAGCCACAAGACCGGTAGCGTCGCCGAACGCTTGTCGGGATAACGGCTGAAGATATCGTCGATTTCACGGCGCGCCGCATCGCTCCACGCCACCGGCCCGGCGTGATGCTGCATTCCGTAGTCGACCGTGCGCGGTGAGTGGTCGCGAGTCGTTGTCATCGGTCCAGCTCGCCGGCGATCATGTTGATGCTGCCGAAGGTCGGCACCACATCGGCGACCATGTCGCCGATGATCATGCGATCCAAACCCTGCATCAGATAGAAACACGGGGGGCGGCAACGCACGCGGTAGGCGCGGCCACTGCCGTCGGACACCATGTGAAACCCGAGTTCGCCGTTGGCCGCTTCATTGGCTATGTAGATTTCGCCCGGCGGCGGCTTGAGTCCCTCGCCCTCCATGATCAGCATAAAGTGGTTCATCAGACCCTCGATGTTGCCGTAGGTGTCCTCCTTGGGCGGCAACACCGCGCGCTTGTCATCGGCATTGATTTGTCGCGCATGCGCCTTGCCGGTGCCGTCCAGTGTCGGATCCGCCTGCACCGCTCGCAACAGCAGATCGGTCGTCATTCCCATCTTGGCGGCATCGACGACCTCGCTGGCCGACAGCGGGCGTCCGCTGAGATCGACCCGTACCGCGCCGCCGGGAATCTCCCGGATGCATTGACGGATGATCCGTGCCGACTGCTGCATTTCCTCGAGGCGAACGAGGTATCGGTCGTAATTGTCACCGACACTGCCGATCGGGACGTCGAAGTCCAGGCGGTCATAGACGAGATAGGGCTCATCCTTACGCAGATCGCGGGCGCGTCCGGTCGAACGGAGGACCGGACCGGTGAATCCCAAAGACCAGGCGTCCTGTTGCGAAATGACCCCAACATTGCGCGTCCGGTCGATGAAGATGCGGTTGCGTGTCAGCAGCCGGTCGACCTCCGCGATTTCCTTGTCCACATTCACCAGCGCCGATTCGAGACGTTTCAGCCAGCCATCGGGCAGATCGCCCTTGACGCCCCCGACCTTGACATACGAGACCGTCAGTCGCGCGCCGGTCAGTTCCTCGACGAGTTCGTAGAGGTACTCGCGTCCCTTCATCAGGTAGATAAACGGCGTCATCGCCCCCATCTCCATGGCGATGGCGGCAATGCACGTCAGGTGGTCGGTGATGCGGGACACCTCGCTGATGATGACGCGGATGTATGCGCAGCGTTCGGTGATCGTCAGATCCAGCAGCTTTTCGACACCCATGGCGTAGGTGACATTGTTGATCAGCGGCGAGACATAATTGAGCCGGTCCGTGTAGGGAAAGGCCTGCCCCCACCCGACCACCTCGCAATCCTTCTCAAAGCCGCGATGCAGATATCCGATCTCAATGTCCGCGCCGGCCACCTCTTCTCCGTCGAGCTCGGCAATGATGCGGATCACGCCGTGCATGGCGGGGTGTGCCGGGCCCATGTTCAGCATCATCGAACGGGACCGACGCCCGGAGCGCGAATCGATGTGCTCCTCGACCGGGATGCGCGTCTGCGTTGGAAACGGTGTCTCGGAGGCCGGCATGATTACAGGAAGATCATTCCCGGACGATCATCGGGGATTTCACGCATCGGCAACCGCGGCTGACGTTTGTTGACCGGATAGTCCTTTCGCAACGGGTAGCCGACGAATTCCTCGTACATCAGGATGCGCGTCAGATTCGGATGCCCGGTGAACCGCACACCGAACATGTCATAGACCTCGCGCTCGGGCCAGTTCGCGGCCGGAAACAGATCGACGATCGAATCGATCACCGGATCGGCATCGTTGAGCGGACGCGTCTTGAGACGGAATCGGGAATTGGTCCGCGACGAATACAGATAAACAATCACTTCAAAGCGTGGCTTCAGTTTCAGTTCCAAGCGGTCGACACCGCACAGATCGGTCAGGAAGTCGAAGGCGCAGTCGGTGTCTTCCCGCAGAAACGCGATCGCCTCACGATAGCGATCCGGACGCACAACCGCGGTGGCATCGCCCCGATGCCTGTGCGTTTCGATGAGACCGTCGCCGAACCGGGCGCTCAGGCAGGCGATGACCGGATGGGCGTGTGCGTTGGCGTCCGTCATTGATGCAAACAGTCGGCTACGCGCTCTTGCGCACGGAGCCGGTCAGGGGGTGATATTCCGACTGGATTTTGTCCTGAAGCTTCATGAGGGCATCCAGCACCGTCTCCGGACGCGGCGGGCAGCCGGGGATGTAAACGTCGACCGGGATCACGCGGTCGATCCCCTGCACGGTCGCGTAGTTGTCGTAGAAGCCGCCCGTGCAGGTGCAGACACCGAACGCCACAACCCATTTCGGTTCGCACATCTGTTCGTAGACTGTTTTCAGGATCGGCGCCATCTTCTGCGAAATTGTCCCGACGACCATGAGCATATCGGCCTGACGGGGTGAAAAGCGTGGCCAAGCCGCGCCGAAACGATCCAGATCGTAATGAGCCGCCGACACTGCCATGTATTCCATCCCGCAGCAGGCGGTCACGAACGGGTAGGGGAACAGCGACCACTTCCGTGCCCAGGCGATCCCGTCGGAGAGCCGTGATGTGAAAAACCCCCCCTGTCCCTCTTTTACCGCCATTTCAAAGCACCCTTCTTCCAGTCGTACCACAGGCCGAACGCGAGAATGGCGATGAAAATACCCATGGCCCAGAACGCCGGGGCGCCGATCTCGCGAAAGACCACCGCCCACGGAAACAGAAATGCCAACTCGACATCGAAGATGACAAAGAGAATCGCAACAAGATAGAATTTTACGTCGAAATACCCGCCGGGCATCTGAAACGGCGCAAAGCCGCACTCAAACGGGCGCTGCTTGACAGGAGTTGGCCGCTTGGGACCCAGAATGCTCCCCAAAAGCCACATCACCGCGACCAACAGCGCGACGAACGTTCCGATCACCAACAACGGCCAGTACTGCGCGATGATCAATCTCCCTCAAAAAGAAAACGGCCGGCGCCGTTTTCGGTGAAATCTCTTCTTGTCCCCACGCGGCAGGGCCGGACGATCAATCCATCCGATGCGCACGTGTCACTTCTGAAAATACTCTGCGTTCTTGGCCGTGTAGTCGGTCCACTTCTCGGGGACTTCACTTTCCTCGAAGATCGCCTCAACGGGGCAGGCGGGAACACAGGCGCCGCAATCGATGCACTCCGCGGGATCGATATACAGCATTTCCGCCTCTTCAAACTCCGCTGCGTCCTTGGTCGGATGGATACAATCGACCGGGCAGGCATCTACACACGCGGTGTCTTTGGTTCCGATGCACGGTTCGCAGATGACATACGTCATGGACCGACTCCTCCTGACCAGGTGCTGTCAATCCGTTGACGGCCAATCGGTTGAATCGGCCGCCACGGTGCTTCCTCCGGCGATCCCCGCCGAGGTAATGCTCATGGTTCAAACGCCCCGACGCTACTTTTGTTGGAGACAAAATCGCTGATTGTCATCGAATCGAACAGCACTTTGATGCGCTCGTGCAGAGCCCTTAACGGGTCGCTGATGATACACTCATCATACTGGGGACAATCAGCCCCATTGCCGTCGACACAACGCACCAGCGCTGCTTTGCCCTCGATGGCCATTAAGACTTCGCTGAGATTCAGCGCATGGGGATCCCGAGCCAGGGAGTAACCGCCCTTCTTTCCCTGGTGTGACTTCAGCATTCCCGCGGTCTTCAACTCATGAAAGACTTTGGCCACCAACTTTCCCGGCATGTTGTGCTGATCCGCAATTTCCCGGACATTCACCACCGTGCCGGGAGACTGGGCGGCAAGGTGGGCCAGCCCGATCAGTGCATACTCGGTACGTCGCGTCAGGTTGAGCATGGAATCCTCACTTCCAGAGGAGCCCAACTGCGTGGGGTGTAGGGAATTCGCCTGGCTGCGTCAAGCACGTTTGAGCAGTGTGGTGCCGCCGCCGCGTCTGCCCTCCACCCGTCGGACCCCTTGTGAAATGTAACATCATATCCCATATTACCTTATGGGCGAACCACCATCCGGCCCGCTGAATCTCCCGGATGCAATGGGACACAGTCGTGCCTTCCGTGAATCAATACGCCTTAGGTCGACTTTGCGCCACCTACTCCGGCGGGTTTTTGACATCTCCGATGACGATCGGGCAGATATTGACAGATTCAGTCGTGTATGACCTGCTTGATTCGTCGGCAGCAAATTATGTGATTGGTTCTTGCAATTCCGAGCGTGTCGGTAGCGATGATTATCAGCCAATCAGTCAAAGGGAGACTCTGAAATGCCAACACGGAAGGCGCAAGCCGAATGGAAAGGCGATCTGAGGAACGGTTCGGGCGTCATGAAGATGGCAACCGGTTCTTATGAGGGGCCGTATTCATTCGGTTCCCGATTCGAGGAGTCGAAGGGCACCAACCCAGAGGAGCTCATCGCCGCAGCACATGCCGGGTGTTTCTCGATGGCGCTCTCGGCCGGATTGGGCAAGGCCGGCTTCAGCCCCAAGCGGGTCAGCACCAAGGCAACGGTCCACCTCGAAAAAGTCGGCGATGAATTTCAAATCACGACAATCGAACTGGATACCGAAGCCGAAGTGCCGGGAATCGACAAAGCCACGTTCATGCAGCACGCCGAGGGTGCCAAAGCCGGATGCCCGATATCGAAGGCCCTGGCGGCGGTACCGTCGATCAAACTGACCGCGAAATTGCTGTAGTCCTGCGGAATCGCGCGCGGGGCAAGGCGGCCTCCCCCTGCCGTCGATTACGGGCTCTCACTCTCCCAGGAATCCCATCGGGTCGATGGCGATGCCGTCTTTGCGTATCTCATAGTGCAGGTGCGGCGCCGTCGACTGGCCCGTGTTGCCGGAAAATGCGATTCGGTCCCCACGCGATACCGCGTCCCCCTCGGTGACGAGCAGGACGGAGTTGTGCCCGTACGTTGTCCCAAAGCCGTTGGCGTGATCGATGACGATCATAAATCCGAAGGCGTCATCTTTCCCCGCAAAGGCGACTGTGCCATCGGCGGTCGCCATGATCGCCGTTCCCTCGCGGGCGGCGAAGTCGATGCCGGTGTGACGCAACACGGGATTATTCGAATGCGGCGAGAATCCCCGCGATAGCCGTCCGGCGATCGGTTTGCCGCGTGGACGGTTATTGGGGTCGGGCGCGCAATTGGGAACCAGGATGCCTGGGTCTGTGCCGCCCGATGCGACATCGGCCCATTCCGAGCCGGTGTCGGTGGCGGCACTGTCGTATCCGTCGGCCAGCACTCCCTCAGGCAGACGGTCGGGTCGAATCGAATCTGCAAAATCCGGCACCAAAATTCCCATCAGATCGGCAATTTGACGGGTAAACTCGCGGTGGCGTGTCAGTTCCGCTTCCAGGCGATCGACTTTCGCCATCGAACCGAGCAACTGCTGGTTCTCGATCGACAAGGACTCGATACGATGCACCGAACGCCAATACAACAGCGTAAACATCGTCGTGACCAACAGTGCGATCAGGACTGCCGCCGCCACCGTGATCAGCAGACGCATCGTGTACCATGGAAGACGGAAGGCCCGGACCGGACGATCCGGGCCGCCCTCCTCCATGACCATCAATTGGTAGCCGGGACGTTTCATTGCCGTCGTTGACGCGAGACATTATACGGGCATCGCAACACGACGTCAGCCCGATTCGCATGCAACTTGCCGCGTGATTCCGGCGGACATGGACCGTTTATTGAACCGTTACGGCAATCCGAGGTCCATGCCACGTGCCTGAGACATCCGAACTGAAACGATCCGTATCCGGCGTACGCGGTATCGTCGGCGATACACTGACTCCCGAACTGGTCGCTCGGCACGCTGCGGCATTCGGCAGCCTCCTGAGTGGCGACAAGGTTGTCGTCGCCTCCGACACGCGTCCGACCGGCCCCATGATCAAGGAAGCGGCGATCAGCGGATTGCAGTCGGTTGGCTGCGATGTCATTGACATCGGGATCGCGCCGACCCCGACGGTGCCATTGGCGGTCACGCACTTCAAGGCCGCAGGCGGGATTGCAGTCACCGCTTCGCACAATCCCATCGAGTGGAATGCGCTGAAATTCATCGGGTCGGCGACGCAATTGCTGTCGCCGACGCTGTTTGACCGCATCTACTATCTCGCCGATGGGAACGGTCGAATCGCATACAGGGGCTGGGACAAGATCGGTTCACGCACATCGTCGTTGGCGATGTTGAATGTTCACATTCGGCGCGTTCTCTCGTTGAAGCAGGTCGCAACACGTGCCGTCGCTCGGCGCAAACCGAAAGTGGTCCTCGATGCGGTCAATGGCGCCGGATCGGTGTATGCACCGGCGCTGCTGAGGAAACTGGCATGTCGCGTGGTCGAGATTCACTGCAGGCCCGACGGACGATTCCCGAGAGGAACCGAGCCGTTGCCCGAGAACTTGAAGGATTTGTGTGCGGCAGTTGTGAGTCATCGCGCCGATATCGGCTTTGCGCTTGATCCCGATGCCGACCGTCTGGCCGTCGTCGACGAGCAGGGCAAGCCCCTGGGCGAAGAGCGCACGCTCGTACTGGCGACCGAATGGGTACTCTCGCGCACGCCGGGACCGGTGGTCATCAATCTTTCGACGACACAGGCGGTTCTCGATGTCGCCAAATCACACAAACAGCGCGGGTACACCGCCAAAGTCGGCGAGGCGAATGTCGCCGCAATGATGAAGTCCAAACGCGCCGTCATCGGGGGCGAGGGCAACGGCGGCGTAATCATGCCCTCGCTGCATCCGGGGCGCGATGCGATGCTGGGGATGGCATTGGTGTTGTCGTACTTATCCCACGCCGATCAACCAATATCACAGTTGTCGGCCGGGCTGCCGATGTATTATGCCGCCAAAACCAGGAAAGCCCCGTCCGGGGATTGGCAGGACCGATTGAATCGTTTTGCCGATCACTTCGGTACAAGGGGGCAGATCGACACGCGGGATGGGATTAAAGTCACGATGGACGGTGAATCGGTTCATGCGCGCGCTTCAAATACCGAACCGATCATCCGTATTTCTGCAGAGGCACGGACTCACAAACACGCGAGGGAGTTATTGTCCGCGGCCCAAAAGTCGCTGGGCTATTGATAGCGAGGGAACGACCCAATGTGCGGAATCATCGGCTATGTCGGCGGGCAGCAGGCGCTGCCGCTTTTGATCGACGGACTCAAACGGATGGAGTACCGCGGCTATGACTCGGCCGGGTTTGCCATTTTCGGTCCGGATGGACTTCAATGCGAGAAGTACGCGGGGAAGATCGCGCGACTGGAGCAGGCACTCGTGGGCAAGAATTACGAGGGGACATGGGGCATCGCCCATACTCGCTGGGCCACGCACGGCGAGCCCAATGACAACAATGCCCACCCGCACACTGACGACTCCGGCGATTTCGCTTTGGTGCACAATGGCATCATCGAAAACTACGCCACGTTGCGCGAATGGCTGATCCGTCGCGGGCACCTGATCCGCACCGAGACCGACACCGAAATCCTCGTGCACCTGATCGCCGACACCTACGACGGCAATCTGGTCGAGGCGACCCGGATTGCGCTCTCGCAAGTCGAAGGCACCTACGGAATCGCAGTGACCACGCGTCACGAGCCGGAACTGATCGTCGCGGCGCGGCATGGCGCGCCTCTGGTGATCGGGCGCGGCAACATGGAAAACTTCGTCGCCTCCGATGTGGCGGCGCTGATCCGTCACACCAATCAGGTCGTCTACCTCGACGATCTCGAATTGGCCGCGGTCACGCGTGAAGGATTTTCGATCTCCAAAATCGACAAGACGGTCGTCACGCGCGAAGCGCAGGAAATCGAGTGGACGCTCGAAGAAATCGAGAAGGGCGGCCACGCGCACTTTATGCACAAGGAAATCCATGAACAGCCGGTCACGATCACCAATGCGATGCGCGGACGTCTCAACCGGGACGAGGCCACGGCGCGTCTCAACGGCATCAAGCCGCATCTCGAAGAATTGGGTCAAATCGACCGCATCATTATCACCGCCTGCGGGACATCATGGCATGCGGCGTTGATCGGCGAATACATGATCGAGGATTTGGCCGGCATTCCCGCCGAGGTCGAATACGCCTCCGAGTTTCGTTATCGCTCGCCGATTGTCCGTCCTGGCACGGCCGTCTTCGTAATCTCCCAGTCGGGCGAAACCGCCGACACCATGGGCGCCATGCGCGAGGCCAAACGTCGCGGCGCGCGTGTGCTAGGCATCTGCAATGTGGTCGGCTCAACGATCGCGCGCGAAACTGACGGCGGCATCTACATCCATGCCGGGCCGGAAATCGGGGTCGCCTCGACCAAGGCGTTCACCTCACAAGTGACCGTGCTGTCGCTGGTTGCGCTTCTCTTGGCGCGAATGCGCGAGATGTCGTTTGACCGAGGGCAGGAGATGATCGCCGAGTTGGCGGCGCTGCCGTCGAAGGTGCAGTCGATCCTCGACCGCGAGGATGAGATCCGCGCGATCGCCGCTGACTACCACCGTCACGACAACTTCCTATACCTCGGACGCGGCTACAACTTCCCGGTGGCATTGGAAGGCGCGCTCAAGCTGAAGGAAATCTCGTACATCCATGCCGAGGGATACCCCGCCGCCGAGATGAAGCACGGACCCATCGCGCTCATCGACGAGCGCATGCCGGTGGTGGTGATCGCGTTGCGCGATTCAGTCTACTCCAAAGTCATCAACAACATCCAGGAAGTAAAGGCGCGCCGCGGCACGGTCATCGCCATCGCCACCGAGGGCGACGACGAGATCACCAAACACGTCGACCATGTGATCCACGTGCCGCAGACGCTCGAGCCGCTCACCCCGATCCTCTCCTGCGTCCCCTTGCAACTCTTGGCTTACCACATGGCGGTCCTGCGCGGCCGCGATGTCGACCAGCCGCGGAATCTGGCCAAGAGCGTGACGGTGGAGTGAGGCGGCAAGTGTCAATTGCGCTGGTAGGGGCGCGATTCATTCGCAAACGTGCATAGAAGAAAGCTCCCGCCGTTTCCGGCAGGGGCTTTTTCGTTCGAGTGAGGCGATCTCTCTTGTTAGCTCCTGCTCTGCATCGCCTTCTCGATTCCCGCTTTCAAATCGGCGGCGTTCATGACCGGGGTCATATAGACTTCGGCGTTCAGTCCGAAGAAAAACGATTCGGCGATCGAGGGGATGTGTGTCGGATCGGGCATATCGATCACGAACATCGCGGTTCGCTTCCCGGCTTCGGCATAGAAATACGCCGCTTCGGGTTTGAAGCGCTGCATGAAGGCCTCCATCACCTTCGGCAACGTACCGTTCTCAATTGCTTTGTTCCCCGCTTCGACCGGGATTGAGGCCTTCACTAAGGTGCGCATGGTCTGCGGCTCCTGTCTTGTGGGTGGATTGTGTGTTCTGTGGTGTTTCGTCCACAGATCCTGAAGCTAAGTCAACCGTGCCGGGGCGTCGCAGCTTAAGTTGAAAGCGAATGAAAAAAGCCCCGTCCCGGCAGTCGGGACGGGGCTTTGATGTTTCGTAATTCGACGCACGGCTTAACGGCTGCCGCCGGCAGAGGTGTTCTGGACCGGGGCGGATTGCTCGGTCTCGGTCGCGGACAACAGCTTTACGGCCGCAGTCGGGGTCTCGCCCTTGCTCTCATGCTTGGCAATGTACGCTTCGGCATCGGCACGGCTCATACCGCGCGCGACACAGGCGTCGATACAGGCCTCACGCGACGGGACCGCATTCAGGTCCACCGCCACAGCGGCCTTGCCCGCCGACACGGCGCACTGGGCGTACTTTGCTTCCGCCTGCGAACGTGTGAAACCATCGGCCATCAGACGGTTGAGGCACTCTTCCTTGCTGATGTTGCAGGCCTTGCCATCAGTCGCTGAGGCCAAGCTGGCGGTCGTCTTCGAACCGCTGCAGCCGGAGGCGCTGGCGGTCTGTGCATTGGCTTTCGAAGCACAGCCACTGGCGCTGGCGGTCTGCGCATTGGCTTTGGAGGCGCAACCATCAGCGCTCGCCAAGCTGGCAGTGGTCTTGGAAGCGGAGCAACCACTGGCGCTGGCAGTCTGAGCACTGGCCTTGGAGGCACAGCCATCGGCACTCGCCAAGCTGGCGTTTGCCTTGGAAGCACAACCGCTGGCGCTGGCAGTCTGAGCACTGGCCTTGGAGGCACAGCCGCTGGCGTTTGCTTGCTGGACGGCGGCGGCCTTGGAGGCACAGCCGCTACCTTCGCTCGCGTTGGCCTGGTACACCTTGCCCTCGTTGCCGCAGCCCTTGGCAACGCATGCAGCCCATTTGGCCTCGGCATCAGCGCGCGTCAGACCATCGGCCATCAGCTTGGCAACGCACTCTTCCTTGGTGCAGGATTTTCCATCGGCGCCGACCAACTTGGCATCGGCCGAGGAAACCTGGGCGGTCGTTGCATCTTTCGATGCTTTCGCGTGTGAGTCGCAGGCGTATCCGTCGGCAATCGACAGACCGCCACCCAGCGCAACCACGGCCAACAGGGCGATGATTGTCTGGTGACGTTTCAGAAACTGCATGGTACCTCCCTTTGGGTTACAGATAATCAACTCGTTGTCGATTTCAACACTCTGAGTCAACAAATGATCCCTGAAAATTGTCCTATCAGTTTAATTCGGCAAGTAAATTCGTCTGACTTCAAGCAAAATGGAACACACAATTGCCCCTCTTGTCAATCCTTTTCGCCACACGGGGTTACCGACCAGCGCCGGTTTTATGCCAGCTTAAGCGTTCTAATCGTAAATTTGTGTCGCGATAGTTAAGACAATTCGAGGATAACAGACTGTGCACCATGATATTACGATTCTGCTTGCAACGGCAGTCTCCATCGGGTTTATCCACACCCTCTTGGGACCCGACCATTATATCCCGTTTGTGGCCATGGCGAAATCGGGCCCATGGTCTCTGAGGAAGACCATCGCTGTCGTCTTGGTTTGCGGGTTGGGACACGTGGGCAGTTCGGTCATCATCGGCGCTCTCGGGATCGGGCTGGGCTGGGCGTTGGGCGCGATGGAAACACTCGAAACGATGCGCGGCGATTGGGCAGCGCTGGCGCTGATCGGTCTCGGACTGGCATACATGATCTGGGGTATTCATCGCGGACTGCGTCAACATACGCACACACACTTCCATGTCGGTGGTGATGGGAATCCGGTTGTTCACGCACATGCTCACGTCGGCGAACACGTCCACGCCGATGCTCTCCCATACCGTTTCTCACCTTGGACGCTGTTTGTCGTGTTCATTCTGGGGCCCTGTGAGCCATTGAACCCGCTGCTGATCATCCCAGCGTCTCAGCACAGTTGGTGGGGTGTGGCCGCCGTCATCCTGGTCTTCGGCGCAGTCACCATCATCACCATGCTGGCAATGACTTTCGCCCTCATCCACGGATTGAGTCTGATCCCGGTTCGGTCTTTTGAACGCTGGGTGTCTGCCCTGGCGGGACTTGCCCTCTTTGTTTCCGGGACCGCGATCCGCTGGCTGGGGCTCTGACGCCTCCGATTCTTCAATCCGAAGACCGGCTTGAATCAGGGCGATCAATCCGCTATCGTCGAAAGTCTGTGCCGTTTGTGGTTAGCAAAGGGCCAGAGAAAACACCGCATGCCCACTGAATCCAAATCCCTCCATCCGGAAGACATCAAGGTCATCCTGGCGACCGACTGCGGTTCCACCACCACCAAGGCGATTTTGATCGAGAAGACCGGCGATGAGTATCGGCTGATCGTCCGCGGTGAAGCTCCGACCACGGTCGAGGCGCCGTTTGAGGATGTCACAATGGGTGTTCTCAATGCCGTGGGCGAGGTCGAGGAATTGGCGGGGCGCAAGCTCTTGGACGAAAACGGCAGGATCATCAGTCCTGCCAACGGCAAGGTCGGCACCGACATCTACATTTCGACTTCATCGGCGGGCGGTGGACTGCAAATGATGGTCGCCGGCGTCGTGCGCTCGATGACCGCCGAATCGGCCGAACGCGCCGCGTTGGGCGCCGGCTCAATCGTGATGGACGTGATCGCCTCCAATGACCGGCGGCAGCCGCATGAGCAGATCGAACGGATTCGTCGGCTGCGTCCCGACATGATCCTGCTTTCAGGCGGCATCGACGGCGGCACCACGACGCACGTCGTCGAAATCGCCGAATTGATTGCGGCGGCCGATCCCAAGCCGCGGCTGGGCACGGGATACAAGTTGCCGGTGATCTATGCGGGCAACAAGGACGCAACCGACGCGGTCAAAGAGACCCTGGCGGAAAAGACCGACTTGTCGGTCGTCGACAATTTGCGTCCGGTCCTCGAGCGCGAGAACCTGCTGCCGGCGCGCGAGAAAATCCATGACCTCTTCATGGAGCATGTCATGGCGCAGGCGCCCGGCTATCGCAAGCTGATGAGCTGGACCGATGCGCCGATCATGCCCACCCCGGGCGCGGTCGGCTCGATCATCAAACGGGTGTCCGAGATCGAAAACATCGAAGTGGTTGGCGTCGACATCGGCGGGGCGACCACCGATGTCTTCTCGGTTTTTCAGGGCGTGTTCAACCGCACCGTCTCGGCCAATCTCGGCATGTCGTATTCGATCTCGAATGTCTTCGCCGAATCCGGATTGCCCAATGTCATGCGTTGGGTGCCGTTTCACTTAGACGAGGGCGACCTGCGCAATCGCGTCAAAAACAAGATGATCCGTCCAACAACGATCCCGCAGATGATGGAAGAGCTGATCTTTGAGCAGGCGATTGCCAAGGAGGCGCTGCGGCTGGCGTTCATTCAGCACAAGTCGTTCGCCACAGTGCTGAAAGGGATCCAACAACAACGCACCATCGCCGATGCGTTCGAACAGACCGGATCGGGGCATACGCTGGTCAACATGATGACCCTGAATATGCTGATCGGGTCCGGCGGCGTGCTCTCGCACGCGCCGCGCCGACAGCAGGCCGCGCTCATGTTGATCGACGCGTTTGTGCCGGAGGGAATCACGCGGTTGGCGGTCGACTCGATCTTCATGATGCCCCAGTTGGGTGTCTTAGCCGAGGTCCATCCCAGGGCAGCGACCGAAGTGTTCAACAAGGACTGCCTGATTCATCTGGGCGTCTGTGTCGCCCCGGTCGGTGAATCGAAAGCGGGCAAAGGCGAAATGATGCGTTACAAAATCGAACGCCCCGATGGCACGGTCGACGAAGGCACACTCGCGTTCGGCCAGATGACACTGATCCCGCTGGGGTTTGACGAGAAATCCTCGTTGCCGATCTCCGCCAAAGCCGTTCTGGAGCCCGCGCGCGGATTCGATGTCGGAGCCGGCAGGGGGAACAAACTGGAATGCCAACTTTCCGGCGGCGTGGTCGGTATCATTCTTGACGGGCGCGGACGGCCTTTCGTCCTGCCGACCGATGACAAGGTCCGCGTCGCCAAGCTCAAAGAGTGGATGACGACGCTGGATATATATCCCGTCGAAGCATTGCAGAGATTATAGGGTACAAAGTGCGGACGAGTGGGACTATCAGTCGTGTGTTCGCCGGAGTTCTATTTGCATCCCTCTGGTCCATCCTGCTTGTGAGTTGTTCCAACGACGACGAGAAAGACAACAACGCCATCACCGGGCAGGTCATCGATTCCGACAGTCTGCCCGTGCCCGCAGCACACATCGCCATCGACTTCCGTCTGGCGGACGACTCTGAATTGTTTGGGAAGGTAGCGGTCGTTACGACGCTCAAGCCATATCCCGCCGACATCAGTGACAGCAGTTGCAACGATATCTTCGATTGGTGCGGCGAGTTGTTGACCACGATCAAATGCATCGGTGATGAACTGTGCATTTGGGACGGCACGCAACTGGGTGTGCTGAATGCCTCGCCGGGACTGTACACGATCGAGAAGCGCGATTGTGAAACGGGAGTAACCGCGCAGGTCGACACTGTCCTGCTCATCCGGACCGACCTGGAAGACGAACTCAATGATATGCTCATTCCGCTGGCGCCGACCGACTTTCAGGGACGATTCGCGATTCCCCGTTGTCTGGCGCCGACCGGCGTCCAATTCGGCTGCGTTCCCGATGGCGAGCCCGCCGTCTGCGAGGTCGATCCGTTCGTGTTGGTCTATGCATGGAAAGATGACAAACAGGGACTGGAACGCGTCACCGTACCCGCCCGAGGCGGGGTGGAAGTGACGATTCAGTTGTCGGGGAAGTGATCGGGGATCTGCAGGGTGAACTCAGCCCACCATTTTCAGATCGATTGAGCACCGCGAGTAAGGCGGGCTGAGCCCACACACTACAAGTACGGGAAAAACGATGGCACACGCATACACACCCGGATTGAAAGTCACCGATCAAGTTCGATTGGTCAAAGAGCGTATCCTGCCTTTGAAAGGCGAGGTGTTGGTCAAGAAGGGCGACCATGTCGAGCCCGACACGGTCGTGGCGCAGACCCATCTGCCGGGACCGGTCGAGCCGGTCAATGTCGCCAACATCCTCGGTGTTCCTCCCGAGGACATCCAGGACTGCATGCTCAAGCGCGAGGGCGACCCGGTCGAGAAGGGTGAAGCGATCGCGCGTTCGAGTTCATTCTTCGGACTGTTCAAGTCCGAATGCAAATCGAAGATCAAGGGCACGGTTGAAAACATCTCGCACATCACCGGGCAAGTGCTGCTGCGGGGCGAGCCGGTCCCGGTGCAGGTGCGCGCCTACATCAAAGGCGAAGTCGTCGATGTCCATCCCAACGAGGGTGTCTCGGTCGCCTGTCAGGCGGCGTTCGTGCAGGGCATCTTCGGAATCGGCGGTGAAACACACGGTGCGATCAAGGTTCTCTCGCGCGACCACAACGAAGTGTTGGATGCCGAAAAGATTACGCCCGACTGCGTCGGCCAGGTTCTGATCGGCGGCTCGCGGGTCACCGCCGATGCGCTCAAAAGAGCCATCGTGGTCAGAGCCAATGGGATCGTTGCCGGCGGATTCGACGATCAGGACCTGCGCAACTTTCTGGGGCGTGACCTCGGTGTGGCAATCACCGGCTCCGAAGATCTCGGCGTGACGCTGGTAGTAACCGAAGGATTCGGTACCATCGCCATGGCCGAGAAAACTTTCGAGTTGTTCAAGCGGCATGAGGGCGAGTTGGCGTGCATCAACGGCGCCACGCAGATTCGCGCCGGTGTGATCCGCCCCGAAGTGGTCATTCCGCGAGCCGTGGCGGTCGCTGCCGACCGTGAGGCAGAGATTGCCGGTCTGGCGGTCGGCTCGCCGGTCCGTGTGATTCGCCAACCATACTTCGGCAAATTGGGCACCGTGTCCGACCTTCCGGCGCCGTTGCAGAAGCTCGAATCCGAATCGATGGCGCGTGTCCTGGAGGTGCAGTTCAACGGCGCCGGAAAAGCCATCATCCCGCGTGCGAATGTCGAAATGATCGAAGAAGTGTAGCGCGGGCATGGCCTTGAGGTTTGGGTGCGTGGTTTTCTATCCTTGACACCCGCTTAACACGCCGATAGGTTCAATCGGTACGCGCCCATCCTCCCGGGCGACAAGCAACGGGGCCCAATGCCCAGAACGGCACGCGACCTTAGCCCAACATTGAAAACATCATCCGCGCCATTCGCCATCGGGCGTCGCACGCTCCACGCATTCGTGATGGTCGGCAGCTTTGTACTGGCGTCCCTCCCTTATTCACTGTTCGCGCAGGTCAACGCACAGTCGCAGATTCAATCGCCGACCGACGCCTCTTCGGACTTGGTCCCGGCACAGCCGATGCGTCCCGGCCCGGCGACTAATGTCGCCGCTGAGGATGCACGCAACGACGCGGGCGGTGCAATTATCGTGAGTTGGGAGCCTTCGCCCGACGACGGCGCCGGACGCAACAATCTCACCGCTTACACGCTGCTGCGCTCGACCTCGCCGTTGGGCCCGTTCGACACCGTCGGCACGATGACGGCCGGGATGACGTCATTCATCGATGGTGACGTCATAGATGGTGTCGACTACTTCTACATCGTCGATGCCGTGGCGATGGTGCCGTCGCCCGATGGTTCGCTCAGTTCGCTGTCCGAGCGATCGGAACCGTCCGTCGCCGTTCAGTCGCATGCGCAATGGTTTCACAAAGGACGAATCAATGCCTTGATCGCGGTCATCATCCTCTCCGGTTCGATTCTGTATTTCATCACACAAGCCAAATCGGGGCGTGAGTTGTTCATCCGCAAGATCGCGGGACTGGAAGCTGTCGATGAAGCGGTGGGGCGCGCAACCGAGATGGGGCGCGAGATTTTCTTTGTTCCGGGCATTGAGGACATGAACAATGTTCAGACGATTGCCGGGGTGACCATCCTCGGGCGGGTCGCCAAAATGGCGGCAACGTATGATGCGAAGCTCGATGTCCCGGTGCGCCGTTCTTTGGTGATGGTTGCCGGGCGCGAGACGGTCAAAGAGGCATATCTCGACGCGGGACGGCCCGATGCCTACCACGACGACATGGTGCATTATCTCACCGACGACCAGTTCGGGTATGCCGCCGGCGTCGATGGCATGGTTGTTCGGCGCAAACCGGCCACCATCTTCTACATGGGCGCGTTCTATGCCGAGTCGCTGATCCTGGCGGAAACCGGCAATTCGATCGGGGCCATCCAGATCGCCGGGACCGCACAGCCCGCGCAGTTGCCGTTTTTTGTCGCCGCCTGCGATTACACGCTCATCGGCGAGGAGCTCTTCGCGGCGTCCGCGTATCTGTCCAAAGAACCGCGACAATTGGGATCGCTGAAGGGGCAGGATGTGGGCAAATTCTTCATCCTCGCCTTCGCGATCATCGGGATTCTGCTGGCGACGTTCAATCTGCTCGACATGTCGCACTGGTTCACTGTGAACTGACAGCCCATCACAACGGCCGCCATGAAACGTGAAGTCCCTCTCATCCTGACCGGCGTTGTCGGTGTTGTGTTCATCATCCAGTTTTTCATCCCGCATGAACCGTTTCACTCGCTGGCCGATGTCTTCTCCGATTGGTTTTCGATCATCGAGTCGTGCGCCATCTGGCTGGGGGCGTTCAATCTGATCAAGCTGTCGATGGACCGACTGGGACGCAGGATTCTCATCCCGACCGTCGGGGTCGTTTCATTGGCGCTGCTCTACGGGATTATCGCGGCGCCCGGATTTCTCCAGGGGCAACTGCCGCTGATCTTGTTCCTGATGGCATTCCTGCTTTTGGCGGCCGGACAGTACTCGCGCAGCAAGATGTCGGATGAATGGTTTCTCTCGTTTTCGACCATCGTGTCGTTCGTGCTGATTCTGATCGTCGGCTTCGGCTTCTCCGCTGGACGCCGTTTCCTGGAGCCGGGAACCAGCTTCGACTACTTGTATGTGAATGTCTATTCGCCGCTGTCGTCGACGATGTTCGCCATGCTGGCGTTCTTCGTCGCGTCGGCGTCGTATCGCGCATTCCGCGCACGCAATCGCGAGGCGACACTATTGCTCTTGGCGGCATTCTTCGTGATGCTTGGGCGCGTCCCGCTGGGAGACTTGATGAGCTCGTTTATGCCGGAGGGAGCGCGGCTCTCGAATTTCGCGGACTGGATCATGAACTTTCCCAACGCGGCCGGTCAACGCGCCATCATGATCGGAATCGCGCTGGGGATCGTTTCGACATCGCTGCGTGTGATCCTCGGCATCGAACGGTCACACTTAGGCGGTGACTAGGAAGCCCGCATATGCAGATGAATCAGGCACCGGGCAAGATCAATTTCTGGGACCGGCTGATCGCCATCGACCGGCGCGTCATCTTCCTCGCGGTCGGCCTGGCGGTGTCGCTGCCGCTCTTTTTGAACATTTCGCAGAAGATCTACATATCGCCGGAAGCGCGCGACCTTTACGACGCGCTGGAGGCGCTCCCCGCCGGATCGAAAGTCTTGATACCCTGCGACTACGACCCACCATCCGCACCGGAGCTGCAACCGATGGCGGTGGCGTTTATGCGCTACTGCCTGCGCCGTGATTTTAAGATGATCATCATGGGTCTGTGGCCGCAGGGACCGCAGCAGGCGAATTTGGCGCTCGAGACGGTGGCCGGCACGACGCCCGGCACGGAATTCACCTATGAAGGTCGTACCCTGCGTTACGGAGTCGACTGGGTGAATCTCGGATTCCAGGAAGGGCGTGAGTTTGTCATCGCCCGCATGGGGTCGTCATTTGCCGCCGCCTTTCCGCGCGACTACAGCGGCACGCCGGTCGGTGAACTGCCGCTGATGCGCGGAGTCTCCAACTTCAACAATGTCGACTTCGTCTTCAACCTGTCGGCCGGATATCCCGGCACCATCGAGTGGGTGCAATTGGCCGGTGACCGCTTTCATGCCGCGCTGGGGGCGGCCAACACGGCGGTGCAGGCGCCGATGGTATACCCCTACTACCGCGCCGGGCAGCTCAGCGGCATCCTCGGCGGGATGAAGGGCGCCGCCGAGTTTGAAGCGTTGGTGGGTGCGACAGGAAAAGGCACCAAGGCGATGCTGTCGCAGTCGTTCGCGCACGCGATCACGATACTGTTTATCATCCTGGGTAATATCGCCTTCTTCGTCGGCGGACGCCGCTCGCGCCTGGCGACAAAGGGATAGGAAGTTGAGCCGGTGAAACTGCGCGCCTCATCGATCATCCTGTTGCTGGTCTCAGCGGGCTTGTTCGCCCTGTCGGCGAACTCGTTTGGCTTTGCGATGACGCTGGCCGCGTTCTTCACGCTCGGCATCTTCTCATTTCTCTACACAGACAACCCGTACTACAAGTTCTGCGAGGCGGTGTTTGTCGGCATTTCAGCGGGATACTGGTTTGTCTCACTGTACTACCAAAACCTGCTGGCGAAATTGATCGACACGCTGATGGACTCACCGTTTGGGTGGAACTACATTGCCTACGTATTCGCCGGCGTCCTCGGTGTCATGATGTTGTTACGGCTGGCCCCGAAGATCGGCTGGATTTCGCGTTGGGCGCTGGCGGTGATTGTCGGCGCGACCGCCGGGCTCTGGTTCATCACCTACCTGCAGTCCAATGCCATGCACCAGCTCGAGGACACCATCAAGCCATTGCAGGCATACGCCGCCGATGGTTCCTTGTCGTGGTACCAGACCATCGGCAACATCACGGTCGCCATCGGCACCGTGACCGGCGTCATCTATTTTTTCTTCTCCAAGGAGCACAAGGGCGCATTCGGCACCGCCGCACGCGTCGGCATATGGTTCTTAATGATCACCTTCGGTGCATCGTTCGGATACACCGTCATGAGCCGCATGTCGCTGTTGATCGGGCGGCTGGACTTCTTGTACGGCAGTTGGCTGCGACTGATCAATTGACGTGCGAGGCGCTGCTGAAATCCGCTTGATGATCGCTTAAACGATGTCGATATTATTTTTATAGGTGGGTAAAGGAAACATCGGACTTGAATGGGATCCGCTCGCAGTCCCCGGACACACAACTCCAGACACAGGACCGATTTGTTTCAACGGCCATAACGGCCAACGGACCTGGGGCACCGATTCGCCCCGAGCAGCAAAGGAAGTGGATATGCCGGAAGGAACGGTCAAGTGGTTCAATGACAGCAAGGGATTCGGCTTCATCTCCCTGGATGACGGCAAGGACGTCTTCGTCCATCACACCGCGATCCAGATGGATGGTTTCCGTTCGCTCCAACAGGGCGACCGGGTAACCTTCGATGAGGTCGAGGGGCCCAAAGGACCACAGGCCGCCAACGTGCGGAAGGTCACATAAGACCTCCTCGTCTCGCTGACGATGCTCCCGGTTCCGGTCAAATCCGGGACCGGGATTTCTTTTGCCCGAATACGCGCCGTGCATTTCCATTGCGTTGTGTACGGCGGCGGGTTAGGTTGGATCGCCGTTCGAGATCACTGCTGATGACGATCCCGAATCACCACTCAGTGTTGCGTCAATTGTTCTCAACTGTATTCAGCGCCCTGTTGCTGCTGTGGTCCGTTTCCGTCGCCAGCTCCCAGGCCGACGACATCGACACAACGGCCGCCGCGGACACGACGCGGACCATGACGCCGCCGCCGGCGCCTGCGTCGTCGGTTCGCGCCGATGACAAACCCAACGATCATGGACATGGGATCATCGTCGAGTGGGATCTCTCTCCTGATGACGGCGGTGGACGAAAGAACGTCATCCTCTACCAAGTGCTCCGGAGCCCCAGGATGGTCGGACCGTTCTCCCCCGACTCAATTCCCGCCGGTGATGCGTCCTATCGCACGTTTTCCAGCGCGGCCTATCGCACCGCCGCCTGGCGATTGGTCGACGGCGAATGGGATACGGTCGGCCAGGCGCCCGCGGGGACTGACCGCTTCGAAAATGTCGGGGGGAAGTTCCGTGACGGTCGTGACTACTTACCGGATGATTTCGATTTCCGCTATGCCATTGAGACGCATTCGGTCAGCGGTGCGATGTCGATCTCACAAGCATCGCCGCCCGCGCACGCGCGCGGTCATTGGGTACACCTCGATCGGCTGTTCCACATCGGATTCCCTACGGCTCTCTATACCGCGCTGGTTCTCGGGTTTATCGCGGCCGCGCAAAAAGGTCGTGACCTGTATATCCGCCCGCTCCCCGGCATCAGCGCGGTCGATGAGGCGATCGGGCGCGCCACCGAGATGAACCGCCCGATCCTCTACGTGCTCGGGCTGGGCGCCGCCGATGAGATCGCGACGATTGCCTCGTTTACGATTCTCTCGCGTGTCGCCAAGAAGGTCGCGGAGCACCGCACCGAATTATTGGTCCCCTGCTACGATGCCGTAGTCATGTCGGTTGCGCAGGAGACGGTCCGGCAGGCGTATCTCGATGCGGGCCGCCCCGATGAGTACAAAGAAGACATCGTCTATTTTGTCACGCAGGATCAGTTTCCGTATGTCGCTGCGGTCAACGGCACCATGCTGCGGCGCAAGACGGCCACGAACTTCTATCTGGGCGTGTTCTACGCCGAGTCGCTGATCTTGGCGGAGACCGGCTCCCTGGCGGGATCGATACAGATTTCCGGGACCGACCGTGTCACGCAGATCCCGTTTTTCGTCGTCGCCTGCGACTACACGTTGATCGGTGAAGAGCTCTACGCGGCGTCTGCCTACCTGGGGCGCGAGCCGAAACTGTTGGGGACGTTGAAGGGGCAGGATTGGTTCAAGATGTGTTTTCTGGCGGTTCTGGGACTCGGCGCTGTCGGTGCGGCCCTCAACATCGATTGGGTTCTCGCTATATTCCGAATGAGTTTGTAACCGGAAGCGACGATCATGAAACGCCAACTGCCGCTCATCATTATATTCATCCTCGGTGTCTTCATGGTCGTGCAGTACCACGTTCCGCATGAGTCGTCGGAGTTTTTCTATGAGTTTGTCGCGCTCGACTGGCCGCCGATCATCGGTATGTTCGCCCTGACATTGGGGATCATCTCATTGGTGCGCGTCTCGATCAATCGCGTGCGGCAACGTCAGGACAATTGGCAGTACTCGATTTTCACGCTCGTGGCGCTGACGGTCATCATGATTGCCGGTTTTTTGCCTCCTTTCAAGGGACCCGAGGCGACATCCGTGCGCTGGATGTTCGACCGGATGATCATCCCGGTGTCGGCCACAATGTTCTCGTTGCTGGCGTTTTTTATCGCCTCGGCCTCGTATCGCGCCTTTCGCGCGCGCTCGGTCCTGGCGACGATCCTGCTGGTCGCCGCCGTCATAGTGATGTTGCGCTTCTTTCCGCTGGGCCCATTCGGCGATCCCATCGCCGCAACGGCGGGCTGGATTCTGAATGTCCCGAACCTGGCCGCCAAGCGGGCGATCATCATTGGAGTCGGCTTGGGAATCGTCTCAACGGCGTTGAAGGTCATTCTCGGAGTGGAGCGTTCGTATTTGGGGCGTGATTAGGAACGGCGCAGACGATGAACATCTTCGAGAAAATGTTCGCCTTCGACCGGCGCTGGGTCTATCTGATGCTCGGGGTCGCGGTGGTCATTGCAGTCAAAGTGCCGTTCACCGTTCCGATCCGAATCTCCAAGGAAGCGCGCAACATCCATCTGTATTTGGACACGCTCAAAGCCGGGGATGCCATCCATCTGGCCATGGATTACGATCCGTCGGTCATGGCGGAACTGCAACCGATGACCGATGCGGTTCTCAAGCAGTGTTTCCAGCGTAAGGTCAAGGTCGTTGTCTCCGCCTTGCACCAGTTCGGTCCGGCGCTGGCGGCACGGGCGCTGGATACGGCGGTGTCGAAGCACTTTGAGTTGACCGGGGAGAAGCTCGTCAATGGCGTCGACTATGTCTTCCTCGGATACAAACCCTACCCGGCGCTTATTATCCTCGGCATGGGGCAAAACTACCGGATTCCGTTCCCCACTGATTATTACAACGTGCCGCTGGATTCGCTGCCGATGATGGACCGCATCCGCAACTACAGCGATGTCAAGGCCGTCATCAACATATCCGGGACATCGGCGACCGACTGGTGGATCTCCTATGGGAACGGACGCTACGGCATTCCGTTGGCGATCGGTGTCACGGGCGTCATGGCGACCGACTATTACCCGTATTTGCAGACAAATCAAATCTTCGGGATGCTGGGCGGCATGGTCGGCGCGGCAGAGTATGAAACTCTCGTCAACACACCGGGCCCGGCCGTCGAATCGATGAAAGTCCAGGTCGTGGCGCACACAATCGTGATCATCTTCATCATCATCGGCAATATCGGCTACTTTGCCACGCGCCGCAAACAGCGGCAGAACATCGTATAGGAGTCGCGACGGACTGACCGTATGGAATGGGGAACCGCGATCGCAACAACGGTGTCAGCGCTGATTACGCTGGCGATCTTCTCGTTCCTGTACAAAGACAACCCATTTTACAAGATTGCCGAGCATACTGCTGTCGGCCTGTCAGCGGGATACTGGGTACTACTGCTGTTTTACAATGTCGCCATTCCCAACATCTACCAGAAGCTGGCCGAGGGCCAATGGTGGTATATCTTTCCGACGTTGTTGGGTGCGCTCATGTGGACGCGCCTGTTTCGCGGCGTTTCGTGGATCTCGCGCTATCCCCTGGCGTTCTATTTGGGGATTGCCACCGGCGTGGCCATCCCTTTGGAGATGCGGGCGAAGATCATCGAGCAGCTCAATGGCTCGGTCGGGCTGATCTCCTACTGGCATTCCCCGGGGGCGCTCACCGCCACCGGTTTCAACAACGCGCTGATCCTGGTCGGTGTCGTGGCGGCCCTGATATACTTCTTCTTCTCGAAGGAGCACAAAGGCGTGACCGGTGCGGTGGCGCAGTTCGGCATCGGTGTGCTGATGATCGGTTTTGGTGCAGCGTTCGGGTTTACCGTAATGGCGCGCGTCTCACTGCTGATCGAACGTGTGCAATTCCTGCTGTTCGACTGGCTGCGCTGGTATTAGCGGCGGCGCCGCAAACTCCCGACAACAGACTTACAGATTGATCCTAATGATCGCGTCCTTCGAGGAACGCGACGATGCGCTTGGCGCGCTTGGGGCCGATTCCGCCGATCTTTCCCAACTCGCGGACGTCGGCGGAGAAGATACCGCGGAGATTGCCGAAGTGCTCGATCAGCGCCCGGGCATGCTCGTCACCGATGCCGGGCAACAAGCGGAGAATGCGGTCGGATGGCGGAAGCTCTTCATCGCCGGGCACTCCCTGGCCATTGTCCGAGGGCGGAGTGGCGGACACCTGGGCGTCGACCGATTCGCCCATGCCGATCTGTACCTGGGTCGCCATGGCATAAAGCCAGTCCGCCGTCGCGGCGGCATCCTCGGCGAATAGCACGGGAACCCGGTTGTGTACGGCGACGAAGGCCAGGGCGCCGCGCATCGCACTGCGCGACGGGGAACCGCCATTGACTGGCAGTTCGCCTTCGACGATCACAACCGGCTCGCGCACCGACTTCTTGAGATTTGTAATACGCCGAAAGATCTCGCGCTCAGCGGTCCACCGCGCGAGATCGACGGCGGAGACGCACAGGACCGTGCATCGGGTCGAGACCCGGAAGTCCCCGACCGGAAGATTGTCCAATGTGATCGTCGCGCCGCGTTCCCGCAGTCGCGCCGTCACTTCCGAGCTTTCGCGCAGGTGGTCTACTGCAATGGTGATGTGTTTCACAGCCGTATGGTCCTTTCGACCGGCGGCGGTGGCTGCCTCACCGACAACCGCAAGTTTTTTTGCTGTCCTCAGTCCAGAACCGCGTCGCGTGACCGGTGTTCCCGGCTGGAGACCGATTCTGTGGTCGATCAGTACACGTGGACTGCTGAAGTTTCCGACGGACGGTCCACCCGATCGTCGGTCGCCGTTCCCCCCGGATCGGCAATGATATCCGACTCCGCTGCCCCGACTGCAGGATGAGACGGTCTACAGTACGGCCCCACAATATAGCATCGAATCGGATTTGCGCAAGGCCCCTGCGACAACCCACTGGTCAAGTTTTGCGCTCCTTTTTGCGCGCGGCCGGGAAGAGGACGTTGTTGAGGATCAGACGATACCCCGGCGAGTTGCGATGCAGCGACAGGTCTGTCGGAGGATCGTAAATCAAGTGCTGATAGTCTTCCGGATCGTGGCCGCCCAGAAAGGTGAAGGTCCCCTTGTCGAGGTTGCCGTGCAGGTAGCGGACTTCGTTTTGCCCGGCATTCTCGCCCAGCAGGATCGCGTATTTCTTGACCAGCGACTTGCGAAACGCCGTCGTCTGACCCATAAAACCGGGGATGGCATCGACATGGCACTGCACCAGCATCGTCGGCACCGGATCGAGCTTCGCGGAGAATTCAAATAGCTGAAAGTAGTCACCCGCCTGGCTGAAGCGCGACGCGATCCGATCGGGTGTCGTGTCAATGTTGGAATGTGAATACTCCATCGGCTCCAGCGAGATCGTAAAATCGGTGAATGCCATGCAACGCTCGTACTCGAGCTTGGACTGGCAATTGGGGTCGGGCGGGTCGCCGTCAAACGGTTCCGGCACGATGTCGACATCACCTGCGGATAAGATGATGTCGAGAGTCTCCGGCGCCGAACACATCGCAAACAAGAATCCACCGCGTGAAACATAGTCTTTGATCGTCAAGGCCACCGTTCGTTTCAAATCGGACACCTTGCGGAATCCGAGCAGACGGGCGGTCTCCTCGTTGAGCTGGACCTGCTGACGATACCATAACTCGTTGCGGTAGGAGCCGTAGAATTTTCCGTACTGTCCGGTGAAATCCTCATGGTGCAAGTGCAGCCAGTCGAAACGGTCCAAGGCACCGTCCAAAACCTCCTGATCCCAGATCGTCGCGTAAGCGATTTGCGCGTAGGTCAGCGCCAGGGTGACCGCGTCATCCCACGGCTCGTTGCCCGGTGGCGCATAGATCGCGATCAATGGCGCCTTTTCGAGAAGGACCGACTCCATGTTTTCATTCTCGATGGTTTGACGAATGGCCGTGACTTCTGCGTCGCCGAACGATGCATACCGGACCCCGCGCAGATCACACGAGTCGGCGATGTCCTGGTAGTAGCTGGCGAGGAAACTTCCGCCACGGTAGTTGAGCAGCCATTCGACCTTGACGCCGCGCGTCAGGAGATGGAATGCGACTCCATACGCCTTAAGGTGATCGGTCTGTGCATTGTCCATCGGGATGAGCATCGACTGCCCGATGGCGGACGTTGTCAGGCCGCCGGTGAGTACCGCCGCGAGAGCAATGCTGCGCAACCAGCGTCGCGCCGAGCGCACAATGTCAGTACTCTGCTGGCCGGTATCGATCATGTTGATCTCAAGGTGTTGCTCGCACTGGACGGCGTCCCCACGGCTCAATTAAACCCCATCGGCGCGATTCGGTTCGTTAAAAGCTGAGACCCACCGAGAGGCGGAGCGGCCGATTGTGGCCAAGGGCATCCAAGTCCAGATCGGAGTGTGCCTTACCGCCCCAGAACTCATCATCGAGCTGCCTGGTTCGCTCCAGATCGAGCAGATACGAGTCGGCATAAGCATCGAACATCGAGACGAAGATCGTGATTCCCGTCAGCCAAGTGAAGAAGTTGCGTCGGTCGCGACGGTGATCGTAGGCGTCGTACTCGATTCCTGACTCGCGCGCACGGTGTCGCCAAATCAGGGCTTTGGTGACGAAGTATGTCTCGACGGCGAAGTAGATTGCGGCCTTTTGTTTCTTGCCGTTGGACCACTGTCCCCAGCCGGGGAAGGCGACCGACTTGAGCAGTGCCCCGGTGGGTGACGAAAAAAACGGGCGGTGCGAGGCGACCAGGGCCAATCGCTTTCCCGTCACACCCGTGTTTTGCACATCACCTGAGTCATTCGACGCCTGTGCAAAGTACCTCAAGTCCCGGTCTGGTGACCGAGCAACAAGATAGGACCGTATCCGTGAAGGATCGTACGGCACTTCTGAGCCGAATGCGAGGCATGTCGGCAAGAGCACCGTCAGGAGCGCGAGCTGCATCAGGTCCCTCTGCGGGGCGTAGCTTTTCATCGATCGATGCTCGCTTCGGGTTCGCCGGATTCGGACACCTCTTGTACCCCTTCAGCCGTGCGTCGCTGGAGGTGAGTGTTGGCTCCGCCGGACCGTCTCAATATATTGCGGCGATGCCGGTTCCGTCGATACCGCAGAGTCTGATCGAGCGGCTGGATTCTGCCCGCAGCATCTGTGTCTTCACCGGTGCGGGGATGTCGGCCGAAAGCGGGATTCCGACCTTTCGATCTCCGGGCGGGCTCTGGGAGCGCTTTCAACCCGAGGAGTTGGCAACGCCGGCGGCCTTCGCCGTGAGGCCGCAGACCGTTTGGGAATGGTATCAACACCGTAGACGGATCATCGCAGAGGCAAAACCGCATCCGGGTCACCGGGCGATCGCCGACCTGAAGAAGAGATGTGCCCGTGTGGCGGTGGCAACGCAGAACGTCGATGGTTTCCATCAACGGGCCGGATCGGACGTGGTCTATGAGTTGCACGGCAGCATTCATCGGATTCGCTGTCAGCGGTGTCAAACGCGTGATTCCAGTCCTTCGCTGGCTGATTCCGCAACGGTGCCGCGTTGTCGCTGCGGAGGATTGCTGCGCCCCGCTGTCGTCTGGTTCGGGGAAACTCTGGCGGAGGCGGTCTTTGAAGCCGCATTGAGCGCGGCTGTTTCGTGCGAGGTTTTTCTTTCGGTGGGAACCTCGAGTATCGTCTATCCCGCTGCGGGACTGATCGATGCCGCCCGGGACGCGGGGGCATTCCTGATCGAGATCGACCCAGAGGCGACAGAGCGCTCGGTATTGTTCGATGTCGCTCTCCGCGGTGCGGCTGGTAAAATCCTTCCCGAACTCTGCGCAGCTGTCGGGGTAACCTGTAATGAGACCATGTCTCCGGAGGGAACCGAACAAGCCGTTTTGGGTCGGTCCAGCGATAGGCCCTCCGTTCCGAAAGAGAACCAGGGGTAACTGAGTTGATTTCAATCCATCATCAGAGACGAGAGGAAGCCGGCCATTCGGAGTCGGCGCGGCGTTGCCCAAGTTCGCTCTTGTCGATGGCCGTGATCTTGACCGTTGCCCTCTTGGGCGCCGGGTGCGTGTACTTTAACACCTATTACAATGCCAACAAGTATTTCAAGCAAGCGGAGCGCCAGAATCAGGGCAATACAACCGGCGGCGTCGGCGCCAACAGACGATTGTATGAGGATGCGATCCTCAAGGCGCAGAAAATCGTCGACAAGCACCCCAACAGCAAATACCACGACGACGCGCTCTTCATGATCGGTGTCTGCTACTTCCGCATGGAAGATTTCCCACGCTCGGAACGGTATTTCCGCGAACTGCTGGCGACACATTCGCAGACGGGGTTTCTCGAGGAATCCCAACTCTATCTGGCGCGATGCCGGATGTTTCTCGGCGATCAGCAGGCCGGTTTTCGGACATTCACAGAGCTGGCAACAACCGCTCAGAAGCCCGCATGGCGTTCCGAGGCACACTACCAGCGGGGTCTCTACTTTCTCGAAACCGAAATGTACGACTCGGCGGCTGCGGCATTCACCACGGTCTTCACAGACTACCAGGACACTGAGCGATCGAACGAGTCACGGCTGCAGGCGGCGGCCGCGCTGCGCAGAATCGGCCGTCCTCTGGGCGCCATCGAGATCTACCGACCGCTGCGCGACGATCAAGACTTAGTCCTGCAGTTCAAAGCGCGGGCGGGCATCGGCAGCGCCTACCTGGATGCGGGAAACTTCGACTCGAGCATCGCGGTGTTCGAGCGGATGGCGGCCAACGATGACTTCTACGATTCGACTGCGATCGTCCGTCTCGCCTTGGGGCGCGCGTATGAGGGCATCGGCGATCAAAGCGCGGCGTGGCGTCAGTATGAGCGGGTTGCCGCGGGGTATGATCTGACCAGCTGGTCGGGCGAGGCGCACTTCCGCATGGCGGAGATCAAGCAATTCCGGGAGGCGGATCTGTTGGCGGCCAAGGAGTTCTATGATGCCTCGCGACAGCAGGACTCCCGCGGTGAATTGGCCAATCTCGCGCTCACTCGTTCCGCAAACATCACCAGGCTGGAACAATTCCGTAAGGATCTGGGTCGCGGCGGCCTGTCCCAGGCCGGTGGAGACGCGGATCGATGGGCCGATCCCGCCGACCTTCCCCCGTCGGAGCAAAGGAATCGCTCCTCACGGCGCGAGACCCGTCCCTTGCCCGTGCTTGTCTCGCTGCCGACTCACGGTCCGACTTTCCAGGAGTTAATGGCCGAGTCCGTCTACGGTCCCATCACCCCTGCCGAGGAAACCGCTGACACTGGAGCATACGCCCAGTTGCTGGCTGGCTTAGTCGACGCGGATACACTGGGGCCGCCGACGGACTTGGCGCCCACGCTTGGACCGCCGCTCAGTTGGTCGGATATCGAATTTAATCGCAAACGCAATTTGTTGCTCAGCGACAAGGAGTGGTGGTCGCTGCTGGGACGCGATTCGGTTCTCGGGCCGCCGTCGCCCGGCTACCGATATGCTTTCGGCCGGGGTCCCCTTCTGGGACCACCGGTGCCGTCCGATTCCGCGCTCGCTGCCTGGGCGGCGACCGAGCGCAGCAATCCGGCCCGGCTTGAACGCGAGGCACGCTTGGCGACGCTTGAAGAACGAAAGGCGTACTTGACCGAACTCCAGACGGCCGCATCCACGCAGTTTAAGCTCGCCGAGCTATATCGGTTCGATCTTGGCTATCCGGATTCGGCGCTCACAGAATACGAACACCTGATCGATCAGTACCATGGGACCGCATATGCCGCCAAGGCGCTCTTGGGTGCGGCGGACATTCTGATCTCACTGCGGGGCGACACGGCCTCAGGGCGCGAATATCTGCGACGGATCACGCGCGAGCATCCCTATACCGATTACGCCGGCGATGCCATTGGGCGTCTGGGGCTCTCCGGCACGGCAGCGGACACCGCGCATCCGGCATGGGCGTACGCCAAGGCGGAGCGAGCCTATATTGACGAGGACAATTCGTCCAAAGCCCGACGACTGCTGAAGGACTTCGTCACCCGCTACCCGGATTCCCGCTTGATCCCTTCGGCGGAATTTTCGCTGGCCTTCCTCACCGAACACGAAGCGCAGGGGAATGACTCCAGCGTTGTGTGGGCGTATCAAGACATTCTGGCTGCCTATCCGCAGTCGGAGTGGGCGGCGGCGGCGCAGGCCAAGCTGACCACTACCGTCCAGCGCCCCACTCCGCGGCATCAGCAACCGTTACAAGAACAGGAAGGCGCCCTGGCGGCTGCGGACTCGGCCGCTCAAAGTGATACCGCTGGCGTGGCTGCGGCCTCACTTCCCAGAGCTCCCAAGCCGAAGGAAGCGGGCCAATTCCAATTCCCGCAGTCGGAAGTCGGGTCGGACATGAGACCGCACGTCATCGTGTACGCGATCCGAATTGACTTCCTGGGAGACATTGCCGAGTATGATGTTCTGCAGCCGTCGCCCTCGTACAATATCAACGAGGCCGCGCGGCACACGCTGGAGAACACGACCTTCTGGGCTGACTCGATCGCTCCCGATTCGCTGAACATATGGTACCGCTACGAACTGACGATTCAGCCGCCCGCGCGCGAGTTGGATGAATTCGACCGCCTCGGGATCAGCCCCACACGTCCGGAACAATCGTTAGACGACGAAGAGCCGTGAGGCGACACCGCTTAGTCACCCTGCTGTCAACCCGACGCGTCGGGCCCAACGTTTTCCAACAACGATTTGAAGATCCGTTGATCGCGCGACGGGCGCAGGCGGGACAGTTCGTGCATTTGTTGCCCGGGTCTGAGCAGCTCTTTCGTCGTGCCTTTTCGGTCTATGCCACCGACCCGGACGCCGAAACGTTTGATGTGCTGCATCAAGTCTACGGCGAGGGAACGCGGCTGTTGTCGTGTCTGCCGAGGGGGGCCAGCATCGATGCCATTGGTCCACTGGGAAATCGCTTCACGGTTCCACCGCGCGGGCACACGCCAGTTTTGGTCGGAGGCGGCTTGGGCATGGCGCCGTTGCGACTTTGGGCGGCAGAGCTGCTCGACCCCGGAACTTCGAAACGGTCTGCGCCGCCGCTGCTGGTACTCGGCGCGCGCAATCGTGCGCTCTGCGTGACACCGTATGCGCTCCCGGGACTGTCCAGGCGGACACACTGGGCGACCGATGATGGATCACGCGGAATTCACGGCACTGCGGTCGCTTTGTTGGAACGTCTCATTGCCGAACAACAGATCGATGCGCATGCCGCCACCGTTTACGGATGCGGCCCCGAACCGATGCTGCGCGCGCTGGCAACGGTGTGTGCGGGGCATGGCATGCCGTGTCAAGTTTCGCTGGAGCGTTCGATGCCGTGCGGGTTCGGTGTCTGCATGGGTTGCGTCGTGCGCGCCCGAGACACGTCGGGGTACGACACTTTCAAACGCGTCTGTCGCGATGGTCCCGTCTTCGACAGTCACGCGATCATTCTCTAAACTGGTATGAAGACAGCCAAACACAGGCAGCCCGACCTCTCTGTCACGATTGCCGGGATTCAGTTTGCCACGCCGGTCTGGACCGCGTCGGGGACCGCCGGCACCGGCGAGGAAATCAACCAATGGTGCGACGTCCGACATCTCGGCGCGATGGTGACCAAGTCGGTCTCGCTGAGTCCGCGAGCAGGACATCCGTATCCGCGTACCGTCGAGACGGCGAGTGGTCTGCTCAACGCCATCGGTCTGCAGAACAAAGGGATCGAGGCCTTCGTGCGCGAGGAACTCCCGCGTCTGCGCGAGATGCCGACGCGCGTGGTCGTCAATCTGGTCGGCGACACGCAGGAGGAGTATGCCGAACTGGCACGCCGCCTCTCCGCTGAAGACGGAATCGACGCGTACGAACTGAATCTCTCCTGTCCGAATGTCGAGAAGGGAATCGATCAGGGCGCCGATCCGCAGTGGGTCGGATCCTGCACGGCGAAGGTCCGTGCCGCGACCAAACGGCCGTTGATCGTCAAGCTGACGCCGAACACGCATGACATCGCCGCGCTGGCGCGTGCCGCCGAGGATGCCGGCGCCGACGCGATCTCGGCGATCAATACACTCATCGGCATGGCCGTCAATCACCGCACTTTCGGGCCGCGGCTGGCGAATGTCACTGGCGGACTGTCCGGTCCGGCGGTCAAACCGGTGGCGCTGGCGCTGGTCTACAAGATCGCACGCGCGGTGCGCATCCCGGTCATCGGTATCGGCGGCATCGCCGCCGGTACTGACGCCGCCGAATTCCTGATCGTCGGCGCAAGCGCCGTGCAAGTGGGCACCGCGACATTCCGCCAACCGGATGCCGCGGTGACGGTCGCAGACGAACTATCCGACTATCTCCATCAGAAGGGAATGAAGAGCGTCGGCGAGTTGATCGGGCGGTTTGACGCTCCCAAGCCGAAGTCGACGGGAGCCGGATAATCGTGCCCTCGTTCCAGGACAAGCTCAGCCAACGTGCCCGCGCGACCGGCGGCATCCTCTGCGTCGGCTTGGATCCCGATCCGGAGCAGATGCCGAAATCGATGACGGGCTCTCCCGATTCGCTGTATGGGTTTTGTTCGCCGATCGTGGCGGCAACGAAGCGATATGCCGTTGCCTACAAGCCCAATCTGGCGTTCTTCGAAGCGCATGGCTCGCGCGGCATCGCCCAGCTTGAGCGCCTGCTGGCGGAGATACCCAGCGACATTCCGACCATTCTCGACGGCAAGCGCGGCGACATCGGCAACACCGCGCGCCTGTACGCCCGGTTTCTCTTCGGGCATTTGAATGGCGACGCCGCCACAGTCAGCCCGTATCTGGGACGCGATTCGCTCGACCCGTTTTTCGCCTACGAGGGCCGTATCCCATTCGTGCTGTGCGTGACCTCCAATCCGGGCTCCAAAGATGTCCAGCTTGCGCCGAGCGGCGATGGGCGAATCTACCACCGTATCATCGATCTGCTCGAACGAATGGGGAAGTCGTATGGTCTGGTGGCCGGCGCGACACATGTTGCGTTGCTTGAAGAAATCCGACGTCTCGCGCCGAACGCCCCGCTGCTCATTCCCGGAATCGGCGCTCAAGGGGGCGATCTCTCGGCGACACTCGCCGCGGTCGCCGGTGGCGCGGCGCTGGTCAATGTTTCACGCGATATCCTGTATGCGTCCACCGGCGAGGACTTTGCCGAAGCCGCCGGACGGCGCGCGCAGTGGTATGTTGAGCAGATGAAACCGCACTGCCACACGTCGCTATGAACCCCTCCGACTGCCAGTGCATCGTCACCCCGACGCAGATGCAGGCGATCGACCGGCGCGCGATCGAGTCGCTCGGCGTACCCGACCTGACATTGATGGAGAATGCCGGACGCGGTATCGCCGAAGGTGTGCGCGACCGCATCTTCGACGGCAATGTCTCCGACAAACGCATCGCGATCATCTGTGGCCCCGGCAACAACGGCGGCGATGGATTTGTGGCGGGACGCTATCTGACCGAGATGGGCGCTACTGTCACGGCGTTTCTGACTGAGAAAGCTGCGACTCTCACGGGCGATGCGAAGACCAATGCCGAGCGCTACCGCGGCATGAATCAGGTGATTATTGAGATTGCAGAGGGGACCGAGTTTCCCGACTTCGGCGACCATGACTGCCTCGTCGACGCCATCTTCGGCACCGGTTTTCATGGCCAAATCGAAGGGACGATCGCGCGCGTCATCGAAGCGATGAACGAGTCGGGATTGCCGATAGTCGCCATCGATACGCCATCCGGGCTCGACAATGCGGCCGGCGCATTGGGGGTGCCGAGCGTTTATGCCACGCACACGATGGCCTTGGCGTGCAGCAAACGCGGCCAATGGTTCTGGCCCGGGCGCATGGCCGTTGGGGAACTGACGACCATTGACATCGGGATTCCGGGCGAAGCGGTCGATGCTGAGAATGTGAAGCTCTCGTTGATTACCGAAGAATATGTAGCGGGTGCGCTGCCGCAACGCCCCCCGGACGCCCACAAGGGCCATTTCGGCAAGGCGCTCATCGTCGGCGGGTCGGTGGGGATGAGCGGCGCCGTCATCATGGCCGCGCGCGCTGCGATGCGCACCGGGTTGGGATTGTCGTATGCCGCGGTGCCTGCTTCACTGGCCGATCTGGTCGATGCCGGGTCCATCGAAACAGTTGTGCGCCCGTTGCCCGAAGTGCGGCAACGTCGCTGCCTCGCCACACGCTCACTCGGCGAGATTCTCAAGCTGTGTGAATCTGTCGAGGCTGTGGCCATCGGTCCCGGTCTCGGGACGCATCACGAGACACAGGAACTGGTCCGGCGCCTGATCGCCCGCCGCACCAAGCCGACCGTGCTCGATGCCGATGGGCTGAATGCCTGCGCCGCCGATCCATCGTTTTTTTCTTCGGACAACAGGGTCCCGCTCATCCTGACGCCGCATGTCGGTGAGATGGCGCGCCTGCTCGGCATGGATGCGTCGGAGGTTGCCGCCGATCGCGAAGCAATCGCGCGTCGAGCTGCGGCACAATTCGCATGCATTGTCGTGATGAAAGGCGCGCCGACTTTTGTCTCCGAGCCATCGGGGCATGTGTGGCTCAATCCCACCGGAAACTGCGGCATGGCGACCGGCGGCTCGGGCGATGTCCTCACCGGGCTGATCGTGTCATTCCTCGCTCAGGGCGCGGAACCGCTCACCGCCGCATTGCTTGGTGTCTTCGTCCACGGTGCCGCCGGCGATTTGGCCGCTGCTGACTTGGGCGGACGATCCCTGGTCGCGACTGACATCATCGACGCGTTGCCGGAGGTGCTGGGGCATTTGGGGGGGTAAGAATGTGTTCCCGCTGAAGAGACCTTGCCACAGCGAAGCCGTGGGGCAAACGGCGTCAGGCCTTGGCGCTTATGGGAGTGTTGTAAAACCCATCGGAACCCACATTATCGAGTTTCATGGAAATAATCATTCGGGTCATTCCGAGCGAAGCGAGGAATCTCCAACGCGTTGTCGGCGGCCACGCGCGCATCGAGACCCCTCGCTCCGCTCGGGGTGACATCAAATTGGGCTTTTTCAACACGCCCGCTTATATACAGGAGCACGCCGTCCTTCACAGGCTCCAGCACGGTATCAATGGACGTATCAAAGCCAGTCACTCTCGATGCGATTCTCGGAAAGAGTTTCTCGAAGAGTGCACGCGTGGTGCGGTGCTTTGGATTATTGTCGTCGTATTCCCACTCCCCATGGGCAAAGCGGTGACGCAGGAGCTTTACGAGATGCGTATGTTCCCCTCCGGGAAGTGACGTATCTGGATTTGTACCATAGGGAATCACGTCGTGTTCCTCGAGTATTGCCGCCAGCTGAATTATAAAGCTCCGATTGATTGAGTCTGCAATTTCCCGCAATTCAAGAATGTCGCCTCGTGTAAGCGGCTTTGCGAGGTCAACGAAATAGACTGCGCCCCGAGCTCGATACCAACCTGCCGACTGGTAGCCCATCCGTCCTACTGCATTGTCTCCAATGTAAGGGCACAATGCACGCGCCTTAACGAAGGTCTTCCATGCCGCCTCAATTGCATCGATCGCTACTCGATCCGTTTAGTCTTCCCTGTATTGATGGGATTAGACTTGTGCCTTGTGCCCCGCAGCTCTGATACAGGAATGTTCGAGACCCGAGCCGCAGCAGATAAGCCCGCTCACTCCTCCGAGTCCGCGTACACCCCCACTTCCACCGTGTCGGCGCCGATGAAGTTGATGTTGCCCTGCGACGTGCGCGGATAGAAAAAGGCGAAGACGTTGGAGTGTTCTTCGGTGATGTTGTGTCCGCCGAAGGGGATTGCCACATCGGTCGGGTTGTCGTAGGTGCAGGTGTAGATGATCCCTTCCCCCTCCGAGATGGTGACCGGGGGATCGAGCGCCACGAAGGGGGGCTCATCCCAAGTGGTGCTCTCGAAGATCAACTCGCCCTTTTCCTGCTGGGCATTGCAGGTCCAGACACGGAACTCCTTGCCCCGGCTGTGAAAGTGGCCGGTGAGCGCCATCAGGTGAATCGTCTGGGGCATAATGCAGGTTTTGGTAAACGAGGCCTCCGAATGAGGCGGGATCAGGACATTCGGGTTCCACGCGAAGAACGCCGCCGCCTCCTGCTCGATCTCTTCCTGCTCGACCGTGTACCAGCGGACCGTGCCCTGGGCGTTGGCCGGCGTCGGCTGGGTTTGGGTGTTCGTGTAGTGCAACTGCAGGTTCAGCTTCTCGTGCGCTTCGATCCGGAAGGCGACGCCCGCCGGCAGCGACCAGTCGATGTCGCCGGATTGATTGTCGATGATAAGCTGCCAGGGCGGATTGAAGAACCGGGTGTCGAAACTCGATTCAAAACCGCCGTCGGCATATGTCGGGTCCTCGCCCAGCAGTCGGTAAACGTTGAAATGATGGCTCCCCTCGTTCATGAAGAGATGTATGCGGTTGATGTAGACCGGCTCTTCCGATGGGAAGTCCATGAAGTAGTTGTGCTGGAGTTCTTCGCCCTGGGGGACATTGAACTCCGGCGTAAACATCTCGATGTAGTCTGCCGTTTCCGGTTTGGTGGCGTTGTTGCAGCTGACGGCAATCTGTAGCACGAGCCACGCGGCGACGATCGGTCTAATAGTCATTGGGCAGCGCTCCCTGATCGATCCAGTTCCCGATCCACGTCTTGTGGATGGCCGTCAATGCCGGTCCGGTGGGCGGCATCCGGCTCCCGTATTCCGAAGACGGTCCGTTGATCTTCATCCACAGGAAACTGGCCTCGGAGTCGCCGGGAACGACGCGTTTCATCCCGTTGTCCCGGGCGGCGGCGTTTTCGGGCTCGACCATCACCAACTGCGCGTAGGCCTCCCCATCGTCCAGGTGCAGGTTTGCGATCCGGGCGTTGCCATGGCATGAGGTGATGGCGCACGATGTCGCAAAGGTGTTCTGTTCGATGTGGGCCAGCAGGTTCGACGACCGAAATGTCACGCTCTTGCGGATTGCCGGCTCAAGCGGCAAACCCTCCACATCGACCAGTTCAATCGTTAATTGGTGATCCCCCTGATGGACGCCCGTGATGACAAAGCTCTCCATGGTCGCGATCCGCGCTCCGGCAGAGTCATCGTCGAGCCAGGACTTGGCGTATCCGGCGACAACCTCCTCCTGCGCCACACCGGAGTAACCCAGCGAGTGCGAGGGTCCCAGTGCCCCCGCGATGCCCGCGGTCTGATTAATGCGTGAGAGTCCGCCACGACTGACAATGGCCGGATCGGCGAACTCAAAGCCGCTGGTCTTGATTTCCACCTCGATCCAACTGCCGAGAACAATTTGCCCCGTGCCGGGCGCAACGATCGACAGGGAGGGTCCGGAGGACCTCGGTGTCGGATCATCGCCTCCGCAGCTGCAGAATACTGCGGCCATAGCGATGGCCCCGGCAATTCGGCCGGTCGACTGCCCCTGTTTCCTGCCTTTACGAATCAGGAGATCCGGCATCCGGTTGCAACCTCGGCTCAGACGCGCAACAGCCGCATGACTCCGACAATATCATTTATCGGACGAAAACCGTGGAGTTCAATGAGTATGGCCTCCCTCGGCGGTTCGGAGTGGCCGCACTCACCCGCACGGATCGCAGAAGACTGCGCCGGGATCCCCGCTGCGAAACGCCACGTCGACGAATGCCACCACATCGAACACATCGGTTTCATCGGAGCAATTGACATCGGTGCGCTCGTACGGGCAGAGCGGATCGGTCACCGCGGCGCCGTTGCGGAAGGCGACATCGACCGCCAGAACGACATCAAAGACATTGACCAGCCCATCGCAGGCGGGGTCGGTATGGCAAGTGCATTCGCACATGACCGTGACGATGCCGGATGTGAATTCGGGTACGATGAGATCGGTCCCGGGATCGAGCCCCGTGACATAGAGAAGATGGTTGTCGGGAGCGGCGCAGGTGGTGTCGATCTCGAAGGTGCCCGACGCCGAAGCGACATCGAACGAAAGCGCCAGCGACGGCGTTCCGGCGCCGGGGAGTCCGTCATCGCCGGGAGGAATATCGGTGGCGACCCCATATCCCCAGTACAGAGCGGCATCGGGGCTGACAAAATCGGCCGCCGTGTCCAATGGCGAGCTCCCCCACACCAGCCCGATCGAGTCGGGGGCGCAGCTTGTGATGCCGGGTGCGCCTTTCTGACCCATCCGACGATAGAGATTGGTTCCCTGCCCGGCCGTGTCCCAGACCAGGAATCGTCCCCCTGCCGCGATCGTGAGCGAATTCTCGATGAACGCGCCGCCCGATGTCGAACGCAACTCCAACGGCACGGCCAGGCCGCGCAGGGAGTCGTCATTGGCGAAGTACACCCCGAGTGCGACACTGTCGCTTCCGGGGATAACCGATTTGGATTCGACAATCACCGTGTTGGCCGCATGCGCGGCCGACGCCATCAACAAGAGTATGGCGGCACAAAATTCCATGCGTCTCATGGGAACGACCTCCGCGATTGTATTGCGTTACGAATGGCGCGAGTACCGAGGAACCGGCCAAGTCTTAATATAATACCCGTTGCGGGCGGCGCAGATGTAAAATGAGCCGGGCAGCCCCTGCCTTTGCCCCAGCCACAGCGCGGCGCGAGGGATCACCAACCCAATCGTACCCGAGCCGGATTATCACGACAGTTTCTTGGAGAACTTCAGCACGCCCAGAGTCACGGTCAGCGGCGCGAAGATGAGCAACGGCCAAATGTGCGGCCACAGGTCGACAGGGCCGGTTCCCTTCAGGACAATTCCACGCAACACGACAAGGAAGTAGGTCAACGGCAGAAGGTTCGACAGTTTCTGAACGATCCACGGCATCGAGGCGATCGGAAACATGAATCCCGACAGCAGAATGTTCGGCAGGAAGAAGAAGAACGCCATCTGCATCGTCTGCAACTGCGTCCTGCCCAGCGTGGAGAGAAACATCCCCACCCCCAGACTGGCGACGATGAAGAGGAATCCGACCCCGTACAGCAGCCACAAACTGCCGTGAATCTGCACCCCGAACAAAAAGCGGCCGATCAGCAGCACGAACGTCATCTGCACATACCCGACGACGATGTAGGGGATGATCTTGCCGATCATCAATTCGAGCTTGGAGACGGGCGTCGTGATCAGACTCTCAAACGTGCCGCGTTCGCGTTCACGCACGATTGCCCCCGCGGTGATCAGCACCATGGTCATTGTCAAGATCACCCCGATCAGTCCCGGCACGATGTAGGTCGGCGAATCAAGACTCGGATTGTAAAGCGCCCGGGCACGGACCTCGATCGGGAACCGGGCGGCGCCCGCACCGAACAGTTCTCCGCGCAGGATTTCGATGTTCATCAACTGACCGAGCTGTGCCGCCGTCGACATTGCCGACTGCGCCAGGAGCGGATCGGCCGCATCAACCAACAATCCGACCTCGGCATCGCCGCGCTTGAGCCGTCGCGGATAGTCGGCCGGGATCAACAGCGCCGCTTTGGCATTCTCGCTGTCCATTGTCTCCTTGGCCTCGCGATAAGTCGGCACCTGCGCGACCAAATCGAAAAACGTCGTGTTGATGAGACGGTCGGTCAGTTCGCGTCCGTGCGACGACTGCGACAAGTCGCAGACCACCAGCGGGATATGATCGACCTGCGTGTTGATCGCATACCCGAAGAGAATGAGCTGCAGGACCGGAATGCCGAGCATGATCGCGAAGGTGACACGGTCGCGCCGCATCTGAATAAACTCTTTGTTGGCCACCGCGCCGAAACGGGTCCAATTCATGCGCCGCCTCCTGCGACCCGGTCGCGGCGCTCCAATGTCTCCGACAGTTGCACGAAGACATCTTCCAATGACGGCTCCGACTCATTCACGGCGCGCACCGTTACACCTCGGTCGGTCAGCATCCGTTCAATCAGCGACGCATCGGTGAAGTTGCGCTGCGTCGTGATGCGCAATACGTTGCCCGGAATCGAGACATCCTGCACGAATGGTGCATTGCGCAACGAGTCGGCGGCCCGGGCCAGCGGCGTACAGTCGATCGACCACTGACGCGCGTCGAAGTGTCGGGCCTTGAGATCATCGGGCGTGCCGGTCGCAATCAGTCTGCCCCGATGAATGAACACCATACGATCGAATTGCTCAGCTTCGTCCATGTAGTGGGTCGTGACCAGCACCGTGGTCCCCTCATCGGCAATATGGTAGATCATGTCCCAGAATCGCCGCCGCGAGACCGGATCGACGCCCGAGGTCGGCTCGTCCAGAAACACCATCGCCGGTTCGTGCACCAACGCGCAGGCCAGCGCCAGACGTTGCTTCCAGCCTCCGGAGAGATGCCCTGCAAGCTGATGTGGCCGCTCCGAGAGCCCGCTGAGTGAGAGCATGGCAGCCATGCGATCGCGGATCCGATGGCGCGGCACACATTGAACTCCGGCGTAAAAGCGCAGGTTTTCGGTCACTGTCAGATCGTCATACAGCGAAAAGCGCTGCGACATGTAACCGATGCGGGATTTGATCGCTTCGCCCTGTGTGGCGACATCCAGCCCGAGCACCGTTCCCTCGCCGCCGGTCGGCGGCAGAATGCCGCAGAGCATGCGGATGGTCGTGGTCTTGCCGGAGCCGTTGGGCCCCAAAAAACCGAAGACTTCACCCCGCCGGATGTCGAACTCGATGCCGTCGACCGCGATGAGATTGTCGAAACGTCGGCTCAAGCCGCGCACCGAGACGGCGACTTCTGAAGGGTCATTGTTCACGGCTGGTCGGAATCGAAGACAAAGTCGGCGGGCATCCCGGCGCGCAGTTCCTCTTGTCCGGGGTCGACTGTCAGTTTGATCGCGTAGACGAGATTGAGACGCTCATCGGGGGTCTGCACATCGCGGGGCGTGAATTCGGCAGTGGCTGCGACATGCACCACGGTCGCCCCAAACGATGTCCCGGGGTGCGCGTCGACCCGGAAGGAAACTGTCATCCCCGGCGAGACACGATTGAGGTATTCTTCCGGCAGGTACACACGTGCCCAGAGTTCGTCGGCATCGTGAATCGTGACGACTGCTCGTCCTGCCGGAACGTACTCGCCGACCTGATACGGGAGCCACTGTATAACGCCATCGTGCTGCGCGATCAGGATCAATTGCTCATGTGACCGACGCGCGGCATCCAACTGAGAGACAGCCCGATCTCGCGCCGCTTCGGCGGCCTCCAGTTCGTGCACGCGTGCACCCCGGCGCAGATCGGCCAACCGTTCTTCGGCGACCGTCACCGCCGCGCGGGCGTTGTCGCGGGATAGACGTGCCTGCTCCAGCGTGCGGGAGTCGATCAACTTGGCGGCAAAAAGTGAATCGGAACGGACCAGGTCCCGCTCGGCCTGGTCACGGTTGTACTGCGCGATCTCGACCTCGGCACGCGCCGCGCGTATTTTCTCCACATCGGAACCGGCTTCCAGGTCCTTGACGCGCGCCTGTGCCTCGTTCGCCGTGGCCCGCGCGGCGCGATACGCCGCCGCGGCGGCAATCGTATCCAGAACCGCCACCGTGTCCCCCACTGCAACGGCATCGCCCTCACGGACGCGAATGGCGAACAACTGCGCCGTGGCCGGGGCAATCAGGTCATGGTCGTCGGTCTCCAATGTTCCGGAGAGGACAATTTGTCCATCGCGGCCTGAACACGCCCCGACAACCGCCAAAAGTAAGCCGGTGACCGCAAATCGGGTCATCGGACGTGTCCATTGGATTGTCATACTCAAACGCCGGGAGTGGTTGTGCATGACCGGCATAATATCTTTCCTTTGAGGCGGCGGCAATGACAAGACGGTGCGTAGAAGAATCGCAGATTTCCAGGCCGTAACCGACACGATGATACTCGATCCCGGACAACTCCGCCGCTGGTCGCGCCAGGTCCGCCTGCCGCAGCTCGGCCCCGAAGGGCAGGAAAAGCTCGCCGCGGCCACAGTGGCGATCGTCGGGGTCGGAGGACTGGGGTGTCCGGCCGCGCTCTACTTGGCGGCGGCGGGTGTCGGAACGCTTGGCTTGATCGACGATGATGCAGTCGATGCGACCAATCTGCAACGGCAGGTGCTCTTCACCGAGCGCGATATCGGCAGGGGCAAGGTGGAAGTCGCCGCGCAGCGTTTGGCGGCGATGCACGAGCGACTGACCATCAATCAGCATGCGACCCGTCTGACCGCAGCCAACGCGCGTGAATTGCTCGCGCAATACGAGATCGTTGTCGACGGCAACGATAACTTTCCGACACGATACGCGGTCAACGACGCCTGTGTCCTGTCGGGCAAACCGAACGTATACGGGAGTGTCCTGCAGTTCGAAGGTCGGGCGTCGCTGTTTGTGCCGGGCCACGGCCCGTGCTACCGGTGTCTCTACGCCGAGCCTCCTCCTCCCGGACTGGTGCCCAATTGCGCCGACGCGGGCGTGCTCGGAGTGCTGCCGGGTGTCATCGGCTCGATCCAGGCCGCCGAGGCGATCAAATGGATCTGCGGGATCGGTGAAACATTGGTTGGACGTCTGCTGGTCATTGATATGCTGGCGATGAGCTTCGATGAGTTCGAAGTCGCGCGCAACCCGCAATGCGCGCTGTGCGGAGACACGCCGACAATCACCGAGCCGGTTGCGTACACCGAGTTTTGCGATACTTCGGCGAATGCGGGCGAGTATCCCGATGATGACTACGATCGGGACGATCGCATCACGCCGCGCGTCGCCAAGCGGCGTATCGATGCCGGTGATCCGATTGTTCTGTTGGATGTGCGTGAGCCGATTGAATTGCAGATGGCGGCCGTGCAACCGTCGCAATGGCTGCCATTGGGCGAATTCGAACAGCGCTGGCGACGGGAAATCTTGCCGCATCGCCACGACGAAGTCATCGTGCTCTGCCATCACGGGGTCCGGTCGCGCATGGTGGTCGATTTCCTCCGCGAACAGGGATTCGCCCGCGCCAAGAATCTCGACGGCGGAATCGATCGCTGGTCCACCGACGCCGACCGTTCGATCCCACGGTACTGACCGACATGACAGAGACGATCACTGTTACAGTAAAGCTGTTCGCCGCCTACCGCGACATGTTGGGACGCAAAGAGCAGTCGGTGACCATCAACCCCGGCGAGACAGTGGCGTCGTTGTATGATCGGCTGATCGCGGAGCGCGCCTCCGAGGCACTCCGGCGTGCCACGCTGTTTGCCGTTAATGAATCGTACGTCCCGCGTGATATGGCGCTCAAAGACGGCGACCGTGTCGCGTTCATTCCGCCGGTGTCGGGAGGTTGATGGGCGCGAGGAACCCGGTCTGGTCCCGGTGCCACGGGCGTTCGGGCCCGAGCGTCAGCAATCCCGAAGGCGAACCATGAGAGCAGCTCCGCACATCGCAATTACCGATCAACCGTTCACCGTCTCCGAAACCGAATCGCTGGTCGCCGATCCGGCCAATGGCGCGGTCTGCTCATTCTCCGGACTGGTGCGCGACAACTCGCATGGCAAGACTGTCACCATGCTTGAGTATGACGCCTATGTCCCGATGGCCGAAAAACTGATGCGCATGATCGCCGAGGAAATCGACCGCGAATATCCGGTCAACCGGCTGGCAATGGTGCATCGCATCGGACGGATGCAGGTGGGCGAATTGGTCGTGGTCGTCTCCGCCGGCGCAGCGCACCGCGATGCGGCCTTTGGCGCGGCGCGCGCCGGGATCGACCGTTTGAAGAAGACCGTCCCGATCTGGAAGAAAGAATACTTCGAGGATGGCTCGCAATGGGTGGGCGAGACACCGGAGGGGTAAATTGGTTTCCCACCAGCTTGATTCGGTGCAGTGTAGGGTGGGCCCAGCCCTCCGACGTGTTTTCCGCTGCCCAATAATGGTGGGCTGAGCCCACCCTACGGACCATGGACGGCTTGAACAATCAGCTCTGCTTGCGGGCCAATACGAGCGTGTTTTCGGCGGAGTGCGAAACCGAGTCGCTACCGTTGGTCAAACCGGCCAGGGTCTGTTCAAATGCAGCGAAGGCCCGCTCGAACTCTTCGGCGGGATACAAGGCAAACGTGGAGTAGTGATGATGGCGGGCGCGTTCCTTGAGAATGTCGGTCGGCTCACTGCGACGGAATGAAAACTCCTGCACGCTATCGAGCTTCAAAGCTGCGACCGGACGAATCGCGCCTTCCAATTGCTTGCGCGTGTAAAGGCGCCGTTCGTACTCGTTGAATCCGGGAAAGTGTTGCCCCCAAATGGTTCGCGCATTCTGCTCCGGTGTGCGCGTGTAGATCGCCAGCACTCCACCCGGGCTCAGGACGCGGGCGGCTTCACGAACGAACGGTTCCAGATCGAAATGGTGAACGGCATTGAAGGTGACGACAGCATCGAGAGAATTGTCGGCCATCGGGAGGTTGTCGGCGCTGGTCTGCACGAATTCGACGTGCTTGCCGATCATCGTTTGACGGAGCGTCTGACGGCACTGCATGAGCATCTCCTCGGAGGCGTCGCAGCAGAACATGCGCGCGTTGCCGTTGAGATGATCTAAAATCAGCGCCGAATAGCGCCCGGTGCCGCAGCCGACATCAGCCAGTTCGATGTGATCGCGCTGGGGAAACCGTGAGGCGATTGTTTCAACGATCTCAGGGTCGGTATTGCGCAGCCGCGTGTAGACCGGGGCGACCCGTGAAAAATGCGTCTTGGCTCCGCGCCCGATGGTCATAAGAACCTCTCTTCGAACTGTGCCCCCTAAACCTAATGCCGGTAAGACCCGCAGATTCAGTGCCAATATACGACTTCCTGCGGTTCTACGCCATAAGCTGCTGCGCCGCTTGGCGGTCAATATCTTATTGAAGACCAAACGCCGACCGCAGTCGTCACCTGGGCCGCCCGATGGTACCCGACCCTCGTCAGTGTGCAATGCGCCGCACACTCGCACTCAGCGGATGCGTCGACGGCGGTGCGAGATGAAATCCCAAAAGATGAAGCCGCCGAGGCGATCCGGCGGTGTGAAGTAGGCCCGTCCCTGATTCAACTCCGTGAGCTTGCGGACGAATTGCTGCAAGTATGGATCGGCTGTCACCATAAACGTGGTAATCGTGATCCTCTTCTTGCGGCAAATGACTGCTTCTTCAAGCGTGCGATTGACAATCATCGGGTCCAAACCGACGGGATTCTTGTAGAGCATCCCGTTGCTGCGCCGGATCACCGAGGGTTTGCCGTCAGTGATCATGAAGATCTGTTTGTTGTGGTGTTTGCGGTGCAGGAGAATCTGACGCGCCCGCCGCAGCCCCGCCTGCGTGTTGGTGTGATACGGTCCGACGCCCGCGTAGGGGAGTTCGGCCACGTCGATCTCCTCCGCATCGTCGCCGAATAGCACGACATTGAGCGCATCTTTGGGATAACGCGTCATGATCATCTCGGCGAATGCCATCGCCACCTGCTTGGCCGGCGTGATGCGGTCCTCACCGTAGAGGATCATCGAATGCGAAACATCCAACAGCAGGACGGTTGCGCAGGACACGGTCGCTTCGGTTTGCCGTACCGACAAATCGGGCTCAGTGAGCGAGAAGTCGCCCAGCCCGCTGCGACGCATCGCATTCGTAAAGGACTGGTTGAAATCGATGTCGGCGGCGCTGTCGCCGAACGAAAACGGGCGTCGTTCGGGCAACGGTTCCGGCGATGTTCCCCCCTCTCGCGGGATCGAATGGTTGCCGCGCGCATCGGGCTTCAGCGACGAGAACACGCGGTCTAATGAGTCCTGCCGAATCTGTTTTTCGCCCTTGGGCGTCAGGACACGGCGCTGGCCATCCTGTCGGATGATGCGGTCGTCGCGCAGACGCTTCTCGAAGTCGTCCAAATCGACGTTGTTGGGGAGAATGCCGCGTTCTTTCAGATAGCGCATCCAGCGCAGCGCTTCATCGACATCACCGTCTGTCTGCAGGAGCAGGTGGTTGAACAGACGCATCAGGTCGCGGTTCGCCAACACGCGACGGACCGCATCTTCGTCCCATTCGGAATAACGGAACTTCACGGCTGCCTCAATCGTCGGGCTGCACGTTGTGCAACATCGTGGCCAGCATGTCGGTGTAGCGATAGATCGAATCGACCGCGGTTTTGGCGATCAGGTTTTGCTGATGCAGGCCCTCGAGAATGAACTCCATTCCCAGAGCGGTCTCATGCCGATCCGTCGTCTTGAGGAATTGCTGCGCCACGGTCTTGAGCGTCGGCACCGCCGCGAGCGAGCGCTCGTATCCATCAAACGGCATTTCATCGGAGAGTTCGACCATCTCATCACCCGAGAAGTACGAGATGATCTTGCCGAATACGGCATCGGCTTTCGCCGGCAGGCCATTGTCCTTTTCGACCGAGGGAAACCGGGATGCGAATGCTGTCTCGACCGCGCGACCGATGACATTGACCGCGATCATGCGCGGACCTTCGCGTTCGCCCTCATAGACAAGTTCCAGCTTTCCCGACACGGCGGGAATCGCCGCGTGCAGATCGGCCATGCGCGGGTACGGTGTCTTGTCGGCGTTGCGAATCGAGCGCCGCTCGATGTTGGAGATCACATTCTCCAGCGCGGCGATCGGCAGGCGCGCCGATACGCCGGAGGACTGATCCACATACTCCGAATCGCGGGCGGCGAAGGCGATCGACTCGACAATCTCGCGATAGAATCCGGGAATCCCCAGCGTGATCCCTCGCTCGATCCAGGCCTCCTGATCGGTGATCCGGCAGGAATCGGCCAGCGAGGTCGGATAATGTGTTGCGATCTGCGAATCGATGCGGTCTTTCAACGGCGTAATGATGTTGCCGCGGTTGGTGTAATCCTCCGGATTGGCAGTGAAGACCAGCACCATGTCCAGTTCGATTCGCACCGGATAGCCGCGAATCTGCAGGTCGCACTCCTCCAGGATGTTCAGCAGACCGACCTGGATACGTGGCTGCAAATCGGGCAGCTCGTTGATCGCGAATATGCCGCGATTGGTGCGCGGGATGATGCCGTAGTGAATGGTCTCCTCATCAGAGAAGTCGCGTTGTTCGCGCGCCGCTTTGATCGGGTCCAGATCGCCGATCAGATCGGCAATGGTGACATCGGGTGTGGCCAGCTTCTCTTGATAACGCTTGTCTCTTGAAATCCACTCAATCGGTGTGCCGTCACCGCTTTCGGCGATCACACGCCGCGAATAGGCGCACATCGGTCGTAAGGGGTGGCAGTTCAGCGGCGACCCGGCGATAACCGGCGTTTCATCATCCAGAAAGCCCGTCAGCGCCCGCACCAGACGGGTTTTGGCCTGGCCGCGCAGTCCCAGCAGAATGAAATTGTGTCGCGATAGAATCGCGTTTTCCAGCGCCGGAATGACCGATTTGTCATAGCCGACGATCCCCGGAAACAATGTCTCGCCCGCACGGATCTTGGCGATCAGATTGCGCCGCATCTCGTCTTTGACCGACTCATAGGCCCGATCGCTGCGTTTGAACTGCCCCAATGTCATCGGGCGCTTTTCACTCATCGATGCTGATCCTTTCCCTGGGAATTTGACTCGGCGTGAATGTCGTAAACACCTCCTGTTACGGCCGGGTGCTGAAATACAGCTTGAATTGCCATTCTGAATCCCGCCGCTCGCCGGCGGACTGAAGAATCTGCCTTTTTCTCACAGGTGAGGAAAGCCAATGCTTTGCTTCCCTCGGCTTCGCTCGGGACAAGTCGCTCAGCACGGCAGTGGTCGTCTTCCGGCGCGGGTCGGATTTTGTCAGCAATCGGCAGATCAAACTCAGTCACCCGCCGTCGTCCCAATTCGGTGAACCGTCAGGCCGGTCAGGAGTTTCGGGAAAAAGAATGTCGACTTTTGCGGCATGTTTTCACGCAGCCGCGCCATCTCGAAGATGGCATCCAGCGGCGTCGGCGAAAGGACGAAACCGAGCTGGTTGTGGCCGGACCGGACCGATTCGACGACCGCGCCGGCGTCTTTCAAGAACTCGACTCGCTCTCCGGCCTCGATCACATGTTCTTCGAATTGGAGGACTCCGCGCAATACCCCGGTCTCGAAGATTGCGGTCGGCAACGTGCGGCCGGTCGTGGATGTCTCCTTCGGCCAGCGCCAGTTCGCGGTGTCCGCCGGGGTTTCCAGCAGGATGATTGCGCTATCGTCGCGGACGACCATGGCGATCGCGCCGCGGCCCGACTTGCCGCGCTCACGGACCAGCCCCTGCATCTGTGCGGCGATCCCCCCCGCATCGCGTTCGACTATCGGGTACCGGCGCACGTCGAAGTGACCGCTGAATCGCTCCAGCAACGGGTCCCGCCGCGACGCTTCGGACAGATGCACGGCACGGTGAATCGGCATCACGGTCATGCCCGGCGCTTCGGCATTGAAGAACGCCATCATCGTGAATGCCCAACGTTCGTCCCTGGCCTGCTGCCAGGTGTCGAACGCTGCGGCGGTGCGATGATGCCCGTCGGCAATGACACAGTCGAATGCCGACATGGTTTTGATAATCCCGTCGATCCGTTTCGGGTCGGAACATCCGTAGAGACGGTGCAACGATCCGTCGGGCTGTTCGGCGATCAGCAGCGGCGCGGTCGCCTCACAGTCTCGCAGAAAACGGTCAATGCCCTGCGAGGGGTCCGAGTAGACCATGAACACCAACCCGAAGTCGGCTGCGGTCGCACGGCGCAGGCGCGCGCGATCATCGCGGATGTGGCGGTGTGTTTCTTCGTGCGGACGGATCGCCGTGTCGCGCAGATCGCCCAGTGCGATAAACCCACGCCGCGTCAGGCGCTCTCCCGCCACCGAATACGCCTGCGAATACGGGTACACGCCCGGTGCGGCATCACAAGTGAGCGCCCGTTGTGCGACCCATGTCTCCAGAAAACTTTTGGCCTCTTCATAACGCGCGCCGGTCTCGTCCGGGGAGATCTTCGGCGCTTTGACGATTCGGGCGATGTTGTAAGGGCTCTGGGCTTCGAGCCGGGTCACCGTCTCCGGCGTGAATTGATCGTACGGCGGACTTAAACACATTGACGGGTCGCCGACGACCTTGGAATTAAAACGCCAGGCGGCGAAGGGCTGAATGCGAATGGGGACAACTCCTGACTGTCACCGGCCCGATGACCGGCGCGTAGGGTAATAGTAACCTACAAAACGATCTCCAGGTGAGGTTCATCTGTAGCAAAGACCCCTCCGCAGATCGCGGCATCCTCGATTCCCATATCGATCAAGCGGTTCAGGAGCAACAGTGCCTGCCGCTCATCGATTGTAATCAGCAAACCACCGGAGGTCTGGGGATCGAACAGAATGCTTTGCTGTATCGGATCGAGCGACTCGGTGATTCTGATCTTCCCATCCAACGCTTGCGCATTCGAAGCGGTGACCCCGGTTGAGGCGCCTGCGGCGATGAGTTGCTCCGAGATCGTCCAGCGAGGAATATCCGCAAATCGGAAGCGAACGCCCACCCTCGATGCCTGGGCCACCTCAAATGAATGTCCCGCCAGCCCGAACCCGGTGATGTCGGTGACGCCGTGTGTACCGTCGAATCCCAGCATCGCCTCGCAGGCGCTCTTGTTTAATTCCGCCATCTTTTTCAGAACCGGGTGTGCGGCGGCCCAATCGATCTGCTCCGCCCGCAGGCCGTTGACGATGACGCCGGTTCCGATCCGCTTGGTGAGGATGACCACGTCACCCGGTTTGGCGCCGGCGTTTGTCTTCAAATCGGCATCCCGCACGATGCCCGTCACCGACAAGCCATACTTCAGTTCATTGTCTTTGACTGTGTGGCCGCCGATCAGGACCGCTCCGGCAAGGGTCGTCACTTCCAATCCGCCGCGCATGATCTCGGTGAGCAACTCGCCGGCGATGCCGCGCGTCGGAAAACAACAAAGATTGAGAACCGCCTTGGGAGTGCCTCCCATGGCGTACACGTCGGAGAGCGAGTTGGCCGCGGCGATCTGGCCGTACAAAAATGGATCGTCGCACGGCGGCGTGATAAAATCCGCCGTCAACACCAGCGACAGATCAGGGCCGATGCGATACACGCCCGCGTCGTCGGATGTCCCCAATCCGACGATTACCTCGGGCGGCGACGGGACGTCCAGCTCGTCTACGATGCGATGCAGGTCCACCGGACCGATTTTACCGGCTCAACCACCGGAGCGGGCAAACTGTGTAAGCTGTCCCGGCGTCGATATGCGGCATTCCGACACTGTCACTCACCTCCTCTCCGTCTCGCGGCCGGCGCCACGGATCGACGTCGACCGGTTCTGCATGATACGCGATCAAGTCGGTCCGAATGAGCCCCAAGTCAGGGGTCTTTTGTCTCACGCGTAAGATAACGTCCCGCGCCCTGACCGGGCGCGGGACGCCACGCTGTAGGTTTCTGCCTGTTGATGATGCTTTTGTCGGACTTCCGGTACCTCCTGACCGGTGTCGATGGCGGCCACCGGTCGCTGCCGCCTTGATTTTTGTGCGGGACTTGCACGCGCCCACATGCCGTGATTCGCATGCGCACCGCACAGTTTCTATGGGAGATGATTCTGGAGAATGCAGGCCGACGTCCGGGTGCGGTCAATGTCCCGGCACTATGGTCAGGCCCGCCCGGTACAGATACACTTGTTACGCGAACCGAAGCCGACCAGTGAGATGTCGGCGATGAGGATGTGGTATGCGATCCGCTTCATTCGATCACAACTTTCAACTCTGTAAAGTATACGCAATTGGTCCGATCTTTGGGGGATGAATCTTTGACGCCGCGATGCCCCCTTTGCCACAGCGCGCTCGTCGCAACAGGAAGGGCGGGGGTCCCCCGCCGAGCCGGAAGAGAAACTTGGGCGGATTGGCACCGCCGTCCCGGATTTGGTATCATCCCGGCGCAGGGAAGGCAAAGCGAACGCCTGAACGCAGGAGCAACGAATGAATAATGCCATCGTCAATGTCCCGACACCCCGCAACGAGCCGGTCAAGTCATACGTACCCGGCAGTCCGGAACGCAAAGAGCTGCAGGAGGAAATCCGAAATCAGCGCCGGGAGCGGATCGAAATCCCGCTGATCATCGGCGGCGAGGAGGTCCGTACCGGCGACTTGGCCGACTGCCTCATGCCGCACGAGCACAGTCATCTCCTTGCACATTTCCACAAGGCGTCACGAGCGCATGTGAAGCTGGCCATCGAGGCGGCCAGGGCGGCGCAGCCCGCGTGGGCGGCGCTGGATTGGGAACATCGTCTCGCGATCTTCCTGAAAGCGGCCGATTTGTTGTCCGGGACGTATCGGTCCATCATCAACGGCGCCACCATGAACGGCCAGAGCAAGAATGTCATGCAGGCCGAGTTGGACGCCGCCTGCGAGTTGATTGACTTCTGGAGGTTCAACTGCTCCTATGTCCGCCAGATTTACGCCCAGCAGCCCGAATCCTCAACGGGGATATGGAATTACATGGAATACCGGCCATTGGAGGGGTTCGTGTTCGCGGTGACGCCCTTCAACTTCACCGCCATCGGCGGCAACCTGCCAACCGCCCCGGCGATGCTGGGCAATGTGACGTTGTGGAAGCCCGCCTCCAGCGCCGTTTATGCGGCGTGGTTTGTCATGCAGGTGCTGATCGATGCCGGGCTGCCGCCGGGGGTGATCAACTTCATCCCCGGTTCCGGGGCCGAAGTCGGCGATCCGGCGCTCGATTCCCCGGACCTGGCGGGGGTCCATTTTACCGGTTCGACTGCGACCTTTCAGGGGATGTGGCGCCGCATTGGGCAGAACATTGCCAATTACAAGTCGTACCCACGCATTGTCGGCGAGACCGGCGGCAAGGATTTTGTCTTCGCGCATCCGTCGGCCGATGTCGAAGCGCTGAATGCCGCGCTCTTGCGTGGCGCATTCGAGTATCAGGGACAAAAATGCTCGGCCGCGTCACGGGCCTTCATTCCCGAGTCGATTTGGCCGAAGCTGCGGGACCGCCTGCTCGATGAGGTCACGCAGATGAAGATGGGCGACCCATTGGAATTCGACAACTTCATCAACGCTGTCATCGACCGCAACGCCTTCAAGTCCATCAAGTCCTATATCGACTTTGCGCAGTCGTCGTCCGACGCCATGGTCCTCTGCGGCGGACGCTGCGACGACAAGAAGGGATACTTCATCGAGCCGACCGTGGTGCAGACCACCGATCCGAAGTTCAAGCTGCTCTGCGAGGAAATCTTCGGTCCGGTCCTCACGGTCTTTGTCTATCCCGACAATAAGCTCGATGAAGCGCTGACCATGTGCGACACCGGCTCGCCCTATGGGCTGACCGGCGCGGTTTTCGCGCAGGACCGTTATGCCATCGCGCAGATCGCGCGGCGCCTGGTCAACACGGCGGGGAACTTCTACATTAATGACAAGCCAACCGGCGCCGTGGTCGGGCAGCAGCCCTTCGGCGGCAGCCGCGCCTCCGGCACCAATGACAAAGCGGGCAGCTTGCTCAACATGATCCGCTGGGTCACCCTGCGCGTGATCAAAGAGAACTTCGTCCCGCCCAAGGACTGGCGGTATCCGTTTTTGGGGTAGAGGCAAGGGTTTCGCGTTACAGCGTCGCGGGGGATGACTGTTTTTGACTCTAATTAGTTTCTGTTCTTGGGCGGTCGATTCTCTCGAATCCCTTTCAGCAGCATCCCCCAAGTCGTCGGATCGTTCCGTCGAAAGCTCGGAATAGACTGCGCAACTGTTGCGCCCAGTTCGATTTCAGGGGAATCCGTATATTCGAGTATTTCGACGGCAAAGCCACAATGAGCTGGAAGGGAGTCATTGTCGAAAAACCCGATCTCCTTTCGGGGAACACGAAACGTGTAACTGTAGCCGTAGTAACTAGACGCGTACTTGCATGGCACAGATTGTGTCAGCTGACATGTGATGCTTCTTTCACCACAAATGGAGGGTTGATACCACTCAGCGTGTGCAACCGAATCATCAGGGTGCTTTCGCAGCAGAATCAGGATGTCGTCATTTGATAAGGCCGGATCATCAATGTCTGACTGCAATTCCGTATCAATCCAGACTGCAGCGGCAAGTGGCAAAGAGCGATCGGCCTCAGTCGTCGAGTTCTGCATAGCCCGTTTAATGATCCCGACATGGACTTCCAAACTGTCGTCGGTGATTGCGTATGCCACGGTTCCCTGAGCCGGCAACTGTCGACATTCGATCACTTGATTGTTCGTTTCATATTCGGACAAGCCCCATAGCGAGTCGCTCTTTAGAGGAATCCCCTGCATCCTGCTCCGGACCGTTGCATTGGTCGACTGGGGAGTATCCGATGAGCGGTCCGCACCGTGGTGGGGAATCTTTTCCATCCACTCGTCGAACACCAGAAACGGAACTTGCGTTCGGATCGGCATTCTAAGTCCGTTCTCAAACACGAGTGACGTCGCGATGATTGAATTGTCACTTAACAACAATGAGATGATCGCCGGATCCTGGCAGACCGAATGCCAGGGACCTCCGCACTCGAGGTTGCGTCTGTAATGAATAATTGGGGCACTATCGTTCACGAACGATAGTTCGTTTTCGGACGAAAAAGTACCGGAGCCATACGAAGTCGTCTTCAACGCTCCCAGGTACCAAACACTGTCAGCCGTTACCCGCCAAATGGCAGCAAAGTCCGAGGTCCACAGCATGCCGTTCGTGCTGACGGCAATCAATAACGGTGTTCCGGCGTGGCCGTCCCGTGGCAGCCAAACGACTGAATCGACTATGTCTATGCCTTGGCCTCCCAAGTGATACGGACCATGGGTCGATTGCGTGTTTTCTCTCCAGATGATCGCAAACATCTCCTTACCGCACTGAAACAGCGCGGCCGCAGCGAACCACCAGTCCTCGATCTCATAGCGGTTCGCGATCGTGTAGACATAAAGACAAACCGAATCAAAATCGCAGCCTTGGTGAGGTCGGCCCAGTCGGATAACCTCTGGGCTGGAAAGCAGTGGATGATCTGCCGAATCTCTCCAAATGAGAATGGCCGTATCCACCAAGTCATAATCCTCACTGCCTGTGGAGAGAATCAGCGAATCGACCGAGTAGCGCTCGGAACCGAAAAACTGGTCTGCGAGTGCCCAAGATACGCTATCATCCAGTACCCATTCGCGCTGCCGGGGTTCAGCACTTGATTGAATGCAGAGAACCAGACTGAACAAAGCTGCAGCGGCTGCGCGCAGAGCCGAGGCAGTAAGGAAGGAGTTTCGTGAATCTGCCAATCGCACCGTCGGCTGTTCCTCCGGCAATAGAACTGTCCGCCATTATACGGCGGAGGCAAGCTCGAACGATATCAAAGAGTGGTCTCGTGACGCTTTAATTGGCGAGTCGTACGAACCCCCGTCCGCGTTTCCTGTTTCGGAAGCGTGAAGGGCACGACACGTCGCCTGTCTCGAACGCAGTGAGGGGTGCCCCTACAAAGACACGACGAATCGCATACGGAGGGCGCGGGAATAGCGCCCATACAGTCTGAAACGGAGTGGCGGCGCAATGCCTCTCACCATCCACCAAGTCGACGCATTCACCGACACGCTGTTTGCGGGAAATCCGGCGGCCGTGTGCATTCTGCCGGCGGCGCGTGACGAGACGTGGATGCAGCATGTCGCGCGGGAGATGAACCTCTCCGAGACGGCCTTCCTCGTCAAAACCGACGACGGATACGATTTGCGCTGGTTTACCCCCGTGCACGAGGTCGATTTGTGCGGGCATGCGACACTGGCGAGCGCGCACATTCTGTACGAAACAGGAGTACTCGCGCGGTCCGCTGAAGTTCGATTCCACACCAAGAGTGGACGGCTCACCGCGCGCCGTGATGGCGACTGGATCGTGATGGATTTCCCCGCGACGCCGGTCAAGCCCGCCGATCAACTGGACGCGCTCAACCAGGGGCTGGGCGTGACTCCGAAGTTCACTGGCCGAAGCAAGTTTGACTATCTGGTGGAGCTGGATTCGGAACAGGCAGTTCGACAGTTGCAACCGAACATGTCGAAGCTCGGAGAGATCGTGACCCGTGGGATTATCGTGACTGCCAAATCGGATTCACGCGATTACGATTTTGTCTCGCGGTTCTTTGCGCCGCGGTCGGGCATCGACGAAGATCCGGTCACCGGCTCGTCACACTGCGCGCTCGGCCCATTCTGGAACGGCAAACTCGGCAAAGACAACCTGATCGCAAAACAAGTCTCCGCCCGCACCGGAATTGTCCGGGTCACGATCAAAGGCGAACGTGTCCTCCTCGGCGGCCAGGCGGTTACCGTGATGCGGGGGGAGATGATGGATGCGTCAAGGCGCTGACCCTCGTCTCAACGGGCGAGTGATCAATCAAACTCCCTGACTGTTCCGATAAAGAGAATCAGCCCCGATTCCCGATCGACTATGGCACACAGGAAGGGGCGATTCACGATCATGACGAAATCCCAGTGAGGGCCCTCGTTTATTGGCGCGATCTCAATTGAAGTGACCGCGACGGCCTCGGTTCCTTCCTCTGAAACTTCCATGAATGTCTTGTGCCTGACCTCGCTGATGTAGCCGTTCCATCCGGATTGGTCGAACATCCCGGTGAGATCGGAACTGAATGCGTCGAATGCATCCGTCATGCCCAGGGCTTGCAATGTCTCGTTCAAAGTCTTCTCGCAGCGCAGCGTGAAGCGCGGTAGCTTCAATAAGCCCGGTCGCGTGCTGAAGTCTGCAAGGTAACCTTCCCAGGAATCCGTGGTCAGTCCCAACGCGAACTCTCGCAAGGGAAGTCCAGGCCTAGGGAGGAAGATGTACATGCCAAACCGTCCGGATTCTCCATATGGCAGTCTGACGGCTTGGAATCCCGCCCTCTCGAGGTACTCGAAGTCAGTCTGTTGCTGCATCATCGGATGTTGGGCCATCCCCGATGGGTGGTAAAACGCCTCGTTGCTGGTGAGTTGATCGTCAAATGTGTATGTCCATATTCCTTTGAAATAAATGGCGTTGATCAGATAGAGGACTGCTTCAGGGTCGACGTCGTCCAGTATCGTCGGGATTTTTCCACGCGTCTGCTCATCGGCCCAGTTATTGATCGTGTCGACGGATGTGGGATCGGAAAAGTCCAGTTCACGGACTTGGGCGCCATAGAACTCGCGATTCCTGGCGAGGAAGTCGGGATCGAACGGCGTTCCGATTCGGCCCCAGAGGGAATTGGCGACAGCCAACATGATGTCACTCGATGGGTCCTCGAGAAAGCGCTGCAGGGAGGCGTGCATCGCATTCAAATCGTCCAGACTGATCCCCCGGACCGCCAACACGTCGGCCATTTGCGCCTGTGTGTTGCGCCGGGCGCCGTTGTAGGTCATTGTCAGGGCAATAGCAACACTCGTTGGCGAGATCATGATGCTGCCGTCGGCGCCTGATTCGAGCGCCGAAAGCAGCGAAAAGGCGAAGCGGTTGTTGGCTTCGGCCAAAGTCCGCTCGATCGTGCCGCTGGTCCCGATATCAGGATTGCCATCGGGCGGATTGGCGATGTGCCGCTGACACCCGACGGCAGCGCACACAAGGACGGCCGCAATGAGGAGTCTCTTCATTTGCTTTCCCCTTCCGTCAATCTCTGCAGAGGATACCCGCCGGCGCCGCTTCTATTCCCGACAGTTGTCCGGAGGGATCCCGTGACCGAATTATGCCAACAGGAGGGGCCAAGCCAGACAGAGGGATTACGATTTCGAGGAACCGGCTCCGGCGTCATCACTCCCTGTCTTCTTCGCCGTCCACTTCTTGATCAGTTCGACCACTTCCGGCGCGGCGTCAAGGAGTGCGTCGAAGGAGCCCTTCTTCTTCGCGGGTAGGACGGAGACTTTGTCGGGTTCCAACACTAAGAAGACCGCCGGTTCGACCATCGCGCCGCCGCCGCCGCCACCGCCGAACCCGGTGGCCTTGTCGGTCTGGCTGCCTTCGCCGCCGCCGACACCGAAGCCGACCGTGATGCGCGTGATGGGGATGACCGTCCGCCCGCCGACACTGACCGGCTGGCCGACCACGGTCTCCGACCGCGCAATCGTGCGCAGTTCACCGACAATACCCTGTAACAGTTCCGTAATGTTGTTCGCCATCGTTCCTCCCTGAGCGTCAAGCCGTCCTGGTCCGCCTCATCCGCCAAATGCCGCGCCATGGCAGTGTGGCCACGGCACGGGCGACATGGATGAGCGGTGTGAGCGGAATGACCCGCCAGACCAAGTCGGCCTCTCCATGAAATGTGGCACGGTCAAAAGTGCCCCGAAGTTCCCATTCTAACTGCGGCCAGCGCCGCAGAATCATGCCGCGCGCCGCGTACAGATACCCGATGGCCATCCCGGTCGTTGCCGGATCACCGGTTCCGACCGCCATGGCGATGCGCCCCCGCTCCAGCCGCCATGCCCGCAGCAGCCGTCCGGCCAACCGCAAGGCGACGCGTGTAATTTTCAAGAGAACCGGACGATTCTGCCGCGCCGATTCGATTCGTTGAGACAGCGTCCGAACGGGTTTCTTGAGTCCCGGCTTCTTCGGGCGAGCCCCTTTTTCGCGTACGGCCCCAATCGGGGTGCTGGAGACCTGCCATCCGAGGATGGACACAATCCTCTGTCCACCGAAAACCGTCACCGTCAGACCGAACCACGATACCGCCACCCGCACACCGCCGATCGTCGTGAACCGCAGCCGTACGGGGGAAAGTACCGCGACCGCCATCACGGCTGCAAACGCGAGCAGCATGCATCCCAATAGAGTCATCAGCGCCTATCCTCGATCATCGACGATTATTCCCAATATAATGTTTCGGCAGACCGGACGTGGCCCGCAGCAGTCAAATCCCCGCTCAGACCGGGCAAGGTCGCGTCCGATATAAGAATGAAGAAGGGGTAACGGTCCGGGGAGCGCTATGAGGGCTATCATTCGTTTCAGCAATGCGATACTCTGTTCGCTGGGCATCATGCTGATCGCCTATGGGTGTCCCAGTTCACCAGACGGCGACGGCAATGGGATCGCCGATTACGAGCTGTGGGTCGTGCTGGAAAAGAATCTGGACGCCAACAGTGATAATTTGAGCGTGGAGTTTCGCCACGACGGCGATCCGGTGTCGGGCGGCAGTGTCTCGGTCGCCGGCGACCCGATCATTACATTCGACAACAATGGCAACGCGCAGAAGTCATACTCCCTCGGCCAGTGGACGACCGGCGCCTGGATTCATATCATTGCGCGCGATTCGACCGGGGCCGCGGTCTATCGCGATTCGATCGTGATCCCCAGCGAGTTTTTGGTCAACGTCTTCCCGGAAGATCAACCCTGGCGTCCGGGCCAGACGCTCCCGCGCATCGAGTGGGGCACCTCGATCATGGCGACCAACTACGCCATTTCAGTCAGAGCGCGCACCGCCGGCAACGCGCCGCGCGGTTTCGCCGAATACTATCAGTCAGCGCAGGCCCTCTCACAGACATTCCAGCAGAGCGTTTTCAGCGACATTTTTGACAATGTCATTCCCGATATGTACGACATCCACGTTGTGGCATCATCTCCCAATTTCATCGCGCCATCGACCGCGCACGCATATCGGACGCCCGATTTCGACGATATTCCGCAGCCGATCGATGACGACGATGTCACCGGTGCGATCGCGGCGCTGTGTGTCGCCGAGCGGGTCACCGTTTCGGTCGAGACCTTACAGTAGTGGTTGAAGTGCGCGGGTTCGCGGCGACTTTTTTAGATTCGATGAAGTTTTGGGCTTGACAACCATCCCCGGAATCAGCACATAGGCCACGGCCGACACGGTTGTTGTTACTCGGCACTGTCTTCGAAATGTTCGTTTTGCGAGTATAGGATATTCCGAGAGGGGGGCCTTCGGCGGTTCCAGCGAGCCGGGGACCCAGGTGAGGCAAGAGCACAGACGCATGCCAGATTCGCAAATCGGCGCTTTGGCAGTCCCGGGAATCGGGACGCGCCGTCCGGTTTTTTGAAGTTACGTCCCGCTTTGGCGGGACGTTTTTTTTGCGTGATGCGCATGAGATAACTACTGCTTCTCCCACCATTCACCGTCCCCCCGTGCCGTGACGCGAGGGGCTTTGCTACGGGAGGTTTTAGTGAACAAGAATCAGATTTACGACCGCGTCCTCAAGGCGCTGTGGCAGTGGACCATCGAGAAGGACTATCAGTTCCGTCCCACGCCGCGCATCGTCACCGCCACCGGCGCCTGCGAGAATGTCGACACGCTCTGGGAGGTGACCGCCGAGAGCGTTCCGGGCACTTACTTTTTCGCGCAGACCGGGCAGCTCTATCTCGAAATGGGTCTGGCGGAAGTGCCGCGCGCGTTTACCGTCGGTTCCTCGGGGCGCGCCGAAGCGGAGATTGACTCGCGCCACCTGCGAGAGTTCACGCTCTTTGAAGTCGAAGGACGCGGCGGGTTCGAAGATCTGGTCGCCACGATCCAGTCGCTCTTCGGCGCGATCGACAAAGTCTCGGCGTCGTGGGGAGCCGATCCGATCGCCTCGCGTCTGAAACTCATCAGTTACAGCGAGGCGCTGGAGATTCTCGGCTTGGGCAGCAGCCACTGGGGCGAAGACTTTTCGCACGCGCAGGAGCTCAAGCTGTGCCAGGGTGGCCCGGTGCTCCTGACGCATCATCCCGATCCGCAGCCGACACACGGTCCGGCGCCGAAACTGGAGAAATTCTTCAACATGAAGCCCGCGCCGTCGCACAACGGCGATCGTCCCACCGTGCAGTCGTGCGATCTGCTCTTGCCAATTTCCGGCGAGTCCCTGGGCGGCGCGGTTCGCATCCACCAAAGCGAAGTCCTGCGGACCCGTCTGCAGCGATCCGGCATGTTCGCCACACTGACACGCCGCGGGCTGGGACTGGCGCAGTTTTCCGACTATCTCGGCCACATGTCCGAGCACGGCCACATCATCGGCGAGCACTACGGATTCGGGGTCGGGATTGATCGCGTCGTGCAGTATCTGATGAGCGCATCGGACATTCGTGACGCCGCTGGATTCCTTGTCGGAATGGACGCCGACATGGCCGCCGATTCGCCCGGGTTTGTTCCGGCCTCCGTTGAGTCGGCCGAACCGGCTTATGCCGACGCATAATTGTCGTTGATCCGAGAGTGGGGTTGTAACCGGCGCGTCCCGTACACTGCGGGGCGCGTCGTCTTTTTGGGTCTCGCATCAATGCGGTGTCATTGTATTTTGACCGCAAACCCGGAGGAATCGACCATGATCAATGAATTCAAGAAGTTCGCCATGCGCGGAAACGTTCTCGACATGGCGGTCGGCATCATCATCGGGGCCGCGTTCGGGAAGATCGTCTCGTCGTTTGTATCCGACGTGCTGATGCCGCCGATCGGCCGCCTGATGGGCAATGTCGACTTCAGCAATCTGTTCATAACCCTCTCCAGCGGCAGCTATGAGTCGCTGGAGGCCGCCAAAGCCGCGGGTGCGGCGACGCTTAATTACGGAATCTTCATCAACACGATCATCGATTTCCTGATCGTCGCGTTTGCCGTGTTTCTTCTCGTGCGCGCCGTCAACCGACTCAAGCAGAAGGAAGGGGCGCCGGCCGCGCCGACGACGAAGGACTGCCCCGAATGCCTCTCGAAGATTCCGATCAAGGCGAAGCGATGCGCGCAATGCACAGTCGTCCTGGCGACCGCCGCCTGAGTCCGGCCGGTTTTTGACAGCGCGTTGGGATTAGCCCTTGTATGGGGCCGCGGTATCAGGCGATCATCGGGGTGAGGTCGTCGGACTTGCATTGGTTTGACACGATACCAAGGGAGCGCCCATGTTTCGCGTAGGATACCTCGAAGGAACCGATCCGCTATTCCTCAATGAGCTGGTCGCGCGTGAGATCGACACCATTCCGCTCGGCAACGGTGTCGACAACCACGGCAAGTTCATCGGCCACATCACGCGGGCCGACCAGATCACGGTCGTGGTCGGCTATCTGCACAAGGTGATGCCGCTGGCCGACTCCGGGCTCTCCGCGCTCGACATCATCCACTCCTGCAAGGTGCACCGGATCCCCACGCTGATCATCGCGCAGAAGGCGCTGCATGCCAAGGCCGAGAAGGCATTGGGCGACGCCGGCGATCACATCACGCTGGTCGATCCCGCCGACCTGCGCAAAGAACTCGACCGCGTGCTGGGATAGCCCTTTCGGGCTAATGCGAAAGGGGGGAGTCGAACCCCCATCCCGAGTTCACGGGACCGGATCCTAAGTCCGGCGCGTCTGCCAGTTCCGCCACTTTCGCATGGTGGAGTCTAATTCACGTCCTGAAAAGAATCATGTGCGTGAATTGTTGCACGTCACTCGGCGTCTGTGTGGAGTGCGTCCGCGCGAGATGAACGAGTCGGTACACAATGAGGGTGGATGGGATCGAACCATCGGCCACCTGCTTAAAAGGCAGATGCTCTACCACTGAGCTACACCCCCACCAATCCGCCGTAAAGTATCCCGCCCGACACCCGGCAGTCCAGCCCTAACACGCCCGCAGCGTGCGACTTCGCCGCCCTCGAATGGGGACCTTCGGCGTCTTGACTTGCCCCATTGGCGGCGGTTGCTTGTCCCGAGCACGGCGAGGGGCTTGCTTGTTGGCGGTTGGAATAAGTGACGATGACTGAAGAGGGAGTGGCGATGGAATTTGACGTTTGCGTGATCGGCGCCGGGCCGGGCGGATATGTCGCCGCGATTCGCGCCGCGCAACTGGGACTGAAGACCGCCATCATCGAACGCGCCAAAGCGGGCGGCATCTGCACCTCGTGGGGGTGTATCCCGTCGAAGACCCTGCTGCACGGCGCGGGCATACTCACCGCGATCCGTCACGCGTCGGAGTTTGGCATCAGCGTCGCCGAGCCGAAAGTCGACCTCAATAAGCTGCGAGCCAAAAAAGATGACGTGATCAAACGGCTGGTCGGCGGCGTCGAACTGCTGCTGAAGAAAAACGGCGTCGAGTGGATATCCGGGGAAGCACAATTCGAGTCGCGATCGCGTGTGACGGTCAAACACGCCGATGGCAAGTCGTCGTCGATCAACGCAAAGCACTTCATCATCGCCACCGGCGCGCGCCCGGTCGAACTGCCGCATTTGAAGCCGAACGGCAAGACGATCATCACGTATTTCGAGGCGCTCGAAGTCGAGGATGTGCCGAAAGAGTTTGTCGTCATCGGCGGCGGCGCGATCGGTCTGGAAATGGCCGAGGTCTATGCCGCGCTCGGATCGAAGGTCACCGTCGTCGAGATGATGCCGCAGGTGCTGCCGGGATTCGACTCCGACCTGACGCGCGGCGCGGCCGATGCGCTCAAGAAGTCGGGGGTCACGGTTCTCACCGGCACGAAAGTATCCGCCGCAGCGCAGGAAAAGTCGGGCCGCTGGAAACTGACGCTCGAGATGTCTGCGGGGAAAACGTCCGATCCATTGATTGCGGATAAAGTACTGGTCGCAGTCGGTCTGCGCCCCAATTCCGACAATCTGAATCTCAAGGCGCCCGGCGTGGCGACCGATCCGCGCGGCTACATCTCTACCGACGAACAGATGCGCACCAGCATCCCCAATATTCTCGCCATCGGCGATGTCACCGGACGCCTATTGTTGGCACACAAGGCCTCGCGCGAGGGGCATGTCGCCGCCGAGGTCTGCGCCGGACACAATGCCGCGATGGATTACCGCAGTGTCCCGGGCACGGTCTTCCTGCATCCGGAAATCGCGACCGTCGGTCTCTCCGAGCAGGAGGCGAAAGAACAGGGGTATGAGGTCGCCATCGGCAAGTTCCCGCTGACCGCGCTCGGACGTGCAGTCGCGACCGGGGCGATGACCGGATTCGTCAAAACAGTCGCCGACAAAGCAACCGACCGCCTCTTAGGCGTGCACATCGTCGCGCCGACCGCGGGCGACCTGATCGCCGAGGGCGCATTGGCTCTCTCGATGGATGCCACCGCCGAGGACTTGGCGACCACGATCCATGTCCACCCGACCTTCTCCGAAGCGCTGATGGAATCAGCGGCCGCCGCCCGCGGCGAAGCGGTGCATATGGTGAAACTGTAGTGTGCTGTCATTCCGAGCGAAGCGAGGAATCTCCTATACGGGATTGCCTCCAACGGCGCGAGACTCGGAGATTCCGCCTGTGGTGAGCGAAGTCGAATCACGCTTCGCCCGGAATGACATCCGACGTATCATTCACGCTGTCATGGGCATCGACGATCTAATCAAAGACAAGCGCGAGCAAATTCTGCGCATCGCCGCCAAACACGGCGCGAGCAATGTGCGCGTGTTCGGCTCGTTCGCGCGCGGCGATGCGCGTCCTGACAGCGATGTGGATTTTCTGATCGATCTCGAACCGGGACGCAGCCTGCTGGACATGAGCGGACTGTTGATCGACCTGCAGGACCTGCTGGGTCGGAAAGTCGATCTCGGCACGGATCGGAGTCTGCGCCCGCGCATCAAGGAGAGAGTTCTCCACGAGGCACGCCCGATATGAGAAGGGACCGTGACCGGCTTCAGGATATCAAGGAGGCGATCGAAGCCATTGAAAAATACGCCTCACGCGGGAAGGACAACGCACTTGGTGATGAGCTGGTCAACGTCTGGATAGTTCATCACCTTCAGACAATCGGGGAAGCGGCTCGTCTGTTGTCACCGGAGCTGAAGGATCAGCGTCCCGATATACCGTGGTCCAAAGTCGTGGGAATGCGCAATCTTCTGGTCCATGAATACTTCATGGTCGACACCGAGGCGGTCTGGATGGCTGTCGAGCGGGATCTTCCGTCGCTCAAGGGGGCAGTGACAAGTCTATTGAGCGAATTGCCCTGACGGCGAAGCATTGATGGAATCGTCCGCCCGCCGCCAGTGGCGAAGCGGTGCACATGGTGAAACTGTAGAATCGCACTTCCACGACTTACGTGCTTCATACCGAGTATGCAGGTCGAGGTCAACGGGACTCGGATTTGGTTCGATGTGGACGGGCCGTCACTGGTTCCGGCGGGCGCCGGGATGTGCGAGCGCCCCGTGGTGTTGTTGTTGCATGGGGGGATGGGATACGATCACACCTACTTCAAGCCCGATTTCCGCCGTTTGACAGATGTTGCGCAGATTGTTTATCTCGATTTCCGCGGAATGGGCCGTTCGGCCGAGGCCGACCCTGAGTCCTGGGATTACGAGCTGCTTGCCGATGATCTCCGCGCGTTCTGCAATGCGCTTGGAATCGTCAAACCTATCGTCTTTGGCCACTCGATGGCGGGCCCGGTGGCCATGCTGTTTGCCGGCCACTATCCCGATCATCCCGGTGGTCTGATTCTGCAATCGTGCATGGCACGATTTGATCTCGATCGTGTAGTAGCCGGCTTTCGACGGATTGCCGGAGATGAGGTCGCTGCGATCGCCAGACGTTTCTATCGCGGCGATTCATCGGTGACGATGCAGGAGTGGTCGCGCTGTCGAACGGCATTTGGGCCGTGGTCACCCGACGAACAGGTTCGCGCGAGAATTCAATTGCATCCTGAGCTGGCTGCCGTCGGAATGATCCGACTCTGCACGTTGAATATCACCGATCAACTCGGGAAGATTTCCTGCCCGACGTTGGTGTGTGTCGGAGATCGCGACCCGGTCACACAACCGGACGACGCTCGGGAAATTGCCGACGCCCTCACCTGCAGTGACAAGCGACTACGGGTGCTTCAAGGCGGCGGGCACTTTCTCTGGAAGGATGTGCCGGATTCTTACTGGCCGTTGATCCAGGGGTTTGTTGTAGAAGCGAACCCGACGAAGAAATGAATAAGTTCCAAGATCATCACCACTCCCGCTCCAGATATTCTCGCACCACCATCGCTGCGTTCCAGGCGCAGGCGTACTCGAGCGCTTTCCAATGGCCGACGTCGGTCGGGCTGAGGTTGCCGGTTGGGAAGATGAAGCAGGATTGCACCGACGCGACCGGGATGCCGTGACGTTGCGCCACGTGGATCACTCCCGCTGTGGTCGAATCGACGAGCGACGCCTGTTCGGCGCCGTGCATCTGCATGCGCGCCTGCGGTGAGTCTTCAAATCCGTGCAGCGAGAACCCGACGCCGTCGTCGTAGATCTCCGGCAGACGGCGCTCGACCGAACGCAGCCGAAACGCGATCAGTTGTGCGGCGGAATCCAGCCGCGCGTGCAACGCCGAATCGATGGCCAGATCAAGAACCCCGGGCTTGGCGCCGACCTCTTCTGTCCCCAGCAAGACCGTATCCACATTCTGCTCCGACCACCGATTGACCCTGTAGTAGGCGCGCCATGATTTGGGAATGACCACATCGCCCAGGAGGTAGGAAGGATCGCTGCCGACACCCAGCCCGACGTGGATGATTTCAATCGGCTGATAGGTGTCGATCATGAATTGTGTGACCGCTTCGGCGTCGGCAATCCCATGCACCCCGGTCATACCGGCATACTGGCCCAGCCAGCCATAGACGAGGCGCCGTCCGTTCGCGGTCGTGTCGGTGCGGATGTTCGCCCACTCGAAGAAAAAGTCACCGATTTGCGGGTTGTCGAACATCACGACCACGGTGGGTTGCTTCTCTTCGGGAACGGCGGGCTGATCCGTCCTTGTGGCTTCGGACGCGGGTTGGTCGGAACTGTCCGACCGACACGACACCATCGATATCGAAATTACCAGTGTCAGGACCAGTTGCGGGTACGCTGCCATGTGTCGTGCAAAAGTGCGTCGCAAGGGAGACCTCCAACGTATCAGGGTCGGGATACTCTTCTGCGGGGCAATGGGTCTTCGGTGAAGCATTTGCCTTTGCCCGTAAGCCCCGGTAGATTACCGGATTGGCCGGCTTGTCCCGTGAGTAGCCACGGGCGCAAAGCGATAAGGAGCATACGATGAACGCTGATGACAAACGCAAAATAAAGATCGGACTGGCGGAGATGCTTAAGGGCGGGGTGATCATGGATGTCACCAACGCCGAGCAGGCGCGCATCGCCGAGGACGCGGGGGCCTGCGCCGTGATGGCATTGGAACGCGTGCCCGCCGACATCCGCGCCGAGGGCGGCGTGGCGCGCATGGCCGATCCGGCGAAGATCGAAGAGATCAAAGAGGCCGTCACGATCCCGGTTATGGCCAAGTGCCGCATCGGGCATTTTGCCGAGGCGCAGATTCTCGAGGCGCTCGAAGTGGATTTCATCGACGAGTCCGAAGTGCTGACTCCGGCGGATGAGAGCCATCACATTGCCAAAGATCAGTTCCGGATTCCGTTCGTCTGCGGCTGCCGCGATCTGGGAGAGGCCCTGCGCCGCATTGGCGAGGGCGCGGCGCTGCTGCGCACCAAGGGCGAAGCCGGCACCGGTAACATCGTCGAGGCGGTCCGTCACATGCGCGCGGTGCAGGACTGCATTCGTCGGCTGACTGTGCTCCCGAAAGAAGAACTCATGACCGAAGCGAAGAATCTGGGAGCACCCTATGATTTGGTCTGCTGGGTTGCCGAGCACGGGCGCATCCCGGTGCCCAACTTTGCCGCCGGCGGCATCGCCACGCCCGCGGATGCGTCGCTGATGATGCAGTTGGGGGCCGAGTCGGTCTTTGTCGGATCGGGCATCTTCAAGTCGTCCGATCCGTCGCCGCGCGCGCGCGCGATTGTCCTGGCGACGACGCATTACAACGATCCGATGCGGCTCGCCGAGGTCTCCAAACATCTGGGCGATCCGATGCGCGGAATCGAGATCGCATCGATTCCCGAAGAGCAGTTGTTGCAGGTACGGTGATCGTGGGGGCGGCCCTTGGGCTGACCACGGGCCGCAGGCCCGAACGATATTTGTCTCGCGGCCCACTTATCGCTTCGGATTGACGTCAGCTCAAGCGCTGACCGGCACGGGAGTGCGCACAAGCTGTTGCACGCGGAGTGTTGTTTGGCCAGATGACATCCACCACTTCCAACATCACAATCTCCCACGCTTCGGGTGGATCGCCGATGCGCGTGGCGGCGGATCGTCGTGTGCCAACGCGCCTGAAGGTCGGTTTGCTGGCGCTGCAGGGCGACTTCGAACTTCATCGGAACATGGTTCGCGGACTTGGACACGCACCGACTGACGTAAGGACAGTTGCCGAGTTGGACCGCATCGAGGCACTGATCATGCCCGGCGGTGAATCGACCACGATGCGCAAACTGATGGCCGGTGAAGATTGGTTCGGCGCGTTGCGGCGGTTTGCTTCGCAGCGTCCGATTTTCGGTACCTGCGCCGGGCTGATTCTGCTGGGGCACTTGCAGAATGGCCAGCCACGGGAGACAACGCTCGGATTGATCGACTGCGATGTCACGCGCAACGCTTACGGACGACAGTACCAATCGTTCCGACAAGTCGGCGAAATCAATCTTGGATTCGGTGCCCGGCCGCTGGAGATGGTGTTGATCCGCGCACCACGCATCACAAGGGTCGGTAAGGATGTCACGGTTCTGGGAACACTCGACCGTGAGCCGACATTGGTCAGGCAGGGGAGTATCCTGGCGGGGACATTCCACCCCGAACTCTCAGGAGACGATACCGTACACCGGTACTTTTTGACAGAGATGACAGAACGTGTGAGCGGGTAATCGCTTCGGTTGCATCAAGTTGGCACATGCCACTCACGCCGCCATCCGTGCCGAATTCGATTCCAAATCTCGGAGTATCCTCGTAGCATTAGAACGATGTCGGCCGTGAGCGAACAGATCGGACTTCTCTACAACGCGCCCAAGCCCGCGTGGCTGCGCACGAAGGCGACCTTCACGCCGGAGTATCTGCGTGTCAAAGGCGCGCTGCGATCCAACCAGCTGCACTCAGTGTGCGAAGAGGCGAATTGCCCCAACATCCGCGAATGTTTTTCGCATGGCACCGCGACCTTCATGATCTTAGGCAACATCTGCACCCGCGGTTGCCGATTCTGCGATGTGATCAAGGGTAAACCCCTGGGATATGACCTCGACGAGCCGCGCCGATTGGCCGAGGGGGTCGCCCAGTTGGGACTCAAGCAGGTCGTGATCACCTCGGTTAATCGCGATGATCTGCCCGATGGCGGCTCTTGGGTGTACGCCGAGACAATTCGCGAACTGCGCCAACGCGATCCGGACGTCAAAATCGAAGTCTTGATCCCCGACTTCGACGGGATCATGGAGAATGTCGACCGCGTGCTCGATGCGTGTCCCGATGTGCTCAATCACAACACCGAGACCGTGCCGCGTCTGTACTCCTTGGTGCGTCCCCGCGCCGAAGTGGGCCGATCACTGGCCATTCTGCGTCGCGCCGCTTCGCGCACCCCCGCGCCCATCGTCAAATCGGGAATCATGGTCGGGTTGGGGGAGACCCGCCAAGAATTGCATCACGTCATGCGCATGATTGTCGACACCGGCTGCCGGATTCTCACTGTCGGACAGTACCTGCGGCCATCCGAAGTACACCTGCCGGTGATCAAATACTACGAGCCCGACGAATACAAAGAACTGGCGCATGACGGTGAGGCAATGGGGTTTGCACATGTTGAGGCGGGACCGCTGGTGCGCTCGTCGTATCATGCATTCGATCAGGTTCAGAAAATGGAAGCATCGTTGGCCGCAACGCATGCGGTGGCGTGAGATGCGTCATGCAGATACCCGTCGCGACCATACCAACGACGCCCGTTGAAGTGAGAGACTCGCGTCCCGATGAGCGCCCCTGGGGCGTTTTGCCGCGTTCTTCGACGCGGTGCGTGACAGTCGGCGGTGTCCCTGTCGGCGGTGGCGCGCCGGTGGCGGTGCAGTCGATGTGCGACACCGATACGCGCGATGTCGCCAAAACAGTCGCGCAGATTCACGACATGCAAGAGGCGGGATGCGAGATCGTCCGTGTCGCGGTGCCCGACAAGGCCGCGGGCGAGGCGATCGCGAAGATTCGTCCGCAAATCGGCATCCCGCTGGTCGCCGACATTCACTTCGATTGGCGGCTGGCAATCCTCGCCGCCGAGAAGGGCGCCGACAAACTGCGCATCAACCCGGGCAACATCGGCGGCAGGCAGAGGATCGCCGAGGTCGTTGCCTGCGCGAAGGATCGGGTGCTGCCGATTCGCGTCGGCGTCAACCAGGGTTCCATCGAAAAGGACTTACTGGACAAATACGGCGGCAACAATCCCGATTCGCTCGTTGAATCGGCTCTGCGCAATGTCGCGATTCTTGAGGAGCACGGTTTTCAGGACATCATTCTGTCGCTGAAATCCTCCAATCCCGGCGAAGCGATCGCCGCCTACCGTTCGGTCTCGCAGAAGTGTCAGTATCCGCTCCATTTGGGGGTCACCGAAGCGGGTCCGGAGAAAACCGGCACGCTCAAGTCGGCGGTCGCGATGGGCACGCTGTTGGCTGAGGGGATCGGCGATACGATTCGTGTCTCACTGACCGGCTCCAAAACCGCCGAGATCGAAGCGGCCTATGGCATCCTGCAAGCCCTGGGCTTGCGCCGTCGCAGTCCGGAATTGGTGTCGTGCCCGTCGTGCGGACGGATCGAAATCGATCTGATGTCGTTGGTCGATGAGGTTCAACAGACGTTGAAACAGTTGAAGACACCGCTGAAAGTCGCGGTGATGGGGTGTGTCGTCAATGGCCCCGGCGAGGCGCGCGATGCCGACTGGGGCATCTTCGGCGGCAAGGGTGTATACCTGTTGACGCGCAAAGGGGAGTTGGTCGAACGATTCACCGACCGTGAGGCGGCCCAAAAGGCGCTGACGAGCGCCCTCATGGAATCTGAGGCGAACGCACAGAGCACGTCCGTGGCATTGACCGCCGTTTCTTAGGAGACCGTATAATGGAAATACTCGGAAAGAGCGCAATCTGGCTGGCAACGTTCGGCGTCGCCGTCGCCATCATCTTCAACTGGCTCGGTGAGCGCTGGGTCGGCCAGGCGCGGTTGGCGTTTCGCGCCGGGGCAATCGCCATCGTCTCGGCCCTGTCGCTGCTGTTGCTGCTCATCCTCACACACCGATTCGAGTTCATGTATGTGCGAAACTACTCGTCGACTGATCTTCCGCTGTACTACCTGATTGCCACACTCTGGGGGGGACAGGAGGGCACGCTCCTACTGTGGATCTTCTATGTATCCCTGTTGGGACTGCTGCTCATGCGCACGGCGCGACAGTTCGAGCGCGTCTCGGTCTCGGTCGTGGGGCTGTTTATCCTCTCGGTTCTGGTCATCCTGCTTAAACGCAGTCCGTTTGCCACCAGTGCAGCCGCTCCCGCCGAGGGGGCCGGCCTCAATCCGTTATTGCAGGACTTTTGGATGACGATTCACCCCCCGATCATGTTCCTGGGATTCGCGCTGGTTGTGTTTCCGTTCGCACTCGCCATCGCCGGCTGGGTGCGCGGAGAATACAAAGCATGGGCGCCGCACGCGTGGACCTGGCTACTGGGCGCCTGGTGCACACTCGCCACGGCGTTGGTCATGGGTGGTTACTGGGCCTACAAAGTTTTGGGATGGGGCGGTTACTGGGCATGGGACCCGGTCGAAAACTCCTCGCTGATCCCGTGGTTGTTTGCCACCGGCGGCATCCATTCGCTGGTGATGTTCAAGAAGAAGAACTCGCTGGGACGTTCGGCCTACCTGTTTTCCATCCTGCCGTTCCTTGCAGTGCTCTATGGCTCATTCCTGACCCGCTCGGGCGTGCTCGGTGATTTTTCAGTCCACTCATTCCTCGATCTGGGGATCAATTCGTATCTCATCGCGTCGCTCGGTGTCTTCCTGACAATTGGATTCGGTGTGCTGGCCTGGCGCGGACGCCACGTGCGTTCGACCGTTGCCTACGGTTCGATGGCCACCGTCGACTTCTGCGTGTCGGTCGCCGTGCTATCGCTATTGGTTGCCGGGGCGCTGGTCCTCATCGGTATGTCGACGCCTCTGTGGACCCGGCTGTTCGGGCCGCCATCGAACGTGACTTTGCGCTACTATTTCCTCGCCACCACTCCGATCGCGCTGATACTGTTGCTGTCGCTTTCCATTTTTCCGTTCATGAAGTGGATCAAGCCGTCGAAGCCGTTCATCTCGTCGCAGGCCGCGTATCCGTATTCGTTCGCGATGATCGTCGGCGCGGTTGCAATTATCCTCGGCGTCACCGAGCCGCTGTACCTGGCGCTGTTAATCCTTGGCGCGCTCGCGGCCGCCTCCAACACCTGGCTCATTGTCGAACGCTGGCGGCAAGTTCGACGCATCCCTGGCGCGTATGTCGCCCACGTCGGCCTTGCTTTGATCATTGTCGGCGCGGCCGTCTCGACCGCGTACGAGACCAAGGAACAGGTGCCGCTGCCTCTGGGTCAGCCGGTGGAGACATTCGGCTGGGTGTTTACCTATCAGGGCAAGGACCTGGATGTCGCCGACGGCAAGACGCCATTTCACATTCTCGTCGAGGAACCCGGCACAGACAACGCGTACATCGCTTCGCCGCGTCAATTTGAGCTGCCGTACGGCAAAGGGGTCATGCGCAAACCCGCTGTCAAGAAGTTCTGGGATCACGATCTGTATATCTCACCGATGGATGAGGTCGGCGGTGAGGGTGCCGGCGAAGTCGCGACCGCCACACGCGGGCAGACTCAGTCGGTGGGCGGGTTCGACATCACCTTTCTCGGATTCGAAATGGGTGAGCATGGCGAAGGGGCGATGACACACGTCAGTTGTCCCTTCGAGATCGTCGGCGACATGGTCACCGACACGATCGTGCCGGCCATCGTTGCGGATGTCTCCGGCAGCATGTCGGAGGTCCCGGCGATCTTCGGCAACGGGCGCTACGCGCTGGCGGTCGAACGGATCGACGCCACCAATGCCGCCGTACAATTGCGATTCGTCGATCGCGAGAATCCTCACGTCGAGCCGCCGGTGTTTTGGGTGGAGATCGCCGAGAAACCGCTCATCAATTTGTTCTGGGCGGGCACGACGATCATGGTGTTCGGCGGCTTGCTGGCCCTGCGCAAACGGGCGCGGCAATTGGATGAGCCCCCGACCGCAACAGCCGCTTCAACTCCGCCCAAGGTCGCGCGATCTGCCGCTCAGACGTATCGTCCGGCGGTAGTACCCCGGCAGTAGATTTCGTTGATATGCGGAAATGGAACCGGCGGCGTCAATGACGCCGCCGGTCGTGTCTGCGGACAATTTCGATCGGGCTAATCCATTGTCGCCAAGTGAGTCAAGTACGCCGCGACGGCCTGGCCTTCGCGTTCACGCAATCCCGCGCAATCGGTCACCTGATCGGTGACCTTGGCCATTTGATCATCGGTGCCTGGGACATTATGCGCCGGGTCGGCGAAGAATTCTTTGGCCACGGCAAGCCGTTCGCGCGAACAGCCCCCGGCGATGAACGGCATAAACGAACGAAAGTGCGGCGGGATGCGCCCGGTGACATCGTCGTAATGCTCGATCATCCAGTCAAAGATCAACTGCTCGTATTCGTCATCGGATCCGATATCGAAGGGAATCGTGAAGATCTCGGTTGGACGCAACGGCCCCTCCAGACAATAGCGCAGCGCTTCCTGCACCAGGGCGCTGTCGCGAAAGTTGCCGAGTAAGCCGAGGTAACGGCTGCGTTCGCGCGGTGCTTGTGCCTGTTCGAATCGTGTACGGAACTCCTCGAACATGACCTGATCGCCGTGGCGCGCCGTCAATCCGAGCGCCACGCCGGCGATCTCCGGGCTGACCGATGCGGGATCGTCCATGAACGCACGCGTCAGCGAATCCGCATATGCGATGACCTTCGGGTCTTCTCCTTCGTCGCCCAGCCAGCCGATCAGTTGGGGACGAAACCGGGTGACGGATTCGTCTTCTTCCGGCTGCTCGGCCAGACCGAAGCGCTTGAGGGCAGGCCCCAATGTGCCGCGGACATAGGCCGCAAACTCGTCTTCGTATTCGGGCGTGACGAAGGCGTTGCGGACTTTGCCCAGTCCCGACAACAGGGCCGAAACGACTTGGGGCTCCTCAGCATCGGCGAAATGATTGAGCGTTCTCAGGTACTGATCTCCGCTGATCGTTCCGGCGTCCAACTGGGCGGCAAGATTGTTGAGAAGACCGACGCGCTCGCGTGTGTTGAGCCATTCGGTGGAGTGCTCGGCCAGGGTCGCCAGCATAGGCGGGGGAACCTCCCAGCGGTAATAGCCGTCCATGTCGGCGTTCGGCAGCACCCATTGCAGTGTGCCTTCCAACTCCAGTGGCACAGTCATCTCCGGCTGATCCAGCAGAACCGACACGCTCTTGACGCCGGTACCATCGTAGTAACTGAGCGTTACCGGAATGTGCCACAACGGTTCATCCGGAGGTTCGACACCGTAGTTGGCGAACCGTCGCTGCGTGAGCGTCACCGCATGATCGAGCGCCGGGGTGGCGCTGACCAAGGGCACACCGCCCTGATCCAAAAATGTCGACATCGCGGCATCGATATCCCGACCGGATACCTTGGCCAATGAGGTCCATAGGTCGTAGGCGGTCGCGTTTCCCCACGCGTTGGCGTTTAAGTAGTCGACGATGCCTTGACGAAAAACTTCCGGACCGAGCCACTGCTCAAACATCGAGAGCACGGCCTCGCCCTTGCTGTAGGTCAACCCGTCGGCCGATTGCATGATGTTGTCGGTCGCCAGCACCGGCTTGCGGATCGCGCGCGTCGACGGACGCGCGTCGGTGTTCATCGCCCCTTGCCCGGCCCGGACCTGGCTGACGTCCAAATCGTATTCCGGATGCAGCTCATGGCAAATCTTGGTCTCCATCCACGAGGCGAACGACTCATTGAGCCAGAGATCGTCCCACCACTCCATCGTCACCATGTCGCCGAACCACATGTGTGCCAACTCGTGCGCCGTGACGATCGCCTGCGTCCGGCGTTGGCCCAGTGACACCGTTGCCGGGTCCAGCAGCAGGATGCCCTCTGCGTAGGTCACCGCGCCTATGTTCTCCATCGCACCGGGCCAGAATTCCGGCACCGCGATCAGATCGAGCTTTTCATAGGGGTACGGCATGCCAAAATATTCTTCGAGCTTGGCTAAGATCGGTGGCGTGCTCTTGATCGCCTCGCCGGCCAGATGCGTGCGACCCTTGACGGTGATCACGCGTCCCGGAATCGACATGCCGGGAATGTCCACCGTCTCCAGCGTGCCCGTCGCGATCGCGATCAGATACGCCGGCATCGGCTTGGACTTGGCGAATTCGTAGGTCCGCCAACCGTCCGCGACACGTTCGTTGACGATCGACGTGTTGGTCACCGCCGTGTGGCCCTCCGGCACCGTCAACGTCAGTTGATAGGGTATCTTAAACGCCGGTTCATCCCAGCAGGGGAATGCCTTGCGCGCCTCATCGGCCTCCATCTGCGAAAAGAGATACCCTTGCCCCTCGACCTCGGTCTTATAGAGACTGACCGCCGTCGTGTCGTAGCGGTTCATAAACTCGATCACCAGCCTCCCGGGGCCGACCGGCAATGGAGCATCCGAGGCAACCTCCAGAAGCCCGTACTCGAGGTGTTTGTACTGAACCGGGACCTCCTTGCCGCCGGCCGTCAGGACCAGCTTGACGAGGGAAGGGCCCATCGAGTGGAGGGTGAAGGCCCTGGTCGGCTCTTTCACTTCGATCGCGATGTCCACCGTGCCGGTGAAGTCATCCCGATCGGCGTCGAGTTGCAGCGATACCTTCTGGTATGTGGGGACGACCTGGTGACCCAATCGCGCCTTGTCCTGCGCGGCGACGCCGTCGCCGGAGGACACCAGCAATGGGATCATGAGAAGCGCGCGCCCGATACGCGCAGGTACACGAACAGCGCTCATACTGCGGTCTCCTTCAATGTTTGATGGTGTGTTTCGTTGTTTGTGGTCCCGGCCATCGGGTCGCGATGGCAACGGTAGGGAATCTAATCGACTGTTGCTCTCAAATCAATCCGTTCGGGGTCTCCTGAGGTCTCCGACCGGGAGTCTCAGTTGACTGGCGGACGGCAAAACTCACCGGGCCCGAAACGGGACTGTAGCTGAAGATATGCTTCGGCGGTCATCCAAACCGATATGGCCGTGTCGCTTGTCCGCTGTCGCACGATCGGAACGCGTGCCGGGGTGTAGCCGTCGATGAAGATGTATCGCCTGTCCCCGTCGCGGTCCTCGCAGGCATCCACGATGACCGACAAATGCCCCATGCCGACTCCGCTGCAGTATGGCTGGATCAGGACATCACCGATCTGAAGGTCGGAATCAGGCACCGTCGGCCAGTCGCGGGCGAGTGAGGCGGTGTTGGCGTACGTCATGACGAATCGCAGGTACGATGCGAACTCATCGGCGGTTGCAGGTCGTTCTGATGCCGCTCGATAGCTGAGGGAACTCGCGTCGGCGTTTAATTCGTAGCGGCCGTGCAGCCAATCATTCCATCCGATGACATCGCCCGACAGGGACCGAACAGAGATGTCATCCCCCTGTGCCATCTGATAATCCGCAACAAGCCGGATCGCGATGTCGGCGCACTGCTCCATGGAGCCAAGCAATGTCCATTCGAGCGCGCCACCGATCTCGGCCGGCGAGAATACGACGTTGCCCTGCCAGTCCAGTGCCGGTGACGTGTCGGGCAGCAGTCTCAGTGATCGCAGCCGTTGTTGAAACGAATGGTCGCTCACCGCAACACGTCCAAACCCCTCCGGGGCAGCGAAGCGATCTTCGATCGTCTCTGCTGCCACGGGCGCTGTCATGGTCAAATGCGCCACGGAAATCAGCAGGGACGTGACAATTCGGAACATCGTCACTCCGGCGACACAACCTCGGATCTCGTCGAGATGCCGTCGACAATCTTCCGTCCCAGACTGGGGCAGTTGGTGATGATGGCATCGACTCCGAGGACCGACAGCATCGCGATGCGGTCCGGCAGATCGACCGTCCAGATCGCCAGGTCCAATCCCCTGCTCTTGATCTCTGCGACGATGCTCGGCTTGACCCAGCGCTCGGCCATGCTCAATGCCGTCAGTTTGTTTTGCAGGGCCCAGCGCAGGATCGGCCCCAGGAGCAGCCGCCGCGCCGCGCCGAGCTTCGGATCGCCGACGATCAGGGCGGTTCGCCACTCGGGACGGCGCGATGCGATCTCCTGGATTGCCGGACGGCGAAACGAGGAAAAAACAACCGGGCAGTCGAAGCGGAACTGACCGACTTCGGCGGTCAGTTCGGCGATGCCGTCGGTGTCCTTGATGTCGAAGAGCAGCGCGACATTTCGTGTGCGCGCCCACTCGAGAAACTCAGTCAGCAACGGGACTCGGTCGTTATCCGAGCGTGTCGCCTTTTGTATCTCGTTGGCGGTCAACTCCGCGATCAGGCGACGCGTGCCCTCAATCGCCATGTCCTTGTCGTGATGCACGACCCAACGCCGGTCGCGCGACAGCCGCAGATCGAACTCGATGCCGTCGGCGCCGTCGGCAATCGCCTGCTCGAACGCGGACATCGTATTCTCACGCTTGGCATAGGAACTGCCGCGATGGGCGATGATTTGCGGACGGTTGGTCATGTCACTGAGTCTTTGCACAGACGGTAATGCGAGACGTCGGTTTTTTCGATGACGATCGTGTCGCCCGGCTGCGGTTTGGCCTCATTCATCCAACGGCGCGTCCCGTGCGATTGATTGCGCAAAAAGAAGCCGTCGCGCACGATGTCGGACGTAAACTCAAACCCCGCATCGGTGGCGAAGTTTAAGATCATCCCACGCTTCGACATCCCGCCTTCGGGTTGCGATTCGGCAACCGCCTCGATCGGAAAGAATTCCAGGAAATCAAATACATTGAAGCGCCGTTCCCAGAACCAGATATCCTCCCGGGAATTCAGTGTGATGCGCACCGCATCCTCGGTCACTTTGATCCGGGCCATGTCACTTCAATTCGAACCCCTGCGCGTTTAAGAACGGGCGCAGCGGGACTCGCTGGGCGGCCGGGTCGATCAAACGGCGCGCGGAATGCTCGATCCAGCCGTACTGGCCCGGCGGCGTCCGGTCGGTCCAGCCGGGGACGCGCGCGCCCAGGTCGATCCGGCGCTTGTCATAAATCCCCGTCGCGCGCATGGTCTCATCATACGTGCTCACTGCCGGCTTGAGATGCTCCGAATCGTAACGCTCGTAATGGACGACGCCGTCTGAGGGCAATCGCGGTCGCACTCCGTACTGGTGGTCAGGATCGGGGTGTCCCACAGTCATGCCGAACGTCACGAATACCAACGGCGGAAGTTCAAGCAGTTCGGCGATTTCATACGGATGGTTGCGCGCGCCGCCGATCATGCAGCCGCCCAGACCAAGTCCTTCGGCGGCCGCCAATGCCGTCTGCGCGAAGATCGTGGCGTCGATGACCGCCGTCAGGAAATACTCGAAGTACGTTGCCTTGAACTCATACCCCGCCGCCTCGCAGACCATCTTCGCACGATTGAGGTCGGCGCAGTGCGCCATGAATACCGAACAATCGACGATCTGCCGTTGCCGCCCGCAGAGCTCCGAGAGTTTTTCTTTCTTCGCCTGATCGCGCACGACAACCACCGAGTACGACTGCAGATTTGACGACGTCGATGACTGTTGCGCGGTCGTGATGATCGTCTCCAACTGCTCGTCGGTGATCGGCTCCTTGGTGAACCGTCGCACCGAACGATGCGAGCGCAGGGAGGCGATGACGGGGTTGGTGTCCGATTTCATGGTTTATACCAGACATCTAACGCGTCAGTTGCCCGAGCAACGTCTTCATGAACGCCAGCAAATCGTCGGGCTTGCGCGATGTGATTAGATTCCCGTCGACGACGCACTCTTCATCGACCCAGTTGGCGCCCGCGGCGATCAGATCGTCTCTGATCGCGACAAATGATGTGAGCTTCTTGCCGCGACAAATCCCGGCGGAGACCAGCATCCAGCCCGCATGGCAAATCGCCGCGACTGGCTTCCCGGCGGCGTAGACCTGCCGTACCAGATCGACCATCGCCGGATGCTGTCGCATCTTGTCGGGCGCCCAGCCGCCGGGGATAACGAGCGCATCCAGATCATCGGCCGCAACCGACCCGGCGGGACGATCGACCGTAACCGGATAGCCGTCCTTGCTCCTGTACGTGTTGGAAGTGCCGCTGCCGATTACGATGACATTGTGGCCCGCTTCTCGCAGACGCAGGAGCGGATACCAGACTTCCAGGGTTTGGTATTCGCTCTCGGCCAGGATTCCGACCGTTTTGCTTGGCGAGGCCATGTTTGTGTGCTCCCCTCTGACAGTGTCTACGAATCAATGGGGTGAGCCCATCCTGCGTTTTCACGTTCATCCCAGGTCACCTGGACGACATCCGCCATGTGCGGCAAATCGCTCAATTCCCTAATGACCGCCGCCGGGACCGGATCATCAACCGTGACAATCCCCAGCGCCGTGCCGCCGCGGTGTCTGCGTCCCAGCACCCAGGAGGCGATATTGATCTTCGCACGTCCCAGTACCACACCCGCTGCGCCGATCACGCCGGGGCGGTCTTGATTGGTGAAGATCAGGACTCTCCCGCTCGGAATCAAATCCAGCGGGAATTCGTCGATCGCTGTGATCTTCGGTGTGCGCCCCGTTTCGGCCACGCCGACAATGCGCCGCTTCTTCTTGCCGAATTGCCCCTCGAGCGCAATGGTCGCCGTGTGCGCTTCCATGTTGCTGCGATCGACGGTCGCAACTTTCAGGTGACGCTCGGCGGCGGTTTGTGCCGCATTGACCAGCGTGATGGTCTCTTCAACCTCTGCAGAGAGAAACCCCTTCAGGGTGGCCGCGATCATCAAGCGCGACTCCCCGCCGGAGGCAGAGCCCAGCTCAATAGTCAGTGTCTCGCACGGGCCCGATTCCAGTGCCCGGAGCAGCCGCCCCATGCGTTCCACAAGATCGACATACGGCTGCAGTCGCGGCAGATCGGAAATGTCGCCGACCGGAAGATTGACGGCGTTTTGATAGATACCCTCCAACAATGCCCGACAGACCGCCTGCGCAATCTCGATACTGACTTTGGTCTGGCTTTCGGTGGTTGCGGCTCCCAGATGAGGCGTGACGATCACATTGTCCATTCCCGCGAACCAACGGTCATTCGGGGGCTCGTGTTCGAAGACATCCAGCGCACATCCCGCGATCGTCCCGCGTTGCAGTGCCGTTTTCAATGCTCCCTCGTCGATAATCCCGCCGCGCGCGGTGTTGATCACATACGCGCCGGGTTTCATGCGTTTAAGCTGTGCGGCGCCGATGATATGTCGTGTTTGATCGGTCAACGGCAGGTGCAAGCTGACCACATCGGCGTGCGTCAATAGTTCGGGCAGTTTGACCAGCGAAATATCCGCGGCTTGCGCGGCCGCCGGGGTGATGAACGGGTCATATGCGATAACGTCCATGCCGAACGCGCGCGCGCGCAAAGCAACTTCGCGGCCGATGCGTCCGAATCCAACCAGCCCCAACACCTTGCCGGAGAGTTCATGCCCGGCAAACAGCGAGCGATCCCAGGCGCCGTCTTTCAACGAGCGGTCGGCCAGGTGGATTCGTCGAAACAGCGCCATCATCAGTGCCATGGCCAGTTCCGCCACGGCGATGGAGTTGGCGCCGGGGGCATTGAGCACCACGATCCCGCGCGCAGTCGCCGCCGCCAAATCGACATTCTCAACGCCGACGCCGGCGCGCGCGATCAGCCGCAGTTGCGGCGCGGCTTTGATCAATTTGGCATTGAATTGGTGCTCGCTGCGAATGATGACTGCGTCGGCATCGGCCAGAGCCTTCGACAGTCCGGCGACGTCCAGTCCCGGTTTGCTGATGACCGATAGCCGGGGCGTCGACTTGAGAATTGCCATGCCTTCGGGTGCCAGACGTGTCGGGATCAGCACGCGCACCCGCGGGCTGGTTTTCGATGTGCGTCTAAGCGTCGGCAAAGCGATCGATCTCGTCTAACAGTGTTTGCAGTTGCTCGGGTCGTGTCTCGCCGACATGTCCGATTCTGAACGTCGAGTCTTTCAGCGGACCATATCCGCCCGCCACGACCATCCCCGACTCGGCCAGATGCGCGTTCAGCTTGCCGATGTCGAGGGTTCCCTTGTTGATCACCGCCGTAACCGCATCGGAGCGATATCCCGCTTCGGCATAGCAGCCGTAGCGCTCATCGGCCCATTGCTGCGACATCTCCGCCAGACGGCGGTGTCGCGCCCAGCGATTCTCCAATCCCTCGGCGCGGATACGGTCCAGCTGCGTATTCAACGCAAACATGTGCGAAACCGAAGGTGTCGTCGGAGTGTTGGAACGCTGCGCAAACTCCTCAAACACCAGGAAGTCGAAATAGAAACCGCGCCCGGCCACCCCGCGCGCGCGTTGCATCGCTTTCTCCGAAACCGAAAACACGGTGAATCCCGGCGGCAGGGCAATTCCCTTCTGAACCGAAGCGAAGCAGACATCGACGCCCCACCGGTCGACCTCGACCGGCGACGCGGCCAATGCGCTCACGGTATCCAAACAAAAGACGACGTCGGGAAATTCACGGAGCACCTCAGCCATTTCCGCGATGGGATTCTGCACCGATGTCGAGGTCTCCGATTGCACCATGCAGACGGTGTCATAAAGCCCGGACATCAGCATCTCGCGCAGTTGTTCCGGTCGGTTCGCGCATCCCCAATCGACTGCTTGCGCATCCGCCTCTTTCCCGCAGGCACGGGATATCTCAAACCAGCTTCCCGAAAACGCCCCATTAACCAGATGCAACGAGCGCCTGGCGATGCAGTTGCGCGCGGCCGCCTCCATGATGCCGACCGCCGACGATGTGGAGAAATAAACCGGATTGGAAGTCCGAAACAGCCATTGTGTCTTCGGGCGCAATGCCTCAAAGAGTTGCTTGAATTCGGCGCCGCGATGGTTGATCGGCGGGTGGGCCATCGCCTCCCGCACCGCGCGATCGACATTGACCGGGCCAGGGATGAACATCCAGTGATCGGCGAATTTGAGCGGCTGTACGGGCATGATAGAGTCCAACCGGCAGCGCGCGGCGGCGAAGCTCCCTGCGCTCGTCGAGTATGCACGACCATCACGCGTGGGTCCAATGGATTCCCCGACTCAACAACTCCGTCGAGCGGTTGGCTGGACCCCGCTATGCGAATAGGTCGGTGGACAAGTACTTGTAGGCGTGATCGGGGAAGATCACAACAATGCGTCCGCTCGACATCCGACGGGCCATCACTTGCGCCCCGACGAGTGCGCTGCCGCACGAGATGCCCCCGAAGAGACCCTCGACCCTGATGAGCTCGCGTGCGGCCCGGTAAGCGTCGGCGTCGACAACGATCAGTCGCTCATCGACCGCCTGCGGGTCCCAGATCACCGGTGTGCGCGAGTGATCGACATTACGGATACCCTGCTGCGTGTGCTTCCCGGGAGGCGGTTCGACTGAGACGATGCGTATTCTCGGATTCTTGAGCTTCAGGCGTCGCGATACCCCGATAATCGTCCCGGTTGTTCCCAGAGTCGCCACGAGACAGTCGACGTGACCATCGGTCTGCTCCCAAATCTCCTCAGCGGTTGTCTCTTCATGTGTGCGGATGTTCGCGGGATGCTTGTACTGGTGTAGCCGGACGTATGCTTGCGGGGCGGCGGCATGGATCTCATCGGCCTTGTCCCATGCCTCATCAGAACCGCCCTCCTTCGACGTCAGAATCAATTCGGCGCCCAATGCCCGCATGATCTTGCGCCGTTCCTCCGAAACTCCCTCTGACATCGTGATGGCGACTTTGTATCCCAGCACCGCCCCGGCCAGCGCCAACCCGATCCCAGTGTTTCCTGAAGAAGACTCGATAATGGTTTTATCCACGGTGAGAGAGCCATCGGCGATTGCTGCCTGAATCATGGCCACGGCGATGCGCTCCTTGACACTGCCGAGCGGATTATACCACTCCAACTTGGCGACCATGTCGACCCGGGGATTCGGATTGAGCTTCCGAATTCGCACCAGCGGCGTCCGACCGACCAGTTCGAGTATCGAGTCGTGGATCATGACAATGGGGATAGCGACCGGGCCATCACGGCGCGTGTACCTGGGTTTTCATGGGTTTCTGACTGTGCCGGCGTCGAAATTCTACAACTTTCGGCGTGTTCGGGCAGTATCTATTGCTGAGGGGGGCTCCCTCAGACAGGCAATTCACAGAGTTGTCCTACGCGACTGAGACTTTCGCCTTGGTCCCAGTCGTGGATGTCGGAAGGGCTGCCCGAGTGCGCGGATGCAGTTGGCCACCCTGGCCACTGGAGCCGGAGAGGGCAGTTCTGTCCGTGTAACCCTCATCGTAATAGAAACTAAGCACTATCTGAGATTTCAACATTCTGTGCAATCTCACCGTTTTCCTGTTGACTTACAGTTGTTGTTGTGGCTAAACTCCTTACCGATATCTCTTGAGCCACCATTGAAATGAGCTGCAAGATCCAACGAACCATTACTCGCATTCTTTGGGATGACCGGGGGGGCATCACCCGGCTCACACCCTAACAGGGAGGTGGACCGTGGGCAGACGTACTGCCGACAAGGACACTTGGCGCAAGAAGGGGCAAGGGCAAGGAAAAGCAGTCGCGGTACCGAGAGCGATGGCTGATAAGCGGAGTTCCCGACCGCGGGGAAAGTTGACCGAGGAGTTCAGTGCAAAGATCGTAGTCAACCACCTTGGTCCCGTGGGAAAAGGAGAGGTCCCCGAGGGGTTGCCCACGAAGTTTCAATCCAAGAGTACCTTCAATACTCACGACATCATGCACTCGCCGGTTGAGAAGACATTTCAAATGATCGACGACATCCTTTCGGGACGACGTCTATTTACTATGTAACGCGTCCGTTCAATCGTCGTCGTGTACAAACTGTCAAACAGGCCCCTTGGGGGGCCTGTTTTGGTTTGGGAAAGCGCTTGCCGACCGGGGCGGGCGATGTCTAAATTGCATGATTGATCGGAGACGAAAGCCGCAGAGCGTTAACATGTTTCTATTCAACGGCTTGGCGATGTGCGCCAGGGCTGTTCGCTCGCTTCCTTCGGTCTTTGGAGGACTAAATGGCAACAAGGACAGCGAAATCAGCCAAGTCGCGGGCGAAGACGACACCAAGTCGCGCCAAGCGCACTAAGAATTCGAACGCAGCTCAACCAGCCAGAGCCACAAAAGCCAAGACCAGGAACATTAAGTCAGAAAAGCCGGCGAAGTCCAAGCGCCCGCCGACGAGGATCTCCATCCCGGCGCCGGGGAGCCGGACACGGCGTTCTCCACGGACCGTCGATGCCAAACTCCCTGAGCAGCCGGTCTATTTTTTCGCACCCGGGGAGGCGGATGGTGACGCGACGATGAAGGACGTCCTGGGCGGCAAAGGTGCCGGGCTTGCCGGCATGGCGAAGAACGGGCTGCCGGTACCGCCGGGATTCACCCTCTCGACGGAAGTCTGCAATGTTTTCTATGAAAACCGGATGCGCATGCCATCGGCTCTCAAGCCACTCCTGAAGGAGTACATGGGCCGGATCGAGAGGGCGATGGATCGCAAGTTCGGTGGCGCATCACGGCCGCTGCTGGTTTCGGTTCGTTCCGGCGCGAAGTTCTCCATGCCGGGAATGATGGACACCATACTGAACCTGGGCCTGAACGCCAGGACCGTCGAGGCGCTCATCGAAGAAACCGACAATGAGCGTTTCGCATACGACAGCTACCGCCGGTTCATTCAGATGTACTCCAGTGTGGTCCTCGGGATCGATTCGGAGGGTTTCGAAGAGGTACTGGAAGAGCGCAAGAAAGCCAGTCGCGTCCGACGCGATGCCTCGCTCTCCGTCGACAATCTCAAAGAGATCATCAAGCGCTACAAAAAAATTGTCCAGCAGCACACTCGTGAACCGTTTCCCGAGGATCCGTGGACACAACTTTTTATGGCCGTCGAAGCGGTGTTCAAGTCCTGGAACAACCCGCGCGCCATCACCTACCGCAAGCTCAGTGGCATCTCCTCGGAGCTGGGCACGGCGGTCAACGTCCAGGCGATGGTCTTCGGCAACACCGGCGAGGAGTCGGCGACCGGAGTCGGCTTTACACGTAATCCCTCGACGGGCGTCCGCGAATTTTACGGCGAGTTTCTCACCAATGCGCAGGGGGAGGATGTAGTCGCCGGCATACGGACACCACGGCCGCTGGCGGAGCTGGAGGGCCTGATGCCCGAGGCATTCAAGAAACTGAAGTCCATCACGGATCAGTTGGAAAAACAGTATCGCGATGTTCAGGATTTCGAGTTTACGATTGAACGCGGCCGTCTGTTCATGCTGCAGACGCGCAACGGGAAGCGCACGGCGCAGGCGGCCGTCAAGATCGCCGTCGACATGGTGAGCGAAGGACTGATTACAAAGAAAGAAGCGCTCCTGCGGCTGCGTCCCGAAGATCTCGATCAAATGTTGCACCCGCGTCTGGACCGATCGCAAGAACTCATACCGATTGCCAAAGGACTGGCGGCATCGCCGGGCGCCGCATCGGGTAAAGTCGTGTTCACGGCCGAGGATGCCATCCGGTTGGCGTCGAAGGGTGACAAGGTCATTCTCGTACGGACCGAGACCAACCCCGATGACATCCAGGGCATGGCGGTGGCCGCGGGAATCCTCACCGCGCGGGGCGGGATGACTTCGCATGCGGCGGTGGTGGCGCGCGGCATGGGACGCTGCTGTGTCGCAGGCGCCGAAACGCTGCGTGTCAACGAGGAACGACGCACCTTCACGGTTGGGCCGACGGTCGTACGCGAAAAGCAGGTCATCACGCTCGACGGCAGTTCCGGAGAAGTCTTCCTCGGCGAAGTTTCGACCATTGAGCCTGAGCCGACCAGCGAATTCGCCACCCTGATGTCATGGGCGGATGGTGCGCGCAAGCTGGGTGTTTATGCCAATGCCGATACCCCCGAGGATGCGATTCGTGCGGTCCGTTTCGGGGCCGAAGGGGTCGGTCTCTGTCGCACCGAGCATATGTTCTTTGCGCCCGATCGCCTTAATCACATGCGCAACATGATACTCGCGGATTCGGCGGAGGAACGGTACCTCGCGCTCAACAAGCTTTTGCCGCACCAGCGCAATGACTTCAAAGGCATCTTCCGCGCAATGGATGGGCGGCCGGTCATCATTCGCACGCTGGATCCGCCGTTGCACGAGTTTTTGCCGCATCGTGAGGACATTCTCAATGAAATCGCCGAGCTCAAAAAGAAGGAAGACGAAGTCTCCTATGAAGAGTCGCTGACGATCCACGAAGACATCGCCGCCAAGGAGAAGATGCTGAGCCGCCTGGCGGAATTGGTTGAGATGAACCCGATGCTGGGGCATCGCGGCTGCCGTCTGGGCATCACCTTCCCCGAGATCACCGAGATGCAGTCGAAGGCCATTTTTACCGCCGCCTGTGACATGGTCAAGGAGGGGATCAAGGTCAAGCCCGGGGTCATGATACCGCTCGTCGGAACCGCGAAGGAACTGGAGCACCAGCGCGCGATCGTCGAGCGCACCGCCGAGGAAGTGTTCAAAAAACGCAAGGCACGGGTGGAGTACCAGGTCGGAACGATGATCGAAGTGCCGCGCGCGGCCCTAACGGGCGATGAAATCGCGCGGGTCGCCGATTTCTTCAGTTTCGGCACCAACGATCTGACCCAAATGACGCTGGGCGTCTCGCGCGACGATTCCGGTGACTTCCTCGCGGCCTATGTCGAAAAGGGCATCCTGCCCGAGAATCCCTTCGTTTCCCTCGACGAGGTCGGCGTCGGTCAATTGGTCGAAATGGGAACGACACGCGGCCGCTCGGTCAATCCCAAGCTGTCTGTCGGCATTTGCGGCGAACACGGCGGCGATCCGAAAACGATCCGGTTCTGCCATCGCGTCGGCCTCTCGTACGTGAGCTGTTCGCCGTTTCGTGTACCGATCGCGCGATTGGCCGCGGCGCAGGCGGCCATGGCCGACGAGATGTAACGCAAACGCTCTCGGACCGCAGCCGATCACACCCGATCGCACGGAAAAACTCATGGTAGCCGTCTGATCGGTTCGATATATTCGCGCTGTTTGTGAGGGGCCGGCGGCGACCGCCGACCCAACAGACGAGTCAGGCAAGGGAGAACAGTCGATGAAACTGACACACCGCGAGCAGGATGGCGTCGTGATCCTGGAACCCAAGGGCAAGATCATGGGCGGGCCCGATGCCACCGTCTTGCATGAACAGATCCACGAGTTGATCAGCCAGAGCAAGCTGCGCGTGGTAATCGATCTGGCCAAAGTCGATTGGATGAACTCGACCGGGCTGGGCATTCTCATCGCCGGGCTGACGACCCTCCGAGACAACAAGGGCGATCTCAAGCTGGCGTGTGTCACCGACAAGATTCAGAGTCTGCTGACCATCACCAAGCTGATTACGGTCTTCGACGCATACGATACTGTCGAAGAGGCCATCGCGGGTTTCTGACCCATCGGCATCAATCCCGGCCGGACTGTATTGAGCCATGGGCCCACCCCCCACGGAGACCGCACGGTTAGTCATCCCCAGTGATCCGCATCGGGTTACGGAAGCCGACGAATTCCTCGAGTTAGCCCTGCGCAAACATGGCGTTCCCGATTCGATCGTAACGGATCTGGCCATCGTTACGACCGAACTGGTCAACAACGCCATCATGCACGGCAACCGTCAGAATATCGACAAGATGGTCACGCTGACCGTGCAGTTCTCAGGCGACATCGTCGAGATTCGCGTCGCGGATCAAAGCGACGATGGCCCGTTTGATCCCAGCACGCTCCCGGATCCATTGGCGGAGGAAAACCTGCTGAAGGAAGTCGGTCGCGGAGTGTTCATAGTGCGTTCGCTCATGGATGAGGTCACCTTCGAGAAGGGGCCGACCGGGGGCACGGTCGTCGTCGTCCGCAAAAGCGTAAAGTCGGAGTGACGCAGGCCCGGTCCGCCACGCCCTCCGCCGGCGGCAGATAAGTACGCGAGGGCTCTGCGGTTGAATTGGCTCATCGTCATCACAGTTCTTAAGCTCGCGTTCGGCGCGGGGCTCCTGTGGCTGGCCGTCGTCGTTGTCCGCGAGAATCGCCGCAGCCGCATCAACCGCATCACGGCGTTGATGCTCTTCTTCGCGGGGCTGGGTCCTATTTTTGCCGCCGTCGGCATCACGCTGCGCCCCGATGAGCCGGCAGCGTACTTTACCACGCAACGATTCCCTTACAGTCTGGTCTATGTCTGGGAACTGTTCTTTCCGCAACTGCTGCTGTTTGCGCTGACGTTTCCGGTTGAGCATGGATGGGTGGCGCGTCATCGCCGCCTCAAGCTCCTGATATTTCTTCCGCACGTCGTGCACGTCATCCTGATGGTATTCTGGACGACGCCGGATTTTTCCTGGCTCCTGTTGCGCACGGATTCGCAGCTGGTCCAGCTTCTCCTGGCGCCGGTCAATCTCGTGTTGGGCATGCTCGCGTTCGCGCTCTCGCTGATCTTCCGTTCGCACATCAAGCTCTTCTCGCTGGTGAACCTGTGTTACATCGCGTTGGCGGTGGCAGCGCTCATTCGCGGCTATTCACGGCAGATCAATCCGCAGTTGCGCGACCAGGTGCGCGTGCTCATCTGGGGGATCCTGTCCGCGGTGGGACTCTATGCAGTGGCGTTCAGCGGGCCCGCGCTCGGCCTCTACACCCTCCCCTATCCAGCACACATCACGCTCTTTTTGGGCGGACTGTTCATTGGCGCGATGGCGATCTCGTGGTCGATCATCCGCTACCAGTTTCTCGACATCCGGCTGCTCGTCCGCGAATCGCTCGTATTCACCGTCTCCTCGGCGCTGCTGGTCGGCGCCTATCTGCTGCTGGTCACCAAAGTCTCAGTCCTGATCAAGGATCTGCTGGAGATTCAATCACCCCTCGTCGACGTCGCCTTCGTTCTGTTGCTGCTCATCTTCTTTCAACCGCTGAAGGACCGCATCGATGACGCCATCAAGCGGCTGTTTCTGCGCAGCCGGACCGATCCGCGCGCGATCTTGGAATCGTTTTCGCGCACGATCACGTCGGTTTTCGACATGGGGGAGATGAAACAACGCATCACCAACGTCATCTCCGGGCAGTTGATGATTGAACGCGCGATCCTGGCATCGCGCGACGATGCGACCGGACGGTTTCGCCTGGAGTTGGCGGGTTTGGACAGAGAATTGCTCTCGCCCGACGATCCGTTCTTCGTGACCCTCACCAGCCGGGCGCGGCCGGCCGCATTCGCGGAATTCCTGTTGGAACAGTCGCAGACGCCCGTGATCGAAATCCTGGCGCGCTGGCGCTGCCGGCTGGTGGTGCCGGTCATCGACCGCGGCGAACTGCGCATGGTGCTTTGCCTGCGCGACAAAATCTCCGGTGCGCGTTACACCGGCGAGGACATCAATCTTCTCGCCACGCTGGCCAATCAGATGGCGGTCGCGCTGACCAACGTGTCGCTGTATCGCGATGCGCTCGAGCGTCAGCGCCTGGAAGACGAGATGAATGTGGCGCGGCGCATCCAATTGCAGTTGCTCCCGAAGGCGCCCCCGCAGGGGGCGTCATTCCAGATCGCCGCGTTTTCGCATCCGTCTCGGCAGGTGGGGGGCGACTACTACGACTTCTTCGAACTGGCAGGGAATCGGCTGGGAATGGTCATTGCCGACGTCTCCGGCAAGGGCCTCGGTGCCGCCCTACTGGTCTCGCAGTTGCAGGCGGTCTTACGATCGGAGCTGCGTGTCCGACGGGCTGTCTCCGATTATGTGGCCAGTGCGAACGATCAGATCTTTCGGGTCACCAGCTCCGATCAGTACGCGACGCTGGTGTATGCCGAATTCGATCCCGTCACCGGACGGCTGGAGTATTCGAACGCCGGGCACAACTACCCGGTTGTGGTTCGTGCCGATGGTGAGGTGTCGTTCCTGGACCGGGGTGGGCTGGTCATCGGCGCGTTTGCGCAGTCGGCGTACGACATCGGCCGTGTTCAATTGCAGCCGGAGGACTTGTTGTTGTTCTTTACCGATGGGCTCAGTGATCTGCGCGATCGTCACGGGGCCGACTTCGGCGAAGAACGGATCGTTCGCTTCCTGCGTGACCGTCGGCACTTGACCGCCGACGCGCTCAAAAACGAACTGGTGCGGGAGGCGTCGGAGTTTGCCCACGGAGAATTGGGATTCGATGATTTGACGATGATCGTGATGAAATTGTCGCCGCCGGCGACCTGACGTACGATCCATGTCGTCGGGGAAAATTCAAATGTCGGCATCTCTGACAACGGGTTATAATCGAATACTTGGCCTGGGCCCGTGTTCGCTATGCATGATTCGGTGATGAGCAAGAGTTTTCGATTCTGCCCTCTGTGCGCGTCGGGGCTGAAGCCCGTTGCGGATGGAGGGAGGACCCGGCCAACGTGCGAACAGTGCGGTTTCGTGCACTATAGTAATCCCACGCCGGCAGCCGGATGTCTCGTCAGAAGGGACGGCGCCATACTACTTGTCCGCCGCGCCGTCACGCCGCGGCGCGGCGACTGGACATTGCCCGCCGGGTTTGTCGAATACGATGAATCGGCCGCCGAATGCGCCGCCCGCGAGGTCGCCGAGGAGACAGGGCTCGCGGTGCGGGTTGGTGGGCTGTTGGGTGTCTACCCGGGCAATGACGATCCTCGCAATCCGGTGGTGCTTATCATCTATCACGCAGAGGAGTCCGGTGAGGGCGTCATACGACCCGGCGACGATGCTGACGATGCCCGTTTCTTCGAACCCGATGACGTTCCGAAAAACATTGCCTTCCGCGCGCATCGTCAGGCGTTGGCCGATGCATTGGATGGGTCGGGGCTTGATCCCGCCGGACAGACACGGAGCAGAGCCGACCGATGAATCGATCCGGCCTTGCATTCCTCTGTTGCCTCCGCATCACTCTATCCATCGGTGTCTCATCGCTGACCGTATGGTCGGTTCCCGCGTCTGCGCAGGAGCCCGACAGACTGGGGACACTGGTAGCCGAGACCGAACGCTTCGTTTGGATCACTGCGCAGGGTGATTCGATCACCGGACGGCACGATCACATGGGTATTCTGCCGTCGGATCGACAGTTGCTCTCTTCTGTTTTCACCGGGGCAGGGTTGGTCTCAGATGGGTCAGCTCTCGCTCCCGAAAACCTCGCAGTCGAAGTCAGCATTGCGGGACAACAAATGGTGCGGGTGTCGTTTTCGCGTGCCGCCGGCCATGGCTACCCGATGCCTTTGCGCTGGTCGACGGTCGGCGACGCGCGCATTGACGCGGCTGAGTTCTGGGCAGGCAGTGTCTTCAGTTTCAATGGTCCCGTCATGATCGCCGGAGAAGTGGCCGGGAATGTGATCGCCATCGGCGGCGACATCACGCTGCGAGAAGGTTCGGTTGTCCGAGGAGCGGTAGTGGTCGTTGGCGGCATCCTTCGCCAACGCGGAGACGCCAAGGTTTACGGCGGCGTTTTTGCACCCGCGGGGCACCGGCGGCCGCGCCTGTCGATCTCTCGCGCCTGGGAATTCGAGGACGAGGGTTTCAGTTGGCGCCCGGACCTCGCCTACGACCGTGTCGACGGATTCCGGCCGGGGGCGTCGGTCCGTTGGCGCAGCACGCCGTTCGCCCCGCAATTTGAAGTGTTCGGTGCGTATGCATTCACGTCGGAGACGTGGCAATACCGTTTCGAAATGCGGCAACGGCTCATGCGCACCGCCGATATTGAGGCACGCCTGGCGATCTTTCGCCAAACACAGCCCGACGAGCAACCGTGGATACCGGGCGCGGAGAATTCGATCTTCGCTCTGGTGGCCGGTTCCGATTATCGCGATTACATGGGTGTCGACGGAGGCGAAGTCGCTGTCACATACAAATACCGCGAGCGCGGTGTGCTCTCGGCCGCCTATCGCAATACCGATTATCGCCGGCTCGATGCCGATCCCGACCTGTGGCACTTGTTCCGTCCCGACCACGACTTTCGCGCCAACTTTTCGACGCTCGACAGCGCGCTGCTCGACACGGCGCGCATCGAGCGCAACACGTCGGCACTGCTCCTATCGCTACGTGTTGACCCGCGCGAACAGATGCGTGACTTCGTGGGGTTCAATGGATCGCTGGAACTCGTGTACGAAATCGCCGGTGGTGGGCTGGGCGGCGACTTCGACTATGACCGGATCACATTCAGGGGCCGGGGGTGGTGGGATACCGGCCGATGGCATCGTATTTCACTTTTTGCCTTCTATGGGAACAGCAGACGCGACCTTCCCCCGAACAAACTTTTTTTCTTGGGCGGAGTCGGAACCCTGCGCGGGTATAGCGGAAGAGCCTACCCCGGCACCGAGGCATTCTTTGCCACGTTCGAATACCGGTTTAGTTATTGGGAAAACGATGTCTTTGACGGGGCGATCATATTCTTCTCCGACCTGGGAAACGCCACGTTCGCCGATGACCTCTGGGACCTCAGTGACTTTAAGTCGGACATCGGCTTGGGGTTGGGCCTCGGACGGGCCATCCGGGTCGACATTGCCAAAGGGTTGGATCGTTCCGATCGAGATCTGCGTGTGACCGTCCGTCTCGCAAGCTCCTTGTAGTCATCGTCTTCGCTGCAGCTAACCGGCGCGCCACGACGTCGATTGGACACGTGCTGTCCTCGATTGCACCCTGCCGTACCGGCGCAAATTGCTGTCCGGCGCGGGCTTCAGGACCTCTCCGGCGCTGTCGATAATCTCCTACAGGGTGATGTCTTACCCGAACGCACCGGGGGAATCGAAAACTATGCGCACCGTCAAGGATCAGCAGACCAAGAAGGGCAGACGGGACTCTTTCGGGGCGCCCGCGGGTGCCGGTGTCAAGACAGAGAATCCCAATTCATCGATCTTCGATGATCTTTCTGATTTGGACCGCCCGTCGAAGGGGACAGCCGAATCGGGTGAGCCGCCCACCCTGCGACCGCGGAATCTGGAAGCGTTAATCGACATCTCCAAAGCCATCAATTCGACGCTCGTTCTCGATGAAATCCTCAAACGCGTCATGAACCACGCCATCGAGCTTTTGAACGCCGAGCGGGGATTCCTGATGCTGTTGGACGACGAAGGCGAGTTAAAAGTCCGCATCGCGCACAACATCAAAAAGGAATCGCTCAGCAGTGCCGCAGATTTGCAAATCTCGCGCACGGTGGCCGACCGCGTGGCGGCCAAGGGACAGTCGGAATACACCTCCAACGCGCAGGAAGACTCCCGTTATGCGGGCTCCCGTTCGGTTGCCGAACTGGATTTGCGCTTCATTATCTGCGTGCCGCTGAAGTTGCGCGAGCGTGTGATCGGCGTCTGCTACCTGGACAACCAGTCCCGCGCCGGACTCTTCGGCAAAAGCGACCTGCGGCTCTTTGAGCTGTTTGCCGAGCAGGCCGCCATCGCGATCGAGAACGCCAAGCTCTATGAGCGGCTCCTGTCGTTAACCCGTTACAACGAAAACGTCGTCAACAAGACGCCGTTGGGAATCGTGGTCGTCGACGACCAATTGCGAATGATTACGATCAATGACGCCGCGCAGCAAATCTGGCGCAGCCCCGACCGACTCTGGGATGCCAGGCAAATGGTCGATGAGTCGCGCTCACTGCTCGACATCGTACCCGAATCGGACCGGCCCTGGTGGGAGCACACGCTCTCGGAAGTCCTCAGCGGACACAAGCCGTTGACAAAAGACAAGTACTTCCTGAAAATCGGCGGGCGCGAGTCGGTGCTGTCGATCAAGATATCCCCGCTCAACGGCATCGAAGGCGAAAAGCAGAAGATGATCATCGTGACCGAGGACATCACCGAAAAGGTGGTGATGGAAAAGTTCGTCAACCTCTCCGAACGAATGGTCGCCAAGGGAGAGATGGCGGCTTCCATCGGGCACGAACTGAATAATCACCTCGAGATTCTATCGGCACACGCCGAGCTGTTGCCGATTCATCTGCGCGCGAACCACCTCGGTAAGATTTCAGAGAGCTGTCAGAAAATTCAGGATTCCATCGACGCCATGGCGCGGTTTACCCGGGGGCTGATGGACTACATCCAACTGGATACCGAGCTGGTCGAGCAGAATGTCCAGGAAGTGATCGAGGAGCATCTGTTCACACTGCGTCCGTTGCGCGCGTTTGCCAGCGTGCGCTTCCACTGCGACTTCCGTCCCGAGTTGCCGCCGGTCAAGCTCGATGTCGGACAAATCCATTCGGTATTGCTGAATCTCTACAACAACGCCGTGGAGGCCGCCCAGCCGGGGCGTCCGCTGCAGGTCGACATTGCCGCACAGACGTGCACGGATGAACCGTGCATCGAACTGACCATTCACGACAACGGGCAGGGAATGTCGGCCGAAGTACGGCAACGATTGTTTGAGCCGCGTTTCACCACGAAAAAGGACGGGCACGGGCTGGGTTTGGCTAACTGCCGCAAGATCATCGAAAATCACGGCGGCACCATCCGGTGCGAGAGCCGCGCCGGCCAGGGCACGACCTTCTTCATTCGGCTGCCGATCAGCCAAACGTACTCGTCGTTTGATAGTTAAGCCCCGGCGTCCTTCTCCAACCGGGCCCGAGCACTCGTCGGGGATCGCGCCATGTCCGAGCAATTAATTCCCATCGGCACGTACAAGGGAACCGCTGTTGCACAAGGCGGGTTCGGTCGCGTTTATCGTGTCGCTCTTCCGGACGGTCGACCGGCTGCGCTAAAGTGGATTGATGCGACGGCAGACGACGGCGCACGCCGCTCACTGCAACACGAATTCAACGTCCACGGCACGCTGCATCATCCGCAATTGCCGAAGGTCCGGGACTTCGGAATCGCCGACGGACGCCCATATCTGGTCATCGACTGGATTGACGGACGGTCACCCACGGAGTGTTCAGAAGACGAGTGCGACTTTGGGTCGCTGCTGCGACACCTGGCGCGTGTGTTGTGGTTTGTGCACCGGCGCGGCTGGGTTCATGGCGATCTAAAACCGGAGAATCTGCGCTGGGGTCTGTCGAACGGGGAGCCGCTGCTGTACATGCTGGATTTTGGGTTGGCGCGACCCATCGGGGACGATTCCCGCCCGCGGGGCGCCGGAACGGTCGGCTATTGCGCGCCGGAATTCCTCAACCTCCAGTCCGCCGACGGTCGCGCTGACTGGTACTCAACAGGGGTCATACTCTATGAGTGGCTCTTCGGGACGAGGCCGTTTGCATCCGATGAACCGGCCACGGAAATCGCCGGTCATCTCGAGACCCGGCCCGATCTCACGCGAACGCCACGCAGGCGCGCACCGGCGTGGGCAGCGGACGTCGTCGCGCGACTGCTGGCGAAGTCCCCCGATGAACGCGGCGCAGACGAGTGGGACTTGCTGGATTGGATTTCGCAGTACGAACCGTCGGTCGATCCGGCACGGCTGCTCAACCACGATCTTCAATGGCATCTGAGCAGTGGGATGACGTGCCTCTCAAATGCTGAAAAAGCCGTTGTCGAAACGATTGTCGACACGCTCGAGTCCGGCGCCGTCTCCGAATGGCGGATCGGCACCCAGCTGGACGACCCGGGCCGTTTGGCACGATCTCTCATCAGCCGTTTGTCGGCTGGCGGTTGGTCGATAGCGGATGCCGTGAATCTCCTGGATCCTGATCTGGCCCGCCTGGGAAGTTCAAACGATGCACCGATCAAGCTGGATGCCTCACGTATAGAAGCTGGGAGATCGCTCCGGGCGTCGGTTTCCGTTGCACCGCTCCCGATTAGGGATGCAGAGTTAGGCACGCCTCCGGTCGGCTTACACAGCGCGTGCATCAACCTCCTCCCCTGGGATGGCAATCGTGTTCACGACTTTCTTCGAGGGTTGACGGGGGAAGACGAAACGGTCCGATCGCTTGCCGATGACATGCTGTCTGTGACCGGCGGGCTGCCCGCGGCGATCTCGGCACTCACAAACATGCTGATCGATACCTCAGCGATGTACGTCGGTGACCGGCAGTGGTCTGTCGACGAAACCGCTGTGCTGGCGTGGCCATCTGCGGAGGCCGCGCGATTGTGCTTTGACCGATTGATCGGCGCTCTTCCCGACGACCAGCGGCAGCTCTGCCTTTGGCTGGCGCTCGGACGAGGATACGGGTGTTCTTCGCTGCTGCCGGTGCTGGCGACCGACAATGCCGGTCCCTTGCAACAGACGATCGGACAATTGGAATCCCGTGGAATCGTCGTCATGAACCGGCTGCCTGAACAGTCGGGATCATTGGACATGCGGTTGCGAATCCCGGCGTGCAGAGATGCCATTCTTGCCGGTCTGTCGGCTGACGACCGCCGTCAGAAGGCCGCGGCCCTGGCCGATCGCATGTCGGAGCATCCCTGTGCCCCGGCCGATCTCTATCACGAAATCTTGGCACGATGTTGGGCCGACGCGGATGAGCTGGAGAAGTCGTCTGAGCAATTCGTTCACTGCGCCGCAATCGCGGTCGCGTCCGATGAACGCCAGAGGGCGGGACGATTGATCGCCGATGCCGAGCGCGTTGCCGAGTCGATCCCCGATGCCAGAGTGCGCGCGTACTGGTATGGTCGCGCCCGCATGGTGCGCGCGGATCGCCTGAAAGCAGCCGGTGAAATCGACGGTGCCGGGGCCATCTATCGCGAACTGCTGGCGGTCGGCAGGCACTACCACGACCGGCACCTGTTGGCGGAGACGCTCTCCGATCTGGGCGATCTGTACCGTCAGACTCGGCGGTTCGAAAAGGGCATCCGTGTCTTGCGCCGTGCGCGGCTCATGTGGGGCGAAATCGGCGACCGTGAACGGGAGTCGCGCGCAACGATGAACTTGGGCAACATGTATTGGGTGTCCTCCGACCTGACCCGCGCCCAGCAGTTTTATGAGAACGCGCTGGTCATTCAGCGCGAGTTGGGATCGCACAAATTGGCGGCAACCACCCTTTCAAATCTGGGCGCGATCCACCTGTTTCGTTACGAGTACGACGCCGCCGAGACGTGCTTTCGAGAGTCCTATGCCGAGCACGACCGGCTGAATGTGCCTGTCGAAAAGGCGCGTACCCTCAACAATCTGGGCGGCATCGAGTTCCTGCGCGGACGGTTGGACACCGCCGAGCAGTACTTCTTACGTGCCGCTGACTTAAATCAGGAGGCCGGTGCCCAGGCGGAAGAAGTGTTCAATCACCGCAACCTGGTCGAAGTCGCGCTGGAACGCGGCGATTTGCGCAGCGTGGTCACACGCGGCAGCAATGTGCACGGCGTGGCCCGTGATTTGGGTGACATCGCCACGGCCGCCGAAGTCGGGATCCTGTTGGCGGAGGGGTATCTGCGGGCCGGCGACTTCCGTCGCGCACGCCAGTATTTGGACGATGTCCAGCAGGCATGCCGCACGATCACCAACGTTGATCTTGCAGTTCAGGCGGCGATGCTCTCCGCCGCATTTCCATTGCGACTGGGACAGAATCGCATCGCCCGTGATTTATTGGATTCGAGTTGCCCGCATCCGGAGGAACTGTCCAACAGGCATTTGCGCCTGGACCTGACGATCCTGCGCATGCGTCTGGCGCTCCGCGAAGAGAATCCGGCGGACGTCGACACGCTCTGGAACACCATCCAGCAGGAATCGCACGCCACCGGCACGCCACACAAACTGGCGCTCGCCGTCTGCGTGCGTTTGCTGGATTCGCCTCATGACGATGTCTTCGCCGGGGCGTCCGGGATGATCGACGCATTTCTCGGAGAATTGCCGCAATGGCACTGGGTCGGTGAGTACCTGACCTGGAAGGCGCAGGACGCACTGCGACGCGGCGACACCGGCCAAGCCGAATCCTTCGTCACCGATGCCGTTTCGCGCCTGCGCCGTGATGGAAACTGGGATGCCTTGTGGCGGGCGTTGGGCGTCGCCGGAGAAATCGCTCACGCGCGGACCGACTACGAGCCGGCGGTTACGGCATTCGACGAGGCGCTGCGCATCCTGCAGGCGATCGGACGGACAATTGATGACGAAGCCGGTCGCGACAGCTACGGGCGGCATCCGATGGCGGTGTCGCTGACTCGCTCACGCGAGCGGATCATGGAATTGGTGGGTTGATGGATGGGGACAAAAAAGGAGCGGCCGCCGCTGTAACGACGGCCGCTGGTGACGGAAGGAAGTTGATCAACCGCCGCCGACGCTGATTCCGATCGGGGCCAGCTTGTCCTCCAGGACCTCAACTTCCAAGGTGTAGACCTCCATCAACTCACCTCCCTTCTTCTTGGGGTTTCAGGTGGTTGACTGAGCCGGACACCCGCCGACTCATATCTGCACGACATCAATCATCTATCTCGATGAATCCTCCCGACTTGGTCCTGTTTCGTTCTGACTCCAAACATGCACAACCGCTGCATGTTAACGCAGCGGGAATTGATTGACCTCCAACGTCCAAGCACTGCAAGATAGGAAATAGATCGCCGCAGGCAGGACCCGTCGGCGGGACAAGTAAGCGAGATTCCACCTTCGGATTCCGAATAAACATATGTCGCGCTGGCCGATACGTCAAGCGTCGATAGCGATTCATTAAACGCGCGGGACCAGCAAGCACAATATGGCCACAGGATGTGGTATAACGTTGCCAGGCAGGCACTACCGGACGTGTAAACTACATCGCGGCGTAACGATCTTGAGGAGCTACCACCACGACCAGAACTCGACCCGGATGAAGTGCATCAGACGCCGGGCGACCAACGAGAGGATGGGCCGCTTACCACACGCGACTTTTGCATATCCGGTCATGCCAGGTTGAAGAAGACGCGCAGCGTTATCGAGTTCAGTCGTGACCAGAAACTCGCGTTGTGAACTGGCGGTATCGGCGCGGCTGGCGATGGTGATGACGCGGCCATGAAACGTGTCGCGCGGTCGCGAACGCACCTTCAACGACACCGGTGCATCGTGTCCCACATCGGCGATGTCGTCCTGATCGACATACAATCGCAGCCGGACCGGATCGAGATCGGCCACTTCGACGAGGGTGCGATCATGCTCGACGCGTGTGACGATTCCCTCGATCGGTGACAGGATCGTTGAGGACGCGATCTGGATCTGCAGAAATTCGACCTCGGCATCAAGCGCGGCAATCTGTGCTTCCTTGACTGCCAGCTCCTCCGCCTTGGGTCCGGCGATCAGGAGGTCCAATTCGCTCTGCTTGGCATCGCGCGCCGACCCGGCCATTTCCCGCTCGGTGCGGCGCGCGTCGAATTGCTCCTGCGCGATCAGTTGCCGGTCCAACAGACGCTGCCCACGATCCAGTTCCGCCTGCTTGTTGCCGACCTGTGCTTCCAGCTCGGAGAGTTCGGCGCGCAACTGAAGGATCCTGTCTTTCTGTGGTCCGGATACAAGAACACTGCGCTCGGCGATGATGCGATCGCGTTCCGCGGTCTTCTGCATCAGCAGCGCGCGGTACCGATTAGAGGAAATCACCAGCAGCGTGTCGCCGCGCGCGATCGGTTGATTCGGCGCGGCCCGCAACTCGTAGGCGATGACCGAGAAGTCGGCGGCGTTCGCCTGCACGACGGAACGCTCGCGGCGCTCCTGCGGGTGGCTGATAAATAATTCGGTCTCAATGGTTCCGCTCGCCGAGTTGCTCACCGTATACCGCGCGCTCGCCTCGACCTCGCAATGCGATCCGACACGCCGTTCCAGCTTGATCACAAACGACAGAGCAACGACAAGGATGATCGTGCCCCAGACGACAATCGGCTTAGCGAGACTCGTCGGGGCTTGTGCGTCTTCGGCACCATCCCCTGACGACTCCGCACGTGTGTCGGACTTGGCGGAGCCCGATGTCATGGCAAGTGCCACGACCGCGACAAGCAGCAGGAGCACTCCCGCCAAACCCCAGTGGCCGTGGAGGAAGCGCACGGCGTGATACCCCAGCCAGCCGACCAGAGCGCCCGTGTACAGAGCCGAAGCGATGCCATAGATTCGATACGCCAACCGATGGCGTGTCTCGTCCGTCGACAGCGTGCGCGCCCGGCCCCAGAGCCAGGAGTGAATCACGCCGCGCCAGTAGGCAAACGACTTATCGCGGAGATTGGGAATGCCGAGCGCATCCACCAATAGATAGTAACCATCCAGCTTGATCAGCGGATTGAGATTGAAGAGAAACAGTAACAGCGAGATCGCCGGGATCACCCACAGGAAATCCGAGAGCAAATTCCCCGGTTCGACAACCCGCCACATGAAGACCGCCACGGCCGTCAAAAGCCCCTGAAAAAACAGCCCCGCCAGCCCGACATAGACACGCGGACGGCGCCCACTCAACAAGTAACTGTCGGAGATATTGCTGTAGAATGACGGCTGGAAATAGAGCAGCAGGAACCCCATCTCATGGATGCTGCCGCCATAGTATTTCAACGTCAGCGCGTGTCCGAATTCGTGCACGATGGCAATGACGAATATGGCGGCGAGCACGAGCGGAATCGACGTCAAACGCCAGATATCGGCGAGGTTCGATTGCCACAGCGACTGCTGCGATGACGCAACGGCGGCAGCACCGGCCATCAACAACAGCACGATGACGACCGATCCCGGCGCGAAAAGGAAACGCAAACGCCTGACCCATCGTAACAGAGCGGCGTCGGGATCAAACGCTTTGATCGGTATCATCCAGAGCGATCGCCGCCGAATATGGATCGGGTTGTGGCGTTGGCGTTCGACCGCCGGTCCCTCGAAAAACAACAGCCGCTCCATCCGTTCGAAGAACTGGTGCGCGACTTCCAGCCGCAGCTTGATACCGAATCGTTCCTCGGTGAGTCTCGCCGCCTCGGCGATTGAGGTGCCCCCATCGGCGCGCGTGAGCATGTAGTGCTCAGGAGCGCGCAGGCGAAAGAAGCGCCCGGTCAGCGGATCCTTGACCACGTAGAGGGTGCGCGCACCGTCGGATTCGGCGTGCACGATTAAATCTGAGCGAAGTCTCAGAAGGCGCTCACTCATGTGAATGTCTCCCCGCCAGCGAGAGAGTAACGCGCCCGCCGTTGCAACGGCAAGACGTTTTGTTGTCGCGCGATCCGTCTAAGTCGCGAACGGAACGAATTGCACCGTGCCGCCGCGACGCGGTGCGTCCTGATCGGGCGGCAGCACGGCGTAGCCGTCGGCATCGGTCATCGACTTCAGATCGGAGGAGCGCTGCGAACGGGTCGGCCGCAATCGCCACTGACCGTCCCGTTGCTCGGCGATGACCCGGGGAAATTCCCAGTGACGGCTCTTGTGAGTGAAGTCGCACTCCGCAATTGCGGGAATCGTCATTGGATCGAGTTGTCGACGTCCCGCCATCCTGGAGAGCGCCGGTCGCACGAGAAAATCGAAGACGACCATGCACGAGACCGGATTGCCGGGCAAGCCGAAATACGGGACGCCGCGAACCGTGCCGAATGCCTGCGGACGACCGGGTTTCATGGGAATGCGATACAGCTCGACGCCGCCGATCTCCCGAAACAACAGCTTGACGACATCGAAGTCGCCCGCCGAGACACCTCCGGTCGTCACGATGAAATCGCACGCGCGCGCCAATGCAGTCAGCCGTTTTTGCAGAAGACGCGTGTCGTCACGACAACGCCCCGCATCGTCTGGGATGCACCCCGCCGATTCGACCTGCGCCAACAGCGCATAACGATTCGAATCGGGAATGTGTCCGAATGCACGCTTCCTTCCGACTTCGCCGAGTTCGTCACCGGTCGAAAGCACGCCGACTTTCGGCCGTCGATGAACTTTGACTCTGGTCTGATCCAGCAACGCCAGCATCGCGACCTCCGCGGGTCCCAACATCGACCCTTGCTGCAGGATTCTCTCGCCTTTGCGAAAGTCGCTGCCGCGCTGGCGCACATCGTTGCCCGGTGCCACCGAGCGGCCGATCGAAGCCATACCGTTCCGTTCATGGACCAACTCGACGCGTACGACCGCGTCGGCACCCGATGGCAAGGGCGCACCGGTCATGATGCGGAGCGTGGTATGTGGCTGTAACCCGACTCTGCGTGAGTGTCCCGCGCCGATCGTGCCGACGATAGCGAGCGCGACGGGTCGCCTGCTTGACGCACTCTCAGCATCGACGGATCGCAGTGCGAATCCGTCCATGGCCGATCTGTCGAATGGCGGCTGCGGGCCCGGCGCACGCACATCGATCGCCAGCACCCGTCCCCGCGCCTTCGAAATCGGTATGGACTCGGCGGGTAGCGGCGACACCGAGCGCAGCACGCGGCGTCGCAACGCCTCCAGCGAGGTCCTTCTGATGCGTGACTGGAAAGTGGAACCTTTCTTATTCATCGGCCATGAACGCAGAGACGCGCTTCAAATCATCGGGTGTATTGACATTGATCAGCGAACGGCGCTGCGGATCAACTGCCGCACACTCCTGTTCCGTTACGATCCGCGATCTCACACGCTCGAACAGTTTGTGCGTTCGGATTTCCCCTGAGTCGATCATCGTGCGCGCGACCGGCGCGCAATCGGCGTGATAATACGCCACGAGGGGCTCAAGGTGCGTGGCGGATTGTCCGCAGACCGCCTGAAATCCCTCCGCTGAATCGAGCAACAATCTCAGAAACTCCAATCTGACCATCGGATAATCCACTGCGAGCACAAGATGGTGCGCGCATCCGGATTTCTCCAGCCCCGTGACGATTCCGCCCAGCGGCCCGAGCCCGGGAGGGTCATCGTCGATCCGCCGAGTTGCCGAGCCGGTACTTGGCACGTTGACGTTTCCCACCAACAGGACGCTTCCGACCAGCGGCGAGAGCGTATTCGCAGCGATCTGCCATAGCGGGCGGCCGCCCAGCTCGAGCAGCGCCTTATCGCGTCCCATCCGTTCCGACCGGCCCCCGATCAGCACCAACCCGGCGATTTCTTCCATGCGCCTCGTCATGACCGAATCGTCGGATGAAATGTCGGTCCCATCGGCGCCATGTCTTCGACCAGGCAGCGATTGTAAAACGCCGTGATCGCGCCGCGCGTGACGATGCCGACAATCCGACCCTCGTCCTGGCGATCCACGACCGGCACCGCGCCGACTTCATCGGGACGAAACAAATCCCATGCCTCGGTCAAATGGTGATCGGGGTACAGCTTGTATCGGACTGGCCGCATGATGTCGGAGGCAATGACCAGCGTGTCGATCTCCGGCTTGGCCAGCACGACGCGCAGGTCCTGGAACCCTACAACGCCGACGAGCCGCCCCTGGTCGTCGACGACCATGAAATCCGACTGGCCGCTGGATTCCAATTCTCGCAGAATCTCCGGCACGCGCATGGTTTGTAGGATCGTTGCAAAATCCTTCTGCATGACCTCCGAAACATGGTGCCTCGCCAGCACATTGATATCGCGTCCCTGACGCAGGACGATCCCGCGCCGCAGCAGTTTGAGCGTGTAGATCGATTCGGGGGCCATGCGCATCGCGATCATGGTCGCCACCACGGTGGCCACCATTAACGGCAGGATGATTTGATAATCGCGCGTCATCTCGAAGACGATCATCAACGCGGTCATCGGCGCGTGCGTGGCGGCCGCGACGACCGCCCCCATGCCCACGGCGGCATACGCCCCCGGCGTCGCAGTGACTGCCGGAAACCAGCCGTGAACCAACTGCCCGAAGCCGCCGCCGAGGCATGTCCCCATAAACAGCGATGGGGCGAAGATACCACCCGAGTTCCCGGATCCGAGGGTCAGGGTCGTGGCAATCATTTTGGCAACAACCAACACAGCCAGAAGCCAAAGCACGCCCTCGCCCGCCAGCACCTGTGTTATCGTCTGATAACCATCGGCGAAGACTTGCGGGAACGACAGCCCCAGCAGTCCAAGCAGCAGCCCGCCGGCAGCAGGCTTGAGGACTCCGGGTATGGGCAGTTTTTCGAAGAGGTCCTCTCCTTTGTAGAGTATCCTGACAAATGCCCGGGCGGTGAATGCCGCCAGCACGCCCAAAAGCGCGTACAGCGGAATCTCCCAGGCCGAAACGAGCGCGTATTTCGGCATCGAGAAGGCCGGGTTGTTGCCCAGCAATGCGTGCGAGACGACCGAGGACACCACCGAGGCGATGATCACCGGGGCGAATGCGCCGATGCCGAAGTCGCCCAGAATGACCTCCAGCGAAAACAGGACGCCCGCGATCGGCGCGTTGAAAACCGACGCGATCCCGCCGGCCGCGCCGCAGCCAACGAGGATCTTCACCAAGTCCGCCGACATCCGGAACCGCTGGCCGATCATAGACCCGATCGCCGACCCGATCTGGACGATGGGACCTTCGCGTCCCGCCGATCCTCCCGAGCCGATGCATATTGCCGACGCGATCCCCTTGGCGGCGGCGACCCGCGGACGGATCAGCCCGCCGCGCCGTGCGACCGCATCCATGACTTCAGGAACACCGTGGCCGCGCGCTTCACGGGCGAAGTAGTACACGATCGGACCGACCAATAGCCCGCCGACCAACGGTACGATCGGGACCCAGAAGCGCCAGTCGAAAGGGACCGTTTTCGTGAGCAGCTCGCGGCTGTAGCCGAAGAAAAACTCGCGCGAGGTCTCAACCAGCCAGATGAAGATCGATGCGCCCACTCCGGTCATCAGACCGACCAGCACCGCCAAGGCGATCAGGGCCGTTGGTCCGGTCGGACGCCACCAGTGCCGCGACCAGGGCAGCAGCCATTTGGGATCGACCGGCAGCTTGTCGGAGATGGAAAAGTTCAACGGTCGGCCTCGCGCGGGCATGACACGCCGGGCTTCCAATCTAATCCCGACGATGAGCGCTACAAGCCGGTTTTTGAACTATGAGTGTGACTGTTGTGCGATCAACGCAGGAGACTGGGCTTCCCGTTCGCTGAGGGTTCTGACCTGGCCGGCGAATTCGCGGATTTCGGCGATGTCCAGCGCCTCGGTGAGCACGAGCTTTTTGTCTTCGCTATCAGGTGTCACGTTCTTGAGGATTCCCCACGGAGCAAAGATGCCAGAGCGTCCCTGCAAGCGACCCCCGAAAATCGTGCCGATGCCGCAGGTCTTGACCACGTACGCCGATGCGCGCCGTGCGCCGGCCACGAAGATTTCCTGATCACGCTTCTGCTTGGCAAAGACCGTGTCCCCCGTCCGATACGGCGAGACCGTCGGCGCGAAGATCATGTCGGCGCCCATCTCGGCCATGGCGGCAAACGAGTCGCCGGTCAGCACATCGGCACAGATAAGCACGCCGATTCGCAGACCGCGCACATCAAACGTCTTGTACTCGTCGCCGGGGATGATCCCGCGCCGCTTCTCGTGATCGGTCGGATTCATCTTCTGATAGAATCCCACCGGCTCGCCACTGTCGAATACCGTCGCGATGTTGGCGAATCCGCCTTCGGCCGGGTGCGCGATCGTGCCGCCGATCAGCACACATTGCAAATCGCGCGATACTTGGGAATAGAAGTCGAGCTGTTGCCGGATGGAGTCGGTCCCGTCGCGATGGCTCTCCGCGTCGCGACGGACCGCGAAGTACTCCGGAAGGCAGATGAAGTCCGGCTTGCGGCGAAATAGGTACAGCAAATCCTCGAGTCCGAGCGGGACTCCGACTGGGAACTGCAAGGCGGCGACTGAAACGACCATGGATGTCTCTGTCGACGGTGAGGTCTCTTCCTTACACGTTGGAGCACATCACGAGTTTCACGAGCCCCAGAGATATACGATGGCGGCTTGACGCGGTGTGAAGATTCTGCGAGAGAATGAGTTGTAGAGTGACCAGCGGACTTCGGATTTGCAGGGACGGCTCAGCCCACCGATCCCGCAAGTGATGGGCGGAGGCCCGAATACGAGACCTGCGGCCCACCCTACGATACAATCGTCTCGCAGACCAAATCCCCGATCTGCGAGGTCGTGAGCCCTGAATCGGCGCCCAGCGAGGGGATCTTGCGGGTGACGAGCAATTGCTCGATGGCATTCTCGATTCTTTGGGCAGCATTTGACTCGCCGAGATAATCGAGCATCATGGCGCCCGCGGCGATTGCGCCCAGTGGATTCGCCACGTTTTTGCCTTTGTACTTGGGCGCGGAGCCGTGGATCGGCTCGAACATCGAGATTTGTCCGGGATGAATGTTGCCCGATGCGGCAATCCCCATGCCGCCCTGCACCATCGCTCCTAAATCGGTGAGGATGTCGCCGAAGATGTTGGAGACAACGACCACATCGAACCACTCCGGATTTTTGATCATCCACATGCAGGCAGCGTCAATGTAGGCATGGTCCTGTTCGATGTCGGGGTATTCCGCGCCGACCTCGGCGAATGTCCGGGTCCAGATGTCCATGGCGCGGATGGCATTGGCCTTGTCCACCAGCGTGACTTTTTTCTGCTTGGCGCGTTTGCGCGCGGTCTCGAAGGCATAGCGGATCACCCGCTCACATCCCTTGCGCGTGAAGATCATCTCGGCGACCGCGACCTCGTCGGGCGTGCCCTGCTTGAGGATGCCGCCCAGCCCGGCATAGAGATCTTCGGTGTTTTCACGCACCACGACGATATCGACGTCGGCGGGTGTCTTGCCTTTGATGGGGCAAAGATGCTCGGCATAGAGCTTGATCGGCCGCAGGTTGACATACAAGTCGTAACCAAAGCGCATCCCCATGATAATCGGCCGCTCGACCAGCCCCGGTTCGACCCGCGGATCGCCGATCGCGCCGAGGAGCACGGCGTCTTTGGTCGTGCGGATGCGTTCGCGGAGATCGTCGGGGAAGAGCTCGCCGGTCGCGAGGTAGTGATCGGTCCCGTGCGGAAACTCCTCAAACTCGAGCGCGATCCCCTGCGCCTCGGCGACCGCACGCACAACCTTGACCGCCTCGGCGGTGACTTCGGGGCCGATGCCGTCTCCGGGGATGATGGCGATGTGGTAGCGCATCTGTCAGCCCGCAAGCTCTTCGAGATTCTTGATTACCTGTACGAGATTCTTGCGCTGTTCGTCAAATCGCGTCCGCCAGAAGAGGATCTCCATGTCCGCTTGCTGTTTGTTGAGCACCAGTCTCTGTGCAGCGGCTTGGTCGTTTATCGACCGCTCGGCTACAGCAGAGTGGAATGAAAAAAATCCTTGAACTTGGATAACCTCGTCAGTACTGAGTAGATCGTATAGTTTGCCACTTTGCAGGAGCTGATTGGTCACAACTGAGAGCATTGACGTGAGAGAGAACCACCGTAGGAAACGCGCTGGATTGTCCGCCGCGATAGCGCCTTGATACTCCTTCAGCCATTCTATGTTGAGATCTACTCTGTAAAGGTTGAACTGCAATTCTTTAATGACTGCGGAAATCTGCCTCTTCTGGCGACGACGATCCTGGAATTCCCGCACGAGAATCTCTATCACTGTGCCAGCAAGTATGCCGACTAATATCCAGAGTCCGGTCATAAACGCATGCATGTCCAGTAATCCCCTCTATAAGTCACTCCCAACGGCGTGGGAGAGATAAACTGCGACAGTATTCCACCGTATTCTCTATGATGAAGCCCGGGGCGATGAACAAGGAAATCATTCCCCACCATCCCAAGACGAGTGTTACCAATGTGAATCCCCAATAGTGTTTATGAATGCATCTTTTGCACAGATGTCCAGTTATGGATTTCACTTTGCGTTGAAAGAGCATTCCAATGTTCTGTTGGAATGAAACCATCCGGGTTGGTCGATCTTGACCGCAAGACTGACAAGTCGCGGTTGTCGCAGAATTCGAATGAGCGTGGCCGGGAATGTTGTAGCTGCGACGGGGCATTGTGCTCGCAAGGTCTGAGATGACTACGGGTAGGGTCAATCATCTTTCGGAGTGGCCCATGCAAGCCCTGACGAGGGCGTCAGGGCCACAAGTACAGATTCACGTCGCCGTCTCTTCGGGGGGCAACCCCAGCCACGCCCGCGCTTCAGCCATCGTACGAAGACGCAAAACTCGTCTTTGGGATCGATGCGGCCCAGTTCGAACATTCGCGCCATCCCGAAGATCAAGTCATTCGGCGCGACCAGCGCGCGCCGGGCGCCTTCACTCCATGGATTTCCTGCAATGACCGCCCTGACGCCCTGCGTTGTGACTTTGACCTCGGTGGTCGAACGAAAATCGAGGAGTTGGCGCATGTTCGGACGGAAGCCCGGATCGTTAGTGAGTGAACGCTGATGCGCGACGAGGTCGCCGTCGGTGATTGCGCCGGGTGCGACCGAGTTGGCGATCCCCTGCGTTGTATCGACCTTATATGACCAAGGCATGGAGTCAGTCCAAAGCGTAGCTGGCACAATGAATCGCACTCATCTGACAGTGTCCAACGATTTGTGGGTCGAGTGGTCTGCCGGGATGGATTGATCGATCTTGACGCCTCCACGTCGTTGATCTTGATTCTGCACATCCCCAGACGGGGCATTCGGAGGGAACCGATATGTTCTGCTCACATTGCGGTGCGCAGATTGAAGCCGGAGCGTCAACATGCGGGATGTGCGGCAAATCGGTGGCGAGCGTGGGCGCGGCCGCCGAACAGGCGCAGGCCGCCTCGCGCGACGCGATGCGCGTCTTGGGACGGCTCGCGGTCAATCCGGTCGGCACACTGGCGCAGTCGTATAACGAGCTGGGCGACAAGCGTGCGTTCGGAGCGGGAATCGCGTTCGGCGTCATCTTTGTGATCGCGATGACCATCGGGACGCTGCTGTTCGTCCGTCGGGTCTGGCTTCTCAGTCCCGAACTGATCGATTACTTCGGAGTGCCGCTGGGCGGTGCGGCTGCCTATCTCGCCACATTTGTCACGCTGCTGATCGTGCGCAAGGTCGGATCGGGCGGCGCCTCGCGGCCGGGATTTGGCGGAGACGCATTTGTCGCGGGGGCGGCGACCATGCCGGTCGCGGTGATGTCCTTGTTGGCCGGGCTGTTGGGAATGGGCAATTTCGAGGTGATGGCGCTGATGTGGGTCTTCGTCGCGTCGTACTGCGTGCTCATTCTCTACAGTGGCTGTACGAAGATCAGCGGCCTCTCCGATGGCGCAGCGGCGGTCTCGGTGCCGATCGTGCTGGTCATCTCGACTTGGCTGACCAAGATCGTGCTGACAGCGATCATCTTCTGAGTCCGGTCTCAGATCGGCAGCGACAAGACATATCCGCCCGTCACACGCAGCGTGGTCCTGTCGCCGGAGTAGGTCGTGATGTCGTCGCTGAAGGTCACCGCTGGTGTCAGATACAAGTCGCCCAGCGGATGCAGCATCCGTGTGGCTGTCGCCGAGATTGTCCAGGCAAATGAATCCCTGCTGAAATCGTCCTTAAACCCAAATACCGATTCGCGGTTGCGGTCGGCGTGCGTGTATTCGACACCGGCCCGGCCGATGATGCCGATCACCAGCGGCATCGCAATCGATTTGTACAACCAGACGCCCAGTCCGAACGTCTTGTCGCGATCACCATCGAGCAACCCGGGGTTCCCCTCTTCGCTCTTGTTCAATTGCAGAAAGCCCGACAGCGCCAGCCCCGGCCTCACAGCACCCGGCGTGAACACATGGATTGCCACTCGTCCGATGACAGACTTGTCATCCATGTCGAGAAAGTCGTCTTCGTCATAGCCGAGCTTCAGATACTCGACGCCGACGTCGACTCGTCCGAAGAACGACCCCCCGATCTGCCACGACGTGCCGTCGCAGGCGGAATTGGATATGTACGATCCGGCGACCGTGACCGCGGTTTTGCCCTTCTCCGGGATGATGGGCTGGGCGATTGTCTGTGTACTGACAAAAATGGCGGCGGCTAAACCTACAAAAACCCTCACCCGAACACTCTCCCACGGGGAGAGGGATGGCGTGAGGCAGTCGGAGGCGCGAGAGCGTTTCTTCACTTCTTTGCGATCCGTTGCTTCCATTCGTCGAGCGTGTCGGTCAGCAGCGTCTCGTTTTCGAACTGATGATATTTCACGATTCCCCAGATTTGATCTTCGGTGAGGTTCTTGTTGTGCTGCTTGGCGGCGGTGAAGATTTCATCGACCAGTCTTTTCTCCGGCTCAATTTGATGTTCACGCAGCCAGTAGACGATGTTTGATACACCCGACATGAACCCGATATCGATTTTCTGGCGCAATCCGAATATCCCGGCGGGAACGCCAGAGTACACGCGGTCAGCAAGCCAGTCGTCGCCCTTGTTCCGCGCTTTGATGATCGCAGCGGCGTGGACTCCGGTGGCAGTGCGAAACGCATCATTGCCGAAGACCGGATAGTTGTGCGGCAAGGGAACATCGCACATCTCCGCGACAAGCCGCACATACTCGCCCAGCCGTGACGGGTTCCGATCGGAGATGCCGTCGAGGATCAGGTTCACCAACAGTTGGTCCATCGGCGTGTTGCCGACACGTTCACCGATCCCCAGGCCGGTGGCATGCACGCGATCGGCTCCCGCCTTCATCGCCGCCAGCGTATTGACGACCGACAATCCGCGGTCGTTGTGGCCGTGCCAGTCGACTTTGACATCCTCGCCGGAGTCGGCGACGATTTGGCGGACAAATGTCACGAGATTGCGGACGCCGTACGGCATCGCGTGCCCGGTCGTATCGGCAATGCAGATGCGTCGCGCTCCGGCTTCGATGGCGCACGTATACAGTCGCTTCAGGTCCTCCGGACGGGAGCGTGTCGTATCCTCGGTCACATACATCACCGGGAGCCCGTTGTCGACCGCGTACCGGACCGCGTCGTCGGTCAGCTTGAGAATGTGATCGATGGTCCAGTCCTCGGCGTATTGACGGATCGGAGATGAGCCGATGAACGCCGCGGCCTCGATCGCAAATCCGGTCTTCCGGACGATTTCGATCAATGGTGTGATGTCGGCTTTGACTGTACGTACTGCCGCATTGGGAAAGAGTCCGAGCTTCTCATCGCGGATCACTTCGGCCATGCGCGTGATGTCGGCGCGGGCGCGCGGTCCGGCGCCGGGGAGACCGAGGTTGACCGCGTCGATACCGAGCGACGACATCAGCCGCAGCAGTTCGATCTTTTTCTCAACAGGGGGATCGGTCACCGAGGGGTTTTGCAATCCGTCGCGCAACGTCTCATCGTCGAGCTCGACGTCGCGGATCGAGTCGGCGACATCCGCTGCGTGGACGTTCCAATCGTAGATCAGTTTGTCGATTGTCGGCGTCTTCGCCATGCGAATGCTTCCGGTCAGGTCGCCACCGTGTCGTACAGTCCGTGCTTGATCAGGTTGCGTGCAATCACCAGCCGCTGGATTTCCGAGGTGCCTTCGTACAACTCGGTCACCCGCGCTTCGCGATAGAGCCGTTCGACATCGTACTCGCGCAAATATCCATAACCGCCGAGAATCTGGATCGCGCGATGCGTGACAAATGTCGCCATTTCCGAGGCGACCAGCTTCGCATTCGCCGCCGCCGTGATGTGCTCGCGGCCGGAGTCTTTACGCCAGGCGGCCTCGTACACGAGCCACCGCGCCGCCGACCAGCGCGCATACATATCCGCCAGATGCGCCTGGATCATCTGAAACGAACTGATCGGCTGGCCGAATTGCTTGCGTTCTTTGGAATATTTCAATGCGAGATCGATAGCGCGTTTGCCGATGCCGACTGCGTGCGCGCCGACGGATATGCGACCGGAGTTCAGCGACTCCATCGCGACCTTGAATCCCTGCCCCGGCTGGCCGAGCAGATTCTCCTTCGGCACACGCATGTCGGTGAAGATCAACTCCGTCGTCGGCGAGGCATGCAAGCCCATCTTCTCTTCGATGTGCCCGACCGCGAAGCCGGGCATGTCCTTCTCGATGATGAACGCGCTGATCCCGCGCCATCCCACCGACTTGTCGGTTTTGGCCATGAGGATGATGTAGTCGGCGAAGGCGCCATTGGTCACGAAGATCTTGTTGCCGTTGATGACATAGGAGTCGCCGTCGGGCACCGCCGCCGTCTCAATGGCGGCCGCATCGGAACCGGCGTTCGGCTCCGATAGTGAGAATGATCCGAACTTCGCTCCGGAGCAGATCGGGGGAAGGTATTTCTTCTTTTGTTCCTCCGTTCCGAAGGACAAGACCGGATGCGCAAACAGTGAATTGTGTGCGCCGACAATCGTGCAATGCGAAGCGCAGCCCGCACCGAGCTCTTCGAGGACGATGGCGTACGAGAGCGTGTCGAGTCCGGTGCCGCCGTATTGCTCCGGCACAATGATCCCCAGAAACCCCGTCTCGCCCATCTCCCGGGCCAAATCAAAGTCGATGGTGCCGGACTGGTCGAACTCCTGCGCACGCGGGATGAGCTTCTTCTCGGCAAAGTCGCGCGCGAGTTGACGGATCGCTTCGTGTTCTTCGGAGAGGGCAAAATCCATCGGATCTGTCGGCGCCGTATCGCCGTCACTTCCCCTTAAAATTCGGCGGACGCTTCTCCAGGAATGCCGCGCATCCCTCGGATTTGTCCTCACTGGCGCAAATGACCCCGAACTGCGTCGCTTCGTTTTCCAACCCGCTGGCGAGATCGACATTCATCCCGAAATTGATGCACCGTTTCGATGTCGAAATGGCCAAAGGGCCTTTCGCGGCGATCTTCTGCGCCATGTCCGTGGTTTTGGCGAGCAGTTCCGCCGCAGCGTAGACTTCATCGACCAATCCGATGCGATGCGCCTCGGCGGCTGAAATCATCTCGCCGGTCAAAGTCAATTGCTTGGCCTTGCCGCGCCCGACCAGCCGCGGCAAACGCTGCGTGCCGCCATAACCGGGGATGATTCCCAGATTGACCTCCGGCTGGCCGAATCGAGCCGTGTCGGCCGCCAGACGAATGTCGCAGGCCATCGCCAATTCACAGCCGCCGCCCAGCGCAAAGCCGTTGACTGCCGCAATGACGATCAGCCGGGAGCGTTCGATTGCATCCAGCAGTTTTTGCCCGCGCAGCGATTTGTGGATTCCGCCTTGCACGTCAGCGATTTTCAATTCGTTAATATCCGCCCCGGCCACGAACGCTTTCCCGCCGGCGCCGGTCAGGATGACGACGCGGATGGTATTGTCCGTCTCCAACGCCGCAAAGGCACCGGCCAGTTCGGCAATGGTCTGATCGTTGAGGGCATTGAGCACCGTGGGGCGATTGATCGTGACCGTCGCCAGGGGCGGCGCACACTCCACGAGGATGTTTTCATAATTCGGCATGATGCGCTCCCCCGTCGTTATGCCTTCTTCTCGTAGGTGTAGATGCCACGTCCGGCCTTACGACCGTGATACCCCGCTTCAACCAACCGTCGCAGCAGCGGCGGAGAGGCGTATCGCGTGTCCTTGAACTCGCGAAACATGATTTCGGCGATGTAGTGGGTCGTGTCCAGGCCGACGAAATCCAGCAGGGTCAACGGCCCCATCGGGTGTCCGCAGCCGAGCTTCATGCCGTTGTCGATGTCTTCCGCCGAGGCGACCCCGTTTTCCAGCGCGCGCACCGCATCAAGCAGGTAGGGGACCAGCAGCAGATTGACGATGAATCCCGGCGTATCCTTGGCGGTGACCACCGTTTTGCCGCATGACTCCGCGTAACTTTTAGCCGTCCGATATGTTTCGTCGGAAGTGTCGATCGAACGGGTCAGTTCGACCAGCGTCATGATCGGCACCGGATTGAAAAAGTGCATGCCGCAGAAACGGTCTCGGCGTTTGGTGACGGCGGCCATGTCGCCGATGGGAATCGATGACGTGTTCGATGCGAAAATCGTCGTCGGCGGGCAGAGGTTGTCGAGCTCTTTGTACTGCCGGGTCTTCTCCTCGAAGTTTTCGACGACCGCCTCGATGATCAAATCGCAGTCCTTCAGGTCCGACAGTTTGGTCGTCCCCTTGATGCGTCCCAATGCCGCATCGCGGTCGGACGCGTTCAGTTTTTGCTTCTCGACGAACTTATCGAGCGAACCCTTGATTCGCCCCAGTCCGCGCTGAAACAAATCATCGGTCAGTTCGCGCACGATGACTTTGTAACCGGCATGCGCGGAAACCTGCGCAATCCCCGATCCCATCAGGCCACAGCCCAAAACCCCCACTGTCTTGATAGCCATGCGACCCTCCGTTTGCTCACGATGCGACAGTGCCAACGATCTTGTCAATCCGCCGCAGACGACAGCGGGGGCGCATGATAACAAAAACCGCAGCGGCGGTCTGCCGAAAGTCTTCTGAATTAAGCGTATTTCGGCCGCGGCCCTGCGACGTCCGAGCCATCCTGCGTAACCCCAGCGGCAATCACGGCGCGGACATCGGGGGCCGGCTTGGATTGTGCGACCGTCATGGTTTTGTTTTCGTGCGACTTGCAGTCCCCGAAAAACCGACGGATTTCGCGACTCGTGTGGCGCGGCAACTGGTCATGTCGGTGTAATCGGCAACCCCCACGGCGATGGTATTGTCGTCTTCGCGGCTGTCCTCCTGCATGCGCATCAAGTCGATGGCGCGCGCAATCAGGACCGTCGTTGGCGCCACTGCCTCGGTCGCCAGTCACATCGTGTCGCGCGGATCATCATCGAGGCAAAACGTCCGGAGAATGAATCCATAGTGGGCCGGATACAGCACCGGGCTGTGCAGGATGCGATCCACCGGCAACAGCCCGGTCGTCTTATCCAGCCAGGATTTGACCTTGGAGCCCTTGGGATTCTCGATCACCGCTGCTAACAGCGACGGGTTGCCGGTTGGGCACGTGGCCAGATCGTGCCAGGGATGCGACATGACGGCGGGCCCTCATTGCCCGCCCAGTATCAACGGTAGTCCATCCTTGGTATTGCCGACCACAACGATCTTGGTGTTCGGCGATGTTGCCAGCTTCTCGGTTGCCTCGATCCCTTTCCACTGCAACAGCATCGGATTCAGACCACTGGAGACGATTTTCTGGAAGTCGGCGATGCCCTGCGCCTCAACGCGTTTGCGTTCGGCCTCCTGCCGTTCGCGGTCGAGGATGAACTTCATCCGCTGGGCGTCCTGGTCGGCGGCCAGCTTTTCATTGATTGCCTCGGAGATACGCGTCGGCAGCCCGACATTGCGAAAGATGACATTCTCGATCGTGATGAACTGATCCGTCAGTTCCTCCTTCAGCGCCACCAACAGATCGTGAGCGATGGTATCGCGTTGGGTCGCATAGATCTCTTCGGGGGTGTATCGGCCCGCGATTCGTCGCGCTTCGCCGCGCAGGGTCGGCGCGATGATCACATCGTAGTAGTCCGGTCCGACGGTCACATGCAGCGAATCGATGTACTCCGTGACCGGACGAAAGATGATGGAGACCTCCAACTGGATGGTGGCGCCGTCCGACGAAAGCACCGTCAGGTCTTCCTTCCGTTCGGCGATGCGCGTCTGGTAGACATTAATCGAGTTCCAGACCAAATGCCACTGGAACCCCTCGCCATAAATTTGGCCCAGTTGGGTGCCGCCGCTGAAACGCAGATACTTTACGCCATGGTGACCCGCCGGGACCTGCGTGCCGCATCCGCCCATTATGGACAATCCGACAATCAAGACCATGAAGCGGATCGGATTGGACAGTTTCGGTTCTGGGTGTTTCATGTGTCCTCCCTCCCTGACATGACGAACAGTGATCGGCGCGAGCCCTCTGACCCCGTGGGTCGGAGTGATTCGCGATTGCATGACGGTTATGTCAGGAAGAGCCAGGCGGTGTGCAAGCGCTATTTCTTCTTGCGGGTATCGATTGGTCCTGTGCGTGGCACATCGAGCGATCGGCGGAATGCGTGCGGGCCGCCGTAGATGCCGATGTCCGATGGTGTCCCGTCGGGATCACTGCATTCAGCGTTGCCGTTGTCGATGAGTGGTGATCCGGGCAGCGGAAAAAACGTCAGCGTGTCCCACAACGGATCGACATGCACGTTGCCGTGCTCATCGGTGTAATCAGGCATGTCGCGCCAGTCGCCCTCGACGTTTTCCCACAGGACATTGTGCGTCATCGGCATCTGCAATGGGTGGCCGTAGTTCCACACGCCCACCGGCGGGCAGACCCATTGGTCCTTCCAGCCGTTGCAGGCGATGACGTTGTTGGTCAGGCGTCCATGGACGTCAGGCCCCCACAGCCCGAAGCCGCAGTTGCCGTTGCGGAAGATCAGATTGTTGGCGCAATCCATATAGGATGTCCCCGTGGCGATGATCCCCCAGCCGATATTGTCGAAGACGAGATTGTTGTGGCAGATCACGCGCGTCGCCCCAAAGGAGCCGATCCCCTTCCAAAAGTGTGAGACACGGTTACGGAAGACGGTCGCGGTCGCATCCCAGGTGATCCCGATCCCGGCGCCCCGCCCCGTGCGGATCTCATTGTCGATGATCGTCGCGCTCGCGCCGCGATACAGCGCGACCCCATCCCAGGTATTGTTGATGATCCGGTTGTTGACGATGTAGAGCTCGGCGCCCTCGCGTCCCATGATCCCGCCGATCCCGACAATGATCGAATCGGGGTACTCGGTGTTGTCGCGTATCAGACAGTTTGAGACAATCAGCCGTGTGTTGCGCGCGACAATTGCCGCATCCGTCGCCATGCCGCAGGTGTCGCGGATGCCGCCGGTGATCGTGAGATTGGAAATGCCCGCTTCGCCGCAATCATCGAAGAAGACGCCGTACCCCGCCCCGGTAACGAGGATCGTCTGATCCGGCCCTGCGCCGACGATCCACAGCGATTTGCCGCGCACGAGAAACCCATAGGAGGCGCGATGCGCCGTGCGGTGCTCCGCGCAGTTGCCGCAGAGCGAGTCGACGAATTCGACCGGTACGGCTTCGTAAGTGCCGGGGGCGAGAATGAGCGTGTCGCCGGGTCGGGCGGACTGAATCGCGGCCTGAATATCCTGCGTGACCGCCACCATCGCGGCATGTGCCGAAAGCGTGACGAGCGCGACGACGGCAAGGGCCGGTCCAAGCAGTTTGAGGGGCAGCAGACGATTCACGATGCTACGCCCCGAACTTGGCCAATTTCTGCGCATGGGCCAAAGCAATCGGCAAGAGTTGCCGCATCGGCAGTCGCCCGAGTCCGCCGACCTGGCAGGCACGCTCTCCGAACTGCGTCGAGCGGTCATGACGTACCGTGGCGGGTGCGTAAAGCAGCGCCGGGACCGGATGCCACGAATGTGCCTTCAGTTTCACCGGCGTCGAATGATCGCCGGTTATCACCAGAACTTCCGGGTTGCATTTCATCAAGTCAGGCAAGTGCCTGTCAACTTCCTCGATCACTGCGACCTTGCGGTCGAAGTCGCCGTCTTCCCCAGCTTTGTCCGTTCCCTTGACATGCACGAAGAGATAGTCGAACTCTCCCGGCGCGTCGCCCGCCGCTCTCATAATCGAAGGGACATCCTTCGGCGGGTCGAGCACCGTCATGCCGACCAGCCGCGCGATGCCGCGGTACATCGGATAGGTCGCAATCGCGGCGGCGTTGATACCGAAACGCTCGCCCATCCGCGCAATCTGGGGTTGCTTGTCGATGCCGCGCAAGAGCAGCCCGTTGGCCCGCGTCTCGTCCCTGAGAATCATTTCAACCTGTCTGACAAAGTCATTGAGATACAGCGCCGTGGTTCGTGAGTCTGTGTCGCCGGCTTCAGCATCCAACGGCGCGACGCCGGTTGTCTGTGGATCGGTGTCGGCGACATCGCCGCCCAGATTCTTGCCGCGCAGCACAACGAGGCCACGGTGTTCAGAGACGCTGCGGACCATGACTTCGACCGGGGCATCGAACTTCAGCCCGGCGCTCAGCTTGTCCACCAATCGGCAATTATCATCATCGCTGATGCGCCCCGCGCGGCGATCGATGATCCGCCTCTGGGCATCGAGAGTGCAGAAGTTGAACCGCGCGGCGACATCGTCGTCGCCCAGCGGGAAATCGATCCCCAGCGCCTCGAGCACTCCGCGTCCGATCGGGTGACGGCGCGGGTCGTAGCCGAACAGCCCCAGATGGCCGGGGCCCGACCCCGGAGTAATCCCGGGCTCGACCGGATCGAAGAGGCCGGTTGCCGAGTGCGGCAGCAGCGCGTTGATGTTCGGTTTGCGTGCCGCCTCCAACGGCGTCATGCCATTGTCTGCGGGCAAATCGCCGAGACCATCCAGCACCAGAAAGACGATCCGTTGCCCGTTTTTCTGAATGAGCTGCTCGGCGGTGTGCTCGATCATGTCTTGTTGACGGCCCGGTTGCACCAACCATAAGCGGTCTGCGGTCTGCGTTCCAGTCGCATTTCATCAGCAACCGTCGGTAGATCGACGTTGAACACGACCGCCGGTCCCGACTACATTCGCGTTCCGTGTCCGTTCCCGCAACCCGAAGAAAGCAATCGCCGACTCCCGTCGCGGTCTACAGCCGTCTGCGCCGCTGGTTTGGGCACAATGCGAGAACGCTCCCCTGGCGCGGCGACACAGATCCGTATCGCATCTGGGTCTCCGAGGTGATGCTGGTCCAGACTACCGTGGCGGTTGCGGTCAGGCGCTATCCGCGATTTCTCAGGCGATTCCCGACACTCGCCGCCCTGGCAGCTGCGCCTCTGTCGCAGGTCATGAAGGAGTGGGAGGGTTTGGGCTACTATCACCGTGCCCGTTTTTTGCACCAAGCCGCACGTCTGATGCGCGACCGGCACAACGGTCGCTTTCCATCCGACTACGATTTGCTCCGAGCATTGCCGGGCGTGGGCGACTACGTCGCCGCATCAGTCAGCAACTTCTGCTTTGGCGCCCGCATCCCGGCGATCGACGCCAATGTCGCCCGCGTCGGAGCCCGGCTGCTCGGTCTGCGCGGAGACGTGCGTTCGGGCTCGTTGCGACGCAAACTCCGCGAAGAGCTGGCGAAACTCATGAACCTCGGCAGGGGCTCGCTCTGGACCGATGGCCTGATCGAAATCGGCGCGCTGGTTTGTACGCCACGACAGCCACAATGCCCGTCCTGCCCGCTGAAAGGCGATTGTGTCGCCTATGCGAGCGACCGCGTCGAATCGTATGGCCTGCCTGTCCGCCGACCGTCCCGCCGTGTCGTCTCGGTCGCCTGCGGTATCGTGCGCCGGTCGGACGGACGCATCCTGATCGCGCAACGCCCGGCGACCGGGTTGTTGCCGGGTCTGTGGGAGTTTCCCGGTGGCAAACGCGACGGGAATGAATCACTGGCGGACACGTGCCGCAGGGAAATCAAGGAGGAGCTGGGAGTCACGGTCGCGGTCGATTGCCGACGCTTCCTGATCCGACACGCGTACAGCCACTATGCAGTCCGGCTGTCGGTGTTCGAATGCCGCATCCGGTCGGGAGCGCCCCGGGCGCTCGGATGTCAACAGTTTCGCTGGGTTACCCCCGGGACACTGACGCGATACTCGTTTCCGTCGGCGAACCGGAAGATCGTAGCGTCTATCGCCGTTGAAGAGAACGGACGGCGCCGTCAGCGGAACATCTCTTCCGCGGGGACGACCCGCACACGGCTCGGACTCCACGGCAGCCGTTCCGAGAGGTATCGATTGTCTTCCTCACGCAACGCGCGAATCGAGACCGCCGGGGGATAGGTGTAGGTCAGTTTCTGATCGAGCAGTTGCCGCGCGAGGGCGTTGGCATCAGGAACCGTCATGACAATGAGCATATTATTGACGGAGAGGTGCTCCACCATCGCGTCACGCACTGCTCCCGGCTCGACTTCGGCAATCCGGGCCGCCAACGAGTCATCAGTCACCGTCAGCCGGTACGATTCCAACCGCGTGAGCATGCGATGGTGCGCCGAATTCCGCAGCCGTCCCGGGTGTCCCAATCGTTTCCTCAATTGTTCCTTGGCCCGGGCGATGTCGGCATCGGTCGGGCCGCGCTCGAGCACGCGCGCCAATTCGATCAATGCGATGTGCAGCGCAAAGGTCGCATTCGTCGTGACTGTCTCTGTCTCGACTATGAACAAGGGGCGCTGATGACTATGATCGTCGGTATCGAGGATCGGCCGTCCGACCAATGGCGCATACGCCAGCTCGACATTCAATCCGGAGCAGATGGCGCGCAGCTCAACAAGCGGGCCGGTCAATCGGCCACGGATTCCTCCCAGTGTCGAGACACCCACATACAACGGCCACAGCGATGAATCAGCGATGCCGCAGTCGACCGGAGCGCCGATGGCTATGCGAACGTCTTCTGTGCCGGGACGCTCGATGAGGTACAGGGTGAGTCCATCGACCGACGCGGTCGGTACGCGGCGTCGTGGCACGAAAGCCTCGCCGTGCAGCTTCGATCTTATCGTAGCCTCGAATGTCCCCGCCGATGCGAGGTCGATGGGACCGGCCAGGCCGACCATCAGATTGGATTTGCCGAAGTGATCCCGCCAGAATTCAATCGCGTCATCTCGACGCAGCAAGCGCGCCGTGCCGTCGCGTCCCGCCGGCGGCAGCGCATACGGTCCCGGCCGATAGATCCAATACTCCAGTGCCGCTCGCGCCAGCGAACGGTCATCGTCGCGCAACGTCTGCAGGTCGCGTAAATGGTCTCGGATGTTCAGCGCGTTGTCGAACGGATCGTAGACCGGTCGCGTGATCAGATCGACCAACATGCTGGAAAACGCCGGCCAGCGGTTATTGGGGCAGCTGCCGTCGATCGTGATCGTTTCACGGCCCACCTGAGACCGCATCGATGCGCCCCAGCGCTTGAGCGAATCGGCGACTGCAGCCGCTGCGTAGGCACTGCTGCCGCGATGCAATCCCAGCATTGAAAAATGCGCCAATCCCTCACGGCCGGGGGGGTCCTCGGCGCTACCGACCGGGAACATCACCCGCACCCAGATCGAGTCGGCGGATGGGTCCGGAACGATGACGAGCGCCCCTTGTGCCGAGTGGGGGCTTGTAATTGATAACGAGATCGCGGCCAGAGATACGATTATCGCAAGCATCGGTCGACGGAATTGTGTCAGATTCAACATGTCAGCCATCATACAGACGATTCAGACAATCAAACCGCTTGCAATGGCCCAATATGGCGCTATCTTTGGTCCGGACAAGGGAGTATTGATTACCTCATCGTCAGTCTCTCCAGCCGAAAAACATCAGACTTCCGACAGGGAGTATATCCCAATGCAAACATGCCAATGCGTTCGTGGTGCGTTAATTCTGTTGGCAATCTCTCTTGCCAGTCTTGTCCTGCTGACGCCTACGAGCGGGTTTGCACAGACAACGGCGACCGATCTGCCGATGTGGTTTGACGTTTCATCGGAGCAGCCGCCAAATATAAAGATCAATACCGATCTGACCACGCAGCTTCAGAATGAGGAGCAGGTCGCGGTCGATCCGACCAATCCCGACAATCTCGTGGCCGTGTGGCGCGATTTCCGTATCGGTTTCCGGCAGGTGGGCTGGGGATACTCGCACGACGGCGGCAGCACATGGACTGAGGGCGGATTGATCCCCGCCACTCCCTACAATCGCGATTCCGATCCCGGCATTGTCGCCGGCTCGAACGGTGTTTTCTACTCAATCATATTGTCGTTTGACGAATTCAGTGCCGCCAACGGGTTGTGGGTGCCGTTTTCTGTCGATTCCGGGTTGAGCTTCCTCGCCTCCATTCCGGCCATCGATCACCCGTCCGAAGAACAAGACCCGCCGTTTGAAGACAAAGAGCTGATGGCAATCGATAATACCGGTGGCCCCACAGACGGCAACCTCTATGTCGCATGGACGCGGTTCGGTACAGTGGCTGACATTTACTGCGTGTCATCGACAGATGGAGTGGGATTCGGACCGGCGGTGCGAGTCTCCGACATCAGCAATGGTCTGCAGTGGCCGACTCCCGTCGTCGGTACCAATGGCACGGTGCTGGTCGCCTGGGCAAGCTCGGCTGGAATTCGTTACGATCTGTCGTTCGACGAAGGCGTGACGTTCGGCGCAGACCGGCTGATGCAGCCGACCGGAGTTTTCTCGACGATCATTCCCGGCAACATTCTCGTCTTCGCGTATCCGGCGCTGGCCTCCGACATCACCGGCGGGCCATTTGACGGCAACTATTACTGTGCGTATTCAGACATTGCCGTCGACGGCGCGCTGGACCTGCTCTTTACGAAATCGGTCGACGGCGGCGACACCTGGTCGACGCCGCTGCGAATCAATGACGATCCGGTGAGCAATGGGGCCGACCAGTTCCATCCATGGACAACCGTCAATCCCGACGGTGTGGTCTCGGTCGCCTTCTATGATCGGCGTCTTGATCCGAACAATCTGAACTTCGACTTGTGGATCACACACTCGTTTGACGGCGGCGACACCTGGACCCCCGATCAACGCGTCTCCGACATCTCCTCATCCCCGTTTGATGCTGCTCCCGGCTTGGCGAAAGACGGACAACCGGGGATTGTTGAACCTTACGATCCCGATCGTCCCGGCGAGTTGCAAAGCCCGCAGGCCGGGCTGATCGGCGAATATATCGGGCTGACCAGTTCGCGGCTTCGCGCGACCCTTGTGTTTACCGATACCCGCAACGGCAATCAGGACGTCTACGCGGCGAACATGCCGCTGCGGTTGTTCCCGCCACGGCAGCAATCGCCTGTCGACGGCGCCGACCTGATTCCACAATCGACACTGTTTGAGTGGGACGACTATTCGATCTATGATGCCGATTTGACCTATATTCTGGAATACTCGACGGATCCGACGTTTGCGGGCGGCGTCGTACGCCATGATGGGATTGTCGGCCACAGCTTTGCGGGCGACATGCTCGACCAGGGACTGCATTACTGGCGGATGCGCGCGGTCGACCCGGCCGGTGATTCCTCAGCATACTCGGCAGTCTGGACATTCGAGGTCGGGCCGTTTTGCGGCTGCGATTGTTTTGCCGATCCCGCCTGCGACGCGATCACGAATGTTTTCGACGTCGTCGCTGGCGTCGATGTCGCATTCCGCAATGCGCCGCCGATCCTCGACCCTGATCCCAGTTGCCCGCGCGAAGACACGGACATCAACTGCAATAACGTGACGAATGTCTTTGATGTGGTGGGACTGGTCGATGTGGCGTTCCGAAACGCCGATCCGCAGACGACCTTCTGCGATCCCTGTGCCCAGTGACCGAAAACTCACGGGAGCGGCAGATCGTAAATCCGGTACGTCTTGTAGCGACTGTGTCCCAACGATTCGCTGACCGCCTTCATCAGGGTGTTGGTCTCCAGCACCCAGGACAGTTCCGCTGTGTGGTACCCGGCCGCGACGCCGCGCTGACGTGTTTCGAAGTGCAGCAACTGATCGATGCCGCGTCCGTGATACTCGGGGAGAATCCCCATCGCCAACACACGCATTTGATCGATTCGCCTCTGAATCTTCGTCCACCACACGAGCTTCAGCAGTCCGAGTGGAAGCAGACGTCCGTGCAGCCGGATCAGGACCTGATTAATATCAGGGAGCGCCAATGAGAAACCGACCGGCCTGCCATCGACTGTGGCGACGAGCACGATTCGCGGGTCGACAATCATCTTTAAGTCTTTGGCCATGTGGAAGAACTCTTCTTCCGTCATCGGCACAAAGCCCCAATTCGGCGCCCACGCGGCATCATAAATCGCCTTGATCGTTCGGACTTCTTCATCAAATTGTCTCATTCTGATTGGTCGAACCACAACTCCCGAGCGAGCGCGGATCCGCTCGATAATGCGTACGACGCGTTCGGGTAGGGGCGTGCTGTCCTGGGCAAGATAGGCGTACAGGTCCATCGCCTTGGCAAAGCCGTAGCGCTCGGCAAATTCAGGGTACTTCGACGGATTGTAGGGCATCATGATCATCGGCGGACGGTCGAATCCATCGATGAGCATTCCCGCTTCGTGGTTGGTCGTGAAATTCGCGGGCCCCCGCATGCGTTTCATTCCGCGTTGCGCCAGCCAGGCGCGAGCCGAGTCCCACAATGTGGCGGCGATGTCGTATTCCGACTCGCAATCGAAGAATCCGAAGAATCCGGTCTTCTCGTTGTGCGTGCGGTTGTGCGCGGGGTAGATGTGCGCGCTGATGCGCCCGACCGCCCGTCCATCGTGTTCCGCCAGGAACAATTCGACTTCGGCATCCGCGAAGAACGGGTTTTTGGCTTGGTCGAAAAAGTCCCGGCGCTCCATGCGCAGGGGACAGACCCAATGGGGGTCGTCACGGTACAAACGCTCCGGGAGCCGCCGGAAGGTGCGCCTGTCGCCGGCTGTTTTGACCGGGCGAACGGAGATGCTGCTCATCGCGTTTGCGCCGTCGGGATACCCGCCATCACCGGGCCGGGTCAGTCGGCGGGGACGATGTACGCCGAACGAGTGTACTGCTCCAGCATGCGTTGCGCATTGAAGTGCGCCCCGTTCAGTGAGATCGCGTTTCGACCGATAGCGGTATAGCCGTCCTGATCGGTATGGAACAACCGGGCAATCCGTTCGAGTTTGTCGTACAATGCGTCGGCATCGTCACCATCACTCGATTGCGGCTCCCACGATTCCCCGATCGACCATCCGGTCACTCCCTCGACGTGTCCTTCGATCCACCAACCATCCAGAATACTGAGCGACGGCACTCCATTGAGTGCCGCCTTCATGCCGCTGGTACCGGAGGCTTCCTTGGGCCGCTGCGGCGTATTGACCCATAAATCGACTCCGGCGCAGAGATCGTGCGCCAGGGCCATGTCGTAGTTTGGGAGATACACGATGGTGACCATGTCTTTCAATTCCGATGCGTTGCGGAAGATCGCACGAATCAATTCCTTGCCGCCCTCGTCTTTGGGATGGGCTTTACCGGCGAATATGACCTGGAGCGGATGTTTCGAGGCGATCTCTCGCAGCCGGTCGGGCTGCGACAGAATCAGATTGGCACGCTTGTATGAGGTGGCGCGCCGCGCAAACCCCAATGTCAACACATCGGGATTGAGATTGACGCCGACTTTTCGAGTGACCGTCTCAATCAATCGCTCCTTGGCGAGACGATGCGCCTGCGCAATGTCCGGCACTGGAATCGTCACGGCGTGGCGCAAGCTTTGAACCTGGCGGTGCCAGCCGGGGATGTATCGATCGAACAATTTCTGAAACGGCGCGGCGACCCAGGTGCCGGCATGAACACCATTGGTGATCCCGACAATGGAATGCTCGGGGAACATGGAGCGTGAAATCTGCGCGTGGCGCGCCGCGACCGCGTTGGCAAAACGCGAACATTTCAGCGCCAGGCGGGTCATGTTCAGCTTGCCGTCTTCACACCCTCCAATGTGGGTGATCTGCTCGGCCACGTCATCGCCGGCAATCCGACGTACCACGTCCATTCCAAAGCGGTCATGTCCCGCCGAAACCGGCGTGTGGGTTGTGAAGACACACCGTTTCTTTACCTGAGCCCGAGCCGCATCGAAGTCGGTCTCCTGATGCGACAGCAATCCCAGCCCCAGCAGGGCCGAGTGACCCTCATTCATGTGGTACGTCTGGATCTGCGTATATCCGACGGCATGCAATAGCCGCACACCGCCGATACCGAGAATCGCCTCCTGACACAATCGGTATCGCTCGTCGCCGCCGTACAGATGATCCGTCAGTCCGCGATGCTCGGGGGCGTTGCTTGAGTCATCGGTGTCCAGAAGGTAGACCGGGATGCCGAAGCCCGATGCTCCGCGAATGAGATACGGCCAGGCACGGATGCGGACCCGTCTCCCTTCGAGCGTGATCGATGCCTGGGCCGACACCGCCGGCAGACGGTCACTGGGGTCCCAGCGCTCCGGCTCCTCTGTTTGATTTCCGTGTTCGTCGAGGTGCTGACGAAAGTGGCCGGCGCGATAGACGAGTGTCACCCCGACCATGGGGAATTCCAGGTCTGCGGCGGCGCGCAACGTATCGCCGGCCAGCACACCCAGCCCGCCGCTGTAGGTCGGAATGTCGCTTTCCAGAGCAATCTCCATGGAGAAGTAAGCGACCGGTGTCTGTTGCGGCCCCACGGTCCTCCCCATCGGTGTCGATTTAGTCGTTGTCATGTCTCTGCTTATAGTCTTCGGCGATCGATCGCATCTTCAGCGCCTCCCACGGAGACCGTTGCACACGGTATGGGGAGGCGCAAGTAAAACAATGTCGGGGAACTGACCTATGAAATCACACCGAACTGTTTGCCGAGTTCTGCAAACGTCGCAATCACAAAATCAAGCTGCTTGTCGGTATGGGTCGCGGTATAAGAAGTCCGAATCAGCGAGCTGCCCTTGGGAACGGCCGGTGAGACAATCGGATTGGCGAAAATTCCGCGCTCGGTCAGCGCGCGCCAGAATCGAAATGTCTGCAAATCCTCACCGATCATCACCGGAATGATCGGTGTCTGTGTCGGGCCGATATTGAATCCGAGACCGCGAAATTCGCGGTGCATGCGCCGGGTGATCTCCCAAAGCCGTTGGCGGCGCTCCGGTTCGCTCTCGATGATGTCCAGCGCGGCGAGACAGGCCGCCACCGATGCGGGCGGCATCGATGCGGAGAATATCAATTCGCGCGAGAAATGCTTGATAAAATGGATGACGTCCTCATCCCCGGCGATGAATCCGCCCAGCGACGCGAACGACTTCGAAAACGTGCCCATCACCAAATCGGTCTGATCGATCAGGTTGAAATGCTCGGCCGTGCCGCGACCACCGGAGCCCAGGACGCCGACAGCATGCGCATCGTCGACCATGACCCGCGCCCCATACTCGCGTGCCAGGCGCACGATCGACGGCAGGTCGGTTATGTCCCCTTCCATCGAGAAAACCCCATCGACTACGATCAGCCGACCGCCGCCGTTGGGCGTGGATTGCAGCAGACGGCCCAAGTCGGCCATATCATTGTGCGCGAATTTGACTGTTTTGCCGAACGAGAGGCGGCAACCGTCGACCAGCGACGCGTGGTTGGCGCGATCGGCGAAGATCGTGTCGGTGCGTCCGACTAGGCACGAGATGGTGCCGAGATTGGTCTGAAACCCGGTAGAGAAGACCAGCGCGGCCGGGCGCTTCATAAACTGCGCGAGCCGCTCCTCAAGCTGCACATGCAATTCGAGCGTCCCGTTGAGAAACCGCGACCCGGTGCAACCCGAGCCGAATTTGCGGGCGGCGTCCGCGGCCGCTTCGACAACTTTGGGGTGGTTGGTCAGCCCGAGATAGTTGTTCGACCCGATCATGAGCAGTTCCTGCCCATCGACCGTCACTACTGTGCCCGGAGCCGATTGGATCACGCGGAAATAGGGATAAATCCCCATCGCCATGACTTCGCGGGCGGTCTGAAACTCGCGGCATTTCTCAAAGAGATCAGTCGCGACCGACTGCGTGTCTGCCTTCGGGATTGCCAAGAGCGCGTTCCGTAGTTTGATTGTCTGGGCGTCCAACTTGTTCGGTTGGCGCGGGTTACGACTCTCTCGGAAGTCGGCTGGCCCCGTAACATGCCCGTGCATCGCGCAAGAAAGACGGCCCGAAACGGCACAGTCAAGCCATTTGTCCCCGATGAACATCGCCGAAGCCCCGCCCCCGCCGCCGCCCGCACGGACCGTGTTCCTGACCGGTGCCAATGGGTTTGTCGGCTCCCATGTTGCGCGCCACCTGGTCGGTTTGGGTCACAGCGTGCGCGCGTTGGTGCGGAAGGATTCCGACCGTCAACGTGCCGATGATGTTCGACTTGAATGGCTGACCGGTGATCTGAATGATGTGGAAGCGTTGCGTCGCGGATGCGACGGCGCCGATTGGGTGATCCATTCCGCCGGACGGGTCAAGGCCCTCGATGCCGCGACGTATCATCACACCAACGTCACGGGAACGAAGAATCTGCTGGCAGCCGCCCGAGCATCGGCGCCCAACCTCCGGCGATTCTTGTATATCTCGTCCCTGGCGGCCGGCGGGCCCGCACCCGAGGGACGGCCGCGTCGGGAATCCGACCCCGACGCACCGATCAGCGACTATGGCCGCAGCAAACTGGCGGGTGAAATGGCGGTCCTGTCGCACACCGACACGCTGCCGATAGCCGTCGTGCGTCCGCCTGCGGTCTACGGTCCCGGCGATACCGAGACGCTGGCGATTTTCAAAGCGGTGCGCTGGCATATTAAGCCGACGTTCGGTGCGCGGCCGGTCCGAGCGTCGCTCGTCTATGTCACCGATCTGGCGCGCGCCATCGCCGTCGCTTGCAGCCACCCTTCGGCTGTCGGCGAGATGTTTTATGTCGCGGACGAGACCGTCTATCGTTTAGATGAACTGGAGGATATGATGCAGCAGGCGATGGAGGTGGCGGCAGTCCGTGTCCGGCTGCCCGCGCCGATTTTCATATCGATTGCCGCTGCCGTCGAATGGTCGGGACGCATGCTCGGTGTCCGGCCGGCGCTCACTCGCAGCCGCGCGCGCGACTTCATGCAGAGCGAGTGGACTTGCAGCGTCGAGAAAGCCCGGCAACGGCTCGGGTTGATCACGGCGTTTCCATTTTCGGTGGCCGTGCAGGAAACCGTACAATGGTATCGGGATCACGACTGGCTTTGAGTGTGGGACGATAATGAACGTCAACGTGCCCCTGCCATCGTTTTGGACGGTTATTCCGCCGTGGCTGTACGCGGTCGTCGTTACCTTGTTGGGACGCTGGGGCGCACGGTTGTGGCTGCGGCGAGGGTCGATCGGCCAGCCCTCAGACGGCGGCATTCTCGATCATCTGGGGGCGGCCATGCTGGCCAACCTCGTCTTCCTGTCGCTGCTGCCGATGCTGGTCCTCTTGTCGACCGGTCCGATGTTGCCGCTGAGCGGCGCGCGCGCCGGACTCGCGCTGGGAATGGCGGCGTATCTGTTCGGATGTGTTCCTACTCGTTTGCTGGATGTCGGACTCCACGGATGGGATCGCTCTCTGTGGAATCTCCTCGTCGATCTCCTCCGTGTCGGTGGCGCGTGTTTGTTGGTGGGATGGCTGGCGCTGCCTGATGTCTAGCAAGCCGATTACGACGCATTGACGGACTCCGGCCCATGATATCACCGGCTGTGATCACGCGATTGGCGAAGCGAGAGTTTCGATTCGCGCCGGGTGTCGTCTTCCTCAATCACGCCTCGTTCGGACCGGTCCCTGAGAGCGGGCGTCGTGCGGTGGAATCGCTGCTGGCGACTCAAGGACGCCTGTCCGCTGATCCGGAGGTCGACGACGAGTCGTATTCGCTGTTGGCGCAATCCAAGCGCCATTTCGGACGGATGATCGGACAGCGCGCGCAGCGAGTGGCCTTCGCGCAAAATGCGTCAGTCGGGATCAACTCGATCCTGTGGGGGCTGGCACTTCGCAACGGTGAGCGCCTCCTCATCCCGGCTGTCGAATTCCCGTCGTTGGTGTATGCCGCAAAAAACGTCGCCGACAAACGAGGACTGCGAATAGAAAAACTTCCCTGTCCGGATGGATACCTGGACACGAAGACCCTGCGTCGCGCGCTGCGGCAGAAAGCCGCCGTGCTGGCGATGTCGTGGGTACAGTATTTTAACGGCTGGCGCCATGATTTACAGGAGTTGACCGAGATCTGCCACAACGCCGGATGCTTCGTATTGGCCGATCTTACGCAAGGCGCGGGCGCGGTTCCGTTCTCGATGCAGCGTCAGGGTGTCGATGCGGTTGTCTGCGGCACACAGAAGTGGCTTTTCGGGCAGACCGGCGGCGGATTCTTCGCCGTCGCGTCTGCGCCGATCCGTCCGGTCAATCCAATCTTTGCCGGGTGGCTCGGCTACGACTGGCGGTACCGCTGGGAACGCCTGCAAACCTGGAACAGACGGCCCCATCGCGATGGGCGCGTCTGGGAGGTTGGGACCTATCCGTTCTATTCCATCCGCCTGATACACGCGGGGCTGCGTCTACTGGATCGTGTTGGCGTGCGCCGGGTGTTTTCACGCATCGATTCTCTCACTGGAATTCTCGCGGAGCATCTCGCAACTGGGGAGTATCATGTGTGGCGTCCCTCGCAACGATCCCATCGGTCCGGAATCGTCACAATCAGGGGCCCGCGCATCGCAGCCCTGCATCGGTATTTGACGGGACGGCGAATTTACACCTCCTTGCGCGAGGGAACAATCCGTGTGTCGCCTCACTTTCACAATACGACCGCGGATATCGATGCCCTCGTGGAGGGGATTCGACAATTCGCACGCGGCGGATATCGCTCCACGCGCCGCAAATGATCAGAGGGCCGTCACGCCATATGACTGCCGGGTTCCTATACTGTCGCACATCCGCTATTGCAACCTGGGTGGTTGTGGCGCTGCTGGGTTTGTTTATGGATGTGTGGTCCCAAGTCAATCCGCGTTACCGCCCCGGTGATTGGCGCAACGTCACTTGTGTCCGCTATGTGACCTCGTATGCCGAGTCGGCCAACACCATCTATCTGGGCACGCGTGGCGGCGTGGCACGCTATGATCGTTACAACCAGGATTGGCTGCCGACTTTGACAAATGCCGAGGGCCTGCCGTCCAATGCGATTGACCGACTTGCCTATAATCCGAATACCGACGAGCTGTATGCCGAAACCGACGCTGGCATCGCCGTCTACAACCCGACACTTGCCGAATGGCGCGGCACGCTGACTTTTCCAGACAGTCTCGCATCGCCTTGGAACTCGTTTAACCCGCTGAACTACCAACTCCCGTTCGGCTACGATGCGCTCATCCCGGGCGCGTTGACCGATCCGCACTTGCGGTCGTATGAGTACGCCGGCGGCATGACCGATTCCTGGGGGAATCTATGGGTCGGAACCTGGGGCGACTTCGTCTGGCACAACGAACATGGGGCATTCGAATTGTCGCCGCAACGATGGGGTCTGTATCACGACAATGTCGAAGCGCTCCATCTCGACGACAGCGCCATCTACTTCGCCGGTCCCAACTACGACGGTCCGGAGGGGGCATTGAGCATCTACGACACGTTGCAGAAAGAGTGGCAATGGATCGAGGCGCGCTATACCTCCGGGTTTCAGACGGATCGCATTACACGATTTGCGGGCGTTCGGGGCGGGCGATTCCTGTGGATGGCCACCCCGGACGGCCTGATTCGATTCGACAGGGCGAATTCGGAATTCCGCACCTATCGGAAACGCGACGGACTCAGCGATGAGCGCGTCTACGGGCTGTGCCTTGACGGTGACATTCTCTGGATCGGGACAGAAGTTGGCGTCGACGGGCTCTATCTCGTCAACGATTCGGTCTTCTCAGCAACGAGTCCCTCGGTTGACAATGCGCGCGTCTACACCATCGAGGCCACCGGCGAAGTTGTCTGGCTCGGCACCGATCGCGGTCTGTATCGATTGGCCAAGCCTGTTCCCGAGTGGTTCGCATTCAACGACGGAACGGGTCCGCTCTCGGGGGTGATCCGAGCCATGGCCCACGACGATCGAACGCTCTATGTCGGGTCCGATCGCGGGCTGGCGCTGGTCGATCTTGACGGCTCTAAGCCTGTGCGTCTCTTCGAAAATCCCAGTGTGCTGCCCGCCGACGACATTTACGCTTTGGCTGTCACCGATACGATTGTCTGGGCAGGAACGCCGTCGGGGCTGCTCCGCTTTGTCCCTGAGACCTTGGAGACACGACTGTTCACCCCGGCCGACGGCTTGCCGGATTACACGGTGCAAGCGATTGCGGTGGACGGCGACTATCTATGGCTGGGCACGCCGGAAGGTGCCAGCCGATTCTGTTGGAACAATCCCTCTCGAATCGACTGATGTTGCAGGCGACGCCTCGGCTTTTGGGGCATAAATGAGGAACCATCCGTGCGCGAATCCGTTATCATGCTCAGTAACCTGTTCGGTATCGTCCGTTCACTGACCCATGTATGGGAGGATAGAGCAATGAGAACGAATCTGATCGTGCTGTTTGTCAGCGCGGCCGGACTTGCGTTTGCAGGCTGCTCCGGCCAGGAAGCGACCAGCCAGACCAACGCCTCGGGGCTGGATATTCCGACGTTGTACGACGAGGCGACGGCAGACCAGTATGGATCGTACGGCGATGACGGATATCGACTGCTGGACGAAGGTAAGCTCGACGAGGCGGTTGCTTCGTTCACCAAACAGCATGAACTCATACCCACGGGTAAGTGGGGCGCTTACAACGTTGCGTGCGCCTATGGCAGGACGGGCGATCTCGAACAAGGATTCGTGTGGCTGACACGCGCCGTCGACAGCGGCTGGGATGATCCCGATCATCTGCAGAACGACGGCGACTTGGAATCATTGCGCGCCGACGCGCGTTTTGCTGCGTTGGTCGGGAAGGCCGAAGCGACCCGGACGCGGCGTGAAGCGGCGTTCGCCAACGGACTGCCCGAGTTCGAACGTCCGCCGATCTCCTTTCCCAGTGCAGACAGTCTCGAGCAATGGTCTGCGGCGCAGCGCGCACTGATCAGGACGAACCGTTCCATCTGGTTTGCCTGGCAGAACACGGCCTATCAATTCGACTTTGAAGCACGCCGGCTGGCGGCGTTGCGTGAGCTGGAGAAGGATAGTCCCGACTTTGAATACGGCCTGGAACGCGTCCGTGCCATCTCCAAGACCCGTTCGATTTGGAGCGCCTGGGGACCGTTGGCGCAGGGTGTCCTGCGGGAAGTCGGCAACTACAAGATGGGCGACCCATCGGTCGAGGGTCTGAGCGAAGCCGAATACCGGGCAGGGATTGCCGCATGGTGCGAGATGCGACCGATGTCTCCGGCCGAAGCCGGCTGGGCGACAGCAACCGCGGCCGCACGTGCGCATTTCGCGCAAGTCAAGCCCGGCACCAAATACGAAGGCGCCGCACTGGCATGGCAGTTGGGGATGGAGTTGGATGAAGCCGGCGAAAATCGCGATGCCGTTCTCCCGAAAGTGCGCGACTTCGCTTCGCGCTTCGCCAGTGATGAAATTGCCATGGACATCGCCGGCTCATTCTTCCAGAGTGCCGTCGTGGCGGCGGTTTGGCCGATTCCGATCAATGGAACTGACATCGATGGCCAGGCGGTATCGCTGGACGATTTCAAGGGCAAGGTCGTCTTGGTAGACTTTTGGGCGACGTGGTGCGGGCCGTGCCGCGCCGAGCTTCCGCACATTCTCGCCGCCCATGAGAAGTACCAGAGCGATGGCTTCGAAGTGCTCTCGATCTCGCTGGATTACGCCAACAGAACGAACCAGCAAGATTATCGTGACTGGATCAACGAGAAGGGCATGAAGTGGCGACACATCTACGATGAGAAAGACTGGTCCGGGCCGTTGGTCGAAGCGTACATGGTCAAAGGAATTCCCAGTCCGTTCCTGGTGGGCCGCGACGGCAGTCTCGTGGCTTCCGGTGAACAACTTCGGGGGGAGAAACTGGCCGAGACAGTTGCCAGGGCTCTCGATGCCAGGGGTGCATAATCCCCCACAAAACTCCAGTTGAAGTCCTACCGGCCCTGCCTGCGGCAGGGCCGGTTTCTTTTGCTCTCAGGTGCTGTCCCGTTAACCGAATACTGTTCAAAACTTGCCGTCAACGCCCCCGTGACCCGCGCCGATATCTAAGAGTGTCAACAGAATCGGTATCGATCCGTGATCCGGTTGATCAAGCGATGTCACAAGAAATGTTTACTCAGGGGGTAATGGCTGTTATCGGTCCATTCCCAAACGTATATTGGTATGGAAACCCCTGTGGGCTTCCGGTCGGATCGACGCTTAAACGACTGCTGTTTAATCGCTTAACGTCGATTCGGTCAGTATTGAGAGGTCACCGTGAAGCTTGAACTTCGCCCCGGTCTCAGGCAAGTCCTCGCCCCGCAGCTCATTCAGTCTTTGAAGATGCTGCAGATGCCGGCGCTCAAGCTCGAACAGACCCTCCGCCAGGAGCTTGCCATCAACCCGCTCCTGGAAGAAGTCGAGGTGGAATCCGACGATTCGGACAGCGCCGACGACGCGCCCGAATCCGAATCGTCATCCGAGGAGGACAGCTTCGATTGGGAAAGCTACCTGGAGGAAGACTCTGAGTTTGTCCCGAGGCGCATGCGGGAAACCCGTGAGGAGTTGCCGGAACGCACACCCGTTGTCGAGCGCACGCTCTACGATCATCTGATCGAACAACTTCAGCTCACGAAGTTGCCACAGGATGAACTGGAGATCGGCGAGTATCTCATCGGGAACATCAACGAAGATGGGATCCTGCCGATGACCACCGAAGACCTCGCAGCCGACTTGAAAGCCCCGCTCGAGAAAGTTGCCAAAGTGCTGAAGTTGGTCCAGACCTTCGACCCGCCGGGCGTCGGGGCGCGTGATCTGAAAGAATCGATCCTGATCCAGATGCAGCAGCGCGGCGAATCCGATTCACTGGCAGCGCGCATTGTTGCGGAACATTGGCGCGAGCTCGATCGCAAGACGCACATGCAGTTGGCACAGTCGTTGGGTGTGTCGGTCGAACGGATCCACGAGGCGATGAATCATCTTAAGACCCTTTCGCCGCGCCCGGCGCAGGGACGTTTCACCGTCGGCGCGCGCGCCGTCATTCCCGACATGGTCGTCGAGAAAATCGATGATGAGTATGTCGTCTATCACAATGACAAGTATGTGCCGAGTCTGCGGATCAACGACGCCTACAAATCGCTCTTGCGGCGCGGCCAGAATGTCCCCGCGGAAACCAAGACATACATTCGGGAGAAACTCGAGCAGGCGCGGTGGTTGCTCAATGCGCTCACGCAGCGCCGCTCGACAATGGTCCGCGTCATGGAGGCCATCGTCGAAGAGCAACGCGAATTCTTCGAGAAAGGTCCCGCATCCCTCAAACCGCTCATCATGGAAAACATCGCCTCGAAGCTGGGGATCAACGTGGCGACCGTCTCCCGCGTGGCCAGCGACAAGTATGTCCAGACCCCGCAAGGAGTCCGCGAGATCAAATCATTCTTCAACAGCGGCGTTGAGCGCACCGACGGCGAAAGCATGACCAAATCCACCGTCAAACAACGGATCGCGGCCATGATCGACAAGGAAGACCCATCGCATCCGCTCTCCGACCAGGAAATTCACCGTTTGTTGCTGAAGGAAGGCATTAAGCTGGCGCGGCGCACAGTCACCAAGTACCGCGAGGAGCTGCACATCCAGTCGGCCCGGTTCCGCAAAACGGTCTTTGACAAAAAGCAACCGGCGGTCTCGGCCGGGCCGGTCGACGGCGTATCCGATCCTGAATCGGCGGACGATGGGGACACCCAGGAGGGCCGCCGGGAAGTCGAGACGGTCGTTCCCGTGTCGCAGAACCATTCATTGATCGACTGGGGCATCTCACCCGGTCGATGAGTGCAACCGTGACGGTGCGACAATTGCTTCGTACCGATGAACTTCCTATCATGCAATGCGTCGGCACATCCGGCGCCATTGATTCTCGGTCACGCTGCGTGTAGCGGCGGCGAGTGGATCACTCTGCGATGGATCGCAACCTTGCGCTGGAAATTGTTCGGGTGACGGAGGCCGCGGCGCTGGCGAGCGCCCATTGGCTCGGCAAGGGAGACAAGGATGCCGCCGATGACGCCGCCGTGCGGGCGATGCGCGAAGTCTTCGCGGCGGTCGATTTCGACGGGACCGTGGTCATCGGCGAGGGTGAACGGGACGAAGCGCCGATGCTTTACATCGGCGAGCGTGTCGGCACCGGCAATCCGCCGGAGGTCGATGTGGCCCTCGATCCCCTGGAGTGCACCAACTCGGTCGCGTACGCTCGCCCCAATGCGCTGGCGGTCGTCGCCGTGGCGCCGCGCGGACACTTTCTCCATGCGCCCGACACATATATGGAGAAAATCGCCGTCGGCGAGAAGGGCAGGGACGCCGTCGATCTGTCGAAGTCTCCGACCGAGAATCTCAAAAATATCTCCGATGCGCTCGGGCTCAGCCTGGAGAACATGACGGTTGTGATCCTCGACCGCGAACGACACGAACGACTCATCCGCGAAGTCCGCGGCGCGGGATGCCGCATCCAACTCATCCCCGACGGCGACGTCTCGGCAGCCATCGCGACCGCGCTGCCCGATACGGGAGTCGATGTCCTCATGGGGATCGGGGGGGCGCCCGAGGGGGTTTTGGCGGCGGCGGCGTTGCGCTGTGTCGGTGGCGCGATGCGCGCACGGCTCAAACCGCGCAATCAGCGCGAAGTCGAACGCGCCGGGGCCATGGGCATCGCCGACATGGATCGCGTCTACACTGAAGCCGATCTGGCGCAAGGGGACAACATCATGTTTGCGGCCACCGGAGTCACCAATGGCGATATGCTGCGCGGCGTGCACTTTCACAAGCGCGGCGCTGTCACGCACTCGATCGTCATGCGCTCGAAGTCGCAGACGGTGCGCTTTATCGAAACACATTTGACAGCAGCTTCCGACCCGTCGTACCGACGGGTCGATCACGACTGAGCGCGGGTTCATTGAGCGATATGTCAGCAGCGAAAGGATGGATGCCATGCAAGTGCGCATGACCGCCCGGCACTCTCACTTGAACAACGCCACCAAGCAGCTCATCCAGCAGCGTTCGGAAGGATTCACGCGGTTTTTCGACAACATTATCGATTGCCACTGGGTCCTGGATCAGGACCGCCATCTCCACACCGCGGAAACCACCGCGGTTGTGCACGGCACGTTGTTGCGCGGCCACGGCGAGGGAGACGACTTGCGCACCGCCATCGATAATGCGTCGGCTAAGATGGAAGCACAGTTGAAGAAATACAAAGGACGCCTCAAGGACAAAGACCCCAAGGCGATCACCGAGGCAAAAAAGTCCGCGGCCCGCACGGTGGGTCCGAGGAACCAGAAGGAATAGTCACGCGGCACGGCTGACAAAACGGTTACAACCGGGGCACACAGGACATGGAAGCGGTAACGGCCGAACGGCTCTTAGAAGAGCGGCGCAATCAGTTTGAGCTCACGGTGATCGCCGGGCGCGTCGGGCTCAAGCGCAAGATACTCAACGCCGAGATACACCGACCCGGCCTGGCGCTCTCCGGCTATCTCGAACGGTATCCGCATCAGCGTACACAGGTCCTTGGTGAAACCGAGATGGCCTATCTGGCCTCGCTGACGTCCGAACGGCGCAGCGAAATCTTAGAACCGTTGTTTGCACTCGGACTGCCCATGGTCGTCGTCACGAAGAATCAGGAGTGTCCGGCCGAGATGGCGGCGCTGGCCGATTTGTGCCAGACACCCCTTTTATCATCGCGTCTGTCGACGACCGACTTCATCGCGCGACTGTCGACCTACCTTGATGTTCAGTTTGCGCCGACGACGCAGATTCATGGCACATTGGTTGACGTTTACGGAGTCGGGCTGCTCTTCACCGGCCGCTCGGGGATCGGCAAATCCGAAATCGCTCTGGATATCGTCGAGCGCGGCCATCGGCTGGTCGCCGACGACGTTGTCCGAATCACCAAGCGCGGCGCGCAGGTGATCATCGGCACCGCCGGTGAACACCTCGGGCATCACATGGAGATTCGGGGCGTCGGTATCATCAATATTGAAAAGCTCTTCGGCATCCGCGCGGTCCGCCTGCAAAAACGCATCGAGGTCGAAGTGCGCCTCGAGTTGTGGCATGAAGGCGCCGAGTACGAACGGCTCGGCCTGGACGACCGCTTCACCTCAATTTTGGGAACGGAGATTCCGTTGGTCACCGTGCCGCTGTCACCCGGCAAGAACATCACTGTGATCGCAGAAGTGATCGCCATGAACCATATGCTCAAGGTCTATGGGGTCCACACCCCGCGCGAATTCTCCAAGACCCTGCATGAAGAAATGATGCGGCGTCACGCCACGGCTCAGTACCTCGAGTCGGACGCCGAATAGTCGCTGATGCCGACCGATGGAACGGGCGGCTGCTGAGTCGATACACTATAGGGGGGTATCCCGGACAGTGATCCGCGTGCGCTATACAGCGCCTGAGTCCTTTGGGGCCCCGAGACTATATGGAACGTTCCGGCACAGAATTCAAAGTCGGCCTGACCGTCCTTCTGGCACTGGTGATCTTCGTCGGCGGACTGTTGTGGCTGAAGGGGTTTCGGCTGCGCACCAGCCGCTACACAGTTCAAGTCATGTTCCCGAATGTCGGCACCCTCGACGTCGGCGATCCTGCCTCCGTCTCCGGCGTGACCAAAGGCGAGGTGGCCGCCATCGATCTGCAGGGCGGCGAGGTGATTGTCGGGCTGTACATGTCCAACGACGTCAGTTTGCGCAGCGACGCCACGTTTACAATCCGTAACATCGGCCTGATGGGGCAGCGTTTTGTGGATGTGCGCACCGGGTATTCACCGCACCCGCTGCCATTGGATGTCCCCGCCGACGGCTTCTATGACACGGGCCTGCCCGACGTGATGGGCGCGATGGGCCGCATGACCGAAGAAGTCCGCGACCTTATTCACGCCGTGCGTTCGACCATCGGCTCCGACACGGCGCTGGCGAAGATTCAGGCGATCTCGGCGAGTCTGGAACGCGTCACCAGCCAAACCGCCGAACTGATCGAGGAGCACCAGGATGCCGTGTCGCAGACGGTCGAGGACTTGCGCGGGGCGGCCGGATCACTGCGTCGAACGCTGCAAGAGAACGAAGGGCGCATTGCTCGCACGGTGGATCGATTCGATTCGGCGGCCGTTCGACTCGGGCTCTTTGCGGCGCGCATGGACACGCTCTCCGGACAGGTGCGCGATGTCGTCGATGAACTGCGCACCGGTGACGGCACGCTGCCGCGTCTGATTCACGACGACCAACTCCTGCGACGCTGGGAAGCGACCGCCGATGAGCTCGACGCGTTGGTCGGCGACATCCGCGACCATCCCGGCAAATACCTCAAGGTCAAAGTGTCGCTTTTTTAGCTCCGGAGCGCGCACCGCGCCATCATCACTTTCACCACGCCAACATCCATCGTTCATTTCCGGGCGGGCAGAACGGCCACGCATTAGTTAGATTGCACGTCTGCCGGAAGCTGCGGGCAGACGAAACCGTTACCGCATGTTGCGATATCTCAGACTCGTGTGGCCTTATCTGGCCCGATACAAGCGACACTTTGTATTGGGCGCGGTGGCCATTGCCGCAACCAACACGCTGGCGATGTTCGCGCCATTGGTGCTGCGGCGCGCGATCAACCGGCTGGAGAGCGGCACGGCGATCGACCAACTGGCACAGGATGCGATGCTCATCGTCGCGCTCGCGTTCGGCGCCGGTCTCTTCCGCTTTTTGGTGCGTCGCTGGGTGATCTGGGCGTCGCGCTTGATCGAGTATGATTTGCGCGGCGATCTGTTTGCCCACGTCAGTGCGCTGGACCAGACGTTCTTCGATCGCACGTCGACCGGCGACATCATTACGCGTGCGTCATCCGATGTCGAGCAGGTGCGTATGATGGTCGGCCCCGGCATCATGCAGGGGACCAACACGCTCATGGTGGGACTGGCGGCGGTCCCGTTGATGATCCATCTCGATTGGCAATTGGCGCTGTGGGCGCTCGCGCCTCTGCCGCTGCTGGCCATTCTCACCAATCGCCTCGGCGGCATCGCACACCGTCGCAATCTCGCCGTGCAGGATGCGTTCTCACGGATGTCGGCTTTCGTGCAGGAAACGCTGTCGGGAATCCGTGTCCTCAAAGCGCATGCCCGTGAGGACAATCGCTCCGCGATGTTCGACGAGGAGAACAGCGGCTACTTTCACCTCAACATGCGGCTGACACGGCTGTACGGCGCGTTTATGCCGATGATGTCGCTGATATCCGGCGTGGCGATCGTCCTGGTCCTGTACTTCGGCGGGCGCGGCGTTGTTACCGGACGAATCGACTTGGGCACATTGGTCGCATTCGCCGCGTACATGGGAATGTTGATTTGGCCGATGGTAGCGCTCGGCTGGGTGGTTTCGCTGTTTCAGCGCGGACTGGTCTCGGCGCAGCGAATCAATGCCGTCTTGTCGACCCAACCGCGCGTTGTTGATCCGCCGCCCGGTGCCCGGAAAACAATTCCGCAATCGGGCGCGCTGGAGTTTCGGAGTCTGACCTTTTCATACAACGGCAACGGCAACGCGCCGGTATTGCGCGACGTAACCTTCGCTATCGAACCGGGAGAGACGGTCGCGATTGCCGGGCCGACCGGCAGCGGCAAATCAACCGTGGCGCACTTGCTCTGGCGGCGTTACCCGGTCGCGGACGGTGCGATGCTGCTCGGTGGCACCGACGCCAATCGCGTTCCCGTTTCCGAGTGGCGACGGCTCGTGGCGATGGTACCGCAGGAAGCGTTCCTGTTTTCCGAATCGTTGGCGTCGAATATCGCGCTGGGATCCGATGATATCCCGCGTGAACAGGTGATGGCGTACGCGCGCGACGCCGCATTCGACAAAGATGTCCAGGATTTTCCGCGCGGCTATGACACGATGGTGGGTGAACGCGGAATCACACTGTCGGGCGGACAAAAGCAGCGTGCCGCCCTGGCGCGGGCACTGGCGGTGGACAGCCGCGTGCTGGTTCTCGATGATGCGTTCAGCGCCGTCGACGCGCAGACCGAGCAGGAGATTCTCACCCGGCTGGCAACCTTGTTCGGCACGCGCATGATCCTGATGATCACACACCGTCTGGCGACATTGCGCAAGCTCGATCGCGTCCTGTTCTTCGAACGCGGTCGCCTGACGGACAGCGGTGCACACGACGCACTGATTGTCGCCGGCGGGCCCTATGCGCGATGGGCCATGAGACGGACGCTCGAAGAAGAATTGGAAGAGATGTGACCCGATGAGCGAACGGTTTTTCGAAGACGAGGCGCTCGGCAAAGCCTATGACCATCGTCTGATGCGGCGGCTGCTGACTTACCTGCGCCCCTATCGCGGGGTTGTTTTCGGCGCCGTGATCATTCTGCTGGGTCTCTCCGCGTTGCAGATTGCCGGGCCATGGATCATCAAACGCATTATCGACGGACCGATCGCCTCCGGCGACATGCAATCGCTGGTCCGCTGGATTCTCATCTATGCCGGTGTGATGGCGCTGCAGTTTGGCATTGAAGTCGGCCACACGGTCATGACCCAATGGATCGGCCAGCGGGCGATGGTCGACATGCGCGCGCAGTTATTCGGCCATTTGATGCGAATGGACATGCGGTTTTTCGATCGCAATCCCGTCGGACGGCTCCTGACGCGCGTGACCGGCGATGTCAATACACTCAGTGAAATGTTCTCCTCGGGCGTCGTGACCGTCTTCGGCGATGTCTTCACACTGATCGCAATCGTCGTGGCGATGGTGTCTCTGGACGCAAAACTGGCATTGATTACATTCGCGATTCTGCCGCTGCTCATGGCCGCCACGTTGGTCTTTAAGCATCTTGTGCGGCACGTATTTCGCGAGGTGCGGCGGCTGGTCGCGCAATTGAATGCCTACTGGCAGGAACGGGTCACCGGAATTTCGGTCATTCAGGGGTTCGCTCAGGAAGAGCGCGCCATCGCCGGCCACCAAAAGCGCAATGCCGAACTGCGCAGCGCCCACCAGCGCTCGGTCCTGCTGTACGCCGTCTTCTTTCCGGTCGTCGAATTGATCGGCGCGATCTCGTTGGCGCTGATCGTCTGGTACGGGGGCGGACGTGTTGCGCTCGGCGCCATGAGTTTTGGCGCGCTCGTGGCCTTTATTCAATATGCGGAGCGCTTCTATTCGCCGATTCGTGACCTGGCTGAGAAGTACAATATTCTGCAGGGGGCGATGGCATCTTCGGAACGCATCTTCAAACTGCTGGACACCGAGCCGCGCATCAAGATTCCAACGAACGCCGTGGTCGACCCGCGATCGGGCGACGGCGCGCGCGATGTCGGCGCCGTGGAGTTCCGTGACGTTTGGTTTGCATATGAAGGAGAGGATTGGGTTCTCAAAGATGTCTCATTCCGTATTGCGCCGGGAGAAACGGTCGCCATCGTGGGTGCGACCGGTGCGGGCAAGACATCGTTGGCCAACCTGATCACACGCCTTTACGAGTATCAACGCGGTTCGATTTCCATTGATGGAATCGACGCGCGCGCCTGGGACCCGCGCGTGCTGCGACGGCGCGTCGGTACTGTTTCGCAGGATGTGTTCCTGTTCGCCGGAGACGTCTCAGAAAACGTCTCATTGCACTCTGATACGGTCGATCGTGACCGTGTCGCCCAAATCGCCCAACGCATCGGCATTGGTGAGTTGCTGCGGCGTGACGGCGATGACAACGGCCGCACCGTGGGCGAGCGCGGCGCAGGATTGTCGGTTGGCGAAAAGCAGTTGGTGGCGTTCGCCCGCGCCATCGCCTACGATCCGGGCATCCTCATTCTCGATGAGGCCACCGCCTCAGTCGACCATGAGACGGAGGGACGAATCCAAACCGCATTGGCCGAGGTTTTCTCCGGTCGAACGAACATCGTCATCGCGCACCGTCTCTCCACCGTGCGTTCCGCCGACCGGATCATCGTCCTGCACAAGGGGCAATTGCGCGAGATCGGCACGCACATCGAGCTGTTGGCGCTCGACGGCATTTACGCGCGTCTCCATCGCCTTCAATTTGAGGCCGATGTCCCGTCCACTGTCCCGTCCCCCCGTGCGAAGGTCGAAACCGCGTGACCACCGCGACGCTGGCCCGGCACGACAGGGATTATCTCGAGGCGGCCCTGCCGATTGCACGCGCGGCCGGCGAACTGCTCGCCGGAGAATTGGGGCACGCGCGTCAGGTCGAACTGAAAGGATCGATCAATCTGGTCACCGAGATGGACCGCCGCGCCGAAGAGTTGATTGTCGAACAATTATCCAGAACATTCCCCGATTTTGCAATCATCGCCGAGGAGGGATCACAACATCAAGTCGGCAATGAGTATCGTTGGTATGTCGATCCGCTCGACGGCACAACGAACTATGCCCATGGCTTGCCGGTGTTCTGTGTCTCCATGGGGTTATGGCGGGGCGACCGACCGGTCTGCGGCATCGTGTATCACCCCACGGGCGATGAATTGTTCACCGCTGTGACCGGTGGCGGCGCGTATCTCAACTCACACAGACTGTCTGTTTCGACCACATCGGAATTGGGACACGCGCTGCTGGCGACCGGCTTTCCCTACGACATTCGCACGACGGCAGACGACAACCTCGACCATTTCGCGCACTTTGCCAAACGGGCGCGCGCGATCCGTCGCATGGGCGCGGCTGCGCTTGATCTGGCATGGACCGCCGCCGGGCGCTTCGACGGCTTCTGGGAGATGAAGCTCTCGCCCTGGGACTTTGCAGCGGCCGTGATTCTCTGCCTGGAAGCCGGCGCGGTTGTGACCAACTTTCGGGGAGCACCCTTCACGTTGGCGGAAGGGCAAGCCGTAGCGGCCAACCGCGTGTTGCACCCGCAGCTCTTGGGTGTCCTGGCCGAAGGACGCCTGCCGTAGGAGACCCCGATGGACGAGTGGGGAGTTCTCGGTGATTTGGTCATCGTCTTCACGGTGGCCGTATTCGTTGTCCTGATCCTGCGACGGGCCCGGATTCCCTCCATTGCAGCATTCATCGTCGCGGGTGCGCTGGTCGGCCCGCGCGCCTTCAGTCTCATCAAAGATTACCACCAGGTCGAGTTGCTGGCGGAAGTCGGCGTCGTCCTGCTCTTATTCAGCATCGGCCTGGAATTGTCGTTGGAACGGATGCGACGATTGTGGCGCCCCATTGTCATCGCCGGCGCCTTTCAGGTCGGCGCCACGATCCTCATTGCCGTGGGGGCGACGACCGCAATCGGCTTCGGTATCCGTGCGGCCATCTTCACCGGATTCCTGGTGGCGCTATCGAGCACTGCCATTGTCTTGCGGTCGCTGCAACAGCGCGATGAGTTGGAAGCGCCGCACGGGCGCTTCACCATTGGCGTGCTGGTGTTTCAGGATCTCTGCGTCGTGCCGATGCTGCTGGCGATTCCGTTCCTTTCCGGCTCCGCGGGCTCGATTGGTGAGGCGGGTCGCGCGCTGGCCAAGACCGTCATCGTGATTACGGCCGTGCTGCTCGCGACGCGGATCATTGTCCCGCGCATTCTCTTTCTGGTAGCCAAGACACGGCAACGCGACTTGTTCGTTCTCGTTGTGTTTACCGTCTGCGTAGGCACCGCCTGGGTGCTCTCGCTCTTCGGCATTTCCGTCGCGCTCGGGGCCTTCATGGCTGGGCTGGTCGTATCCGGCAGCGCGTATCGTCACCAGGCGCTCTCGGATGTGATCCCGTTTCGCGAGGTCCTGACCAGCTTGTTTTTCATTTCTGTCGGAATGCTGTTGGACCCGCGTTTCCTGATGGCCAACATTGCGGGTATTCTGTTGATTCTTGCCGCCGTCCTCGTTGTCAAGTTCCTGATCGTTCTATGTGTCGCCCGGATGGCGCAACTGCCGTTGCGCGCCGGCATTCTGGCGGGCACGGCGCTCGCGCAAATCGGGGAATTCGCCTTCGTCCTGCGATACGCTGCCGAGGGGACCAACCTGCTGCCCCCGACAATCGATGAATCGCTGTTGGCCGCGGCGATCCTCTCAATGCTCATCACACCCCTGCTACTGGCGGTCGGGCCAAAGCTGGCGGCCGGTGTCGGGCGAGTCCGTATGCTCAATCGAATGCTCGATATCCCCTCCAGCAATGAATTCGGCGACGTGACCCGCCTGCTGCGAGATCATGTGATCATCGCAGGATATGGGGTGGCTGGTCAGGAATTGGGCCGATCACTGGATCGTGCCGACATTGAGTACGTTGTCGTTGACCTGAACCCGGAAACCGTACGTTCGGCATCGCGCAGCGGCGTGCCGATTTGCTTCGGTGACATCACCAGCGCCGAGGTCCAACACCAATTGGGGATCGATCATGCCAGAGAGTTGGTCATGGTGGTCAACGACCCGGCGGCGGCGGAGCGTGCCGTCAAAGCCGTTCGCGCCAACGGCGCAACGCTGCATGTCATCGTCCGCTCGCGGTACCTGCTCGATTCCCCGACATTGCTGGCCGCCGGGGCCAGCGAAGTCGTGCCTGCCGAGCTGGAGGCCGCGGTGCAGGTGACGCAACGGGTGCTGGCGCGCCACGGAGTCGCGGGTGCAGTGATCGGGGAGCAGGTGATGCGGATTCGTCAGCGCGGCGACGATCAGCCACTTAAGGCGCCGGATTCTCGAGAGACTTAAGCAGATCGCCGATCCGATCAACGCGGAACGGTTTGATCAGGAAAGCATCGGCCTGACCGTTGGCCAGGTCACGGCCGTCGGTCGATATGGCTGAGCCGGTCATCAGCAACACCGGAAGGTCGGGATGCTGTTCCTTGATGCGGATGATCAATTCTCCCCCGGAAATCCCGGGCAACTGATAATCGACGATGATCGCGTCGGGAACATCATGGCTGATTGCTGAGAGCGCATCTTCGCCCGTCGGAACACTGCGTACCTTGTAGCCCATCGCTGTTGTCAAATCCGAGAGCATCAGCCGAAACTCCATGTTGTCTTCGACAATCAGGATACTGCGGATGCGGTGTTTGGCCGACTCCGCCCCGTCGCGCGGCAGCACTTGTGCGAGAATCTCCTCGATGCGCCCGAGCCGGAACGGTTTCATCAGGAATCCGTCGGCCCCGGCGCGGGACGCGGCTTCCTTGTGATCCCGATACGCCCATCCGGTGATCATCACCACGGGCAGTGATTTGTTGGACGCTTTCAATCGTGACAGCAGCGTGAGGCCATCGACATTCGGCATCTTGATGTCACTGATGACGCAGTCGACCGGACGGCTCGCCACGATATCGAGCGCTTCCTGCCCGTCACCGGCGACCAGGGTTGTGTAGCCGACCGACGTCAGCGCCTCAGAGAGCATCGCTCTGAGATATTCGTCGTCCTCGACAATTAACAGTGTGGGTTGGTTTGCGGACTGCATCCGGAACCCAAAGCGATTAGAAGGATTCCGGCCGTGCTGCCTATTCGGCTGCCGTGCTGGATTTCTTGCGACGATGTCCCTTGATGATCACCAGCAGCTCGGCCGTCTTCTCCTCTAAAAGGTCGGCCGAATCGGCTTCGACATTGAGTCGCAGGAGGGGCTCGGTGTTGGACGGGCGTACGTTGAACCACCAACTCTCAAAGGAGATGGTGATCCCGTCGGTGCGATCGACGATGGCCTTGGGATAGGCCTTGACGACCCGCTCCAGTGTCTTGGCGATCGATGAGACCTTGGTATTGATCTCGCCCGAGCGGACATACGGGTCGACCGATGCCACCAGCTCGGAGAGGGGCTGGCCGGATTCCGAGATTGTCTCGAGCGCAACCAACATGGCGATCAGGCCGGAGTCGGCATTCCAGTTGTTTCGAAAGTAGAAATGCCCCGAGTGCTCGCCGCCGAAGACTGCTTCTTCATGCTTCATAATCGGTTTGATCAACGCGTGGCCGACCGGCGTACGGACGGCCCGTCCGCCCGCCCTGGAAATCGCATCCGGGACCGCCTTGGAACATATCAAGTTGTACAGGATCGCTTCTCCGGGATGTTTCTTCAGCAGGTTCAGTGCCACCAGCAGCGTCACAACATCCCCGCCCAGCGGTCGTCCCTTCTCGTCGACCAAAAACATCCGGTCGCCGTCGCCATCGAAGGCGACTCCGAAGTCGGCCCTTTCCTCCACGATCCGTTTTTGCAGCTGACGGAGGTTGGCGGGATCGATCGGGTTGGCTTCGTGGTTGGGGAAGGTTCCATCAAGCTCGAAGAACATGGGGATCAATGTGCAGGGCAACTCCCCGAACACGCGTGGAACGGCCGCTCCCGCCATACCGTTGCCGGCGTCGACCACGATGCGAAACGGCTTGATCCGGCTGCCGTCAACGAACGACAACGCGTGCCGCACATAGGCGTCGGAGATCTCCCGTTGCGAGACCGCTCCGGTGCGGGCCGGTGGATCGAAATCGTCCAGTGCGATCGTTTCCCTGATCCGCCCGATCCCATCTTCCAGCGAGAGCGGCTCGGCTCCCTGGCGGCAGAGTTTGAAGCCATTGTATTCGGGCGGATTGTGCGACGCGGTCACCATGGCACCGCCGTCGAGTTTCAGGCTGCCCACGGCAAAGTACAGCGCATCGGTCGGCACGCGGCCCACATCGACGACATCGCACCCCTGCGCCGTGATGCCGTCCGACAGGGCTTGTGCCAATTCGTCGGAGTGGATGCGCATGTCGCGACCCAGCGCGATCGTCCCGCCCCCGATTTCCTGCGCGAACGCGCGTCCAATCAGGTTGGCGGCATGGGCATTGAGTTGCTCGGGCACAATTCCACGCACGTCGTAACTTTTGAAGATGCCCGCGTCGATCCCGGGCAGGGTTGATTCGCGGCGTCGAACTGATCTCATCGGCAGTCGTCTCCCGTTGTGTGTTCCTGCTTGGTCCCCCGGCGGGGACAGAAACGTGAAATGAGCGCGGCCGTGGGGCCCCGGTCAACCGCTATTGGGTTTTGCTCGAGGATTGACGCGGCGCCGATATGAGACGAACTTGCCGCCACGACGATGGCGACCGTACAGTTGGAAAATGTCACCAAACGATTCGGTTCGACAACCGCGCTGGACGATGTCAGTTTCACTGTATCTTCCGGCACGCTGTTAACCATCATCGGTCCGTCGGGTTGCGGTAAATCGACCTTGCTGCGGGTAATCTGCGGTCTGGAACGGGCCGACTCGGGACGCATTCTGATCAACGACATTGATGTCTCCCGCCGTCCCCCCAAAGATCGCGGCTGTGCGATGGTTTTTCAGTCATACGCATTGTACCCGCATTGGACGGTGCGGCAGAACATCGGTTTTCCGTTGCGCGTTCGCCGCCGCACGTCCTCTGACATAGCCGAGCAGGTGAATCGAATCGCTCGCGACCTGGGCCTGACGCCTAAGCTCGACCAGCGTCCGCGCTCACTCTCAGGCGGCGAACGGCAGCGTGTCGCACTCGGTCGTGCGATGGCGGCCGATCCTCAGGTGTTTTTATTCGATGAACCGCTCTCGAATCTCGATGCTCCGCTGCGCGCCGGTATGCGCGCCGAGATCGTGGCCCGCCAACGTGGGCTGGCAAAGACTGCGTTGTACGTCACCCACGATCAAACTGAAGCGTTGACGATGGGCGATTGCGTCCTGGTCCTCGATCAGGGACGAATGATGGGCCTGGGATCCCCCGAAGCACTCTACTGCAATCCCCCCAACCGATTCGTTGCGTCGTTCCTGGGACGTCCCCCGATCAATCGCATCCGCGGGCGGCTGATCCGCACCGATGATCGGCTCAGGTTCGATCCGTTGGGATGGGATATACCGCCGGGCGCAGCCCCGTCCGACAGGGCGTCCGGTGAGCTCGAGCTGGGAATCCGCCCGGAACATCTGCATCTGACCGCGACAGGGAATGCGTCGGGGTGGAGAGTTGTCGCGCGCGAGTTTGTCGGTGAGCGAACTGAGTACCGCGTCTCCGATGGTACGCTGACCCTGGCCGCCGTCAGCGACAGCGGTGAATCCGTGGGTATCGATGCCACGGTGTCGCTGCGCGTACAATTCGACCAAGCCCTGTTTTTCGATCCAGACAGCGGAGATCGCCTGCGCTGAGTGGCCCGACGGTGACATGCCCGAACTTCCCGAGGTCGAAACAGTCGTACGTGCTCTTCGGAACGCCGCCATCGGACGACGGATCGAGCGGGTCGCCTTCGCATCCCGGCGGGTGGGTGTCAACAACCCGCGTGGCTGGAAAGCCAGGATCAGTGGCCGATCACTCGTCGCTGTCAGCAGGCGCGGGAAGTATATCATCATGGGATTCGATGACGACTCTGCGTTGGTCATTCACCTGCGCATGTCGGGACGTCTCTGGCTGCAACCACGTGGAACGCCACGCAATTCACACACACGGTTGATTCTCCTGCTCTCTCGCCTGCCGAATGCCGACTGGGAGGAATTGCGGCTGGTCGACACACGTCAATTCGCCCGCGCCGACTGGTGTCCCCGAGGTGCGCTTGAGAGCCACCCCGGGCTCGCACGGTTGGGGCCTGAAGCCAACACATTAACACCAAGCGACTTAGGGAGAATCCTCGCGGGATCGGGAAGGCCGATCAAATCGCTGCTCCTCGATCAAACACGTGTCTCAGGACTGGGAAACATCTATACCGATGAAGCTCTCCATCGGGCCGGAATTCATCCACTGATGCCCGCTCAGAGAATTGAGAGTCGAGGGGTCCGGAAGCTACAGACAGCGATCTGCCTGATCCTCGATCAAGCCATCAAAGCATGTGGAACAAGCTTCGACACCTTCTCCGGCCTCTCCGGGCAGTCAGGCGGCTTCGGACCGAGACTGCGCGTCTACGGGCGTTCCGGGCTGCCCTGTCCCACATGTGGAAATCGCATCGAGCGCATCGCTATCGGCGGGAGGGGAACCCATGTATGCCCTGTCTGCCAGCCAAAAGTCCCGATTGACAGTTAACTCAGGGCATCTGCGCGCCGATTCTACAAGTAAGGCCGTTTTGCCAGGCAGCGATCAAATGACAGTTCCATCCGCCGACTCGAAAAGGACACCTCGCCCCATGGACATTTTGGTGGTTGACGACGAAGAACTGATCGTTGAACTGGTCCAGCACGCCCTGAGCATCAAGGGCTATTCCGTCCGCAGTGCCGGTTGCGGGACGGAGGCCCTGGACGTTCTGCGCGAGGGTCCGGCCGACTTGGTCATATCGGACATTCGCATGCCGCATATGGATGGACTGGAACTGGCTCTGAGGGTCCGTCAGGAATTCCCCACCACGCAAATCATCCTGATGACGGGATACTTTTCCGAATTCTCGCAAAGCAGCGCCGATGCGATCGGGGTTGTCGAGATCGTCAAGAAACCGTTCCGTACGTCGCAGATTGTCTCCTTGGTCGAACAGGTCGCTGCCTCGAATTCCGTCACGCCGAGCTAAATCGCCACAGATGAAAAAGCGGCCCCGAAGCTCTCGCATCGGGGCCGTTTGCTGTTGACATTCCTTCAAGCCCGGATCAACCGGCCGAGAAAGTAATCATAATGCGCGAGCCATCCTCGTCGATGCCGGTGATGGTAAAGTCAAACGGTGCGCTCTCGGCAATACCGTAAATGCAGAAGAGTCCGTCCTCGATCAGGGTCAAAACTTCGTCGAGATTCGAAATGAAATCGGCCGACTCGGAGAAAGTGATTTCACGCTCCGAGTTGCCGTCCACGATGATCTCCGAGAGAAACAGGACGCCGTTGTCGATGACATCCTGGACGCTCGGCGTGCCGGGAAGCTCCGCATCCAGAATGTAGACTTGTCCGGTAATGCTCGTTCCCAGATGGTTTATGATCTTCGCTTCGAACTTGATGTCCTGGATGCTTTGAATGTCGTCCTTGTGGTCGTCCCAGTCGTCGTCGTAATCGGCGATGTCGATGCACAGCCAATCGAGTATTTCATCGGTCGAGTGAATGTTTGCATCGGGCGAAATTACGATCACAAACTGGCCGGAGACGATGCATCCCACCGTTAGCAGGAGTCCGATCGTGATGAGGGCTCCCTGACGCCACAACCGTCTGATCGTCTTCATGGATTCCTCCATCACATGACCCCAAAGTAGTAGTTCAGCCCGCCACGGATATGCGCCCACTTACGTGAGCCGTCACCATCCAACGGCATCAATTCGAACGAACCGCGAATGTCGAATGCCAGCGGGCCGCCGCCGATTTCAAACCCTGCCCCCGCGTTCCACCCCATCTGGCTGTCGGAAAAATCGCGGAAGTCATTATCTTCGTTGAAGTAGCCAACGCCGCCGACCAGATAGGGTCGGAATCCGGCACGCGGACCGCCGCCGAGGATCAGATTGACCCCGATCTTGTAGAGACTGGACCCCTCGAATGTCTCATTTGGCACGTCGTCCGATTCCCAATCACCGTTGCTGAAGAACATGAAGTGCGGTTCCAACATGATCATCCCCATCGACAGGTGCAGATGTCCGCCGTACACCGCGCCGTTGGAGGCGTCATCCTGCACCAACGGGATGTTGATCCCGCCGAACCCGCCGATCCCCCACGATGTTGCCTGGCTGGGTGTCGCAACAGCCGTCGCCAACGCGAACACGGCCAATCCGACTAAAAGTTTTCTCATGGTCACTCCCTTTCCCGAAAGTTTGACCCGATGGGGGGCCAATGACGCCATCAATCGGCGCGGCGTCAACACCATTTGGGGGCCACTCAAACGCGTTCGCGGACGACTGATCGGCCGGACGGGTTGGTCTTGGAGAAAACATCGAAGCCGGAAGACTCCAGGTCGTCCAAAACAGTTTCGTATGTCTCAACCAGATACCGCAAGGCGGCATCGTTTCCGTCAGGCGCCGCACTGCAGATAGAGGGCAGGTTGCGCTTGCCCGCCGACAAATGGCGCCGGGCGCGCCCGGCTTCAAACGCCGCCAGTCGCCGATAGGGCTCGGACGTCTTTCCCTCCTGTCGCATCTCACGGAGCTCGCGGACCGTCAGGCCAAACCGGTCAAGATCAGCTACCGGGATATAGATGAGACCACCATCCACGGCGTCCAGATCGATCGCGACATCACGCAGGATGTGCGTCCAATAGCAGAAGATCGCCAGATCCGCGGTGGCACTCTCGACCTGTTCGTAGCCCCAGGGACAGGCAAACCGGCCGTCCCCCGCTGGGCGCATCAACACCAGGTGCATGAAGACAATCGCGGGAGCGATGGACGCGCCTGTCATATACTGCTTCAAGTGCGGCCAGTCGGAGAAGCGCGGGGTGAAAAGGTCGCTCCTCATCGCGGCAGCCAGATTCCGCCATGGATCCAGGGGGATGGCGAAGTTGCTGAACGTGTCGGAGAGGGCCCGCCACAATGGACCGTTGACCGTCCCGTTGTTGGCTGCCTGCTCGACATTCACAAGCCAGCCGTCGACGCGCGCGACCGCGTCTTGTCGGGCCGACCCGGCTAAACGCGCGCGATCGGGAATGCCGTCGACATAATCGTCGATCACCCGCATCGACGCATACGCCGATGCAAACGCCCGTCTGGTTTCCGGAAAAACGAATCGCTGTGCCGCCGCGTAGAGATGCGGTTTGTCGCGCTTGGCGATCTCCTCGCAATGGTCGTACGCGTCGTGCAGCGCTCGCGCGATAAGCGGTGCCGACTTCCCCGCCGATGGCGTCAACATTGCGCCCAAAGACGCGACCGATGGCGTGCAGGTCAAGGGCGGGAGTTTGATTTACGAGGGAATTTGGACGAGGATTTCCGCATCGTCCGGGAATCGGCCCGTCTCCTTCTTTGAGTAGACCAACTTGCCGTCGACCCTCACATCAAAGATGCCATTGGAGCCCTCGATCAGTTTCGAATCGATACTGTGGTCTCTCTTGATGGCGGCCGCCAAACTGGCGGCTTGAGGTCGGTAGTTTCACATGCCGCAGTATGTGATCGTGACACGCGTCATGGTAGTCTCCTTTGTTGGCTGCTCCGCAATCCGAAGTGTGTCTTAGTTACGGTCGCCGAGCGTTGGCATTTGACAGACCTCGTGGTGGGCACCCGAGGGTGAGGATGCCCGCCCGGGCCATAGGGGCGCCGACGAAAGCATTTTGGCGACAACATCTTGAAAGATGACGCACACAACGCCCTCCAGCGCTTGGGGCGGTAGAATCGTTTGACAATAGTAGGTCGAGTCATATATTGGCGGTCTGCTTGGGCCTGGATGGCACAATACCCAGGCCCGCTTCTTCATTTGGGGACCACATAACGATGGCGCGCGGACAGGGCTGGAAAATCGGGCTGATTCTGGTGGCGACACTCGGGTCGCTTTGGTTTCTGTGGCCGACCATCCGGCTCTGGCAGATGAGTCCAGAGGATCGAGACGCATTCGCGCAGACCGACCCGAAGGGATGGCAACAGCTTCAAAAGAAGGCCATGAAGCTGGGGCTGGACCTCCGGGGCGGAATGCGGGTCGTCCTTGAAGTCGACAAGTCCGAACTCAATCCCGACGAAGCCAAGGACGCGGTCGAGCGCGCCAAAGAGATCCTCCGCAATCGGGTCGACGAGTTCGGCGTCACGGAGCCGCTCATCCAGATTCAGGGCGAGGATCGTATCGTCGTCGAGTTGGCCGGCATCACCGATGTCCATCGCGCCGAGGAATTAATCGGACGCACCGCACAGTTGGAGTTTCGGTTGCTGGAATCACCCGAGCAAGCGCAGCTCCTCCTCGACCGCATCGACCGCACACTGGAAGCAGTTGCCGGTCTGGACACGACGCGGCGCGCGCTCCCGTCCGATACGGGAACCGGCACGGATGTTTTGGATGAGCTATTCGGCAGCGATACTGGCTCAACCCAAGCACGGGATACGGCGGAGACGGCGCCGGACCCAGTCTCCGACTCACCGCAGCTTGCGACGGATGCGGCCGGGGGCCGCTTGCCACCACAGGTCCCATCGGAGAGACCGTTGAGTTCACTGTTGTCGCCGAGTGCCGCTGGCCCGGGATGGATTGTCGAGTCCGATGATGTGCCGCTCGTCAAAGTCCTGTTGGCCCGCGAGGATGTGAAGCGGCTGATCCCCGCCGACGTGGAATTCGCCTGGGGAACCCGACCCGAGTTCGTCGGCAGTCTCGAGACCGAGCGGCTCTATTTGGCCAAGCGTCAGGCGGAGATGACCGGGAATTATCTCACCGATGCTCGTCCGTCATTCGATCAATTCCGCAAGCCGATCGTGAACTTCGAATTGACACGCGATGGCGGACGAACGTTCGGACGCTTGACCGGCGCCAACATCGGCAAGCCATTGGCCATTGTTTTGGATGGCCGCGTCGAGTCGGCGCCGGAAATTCAGTCACGCATCCGGGACCGGGGGCAGATTACGCTCGGCGGCGGCACCTATGACGATGCCAATGATCTCGCGATCGTCCTGCGTGCCGGCGCATTGCCGGCGCCGGTTTCCATCGTCGAAAGCAGCGTTGTCGGCCCGTCGCTGGGCAGCGATTCGATTCGACGTGGAGTGCTCTCGTCCCTGATCGGGGGAGCGTCGGTCGTGGTCATCATGCTGGTGTACTACCAACTCTCCGGCCTGATCGCCAACTTCGGCATGATGCTGAACGGACTGTTCCTCCTGGGCGTGATGGCGATCCTGCATGCGACCCTGACCATGCCGGGTATCGCGGGGATCATTCTCACGTTAGGCATGTCGGTCGACGCCAACATCCTGATTTTTGAGCGCATTCGCGAGGAATTGCGAGCGGGGAAGACCGTGCGGCATGCCATCGATGCCGGGTATTCCCACGCACTGGTCGCGATCGTTGACTCGCACGTGACCACACTCATCACCGCGCTGGCTCTTTTCCTGTTCGGAACGGGTCCTGTCAAGGGATTCGCTGTGACACTCTTCTGGGGTGTGCTGATCAATCTGTTCACCGCTGTTTTTGTGACACGCGCGGTCTTTGACGTGCGCAAAGGATACGCCAAGCTCTCGATCTGACACGCCCGGAGCCGTTCATACAATGTCCCTGCGAATCGTCGGCGATACCAATATCGACTTTCTCGGCAAGCGCCGAGCCGCCTACGTCGGTGCGATTCTGGTCGTCCTGTTGGGTCTGGTCGCCGTGGGCATACTCATGACCGGAGGCGGCAATCTCAGCATCCAGTTTGTGGGTGGAAGCCAAGTTGAGGGGCATTTTGCCCAGGCGGTTGACATCTCAGAGATTCGCGAAGCGTTGAGTTCCGCCGGTCTGGGGGATGCAGAGATCGTCCATCTCCAGGGGCGGCGGCAGGAACACTCGTTCCTCATTCGGTTCAAGGCAGAACAGATGGAGACCACTCAGCGTGCGCAGCATGTTCTGGCGGCACTGGCCCAGTTTTTTCCCGACAATGTTTTTACAAGGGAGTACGTTCACGATGTGGGCCCGGCCGTGGGCGCCACCCTCAAGCAGGACACGTTCAAGGCGATTGCAATCTCCCTGATTGGAATCTTGATTTATGTGGCGATCCGCTTTGACCTGCGATTTGGTCTGACGGCGACGCTCGCGACGTTTCACGATGTGATGGCGGTGATGGCTTTCACCTATCTGATTGGTATGCAGATCGATATCCTTGTGGTCTCCGCCATTCTGACCGTCGCCGGGTATTCCTTGACGGACAAAGTCGTCGTGTACGATCGCATCCGTGAAAACCTCCGCAAGTTTCAGCGCAAGAGCGACTTTCTGCCGGGGGTCAATCGGTCGATCAACGAGGTCCTGTCACGCACCATCATGACCGGGATGGCGACACTCTCGGTGCTTGTCGTGATGTTGTTCTTTGCCGGGCCGGTCCTCTTCGATTTTAGCCTTGTTCTGCTGACCGGGATTCTCGTCGGCACCTATTCCTCCTGTTTTGTGGCGGCGCCCATCTATGTCGACTGGGAAAACCGGCGCCCCAAGCGTTTCAAAGCATAGCCCTCAGGATTTCTGCCGCGCATCGCCAGGGCTCCGTACTGGCGGTGCCAACGGTTTGCACCGATATTCTGTGCATGACGTATAACAGTTCCGAGCGGGGAGACGATCATGAAGCGCATGCTGTTTGGCACTCTATCGGGCCTGATCCTGTTGATCGCAGCGTCCTCGGACGCGCCGGCGCAACAGTTCGACGGCCCTGGTATCTACAATGTCGATTCGTTGCTGGAAGCCCACCCGCTGGCGAAGGATCAGCCGTCGCGATCCGACGAGATCGGATACGATTCGCTTTCGAGTGTCCATCTGATCCAGGTCCGCGACGCTGTGCCGCGTCATCATCACGCGCATCACGATGAAAACGTGATGATCGTACGCGGCGCCGGACAGATGGAGTTGGGCGGGGTCAGGCAACGCGTCAAAGCCGGTGATGTCATTCACATTCCACGCGGGACGCCGCATGCATTCCACAGTCTCGGCTCTGTCCCGGCCGTGGCCATCGTCGTTTACGCTCCCGGATTCGATCCGAAAGATCGCATACCCCATCCCGATTCGGAGTAGGCCCCGGCGCTCATTTATGATGAATTCGATTCGGATACGGCGGTTGATTAGCGTCTTTAGAACAGGATGCGTCTGCGTTCTATTTCACGTGGCCGCCCACACGGCCCAGGCGCAGACACGCGCGCCAGCCCTTCCGGACGCTCAGAAACAGGCCAACCCATCGACATTCACCGTTGCCCGCATGCACTACCAGGGGGGTGGAGACTGGTACTGGGGCGGGTCGGCGATTCCAAACCTGCTGGATTTCATATCCGAGAACACATCCGTCCCGGTCAACATCGAAGAAGTGCGCGTTCGGCCGTCGGAGGACAAGCTGTTTTACTTCCCGTTCGTGTTCGCGACCGGCCACGGCAACATTCGCTTTTCCGACGATGAGATCACGCGGATGCGCCGGTATCTCACCGGCGGCGGGTTTTGGCTCATCAATGATTCTTACGGGATGGACCCGTCCGTCCGACGCGAACTCAAACGCATATTCCCCGACCGCGAATTGGTCGAGTTGCCTTATTCACACGAAATCTACCAGGCACCATATCGCTTCGCATCCGGACCCCCGAAGATTCACGAGCACGACGGCAAGCAGCCACGTGGCTATGCCATCCTCGATGGCGACCGAGTCTGCGTGTTTTATGTGGTGGAATCCGATATCGGCGATGGCTGGGAAGACCCGCATGTCCACGAAGACCCTCCTGACAAGCGTCTGGCTGCCCTTCAGATGGGGACCAACATCGCCATCTACGCCCTGACGCATTAGGGCATCGTAACACATTGTCCGAAAAGCAGATGGTCCCGGACATCGGCCCGGCAGCAGGTCGACCGCACCGAAATGGCTCACCCGTCGGTGAATTCCAGCACTCGAAAACAATCCCTTCTCAGCGGATTGGTGAAATGTGCGTACAATTCATGTGAACATTTGGTCCGACAGGGCCGTTTACCGCAATAGGATGACACCATCGACCCCGCAGTGAAACGAGGACCACGATGAGACCGATGCCCAGCTTGGACACGCTCCGATCACGCATTCGCCGCATGCGCCGTACCGCGGTCACGATGGAATGGCTGACGCACATCAGTTGGATGGTGACCGTCACGGCCGCGGTGTTTGCCGCTGCCGCGTTGACAGCGGCGATTGCGGTTCCGCCCTCTCCAGTTCGAGTCGGTGTCGTGTCGCTGTTGGGTCTGGCGCTGCTTCTGATCCTCGCGCTGGCTCTGGCCAAGGCAACGATCTGGTCTCCGCGCGATCAACGTCTTGCACTGGCGGTGGAACGACGGTATCCCGAACTGCGAAATCGTTTGATCGCGTCTTTGCAGTTGGCCGATCGTGCCCGCTCGAACCCAGAGGGGTACTCTCTGGAATTGGTCGATCTGACCATCCGCCATGCTACTATGATGTCGGAGGCGCTCGATTTCTCGGCAGCGATAGACCGTGCCCGCGCCAAAAGTGCCGCCCGCTTTGCCGGGATTGCGCTGGGGGCCGTTCTCATGCTTGGCATCCTGTTTCCGGGGCTGGTACGTCATTCGTGGGAGGCCTACTCCTCGCCATTGGCCGACTACTCTCCAGCCATACCGTATTCCCTTACGGTCACTCCCGGGACGACCGAAGCCGTCAAGTTCGATGACTTTATCGTCGAGGCGCGGCTCGACGGACTTCAGCTGCCGCGGCGGATTGAAGTGTTCGTGCGCTCCGAGGGGGGCGACTGGCGCGCCAGTGATCCGCAGGCGGCTGTCAAATCCGAGATCGCGCGGGCCGGTCTCCGGAATGAGTCACGCCTGTTTCGCTACATCGTCCCACAAGTCAAACGCGACTTTCAATACTATGTTATAGCCGGCGATCTGACATCGCCGACCTACGAGGTCGTCGCGGTCGACCGTCCGCGCAACACGTCGCTGCGACTGGAGATCATACCGCCCGAATACACGGGGCTGCCGCCGACCGTCATCGACGCCAACGACGGCGCGGTGACTGCGCCCTTCGGCAGCACGGTCGATCTCGGCTTGGAAGCGAACCGTCGCCTGTCGGCGGCGTTGATGGTTTTTCCCGACGGTCAGCGTCATCCGCTGGACGTGCGCGGGCGCACGGCGCAAACGCGGTTTAACGTCGAGAAGAACACCTCATATCATCTCGAGCTGGCCGACGAATCGGGACGCACCAATCCGCACCCGATCGAGTACGCCATCGCGGCAATCGTCGATCGTGAACCGTCGGTGGAAATCGTCTGGCCGGGGCACGATGCCGATCTGGACGACAACATGGCCGTCGACCTGAAGATCATCGCCCGCGACGACTACGGATTCTCCGGTCTCACCCTGCACACCCAGTGGATTTCGGAGGGGCGTGAACGCGCGGTCCGCGCGTATGACATCCCCGAGAGCCGCGTGCACGCCGAACGCATCGAGCGCGCCTACTTCTGGGATATGGCGGGCTGGGGTTTGATGCCCGATGATATCGTGCACTATTTCGTCGAGGTTACCGACAACGACCGTCTCACCGGGCCCAAGACTGCCCGCAGCAAGACCTACTCGGTGCGCCTGCCGTCACTTGATGAGATGATGACCGAGTTTGAAGAGAGCTGGGATGAGAATCTCTCGGCGATGGACCGGGTCTTGTCGGGTGAACGGGAGATGGCGCAGCAGATCGAAAAGCTCCGCCGCGAACTCGCGACCGATCAATCGATGGAGTGGGAGCAGCAGCGCAACCTGCAGGATTTGGGCGCGCGCGCCTCCGATCTGGAAAAGCAGCTCGACGACATCACCGCGGAAGTGAAACAGCAGGTCGACGATGCCGCCGAGCGCAAGCTCGTATCGATGGAGATGCTCGCCAAGATGTTGGAAGCGCAGCGTCTTTTTGAAGAGGTCGCCACCGACGAGATGCGCGAGGCGCAGCGCAAGCTGCAGGAAGCGCTCGCGTCGATGGATCCCAAGGACATGGAACGCGCGCTGGCCGACATGCAGATCAGTCAGGAAGAGATGCTGGCGCGGCTGGAACGGACGATCGAATACCTCAAGCGCTTGAAGGCCGAGCAGACAGTCGACTCGTTCGTGAAGCGGATGGAGCAAATGCTCCAGCAGCAGGAAGCGCTCAACGAGCAGGCATCATCGACCGAATCCGGGCAGCTTCCCGATTTGGCACCGATGCAGGAGAAGCTGAAATCGCAGTTCGATGCACTCGCAGCCGAGATGGCGGCATCGGAGGAAGCGCTCAATGAGGCGGGACTGGCACCCCCATACGAGATTTCGCAAATGTGCCAGTCGGCGAGCCAGAGCGATGCGCCACAGCACATGCAGAAAACCGCCCAGAACATGCAGCAGAAAGATTCCAAAGGCAGCGAGCAGAGCGGGCAGCAGGCGGCCGCTTCGTTGAGCGAGTTGCTCCAGAAGATGAAGGAAATGCAGAGCAAGATGAATCAGGATCAATTCGCGGAAACCGCCAGGCAGTTGCGTAACGCGCTCGATCAGGTGCTCTACCTGTCCGACAAACAGGAGAGCATGATGGCCGACGCGGAGCAGCTTGATCCGACTTCGCTCTCGCTGCGGGAATTGGCCGCCGAACAGGAAGCGCTGCGTCAGGCGACTCAGCACGTGGCGCGGCAGATGGATGAGATTTCCAAGAGCTCAAGCTGCCTGTCCAACAATGCCGGTCAGGGTCTGCAGAAGGCGATGGGCCAGATGCAGCAGGCGGCGCAGGCGTTGACCGAACGGCAGGGTCCGATTGCCACGCGCGGCCAGCATGAGTCGCTCTTTGATCTTAATCAAGTGGCGCAGGAACTGGTCAAGGGGATGGAGAAAAACAATCAACAATGCAACAACCCCGGGCAGTGCAACAATCCCGGCGGCCAGGGCGCCTCGATGGCCCAGATGGAAGGACTGTCGCAACAGCAGGGGCGTCTCAATCAGCAGATGCCGATGCCCGGCGGACAAGGTTCCGGCGGCATGAGCGAGGGCGAACGCGAATTGCTCAAACGGCTCAAGGGGGAGCAGGAAGCGATCCAGCGTGGAGTCGAGGACCTCAATTCGCAGATCGGCGAAGACGAGAGCCAACTCGGACGGCTCGACAAGCTGGCCGAAGAGATGCAAAAAGTCGTTGAAGATATGGAGAACAACGAAGTCTCCGAGGCCACGCGCGACCGTCAGCGCCGCATCTACGCCCGCATGCTCGACTTCCAGCATGCGCTGCAGCAACAGGATTTCAAGGATGAACGGAAGGCCCGTCAGGCGCTGGGCAACTACCGCATGGTCGCTCCCGGCTCACTCGATGCCACCGGCGGCCTCACCGACGAGGAATACGAGCGCCTGCTGACCCGCTATCAGGAAGAGGGCTATCCCCCCGAATACGAACAGACGATCAAGCAGTATTTCCGTGCCCTGGTCGAGAAGCGCGGCAACTAAGCGGACCGGGCCATATCAGCAAATCCGGGGCGGACTCAATTGAGTCCGCCTGCTTCATTTGAGGCCGATCCCACTACTGGAAGGTCTGATTGTTTGCCCCGGGCGCACTTCTTAGATTCCCTTGATGCCACTGACCTCGACACGATCGATTGCCATCACTCCCGAGATCGTCGAACGGCACGGCCTTTCACCGGAAGAATTCAACCAGATCAGGCGTGTTCTCGGGCGCGAGCCGACCTACACCGAACTCGGTGTCTTCTCGGTCATGTGGTCGGAGCACTGTTCGTACAAAAACTCCATCCTGTTGCTGAAAACACTCCCGCGCGAGGGCGACTGCATGCTCGCCAAAGCCGGAGAGGAAAACGCCGGGGTGGTCGATTGGGGCGATGGGCTGGCCATCGTCTTTAAGATCGAATCGCACAATCATCCTTCGGCGGTGGAGCCGTACCAAGGCGCCGCAACCGGCGTCGGCGGCATTCTGCGCGACATCTTCACCATGGGCGCTCGTCCAATTGCCGCGCTCGATTCGCTGCGCTTCGGCGATCCGACCAATCCGCGTGTGCGGTATCTCGTCGATGGCGTCGTGCGCGGGGTCGGCGACTACGGCAACTGCTTCGGCGTGCCCACGGTCGGTGGCGAGACTGTATTTGAAGACTCGTACACCGGCAATCCGCTGGTCAATGCCATGGCCATCGGCATCGTGCACACCGACAAGATAGCGCGCGCGGCGGCAGCAGTCGTGGGCGCGCCCGTGTTCATCGTCGGGTCCAAGACCGGCCGCGACGGCATCCATGGCGCGACATTCGCATCTGAAGAATTGTCCGACAAATCCGAGTCGCGCCGCCCCTCGGTGCAGATCGGCGACCCGTTCACCGAGAAGCTGCTGTTGGAAGCCACACTGGAAATGATCGATCAGGATTTACTGGTCGGCATCCAGGACATGGGCGCCGCCGGGATTACATGCTCCTGCGCCGAGACCGCCTTTCGCGGCGGACAGGGCATTCACATCGACACGGCGCGCGTGCCGGTGCGCGAAGACGGCATGACGCCATACGAAATCCTGCTGTCGGAATCGCAGGAACGCATGCTGGTGATCGTAAAACCGGGATGCGAAAACAAAGTCGGCGCGATTTTCGCCAAGTGGGGGCTCGATGCCGCGCCGATCGGAACTGTCATTTCAGGCGGACGATTCATCGTCGATCACGATGGCCGACGTGAAGTCGACATCCCGGCCGACGCGCTCTCATTGGGAGGAGGGACTCCGCAGTACAAGCGTGAGGAGAAACGTCCGGTGTACCTCGACGAAAAAGCACGCTTCGATGTCAATGCTCTGCCGGTCCCGGACAACTTGGGCAATGTTTTCAAACAGATGCTGGCGTCGCCGAATCTCTGCGACAAAACCTGGGTGCACCGGCAGTACGACAGCAGCGTCCGCACCAACACCGTCTTCGGGCCGGGGATGGATGCCGCCGTGCTGCGCATTCGCCGCACCAACACGGCGCTGGCGGCTGTGACCGATTGCAACGGGCGGTATTGCCACTTAAATCCGCGCGCGGGCGCCATGATCGCGGTCGCGGAAGCGGCGCGCAATCTCGTCTGCGTCGGTGCGAAGCCGCTGGCGGTGACCAACTGCCTGAACTTCGGCAATCCGTATAAGCCAGAGATGTACTATCAATTTGCCGAGTGTGTGCGTGGCATGGGCGAGGCGTGCCGCGCGTTCGGCACGCCGGTGACCGGTGGCAATGTCAGCTTCTACAACGAAGACCAGCACCGCGCAGTCTACCCGACACCGACCATCGGCATGATCGGCAGGATCGAAGACTTACGTTTTGTTACACCCGGCGTGTTTCAGCACAGCGGCGACAAGATCGCTTTGGTCGGTGAAACACGGGACGAATTGGGCGCGAGTGAGTATCTCAAAACGATTCACGGCACGGTTGCCGGTATGGTGCCCGCGCTCGACCTGGATTTGGAGAAGCGCGCGCAGTCGTTTGTTATGCGCGCCATCCGTGAGGGATTGGTGAAATCAGCGCATGATTGTTCCGACGGTGGGTTGGCGGTTGCACTGTTCGAATGCTGCATCGGGGCCGAAGAACAATTGTTCGGACTCGATGTTACGAGTCCCGGCACGAGTTTGCGTCCCGATGCGATCTTGTTCTCGGAAAGCCAGTCTCGCGTCGTACTGTCGTTTGCGCCGAGGCATGCCGATGCGCTCGCGCGTCTCGCTGCATCGGAGAGCGTGCCGTTCCAAGTTATCGGGAATGTCACCGACACCGATCGATTTGTGATGCGGCCATTGCTGGATGAATCGATGACCGAGCTGCGCGCAATTCATCGCGACACACTGCCGCGATTGATGGACGATGTTCGCATCGCGGCGGCGTGAAAGACCAATTGCATGGGAACAACTGCTACGAAGGCTTCTCTGACGTCAACTGCCCCGTCCGGCTACACACCCATCCGCTCGCCGCGCGGAACGCAGCGCACCTGCAAGGGCTGGATTCAGGAAGCAGCATTGCGGATGCTCTGCAACAATCTCGATCCCGACGTCGCCGAGATTCCCGAGCAACTGATCGTCTATGGCGGATCGGGCAAGGCCGCGCGCAACTGGGATTGTTTTCATCGTATAGTCGCATCGCTCAAAGAACTCGACAACGATGAGACATTGCTCGTGCAGTCGGGCAAGCCGGTCGGCGTCTTCACGACCCACGAGGGCGCGCCGCGCGTGCTGATCGCCAATTCCAATCTGGTCGGCCAGTGGGCCAACTGGGAGGAATTCCGACGGCTCGACGCGCTTGGGCTGATGATGTATGGGCAGATGACCGCCGGGTCGTGGATTTACATCGGTACGCAGGGAATCCTGCAAGGGACCTACGAAACTCTGGCCGCGGTCGCGCAGCAGCACTTCGGCGGCACGTTGGCCGGGCGTTGGGTCCTCACCGGCGGCATGGGTGGCATGGGCGGCGCGCAGCCCTTGGCCGTGACATTCAACGGCGGAGTCGCGCTGGTGGTCGAGGTCGATCCATCGCGCATCGACCGGCGTTTGGCGACCGCCTATTGCGACCGCAAGACCGGGTCGCTTAATGAGGCGTTGAAGTGGGTTAGGGAAGCGACCGACGCCCGACGACCGCTATCCATAGGATTAGTCGGCAATTGCGCCGATGTGCTGCCCGACCTGGTCAAACGCGGCGCGATTCCCGATATCGTCACCGATCAAACTTCCGCGCACGACGAACTCGACGGATATGTCCCCAACGGTATGACGCTTGATGCCGCGCTCGCGTTGCGCAAATCCAATCCCGCCGACTACATCAAGCGCTCGCTGGCGGCAATGGCCGTGCATTGCGAAGCAATTGTCGCGATGCAGAAGGCAGGCGCGATCGCCTTCGACTACGGCAACAATCTGCGCGGTCAGGCGAAGAAAGCGGGCTTCGCCGATGCCTTCGCCTATCCCGGATTCATTCCCGCCTACATTCGTCCGCTGTTCTGCGAAGGACGCGGCCCGTTCCGTTGGGCGGCGCTCTCCGGCGATCCCGCCGATATCGCGATCACCGATGAAGTTGTCCTGCGCGAGTTCGCCGACAACGAACCATTGTGTCGCTGGATGCGCCTGGCATCCGATCGCGTGAAGTTTCAGGGGCTGCCGTCGCGCATATGCTGGCTGGGGTATGGCGAACGCGACCGTTTCGGGTTGATCATCAACGATCTGATCGCGAAGGGCAGAATCACCGCGCCGATCGTGATCGGACGCGACCATCTCGACTGCGGCTCGGTCGCCTCGCCCTATCGCGAGACCGAAGCGATGAAAGACACTTCCGATGCGGTCGCCGACTGGCCGTTGCTCAACGGCCTGCTCAATGCGGTCTCCGGTGCGGGCTGGGTCTCGATCCACCACGGCGGCGGGGTCGGCATGGGGCTCTCGATCCACGCGGGGATGGTCGTCGTCGCCGACGGCACCGCTGACGCCGCCGGACGCCTCAAGCGCGTCCTCACCAACGACCCCGGCACCGGCATCATGCGCCACGCCGACGCGGGGTATGACGCGGCGATTGCGTTTGCGCGGGAGCGAGGGATGAGGTTGCCGGGGGTGACAGATCGCGAATAGTCGACCCGCGGCCCCTAAGAAGTGCCCTCGGTAAGCCGTGGGCAACGGGCATTTGCGCCTTATGAGAAAGTGATTTCCTCAGCACAGCCCTGCGCGTTAAGTATTTAAGGGACGGTATGTACAACGCAATTGGTCGGACGAAATGGCTTCGCGGCATGAACTGAGAGGATTCTCGCTGCGCCGGAAAGCGAACGGCGACGTCTATTTGCGGATCGACAATGCCGGAATCGTTTACGGTCAGTTAGTTGATCGGGCATTTCCTCGACTAAATCACAATGTATGGAAGGCTGCAGAGGGCAGCGCATGCTACACCTACATGGCAAGACTGACAGACGCCGAGTTCGGCGAATTGGATTCCTTCCTGAGGATGCTCCGTGGTGTGGTACTGATAGGTGCATCAAGCCATCTCACGCCTCACTTCAGCGGGGATCTAGATCAATGCATTGCATTGGCATACACCTTCGTAGAGGGCAATAACAAACAGCGTACAGACGTAAATGAGCTCATCTACACAGCCAAGCACGACAGAACCGCATCAGATTCCCGTGTGGCCGAAGCCACCGCTGATTTGACTACTCGTCTGGCGAACGTTATACGTGCACATCCAACCTACCGGACCGTGGACGTGCTCACCTGCGTACCTTGTTACGAGCCAGGACGATTCCACCTTTCTGACTCTCTAGCAGGTATGGTCTGCGACGCGTTAGGCAGACCGCACGATCAAGTTGTAAAAAAGGTCAGCGCGACCAGAGACTCCAAGGACTTGGCGCTCAATGAAAAGAGAGTTGAACTCAAATCCGCATTTGAAGTACTTGCTGACGTCAGGGACAGGTCAATTCTAATTGTCGACGACATCTACCAATCCGGTACAACACTCTGGACTATTGCACGATTGCTAAAATCGCACGGAGCTAGGTCAGTTTTTGGGTTGGCCTGCGTTAAAACTTGGTCCGACAAGAGCAACGTATGAATGCGCTGACACGTGACGATGTCGCAACTGTTCTCAGGTTATTCCTGACTAAAGGGATAGGGCCAAGAACCCTTAGTCATATACTGGCGTATCTTGGCAATCATTGCATCGAGCCGGCGTTCTTAAGTCACACCTTGGATAAAGGTCTGATTGAAGATCTTAGAATGAGCCCGGATCAGATCGAGGCATTCAATGGGAATGAAGAAGAGGCGTACAGCTTGCTTAGCGAGTTGGAATTCAAGAACGTTCACATCCTCGTGGAAGGGGCCGATGGTTTTCCAAAGCGGATCGCGCGCAGTCTCGGTTCCAAGTGTCCACCACTGCTGTTCGCGGTGGGTAATTTGGACCTGTTCAAACTACCTGCGGTTGGATTCTGCGGTTCAAGAAGAGCTTCCGTCGGTGGTCTTGACGTGGCGACCGAATGCAGTTCGATGCTCGCAAAGCGAGGCGTCAATGTGGTTGCTGGTTACGCCCATGGTGTAGACATGTCCGCGCATAGAGCGGCCTTGGAGAGTGGCGGGTCTACCACTCTTGTGCTTGCAGAGGGGATTACGCAATTCAGAATGAAGACCGCCCTCCAAGATGTTGCGACATTGGATAACACACTCGCAATCTCTGAATTCGTTCCTCGTATACCATGGAATGCAACGAATGCAATGCAACGAAACCGTACAATCTGTGCGCTCTCGTCTGCGATGATACTTGTTGAATCGGGAGACAATGGCGGAACATTCGAGGCCGGGAAGACGGCGCTTGAAATTGGTTGTCCCTTGTATGTCGTCGAATATGTCGAGCCCGCTGATTCAGCATCAGGTAATCAGTATTTCTTTGAGCATGGCGCGCATCGTCTTATGAGACGCAAGTCGACGGGCCTACCAAATCTGGAAAGTGTTCTTTCAACTGTCACTGCTGAAGGCTCAGGTATCGGAGGTAACAGGCTCGTGAATGGCAATTTGTTCAATTGAGTAGGGGCTTTCTACTCGGGGCGTGCCGCATGCTCCTCGTATCCCAGGCTGCGCCGCCTTTCCATTGTTGATCAAAACACCCCCTCCGCCACCCGCCGCGTAATCTCCGGCGCGTTGCCGCCGGCGCGGTTGTTGACCACAGTCACCACGGGGATTTCGAGTTGTCTGCCCGACTTGATGATGAAAGCCGCGTCGCGGTACATCTGCTCGAACTCGTCCTTGAGTTTGTCGAAGGGGTGATAGCGGGCGTAAGTCTCATCGTACCCCATGCGCAAGGGCGTCAGGAGTCGGGTGATTCCCAGCGATGGATTGGTGAAGCCGCCGACCTGCTCCCATTGGGTCTTGAGGTCCGGCAGCCAGGTCCAGTGGCTGAAAACATTGCCGATCCCGTGCTGATGCAGGTAGATGAAATAGTCTTCAGTCTTGAGCCGGTCGGTTCGTTCCTCGATGTGGTAGCGGTCGTCGGCAGGAACAGAGCCGAAGAAGCGTTGCAGACGGGTGATGTTTTCCTCCGGGCTGGGGCAGTCGTCCTTACGCTGGTAACCTTTTTCGAAACTGAAGGCATGGATGCGGCTGCCCAGCACGGATATTGCCGGCTCGTAGAAGCGCTCGACAAACTTCTCGGCATTTAGGTAGTCGGGGTTGACTTCGACAGCGCGCCTGCCGCCGTCGGATCGCCAGCGCTTGGTGGCGCAGATTGCCTCGGGGACCTTGAGGATGACCATGGCGTCCGCAGGCAGCCACTGGGCGTATTCGGCCAGGGGAGCGTAGTTGCGGGTCGGCTGGCCCTCGGCGTCTAAAAGGTATGCGTAAAATGTAAAATCGATCTCCAGCGCCGAGTAATGCTGGAAGTACTCGACAACCGAGCGGACCGGGAGCTTTTCCTCGGCGAAGTCCACGCCCTTGATCGACCGTTTGGACCGTTTGATCTTGTAGTCGCGATCCTCGGTGTAGATTTGCCCGATCCATCCGGCGTAGCGGTCGCTGGCGGTCGCGAAGTGGACACCGGGAGCGAGGTCACGGAATTGGTAGCGGGTGGTGGGCATCTTGGGCACAGTCAGTTCGTCAGCAATATAACCTCAAACGTGCGCGCCATGCGTCCCTCATGCTGCACTGAAGTCGACCCCCGCAAACGGGATCTTCGACGAGGACGCCTGGCATGCACCGAGTCGCACATCGAGGCGCGATGCGGTCAGCCCAAGGGCTGACCGGCACAGTTCGTGCAGGGAATGTGTCTCGCATGGCATCCCAAAGCCAGGCGGGGACGCCTGGCATACACGTTGAGTCTCACATCGAGGCGCGATGCGGTCAGCCCAAGGGCTGACCGGCACAGTTCGTGCAGGGAATGCGTCTCGCATGGCATCCCAAACCAGCCCCCACAAACGGGATCTTCGACGAGGACGCCTGGCATGCACGTTGAGTTCTTACTGCGTGCCTCCCACCGTCTTCGGTGCGGGTCAGCCCTTGGGCTGACCCGGTCAGGCGATGGCGCCTCCCACTTTCTTCTGTATCTTCCGCTCCGATTCTCCGTTTCAGTGTACCAAGATACGATTCGGCATCCGCTGAATCGACGAGAAGTTCCATGCGTCCATCCGCCGCACAGCCACGCCGACTGCCGCGCGACCGGCAGCGCCCGCGCGTCGAGCATAAGAACCCGTTCGGGGACAACAACGCCCGCGCGGTGGCTTTCGATCTGGCCGAGAAGGCATACAACAAGACGGTGCCGTTCGACCAGATCTGGGATTCGCATCCGGGGCTGGTGGCGCTGCCCAAACGCGAACGCGCGTTGGCGATTCACCTATCGGCGGGCGTGTTGCGATTCAAGCGGCGGCTTGACCGCATCGGGATGCAGTTGACCGACGGCAAGTTCGACGGGCTGCACGAACGGGTCCGCTGGGTGTTGCGGCTGGGCTTGTTCCAGGTGATCGATTGCGACCGCATCCCGCCGCATGCAGCGGTTTCGACCGCGGTCGATGCCGCGCGCATCGCCTCGCACACCGGCATCGCCGGAATGGTCAATGCCGTGCTGCGGCGAGCGGCCCGCGAACGTGATGCGCTGAAAGCGACAATCGCCGATCCGACACTCTCGGTCGGCGAACGGTTGTCGCTTCCCGATTGGATCGCTGACATCATGGTCAGGCGGTATCCGGAAGCGCGGGTCGAGCAAATCGACCGTTGGATCAACTCGCCGCCGAATTACTACTTCCGCGTGGCCGCCTCGCGCGCAGACCAGGGACTGGCGCAACTGATGGATTTGATCGAGAGAGACGATCTGGGCGTGGCGCGGCAACATCCCGATTTCCCGGCGTACGTCTCCGTCAGCACCGCGGCGTTGGTCTCCGACTCTCCGTTGTTTGCCGAGCCGCTGGGATGGGTTCAGAATCCGGCCGCCGAACTGGTCATTCGGCTGCTTGATCCGCAACCGGGCGAAACGGTGATCGATCTGTTCGCCGCGCCCGGCGGCAAATCGATGCTGATTGCCGAAGAGGTCGGACCGGGTGGCCAGGTTTTCGCCGTCGATAAGAGTGAACTGCGGCTGCAGCGGCTTGTTGAGAATAAGGTGCGATTGGGATTCGAGAACATCCTGCCGATTGTCGGCGATGCCTCGGCATTGGGTGATCGCGCCGCGCCACGCGTGTTGGCCGATGTGCCATGCTCGGCATTCGGCACGCTCGCCAAGAATCCCGAGGTGCGCTGGACCAAATCGGCCGACGACATCACACGGTTGGCACGGTCACAGCGATTGTGGCTGATCGCCGCGTCGCGGCATGTCGCCCACGGGGGTGTGCTGGTGTATGCCACCTGCACTCTGCCACGGCAGGAAAACGAAGATGTTGTCAATGCCTTCCTGATCGATCATTCTGACTTCGTGCGCGACGATATCCCCGACTCGATCCCACGCAAGTATGTCAGCGGCGATGGGATTGTCATGACGACGCCGCCGGTCGACGGGCTTGATGGGGTGTTTGCCGCGCGGCTTCGACGCAAAGAGTAGACACGTTGTCAGCAAACGTCTTCAAAAACACATGGTCGCACAGGTGGGTGCGTCTGCCTGTGAAATTCCTCGTCGCGCCGCTTCTGGTCATCGTCGGATTGGTCGTACTCATGGACATCGTGGTGATGCCGGCGGTCACGCGTCACGGCCGGGAGTTTCCCGCGCCGAATTTGGTCGGCCGGTCGATCGAGACTGTGCGGCCCTCGCTCGATTCGGTCGGTGCGCTGCTGGAGATCGCCGAACAGCGGCATTCTCCCGACCACGCCGAAGGCACAATCATCGAGCAGCGGCCCGCCGCAGGACGGCCGATCAAGGGCGGACGCACACTCAAAGTCGTCGTGTCTCGCGGCTCGGAATTGTTGGATGTGCCTCGGCTGCGCGGTTTTTCGGTGCGCCAGGCCGAGTTGATCCTGGGCGAAGCAGGATTCGCCATCGGCGGACGCGCCCCTGCACAGGATCCCGATGTCCCGGTCGGCACGGTTGCGGGCACCATCCCCAGCGCCGGCGCCCGCCTGCCGCGTGAATCGGTCGTCAATCTCCTGGTCAACGAGTCGGAGCCGGAGTGGGCGTGGTGTCCCAATCTCGTCGGCAAAAACATCGAGGAAGCGCGCACGATTCTGCGCGAACGCGGTCTGATGCTGGGGAGAGTCGAACGTCAGCTCGACAGCCGCCTGTTGCCCGGAACCGTCGTTTCCCAATCGATCTCTCCCGGGGGTGAAGTCCGTGTCGGGACCGAGATCGGCCTGGTCATCTCCCGCGACAGGTAGTCCTGAATGCCAAGCCGTTGATATGTCGATGCTTAGACACAAACGCCAGACATCCAACCCTCGTTTCACCCGGTTGAGGCGTATCACGCGGGAATTGTAATTCTCGCAGCGATCCGGTAAATTGGCTGTTTGCGCCGCACGTATCGAACAAGCGGCTAAAGATTTCGTGACTTGGGCGGGTGCGACGGTTGGCCCGCCAGCCCGTGTGTAAAGCAATGTTTTCTGAACTGACAGAACGCCTTGAAGGCGTGATCAAGAATGTGCGCGGACAGGGGAAGATTTCCGAGTCCAACGTTCGCGACACGCTGAAAGACGTGCGTCGCGCGCTGCTGGAAGCGGATGTCAATTACAAAGTGGTAAAGGAATTCTTAGACGAGGTGCAATCCGAAAGTCTTGGCGAAAACGTACTGCGGTCGGTCACGCCGGGACAGCAGATCGTCAAGATCATCCACGACAAGCTCGTCGGCTTGCTCGGCGGACAGCATCGTCCGGTACGCTTTGAAAAATCGTCGGCGCTGACAATCTGGATGCTGATCGGATTGCAGGGTTCCGGCAAGACAACGACCTGCGCCAAACTCGCGTCGCAGTTTCGCAAAGCGGGACGCCGCCCGCATCTGGTCGCGTGCGACCTGGCGCGCCCGGCCGCGGTCGAGCAATTGCAAAGATTGGGACGCGAATTGGGCATTCCGGTGCACACCGGTTCCGGATCGCCGATTGCTGTCGCGCAGGACAGTCTCAGGGCCGCAACCGATGCCCATGGAGATCTGGTCATCGTCGATACGGCCGGACGGCTGCATGTCGATGACACATTGATGAATGAAGTCGCCGAGTTGAAATCGGCCATTATGCCGACCGAATGTTTCTATGTCGCCGATGCGATGACCGGGCAGGACGCAGTCACATCGGCGTCGGAGTTTGCCAGGCGAGTCGGAATCGATGGCGTGATTCTCACCAAGGCCGATGGCGATGCACGGGGCGGCGCGGCATTGTCAGTCGTCGGAGTGACCGGCGCTCCGATCCTGTTTGTCGGTGTGGGCGAGAAGACCGCCGACCTCGAGCCGTTTCACCCCGACCGCATGGCCTCGCGCATTCTCGGGATGGGCGATGTGGTCGGTCTGGTCGAGAAAGTCCAGAACGCGGTCGATCAGCATCAGGCGGCGAAGTGGGAAGACAAGCTGCGCCGTGCCGAGTTTGATTTCGAAGACTTTCTTGAGCAATTGCGCCAGTTGCGCAAGATGGGATCAATGGAATCGCTGTTGGGAATGATCCCCGGCATGGGCAAACAACTCAAAGGGCTGTCGATCGACGAGGGTGCACAGAATCGCGCCGAGGCCATCGTGCTGTCGATGACCCCCGATGAACGTCGTCGCCCGGAGATCATCAATGGATCGCGCCGACAGCGCATCGCGCGCGGCAGCGGCAACTCGATTCAGGATGTCAACCGATTGCTCAAACAGTTTTCCATGATGCAGAAGATGATGAAGAACATGCAGAAGCCCGGACGGCGCGGGAAGTTTGCATTTCCCGCGATGCCGTTGGGCATGAGACCGGGAGCTTAATGATGACGATGCGTTTCATACACACGGGAGGTTTTCCTTGTCGGTAAAGATTCGTTTGCGTCGCGGCGGCCGTCGCAACCGCCCGATGTACCGCGTGGTCGCGGCCGATTCGCGAGCACCGCGCGATGGCCGGTTTCTCGACACGCTGGGTTTCTACAATCCGCTGGACAAACCGGCGAAGTTCAATGTCGATGTCGAGCGCACGCTGCATTGGCTCAGGCAGGGCGCGCAGCCCAGCGACACGGTGCGCACGCTCTTTAAGCGCATCGGCATGGCCGAGATCTGGAAGCTGGCACAAGATAATCAGGACTACTCCGGCGTGACACTGCGCGATGCCATCGACGAGAAAGCGCAAAAGGCCAAATCCCGCGCCCGCGCGCGCATGAAGGAAGCCGACGAGAAGTCGGCTGCGCCGGCGGCGGCTCCCGCGGCGTCCCCGGCCGCAGCAGAGAAGGCAGAATCATAGTGCGTCGCCGCTTCATGGAGCGAGTGGTCATGTCGGAACGGGTGGCATTGGGACGTATCGGTAAGGCGCATGGGCTGCAAGGCGCGTTTCGCGTGTGGCCGTATGCCGACGACACCGCACGCTTTGCGCGGCTGGAGAAAGTCGTGCTGACCAATGGGCCGCGCTCGATTAACGCCAGGGTATGCTCCGTGCAGGCGGCGGGCGGTTTTGTCATCATGCGCACCGATGCGATCATCACGCCCGAGGATGTGCGCGCCTGGCTCGGCGGCGATCTGGAGATCGACGAAACCGACCGCATCGAGCCCGAAGCGGGGCGGTATTTCCACGATCAACTCATCGGCCTGACGGTCGTGACGGTCTCCGGCGAGACGGTCGGGACCATCGCAGCGATCCTGGATATGCCGGCCAACGATGTTTATGTCTGCTGCGACGGCGACCGGGAGTACCTGATTCCCGCGGTCGATGAGTTCGTCAGAATGATCGATCCGGCGGCGGGCCGAATGGTGATTGCGCCGATCACGGGAATGATCGGAGAGACGGAATGATGCGCATCGACGTTGTTACCGTGTTTCCCGGGATGTTTTCCGGTTATGTCGCCGAGTCGATGATGGCCCGCGCCTCCCAACAGCAGGTTCTGTCGATTACGCTCCACGATCTGCGCGACTTCACCGACGATCCGCACCGCGTGGTCGACGACACACCCTTCGGCGGCGGCGGCGGCATGGTGCTCAAGCCCGAACCGATCGCACGAGCGGTCGAATCGATCAGCGCCTCCCGCAATGGGAGCAACCCCATCGTCTGTATTATCCCGACTCCGCGCGCGCCGTTGTTCACTCAATCCGACGCGAACGAGTTGGCCCAGTCGGGGCAACTGATCTTTGTCTGCGGGCACTATACCGGCATCGACGAGCGCGTCTTCGAACATTTGAATGCCCGCCGCTACTCAATCGGCGACTATGTTCTCACCGGCGGCGAGCTGCCGGTGATGGTGATGATCGACGCCATCGCCCGTCGGCTGCCCGGATTCCTCGGCAACGACGAATCGGCCGTCGGCGATTCTCATGTCCGCGCCGATGGGGGGCTGGGCTTTCCCCAGTACACACGCCCCGCCGTCTGGCGCGACCGCGCCGTACCTGAGGTGCTCATCTCGGGGCACCATGCCCATGTCTCTGATTGGCGCGCGCAGCAGGCACGCGAGGCGACACAGCGTTTTCGGCCGGATCTGGTCAACGACAACAAGACAGCTCCGGCTCTTCGCACATAGATTTGAGCACGAGCAAACCGGACGATTGTACACGAGGTGACACGACGATGGCAACCGTTGATCTGAAGACACTGGGAATCCCGAAGGGCGCACAAGCCCCGGCGGATTTTGCGCCCGGCGATACCGTCCGGGTGCACAAAAAAATCACCGAAGGCGACAAGGAACGAATCCAGATCTTTCAGGGCACGGTGGTGCAGAAACGCGGCTCCGGGACCGGCGCAACTTTTACCGTCCGCAAGATGTCGTCGGGCATCGGCGTCGAGCAGATCTTCCCGCTGTTTTCGCCGAACGTTACCAAGGTGGAAGTGCTGCGCAAGGGACGGGTCCGTCGCGCGAAGCTCTTCTATCTGCGCGATCTGAAGGGACGCTCCGCGCGCGTCAAAGAGCTGCGCGACGACCAGGTCATCGAGTAGCATTCCGCGCGGCTGAGGGGATCGGCCACCGCATGCACACAGCCGGCACAGCGCGCGATGATCGCTGGGCGTACGAGCGGTCATACTGGTTGCGCGGCCTGCGCCACGTGGCCGGCGTCGACGAAGTCGGGCGCGGCCCGCTGGCCGGGCCCGTCGTTGCGGTGGCAGTCATCCTGCCTGCCGACTTTGACGATCCCGGTATTTCCGATTCCAAGCTGCTGACGCCCGAACGGCGGCAGGATCTCTTTCCGATCATTTCCCGTGCCGCCTTGGCGTGGAGCGTTGGCGTGGCCGACGTTGATGAGATCGACCGCATCAACATCCTGCGCGCGTCGCTGCTGGCGATGCGCCGCGCGCTCGACGATTTGCTCGTCACCGCCGAGGCGGTGCTCGTCGACGGCAGACAATTGATCCCCGACCTGTCACTCCCGCAGCAGGCGATCATCACCGGCGACCGTCAGAGTCCGTCGATCGGCGCCGCGTCGATTCTGGCCAAGGAAATCCGCGATCGCATGATGGAAGAGTACGACGACAAATACCCCGGCTACGGATTCGCGCAGCACAAAGGGTACGCCACGGCGCAGCACACGGCGGCGCTCGAACGGCTCGGCCCGACTCCGCTGCACCGTCGCAGCTTCGCGCCGCTGCGCCTGTGGCAGCAGGGGCGGCTTGTTTTGGACGAATCATGATTCGGCGGCTCTTGCCGGGGTGAAGCGGGATTGGAAGATCTGTTGTCATGCTGGGCCCTGCGGGCGAAGCATCTGCTGTTGGACGTAGCTCGATGGCAGATTCCTCGTCGCGCTGTACGTGAGGCGGAGCGCTCCTCAGAATGACTACTCAAGCGAATCGCCCGATGCGACGCAGCAGCACCGCCGCAGGCAAACGCGGCGAACACATCGCGGAGCGCTACCTGACCGATCACGGATTCACGATCATCGCCCGCAACTGGCGGGGAAAGAGGTCGCGTCACGAAATCGATCTGATTGTGCGCGACGGAGAGACGTTGGTCTTCGTCGAAGTCAAATCGGCCCGCACGCGCGCCTTCGGCGACCCGGCAACATGGATCGGCCCGCGCAAGCAGCGCGCGATCATCGCCGCCGCGCGCGACTATTTATCTCAGATTCCGGCTGATTCCGGCCCAGTCCGTTTCGACGCGGTCCTGATCGAACCCGCCGATTCCGATGGGCAGCGCGCGGTGCGACATGTGAAAGCGGCGTTTGTGGAGGAGGAGGGAGGATTCGTAGGTCAGAACCCATGCGGGCCTGACTAGCGCGATTGTCGGAGAGAACTACTCTTCAAATAGGACTTGCGAAAGAGGGTTATCCCCCCAGCCGAAATCACTGCGAAGCCTCCGGCGAATACACGTGTCGATCTGCGGAGGTGTGTTCCTTACGTATCTCTCTGCTAGTTGAGCCTTTTGGGAGTCCTCACTTCGGATGCGAGCGATGTAGTGACAAACCTCGACAGGAGTCATCACCCTTACTTTGCCGTCTACGTCATTTGGGGGGAGGGCAGTCCAAATTGCCGCATCCAGGTCGTTACGATCGCTCAACCATTCTCGAATCGTAGATTGGGCGCCCGTCGATGATGTGCCGTTCTTGCAAATCGAGTGAACCCACTTAGTTTTCGTGCCCTCTCGAGTTCGCAAGTTCTCGGTAGCACACTCCAAATCATTCGACCCGCTGAGTGACCAAAGCGTGGGAACCGACTCCACATCCCCTGTGATCACAAGCGTGACACGCCCGTCACCAGATACGCGCGAGAACTCTATTGGCAACATCGGCCCATCCCTATGCCAACGTGAGGCCATACTCAACTCGCCTGGACACCAGATGAGCGAGCCCCATCCGATAATTGCAATGCACATGGGAGAAGGGATTGTCGAATTCTACATCGCCCCGCTCGACGCCGTGTCTTGCCCGGACGTGCGGATCTCTTCGAGCTGGTCGGCGAGGCGGCCCTGGATTTTTTCCCAGACCGGCTTCCATTCTTCGGGGCGTTCGTTGTAGTAGGCGAGAGTCTGCTCGACCCGTTCTGGCGTTGTGTTCATCTCAGCGAGCACACGTTTGCGCGCATCGTCGTACTCGGGAGTGCCGATCGGCATATGCTCGGCCAATTGCGCCAGGCGCACATACGCCTCGACCAGTTGATCTTCGCTGAGCGTGTCGGGAATGCTGGTGGCCGGACCGCCGACATACCCAAGCTGGAACGCCGCGATCGCGCCGCCGAAAACGACCAGAAGCAAAACGAGGATGATGATGCGCAAACGCATAGTCACGCAATCGGGGTCTGGAAACCGTCGGAGAATATACACCGGATCGGGCAATATTGCCAGCGGCCCGGTAGGATCCTCTCACCTTGAGGGAAGACGACTGTCTGCGAAGGCCCTCGCAGCCGCGCCCTATGCTTCTGCCTCGCCATGATACCCCGCCGGGGCCTGGGGCTGGACCATGATGACCCGTTCGCGCTCGACCGAGACCGTCCCGGGCGGCGACTTGCGCTGTTTGCGGACATAGCGGGCCTCGGTGCAGGCGACCGGGACCAGTCCCGAATGCTTGGCTCGCGAGAAGAAGGCCGCGATTCGGGCCGCGCGGTTGATCGTCGGTTCATCGGGGGGCTTGCCGTCGGTGGATTGCAGGATCACATGTGATCCAGGCACGCCCCGCGCATGCAGGAACAAGTCCTGCGGACGGGCAATCTTCATGGTCAGTTCGTCGTTGTCGCGGCTCGATTTTCCGACCAGCACGCGGACCGTGCCGAGCAGGAATTCGCGGTAGGGAACCCGTCGCGGTTGCCTCTTTCGGCCGGAGACCGATCGATCCGCGATTGTGAACAGTTCGCGCAATTGATCGATCCGCGCCGCCGACAATTCCCCCTCGGCAATTTCATTGAGGATGCGGTCCAGTTCGGCGCTCTGTCGTTCCAATTCGGGAAGCTGTGTGAGCGCCAGTTCGGCCGCACGGGCGGCATCGCGGGCGCGACGATAGGCGGCATCGATGTTTTCCTGCGGCGACCGGGCCTTGTTGAGTTTAATCGTGATCTGGTCGCCCGATTCCCAATCGGTGACCGTCACCTGTTCGCCGCCCCGTACCAGCAGGTGCCGTTGGGCATTCAGCACATCGGCCCCCCGTTTGAGTCTGCCGGCCTCACGGCCATGCTCGATTGCATTCTGCGCCGATTTGAGGCGTCGCTGCACTTGACGCATCCGCCTGACCGCTTCCGACTTGATTTGTGCGAGCGCTGCATCCGTCGACGAGGACTGTTGAGACGTGGCATCGAGGCGCGCAATCGCCTCCGCCAGGGAGCCCGACCAGTCCCCGGCGTCCTCGCCCGTCAGACCGGACTTATCAACCGGCAGGAGTGTCGGCATCCGGATCGGCGTTTCCGGATCGACGGCGGTTCGCAGAGTATCCATTATGATCGAAAACTCATCCCATTGACCCTGCTGTTCGGACGCTTGAGGGCTGGCGACCCTTGGTGTGTTGACTCGCGCCTCGATTTCTTTTGCCAGTGCACGATCGATTCCCCACGCGCGATGCGACAAAAACTCGGAAAGCGACTCGTTTGCGTGTTGGTGACGATGCGATTGATACTCAGGGAACGACCAATTTCGCCAATCGATCATATCCGGGGGGTTGACTGGAGTGAAGACGGAACCCACGGCTGCGGCCGAGTCTGCAAACCACGACTCCATGACGCGATCGTCCTGATTTAATAGATGGACGTTCCCGCCGGTGCCGATCCACGACACAACGAGCGAGATGGGCGTCGGTTCCTGATCATCGCGGGTGCGCCGTATCAGCGAAATCCGCATCCATCGGTCCGCCGCGGGCAGTTCGATTTGATTCAGGCGCGCATTGCGAATGCGGTTCAGCTTCTCAGAGTGAGAATAGAGATCCTGGCCGGGAAGGTCCGATTTCTTGCGCGTCCAATAAAAGGTCGCCGCCGGTCCGCGCGTGCCGATGACGATCAGGCGCTTGCCGCGCCGTGAGCCTCCGAGCAACAGCAGCCGTCCGGTCGATGGGTCCGACCGAATCGCCTCGATCGTCACTCCGACCAGATCGCGTTGGGCTTCATTGACTAAGCGGAGCAGTTGCCATCCCACGATTTTCATAACCGGCAATCCGTATCATCCATCACGCGATTGTAATTGACAAACCGTCTCTTGAGCTTCAAGTTATGTGATTTCGCACAGGTTGCCATCGGATGATTCGAAGCATGACGGGCTACGGGCGAGGCGAAGTCGCCCGCGACGGATACAAAGCCACCTTTGAGGTTACCTCAGTCAACAGCCGTCACTTGGAGGTCTCGCTGCGGCTGCCGCGCGGTCTTTTGAGTTATGAATCTCCCCTGCGCAAGCTGGCCGACAGCCGTCTGGGGCGGGGAAAGATTTTCTGCCAATTGACCTTGGAACGGACCGACGCGCAGCCCGAGGTCGGCTTCAATGCGGCATTGGCGGGACGGTACGTTGCGATCCTGAGGGGATTTGCGGCTGAACAGAAGATCGCCGCCGAGATTTCGATCAGTGACGTCGCGCGGTTTCCCGATGTCTGGACCAACGAGGCCCCACCGTCGGAGGATGTCTTAGGCGGGATCCTCAACGAATCCTTGAATGCAGCGCTCGATGGCCTGATCAAAGCGCGTGAGACCGAGGGCGCGGCCCTCGCAGCAGATCTGCGCAAGCGATTGACACTAATCGACGAAACTCTGTCCTACATTAAAGAGCGCGCCGCCGAAGTGCCGGCACATATTCGTCAGAAACTGACCGAACGAATCGAAGACTTATTCTCGGGGGCGCAATTCGATCCGCAACGCCTGGCGCAGGAAGTCGCGTTCATGGCCGACCGCGCCGATGTCACCGAGGAATGCGTGCGTCTGGATGTTCATCGCGAGCATTTTGCCGGGGCGCTGCAAGCGGGCGATGCGGTCGGACGTCGTCTCAACTTCCTGGTGCAGGAAATGAACCGCGAGGCCAATACGATCGGCTCCAAATCGGCAACGCCGGAGCTGTCGTCGCGTGTGGTGGAATTGAAGGAAGAACTCGAACGGATCCGCGAACAGGTTCAAAACGTCGAGTAATGCGGCCATTTCCGCGGACTGGATGCGATGCCGAAACGATGGACCGGGACTCCACTGCTCGTCATCATCTCGTCGCCGTCGGGCGGAGGCAAGTCGACGGTGATCCGTCGGCTCCGTACGCGTCATCCGGAGTTTCTCTACTCGGTGTCGGTCACGACCCGTCCCCGGCGCCGGAGAGAACGCGCCGGCGTTCATTATCGTTTCGTCAGCGAGGCGGCATTCGCCGCGATGCGCCAGGGGCGGAGGTTGGTCGAATGGGCTTCCGTGCACGACTGTTTCTACGGCACACCGACGGCCAATATCAGGCGGGCGAAGCGACTCAAGCGCGTGATGCTGTTCGACTTGGACGTACAGGGTGCAGCACGCCTGAAAGACAGCGTCGCCCATGTGGTCACACTGTTTCTGCGGCCGCCGTCGTGGGCGGTCTTGCGGCGACGTCTGGTCGGGCGAGGATCGGATAGCGCCGTTCGGGTACGCCGGCGCCTGCAAACTGCGCGCGCGGAATTGCGGCGCACGAAAGAATATGACTATGTCGTGACCAACAACCGGCTCGACTCGTGCGTTTCCGATTGCGAGTCGATTATCCGCGCGGAACTGCTCAGGCAGAGTCCGCGTTAGAAGGGCAGAAGGAGCACATAATGGCCAAACCCAAAGACGACCTTGAAAAAGATAATCCGCTCGATGAAGAAGACGATGATCTCGAGGACGAAGAAGACGACATAGACAAGGCGCCGACCAATGGCGAGGGCCGTGGCATGACCTTCCAGCCGGCGTCGTTTGCCATCGAGAAGGCCAAGCGACCGCCCCGTCCGGTCCGGCCCAAGTTGCAGTCGTTGGAAAACCTCCACGAACACGCGAAGAATCGATACGAAGGAGTGCTGATCGCCGCGGCGCGCGCTCGGCAATTGAACGCCAAGAAAGTGGCGCTGGAAGAGCGCGGTTTAGACGAGGCCATGGAGTTGAAACGTTACAAAATGACATCGCATGCCCTCGGAGAACTGTTGAGCGGTCAAATCAAAGTTCGTCGCACCGGCGAAGCGCCGCCCGCGTAGCTACGACAGCACTGTCGCTGGTCGTGATCCTGCCGTGGGAGGGTTGGATATCGATTCTAAGTCATTTCGGTGCATAGGATTTTCTGCCTCGATCGGCCGGGGAGAGCTTGACCCCGACCGATTTGCCTTGTCCGGCGGTTGCAAACGAATTAGACTGGCGCCCCTTTGTGGGGAGTTGAAATAAAACCGTGCATTTATATATGGGGATCACTCAATACTGCTCAATACTTTCATAGAAGTCCCGATAGAACCGAGCGTGTGGGTCATGGTAACATCGGAAGTACCCAGCCCGACTGAGAACTTTTCCGGAGATCGGTTGTTTGATACGCGACGGGCAACGCGGCGTAATCTGTAGCAAGTGCAGAGGTTATGGCAAAGAATCTGGTAATCGTCGAGTCACCGACCAAGACCAAGACTTTGGCGAAGTTTCTTGGAAACGGCTATTCCATTGCCGCGACCATGGGCCATTTAATCGACCTGCCCGCGAAGAAGCTGGGGGTCGATCTCGACGATGATTTCCGCCCCGCTTACGTCCCGATTGAAGGTAAAGAGAAGATAGTCAATAGCTTAAAGAAAGAAGCCAAGAAGGCCGAGACGATCTATCTCTGTCCCGATCCCGACCGCGAGGGAGAAGCGATCGCGTGGCATGTCCTCAACCTTCTCGAAGGCGTTAAGGCCGACATCAAGCGCGCTTCCTTTAATGAGATCACCCAATCGGCGGTGCTCGATGCGCTCAAGCATGCCGGCAGCATCGATCAGCGGAAGGTCGATGCCCAGCAGGCGCGCAGGGTCTTAGACCGAATCGTCGGGTATCAGGTCAGTCCGTTTCTGTGGAAAACAGTCTGCCGGGGGCTTTCGGCGGGACGTGTCCAGTCGGTCGCGCTGCGGCTGGTGTGCGAACGGGAAGCCGAAATCCGGGCCTTCGTTCCGCAGGAATACTGGACCATCGACGTAGACTTGCACAAGAAGGGTGAACGCAAAAAGATCGTTTTCACTGCGACCGTCGCCGAAATCGACGGCGACAAGGTCGAGATTCAAAACGAGAAGGCGGCCCAATCGATCGAGGACGATCTGCGCCATTCGTCGTTTGTGGTCGGGTCCGTCAAGACCCAGGAACGCCGTCGCAAGCCACTCGCTCCCTACATCACATCGACGCTGCAGCAGGATGCCGCGGCGCGGCTGAGCATGTCGCCCAAGCGCACGATGCACCTGGCGCAGGAGCTGTACGAAGGTGTGGAGTTGGGCAACCGTGGATCGGTCGGCCTCATTACATACATGCGCACCGACTCGACGCGCATCGCCAAGGAAGCGCAGGATGAAGCGCTCAAGCTGATCAAGAAGTCGTTCGGCAAAGAGTACGCTCCCGAGACTCCGAATGTCTACACAACCAAGAGGCGGACACAGGATGCGCACGAGGCGATTCGGCCGACCTACTTCGATCTGCCGCCGGAGGGGATTCGCAAGAACCTTTCACCGAGCCAGTTTAAGCTCTACACGCTGATCTGGAACCGATTCCTGGCTTCGCAAATGACGCCGGCCGTTGTCGAGCGGACGTCAGTCGACATCAAGGCCGAGACTGAGCCCACCGGCAAAAAGAAGTCGGGCCGGACCTATACGCTCAAAGCCGGCGCTGAAAAGGTCTTATTCCCCGGATTTCTCAAAGTCTACGAGGATGTTGCGACCAACGGCGATGAGAATCCCCAGCAGAAGCCGTTGCCACCGCTCCAGGCGGATGATCCGCTGCAGATGGTGGATTTGTCGTCGGAGCAGCATTGGACCAAGCCCCCGCCCCGTTTCTCAGAAGCGACTTTGGTCAAGGAACTTGAAGCGAACGGTATCGGGCGGCCGTCGACGTACGCGCAGATCATCGCGACCATCGTCGCGCGTAACTATGTTCGCCTGGAAGAGCGGCGATTGCAGCCGACCGACTTGGGTGAGACGGTCAATTCGATTCTGATTGAAGCGTTCCCGGAGCTCTTCAACGTGGAGTTCACCGCCGAGATGGAAACCGAGCTGGACCGCATCGAGGAAGGCACGGAGACATGGACAGAGATCATGAAGGCATTTTATACGCCCTTTTCCGAATCGCTCGACCGTGCCGGCACCCGTACCGCCCAGATCAAAGAGTCGCATCGCGAAATTCTGGATGAGAAGTGTCCCGAATGCGGCTCGGCCCTGATGGTGCGTTGGTCGCGCTCGGGACGATTCATCGCCTGCTCCGGTTATCCGGAGTGCCGTTATACGAGCGACCATGGTCAGTCTCCGGGTAGTCCCGCTGAACAGACAGACGAGAAGTGCGAGAAATGCGGCGCGCCGATGGTCTTCAAGTCGGGCCGTTACGGGCGGTTCCTTGCCTGCTCGGGGTATCCGAAGTGCAAGAACACGCGGTCGATTCCGACCGGTGTCCGTTGTCCTGAAGAGGGGTGCAATGGCGATTTGGTGCCGCGGCGCACCCGCACCGGCCGCACATTCTACTCCTGTTCGAATTATCCCAACTGCAAATATGCCGTGTGGGATCGTCCGGTGCCCCATCAATGCCCCCAGTGCCAGTCGCCGTTTATGCTGTCAAAGAGCACCAAGGCACAGGGCGAACACTACAAGTGCCCGGTCTGCGCACATGTGATACCCGCCGAGATGGTCTCCGAGACGGCGGCTGCCTGACTCTCTGAGCGACTCTTGTCTTTTGTCCTCGCAGTAAGTGCTGGCGCGTCTCGGACTTTCTGCACAAGATATCACGGGGGCAATGGCCAACACACTTGCCACATTAGTAGAACGTTTTCTTCTCGAGCTGGCCAAGGTACGCCGATTCTCGCCATTGACGGTGGCGGCTTATGGGCGTGAATTGGAGCGATTTCTTGAAGTTGAGAAGTTGAAGGCGACTGTCGCGTCGGATCGCGTTCTCAGTGCGCGGCGGATGGAGGGGTTCCTGGCGCACTTGGCGGTGCAGGGGCTGTCGAATCGTTCGATTGCGCGGGCCGCCGCGGTGCTGCGCGCCTTTCTGGACTTTCTGCACCGCAGCGGAACCACTCAGGAAGCGCTCAGCGAACGCGTCCCCACGGTGAAATTTACGGCGGGCTTGCCGCGATTCAACACGGAGGCACAGATGCGCCAGTGGATCGAATCGCTTCCGCGAAAAACACGCTGGGACTGGCGCGACTGCTGCGTGATCGAGGTCCTCTACGCCAGCGGCGCGCGCGTTGCCGAACTGGTCGCCTTAAACTGGGATGACTTCGATCAACACGCACACACCCTTTCGCTATTCGGCAAGAGGGGCAAGGCACGCCTTGTCCCGATCGGGAGCCGGGCGTCCGCTTCGCTCATGGAGTTGAAGTTGCGCACCCCCGTAGAATCCCTCGCTCCGGATCAGCCGGTGTTTATGAACCGTCGGGAGGAACGCTTGACGACGCGTGCCATACGACGGATCGTGCACAACAGCTTTGCACAGACGGTCGGCGGGCACATGTCACCGCACCGCTTGCGTCATACGTTTGCGACCCACTTATTGGACCGCGGCGCCGGTTTGATGGATGTCCGCGAACTGCTCGGGCACGAAAGCGTGGGCACCACCCAGGTCTACACACACACAACCCCCCGTCGCCTGCAGGAGGTTTACGAACGTGCCTTCCCGCTTGACCGCCCGTCCTGACCTGTATCCATCGTTCGGGCAATGGCGTGCGACCACCGTGTTGTGTGTGACCGTGCACGGCCAGACGGCAATGGGCGGCGATGGTCAGGTCACATTCGACGACACCATCCTCAAGCACACCGCGCAAAAAGTCCGGCGTCTGGCGGATGGCACGGTGCTGGCGGGGTTCGCCGGGGCGTCGGCCGATGCATTCACATTGTTCGAACGATTCGAAGCCAAGCTGGAAGACTTTCGCGGCAACCTTCCGCGCGCGGCGGTCGAGTTGGCCAAAGACTGGCGATTGGATAAGTATCTGCGACGACTCGAAGCATTGCTCGGCGTCACCGACGGGCGCAACTCGCTGATCATCTCCGGCACCGGCGACGTGATCGAACCCGACGATGCGATCGTGGCGATCGGTTCGGGAGCCCCGTTCGCGCTGTCGGCGGCGCGGGCACTGGCGCAAAACACCAAGATGTCCGCGGAGAAAATCGTGCGGACCGCATTGGAAATCACCGCCGACATTTGCATCTTTACCAACAAGGACATCGTCGTCGAAGTCCTGTAAAACCCTATGGCACAGAAGATCACTCCTCCGGCGACAGTGACCGGCCGCGGCTCACCCTTGCGCGAAGAACTGTCGCCGCAGGAAATCGTCACAGCGCTGGACCGTTACATCGTCGGCCAGGATCGGGCGAAAAAGTCGGTCGCGATCGCACTGCGCAACCGATGGCGCCGGCAGCGCGTCAGCGGACCCCTCCGTGAGGAAATCGCCCCCAACAACATCATCATGATCGGCCCGACCGGGGTCGGCAAAACGGAGATCGCACGGCGGTTGGCGGCCCTGGCCGGCTCGCCCTTTCTGAAAGTCGAGGCGTCCAAGTACACGGAAGTCGGGTATGTCGGACGGGATGTCGAGTCGATGGTGCGCGATTTGGTCGATTTGTCGGTGACTATGATCAAGCGCGAAAAGTCGAGCCAGGTGGCGGACAGAGCCGCGCAGCTCGCCGACGAACGCATCCTCGATATTTTGCTGCCGTCTCCGGTGAAACGGCAACGCGGCACGGAAGACCCCAACGAGGCCGACGCTATCGCCAAGTGGGAACGGACGCGCGAGAAGCTGCGTGTTCAGTTGAAAGACAATCTGCTCGACGAAAAACAGATTGAGATGGAATCGAGCGAGACGCGTTTTCCGGTCGTGGAGGTGTTCACGCCGCAAGGCATGGAAGAATTCGGCGTGAACATGCGCGAGATGTTCGCGGGGATGATGCCCAGGAAGACCCGGCGGCGCAAAGTGTCGGTGGCCGACGCGCGGCGCGCCCTGACCGCCGAGGAGATCGACAAGCTGGTCGACATGGATGATGTCATCAGCCAGGCCATCGACCGCGCCGAAAACTCCGGCATCATCTTCATCGATGAACTCGACAAGATCGCCGGGGAGCCCGGACGCAGCGGCGGCCCCGATGTCTCACGCGAGGGTGTTCAGCGCGACATCCTGCCCATCGTCGAAGGCACCAATGTGATGACCAAGTATGGCATGGTGCGCACCGACCATGTGCTCTTCATCGCCGCCGGGGCGTTTCACACCTCCAAGCCGTCGGATTTGATTCCCGAGCTGCAGGGACGCTTCCCCATCCGCGTCGAACTGGATAGTCTTGGCGCGCCTGAATTTGTGCGCATCCTCACCGAGCCGCAGAACGCGCTCATGAAACAGTACCGCGCGCTGCTGGAGACAGAAGGAATCGACGTGAGATTCACCGACGATGCCGTCGATGAAATTTCACACACCGCGCAACTTGTTAATGATCGCACTGAGAACATCGGCGCGCGGCGACTGCACACGATTATGACCACGCTTCTGGAAGACGTCATGTTCCGCGCGTCCTCGATGAAGGCAAAAGAAGTCGTCTTCGACCGAAAGGACGTCAAGAAGATCCTGCGCGACATCATCGCCGATGACGACTTAAGCCGATATATTCTATAGCACCATCAGATTGGAAGTTGGAGCCAGCGATGACACAAGCCACGGCCATGCCGGCACGCAACGACGCGCATCGAACGACACATGGGTTGGGAATGCCCGGCGGCGTTGCTGCGTCCCACTTCCTGCGGATCACCGATTTTACATCGGATGAAGTCCGCGCGACCATCGGCTGGGCGATCCGTTGGAAGTCGGGGGAGGTCGCGCCGCGTCCATTGACCGGCCAGGTGGCGGCGCTCATCTTCCATAAGCCCTCCTTGCGCACACGCCAAAGCTTCGAGACCGCCGTCTTCCGTCTCGGCGGGCATCCGATGTTCATTACTGACAAGGAGATTCAGCTCGGTGTGCGCGAGTCGATCCACGATGTCGCCAACGTAATGTCGCGCTATGTCGGCGTGATTGTCATCCGCACGTTTAAGCAGTCCGATGTCGACGAGTTGGCACGTCATTCCGCCGTGCCGGTCATCAACGCGCTGACCGATTCATTTCATCCCTGCCAGATCATGGGCGACATCATGACCGCGCAGGAGCACCTGGGGCGCATCGACCATCTCACCGTCGCCTTCCTCGGCGACGGCAACAACGTTTTCCACTCCTGGGCCAATCTTGCGGCGCGGATTCCCATGGACCTGCGGCTGGCCACATCACCCCAAACATTGCCCGACCAACAAGTTGTCGATTCGGCCCGCCGCGCGGGCTTAAGCGACATCAAGATCGGTCATGATCCCGTCGATGCAGTCAAAGGAGCCGACGTCGTCTACACCGACGTGTGGGCGTCGATGGGGCAGAAAGAGTTGGCCGAAGCGCGGGCGCAACTGCTGAAACCCTTCCAACTCAATGCCGGTCTGCTGCGGCATGCCAAGCCGTCGGCGATCGTCATGCACTGCCTCCCCGCCGAACGCGGACGCGAAATCACCGATGAGGTCATCGATGGTCCGCAGTCGGTTGTCTTCGACGAGGCCGAAAACCGTCTGTGGGCGCAGGGCGCGATCATCGCGCAGTTGCTCGCAAAGCGGTCGTAGCCGACTCTCAACAGCGGAGGTACTCATGCAGTGGCGGCGGATGGCCATCTTTGTGGCCGCTGCGGTCGCGGCGCTGATCGTCATCGCCGGTTGCTCCAGGGGCGTCGACAATCAGACCAGCGACCTGACAAAAGAAGAGCAATACGATGAGATCGCCCCGTTCATCGACATGATGATCTCCTCGGCATCGCTGCAGTTCGGCGGCGCATTCTGGGATGGCGTCTCCGAAGAGGACATCCAGACGGCGCCTCTGGAGGTTCCCGGCTTGGGCAAACCGGTGGCGTCGAACACCGAATCAATCTCCGTGGTCTACAATCCCGTGAAGGGATGGTGGTTTATCAGCGCTGAACTCAGCGAAACCGACTCGCTCGGAACGATGACGATCCTGATCTCCGACTCGGTGCGATTTGAGACCGCTGCCGGAGACCCGCAGATCGAGCCCGACGAGACCACGGATCGTTTCCGTCACGGCGGATCATTGAGCTTCGACTGGCTGCTCGACGGTGACTCGGTCACGCTTGATTTTTCGGTGACGATCGCATCGCACGCCGATGTCTCCGGCATCAACACGCCGACCGCGACGGCCGTGGGCGCGACGACCGCCTCCATGGGAATCGAGGCCGACACTCCCGAGGGCAGCGGGTCATTTGTCTTCGATGTCAGCGCCGCGGCGAGCAATATCCAGATGAACACCTCTGACGGCGGCGACGCGTGTCCCTATGACGGGACGCTGGCGCTGGACATGAGCGTCGATATCGACGTGACCGAAGACGGCAACCATCTGGAAGCCAGCGGCGACTGGGATGTGGCGGTCGAATTTATCGGCGGCGGCCGCGCCGCGATCGTGATCGATTCCGACGATTTCCATCTTGAGACGGAGGAGACAGTCTGTCCGACCGTGCTGTAGGTCGTCTCGTCTTATCGCGCATCTGACGGCCGCCCGGTAGGCGGCCGTTTTTGTTGCCCGCTCTTGTGCGTTGCCGGTTGCGATGTTGTCATACCCCGCATTATCTTCACATGACTGCCTGACCCGACTTCGATAGGAGTCACGAACGAATCGTGACTGGAATCACAAATGGAGGGATCGCGATGAAGCAGCGGTTGATTCGAACTGTGATTGCATCGGCAGTGGCTGGGTCACTGTTGGTGGGATACGGCTGTGGCAGCGACGACAACGGCAGCGGATCGACCAGCGACCTGACGCCGGAGCAACAATTTGCCTTGATTAACGAGTTGTTAGACGACGGGGGTTCCAACACCGCCATCATCGACGGTTTGTACCCGCTGGTGTTGTCTCAGGCATCACCATTACTCTGGGATGGCGTGGATGAGGGAGACATCGATCCGTCGTTTGGACTGGAGTTCTTCGGCAAAATCGTGGCAGCCAATCTCGTTCCATTGCATGCGGGCCCCGGTGAAATTAGCAAAAAGTCACCGACCAATCTCCAACGTCTCTTTGAGTGGGGCATGCGCGCTCTGTGGGCACAAGATGAAGTAGTCACCTACAACCCAGCAACGGGCTGGTGGCACTATGAACTCGAGTATTCGTTCGGAGAGTTTGAGTCTGCTGGCTTCTATTACTCCGTCGAGCGCCTTGATTCAATACGATTCGAGGACGCCGGCGGAATGGCGCAGGAGATACCACAACAGGGTGTGACTGCGCGGATGAGGTATGGCGGGAGTGGAGGAGTTATACTCAGCGAAGGGGCCGGTAACAAGAGCGAGGACCCGACCGGCATGATTGACGCTTCATACACAAACAGTGGAGTCATCGACGGCCTCAATTCCGATGTGGTGTCGATCGACGCGGCATCCATGTTAGGTCTTGGTATAGAAGCTCTGATTCCTGCCGACCTGGAAGGAGAGGAGCCGCAGAAGGAATTGGCTGCCGATTTCCAGGTTGATGGGGTGACGTCCGGATTGATGATTCCCAAGACGGAAGATCTAATGAACATCTGTCCGACCGCTGGCAGTTTCCAGGGTGGTCTCGATGCGGATTATTCTGCGACCATAGGGAATACACAGTCGAGTTTCCGGGGTGGCTGGGAAATGGGGATGGTGATCGACGGCGACACAAAAACTGCGAACTTGACTCTCGAGACGGGCAGCTTCGTCGGTGAGCAGACCACTTCCATTTGCGACTAATTGCATTCATTCGGGAACAGCGCTTTACCCCGCCTCGTGCGATCCGCACGGGGCGGGTTTTTGTGTATATTGGCTGCGTACGGCTTGGGAAGCGGTCGCGAAAGGATGGCTGATTCGCATCATAAGGGCGGCGTCGCGCTTGTCGTTGCAGCATTGCTGGGGCTGAATCTGTTCTCCTTATCATGCAGCAACAAGACGCCGTCATCGCCGGAGGTGCCGGTCGTTCCGAACGGATACGCCGAGTTTCGCGAAGCGCTGAGTTCCGCACTCGCGGAGTGTTGCGCGCTGCTCAACGAAGCGATGAATCAACGCAATCCTGTTGAATTCAGTTCGGTCCCCGGAATCGACTGGCCGATCTCGGTCGAAGACAACCCCCCCACCGGAATTGAGACCGGCGGCGAGTTTATCATCGCGAATGGGACACAGCAGAACGACTCGTTTACGACATTCTTCTCCGAATACGTGTCCCGGACCGGCGCACTGGGAGTGCTCGAGCCGGATGACACGTCGGCTGTGTACTTCGTCGAGTACCGTCGCACTTTCACGCGCTTTGCGGCCGGCGAAGACGGCAGCGAAGTGTGGAGCATCACGCTGGAAGCATTCATCGAACACCTCGACACCGACACCGCCGGTGTGCTGTTGACTTTGAGTGCGCGACAGCTTGACAAGCTGCACTGCTTCGACGGCGATTGCCAACACTTCGAGATGAGCATCGACGGCCTGATGCCGAGAATCAACGAACTGTTTCGGGAGCCGGTGCCCGGCTCGGTCAGCGGCGTATTCTCCGAACGATTCACGACCGATACCGATTCGATGATGACGAAGACCGAATGGAATCTGGTCGGTTCGTTTATCGCATCGGGCGTTGCCGATCTCTCGATTGCCACCTCGTCCGGCGCGGTCCGCGACACGCTCTCGTTCTGCCGTTGACTCTCCGTTCCATCCACGCCTATCCTCGATTCCGGAGCCGCTGACGATCGGCGCGCGGTCGATTCGACGATGGAAGAAATCATCAAATACGCCGGCTGTTTTGTCTGTGGCGATCAGAACCCTGAAGGGCTGCGCATCCGGTTTTATTATGATGACCACCGACAAGCGGTGGCCGACTGCGAAGCCGATCCGAAGTTTCAGGGATACAAAGGCGTCTTCCATGGCGGATTGGCGGCAACGCTGCTCGATGAAATCATGGTCAAGGCGGTCCTGGCGGAACGCCGCTATGCGATGACCGCCGAAATGAGTGTGCGATTCAAGTCGGCGATCAGGGTCGGAGAGCGGCTCCATTTGATCGGTCGCGTGACCAGGCGTCGGGGTCGGTTGTTTGAAACTGAAGGCGAGATCGTGACATCGGACGGCGCGATTCGCGCCACGGCCACCGGGAAGTATCTTGAGCTTCCTGAAGACACGCGACGGACCATGCTGTAGCGCCCGGAAATCAGCCCCGCCCTGCACACCTGTCGCACTCGTTTGCAGTCTCAGGCGCCAATTCTGAGAAGTCATCACCCTGCCTGACCGCCGCCCTCTCTATCGTCTTGGCCGACAGCAGATTAGGATGGCGACGGCCGGGGCGTTCCGGCGGCACTCCGGTTGCACGGTGCGGGATGGTCTCAGACCCGGGCGAGGTCTCAAACCAAAGGGATTGCCGATATGCGTTGCTACTTCTGGGGTACCAACAACAGACCATTGCGTGAGGAGCGCGCTCTCGGTGTGGTCTCGTTCGCCATTCCCGACTGGGGCGTTCAATTCCGCGCCGCACGCACTGGCGACGCGACCGAATGCGAATACGCGGCACTCCTGGCGCTGTTGCGATTCGTCGAGAACAACAAGAGCGCCTTTGAGGGGACACGACTCGAGTTTTATACCGATGCGTCCGCCGTTGTCTATCAGGTCAACCGCCACACGCCGGTACTCCCTGCCCAGGCGCGCCAATGGAGTCTGGCGCGGCGGTTGCGAACACTGTTCCCATTCGAGCTCGGTTGGATCCCCAAAGAACAGAATCGCGCGTTCAGCGGCGTGCTCGAACTGGCGCCGTATCAGATGAAACGATCGCTGCAATACCCAAAGCTCGATCCGCCGTCGGCTGCCGATCCGCGCGGCGGCAATACGCCCGGCAACTCCTAAACGAGCCGCTCGGCTTGTCCATCGTTTTACAATCGCCGCATCTGTCCCCTTGTGTCATGTCCGCCGCCGCGTGATATTCTCATCAGGATGCCGACTTCTGTCCATCGGATGCTGGATCGGCTCAGCACAATTGCGGTATTGCTCATGGCAGTGAGCATTGCTTCTGCCGGGCAAACTCCGGCGCTCGAGCTTCGATCCGAATTCGAAACTGAATTCTCGGGCAGCGAATGGGTCGTATTCAGTTCCGGCGGCTGGTCAACAGTCGAAAAAGGGAAGGTCTGCTTCTACGACGAATCCGGTCGGCTCAAAGAGTCGGTCGACTTGCGGGGCAAGGAAGTCCTCACCGCGCCCCTCGCGGCGGAGCGAGTCGGTGTACTGTTGTATGCCGATCGCCAGCCGATGACGTTGTCGGTCGTGCGCTTCGAGATGTACGATCCCAATGGCGTTCGCACTCTGGCGATCGACAATCCCGGCTTCAACAAGGCGATCCTCGCTCCCAATGGTGCCGCCGTATGCGGGATCGTCGGTGCGGAAGGGCTTGAGGGCACCGTCCTGGAATTCCGCGATGAGAACGGACGCGTCTCCGACACCATTGCCGTCGATGCCTTCAAAAGCGGACGGTACTCCCGCGACGGCAGCCGCTTCTTCTATCAGACTGGTGACGGCGCGCTCAATGTCGCCCGTGGAAACGGCCAGATGCTCTACGCTCTCGGCATCACCGATTCCTGGGCGTCATCGGTTGACGGCCAGATCGTCGCTATCGCGAGACAGAACACGATCCGCCTCTTCTCCGGCGGGGCGGGAGTCGGCGAGTTGGCGTGGCCCGCCGAATACGGATCCATCCGCAGTGTGGCGCTCTCACCGGATGCCGGTTTCGGCGCGGCGATTTCCGCCGATCGATTGGCGCTGTTCCGTGTCGAGCCCGGCGAGTTGCTCTGGGAGTTTGTCAACGATGTCCCCGGCTGGAACCTCCGTTCGCTCGACATTTCGAAGAATGCCGACTGGGTCGCGGTCGGCGCCGATCATGATCCCGGCGCGACATCGACCCTGCGCCACGCACAGAGCCGCTGCCTCGTGTTCAATCGCCATGGTGAGTTGATCGGGCACCGCGAGCGCGCGCCCAAATCCTGGGGCGCCCAGTATCCCATGGTGCGATTCTTCGGCGACCATCAGACGCTGCTGTTCGCCGACCGCGACGGGATGTCACGTCTGCGCATTGTCCCGCCGGGCGCCACCGAGTATTGAGCATGCGCGGCTCCGAGTTGACACTCGATCACGGAGCCTGCGCTGAATGCGGCCTGTGTGTCGCGGTGTGCGCGTATGACGCTTTGGTGCTGCGCCCAACAGAGCTGGAGATCATCCACGAGGAGTGTGTGCTCTGCGACGCGTGCGTGATCGCCTGCCCGACGGAAGCGCTGGCCATCGAATAGTAGTGCGCACGTCTTTGACCGATGAAAACCGACCGCCATTTTGATGTGGTTGTCGTGGGCGCCGGTCCCGCCGGAGGGTTGGCAGCGCTCACCGCTGCGCGCGCCGGGCTGCGCACGCTCTTAGTCGAGAAACATCACACGATCGGCGAACCGCTGTGCTGTGCCGAAGGAATATCTCGGTGTGGTTTGACCGACAACGTCGAGTTGAACCGCGACTGGGTGGAGGCCGATGTCGAGCGGTGTTTCCTGGAATCGCCGGGCGGCCAAACGGTCGAGTTCTCGCATCCCGACGCCGGGTTTGTGCTCTCACGGCGACGCTTCGAGCAGGGAATGGCCGACATGGCCGCCGAGGCGGGCTGCGACGTCGCAACCGGCACGGAAGTTGTCGGATTGCTCAACGGGAAGAACGACCGGTTCACCGGCGTGCGCCTGCTGGAGGGCGAGCGCGAAAACTCTGTCGGGTGTGAACTGATCATCGCCGCCGACGGTATCGAGTCGATGGTTGCGCGCTGGGCCGGTCTGGACACGACGCTGTCGGTCGATCACATGGATTCGGCCGCGCAATTCCTCTTCGGCGATGTCCCGGATCTTGATGCGTCGCGCATGGAATTTTACTTCGGGACCAGAGTCGCCCCCGGCGGCTACGCCTGGGTGTTTCCCAAGGGGAACAACACGGCCAACGTGGGAATTGCCATCGCGCCGGCGGTGGCCTATGGCCGAAAGGCGATGACGCTCCTGCGCGAGTTCATTCAATACCGTTTCGGCAAACCCGACCCCAAGCCATTGAAGCGTTCTGTCGGCGGTATTCCCGAGTTTTGCGGACGGCGCTTCATGCTGAAGCGGAATGTTATGGTCGCCGGCGATGCCGCGCGTCTGCTGGATTCGATCACCGGCGCGGGGATCGCCAATGCCTTGTGGTCGGGACGGCTCGCTGCGAATGCCGCAATCGACTACATGCGCGACGGCAGCGGCAACCTGTCCATTCTGCGACGCTATCCCGATAACTGGATGGCGGCACGCGGACGTGAGATGCGTTTCTTTCTGTGGACGCGACGCGTGTATCTGCACATGACCGACGCCGACTTTGATGCTCTCTTCAAGGCACTGGGACCAAGGTACGACAAGAAGTCTATCTCCGGCATCGATCCCATCGACGTCATCAAGTCCGGATTGCGTGGGACGTCCTCGATACTGCGACTCGCACGGCATGTCCTGGCGAAAGGACGTTGAGTACTTTTCGTGTCCGTGAGCAATCGTTGACCATGATTCATCGACAATGTCGTCGCCTTGACTCACCACCTTGATTGGATCACCTTATTGTGCGCTTATAATCGGATTGAGGAGGCGAGCGATGGAACGGCGTGATGCACTGGGACTGATGGGAACGGCGGCGGCGGGTTTGCTGGCAGGCGACTTGACAAATTCGACATGGGCGCAATCCGGTGAGGCGTTGGCGATGCCGGGGTGGGATGGCGCGAAGGGCGGGTATGTGCTGCCGCCTTTGCCGTACGCGTACAACGCCCTGGAACCGTCGATCGACGAGCAGACCATGCGGCTGCACCATGATCTGCACCATGCCGGATATGTTAGCGGTTTGAACAAGGCGCTCGTCGATTTGAAATCGGCGCGTGCTGCCAACGACTTTGCCGCGATCAAAGCGATCAGCCGCGATCTGGCTTTCAACGGGTCGGGACACGTCCTGCACTGTATCTTCTGGGACAACATGACGCCCGCCGGTGCCGGTGGGACACCTTCCGGCGATCTCGGCAAAGCGTTAGGAGACAGCTTTGGCTCGGTCGACTCATTTCGAGCGCAGTTCTCCGCGGCGGCGGGCACCGTCGAGGGCAGCGGTTGGGGAATCCTCGCGTGGGAACCGGTTGGACGCAACCTTGTCGTCCTCCAGGCCGAGAAACACCAGAATCTCTCCGTTTGGGGAGTGACACCGCTGTTGGTGCTTGATGTCTGGGAACACGCTTACTATCTCAAGTATCAAAACAAGCGCGGGGACTACATCAAGGCATTCTGGGACGTAGTGAATTGGTCGGATGTCGCGCGACGGCTCACGGCGTGTACCGGAACATAGGGGGAGTGGCAGCGCCGTTTCTGGGGACAGTACTTGTTCCGCTCTCGCGCCGGGGCTAACTTGGGCGGCCATGTTCGCAGTCGACACAAGCTCTATCCACCGCTTGGGGAGGATTTCGTGAGAAAGATGACGGTCACGGCAATGCTCTGCGTCTCCGCACTATTACTGAGTGCGGGGCCGGTATCGGCACAACTGGGCGGTCTGAAGAAGAAAGCCGAAGACAAGGTCAAAAAGGAAGCCGAGAAGAAGGTCGACACCCCGTCCGAGACTCCGGCGACTCCTCAGGGCGAAACCGGGAAGGATCAGGCGTCGCAATCGCAGGAAGCCGCGGGGGCAGAACCGGGCAGCGGCCCTTGGCTCAACTACGACTTTGTTCCGGGGAATCGTGTGATCTTTTATGATGATCTGACCGCCGAGCAAGTAGGAAACTTCCCGCGACGATTTGAGTTCGGCGAGGGAAACATGGAAGTCGCCGACTGGGACAAGACCCGTTGGCTGCGCGCATCGACCCGGAGCCGATTCAGCATCGGATTGCCCGAGACTCTGCCCGAAAAGTTCACCATCGAGTTTGACTTCTTTGCGCCGCCGGGATACAACAGCATCGGGATCAGCGGTGAAGACCCGGAGTTTAGCGGCAGCCAGAGTGTAGAACAGGCGCAAATCTATCTCGACATCACCAATCGCCAGGCGGGTCTGCGCAACTTGAAAGCGGCCACGCCGATTGCAATGGGGGCGATCGATGACGCCGTCTTCAGTCGCCCGATGCACTGCCGCGTGCTGGCTGACGGCGGGTACATGAAAGTTTACATCAATGAAAAACGCCTCGCCAATGTCCCCAAATGCACATTCCCGCGCGCCGACAAGCTCTATTTTGACATCGCGGCGAACGACGATCGTCCGTTGTTGCTCGCTAACTTCCGCGTCGCGTCCAGCGACAAAACGATCTACGATGCCCTGCTCGATTCAGGACGCGTTGCCACGCAGGGCATTCTCTTCGATTCCGGCTCCGACCGTCTCCGTCCCGAATCGACCCCGACATTGAAGGAGATCGGTAAGATGCTTACGGACCACGCCGATCTGAAGCTGATCATCGAAGGACACACGGACAACACTGGTGACGACGCCTCCAATCAGTCGCTCAGCGAACTCCGCGCCAATGCCGTGCGCGATTATCTGATCGCTGAGTTCGAGATTGACGAATCGCGCTTGCAGGCAAAGGGATACGGCGAATCCCATCCTGTGGCGAGCAATGACACGCCGGAAGGTCGTCAGTCCAATCGCCGCAGCGAGCTGGTGAAGCTGTAGACGCCGCCTCGGTACGCTTCGCCGACCGGGCGGTCGGAGCATGATTCGACAACTTGATGGCCGCCGGCATTGATTGCCGGGCGAAAGTGTTTCTCGGTGTCCGGCATCATCGTATGCCGGATGCCGAACATCACACGATTACTTCGGTTTGACGATGTCCGCTTTCGTGGATTCGACGATCGCCATCAACTCGGAGGTCTCCTTTTCAGGCACACTGTGTTTGGCAAGGACGCCCTTGAGGATTTCCACCATTCGATCCCAGTCTACTTCCGAGATGTTGAGATGCGCGTGCGACTCTTTCATGCCGCGTCCGGTGTATTGACATGGTCCGCCGGTGGCCTGACACACCATGGCCGTGACGTGGTACTTGAGATATGGTGCGGGTACCAGTTTCCTTGCCTTGTCGATGGCGGGATTCCGATTGAGGATCGAATCCGGCACCATCGCGTCGATGAAATCGCTGACGACCACCGAGATGGGCGCCAGACCGCCGAGGCGCTCGTACAGTGAACGGGTCTCGGTCTCCGGCGCGTTCTGAGATCTCGCGACCAACGGGACTGCGGCGCACACGGCGACCGCGAGAATCGTGATCAGCGAGGCAGTTTTCGTTCGGACCATTGTGCTCTCCTCCATCTTAACGAGTGTCTCCGCGACCGGCTCGCGGTCGCTCTCTTGATGTCTCGCACGGGTTCCTCAATCTCTTTGAAGACGACAATCCAGGCCGGAGGGTCGCCGCTACGCCCCACGCCAGTGTCGTATCATCACAAAACTATGACGCTTAGGGCACCTTCTGCAACGTACAATTCATCGTCACGCCATGTCGAATGACCTTGTCTCTGCGGCCGGTCGCCCGGATTGCCGCCTTCGCCGGACGAGGGGGCAACTCCTGGACAGATCGCGTGCGAGCGAGCCGCCCTTCTCAGATTCATCGCCATTCCGAGGGAGACGAATGATCAAGATGGCGGTTGACGCGTCGTCCGCTCCCCGCTCGGAGCCCACACAGAAGCCCCGCATCGGCGGGGCTTTCTACATTTCTCAATGGCCCGATCAGGAAGCTGCTGGGCTTTGAGTCCGCTTTGACAAGCGTGATTTGAGGCGGGCGGCTTTGTTGCGGTGGATGATGCCGCGCGATGCGGCTTTGTCGAGCGAGGAGGTCAGTGCGCGCAATTTTTCCTCACGCCCCTCGGTTTTCTCGGCAGCCGCGAAATCCTTGAGTGCGCCGCGCAGATTGGATTTGTGACGGCGGTTGGCGCTGGTGCGCTTGATGGTCTGGCGCAGATGCTTGCGGTCGGCGGGACGACGTTTCGACACGATCTACCTTTCTTTTCCCCGTTGGTCCCCTCGCCGGGGACGGGTATCCTGTTGCGATCCGGACCTGGCGCGGCCCGCGCCAGGTCGAAGCACGAATATAACACATGGAACCCGAAAGACAAGCATCCCAAAACGGTCCGCCCGCGCCGAATGGCCGCTCTGACCCGACACGATTCGCACGCCGCACCGGGACTGTCGCCGGGGCGACCATGCTCTCACGCGTGTTGGGAATCGTCCGTGAGCAGGTCATCGCCTATTATTTTGGTGCGGGGGCGATGGCCGATGTCTTTGTCGCCGCCTTTCGAATCCCCAATCTGTTACGTGACTTTCTGGCGGAGGGGGCATTCTCCGCTGCCTTTGTACCGACGTTTACTTCCACCCTCAGAACCGAAGGCAAGCAGGCGGCATTCGAACTCCTCAATCGCGTGCTGACAGTTCTGTCCCTGGGGTTGGCGTTCGTTTGCATCGTCGGGATCATCATCACACCGCAGATCGCCTGGGTTTTCTCCGGCGGCGAAGGCGATACGCCGGACAAGGTCGAGCTGCTGGTGACGATGGCGCGCTGGATGTTTCCGTTTCTGTTGCTGGTCTCTTTGGCAGCGGCGTTGATGGGTGCGCTCAATGCCTTTGGGCATTTCGGGATGCCGGCACTGGCCCCGGCGGGGTTCAATGTCGGAGTGATCGGCGCTGCCGTCTTCGTGTCACCCCGGTTGGAGACGCCGGTGCTGGCGTTGGCGTGGGGAGTCCTCGCGGGTGGCTTGCTGCAATGGGCGACGCAGGCGGTGCTGCTGCATCGCATCGGATTTCGTATGCGGTGGCAGCGGGGCTGGCGCGATGCGCGTGTACGCACAGTGCTGCGATTGATGCTCCCGGCCGCCATCGGCGCGGCCGCGGTACAAGTGAACGTACTGGCGATGACACGTTTCGCCTGGACGCTCGGCGACGGACCGGTTGCCTATCTCAACTACGCGTTTCGTATCCTGTTCGTGCCGCTTGGAGTGTTCGCTGTTGCGGCCGCGACTGTCGGGCTTCCGCGACTGTCCGAACAGGTGGCGGCCGGCGACGAGCACGACGCGCGCGAGACCTACGCGCGCGCGCTGCAGACGGTATTCTTTCTTGTGCTTCCGACCGCGATCGCATTTTGGATCTTCGGTGAGATAATCTGCGCCGCACTCTATCAACGCGGCCAGTTCAGCGCCGACGATGCGTATCACACGGCGCGGGCGCTGAAGTATTACGCGATTGGCCTGCCGGCCATGGCGGCAGTCCGTGTGACCGCGCCGGTCTTCTATGCGCACAAGGACACACGCACGCCGATGTACTGCGGCGTCGCATCGATCCTGGTCAATCTGGTCGCCATGGCCCTCCTTCGTGAACCGTTGGGATATGCGGGACTGGCCCTGGCAGTTGCCGGGTCGGCGGTGGTACAGGCGGGGTTGCTGATCCTGCTGGGGCAGGCACGTCACGGACCGCTGCGGGTCCGAGCGGTTCTCGGGCACTGTGTGGTCTTTGCCGCGCTCGGCTGGCTCGCTGTCCGTATCGGAGAATGGATGGCACTGCGCCCGTCGATCCAGGGACTTCCCCTCGGGATCATCACGGTGACACTTGTCGCGATTGCGACCGCGGGGCTCGTCTACATTGCGACAACCTGGATGTTCGGTTACCGTCATCTCGGCGCAGAGTTTACTCTGCGACGGCGCTGACACACGATTTGCATGTCTGACACAACGACATTTGCCTCCCGCGTTCCCGTCGGCGGACGGCGTTGTCCGGCGCTGTGGTGCGCGGTTCTGGTGGCACTCGGCATCGTCGTCGGCGATCGCTGGGGGACACCGCTGGTCTGGTGTGCGGTACTGACCGGCCTGCTGCTCCTCTCGTTGGCGTTGTATGGGATTCCGAATCCAAAGTTGTCGACAGTCGTCACGGCAATGTTCGTCTTGGTCAGCGTCGGGGCGTTCCGAATTGCGGTCGAGAATGCCGGACGTCCCCACGCGGGATTGTTGGAACTGGCGGAATCACGGCGGCCGGTGGAGTTGTTCGGACGCATCGCCGGGATTCCCTATCAGAGGTCCCACGGCTGGCGCGCGCCGTTCGAATTGAAGGCGGTGAGCACGGCCGGAAGCACAGCGCCGCTTTCGTCCCGGCTCCTGCTGTCAACGGGCCACTCGCTGGACGACGTTCGCTATGGCGACTATGTGCGCTTCCGCGGTTATGTACGATTTCCCTTTATCCGTCGCAATCCCGGGGGACTCGATTACGCCCGTCATTTGCAGCGCCAGGGGATGGACGCCATCGCCACGCCCGTTGCCGGGCTTCGCATTATGGCTTCCGAGGGATCGCTTTGGTCGCCGACAAATCTTGTCGAACCGGCCCGGCGGTGGATTCGGAGCATTTTCGTCGAGAATCTTCCGCCCGAGTCGAGCGCGCTGCTCTTGGGGTTTCTGCTGGGAGACACCGAACGGATTCCGCAATCGGTCGTGGATCAGTTCCGTGATTCCGGCGCCCTGCATCTGCTGGCCGTCTCGGGCGCCAATGTCTGGCTGATCGTCGGAGTGTTTTTCTGGCCGCTGTATGTGCTTCGCGTCAATCGGCGCATCCGCACATCGGCACTGATCATCATCGTCGTCCTGTTCGCGTTTCTCACGCGCAACGAGCCGTCGGTTGTCCGCGCCGCGATCGTCGTCACCATGGTGATGCTGGCCGGGGTCGTCCATCGGCCCGTTGACATCATCAATGCCGTCGGCTCTGCCGGGTTTCTGATTCTGCTGATCGCGCCGTCGCAATTGTTCCGCCCGGGATTCCAGCTTTCGTTCGCGGCAGTGCTGGCGATTGCCGTAATGCTGAGACGGGTTCACTCGTTGTGGAGTGATCCTCGCGCCGGACGTCTCAAGCGCATCTCGCGCGGAATCTTGTTCATCACCGTCTCATCAGCCGCCGCCAGCATCGCCACGGCTCCGGTCTTAGCCGCTCATTTCGGCACCGTCCCGCTCATCGGGGTGTTCTCCAACATCGTCATGGTCCCGCTCGCCGGTCTGACGGCGCAACTGGGCGTCGTGGCCCTGGGGGTCGGGGTTGTGACCCGCTCGCTGCCGGACTTCATGACATGGCCCTTGCAGCTACTCATTCGAACGGCGACCGGCGTGGCTGGGTTTTTCGCCGGGTGGCCGCATGCTGTCGTCGACTGGCCCGACCCTTCGATCGCGTCGATCACGCTCTTTTATGTCTTGCTGAGTTTGCTGTTGGCATGGCGCTTTCGCTACGCGTGGATGCGGCCGGCTGTATACACCGCATTGGCATTGGTCGCCTGGCAGAGCGTGTCTGTTGCCTTTGGCACCATAGAGAAACCTGCCACGGTCGCGCTCCTGGATGCCGGCAGTCAACACATCGTGGCCGTAGCGTTGCCCGGACAGGAGCCCGTCTGGTTTGCCGACAGCGCACGTGTTCTCGAAGGAACAATGCAGTGGACTGTCGAGCCGTTCGCCCGGCACGTATTCGGATCGCCGGAGTCGATCGAATGGAATGATTGGAAGACCGCGCCCGATGGCCATGCCCGAAGGTCCGACGTGGCTTCAATCCCTGGCGCGGGCCGATGGGTCCGTGTCGTTGATACGTCAGCATCCGGCGGCACGGCGTCCATCATAATAGCTGATGTGATCCAATCAGGGCGAAACTGCGTCCTGCTGATTCGTGATGCCGAACAGTTCGCGGCGAAAGCGCTCAATCTCGCCGCGACCGAAGGAACTCTGATCGTTCCGGCCGACACACGTCCATCGATCCTCCGAGCGCTGGTAACGGACCTGATACCGGAATCGGTCGTGCTGTTCGGACGCCTCCGGTACCGTCGCTATCCTGATGAAGCGGTGGCGTTCTTGCGTATCCGCTTTCCACACACGCGCTTCTGGGCGACTGACCTGCACGGAGGAACCATAGTTGAGATTGACGAAACGGCCATCCGCATCAAGCCCACTATCGAGTTCTTTGACAGCGACCGGCCGGCTGTACCGTAAAGTGGCGGCACGTGCTCCCCGATAAGAGTAGAGGCGTCCTCACACAAGGGGGCAACAGCAGGAATGAGTTTTGCCGGAAATTTCAAGACCGTCTCGTTTGGCGATGCGTTGCAGTTGATTTCCACCGGCAAGAAAACCGGTGCGTTTCATCTGGAACGCGCCAAACGCAGCAAGAAGATTTTCTTTCGCGGGGGCAACATCATCGCGGCGTTGTCCGATCCGCCGACCGATGAGGAACGGCTGGGTCAGTTGCTGCTGCGACGCGGCGAGATCACGCCCGATGTGCTGGACCGCGCACTCAAACGCCAACGTTCAACCAAACGCCGCCTCGGTCAGGTGTTGATCGATATGGATCTTCTCGCGCGCGACAAACTGATGAACGTGTTGCGCGCGCAAGTTGAAGAAGTCGTCTACGCGGTCTTCGGCTGGACCGACGGCGAGTTCCACTTCGTCGAGGCCGAAGAACCCGGCCCCTCGCAGATATTGGTGGATCTCAACACGCTAAACGTCATGATGGAGGGCGCCCGGCGCTTCGATGAATACGCCCAAATCGCACATGCGCTCCCAAGTGAGGATGCCGTCCTTCGCCACATACTCACGCCCCGAATCACGAACGGTGAAATTACGCTCACGTCGGAGGACCTGGAGGTTTTAGTCGCGATCGACGGCGAGCGTACGGTCGGAGAGATCGTCGGGCACTCGATGCACGGCGAGTACGCAGCGTCCAAGGCGCTGCACAAGGTTCTGTCGGCGTCGCTGGCCGAACCGTGTCCGCAAAAATCCGAGACGGCGCGGCAACGGGCCGATGAGGGAGACGTGTTCAATCTGATCTATCAGGTCTATTCGCGGGCGTTGGAAGCGGCCCGTCAGATATTGGCCGATCAACTCGGGGCGGCGGGCGACCGTCTATTCATGCGCATTCCCGAGTCCTGCGAGGACGATGCCCGGGGAATGTCCCACATGCTGGTCGATCGTGGGGGCAACGGCGGCGTAGCCGCCTTTCGCGATCTGGCGGCACAGATTCCCGATGCCGTCCGCCTGCATCGAGTCCTGGATGTCTCGGGGCGCACACTCCGCCACGCGATTGACAGCGTACGCGACCGCCTGGGCTCGCATCGCGCCAATCAGCTCGTTCGCCACATCGAACAGGATCTCATGCTGGTGTTGGGGCAGAAGCGAGATATTGCCGATAATTATGACATACGACGGGAGCTGAACTTCGCCCTGCGGGGAGACGCATCGTGACGAAACAGGCAACCAGAATGACGACAGCGTTTCTGGGACTCGCGATCCATGCCACGCCGGCCTTCGCCGACGCGGGCCCTGGTGGCTCGCGCGCCAGTTCCTTTCTGATTGAGACTATCGTAATGCTGATCGTTGCCGCGCTGGTCTTCCTGAGCATCAAAGTCTACCTGTCCATCCGTGGCGGGAAAGTGGGGGCTGGCTGGCTTTGGCTAATGGGCGGCTTCGGAGTTTGGTGCCTTGGGCAGGCCGCTTTCTTCTGCGGCGAGATTGGAATCATTCCGGCGATCGGTCTGTGGCTCGATGTCATCCGCATTGTCGCTTTAGCGCTGGTTTTAGTGGCGATGCTGCGGTTTCGCAAACTGTTCGCCTGAACACGCTTGATTGTCGTCGGATCAGCACCTGTAGGGCCAATCCAACACATTCGCTCTTGCGCAGTTATCCGCCTCACGCCTTCGGCCGGACGTAAGCCGATGCGCGTGCGCTGATTCCGCATTAAGTCCCCGGCACGGCACGTCGATATCAACAAAGAGACCCTGCCGCCGGATGCAGGGCGGTGCACAACGGCGGCGGAAGCGCATGGTCCATCGCCACAGGCATGCACATGATCAGTGTCGCGGAATTAGACGAGCGTATCGACAAGTGTCTGGCCATCCTGGCGCAGAACCCACATTCGCGCGTGTTCGCCGCGCTGGCCGACGCCTACCGTAAGCGCGGCGATTTCGGTAAAGCATTTTCGATCTGCAAGGGCGGGCTCAAGCATCATCCCGATTATGCGCCCGCACACGTGGTCATGGCGAAGTTGTATCTGCATCAGCACATGTTCGGTGACGCGCTCGAATCGATTCAGCATGCGGTCCGCGCCGATAATCCGACGCGGGCCACCGATTTGCTGGAGGCCGAGATTCGGATCGCCATGGGTGACATCGACGGCGCCTCACCGATCGTTGCCAGATTGAAAGTCGGTGATCCCCACAACGATCAGGTTCGAGAGGTCGCGGCCAAGCTGCGAACGACGCAGACGCATGGGACACTTCCCAGCGCCGACACGGCGCGACAATTCGTCACGAGCACCGTTCCCGAGGCCTCTGGTTCCGTCAGCGGCCAAGACCGTCCGTCGTTTGCCAGGACCGAGTCTCCGATTTCCTGGGATGAGTGGGAAGCGATGGTCGAGACGGTCCCGCAGGTGGCGACCGCATTTGCCTGGGATGCCGACGGTGATCCGTTGGCCGGGGTCTCCGACCAACCGACGGCCCGGTCTACGGGGACGATCATTGCAAATCTGTTCTCTGCAATTGATGAGTTGTTGCGCTTGAAGATCGATGCGTCGCTCGAGGAGATCCGTGTTGAACGATCCAACGGCGAGCTGTGGTGCGGACGGGGCAATCGCGGGTTGATCGGATTCGCAGGACATCCGGGCGTCTCGTTCGGCGCGGCGCGGCAAGCTGCCGTTGCGAACGCGCGCCGCGTTTCGGGCGGATCGGCACACTAAGAGGTGGAGATGATGGCAGAGACTACAGCACAACCGCTGCCGCGCGGAGTTCTCATCCGCCAGACCTTCGTCGCCGTCGGCGCGATGATCGCGATCCCCTTGCTACTCTATCCGCGTCGACTGGGTTTTCCAGACCTCGGCTTGAATCCCCTGTTCTCACTGCTGGAATGGGGATTCTACTTCGGTGTCTTCACTTTGGCCGGGGCGCGATTGTCGACTTCGACGCGTTTCATGTCGGCGGGATTTACGGTTCTCGCGCGACTGGTGGTCGGCGCCGCGCTGGCTGTGCTGGTCGCTGTCGGGCATGACATGCCGTGGAAGACCGTCGCCGTTGAAATCCTCTGGTCGTATCCCGTTGCCGTCATCGTGCTCGTGTTGCTCATGCCGATCGTGTTGCGTCCCGTTTGGGAGCACTTGATGGGCGAAGGAGTCAATCGTGGAACTTCGCGTCGCGCCGTGGGCTTCGGCGGCAAGCGCGCACTTGTCCAGCGTCCGCTACGTCGCGCATACGGCAGCCGTGCAGCGGGCGGCGGCGAGAATCGGATCCTCGGTCCGGTGCATCTGGAAGCATCGCAGCCGGGGCAGGCGACGTTGGATGACGCCGTTTCCTATGTCGGCGGCTATCACGGTGTGCGACTGTGCTGGATTGTCGACGGCGAGGGCTTGCCCCTGGCCGTCTGGCAACGTCAGCATTATTCCGAAGACGCCGAGTACTGGGCTCCGATCAGCATCGAAGCGGCCGATTTTCACCGACGTCGATTGTCGGTAACGGGACCATGCCAGCCCGAACGCATCGAAGTGCGCACCGATCTCGGTCGCGTCATCGTCGAATCGGTGGGCTCGTACTGGCTGGGTGTTATGACCGATAACGAAACGGATGATTTGATCGGCGTGCGGCTCGGGCGCGCACGCGATATGATCGCACACTATCTCCAGGAGGCCGGACGCCGTTATGTCGGCGCCGGGGAGGCGCACTATGTATGAAACACTGGCACAACTGAACAAGACCACCGGCGTCACCGGCAGCATGCTGGTGGGCACCGACGGTATCGTGATCGCATCCGATCTCGATGAAAAGACCAACGATGAAGTGCTCGGGGCACTGGCCTCCTCCATCGCGGCACAAGTGCGCAAGTCGACCGGTGAGATGGGGGGCGACGACTTCACGCAGGTGACCGTCGAGGCCGACGATCGGAAGATTTTCCTGACTGATGCCGGGATCGGCACACTGGTCGTCACGACCGAGCCGCGCGTGAACATTGGATTAGTGCGTCTGGAGATCCGCAACGCCATTGGCGCCCTGCAGAACACCTAAGTACAAGGCCGACGAGCGAATACGATGGTTTCCATCAACTACGCGTTCCGCGAGATCAGCTGCAAGATCGTTTACTATGGCCCGGGGCTTTCGGGCAAAACGACGAACCTGCAGTATGTTCACGACCGACTGCCCAAGAAGTCGCGTGGCGACTTGATCAGCCTGGCAACCGAGGCCGACCGCACGCTGTACTTCGACTTCCTCCCGCTGGAGCTGGGAGAGATCGGCGGCTTCGCCACAAAATTTCAGATGTACACTGTCCCGGGGCAGGTCTTCTACAACGCCACACGCAAGCTCGTACTGCGCGGCGTCGATGGCATCGTTTTCGTGGCGGACTCCCAGAAAACGAAGATGGACGATAATCTGGAGTCGTTGGCGGATATGGAGGACAATCTGAAGTCCTACAATCTCGACATCCACACGATGCCGATTGTCATCCAATACAACAAGCGCGACCTGCCCGACATCGTCACGATCGAAGAAATGGAAGCGGTGCTCAACAAGCACCAATGGCCATACATCGAAGCGGCGGCGGTCAAGGGACAGGGCGTCTTCGACACGATGAAGCGCGTCTCCAAGCTGGTCTTGGCCGACCTGAAGAAACGCACATCGGAAGGTGCCGTTACGCCGGCCGGCGGTTCCACGCCGACCCCCGCGGCCCAAACTCCCGTCAAGACGTCGGCGTCCAGGGCCGAACTGGCTTCCATTGCCGCACGTCCGACTGCGGTGGTTTCCGCAGCGGGCGTTGCGACGAAACGTGTCGCCGCTGCATCGGAATCCGTTGCCGTGGCGGAACGCGATACTCATGAAGACGAGATACCGGTCGCTCCCGTTGCGGGATCGACCGTTTCGAAATTGCGCGACCGACCGGAGCAACCCAGTGGCGCCCCGGTCATGGCCGCGCAGAAGAGCACCCGCGTCCGGCGCCGCCGGCGTTCGCTGTTTGATCGGTTGTTCGGCTGGCTGTTCGGCCGTTGAGGAGGTCACCGATGGCATCGGGAGCCGTGATTCTGTACGAGGAACAGATTGATCAGATCAACGCTGCCCTCTTGCGTTTGATCAAGAAGGCGGAAGCCAAGTGCGCCCTCTTGGTCGACAAGGACGGCCACCTGATCACCCGGCAGGGGTTCACCCAATCGCTGGACACGACAGCCCTGGGCGCTCTGCTGGCAGGCAGCTTCGCCTCCACGCGGGAGATCGCGCGGTTGGTCGGCGAGCCGGAGTTTTCGGTTCTGTTCCATCAGGGACAAAAGGACCACATCCACATCGGATTGGTGGGCGAACGCAGCATCCTGGCGATCGTTTTCGATGATCGCACAACCATCGGGATGGTGCGCCTCTATGCGAAGGAAACCGCGGATCGTCTCAGGGAATTGTTGACGCAACCGCCGAAGGGCTCCGCCCGCGCGCTGGACACCGACTTTTCGCGTTCGGCGGGTGAGACGATCGACAACGTTTTCAAGGAGTAAACCGAACCGGGCCGCTCGGCGGGGGGGACCGGTCGTAAGTCCCGATGTCGCAGGAACTCGGCCAGATGCTGGTTCAGGCGGGGAAACTCTCGCCCGATCAGCTCGAAGATGCGCTCAAGGCCGTTCGCGATAAGAATGAGAAATTCGCGGATGTCGTTGTCCGCATGGGTGCCGTTGTCGATGAAGATGAGCTCACGCATTTCATCGGACGGCAGCTTAACATCGGGGCGTTGCGCCTGTCCGATGTCGAGCTCGATACCGAAGTCGTCAAGCTGATCCCCTACGACATCGCGCAGCGCTTTAACGTCATCGCGGTCTCGCGCGTCAACCGTACGCTCGTGGTCGCGATCTCCGATCCGCACAATATCTACGTCCTTGATGCCCTGAAATTCATCACCGGATGTACGATCCAGCCGGTCATCTCGCCGGAACGCGCCATCGCGCGTTCGATCGAGCACTATTACGCCGACACCGCGGGTTTAGGCGACATCCTCAAAGGATTGGAAGAGGATGAAAGCGGACTGCAAGTCATCGAGGCCGATGAACAGGTCTCGGAGATGGACCTGCAGTCGCAGGTGCAGGACAAGCCCCTCGTCAAGCTCGTCGACAAGATCATCCTCGAGGCGATCCAACGACACGCGTCGGACATTCACATCGAATCGTACGAGAAACGCATTCGCGTCCGCTACCGCATCGACGGGATGCTGCGCGAGACCCAGCCGTTGCCATTCAAATACCGCGCGGCCATCGTCTCACGCGTGAAAATCATGGCCGATTTGGACATCTCCGAACGGCGTTTGCCCCAGGACGGCCGCATCAAGGTCAAGCTGGGCAAGCGTGCGGTCGACCTGCGCGTCTCGGTGCTCCCCACGATCTTCGGCGAAAAGGTCGTCATGCGAATTCTCGATCCCGAGGCCCTGATGGTCGATTTGACCAAGCTGGGCTTCCCGGAGACGTCGCTGAAGAATTTCACCAAGGCAATCAACATGCCCTATGGGATGATCCTGGTGACCGGCCCCACCGGTTCGGGTAAGACGACAACCCTCTATTCGGCGCTGAAGACGCTCAACCAGCCCGACGTCAACATCATGACCGCCGAAGACCCGGTCGAGTTCAACTTCGAGGGGATCAATCAGGTTCTGGTCAAATCCGATATCGGAATGACGTTTGCCGCGGCATTGCGGTCGTTTCTCCGTCAAGACCCTGACATCGTGATGGTCGGAGAGATTCGCGACGGCGAGACCGCGGAAATCGCAATCCGCGCCGCGCTGACCGGACACTTGGTGTTCTCAACGCTCCACACCAATGACGCACCGTCGACGATCCATCGCCTGATCGACATGGGTGTGCCGAACTACCTGGTCGCGTCGGCAACCAAGCTGATCATGGCGCAGCGAATGACGCGGCGCATCTGCGGCAACTGCAAAGAAGAGGTTCCGATCAATGCCGATCATCTGGACTTGCTGAGCATCGCGAAGGAGGACGCGGGCGGACTGAAGATGTTCGTCGGACATGGCTGCACCGATTGCAACAACACCGGGCTGTCCGGGCGAACGGGCATCTTCGAGGTCATGCCGGTTTCGCCCTTCATTGAGCGAATGATCCTGGACTCGGCGTCCGTTGACGAGATCCGGCAGCAGGCGATCACCGAGGGGATGCTGACGCTGCGCACGGCCGCCCTGGAGAAGATGGGCAAAGGCATGATCCCCTTAGAACAGGTGCTGGCCGAAACGAACGTTTAGGGGGCGTCAAGTGGCCGCCATCGACGGCCGATACCGTAAAAGAGGGGCCGACCGCGGGCGGGCGGGCCGGTCCTGATCAGCCATTCCGGGGACACACATGGTCACACTGCGCGAACTTCTGGAATTAATGAGCGAAAAGCGCGCGTCCGATCTGCACCTGACGGTGGGGTCGCCGCCGCAGTTGCGTGTCGACGGGCGTCTGCAACGTCTCGACATGGAAGTTCTTGCGGCGGAGCATACCAAAAAGCTCGCGTACAGCGTCATGAACGAGAAACAACGCAAGCGGTTCGAGGAGTCATGGGAACTGGACTTGTCCTTCGGTATTGAGAATCTCAGCCGGTTCCGCTGCAACATTTTTATCCAGCGCGGAAACGTCGCCATTGCCATTCGTCAAATCCCGTTCTCGATCCCGTCGTTTGAGGAGTTGGGATTGCCGCGCGTCGTCAGCGAATTGGCGAACTTGCCGCGAGGGCTCGTGCTGCTCACCGGACCGACCGGGTCGGGCAAGTCGACCTCGCTGGCGGCGTTGATCGACAAAATCAACCGCGAGCGCTACAACCACATCATCACGGTCGAAGACCCGATCGAGTACCTGCACCGTCACCAGTGTTCGCTGGTGAACCAGCGCGAAATCGGGTCCGACACGATCACGTTTGCCACCGCGTTGAAGTACGCGCTGCGGCAAGACCCCGATGTCGTGCTCATCGGCGAAATGCGCGACCTGGAGACGGTGGAATCGGCGCTGAACATCTCGGAGACCGGTCATCTGGCGTTTGCGACCCTGCACACCAATTCATGCGCTGAGACGATCAACCGCATCGTCGACGTTTTCCCGGTCAATCAGCAGGAACAGGTGCGCGTGACGTTGTCGTTCGTGCTGCAGGCCATCGTGTGCCAGCAGTTGATCCCGCGCGTGGGCGGCGGCCGGGCGCTGGCCACGGAGATTCTGATCTGCACACCGGCGATACGTGCGACGGTCCGCGACGACAAGATCCATCAGATATACAGTCTCATCCAGGCGGGTCAGAAGTATGGGATGCGCACGATGAACCAGTCGCTGGTGGAGTTGTATTTGACACATAAGATCACGTACGGTGATGCCTTGTCACGTTCCTCGAATCCGCAGGAGATGGACGAGATGATCGCGCGCGCCAAGGGAGCCGGCAGCACACGGGTCCGGGCCGGCATGGGAGGCGAACATGCCGCTGTTTGAATACAAGGGCAAGACACTTGCCGGCACACAGGTCGTCGGTGAGATGAGGGCCAAAAGCCGCAACGATCTGGATCGTGCCCTGCGGCGCAAGAAGATCATCATCTCTTCGGTGCAGAAGAAGCCGTCGCAGATCAAGCTGCGTATCGGCACCGGGATTAAGAAGATCCATATCTCACGATTTACGCGCCAGTTCGCGACGATGATCGGCGCCGGTCTGCCGATGGTCCAGTGTCTGGATATTCTTTCCAAGCAGATGGAAGCAGCGGAGATGCGCCGCGTGGTCGGCGAGGTCAAGGAGTCGGTCTCTTCGGGCTCGACGCTGGCCGAGGCGCTCGGGCGTCACAAGAAGGTGTTTGATGATCTCTACGTGAACATGGTCGAGGCGGGCGAGATCGGCGGCGCGCTCGATACGATCCTCGTGCGCCTGGCGAACTACCGCGAAAAGGCCGATGCCCTGATCCGCAAGGTTCGCGGTGCCATGGTGTACCCGTCTGTCATCGTGGTCGTCGCCATCGGCGTGACCTTCGCGATGCTCACATGGATCGTGCCGGTCTTCGCGAAGATGTTCTCCGGTTTGGGGGCGGAACTGCCGGGACCCACACAAGCCGTCCTGCGAATTTCGCATTTCCTGCGCGACAATCTCCTGATGATGTTCGCGGGGGCCATCGGATTCGCGATCGGTTTCCGGTATTTCGTGCGAACCGAAAAGGGTCGATTGTACTTCGACCGCTTTATGCTGCGCGCGCCATTGATCGGGACTCTGATTCGCAAGAGCGCCGTGTCCCGCTTTACACGCACGCTGGGGACATTGCTGTCCTCGGGTGTCTCGATTCTCGAAGCGCTGGAAATCACGGCCAAGACGGCCGGCAACCGCGTCATTCACGACGCCATCCGCCGCTCGGTGCTGGCGATCGCCGAGGGCGACACCATCACTGGTCCCCTGAAGGACACCGGCGTCTTTCCGCCCATGGTCACGCAGATGATCTCCGTCGGTGAGAAGACCGGCGGTCTGGACGACATGTTGTCCAAGATCGCCGATTTTTACGACGAGGAAGTCGATGCGGCTGTCAGCGCGCTCACGTCGATCATCGAGCCGGTGATCATCGTGTTCATGGGCGTCATCATCGGCGGCATTCTAATTGCCATGTATCTGCCGATGTTCGACATCATCGGCAAGATCCAGTAACGTGCCGGGGATCACACCCCCCCACCAGGGGCCGACTCCCGTGTTTGTCTACACACGGCGTTCCGCGATCGGTGATGTCCGCCCCGCCTGGGTCGTCGGCACACGGCTGGTCACCATCGCCGTCACGGTCGCGATGGCGATGCCGTGGCTGTCATCCGATCCGATCGTCCGCACCGTCATCGCAGTCTATCTCTGTGTTTCAGTTCCGGCCATCCTCCTGACATTGACGTCCCAACGCTGGGGACTTCACATACTGTCGCCGGTGTCGATGATCGCGCATCTGCTCTCGGAGCTGACCGCCATCTCCGTCATTGTGCACCAGTCGGGGGGTGTCGCCTCGCCGTCCGTGTCGCTGTACCTGATGACAATCATCTCCGCGGCGCTCAGCTACCGTCTGGCGGGCACGCTCGTTGTTGCAACCGTCGCTGCCGCCGCGTTCGTTACAACCATTTGGACCGGTGCGGGATATCACGCGTCGTCGCTGTGGTCGGTCGGGGGTCTGGGTGCACTCAAGCAGCTTCCCGACGAGGCATTTTTCAGCGTCTTCCTGCGGCTCTGCATCTTCTTCCTCTGCGCATTCGCCGGGGGATATCTGGCGGAACGCCTGTATTACAAGGACGCCGCGCTGGTGCATACCTCCGAAGCGCTGCGCATCGCCAAATGGGAAACCGGAGACATCCTCAAGCACTTGCGCTCAGGCGTGCTGACCGTCGACATTGGCGGACGTGTCGTTTACTTCAATCGCGCGGCTGAGGAGATTCTCGGCGTCTCCGAGAAGAAGGTCCGCGGCCGTCCGATCCAGGAAGTCCTCGGCGAGCAATTTCCCGAGTTCGCCGAACGCCTCGAAAGCGTCGTCCATTCACAGCGAATGGACATTCGCACGGAACTGAAGATTCGCCGTCCCGACGGCCACGAAATGCCGGTTGGGTTATCGACCTCAGTTCTTGGCGGCTTCGCCGGCCAGGCGCGCGGCGTCGTTGCGGTATTTCAGGACCTGACCGAAGCCAAAGAGATCGAGGAGCGCCTGCGCCGTCAAGATCGTCTCGCCGCGATCGGCGAATTGTCCGCCGGGATCGCACACGAAATTCGCAATCCATTGGCGGCGATCTCCGGGTCGGTGGAAGTGCTGCGCGACGCACTCGAGCTGGAAGGGGAAAACAAGCAACTGCTGGATTTGATCGTGCGCGAATCGGGCCGTCTCAACAAGATCGTCCAGGACTTTCTGTTGTATGCGCGGTTGCGTCCGGTCGTTGCCGGACGAGTCGAGGTATCGACCCTGTTAGACGAAGTCGTGCGGATCGCGCGCGGCCACTTCGATCGTCAGGCGGCCGGCGCGCCGAGGATCGCCATCGATCTGCCGCGTCAGTCGATCCATCTCGCCGCCGATTCCGACCATCTCAAACAGATTCTGATCAATCTGGTCTTCAACGGAATCGAGTCTTGTGCCGCCAAGCCGGGCGCCGACAACTCCGTGACGATTCGCGTGCGCGTGCTCGGCAAGGACGAGCTGACCTTCATCCCGGATTTGGATTCACCTGACCAGCCCGGCGCAACGGCCCACGAATGGGTCTCGATTGCGGTGATTGATACCGGCACCGGGATTCCAACTGACATTATCGACCGCCTGTATGAGCCGTTTGTCTCGTCGAAGACGACAGGGACCGGCCTCGGGCTGGCGATCGTCAAACGACTGGTCGATCACAATGGCGGGTACATCACGTCCGACAGCGTCCCCGGTCAGGGCGCGCGTTTTGTTCTCTGTCTGAGACGGTGTCCGGTTGATGAGCGTCCCGGCGGTGAGGTTCTCCATCACGGCGCCACAGCCGACCGGACGCCTCAGTCTGATCCGGTCACATCCCGCGACTGACTCTCCGGAGGCGCCGGTGTCGTGTACACCGCCAGCAGGGCCGCGTCGGGCTGGCGTTTTCGGTTGACTCAAGCCGATTTTGGCCTAACATGGCGATTCGGATGACCTTAATGGACACCATGTTGGCGGACAACGCCGCGCCCGTCGCCGATGGGTTGCGCCGATTCGAGGAATTGTTCGCCTCTGAGTTGGGTGGACACTCCGGCCTGATTGCGGACATGTCCCGTCACATTCTCTCCTCTCCCGGAAAGCGAATCCGCCCCACGTTGTATCTGCTCTCTTCGGGAGTCGGTGCCGATCTGTACACCATGCCCGTGCATGCGGCCGTGGCTGTTGAACTCATCCACACCGCGACGTTGCTGCACGATGATGTCAACGACGGTGCCGATGAGCGGCGCGGCCGGCCCTCGGCGGGGCGATTGTGGGGCAATCTGGCGGCTGTGCTCATGGGTGACCATCTGTTCGCCAAGGCATTTCGGCTGATGGTCAAACACTGCGATAAGCCCACGCTCGAGACGATTGCGCTGGCCAGTGAGCGTGTGGCGGTCGGCGAACTGTTGCAGGTGCAGGAGACGCTCAATTTCGACGAGACCGAGGAGATGTACCTGCGCATCATCGGGGACAAGACCGCGTCGCTGTTTTCGGCCGCGTGCGAGGCGGGGGCGCTGTCCAACGGGCACCACCACTTGCGGGAACGGTTCCGTGAGTTCGGCGAACTGATCGGTCTGGGTTTCCAGATTGCCGATGATCTGTTAGACTTCATCGGTGATGAGGCGGTGACCGGGAAGCCCGCTGGAATCGACTTGCAGGCGGGGCAGGTCACCCTGCCGCTGATCGTTGCCTTGCGCAATGCGGACGATGCCGAACGCAGCAGCATGGTTGCGCATCTTTCGCAGCCCGGCGCCAATGGGCACAGCGATGTCGTGCAATTCATCGACACCTACGGCGGATTCGAATACGCGCGCCGTCGCGCCGATGGATTCCGCCTCCGCGCCCTGGCGTTGATCGCCGACCTCCACGACAATCCGCATCAGCAGGCGTTGGAGGAATTGGTGAATCATTCGGTGGATCGCCAGGCGTGAGCCCCGGCACCGGACCTAACCGCTCCAATCATCCGGCAAACCCTGCGACTTTGAACGGGCGCGGCTGTCCGGCCAGTGTACAATGACATGATCCGATCCGTCGGGGGCGTCATACCGATGCGACTCCGTCCATGACAGCTCATCCGGCCCTCATCAATCTGACATCCAGCCACTGGATTTGGGCACTGTTGGTGCTCATCGCGGCACTGGTTGCGATCGGTCTGTATTATCGACGCACACTGCCGCCGCTGCGGATGACGCCCAAGGCGACATTGGCGGCCCTGCGCGTGATCGCGGCGCTGGCCCTGTTTCTCGCGTTGGCCGACGCCTTGTGGTCGGCGGTCTCGACCGATGAACGGTTCGGCGAGATTGTCATACTCCGCGACCGTTCGGCCAGCATGCGACTGACCGACGAGGGTACGACTCCGCGTTTCCTTCGCGCGGATTCTTATATCAATGAGAGAGTCATTCCTCGGGTCGATGAACGGGTCCGCGTCATCGAGTTTGGGTTCGACAGGGTCGCCTTCCCCGCGGATGATCGTCCGGGCGATTCTCTCGGCGCGGCGACCGCCATCGGCGACGTGCTCGCCTCACTGGATGGTCTGATCGGAAGCGTGGGTCGACCGCGTGCCGTACTCGTCCTGTCCGACGGGGCAAACAACAGGGGACAAGACCCAGTGGCGGCCGCATCGAAACTCGGCGTCCCCGTCACGACCATCGGGTTCGGATTACCGGGCCGAGTTCGAGCGCGAATTGAAAAGGTCAGCGCGCCCGAAGTCGCCTTTACCGATCGCCCCTTTTCGGCGGATGCGGAACTCCAAAGCGGCAGTGACTCGGGGCGGGTGTTGGTACGTCTGTCCAGCCACGGACGGACCCTCGAGCAGCGCAATGCCACATTGGCTTCCAGCGGCGCGCGCACGCCGGTCTCGTTTGAATTGACCTTGACGGAGCCGGGCACCCACGATCTGCGGTTCGATGTGATTGGCGAAGATGGCATGCTCCTGCCGACCGCGGGACGCACGGCCATGGTCCAGGTCTTGAAGGGACGGCTGCGTGTCCTGCTGTTGGCGTTCTCACTCGACTGGGAATTCGCCGCGCTCAAACGCATTCTCAGCTCCCATCCACGGGTCGAACTGACCTCCCATGTCGCTGGACATCCTGACTGGGACGGGCATCTCCCGGTAGGGGCGCAATGGGATTCGCTCGATGCCGTTATTTTCGTTCACCCATCGCCGGCGGAGCTGGAGAGTTATTGGACTCCGCATGTTTCGGCCATGTCGGCGTCGGGGCATGGAGCCGTGTTCCTGCTCGATGAACGGTTCGATGCGCCGTCCCGACAGACGTGTCCGATCCCGCTGGAAACGGCACGACTCGGCACTCGTCACGTTTGGGGCGAGTTTCGTTCCGAGCCGCTGCCGACGCACCTGAATCACCCGTTGGTGCGGCTCGATCCGAATGGCGATTGGGAGACGACCCACCGCCTGTGGTCGGCCCGGCCTCCCTGGGCCGGGATCGTCGTGTTCGATTCGCTCCCGACCGGCGCCAATGTGCTGGTGCGGACACCGGAGACCGGGGGACTGCCGGTTGTCTGGACGCGGCCGTTGGGGCAGGGTCGTAGTGTCGTGCTGAATGGCGCCCCGACTTGGCGCTGGGCAGCCGAACGCACCGCATCCGGATTGGTTCCAGAAGAGTTCCAGGCATTCTGGCTCAACACGCTCAATTGGATCACCGCCCGTGACGCGGCGGATCGGCTGTCCGTGCGCACGTCCCGTGAAATCGTACATTCCGGCGAGGAAATCGAACTGGAAGCGTCGGTTTTCGATGAGGCCTACCGATTCCTCGATCGCGCGCAGGTCACCGCACGTATCTGGGCGGACAGCGCCGCGCACGACACGATTGATGCGGTGCTGAATCCCGGTATAGGCGACCGTTACGTGGGCACCGTATCTGCGTTGGCGGCGGGATTGTATCACTACGATGGGTCCGCAGTCGTCGATGGGGACACGCTGAAGCTGTCCGGGGGCGTCGTGAGTGTCGAATCGTACGGATTAGAGGAGCAGTATTCGGCGCTTGACCAGCCGATCCTCACTGCAATTGCGCAGGCGTCCGACGGACGCGCTTACAGCGAAGCCGAGCATCCGGTGTTTTTGGATTCTCTTGATTGGACACCGGAAATGAGCACGCGCCGCGTCGAGTTCACACTCGGCCAACATTGGTCGCTTCTGGCGATCTTCGCCGCAGCGTTATCTGTTGAATGGTTCGTGCGACGTCGTCGCCAGCTTTTGTAATCCTTCGATGACATCGAGCATCGTCATCCGCGCCGTGCCGGTCGAAGAAACACGGCCATTGCGACGCGCTGTCTTGCGGCCGCAGCAGCATGTCAGCGAGCTTGTGTACCCCGGCGATGACGATCCCCAGACACGCCACTTTGCGGCATTTGCCGGCGATGAGATGGTCGGGATCGCTTCGGTCTATCACCAACCACAGCCGGGAAACGATGATCAATCGGCATGGCGTTTACGCGCGATGGCGACAGTCGATCATGTGCGCGGCGAGGGCATCGGGGGGCGATTGCTCAATGCCTGCATCGAATACGCGATACGCAACGGGGCGAATCTGGTCTGGTGCAATGCGCGCACGTCGGCTCTGTGGTTTTATGAGCACTATGGATTCGCCCAGAACGGTGACGAATTCGACATTCCGGGGATCGGGCCGCATTACGTGATGATCAAGTCCCTGTAATTCTCCATCCGAGCCCGACACTTGCAAAAGTCATTGACGCAAGACCACCCGGACCGCTACTTGGCTACCCACCTGTGTCAGACAGTTGGGGGGCGACCAGCAGTCTCACGTTGAAACGGAGCAATCCATTGCCGTCCATAGAGTTATGCCATGCCCGTGAGATCCTCGACTCGCGCGGCAATCCTACAGTCGAAGTCGAGATCGGCTTGGATGATGGGTCGTTCGGCCGTGCCGCCGTGCCGTCGGGCGCATCGACCGGCGCCCACGAGGCGCTGGAATTGCGCGATGGCGACAAGAAACGCTACAACGGGCGCGGAGTGCTCAAAGCAGTGTCGGCAGTCAACGATACAATATCACCGGAGTTGCTCGATGGTGAGTTTGAGGCGACTAATCAGGCCGACATCGATTCGTTTCTGATCGAACTGGACGGGACTCCCGACAAATCCAAGCTCGGAGCCAATGCATTACTCGGTGTCTCCCTGGCCGTCGCCAAAGCGGCGGCCGCTGCATCCGGACTGCCGTTGTACGCCTATCTCGGTGGTCCGAACGCGAAAATTCTCCCCGTGCCGTTGATGAATGTGCTCAACGGCGGCAAACACGCCGATAACAATGTCGACTTCCAGGAGTTCATGGTCGTCCCGGTCGGTTTCAGCCGATTCAGCGACGCCTTGCGCGCCGGTGTCGAAGTATTCACGGCGCTCAAAAGCGTGCTCAACAAGCGCGGCCACTCCACTGCGGTCGGCGATGAAGGCGGCTTTGCGCCCGATCTGAAATCGAACGAAGAAGCACTGGCTGTCTTGACCGAGGCGGTCGAACAAACCGGTTACCGACTCGGTGATGAGATCGCATTCGGGCTCGATCCCGCAGCCACCGAGGTCTACGATGACGGTCCCGGCGAGTACAACCTTCAGAGTGAGAATCGCCGTTTGTCGACCGGGACAATGGTGTCGTTCTGGGATGATTGGACCAGGCGTTACCCGATCATTTCACTGGAAGACGGCATGGCCGAGGACGACTGGGATGGCTGGAGGCAATTGACCGACGCGATCGGCGACCGCGTGCAGCTTGTCGGCGATGATTTGTTCGTGACCAATCCGCGACGGCTGCGCCAGGGAGTCGAGTCCGGATGCGCCAACGCGATCCTTATCAAGCTCAACCAGATCGGCACACTCACCGAAACACTCGACACCATCGACATGGCGCGTCGCGCCGGGTACCGCTGCATGATTTCGCACCGTTCCGGCGAAACCGAAGACACCACCATTGCCGATCTGGCCGTTGCCACCGGCGTGGGACAGATCAAGACCGGATCACTGTGCCGTTCCGAGCGCGTGGCCAAGTACAACCAATTGCTGCGTATAGAAGAATCGCTGGGCAGCCGCGCATTGTACGCGGGCTGGGGCGCGTTCGCGCAGCGCAGGGGGCAGGAATAATGTGGGGCAAAAGGTCACGCAAGCCGTTGGGGGGTTGGGAGGCAATTCCGCATTTTCGATCCGGTTCGGCCGCCAAGCATAAGAGCGCATCGGATTGGGTACCGAAGATTCCCGCCATGCTCATGGCGATTGTAATAATCTACCTGATCGTATCCGGACAGCTCGGACTGTGGCGATTGGTGTCATTGTGGCACCTGCGCGGTGATTTGCAGGATGAACAGCTCGCGCTGTCATCGCAGGTGGTCGATCTGGACACACGGCGCCGCTTGTTGGAAACGGACACGCTCTATATCGAACAGATCGCCCGCACCGAGTATCATCTGTCCCATCCCGACGAGATCATTTATGATTTGCGTCCGTCCGAGCCGTACCGCTGAACTCCGATGCCCCCTGTCGTCACCGAGGCGATCTGCCTGACGGTGCAGAAGTATTCTGAGACCTCCAAGATCGCCGTCTTGTACACCCAGCGCTGGGGGCGGCTCTCTGTGATTGCCAAAGGCGTCAACCGTCCCAAGTCACAGTTCCTCGGCCATCTCGAAGCGCTGTCCATCGCCGAGTGTGTCATCTATCACAAACCGCGTGAACGGCTGCAACTGCTCGCATCATGCCGTGCCGTTGTCCCATGGCTCGGGCTGACCGCATCGCTGTCGCGCGCCGGACATGCATTCGCGGTCGGCGAGTTTCTCTACCGGCACACGCATGAAGAACCCGACGACCAGGTCTACGGACTCTCCCGCGAGGCGCTGATCGCGATGGCATCGTTGCCTGAGTCGCAGTTGGCGCGGCAGTTTTGGGGATTTTTGATTGCCGTGCTCGATGCGATGGGATTTCGTCCCGAACTTGATGGGTGTGAGCGCTGCGGACGGCGCCCCTCGGCCGACCGGCGTGTCGTGTTCGATGCTGTCGCCGGGAAGATCATCTGCCGCGAATGCCGCAAAGAGCGCAACGAGCAGGGGCACGCGCATGTGCTGTCAACGGCGGCATTGACCGAGTTGCGGCAACGCCAGGCACAGCCGATATTGACCGGCGATGAGCCGCCGCTGGGCAACGGCACACTCGATGAGGCGGCAACGGCATTGGAGGATTTCGCCCGTTATCATCTGGGCGGCGGACCATTGCGCTCGCTGGAATTGGCGCGACGGGGGAGTTCGTAGGAGTGTGGGCGATCACAAGGATCGCCCCCTACACCAACAATCCGAGACAGTCGTAGGGGCGAAGCTTGTCTTCGCCCGATCGGACGAGGTCCGAAAAGTATCCTGACACCTCACGGAGGCAGTGTGGGCAAGGCAGCAATCGATCAGACGATGGACAAGCTCGTGTCGCTCTGCAAACGGCGCGGGTTTGTGTTCCAATCATCCGAAATCTACGGCGGACTCAACTCGTGCTGGGACTTCGGCCCCTTGGGTGTCGAGCTCAAACGCAACATCAAAGACCACTGGTGGCAATCGATGACACACCGTCGCGACGACATCGACGGCATCGATGCCGCCATTCTCATGCACCCGCGTGTCTGGGAGGCATCGGGGCATGTCGCCGGGTTCACCGATCCGTTGGTCGATTGCAAGGAGTGCAAGGCGCGCTTTCGCATGGACCAGCTCGAGGAGTCCGATTGCGGCAGCCCGGCCTACAAGGGACGCAAGGCGGTCAAGTGCCACGCCGAAGGGAAATTCACCGAGCCGCGGCAGTTCAATTTGATGTTCAAGACATTCATGGGGCCGGTCGAGGATGACGCCGCGATTGTCTACATGCGTCCCGAAACCGCGCAGGGCATCTATGTCAACTACCTGAATGTCGCCGGACCGATGCGTCGCAAGCTCCCGTTCGGCATCGCGCAGATCGGCAAAGCGTTTCGCAATGAAATCTCACCGGGCAACTTCATCTTCCGTTCGCGGGAGTTCGAGCAGATGGAGATGCAATACTTTGTCGACCCCAAGGAAGATCAGAAGTGGTTCGAATACTGGAAAGAGCTGCGCCATGCATGGTACCTTGACTTGGGCATCCGCAAAGAGAAAATGCGGTTCCAACAGCATGGTCCCGGCGAATTGGCGCACTATGCCAAGGACGCCTACGACATCGAATATGAATTCCCCTTCGGCTGGAAGGAATTCGAGGGCATTCACAACCGCACCGACTTCGACCTGACCCGCCACAAGGAGTACTCCGGCGTCGATCTGTCGTTCTTCGATGAAGAGACCAAGGCGCGCTTTGTTCCCTACATCATCGAGACCTCGGCAGGCGCCGACCGTTCGACACTGGTCTGCTTGGTCGATGGCTATCGCGAGGAAGAAGTGAAGTGCGAGATGCGTACCGTCATCCGTCTTGATCCACGCATTGCGCCGTTCAAGGTGGCAATCTTCCCCTTGGTCAACCGCGAGGGAATGCCGGAAATCGCGCACAATATCGAAGCCGATCTGCGCAAGCACTTCAAAGTCTTCTATGACGACAAAGGCGCGGTCGGCCGCCGTTACCGCCGTCAGGATGAAATCGGCACGCCCTTCTGCGTCACGGTCGACTCGCAAACCCTCGCAGACCAGACCGTCACCATCCGCCACCGCGACTCGATGGAACAGGAGCGGATCGGAATGGGCCGGCTGGGGGAGTGGGTGGGGGAGCGGGTTGTGAAGATATGCTGGATGTCCTGAATCGATGCGCGAGGGGGTTGAGCATAACAATGGCGTTGCCGTTGCATGATCCCAATGGCTACTTGAAGTCATGATGCCGCCACACGAGCAATGGCTCGTCCAGGCCCGCTACGATCTCGAGACGGCGCACGCAATGCTGGACAGCGGCCGATATCTCTATGTGTTGTTCTGTTGCCAGCAGGCGGTCGAGAAATCGCTGAAGGCGGCCATTGCGAAACGTACGAGCGAATTTCCCCCGCGTCTGCACAGCCTGCTCCGTCTTGCCGAGGTCAGCGGGCTGGTCATGGCAGAGGCGCAATTGGAGTTTCTCGGCATGCTCTCCAGCTACTATACCCAGACCCGTTACCCGGAAGAGGCGGAGACCGATCTCGTGACGCAGGAGTTGTCCCGCGAGGTGCTCCGCAAGACAAGGGAGGCCGTCCTGTGGCTCGAATCAGTGATGTGACGCTCGATCGCGCGCGGCAGACCGTGTCACTGGTAGCTCGCCACACGCCCGTCCGGGCGGCCTACCTCTTCGGCTCGCACGCGGATGGCACAGCCAACGAGCACAGCGACATCGACATTGCCGCATTCGTTGATGGCTTGAATCGTTTGGACATGCGCAGCCGGGCTCGCATGACGGTCGATGCTCAAATGCAGGTCGGAAGCGATGTCGAGCTACACTTGTTCCCCGCCGACTCCCTGATCGATCCGCCACAGGCCAGCTTCGCCGCCTACATCAAAAAGCATGGAATTCGCGTCGACGTGTAGACCGCCACCGCGACTCGATGGAACAGGAACGGATTGGAATGGATTGGCTGGGGGTGTGGGTGGGGGGGCGGATTGACTGATTTGATCACCCAGTGTGCTCCCAAGAAGTGATACAGATCGTTTGGCTCGCCCCCCATCGTGATCATCGGATGTAGCCAGTGGCTGACGACATTGTGAGCTTGATAGATGACGGGCTTGTGCTACCGGAGGTCGGCAGCTGGTGTATCGAGAAATACCGATTCTTCCGACATTATGACGACATGTTCGCCAGAAGTATGAAGGGCAAGTGGAGGACATTGTACATTGACTTGTTTGCGGGTTCCGGATACGCCAAAATTAGGGGAACAGATCGCATTGTCTTCGGTTCGCCGCTCATTGCCCTAAGCATCCCCGCGCTGTTTTCCGATTATGTGTTCTGTGACTCTGATCTAAAGTGCCTTGCTGCATTGAGGGATCGGGTTGAACGCCACAAGCCCGGGATTAATGCGAGCTTTGTCCCGGGTGACTGCAACGTTGAAATCGACAGGATAATCAAGGCAGCTTCTGGGAGATTCGGACTGGGAAACACCATCACATTCTGCGTCGTTGATCCATTTGGAGCGGATTTTCGATTCGAGACCGTTTCAAAGCTCTCTGCATCGTGCGGTAGGATCGACTTTCTGGTTCTCTTAGCTCTGTCAATGGACATCAAGCGAAACTGGCAACTCTATCTTGATGCCGAAAACCATACGATAGACGAACTCCTGGGACACGAGAGGTGGAGAGCAAGGGCGGAGACAAGTGTTCACAGCCCCGCAGAGTTCTCTCGCTTGGTGGCCGGAGAGTTTTGTGATAGCATGGAGGCGCTGGGATACATCAGGCCGCCTACAGAGACTTGGAAGGGATTCAAAACCAGCGAAAGGGGGTTGCCGTTGTACCATCTAATGTTCTTTTCAAAGCATGAGCTGGGCCACAGATTCTGGAATGAGGTAATGAAAGGCGCATCAAATCAGAAGCAGCTCGATTTGAGATTGTAGTTAGTGCAATGGCACAATCCTCCACCATCGAATGGACTCAATCGACCTGGAACCCCGTCACCGGGTGTGACAAGGTCAGTCCGGGCTGCAAGTTCTGCTATGCCGAGCGGATGGCGCACCGGTTGAAGGCGATGGGGTCGTACAACTATCGCAACGGGTTCGAGGTGACGCTGCAGGAACAGATGCTCCCAGCGCCGCTCACATGGAGCAAGCCACGCGTAATCTTTGTCAATTCAATGAGCGACCTGTTTCATCGTGACGTGCCATTGGATTACATCCAACAAGTGTTTCATGTCATGGAACAGGCGTCTTGGCATCAGTTCCAAGTCCTGACGAAGCGCGCAGAACGACTCGCCGAAGTCGCGAGCGACTTGCCGTGGCCGCCGAATGTTTGGATGGGAGTGAGCGTCGAATCTGCAGACTACGTCTATCGCATCAATCTGCTCAAGACCGTTCCCGCTGCAGTGCGATTCCTGTCCGTCGAGCCGCTGATCGCACGCATCCCCCGGTTGCCGTTATCCGGAGTCGATTGGGTCATTGTTGGCGGTGAATCGGGGCCACGATGCCGTCCGATGGAAGGCGACTGGGTGCGCGACATACGCGATGCGTGTCTGAGCCGGGATGTACCATTCTTCTTCAAGCAATGGGGCGGCGTGCACAAGAGTCGATTTGGACGAGAACTTGACGGGCGCACTTGGGATGAAATGCCGGTCCCAACGACCAATCACGCACGCCGGGTGGCCCGGACCTCGGTCCGGGTTTCATAGCCCCGGTTGTACGACACTCGGACCAAGGTCCGGGCCACACAGGTCAGTCGTGGCATTTCACTCCGCGTTCAACTGCCACGACACGCCGAATTGGTCTGCGAGCCAGCCGAACTTCTTGCTGAATGGGTATTTGTCCAGCGGCATGAACACCTGCCCGCCGTCGGCGAGCGCTTTGAAATAGCGATCAATCTTCCCCTCATCCGCGCACGACACGTAAAGGGAGATTGCCGGAGTAAATGTGAAGTCGTGTTTCACTGGGCTGTCGATGCACATGAAGTCTCGTCCATTAAGTGAGAACACCGCCTGATAGACTGTGCCTTCTCTCCCCATCTCTCCGGGGCCGTAGCGCTTGATACTGACGATCTTCGAGTTCTCGAACAGGCCGACATAGAAGTCTATGGCTTCTTCAGCTTGTCCGCTGAACATGAGAAAGGTTGTGATCGTCGGTCCGCTGTCCACTGTCGGTTCTCCATTCGGGATCAGATCGCTGAATACTCGAATCTTCTTCCGAACACCTTTTGATAGATCTCCTGCATGCCACGGATCATCTCCGCCCGGACCACGGAGATGACTGCCATTCGCTGTTCGAACTCGCCCTCGTCTGTCGGGGGCATGTTGTCGCTGAATGAAACCTTGATCGCGTTCAGATTGAGCAGTGTCATGTCATACAAGCTCGGGAACGGCTGGAAACTGCCCACGCGCGCGGCCAAACCCGCGCTGAGTGCGAATTCCGGCAGGCCGTCGCCAGCCGCTTGCTCCATGTGATAGGAAGCCACTTCATCGACCATTGCGATCAGAATGGCGCAATACTCTGTCGTCAGAATCTCAATCTCCGCAACCTGTTCAGCGGGGTATCCTTTCAGGCGATCGGCCAGAAACGTGATCGCCTCGCGATTGAGCCGTTGCATGGCGGTATCGGGATCGACCGATGAGTTCATAACCGTGGCAATCAGCGTGACATCTTCGTCGAATCGTGCGTTCCAGTCATCCACGGCGGGGTCGGCGTGCCACCAGAACTCCAATGCCCTGTACCACGCGACCGGTGGAATAATCACCGCATACATCCTGTCACCTTCGTTGTGAGCGCCGAACGAGTGAACGAGTCCCACGATCTCCAGATAGGCAAATAGCACAAGCCAGAGGATCCTGACGGGCCGTACCGTGTTTCCGAATTTCATATCGATTCCGCGCGCCGCTGCAATCACTATACCGTCGGCTCACGTGCAGCACAAGCACCGAGGCGAGCTCGGCAGAGGATCGATCGCCTCAAAACCGCTTGCGTCACTCTGTCTGTTCTCGCTCCGTTGAGGAAACAGGGAGACTCTGCGATGACGCTGCGATCTGTCTTTTCTCCGGAGGGGCTCAAGCCGGTCGGACCGTATAGCCCGGTATTGGTCGATGACGAGCGCCGGCTCGCTTTTGCCTCAGGATTCGTCGGGATCGATCCCCAGACCGGCAAGATGGTCACCGGGGAGATTGCCGAGCAGACTGTGCAAACGCTCAAGAATATGAAGGCCACCCTCGATGAAGCGGGATCGGGCATGGACCGTGTGGTCAAGACGACAGTCTTCCTGATCGACTTGTCCGATTTTGCCGCCATGAACGAGGCCTACGCGAGGTTCTTTCCCGGCATCAAGCCCGCTCGCTCGACGATTCAGGTTTCGCGATTGCCGCTGGATGCCCGTGTCGAGATCGAGGCGATTGCCGTGTTATGACACCCGAACCACTGCTCTGACCGGGCACGGGTGTTCGGGCCACTCCGCCATTTGTCGTAGCGCATCTGGTGCACAGCCCTTGAGGAGTGTTGTAAGACCCATTGGAACCCGCTCAATCGAGTTTCATGGAAATAATCCTTCGGGTCTTTCCGAGCCCTTCGGGCGAGGAATCTCCAACGCGTAGTCGGCGGCCACTCGCGCATCGAGACCCCTCGCCCGAAGGGCTCGGGGTGACATCAAAGTGGGCTTTTTCAACACGCCCCTTGAGGGCTGCCCACGGGCCTGAGGGGCCGTGGCACCAAGCCACCGGACATTCGCCTTGAATGGGTCAATCGACCCCGGTTAATTCGCACCATCGCTCACCGGGAATCCAGATGATCGACCTCTCACTCACTGAAAACCATAAGGCCGTTCAGTCGCTGGTACGCGAGTTCTGTGCGCGCGAAATCGCGCCGGTGATCGGTGATCACGACCGTACGGCAACTGCCATCCCCGATTTAATTCCGAAAATGGCGAATGCCGACATTCTCGGAGCGTGTATCCCGACAGAATACGGTGGCTCCGGGATGGACTATGTCGCCTTCGGTTTGGCGTGCGAGGAGGCGGAGTATGTCGATACGTCGGCGCGGGTCATCCTATCGGTTCACACCGGGCTGGTGTCATTGCCGATTCTGACTTGGGGTACCAATGAACAAAAGAAGCGCCTTCTGCCCGAACTGGTCGCAGCCAGGCGCATCGGAGCGTTCGGGCTGACCGAGCCGAATGCCGGCTCGGACGTCGTCGGCATCCGAGCCACTGCCGATCGCGAGGGTGGCGGGTATCGTCTGAACGGCGAGAAGATGTGGATTTCGTTGGCCGACCTGGCCGATACGTTTCTCGTCTTTGCCTGGACCGACCGCATCAGAATGGAAAAGCGAGATCACTCCGGAATGTCGGCGTTCATCGTCGAGCGGTCGATGCCCGGCGTCTCGACCGGGACGATCAAGGGAAAGCTCGGGATCCGCGCCGGCAACACCGGTTCGATTGTGCTGCAGAATGTCTTCGTTCCCAATGAAAATATTCTCGGTGACGTCGGTGAAGGATTCAAGATCGCGATGTTCTGCCTCGATCAGGGACGGTTCACCGTCGCCGCCGGATGCGCCGGGCTGACGCGCGCCTGTCTCGATGCCTGCCTGAAGTATTGCGGGTCGCGCAGGACGTTCGGACGCGCCATCGGCGAGCACCAGTTGGTCAAGGAGATGTTGGCGCGGATGGTCGCCGGTTGGGAAGTGTCGCGTCTGCTGTGGCTGCGCGCGGCATGGCTGAAGAACGCCGGCCAGCCGAACACGCGCGAGACTTCACTGGCGAAGTGGATCGCCGCCGAGACAGCCGAACGGGCGGCCGCCAATGCCGTGCAGGTGCACGGCGCCTATGGGTACTCCGATGAATACCCCGTCGAACGATTCTTCCGCAACGCCAGGGGATCGTCGATCTACGAAGGCACGCGCGAGATGCACATTCTGATCCAGGCAGACTATGTGCTCGGGCTGCGTCGCGACCACCCGGTGCGCGCCCGATTGCCGGAGGTGGCATCGTGAATCTCGGCGCCCTCCTTCGCGCGATGCGCGTCAGTCAGTGGGTCAAGAACGTTGTCGTGTTTGCCGGGCTGGTGTTTTCGCAGAGCTACGGCAACGCACATGAGATTATGATTTCGCTCGCCGCATTCGCCGTGTTTTGCGCGCTGTCATCGGCGGTCTATCTCTTCAATGACATACGCGACCGCGAAAGTGACCGACATCATCCCCATAAGAAGACGCGCCCCATCGCCTCCGGCACGCTCTCAGTCGGTGCGGCGGTGACGGCGGCGCTTGTCCTCGGAGCAGGAGGGCTGCTCGGGGCGTGGGCGATCCGTCCCCCGTTCTTCGTCGTGACGCTCTTCTATGTCGGGCTGAATGCGGCGTATTCGGTCGTGCTCAAGCGCGTCGCAATCATCGATGTGATGATCGTCGCGATGGGTTTCGTGCTGCGGGCCATCGGCGGCGCGGAGGCCATCGATGTCGCCATCTCGGCATGGCTGATCGTCTGCACGACCTTCCTGGCGCTTTTTCTGGGACTGGGCAAGCGACGCTGGGAGTTGGTGGCGTTGGGTGATCAAGCGGCGGGTCATCGTGCCGTATTGGCTCGTTATTCACCGCACCTGCTCGATCAGTTTATAGGTGTAACGACAGCGTCGACGATCGTCTCATACGCACTGTACACGCTGGCGCCGGAGACACAGGCGAAGTTCGGGACGATTGGCCTGATTTGGACTTTGCCGTTCGTGCTCTTCGGAGTGTTCCGTTACTTGTATCTGATCCACAGCGAGGAGGTCGGCGGCAATCCGACGGCGGCTCTGCTGAATGATCCGCCGCTACTGGTCAATTCGGTCCTGTGGCTGGCCGCGGTCGTGTGGATCATCAGTTGATCCGCGAGTCAGACGCCGATGTCGGACAGACTGAACAGAGATTCAAATCGCCAGCCGCGTGCTGCAAACAGTTCCGATGCTCCCGCATGGCGATCCAACACCGCGTAGACGCCGATCACGGTGCCACCGCATGCGATGATGGCATCGGCGGCCGTCTGTGCCGAGCCGCCGGTGGTGGCAACATCCTCGACCACTGCGACCCGCATCCCCGACACCATCGGTCCTTCGACCCGACGGCCGGTACCATGTTCCTTGCTCGATTTGCGCACAATCAGCGCGGGACAATCGACACCCTGATCGGCGGCGGCAATGGTCACGGCCGCGACGATCGGGTCTGCTCCGAGCGTTAATCCCCCGACCGCCTGTGCACCCGCCGGACGAATCCGTTCCCACAGGAGTTCCCCGATCAATCGCAGGTACGTGCCACGGAGGGAAACCGCGCGCACATCGACGTAGATGTTTGATTTCTGTCCGGAGGCGAGGACAAAATCGCCGCGTTTGACCGCAAACTGAATCAGCCCGGAGCGGAGTCGCTCACGGGCTGATGGCTGTGTCTCCGGTGTGTTCACTGAGATAGCGCGCTACGGCGCCGATTCGACAGTCAATTGTCCGGGCTCGAAGATCGGCTCGGCTTCCGTGCTGGCGCTGTCGATGTAGACCAGATAGTTCGCCGGCGGAATGAAGCCCTCTTCAATCGGTCCGGAGGCGGCATCCCCGCTCAGCGTGAAGTGGAATGTCGCCAACAACCCTTCCCCGGCGGGAATCAAGGGTTCGGTCATGGGGATGGCTGAGATCAATGCCCGAAGCGAATCGTTGTCGATCCGCACCGGACGCGTTGCGACATACTCGATCATCGAGCCGGCGAACGACACCGAATCGATCTTCATTCCATGCGGATAGCTGATCGGCACGACGATGGCCTTGAGCGGCTCGATCCCGTAATAGCGGACGTCGAACGACCCGGATTGTCCGCGTGCGGCGCTTGCCGACCCGATCATCACGCGGGCATCGGTCTGGCGCATCGGCGGGCGCGGCGGCGGCGCATCCGAACGTGTCGCTGCGGTCTGCTCATCCGCCCGCATCTGCTGTTGCCCTTCCTTCTGACACGATGCCAGGATTGCCAGCGACAGAACTGCCACACTGATCGACTTTAGCATCTGAATCCTCCACAAGGGGTTTGGACCCCTGCCCGTAAGTAAGAAACTCAGGATCGGCCCCGAGTCAATGCCGAAGCCCGGCCGCTATTCCATCTCTCGAAAGGCGCGTATTAACGCGAATTCGTCTTCGACCTCCAGCAGTCGTTCACGGAAGTAGTCAAACTGCAGGACTTCGCCGAGTGCTTTGAAGACGCGCAGATAGAGGGTGTCGTCATACGACGGCGCAGCCATCGCAAAGAACAGCCGCACGGGACTGTCATCGGGCGCGTCGAATTCCAGGCCCTCCTCCGAACGCCCCACGGCTATGACCAATTCACGCGTCTGGTAGGTCCTCACATGAGGGATGGCAATTCCATCGCCGATGGCGGTCGTCGCCTTGCGCTCGCGATGGACAAACTCCGTCAGCAGCTTGCTGGGGTTGGCGATTTTCTCGGATGTGCTCAACAGGCCGACCAACTCCGCCAGCACCGATTCCTTCTCATCGCGTTTCTGCCGCTCGGATAGTTCACCGCCGTCCCTGTCGGAATTCCGACGGGTCTCCATCGACAGGCGGATCAATGAAGGTTCGAGGTGGCGGGAGATGTTCATTGTCCGATCCCAGGGCGTCCCTGGCGCAAAGGACGGATGATAGCGCCCACCGTCGACAACGCAATTGGTTTCAGGTCGCGACGCAGTTAAAATCCCCCCAGCGCAGGGTTGCGCGCCCGGGCCGTCAGGCCACCTCGAACCATGGCCACCGAATTCTCCCAGTGCTGCGTCGTCTGTCTCGGCAATCCGGGATTACGTTACGAAGCAACCCGTCACAACCTCGGGTGGTGGGTGGGAGACTGCCTCGCCCTTCAGATGCGGATGGGGTTTAGGCCGGGACGGGGAAACTTCACCGTAGCTTTAGGTCACATGCGCGGCAACAGCGTCTGTTTAGTCAAGCCAATGACTTACATGAATGCAAGTGGTGAGGTTTGGCCCGATCTTGTGCGGGGCTACGGTGCCGTGCCGGAAAAAACTCTGGTCGTCTGCGACGACATCGATCTGCCGCTCGGCCGCATCCGTGTGCGCGACACAGGATCATCAGGTGGTCACAATGGTTTGTCGTCGATCATCGAATGTATTGGCACAGAGCAGATTGCGCGGGTGCGATGCGGGGTTGGCCCGGTCCCGGCAGGGATCGACCCGGCGGCCTTTGTCCTTGACCCTTTTGCTCCGGCAGAGCTACCTTTGGCCCGCCAAGTGGCCGAGCGGGCCGCTGGTGCCGTGGAGATGGCGGTCACCAGTGGCATGACGGCATCGGCCAATGAGTATAACCGCAGAGCTCCCGCGCCGGAGGATTCGGTCGAACCTCCAGCCGGCGCCGACAGACCAGGGGAGAACACATGAGAGATTACGAAACAACGCTCATCCTCGATCCGCAATTGGCGGAAGAGGGTTGGGAACAGGCGATCACGAAGTACTCGACGATCATCTCCGCAAAGGGAACGATCAAACGGACCGACCGTTGGGGACTGCGGCGGCTGGCGTATACGATCCGCAAACATGGACAAGGGTACTATGTCCACTTTATTCACTACTCCTCGACCGACGTTCCCCGCGAGATTGAGCGCCAGTGCGAGCTCGACGAGCAGTGCCTGCGGTATCTGACCGTCGCATCCGACAATCCGAAGTATGTTGAAGAAATGGACAAACGCGCCTCGGGCGAGGGAACTTCCGTATCCGAAGAGGGTGACCGCAGCGCCTCGCGTGAGACCACGGGCCGGCCCGTCCGATCCGGCGCAGACGATGCCGGCGACGAGGCGTGACACAGCGGGCCCGGAGACGACTTTAACGGGGAAATGAGGGATAGACGCAGATGAGATCCGAGGGCAGGTCCCACGATCGGCATTACGAGCGCGGACATGACCGTTCACACGATCGCGACCGGTCGCACGGGCGCGACGAAGAACGGGGCTATGGGCCGGCGTCGCGGGGACGCGGCGGACGCCGCCCCAAACGATTTGTCGAGTTGCGATACCACGAAATCGACTACCGCAACGAACGACTTTTGCGCAAGTTCATTACTGAGCGCGGCAAGATCGTGCCGCGCCGGACATCGGGGATTCCGGCCAGCTTCCAGCGACGCCTGACCCGCGAGATCAAGCGCGCGCGGCATCTGGCGATGCTGCCATTTGTCGGCGAGAGCTTCCGTTAAGCCTTGGGCCGGGGCACGTCTCAATTGGAGAGCAGGACATAATCATGAAGATCATTTTACGCGACGATGTCGAATCGCTGGGACAGTGCGGCCAGGTCGTCACCGTGCGCGACGGTTTTGCTCGAAACTACTTGATCCCCCGAAATCTGGCGATCCCCGCCAACAAGGGGACGCTGCGTTCGATCGATCAGATCGGCAAGCAGAGGGACCAGCGCGACCGCAAACGGTTGCGTGAGTCGGAACGGATCAAACTGGCGCTGGAGAAAGTCTCCTGCACGGCCGAAGTACAAGTCGGAGAGGGAGACCGCGTATTCGGATCGGTCACATCGGCTCACATCGCCGAACTGCTCTCCGTCCAGGGTTTTGAGATCGACCGCCGCGACATCCTGCTGGATGAACCTCTCAAGGCTCTGGGCGTATACACTGTGGATGTCAAGCTCGGCCATGATGTTGTCGCCAAGCTGAAAGTGTGGGTCGTCAAGAAGAAAGACTGACGCCGGAGCGGCACGACAGAATGCTGGTCAAGTCCAAAATCAACGGTTTGGCGCTGGATGTCACGTCCAATTCGCCCGTTGTCGTCCTGGCGCCGGAGGACGAGGACTTGGTATTACCGATCTGGATCGGTCACTTTGAAGCGTGGGCCATCGCCATGGAACTGTCGGGCATGAGTTCCAAGCGTCCGTTGACGCATGATCTGCTCAATGGGACGATCCAGGAGTTGGGCGCGCGCGTCAACAAAGTCGAAGTGACCGAATTGAGAGATCAGACGTTTTTCGCGCGGATTATCATTACCCGCAATGGCGATGAGCTGGCCATCGATGCGCGCCCGTCCGATTCGATTGCACTGGCACTGAAGGCCAAGGCGCCGATCTATGTCGAGCACGACTTGTTCCAGAAGAAGTCAGAAAGCAGCAGAGACGATGCCCCAAAGTATGATCCCGAGGCGCTCAAGGAACGGCTGCGCCAGATCAGCCCAGAGGATTTCGGCAAGTATCAGTTGTAAACCCTGCCTTCGAGTCGACGGTGGTTCGACCGCGACCTGACACCTCCCACGCATTCTCTGTCAGCACGGGTTCGACTACGTCCGTGCGCCGTAAGACATCCGCGTACGCTCTCCGGTTGTTGTTTCTGCTGAGCCTTGCAAGTACCGCCGCACCCGTCGCTGCCGCGCTGCCGATGGGAAGCGATCTAGCGACGCGTGACAAGTCCGTTCGCGGACAATTCGATCGTGCCGTCGGCTCTTTTGTCGATGCTGAGTTTGTCGCTGCCGAACGCGCCTTTCGCGAGATCGAATCGTCCGATCGGCTCGACCGACGCGACCGTCCGTTTGTGCACTATCTGATCGGACGCTGCCTCTATGGACAGGGCGAATACGGGTTTGCGATCACCGTGCTCCATGAGGCCATCGATTCGGATGAAGAAGGCGTCGTCCGGTGCGCAGCGTCACTCTACCTGGGGCACACCCACTTTCGTCTCAATGACCGTTTGGCTGCGGCGCGCGCCTACGTCAGCGCACTGCAGAACGACGACTCAGAATGCACCCGTGTCGCCGAGGCCAATCTGGAGCCGTTGCTCCGGAGTGGACTGACGCCGTTTGAACTGGATCGACTGATCGGCGACCTTGACGACGATCCGGACTTGTTGCGCGTTCGATTCACAGTTGCCCAGCGATGGGAATCGCTCGGACGGCGACTCGATGCCATCGAAGAATACGCCCTTGTCGGTGCATCGATGCCGGATGGTCCCATCGCGGACTCCGCGCGGGTGATGACCGAGCGACTGAGGCAATCACTCGAAGAAGAGATTGTCATCGGCCTTCTGGTTCCCGCATCAGGAGAGTACGCCAACTATGGCGGCAGCGTCGCCGACGGCGCCCGTATGGCTGCCGCTCAATCGCGCGCGTCGGTGCGGCTGATGATCAAAGACACGCGCGGCGATCCGGTCACGGCCGTCTGGGCCGCCGACTCATTGGTCAATGCCGGCTGTGATGCAGTGGTCGGCCCGCTATTGCCAGGCACCATCGCGGCAACCGTGCCGATCCTGCGCGCCCACGAGATTCCTCAGATACTTCCGATCCTCCGGCGCGCCACCGGCGACGTCAGCGCACTGTCGGCGGGAGTTGTGGTCCTGTCGGTCCCTCCCGACATCCAAGTCCGCCGATTGGTATCCCACGCCCGCGGGCGTGAGCAATTGCGACAGTTTGCCGGGCTATTTCCCGACACACCGGAAGGACGTCAGATCGGCTCGGCATACGCCGAAGCGATCTTGTCCTCGGGGGGCACTGTTTACCCGTTACAATACTTGCCGCCAAACGCCACAGACTACACGCCCTGGCTGCGGCGGATCAAATCGGTGGTACGCGACGACCGGGATGAGCTGCTCCCGCCCGCCGACTCCGATGAGGAAGAGGAGATAACGGTCTATGACCGCTGGCGGGTGCGCATCGACGGATTTCTCATTTGGGGGGACCCGGAGACCATCGGACGCGCCGTCGCGCAAGTTCGCGCCTTCGGAATCGAAGGGCGACTGCTCGGCAATGGCTCCTGGGCGGACTCGTCATTGCGAGAATCGCTGACCGGCGAGCTCGACTCAGCGCTGTTTGTCTCGGATGAATGGATCGATCCGACCGGGTCGGTCTGGCGTGAGTGGAGTTCCGATTTTCGCTTGCGGTATGGTCGCGTGCCCGACTGGCTGGCGGCCCGTTCCTATGACGCCGTCACCTGGCTTCTGCGGCACACCGGCTCACGCCGTGCCGGGTCGTTCGGTGGCAGCATAGCGGCAATCGTGTCCGACACATTGTCCGGGGTCAGCGGGACCTATCATTGGTCCGCCAGCCGAGAATCCGATGCCGCCGTTATTTATCGATTTCGGTTCGGCCGACCGGCGCCGGTTCGGGAGTAATCCTCATGTTGAGAATCCACGTCCGGGGCCGCCGTCAATCTCAAAAAGTCAGGAGTCATCATGAGCCATGAAGAAGACGCACGACGTTACGCTCTGCGGATGGTCATCGACGGAAAGGAGCGCCACATCACGTACGAGGAACTGGCGCTCTCCAACAACCTGGCGCAGGAGGCGCTCGTGCGGCTGCTTGTCAAAAAGAAGCTGATCGATGCCGGAGAATTGCTGGAAGAGATCAACACGGTTAAGACCGAACGATACCGCGCGGAGCCGTCGGACCAGGACAAATCTTGATGCAGGAATCGACCAGAGACACGTCGATTGGTGTAACGCCACTCGCCGGTCCGCGGGCAGCCGACGATCCCGCGACTGAACTGATGCGCTGGCGATCGCACCCGGTCCGTCAGAGCGGCAAACGCCTGGGGGCTGTCTTGCTCGTCCTGATCGGTCTTCCGGCGGGCCTTTGGGCACTTTATGGCCCGTTCTATGGGCTCCTGGGCGTTCTGATCCTGTCGGGAGCGCTCTCGCCGTACTTTCTTCCGACCGACTACGCACTGTACGCCGGCGGCGGCGAATCGCGATTCATCGGGGTCACCCGGCGGTTCACATGGTCGCAATACCGCACGTTCTATCCTGATTCCCATGGCGTGCTGTTGTCACCATTTGCGAAGCCGTCGCGGCTGGAGAACTTCCGCGGCATTTACCTGCGGTTTGATGGCCGGCGCGAACAGATACTCAACATTGTATCCGAGTGTCTGAGAGAGTCCGGGGGGCAAACCCTCACTTCCGGGACGGCAACGAGAGTATGAAGAACTTCCGAGAATGGTTTGAGTCGCGCAATCCGCGCCCGACCGAAACGCCGCTCTCCGCCGAGGAAGACCAACTGATGACGCGGCTGGCGGACAAGGTCGTGCAATGGAAGATGACCGTACCGGCGATCCTCTTTTTGGAATCGGTCAAGCCATTGAACTACGTCGGCGCCCAGGCATTGGTATTCTTCGAGCCGTTCGTGCAGACCATCTTCAATTTCAAAGAGTACGATACGTTTCGGATCATGATGGAGCGGCGGGAAAACATGGAACGGCTTTTGCAGCGCATCGAGCAGGTCGACGCGGAGGCGCTCGAACGTGAGCGCGCCGCGCGCCGCGTGCGCCGCCGGTCGGGTCGGTCATGGTGGAAGCCATTCGGAAAGGGCAGTCGCGACACCACAGGATCCGGCGAAGCGCCTTAGCCGGGGCTGATTGTGCCGGCCGCGCTGTTGATTTCGCGAGAACAGTCACTATATTGCCGCGTTTCGGGAACCAACCCAGACAAACAGACGGGAGATGGCAGACGATGATCATTGGCAGGGAGTTGTTTCTCACCAAGGGTGTCGGACGCCACCGCGAACGGCTCTCCAGCTTCGAACTGGCATTGCGCGATGCCGGCATTGCACACTACAACCTTGTGACGGTGTCGTCCATTTTCCCGCCGCACTGCCGGATCATCACGCGCGCCGCCGGACTGAAAAAGATGACCCCCGGACAGATCGCGTTCGTCGTGATGAGCCGCAATGACACCAATGAACCCTCGCGGCTGATCTCCTGCGCCGTCGGGCTGGCGCTGCCCAAAGACCCCGACCAGGTGGGCTACCTGACCGAACATCACGACTATGGCATGACCGAGCGTCGTGCAGGTGACTATTCCGAAGATCTGGCGGCCACGATGTTGGCCACATCGTTGGGTGTCGAGATCGACCTGGACAAAAGCTGGGACGAACGAAAAGAACAGTGGCGCATTTCCGGCCAGATTTACAAGACGCGCAACGTCACCCAGTCGGCCAACGGAGACAAGAACGGTCAGTGGACATCGGTCGTCAGCGCGGCCGTATTCATCACCGACTGATCAGCCGATAGAGCCATGAACAGCCGTCCCAATCGGGTGGGGCGGCTGTTATCATAAAGTGAGCGCAGCAGGGATCGCATGAGCGTTCCGACACCGATCGATCGCGACAGGCATCAACGCGGCTGCAATTTCCTCGGATTGACCGAGGACGAGGCCGACTACCAGTCGGCGCGCCTCGTGATCGTCCCGGTCGCCTACGATGCGACCACGTCCTACAAATCCGGCGCCAGGTACGGACCGGGCGCGATCATCGCCGCCTCGCGTGAAGTCGAGACGTTTAATCCCGAGTCGCAGCGCGAACTGGCAACGGCCGGCATCGCCACCTGGCCGGTGGTCGAAGCCGAGGCGGATGGGCCCGCGCAAATGGTCGCCACGGTTGAACACGTGATCGCCGAACAGATTGCCGCCGGGAAATACTGTGCCATGCTCGGCGGCGAACATTCGATCACCGAAGGGGCCGTCAGGGCGCATCAGCGCAAGTGGCGCGACCTGACGGTCTTGCAAATCGATGCCCACGCCGATATGCGTGATGCTTATCAGGGCTCGAAGCATTCCCATGCCAGCGTTATGCGCCGCGTGCGTGAGATTTGCCCCGCGGTCTCGGTGGGCGTCCGCAGCACCTCGGAAGAATGCCGTGACTGGACCGAACGTGGTTCGGCTTGGCTTACCACAAGCGGCTCGCTGCCCGTGTACTGGGCCATTGACATCGTCGGTCGCAACGATTGGCACGATGCCGCCATCGCCGATCTCTCGGAGCATGTATACATCACCTTCGATCTCGACGGCCTCGATCCCGCCATCATGCCCGCGGTCGGAACGCCGGAACCGGGCGGCCTGGGCTGGTATGAGACGATCGACTTTCTGCGAAAAGTCTTTGCGCAACGGCACGTTGTCGGCTTTGACGTGGTCGAGTTGTGCCCGATTCCCGGCTTGCACCATGCCGATTTCACCGCCGCGCGACTGACCGCGGCCATGGTGGGGATGGCGGTGCCGAAACTCTGAGAATTGCTCGGATTAATCAGAATCGGCGTCCCACGCTTGACCTGTGGCGCCCGGAGGACTATGCTGGCACTACTTTGGTCGTCTCACAAGGGAGAGGTTGGACAGATGAAAATCTACGTAGGCGGTCTGTCGCCGGAAGTCACAGACGAACAATTGCAGCAGGCGTTCGCCGCCTTCGGCAAAGTTGAGACAGCGAACGTCATCATGGACCGCTTCAGCGGTTCGCCCCGCGGGTTCGGATTTGTCGAGATGCCTGCCAAAAGCGAGGCGATCGCAGCCATCAGCGGGCTGAACGGCCAGGATTTGATGGGCAGCACGCTGGTTGTCAACGAAGCGCGTCCCCAGGAGTCGCGCCCGCGCGGCGGCGGAGGACGTGGCGGTCCGCAGGGGCGTCGCGGAGGTGATCGCGACCGCGACCGTCGTCCCCGGGGCGGATCGAGGTATTAGCCAAAGGAAATCCCCCGGCGGGATCGAATCTCACCGGGGGATGTCTTGCCTGAGTGGTCGAAGTTAGATCTTCTGCACGTTGGCGGCCTGTGGTCCTTTGGGACCTTGTGTGACATCATACTTCACACGGTCTGACTCCTGCAGGCTGCGGAATCCCTCCGCCTGAATCGCCTCGTGATGCACGAAGACATCCTTGCTGCCGTCCGCCGGAGTGATAAAACCGTACCCCTTGGCGTCGTTGAACCACTTCACTGTTCCTTCTGGCATCTTACACTTCCTTTGCGTCTTGGGAACGAAACGGCGTTCCCGTCCGTTGGCCAACGTGGCCGTTGAAACCTGTGAGTCTTTTCTGAGATTGCCGTGCGATACAGCACTGTGCGGTCACTCTAAGAGAAGTCAAAGGCTTCGCCTTACAACACGGCCAATATACGCTCGTCGACGCCGTTGCGGAAGAATAATTTATTTCGAAAAGGGGGGCAGCGGGTTGGGCAGGCGGGAGTGCTCCCACAGCAAGCCGGGACTCAGTCCTTTCCGATCTTGTGCACTCACCCGCGAACTCACCCCCCACCGCCTGGGCGGGCCACCAGCGCCCATAACAAGCGGCCGAATCCACAGATAGAACCCGCCTGCCATCCCGCCGATTGCCGAATCGGCGCTGCCTTGTATATTAGTCGGGTACCCACCCCCTGTTTTCAGGGGTGGGATTTTCGCGTTTGCGGCCATTTGCGGGCCGAGCAGTCCTATGCCCACACTCACCAAGGCCACGTCGCAGTCAGCGGCCAAGGCGCGCTTTAGCCGGGGGCGCGGGCCGTTCGATGACTTGATGGCGGCGGTGCGTCGATTGCCCGGATACACTCGTCTGGTCGAGTCACTCGGCGGCGATCAACCGGCCCCGGTCGACATCACCGGGACAGTCGGGTCGTTAACGGCGACCCTGGCGGCACTGGCATATCAAGAGCAGACTCGCCCGACGCTGATCTTAGTCGATGACCCCGAACGCGCGGGGCAATGGCACGACGACCTGACATCGCTCTTAGGCGAGGAGCTTGTCGCCCGTTTCCCGTCGTGGGAGACGCTCCCTTACGAATTCCGTACACCCGGCCCCGAATCGACCGGACGCCGTTTGCAGACTCTTTGGCGCTGCCTCGAATCGCCGCCGCCGGTGGTGGTGGCGCATCTGCGCGCCGCGCTGGAACCGACCCTGTCGCCCGGTGATTTGAAGTCGCGCATTGTCCGCGTGCGCGTCGGCGAAGAGCTGGGGATGGAGTCGATTCTCTCGCGGCTGGTCGCGCTGGGGTATCGCCGCTGCGATGTCGTCGAGGAGGCCGGAGCATTCGCTGCGCGCGGCGGCATCATCGATTTCTTCACCTTCTCAGAATCCGAACCGGTGCGCATTGAGTTTTTCGGCGATGCCATCGAGTCGATCCGCACGTTTTCGGTCTCGACACAGCGCACGACCGAGCGTCGCAAGGAATGCACGGTGCTGCCCGGACGCGAAGCGCTCGGCTCCGGCCCGATCTGGGATGAAGGACGCGAGTTGACCGATCTGGATGCGCGACTCTTGGAACGGTTGGAATCTGATCCTGAACGTCCCGGGCTCGAATGGCTTGCGGGCGCATTGGGTCAGGAGCGCGGACGGCTCTTTGATTACTTCGGCGATGGTGCTGTCCTATGGGCGGATGACCCGTCACGCCTACAGGATACTTATGACAAGCTCATCGAGGAAGCGGGGCGATTCCACGAACGACTGAGCGCGACATTCCCGGAGGTTCCGACCCCGACACAACTTTATGGCTCCGACGACATTCTGAAACCGGCGGGCCGATTCCGCTTCACGGTCACGATGCGCGATTTCCGAAGCGGCCCCGACGGCGCCATCGAGTTCGACGCGGTCGGGCCGCCGTCGGTCAATGGCCGGATCGAATTGCTCAGCCGCGAACTCGATCAGTTCGCCGCGCAGGCAAGCGACGTCGTCATCGGCTGCGACAATCGTGGGCAGGCCGACCGCCTGACGGAACTGCTCGAAGATCGGCACACTCATGTGTCGTGCGTCTATCCCGCGCTGCACCGGGGATTCGTGTTGCCGTCGGCACCGTTTGCGTACCTGACCGAGCACGAAATCTTCAATCGTCACAAGAGCCGTTCGCGCCTTCGGCGCTTTCAGGAGGGGTTGGCGCTCTCCAGCTACACGCAGTTGAAGAAGGGCGACTATGTGGTCCACGTCGACCACGGCATCGGACGGTTTCGCGGTCTGGAGTCGATCACCGTCTCGGGGCGGCGCCACGACTGTCTGTTGCTTCACTACCAGGGTGCGGACAAGCTCTTCGTCCCGGTCGAAGAGTTTGACCGTGTCCAGAAGTATTCAGGCAAAGACAGCCGTCCGTCGGTCGCCCGTCTGGGTGGGACTGCCTGGGAACGGACCAAGAACCGTGCCAAGAAGGCGCTATTGGAGATGGCTGAAGAGCTGGTCGCGCTGTATGCCGCGCGCAAGGCACTACCCGCAATCGCGTACTCGGCGCCCGGAGAGTGGATGCAGCAGTTGGAAGATTCTTTCCCTTACGATGAGACCCCGGACCAGGCGGCCGCCATTCGCGAAGTGGGCAAGGATATGGGGGATTCGGCGCCGATGGATCGTCTCGTCTGCGGCGATGTCGGTTACGGCAAGACCGAAGTCGCGATCCGCGCCGCCTTCCGTGCGATTTGCGATCACAAGCAGGTGTGCGTGCTGGTCCCGACCACAATCCTTGCACAGCAGCATCTGACCACATTCCGGGACCGTCTGGCGGAGTTCCCGGCACGGATCGAAACGCTCTCGCGGTTTCGTTCGCGCAGGGAGCAGCTCGAAGTCGTCGATTCACTGGCGCGCGGCAAAGTCGACATCGTCATCGGCACGCACCGCTTACTGCAAAAGGACATCCGCTTTGCCGATCTGGGGCTGCTCATCATCGATGAAGAGCATCGCTTCGGTGTTCGGCACAAAGAGCGCATGCGCCAGATGAAGCAGACGGTCGACACGCTGGCGCTGTCGGCGACGCCGATTCCGCGCACGCTGCAGATGTCGCTTCTGGGCGCGCGAGACCTGTCGATGATCAACACCTCGCCGCGCGACCGCCTGCCGGTGCGGACCGAGGTCCGTCCGTTCGGACCCGATGTCGTGACCGAGGCGGTGCTGCGGGAATTGGACCGTGGCGGGCAGGTCTACTTCGTCCACAACCGCATCCAGTCCATCGCCGCGATGGCCGACTACTTGCAGCGGCTGATGCCGTCCGTACGCATCGGAGTCGCTCATGGGCAGATGCCGGAACGGCAGTTGGAATCGGTGATGGTCCGATTCTATCATCAGGAGTTCGACATGCTGCTGTCGACCGCGATCATCGAATCCGGCCTGGACCTGCCGTCGGTCAACACGATCGTCATCCATCGGGCCGATCACTTCGGCCTGGCGCAGTTGTACCAATTGCGCGGACGGGTCGGTCGGGCCGCCCGGCAGGCGTATGCCTATCTTCTTATTCCTCCAACCTCACCGCTCACTTCGACGGCAAAGTCTCGTCTGCAGGCGATCGAAGAGCACACGGCCCTGGGATCGGGATTCCATTTGGCGATGCGCGACCTGGAAATCCGCGGCGCGGGCAATCTCCTCGGCCCGCAACAGCACGGGTTCATCGAGGAAGTGGGGTTCGATCTCTACTGCCGATTGCTCGATGAAGCCGTCGCCGAAGTCCGGGGAAGCCCGTCGCCGGTTCTGTCCGGATCGCCGATCCAGATCGAGGTGGCGGGCGAGCGGTTTTTGCCGGACGATTATGTTCCCGACAACCAGCAGCGCTTTGAAATGTACAAACGAATGGCCGAGTTGGCCGATCCTGATGCCGTGGATGAGTTGTTGCTGGAGATGACCGATCGCTTCGGAGCCCCGCCGCCGCCGGCGCGCCGTCTGGCGGAGTTGGCGCGCGCACGGGTCTGGGCACGGCGAGCGGGGTTGGCTCGCGCATTGGCCTCCCGCAATGAATGGAGGCTGGTGTTTCCGCCGGAGCGTGTGGTCAAGCGGCGCGATGTCGAACGCTGGCGCGCGGCGATTCACGGCCACGTCTCGTTCGATGCCGGCCCCCCATTCTGCATCAGCGTCAGGGCCCCCTTGGGGGCGTCGGCCGATATGGAGGGGCTGGTCGAACTGCTGCGGCGTTTGGATGGTATCGATTCGCCCTGAGCGCGCGTTGACGGCGGGCTTTGCGAGGGCATCATGATTGCATAAATTGGAAGTCTTGGCCCACTGGTGCACGGGCCTTATGACAGCATGAACAATGGGGATTCGATGACCAACCGTACGCGATTTGTCCTCACCATCTTGTCAATGGCGGTTTCGTTGTCGGTCGGCGGATGCAGTCGGACCGAACGCACCGGCGACCTGATCGTCGCGCAGGTCGGCGAACACACAATCCCGCTGCGCGACATCACCGACTACATTGCCAGCATGCGTGTCGACTATCCCTCCGCAGAGGCAGAGTTGGCGGCGCGTGAGAAATACCTCGACCGGCTGATCGAAAAGCGCCTGCTGATCATCGGCGGCTACGGACGGGCGCTGGATGCCGACATCGGATTGCTGGAAAAGGTGGAGGCCGAGAAAGACAAGCTGTTGTTCGATGAACTGTACCGCACTCAAGTCCTTGATCAGTTGAGCGTGACCGAAGCAGAGGTGAAGGACGCCTACGAGCACTATTTCGACCGCGTTCAGTTTCGTCACATTCTGATCGAATCCGCAGCGCTGGGCGATTCGGTCATGGAGCAATTGCGAAACGGCGCCGATTTCGGGGACATGGCGGAGCGTTTCTCGTTCGATGAACAGACGCGGTTTCGCGGCGGCGAGATGGGGCGCGACTTCGAGTGGGGCGAGTTTCCCGAGCCCCTGAATGCCGCGTTATTCGAATCTCCCGTCGGGGAAAACATCGGACCGATCGAAACCGATTTCGGATGGCACATCTTTCAGGTCATCGGCAAACGGGAGCTCGAAAGGCAGGAGTTCGCGACGCTGCGGCCGTTTCTGGAAACACGGCTCAAGCGACGCAAGGAGAACGCCCGGCGCAAGGAGCACTTAGTCGAAATACAGCGTCGCAATAGTATCGAGTATGCCCCGTCCACGTTGGCCGATTGGCGTGGTCGGCTGCAGGCCATTGCCGACACGGCGGATTTGCTGCCGGGCACGCGGCCGACCGTCAATCCCAGTGCGCTCTCGCCCGATGATGCCGCGCGTGTCATGTACCGGTTCGGTGCCGGGTTGGAGGTCCACTTCGGAGAATTCTGCGCCGCCTTGTCGCAACGTTCCCCCTATGAGCAACCCGATCCCGCCGACACGCTCGAACTGCAACTCTTCGCGTTCAATCACTCGCTCTATGACATCCTGCGAGACGAGGCCATGCGGCTCAAACTCGACGAATCGGACATTTATAAGGAGCGGGTCCGCGAATACCACGAAACGCTGATGGCCGACATCATGCGCGGGGAAATCCTTCCACGGGGTATTGCCGTCACCGAAGAGGATTTGCGCCGGATATACGAGGCACAGCCCGATTCCTTCGTCCAGGGCCCGCAGTTTCATGTGCGCGAGCTGCTGGTCTTCGATTCGGTCGAAGCGCGACAATTGATGGAACAAGTGCGCACAGGGAGTTCGTTGGAGGAGTTGGCCCGACGATACACCCAGCGTACCGGCATGCAGTCAAAAGGCGGCGACTTGGGCTGGCTCAGCGAGGGCATGTACGACGACATCTATGCGAGCGCCGCCCAAATGGAAATCGGTGAAGTGCGACGGTCCGACGGGACCGGTCAGTATTCGATCATTCAACTACTCGCTCGGCGTCCGGGACGGCAACTGGCCTACGAAGACATCGAGGCGGAACTCTTTAATGTCGTTCAGCGTCAGCGGACCGATTCGGTCATCTCAACATACCTTGATTCGATACGCACAATGAACACCGTGGTCATTCATGACGATGTGCTCCGAGTCGGTCTGGGAGAACGGCCACTCAGCACGGAGCAGCCCGGATCATAACCCCAAGCGCAGGCGAGTGAACTCACGCATGAGACGAAAACTCAGCCGTTTCCGGAATTGGTTGTGTCTGCTCGTGATCGCGCAGATTGCGATCGCCAATGGACAGGACGTTGTGGAAGAACCGATCGCGATCGTGGCCGATCGGGTGATCCTGCGCTCCGAATGGGAAACCCAGTTGTCGTTGCACAGCATGCAGGCGAACGTCGATGCCAACGACCCGCTCGTGCGCGACACCCTGGGACAGGTCATTCTGGATCAGATGATCAACGATCAGCTCATCTTGTTGGTGGCTGAACAGGACTCCACTCTGATGGTGTCGCCCAAGGAACTCGATGAGGCGGTCGAAGAGCACATTCTGTCGCTGCGCCGGCGCTACCCAACCGACGATCAGTTCCATCGTGACTTGGCTCAAGAGGGGCTGACCGAACGTGACCTGCGTGTGCGCTTTCGGCAGGATATCAATAACCAACTGCTCAAACAAAAACTGATGCAGCGCAAGCTTTCCGACGTGGCGGTCTCGCACGGTGAAGTCCGCGAGTTTTACAGCCACTACAGCGACTCGCTCCCGGTCCGCCCGGCCGGAATCAAGCTGGCCCACATTCTCTTGCCGGTCGATGTGTCCGAATCGGTCGTCGACGCCACGCGCGAGCGGCTCACGCGCATTCTTGGGGAGATCCGCGATGGGTTGGACTTCGGCGAGGCCGCGCGCAAGTACTCCGCCGATGCCAGCGCGCCCAACGGCGGCGATCTCGGGTGGTTTGGCAAAGGGGAGATGGTCGCCGAGTTCGAACAGGCCGCGTTTGCCTTGACGCCCGGACAAACGTCCGGTGTGCTTCGCACTCCGTTCGGGTGGCACCTGATCCAATGCATTGAACGCACGGCCGAACGAGTCCATGCGCGGCACGTCATCCTGACCCTGGAGCCGACCGGCGCCGACTCGGCGGCTGTGAGGGCGCGCGCCGATTCCGCCGCCGCTCTCTCTCTCTCCGGCGAGGACTTCTGCCTGCTCGCACAGGAGTATTCCAAAGACGAGGAGACGCGAAAGAATTGCGGTGAGCTGGGCTGGTATCCGATCGAAGAGATGTTTGAGGAATTCAAGACCGTACTGGCGGATGCGGGCAACGGTGCGATCGCCGGGCCGGTTATGACCAAGTATGGATGGCATGTCCTGCGCGTGCTGGATCGACGCCCCGCGCACCGTCTGAATCTGACCGACGACTGGGACGCGATCAAACAGATCGCGCGCCAGGACAAGACCAATCGCGTCCTGACCGACTGGATTGCCGACGTTCGCGAAGACACCTATGTCGACATCCGACCGCTGTCGGCACGACGTACGCTGACCCCATCATCACCCTGAATCGTGCGTCGCAATGAGCGCCTTGATGAGCGGCCCCGAGCATTTCTCCACAGAATGTCCGATCGGCGTGCGAATCTGCGCCCGTTTGACGCGGGCATAATCTGACATGAGCGGATTCGATACATCGCGGCCGATTGAGCGGGCGATCATCGTCGGGTTTGGCCGCAACGGTTCATCGCGACATGCGATGGAGCAGTCGATGGCCGAGTTGGAGCGCCTGGTGGAATCGGCCGGCGGACGGACCGTGGGGAGCGTAAGCCAAGTGGGACGGCCGCACCCGGCGCACCTGGTCGGCACGGGCAAGCTCGCGGAAATCGGGCAATTGGCCAATTCCGCCAATGCCGACCTCGTTGTATTCGATGAGGAGCTCTCGCCGTCGCAGGTTGTCAATGTCGAGCAGCGCCTCCGACGAAAGATTGTCGATCGCTCGATGCTGATTCTGGCGATCTTCGCGCGCCACGCCCACACGAAAGAAGCCAAGACGCAGGTCGAATTGGCACAGTACGAGTATCTTTATCCGCGCCTGGCCGGGCAGTGGACTCACATGACCCGACATTGGGGAGGCATCGGCACACGGGGACCGGGCGAGACTCAGTTGGAGACAGATCGCCGGCTGGTCGGGCGACGCATTCTGCGTCTCAAACGGGAACTGTCCGCGATCGACCGCGAACGGGCGGTTCAACGACGTGGGCGCAACGATTTGTTTCGTGCCGTCATGGTCGGATATACCAACGCCGGGAAGTCCACACTCTTCAATCGGCTGACACGATCTCAGGTCTGGGCGGCCGACCGGCTCTTTTGCACGCTGGACCCGACCTCCCGGACATTAGCTCATGCCGAGGGCCGCCGGATCGCACTGACCGACACGATCGGTTTTATCCGTAAGTTGCCGGCTTCGATCTTTGCCGCATTCCGAGCGACGCTCGGTGAAGTCGCATCGGCCGATCTCCTTTTGGTGATCATCGATGTCGCTGATCCGGAATGGGAAGAGACCTTGGCCTCCGTCGAGGACTCTCTCGCTGAGATAAAGGCAAGCGAGATTCCGCGACTGCTGGTACTTAACAAAATCGACCTGCTCAATGGGCAACATCTGGCCCCATTAGGGCTTACGCGAAACGACGGCCCGGCCGTGGCGGTCTCGGCGACGACGGGAATTGGATTTGAACCGTTGCTTGAGGCGATCCTGCGGGAGGCAATCAAGATCGGGCTGCCGACACGACGTCGACAGGCCCGAACAGCCAAGGCGAGTGTGCATTACGAGAGCAATTCCTCGCCGCAATAGCACAACGTCTCCGACTGCCCGTACCGACTTTCAATATCTGCACAATTCAGACTTTGGGACTCATCGTTTGGCGTTCAGACGCCGACAACTCGAATACGGGGCCCGTTTTGCGCCACTGGGCCGCGGTGTGCCCGACGGGTGGACATCGGGGACTAAATCATCATGCCCACGACAGGCCGCAAGATATTAGTCGTCGAAGACAATCCGAATATGTCCAGCCTGCTGGCGGACATGCTCGAGGTGTTCGCCATACAGAGTGTGCGCGCGGTTGACGGTCGGGACGCGCTCTCAAAAGTGGACCAGCACGATTTTGCGATGGTGATCACCGACATGCGCATGCCGAAGATGACGGGGACCGAGTTGCTGGTTCGCCTCAAGGAAAAGCGCCCGGACATGCCGGTGGTTTTGATCAGCGGGTTCTCCCTGGCCGACGCCGATGATCAGGCGGCGGTGCAACTGGCGGATGGGTTTCTTTCGAAGCCGTTTCGCATGAACGACATCCGTCGCATCCTCGAACAACACTTCACTGCATAGCCCTCACGATTGACGAGTTCGACGGAACTGTCGAAGCGTGCGATCGGCGGCGCTGCGCGCATGCCCTTTAGCAGCGCTACCGCAGAAACAGGAAACCGCCCAGCAGTAAGATGACAAACAGGAGCGACAGCCATCCCAGATGTCGGTCGATGAAACTCTGAATGGGAACACCGTAGGAGCGCAGCAGCAGTGCGATGAGAAAAAAACGCGCCGAGCGGCTCAATACCGAGGCCAGCACAAAGATTGGAAAGCTGATCCTGAATACACCGCCGGCAATGGTGAACAGCTTGTATGGTATGGGGGAGAAGCCGGCGGCAAACACCGCCCAGAAATCATAGGTCTGATACAAGCGGGCGACGCGGTCGAACCCCGACTGCGTCACGCCCGGCACATTGGCCATGAACCAGCCGCCCCACACGTCCCAAAAGAACATCCCGATACCATATCCGATCATTCCGCCGGCCACCGAGGCCACCGACAACACGGTCGCGAAGAAATAGCTTCTTTGCGGTTTCCCCAGACAGAGTGCCATCAACAGCGGATCGGGCGGCAGCGGGAAGACCGACGATTCGGCGACGCCGAGAGCAGCCAGGGCGGCAGTTCCGCCGGGACGCTGTGCCCAGGATAGGACCCAATGGTACAGTCGGCGCAGCGGGTTGCCTCCGTGGGACGATGGAGTTTCCATTGGCTGCCGGATACCGATCAACGGCTGTCCTTACGTATTTCGAGCGATTGTACAGTCCCTCCAATTCGGCGCTCAGAGAGTCTCCGAATGTATGGGCGCGGGGTTAGTCAGTCAAAGCGGATCGGAACAACATCTCATCCCGCTGGGGCGCCGAATTCTAACTTTGTGTGATACGACAGTTCTCCCTACCTTCGCGCCATGGCCAAAATCGATCGGAAGCGTCAAAGAGCCAAAGACTCCGGCGGCTCGTTTCAGGCGCGGCCACAGCGGCCACCGTCGCGCGGGTTCGGCGCCCAGGTCGCCGCGCACCCGGTACGTTGGGCGGTCATCGGCTATGCGCTCCTGACGGTCATCGTGTTCGCCGGCCCCATTTTCACGCCGGGGGAGATGGTCTACGGTACTGACACAATGTCGGCAGGGGTGTTCTTCCGTTCTTTTCATGCGGAGTTCTGGCGTGACCACATGCGGATGCCGATGTGGAACCCATACATCCACGCCGGGCTGCCGTTTGTCGATGCCATGCACGGCGACATCTTCTATCCTGCGGCGATCCTGCAGATACTTCTGCCCGTACCTTACGCGCTCGGCATCAAGCTGATCTTGCATGTCTTCCTGGCCGGTGTCTTTATGTTTCTGTTTCTCCGTGTCATCGGACGCAGCGATCCGGCCGCCTTTGTCGGCGGCTTGTTGTACATGTTTGCTCCGTTCATCGTCTCTCTGTTTTTTCCCGGGCACGACGGCAAGATCTATGTCACGGCGCTGACGCCGCTGGCGTTTCTCGCGCTGTACCGGGCCGTCGTGACACGTCGGTTGCCCGTGTTCCTGGGTTTCGGGCTGGTCTATGCCCTGCTGATTCTTACGGCACATGTGCAGATGGCATACTACGCTGCCTGGGGATTGGGACTTTACTTTGTTTTCCTCCTCTGGGAGCGCTATCGCTTCGCTCCCAGGCAGGTCGTCTCGCTGTTGGCGCTCTTCGTGCTCGCCGTGGGATTGTCCCTGGGCGCGACCGCTGTGCAATGGGTGACGCCGTACAAGTACACCGCCAAATATTCGCAGCGGCTCTTGCAACAGGATGAAGAGCGCGGCTACGAGTGGTCCAGCTCGTGGTCGATGAATTCCGAAGAGGTGCTCTCGGAGATCAACCCCGAGTTCCCCGGCGCCGATCTGGCAACACGGCGCCAATCGACATACTGGGGGCAGAACCCCTTCAAGCTCAACTCTGAGGCGGTGGGTGTCATGGCGGTCATGCTCGCCCTGGTGGCGCTCATCACGCTGCGCATTCACTCCGTGATATTTTTCGCGGTCCTCTCGCTGCTGGCGCTGCTCTACGCGGTCGGCTCGTCGACGCCTGTGTTCCATCTGTTCTACAGTTTGGTGCCGATGGTTAAGAAGTTCCGTGCGCCGTCGATGATCGTGTTCCTATTCGGATTCTGTTGGGTGGTGATGGCGGCGTTCGCGCTGGATGCGCTGCGGCGCGACCCTTCGGTGCCAAAACCACGGGGCTCATCGATCGATCCGTTTCGGGTATTGCGGGTGATCGCCATCGCCTATTCGGCGATCGCCACCATCGCGCTGCTGATTGGCTCTTCGCTGCTGACCGGGTGGGCGTCGGTGATCGGGCGCGTATTGACGCAACGGCAGGCCGCGTCACTGCAGGACAATGTCTCCGCTGTCAGCAGCGGCTTTATCATCGGCTCCGTTGTGCTGTGGGCGCTAGTGGGCTTGTTTCACATGCAGCGACGCAGCGCGCTGGGTCCGTCGGCGACGTTGGCGGGGCTGGCGATCCTGGCCGTAGTACCGAACTGGATGTTCAATGCCCGTTTTGTCGAAACGATCAACCCCGACCCGATCTATGGCGAGGCGCCGATTCTCGACTTGATCCGGCAACATGCACCCAACGAACCATTTCGAGTGCTGAATCTGCGCGGAATCGGTGCGGGCGGAGAGTTGGAAGACAACTATTTGGCGCTCCACGGAATCGAGGAGTTGTCTCCGACCGCCATGCACGGCAACCACTTGCTCACCAACGATGTTTTTACCGGCCGTCATGATCCACAGCCCGCATTGATAAACAACGATGCGACACGCAACCTGCTCAACAGCGTGATGATTGTCGCTCCGGGGCGCGTCGGGTATCAAGGCCTGGAACCTTTGGGACAGGCCGGGGGACTGTATCTGTATCGCAATACCGAGGCGATGCCGCGGGCGGGGGTCTTTTATCAGTACGAAGTCATTCCCGATACGAACGCCGCCCTGTCTCGAATTCGCAGCGATGGCTTCCCCTATCGCTCACGCCTCATCCTCGACCAGGAACTGCCCGGCATCCCGCCGGTATCCGAGAGCGACACGCTGGCGGGCGTCACGCCCGCGCGTGTTGTCGAATGGGACGTTGACCGCTTTGTAGTCGTCTGCACGACGAGCCAAGCCGGGATTCTTTGGCTATCGGAGAATCACTATCCGGCCTGGCGCGCCACGGACGAGGCAGGCCAATCGCTGCCGATCTACCGTGCGGATTACGCATTTCGTGCCGTTCCCCTGCGACCCGGCCCGCATCGCATCACGTTCGAATTTTACTCGGAGTCATATGCCAAAGCGCGGTGGCTCTCGCTGGCTTGTTCTCTGCTTTTGGTGTGCGGCGGGATTGTTTCCCTGCGCAGCGGAAGAAAGCCGACGATGCCCGCGGCTGCCGGATAGGACCCAAGGATATAATCTGGGATCATGCGCTGCGGGGACTCGAACCCATACGCCGATACAGGGAGTAGGCGTTGGTCCGATGACCCATCGCGTCTCCTGGCCAGTTCGATTCGGATCGCAAATCGGCCGGCCGGCGTCAAATAATGGCAGTGCGGAACCAGTATGATCTTGTAAGGGTTCAAATCTACAGCCCTATGACCGCCATTCGTACCCCCGCTTCAACCGCGATTCGGACCATGCTCCTCTTGGGGGCTCTGCTCGCGGTCATCGGCTGCGGCTCCGACCACGCGGCCGTGCCCGGTACAGGAGGCGATTCCAACGCGCTCACCGTCGAAGCCGTCATCGTGGCGCCGCAGCTCCTCTACGATCGTATCACCACGACCGGCACACTGATCGCCAATGAAGAGGTCCAACTGCGCCCCGAAGTCTCCGGGAGAATCACCGGAGTCCACTTCGATGAGGGTCGCCGTGTCCGCAAAGGCGACCTGCTCCTGCAAATCAACGACAGCGAACTGAAGGCGCAGTCGTCGCGAAAAGAATACGAGACCCGTCTGGCGGCCAACGATGAAAGCCGCAAGCGGTCGCTTTTGGACATTAACGCCATCAGTCGCGAAGAATACGACAAGAGTCTCAACACGTTGCGGATGCTGCAGGCGGAAATGGACGTCATCCGCTCGCAGCTGGCGCAGCGTGAGATTCGTGCGCCCTTCGACGGGGTCATCGGGCTGCGGTATGTCAGTGAGGGAGGATTCGTCAATTCGAACATGTTGGCGGCCACGATGCAAGATTTAGACCCGATGAAAGTCGAGTTCACGGTGCCGGAGAAATACGCCCGACGGCTGAATGACGGGACGAACGTCATGGTGAGAGTCGGAGACTCCGAAGAAGAATATCGCGGCGTCATCTACGCGGTCGAGTCGAAAATCGACCCAGCCACGCGGACGATCAAGTCGCGCGCGACCATCCCCAACCCGGAATCGCGCCTGATCCCGGGTTCATTCGCCAAGATCGAGATCACACTGGCCGAGCTGTACGACGCGCTGGTCATTCCCGCCGAGGCAATCATCCCCGAGTTGTCCGGGCAGAAGGTGTTTGTCTGTACGGGCGGACAATCGAAACCTGTTTCGGTGACAACCGGGATCCGCACCGAACGCGGCGTTCAGATTACCGAGGGCCTGGCCCCCGGCGATACCTTGATCACGACCGGCCTGTTGCAGCTCAGCGACGGTCGCGCCGTTCAGATTGCTTCATTCGCGGGACAATAACGCTCCATGAACCTCTCCTCGATCTGCATCCGACGGCCGGTCCTCTCGATCGTGCTGTCCATCGTCATCGTGTTGTTCGGTGCCATCAGCTTCGGTTTTCTGGGCGTCCGGGAGTATCCGAGCGTCGATCCGCCCGTCGTAACGGTTTCGACCAATTACATCGGCGCCAACGCCGATGTGATCGAATCGCAAATCACAGAGCCGCTGGAAGAATCCATCAACGGCATCGCCGGGATTCGGTCCCTGACTTCGACGAGTACCGACGGGCGCAGCACCATCACGGTCGAATTCGATCTGGGAATCGCGATGGACAATGCGGCCAACGATGTTCGCGACCGCGTGTCGCGCGCCGCCCGCAACCTGCCGCCCGACATGGATCCGCCCATCATTACGAAATCCAGCGCCGATGCACGGCCGATTCTCTCGATGACGATTCAGAGCGACAAACGGACGCTCCTGGAGCTCTCCGCGATCGCCAACGATATCTTCAAGGAACGCATGCAAACGATCCCCGGTGTCAGCGAGATTCGCATCTGGGGTGAGAAGAAATACGCGATGAAGCTGAACGTCGACCCGCCACGACTGGCGGCGTATGGGCTGACGCCCCTGGATGTACGCAATGCGCTGGCGCGCGAAAACGTCGAGCTGCCGTCCGGACGAGTCGAAGGATACAGCACCGAGCTCTCGATCCGCACGTTTGGGCGGCTGTCGACGCCCGATCAGTTCAACGATCTGATCATCCGCGAGCAAGACGGCTCGGTCGTGCGCTTCCGCGACATCGGACGTGCGGTCCTGGCCCCGGAAAACGAGCGCACGCTCCTGCGCGGCAATGGCGGCGTGCCGATGGTCGCCGTCGCGATCACGCCGCAACCCGGCTCCAATCACATCGCCATCGCCGACGAGTTTTACCGCCGGATCCGCCAAATCCAGCGCGATCTGCCCGAGGACTTGCGCTTTGAAATCGCCCTCGATACGACGGTCAATATCCGCCGGGCGATCATCGAGGTCGTTGAAACGATCCTGATGGCGTTTGTGCTGGTCTTGATCGTCATCTTCGTGTTCTTGCGGCACTGGCGGACCACGGTCATCCCCATGCTGGCCATCCCGATCTCACTGATCGGCGCATTCTTCATCATGTACGTCGCCGATTTCTCGATCAACATCCTCACGCTGTTGGGAATTGTGCTGGCCACAGGCATCGTCGTCGACGATGCCATCGTCGTCCTGGAAAACATCTACGGGAAGATCGAACGCGGGATGGATCCGATCGAAGCGGGGCACAAAGGGTCCAGGGAGATCTACTTCGCGATTATCTCGACGACGATCACGTTGGCGGCTGTTTTCCTCCCGATCATCTTCCTGCAAGGTCTGACCGGACGTCTGTTCCGCGAATTCGGAATCGTCGTGGCGGGGGCCGTGTTGATCTCGGCGTTCGTGTCGCTGACGCTCACGTCGATGATGAGCGCCCGCACGTTGCACAAGACGGAACACGAATCGCGATTCTTCACCTGGAGCGAGCGTCAGTTCGTCCGACTGTCGGAAGGATACCGGCGCTCGCTTGCGGATTTCGTGGGTCGACGGTGGCTGGCGCCCTCCATCATGGCCGCATCCGTGACGATCATCATTGGGCTGGGCGCTGTCATCCCCTCTGAATTGGCGCCGATGGAGGACAAGAGCCGCTTGTCGATCAACTCGACCGCTCCCGAAGGAACCTCGTATGAGGCCATGGCAGAGTACATGGAGCGGATCATTGCCATCGTGGATACGCTGCCGGAACGCAGCGTCATCATATCGGTCACGGCCCCCGGATTCGGCTCAAACCCCGCCGTCAACAATGGATTCGTGCGCCTCAATCTGGTTCCGCCCGACCAGCGCGATCGGTCGCAGCAGGACATCGCGGCCGCGATTTCATCGGCGATCAAGACCGAGACATTTGCGCGCACGTATGTCACGCAGGAGCAAACTATCGGTTCCGGGCGCAGCCGCGACTTGCCGGTCCAGTTTGTCATCCAGGCGCCGGATTTCGAACGGCTGCGCGAGACCATACCGCCGTTTATGGAACGCGTCGAATCCGATCCCGCATTCGATATTTTCGATCTGGACTTGAAGTTCTCCAAGCCGGAGTTGACCATCGACATCGATCGCGATCGCGCCCGCGCACTGGGAATCACCGTCCGCGACATTGCCGAAACACTGCAACTGTTCTTCAGTGGGCAGCGGTACGGGTTCTTCATCTTTAACGGCAAACAGTACCCGGTCATTGCCCAGGCCGACAGGCCCAACCGTGACGAACCGTTGGATGTCAGCGCAATCTATCTGCGCAACAACCGGGACGAATTGATCCAGCTCGACAATGTCGTCACACTGTCGTACCGCAGCACGCCGCCGCAATTGTACCGATACAACCGGTATGTCGCGGCCACCGTCTCGGCCTCCCCGGCCGAAGGGGTCACGCTCGGCGCCGCCATCGGCGCGATGGAGAAGATCGCCGCCGACGTTCTGGATGAGTCGTTCTCGACCAGTCTTGCCGGCGCATCCAAGGAGTTCGGCGAGAGTTCCAACACGTTGATGTTCGCGTTTCTGCTGGCGCTGACGCTGGTCTACCTGATTCTCTCGGCCCAGTTCGAGAGCTTCAAGGAGCCGCTCATCATCATGTTCACGGTGCCGTTGGCGCTGGCCGGCGCCGTCATGTCGCTGTGGCTGTTCGGTCAGACGTTCAACATCTTCAGTCAGATTGGGATCATAGCGCTCGTCGGTATCGTGACAAAGAACGGTATTCTCATCGTCGAGTTCGCCAATCAGCGACGTGACGACGGCCTGTCGGTCACCGATGCAGTCATCGATGCCGCCGCACAGCGGTTCCGTCCCATTCTGATGACCAGTCTGGCCACGGTGTTCGGTGTTGTGCCGATCGCGCTGGCGCTGGGCGCTGCGGCGCAGAGCCGCCGTTCAATGGGCATCGTGATTATCGGCGGGCTGCTGTTTTCTCTTGGACTCACCCTCTATGTGATCCCTTCGTTGTACACTCTGATGTCCGGACGGAAACGGCTTCCAGCGGGCCGGCAACTTGTGGCGGACTCTCGCGCGATCTTAACGTCGATCGGTTCGGCGACTCCAACATCCTGATTCCTCCGACCTGCACCTCCGGATGGCTCACCGCATCACGCCCCGACGCCATGACACGTATGGGCCCTCCCCCATAGTCCGACCGGGCACGATGCCGGACCGGGCGCCGCTCTAAAGTAGCTTACCACCATACCGAAATACTCAAAAGAGGGCACCGTGCCGCGGATTGCGCGATGCCGGCGACCGTACCGCAACGTTGACGACACGCCCTTCGGGCGGAATGACCCAGTTCGACGCACTGTCTGTTGTCTTCTGCGAGCGCTGGACTGAGCACGAAGCACCTTGGCCCAAAGGTCCCGGACTGTCGACACGTGATGCTGACGCAGCCCAACAACGAAGACGCGATTCGAGAGCCCTGGCTCCTCCGTTCGAAGCGGCGGTTGTTTGTAACGCTGTTACTGGCGATCGCCATACCGCCGGTCGTTCTCGGTGCCGTCGGCTTGGCAAGAATCTCAAACCAGATGCAGGACCTGACGGTCTACCGCAATGAGTTGGCTGCGCACCTGTTTGCCCATGGCATGGAGACGGAGTGTTTTGGATTGATGCGGTATGTGCAGAGCTATGCCAACCGTAGCCTGCTGGCCGAGGCCGTCATGCACCACGGCGAAGGGCGCTCGCACGCCGTACTCAAAGAATTGGTGACACAGCATCTGCGCATCTCGCGCGCCTTCATTGCGGACACTGCGGGCGTATTGCAATACGATTATCCCCAGGACTCAACAGTGCGGGGAGTCAGCTTTGCGCACCGGGATTGGTTTCTCGGTGTGCGTGGCAGCGGTCAGCCGTACATCTCAGAAGTCTATCGTCGCGCGGCGCTGGGCCAGCCGCTGGTACTCGGCATCGCTTGTCCGATCCGCGATGCCGCGGGGCTCCGGGTCGGCTACCTCATGGCACAGGTGTCTCTCAGCGACATAATCAAAGAATTTTCCGGCACACCGACTCCCGGTTCCCTGTACTACGCCATGATCGATCACCGCGATCATTGGTTCGATTCGCGTTCGGTTGACGGCGGGCTCACCGATCTGCGTGGTATGCCATTTCTCGACACGATCAGGCAGCTCGCCGGTCGAACAATGCAGGCACAGAATCCGGTCAGCGGACGCCGGGAAGTGATCAGCGCCCGGGTGATTCCCTCGTTCGGTTGGACGGTATTGACCTGCCAGCTCGAGAGTGACGCGTTTGTTTCCGCAATGGGTTTTGCGGCCGGGGGCGCGGCGTTTCTGTTTGCGATGCTGCTGGCGATGTCCTTCCTCAGCTACAGCAGCTTCAGGGCGCTGCGACGCCACGATGCGGCGCGACATCTGGTTCTGGATCAACTCCAAAGTGCACGGGCGGATTTGGAGCGGCAGGTCAGACTGCGTACGCGCGAACTGAGCGCCAAGACAGAGGCGCTTGAGCGCAGCAATGTCGAATTGCAGCAGTTCGCGTCGGTCGCGTCTCACGACCTCCAGGAGCCATTGCGCAAGATACAGGCCTTCGGCGATCGGCTGGCGGCGCTCTGCGCAGGGGGCCTCCCCGATGGCGCCACGGACTATCTGACGCGGATGCAGAACGCAGCGGCGCGGATGCGCTCGCTCATCGATGAACTCCTGGCGTATTCCCGTGTGACTTCACACGGCCGGCACTTTGAACCCACCGACTTGTCCCGCGTGGCGTCCGAAGTCCTTTCGGATTTGGAGGCACGGCTTGAACAGACGGGAGGCGAGGTCGTCGTCGACCATCTGCCGACGATCGACGCCGACCCGCGGCAGATGCGTCAACTGTTCCAAAACCTCATCGGCAACGCACTGAAGTTCCATCGCCCGGACACGGTCCCGCGCGTGTGCGTTTCCGGCCGAATGATAGGCGGGGCGGCCTCCAGCGGCAACCCGCCGTCGATGAGTCCGAGTTTGTGCCGAATCACGGTCGCTGATGACGGAATTGGGTTCGACACCAAGTACCTCGATAAAGTCTTTGCGCCGTTCCAGCGATTGCATGGGCGGTCGCAATACGAAGGCAGCGGCATGGGTCTGGCCATTTGCCGCCGGATTGCCGAGCACCATGGCGGATCGATTACTGCCGAGAGCACTCCGGGCGCGGGCGCGCAGTTTATCGTAACACTGCCGGTCAAACATGACAATGAAGGGAGCATGCCGTGGGAATACGCGGAGAGCCGATCGCCATCGTCCTGGCCGACGATGATGCCGATGACCGTGAACTGACACGGGCGGCGCTGGCCGAAAGCCGCCTGGCCAATGAACTGTACACGGTGGAGGACGGTGAGCAGCTCCTCGACCTGCTGGCTCATCGTGGCTCGTTTGCGGGGGAGGCGGCAGTACCGCGCCCGGGACTGATTTTGCTGGATTTGAATATGCCGAGGATGGATGGACAGGAGGCGCTGCGGATCATCAAGGCCGATCCGAAGCTGAAAAGTATTCCTGTCGTCATCCTGACGACATCGCGCGCGGAGGAGGAAATATACCGCGCCTACCAGCTCGGTGCGAATTCCTACGTCACCAAGCCGGTTACCTTCGATGGACTGGTCAGCGTGCTGAAGGCGTTGGGGCTGTACTGGTTTGAAATCGTTGAATTGCCATTCATGAAAGGATTGCCCCGCAATGAGCCGGTTGCCCATTCGAGTGCTGATGGTCGATGACGACGAGGATGATTTCATCGTCGCCCGCGATCTGATTGCCTCAGTACGTGACTGTGAGATTCAGTTGGAGTGGGTCTCGGCCTTTGAAGATGCCACGGCGGACATGGACCGTCTCGACCATGATGTCTATCTGATCGACTATCGCCTCGGGGCACACAGCGGCCTGGAACTGCTGCGTGATAACCCCAAAGCGACACAGAGCAAAGCCGTCATTCTGCTGACCGGAGCCGGACAGAGCGAATTGGACTCCGAAGCGCTCCGACATGGAGCCGCGGATTATCTTGAGAAGAGCCACCTGACCGCACCGCTTCTGGTCAAATCGATTCGTTACGTGGCCGAGCGCGTCCGCATCATGGAGTACCTGCGGGCCACCAACGAGACCTTGCGGTCACTGATCGACGTGTCGCCGCTGGGCGTCTGTGTGATCGACAATCGCCACACCGTCACCCTATGGAATCCCGCATCAGAGAAAGTCTTCGGGTGGTCAGCGGCGGAGGTTCTGGGCAAACCGCTGCCTGGCGCGCACGACGGCGGCGACGATGACTTCGCGCGGCTGGTGACCAGCGGGTTTCAGGGCCATGCGCTGGCGGGATTTGAGATTCGCGCCGCGCGCAAGGATGGCTCCGAGGTGGACGTGAATCTCTGGACCGCTCCTCTCAACGATCAGCGCGGCCGGACATCGTCGGTGATGGCCATGGCGGTCGATGTAACCGAGCAGCGCCAGGCGCAGCACGCCCTCCGCTCCAGCGAAGAGTTCCATCGCGCCTTGTCGGAACGTTCCGCTGACATCATTCTGGTCTCGAATGTCGAGGGCATCATTCGTTACGCCAGCCCCTCCTGCCAGCGGGTCCTGGGGTACACCCCGGACCAACTCGTTGATCGCGTCGCGTTCGATTTTGTCCATCCCGAAGATATTCCGGCTGTGCAGTCGGTCATGGAAAGCATTTGGGCGCATACGCGCGAACCGATGACGTTGCGTGTCAGGTTTCGCAACCGTATCGGCGACTACCGCGTGATTGAGGGCATCGGGGCGCGCATCTCGATCGAGTCGATCCCGGAGGGAATCGTCTTGAATGCGCGTGATGTCACCGACCGTGTGACGGCGGAAGAACTGGCGCACCGCCTCGCGGCGGCTGTAGAACAGGTCTCCGAATCCATCATGATCACCGACACCGAAGGGCGGATTCTGTACGCCAATCCCGCATTCGCACATCTGACAGGAATGGATTGTGCCGACATTGTCGGCCAGAGCACGGCGGTTCTCTGCAGTGTACTCACACCCGCCCCGGACACGCGCGGTCTCGTCGACGCCGTGGCGTCCGGTGTCGTCTGGTCGGGAACTTTCGGGGGACGTCATCGGCTCGGGCGCGCCTGCCATGTGGAATGTACCGTCGCACCGATCCGCGACAGCAACGGGCGCGTGATCAACTATGTGAGCGTCGCGCGCGATGTCACCGAAGAACGTGTTCGCGAGGCGCACCTGCGCCAGTCGCAGCGCCTCGAAGCCATCGGTTCGCTGGCGTCGGGGATCGCCCATGAAATCAACACGCCGATCCAATTCATCGGCGACAATGTCCATTTCCTGGCATCGACCCTCTCCGAGCTGCTGCCCGCGCTTCAGGAACTCTCGAAAGTGCGAGCCACGACCGGATCGGAGGGCAACATTGGTGATTCGCGCCGATTACCACGCGACACGGACACGCTGGATCTGGATTATGTCATCGAAGAGATACCGCGCGCCCTCAACCAGACCCGCGAGGGCATCGACCGCGTGATCTCCATCGTCAAGGCGATGCGCGAATTCGCCCATCCCGGCGGCCACGGTGAGCACCGGACGGAGATCGACCTGAACCGGGCGCTGGAGGGTGCATTGACCGTCTGCCGCAATCAGATCAAGAATGTCGCCGACGTGCGCACCGATTTTGATGTGAAACTGCCGCCGATTCCCTGCTACGCAAACGAGCTGAATCAGGTGTTCCTCAACCTGCTGATCAATGCGGCACAGGCGATTCAGGAGGTCTACGATAAAACGGGCGACCGCGGCTGGATTGCGGTACGAACAGTCCATGAAAACGGTAGTGCGCTGGTGGCGATCGGCGATACCGGGAGCGGGATCTCTGAGTCGGCGCGTGAGCACATCTTCGAGCCGTTCTTCACGACCAAACCGGTCGGCCGCGGAACCGGACAGGGATTGGCCATCGCCCGATCCGTGATCGTCGACAAACACAAGGGCTCGATCACCTTCGACACCGTCGAAGGAAGCGGAACCACGTTTTACGTTCGCTTGCCGTTCATCCCGAAAGAGAAGGAGACCGAGCATGAGCCGGCTGTTATTCGTAGATGACGAACCCAATGTGTTGGAGGGTCTGATGCGCATGGCGCGCGCTACGCGTTTGCCATGCGAAGTGGAGGCGGTCGGGAGCGCTGCGGCGGCGCTGGCACGCATCCAATTGGGGGGAATCGATCTGGTCGTCACCGATGTCCACATGCCGGCGATGGACGGCATTGAGCTTTTGTCCCGCATCCGTCAGGAGCCGCGTACGGAACATCTCCCGGTTATCATGCTCACCGGATCGCTGGATTCCGATGCGCGGCGGCGGTCACTGGATTTGGGGGCAACGGATTTTGTGACCAAACCGGCGGTTCCCGCGGAGTTTTCGGCCCGTGTGCGCAACATCCTCAAACTCAAGCTGTATCGCGACCGACTCGCCGAACAGAATGAACTGCTGGAAACGCAAATCCTGAGTCTTCAGAAACTGGAAAATGTCGGGACGCTGGCGGCGGGCCTCGTGCATGATCTGAACAATGTATTGACCGCAGTCGGAGGGCACGTTCAGTTGGCGCTAAACAAGTGCGACGATCCGGCAGCAGTCTCCCGCCATGCGAAATCCGCCCTCGACTCTGCCGCCCAGGCGGGACAGTTGGTGGAGCAATTGTTGCGGGTATCAAAACCCCACGTGGGCGATTGGGAGATGTGCGACATCGTGTCGGTCGTCGACAGCGGTTTGCACCTCCTGGAAGCGTCGAAATCCGAAAACGTCGCAATCTATTGGATCCCACCGCGTGAGGAGCTTTCATTGTCCGCCGATTCGGTTCAGATCGGGCAGGTCATCATGAATCTCTGCATCAATGCCATGCAGGCGATGAGCGACCACGGAGAAATTCGCATCAGCGTGCAACCGGTTCGGCTGAGTGAAGAGATGCACTGCACCTGCGGCGCCATGCTTCTTCCGAACGACTATATCTGTCTGCAGGTCAACGATACGGGCGGCGGCATCCCTCCGGAAGCCTTCCCGCACCTGTTCGATCCATTCTTCACTACGAAACCGGCCGGGCAGGGGACGGGTTTGGGGCTGTTCGTCGTCGGACGGGTTGCCCACAATCACAATGGCGGCGTCATGGTAGAGTCGGCGCCCGGCCGGGGGACAACCTTCTCCGTCTATTTCAAGTCCGGCGCGATCGACCGCGTCTCGGTCGGTGAGGAAGCGGGTGTCTCAGGCAGGGCCGAGTAAAAATCCGCATCCGGTCGGTTTCGCAGCTCACCTTTGCGCGACGGTGATTCCATGGGGCTACGGTTCGGTCCCGCGTCTGACGCCGCCAAAATCAATGCGAGATTCGCATACGGTTTGACGATCGGCGCCTTCCGGCCGCATCTATTCGCCGGTGGCGACGCGGGAACCTTCATCATCTGCCCGTGTCTTAACGGTGGCGGCAGTCGCCGAGACGTAGCGGAGCCCGAAACGATTCGGAGGTCGATGTCCGATGGAAAACATTTCCCGTAGTCCCTGGCGCGCCGGTATCTTACTTTTTCTGGCCGCAATCGGCACGCTCGCGTGGGCTCAGACCAGGATGAAATCGGAGGAGAGTGTTGTGACCGTCAAGGCGTTGACTCCCGAAGAAGAACGGGTGATCGTCCACAAAGGGACTGAGCCGCCCTTTACCGGAAAGTATTGGAACCACAAGGAAGAAGGCGCCTACGTGTGCCGGAATTGCGGCGCGGAGTTGTACCGTTCGGCCGACAAGTTCGAGTCGGGCTGTGGGTGGCCGAGTTTCGACGATGAGGTGCCTGGGGCAGTCAAACGGACCCCCGACGCCGACGGATTTCGGACGGAAATCACCTGTATGAGGTGCGGGGGTCATCTCGGGCATGTTTTCGAGGGAGAGAAGCTGACGCCGAAGGATGTTCGGCATTGCGTCAATTCCCTCTCCTTGGAATTCATCCCTGCCGTCCGGCAGGCAGAGGTCGCGACTCAGACTGCCTACTTTGCCGGGGGGTGCTTTTGGGGAACTGAGCACTTGCTGAACAAGACCGAGGGCGTCATTTCAACCCGAGTGGGATACATGGGGGGCCATACATCCAAACCGACCTACAAGGATGTCTGCAACGGCAACACCGGACACGCCGAAGCAGTGGAAGTCGTATTCGATTCGGCCAGGATCGACTACGAAACGCTGGCGCGGCTGTTTTTTGAAATTCACGATCCGACTCAGGTCGATCGGCAAGGCCCGGACATCGGCGATCAGTATCGTTCGGAAATTTTCTATGTCGATGATGCCCAGAAGCGGGTGATCGAGAAGCTGATCGGGCTGCTGGAGGGTAAGGGGTACGAGGTTGCCACACGGCTTTCAAAAGCCGGTACCTTTTGGGAGGCCGAACAGTACCACCAGGACTACTACGAGTACACCGGTAAGCAGCCCTACTGCCACGCATACCAGAAACGATTCTGATCCCCTTTGCCGTTTGGCCCAACAGCCGTCCATGATGGTCACATGCCGACGGCGGGTCCCGATTTGTCTTGCAGACGATCGGCCACATCGGGACATTTCGTCTGCGCACTTGATTGCCGATCGGGCGATTCGATAGATTCCTCCCGGCCGGCGGTCATACGGTATCAGCGTGATCAACACAGTCCTGTCCAGAGGCATCCGAAAACGCCCGTCGGGTTTGTGCCGACTCCGGGGGCGTCCCTTGTCGGTGGCGGCCATTGTCGCCGTCGGGACGGTCCTCCTCCTTTTTTTCGACGCTGAGTACATTCGTTCGGCGAGCGATCGCGGCAGTTCGCAAGGGAACGATCGCCCTCGGCCGCGCCGGGAGGTTCGGGGGGCGGGAGCGACAGGGCTCCAGACCATTGACATCTCAGGCGATCAGACGGTCGAGGACGTGGTCGACGCACTGCTCGGCAAGACGGCGCTCACTGTGAGTAACATCCGGTACAGCGGTGCCGCGATTGCGCTGGGGACTTTCACCGGCGGCGAGGGCATTGTCGGATTTGAGTCGGGGATTGTATTGTCGACCGGTGACATCTCGTTTGTTGTGGGTCCCAACAATAGCAGCGGGGCCGGGTGGCAGAACGATCAGCCCGGTGATTCGGAACTCGACGCGCTGATTCCCGGATTCGAAACCCAGGACGCTGCCGTCCTGGAGTTCGATTTTGTCTGCGAGAATGTCCAGCGAGTCGGTTTTGAGTATGTCTTCTCCTCCGAAGAGTACAATGAGTATGTGAATGCGAGCTACAACGATGTTTTTGGCTTCTTCGTAAACGGCAAGAACGTGGCGCTGCTGCCCGACGGCATCACGGTCGTCTCGATCAACAATGTCAATGGCGGCAATCCCCTCGGCGAGAACGCCTCCAACCCGCAATTCTATCGGAATAACGTCGACGACACGTGTCAGGTCAACGAGACCTGTCCGATCAATACGCAGATGGACGGAATGACGGTCGTCTTGATTGCCGAAACGGCGATCAATCCCGGCCTCAACCACATCAAGATTGCGATTGCCGACGCCGGAGATGCTTCGCTGGATTCCGACGTCTTCATCAAGGGGCAGAGTTTCATCTGCGGCAGCGTGAACAATAGCCCTCCGGTCTGTGAACTCGATCCGGCGGGACCCTTTACCATTTCATCCGGCGCAAAGCTCAGCTTCCTTGTCCATGGTTCCGACCCCGATACGGGACAGACAATCACCATGACCGACGTCGGCAGCTTTCCGCCGACCGCGACTATGTCGCCGGTTCTGCCGCTGGCCGGCCCGGCCACCGGGATTTCATCTCAATTTTCATGGCAGCCGGTTCAGACCGGGACATTCATCATTCGGTTTCAGCTCAGCGACAGTTTGGGTGGTTTTGATACGTGCACGGCATCGATCAATGTGGTCGAAAGCATATTGCCGTTTGTCGTCGCCACGACGCCCGTAGAGGGCGGGCTGGATCACTTGTGGGATGATAAAGTGACGGTCCGGTTTTCCGAGCCGGTAACAGGGAACCTGGATGCGTCGATTTCGGCCGCCAATCAGGACGGCGTCGCGATCACAGTCAGTGCTGTACTCAACGATGTCTTTCTCAGCGTATCGCCCAAGTTCGAATGGCCCGACGACGACGTCGTCACGCTGCGCATCAGCGCCTCGATGACCGACCTGACCGGGAATGCTCTCGACGGCAACCTGAATGGTATTCCCGAGGGTTCGCCGATTGATGACTTTCTGCTCACGTTCGGAACCGCGCCCGGAGTCTACCCCGGCGACGCCGACGATAATGGTCGAGTGGATGAACGCGACGTCCTGCCGCTGGGACGATTCTGGGAGCTCTCCGGCCCGTCCCGGCCGCGTCGAACGGACGGCTGGAATCGTGAATCATCGGAGGCCTGGGTACCGCGAGGGGCCACTCACGCGGATTGCGACGGCAACGGCGTCATCGATTCTATCGACATCTGCACGATTGCCGAGCATTTCGGGCGGTCCATTCCGGCGATGCCATCGCTCGGGCGACCGACAGAATGGACCGAGCCGCTCCACGACGATATTCTCGGTGCGCTCGCGCGCGCCTTGCTGACCTGCGAGAATATCGGCGATGTCGCACGGCTGGCACTGACGTCGGTTCTTGAATCCGAGAATCGTCCTGTCGCCTCCGCTCCCAAGTCAGCCGCATTGCTTGAGAATTTCCCGAACCCGTTTAATGCGGGAACGGTCATTCGATGGGAACTGAGCACCGCCGCGCATGTGGACATCGCAATCTATGACGTCCTTGGTCGCCCCGTTATCTCACTCTTTTCGGCCGATCTGCCGGCCGGGCAACACAGCGTCTCCTGGAGCGGCACCGGCGATCAGGGGCAGCGGCTGCCCTCCGGTGTCTATATTACCCGTCTGCGGACCGGGTCTTCCGTGCTGAGCCGCGCCATGGTCTTGCTGCGTTAAGCACATCCGCCTCCCGCAGGAATCCTCATTCCTTATTGGCTGATCCGATCTCCAGGCCACACGGCGACAACTCATACGGATTGATTTTGTCGGACTGATCGGTGATCTTCGCACTCCGATGCGGAGTGTCCGGCCCGGCCTGCCCTATCCCCTCGGCGTACATTGGGACGGTCACGGCGTCAACATGGCTGTCTTTTCCGAACACGCCACCGCAGTCCATCTGTGCCTCTTCGATTCAGTCGCGTCAGATCATGAATCACAGCGCATCCCGCTTCCTGAAAAGACGAATCACGTTTGGCATGGCTACATTCCCGGACTGGGCCCGGGACAGTTCTATGGTCTGCGTGTCCACGGACCCTACGAACTGTCGCAGGGACACCGATTCAATCCGCACAAGTTGCTGCTGGACCCGTACGCGCGCTGTGTCGCCCGTCCGCCGCAGTGGTGCCCTGAGTTGTACGGCGACGGACGCGCCACTGACGACATGTCGCGCACGCTCGACAAGTCCGACAGCGCGGGATGCGCGCCATTGGCGATGGTCATCGATCCGGCATTCGACTGGGGCGGGGATCAGTTGCCATCCGTCCCGTGGCACGAGACCGTCATCTATGAGCTTCATGTCAAGGGATTCACGCGACGCCACCTTGATGTTCCGCAGAATCTCAGGGGCACTTATCTCGGACTGGCGACGGACCCTGTCATCCGTCACCTGAAGGATTTGGGCGTCACGGCGGTGGAGTTGTTGCCGGTGCATCAGCACATCAGCGAGCATGAGTTGATCGGACGAGGTCTCACCAACTACTGGGGATACAGCACGCTGTCATTCTTCGCTCCCGACGTCCGCTATGCCGTTTCACGGGCGCCCGGCGATGTCATTAACGAGTTCAGGCAGATGGTACGCGCATACCATGCAGCCGGATTGGAAGTCATTCTCGATGTCGTCTTTAATCACACGGCGGAGCGCGATCAGGATGGTCCAACCGTGATGTTTCGCGGCCTGGATAATCGCGCGTATTACCGTCTGGACCCGCACGATCCCGGCACCTATGTCGATGTCACCGGCACGGGCAATACCCTGAATGTGACCCACCCGCGCGTACTCCAATTGGTCATGGACAGTTTGCGATACTGGGTGAGCGAGATGCACGTCGATGGCTTTCGCTTTGACGAAGCGGTGGCATTGGGACGCGATCCTCAGGATTTCGACTCTGAGGCGGGTCTGTTTCGTGCCATCGCGCAAGATCCCATTCTGTCGCGCGTCAAGCTCATCGCCGAACCGTGGGATCTGGGTCCCGGTGGATTACGGGCCGGTGGATTTCCACCGGGATGGTCGGAGTGGAATGGACGGTTTCGCGACACGGTCCGTTCCTTCTGGCGCGGCGAATCAGGATGCGCATCCGCACTGGCGACGCGACTGACCGGTTCAAGCGACCTGTTTGCGTCGTCGGGACGGGGCCCGTCGGCCGGCATCAACTTCGTGACGTGCCACGACGGGTTCACGCTGCGCGATCTGGTCTGTTACGACGGAAAGCACAATGAATCCAACGGCGAGAACAATCGCGACGGCTCCGACGACAACCGCAGTTGGAACGGCGGCATTGAGGGACCGACCGACGATCGGGCGGTCGATGCCCTGCGATGGCAGCGGCAGCGAAATTTTCTGGCGACACTGATGCTCGCCCAGGGCGTGCCGATGCTCAGTCACGGAGACGAACTCGGCCGCTCCCAACAGGGAAACAACAACGCCTATTGTCACGACAGCGAATTAACGTGGGTCGATTGGAATCCCGGCCTGCAGGGAGAGTCCCTCCGCGCGTTTACCGGCCGCCTCGCGCGTATCCGCCGTGAACAACCGGTCCTCAGACGCCGAAGATTCTTATGTGGGGAGGTCGCACACGGCTCCGAGTTCAAGGACGCTGCGTGGTATGGTCCCGACGGACGGGAACTGACGGCCGAGGCATGGCATGAGCCGAGTCTGGGATGCCTGGGCGTGCGGCTCGACGGCGATGCCATCACTGAGACTGATACGGAGGGCAATCGCATTGTCGGTACGACGCTGTTTCTGGTAATGAATCAATCGGCGGCGGACGTACAATTCGAAATGCCTCCTGAGTCGGGCATGTACGCCTGGGAACTGTTGCTGGACACATCAGAACCTGATGCTCAGGGCGTTCGATTCGCGCCGGGAGTCGCTTATGAGATCACTGCACGCAGTCTTGGTTTGTTTCGCCTGCTGAAGGATCGGTAAACGACCGTGAATATACATTCAGCCGAATTCAGGTCTCCGCACAGCCAAGCGGCTTCGTCGTCGTCGCCGTCGCTCTTGAAAGCTGTACCCCCGCCGCCGCGTGTTGTCGTCGAGAGTGTCTCTCCGGAGATCGACGGCGGGAAATATCCGATCAAGCGTACGGTCGGCGAATTCGTCGATGTCTGCGCGCACGTGTTCGCCGATGGTCACGACGAACTGCTCGTAGTGCTGCGATTCGTCGCCGGAGACGGCGACTGGCAGGAAGTCGCGATGCTGTCAGCGCGCAACGATGAATGGCATGCGCGCTTCACCATCGAGCGTTTGGTTGCGTATCGATACACCGTGGTTGGCTGGGTTGACCATTTCGCCACCTGGCGGCGTGATCTCAAGCGGAAATCCGAAGCAGCCGTCGATGTCGCAGAGCATTTCGCCTCCGGCTGCGAACTCATCAAGTCGCGTCGGCAACACGCGTCTCCGGACGATCGGGACGCAATCAACACAGCACTCCGTCGTCTGCAGTCGCATGAGTCAATAGACCGACGTCTCTCCGTGGCGTTAGACGAAGGTTTCTGTGCCCTGATGCAACGCTGCGATCCGCGCGACAGGATGGCAAGCTACACGCGCGAACTGGTTGTCCAGGTCGATCCCCGGCTGGCCGCGTGCGGCGCGTGGTATGAAATGTTCCCACGGTCGGCAGCAGGCAAACCCGGGCTGCACGGCACGTTCGACGACTGTATCCGGCGGCTGCCGTATGTGGCCGGAATGGAATTCGACATACTTTATCTCCCGCCGATCCATCCGATTGGCACGACCCACCGCAAGGGAAAGAACAACGCGGTCGAATGCGGTCCGGGCGAGCCGGGTAGCCCGTGGGCGATCGGGTCGGACGAGGGCGGGCACAAGGCGATCCATCCCGCGTTGGGGACGATCGCCGAGTTCCGCAAACTTGTGACGGCCGCTCAACAGCACGGTCTGGCCATCGCTCTGGACATTGCGTTCCAGTGCAGCCCGGATCATCCGTACGTCAAAGAGCATCCCGACTGGTTCCAGCATCGCAGTGATGGATCGATCCGATATGCGGAGAATCCGCCGAAAGAGTACCAGGACATCTATCCCTTCGACTTTGAATCCAAAGACTGGCGGGCGTTGTGGGCAGAGCTCAAAAGCGTGTTTGAGTACTGGATCGGGCAGGGCGTCACGCTCTTTCGAGTAGATAATCCGCACACCAAGCCATTTGCGTTTTGGGAATGGTTGATGGCCGAACTGCATCGCGATTATCCCGAAGTCATTCTGTTGGCAGAGGCATTCACACGCCCAAAGATCATGGATCATCTGGCCAGGATCGGATTCAGCCAGTCGTACACGTACTTCACCTGGCGCAACAGCAAGCGTGAACTGACCGAGTACATGACGGAACTGACTAAAACCGAAGTGGCCGAATACTTCCGCCCCAACCTCTGGCCGAACACGCCCGATATCCTGCATGCGTATCTGCAACAGGGCGGACGCCCGGCATTCGCGGCCCGGTTGGTCCTGGCGGCGACGCTGGCGGCCAACTACGGCATCTACGGCCCCGCGTACGAGTTGGCGGACAACAAACCGTTGACCCCCGGCTCGGAGGAGTACCTCAATTCGGAAAAGTATGAGATTCGACAGTGGGATATCGAGCGATCCGACAGTCTGCGCGAGCTGATCAAGCGGGTCAACATGTCCCGGCGTGCGAATCCGGCTCTGCAATCCAACCGCGGGCTGGTCTTCCATGACATCGAGAACGATCGATTGTTGTGCTACAGCAAGGCGACCGACGACAAGGACAATGTCGTGCTGATCATCGTCAATCTCGATCCGTTCAACGCGCAATCGGGATGGACGGCGCTGAACCTGAATGCATTGGGACTGTCGCCCGGCCAAACCTACGTTGCCCATGATCTCCTGACCGGCACGCAACACGTGTGGAAGGACGAACGCAACTTCGTCGAGATCAGTCCGCGACGTCAGCCCGCACATCTGTTTGTCATCGACTGCAAGGGCGCGTCCTGAGCACCAATCCATGACGCACTGTCACGCAAAAGACATTCCACCGGGCGATGACCGGCTCTGGTACAAGGACGCGGTCATCTATGAGCTGCATGTGCGCGCGTTTGCCGATAGCACCGACGACGGCATCGGCGATTTCCGAGGCCTGACCGGCAAGCTCGACTATCTGCGCGACTTGGGAGTCACAGCGCTTTGGCTCTTGCCTTTCTATCCGTCGCCGTTGCGGGATGACGGATACGACATCTCCGACTACGGCGACATTCATCCCGACTACGGCACGGTGCGCGATTTCAAAGTCTTCCTCAACGAGGCGCACAATCGCGATCTGCGCGTCATCACCGAGTTGGTCATCAATCACACCTCCGACCGGCACCCGTGGTTTCAACGCGCGCGCCGGGCGGAGCCCGGATCACCATTGCGAGATTTCTACGTCTGGAGCGAGACGCCGGATCGCTACAAGGATGCGCGCGTCATTTTCAAGGATTTTGAATCAGCCAACTGGACATGGGACGCGGTCGCCAAGGCATACTACTGGCACCGCTTCTATTCACACCAACCCGACTTAAACTTCGAGAATCCGAGGGTCGTGCGCGCTGTGCGTCAGGTACTGGACTACTGGCTCGACATCGGCGTCGACGGCCTGCGGCTGGACGCGGTTCCCTATCTCTTCGAGGAGGAGAACACCAATTGCGAGAATCTCCCGCGCACCCATGACCTGCTCAAAGACTTGCGTCGACATGTCGATGAGCACTATCCCGGCCGCATGCTGCTGTCGGAAGCCAACCAATGGCCGGAGGACGCCATCGCCTATTTCGGAAGCGGCGATGAATCGCACATGGCGTTCCACTTTCCGGTCATGCCTCGGCTCTTCATGGCCGTGCGGATGGAAAGCGCCTTTCCGATCATCGATATTCTCGAACAAACACCGACGATTCCGGAGTCATGCCAGTGGGCGATCTTTCTGCGTAATCACGACGAGTTGACGTTGGAAATGGTCACCGACGAGGAACGCGACTACATGTACCGTTCCTATGCCTACGAGCCACAGATGCGGATCAATCTGGGCATCCGCCGCCGCCTCGCCCCGCTGATGGAAGGGGATCGACGACGAATCGAACTGCTCAACGGGCTGCTGTTTTCTCTGCCGGGAACACCGGTGCTGTACTACGGCGACGAAATCGGAATGGGCGACAACATCTACCTGGGTGACCGCAACGGAGTCCGGACGCCGATGCAATGGAACGCCGACCGTAACGGCGGCTTCTCTCGCGCGAACCCGCAGAAGCTCTATCTGCCGGTCATCATCGACCCGGAGTATCACTACGAGGCCGTCAACGTCGAATCGCAGTCCGGCAACCCCCATTCGCTCTTATGGTGGATGCGTCGGCTGATCAACGTGCGCCGCAGTGTCCCGGCGTTCGGGCGGGGCGATCTGAAGTTTGTAGCGTCAGACAATCCCAAGGTATTGGCCTTCTTGCGCCGCCACGACGACCAGCACGTTCTGGTCGTGTGCAACCTTTCGCGTTTTCCTCAGAGCGTCACGCTGCTGTTGGGGGATTACTCCGGACAGCATCCCGTCGAAGTGTTCGGCGGTGTGCGTTTTCCGGCCGTCGACCGCTCGCCGTATATTCTGACATTGGGACCGCACACCTTCTACTGGCTGCTGCTTCAAGGAGAGCGCCCGTCGCTCCCCGCTCCCGTGTCGGGATCAGTCGCCGGTCGGCCGTTGCGTGTGGGGCGTCGTTGGGAATCGGTGTTGAGCGGTCGTGCGCGGACCGCGCTGACACATGATCTGGCATCGTATGTCTCGCGCCAACGGTGGTTCGGCGGCAAGGGCAAATCGCTGCACGGCGCAGAGTTGACGCAGACGCTGCTGATTGCGCCGTCCTACGCCATTGCGCTGGTACAGATTCGCTATACGGAGGGCGAACCGGAAGTCTATCAGGTTCCGCTGGGATTCGCGTCCGGCCCCGATGCCGAGCGCGTTTTGTCGGAATCTCCGAATGCCGTTATTGCGATGTTGGCGACTCCGAGCGGCGATGGCATCATCTACGATGCCGTTGTCGATGGTGGTTTCCGCACGCTGATCCGCGAATCAATCCTCCGACGCCGACGCTTTCGCAGCGGCGAGGCGTCGATACTCTGCCGCGCCGATTCGGGCGGCCGTACGCCGGCGGGCGCCGAATGGCAGCCGGTCGAATCGCGTATCCTGTCCTCAGAACAGAGCAATACATCGTTCATATACGGGCAGCGGCATGTCTTCAAGCTTTTTCGCAAGGTCGACCCGGGCGATAATCCCGAGCTCGAGATCATGCGATTCCTGACGCAGCGGGGTCGCTTCGGGCACATCGCTCCCCTCCTCGGTGACATCGGGCTGCAGTCCGCTGAACGGGCGCCGATCCAAACGCTCGGCATACTTCAGCAGTTTGTCCCGAACCAGGGCGATGCCTGGACACATACTTTAGAAATTCTCGCCCGATTCTATGAGCAGGCGATGACTCACGCCGATCCGCCGGTCGGCGACGAGGCCGGGCGGACTCTCGTGGCCCTCGTCGGGACGGAGATACCCGACGCTGCAATCGAGTCCGTCGGCGGCTACCTTGAAACGGCGCGTGCGTTGGGTCTGCGGACGGCCGAGATGCATCTGGCCCTTTGCTCCGATCCATCCGATCCGAACTTTGCCCCGGAACCGTTCTCAGCTTTGTATCAGCGGGGATTGTATCAGGCCTTCCGCGCACAAGCGCACCAGGCGCTGGCATTGCTGCGCCGTAATCTCGCCGGTCTCCCCGATGGAGATCGGGCCGCCGCCGCAGCGGTCCTGAGCGCGGAGGATCAGATTGTCACGTGTTACTCCCGACTCCTCGATCACAAAATTGCGGCTGCGCGCGCGCGCTGCCATGGCGATTTTCATTTGGGGCAGGTGCTGTTCACCGGCAAGGACTACGTAATCATCGATTTCGAAGGAGAACCGGCACGACCGCTGTCGGAGCGCCGCCTGAAGCGGTCGCCGTTGCGGGACGTGGCGGGGATGTTGCGATCGTTCGACTACGCCGGAGTGGTCGCGCTGCGCGATCGTCTCGATTCGGCGACGTCATCTTTTCACCTCGAACGATGGCGGCAACACTGGACCACATGGGTCAGTGTCGCCTACCTCAACACCTACCTGACCACTGTCCAATCAGGACCGATTGCGCCGTCGAATAACGCCGATCTGAATGTACTGCTGAATGTGTTCCTGCTGCAAAAGGCGATCTACGAACTCGAATACGAATTGAACAGCCGGCCCGCATGGGTCACGGTCCCGCTGCAAGGCATCCTCAGTCTGCTCAATCACCGGGAGCCGTGACCGGGATGTCCAACGGCACACCGACAGCGCTCGAACGTCTCGCCGCACTGTACAGCATCGAGACTCAGTACACAGACGTCGACGGGCGCCGCCATCGCGCCGCGCGTGACCCTTTAACCGCCACACTATTGGCCATGGGCTGCGACCTCACATCGTTTCGCACCGTCAACGAGGCGATCGCGAAGCGTCGGATGCAGCTCAATGCTCGGATCGTCGAGCCGGTTCTCGTTGCCTGGGATGGACGTCTGCGGGGCGTTCGACTCACCTTGCCCCGACACAATATGCCGGATGTGGCAACTGGCCGGATTCAGCACGAAGATGGAACTGTACACGAGTACCGGGCGCGCGTCGTTCGTTCGCGCTCAGGCACAGATGGCGAAGCATCCATCGCCGAATACTTCCGATGTCGTCTGACGCTGAATCTCCGATTGCCCTTCGGATACCATGCGCTCTTCATCACGGTCGGCGCACACGCTTGCGAAACGCGGATCGTCAGCGCACCGCGACAAGCCGCGCCCAATGGCAACGCCCGCGCATGGGGCGTTTTCCTGCCGCTCTACGCGGTCCGTTCCGATACAAACTGGGGATGCGGCGAATTCGGAGAGCTGGCCTCGCTGGGAGAGACAATGAACTCACTGGGAGCCGGCGTCGTCGCCTCGTTGCCTCTCCTGCCCGTCAAGCTGCGAGGACGCATCGATCCGAGCCCGTATGCCCCGGTCTCGCGGCTATTCTGGAATGAGTTTCACCTCGACATCGAGTCGATTCCCGAGCTCACAAGATGCCGCAAGGCGCAGGACACTCTATCGTCCGCTGCCGCTCAAACGATAATCATGCGCGCCCGCCGATCGGATTTTGTCGCGTATGAAAGTCTGGCTAAACTGAAGCGGTCGCTCCTGGGACAACTGGCTGAATGGTTCCATCGGCATGGTCCCTCCCGACGACGGGCCGCGTACGAGTCGTACAAACGGGCACACCCGCTGTCGGGGCGCTACGCCGCATTCATGGCCACGGCCGCGCGACGTCGATCGCCGTGGAGTCGTTGGTCTGCCCGTCTTCGAGACGGCGATTTGCGTGCCTCGGACTACGATCCCGCGATGGCGCAGTCGTATCTGTACGCGCAGTGGCTCGCCCGTGAGCAGTTGTCGCAGTGCGCGAAACGTCTCGACCGCGCAGGAGTGCGGCTGTACCTCGATTTGCCGATCGGTGTCCGGCGCGATGGATTCGATCCCTGGCACGAGCGCGATCTCTTCGTACACGATGCGTCATCGGGCGCGCCGCCGGATGCTGTCTTCACCAGCGGCCAGAATTGGGGCATGCCGCCTCTGCATCCCGACACGCTGCGCCAACAGGGATATCGCTATCTGCGCGCCTGCGTGCGCCATCAACTGCAGTATGCCCGCATGCTTCGTATCGATCATGTCATGCAGTGCCGACGGCTCTATTGGATTGCCGATGGATTGAACGCGCGCGATGGAATCTATGTGCGCTACGATGCCGAGGAGCAATTCGCCGTTTTGTGCCTCGAGTCGCATCGCTCCGGCGCTGCAATTGTCGGCGAGAATCTGGGGATCGTGCCCCCTGAGATCAACCGCGCCCTCCAACGGCATGGTATCCGTCGCATGCACATCCTTCAATACGAACTGCAGTCTCACGGCGCCCAGGGATTCGATCGCGCGCCCCGCCGGTCGGTCGCCGCATTGAATACGCACGACATGCCCCCCCTCGCATCCTTTCTCAATGGCGATGATATCCCGGACCGCGTTGCGCGGAATCTGCTTTCCCGACAACGCGCCAGGCGCGAGGTTCAGCGCAGAGCCGAATGCCGTTTGGCGATGAGCACCCTGTTGCGGCCGTTGCCGGGAACAACAACTCACGATCTCAACCTGCGGGAGATTCTCAGGGCCGTTCTGGATCGTCTCGCCGCATCCCCGGCCGAAACCACCCTGATCAATCTTGAGGACCTGTGGCTGGAGACCCAGCCCCAAAATATTCCCGGGACAAGCGGACGGCACAATTGGCGGCGCAAGGCGCGATTCACGCTTGGCGATATTCTGAGCGATGCCGAGGTGGTCTGTCTCCTGCGGCGGTTTGATGCCATTCGAAGACGACTCAAGGAAGGACATACGCAGTGATGCCCACCGATGTGCCCAACAGCCGCAACGTCCTCTCGGACCGACCGTCGTCGCCTGCGATTGATTCCGTTGGGCTGACGCCCGATGATCTGCATCTGTTCAACGAAGGGACACATGCGCGGCTCTATCTCAAACTCGGCGCGCATGCGACGGCGATCAACCACCAATCCGGCGTCCACTTCTGTGTGTGGGCTCCGAACGCGGCCTATGTGTCGGTGATCGGCGATTTTAACGGCTGGACCCGGAACGCGCACCCCTTGTCCCAACAGGGAGTGTCGGGACTGTGGGAAGGATTCGTTCCGGCTGCCAGGATCGGCCAGTGCTACAAGTATCACATTCGCTCTCACGTCAACGACTACATCGTCGAGAAGGCCGATCCATTCGCTGTTCGGGCGGAAGTCTCACCGAAGACCGCTTCGGTCGTCTGGAATCTCGGGTACGATTGGCATGACGGCGATTGGATGTCGTCACGGGCGCAGCGCAATGCGCTGAATGCGCCGATTTCGGTCTACGAGGTTCATCTCGGGTCATGGAGGCGTGTACCCGAGGAAGGATTTCGCCCGCTGTCCTATCGTGAGCTCGCGGATCAACTGACGGAGTACGTGCTGCGCATGAGATTCACGCACGTAGAATTGCTCCCGATTATGGAGCACCCCTTTACCGGATCGTGGGGCTATCAAACCACCGGATATTTCGCGCCCACCAGCCGCCAGGGATCGCCGCAGGATTTCATGCATCTGATCGATGCGTTGCACCAGCAGGGCATCGGCGTCATTCTCGATTGGGTGCCGTCGCACTTCCCCAACGACGAGCACGGCCTCTCGTTCTTTGACGGCACGCACCTATATGAGCATGCCGATCCGCGACTCGGTTTCCACCCCGACTGGAAAAGTTGCATTTTCAATTACGGACGCCACGAAGTGCGCAGCTTCCTGATTTCCTCGGCCATGTTTTGGCTGGACCGCTATCATGCCGACGGGATACGTGTCGATGCCGTCGCCTCGATGCTCTATCGCGACTACTCGCGAAAGGACGGGGAATGGCTGCCGAACGAACACGGCGGCCGTGAAAACACCGATGCCATCGCGTTCCTGCGGCGTCTGAACGAAGCTGTCTACTTGAGTTATCCGGATGTCCAGACCATCGCCGAAGAATCGACCGCGTGGCCGATGGTGTCCCGTCCCACCCATGCAGGGGGGCTCGGATTCGGACTGAAGTGGGACATGGGATGGATGCACGACACGCTCCGGTACTTTGAGCGCGACCCCATTCATCGCCGGCACCATCAGAACAACCTGACATTTCGCATGGTGTATGCCTTCAACGAAAACTTCATGCTGCCGCTCTCCCATGATGAAGTCGTCCACGGCAAGAGCTCGCTGCTCTCGAAGATGCCGGGGGACGACTGGCAGAAGTTCGCAAACCTGCGTCTCTTGTACAGCTACATGTTCGCTCTGCCCGGCAAGAAGCTGCTCTTCATGGGGAACGAGATCGCCTCCTGGGACGAGTGGAATCATGATGGCAGCGTGGACTGGCATTTGGAACAGTATGATCGCCACGCCGGCATCCAGCGGCTCATCACGGATTTGAACCGATTGTATCGACTCCTCCCTGCCCTGCACCGCGCAGACTGCGAGCCGTCGGGGTTCGAGTGGATCGACATTCAGGATTCGACGAACACCGTCATCAGCTTCTTGCGGCTATCCGCCACTCAGGGAAACCCTGAACTCGCCATCGTGTTTAACCTGACCCCGATTCCCCGCAAGAATTACCGCATCGGTGTTCCCGCAGCAGGCCGCTGGGTTGAAGTCTTCAATAGCGATGCTGAGTGCTACGGCGGCACCGGGATGGGCAACATGGGAACGGTTCACACAGCGCCGATCGCCCTGCACGGCCACCCGCAATCCCTCGAGCCGATTCTCCCGCCGCTTGGGGCTATTTACCTGCAATCCGCTCAAACAGCAGCGCGCTGATCCTGCGGCGTCGTCTGATTTCAGCGATCGAGCGTGTGCCGGCGATATCGGTGGAGCAACGCAGGAGTTGCGTACTGAGAAGCTTCGTTCTGGCGGCAAAGAGGCGGTGATCAGACCTGAATGAATACAATGCCGAAGGCGGGATTCGAACCCGCACAGGCGAAGCCCACCACCCCCTCAAGATGGCGTGTCTACCAATTCCACCACTTCGGCAGTCATTGCGGGTGCATTCAAAGCTCCACTACGGCTGCGTCTCGTCGTCTCCGGACTGCTGCTCGGGCTGCTGCGCTGGTTGCTCTTCGGGCTGCGGGGGCGGGGTCTGACCCTCGGTCTGAGCGGGCTGGCCCTCGGCCGGCTCTCCGGATTCGAAGAGCTGCTCGATCGGCACATTCTGTTGTCCATCGGCGCCCGGTTGCTGCCCGGCCGGCGGCTGCGCCTGCTGCACCGGCGGCGCCAGGGGCACTTCGCCCTTCTGTACGGCTTCCTCGACGGCGCTGGAGCCCGCCTGCGAACTTGTCCCAGTGGCCGGATGCAGAAACGCCAGCGCGATTGCCAGCACCATGAATGAGGCGCCCAGGATCGAAGTCGCCTTTGACAGGAACGTAGCTGCGCCGCGTCCGCCGAAGACCGTGCCGGTCATCGACGATCCGCCGAATGCCCCTGCCAGTCCGTCTCCCTTCGACGACTGCAACAGGATGGAGATGACCATCGCAATGCACACGATCAGATACAGGACAATCACTAACGAATACACACGACCTCCTCAGATCAGCAATCGATCCAATACCTTGTCTCTTACGGCTTCGCCGCACGTATGATGGCGTTGAATTGATCGGCATCCAGCGACGCTCCGCCGACCAACGCGCCATCAATGTCCGAATCGGCCAACAGACCGGCGGCATTGTCCGGCTTCACCGAGCCGCCGTAGAGTATCCGCACCCGGGACGCCAAGTCTTTCGAGTGGTTCTGCGCGATCCAGCCGCGGATAAAGCCATGAATCTCGGCGGCCTGCCGGACCGTTGCGACTTTTCCGGTACCGATCGCCCAGACCGGCTCGTATGCGATCGTTACGTTTTCCAGTGTCTGTGGTGTCATATCGGCTAAACTCTCTGCCAATTGTCGTTCAATCACCTCGTGCGTTTGTCCGGACTCACGCTCCGCTGATCGCTCGCCGACGCACACGATCGGTTTGAGTCCCGCCGACAGGGCCTTGTGCGTCTTGCGGTTGATGCCTTCGTCGGTCTCCCCAAAGAGCTGGCGCCGTTCGGAGTGACCCAAAATAACCATCCGGCACCCGGCGGTCAACAGCATGCGGGCCGACACCTCGCCGGTAAACGCCCCGGAATCGGCTTCGTGCATGTTCTGGCCGCCCAGCAGGATGGCACTGCCCTTCAGCGCCTTGGCAGCAGCGCTCAGTGAGACGAATGGTGGAAAGACGGCGACGTCTATGTGCGGCCAGTCTGTTGACCGTGCCACCAATGCCGAACACAGCTCCCGCGTCCACGGGATATCACCATTCATCTTCCAATTGCCGGCAATGAGGGGAGTGCGAGTCATGGGTCAGTCGGCATCATCCAGTGCGGCCACACCGGGCAGGATTTTGCCCTCGATGAACTCTAATGAGGCGCCGCCGCCGGTGGAAACATGCGTAAAGGTAGGGGCGATTCCAAGCTGATGAATCGCGGCAACAGAGTCACCGCCACCGACAACCGTCGTCGCCCCGGCGCGCGATGCTCGGGCGATGGCCTCGCCGACAACTTTCGTCCCTGTGGCAAAGGCGACGGTCTCGAAGACCCCCATTGGTCCGTTCCAAAAAACGGTGCCACGTTCGTTCCCGAGCTTCTCAATGGATGCTTCAAACTGCTTCGCGGTTTTGGGGCCGATGTCGAAACAGGCGAGGTCTCGCGGTATAGTGCGCACATCCACCGTAGTGATGGGCGGCGTCCCAGCCCTGTCGGCTCCGGCCATGCCGTCCACCGGCAATTGAAAATCGCATCCGAGCTCACGAGCGCGTCGCAGAATGCCGGCTGCCTGTTCGATCAAGTCCGATTCAACCAGCGACTGACCGACCTCGTGTCCTTCTGCCCTCAAGAACGTAAACGCCATCCCGCCGCCGATCAGTAGTCCATCGGTCTTGTCGAGCAGATGACTGATGACTTCGAGTTTGCCGGATACTTTGGCGCCGCCCAGGACGGAGTAAAACGGCCGACGAGGATTCGACAGCAGACCTCCCAGATACTCCAGCTCCTTTTGCATCAGCAGCCCTGCGACACACGGTTTGAGATGGCGCGTCACTCCGACCGTCGATGCATGGGCGCGATGAGCCGCACCGAAGGCATCGTTGACGTATATGTCACCCAAACGCGCCAAATCGCGCGAAAAAGCATCGTCGTTCTGTTCCTCTTCAGGATGAAATCGCAGATTCTCCAGAAGGAGAATGTCCCCGTCGCTTAAGGACGCGGCGGCACGCTCGGCCTGACCGCCTGCACAATCCCGCGCGAATGACACCTTTGTTCCGAGCAGTTCTCCCAATTTGGCTGCGACGGGCCACAGAGACATCTCCGCGAGGCGTTTCCCTTTCGGACGGCCGAGATGTGACATCAGAACCAGGTGCGCCCCCGCTTTGCTCAGTGCGCGAATGGTGGGAATCGCGGCGCGCACTCGCGCATCATCGGTGACGCGCCCGTCATCGATGGGTACATTGAAATCCACTCGCGCAAGAACACGACGGCCCTTCACAGACGGCAGATCGGCAATCGTCTTTTTGGGCATGAACGAATCGGATCTTCGGCGCGTCAATCCGCGCCGTGAGACTGACCGGATGAAAAGTCTGACTCAACTTTTCATGCGCGGCAGAAATTGGACGACGCGGTTGGAGAATCCCCACTCGTTGTCGTACCACGACAGCACTTTGACGAGGTTTCCCTGCACGCGAGTCTCCGCCGCATCCAGGATGGACGAGTGCGGGTCGCCGACGACATCAATCGAGACAATCGGGTCTTCGCAGTAGGCGAGAATACCCTTCATCGGTCCGTCGGCGGCCCTCTTCATGGCGGCGTTGACCGAATTCTTCGATGCACTTTTGCCGACAATGCAGGTCAGATCGACCAGCGAGCCATCGGGAACCGGTGCGCGTACGGCCAGACCGTCCATCTTGCCAACCAGTTGCGGAATCACCAATCCAATGGCGCGCGCAGCGCCCGTCGACGTCGGAATGAGCGACATCGCCGCTGCGCGCGCGCGCCGCAGGTCCTTGTGCGGCAGATCGAGAATCTGCTGGTCGTTGGTGTACGCGTGCACGGTCGTCATAAACCCCGACTCGATGCCAAACTCGTCGTCGATCACTTTGGCGATCGGCGCCAGGCAATTGGTCGTGCACGATCCGATCGAGATGACTTTCTGGTTGGCGGGATTGTAGGTGTGATCGTTGACACCGATCACAAACGTTCCATCGGCATCTCCGGACGGAGCCGAAATCAGCACGCTCGCGGCACCGGCCGTCAGGTGTGCGGCGGCTTTCTCCCGCTGAGTGAACAGCCCCGTCGATTCGACCACGACGTCGACCTTTTTTTCTCGCCACGGCAACTTCGATGGGTCACGCTCGGCGGTGACAGTGAAGCGCTTGTCTCCAACGGCAATACCATCGCTCTCAACATGCACGTCGACCGAAAGCCGTCCGTGGACCGAGTCATACTTGAGCAGGTGTGCCAACGTCCGTGCATCGGTGATATCGTTGACCGCGACGACATCGATGCCCGGATGTGATATTGCCGCCCGGTAGACCAGTCGCCCAATCCGTCCAAACCCGTTGATGCCGACCCTGATGCTCATGAATACCCTCCGATGCTCGATCAGCGGTAGATATAGGCGGCGCCGAAGAGAACCTGTACGCCGGAATAGTCGCGCGCGCCCAGCACGTCCTTGTCGAACCGGGCGTGCTGGTATTTGACCGTGCCCAGCAGCATCACGCTGGGCCCGAGCACGATATCGACTCCGCCGCCCGCGTAGTAACCGAATTCGAAGTGCGTTTTCGAAGCGTCCACTCCGACAACGAAGTCATTGACGCGCGTAAATTCAAGCCGCTCCGTCAAGATCAGGCCGGATCCGCCGGCGCGCAGGGTCGGCTGGACTCGTAGTGTCTTCTTCGATGCCAATGGTGTCGCGACGATCCCCAGCCCAAGCGGGTAGAGCGTGGCGTTGCCGAAGTCGGAAAGTTGTGTCTCCGGATCGGTAATTTGAAACTCGCCACGGCTGATTGCCCCGGCGTTGATATCGAGATTGAACGCTCCGAACAAATGGGGGAGATAGAAGAGTTCCAGATGAAAGCCGGTTTTGTTGCCTCGCAACCGGGCATTGCCCGTTGTGATGTCGGTGCCGAGTTCATTGGCAAACCACGGCCCGAGTTGGCCGCCCGCCGCACTCTTGTGCCATAGGCCGGGCTCCGGCGGTTCGTGCGCGGCCTCCGGAGGGTGTCGCAGGGGCTGAGCGTCAGCCGTCGTGCACAATCTGGGCATCCCCGGCACGATGCAGGCCGTAACAAGCAACAGTCCTATGGCCGCTCGCATGCTCATCCGGCAGTGTCCGTCATCGGGAGTTCCAGAGCAGACCGACCGAAACCCAGACCGCACTCAAATCGACCTCGGCGTCCTGGGCGTAGTTGAACTTGCTGTACCGTGCCGATGCGTCGACGGTCACGGCATATTTGGACCTGAAGTAAAACTCGCCGCCGACGGCAAGGAGTGCCCCGGGTGCTCCCTTAGAGCCCGGGCCATAGAACTCCGAGACATCAGGGTGAATATCCTCGCCGACTGATTCGTTGGCGAAGATCAGGGACAAGGCTGCTCGGGCGTAGATATTGTGGGGCTTTTGCCGTGGGCCGATGTCTTTCACCGCCCGAACGCCGATGGAGATCGGAATGAAGACGACCTGTCCTTGTCCCAACAATGGTCTGAGCGTGTCGCTCTCAGTCTTGCCGTACACCTGGACATCCTGACGATTCGCCCATCCGAGAGCCGCTTCCGCCCACCACATTCCGCCCAAATGCATGTACCCGTAGAGCTCGACGAACGGTCGAATCTCTGCGGGCTCGGAGAACTCGGCATCAACTTCGACCTCCAGCGTGTCGCGGAATGGGTCTCCGGGCTCTCCGCTGACGACGCGCACATCCAGCCCTCGTCCCAGTACGCCGTCGACGCTCGGCTGCGGCCAGATTCCGCCGCGCAAACCGAAACGGTCTCCGCGTCGCGGCTGACCTTGCGCCCCGGCTTGTGTCGGACCCATTGCCATCAAGACGGCCAGCGCGCTCAGCCCCATACGGACAAACCGCCATCGACGCATGCGCGCTGGTCGCGTCAGTGAGGAGATGTCAACCAAAGAAGACCGCCGCTTCGTCGAAGAGCTCGCGTGGAACCGTCTTCGTTCCTTTCGCGACCTCGGCGAGTGAGACTTCGGTAATTCGATTGCCCTGGTAGCTGACCATGTACCCGAATCGTCCTTCTTCGATCAACCGAACGGCGTGAAGTCCGAAACGCGTGCACAGGTACCGGTCGAAGGCCGTCGGTGAGCCGCCGCGCTGGACATGGCCCAGCATCACCTCGCGCGACTCGATTCCGGTCCGCTCTTCGATTTCCTGTGCCAATGCCCGCCCGATTCCGCCCAACTTGACGTGTCCAAACGCGTCCTTGCCCTCATCCCGCGTGACGACATCTTCGTTGGCACGCGGCTCCTTCGATGTGATCTGCGCGCCTTCGGCGACAACGACGATCGAGAAGTCCTTGCCGCCGGCGTGGCGCTTCTTCAACAGCGAACAGATATCGTCCATGTCAAAGGGGACTTCCGGCAACAGAATGATATCGGCGCCCCCGGCAATGCCGCCCTCCAGGGCAATCCACCCGGAGTGTCGTCCCATCACTTCGACGACCATCACGCGTTTGTGCGACTCTCCGGTAGTGCGGACACGGTCGATGGCCTCGACAACTGTGTTCAATGCCGTATCAAACCCAAAGCAATAGTCGGTGCCCAACAGATCGTTATCGATAGTCTTGGGAACGCCGACCAGGTTGATCCCCCGTCCAGCGAATTTGTAAGCGACCCCCATGGTATCCTCGCCGCCGATGGCAACGATTGCATCCAGTCCCAAACTCTTGATCCGCTGCATGGCGGCATTCATCTGTTGATCGTCGTTGGTCGGATTCGTGCGGGAGGTCTTGAGAATCGTCCCACCCAAGCCGATAATGCCGGACACCTCCGGGAGATTGACCGGTCGCGTCGAACCCTCCGGCAGTAAACCCTTCCATCCTTCGAGGATTCCGGTCACACGCCACCCGTTGTGCTTGATCGCCTTGACCACGACCGCGCGGATGACCGCATTGAGTCCCGGGCAGTCACCCCCGCCGGTCAGAATCCCGATGTGATGAGCCAATTTCGTCGCCCTCCGTTGATTAAAGGCCGTCCATCAGGGCTGTGAAGTATAGCCGATCCCTCGACTAAGTCAAGTCGGCCCATCGTTGCAACGACTTTGGGCCGTTACGGTTCCGCCTCCGCAGGCATACGCGTGGCATTCCCGCCGACAGCCGTTCCTTCGGCCAAAAACCCCTTTATTGGTCGATCAGCAATCGGTAATATGCTCAACCCACGCTGTGAATGGGCAGGCAGCCCGTCGGGCGGACTGCATTACGGTACACGATTAACCATGATCAGCGTCATTATTCCCGCCGCAGGCGTCGGCACTCGGCTGCGGCCACACACTCATGCGATGCCGAAGGCGTTGCTGCCGGTCGCGGGGCGGCCCATTCTGGGCCATATCCTCGATCGTCTCGCTGATTTGCCCGAACTCGGCGCTGTGCGTGTGGTGATTGGGTTCAGGGGCGACCAGGTCGAACAATACTGCCGAACAAACTTTGACTATGAATTTCACTTTGTCTGGCAGCAGCAACAACGAGGGCTGGGCCATGCGATCCACCTGGCGTTGGCCGATATTCCCGACCGCGACCAGGTCATCGTGATTCTGGGAGATACAATACTTGAAGTCGATCTGGCGGCATTTCTAAAATCCGGCGCGAACGTACTCGGTGTCAAGGCAGTCGATGATCCGCGACGATTTGGCGTGGTTGAGCTCAACAGCGATGGCACATCAGTCAAGCGCGTCGTCGAAAAGCCGACTGTCCCGCCCTCCCGCCTTGCCGTCGTTGGACTCTATGCCATCGCCGACACGGCCCGTTTGCGTTTGGCCCTCGACCGGGTCGTCGCCGAGAATGAGACGACCGCGGGCGAAATTCAAATGACCGATGCCCTGCAATACCTGATCGAGAGCGGCGGTAGTCTGCGCGCCGCAACGGTTGACGGCTGGTTTGATTGCGGCAAATTCGAGACTCTGCTTCAGACCAACAGGTACCTGCTGGACAAACTGGCGACGCGATACGATATCAACGGGTCCGTGGTCGTATCGCCCTGCTATATTGCGCCGACGGCGGTCATCGAGCGCTGCGTGATCGGCCCGCATGTCGCCATCGGGCGGGGGGCCACGATCACAGACAGCGTGATCGCAGACTCGATAGTCGACGAGAATGCCCAAGTCTCCCGATCGGTATTGCGCGAGTCGATCATCGGCGCCGGGGCGGTCGTCAACGGCCAAGCGCAGCGCTTGAACATTGGCGGAGAATCGGGAGTCGCGCTCACGTAACGGGCATTCGTGACTGCGTCAGAAACACTGAGGAGTCCATGGTCAAAGACTTTGTGTTTACATCGGAATCGGTCACTGAGGGACATCCCGACAAGGTGTGCGATCAGATTTCGGATGCTGTCCTTGATGATGTTCTGCGTCAGGATCCCAATGGACGCGTCGCCTGCGAGACGTTCGTGACTGTGGGAATGTTGATCGTCGGCGGGGAAATTACCACCAACGCGTCGATCGATGTTCACAAGCTGGCACGAGACGTTGTCCGCAGCGTCGGCTATGTCGACGGCGGCTTCAATTACAAAAGTTGCGCCGTGCTCAATGCCATCGGCCCGCAGTCGCCTGATATCAGCCAGGGTGTGGATACCGGCGGCGCGGGCGACCAGGGGCTCATGGTCGGTTATGCGTGCCGCGAGACCCCCGAACTGATGCCGCTGCCGATCATGCTGGCGCATCATCTGACTCGGCGATTGGCCACCGCGCGTAAGGAAAAATTGCTGCCCTACCTGGGTCCCGACGGCAAGTCACAGGTCACCGTCGAGTATCGCGACAGCAAACCGGCGCGCGTCGATACGGTCGTGGTCTCCACGCAACACAACGAATCGATCCTCGATTCCACGGGACAGAAAATCACCGATCGGGCGCGCAACGAAATCATTGAGACAATCATCAAACCGGTGATCGACCCCTACCTTCTCGATGAGAAGACTACCTACTTCGTCAATCCGACCGGCAAGTTCGTCGTCGGCGGCCCGCAATCGGACACCGGTATGACCGGCCGCAAGATCATCGTCGACACCTATGGGGGCATGGCCCCGCACGGCGGCGGCGCCTTTTCCGGCAAGGATCCGACCAAAGTGGACCGCTCGGCTTCGTACATGGCACGCTACATTGCCAAAAACATCGTCGCCGCCGGCTTGGCCGACTACTGCACCGTGCAACTGGCATACGCGATCGGTATCGCGCAGCCGGTGTCGGTTATGGTCTATGGTCACGGCACCGAAAAGTACCCGGGGAGGCGACTCTCCGATCTGGTCCGCAAACATTTTGACTTGACACCGCGCGCCATCATGGATCATCTGAAATTGCGACGGCCGATCTATCGACCGACCGCTGCTTACGGCCATTTCGGACGCACGGAAGAGACATTCACCTGGGAGCGCACCGACAAAGCGGACGTGTTGGCCCAGGACGCATAAGAGCGAGGACGAACAATGGACCACGATATCAAAGACATCACGTTGGCGGATGCGGGCCGGTTGCGCATCGAATGGGCCGAAAAGAACATGCCGGTGCTGCGGCTCATCCGCGAGCGCTTCGCCAGAGAGAAGCCGTTGCGCGGCGTCAAAGTCGCCTGCTGCCTGCACGTGACGACCGAAACCGCCAATCTGATGGAAACCCTCAAGGCCGGGGGCGCGGAACTGCGTCTGTGTGGCTCCAATCCGCTTTCGACGCAGGACGATGTTGCCGCGTCGCTGGTCAAACACACCAGGATCGGTGTCTTTGCCGTGCGCGGTGAGGACAACAAGAGGTATTACGCGCACATCGCCGCGGTCCTCGCGAACAAACCCAATGTGACCATCGACGACGGCGCCGACCTGGTCAGTGAGCTGCATCGCAGCAAGAACGGCACCGGTGACATCTGGGCCGGATTGGAGGAGACGACCACCGGCGTCGTGCGCCTTCGCGCGATGGAACATGAAGGTGTCCTCAAATACCCGGTTCTGGCAGTCAACGATTCGGAGACGAAGCACTTCTTTGACAACCGCTATGGCACCGGCCAGTCGACCATCGATGGGATCATCCGCGCCACCAATCATCTCATGGCGGGATCGCGTTTCGTCGTCGTCGGTTACGGCTGGTGTGGCCGCGGCGTTACCACTCGCGCACGCGGAATGGGCGCCGAGGTCATCGTCTGCGAGGTGGAACCGGTCAAGGCGCTCGAAGCGGTGATGGACGGACTCCGCGTCATGCCATTGGCACAGGCGGCCAAAGTCGGTGATGTCTTCGTGACATTGACCGGCAATTGCGCGGTGATCCGCAAAGAGCATTTCGTCAAGATGAAAGACGGCGCCGTGGTCGCCAATTCCGGCCATTTCAACGTCGAGATCGACATCGAGGCGCTGGAAAAGCTCTCGGTGAAGAAACGCCACATCCGCCATGAGGTTGTCGAGTATCAACTGAAGGACGGACGGCGCATTCATCTGCTCGGTGAGGGACGGCTGATCAATCTCGCGGCCGCGGAAGGACACCCGGCGATGGTGATGGACATGTCCTTCGCCAACCAGGCCCTGGGTGCCGAATACATCGTGAAGAATCGACGCAAACTGCCGCAGGGCGTGTTCTCCATTCCCAAACGGATCGACAAGGACATCGCGCGCCTTAAACTCAAGTCAATGGGCGTCAAGATCGACGGGCTGACTCCTGCGCAGCGCAAATATCTCTCCGAGTGGCGCGTGGGGACTTAATCCTCACCCGACATGAACTGTTCCCGCTTCAAAGCGCTCACGTTCGACTGCTATGGCACCCTGATCGACTGGGAGACGGGTATTCTCAATGCCTTGCGGCCATGGGTGCGCTGCTTGGGCCGTGATGTTACCGACAGGGAGTTGCTCGACACGTTTGCGCAGGTCGAACCCGAATGCGAACAGGCGACTCCTTTCGCGCTCTATTCCAATGTACTCCGCTCGGTTCACAGACAGATCGCCGATCGTCACGGTGTCCCGCAAGACGATTCGGCGGCGGACGCATTCGCCCGGTCGGTCGGCGACTGGCCGCCCTTTCCCGACACGACCGAGGCGCTGCGACGTCTCCGATCACGGTTCAAGTTGGTCATTGTCTCCAATGTCGACCGCGCCTCCTTCCAGCGAACGCAGGCGCGGCTGGGGGTGGCATTCGACGCCGTAGTGACGGCCGAGGACGTCGGCGCATACAAGCCCGATCACCGCATGTTCGAGCGCGCGTTCGAAGTCCTCGGCACGCTGGGAGTCGCGCGCTCAGAGATTCTGCATGTCGCGCAGAGTCTTTTCCACGACCACATTCCGGCCAAGGCGCTGGGAATGATAACCTGCTGGGTGAAGCGAGAAAAGCCGGGAGCGCAAGGCAGCGCGGTTCAGGTCCCGCCGGAGAATGTCCGTCCGGACTACACGGTCGAAGACATGGCATCTGCCGCCGACCTGCTGTTGTCGGGGTAGTCACCCAGGCATTCGGAACGCAACTTCTTCTTGTCGCAAGCGTCTCTTTAGACGACAATTGCCGCGATGGAATTGAACATCCGCCCCGTACCAACGGGCAGGGGAAGGTTGGCAATATGCTGGGACTGTTGATTATCGTCGGGTTGATCGTCGCGCTCATCCTCTGGGTCGTGTCGATCTACAATGGTCTCGTCAAGTTGCGTGTCGGGTCGGAAAACGCCTGGTCGGACATCGACGTCCAGCTCAAGCGCCGCTACGAACTGATTCCCAACCTTGTCGAGACCGTCAAGGGGTATGCCACGCACGAGCGTAAGACGTTCGAGGATGTCACTGCCGCGCGCACACGGGCGATGGCGGCCCAGGGTCCCGCCGAAAAGGCCCAGGCCGAGGGAATGCTGACCAGCGCGCTGAAGTCTCTGTTTGCCGTTGCGGAGGCGTACCCCGAACTGCGCGCGACCGAAAACTTCCAGCAACTGCAGAAGTCACTCAACGAACTGGAAGATTACATCCAGAGCGCGCGCCGTTACTACAACGCGGTCGTGCGCGACCTCAACACGCGCATCCAGCAGTTCCCGTCGAATCTCGTCGCGCGCCAGTTCGGTTTTACCGAACGCGAATTCTTCGAACTGGGAGCCGAGGCCGAGCGCACGGTGCCCAAGGTCGACTTCGGTGTCGGCGCGGCCTGACCGCGAAACGGGGGGGAATGCGCATCGTGGGTTCGTCGCGGTCTGTGCTGCTGACAGCGATCGTGTTATTGCTGGCAGTGCCGACTGCTGCGCCGGCGCGGTCGCTGGTCATCGAGTCGTTTCATTCCGACATCCGCATCAGCGAAAGCGGCCAGATTTTGGTTACCGAGACGCTGCGGCCGCGATTCGAGGGCTCCTACAACGGCATCTACCGCACCATCCCGGTCGTCTACCGCACGCCGCAGGGATTCAATTATTCGCTGAAGCTCTATGACATCCAGGCGCAGGACGCCGACGGCGACGATTTGCGCATCGAAACCGAGCGCGACGGGCACTACCTGAAGATCAAAATCTGGGTGCCGGGCGCGCGCGACGCGACGCGCACGGTCAAGCTCAGCTATATCGCCCGCAACGCCCTGCAGTTCTTCGACGATCACGACGAGTTGTACTGGAACATCACCGGCGACGAATGGGATGTGCCGATTCTGGGTGCTTCGGCAAAAATCACCCTGCCGCTCGGCGTGACCGGCCTGAAGGCGCTCGCCTACACCGGCGCGTATGGCTCGCGCGCATCGGATGCCGCAGTCGACGTCTCCGGATACTCGGTGCAGATGGCAACGACAAAGAGCTTGTCGTTCCGCGAAGGGCTGACCGCCGTCATCGGCTGGGACAAGGGCTTGGTGAGCGAACCGACGATCCTCGACAAGACTCAAGACCTTTTGGCCGCGAATTGGCCCCTGTTTATCCCACTTTTGGTTTTCCCTTTCATGTACTGGGTCTGGTCGGTGCGCGGACGCGACCCTTCGCTGTTGCCGATCACGACCCAATACGAGCCCCCCGACGGTCTCACAGTCGCCGAAGTCGGCACGCTCATCGACAATTCCCCCGACATGCGCGACATCACTGCGACGCTCATCGACCTGGCGGTCAAGGGTTACATCGTGATCGGCGAGACCAAAGAATCGAAGCTGCTGGGGCTGGTCTCCGACGACAGTTACAAGTTCCGCATGGGAGAGAAGAAAACCGACGAGTGGGTCAAGCTGGAAGGACACGAGTGGTCGCTGATGACCGCACTATTTTCGCAGGGCGGACGCGACGGTGTCGATCTCTTCGAGCTCAAGAACGAGTTCTATCGCAACATTCCCGAAATCAAAGAGCGCGTCTTCGGCGGGCTGATGCGACGCGGCTACTACACCGGCCGTCCCGATCGTGTGCGCACCAAGTGGCTGGGTACCGCCGGTGTCACCGGTTTCATCCTGGCGTTCGGGGGAGTCGCGCTGGAGCACAGTCTGGGTGTCGCCCCGGCGGCGGCGATGGCGGCAGGAATCCTGACCGGACTGATCATCGCCGGATTCGGCTGGTTCATGCCCGCGCGAACCATCCGCGGCACGCGTGCGCTGGAAAAGATCATGGGCTTTCAAGAGTTCCTGGAACGCGTCGAGAAGGACCGTCTCGAACGCATGGGGCGCACGCCCGATCTGTTCGAACGGTACCTGCCGTATGCGGTCGCGCTCGGTGTCGAAAACAAATGGACCGATGCTTTCGGCGATGTCTACACGCAGCCGCCCAAGTGGTATCAGGGCACCTGGACTCCCGGCGCAGGCCGCTTCGCATTCCATCCCGCGCTGCTGACCGCCAACCTCGGCCGCATGTGCGACCGCGCCGGAACGGTGATGTCATCAGCCCCGCGCGGACGCGGCGGCTCGGGCTTCAGCGGCGGCGGCGGTTTCTCCGGAGGTGGCGGAGGCGGCGGCGGCGGGGGAGGGTTTTGAGATTTTGCGCTTTGGGAGGGCGAGGCTTCCGCCGAGCCTGCTCTCCAGCGCCGTTCAGGCTCAGCAAAGCTTCGCCCTCCCAAGGCTACTTCCTCACCAACGCCAGGATCACGACGCCGAAGACCAGCGCGATCACGTTCGGCCCCCACGCGGCCAGCCACGGTTCGAGTTCGCCATTGTGGCCAAGCGAGCGGAAGACTTCGTAGAGCACGCGCACCACAAACGTAATCATCATGGCGATGCCGAAGTTCAGCGCCATGCCGGTCTGCTTGGTGCGTGAGGCGATGGGAAACCCGATCAGGATGACGATGAGGTTGATGAAGGGAAATGCCAATCGCAACGCCAGCTCGGTTTCTTCGGTGGAGGTTTCATTTCCTGCGCGCCGCAAGCTGACGATGGCGGCCTGCAACTGCCCGTAACGCAGTTGATTCGGCACGACGCGTTTGCGCACCATATCCTCGGGCGTCTCGGTCCACTCCGGAAACGGCATCACCTCGACCATCGCATACTGCACCGCCGAATCGGCGCGATCGGAAAAGATGCGATGCTCGACCGCGGTGCCGACCCAGCCGTCGCCGGTGTACTTGACTTCCTTCGCTTCGATCGATTCGACGAGGCGCCCATCACGCATGGTCTGCACGGAGACATGAACGCCGGTATTGGATCGAGTGTTAAATGTCTTGAAGAAGTACACCCGTCCGCCGCCGCCGCTGACGAAGAGATCTTTGAGAAGCATCTCCGGCTGTTGGGAGCGGCCCCGGATGTACAGCCCGCGCATCTCGCCGCGCCGGGTCTCGAATTCCGGATACACGGTCTCACCGACAACAAACACTCCGGCCACGACGAGCAATCCCATCGACAGAAACGGAATCGCCAGCCGCCACAGTGACAACCCGGCGGCGCGCATCGCGAGCAGCTCATTGCGCTTGGCGAGAAACCCGACGGCAAACAACGTGGCCAGCAGCACTCCGATGGGCATGATCAGGATGACGATGTACGGCGAGTAGAAGTAGTAGTACAGCACAATCGATGCGGCCGGAACATCCTTATCGATAAACTTGTCGAGGTTCTCCACCAGATCGACGATCAGGAACACGGCCCAGAACGCGGTGATCGCCCACGCGAGATTGAAGAAGAACTTTCCGATCAGGTAGCGGTCGATGCGTTTCATGGAGAACTCACACGCTCCGACAAGGGCATCACGCCGTTGACCGGGCCCGCACCCGAATTGCTGCCCGTGGCTGTGCGGCGCCACGGCCAGGACGGCAGCAGATTCGCTTCATTGGTGACCGACCACAACAGCCAGACGCCGACCAGCGCGATGAAGATATCGGCTGTCCACATCGCCACGAATGGCGTGATGATACCGCGGTCGGCCAGGTCCTCGCCGCCGATGAGAAATGCCCAGTACAACAGAAACAGCCCCAGCGAGATCCCCAGCCCGCTGCCGATGCCGCCCCGACGCGTCCGCACACCGAGCGGCACGCCGATCAGCGCGAAGGCAACGCACGCGGCCGGGATTGAGTACTTCTTGTAGATTTCGATGCAATACTGATCGATCAGCCGCTGCTGGTTGCGGATCGCCGACGCCTCACGTTCGATGATGCCGCGGATGCGCTTGACGCGATCCGACGCGCGGACGAGGGCCTCCTGCTGGGTCTCCGCGCGATCGAAATCGGCACGGTCCTCCGGCAGCGTATAATCGGTGACCGGTTCCTGCGGCGGACCGATCATGATCCCGCTGACCATGGTGGAGCAGGCGTTGTTGATGATCGCATACCGAGCGCCGATCGCCTCGCGCCACACGGCGATGTCCTGCTGCATTTGCTGAGCCGACTTCTCGCGGTCGGTCCGGTAGCGCGATTCGGTGCGCGACCATTCATCACTCGCGCCCGAAAGGTAAAAAGTCTGCGATTGAAACACGGTCCGCCGATACTTGCGAATATCGCCGGGGTCGCGTTCGTGGATTTCACCGTCGCGCAGACTGAGAATCAACGTGTTGCCGTCGGCGGAAAACTCCATCGACCCGTCCCTGGCGACCACCGTGCGTGGGTCATTGCGATTCTTCAAGTCGAAGATCGTCACCCCGGCGATATCCGACGAGCGTTGGTCGATGGTTTCGATCAGCAGGTGGTATCCGGGAATCCGATCTTCGATCACACCCGCCTTCAAGTCGAGGGTCGGGCGCTTGCGGCGAATATCCGACATCAGCATGCGCGCCTGGTGATTGGCATCGGGAAGAACCTCGTTGTTGAAAACAATCAGGCCACCAGCCAGCACGGCGGCGACGATCAGAACCGGTGCGATCAAGCGGTAGACCGACAGGCCCGCCGCCTTCAACGCCAGCGCCTCCGAATCGGCCGCCAATCGCCCAAAACCCATCAGCGCGCACGACAAAACCGCCATCGGAATCGCCAACGCCGCCATCCACGCGAGATTCAGGACAAACACCTGAGCGATGATCGAAACCGGCAGTCCCTTGGACACGACCATCTTGACCACGTCCGGCACAAAGTCGGTCACCAACACCAGCATGATGACCACCAGCGCCAGCCAGAAGGGTCCATGCAGCTCGCGCAAAACGTATCGGTCGATGCGTTGCATGCTCGGCGCAGAATATAGAGACGACCCCAGATGCCCAACAGGTGATATGCCGCAGCGAGTGGCAGGTTTATGCACTTCCCGTTCTGGGTTTTGGGTTGCAATGACGATTCGATTGGGTTTTCTCTTGACATTGCGGATGGTGCGGGGGAACGTTCAGAGGGTGCCGAACCCGTTGGGACAAACAGAGTTTGGCGGTTTGACTTTACTCACGACCAGCGGTTCGGCAGCGCACAATTCGAGCCGATATCATGACGGCGATACGCGACCTTGTCTCCGGCGACTCCGTCGATGGTTTTTTTGCATTGCGCAAGCTCGAGCGACGTGAGCACTCAGGCGGCGAACGTCTCACGCTTGAGCTGGGCGATGCGACCGGCCGCATCGACGCGGTGATGTGGGATGGCTACGAAACCGTCGTCGACGGTCTGACCGTGGGGGGAGTGGTCAAGATCCGTGGAACGGTCGGGACATTCCGCGAACGTCCGCAGATTCGAGTCGACCGTATGCGGCTCGCCAGGGACGGTGAAGTCAATCCCGCGGAGTTCCTGCCCGTCTCATCGATCGATGCCGAGGATCTTGCACGCGGTCTCGACACGGCCATCGCGGGGCTGACCGACACGCACTTGCGCGCGCTGATGACCGCAATCTTCGGCGATGATTCCGTGAGACGCGCGTATCTTGCCGCCCCGGCGGGCAAGCTCTGGCACCACAACACCGTCGGCGGCTTGGCGGAACATTCGCTCAATCTCGTGCGTCTGTGCCACTACGCCTGCGAGATGTATCCGGAATTGAATCGCGATCTCTTGACATGCGGAGCGTTGTTGCACGATATCGGCAAGATTGAACAGTACGCCGTCAGTTCGTACATCGACTACAGTGACGAGGGACGGTTGGTCGGCCACATCAATTCCGGCGATTTCCGCGTCGCGCAGGCGATCCGTTCCATCGATGGATTTTCGGCGGACACCGAACGGCTCCTCCGGCATTTGATCGTCTCGCACCAGGGTCTGTTGGAGCAGGGATCACCGGTGGTGCCGCAGACGATGGAGGCCTTTGTTCTGTATTCCGCCGACGAACTCGACTCGAAGATGGGGGCGCTGCGCCGTGTGCGGGAGAAGACACCCGAGGGCGGCTGGAGTGAGTATATCAATTTGATCGGCCGTTATGTTTATTTCGGCCCGCCCCGACAGGGAAGCGGCGGCGACAAGGATTAGGGACGCGCGTGGGACTCTTCGACCTGTTATCCAGCGACATCGGCATCGACTTGGGGACCGCGAACACGCTGGTGTTTGTGCGCGGGATCGGTATTGTCCTCAACGAGCCCTCGGTTGTCGCAACCGAAGTGTCCTCCGGACGCATCCTCGCGGTCGGCGCGAAAGCCAAGGAGATGATCGGACGCACACCGGATCAAATACGTGCCGTGCGTCCTCTGAAAGACGGTGTGATCGCCGACTTTGAAATCACCGAGAAACTGCTCTCCGATTTCATCCGACGCGTCATCCGACACCGTTACCTGATGAAGCCGCGCGTGGTCGTGTCGGTGCCGTCGGGAATCACCGAAGTCGAAAAGCGCGCGGTGCGCGATTCGGCCGAAAACGCCGGAGCCCGCGAGGTCTACCTGCTGCAGGAGCCGATGGCGGCCGCGATCGGCGTCGGGTTGCCCGTGGACAGGCCGTCGGGGATCATGATCATCGATGTCGGCGGCGGCACCTCCGAGATCGCAGTCATCGCGTTGTCGGGAATTGTCAACAACATGTCGATCCGCATCGCCGGCGATGAGATGAACGAGGCCATCCTCCTGTTCCTGAAAAAGAACTACAACCTCCTGATCGGCGAATTGACGGCCGAGCAGATCAAGATCGCGATCGGCTCGGCCTACACCATGGACCGCGAGGAGTCGCTGGAGATCAAGGGGCGCGACCTCATCGCCGGAGTTCCCAAGACGATGAAAATCTCTTCGGTGCAGGTCCGCGAGGCCCTCTCCGAGCCGGTCGACGCCATCGTCGAAGCGGTCCGTCAGTCGCTGGAGCGCACGCCGCCCGAGCTCTCATCCGACATTCTCGATCGCGGGATTGTGTTGACCGGCGGCGGCGCGTTGCTGCGCGGGTTGGACAAACGGCTCCGCCAGGAAACGAATCTCCCGGTCAATGTCGCCGATGACCCCTTGACCTGTGTCGTGCGCGGCACCGGACGCGTCCTCGAAAATCTCGCGATGTACAACAAGGTGCTCATCAAGAGCCGTCGCGATTGAGCCGCCGCGGCCCGTCACGGCACACGCACCGCGCGCTGCTTCGACTCTCTCATGCCGTCATTCACTCCTGACCAGATCGTCCGATTCCTGGTCGACGGTGTCGGCCGCCCGTCCCGTCCGCGCGAATTGGCGCGTGCGATGGCGATCCCCGAACGTGAATACCGCGCCTTTCGCACAGTTTTGAAGTCATTGCTCGCCGACGGGCGGTTGGTCCGTCTGAAGCGCGGCCGCATCGCGCCGCCTGATCCGCTCAATCTTGCTGTCGGAACGATTGTCGTGCGGCGCGGCGGGCACATGTTTAGCCGCGTCGACCGCGATGACAAATCGGCCGTCACCGCCGCACAGGAGGAAATCTTTATTCGGCCGCGCGATCGTCGCACCGCACTCGACGGCGACCGCGTGTTGGTGCGCCGTCATGCGTATCGCGACGGCCCTTCCGCAGAGGGCGCAATTGTCCGCATCCTCGAACGCGCCAACAAACCGATCCTGGGCATCTATCAACGGTCCCGCCACTTTTCATACGTCGTTCCCGAGCCGTCGCACCCGTTGCGCGAAATCCTCGTCCCGCAGAATGCCACCGGCGGAGCCGAAGTCGGACAACAAGTGATGGTCAGCATCACCGAATGGGGCACCTCCGATGTCACGCCGTGCGGCAAGATCACCGAAGTCCTCGGATTCCCCGATGATCCCGGCGTCGACATCCAGCGCATCATCGCCGGTTACCAACTGCCCCGTGCGTTTTCGCGTACGGTCACCGCCGAGGCAGCGGCCTTTCCGGCGCGGCTGTCGCCGTCGGCGCTGGAAGGACGCGAGGACTATCGAGACATTCTCACATTCACCATCGATCCCGTTGATGCCAGGGATCACGACGACGCCGTCTCGCTGCAGAGGGTCGATTCGACCTGGCGGCTCGGGGTCCACATTGCCGACGTCAGCCACTATGTCACCGACGGCAGCGAACTGGATCGCGAAGCGTACGAGCGCGGAACGAGTGTCTACCTCGTCGACCGTGTCATTCCGATGCTGCCGGTCCGGCTTTCTAACGATTTGTGCAGCCTGCGCCCCCAGCGGGATCGTCTGACGATGAGCTGCATCATGGACGTGTCCGACGACGGCCGCATCCTAAAGTTCCGTTTTTGCAATTCGGTGATTCGCTCGAGTGCAAAGCTGGCCTACGTGCAAGTCGGCGAGTATTTCTCCTCCGGCAAGCCCGATCGCGCCGTCACGCCGATGGCCGACACGCTCGATCAAATGCGCTCTGTCTCCCGGACTCTGCGTCAAAGGCGCATGAAGGAAGGGAGTCTCGATCTGGAAGTTCCCGAGGCAAAAGTCATACTCGATGAGGAGGGTCACCCGACACAGATCATCTACCGGCGCAGCGATGATTCACATCAGTTGATCGAAGAGTTCATGCTGGCAGCGAATCAATGCGCGGCTGCGGAATTCCTGCGCAAGACGCTGCCGTGCCTCTATCGCGTCCACGCCCCGCCCTCACAGGAGAAGATGGAAGAATTCGCCGGCTTCGTGGAAACCCTGGGGCTGCGCTTCTCCCCCAAGGGCGGTGGTATCTCCAAAAAGCTTTCACGGCTGCTGGAACAGACCAAAGACGACCCGCGCCGCGACATGATTCACAACATTCTCCTGCGCTCCCTGATGAAGGCGGTTTACCAGCCGGACAACATCGGACACTTCGGCCTGGCGTTTCCGCACTACGCCCACTTCACCTCGCCGATCCGTCGCTATCCCGACTTGTGGGTGCACCGTCACCTCAAGAAGATCATCGCCCACTCGTGGAAGGTGTCCGAACGGCATGCCGACGCCGGGGCACTCCCTGTCATCGGCAAGCAGTGCTCCGAACGCGAACGCACGGCCGAGGAGGCCGAACGCGAATCGGTGCGCATCAAGCAACTGGAGTACCTCGAGTCGCGCATCGGCGATGAATTCACAGGACGCATCTCCGGGTTTCTCGAGTTCGGATTTTTCGTAACGATCACGGAGGCGGGCATCGACGGCCTGGTGCGGTTCTCCGGCATCGACGACGATTACTATGTCTGGGACCGCGACCGCTGGTGCGTGCGAGGACGCCGTCGCGGACGGACCTTCACGCTCGGTGATGCGGTGAGCGTGCAACTGATTCGCACCGATCCGGTCAAACGCGAAATCGACCTGGTCCTGGCCGACTCCCAGGGCGGCGCGCCGTCCCGTCCCGGACGCGGGCGATTTCGTCCGCGTCAGAAACACGGACCCGCCTGGTTGACCGGCCGGAAGACATCCGGGTAATGCCGCTTGTTTGGCGCCATATCGTTTGTCCATAATTGCTCCGTTCACAATGCATGGTCCGCTGCGTCGGACCTGATCGATTCATGGCCCGCACCGAACCGCAACTCTTCACCGTCACGCCCGATGACACGCTCGCTGCACAGTGGCGTTCGTCGCTGGAACCGCTGGGCGGGACACACACCGCCGTCGACAGCGCGCTGAGCGCATTGCGTCGCCTGACGCAGGATGCCTTCGATGCCGTGCTGCTGGATGCGGTCGGTGAAAACCTGGCATTGGATCAGCTGCTCGCCAAGGTTCGTCTGCGCGCGCCGCAGGCCGACATCCTCGTGGCGCTGGGTGATCCGCCCTCACGCGACCAGACGCCGCTGGACCGTTGGGGTGTGACCGCGACCATCATGCGTGAATCCGATCCGGCCGAACTGCGCTCCCGCATTCAATCGATATTGACTGAACGCGACCGCGTGCGCCGTTGCAACTGGATCGGCGTCACACCATCGATCCGGGCGGCGTCCGACCTGATTTTGGCCGCTGCCGGATCGGATGCAACCGTCCTGATCGAAGGCGAATCGGGTACCGGAAAAGAGTTGGCGGCGCGCGCGGTCCACCACAACAGCCCGCGCAGCAAAAAGCCGTTCCTGGCGCTCAACTGCTCCGCCTTTCCCGAGACACTGCTCGAAAGCGAATTGTTCGGCCATGAGCGAGGCGCGTTCACCGATGCCTTCGCCCGCAAGCAGGGCATCTTCGAGGCGGTCGACGGCGGCACGATCTTTCTTGATGAAATCGGTGAGACTTCGCCGGCGGTGCAGGCGCGGCTGTTGCGCGTGCTCGAAGAACGGCAGGTGCGTCCCATCGGCGCGACCAAGTCGATCGCGGTCGAATTCCGCATCGTCGCCGCGACCAATCGCGATCTGATGTCCGAGAGCGGACGCGGCGCGTTCCGCCGCGATTTGTACTACCGTCTCGCGGTGGTACGGCTGCCGCTATTGCCTTTGCGGCAACGTCGCGGCGATGTCCCCGCGCTGTTGGCGCATCATTTATCCGTTGCCAAAACCGGCGGGGGTCCGCTCATCGGACGGCTCGGTGAATCATCACTCGCGCGGCTGGTCGATTACGACTGGCCGGGAAATGTCCGTGAACTCCGCAACTTCGTCGAACGCGCCGGGGTGCGATTCCCCTCCGGCGTGATCGATCCCGGCGTCATCGGCGAGCTGTTGGAGACTGTGCGTGCCCCGCTGCATCTGCCCGTCGTGACCGGGCGCCGGTCCGACACGGTCGAGCGCGAGATGATCTTCGCCGCGCTCTCCGAACTCAAACACGACCTCGACGACATCCGCCGCCGCCTGGAGCGCATCAGCGCCGGACGACCGGCCGACGGCCGTCCGCTGAGCGCTTCCGAATTCCAAACGATGCGTCAGGCCGAACGCGAACGCATCATGGCGGCGCTGCGCGAATCCCACGGCTACCGCAAGCGCGCCGCGCGTATGCTGGGCATTGGCGAACGCACATTGTATCGAAAGATCAAGCAGTTTGGATTGTGAGTATCACTAAGCTAAATCCGAGCGTAGCGGGAAATCTCCATTGCGACCCATTGTGTGCCGGTCAGCCCTTGGGCTGATGTCATCGCACAGCGATGTTTGCCCGCCCATGACACGAAAAGTGTTGCACTTTGTGCGTAGGAGATTCCTCACTTCGTTCGGAATGACAGCGATGCTGTTATTCGCCGCAAATGTGTTCGCCCAGCAGCCCGATGTCCGCCCCTATCAAACCGAAGAAGACCTCTGGGAAGCGCTCAACGAAGACGAAATCAGTTTCGAGGAGTTTCTCGACCTGCTTGAGCTGCACCGTCTCGGCGCCGACGGAACGCTGGTCCCCTCCGAAGATTGGGAGCAACTGCCCGGATCGGACGCGGGATACCTGACCTCGCCCGATTCTGCTGAATTGATCACTGAAACGGTCCCGCCGCAAACTGTACACGTAGCCGAAGGTATCCCAATCCGATACTCGCTACGGAGCGGCTACGATGCTGACCTTTCAGGCGATGCCGACGGCGAGGGATACTCGATCGCGCGTCTCGAGTATGGACAATGGCGCGGGCTGTTCGACTGGGAGCATGACGGCGCTGACGGTCGGTGGCGACGACGCACATTGGCGTGGAGCGATCACGGGCTGTCGGCACAAGTCGGCTCGATCGAACCGCGCTGGGGACGTGGCCTGGTCGTCGGGCGTCGCTCACGATTCCTTGGCTCGACCAGTTCACGCTCGCTTGATGGCTCGGTTCTGTGGCCGACACGCAGCCGCTTCAACGGCGTCTGGCTTGCATCCGAGGAGACTCGAATCGTCTCCGGCTCGCTTCTCTACTCCGACATCCGCAACGGCGACTGGGTCGACCGTGTCGTTGCGGCGCAAGTGGCCGGTCGGCACGATATGTGGCGAATTGGATTCAATGCCCTGTCCGGTGTCATCGATGATCGCGCCGGCACGAATGAATTTTCGCGCCAAGTGGCCGGGGGGCATATTCAATTCGGCGACAACGCGCGCGCGATCTTAGCCGAACTCGCAATGACCAACGACGGCCGATCCGCCAGGGCCGCGGAAATGCTCTGGCCGCTGAGACAGGGAAGAGTCCACGCCCAAGCGTGGGCGTACAATGCCGGCTTCGTCAACCCCTGGGGCGGCGGCCCCGCGCACAGCGACGGGGAAAGCATCATCCTCGATGGCATCAATGAGAGCTACACATCGCGCACGTCAGGCGAGCGCGGATTTTCCATCGACACGCGTGTTCGCCCGGCGATGCGCTGGCTGGTCCGCTGGGAATGGATGACGCACAAAGAATCCCGCGACGGGCCATTGATCCACCACTGGACGATCCGTGTGCAGCATCGGATCAGCGATGTTTCACTCACGCCGTACGCTCGTGGCAAAAGCATCGATCGCGAGCCGGATTTGTACGCGGTCGGCGCATACTCAACCATCGGCAAGTCCGACAGACGCGGCGACATTCGATTCGAGTATGGACGCCACCACGTCGATGCCGATCCCTTCATCCGCGCCGGCGCCGGCATACGCTGGCGGCTTCATCGGCAGATTGTCATGTTCCCGTCGGTGCGCTGGGTCGATCCCGACCTGGACACCCCCGGCGACGCGTATTGGTATCTCTACTTCACCGAGACCGTGTTGCCGGTCGGCTTGGGGCGCATCGAAGCCGCACTCGTCTGGCAGCGTTTCGAGAGCCACCTGCGAGAGGATCGGGTGGAGTTGCGGATGCGGCTGGTCACCGGAGAATAGCGATCACTTTGCCCGATTGGCTCTTCGCCGTACATTCTGATGACGCAGAGACGAAAACATGCCGCACTCACATCGACGAATGTCATTGAGGCCAATCTCTTGCACGGCGGTTTATCTGGCGCTCATACTGCCGGGCTCCACCAGTTCCGCCGAACTCATCCTCAATGAAGCGCTCGCCAACGAACCGGGGAGCGTGACTTCGTCTGAGTGGATCGAGGTCCTCAATTGGCCCGATTCCGGCGATGGGGCGACCAATCTGCAGGGCTACCGCTACATCGACAGTGGCGACAGCACCGATATCGACACGTCGCTGCTGATCGAGCCCGGCGGTTTCGTGATACTCGCGCGACAGGCTCTCGGCGCCAACAGCTTTGAATCCAACTGGGGCGACAACTCCGGTGTCTGGGGCGATCATCCCTCCGAATCATATCCCGTAATCAACGTCTCGATGGCGTTACGCAATTCCGGCGACACGGCCATGCTCATGTCGCCGACAGGACATGTCTCGACGATCTCTTGGACATCGAATCAGGCCGATGGCGTGTCATGGGAACGGAAACGTCCCGACCGTCACGACGAACCGGACAACTTCGCTCAATGCAACGATCCGACCGGATCGACTCCCGGACGACACAACTCCGCGTTGCCGGCACGGGGTGATATGCAGGTCGATTCTGTCTGGATTGCCACGTCCGCGCCACGATGGCATGAGGACATTTTCATCAGCGCAACGGTCACGAATGTGGGATTCGGTCCCGTGTTCGGCCGCCTCACTTTCGAACGCGCGTTGAACCCGGAAACCGTGCCGAGTGAGACCGAGATTCTGACCGAAGTCGATGTACCCACCCTGGCCGAAGGAGAGGCCGTGCGCCTCAACCACAACTGGCTGACGGCCCCACCCGGCATCAATCGCATCGTTGCCCGGCTGCATGACGATGCCCTCGATGCGAACAATGAACAGTCAGCGGTAGCCATCGTTGCGCACACTGTCCCTCTGCTGATCGTCTCGGAGTATCTGGCCAATCCGGAATCGGCTGCCGGCCCGGGCGAGTGGGTCGAGATATCCAACCAGGTGGGATTCCCGATCAACATGTCCGGCGTCAGAATCGGCGACGATAAAGGCCAGACCTCAACGTTGGGGCCGTTCGCAGGATTCATGCCGCCAGCCGCATTCTGGGTTCTGGCACGAGACCAGACCGCATTCCGCGCACACTATCCGCCGTTTGACGGTTTGATCATCGAAGTCGGCAACTGGCAGGCCCTCAATGATGATTATGACATGATTCGTCTGATAGGAGCCGCCGGTGAAGTCGTCGACTCGGTACCCTACACAACCCTCTATCCTGACAATCGATCGGTCGAACGTGTCAATCTGGGAACACATATAGCCGGACTCGATGACTGGACCGGCTCAGTCGATGCATCCGGCGCGACACCCGGAAGGACGAATTCGGTGTCACGCGAGCGGGCCGGTCGGCTGGCCATGATGGCGTCTCCCAATCCGCTCTCGCTGCAATCGGGAGCGCGCATGGTGATCGATTACCGCCTCGATGTCGGAGAATCGCTCACCATGAAGATCTTCGACCGCGACGGCGTGCCCGTGCGGACTCTGATCGACAACCATCCGGCCGCAACGGGACTTTTCGAGTGGGACGGTTCCGATCAATCAGGGCGTCGCGTCAAACCCGGCCCGTATGTTCTCTGGGCGCGTTCGGAACCCTCCGGGCGTGAGCAGAAGATGCTCATCGTCATCGCACCGTGACCGGCAACCTCATGCGTGCAGGGTCCCATGCCTCTTGGCTACTCGGCGTCGCTCTCGTGACTCTCGGAGTTGTTGCCGGCGCGTCTTCCGTCAGCGCGCAGGAAGAATTCGGTTCCGCTGCGCTGCAGGCGTTGGGCGGTGTGTACACCATTGTTCCCGGTGAACCGTCGGCCGTCTGGCTCAATTCTGCCACAATGGCGAATGGCGCCGGCGGCGTCGAAGTGTCGTATCGTCGCCTGTTTGATCTGGAAGAGATGGACGAAGTTGTTGCCAGCGCCTTTTGGCGGGTCAATCCCTGGCTGGGTCTGGGCGGAGGCGGCGCTCATTTTGGCGAGTCAGGGCTGTATGAGGAGTTTCGCGCCATAGGCGCGGCTTCTGTACGCGCACTCCGCTCGTTGAGATTCGGAGTGGCGCTGGAATACCAGCGCGAAGAGTATGGCTCCGGTAACGCCGTTTTCTCGGGCTTGGGCGCCGATCTCTCGGCGTCCTGGCGTCTCCACGAGAGTTGGTTCGCAGCCATCGGGGTCCGCCGACTGGCGCTGGATGAAATCTACGACGGCATATATAATGATGCGAACCCCGGCGTCATATTCGATGCTTCGGTCGCATGGAGTCTGCCGCCGGAATTGACGATCGGCGGTCGGTGGTTTCGCGAAGATGGCGGAGCCGATCGTTTCAGTCTCGGGCAACGATTGCGGCTGGTCGACGGAATCGACCTTTTGACGGGGTTGCGATTCGATCCGATACGATATTCGCTGGGAGGACGAATTTCGCTCCGAGGTGTTCGTATTGACTACGCATACATAAGCCACTCGGAGCTGGGTGGAACGCACGGCATCGGCATTGCATGGTGCCCGTGATCGCCCTGAGTGCCGCGCAGACATGATGCCTGACAGCGACTAATGCCGACCGCGACAACCCATCATCTGCACGAGCGTGAGCAGCGCGCATGGGCGCCGTATGCGGCGACCAGCGCGCAATCGCTGGGGCGTGTCCATCCCGATCCTCCGCATCCGTACCGTACCGCATTCCAGCGCGACCGTGAACGGATTATCCACTCGGCGGCATTTCGTCGGCTCGAATACAAAACGCAGGTCTTCGTCAACCACGAAGGCGACAACTACCGCACGCGCCTGACGCACACGATTGAAGTGGCGCAGATCGCACGCTCGATTGCGCGCGCGCTGGCCCTGAACGAGGACCTGGCGGAGTCGGTCGCGCTCGCGCACGATCTCGGTCACACGCCGTTCGGCCATGCGGGCGAAGAGGCGCTCGATGCCCGCATGAAGCAGGACGGCGGCTTCTCCCACAACCGGCAGTCCTTGCGCGTCGTGGATGTCCTTGAACGGCGCTATCCGCACTTCCGCGGTCTCAATCTGAGTTTTGAAGTTCGCGAAGGGATCGTCAAACACGAGACGATCTATGACCGCCCCGACGCGGCCGGTTTTCACCCCGAATGGAAGCCGACGCTGGAGGCGCAATTGGTCAACTATGCCGACGAAATCGCCTACAACTCACACGACTTGGACGACGGCCTGCGAGGACGCGTCTTCGACCCCGTTGATCTCGAGGGAATCGCGCTTTGGGACGAGCTCCTGGCCGAGGCAACCCGGGCCGAGCCCGATCTGGATGTAAAACTGAGGCGGCATCAGATCATCCGCCTGCTGATCAATCGGCAGGTCACCGACTTAGTCGACTTTACCACCTCGCGGATCAACGCACTTGAGATCAAATCGCTCGATGACGTGCGCGCAGCCAACGAGATGCCCGCGCGGTTTTCACCGGAATTTGCCAAAAAACTCTCGGGCTTGAAGCAATTCCTTTTCGACAAGATGTATCGTCACTATCGAATTGTGCGCATGGCCAGGAAAGCCGACCGCATCATCGGCGGGCTCTTCGACGCCTATACGCAGGAACCGACGCAGCTTCCGCCAAACTACCGGGTACGACTGCAGGAGGCATCGTCGGACCCCGTTGATCCGCGTGTCATTCGACAGGTTGTTTGCGATTACATCGCCGGTATGACCGACCGCTACGCGATGCTTGAATACCGCAAGCTCTTCGATCCGTTTGAACGGGTCTGACCGCCCACGGGCCCCGCACCAGACCAATCCTCTGCCGTAACAACGCAACTTTTGTGCATACCCCTGCATCGCGGAAAGATGCCATTCCCGACACGGGTTCGGCCGGTCTCGCGTACACACATCACACCGCCTTTAACCGACTCATCGGACAGCCGATGCGAGAGAGCGGCTTGGGCTCGTCGGGAGCGGGTTTGCCCCAGTAGGGTCCAAGGAGGCGGAGTGCGGCGGCACCCCCTTTGCACTGGGCTGGAGATGGAGGGACTGCGATGCGATGTTATTTCTCGACATCTCGAAACGGCACTGTCCACGAACCGCACGATGCCACCGTGTCGTTTGTTATCCCGGAATTGAGCATCACATTTCGGGCACGGTTCCATGGCACACAGGCCGCCTGTGAGTACGCCAGTCTGCTGGCGCTGCTGGAGTTCGTTCAGATCAACCCGACACTCTTCGACGATAGAACCCTCGAAATCCTCGGCGATTCTTTCACCGTCGTCAACCAACTCAACAACCGGATGCTGTGCCGTCGGGAACTGGAGCCGATGCGCAACACGGCTCAGATTCTGCGCCAGAAGGTCCCCTACACCATCGGGTGGATTGCTCGATCGGCCAATCCCGCCTCACGTCACCCGGCGTAATCTCCATCTCGAAGTGCCCCATCGTTTCGGTTGTTGGAACCGACCGGCTGATCGTCTATGTTCGATGAAGTCACAGCCCGACCGGGTTGTGCATCACCGACGATGAGCTTCTCCGAAGAACGCGCCGCCGGACGCTTTGGCCCCGTCCATCTACTTGTTGCCGAGAACCCCTATGTGTTGTGGGATGCGGCCGAGCACTGGAAGGCCACGTGGCGTGCCGGTGGTGATTGTTCCCTGTCGATTCAATACGGACGTCAACTCGACCCCGACCGCCTCGCGCAGCTCATCGACAGTCTGCCGATGTTCGCCACGTTGCAGTTGGTGATCATCCATGATGTCGACAAGATTCCTCTCTTGCGGCAGCAGGCGGTACTGGATGCGCTTCGGCGCCAAAGTGACGGAGTCAAGGCGCTGCTGACCGGCGCGAAGCTCGACCGTCGGTTGACATTCACCAAGGAACTGGTCCGACTCGTGCCGACAGAGGAGTTTCCTTCTATTTACGACAATCATCTCCCGGGCTGGGCCAAACGCATCGCGTCCGACCTGGGAACCTCGCTGTCCCCTGCGGCCGCCGAACACCTGGCGCTGCTTCACGGGACGGATCTGTTCGAAATGCGCCAGACCATCGAACGGGCGTTGCTCTATTCCGGAGCTGGACAGCGACGATTGTCAGAACAGGAGATCACTGCCGTCGCCGCCGGCGACGGCGAGCACACGGTCTTCGAATTGGCCGACGCGGTCGGCTCTGACGATTTGACCAGGGCACTCCAAACACTACAGTCGCTCTACACCCAGGGAGATGTCTCAGTCTATGTGACCGCTGCACTGTTTGGGCATTACCAGCGTGTGCTGTTGCTCACGCCGTTCGGTGCCGGTGTCGCCGATGCGCAGATTGCTCAATCGACGGGTCTGCGCCCATTCATTATCAGGAAATTGCGTCCGCAGGCGGTGCGCATCGACGCGGAGCGCGCAGCCGATGCCCTGGAGGCAATTTGCGAGACGGATTGGAGTATCAAGACCTCAACCATTCCCGGCCGAACCGCCGTCGAGCTCCTCATGTATCGGTTGTGCCGTGGCACCCGTACGGCATCGCCATTGTGGTTTGACGTCCCTGCGACAACCCGGCGCGGTTGAGACCGGCAACGCCCCCGGCCATGACCGAAGCAAACCAGCGCAACGATGCCCCCGAACCGTCCGAGCCGGATCTCATCCGCGCGGCACAACAGGGTGACCGTCACGCCTTCGACGCATTGGTGAAACGCTACCAGCGCCAGGTCTACCGGTGGGCATACCATCTGGTGCGCACGCACGATCTGGCCGATGAAATTGCGCAGGATGTCTTTGTTCGGACGTATGGCGCTCTGGCGAGGATCGATCCGGAACGGCCCCTGGGTGCCTGGCTGTGTAAGAGCACGACAAATCTCTCGCTCAATCTCATCCGTAAGCGCCAGTACCGCGCTCAACTCACCGACGAAGTGGCCTCACGCATCGCGGCCGAAAACTCCGGAGCGGATCGGCCCGATTCGGAACTCCACCGTCGGCAATTGATGGCGAAAGTGACGCGGGCCATCAATGAGCTGCCAGCCGTATACCGTACGATTATCGGGCTTCGCGTGAAAGAAGGCATGAGTTACGAGGAGATTGCCGAGACCCTCAACATATCATTGGGTACTGTCATGTCGCGTCTGGCAAGAGCGCGTGGACGGTTGCGCAAGGCACTGGGTGATGTCCTTGCTCAATGGGATGGATAGGGACGCGCTAAACTACTGCGTCGCAATATCTTATGAATTCGAGAATATTATCTAATTGTGGGAATAATTGCCCGTGTTATTGGTATGTCTGATGAGGGAAGGACTGCAACGATGAACTCGCGCAAACTCCGCCAATGGCTTGATCGTCACGGTGCCGATCCGTTACCGGATGATGTGCGCCAACTGGCGTCAGAATCGACGGAAATGCAGCGACAAGTCGATGACGCGCTGAAGCTTGACCGCGTACTGGCCACCGAGCAGACCCCGGATCCTGGCGACGCGTACTGGGCAAACTTTGCTCCACGAGTCGCACGTCGCATCGTGGAGGACCCGTACCCAACGCCAGTCAGGACTCCGGCTCCCGCATTTTTCCCGCGGCCTGTGTGGCGGTGGGTGCCACTGGCCGGGGTGGCTGTCCTTGCGGCGCTGATTGGGCGTGACGTGCTTCTTAAGAGCTACGCTCCAATTAGGATGGAATCGGAAGTTCCGGTCACAGTCGGGGAGAGCAGGGAGCAGTCACACCCTCTGGCCAGTGCACCCGAGGGATTGTCCGAGCCCGAAAGTGAGACGTCCCCGGCGCCTGCTACTGAGAATCGCGGTCCCGCCACGTCTCCGATGCCCGAACAAAAACTTGCGGGTACTTCTGCGGCATCGGCATCGCGTTCGGACGGCGTGCGGCAACCTGTAATTCCCTCGCTGTCGCCCGAGGAAAAGGCATCACAGACTGCCCTCTGGGGACAATTTCCGACGACCATGCCGCCTGCGTCCGATTCCGATGACGCGGAGGTCTGGCCGGAACGTCAAGTGACGCGGCTCGGCGAGATCATTCAGGATACGCCCCCGCGCACCGTTTCCGACGACCGCGCGATGCGGCTTCAGGATTCGTACGCGGGGCTGGACAGGGAATTGCTCGACGATCGGCGACTGGCCGAAAGCGCCGATGCCGCTGTTCCTGGCCGCCTCTTGGATGCCCCGCGACTGCGGCCGCAAACCGGATTTTCGGATTCCAAGTCCCCGTCGGATGCGATGCGCCGGCTTGATGAGATCGCGGAGTTACGGCACCTGATCGGTGAGGCCCAATTAATCGGCGAAACCGATCGCTCCGAAGACCAATGGCAGGAGTTATGTGCTTTGTGGTATCGCATTGGTCAGATCACCGATGACCGTCTGCTGGTCGATTCGGCTCTGGCGCAGTTTAACAACTGCCGCAGCCGCCTGACCGACGACGACGCGATCGCCGAATGGAACAGAAAACACGCGGAACTGGTGCGACGCATCAACGCAATATATGAGGGCACCGAGCAGCGTTGAGCCGATTCCCCAATCTCGCCGTGAGCCCGCCCTCGTGGCGGGCTTTCTTTTGCTCCGTGCAAACACATCCCCAATCGATGCGTTCCTTGTTCGGACCGGTCGTTATGCGTAGAATCGCAATGGCAGCCATTATTCTGGCCACGGGAATGAGTCAGCACGCATCAGCAGGTGAGTCGGCCGCCGACTCAGCGGCGTATGCCGAAAAGCGGAGACGGATGGTCGAAACCCAGATCGTCGCGCGCGGTATTGTCGACCTGACAGTTCTCGATGCGATGCGCACGGTGCCGCGGCACCGCTTCATCCCCGCCGATCAAGTCTCTCGTGCCTATGGCGACCACCCGCTCCCGATCGGATGTGAACAGACGATCTCACAGCCGTTCATTGTGGCGGCGATGACAGAAGCGTTGGAGCCCAAACCCGGCCATCGCGTCCTGGAGATCGGAACCGGTTCGGGGTATCAGGCCGCGGTGCTCGCCGAGATTGTCCGGGACGTCTACACGATTGAAATCGTCGAACCTCTCGGACTACGGGCCGAGTCGACGCTGGCGGTTCTCGCCTACCGCAACGTCCGTGTGCGCATCGGCGATGGGTACCGTGGGTGGCCGGAGCGTGCTCCCTTCGACGGCATCATCGTGACCGCGGCGCCCGATCATATTCCGCAGCCGCTGGTCGATCAACTGGCTGTGGGTGGACGAATGGTCCTGCCGGTCGGGTCTGATACGCAGAATCTGATGGTCCTCACGAAGACGCCCGATAGTCTGATCACCGAGGAGCGATTCGGAGTTCGGTTTGTGCCGATGACCGGAGACGCCCAACACGGTCCGGCGTCGTCGGCACAGCCGGGCGATAGTGCCGGGCGGCGCGATGAGCCATGACACCGGACGCTGAAAGGCGCAACCTCGACGACAGGCCTTCGTAGACTCATCTGGTTCGCTGACGGCGTCGCCGTCCGCTTCGAGCCGAGGTGGAGGTGCTGGTATGAGCAAGCGTGTCTTCCGATCGCATGAATCCAAAGTCATCGCCGGTGTCTGTGGCGGGCTGGGCGAATACTTTGACATCGACCCGGCATGGGTACGGATCCTGTTCGTTTTGACCATTTTCGCCAACGGCCTGGGTCTGTTGGCATACGCCATTTGCTGGATCGTGATCCCGGCGCGGCCCCTGCCGATTCCCGGAGCTGCGGGCACGACCGCCGACGCTGCCCCGGCGAACAGCGCCGTCGGGGTGGGAGCGCCCCCCAACAATGGCCGGCGCCATGGAGTGGGCTTTTGGCCCGGCCTGATTCTCATCGCGTTGGGAATGGTGTTTCTGGCACGCCACGTGTTCTTCTGGTTTGACTTCGATCTCATTTGGCCGCTGTTGCTGATCGGGCTGGGTGTGGCCCTGATCGTGCGCGGTCTGGATCCGAACAAGCGACAAGAATCGGACACCGTGTACGATCAAACGAATAAGGAGGTCGCCAATGAGAGTCGGTAGACTCCGAAGCGGCATCATCCTGATCGTGCTCGGCGTGCTGCTGCTTCTGTCGACGTTGGACTACATCAATTGGGACTTCTGGTGGAGTCTGAGCCACTTCTGGCCGGTGTTGCTCATCGCCATCGGCATCGAGAAAATCTTCACGGCGACCGATCGATACAAGTCGTTGGCGTTTCTGTCGCCGGTGTTAATCCTCGGCACGGTCGCTTATGTCGCCTTTGCCGGTGGCAACGATTGGGACTGGCGGCGCAACATTGAGTCGGATACCTCCGACATGTTCGACAGCGAGACATATTCATGGACCACGGTCGGCACTCCCGACAACGAGCGGATTCGGATCGTGCTCGAGAAGGCCGGGGGACGGGTCGTGGTTCGCAACGGCACCGGAGACGAGAATCTTGTGGAAGGGCGACTCCGGTACTGGGGCCGTCAGCCCGAGGTCGATTGGCGAAACGATGGTGCCGAGGTTCTCGTGCACGTCAAGGATCACGAGCACGACGTCAACAAGCGCGACCTGTGGCTGCTGAAGATAGCCGACCGGCTGCCGGCTGATGTCAAAGTATCCGGCGGCGCCACACGGATGCGTCTGGACTTCACCGGGATACGGTTGGAGAAACTCGATCTGGAAGCCGGCGCTTCGGAAATCGACATCGTGTTCGGCACGCTCTCCGGGATGGTCGACTGCGCATTGAGCTGCGGAGCGGCCGCGGTCGATTTGACCATACCTGCGGTCGCCGGCATTTCCATCCGGAAGGATGAAGTCCTGACACGCTTTTCGGCGGTGGGGCTCGAACTGATCGACAAGGGCGGCATTCTGGAATCGCCCGATTTCGAATTACAGCCCGTCCGTCTGCGCATCGATCTGGAGTCGGGCGTCTCCACGCTGAATATCCACCGGACCAATTCCGGCGACGCCGAATCCTCGATATAGCGCTGATCGTACCGCCGCACGGAAACGACGCCGCCCATCAGCGGCGTTTTTTCTTGAATCGGGGAGTCGATTCGACGCATGATAGCGCCGATGAATCCACACGCACACCATCGACCGTCCACCTCCCCCGTCGGATTCGGAACGATCGCGCTGTTTGTGATCCTGTCATTTGCCTGCTGTCAATGCGGCGGGTCTAACGAGAGTGGCTGGGAGCGCGTGCAACGCACCGGCATGCTTCGGGTCGGGACGGACGCAACCTATCCGCCGTTTGAGTCCATCGATACCGCGACCGGCCAGGTCATTGGATTCGATGCCGATTTGGTGACCGAAGTCTGCCGCGATTTGGGCTGCGCGCCGGAGTTTGTGGTGGTGCCGTTTGATGGAATCATCGCCGGGCTGGTGAGCGGAAAGTACGACATGATCGCCTCGACATTCACGATCACGCCCGAACGGGCAAGGCAGGTCGCGTTCAGCGATTCCTACTATGACGGCGGTCAGGCCATCGCCGTGCCGATCTATGACTCCTCCGTGCAGAGCGTCGATGATCTGACGGGATTGCGCATCGGTGTCCAGTTGGGCACAACCGGTGAACGTCGGGCGCGCGAGATTCCCCGCGCGGAACTCGTCCTGTTCGAGAATATCGGCGCGGCGTTCATCGACATGGAGAACGGGCGTCTCGACGCGGTCATCACCGATCTTCCGACCGCGGAGCTGATCGTCAGGCAACGGGCATACTCACGCGTCGCCGGCCCGCCCTTGACGTCAGAGCAGTACGGCCTTGCGGTACGACTGGAGGATGCCGACTTGCTCTTGCAAATCAACCGCGCCCTCTCCGCGATTGTCAGTGACGGACGCTACGAAAAGATACACGATCGCTGGTTTGGGGCCGGCGGCTGAACGCTGTCGTCCTGCGCCGTTGTTCCCAGTTTCTCTTGCTCCAGGCGTGGCATCGCGGTCCCTGTGATCGGGCGGCTCAAAACGAGTTGCAACCCGATCGGTTGCCGCATAACTTGCTGGACCGAAATGGCTTGGGGAACGCCCCGGTTCAAAGCGAGTGACCCATCGACTTTATCATTGAACAAGGCACGCTGGCGCTGAACATCCTTAAGTTCCTGCTGCCGGCCCTGCCGATGACGATTGTCGTCACCCTGCTGTCGTTCGTGTTGTCGCTGGTCGTCGGGATCGTTGTCGGGTTGCTCCCCTTAACCGGGATTCGTCCGATCATTTGGGCGTGCCGCATCTATGTCGATGTTCTGCGCGGCGTGCCGCTGTTGGTGCAGATTTTCTTTATCTATTTCGGACTGGGTACGGTGCTCAATCTCGACCGCTTCACGGCCGGAGTGTTAGCTATCGGCATCTGTTATTCCGCATACCAGGCGGAGATTATTCGGGGCGGGGTCATGGCGATTGCCCGCGGTCAGCACGAAGCGGCGGCCGCGCTGGGGATGTCCCCGCTGCAGGCGCTCCGTCATGTCATCCTGCCGCAGACCATTCGCATCACCATTCCACCGACGGTCAACGAGTTTATCGCCTGCCTGAAGGATTCGTCGCTTGTTTCGATCATCGGGCTGCGCGAATTGACGCGGGCGGGCCGCGAGTACTATTCCCAGTTTTTTGTCGACTTTCAGACCTGGCTGATGGTCGGGCTGATCTATCTGGTCATGACACTGCTGCTGACGCGTCTGACCCACTCATTGGAGCAACGGTTCCAGATCAAAGGCTTCGGTACGGCCGCGACGCCCCGTTAGTCCTTCCTGCCATGAGCACACAGCGGCCCCATCAGTCGGCGATCGTCATCGCGCGAGGTTTGCGCAAACGCTTCGGTCAACTGATTGCCCTTGACGGTGTCGATCTGACCGTGGGCCATTGCGAAGTCGTTGTCTTAGTCGGCCCCTCAGGCGGCGGCAAGTCCACGCTGTTGCGGTGCCTCAATGGACTGGAACGCCCCGACTCCGGCACCATTGAAATCTCCGGCAACTCGGTCAATGCACGCAGCGCCGACATCAACGCCCTGCGCGCCAAGACGGGGATGGTTTTCCAGCAGTTCAACCTGTTTCCGCACTTGACCGCATTGGAGAATGTCGCGTTGGCGCCGCGTGTCGTTCTGAAGCTATCGAAGACGGATGCGCAGGTGCGGGCACGCGAGAACCTGGATCATGTGGGGTTGGGCGAGAAACTCCATTCGCATCCCGCCGAGTTGTCCGGAGGCCAGCAGCAACGAGTCGCGATTGCGCGCGCATTGGCGATGGGACCGAGCGTCATGCTCTTCGATGAGCCGACATCGGCGCTCGACTCGGAAATGATCGGCGAAGTGTTAAGCGTCATGCGGCGATTGGCCGAAGATGGCATGACGATGGTCATCGTGTCCCACGAACTGGGTTTTGTCCGTGAAATCGCGCACCGTGTCGCATTCCTCGAGGGCGGACGGATCATCGCGTCGGGCTCGCCGCAGGAGATGCTGGTTGCGCCGACGCATGAGCGCATCCGCAAGTTCATTGAAAACGTCGTCCGCTAATCGCGGTCGTGGCCGACGCTGCCTGACGGCCGTGTCACTCCTCATGGCGTGCGCTGGCGCCGCGGTGCTCAGCGCCGGACCGACCGAAAGCACGTTGAGATCGGGCGTGATCGCCGCCGCACACGATGCGCGGCCCATCTGGGTGTTTCTCAGAGATAAGGGACACGCTCGCTCCGATATTCATCCGTGGGTCTCGCCGCCGGCGATGGCGCGGATTACGCTCCGTGGCGGAGCGTACAATGCCGCGCTCGACATCCCCGTCAACAGGGTGTACCGAGACGCAGTTGAAGACATGGGGGCGGATGTGCGCGCCGAAAGCCGCTGGTTCAATGCCCTGGCGTGCCGCATCCCGATTGACCGGCTCGACGATGTCGCCTCGTTGCCGTTTGTCGACTCGCTGCAGCCGGTCACGATCTATCGACGGCCGCGAGAAGTCGTTGAGGACGGGTCGCCGCGCGACCATGTCGCACCCTCCCCCGGCGGAATGGTCGCCTTCGACTATGGTCTCTCGCTCTCCCAGCACACCGCAATCGGTGTCGATTCCCTGCACCGGGCCGGACTCGATGGACAAGGCGTCAAGATCGGTTTCCTGGACACTGGGTTTTCCCTGGGAATCGAGGTTTTCGACTCACTGCGGCTGATGGCCGCGCGCGACTTCATCGATGGTGACGACGATGTCGAGGATGAGGACTTTGCCCAGATGCGGCACGGCACGCAGACGCTCTCATTGTGCGCGGGCTTTGCCCCGGGCGAATTGATCGGAGTGGCGCCGCGCGCCCAGTATGCGGTAGCCAAGACCGAGTACGTCGATCTGGAAATCGAAATCGAGGAATCCAACTGGGTCGCCGGGCTTGAGTGGCTCGACTCGATCGGCTGCGACCTGGTATCCAGTTCGCTGGGATATGCCGAGTGGATTGCCCCGGAGGACTTCGACGGCAACACCGCGCTGTCGACCATCGCTGCCGACATGGCGGCGGCGCGCGGCATGCTGGTCGTCAATGCCGCCGGAAACGGCGGCTGCGGCGGTGGGCCGCACCTGCTCGTGCCCGCCGATGGTGACTCGGTCCTGGCGGTGGGGGCGGCGACGCTGTCCGGTGAAAAGGCCTCGTTTTCGTCGTGCGGCCCGACCGCCGACGGCCGTATCAAGCCCGATGTCATCGCTCCGGGGGTCGGCGTGCGCGTTGCATTCCCCCTGACGGGTTATGGCTCTGCCAACGGGACTTCGATGGCCACGCCCATCGTCACCGGCGTGTGTGCCCTCGTGCTGCAGAATGATCCCGACCTGACTCCCTTCGAACTGATCGAGCGATTGCGCGCATCCGGCGATGCCATCATTCCCGGAAACGATATCGGCTGGGGCTTTATCCGCGCGGTGATGGCGGCCGGGATCATCGTCGATCGACCGTGGCTGCGCGACCTGAAAGCCATCCGCGCTTGGCCGAATCCCGCGACCGACAGGATGACCGTATCGATCCCGCGTGAAGATCTCATGGCTGGCAACGGCACAACACAGCTCCAGGTCTATGCCATCAACGGACGGATCGTATTCGATACGCTCTTTGAAGGGCAAGAGGTCGAATGGAATGGCCGCACCGCCGATGGGAATCGTATCGCGACGGGGATATACCTCTGTCGTGTGAAGACTCCGCTCCAGGAGGATCTCATCAAGATCGCCTGGAAGTCCGCACCATGAACGCTCCGCCTCTCCTCGCAAGAAGCCGGTTGCAACGTGCGGAATCGCCGGATTATCATACACGAACGATGCGGGAGTAACTCAGTTGGCAGAGTCACAGCCTTCCAAGCTGTTGGTCGCGGGTTCGAATCCCGTCTCCCGCTTGTGATACTCAGGGCACTTTTTTCCATGGGAGTCGTAATGCTCAGGTTCTGTCGGCACATGAAGCTCGCTGCTCCGGGTCTTTGTGCGTTGCTGCTGTCCATCGGGTGTGGTGATTCGAATTTCGAGAAGGTCGACAAATCGCAAGTTTCCGATGCGTCGCAACCCCCCGCGACGGAGGAAACAAAGCTGGGTATCCCCCAGCCACCGCCGATGCGGGGCGACCCCGACAAGCAATCGACCGCTGGCGTCGAGTGGCAGGTACCTGCCGAATGGGGACGTGACCGGGCGCGTCCGATGCGCGCAGCGACCTATCTGCTTGGCGTGGAGGGTCATGCCGCCGAGTGCGGTGTATTCTTTTTTGGGGAGGGTCAGGGCGGCGAGGTTCAGGACAACATCGATCGTTGGATCGGGCAGTTCAGCCGGCCCGATGGTTCCGATCCAAAGGATGCGGCCATTATTCAGACTCGAACGGTCAATGATCTATCGGTGACATCGATCGAACTGACGGGCACATACAACTTGTCCATGGGTGGCCCGGCCAATTCGCGGCAGGTGCCGATGGCCGGATACAAACTCATTGGGGCGATTGTCGAAGCGCCGCAAGGGCCGCTGTTCTTCAAACTGGTGGGCCCGGCGGATGTCGTCGACGAAGGAGCCGCCGCATTCTGGACGATGATCGAGTCGGTCCGCAGGTATTGAGCACCATTACAGGTGCAGAAGCGTCCTCAGCAGGATGACGACGTCGCGCCCGAGTCCCATTGTGCGCACGTAACGTTTCGCCAGTTCGATCTTCTGCGGCAGGACATCCCGCACATACAGCGCCTGTGGATCGGTCGCCGCGCCGAGGATGCGTTCTTCGTGGCGGAATTCGATGCTGGCGTCGTCGGTGATGCCCGGCCGTACGCTTAAGATCTCCTCGTAGTCATTGCGGAACAGTTCCACATACCGTCGCACTTCCGGGCGCGGCCCGACCATGCTCATCTCGCCTTTGAGCACGTTTAACAATTGAGGCAGTTCGTCGATTTTGAACCGTCGCAACCGGCGTCCCAGGGGCGTGATGCGCGGATCGTTGTGTGATGTCACCGATGGCCCGAGATCCGCACCGGCCCTCATCGTGCGGAATTTGTAGATCGTAAACGGGCGAAAGCCGCGCCCGATGCGTTCCTGTCGAAAGAAAACCGGCCCCTTTGAGGTCAACCGGACCAGCAGCGCCGTGACGATCAAGACCGGCGATGTCAGCACCAATCCCAACGCCGCCACGATGAGATCGAAGCCGCGTTTGGCGTGTTCAGCGGCGGTGGCGTCGGCAGACATCGGTAACGGCTTCGATGACATCGCCGACGTCCCCGTCGCTCATGCCCGGATAGATCGGCAGACTGATGATGCGCTCGGAAACCTCCGTGCTCTGCGGAAAGTCTTCCGGCGTCAGTCCAAATGTGTCGCGGTAGTACGGCTGCAAATGCAGGGGGATGAAATGCACTGAGGTGCCGATGTTGGCGGCCCGCAATTCTTCGATGAAACGGTCGCGGTCGATCGTCAGCGCCTGCAGTCGCAGCTTGATCACATACAAGTGCCACGAGTGCTCGTCGTTTGTTTGCGCATTGGGCGGTGTCTCCAGACATTCGGCGGTGTCGCGGAACGCCTGCGTGTATCGGCCGGCGATGGCGCGCCGCCGTCGTGCGAGTTCCCCGGCGCGCGACAACTGCACCAGCCCCAACGCCGCGGCCAATTCGGGCATGTTACATTTGTATCCGGGCGCCGTGATGTCATATCGCCAGGTGCCGCTCTCGGCGTAACGCATCCACGCATTGCGGCTCATGCCGTGCAGACGTTGCGTGCACATCCGGTCGGCCAGCGCGGGGTCGTCTGTCGTCGCCATGCCGCCCTCGCCGGTCGTGATGGTCTTCGTAGCATAAAATGAGAAACACGTCACATCACCGATTGATCCGATCAACCGGTCTTTGTATGTGGTCGGAAAGCAGTGCGCCGCATCCTCGATCACAGACAACTCGCGCCGTTGGGCGATGCCGGTAATCGCGTCCATCTCGCAGGCCAGTCCGGCGAAGTGCACGGGCACGATGGCCCGGGCGCGATGGCACCGGCCGAGCGCCCACTCGATCTGCGGCGGATCGATGTTCATCGTCAACGGGTCGATGTCGGCAAAGACCGGCTTGGCCCCCAGGTGCACGATGACATTGGCACTGGCAGCAAACGTCATCGGTGTCGTGATGACCTCATCGCCGGGCCCGACCCCGACGGCGTCAAGCGCCAGATGCAATGCCGCGGTGCAGGAGTTTACCGCGACCGCATGCCGGACGCCGACTGCAGAGGCAAACGCTTCTTCGAACTCGCGTACTCTGGGGCCGGATGTCAGCCACCCGCCGCGCAGCGTCTCGACGACCGCGTCGATCTCGGCCTCGCCGATAGACGGAGCCGCAAAGGGGAGAAACGTGCTCCGTCTGAATGCGGGCTGACTCTGTGCCGTGGCCCCGTTGCGCATCACACCGGGGACTTAATCATGGCGTCGCGCGGAAGGCAAGGCAATTGACCAGGCGGCCCCGGACTCATCAAGGACCCGCCGATGATCGATTCCCCGGAGCGTGCCCACGCGCGCAAGCTCTGACATTAGAACGGAATATCCTCATCCCCGCCGGATGGGGCGCCGCCCGACATCGCCGCACCGCTCGGTGCTCCACTAAACTCCTCGGATGGTGCGCCGTCGTCGCGCTTGCTGCCGAGCATCAAAAACTGGAAGGCGACTACTTCGGTGAAATACTTGCGGTTTCCGTCCTTGTCATCGTAGGTACGAGTTTCCAGACGTCCTTCGACATAGATTTGACGTCCCTTCTTAAGGTATTGCTGCGCGACTTCGGCCGAGCGTCCCCAAACCTTGATGTTGTGCCACTGCGTGTCCTCTTTGTCGGCACCGTCCTTATCCTTCCATCGTCTGGAGGTCGCCAGTGAAAACGTGGTAACCGCTTGGCCGCCGGGGGTGTACTTCATTTCCGGGTCTTTGCCGAGATTGCCGATGAGCATGACTTTGTTTAGAGACGCCATGGTATTCCTCCTGGAGAACGGCTGTATCTACCTCCACACGGTCCGACACCACTTGACCCGGCCCTGAGAGTCCGAGCCCGATCCCGTTGTCCGCCGTCGATCCGCCCCGCCCCTGCCTCGGATGCCGTATCAAAAGACGCGACGGCAATGGGGTCAATCGTTTTGTGTACAAGATGACTGACCGTTTTTGTCAGTACGAAATCGTCGTGAGGCGCTTGACGGCGAGGCGGTTTTGGGTCAGATTCCCGGCACCCTGACGGCGGAATACACACGATGAAACGACTTCGCGTTGCAATCGATCAGATGGCCCCGGTCCTGGGCGACATCGACGCCAATATCAAGTCACACCAGGATGCGGTCCGCTGGGCGAAAAGCAAGAAAGCGGAATTGCTGATTTTCCCGGAATTGTCACTTTCCGGGTACCACGTGCGCGGCATGGTCCCGCATGTGGCGCTGGCCGCCCAAGGGCGTCACTTAAAGAAGCTGGCGGAGTCGGCCGGATCGCTCGGGGTCATTGCCGGATTCGTCGAGAAGTCGACGGACGGGCAGTTCTACAATTCTGCCGCTTACATCCGTGACGGACACGTTCAGGGCGTGCAGCGCAAGCTGTTCCTGCCCAACTATGGAATGTTCGATGAGAAGCGCTTCTTTGCATCCGGGCATCGTGTGTCGCCGTTTGAGATGCCGTGGGGACGGGTCGGTGTGCTGATCTGCTTTGACGCGCTGCATCCGGCGGCGGCGTATCTCTTCGAACAGGCAGGCGCCCGTGTGTTGGTGACCATCTCCGCATCGCCGATGCGGGGGATTCGTTCCGATGGCTCCATGTCGGCCGAGGAGTCATTCCGATTGGCGCAGAGAGCGCACGCGCGACTGTTGGGGTTGGTCACCATCCTCGTCAATCGCGTGGGGACAGAGGAAGGGCTGACATTCTGGGGCGGGTCGCACGTGTACGATCCCTTTGGCGACGAGCTGCTGTCGATGCCGACCTATGAGCCGCAGCGCGCCATCTGCGATATCGATTTGGAGACTGTCTCCCGGGCGCGCACACTGTTCCCGCATCTGAAAGAGGGGCGGCCCGGATTCGTGCTGCAGGAGATGTGGCGGCTGCGCATGGAAAGCGACGGCGACGTGGCCCAGCGTCCGCCCAATCCGATCGTGGCCGGCGGCACCGACTGATGATCCGCACCATCGACGATATCGATCTGTCGCTGGATGACGCGCAGGCCGTCGGCGTCATCTGCAATTTCATCGTCGATCAATTCCATAAGAAGGGTTTCTACGCCGCCGTCATCGGACTATCGGGAGGGCTGGATTCGGCTCTGGGAGTCGCTGTGGCCGCGGAGGCGCTGGGGCCGCGCCATGTGACCGCGCTGGCGATGCCGAGCGCGGAATCGAGCAAAGCCAGTCTGGAGGATGCCCGTCTGGTCGCGAAACAGTGCGGCGTTCGCTTGCTGGTCGAGCCGATCGACTCTATGGAGCATGCTCTCTTCGATGGCACAACAGGTGTCGATCGCGTGCGAATCGGCAATGCCGCGGCGCGATTCCGTATGATTCGCCTGTTTGATCACTCACACCGACACCACGCGTTGGTCATTGGCACCTCGAACAAAACGGAGTTGCTGTTGGGTTACGGCACGTGGTATGGCGATCTCGCCTCTGCGGTCAATCCCATCGGCGATCTGTTCAAAACCCAGGTCCGCGAGATGGCATCGTTTCTCGCGCTCCCGCAGCGCATCATCGACAAGCCGCCGTCCGCCGATCTCTGGCCTGGGCAAACCGACGAAGGGGAGATCGGCTACGACTATGAAACGATCGACAAGCTGCTCTATCTGTTGGTCGACCGGGAATTCTCACTGGAAGCAACGTTGGGAGTCGGATTCAAGGAAACGATGGTGCGCGACATCATCCGGCGTGTGACCGCCAGTCAGTTCAAACGCTCACTACCTGCCATTCCCAAGATTTCGCTCAAGACGGTCGGCATCGATTTCCATCTCGCCCGCGACTGGGGACATTAATCCCGCGTCGGCCCGCGATCTATGTCCATCCGCACTCCGTCAGCCGATGCCGGCCAATCCGGCATTCTCTACGTCGTCGCGACACCCATCGGCAACCTCGATGACTTCTCCCTTCGGGCGGTCGAGATTCTGCGTTCGGTCGACCTGATCCTGTGTGAGGACACGCGACGGGCGCGGATTCTCCTGTCGCGCCATGACATTCAGTCGCGCTTGCAGTCTCTCCATGAGCACAATGAACGCCGGCAAGTCCCCGCCCTTTTGTCCCGCCTGGCGGCTGGTGAGACGATCGCGCTGATTTCCGACGCCGGGACGCCGACCATCTCCGATCCCGGTTACAATCTCATCACCGCCGCCGTCGATGCCGGAGCGCGCGTTGTGCCGATCCCCGGACCGTCAGCGGTGACCGCGATTCTGTCGGTTGCCGGGCTGCCGACCGACCGGTTTGTGTTCGAAGGATTCCTGCCGATGCGCTCTGGGAAGCGACAGCGTCGGATCGCTGAGTTGGCCTTGGAGCCGCGTACGATCGTGTTGTTTGAATCCCCGCACCGCATTGTTCGTCTCTTGGCCGAATTATATGGCGCGTGGGGTGAGCGGCGCGCCTGCCTCGGCCGCGAGTTGACTAAACGATTCGAAGAAATCCGTCACGGCACGCTCGCCGAACTGAGCCAATGGGCCGAATCGCATACCCTGCGTGGAGAATTTGTTCTCGCGGTAGCGGGGGCATCGGACTGATTCTCCCACGGTCACTGTCCGAGCCGACGCTCGCCGGTTGATACCCGCGCGCAGTCAGCGTACCTTCGCACGCCATGCAACACAGCCGATCGCACAACCTGTGGCGACGCTACATTGAGCGCGCGTCCATTCTGGACCGCTTGATGGCGGCGTACATATTCGCGTTTACGCTCGGTCTGGCGGTCTTCGATTTCGGGAATGCGTCGTTCTGGCCGAGGGTCCTGATTCATTGTGCGCTCCTCCTCCTCATATTTCTCACCATCATAAACTGGGGCGGCCGCACTGCGGGCGTCCGCGGATTCATCCGTCAACTCTATCCCGTCTTGCTGTACCCTTTTCTCTATTTGCAAACGCAAGTGGCGGTCCACTGGGTGTTTCCCGGGTTCCTCGATCGGCAGATTGTCGCGCTCGAAAACGCTCTTTTCGGCGTCGATCCGAACATCTGGCTGACACAGTTTGAGTCGCCGTGGATCAACGAGTGGATGATGATGGGATACTTCAGCTATTACCCGCTGTTGTTCGTCACCGTGCTGCCGCTGCACTTAACCGGACGGATTCGCGAGGTGCGGCGTATCCTTTTGGGCTGTTCGATCGCCTTTGTCATCTCCTATATCGGGTTTGTCCTTTATCCGTTGGAAGGACCACGCTACTTTCTGGCCGACCGGCTGTCACCGGGGCTGGAGGGATGGCTGTTCGTGCCGCTGGTGAACATGGTGATCGACACGGGTGCCATCCACGGCGGCTGCATGCCGTCCTCGCACACAGCGGTGGCGTTGGTCGTGATGTTTTGGATGTGGCGCATCCGTCGGCGCCTGGCGTGGGTGCTCTTACCGTTCGTGGCGACATTGGTGATTGCGACAATGTGGGGGCGCTTCCATTACCTCAGCGATGTCGTGATCGGGGCATTGATCGGAGTCGCCGCGTATCTTGTGTCGGCCCGTATCGATGACCGCTCCGCTCACGAGAGAACAGCAGGAACGAGCAGCGGGGAGCAATCGAGGCAAACGCGCGTTTCAACGGTAACCGCTTCTCCGGGTTAGAATCAGACAATGTGCCCTGAGTTTTTCCATGTCGGTCCCATGGCGATTCGCGCCTACGGCGTCACACTCGCGCTGTCATTTCTGATCGGGTTGTGGATTGTCCGTCGTCAGGCCCGTGTGATCGGACTCGATCCGGAACGCATCGCGAATCTCGCGTTTGTGCTCATCTTGTTCGGAGTGATCGGCGGACGGCTCGGTTACGTTCTCTATCACCTCGATTACTTCACCGACCACCCGCTGTCGATCATCAACCCATTCGGCAACGATGGCAACTTCGGCATTGCCGGCCTGAACCTGCAGGGAGGGTTGGTGCTCGGATTGATCGCCGGCGCCCTGTATCTGCGTCGCCGGCGAATCTCGATTGCCGCCGGGCTGGACGCGGTGGTACCGGCAGTCGGTTTCGGCATTTTTCTGACACGAATCGGCTGTTTCCTCAATGGCTGCTGCTTTGGCGTCCCGACCGATTCGTTCCTGGGTGTTCGTTTCCCGGCCGACTCACCGGTGCATGCCGTCTTTGGTGCCGAAGCGGTCCACCCGACCCAATTGTATTCCTCGGCGTACGGTCTGGCTTTATTCGTGCTGCTGTCGTTCGTAAACAGAAAGTGGTACCGCGCAGGACGTACGATTGGACTGTTTTTTGTCCTGGAGTCGATCATGCGCATCGCCATCGAACCATTGCGCTATTACGAAGGGGAGATGCTGCTGGAATCGGGCGCTTCACGTGTGACTTACAACCAGATTGTCGGACTGGGGCTATTGGTCGTCGGGCTGATGTTCCTGTTCCACCGCCGCACGGCCCAGCGGGCTCCAAGCGATACGGCGCAAGCCAGTTAGGAACCAAGGGGGAAACGTCTTGACCCCCGGAATCGCCCTCGGATATATTCGGAAGTCCCGCGCCGTGTTCACCCAACACGCTGTCGCCCAACGACAAAGATGAGGGCGGACCCGGCGGCGGGGATATTCATTATGCATCACGAGCGACGGCCATCGTATGAGGCGTTCTCCATCCCATACGGTCGTGTTTGCCTGAAACTGGGGCTGACTCCCAACATCCTGACCGTGCTCGGCCTTCTGACCGGAGCGGTCGCGGCGGTTGCATTCTGGCACGAGTGGTTTATTCCCGGCGTTGTGCTGATGCTGTTGGCCGCGCTCTGGGATATGCTCGACGGCGCCACGGCCCGGGCCGGCAATCTCGGCACGACATTCGGCGGCGTGCTCGACCACACCGTCGATCGCGCCGGTGAGTTCCTCGTCATTGCCGGAATCGTCATGTCCGGTCACGTCGCGGCCGGCTGGGGGCTGTTGGCGTTGTTTGCCATGTGGTCGTCATCGTACGTCCGCGCGGTCGCCGAATCCAAAGGCGGGCTCCCGACGTGCGCCGTCGGAATCGCCGGTCGATTGGAAAAGTTTGCCATTATCATCGCCGGAGCGGTCTGCGAGATTTTTTGGCCATACCAGGCCCTGACGGTGGCGATGATCGTGGTCACGGTAATCTCGCTGGTGACCACTATTCAGCGCCTCGTGTTTACATACCAGGAACTCCAGAAGAGGGCCTGAGCCGATATGTTGGCCGCCTACGGAAATCCCGTTTACGATGTGATCCGCACCCCCTGGGTCGAAACGCGCGGCCGCGTGCTCTCCGGGTGCGCGACCAATGCCGCGCTCGTTTACACACGACTTGGCGGCACCGTGCATGTCACCGGACGGAGCGGCCGTGATCACCTCGCTGACTACTCCGCTGTCATGGCGCTGGATGGCATCCTGACGCAGACGGAACCGTGTGCGCAGACCGGGGGGTTCCGACTGACGTACGACGCACAAGGTCGCCGCGATCTGCAAGTCCTGGGCGTAGCGGAGCCGATCGGCGCGGCCAACGACGCCATCGATGATGCCGATTTCGTCTTCATCGGCCCGGTCATGCAGGAGACGCCGTTTGATTTAATCCGTGACATCCGCCATCGTACCGATGCCACGATGCTCCTGGATCCGCAGGGTCTTCTGCGTCGGATCGGCAAGGACGGATTCATCGAGCATTTCAAACCGGAAGGGATTGAAGCGATTTGCGCTTTGTTCGATATTGTCAAACCGAACGAACTGGAAACCGAGACTCTGACCGGAATCGATCCGCGCCGTGATCTCGACGGCGCCGCGTCGATGCTAAAGAGTTGGGGCATACCGACGGTGGTGATCACGCTGGCCGAATTGGGCTCATACATCGTCAACGACGAGGGCAGTTGGCGCATCCAGGCAATCCCAACGTGTGCCATCGACTCAACCGGCGCCGGCGATTCGTATGCCGGCGGGCTGATGTATGCGCGTTCGGTCGGAATCAACTGGCCCGACGCCGGTCGATTGGCCACAGCGGTGTCCTCGACGATGATTCGGTCTTGCGGCCCGGAGTTCTCGATGACGCGCGCGGCCATGGACACGCTGTCGCGGTCGGTCGTACTGGAAGCATCAGCGCCCGCTCTCTCGGGTGTTTGACCACGGAATCTGACTGATCTCGCACAGGCCGCCGGTGTGCCGCCTGTGCCGTTGAGAGGAGTTACGATGTCATCGTCATCGAAAGTGCGTGTCGCAATTATCGGTGTGGGAAACTGCGCTTCGTCATTCGTGCAGGGGGTCCACTTTTACCGGAATGCCAAAAGCGACGAGTTCGTGCCGGGACTGATGCATGTCAACCTTGGCGGCTACCACATCTCCGACATCGAGTTTGTGGCCGCGATCGATATCGACCGCAATAAAGTCGGCAAGGACTTAAGCGAGGCCATCTACACCAAGCCCAACAACACATTCCGGTTCTGCGAAGTCCCGAAGGCCGGACTCACCGTTCAACGCGGCATGACACACGATGGCCTTGGCCTGTACCTGTCCCGCATCATCGAGAAGGCGCCCGGCGACACGGTCGACATCGTCAAGCTCCTGCGCGAGACCGGCACCGATGTTGTTGTCAACTACCTGCCCGTCGGTTCCGAGGAAGCGACGAAATGGTATGTCGAGCAGGTGTTGGAAGCCGGCTGCGGCTTCGTCAACTGCATCCCGGTATTCATCGCGCGGGAGAAGTACTGGCAGAGCCGCTTTGAAAAGAAGGGTTTGCCGGTCATTGGCGATGACATCAAGTCACAGGTCGGCGCCACCATCGCCCATCGCGTCATGACCCGCCTGTTTCGTGAACGAGGCGTCAAATTGCTGCGCACGTCCCAGCTCAATGTCGGCGGCAACACCGACTTCTACAACATGCTGGAACGCTCGCGCCTCGAATCGAAGAAAATCTCCAAAACCAACGCGGTGACCTCGCAGCTCGACTACGATCTTGGCGAGGATAACATCCACATCGGCCCGTCTGACTATGTGGCCTGGCTGACCGACCGCAAGTGGGCGTACATCCGCATGGAAGGGGAGACCTTCGGCGGGGTCCCGCTCAATATCGAAATGAAAATGGAAGTCTGGGATTCGCCGAATTCGGCCGGCGTCGTCATCGACGCGGTTCGTTGCTGCAAGCTGGCACTCGATCACAAGATCAAAGGAGCGCTGACCGGACCATCGGCCTACTTTAAGAAATCGCCCCCGATCCAGTACACCGACGAGGAGGCGCGGCGCATGACCGAAGAGTTCATCGAAACGTACCGGCGCACGGATATTCCGAAGCCGCAACGCGCCAAACAGCCGGAATTGGAACCGGTCGGGCCGCGCGCCGCGGTCGGCGTCAAGTCGTAATCATCCGCATCGTGGACACTGTGCCGGTGAGCCCATTGCAGTTCATCTTAAGGGAAAGGGCCGATCACGGCCCTTTTTCGTTTATGCACGACCAATGACGATACCGTCGCATTCTCGCCGACGCGGACTCTTCATCGTCGTCGAAGGTCCCGATGCATCCGGGAAGACGACGCTGGCGCGGCGGCTGATGGCCCACTACCGACACATCGGCTGCGCTGTCTGCGCCGTGCGCGAACCTGGCGGGACGCGTGTCTCCGAACGCATTCGCCGGATTCTTCTCGACCCCAAAGCCGCGATCAATGCCCGTTCTGAGCTCTTTTTGTATCTCGCCGCACGGGCGCAATTAGTCGACGAAGTGATCCGTCCGGCGAAGAATCTGGGCGCCATCGTGATCGCCGACCGTTTTTCCCTTTCGACGTTGGCGTATCAATCAGGCGGACGTCGCCTCCCGCTTAAGACCGTCCGTGCGGCTGATGATCTGGCGCGTGACGGGTTGCGACCCGATCTGACGATCGTCCTGGGTGTCACCGCCGCGCAGCAACGTGCGCGACGTCATCCATCGCGCCGGCGTGACCGAATCGAACGAGAAACGGCGCCGTTTTTTGCCCGTGTTCGCCGCGCATACGCACGATTCGGAAAAGGCGGGACACGACAGCTCGTCATCGATTCGGGCATCGGCGCCAATGCCGTGTACAACGAGGCGCTGGCCGCAATTGATCGGCTCAACAAGCGAGCCCGCAGACGGTGAGTTGTCGGCATGGAGAGCATTGAACCTCAATCCTCGCAGATTTCGCCGTTTCGGCCGCCGACGGTCGCCGGTCTTGTCATTGCCGTCCTCACAGTTGCCCTGATCGTCGCCGGCGCCTTCTGGATTCGCGGTGACCGGCGTTATCAGTCCAGCGTGATCCTGACCGCGGCGGCGAATCTGATATTATCTCGAGCCGCGGTCTTGCCCGAACCACACGCGCTCTTTGAGGCCGCCGCCGAGGGGATGATCTCGACGCTCGATCCCTTCTCGGCTTTCATGCCGCCGGATGAATACGAGTATTTCGCTGAGGAAACCGGCGGCAGTTATGTCGGCATCGGTGTCGAGTTTCGCGTGGCTCGTCCCAATGTGGTCATCGTCCACGTCTATCCGCAGAGCCCTGCGTCGGATGCGATGATCCGTGCCGGAGATCGAATCCTGCGGATCGACAGCATTCCCATGAGTGGTAAGACCGTCTCCGAAGTCGTGGAGGCGATGCGCGGAGATGTCGACGAACCGGTCACCCTGTTTCTCGAATCGACCACGGACCAGACACGACACGTCACGCTGTACCGACGACGCATTACGGTCACGCCATTCCCGGTCGCGGGAGTCAATTTGTCGGGGATCGCCTATATCCGTTGGGCGCAGTTTTCTGAAGGCTCAGGCGATCGACTGGCGGCGCTCATGGCCGATCTGGCCATGGCCGAACCGATCGGCTTGGTGCTCGATTTGCGGGGCAACCCCGGCGGGTTGCTGGAAGAAGCAGTCGCCGGGGCGGAGAGTTTCCTGCCGCCCGCATCGGTTGTTTGCCGACTGCGGGCGAGGAGCTCCCGGGCCGTTTTGGAGTTTGTCACCGATTCGACGCCAGGGCAATACACAGGGCCCCTGATCTGCCTGATCGACGAAGCATCGGCATCGGCGGCCGAAGTCCTCGTCTCCGCATTGCATGATCACGGCCGAGCCATCAGCATCGGACGCGCCAGCTTCGGCAAGAGTTGGGCGCAATCGATGTTTCCCATCGCCGACGCCGGCATGCTGCGCCTCTCCACCGCGATACTCGAATCACCATCGGGCGCGCCGGTCGCGCGGGAGATGTGGGCTGCCGCGTTGACTGACGAATCGGATCCCGAAGGCCGTTGGGCGCCCGGGCGGGGGATCAATCCCGATACGGCGGTCCTCGTCGCCGAACCGGGGCCCTGGGAGCTGGCGCTGGCGGAGAGCGGCGGGTTTTCAGAATTCGAGACGATGGTATTGTCCGATCGATTCGGGGACGTGATTTATGACTCGGAGGACGTCCTGGAGTCGCTTTGGGACTGGTGTCTTCAGACGGGCCGTATTCCAGTCGCGACCGGTGGGGACCTGATTGCGGAGATCAAGCGCGTTTCCGAGTCCGGCACGATTCATGACGACTCTGGATTCGCGACGCTGCGTGACGCCCTTGGGGATGCCTGGGACTCAGACAGTCGCCTGCTGTTCGCGCGGGAGTCGGATCGACTGCTGCAACGCATCTGGGAGCAGCATCTGCTCAACAACGAACGCCCCGACCCGGCGGAGTTGTCATCCTACTTCGATCTGGATCCCGATTGCATGATTGCGCGCGACCTTCTGGAAGTCATCGACGCGTACGAACGACTGCTGGGTCGTTCGAAGAATGCCGCCGCTGTTTCTGCGCGCGCGGCCGAATAGCCGGCCGAATCGACCATGCCTGACTTCATCTTATTGCTCGCACTGGGCATCGTCGTGGGGATCTCCGGGGCGACATTGGGAGTGGGGGGCGGCTTCATCACAGTCCCTGTCTTGTTCGGAGTTCTCGGTTGGCCCATGACGGCGGCGGTCGCGGCCAGCCATTTTTGCACGGTGGCCGTTTCCATTCCGGCAACGGCGCGATATGAATCGGAGGGACTGGTCGACTGGGACACCGGCGTCATGATGGGTGGCGCGACCCTGGTGGGAAGCGGGATCGGGGCCTATTCCATGCGCAGTACGCCGACCATTCTGGTCGCCATTCTCTTTGGCGTCGTCTGCGTCATTGCCGGGATTCGCATGTGGCGTCCAGAGCGGGACAGCGCGGATTCTCTTTCTGACCGGTTACTGTCTCGCAGGCGTCGGATGTGGCAGTCCATTCCGGCCTTCGTATTGGTCGGGGCCGTGTCTGGTATTGCCGGCCTGGGAGGCGGCGTGATGATAGTCCCGCTGTTGTCGAGTGTCCTGTTGCTGCCGACCCGTCGGGCGTTGGCGACGTCTGCATTCATGATCGGTATAACCAGTTGCATGGCGGGATCGATCTACTTTGCTCAGGGTCAGCTTGTCCCCGAGGCGACAACGCTCTTGGTGGCCGGTGTGTTGCCGGGCGCAATCATCGGCGCGGCGATGCAGCGTCGCTGGTCGGCTTTGGCGCTGCGGCGTGTCTTTGCCCTGCTGTTGCTCGCCTTTGCATTGCGGGTCATCTGGCGTGCCCTCAACGGCAACGGTGCATGATCGATCAATCGGAGGCCGGTCATCAACCCACGTGCGCCATCGAATCACGTCTACCGGTTGGGGACCGCGCTGGTCGCGGTCCTCCTGGCGATCGCGATCATACGGCCGATCATCCGCTCTACGCCGATTGAAACGGAAAATCCGCAATCCGTGTCGTTCACATTGTCGAGCATCGCGCTCCTCGGTCTGTGGGCCGTCCCGGTCATCGGGCTCTTGGTAACCGGCATCTTCCGAGTTGGTACTCGATCGCGGGTCGGCGGCGGGTGGCTGGCCATCGGGATTGCCATCGTCCTGTCGGTAATCTGGTTCCTGGTGCGCCCTTGAGGCCAGATGCCGCCACGCATCCCCCTCTCGCCGTATCCGATGAAAGCGGTACTTGATCCCGCACGCTCTTATTCAGTAAATGGGACGGCAATGAGACACCACAAATCCCGATGCAAGTTAGGCAGGCAGAGGACCCGCGTCGTTGCAGTTATCATGCTCTCGCTCTTTTGCACGACCACCCTCGCTCCGCCGGCCCTGGCGCAGATTCCAATGCCATCCGATGCCACGAAGCCCGATTCTGAAAACGAGACGGTACCACGTCGTGAAACCGCGCCCGAAATGCGCGCCTACCTCGATCAAGTCGTCGATCCGGTCGAATACCGTGTCGGCCCCGGAGATGTGCTTGCCATCAATATCTGGACTGAGCGCCCGCAGCAATACTCGGTGATGATCACGCCGGAGGCGACCGTGATCGTCCCGACGATCGGCGAGATTTCCGTATCCGAGATGACCTTGGCGCAACTGAAGAGCGCGGTCATCGAACGGTTGCGCTCGTACTATTCAAAGGCAAATGCGACTGTGACCCTGACCGAAATCCGTCGCTTTCGTGTTGCGGTATCCGGCGCCGTCAACATCCCCGGACTCTATGTTGTCTCTGCGAACACGCGCGCGTCCGAAGCGCTGACCACGGCGGGGTTGTCCGCCACGGCGCGCCGACGCGGCATTGAACTGCGGCGGCGGGGCGGCCAACGCCTCGTGGACCTCGACGCATTCGAACGTCGCGGATTCTTGCAGGCCAATCCGTACCTGACCGAGGGGGATGTCCTGTTCGTGCCCTCGCGCGATATTCAGTTCAGCACGATCAGCGTCTCCGGGGCCGTCTTTGAACAGGCCACATTCGATTTCCTGCCCGGGGATTCCGTAGGCGACCTGTTGGATCTTGCCTACGGACTGACGTCGGATGCCGACACCAACAACGTGGAATTGTGGCGGTTTCTCCCCGACGTAGACAGCGCGCGTCACTATACCTGGCCCCCAGGGTCATCGTATTCCGACTGGCGAAAGACGCCCCTGAGAGCCGACGACCGGCTGATCGTGCGCGCGCGTGTGGACTACCGTCCCAAGGAGGCGGTCGAGGTCATCGGTGAAGTGTATCGTCCGGGACAATACGTTTTCACCGGCGATAGCGTCATGCTGAAAGCGGTGATCGACTCGGCGGGGGGCATCACACAGTATGCGGACCTCGAGCATGCGTTCGTGACGCGCACGCAAATCCCGAACTGGTCGCAGGACACGCGTGGCCGCCTGTCGGTCATTCCCGCCGACCTGCGCTCGCGCACCGAGAATGATTGGATGCTGGCGGACGCATTGGCGATTCCGGGGCGCGTGGTGACGGACTTCAAGCGGCTGATTGTAGACCGCGACGAGGCATTCAACATTGCCCTCTTCGACGGTGATCGCATCTGGATCCCCAGGAGATCGCCGACGGTTAATGTACTCGGACGCGTCGCTCAACCCGGATTGGTCCCACATGAAGACGGTGCCGATCTGCAATACTATCTCAATCGCGCAGGCGGGTTTTCGTGGCAGGCGGATCGCGGACGCACCTTTCTCCTGAAGGGCGCCACCGGAGCTGCTATCAGGCGCAGCAAGATCGCCTCCATCGAACCCGGCGACACCATTGTGATACCGACCAGGCGCCCGCGAAATCTGTGGGCATCGGTTCGTGAGACGTTGGTCGTGTTCTCCAGTCTCGCGACCATTTATCTCGTCATCGATCAGGCGACCAACTGATGAGTGTTCCGCAGGAATCACCGGCGACCCGGATGTCCGGCGACACGCGAACCGGCATCGGCGAGAGTGGACCCTGGTCGTTCGTCGGCTTACTGGTCGCTCATCGCAAGCGGTTGATACAGTATCCGTTGCTGATATCTCTCGCCGTCGTTCTCCTCTCATTTCTCTTCCCGAATACGTATCGTTCGCAGGTCACAATCCTCCCGCCGGAACGGAACTTTCAAAGCATGACGGAAGTGATGTCCGGCCTTCCGCCAGGGATGTTCGGCAGTGAGATGGCGCTGCCCTTTATGGCCACGCCGTCCGACATCCTGGCCGCCGTTCTGACCTCACAAACGGTTCGAGATGCGGTGACTTCGCGCGAGCGCCTCGCGGCCCGCTGGGATGTACCCGCCGGACTGGCCTCCTCACAGCTGCTGACGCGGACGATCGTCCGGGTGCGACCGACCGGCATCATCGACGTCATGTACGACGACCACGATCGCCACTTCGCCGATACACTGGTCAACAGTCTGGTTGCCTCCGCTGATCTCATCAATCAGGAAATCGCCAACACCAAGGCGCGCCGCACGCGCGAATTCGTCGAGGGCCGCCTTGCGGAAACAACGGTCCAGCTCGATTCAGCCGCCGCCGCACTCGAGCGCTTCCAAAATACCCACCGCACGATCGCGCTGGATGCGGAAGTCACCGCGTTAGTCGAGAACGCCGCCCGGCTGCGGGCTCAGATCACGTCGGATCAGATCGAACTGTCGGTGCTGGAGGAGTCGCTCGCGCCCGAACATCCGCGCGTGCGCGCGCTGCGCACGCGCATCAACGAAACGACGCGCAGTCTGCGCGACTGGGAGGCGTCACGATCCCACGATTCCACGCGATCGTTTCTCGGCATGGGGCTTTCGGAGGTGCCACAGTTGGCACAGGAACTGGCCACACTGATCCGCGATGTCCGTGTCGCGGAAACGCTGTATGAACTGCTCGCACAGCAGTATGAACACGCGCGCATTCAGGAGCGACGTGACACGCCGACGTTCTCTGTACTCGATTGGGCCGTGCACGGCGGACGCAAAGTCGCGCCGCGACGGTCGTTGGTCGGTCTGATGACCTTCGCCGCGATGTTTGCGTTGGTACTGGCATTCTTCCTGGGGCAAATGTACGTTTATCGTCTGGCGGCAAACCGGCCCGAGCGATATCGGATCGTGGTCGGGTTGTGGGAGGAGATTCGTCCACGCCGCAAGCGGGACACATCGTGACATGAAGCCGCCGTACGAATCATCGCCGCCCGTGCGGATCGGAGTCGTGGGCCTGGGCAACTGGGGCAAGAATCTGCTGCGGGAGTTTGCGCGGGGTGCGGGTTCGGTCGTTCCCATCGCGTGCGATGCGCATGCCCCTGCCCGCGACCGCGCCGCGGCGCAATACCCCGGTATGATGATGACCGCCGATGTCGATGATATTCTCTCCAGTGATGTGGAAGCGGTCGTCGTGGCGACATTGCCGGAATCACATTACGATATCGCTGCTGCGGCAATAGCCCATGGGAAAGATGTCTTCGTCGAAAAACCGCTCGTGCTGGATGTGGCCGACGGCGAACGGCTGGTGGCGCAGGCCGAGAACGCCGGGCGCATCCTGATGGTCGGGCATATCATGGAGTATCACCCGGCGATACTGTGGCTGAAAAACTGCATCAACGAGGGCGGGCTCGGCGACATCTATTACCTGTATGCCCGCCGCGTCAATCTGGGGCAGTTGCGAGACAACGAGAATGCGATGTGGTCGCTGGCGCCGCACGACATCTCCATGATTGCGTTCCTGCTCGATGACGAGCCCCGCAGCGCTACGGCGGTCGGGCATTGCTATCTGCGGCCCGGCATCGAGGATGTCGTCTTCATGACATTCGAATTCGGCAAAAACCGACTCGCCCATGTCCATGCCAGTTGGCTGGATCCGCACAAGCGCCGTTCGCTCACCATCGTCGGACAGCGCCGAATGGCGGTCTTTTCCGACACCGAACCGTATGAGAAAGTTCGGATCTACGACAAGGGCGTCGATCTCAACTCCAACTTCGAGAGCTACGCCGAGTACCTGACATTGCGTCAGGGCAACATCCAGATTCCCGCCATCGACAACACACAGCCGCTGACGCTCGAATGCCGGCACTTCATCGAATGTGTCCGCAGCCGGACGACCCCGCGTTCCGACGGGCGCGATGGACTTCGCGTGCTGCGTGCGCTGGCGGCGGCGCAACAGTCGCTGGAAAACGGAGGCGCTCCGGTCACGATCCACAGCGTCACAGCCGGAGCGGCGCGATGAGCATCATTATCGATCCCACCGCTCGCGTCGGCGAAGGAACACGCTGGGGCGAGTTCTGCGTTGTCGGCGCTAACGTCCGGATCGGCCAGGGATGTGAAATCGGGCATCACGTTGTGCTCGCCGCCGACACGATCATCGGCAGCGGTGTTCGCATTGACGACGGCGCGGTGATTGGCAAGACACCGATGCGCGCCGCGAACACGGCGGTGACGAAGGACCGTGAGTTGGCCCCGGCACAGATCGGCGACGGGTGCATCATCGGCACTCATGCCATCGTTTATCGCGGGGCGACCATCGGGACACGGGTCTTGATCGCCGATCTCGCCACGGTCCGTGAAGATGTGACCATCGGCGATTTCACCATCGTCGGCCGCGGTGCGGCGGTCGAAAACCGCTGTACGATCGGCCGGTATTGTAAACTGGAGACCAACGTCTACATTACGGCATACTCGACGTTGGCCGACCGAGTCTTCGTTGCGCCCGGCGCATTGACCTCCAACGACAATTTTGTCGGACGGACCGAGGAACGGTTCAAGCACTTCAAGGGTGTCACCATAGCGCGCGGCGGCCGCCTCGGCGTCGGCGCGGTCGTATTGCCCGGTAAGAGCGTCGGGGCGGATGCATTGGTCGCGGCGGGAGCGCTGGTGACCTCCGATGCACCGGCCGGGCAAATCGTCGCCGGCATACCCGCCAAGCCGATGCGCCCTGTTCCGCCGGAGCAACTGCTCGACGCACAAATCTGGCCCGATGTGAAAGAGGCGAAGTAACCGTTTCGTTGAATGATCGCAGCATAGAATCTGTCGACGACGAGGAATCTTGTGCGGATCCCCATTATCGATTTGAGCCGCCAGCACGCCGCCATCGCCAGTGAACTCCGCGGTGCCATCGACCGCGTGTTCGGACACAGTCACTTTATCCTGGGTCAAGAGGTGGTGGAATTCGAAAAGGCGGTCGCCGCCAAGTGCGGGGTCGAATACGCCGTCGGTGTCGCATCGGGTTCCGATGCCATACTGCTGGCATTGCACGCTTTGGGAATCGGCCGCGGCGACGAAGTCATACTGCCGACATTCACATTCTTTTCGACGGCCAGCTCGGTGACACGCTTGGGAGCTATGCCGATATTCTGCGACATCAATTCCGGCGACTACAACATTGATGTTGCCGATGCCGCATCGAAGATCACCGCCCGCACGCGCGCGATCATCGCCGTACATCTGTACGGTCAGATGGCGGACATGGCGGCGCTGCGCGAACTGACGCTGGAGCACGGATTGTGGCTCGTGGAAGACGCCGCGCAGGCGATCGGCGCTCACTATGATGGCGTTGGCGCTTGTGCATGTGGCGATGTCGGCTGCCTCTCATTCTTTCCGACTAAGAATCTCGGCGGCGTCGGCGACGGCGGGATGGTCGTCACGGACAACGATGAGATCGCCGAAAGCGTGGCGTTGCTGCGCGCGCACGGAGCCAATCCCAAATACTTCCATCGAATCGTCGGGTACAATTCCCGTCTGGACGCGTTGCAGGCAGCCGTCCTCAACGTCAAGCTGGCTCACTTGGAAGACTGGTCTCGCCAACGCCAAGCTCACGCCCGCGAATACGATCGGCGTCTCGACGGAGTGGGAGACATCAGGGTTCCGACGCGTGCGCTGGCGGCCGATCACATCTTCCATCAGTACACGATTGCCACGGCCAAACGCGATGCTTTACGTGGGCATCTGTCCGCGGCCGGAATTGGTTCGGAAATCTATTATCCTCGTGCCCTCCACCTGCAGGAGTGTTTCCACGAGTTTGGCGGCCGTGTCGGCGATTGTCCCAGGGCTGAACGCGCCTGCGAGCAGGTACTGTCGCTGCCGATCTTTCCGGAAATGATGGCCGACGAGCAATCCCGGATCATCGACACGATCATTCAATTCTACCGTTAGACCGACCGCTTTCGCACCCGATGGCGCGTTCCTCATCCGCACGCAATCGCAGACGATCACGGCTGCGCCGGCCGACGCTGATGACCGTATTTGGCACGCGGCCGCAGTTCATCAAACTCGCTGTGCTGTGGCGGGCGTTTGAAGATTCGTTTCGCTCCGTGCTGGTCGATTCCGGCCAACATTACGATTTTCGAATGGCGGGCGCATTTCTGAGTGAAACCGGGCTGCGACGTCCGGACCATCATCTCGGCATCGGCTCGGCGCCGGCGGCCTCGCAGGTCGGACGCATCGCCGACGCGCTCGACCCGCTGCTGGCGCGGACCAAGCCGGACGCGGTCGTCGTCTTCGGCGACACGAGCACCACGGCCGGCGGCGCGATCGCGGCGGCGTACCGCAACATCCCGTTGGCACACATCGAAGCCGGCATGCGTTCCGGCGAAGTGTTCGCGGCCGAGGAGAAAAACCGGATCATCGCGGACCACTTGTCCCAGTGGCGGTTCGCGCCGACATCGACCGCTGTCGCAAATCTTCAGAGCGAAGGGATCGGGCGCGGCGTCTATGGGGTCGGTGATGTGATGTACGAACAATGGCGCGCATCGGTCGGGCACGTAGATGTCGCATCCACCTTAGAAGACCTCGGATTGGTGGCGGGTCATTTCTATTATCTGACCTGCCATCGTGCCGAGACCGTCGATGACGCCGAACGGTTGCGGCGTGTCATCGACATCGTCGCGGAGCTTGACCGTCCGGTGCTCTGGCCGCTGCATCCGCGCGCGGTAAAGTCGCTCCGGCGCCTGGGATTGCGCGCCCCACTGCGTCGTCTTCGTCACCTGCTACTGGCCGAACCAATGGAGCACCGGGAGTCGCTCGCGCTCGTTTCTTCGGCACGTGCCGTGCTCACCGATTCGGGCGGAATCCAGCGGGAGGCGTACTGGTCGGGCACTCCATGCCTGTTACTGCGCGAACAGACCGAGTGGCGCGAGCTGTCGGATTGTCGCGCGGTCGTGCCGGTTGGGCTGCACACGGCCCGTGTACAGCGCGCATTGTCCCGGCCGTTGCGGTCGCCCCGCAGCGACGATCGGCTCTTCCGCCGCCGCCGCCCTGGCGCGGCCATTATCAGGCGACTGCATCAGGATTTGATGCGCGATTGATCGGCGCCCGAGGCATGAAAATGTCATCGAGAGTGCTCAGATGAGCGCTCAATCCCTGCGTTCCGCAGGCATGACCGTCGTCACCTTGTCGGTGGCAGGCAAGGGTATCGGTCTGGTGCGGGAAGTCGTCACGGCGGCGATCTTCGGCGCTTCGCTCGCGGTCGACTTGTTTCTGGCGGCCGTCACGATCCCGGTCGCCGTCGGCACAATTCTCTATCACTCGCTGCCCAACGCATTCGTTCCTCTGTTTTCGGACAGCGATTCACACAGCGGTCGCAATGCGGCGTGGATCGTCGCACTGTGCGCGGCCCCGGTGTCACTGTTGCTGTGGGCCGTCGCGCCCATTCTGGCACAAGTCACGACCGAGGGGTTTTCCCCCGAAGCGCGCACCGAGGCGATCTGGCTGTTCCGTATTGGATCCGCTTCAATCGTTTTTGCGTCCGCTGAGGCGCTGCTGCGCAGCCGATTGCTGGCGGCGCGCCGATTTGTGGCGGCCGGCGTTTCCGATGTCTGGCTCAGCACCATCACGATCGCCGCATTATTGATTCATCCCGAGGGCGGCGCGCGTACGCTCGCATGGGGATACACGCTCGGCACCGTGGCCGCAGCGTTCTGGTCCTTGTCCGCCGTGATTTTTGAAAAACGTGCGGCGCATCCGCCGTCCGCGTCGCACGCCCCGGAACACGCGCCGAAGCTGGGTTGGATCGCCGGCGTGCTGGTCACCGGCGTGGCGGGGTTCCTGTATGCGTTGATCGACCGACGCTTCGGGTCATTCCTGTCGGAAGGTTCGATTGCCTCCTTGCAGTATGCGTCGCTGTTGGCATCCCCGCTGCTGACAGTCTGCGGGATGGCTCTCAGCACCGCCGCATTCCCGTTCCTGGCCCGGGCCGTGCAATTGTCCGATCAAGCCGAGGTGCGCCGCATTCTCGACCGCAGCATGCGCTGGTCGTTACTGGTCGGCTCAGCGGCGAGCGCGGTCCTGGTCATCCTGGGACCTGAGACCGCCGGCATCATATTCGAGCGTGGTGCGTTCGATGCCGGGGCGCGGACGGTGACCGGCAACGTCGCGCGTGTCTATGGAATCTGGCTCATTCCCGCCGTCATCAGCACGCTCGTTGCGCGGGTCTTTTATTCGATGGGTCGATGGCGACCGTTGTTCCTGGCGACGGCGTCTGGCGTCTGTATCAAGATCGGATTGAGTTTGTGGCTTGTCGGCCGCTACGATGTGATGGGCCTGGCCACGGCCTCCGCGTTCGCCTATTGCGTCATCGGGAGCATCATGCTTGCGTTGTTGCCGCGCTGGTGTCTTCGGGGAGTGCTGGGTGGGTGGCTGAAGTTGATGATGACGGTCGTCCTGATTGTCGGCGGGATTGCGTTCCTTTTTCAATCCATTGTCCTCGACACTTCCATTGCATCTTGGCATCTGCTGGCGATCATCCGTGTGGGCATCACCGTCGTGCTCGGCGGTGCGATATTGCTCTTCGCGGGTCCCGACCTGGGGATCACTGAGCTGACTGCCTGGCGCAGCAAGGTCGTGAAGTTGGTTTTTCGCCAATCGGACAAGTGAGTTCAGTTTTGGATTCCCGTCTCGTCCGCGTCAGTCCGCCGATGCCAACCATCGATACCATCATCGTGATTCACCTGTCGTCGGATTGGCCCGACACGAACTATCGCTATGCCTTCACATCGCTGGCCGAGGAGCTTCCCGATCATGTCGCGACGATCTGCGTCAACCGTCCGATCGATGTAATCGTGGCTCCGATCAGGCACACGGCGTCCTTTCTCTCCGGTTTCTGGCGTACCCGGGTTGAACGCGTGATGGAGAGATTGCTGGTGCTGACGCCGCGCGTGTTCGTCCACGAGTTGCTGGCCGCGCACAGTTCACTCATCACGGCTCAGAATGTCCGCGCCATGCGGCGTGCGCTCCGCCGGATTCTCGATGAACACTTCCCCGACACGAAGCGGATCATCCAATGGGTGCATCACCCGCATCAGCAATGGGTGTGCGATGCGTTTCCCGATGGCGGCAGCGTGTATTTGTGCTACGACGAGTACGCGTGCACGCCGGATGGCGTCTTTCAGGATGACCGCTGGTCGGCGGAAGCGCTGCTGCTGCGTTCCGCCGATGTGACATTCGTTGTGAATGAGTCAGTGGGGCGCCGCCGCGCCGCCGACGCACGGCGTCTGGAGTTGATGGACAATGGCATTCCGGACTTCTTCCTGGCCGATCGGCAACCGGCGCCCGACCCCATCGATGCGATCCCCGAACCACGCATGGTCTACCTGGGACAACTCTATTCGTTTCTCGACGCCGAGTTGTTGGCATCCGTCTTCGCCGCACACCCGGAGTGGCAGTTGGTGATGATCGGAGCATCGAACAACAGGCCCGCGAGTCTACGTCGTTTGCCGAATGTCCATTTCGTTGGGCGTCGGCCCCACGAGACGCTGCCATCGATTCTGCCGAAGTGCCGCGCCGGACTCCTTCCGTTTAAGATCAATGACTACTCGGCGGCATCGAACTTCCTGAAGCTCTATGCCTACTGGGCCGCGGGACTTCCGGTCGTTTCGACCAAGCTGCCGCAGTTCAAGCCGCATGAGCACCACCTGAGGTTCTCAAGCGCCGACCCGGTTTCATTTGCTGAGGCCATCCTTGAAGTACTGTCACAAGACCGCGAGTCGGTCGCTCGGATCCAAAGGAACAAGGCGCGCGAATTCACCTGGACAAAAATCAATCGTGAACATGTTGTCCCCGTGCTTCGCGAGGTGTTCGGTTTCTGATGGACGGCAAGCCACGACTGGCATTCATCGCACCCCGCGTCATGGGGAGTTTCGTTCGGCAGGATGCCGAAATGCTCCGCGCAACGTTTCATGTCACCGTTTGGCAGCCGCACGGCGTTGCATCGTATCTGAGAGTGCCACGGATCATCCAGTCCTGCGACCTGGTGTTAAACTGGTTTGCCGGCCGCCATGCCGTCATTCCGTCGATGCTGGCCACATCGCGGGGGTTGCCCGTGGCGACGGTCATCGGCGGATACGAGGTCGAGTGGATCGCATCCCTCAGCTACGGAATCCGTCCGGGCTCACGCAGTGAGTCTTTCGTCCATCAGATACTGCGGCGATCGCACGCGATCCTCACCGTGTCGCAGGTGACACATCAGCATGCCCTTGATCGGTACTCAGACTGTGCCGGACGGATGACGATGATTCCTAATGGAGTCGATACACGTCGCTTCGACTACTTTGCCGGACTGCCCCGGACATCGGTGCTGACGGTCGGGCAGATTACCGGGCAGACGATAGAGTTAAAGGGATTGAATGTGTTCTGGGATGCCGCAAGACGCACGCCGCATCGTGAGTTCGTGGCGGTCGGCCCCGCCGTCGATCGCCCCGCGCGACGGTTCGTGTCACTGTGCCCGCCCAACCTTCGTTGGAGGGGTTATCTGGACGGCGATGCGCTGGTCGACGAATACCGGCGCGCCTCCGTCTACGTGCAGCCGTCACGCCACGAGAGTTTTTCGCTGTCGACGGTCGAGGCGATGGCCTGCGGGTGTATCCCGATCGTTTCCGATTGCGGTGCGCTTCCGCAAGTCGTCGGAGCTGCGGGTGTTGTGTTGACGCAACGGACTCCCGAGGCGGTTTCCGATGCCATCGAGCAGACATTCACTGCCGGTGAGGATGCCCGTCGGGCGGCACGTGCCTGGGCGGTCAATACATTCGACACCTCCAGACGGAAGTCGGCCCTCGTCGGCGCCTTAGTCCGTCTATTGACTGAAAGCCCGTCTCCGGACAAACCAGGGATCGACTAAGTGACAATGGCAGTACTGGTTACCGGGATGCTGACGAGGCGGATGGGGCAGAGCGGCGCAAGCTTTGCGGTGGTTAAAAGCCGTCCGATCATCTATAATCGTGTCGTGGGGGGACTCCCTTGACCAGGGCTTTTATCAGTGCCGTCGCTCAGTACCTGGGGCGCTGGCGGTGGATGTTGTGGGATCTGCTGTCACTTTATGCCGCCTCGGCGCTGATTTTCTGGCTGCGCATGCGGCTCGGTGACGCTCCCGAAGACATCCTGATCGCGCCGTCGACGTACCTGGGAGCGCTGCCATGGATGGCGCTCGGGTGGCTGCTGTTGTTCTCCGTCTTCGGCCTGTACCGCCGCGCTGCATCTGGCACGCCGACCGACTGTCTGAGCCGTGTCTTTCATGCGGTGACGTTCGGCATGTTTATCCTGCCGTTCATCCCCTTCGATTCGACTTGGCCCCTGGTGGAGTCGCGCGCCGCGCTCGTCGGCTACTGGGCGAGCGTGCTCTTGCTGATGGCGGGCGGGAGATTGATGCCCACGTTGCAGAGCGCTCCCCGAACCAACGGCGACAACGGTCGTATCAACAAGCGTCGTCTGGCCATACTCGCCACCGATGCGGTCGGCGTCGCGCTCGCCTACTATCTCGCTTTCTGGCTCCGATTCGACGGCGATATCGCTCATGATGCCTACAAGGCATTCTGGGACACACTGCCCCTGGTCTTTCTTGTTCGCGTCGCGTCGTTTACGTACTTCCGACTGTACTCCGGTGTCTGGCGTTACGCGTCCGTCAACGATCTCGTCTCCATACTCAAAGCGGTCAGTGTCGGTACAGTCCTGCTGGTGCTTCCGGTTTTCTTCTTCGGCGTCGACGGCTACCCCCGCTCGGTCTTCATCATCGACTGGTTTCTGATGGTCGGATGGCTGGGCGGATCGCGTTTTGCCCTGCGGACTCTGCGCGAATTGACGCCGCGTTTCCTGCGGCGCGGCCGTCGCATCTTGATTATCGGTGCCGGCGATGCCGGTGAGATGGTTGTGCGCGAGTTGTGCAAGAATCCCAGCGGTCCCATGCTGCCGGTGGCGTTCATCGACGCCGACTCGCAAAAACACGGTGCGCGTCTGCATGGCATTCCGGTGGTCGGTGATCTCGACGAATTGGAAGCCGCCGTCGACCGTTTCCACATTACGGAAGTCCTCATCGCGATCCCGTCGGCGACCGGTTCACAAATGCGGCGAATCGTCGAGGAATGCGGACGCATTGGCGTGCGTTTCAAGACCGTGCCGTCGTTGCGGGAAATCATCGACGGCGGGTCGAGCGTGCGCGAGGCGCGCAATGTGCAGGTCGAAGACATCCTGCGGCGCTCGCCGGTCGATGTCGATCCCAGCCGAGTGGTCGGGTGGCTGGCCGGCAAGCGCGTGATGATCACCGGCGGCGCCGGCTCGATCGGGTCGGAACTGGCGCGACGCATGCTGCGCTTCGCACCGGCGGAAATCGCCCTGGTTGACCGCGCCGAAAACGCGCTCCACGATCTGCTCGAAGAACTGGCCCGTCTCAAGTCCGGCGTGCGCATCGGCGGCTATCTGGCCGACATCACCGATCGGGCCCGATTCCATGCGTTGTTCGCCGATCATCCTCCGGATGTCCTGTTCCATGCCGCCGCCTACAAACAAGTCCCCCTGTCGGAAGAGTTTCCGGATGCCGCCGTGCTCAACAACGTCGGCGGATCGCGATTCCTGATGGATTGGGCGCTGGAACGCGGCGTCGACACCTTCGTCAACATCTCCACCGATAAGGCGGTTAATCCCTATAGCGTCATGGGGGCGACAAAACGGATCGCCGAATTGCTCGCGTTGCGCCGTGCGGCCGAAGAGAAGACCCGGTTCGTAAGCGTGCGCTTTGGCAACGTGTTGGCCTCCGACGGTTCGGTTGTACCGTTGTTCGAACGTCAGATTCGCGCCGGCGGGCCGGTCACGGTCACGACACCGGACGTCACCCGGTACTTCATGACCGCCGGCGAAGCGGCATTGTTGCTGTTGAATGCTGCGGTGATCGGACTCAACGGACAGATGCTGGTTTTGGATATGGGCGAGCCGGTGCGCATCTTCGATCTGGCGCGCGATCTGATCATTCTCAACGGGCTCCGCCCCGAAGACGACATCCCGATCGTGTTCACCGGACTGCGACCGGGCGAAAAAACGACGGAGGATCTCTTCGGCGAAGGTGTTCAGCCGCGCCCCTCGGGACACGATAAAATCTGGATCGTCGATGCGATCGACGATGCGCCGGACGACTTCGAGTCGCGCGTCACCGAATTGCTGACCTCCGCCCGCAGCGGACATGTCCGTCGCACCATGGCGATTCTGGCCAACCTCGTGCCCGGCTACCAACAACCGGCAACCTTGCCCACCACGCCCGGACCGATGGACACGGTGCAACTGTCCGGCGACGAGGAAGCCGCCGATCGCGTAGCAATGTGATCGGCGGAGTGTCGGTCTGTGCACGACCACCGTCCAGGTGTCATCTGACCCCCGCCCATGCTTGACTTGAAGTTTATCCGCGAGAATCCCGAACGGGTCAGCAGCGGGTCGCGCAACAAGAACGAACCGGACCGTGTTCACGAAGTCCTGGTGCTCGATGAGCAGCGACGCGCGATCATCGGCACGGTCGAGACACTCAAGCACGAGAAAAACACCGCGTCACAACAGATCGCGCAGTCCAGGAAGTCGGGGCAGGATGCGACCGACGCCATCACCGCGATGCGTCAGGTATCCGACCGCATCCAGGAGATGGACAACCAACTGCGCGAAGTTGAATTGCAGTTGCACGAATCGCTGCTCCGTATTCCCAATCCGCCCGATGTCGACCTTCCCGTCGGCGACGAGTCCCATAATCGTGAGATTCGCTGCTGGGGTGAGCCCCCGTCGTTCGCATTCAAGCCGCTCCCGCACTGGGAGCTGGGCGAGGCACTGGGAATCTTCGATGCGACGGCGTCCGCCAATGTCTCGGGCTCGGGGTTCATGGTTCTCAAACGTGACGGCGCCCGGCTTCAGCGTGCGCTGATTAATTTCATGCTCGATACGCACCGCGCGCGCGGATACGAGGAGTACCGCCTCCCGTATCTGGTAACGCCCCGTACGATGACCGGCACGGGTCAGTTGCCGAAGCTGGCCGAGGACATGTACAGGATCGAATCCGACGATGTATACCTCATCCCCACGGCCGAAGTGCCGCTCACCAATCTGTCCGCCGATTCGATCATCCCCCAGTCTCATCTGCCGCAACGAATGGCGGCGTACACGCCCTGCTTTCGCCGGGAGGCGGGCGCACACGGCAAAGACACGCGCGGGATGATGCGCGTGCACCAATTCGACAAAGTGGAACTGGTCAAAATCGTCGAACCCGAATCGTCACCCGACGAACACGAATCCTTGACCGCCGATGCCGAAGCGATTCTCCGCGCGCTGAAGCTGCCATATCGCGTACGGCTTCTGGCGACCGGTGATCTCTCGTTCGCCGCAGCCCGTTGCTACGACCTTGAAGTCCACGCGGCCGGGGTCGATGCGTGGCTGGAAGTCTCCTCGTGCTCGAACTTTCGTGACTTTCAGGCCCGACGGATGGGGCTGCGTATCCGTCCGGCCGATGGCGGCAAACCATACTTCCCCCACACCCTGAATGGTTCGGCGCTGGCATTGCCGCGTACGATGATCGCCATTTGGGAAAACTATCAAACGGCCAGGGGAACGATCCGAATCCCCGACGCGCTGATCCCCTTCATGGGTGGGCAGACCGAAATTGCGTGAGCTTGTGTCGCACTTTCGCCCGTCGTATATCTCCACTGTATTGTAACAACTGATTGCCCCCGAGGGGGCGGCATCGGATCGGACTCTGACGTGCGACGACGACTCTGGCGTATCATCCATGATCCCGCCGGCTACACCGGCCTGCCCCTGGCGTTTAAGGGTCTGCTCATTCTGGGATTGGCTGTCATCGCCGCGCTGCTGATTTATTCCACCACCAAACTGGTCACCAAGCTGAAGGAGTCCGAACGGCGGCTCGCGCAGGCGTACGCCGCGCAGTGGAAGCGTGCCGCCGAAACGACCGATCCGCAGGAGATCGGCTATCTCTTCGAGCAGATCATCATCAAAAGCGACTTCCCGATCATCGTCGCCGAGCCCGACGGCGACCCCCTGTACTGGCGGGGACTGCCGGGAATTGCCGATCACGACACCATCGGTGCGACACGCGAGCGCATCCGCGCGATGATGGTTGACATGTCACGCGAGTATCCTCCCGTGCCCATCACCTACGGCGACCATCGGCTGTACAACCTTCACTATGGCGACTTTCGCCTGCTCTCAAATGTGCAGCGTCTGCCGTATATCGGCATTGCCGTGATGGCGCTGTTCATACTGATCGCGTATGTCAGCTTCCGCAACATCAAGCGAGCCGAGCAGCGCTATATTTGGGTCGGCATGGCCAGGGAAACGGCGCATCAACTGGGCACGCCGCTGTCGTCCTTGATGGGATGGCTGGAACACATATCCGAGCAGCGTGATGCCGCTCCTCAGAATGTCGAGATTATCAATCACATGCGGGCCGACGTCGCGCGTCTGCGTCTCGTGGCGAATCGTTTCGGCATGATCGGGTCGGTGCAAGACAAGAGCGTACTGCCGGTCGCGCCGATCGTGCGCGAGACGACCGCTTACTTCCGTGCGCGCCTGCCCCATTCCGGCACCGGCGTGGCGCTACTCGAAGACTACCAGCCGGCGCCGTCGGTGCCGATCAATGCCGATCTGATCGCCTGGGTGCTGGAGAATCTCATCAAAAACTCTTTGGATGTCGTAGATTCCAGGACCGGACGCATCATGGTCGCGGTCCGTCCGCACGCGAAAGACGGCGTGATCATCAGCGTCGAAGACAACGGCCCCGGCATTCCGGCGCGCGACCAATCGAAGATTTTTCATGCGGGCTTCACGACCAAGAAGCGCGGCTGGGGGCTGGGATTGACCCTGGCACGACGCATCGTCATGGAATACCACGACGGCGATTTGTACCTGGAGACATCGGTGCCGCAGAAGGCCACGCGCTTCGCCCTGCATTTGCCGGCATCATGACGTATCGTCACGTGGGGCCAGTCGTTCACGAGAGGAGTCACATGTCACAAGCTCCCAAGCAGGTGCTCTGGGTCGACGACGAAATCGAGATGCTCAAGCCGCACATCATCGTGCTGCAGGAGCGCGGATATGAAGTCACCGGCGCCCATTCCGGCGATGACGCGCTGGAGTATGTCCAGAAGCAGCGCTTCGACCTGGTCCTGCTCGATGAGCACATGCCGGGGCGCGACGGCCTCTCCACGCTGGAAGAACTCAAACGGCTTGCCCCCAACCTCCCGGTCGTGATGGTGACCAAAAGCGAAGAAGAGCACCTGATGGATCAGGCGATCGGTAAGAAAATCGACGACTACCTCACCAAACCGATCAATCCCTCCCAGGTCGTTTCGGTCGTCAAGAGGCATCTCGAACGCCGCCGTATCGAATCCGAGCATCTGGCGCGACAGTACGTCGAGGACTTCCGCCGGCTGCAGGAAAACCTCCCGCGTAACGCCGACTGGAGGAAATGGATCGATGCGCACTCGGTCTTGTCGCGCTGGGATCTCGAACTGGACCGTTTCACCAATCTGGGACTCGATCAAACACACCGTGAGCACAAGCGCGAGACCAATACCGAGTTCGGCCGCTGGGTCGAGACCTACTATCCGCAGTGGCTGGCCCAACTGGATTCACCTGACCGTCCGCCGCTGTCGATTGATGTCATCGACCGCTGGGTGGCGCCGCACCTGCGCGAGGGACGCAAGGTCTACTTCTTCGTGATCGACTGCATGCGGCTGGACCATTGGCTGGCCATCGAGCCGGAGTTGGCGGAGTCCTTCGAGATCAAACGGGACCACTATTTCTCCCTCTTACCGACGGCGACCCCGTTTTCGCGCAACGCCATCTTTTCCGGTATGTTCGCCGATGAAATCCAACGGCTGTATCCGGAGCTATGGCAGATCGGCGACAAAGATGAGTTTTCACGCAATCGGCTGGAACGACAACTGCTCGACCAACAATTGGCGCGGCTGGGCGTGCGGCTGAAGGGCGAGGCGCGTTATGTCAAGGTTCTCGACTTTAGCGAGGGCGACAACCTGGCACGCAAATTCGGCTCTTATCTCAATCAGCCGCTGTTGTCGGTCGTGTACAACTTCATCGACCATCTATCCCATGGGCGCTCCGAGGATGAAATCCTCCATGAACTGGCCCCCGACGAGGATGCATTTCGTAAACTGGCCAAAACGTGGTTTCTGAATTCCTCGTGGGTGAAGGTCATGCGCCAGATCGCCTCCGACCCGGATGCGGTTGCGATCGTTACGACCGATCACGGCAGCATCATGGGGACACGCGGCACGGTCGTGCACGGCCGGCGCGACACCTCGTCGAATCTGCGTTACAAGTATGGCGACAATCTCAAGGCCGAGCCGAAAGACGCGGTGTTTGTCCGCGACACGAAGTCATACCGGCTGCCGAGTTTCACGATTAACACGACGTATCTGATCGCCAAGGAAGACTGTTTCTTCGTCTATCCGACCAATTTCAACGAGTACCAGCGCAAGTTCGCCAACACCTTTCAGCATGGCGGCATTTCGTTGCCGGAGATGGTGCTGCCGATTGCCACACTGACGCCGAAGTAGGCCATGCGTCGGTTGGATTGTCCCCGAATGTGAATCGAGGAACGCGTTTGATGGCGGCCCCGCCGCAAACCGTGCGTCGTGAATGCGGCAGTGTGGCTGAGACCGAGGCAGCCGCTGCGGAATTTGCACAAGATCTGGCGCCGGGCGACTGGGTCGGACTGATCGGTACCCTGGGAGCCGGTAAGTCGGTCTTTGCGCGTGCCGTGGCAAGGGCGCTGGGGGTCACATCGGCCATCCCGTCACCGACCTTCACGATCCTCAACTGCCTGAGCGGTCGACTCCCCGTGTATCACATCGATTGTTATCGTGTTTCGACGGCTTCGGAACTGGAGTTCGCGGGCGTCTGGTCATGCTTCGACAGTGACGGTGTTTGTCTCGTCGAGTGGGCGGACCGGATCCCCGAAGCCTGGCCCGATAATGCCTGGATCGTGTCGATCGAGGCCATTGACGTAGTGCGCCGACGCATAGCAATCACACGGCATCAACTCGGGCACGCATGATCGTTCTCGGATTCGATGCCACCGGCCCGTTGGTGACCGTCGGACTGGCCGATGACGACCGGGTCATCGGTCGTTGGGATCACCCCGCGACCCGCACGCGCGGCAACATTCTCGAGAACGTGATGGATCGGGCGCTGGCCGAATCGAAGATGGTGCGTACCGATGTCGAAGCGCTCGCCCTGGCGACCGGACCGGGTTCGCTGACCGCCGGTCGCATTGCGTGGGCGACTGCATCGGGATGGGCGCAAGCGGCCGGCATCCCCGTGACCGGGTGGTCAGTCCCGGAACTGCAGCGTCGATTCTGGTTTGAGACCATGGGAGGGGCCAGTGGCGACGTCCCAATCGAAGTCCTGACGTGTCTCATTCACCACCGGAAAGAAGAGACCTACGCTTATCGCATTGACCCGACACAAGTCCACTCCCCACCGACTGTGATCACTCCCGACACGAATCACAGGGGGAGCAACGAGGGAGGGCTGGTTTGCGGACCGGCACTGTATGGCAACCAGCAGCGATGGTTCGGAGTGTTCGGCCCTGGGGCGAAATTCGCGCCGGAGGAACAATGTGTGATCGGCGGTGATTGCATCGCGTTGTGGGCTTGTCATGATATCAAGGCGGGGCACCGGCTCAATCTGGACCAATCGCCGATCGACTATGGCCGGCCGCCCTCGTTTCGTAAACATCAGCACAATGCGTAACGCGCTTCCAACCCTCCGACCGATGCACTCCGGCGATCTCAAACAGGTCGCCGCCGTCGAACGATCCTGTTTCGATGATCCCTGGCCGATGACTGCGTTTCGTGAGATGCTCTCATCGCCGCGGTCGTATCTCCTGGCGGCGGTTGATCCGTCAGACACAGTCATCGGGTATCTCTGCTCGATCTGTCTCGCCGATGAATTGCAGATTCAAAACATCGCGGTCATGGCCGGGTATCGTCGGCAGGGCTTCGGACGGCTGCTGATGGCTGCCGCCGAAGAGGAAGGGATCCGGCGGGGCGCCGTCAGTGCCGTCCTGGAGGTCCGCGACCGGAACAAAGCGGCATTGGCATTGTACACGGCGATTGGTTATCGTCAGATCGGGCATCGGCGCGGGTATTACGATGACCCGCCAGCGGATGCGCTGGTCTTGGCCAAGGCGCTGGCCCCCGTCACGGACGGCCCCGATGGAATGGTTTCGTAAAGCCAAAGCGACGCTCAGCGGTGATAACCGTCGGGACATCCCCGACGGTCTCTGGACCAAGTGCAATTCGTGCGGTGAGATCATCTATTCACGCGAGCTGGAACGGAATTTCTGGGTCTGTCCCTCGTGTGATCACCACTTTCGCATCAGTCACTCCGACTACATCCGGCTTCTGCTGGATCAGGGCGCATTAGAAGAGTTCGACCGGGGTTTGGTCGCCCGCGATCCTCTGGAGTTCAAAGACAAGAAGAAGTATCCCGACCGCATCGCCGACTCACAGCGGAAGACAGGGCTGGCCGATGCCATCGTCTGCGGGATCGGCAGGATCGGCGGGCGCGAGGTCTCTTTTGGCGTCATGGAATTCGCCTTCATCGGCGGCAGCATGGGATCGGTCGTCGGCGAGAAAGTGGCCCGGGCGATCGAACGCGCGCTGACACGTCACATCCCGCTGGTGATCGTCTCCTGTTCCGGCGGAGCGCGTATGCAGGAGGGGATACTCTCGCTGCTGCAAATGGCCAAGACCAGTGTCCTGCTGGCGGAATTGTCCGAAGCGAAAATTCCGTACCTGTCGATTCTCACCAATCCCACGACCGCGGGCGTCATGGCGTCGTATGCTTCGCTCGGAGATGTGATTATTGCCGAACCGGGGGCGCAGCTTGGGTTTGCCGGGCCACGTGTCATCCGCGACACGATCCGTCAGGAACTCCCCGAGGGATTTCAGAGTTCCGAGTTTTTCCTGCAGCATGGATTCTTAGACCGCATCGTTGCCCGTAAGGAACTTAAGGCGACCGTGGTCACGCTGCTGACTTTCCTGTGCGGACCCGGCTCGGGTGTCCTCGACAAGACCGGACATACGGTTTCTGTCGGCGATAACGGCGACAAAGCGCCGCTGAACTGATCCGCCAACCCCCCGGATTCATTCCCATGTCAACCAAATCCCCGACAGGGGACAGGCCTCGGTCGGCCTCCGACTATGCCTCCGCAATCCATCGGCTCTACTCGCTGGAGTTCGCGAGTATTCGGCTGGGTCTGGATAACATCAGCAAACTTTGCCGGGCGCTCGGCGATCCGCAGGATCGGTTCGTATGCATCCACATCGCCGGCACCAACGGCAAGGGCTCAGTCTGCGCGATGCTGGATGCAATCCTGCGCGCCGCCGGGCATCGGACCGGGCGTTTCACATCTCCGCATCTGCGCGATTTGCGGGAGCGTGTCCTGATTGACGGCCGTCCCGTTCCCCGTGGCTGGGTGCAGGAGTTTCTCGACCGCCATTGGACCATGATATGCCGTGAACGATTCTCGTTCTTCGAGACGATGACCGCATTCGCCTTCGACAGTTTTGCCCGCGCTAACATCGACATCGCCGTCATTGAAGTCGGTCTCGGTGGACGGCTCGATGCCACCAACATCATCACGCCGGCGCTCTCGGTCATCACACGGATCGCCGCTGATCATCAACACCTGCTGGGCGATACACCGGCGAAGATCGCCGTCGAGAAAGCGGGGATTGTAAAGGAGGGAGTGGGGATCCTGACCGGTCCGTTGGCGCCGGAAGCATCCGCCGCGATTGCCACAATCGCCGAATCACGTCATGCGCCGATCTGGGATGCGCACGAACTCATGTCAGATCGAGGATCACGCCGCATGCTCCCCGGCGATGGCGAGGCGTGGCGCACGCCGCTGGTGGGGCCGCATCAAACAGGCAATGCCGCGATTGCAATCGCGGCCGCCGTGGCCGCGGAGGCCGCGGGGATTCCAATTTCGCCCGGCGCGGTGCGATTTGGCCTGCGCCTGGCACATTGGGCGGCTCGGTTTCAGGTTCTGGCCGGACGGCCAACGACCGTGTTCGATGCCGCCCACAATCCCGATGGCATGCGGGCATTGGTTTCGACGTGGCGGAGCGTGTTCGGAAGCCGTAGGGCCGTCCTGCTCGTCGCGATCAAAGAGGACAAGGACTATCGCTCAATGTTGCGCACGCTCCGTCCGGTTGCCGACGCACTCGTCTCGTGTCCGTTGCCGGTCATGCCGGGAGTCGGACAGGCAGCGATTGCGGCAATCGCGGAAAGACGCGGTTTGCCGTTTGTGTGGGAAGAAACCCCGCGTCAGGCATTCTCCCGCGCCCGACAGCTCGCCGGCCCCGATGGAATCGTACTCGTCACCGGTTCTCACTTCCTGATCGGGGAGATCATTCCCGCGGCGGCCATATTTCCTCCGCCGGGTCCGAATGGTGTTTTCAATCGCCTGACGCGAAGAGGGCTCCTCCAGGCGGCGGCTGATCCGGGAGAGCCGTTTGGCGAGCTGGCTGACGGGAACGATTCGGGCTGACTGTTGTTATTGCACAGATTGCCGCGCGGCGGACGCGGCATGTCACATTGGGCGATGCGACGGGTTCGCGACGTGATCAAGGGTTGACTTGTCCATGCCGATCCGATACCGTCAGTGGCTCTGACCCCGGAGGATACAATGAGCAAACCCATTGAAGTGACCGATGCCAACTTTCAGCAGGAAGTCCTGCAGTCCGACGTCCCCGTATTGGTCGATTTCTGGGCCGAATGGTGCGGCCCCTGCAAGCTGATCGGCCCGGTTGTAGCGGAATTGGCGAGCCAATACGACGGCAAGCTTAAAGTCGTCAAAGTCGACGTCGACAAAAACAACGCCACCGCCGGACAGTACCGCATCATGAGCATCCCATCGCTGTTGATCTTCAAGGGCGGCGAAAAGGTCGATCAGATCGTCGGGGCAGTCCCGAAAGAGAATCTTGTCGAACGTCTCGACGCCGTGCTTAACTGAGCTGACTGCCGTACGTGTTGCGCACGCTGCGGGGCCATCGAATCCCAACCGGGGATCCGATGGCCCATTGCATTTCCGGCGCCATCAGTCGGAGCATCTGCTATCGTGTAGAATAATTGTATCGTGGGCATCAAGAGACGTATCGACATGTGTGGAAGAGCGTCGATAAACGTACAGGGGCAGATCTGAGTTCGGAGTTCAGATGACGTTCGTCGTACGGCAGTGGTCATGGGGCGGCAGCCCGGTCGGCGGCAGTCTGATGCCGCGCGGGGTGAAGATGCTGCTGTACGCGAATATCGGCGTCTTCCTGCTTCAGTTATTCGCCCACGACGACATCGTCCGTTACTTCGGACTGAGCCCGGTTCTGGTGGCCGGGGGTGCCGTCTGGCAGCCGGTGACTTACATGTTCCTGCACGGCGGCTTCATGCACCTTCTCTTCAACATGTTTGCCTTGTGGATGTTTGGGCGCGATCTGGAGTTGGATTGGGGCGCCGGCGCGTTTGTGCGGTATTACTTTGTCACCGGCATCGGCGCCGGGCTCGTGACGGTGGCAATGCTCTGGGGATCGCCGATTCCTACGATTGGCGCTTCCGGGGCGGTCTTCGCCATACTGCTCGCCTTTGGCATGACGTATCCGAATCGGCTGATCTACATCTGGTTTCTGTTTCCAATCAAAGCGAAGTACTTCGTGATGATGTTCGGAGCGCTGGAGTTCCTTGCGTCCATGAAGGGCAGTGCTGATGGAATCGGTCACTTTACGCATTTGGGCGGACTGGCCGTCGGGTTTCTCTATCTGCGTCTGGAGCGGCGCGGCGTTCGGCTTCGCTTCCCGCGACCGTTTGCGTGGCTGGGGCGATGGCGAGCCAAACGCAAAGCACATGAACTGCGACGCCGCTGGGACGAACAGCGCGAACTGATGGAGTCGGTCGATCGTGTCCTGGACCGCATCAACGAGGTCGGTTACGACCATCTGACTGACGAGGAGCGCCGCACCCTCGAACGCGCCTCCAGCCGCCTCTCCAGCCACTCCGAAGACCGCTCATAGTTGTGCTCCACCCAAAAGTCTTGCATCCGGTAAAGTCCGCATCATATTGGGAACCGGTTGGCCCCGACAGTGTTGGAAGACTGGATGACCATCGAAAACCTTCGATCCCTCATGCGCCCTTTGAGGCGCTCGGCGTTGAATTCCGCATGGATCGCGCTGTTGTTGTGTGCGATGAGCTCTGTCTCGACATGGGCTCAATTCGGTGAGCTCAGTGACGGAGACGAACCGATTCTGACCGTTCGCACTTACGCCTCGTATGATACCGTCCGCGCGGCCGATACCGTATGGCTGGCAGTGCGCCTCGACCTGCCGCCGCGATACCACATCAACTCGGCTCAGCCGCTGCAGGACTTCCTGATTCCTTCCAAACTGGAGTTGGTTTTCCCGGAAGGTCTTTCTCTCGGCGAGATCCGCTACCCCGAGGGTGAGACAATCCCGCTGCTCGGTGAGAGGATGTCGGTGTACAGCGCTGGCGACCTGGTATTGGCGTCAGTGATCGTCTCGTCGCAGACAGCGAGCGGTCCGATCGGCGTGACCGGCGTATTTCACTATCAGGCGTGCGACGACAACTCATGTCTTCCCCCCGATCGCGTCACAGTCGAGTGGAGACTGATCGTTGCCGATGAGCGTGGATCGGCGCGCTATCCTGACATCTTTGCGCCCGTGACGAATTCCGCTGAGCCCGTTGCACCGATCAGGAGCGGGGTGACGATACCCCCACAACAGGAATCCGATTTGGAACGGCTCGTGCGCGAGCATGGCACATGGGGTTATGTCCTCGCGCTGCTGTTGGCATTCAGCACCGGATTGCTGTTGTCGTTTTCGCCCTGTACCTATCCGATGATCCCCATCACGGTCTCGATCTTTGCCGGGCAGGCTCGCGGACCGGGACGGGGCTTCGTGTTGTCGCTCTTCTATGTGCTGACCATGGCGGTCCTCTATGGAATTATGGGCATCGTCGTGGCATCGGTCGGCGGCGTCTTCGGCGCCTGGCTGGCACACCCGGTCGTGGTCGGCGCGATCGCGGTCATCTTCGTCGTCTTTGCACTCTCAATGTTCGGTCTGTATGAGCTACAGGTGCCCTTGGCGCTGCGCAACAGGATGGCGGGCCAGGGGGGGGAAGGCGTCGGCGGCGCCATCGTACTGGGTGCTGTGGCTGCCCTTGTGGTCTCGCCGTGCGTGGGGCCATTCGTAGCCGGGATTCTGCTCTATGTTGCCACCGCCGGATCGGCGGTGTTGGGGTTTCTGGTGTTGTTTACCTTCGCGCTGGGATTGGGCACACTCTTCCTGCTCATCGGGACTTTTTCATCGGCGATCACCGCGCTCCCCCACGCCGGAATGTGGATGGAATCGGTCAAGAAGTTCTTTGGTTTTGTCCTCCTGCTCATGGCACTGTATTTCCTGCGTGCGCTTATTTCGACTCCATTGCTCGCCCTTCTGACCGGACTGCTGCTGCTGTCGGCGGGCGTCTTCGGGGGTGGTTTCGACCGCCTCACGGCCGAAGCCGGATTCTTCCCGCGGCTGAAAAAACTCTTCGGCATCCTTTGCTTCATTCTGGGGCTGTATTTCTTTGGCGGGTATCTGGTCAGTTCGGGTCTTTTGTGGTCGCCGCTGAATCTCTCGCAACTGGACGGCACCGCCGCGTCGGGTTCGATGCATGATGGGGAAATCCCCTGGGGAGACGATCTTCATGCTGGTATCGCCCGCGCCAAAACCGAGGGACGTCCGATACTGATCGACACGTGGGCGACATGGTGCATCAACTGCAAGCTGCTGGACACCAGGACATGGCCCGATGCGCGCGTGGTCGCCGAGGCGAAGCGTTTCGTGCCGATCAAGCTGCAGCTGGAGACAAGCAGCGCCCCTGAAACGCGCGAGTTCCTCGACTACTTTGGTTTGAAGCAATACTCGTTGCCGACCACCATCCTGATCGACACGCGCGGCGGAGTGCAGAGTTTCCAGGGGTTCCTGGATGCCGATGAAATGCTCGGCCGTCTGAAGTCCGTAACGTAGTTCACGCCGGTATTCAGGGTCGGCCCTTCACAATTGGTCCCATCGGTGGAAAATCGGTTGCCGCCGCGGTGCGGTGGGTCATTTCTTCGCCTGTGATGACTGCTGCCAAATCCCGACGTCTGTTTCTGATCGATGGCACCGCGCTGGCCTACAAAGCGTACTTTGCCTTCATCCGCAACCCGCTGCGCAATTCCAAAGGTGAGAATACGTCGGCGGTTTTTGGCGTCGCCAATTCGCTCTTAAAGCTTCGTCGCGATGAACACCCCGACTTCTGGGTGTTCACATTCGACCGCCCGGAGCCGACATTCCGTCACGAACTCGACCAGCAATACAAAGCCACCCGTGAAGCGACACCCGATGAACTGATCGACCAACTCCCCCGCGTGAAGGAAGTGGCCGCGGCGCTCGGCTGCCCGTTGATGGAGATGGCCGGCTACGAAGCCGACGATCTGATCGCCACACTCGCACGCAAAGGAGTCGAAGAGGGACTCGAAATTGTCATTGTCTCCGGTGACAAGGACCTGATGCAGTTGGTGAGCGACCGGGTGTCGATCTACAACCCGCGCAAAGCGGGTGCGGAGATCGAGCGCCTCGATCCTGGGGGGGTCGAGGAGAAGTTCGGCGTGCCGCCCGATAAGGTGCGTGATGTCCTCGCGTTGATGGGTGACACCTCCGACAATGTCCCCGGTGTTCCCGGCATCGGGCCCAAGACCGCTGTGCAGTTGATCCGCGAGTACGGTGATCTTGAAGCGACCCTGGCGGCCGCCGACAAAATCAAGCGTCCCGCTTTGCGCGACAAGCTCAAGGAATTCGCCGATCAGGCACGCCACTCCATGCGCATGGTGACGCTCGAAGATCAGTGCCCGATTGCCTGGACCCCCGACGCATGGGAGGTCGCCCGCGCCGACCGTGCGCGCGCCTTGAAGGTCTTCAGCGAACTGGAATTCAAGTCGCTGTCAAAGTGGCTCGAGGGCGGCGATACAACGAGTGAGGAGTTTCCGGCAGCCACGAAAGACAAGCCCGGCACTTACGAAGGTGTCAAGTCGCTGTCACAGTTGGACAAGATCGTAACCGACATGATGAAGGCCGAATGGCTGGCGGTCGATACCGAGACGACATCGCTGTCCACTCTCGAGGCGCGACTCGTCGGGATTTCGCTGTCTTATTCTGCGGGCCACGCATACTACATCCCGGTCGGACACGACGATTCCGCTTCGAATCTGTCTCTCGAGGATGTCCTCGAGCGTCTCATTCCCATTCTGACCGGCAACGGACCGAAGCTGATCGCGCAGAATGTCAAGTACGATGCCGGCATCTTCGCGCAATACAACATAGAACTGTCCAATATCGGTTTTGATCCGATGCTGGCGTCGTACTGTCTCGACCCCTCGGCACGCGCCCATGGTCTGGATCCTCTTGCCGAATTCCACTGCGGGCATACCATGCAGCCGATCACCGATCTGATCGGCACCGGCAAAGATCAGAAGAACTTTGCCAGCGTCGATGTCAGCGCCGCGACCTACTACGCCGCCGAGGACGCCGACTACACCTATCGCCTCCATGGGATTCTATCGCCCGAGCTGGACAAGGCCGGTGTCCGCCGATTGTTCGACGACATCGAACTGCCGTTGGCGACGGTCCTCGGGCGCATGGAACGCGCCGGAGTCCGAGTCGACGAGAAATATCTGAAGCGACTCTCCGGCGAAATGGAAACGCAGATCGCCGAGCTGACATCGGCCATCTATGAAGCGGCCGGGGAGGAGTTCAATCTCAACTCCCCCACCCAGTTGGGGCACATCCTCTTCGACCGGCTCCAGCTTAGATCTGCACGACGAACATCGAAGACGTCTCAGCGTGCGACCGATGTCGGCGTGCTCGAGAGTCTCGCTGCTGAACATGCAGTACCGCGTCTGATGCTGGACTATCGTCAGGTGACCAAGTTGAAGTCGACCTATGTCGACGCGCTCCTGGGACTGATTCATCCCAAGACCGGCCGTGTCCATACGTCGTTTCAGCAAACGGTCGCGGCCACCGGGCGGCTCTCGTCGTCCGATCCCAATTTGCAAAACATTCCGGTGCGCACCGAGGAGGGACGCAAAATCCGCGCGGCATTCGTGCCGCGCGACGGCCGGCATACGCTCCTCGTGGCGGATTACTCCCAAATCGAACTGCGGTTGATGGCGCACTTTTCCGAAGATCCGGCTCTGGTCAGCGCCTTCCGTGATGCCGCCGATGTCCACGCGCGCACGGCCGCCGAGATTTTTGGCATTCCCGAATCGGATGTCTCGCCGGAACAGCGCCGCCTCGCCAAGACGGCGAATTTCGGCATCATCTACGGGGTCTCGGCCTACGGTCTGTCTCAGCAATCCGACCTCTCGGTCGGCGAAGCCAGAGAGTTCATCGACGCCTACTTCCGGCGCTATCCCGGCGTCCGTCAGTTCATCGACCAGACTGTCGAGAAGGCGCGCGCAGAGGGGATCGTACGGACAATGTCCGGGCGACGCCGCTTCTTGCCTGACATTAAATCATCCGATCGCCGCAGCCGCGAGTTCGCCGAACGCACGGCGGTCAACACGCCGATGCAGGGGACGGCCGCCGACATCATTAAAATGGCGATGATCGAAATCGACCGGCGGTTGCGTGATGAAGGCAAAGCGTCTGTCATGACCCTGCAGGTGCATGACGAGCTGGTATTTGATGCACCCAAGTCGGAAATCGACTGGCTCCGACCCGTGGTCAGGGACGCGATGGAGAATGTCGTCAAGCTCAGTGTACCGCTCTCCGTCGACATCGGCGTCGGCGCCAACTGGCTGGATGCAAAGTAGACTCAACCGACAAAGCCGTCTGTGTGTAAGACGCAAAGTGAATAGTCATCGAATGAACAGACCGCACACGATGCGCCCCGCTACCAGCGTTCTGACTCTTGCCGTTCTGTTCGTCGCTGGTCTTTTGCCGACGCACTTGCGGGGCGACGAGATTTCATGGTCCGCGTGGGATGACGTGCTCGGCAGGGCGGCGTCCGATCCCGCCGCAAAGTATGGGCTGTACGTCTACCGTACCCTGGCCGTGCCGCATCCCGATGTCTATCTCAGGGCCGATCTTCTGACCTCGGAGATCATTGAAAGCCTGCCCGGCGGCCGTGGCGCCTATCGCGCCTCTGATCTTCGTGACTATCAATTCTTTGATGACCTGCTCTCGGGCGCGATCAGCGGACGCCCCTTCAGTTGGCGCGACTGGGTGGTCATCCCCGACAGCGTCTACGACGATCCAATCACTCCGTCATCGGCAAAGCAGTGGATCGACCGACGTTCCACGCCGGTCGCCGTTCTCCTGCAGGCGGTGTCTCCACGATTGAACACGGTGGAAGGTGCCGTCATGCGCTTTGTTCAGTCGCGACGGTCCGGACGATCGCCCGACAGCGTGTATGTCATTATCGACGGGGAGGGCACCGGATATTTGCTCGATGGTCATCGCCTGCTGCGCGGCGGCATTCACGAGACCTCTCCGGAGACCTCGTGGTTGAAACCCGCCATCGTCTTCAACGACCGTGCGACATACTATCCGCTTTTGGGTCGCGATGACCGCAGCCGCGATACTGCGCTCGCGCGCGCGGTCCAGCGACTTGGGCCGGTCGGTATGCTGAATCTACCGGTACAAGCGTTGCAGCGCATCAACACCCTCCGGAGCATCGCACGACTTGACAGTGACCGAGAGAAATTTCTGGCTGCAGTGCTTTGCTCCGGTCTCCGTGACGTAACCATCCCCGGCGTCCGGGACGCATGGTTGTCGGCAACAGATTCGGCGGCGGGAGCTCTGCCGCAGTGCCGCTCGGCGATGATCGGGGCGGCCCTGCACACTGCCAATCTCCTCAGCCGGGTAACCCGGCAACTTCACAACCAAATCGACGGCGATTCATTTGCAGAACGAGCAGCTGACCTGGAGTCTGCCTACCTGAGCATGACAGGTCGCAAGGTGTCACATGCCGACACTCTCCTGGAAAGCTGGGGCATTCTCTGGGGACGTGATTTCATCGACATCGGCATCGATGACATCGTGCGAACCCGCGCAGGGGAAAGCTTCTCACAGATGCAAGCCATGTCGGCGGTTCTCAGCGCCGCCGGTGTCGATTATTTCTGCCTGAGTCTGTGGGCGCCGAACTTGATGGCACCCGAGCAATACTGGATCATCGCTGCCGGTGGCACGCATCAATTCAATCTCGGTCGCTGGACCCCGGTCCCCAAGGCGAAAGGCACATTTGACCGGTCCGTACTTCTGTCAACCGGGTACGGGCTGCCGGGACGGTGGGTCGAACTCACGAAGGGGCCCTTGTGCACCGACGCCGAGCCGTTGCAGATTGCCGGCGAACTCGATCGCATCAGCCGAGAGGTTCCCGGAGCCGACATTCAGATACGTTTCCCTAACGGGCAACTGGCTCGACTTCTCGATGTATCCACTCAGATTGCCGACGAACAATGGCGCATCGTCAAGATGTGCTGGGACTGTGTCACGTCGGATTCGACCGAAACCGCTCTCTCGCCATGAGTTTTCTTCTACGCCACACTGCGTGCCCGGCGCATATTCATACCCGATGGCAAAGTCCACCCGATCTGTACAACGCATTCCCCCACCCATCGTCGGGATCATCGGTCCCATCGGGTCCGGCAAGTCCAGCGTCGCCCAACTGCTTCAGCGGCGAGGAGCGGTCCTGATTAATGCTGACGCAATCGGACATGAACTCCTCGAACACTCTGTCCTCGTCCGCCGTCGAATCCGAAGGGCCTTCGGGAATTCCGTCACTGTCCGTGGCCTCATCGACCGCACCGTGTTGGCGCGTCTGGCGTTTGCCACAGCTGCGAACACATCAGCGCTGAACGCCATTATGCGCCCGCCGCTTGTCCGCGAGGTGGCGCGTCGTATCAGGGCCGGACAGAAACGCCGCGACACGGTCGCGATAGTGCTCGATGCCGCCCTGCTTCTGGAGTGGCGCGGCGCGGGCTTGCAATGGGATTATCTGATCGGTGTGTGGGCTCCCGAATCGGTTCGAACATCACGCCTCCGCAGCCGGGGGCTTGACGCGCCGGAGGTGCGTCGCCGGGCGCGTCGTCAATTGCCCTGGAGCCGGAAGCGCCGACACTGTGATTGTCTCATAAAAAATGACAGGACTTTGTCAATCCTTCGGCAACGGACGTATCGCTGCTGGGAAAAGATGTTATCTTCGTGTTCGCGGCGAGGCAGCCGCACCAGCAACAGGAGAGTCCGATGAACGCGACGGCCGACCGGCGGAACCCCTATCGTTTTGGGATCGACCAGTTAAAGTCCAAGGCGCGGGACATCCGACGAGACATTATCACAATGCTGGTCGAGGCAAAATCGGGACACACCGGTGGGCCGATGGGCTTTGCTGATGTCGCAACGGCACTCTTCTTCAATGAGCTGGTCTACGATCCCAAAAACCCAAAGTGGCCGTGGCGGGACATGTGGTTTTACTCGTTTGGGCATGTGACCCCGATCCACTATTCGGCACTTGGCGAAGCGGGATTCTTCCCGCTACGGGACCTGATGAAGTTCCGCAAGTTCGACGGCCACCTGCAGGGACATCCGTCTTCGCTGGATACGCCCGGTGTGGAGGTTTCCTCCGGCTCGCTGGGGCAGGGCCTGTCGATTGCCTTTGGCGCCGCTTACGGCTCCCGGATGGATGGTCACCCGCGACGTGTCTACGGGTTGCTCTCCGACGGCGAACATCAGGAAGGGTCGATCTGGGAAGCGATCTTGTCGGCAGGTCACTACAAGCTCGACAACCTCTGCGCGATCGTCGACTACAACAACATCCAAATCGACGGATACATCGAAGACATCATGGGGTTGGCCCCGCTGGCCGACAAGTATCGAGCGTTCCGCTGGCATGTCATCGAGATTGACGGCCATGACCTGGCTGCCATCTTGTCGGCACTGGAAGAGGCGCGACGGACCAAGGGCAAACCGTCTGTCATCCTGGCGCGAACGGTGATGGGACAGCCCATCTCATTCATGTTGAACAATTACGAGTGGCATGGGAAACCGCCGACTCCGGACGAAGGGGAAAAAGCGCTGGCCGAATTGGGGACGACCTATGCGCAATGGTCCGAGCGGCTCCTATCCAACTGAGCGGAGAAATCAATGCCGGAGATGAAGAAAACGCGCGAAGGATTTGGCCGCGGGCTGGTCGAGTTGGGGCATTCCCATCCGGACGTCGTCGTGCTGGTGGGAGATCTGACCGATTCGACAATGGTCGGTTTCTTCGCGAAGGAATTTCCCGACCGCTTTATCGAGATGGGCGTCGCCGAACAAAACATGATGAACACGGCGGCCGGCCTCTCGCTGGTCGGCAAAATCCCGTTTCTCTCGACCTACGGTGCCTTCGCCACCTGCCGCTGCCTGGACCAGATTCGCGTGACCGTTTGCTATTCCGACCTGAATGTCAAGATCGGCGGCGCGCACGGGGGTATTTCTGTTGGCCCCGATGGAGCCACCCATCAGGCGATGGAGGAGATCTCGATCTTGCGTTCACTGCCCAATATGAAAGTGATCGTGCCGTGCGATTTCCACGAAACGAAGAAGGCCACACTTGCCGCGGCCGACATCTGGGGACCCGTGTACATCCGCTTCGGTCGCGAAAACGTGCCGGTCGTGACCGACGCCGACACGCCCTTTGATTTCGGGCGAGGATTGCAGATGCGCGATGGCGCCGATGTCGCAATCATTGCCTGCGGCGTCATGCTCTACGAAGCTCTGGAGGCCGCCGAAAATCTGTCGGGCCATGGTATCGAAGCCCGCGTCATCAATCTGCATACCGTCAAGCCGATCGACCGTGAAATCATCATCGCAGCGGCCGAGGAATGCGGTGCAATTGTGACCGCCGAAGAGCACCAAATCAACGGAGGGCTTGGAGGGGCGGTCGCTGAAGTCGTTGTGCGTTATCGCCCGGTCCCGATGGAGTTTGTTGCCGTCGACGACCGTTTCGGCCAGTCCGGCAAGCCCGATGAACTCATGGCTGCCTTCGGATTGAAATCTCCCAACATCGTCGCCGCCGTCGAGAAAGTGCTCAAACGCAAACGCGCCGGGGCGATGATATCGATGATCGGTTCCTCAACGGAGTGAAGGTCCTGCACCACAACCGAGTCAACGAGTTGCTGACCATCGAGAAACCAAACGTGATTCCGTTTGCCCGACGCATGGTCGATTTGGGGACCGAGACGGCATTCGAGGTCTTGGCCAAGGCACGACAACTGGAAGCGCAGGGGCGAACGATTGTCCATCTGGAGATCGGCGAACCCGATTTTAATACACCGGCGCACATTGTCGAGGCGGCCGTTTCCTCTTTGCGTTCCGGCGCAACGCATTACGGCCCGTCTGCCGGGTTGCCGGAGACGCGGGCTGCGATTGCGCGATATGTCGTCGAGACGCGTGGTGTCGATGTGAACGCCGACTGGGTCGTTGTCACTCCCGGGGCCAAGCCGATCATGTTTTTCACGATCCTCGCGCTGATCGACCCCGGCGACGAAGTCATCTATCCGAATCCCGGTTTTCCGATTTACGAGTCGGTCGTTCGCTTCGTCGGCGGACGGCCGGTCCCCATTCGCCTCCGCGAAAGCAGAGATTTCGGGCTTGATGTTGATGAACTCTCATCGCTGGTAACAGGGCGAACCAAACTCATCATCATTAACTCTCCCCACAACCCGACCGGCGGGGTCCTGGCGTCCGAAACACTGAGGGCCATCGCCCGGCTGGCGATGGAACGCGACTGCTACATCCTCGCCGACGAAATCTATTCGCAGATCGTCTACGATGGAGCGTTTGAGAGCATCCTGCATGCCAATCCGGAAGTCCGCGACCGCGTCATTTTGCTTGATGGAATGTCCAAGACCTTTGCCATGACCGGATGGCGACTCGGATGGGGTGTGATGCCACCCGAATTGGCACGGGCGGTCGCGCGGTTGCAAACCAACAGCAACTCGTGCACCGCGACCTTCTCACAGCAGGTCATTGAGCCGGCGTTGTTCGGTCCGCGCGATGACATTAAAGGCATGCTCAGTGAGTTCCATCGCCGCCGTGACACGATCGTCGGTGCCCTCAACGCCATTCCGGGTATACGCTGCCGATGTCCCGCTGGCGCTTTCTATGTCTTTCCGAACATCAGCGAACTGGGCCTCACGTCTCAGCAAGCGGCCACTCGCCTTTTGGATGAGGCGGGAGTGGCAACGCTCTCCGGGACTTCGTTTGGATCGTTCGGCGAAGGCTTCCTGCGGCTCTCGTATGCCAACTCCATGGAGAACATCATGGAGGGTGTCAACAGAATTGGGCGTTGGGCAAAGGGACTATAGCATAAGCTATTGGCGCCCCTACACTTAATTAAGCATCAGTTCCGGCCCGGTGGATTCCGACTCCCTCCGGCTCTTGTGTTCGCCTAAGCCGCATTCTCCCAGCACCTTCCGGCGATGGTCCAATCGGACAAGCCGAACGGCTCGAAATAGCAAGTTTACCCTTGACACACATATAGATCGACGGAAATTGGGCTTAGGGAGGTGATCGTCGCCTTGTGGCGGCCGATCACCTGTGTTGGGGGGACCAGTCGGGGGCGAACCGCAACGGATTATACCCCGAGCGCGATGGATCGCGGCAAACCCACCTGAGTCCCACAATCTTAAGGTACCAAGGGTCGGCTGAAGTCACTGCCGACCGGAGGCAGTATAGCGATGCGAGCGCTCGCGCAAGCGGAGCGGTGGCTGGTGCGCATAACGCTGGCTCTCTCCCCCGATGTCGTGTGCGGGGGTCATACACGGGCTGGTCGGCTATTGAACATTGCAAACCTGACGATATGACAAACAGGATCAAGTCATAAGGAGGGGGACATTGGCTAAACTGCACAAATCCATCTGGCTAGCGGCCGCGCTGGTCGTCTTCTGCGCCGAGTCCGCGTGGGCCGTCAATGTCGGCAAAATCTCCGGCACAGTCACCGATGAGACCAGCGGCGAGCCGATCATCGGCGCGGCGGTCGCGATCGTCGGCACGCCGATCGGTTCGCTGACCGACGTCGACGGACGCTTCATCATCCTGAATGTACCGGTCGGCACGTACACGCTGAGGGCGTCGCTGGTCGGCTACACATCGGTCGAGTACGCGAACGTGAGCGTCTCAGTCGACCTGACGACCTACCAGAATTTCTCCCTGAAAGAGCAGGCGGTCGAACTCGGGGCCGTTACGGTGACGGTCGAGCGCCCGCTGGTGCACCGTGACCGCACATCGTCGATCCGATTAATTGACGAGGAGATGATCCAAAACCTGCCGACACGCGGCTATCAGGACGTTGTCGGGCTGCAGGCCGGGTCTGTACGGTTCGCCGACAACGTGAGTGTCAATGCCGGGCGCGGCGCCAGCGAGAATACGACCACCGGCAGCGTTTACGTCCGCGGCGGGCGCGCCTCGGAAGTCGCCTATTATGTGGACGGTTTCTCCCAGCAAGACCCGCTGACCGGGCTATCGACCACCCAGATCAACAACAATTCGATTAAAGAAATCTCAGTCGTGACCGGCGGATTCAACGCAGAGTACGGCCTGATCATGTCCGGCGCCGTCAATGTCACCACCAAGGAAGGCGGCGACGCCTACCACGGCACGGTGGAGGCGGTGACCGACAACTTCCACGGCGACAACTTCGACTACAACGTGTACTCCGGCGTTCTCAGCGGTCCGATCATCCGCGAGAATAACCAGCTCACGTTCTATGTCGCCGGTGAACGCCGCTGGGCGCGCGACCGCGATCCACGGGCACGTACCCACGAGGTCTTGCCGACCAATCAGCTTCTCAACAACTACTCGGGACTGTGGAACTGGCAGGCGAAGACCGCCTGGCGGCCGAATTCCGATGTTGTCGTCCGCCTCGGGTCCAACGGGTCCGTGGAAAAGTGGCGGGCATACTACCACGAGTACCTGTTCAATGTCGAGCACATGCCCCGGTATGACGATCGCAATTTCTCGTTCTTCGGGGAGATCACGCACACGTTGAATCCGAAGACGTTCTACACCGCGAAAGCGAACTGGTTTTCGACTGAGCGCACGAACGGCGACGGCGTTTATTTTGACGATTTGTGGGCCTATGGACGTCCCAGCGGCAACCCGCGCAATGACGACGAGGACCTCTACCGCGCCTGGGACGACATGAATCTCAACGCCGACAGTCTCGAAAACCACGTCATCTACCGCGAAGTGACCGAGACGGTCACCGAGATGCGCGAAGTTGAGCTGCCCGATGGCACGATGGATTCCATCTCCTTCGTTGTCTCCGGCGACGAATCGCATGTGTGGGACGGTTTCATCCACCGCCAGTCTTCCTATATCGGCGGAGATATTGATCTGGTCAGCCAGATCCATCCCAACCACGAACTCAAGCTGGGCGCGGAAGTCCAGCGGCACACGCTGCGCCGCTATGAGCATTATTTCCCGACTCAGATTTACCTCGGCGTCAACGGCGGTTTTGACGATGCCAATTTCTATGGCTACAACGAGCTCGGCGAGGAAGGCGATCCGGGCGGGCTCAATGATGCCAAGCGCCCGATCAACCTGGCGGGATACTTTCAGGACAAGTTTGAATGGGAAGGGATGGTTCTCAACGCCGGACTCCGTCTCGACTACTTCGATTATCGCACGGAGCGCCTGCGTGATCCGGAAAGGCCGCTCGATCCCGACGGTTTCCTCGATCCGGAGATCACGCCCGACCCCACCGAAGACCAATTGTTGGAGGCCCAGCGCCTGACCGAAAGCGACTTGACGACATCCGAATCGGTCGCGCGGGTATCGCCCCGGCTCGGGGTTGCGTTCCCGATCTCCGATGGTTCGGTCCTGCACTTCTCATATGGGAAGTTCTTCCAGCGCCCGGACCTTGAAAATCTGTACGTGAACTACGACTACCTCGAGTACAAGATTCGCACCGGCGGCTATTTCGTGGCGTTCGGCAACCCGAACCTCGAGCCCGAAGAAACGACCGCCTACGAGTTTGGCTGGCGCCGGCAGATGAACGATTACACGGCGGTCGATGTCACCGCATTCTACAAAGACATCAAAAACCTCACCGAGGTCATCAACCAGCCGACCGAGCCCAACAGCTTCGCCACCTATCGCAACCGCGACTTCGGGACGGTCAAAGGACTGGAATTGCAGTTGGATATGCGCCGGATCCACGGTGTTTCCGGCCAGGTGAACTACACGCTGTCATTTGCCGAGGGAACCGGCTCATTCGCCAACACGAAGCGGAATATCGCATGGACCGCCGACGAGGCGCCCACACAAGTCAGTCTGCTGGACTTCGACCAGCGGCATAATGTGTCGGGCGTAATCGACATTCGCGCCGGCGCTCAGGAAGGCCCGAAGATCGGCGACATGTTTCCGCTGGAACGCGCCGGTGTCAACTTCGTGTTCACGGCCGGCTCGGGATTCCCGTACACACCGACGACCGTATACAACGAGGTCACACTCGGCGCCGTGTCCCCCGATGCCGACGGTCAGATCAACTCCGGTCGCACACCCTGGCTGGTTCGCTTCGACATGAAGGCCAATAAAGAGTTCGTCGTCGGACGCGGATTCAACCTCGACATCTACTTCTGGGTGATCAACATCTTCGACCGCGACAATGTTGTCGATGTCTACGAGTCGACCGGTGAGGCCGATCGCACCGGCTGGCTGGACACGCCGTCGGGACGGGAATTCGCCGATGCCCACGCCGAGGGCGACGACGCATCGTTCATCGGCAGCAGCACGACGCCATTGAGCGGTGAGCAGAAGTATGAGGTCCGGCAGCTTGATCCGCGCAACTATGATACCCCGCGACAGATTCGATTCGGGGCGCGTTGGACATTCTAACGAGCAGATTGCCCCGTCCGTCGGGGCCCGTGACTTATGGATGATCGATCAAGGAGGACAGGGATGAAACGCTGGATACAGGCGGGCACGGCGTTCCTCGTGGCGCTACTCGCCGTCGATGCGGTCATGGCGGCGGTCCCCATGCGCCATCAGCCCTCGCGCGCGGAAATTGCCATCATCGACGGCACCACGACGTTTGACGCAAACAACCTCGAGATGTTCGTGACCAATGTCGGCAACTTCGCCTACGACCGCTCGGCCTCGCGCGGACGGAATGACGGTCTGTACTTCCCGAAGGGAACCTCGCAGACCGCCATTTTCGCCGGCGGCATCTGGCTGGGAGGGAAGATCAACAACGTGATCCAACTGTCGGCAGCCGAATTCTCAGACGACTTTACTCCGGGCCCGATGCTCGACGGCACCTATCAGCCCGATCGCGGCAGTTTCCGCGTCTACAAAATCAAAAAGGGAGATACCCGCGAGAGCAATCCGCACTATCGGGACTGGCCCTTTGCCGATGGCGCGCCGTTTGTGAAAGATGCAAACGGTGACCCGGTGTACGATGACGAGGAATACATGATCCCGCTGTTGCTGGGCGATCAGGCGCTGTGGTGCGTCTTCAACGATGCCGATTTCGCCGATCACGCCTCCGATGTCGGCCTGGGGTCCACGCGGCCGCTGGGCTTGGAAGTACAGCTTTACGTGTTCGGCTACGCACGCTCCGGCGCGTTGGGCAATACGATCTTCATGCGCTACAACATCATCAACAAGGGCGATGCGACCATCGACAGCATGTTCGTTTCGCTGTGGGCCGATCCCGACTTAGGCGGCGCCAGCGATGACTTTGTCGGATGCGACACCCTGCGCTCGCTGGGCTTCTGCTGGAACGCCACAAACGCCGACCAGGTCTACGGATCAATGTGTCCCGCGGTCGGCTACGACTTCTTCCAGGGACCGATCGTTCCTCTTGAAGAGGGTGAAATCGACTCGGCGTGGGTGTCGAGCAAGGGCATGTACATCCAGGGGTACAAGAATCTGCCGATGACGTCGTTTAACAAGTACATCAACGGCACCGACCCGAACAATAACATCGAGGCCTTCAACTACATGCGCGGTCTCAGCCGTGAAGGAGACATTCAGATCGATCCGTTCACCGGCCAGCCGACGAAATTCGTTTTGACCGGCGACCCCAACGCCGGCACCGGCTGGCTCGATGAAAATGAGAGCGATCGCCGTTATATGATGAGTTCGGGGCCGTTTACGATGGCTCCCAACGACTCGCAGGAAGTGGTTGCCGCCGTCCTCGTCGGACAGGGAACCAACAATCGTGAGTCAGTCGATGTCCTCAAGCGCCTCGACGACATCGCTCAGTCGGTGTTCGACGCCAATTTCGACATCCCCGGTCCGCCGCCGCCGCCGCAGGTTTGGGCGGTGCCCTATGACGGCGCCATCCAGCTTCTCTGGGGAACGCAGTCCGATGGAGACGTGCAGGAAGCGCTCGGACCGCCCGATGACGAAGGCAATCAGGAAGTCATTCAGCGATTCGTCTTCGAGGGATATAACGTTTACCAGGGACAATCCGGCTCCGGCCCCTGGACGCTGGTCGGCACGTTCGATGAGGTCAATGGCGTCGAACGCATCTATTTCGACGTCGACAATCCCGCCGGGAAGGAACGCATAGTTACGCAGCGGGGATCCGACGCCGGTGTCGCTCATGACTTATGGATTACGCAAGACCGCATCAATAGCCGCGCGATCATCAACAATCGTCCCTACTGGTTCGCCGTCACCGCGTACAACTTTGACGCACTCAATCAATCCGACTTTGTGGTCGGCGGAAATACATTCGGCATCATTGCTGAATCATTCGAAAACCTGATCAGCTCCCAGTCGGTCGAGGTGACGCCGGCTTCGTACACGGGCGTTCTGGCGGACACGGCCGAACACATCGAGGGCATCAGCGGCGGCACGGTCTTAGTCGACGTCGCCAGCCCGGGAATGGTCACCGGACATACCTACCATGTGACGTTTAACGAAGACGCTTCATGGAATCTTGTCAATACGACGACGCAAATGACGGAGTTGGAGGATCAGCAGGGCGCGATTGCGTCGCAAATCGTCGATGGATTCGTCGTCCGGGTGCTGGGACCTGCTGCAGGCGTCAGCGCCATCGTTGAAGTCGCCAACGGCGGCGGTCCGGTCGATCCGCCGGACAACGTCATGTATAGCCTTAACTCCACCGGAGACTGGTACGTATCGTCGGATCAAGCGAACAATTTTGGCAGACTAAACTGGCAAGGGCTGATTGGGATCAGCGACTGGGAGTTTCGCTTTACGGAAAACGGGTCCGAGTACTACGACTTCAATACCGACGTCAAGTGGGGGAATCGTGCCCCATTCGAGGTCTGGAATATCGGCGTCGGAACACCCGACGACCCTTCCGACGATCGCCAACTGCAGTTTACGGTCATCGACGACGATGAGTCGGGCGGCTGGTCGATGGGTGACCGTATCTACGTGATTGAACTGGACTATTTCGAACCCCTCCCGGACAACTTCGATTTCGGCGGGAACTTCCCCGACCAATTCCACATCGGACGCATCGTGTTCAATGACAATTCGGGCAACGGTCCGCCGCCGACCGGAACGATTGCGCGCTTCTCGACTCACAAGCCCAATGCCATGGGTGACATCTTCGAGTTTACGACAGTGCTGACCGATATGAACGACGGCACCGTGATCGCCAACACGGTCGAGAACGTGCATCCGGTTCCGAATCCGTACTACAACACGCACGCGCTCGAGGTCGACCAGTTCAATCGTTTCATCAAGTTCATCAATCTGCCGCCGACCGAGGTGACGATCCGCATTTTCAATCTCGCCGGCGATTTGGTCAAAACCATCCAGCGCACCGATCCGACTCAGGCCGAAGCGCGCTGGGACAACATCACCAACGAGGCGGGCGTCCCGATCGCCTCGGGACTGTACATCTATCACATCACGGCCGAGGGACTGGGCAGCAAAGTCGGCAAGATGGCGATTTTCACCGAAGTGGAGCAGCTCGACAACTTCTGATCGGAATCGAGTGGTTCCGCCGCGGGCGGAACGTCACAATGGAGGCAGGGATGAGATTCACTCGAATGTTGACAATCGGAGCGGTCGTGCTGCTGTTGCCGGCGGTCGTCCGCGCGGGTGATGATTTGAAGATCGGCACCGCCGGCGCGCAGGAACTCCGCATCCCGGTCGGTGCGCGCGGGGCCGCCATGGGCGGCTCGGGCGTGGCCTTTGCCACCGGCATCGATGCGCTCTTCTGGAATCCGGCGGGCGCGGCGACCATTCAGGGCGTCGATGTCATGTTCTCGCGGCGCGAGTACATCGCCGATATCGATGTCGATTACATCGTCGCCGCCTCGACGATCGGCGACATGGGGGTGTTCGGCATCACGGCGAAGATTCTCTCGATGGGCGATGAGTTGATCACGACCTTCGAGGCGCCCAACGGCGATGGAACGACCTTCGGCTCATCGTTCTCGATCATCGGTTTATCGTGGTCACGGACGATGACAGACCGCGTGGCGGTCGGGCTCAGCGGTAATGTCGTCTACGAGAAGATCGCCGAGCAGGCGGCCACCGGTGTGGCGTTCGACGCCGGTGTCCAATACAACCCCGGCTGGAACAACCTGACATTCGGCGCGGTCATCAAAAATCTCGGGCCCAAAATGCGATTCGACGGCAAGGGTTTCGACGAGGACGCGGGAACGTCCGATGATCCCAGCGGACGCGATCATGTCGCGCGCACACGGTCCTCGAGCTTCGAGCTGCCCTCGTATGTCCAGCTCGGTATGGCATACAAGGCGATGGAACAGAACAACTCGGTCGTCAATCTCACCGGCGCATTCCAATCGAACAACTTCTCCGAAGACGAATTCCGGGCCGGTGGCGAGTACGCCTACAACGATGCATTCTTTGTGCGCGCCGGGTATACCGAGTCCAACCAGAGTCAGTATTTGTATGGGTTCTCGGCCGGCGCGGGTGTCCAGTTTGAATTGGGAGACACGCAGCTTCAGGTCGACTATGCCTGGGGCGAAAGTGAGTTCTTCGACAACAATCAGACGTTCTCACTGACAGTCAATTTCTAAGACATTCTGTCAGTCTGAGTCTTCTGACCGGCCCCGGAAACATTCGGGGCCGGTTTCTTGTGGATTGTCGAAGCGATTCGTACGATTCATGTTGTAGCGGCGTATAACCAGCGCACCGGTCAAGCCCTGTGATGCCACTACCGATCGACAAGACCTTGCAAACCCTGTTGGCCGGGCTGACCCTTGTCGTGTTGACTGCCACGGGCTGGGCTCAGAGCCGTCCCACACCCACGCCGCCGGACAGCAAGCCGCCGATCATCAACGTTATTTACCCGCGCGACAGCCAGCAGGTCGCGTCTGTCGATTCGACCTTCATTCTGGGCTCTGTCACACCTGGGTCACGGTTGGTGATTAACGGCGTCCAGGTCTCCGTATATGAGACCGGCGGCTTCCTGGCTTTTTTGCCGGTCACGCCGGGAGACTTTGCGTTCCATCTCCACGCTGAGAATGAACGGGGACGCGACACGGCCATCGTCAACCTCCGGGTCGCAGATCTTCGGCCGATCCCCCCCGATTCCGGGGTTCGCATCCGCAGCGAATCGGTGGGACCGCTGTGGACCCGGACCGTCCGCCCCAACGATGAAATCAGCGTGCAGTTCTCCGGCACGGTGAGTTGCCGTGCGTCGTTCCGAATCATCTCGCCCGGTGACACGACACCATGGCATCGAATGGTCGAACTGAAGAACGCGGCGCCAACCGTGTGGAATCCCGGCGAGAGCGATCCGTTCCTGATGGTTCCCGACTCGATGCCCGTCTATCCGTCGGCACGTGAGGGACCGGGCACATACCACGGTATCTGGCGGACGCCGTCGGGTCTGACTTGGGACACGCTGCGGATTGAGGTTCGTCTGCGGAGCCCATCAGACTCGGCCGAGGCATCCACGGCGATGGCGCCCGGACGATTGGTGCCCGTCGAGTTTTGGCCACCGCGCGTCGTGGAGCTGACCGACAGCGTGCAGATTCTGCGGATGGGTCCGCGACTGGGGTATTTCACCATTATGCAGCCGGCCGGCGTGCGGGTGCGCTGGTGGGGGCGGGCGGGACCGTGGACCATCCTGGAACCAGCGCCGGGGTATGAAGCGTGGATCGAAACGGAAAAGACGCGCTTGCTGGCGGAGGGTATGCCCCTGCCCGGGTCGCTCATCTCGCGGATGAAGACTGTCGCATCGAAGTCATCGGTCATGCTTCAGATCGGCACCAGCGAGCGGCTGCCGTTTAAGGTCACCGTGAGTGACGATCTGCGCAGACTGCGCATTCTCATATTCGGTGCGACCGCAAACACTGACTGGATCGAGCAAGACCCCGCCGACGACATGATCCAGGAAGTGTCATGGGAGCAAACACGCCCCCAAGTGTACGAAGTCACCGTTAACCTCCATAAACCAGTTTGGGGCTATGAAGCGCGATACGAGGGCGGACAACTGGTCGTTGAGTTCCGGCGCCCGCCGCAGCTACGGCGGGAACTGGAAGGATTCAAGGTCGCAGTCGACGCGGGCCATAGCGTCGATCCGGGTGCGATCGGGCCGACCGGACTAATGGAAAAAGATGCGAACCTCAAGATCGCCTGGGAAGTGAAGCGCTTTCTGGAGCGCAAGGGAGCGCAGGTTATTATGACCCGCTGGGCCAGCGAAGATGTCCCGCTGTATGATCGCCCGGCTATCGCCAACATACAAGGAGCTGATCTGTTCGTCTCTGTTCACAACAATGCCGTTCCCGACGGCATCAACCCGTATGCTCGCAACGGCACAGGAACCTACTTCTACCATCCGTTCTCTCGCGATCTGGCGCGACAGGTGCACCGCTGGACCCGCGACGCGACCGGGCTGGACGATTATGGCTTGACCGGGGGCAATTTTGCGGTGATCAGGCCGACCCAATACCCTTCGGTTCTGATCGAATGCGCGTTCATCATCATCCCCGAACAGGAAGCGCTGCTCTACACGCCTGAGTTTATCACCCGAATCGGGCAGGGAATCGCCAACGGCGTTGCCGAATTCGTCCGCGAACGTCTCGGCCGATAATCCGCTTATTATTTCTTGACGGCGCCCGCAGTCAGACCCGCGATAATCTGTCGCTGAAGAATCAGAAAGGCGACCAGCACCGGCAATGTGGCCAGTGTAGCGGCTGCAAAGAGGTGCGGCCGATCGACCCCCTGAAAGCCGCGAAACATCGCCAGCGCCACCGGCAGAGTTCGCGCGTGATCGCCCGTCAGGATAAATGGAAACAAAAACGAATTCCACGTGAGCCAGAAGACCTGCACCGCCAGCACCGCCAATGCCGGACGGCACATCGGCAAGACGATCTGATAGACCACGCGCCACGGCGGCGCGCCGTCGAGCACCGCCGCCTCTTCGACCTCACGCGGCACGGCCGTGACCGCGCTGCGGACCAGCAGGATTCCCAGCGGATTGACGGCGAACGGCACAATGATCGCCCACAGGGAGTCATACCATCCGAGCTGATGAATCAGGATGAACATCGGCACGATGAGAATGTATTGCGGGACCATAAGAATCGCCGCCGCCGACCAATACAGCAGCGCGCGCCCCGGAAAATGCACGCGCGCCAGCGCATACCCGACCGGAAAACACAAGACGACATTGGCGACGGTCACGATAATGGCGACGACGAATGAGTTCGCTGCATGCCGTCCAAACGGCATCCGCGTAAACAAGTCGGTGTAATTCGACCACACGGGTCCTTCCCGCAACGGGTTGAACCAACCGGCGTTCCAGTCGGGTGAGACAGAACCGACTACCATCCACGCGAGCGGAAACAGCATCGCCGCCACGACCACGGTCAGGATCGCCGATAAGACAGCGTCTTGACGACTGCGTGCGACCGGACCGCCCTCTGCGCGCCCCACGACTAATCCTCCGGTCCCCGTCCGAACGAGAACAATCGAAATTGTATCGCCGAGAAGATGGCAATCGCGACGAAGAGAACGAATGCCGCCGCCGACGCATACCCAAGATTGAAGCGTTCGAATCCCGACTGGTAAACGTGATACACGGCCGTCGTCGTCGACCCCAGCGGCCCGCCCTGGGTCATCACGAAGATCTCGGTGAAGACTTGAAAACTCTTGATGAGATTGATGACGATTGCATAAAGAAGCGTCGGACGCAGGTATGGCCAGGTGATTGCCCAAAACCGCCGCCATGCACCGGCCCCGTGAAGAAGAGCATCCTCGTACAATTCACCCGGTATGTGCTGCAGACCCGCGAGAAAGAGCAGTGCGAAGTATCCGATGGAAATCCAGATATCCATGACCATCACCGCCGGGAGGGCAGTGGCATCCGACAACAGGAAGCCCTGACGCGGGACCGGCAGCCCGATCATCTCCGCCAGGCGGTGCAGGTACCCGCCTTGGCCGTACATGTGAACGAATACCAGCGCCATCACGACCGTTGCCGTCAGCGTCGGCATGAATATCCCGGCGCGGAACAGCATGCGTCCCCGGATACGACGATTCAATGCGAGTGCCGCGACGATCGACAGCGCGGTGGTCACCGGAACGGTCCCAAACGTGAAGACCATCGTGTGCCAGAACGCCAGCCAGAATTCGGGATTGCCGAGCACGGCACGGAAGTGGTCAAGTCCAACGAACTGCCAGTGACCGGCGAAAATGTCGACATCGACAAACGAAAGCACGAGAGCGTACCCGAAGGGGTAAAGCCAGAACAACCCGAGAACGATGCACCACGGCGCGGACAGCAGCCAGCCCGCCCGGCGATCGACCAGATCCGGTGTGCCGTCAGGGGCCATCGACCGCCTTATAAATCCGAGCGCTGCTCAGCTAAGATGGCGTTAATGCGTTCGCAAGTCTGTGCCAGTGCGTCTTGGGCCGCGAGACGGCCGTAGATCGCCTGTTCGATCCCCCATTCCAACGCTTCCTCAATCTCAACCCAACGGGGATGCGATGGCGACCACTTGGTCTGCGGAATCTGGCGAATAAACACCTGGCGGATCGAGTCTTCCATGAAGTAGGGATTGATGGCGACGTCCCGGTGGGCCGGCGTGGCATTGCCGGTGGCAATGCACAGATTGAAAATATGCTTCGGCGCGAGCAGATGTCGCGCCAGCTCGAGTGCCTCCAGTCTGTGCGCCCCCCGACGGGGTATCGTCAGGTATTCCCCGCCCGCGAACGACGTCTGACTGCCGACGCCGGGTGCGGCGAATGGTATGCGGAATGCCGAGTATGCCATCGTCTTGCCTGAACGCTTCAGCTTCTCGTACATCCAGTCGCCGGACATCAGGTACAGCAGCTTGCCGTCGATGAAGAGTTCTTCGAGAGCGGCCTGCTTGTCGATCAGCCCGCTGGTGCTCAGCGTGGTCAGCAACTGGATCGCTTCCAGCCCTGCGCGGCTGTCGAGCGCGCACTCAGACAGGTCTGGTGTGAGTAGTTCGCCTCCGGCAGACCACAGGTACGGGAGAAATGCCTTATACAGTCGATGCCGCTCGGCAGCATTGACACCATAGCCGTACATGACCGGCTTGCTGGTCGTGGCGGCCATTGCGTTGGACATCAGGTCGCGCCAGATGATCGGGTGGTCCGCATCACCACGCACGATGCGAGCTATGTCGTCGTTTTGGTAGATCACCCGCGTCGACAAATACCACGGCAGCGCCCAGCATTGCTCACCGTAGAAACAAGGCGGCCAGCCCGCCAATGTATCTCGGTACCGCGCGCATTCGCGGGAGAGGTCCATCAACGCGCCGGCAGCGGCAAATTGCGCGATCCAATCCGACCCCAATTCCAGCAGATCCGGAGGGCGACCCGCGGCAAAGGCGGCGACGATCTTCTGATACCCATTGTCCCACGTCAGATCGGTGACTTCAACTTTGTATTCCGGATGAAGCAGTTCAAACTCTGTCACTGCCTGCGTGATCACAGCGCGGACACGGGGCTCAGTCCAAAACTGCCAGAATTGAATGACGGTCTTCTCGCCATCTTTGCCCGACCCGCCCCCGCATGACAATGACAACGAGCCGGCGACAGTTAACGCACAAAACCACAATAGCTTAGGAGAGCCGGAGGGTCGATGCGATCCTGAGAGTGCTCGGTCGGCCATCGCCACAAACAGTCTGTGAACCCGACAGGTGTCAAGGATGAACCGGGGTTCGATTGCTCGGCAGCGGATTGAACCCCACAAACGTCACAGCGATTTCCAATGGCAACAGACGACGCATATGTTATAATGAAAGTCTGTCACGATCTCGATGGATCGTCAACGAAGGATGGCGAATGTCAAAGGTTTGCCCGATTACTGGTAAACGGCCCGGAACCGGACACACCGTGTCGAAGGCCAACAACAAAAGCAAGCGTCGGTTTAATCCGAACCTGGTCTCCAAGCGAGTCTGGGATCCCAGGGAGCGCCGTTGGGTGCGCATGCGCATCTCGACGACCGCGCTGCGTACTTTGACGAAGCGGGGGCTTGTTAGGTAGATTCTTCAACGTCAAGAGTCCGTTCCCGCCTCAGCAGTGGCGGAGTATTTGCTACAGATGCTGGACTGCTCTTTCGAACTGATCCTCATCCCAAATCGTGATACCAAGTTGGCGGGCCTTCTCCAGTTTCGACCCGGCCGCCTCACCGGCAACGACCACGTCGGTCTTTTTCGAGACCGATCCCGCGACACGCCCCCCCAGCGACTCGATCCGCTCGCCCGCCTCGGTACGCGTCATCGATGTCAGCGTGCCGGTCAGCACAAACGTCTTTCCCGCAAAAGGTTGCGCGCCAACCGGCCCTGTTGAGACTTCCGGGAAGACGACGCCGCCGCGTTTGAGTTTCTCCAATAGACGCGCCGTCTCTTTCATCGAGAAGAACTGATGGATGCTGGCAGCAATGATCGGTCCGATCTCGTGGACCGCGTTCAATGCTTCAATTGGGGCCGAGGCAATCCGTTCCATCGACCCGAATGAACGCGCCAGGACCTTGGCAATGTGTTCTCCGACTCCGGGAATTCCGAGCGCGGCCAACAAGTGCGGCAAGTCCGGATGACGGGCCTTCTCGATAGCGTTCAGCAGATTTTCGGCTAAACGATCGCCCATGCGATCCAGGTGATCGAGTTTGGCGCGATCGAGGAAGTAAATATCGGCAACATCGGCGATGACCCCGCGATCAGCCAGTTGCTCAACGAGTCGTCCTCCCATTCCCTCCACATCGACTCCGGCCTTGGACACGAAATGCGCAAGACGCTCTTTGACCTGCGCCGGGCATGAGGGATTGGTGCAACGGTGGAAGGCGGATTCCGGATCGCGCACCGTTGAGGCGCCGCACGCGGGACACACTTTCGGAAACTCGAACGGTTTCGAGCGGGGCGACTTGCCTCCGGGCACGACCTGTACGACTTCCGGGATCACATCTCCGGCGCGGCGTATAACGACCTTGTCGCCCACACGCACATCCTTGCGTCGGAGCTCGTCTTCGTTGTGCAGACTCGCCCGCTGGACCGTCACGCCGCCGACGCGCACCGGATGGAGGACAGCCACCGGACTAATGATCCCTGTTCGGCCGACCGACAGGATGATGTCTGCCACGATCGTTGTCTCCTCCTGCGCCGGAAACTTCCATGCCACCGCCCAGCGCGGATGGTGCGAGACCGCCCCGAGCTGCTCTTGTTGGCGAAAGTCATCGACTTTGACCACCGTACCGTCGATCTCTTCATCAATCTCGTTCCGTTGCGTGCCGATGCTGTCGTGTGCCGCGATCACGTCGGTGACCAGGGGACAGAGTCGCACCAACGCATGCACACGGAATCCCGCGCTTCTGAGAAACTCCAGGGCCGCCGACTGCCGGCTGACTTCCAAACCACCTACCCGCCCCAAACCGTAGGCATAAAAGACCAGCGGCCGCCCGGCGGTCACTTGTGGGTCCAACTGACGCAGCGAACCGGCGGCGCCGTTGCGCGGGTTGGCCATCGGTTCTTCCCCGGCAGCCAGCCGTTGTGTGTTCAATCGTTCGAAATCGCTTCGCCGCAGCACGACCTCGCCGCGCACATCGAGCGTGCCCGTCGACCGACCGGTCAATCGCAGCGGGACCGACTTAATGGTTCGCAAGTTAGCGGTGACATCCTCTCCGGTGACACCGTCGCCGCGCGTGGAACCGACGCTCAACATGCCATCCACGTATGTCAACTCAACCGCCAGACCGTCGAGTTTCGGCTCGATTACATAACTGGGCTGCGGTCCGTCGAGGAGTCGTGTCAGCCGCTGATGGAACTCCGTGAATTCCCCGGACGTGTTGACCTTTTGCAGCGACATCATCGGCACATGGTGCCGCACCTGGCCGAACGCTGCCAACGGCGCCGCGCCAATGCGCTGCGTGGGGGAATCCGGCGTAATCAGAGCCGGATGCTGCGCCTCAAGCTGAATCAGGCGGTCGTAGAGCCGATCGTACTCTGCGTCGGTGATCTCGGGAGAGTCGAGGACATGATACCGATGCGAGTGATACTCGAGCTGTTCACGCAGCTTTCTGGCCTCGTCGCGGATCGCCTTGGGAACTGGCGACTTTGATAAGGCGGTTGTGGATTTCTGTCTGGCCATGTCTGGCATCGGGCAAGCCGCACCGGCACACTAAGATCGACGATCCGCAATCGAAATCAATACTCACACCCTCGCTTTCTGTGTATCACTCTGTCGGGAATCGCTGGCCGGGAAAAACCTTGACGAACTGCGGCCGCGATGGGATATACCAGCCGGGGGCATACGAGGGGGGCCTCGCGCCACACTGCAAATCGCTTGGTATAAACTGAGTTAGGGGAGGGTATGGCTTGATTGCCGGAATAATCGTCGTTGGGCCGGCCATCATCGGCGGCCAAATTTGGGAGATGCTCGCCCAAGCGAGCGCCTTCTCACTTCTCATCCTACTCGTCTTGTGCGCCATGTCCATCGTCAGTTGGGCCGTCATCTTCATGAAGGTTCGCTCCTATAGCCGTGTCGTGGCGGGGGGCGTGCACTTCCGTCGGGTATTCCGCCAGGGGCGACGGCTCGCCGATCGACTCTCGTCACTGGCGGCATACCGCAATCTGCCTCATTGGCGTGTGCTCGACGCTGGCCTGCGGGAGGCGGCGGCCTTCTCCGATCAGAATCGCGGAGGGGAGTCGGCCCCGGATGCATGGTTTGACTTGTCTCCCGAGCAGAAGCGGGCTGTAGCCGACACTTTGGAGCGCATCGCCCAGGAGGAATCAGGAAAGCTGGAGGAGTGGACGATTTTCTTGGCGACGACCGCCAATGCGGCCCCGTTCCTGGGGCTCTTGGGTACGGTCTGGGGCATCATGAACGCATTCATCGGCATCGGCATGACCGGTTCGGCGACGCTGGCCGTCGTTGCACCCGGAATCGCCGAGGCGCTGATCGCAACCGTCGTCGGTTTGGCGGCCGCGATCCCGGCTGTCATTGCCTACAACTGGAGCATCCGCCGTCTGCGACAGATCGCCGACGATTTTTCCAATCTGTCGCTGGAATTCATGACCGAATTGACCCGGGAGAACGCCCGTGAGGCAGCGGAGTTATCACGCTCTCTCTGAGATTAACGTCACCAATTTAGTCGACGTTGTCCTGGTACTTCTGATCATTTTCATGATCACTGCGCCGCTCCTGCAGAGCGGCATCGAGGTGGATCTGCCCCGGACCACGAGTCCCGCCGAAGAGCCCTCCGAGGGCGTCATCGTGACCATCACCAAAGAGGGAGGCGTATTCATCAACGACGTCTACCGGACCGACGATCAGTGGGAGAACGAACTCCTTCGCATCGGGCGGGCCCAGGCGGGACAGAAGGCATATCTGCGCGCCGACGAGACGGTCGGTTACGGTCGAGTCGTGGAAGTCCTCGGTGCCATGAAGCGCGTCGGATTCCAGGAAGTCGGATTGGTGACGCGTCCGGTCGAAATCGAAGAAAAGAAGAAAACCAAAGAGCGCGGCGTTGATTGGGGTTAGACGTGAGGCGGTATCTGGGATGGTCTGTTGCCTTTCATGCCGTGGTGATCGCAGCCGGAGCCGTGGTCGCCCCCCTCAGCGGTGTGTTCAGCAGTTCCTATCAGCCGATGGAGATCGTCTCCGTGGGCTTGATTGATTCGGCACCCGCCCCCAAGGGGCAGAGGGCGGAGTTCACTCCACCGCCGGTGCCGGAGCCGGCAGGAGATGAACTGATCCCGATCCCAGCCGAAAAGGACTTGACGTTGGAAAAAGTTGCCGATCCGATTAAAGTTCCCGAGCCCAAAACGGAAAAGAAGCCCGAAAAGAAACCGGATGAGAAACCTCCCCGACAGCCGGAGAGCCGGACGCGGCAGGACGAAAGGCCCAACCCTTCAGGCGAGCAGTTGGCGCAAACTGATACGACCGGCGGTTTGAGCGGGTCGATCAGCGATGGCGAGATCGATGGCGTTTGGGGTGTCGAAACCTCGGCCAGTGTCAACCCCTATCACCGGCGCGGGTTCTCGTTGATTCGCTCAAACTGGCGCAATCCGGTGGTCGGTCCGACACCGCGTAAGTGTGTGGTGGGCTTTCGTGTCAAACGCTCCGGCGAGATTACCGATGTCCGACTCGAAACCCCGTCCGGCTCCCGGCTCTTCGATGAATCCGCTGTCCGCGCCGTCACACACACCGCGAATTGGGATCAGTTCCCGAGTTTCTGGGAGGAGAATGAGCAGATCATCCATCTGGAATTTGAGTACCGCCCATAGGTTGTACCGGACGATTCGCAGGACGCTGCTGACGACAGCCGTACTCGCCGTATCCGTGACGGCGGGTCAAGGTGTCTCGGCGCGCGAGGTCCCGGAGGTCATCGGGCGAATCGTCAAGTACGGCGGCGAGTTCGACCCGTTCCGCGTCGGCGTCGACCGATTCAAACTGAAGCAGGACCGGGACACATCGATTGAAGACGATCTGCTGGTCCAGGAGATGTCGGATGTCGTCTATGCCGATCTGGACTTTTCTTTTCTGTTTGAACCGTTGCGACCCGACACGGTCTACCTGCGGATCATGAACCAGGACCAGATCGACCAACGTGGCTGGCGGCATCTGGGAGCCGACTATTTGATTGAAGGCGATGTCGAGTTTCAGGGCGACAATGTATCGGTTCGCTACTCGCTGACCGAGGTGTTGACCGGCAACCAGCACTTTCGGCGTGAATTGAAGTCACGGCGTGGTTCGACGCGGCTGATGGCGCATGCGCTGGCGGATGACATCTATCGCGCACTGGCCCGCTCCGACGGTATCTTCCAATCCCGGCTGGTCTACCTCCATGCATCCAGCGGAATCAAAGAGGTCCACATTTGTGACTTCGACGGCGCCAACGACCTGACAGTCACCGCCGATCGGAGCATCGTCCTCTCGCCACGTTGGGCCGGCCAGTCCGCCATCTCCTACACGTCATTTAAGAGCGGGTCGGCCGACATCTGGTATCTCGACTTGGATCGGGACCAGTCTGCAAAGCTCAGTGACGTTCCGGGTCCCAAGTCCAGTTGTTCATGGACCGAGGACGGCGAGCGATTCGTCGTTTCGATATCGTCCGAAGCGAATTCAGACGTTTACGTCGGGGAGCGCGGTTCACGCCGGGTGCGCCAGGTGACGTTCTCCGAGGGAATCGATGTCTCGCCGTCGTTTGCCCCCGACGGACGGCGGATCGTCTTCACCTCCGACCGGGGCGGTACCCCCCAGGTTTACATCATGGACGACGATGGGGCCAGTGTCGAGCGCCTGACCTATGAGGGCCATTACAATGATTCGCCCGATTGGTCCCCCACGCTCGATCTGATTGCCCTTGTGTCGCGCGACGAGGGCCAGTTCCAGATCTGCACGATCCGCCCGGACGGCAGCGGATTCCGGCGGCTGACCGAGGTCGGCTCCAACGAGAACCCCAGTTGGTCCCCCGACGGACTGCACCTTGTTTTTTCTTCGAACCGGTCCGGGACCTATGAGGTATACACAATGAACTTCGACGGAACCGGCGTCCGGCGACTGACAACCTCAGGGGACAACAGCAATCCCGGATGGTCGCCGTAGGATGTCAGGATTGCAGGAAGAGGCCGATTATAGGGAGGAAACGGCGGTTGGGAGCTTCTGTGTCAGAGCCGTTACGATTCCCATTGACGAACACGCGAATGAGTGCTATTTCACAGTCGCTGGACGGAAATCCGATAGTCGATGAATTGCTTATCAGGGAGGGGATTCGTGAAGAACAGATTCATCATGTTGATGGTGATTGCCGCTATTTCCTTCGCCGGATGCGGCGGCGGCCCCAAGGAAGAAGTGGGTGACGCACAGACGCGCGACACATCGGGCGGCACAACGTCGTCGACAGGCGCCGACACGGACAGTGGCCTGCGCGATGATCTCTCCGCGCGCGATTTGGGGTCGGGATTGCAGATCATCTACTTTGATTTCGACAAGTACAATCTACGTCCCGACGCGCGCACGGCGCTCGATCACAACTATCAAATGCTGCGCGACAATCCGGGGATGCGCATCATGATCGAGGGGCATTGCGACGAGCGTGGCACCGACGAGTACAATCTGGCGCTCGGAGAGCGTCGCGCCAAGGCCGCTAAAGACTACCTGGCCAAGCTCGGGATTGACGGCTCGCGCATTTCCATCATCTCGTACGGCGAGGAGCGTCCGGTCGCTCTGGGACATGATGAGGATGCCTGGTCCAGGAATCGGCGCGGCGAGTTTGAGACGGAGTAATGCGACGGTTTGACCACGGTGACGGGGATGGGAGCGACCTCCCTTCCCCGTTTCTGTGTTGGCTACAAGCATCGTGTCGGCGCTGTACAGAGTCGAGTTCAGGGGGCTTGCGATGAAATCCAACCGACCATGGGCGCCCAGCGGGCGGCGCACGATTGGCGGATTGGCGCTTGTGTTGCTGTCAGTGATGGCCGCGTCCGGCTGCACGTCCCGCGCGGCGATGCAGCGCATGCAGGAACAGATCGACTACCTGGAAGCTTCACAGCGACGCGTGGAGCGCGACATCATCCGGATGGACTCGCTGGTGACCGGCGCGGCCGATGAATCGCGCCGAACTCGTGCGGAGGTGGCCACGACGCTGGATGACTTGCGGGAGGATTCGCGCATCACCCGCGAGTCGATCGACGAATTGCGCCGCGCGATCGACCGCCATCCACCCCAGATCGTGTACCGGTCGACCGAGCCATCGCCGGGCGAAGGTGAAGAATCGACGACGGGCAGCGCATCGCCGAGTGACGCCGCCGACATCAACCCCTCGCAACTCTATGAGAACGCCTTCCTCGATGTCCGCAAAGGAAACTACGAGTTGGCCATCGCCCAATTCCGCGACATCCTGCAATACTTCGGCGACACCGAATACGCGCCCAACGCCCGGTATTGGATCGGAGAGTGTTGGTACTCCCTGGCGGGGACGGCCTCCGGTGGGACGGCCGAGGGATACTATGATTCGTCGATCGTCGAATTCGAATACCTGATTGCCAACCATTCGGAGAGCGATCGCGTCCCGACCTCCTTATACAAACTGGGGCGTTGTTATGAGGAATTGGGACGCACACGACGGGCATGCAACTACTACGACCGACTGATCAACGAATTCCCGAAGGCGCTGGAGATCCCACCCGCCAAGAGCCGTCGCGACGCGCTCGACTGCCGGTAAGCGGTCTGGACGAAGCGCGTCTCGCGGTTCCCACGCGGAAATCTATTCGCGCCCGAACGGCGCGTTTGGACAGTTTAGCCGCTGGATGCGGCTTTCTTGACCCGTACACCGAATGCCTGGAATTCCATATTATCCCGCACAACCCGTATGCCGCATCCATATTAGCACCCCCGATTCGCATCGATTGCGACGCAAATGGCTGTCCCGTAATGGTCACAGCGTATCTCGGCGGTGCGACAGAAGTAGTTGTGCCACAACATATTGACTTTGTCGGTACGCAGGAGTCGATCAGATTTCTGGATTGTCCTTCACGGCTTGCTGGCGGCCCGACTCTCGTTGAACTATCGACGCGTGAACTGATCGTCGAGTATGGCATTGAACGGCAACATGTTACAGTAGAGTCTGTCGCGGGTCTGACATGGGGGCTCGCCGAAGGTGGGCTCTTGGTCAATATACGAATGCGCATCGATTGCATCGATCCGTTCGACAGGAACCGTCGGCGCTGGCGGTCGAGGATGTGGGAACGGGCCCGTCGCGATGCCCGGACCGCATGTCGTGGGCCGCTTTCTGATCGACTGTCCCCAGTTCCGGCTGGAGAAGAGGCGACTTAAGCTCTTCGTGTGATTTCGCTTGACGCGAGAGCGGCGAGGCCTATATTGGCCGACTTGCAACTTGGGCGGTGCCGCCCAGCCCCGCGGACTGGGAGTGGCGCGCCCGAGTCTGTATTTGTCTGTGCCCATGTAGCTCAGGTGGTAGAGCACATCCTTGGTAAGGATGAGGTCACCGGTTCAAATCCGGTCGTGGGCTTGAGGATCAGCGACACGTGCGAGGCACGCCGTCGTGGGTTGATATCGGATACGGGGATAGCGGCGCGGTTGCGACGTTGACCCCATGTTCATTCCGCACCAAAGCACCGGTGTGAAACTGCATCTGAGGAGGGAGACCTTCCGGCTATGGCCAGGGAGAAATTTCAACGCAAAAAGCCCCACGTAAACGTGGGTACCATCGGTCACGTTGATCATGGAAAGACGACGCTGACAGCCGCCATCACGATGACTCTGGCACAGCGCGGCTTGGCCTCGATCCGCACATTCGATTCGATTGACAATGCGCCCGAAGAGCGTGAGCGCGGCATCACGATCGCGACCGCGCATGTGGAATATGAAACGGTCGCTCGGCACTACGCGCACGTGGACTGTCCCGGCCATGCCGACTATGTCAAAAACATGATCACCGGCGCGGCGCAGATGGACGGGGCGATTCTGGTCGTCTCGGCCGCCGACGGTCCGATGCCGCAAACGCGCGAGCACATTCTGCTGGCACGTCAGGTCGGAGTCCCTCGGATCGTTGTCTTCCTCAACAAAGTCGACATGGTGGACGATCCCGAGCTTCTCGACCTCGTGGAGTTGGAAGTGCGCGACCTGCTGACCACCTACGAGTTCCCCGGTGATGAAGTTCCCATCGTTCGCGGCTCCGCGCTCAAGGCGATGGAGGCGGCCGTGGCGGGCAAGAAGGATGATCCCGCCTTCGAGTGCATCCTCAACCTCATGAAAGCCGTCGACGAATATATTCCGTTGCCCGCCCGTGAAACCGACAAGCCGTTCCTGATGCCGGTCGAAGACGTGTTCTCGATCACAGGTCGCGGCACAGTCGGGACCGGGCGCGTGGAGCGCGGCAAAGTCAAGCAGGGCGACGAAGTCGAGCGCGTGGGGATTAAAGAGACGCGCAAGGTCGTGGTCACGGGTGTCGAAATGTTCCGCAAGACGCTCGATGACGCACAGGCGGGCGACAATGTCGGCTTGCTGCTGCGCGGGATTGACAAGGAAGAACTCGAGCGCGGCATGGTACTGGCGGCGCCGGGGTCGATCACGCCCCACACAAAGTTTAAAGGCGAAGTTTACATCCTGACGAAGGAAGAGGGCGGTCGGCACACGCCGTTCTTTACCGGATATCGTCCCCAGTTCTACTTCCGGACGACCGACGTGACCGGCATCGCCACGCTGCCCGAGGGGACGGAAATGGTCATGCCGGGCGACTCAGTGACGATCGTCGGCGAGTTGATCGCCCCGATTGCGATGGAGAAAGGATTGCGCTTCGCGATTCGCGAAGGCGGACGCACGGTCGGCGCGGGTGTCGTCGCCGATGTCGTCGAATAGCAGCATTAGCCGGACTGTCGTTGTCGTCGTTGCAACTGTTTGTCTTCGGCGCTCATCAACGGAACCCGGGGTCACAGAATGTCGGGCCGGTGCAAGGTCTGGCGCGGCCACACAGGCCTGTAGCTCAATTGGCTAGAGCACCGGTCTCCAAAACCGGGGGCTGGGGGTTCAAGTCCCTCCAGGCCTGCCACTTTACGACGAGGACTGATTGGTCAACAAAATTGTCCAATACTGGAATGAGACGGTCTCCGAACTCAAGAAGGTGACCGTACCCTCCAGGGATGAAGTCGTCGGCTCGACGATTGTCGTTGTGGTCGTCTCGCTGGCATTCGGGTTTTTCATGTTTGGCGTGGATCTCCTCCTCGCGCGCGGCGTGTCCACCCTGCTGGGCATCGGATGAGCGTCGAGATGAAATGGTATGTGGCCCACACCTACTCGGGTCACGAGAAAAAGGCGATGAAGTACCTCGAGAGTGCATTCGCCAACGCCGGCATGGCCGAACTTTTGGGACGCATCGTAATGCCGACCCAGGAAGTCGTCGAAATGCGCCAGGGCAAGCGCTCGTCGTCGATGAAGAAGTTCCTGCCGGGGTACATTCTCATCGAGATGCAATTGAGCGACCAGACACAACGATTGGTGACCAACACGCCGGGTATCACAAACTTCGTGGGGGCCGGAGGGCATCCGGTGCCGATTCCGCAAAACGAGGTCGATCATGTGCTCGGCCAGATGGATACCAGCCGCGAAAAGGAACTCAGCGAAATGCAGTATAAGATCGGCGATTCGGTGAAGGTCATCGACGGGCCCTTCGCCGATTTTTCCGGCACGATTTCCGAAGTCAATCTGGAACGCAACAAGTTGAAAGTCATGGTCTCGATCTTTGGGCGCCCGACACCAGTGGAATTGGATTTTCTGCAGGTTCAGTCGACGTAGTCGCCCAAGCATTACTCTGGAGTCATCTCATGGCCAAGCCGATCACAGGATATGTCAAACTGCAGATTCCCGCCGGGAATGCGACGCCGGCGCCGCCGGTCGGACCGGCACTGGGCCAACAGGGACTGAACATCATGGAATTCTGCAAGACCTTCAACGCGCGCACGCAGAAGGATGCCGGGCTGATTATTCCGGTCGTCATTACGGTCTATAAGGACAAGTCATTCACCTTCATCACCAAGACGCCCCCGGCCCCGGTGTTGCTGAAGCGCGCCGTGAAAATTGAAAAAGCATCGGGCGAACCCAACCGCATTAAGGTGGCGCGCGTGACGCATGATCAGTTGCGCGAGATCGCAAGGATCAAGAAGGCCGACCTCAATGCCGCCAGTGAAGAGGCCGCCATGCGCATGATCGCCGGGACAGCACGGAGCATGGGCATCGACGTCGTCTGAGGCGCGTCTCAGCTGATCACTGTGGAGATTCGAATATGAAAGTCGGCAAGAAACACCGCGCGGCCAAGGAGACAGTCGGGACCGAGAAGATGTACGGCCTCGAGGAGGCGGTGGCATTGGCCCGGGAAGTCAAGCACACCAAATTCGACGAATCTCTGGACGTCGTGATGCGTCTGGGGGTTGATCCCAAGCATGCCGACCAGATGGTTCGCGGATCCGTCGTCATGCCGCATGGGATCGGCAAAACGGTTCGTGTGCTGGCGCTGACTTCCCCCGGCAAGGAAACAGAGGCCCAAGAGGCCGGCGCCGATTACGTCGGCTTGGAGGAGTATTTGCCCAAGGTACAAGAGGGTTGGCTGGAGTTCGATGCCATCGTCGCCACGCCCGACGTCATGTCACAAGTCGGTCGTCTCGGCAAGATCCTCGGCCCGCGCGGTCTCATGCCGTCGCCAAAGACGGGCGGCGTGACAATGGACATCGGCAATGCCGTTCGCGAACTGAAGGCGGGCAAGGTCGAGTATCGCGTCGACAAGGCCGGCAATGTTCATGCCGCCGTCGGCAAATCATCCTTCGACACCGACAAACTGACTGCCAATGCGCGTGCGATGATTGAGTCGGTCATTCGCGCCAAACCGGCCTCTTCCAAGGGGCAGTACATCAAACGTGTGGCGGTTTCGACGACCATGGGTCCCAGTATCAAAGTCGATCACACGCAATTGCAGTCGGAGATCAAGTAAGCGACAGCGTTCCGTCGGTACGCATCGGAGTACCAGTCACCAGCTACGAGGCTCATCATGGCGCGGCCGGAGAAAGTCCAGATTGTCGAAGAAATCACCGAGACACTGCGCACCTCGGGTTCTGTCTTTGTGACACACTACGCCGGATTGACGGTTGCGGATTTGACGCAATTGCGGTCGCAATTGCGCAATGCCGGGGTCCGCTACAAAGTGGTCAAAAACACCCTGCTGCGCCGTGCGGCCAATGAGGCGGGATTTCCCGAGTTGGCAGACCACTTTGAAGGTCCGACCGCGGTTGCGATGGGCCCGAGCGATCCCATTCCGGTCGCCAAGATTCTCAACGATTTCTCCGAACGCCTTGAGCTGCCGAAGGTTCGGGCGTTTTTTGTCGAGCGCAAATCGTACGATCCCGCCGACGTCAAGAAACTCGCCAAGCTGCCGTCGCGTGAGGTGCTCCTATCGCAGGTCGTGGCCGCCGTCCAGGCGCCGATTGCCGGATTCATCGGCACTCTCGATGGCATCATCCGTGAGTTCGTCGGCACCCTCGACGCCATCGCCAGGAAAAAGAGCGCATAATCGGCTCCAGATGTGAACCGGAATTGTCGGATGTTGGTATAGATAACTGAGCGAAAGGAAAAAGACGTGTCCAGCGCCATCGATCAGGTCGTCGGCCTCATTGAGAACATGACGGTCATCGAGCTCTCCGAGCTCTCAAAGAATCTGCAAGAGAAATTCGGCGTCACTGCAGCCGCCCCGGTAGCGATCGCAGCGGTCGGCGGCGACGGCGCCGCGGCCGCAGCAGAGGAAAAGACCGAGTTCACCCCGCATCTGAACGCTGCGGGAGAAAAGAAGATTCAGGTTATCAAGGTCATTCGCGAGATCACGGGATTGGGTCTGAAGGAGGCCAAAGACCTCGTGGACAAGGCCCCCAACCCGATCAAGGAGAACGTTTCCAAAGAGGAAGCTGAGCAGATTCGGTCCAAACTGCAGGAAGTCGGCGCCACAGTCGAAATCAAGTGACGACTGTGCATCCTGACTTGACGGATCGCAACCGGCCGACCTTGGGCACGAGGGCTCTCGAGTCCGAGTGGCGGTCGGTTTATGCCCATTTACGTGGAGGTGTCGCGTGAGCGGCAATGGAAACGGTAACGGACGGGTCCACTACGGGCGCATCCCCCGTGCAGGGGAAATGCCCCACTTGCTCGATGTCCAGTTGGAGTCGTACGACGCCTTCCTCCAGCCCGCTGTTCCCCCGCTGGAACGCAAGCAACAGGGACTGCAGGAGATATTCTCGAGCATATTCCCGATTACGGATGTCCACGAGAACTTCGAACTGCTCTTCCAAAGTTACCACATCGGCAGTCCGCGGTACTCGATTCGCGAGTGCAAGGAACGCAATATGACGTACGCGGCGCCGTTGAAAGCGACGCTGCGCCTGATCTGCAAGGAGGCCGATCCCGCGACCGAGAGCAAGAAAGTCCGCGATGTCATCGAGCAGGATGTCTTCCTGGGCGAGTTGCCGCTGATTACCCAACGCGGAACGTTTGTCATCAACGGAGCCGAACGGGTCATCGTCAGCCAGTTGCATCGTTCACCCGGCGTCTTCTTCGACGAAGTGATTCACCCCAACGGCAAGCACCTGTTTCAGGGGCGCATCATCCCGTTTCGCGGGTCGTGGGTCGAGTTCAACCTCGACATCAACGATGTTCTGTACGTCCACATCGACTCCCGTCGCAAGCTGCCGGTCACGACACTGCTGCGCGCGCTGGGCATCTCGACCAACGAGGAATTGTTGGCGCGCTTTTATCCCGTCGAAACGGTCGAGGGTATCAACCGCAAATGGCCGCGCGTGCTGGGGCGGGTGGCGGCCGAAGGGATCATCGACGAGTCGACTGGCGAGATGATGCTGACCGCGGGCGACGTCATCACCGAGGATCACATCGACAAGCTGAAACAATACGACCTGGGTGATTTGCGTGTTCTCACAGCCGACCCGGCCAATGACGCACTGATCATTCCCAATACGATCAAGAAAGACCCGACCAGCTCGCGCGAAGAGGCGCTCTTCAAAATCTACAGTCTGTTGCGCCCCGGCGAGCCGCCGTCGATGGAGTCAGCCGAGTCGCTGTTGGAACGGCTGTTCTTCAACACCAAACGCTACGACTTGGGCGAGGTCGGACGTTATATGATCAATCAGCGGCTGGGACGGGATGTCCCGGTCGAGCGGACCGTTCTGGAACCCGCCGACTTCGAAGAGATTGTGGCATACCTGATCCGTTTGCGCAACGGCGACGGATTCGTCGACGACATCGACCACTTGGGCAATCGTCGCGCACGCGCGGTCGGCGAATTGCTCTCCAACCTGTTCTCGGTCGGCCTTTCGCGTGTCGCCCGCACGATCCGCGAGCGCCTGAGTCTCAAGGACAATGAGTCGGTTACGCCACATGACTTGGTCAATGCGCGCACGGTCTCGGCCGTGATCGATACCTTCTTCGGCTCATCGCAGTTGTCGCAGTTCATGGATCAGACGAATCCGCTGGCCGAACTGACCCACAAGCGACGTCTCTCGGCACTGGGTCCCGGTGGTCTGACACGCGAGCGCGCGGCCTTTGAGGTGCGCGACGTTCACCACACACACTATGGCCGGCTCTGTCCCGTCGAGACCCCGGAAGGTCCGAACATCGGACTGATCGCGTCGCTGGCGACCTTCGGACGCATCAACCGCTACGGCTTCCTGGAAACTCCGTACCGGCGCGTCACCAATGGCGTCGTGACACAGGAGATCGTCTTTCTCACGGCCGACGAGGAGGACAAGTACCGGATCGCACAGGCAAACGAGCCGATCGATGCCAAGGGTCGATTCGTAAGCGATAAGATCCGCGCGCGTCAGCGAAGCGATTTCCCGCTGATCGATCCGGCCGAAGTCGATTTCATGGACGTCGCGCCCGAGCAGTTGGTCTCGGTCGCCGCGTCGCTCATTCCGTTCCTTGAGCACGACGACGCCAACCGCGCGCTGATGGGATCGAACATGCAACGACAGGCCGTGCCGCTGTTGAAGACCGACTCTCCCTATGTGGGAACCGGCATCGAGGAGAAGGCGGCGCTCGATGCGGGCGTGGCCGTGCAGGCGCGCAATCCCGGCGCCGTCGTCGAGGTCGATGCCGAGCAGATTGTCATCCAGCCGCGAGGACGTGCCGGCGGCGGTGAGCTCGGCTTCGAGGGCCCCGACATCTACGAATTGCACAAATTCGAACGGTCCAATCAGGACACGTGCATTCACTACCGCCCGCGCGTCAAGCTGGGCGACAAGGTCGAGTCGGGCCAGATTATCGCCGATGGCCCCGCCGTCCAAAACGGCGAGTTGGCGCTGGGCGCCAACGTCATGGTCGCCTTCATGCCGTGGCGCGGATACAATTTTGAGGACGCAATCATCGTTTCAGAACGCCTGATCCACAACGATATCTTCACTTCGATCCACATCGAACAATTCGAATTGCAGGTCCGCGACACCAAGCGCGGCTCCGAGGAAATCACGCGCGAAATCCCCAATGTGTCCGAAGAACTGCTCATGAATCTCGATGAGCAGGGCGTGGTTCGCGTCGGCGCCGACGTCGAAGCCGGCGACATTCTCGTCGGCAAAGTGACCCCCAAAGGCGAAACCGAACTTTCGCCGGAAGAGCGGCTGCTGCGCGCGATCTTCGGCGAGAAGGCGGGCGATGTCAAGGATGCCTCGCTGAAGGCGCCGCCGGGTATGAAGGGTGTCGTCATCGGCACCTATGTCTTTTCGCGCAAGCAGCGAACCGATGCCGCCAAACGCCGCGAGCGCACCGAGATCACCGGACTGAAGCGGCGCTTCGGCAAGGAAATCGATGGGATCCGTAAGCTGCGCGACCAACGGCTCGCCGAGCTGCTCGACGGTCAGAGTGCCAGCACGATTCGACACAAGGACGATGACTCCGTCGTGATCAAGGCCGGCACCACCTATCGCCCGGAGACGTTCGAGAAGATCGACGTCAGCGAAGCGGTGGCCCCTGACGGCTGGGTCGACGACACGCGGCTGAGCCGACGGGTTGAGCGCGTCATCGCCGAAGCCCAGCAGTTGATCAACGACCGTCAGGAACAACTGAATATCGAGACCGAGAAAGTCATCCGTGGCGCCGAGTTGGCGCCGGGAGTCAAGCAACTTGTCAAGGTCGCGGTCGCCGTCAAGCGCAAGCTCTCGGTCGGCGACAAGATGGCCGGACGTCATGGCAACAAAGGCGTCGTCGCGCGTCTCGTACCGGTCGAAGATATGCCGTACATGGAAGACGGCACGCCCATCGATCTGATTCTCAATCCTCTGGGTGTGCCCTCGCGCATGAACGTCGGACAGATTCTCGAGACCCACATGGGTTGGGCGGCGTCCAAGCTCGGCCGCAAAGTCGCCTGCCCGGTATTCGACGGCGCGCAACTCTCCGAGATTCGCAAGCTCTTAGTCGACGCCGGATTGCCGGAGTCGGGCAAGGCGCCGCTGATCGACGGGGTCACCGGCGAGTCCTTCGACGAGGAAATTACGGTGGGAATCATCTACATGATGAAACTCTCGCATCTCGTCGACGACAAGATCCACGCGCGTTCGATCGGGCCTTATTCCCTGGTGACGCAGCAGCCGCTGGGCGGCAAAGCCCAGTTCGGCGGGCAGCGATTCGGCGAGATGGAAGTGTGGGCGCTGGAGGCCTACGGCGCGGCGTATACACTGCAGGAAATGCTGACGGTCAAGTCCGACGACGTCGTCGGGCGCTCACGCATCTACGAGGCGATCGTCAAGGGCGAGAATCCGCCCGAACCGGGCATTCCCGAGTCGTTTAACGTTTTGGTGAAGGAATTGCAGGCGCTCTGTCTCGACATCGACTTAGTCGAGAAGAACTGATCGTGTGGCGGGGAGGTCATGCCCTGCCACCGCAGCCGGCGTCACACATAAAGTTCTCCGTCCGGATACGACAGCATCGGGCTGTCGTGATCGATGAATCAGGGAGGCAGTCGTGCCATTTCCCGCGCGTGCGCAGAAAAAGCCCTCGGATTTTGCCGCCATCCGCATCCAGTTGGCATCGCCGGAGACCATCCGTTCGTGGTCGTACGGCGAAGTCACCAAGCCGGAGACGATCAACTATCGGTCGTTTAAGCCGGAACGTGACGGTCTGTTTTGCGAGCGTATCTTCGGACCGGTCAAAGACTGGGAGTGCAACTGCGGCAAGTACAAGCGCATCCGGTTTCGCGGCATCGTCTGCGATCGCTGCGGCGTCGAGGTCACGCAATCGAAAGTCCGGCGCGAACGGATGGGTCATATCGATCTGGCCGTGCCGGTCACGCACATCTGGTATGTCAAGTCGACGCCCTCGCGCATCGGCTACCTGCTGGATCTGTCGATTCGCGACCTTGAGCGCGTCATCTATTACGAAAACTACATCGTCATCGATCCGGGCGATTCGGGCTGCCGTGAGGGACAACTGATCACCGAGGAGGAGCACCAGGAACTCCGAGAAGCAGGACGCGAATTCACCGCTGGTATGGGCGCGCCGTCGGTTGCCGAGGTACTCACCCAAATCGACGCCGATGAGTTGTCGTTGTCGCTGCGCGCGCAGGTCAAAGTTGAGACCTCGGCCCAGCGCAAGAAAGATACGCTCAAGCGCCTGCGCGTGATCGAGTCGTTCCGTCAATCGCAGAACCGGCCCGAGTGGATGGTCTTAAAGACCCTTCCGGTGATTCCCCCGGATTTGCGGCCGCTGGTTCCCCTCGAGGGCGGACGATTCGCGACGTCGGATCTGAACGACCTGTACCGCCGCGTGATCAACCGTAACAACCGACTCAAGAAGTTGATCGATATCAAGGCGCCCGATGTCATTCTGCGCAACGAAAAGCGGATGCTCCAGGAGGCCGTTGACGCGCTGCTGGACAATGGCCGACGTACCCAACTGGCGCGCGGCGATTCGCGGCGTCCGCTCAAATCGCTCTCCGATCTCCTGAAGGGCAAGCAGGGGCGCTTCCGCCAGAATCTACTGGGCAAGCGTGTTGACTATTCGGGCCGTTCGGTCATCGTCGTGGGCCCCGAGTTGAAACTGCACCAGTGCGGGCTGCCCAAAAACATGGCGCTGGAACTCTTCAAGCCATTCATCATCATGAAGCTGGAAGAGAAAGGGTATGTGCAGACGGTCAAGTCGGCCAAACGTCTGGTCGAGCGCGAACGTCCCGAGGTATGGGACATCCTTGAAGAAATCATCAATGAGCATCCGGTGATGCTCAACCGCGCTCCGACCCTGCACCGCTTGGGCGTTCAGGCGTTTTATCCGGTACTGGTCGAAGGCAAGGCGATTCGCCTGCATCCGTTGGTCTGTGCGGCATTCAATGCGGACTTCGACGGAGACCAGATGGCCGTGCACATCCCGCTGTCGTTCGAGGCACAGTTGGAAGCGCGGATGCTCTTGTTCGCGCCGTACAACATTCTCTCGCCGTCGTCGGGACGCCCCATCGCAACCCCGTCGCAGGACATCGTACTGGGGTGCTACTATCTGACCAAAGAGCGAGCGGGCGCCAAAGGGGAGAACGCCAACTTCGCCAACTTCGACGAAGTCTTGATGGCGTATCAGTTCGACACAATTGCACTGCACGCCGTCATCAACGTCCGCCACAATGGCCAGCGGCTGAAAACCACCTGCGGACGTGTGATCCTCAATGAAATCGTTCCTCCCGAACTGGGGTATTTCAACAAGGTCGCGACCAAGAGCGAACTGGAAAAAACCGTCCTGGCCGCATACCACGAGGTCGGCGCACACCGGACCGCCGAATTCCTTGATCAGCTCAAGAGTCTCGGGTTCCGGTTTGCCACGCGTGCGGGTGTCACGGTCGGTATCGACGACATGATCATCCCGCCGGAAAAGCAGAAACTGATCGACGCGACGCGGTTGCAGGTCGATAAAGTCACCAAACAGTACGAACGCGGCGTGATCACCAACGGCGAGCGTTATAACAAGATCATCGACTTGTGGACGCATACGACCAGCGAGATCTCCGAGTTGCTCTTCGCCGGCCTGGGCGCCGACCGTGATGGGTTTAACCCGCTCCACATGATGGCCAACTCCGGTGCGCGTGGGTCGAAAGAGCAAATTCGACAACTCTCCGGCCTGCGCGGGCTGATGGCGAAGCCACAGAAGAAAATCACCGGGCAGATCGGAGAAATTATTGAGTCGCCGATTCTCTCGAGCTTCCGCGAAGGACTTACGGTGATGGAGTACTTCATCTCCACACACGGCGCGCGCAAGGGACTGGCCGATACTGCGCTGAAAACGGCCGACGCGGGATATCTGACGCGCCGTCTGGTCGATGTCGCTCAAGACGTCATCATCAATGAAATCGACTGCAGCACGATTCTCGGCCTGAACACCTCAGCGCTCAAAGAGGGTGAAGAGGTCATCGAATCGTTGCAGGATCGCATCCTGGGACGTGTGGCGCTCGAAGATGTAATCGACCCCATCACCGGCGAGCTGCTCGCCAGGGGCGGTGAGGAAATTACCGAGAAGGAAGCTGAGGCGATCGAGGAATCGGGCGTCGATGCGGTCCGGATCCGATCGGTGCTCACCTGCGAGTCACGCCAGGGTGTCTGCGCCAAGTGCTACGGACGCAATCTCGCGCTTTCCGGGATGGTCGATTTGGGCGAGGCGGTGGGTGTGATTGCCGCGCAATCGATCGGCGAACCGGGCACGCAGTTGACACTTCGCACCTTCCACATCGGCGGCACGGCCGCGCGCATCGCTGAGCAATCGCGTGTGTTGGCCAAATCGGCCGGCAAGGTGGTCTTCAAAGACGTGCGCACGGTCGACGGGCCCGAGGCGCGACCGGTGGTCATCTCACGCGAGGGCGAACTGCAGCTCGTCGACGCCGAGGGACGCGTCCGCTCGCGCTACAACGTGCCCTATGCATCCACCCTCCACGCGGCCGAGGGCGACGAAGTGGAGCGCGAGAGCGTGCTCTTTGAGTGGGACCCCTACACCTCGACAATCGTCACCGACCGTCCCGGAATCGTCAAATTCGAGGACATCATCGACGGCTTGACGCTTCGCGAGGAACTGGACGAGACGACCGGTTTGCGCCAGCGCGTCATCGTCGAGCCGCGCGAACGGCGAGAGCGCACGCCGTTGCCGAAGATTCTCATCATGCACCCGAAAAATCCGACCAAGCCGGTGGCATCCTACTCGGTGCCGACCGGTGCGCATCTGAATACCTACGACAGCGCCGAAGTCTCGGCGGGCGCGGCCATCGTGAAGATCCCACGCGCAATTTCCAAGACACGCGATATCACCGGCGGTCTGCCGCGCGTCGCGGAGCTCTTCGAAGCGCGCCGTCCACGCGACCCCGCGATCGTCACCGAAATCGACGGCATCGTCGAATTCGGAAAAATCGTCCGCGCACAGCAGCAGGTCCTGGTCAAGGGTGAACACGAAGAGACCAAGGAGTATCTCATTCCGCATGGCAAACACATGCACGTGCACGGCGGAGATCGTGTCCACGCCGGTGACCGACTCTGCGAAGGCTCGATTGACCCGCACGACATCCTCCAGATCAAAGGCGTCAACGAGGTGCAGGAGTATCTCGTCAACGAGATTCAGGAGGTCTACCGACTGCAGGGCGTAAAGATCAACGACAAACATATCGAAGTGATCGTCCGGCAGATGCTGCAGAAGGTCCGCGTCGATTCCCCGGGCGACACCAACTTCCTTGAAGGTGAAGTGGTCGACCGCTATGCCTTCCGTGACGAGAACGAGTCGGTCATCATGGAAGGCGGCGAACCCGCGACCTTTCAGCCGCTGCTTTTGGGCATTACCAAGGCGTCCCTCTCCACGGAATCGTTCATCTCGGCGGCGTCGTTCCAGGAGACAACCAAGGTGCTGACCGAGGCGGCGGTATCCGGCAAGACCGATACGCTGCGGGGATTAAAGGAGAACGTCATTATCGGGCACTTGATCCCGGCCGGAACCGGGCTGGAAGGGTACCGGGCAATCGAGATTCCTCCCGAAGAGATGCCGTACGAGCCGCCCGAAGAGGAATCCGAAGAAGAACTCAGCGTTTTTGAGCATAAGGCGTAGGTACCGCCGCTTGGCCGAAGCGGGGTCGTTGTTGACTTTTGCCACGGATTGTGTATTCTGCCGGTCTGCCGTGACGCCGATGCGGCGTTTCCGGCAACAGTGAGGACATGAGTGCCGACGATTAGTCAGCTTATTCGCAAGGGCCGCAGGCGCCAGCGGGACATGTCGGGAACCCCGGCGTTGAAATCCTGCCCACAAAAGCGCGGAGTGTGCACACGCGTCTACACGTCGACGCCGAAGAAACCGAACTCGGCGCTTCGCAAAGTTGCGCGCGTCCGCCTGACGAATCGGATTGACGTCACCGCATATATCCCTGGCGAAGGGCATAACCTGCAGGAGCACTCGATCGTCCTGATCCGAGGCGGCCGTGTCAAAGACCTCCCGGGCGTGCGCTACCATATCATCCGCGGAACGCTCGACACGGCCGGCGTCGCCGACCGCAAGCAGGGTCGTTCGAAGTATGGCACCAAGCGTCCCAAGAAATAATCACGCACACGTCATCTGACCACATCGGAGCAAACGATCCATGCCGCGCCGTAAATCCGTAGCCAAGCGAATTGTCCTGCCGGACCCGAAGTACAAAGACATCTCGGTCCAGCAGTTCATCAACGGGCTGATGGGACGGGGAAAGAAGTCCGTGGCCGAGCGCATCCTCTACGATTCCTTCGGCATGATCGAGCGCGACGCGCAATCCCCGGGCCTGGATGTTTTCAAGAAGGCGATGGACAATGTGCGCCCGCTGCTGGAAGTCAAGTCGCGTCGCGTCGGCGGTGCAACCTATCAGGTTCCCGTCGAGGTCCGTCACGCGCGGCGCACGGCGCTGGCGATTCGATGGCTGATCCAGTACGCGCGTGAACGCAAGGAGCATTCCATGGCCGAAAAGCTCGCGGCCGAACTGCTGGCGGCGTCCAAACGCGAAGGCGGCGCGATCAAAAAACGGGAGGATACGCACCGGATGGCGGAGGCCAACAAGGCATTCGCCCATTTCCGCTGGTAAACCGGGACGTAAGCGCGTCTGGACTGGTCAGGCGTGGATGCGGATCATGCGAGGATGAATTCGGCGCCGGAGCGCCGTTGACGATATACATGCCGTACCGTTGCTATCACGCACCGTAACGAGCGGTCGCCCGGGTCAAGATCGTGACCCCCGCTGCCCCGCGTGAGCCCGACGGCCGGCGGGGGGCTTTTTTTATGGCAGCCAACATCGACATCAGCAAAATCCGCAACATCGGGATTGCCGCGCACATCGATGCCGGCAAAACAACGACCACCGAGCGGATTCTCTACTACACCGGCAAAACCCATCGGCTGGGCGAAGTCCACGACGGCGCCGCGACCATGGATTGGATGGAGCAGGAAAAAGAGCGGGGCATCACCATCACATCCGCCGCCACCACTTGCGAATGGCACGACCATTACATCAACATCATCGACACGCCGGGCCATGTCGATTTCACGGTCGAAGTCGAACGCTCGCTGCGCGTGCTTGACGGTGTCGTGGCCCTCTTCTGCGCCGTGGGCGGCGTGGAGCCGCAGTCGGAAACCGTCTGGCGTCAGGCCGACCGGTACCACGTGCCGCGCATCGCCTACGTCAACAAAATGGACCGCGTCGGCGCCAACTTCCTGGAAGCGGTCGAGATGATGCGCGAACGGCTCGGCGCCAACGCCATCCCGATCCAGTTGCCCGCGGGCGAGGCGGAGTTGTTCACGGGTATCATCGATCTGATTGACATGAACTTCCGCGTCTATCACGACGAAACCAGCGGCGCAACCTTCGAGGACCTCCCCATTCCGGAATCCCTGTTGGAGAACGCCAGGAAACACCGCGAACATCTGCTCGAGGCGATCTCCGACTACGACGATCGGTTATTGGAGAAATTCATACACGACGAACCGATCCAACCGGACGAGGTCGTGCGCGCGGTCCGTCGGGCCACCATCGACACCAAGATCATGCCTGTGCTCTGCGGTTCGTCGTTTAAAAACAAGGGCGTGCAGAAGCTCCTGGATGCGGTTCTCGCATTCCTGCCGTCGCCGGTCGATTTGCCGCCGGTCATCGGCTACAACGTCGACACCGGCGAGAAGATCGAGCGTCACCCCCGCAACGATGAGGCGTTCTCGGCGCTGGCATTCAAGATCATGACCGATGCCTACGTCGGTCGGCTCACCTATATCCGCGTCTACTCGGGACTCATCAAAGTGGGCGATTCAGTCCTCAATGCCGCCACGAGCAAGAAGGAGCGCGTAGGCCGCATCATGGAGATGCACGCCAACAAACGCGAGGAACTCACGGAAGCGGGGGCGGGCCAAATCGTCGGCGTCATCGGCCTGAAGAACTCGACCACCGGGCACACCTTGTGCGACCCCAAGCATCCGATCCAGTTGGAACTGATGGTTTTCCCGGAGCCGGTGATATCGGTTGCGATCGAGCCGAAATCAAAGGCCGATCAGGATCGTCTGACATCCGCACTCTCGAAGCTGGCCGAGGAAGATCCGACCTTCAAGATCAAAGTCGACGAGGACACGGGCCAGACCATTATCTCCGGAATGGGAGAGTTGCATCTGGAGATCCTCATCGACCGCATGCTGCGCGAGTTCGGCGTCACGGCCAATGTGGGCCGCCCGCAGGTCGCCTTCAAAGAGGCAATCTGCAAACCGGCCGATGCGGAGATCCGCTACGTCAAGCAGACCGGGGGCCGCGGCCAGTTTGCGCATGTGGTGATGCACTTCGAACCGGGTGAAGCCGGTGCGGGCCTGGTATTTGAAAACAAGATCGTCGGCGGCTCGATTCCGAGGGAATATATCCCATCTGTCGAACGCGGCATTCGCGATTCGATGGAGCGCGGTGTTCTCGCCGGATACCCACTGGTCGACATCAAGGCGCAGTTGGTCGACGGCTCCTACCACGAGGTCGATTCATCCGACATCGCGTTTCGCGTGGCCGGTTCGATGGCGTTCCAGCAAGCGGCCAGGAAGGGCGATCCGGCTCTCCTGGAGCCAATGATGGACATCGAAGTCGTGCTGCCCGAGGAGTACTTGGGGGACGTTATCGGGGATCTGAACTCGCGCCGGGCCAAGATTCACGGGATCGGCATGCGCGGACAGGCCAAGCTGGTTTCAGCCACGGCCCCGCTCAAAGAAATGTTCGGCTACGCGACGCGGCTTCGGTCGCTCTCCCAGGGCCGGGCGACGTATACGATGGAGTTTTCGCATTACGAACGGGTCCCGGCGAAGATGGCCGAAACGATCCTCGCAGGCGTCGGAAAGGGTTAAGTCGCGGGCCGCATCGGGGAAAAAATCGCTTGCGGCTGAAGGGGTTGTGCATATCTTGTGTCTCTTTTCGCCTCTTGGGTCGTTTTTGGACGTCAGGAGCAACTGAGGTTCTCAAGGAAGGGATTTGGGGTTGGAGCCCGGTCAAAAAATCCGCATTCGATTGAAAGCGTACGATCACCGCTCGCTGGATAAGTCCACGCAGGAGATCGCGCGCACCGCGATGCGCACCGGTGCGCGGATCGTCGGACCGATTCCGCTCCCCACCAAGCGCAGCGTCTACACCGTGCTGCGCTCGCCCCATGTCGACAAGAAATCGCGTGAGCAGTTCGAGACGCGCATCCACAAGCGGCTGATCGACATCATCGAGTCCAGCCCCCAGACCGTCGACGCGCTGATGAAGCTGGAGCTGCCGGCCGGCGTTGACGTGGAAATCAAAGTCTGATATACAATCGGGATCAGCTGATGCGGCAGATCATGGGATTCAAACAGGGAATGGCGCGCGTGTTTCGCGCAAATGGCGACATCGTGCCCGTGACCGTGATCGTGGCCGGGCCGTGTCCCGTCGTACAAGTCAAAGACGTCGCTAACGACGGCTACCACGCATTGCAGATCGCCGTCGGCGAAATCCGCAAAACACTGGTCAATCGCCCCATGGCCGGTCACTTCAAATCCATTGAACCCAAACGTCACCTCCGTGAAGTTCGCTTCGCGGAAGCGCCGGAGAAGGCCGTCGGCGATGTGCTGACCGTTGATCAATTCAGGCCGGGTGATCGGGTCGACGTCGTCGGGGTGTCCAAGGGGCTCGGATTTCAGGGCGCCGTGCGACGCCACGGATTTGGTGGCGGATCGACTACACACGGACAATCGGATCGACGACGTGCGCCGGGATCGGTCGGCAGTTCATCGTATCCGTCGCGCGTTTTCCGCGGACAGCGGATGGCGGGACACATGGGAAACGTGCGGGTCACGGTGCGCAACATGGAAGTCGTCGACGTGCGACCCGAAGAAAACCTCATCCTGTTGGGCGGAGCAGTCCCGGGAAAGTGCAACGCGCTGATTACGATCCGCGAGATCAAAAAGGCATGATCGAGCCGGGTATCACAGTGAACAACGCCGCGCCGGTGACGGCCGAATCATTCGACGCCCACGGGACGAGAACCGGGTCGGTCGCATTGCCCGAGGAGATCTTCGGACAGACGCCGCACCGTGCGTCGTTGCATGCCTACGCGAAGATGTACCAAACCAATCAGCGCCAGGGTACGGCTAAGACGTTGACGCGTGCCGAGGTTTCCGGCGGCGGGATCAAGCCGTGGCGGCAAAAGGGGACCGGGCGCGCCCGGGCCGGGTCGAATACCTCGCCCTTGTGGGTGGGCGGCGGCATCGTGCATGGGCCGCGTCCCCACAAGCACCATGAAAAGTTGCCGCGCCGCGTGCGCCGCCTGGCATTGGTCTCGGCGCTGTCATTGAAAGCGCGCGAGGGAAATGTCCGTGTGTGGGCACGCGAAGAGTTGAATGTTCCCAAGACAAAGAGCGTCAACGAAGCGTTCACCAGGATGGGGGTCGCCGCGAAACGGACGTTGCTTCTCGACGAGGGGTCAGTGCCGAACTTCGCCAAGTCGTGCCGCAACATCCCCTGGCTGACACACCGTCGTGCCGATCTCGCCAATGCGTATCAGGTCATGCGCGCAAAAGAATTGGTTCTGTCTCCTGACGGACTCAGGCGATTGACGGAGGCGATCGGGGTCGAATGAAATACGATCCGCGCCATATCGTGCTGCGCGCGCTGACCACGGAGAAAAGTCTCAACCTCCGTGAGAGTCAACATTGCTATGCCTTTGAGGTCGCCGCCGATGCCAACCGTTTGGAAATCGGACGCGCCGTCGCGGAACTCTTCAAGGTTGAAGTGACCGACGTGCGCACGATGAACGTGCGCGGCAAAACCAAGCGTCTGGGACGATTCGAAGGAAAGCGGCCGGCCGGCAAGAAGGCGTATGTGACCATCCGTCCCGGTGGGCACATCGAACTGTTCGAAAAGACATAAGGAATCGACGGGAGCGATGGCGATTAAGAAATTCAAACCGACCACTCCGGGATTGCGGCACCGCAGCATCCCCGTTTTCGACGAGATCACCACGTCGAAACCGGAGAAGTCGCTGCTTCTGCCGCGCAAACGGACTGGCGGCCGCAACAACAAGGGTCGGGTCACGGCGTTTTGCCGCGGCGGCGGCCACAAGCGTTTTCTGCGACTGATCGACTATAAGCGCGACAAGCACGGCATTCCGGGCCGCGTCGCGACGATCGAATACGATCCGAATCGTTCCGCCCGGATCGCGCTGTTGCACTATGCGGATGGCGAGAAACGGTACATGCTCGCACCCGATGGGCTGAAGGTCGGTACGACCGTTGTTTCGGGTCCGTCGGTCGAGCCGGAAGTCGGTAATGCCATGCCGCTGGCACAGATTCCGCTCGGACTTGCAGTGCACAATGTCGAGATGCGCGAGGGCAAGGGCGGCCAGATGGCGCGCTCGGCCGGATCGCAAGTCATCGTAGCGGCGCGCGAGGGCGGCATGGTCCACCTGCGGTTGCCATCCGGTGAAGTTCGCCTGGTGCGGGAGCAATGCTTCGCCACGATCGGCCAGGTCGGCAATCTCGACCATGAGAATATCAGTCTGGGCAAGGCCGGCGCCAGTCGCTGGCGCGGACGCCGCCCCAGCGTGCGCGGCGTCGCCACCAATCCGGTCGATCATCCGATGGGCGGAGGAGAGGGAAAATCGTCGGGTGGACGCCACCCCTGCACACCGTGGGGAAAGAAGACCAAAGGTCTGAAGACCCGGCGCAAGCGGAACTTAAGCAATCGGTACATCGTCAAGCGCCGCGGCAAGAAGACGGGCGGGGTCTAATCAACAGTCTGTGGAGCTGCGATTGAAGTTATGGCACGTTCGCTGAAAAAAGGTCCGTTCATCGATGAGAATCTGATGGGCGTCGTCGAACAACTCAATGCGCGCGGTGACAAGCGCGTCATCAAGACATGGGCGCGCCGGTCGACGATACCGCCGCAATTCGTCGGGCACACGATCGCGATTCACAATGGCAACAAATTCATTCCGGTCTATGTGACCGAGAATATGGTCGGACACAAACTGGGCGAGTTTGCGCCGACGCGGACGTTCCGCGGGCACAGCGAAAAGAAGACGGAGAAGACGACGGGGCCGGCGCACAAGTAGCACGGTCCCGAATCTGGTGACGTTCATGGAAGGCATGGCACGAGCACGATTTCTGCGGGGCTCCGCGCGCAAGATGCGGCGCGTCGCCGCATTGGTGCGCGGAATGAATGTCGACCACGCGACGGCGCTGTTGAAGCAGCTGCCCAAACGCGCGGCGCGGCCCCTGGCGAAAGCCATCCACGCGGCGCGCGCCAACGCGTTGCAGATCGAGGGAACGGCGCACCATCGCGCCGAGGATTTCGTCGTCGCCGATATTCGTATCGATGGCGGCCCGATCATGCGACGCATCCGCGCCGTGGGCATGGGACGCGCCTATCGGATCCGCAAACGGCTCTGCCATTTGCGCGTTGTCGTCTCTGATGAGGTGGCAACGACGGCGGGCGGGCGCCGGGCAATTCGCTCCGCCCAAAAGGCCGCGCCCGAAACGGTTGTGGCCGACAAAGTCCAGGAGTAACCTTCGGACACCCGGTGTCCGCTGCTGATTCGCAGTTTCGGAGGAGCGTTGGGACAGAAGACCAATCCAATCGGCTTTCGCGTCGGAGTCATTCGCGGCTGGTCGTCGAAGTGGTTCACGGAGCGCAACTACGCCGACCTGCTCATTGAAGATATCAAGATCAAGAAGTACATCAGTCGCCGATTGAACAACGCCGGCATCGCCAAAGTCGAAATCGTCCGCGCGCCGAAACGCGTGACCGTCGACGTGCACACCTCGCGTCCGGGGATCGTCATCGGCCGCAAGGGCGCCGAGGTCGACAAACTGCGCGAGGAACTCCAGCTTCTGACCAAGAAGGATATCACCGTCAATATCATCGAGGTCAAGCAGCCGGAGTTGCACGCCCAGTTGGTCGCCGATTCGGTCGCGCGTCAACTGGAAGGGCGCATCTCGTTTCGCCGCGCAATGAAGAAGTCCCTGGCGGCAACGATGAAGATGGGCGCACTGGGGATGAAGATCGAATGCGGCGGACGCTTAGGCGGCGCGGAAATCGCCCGCACGGAAAAATACAAGGACGGACGCGTCCCGCTGCACACATTGCGCGCGGACATTGATTTTGCCCGATCCACCGCTCACACGGCTTCGGGGACCATCGGCGTCAAGGTGTGGATATTCAAAGGTGAAGTGCTGACCGCATTCGGCGAGGAACAGAAAGAAGGCGAAGAGGCGCCGATGCTCGGCCGTCAGCGCAAAACCGCCAAGACGCGTCGCCCGGGACAGCGGTCGCGCCGTAAGCGTCCCGACGAACGACGCGCCGCCGTCGGGGCGGCTGACAGCGAAGGCGACGCCGATTCCAGCGCAGACGAGGACGAAACGTAAGCCATGCTGTCGCCCAAACGCGTCAAGTATCGCAAGCAAATGCGCGGACGCCGCCACGGCAAGGCGTACCGCGGCGCAACGGTTGCGTTCGGGCAGTTTGGATTGAAAGCATTGGAACCGGCGTGGATCAGCAACAAACAGATCGAAGCAGCGCGTGTGGCCCTGACGCGTCGCATCAAGCGCGGCGGCAAGGTCTGGATACGCATATTCCCCCACAAGCCTGTCACCGTCAAACCCGCCGAAACGCGCATGGGAAAGGGCAAGGGCAACCCGGAGTTCTGGGTTGCGGTGGTCAAGCCGGGACGCGTCCTCTTCGAGTTGGAAGGAATCTCCGAGCCACTGGCGCAGCAGGCGCTGCGTCTGGCCGCCGACAAGCTGCCGTTGAAGACACGGTTCGTTAAGGCGCACGGCGTCGGCACAACATAGCGGAACGATCGATGGAACACTTGAAATCCGATCGCTTGCGGGAAATGTCCGAGGAAGAACTGGGACGGCAACTGCGTGACGTCCAGGAGGAGATCTTCAACTTACGCATCCGTCGCTCGCTCCAGCCGCCCGATAATCCGCTGGTGCTACGGCATCTCCGTCGGCAAATCGCCCGCATCAAGACCGTGATGAACGAGGCGAAACGCGGAATCGTCACGTCCGGAAAACAGAAGGCATAGGATACGGGTTTGAGCATGCCAAATGAATCGTCGCGCGCGCAGCGCAAGACACGCGTCGGGATCGTCGTCTCCAACAAGATGCAAAAGACGATTGCCGTAAAGATCGACCGGACCCTGATCCATCCTGAATACGGCCGCGTCGTGCGCACCTCCAGCAAAGTTCTGGCGCATGATCCGGACGGGCGTGCCGGGATCGGCGACCGCGTGATGCTCATGGAGACCCGCCCGTTGTCAAAGAACAAGTGCTGGCGTCTGATTGAAGTATTGGAGAAAGCGAAGTAGGAGCTGCCGTCACGCGGATGATTGCCGCCATTCGGGACCAGAGCGATGATTCAGGAATACAGCCGACTCAATGTCGCCGACAATTCGGGCGCGAAAGTCATCATGTGTTTTCGCGTGCTCGGCGGGACACGCCGCCGTTATGCGAAGATCGGCGACGTAGTCGTCTGCTCGGTCAAGGAGGCGATCCCCGGCGGCACGGTGAAGCGCAAAGAGAAATGCAAGGCGGTCATCGTGCGCACCACGCGCCCGGTGCGACGCAGCGACGGTTCATACATTCGGTTTTCCGACAATGCGGCGGTTATCATTAATGAGGCCGGAGAACCGCGCGGGACCCGCATCTTCGGACCGGTCGCGCGCGAACTGCGCGAAAAGAATTATATGAAGATTGTCTCGCTGGCCCCGGAGGTGCTTTAATCAACGGCGCGAGGGACGAATACGATGCGATTGAAATTCAAAAAGGGCGACACCGTCGAAGTGATCGCCGGCAGCGACAAGGGAAAACAGGGAAGGATTCTGCGCGTGTTCCCCAAGAAGTTGCGCGTTGTCGTCGAGGGGATCAATGTCATCAAACGGCACACGCGTCCGACGCAGAGGAATCCCAAAGGCGGGATCGTCCAGAAGGAAGCGCCCATTCACGTCTCCAATGTGCGCGTCGCGTTGTAAGGGAAGTGGAAACGACTGATGGCGAATAAGAAAGAACCGGCGAAGCCCAAGTCTAAAGCGGACGCCAGGGCCAAAATGGAGCCCGGGGCCCAAGTGGCGCCGCGCATTCCCCGGCTCAAGGAACGCTATGACCGCGAAGTCGCCCCGAAGCTCAAGGAGCAATTCGGGTTTACCAGCATCATGCGCGCGCCGAAGCTGGACAAGATTGTGATCAATCAGGGGCTGGGCGAGTCGATTGCCAATCCCAAGGTGCTGGAGGCCTCGGCGACGCAACTGGGTCAGATCACCGGACAGAAAGCGACCGTGCGCAAGGCGCGCAAATCGATCTCGAATTTCAAGCTGCGCGAGGGCGTTCCCATCGGGTGCGCCGTCACGTTGCGCGGACCGCGCATGTATGAATTTTTCGACCGTTTGACGAACGTGGCGCTGCCGCGCGTCCGCGACTTCCGCGGCGTGCCCACCAAGTCATTTGACGGCCGTGGCAATTACACACTGGGGGTTCGTGAGCAGATCATCTTCCCCGAGATCGATTATGACAAAATCGAGAAGGTGCGGGGCATGAACATCACGATCTGCACGACCGCCCGAACCGACGAGGAAGCGCTCGCGCTGCTCCGACTGATGGGGATGCCGTTTCGGCAGGTCTGAGGCCGGCGAACGGATTGGAACGCTGAAGCGATGGCAAAGAAGTGTCTGATCATCAAGCAGCAACGCACACCGAAGTTCAAAGTGCGCGCATACAACCGCTGCCGCGTCTGCGGACGCCCGCGCGGCTACTTGCGCCGCTTCGGCGTGTGCCGGATTTGTTTCCGCTCGCTGGCGTTGCAGGGGGACATCCCCGGGGTCGTCAAGGCGAGCTGGTGACGCCGGCATCGGGAGAATACGAATGGCAGTGACCGATCCCATCGCGGATTTGTTGACACGCATCCGCAACGCGTCGTCAGCGGGACACAAGCGTCTCTCGCTGCCGTCCTCGAAACTCAAACGAGAAGTCGTGCGGGTGCTCAATGATGCCAACTTCCTGCGCGGATTCGCCGAGCAGCCCGCGACGCCGCAGAACCAGTTGCTGGTACGCCTGCGGTATACGCCGACGCAGGAGCAGGTCATCAACGGTCTGGAGCGGGTTTCGCGCCCCGGACTGCGTCGATATATCACATGCGATAAGCTGCGCTCGATGAATCGCCAGATGGGGCTGACTGTTGTGTCGACTTCGCGCGGCGTCATGAGCGGACGCCAGGCGGTTGAACACGGAATCGGCGGCGAAATACTGTGCCGTGTGTGGTAACGAGCGAGCCGATACCATGTCGAGAATAGGCAAATCTCCGGTCCCGATTCCCCGTGGCGTCACGGTTGCCGTTGACGGATCGACCGTACGTGTGAAAGGGCCTAGGGGAGAATTATCCCGACCGATTCAGCATGGGATGCGTGTCCGCGTCGAAGACAGTCAGGTTCTCGTGGAGCGGCCGTCCGACCATCGCCGCGACCGCGCATTGCATGGATTGACCCGGGCGCTGATCGCGAACATGGTCACCGGTGTCAACGACGGTTTCCGGAAAGTACTGGAGATCATCGGAGTCGGATTCCGCGCAGAATTGGTCGGCAAGAAGCTCAATTTGGTGATCGGGTTTTCGCATCCGATCCTGGTCGAGCCGCCGGACGGCATCACATTCGTGGTCACCAACCCGACACGCTTTGAAGTGCAGGGTGCCGAGAAGGAACTGGTCGGCGAGATGGCAGCGATCATCCGCCGCTTCCGTCCGCCGGAACCGTACAAGGGTAAGGGCATTCGTTACGAGGGCGAGCAGATCCGACGCAAGGCCGGCAAGAGCGCGGCATAGTCGCTGATCGAGCGGCCCAAGGTGAACCCGTGAACCGCACAGGGCTCAAACAGAAACGACAAAACAGACGGCGTCTTCACGTCCGGCATGATATTTCCGGATCTGCGGAGCGCCCCCGTCTGACCGTTCACAAGACGTTGCGAAACGTTATCGCCCAGGTGATCGACGACTCGACCGGGCGCACGCTGGCCTATTGGTCGACCTTGTCGAACGGGAATGTGGAATCCGGCGGGACCAAGACCGAGGCCGCGCGCCGTGTCGGTAAAAGAATTGCCGAGTTGGCCAGGGAAAAGGGAATCGAAACGGTCGTCTTCGATCGCAACCAATACATCTATCACGGGCGCGTCAAGGCCGTTGCCGAAGGTGCGCGCGAAGGTGGACTGAAGTTCTAACCTGAACGAATGGCGTGCGTCTGCGGGCGCCCACTCGTTTGCACAAACGGAGAGATAACGACTTGTGGCGTGGCGCTCCTGATACCGGCGAACTGCTCGAAAAGGTGATCTACATCAACCGCGTGGCCAAGGTGGTCAAGGGCGGACGTCGCTTTTCCTTTACGGCTCTTGTCGCCACGGGCGATCGCAAAGGCAAGGTCGGCGTGGGGCTGGGCAAGGCCAGTGAGGTCGCCGAGGCGATCCGTAAAGGGCTGGAATCCGCCAAGAAGTCGATGGAAGAGATTGACATTAGGAATGGCACGATCGCCCATCAGGTTGTCGGGCGGTCGGGCGCGGCGCGTGTCATGATGCGCCCGGCTTCGGCGGGCACCGGCGTGATCGCCGGCGGCGCGGTACGGGCCGTACTGGAGTCGGCCGGCGTGCAGGACATTCTGACTAAGTCGCTGGGATCTCAGAATCCCCAAAATGTCGTCAAGGCGACGATGGAAGGCCTGTTGCGGCTGCGTAAAATCGAGAAGCTGTCGAAGTTCCGCATGAAAACGTTCGAAGACGGCAACAAAAAGGCGGCACCGTCAGAGCAGACCCCGCCGGAGGTCGCACAATTCGCCTCGGATGCGCCTGAGGGCGAGTAGCGGACATCTAATACCTTTATGAGCGGCAAATTGAAAATCACCTACATCCGGTCGACCATTCGTGGCACGGTCAGGCACAAGCGGACCATCAAGGCGCTGGGGTTCCGCAAGCTGTATCAGACCGTTGAGCACGGCGACACACCCACGATTCGCGGAATGATCCGCACCGTGGCGCACCTGGTCAAGGTCGAGCCGACGTAAGCAGAACGCGAGTCCCGTATGAGTGAAATCCTGTCGACATTGACGCCTCCCGCCGGTTCACGTCGCAAACGCAAGCGCGTTGGACGCGGTCCCGGCTCGGGGCATGGAAAGACCTCCGGACGCGGGCACAAGGGACGGTATGCCCGCTCGGGGAGCGGGTTGATGGTGCACAAAGAAGGCGGCCAGATGCCGCTGTATCGACGCCTTCCCAAGCGTGGATTTTACAATCACTTCCGCGTCGAATACCAGGTCGTCAATCTTGACGCCTTGGCAGCCCAGGAGTCGGTCAGCACATTCGATGTGCCGACTCTGCGCCGACTCCGTCTGATACGGTTTGCCGACCGTCCGGTGAAGATTCTCGGACGCGGCGATATCGGCCGCGCCATCAATGTCTCCGCACACGCCTTCGCGCGTTCGGCGCAGGAGAAGATTGCCTCGGCGGGCGGGCGCTGCCAGACGATCACGACGAAGACACCCGCGACGGCGGGGAAGAAGACCGCCTGATCATCGGCAACACCGGATCGGGCTATTGAGTTTTCGGGGGTAAGAGATCAATCGTGCTCGGCGCATTCGGCAATATATTCAAAGTTGAGGAGTTGCGTCGCCGTGTGCTCTGGACGGTCGGCATACTCATTGTCTACCGCGTGGGCGGCAGCATCCCGACTCCCGGCGTCGATGCCCAGGCGCTGGGAGCGTTTTTCGCCACCGCCGGCAATACGCTGTTCGGCCTCTACGACATGTTCGTCGGCGGCGCCTTCTACAAGGCGACGATCTTCGCCTTGGGCATCATGCCGTACATCTCGGCCTCAATCATCATCCAGTTGCTCGGATCCGTCATCCCGTACTTCCAGCGTCTCCAGAAAGAGGGCGAGGAGGGCCGGCGCAAGATCACGCAGTACACGCGGTACGGAACAGTGTTGTTGGCCGCCCTGCAGGCGTTGGGCACCGCCATCTTCCTCGAGTCGATCAACGCCGGACAGGGAGTGCCGGTGGTGCCGGTGCCCGGATGGGGATTTAAGTTCATTGCCATCATCACGTTCACTTCGGGGACGATCTTCATCATGTGGCTTGGCGAGCAGATCACCGAGCGCGGAATCGGCAACGGAATTTCGCTGATCATTTTCATCGGCATCATCGCCCAATTCCCCTCGGCGATCTTCTCCGAAATCGGGGAAGTGATGGCGGGACGGCGCGGCTTGTTTACCGAGTTGTTCCTGGTCGCCTTTATGGTGGTCGTGGTGGCTGCGATTGTTCTGGTCACACGTTCGCAACGACGCATTCCGGTCCAGTATCCCAAGCGGGTCGTCGGGCGGAAGGTCTACGGCGGCCAGGCGACGCACATTCCGTTGTCGGTCAATACGGCGGGTGTGATTCCGATCATCTTTGCGCAGTCGATCATGTTTGCGCCGCAGACGGTGCTCTCATTCTTCCCGAATGTCGAGTGGCTGCAGGACGTCGGCAGCTATTTCAATCCCGGCGCCGCGGTGTACTCGATCGTCTACGGCCTGATCATCGTCTTCTTCGCATTCTTCTACACGGCGATCGTCTTCAATCCCGTCGATTTGGCGGACAACATGAAGAAGTACGGCGGGTACATTCCCGGCATCCGTCCGGGACGACGCACGTCGGATTATATTGATCGGGTGCTGACGCGGATCACGCTGCCGGGGGCGATCTTCTTTGCGGTTGTGGCGATCCTGCCCTATCTGATGATCCGGCAGTTGAACGTGCAATACTATTTCGGCGGCACGGGTCTCCTGATCGTCGTCGGCGTGGCGCTCGACACGTTGCAACAAGTCGAGTCGCATCTGATCATGCGGCACTACGATGGGTTTATGAAGCGGGGGCGGATCCGCGGCCGGTCCATGTGATCGCCGCAGGGGATGCGCGCACGATGCGTTGGGTCTTATTGGGTCCCCCGGGTTCCGGTAAGGGGACGCAAGCCAGGAAGCTGGCGGAGACATACCATGTCGCACACCTGTCGACCGGCGACATCCTGCGACGTGAAGTGGCCGAAGACACCCCATTGGGGCAGCAGGCCAGAAGCTACATGGACAGCGGAGAACTGGTGCCTGACGTGCTGATTCTCGACATGATCCGCAAGCGGCTGAGCAATCTGCGAAACGGTTCGGGATACGTGCTCGACGGTTTTCCCCGGACCCAGGCGCAGGCCGAGGCGCTCGATTCGATGCTCGGGGAGCTGGGCCAGACCCTGGATCGGGTGGTGCTGTTTGAAGTCGGGCACGGCGAGATTTCCAAACGCCTCGCCGGGCGAGCCGTCGAGGAGACACGCAGCGATGACAGCGACACCATCGTCGCGCATCGTATCGATGTCTATCGTCGTCAGACGGAGCCGTTGGTCGACTACTACCGTCGCAAGGGCCTGCTGGCGCGACTCAATGGTGAGCGCCCGATCGACACCGTGTTTTCCGAGATTCAACAGTTGGCGACCGCATGATCGTGGTTAAGACAAACGACCAGATTGCCAGGATGAGGCGCGCGGGGCTGTTGGTTGCCCGCACGCTCGATCTGATGGCCGAGCACGCCCAGCCGGGCATCCTGACTCAGACGCTTGACCGTATCGCCGAGGAATTCATTCGTTCACACGGTGGAGAGCCGGCCTTCAAGGGGTATCAGGGGTATCCGGCGACGCTCTGTGTGTCGATCGACGACGAGGTTGTCCACGGCATACCGGGCAGCCGCGTTCTCGAGGATGGGCAGATTGTGTCTATCGATGTCGGGGTACGACTCGATGGGTGGTATGGCGACGCGGCGCGCACGCTCAAAGTCGGGCCGGTCTCCTCGGATGCCGAGCGGCTCCTTGGGGTCACCAGCCAGGCATTGGACCGAGCCATCGACCAGGCGCGGGAAGGGAATCATCTGGGCGACATCTCAGCCGCAGTGCAGGAATTGGCGGAAGGACAAGGATTCTCGGTCGTTCGGGAACTGGTCGGCCATGGAATCGGTCAAAAGATGCACGAGGAGCCCCAAGTTCCCAATTATGGCAAGCCCCGCACAGGGCCCCGCCTGGAAGCCGGGATGGTCCTGGCCATCGAGCCGATGCTCAACGCCGGGACGGCGAATGTGAAGTTCGACGACGACCACTGGACCGTTCGCACCTCGGATGGGTCGCTTTCGGCCCACTTTGAGCATACGGTGGCCATTACCGCCACGGGCCCCAGGATTCTGACGGTCAGCAGTGGAGAGGACGCCTGATTTGGCCAAAGAACAGGCCATAACGGTCGAGGGAAAGGTGCTGGAACCTTTGCCGAACGCCATGTTTCAGGTTGAATTGGATAATGGCCACAAAGTGCTCGCGCATATTTCGGGAAAGATGCGAATGCATTATATTAAAATCTTGCCCGGTGATCGGGTAACGCTGGAATTGTCCCCCTACGATCTGTCACGTGGGCGCATTGTGTATCGGTACAAATAGTTGGGTGGTATGGCATGAAGGTTCGAGCATCGATCAAACCCCGTTGCGACAAGTGCAAACTGATCCGGCGGCGCGGCGTGATGCGGATCATCTGCAGCAACCCGCGCCATAAGCAGCGGCAGGGATGAGCGCGACGCCCGGTCGTGGGTGACGAACGGGTCGTCGGCAGGAGGACGTGTGGCACGTATTGCGGGAATTGACATTCCGAAGGAAAAGCGCGTCGTCGTCGGATTGACTTACATCTACGGCATCGGCCGGTCCACTGCCGAAAAGATCCTGGCCGCGACCGGCGTCGATCCGAGCGCGCGTGTCCACAGTTTGAGCGAGGAAGACACCCTCAAGCTGCGGGAAGAGATTGAACGCAACCACCGCGTGGAAGGCGCATTGCGCGGCGAAGTGCAGATCAATATCAAGCGGCTGATCGACATCGGCAGCTATCGCGGCCTGCGTCACCGACGCAATCTCCCGGTTCGCGGCCAGCGCACCAAGACCAACGCGCGCACCCGCAAGGGACCGCGGCGGGCGCTGGGAGCCCGTCGATAGCCGGATCGGTATTTGAGCGTCAACAAGATCACAGGAGCATGACGTGGCGGAACAGCCAAAAAAGAAAAAGGGACGCAAGAAACGGGGACGCGTCGAGCCCAACGGCCGCGTGTTTATTCGCGCCACCTTCAACAACACGATCGTCACGATCACCGACATGAATGGCGAAGTCATTTCGTGGTCGTCGTCGGGACGCCGCGGGTTTAAGGGCTCCAAGAAGAGCACGCCATTCGCCGCGCAGCAGGCGGCCAGCGAAGCGGCCCGTGAGGCGATGGATCTTGGCCTGCGTCGGGTGGATATCAATGTCAAAGGACCGGGTTCGGGACGCGAAGCAGCCATTCGATCGCTCTCAGCGGCCGGATTGCATGTCACGTCCATTCGTGACACAACGCCGATTCCGCACAACGGTTGTCGGCCGCCGAAACGTCGACGAGTCTGAGCCCCCGATGACCGAACGTCAACAACGATTGAGGGAATAGTTCATGGCACGATATACAGGACCAAAAAGCCGGCTGTGCCGACGCGAGGGGGAGCACCTCTTCGGGACCCGCTGCCAGTCGGGCAAGTGTTCGCTCGACAAGGCCCCCGGCGGGCCGGGACAGCATGGCAGTCGCCCGCGACGCAAGACGTCGGAATACGGCATCCAACTGCGCGAAAAGCAAAAGGTCCGAATCCGTTATGGCGTTCTGGAGCGGCAATTCCGCCGTTACTACCATAACGCCGTCCGTTCCCGGGGTGTGACCGGTGAGACGTTGCTCGTCACGCTTGAGCGCCGGCTGGACAACCTGGTGTATCGTCTGGGCTTCGCCCCGTCGCGTCCGGCCGCGCGACAGTTGGTGCGCCATCGGCACTTTTCGGTCAACGATCAAATCGTGGATATACCCTCGTATCAGGTCGCGCCGGGTCAGGTCATCAAGGTGCGCGACAAGTCCAAGCGCCTCGACATTATTCATTTGGCACTGCGCGACGGTGGCCGCGGCACCGATTTGTCGTGGCTAAGGGTCGACAAGGCGCGCCTGGAAGGAGAGCTCCTGGCGATTCCGTCGCGGATGGAGATTCCGACGACCGCTCAGGAACAATTGATCGTGGAGTTGTATTCACGCTAAGCCTACAACGACTGGGAGGCAGTGACGCATGAAGTGGAGAGCGCTGACCATGCCGCGGGAAGCGGTGGCCGACGACGGTGTCGGTGACCGCCGCTACGGGCGCTTCTATATCGAACCGCTGGAACGCGGGTTCGGCAACACGATCGGTAACGCGTTGCGCCGGTCCCTGCTGTCATCGATTCAGGGGGCGGCGGTGACGAATGTCCGCATCGAAGGCGTCGTCCATGAGTTCTCGACGATTCCGGGCGTGTACGAGGACGTGACCGACCTGATCCTCAACATCAAGCAAGTCCGGCCCGAATTGATTTCCGACGGGCCCGAAACGCTGGTCCTCGACGTCGAGGAAGTCGGGCGTTACAGCGCGGCGAACATCGAGGGCAATTCAAACGTCAAGATTCACAATCCCGACCTGCACCTCATCGAGCTGACCAAGGCGGCGCGTGTCCGCATCGAGATGGAAGTCACCTCCGGACGCGGCTATGTCATGGCCGAAGGAAATAAGCGTGCCGACGATCCGATCGGTACGATCCCGGTCGATTCGATGTTCTCACCGGTGACCAAAGTCAACTACTCCGTCGAAAACACGCGCGTCGGACAGCGCACCGACTTCGACCGGCTGATCCTGGACGTTTGGACCGACGGCACCATCTCCCCGGCTGATGCGCTGTCGTACTCTTCGAAGATTCTGCGTGATCACTTCCAGCTCTTTGTCACCATCGAAGAGGAGTTCGTCGAGGAGATGTCGCCCGAAATCGACGATGAAACGCTGCGCATCCGCCAGTTGCTCAAGCTGCGGGTCGACGAACTGGAGTTGTCGGTTCGTTCGTCCAACTGCCTGCGGGCGGCCAACATCATGACCCTCGAAGATTTGGTGCGCCGCAGCGAATCGGAAATGCTCAAATACCGAAACTTCGGACGCAAGTCGCTGACCGAGTTGAACGCCATCCTGTCTGAGATGAGCCTGCACTTCGGCATGGATGTCGACCGTTACAAGGATCCGCACGAGCATCAGGCGGTGGAATCGCTCGCCTGACACACGGGACTATCATTATCATGAGACATGGCCGCACCATACGCAAACTGGGACGCACAGCGGCGCATCGTCGCGCGATGCTGGGGAACATGGCTTCGTCGTTGTTCCGTGCCAATGCCATCGTAACGACTGTGCCCAAGGCGCGTGTCGTGCGTTCGGTGGCCGAGAAGCTGATCACGCTCGGCAAACGCGGCGATCTGCACGCACGCCGTATGGCGGCGCGGCGCATCAAGGATCGCGGCATCCTGCGACGCCTCTTCGAGGAGATCGCTCCGCAATTCGCCGACCGTCAGGGCGGCTATACCCGTCTGCTGAAGTTGGGGACGCGCAAGGGCGACGGTGCGCAGTTGGCACGCGTCGAGTTGCTGATGCCCGTGACGACCGCGACGCCTGAGTCCGACGATCAGAAGGGCAAGTCGTCAAAGCGGCGAAAGAAGAGCGAGCCCGCCGCGGCCGAAGCTGCGGGGTAGGATCGGCACCCGGAGAAGGCAGTGGGCAATCCGCGAGGGTTGCCCTTTTTTGTTTTGAGTCTATCGTCACAAGTTGAGACCAGGGCGCATCGCATGCGCAGTATCCTCCATCTGTCGCTGGCCATCATCATCGTCTGCGGGCTTGTCATCCTCGGTTCGATGGGTCTCGTGCGTTCGCGGAATCGCAATCGTGCCGCCACATTTCCTATAGTCCATGCGCTTGAACAACTCGCCGCGGTATCCGACAGTGTCATCGCCCCGGTCGCATCGGCAGAGCAGTGGCGCGATGGATGCCGGCGGCAATTGGAACGGCTGCGATCCGGTGAGATGCCGGTCGATTCGGCGCGCGCCTTTTTTCATGCCTATGCCGACTGCGCCCGAGACGGCATCATGGACACGGAAGAAATCGCGACACTGGGGATTTATGTCGGCATCGCCGCGTCGGCGCCGCTGCAGCCGGTCACCGAGTCGGCCGATTCGTCCGACAGCGTCAATTCGCGATGAAACTGAGTCGGGTTATCGTGATTGTGCTGGACGGCTGCGGCATCGGCGAGGCGCCCGATTCCGAGGCATTCGGCGACTCCGGTTCCAACACGATCGCCAATACCGCCCGTGCGGTCGGCGGTCTGGACTGCCCCAATCTGGGGCGGCTCGGTCTGGGACATCTCAGCGACATCGCGGGCATGCCCCCGGACAAAGAGCCATTGGGCAGCTACGGCACGATGCGGGAACAGGCGGCGGGCAAGGACTCGACCTCCGGGCACTGGGAATTGATGGGCGTCACGTTGCGTCGGCCGCTGCCGACCTATCCGGACGGCTTTCCATCGAGTATCATCGATGCGTTCGTCGAGTCGACCGGGCGCCGGGTCGTCGGCAATTGCCCCGCCTCGGGGACCGAAATCATCGCCCAGTGGGGGAAGCGACACATCGAGACCGGAGAGCTGATCGTCTATACATCTGCGGATTCGGTCTTTCAAATCGCCGCCCATGAGGAGATTGTTCCAGTCGAGGAATTGTATCGATGCTGCCGTGTGGCGCGCCGGATTCTCAACGGTCCCCACGCCGTGGGGCGTGTGATCGCGCGTCCGTTTGTCGGTGAGCCGGGACACTTCACACGCACAGAGCGACGCCGGGATTTTTCGTTGGAGCCCCCGGAACCGACGATGCTCGACCTCCTGATGACGATGGGTATCCCGACCATCGGGATCGGGAAAATCGATGATCTGTTTGCCGGACGCGGGCTATCGGTCAAGATTCACACGCATGACAACCTCGACGGCATGAACCGGACGCTGTCGGCATTGCGGGATCACTCGCGCGGGCTCATATTCACCAATCTGGTGGAGTTCGATATGACTTGGGGACACCGCAATGATCCGCACGGTTTTGCCGCCGCATTGCGGGGTTTTGACCGGCAGCTTGGCACGTGTCTTCCGATCTTGAACGCAGATGACGCACTCTTCATCGTTGCCGATCACGGATGCGACCCGACAACCCCGTCGACCGATCACTCCCGCGAACTGGTGCCGTTGCTTGCCTATGGACCCGGCCTGAGACGCGGTGTTGATCTGGGTTGTCGCGATACGTATGCGGATCTGGCGGCCACGATCGGGGAAGTCTTCGGAGTTCCCCACAGAGCGGCGGCGACCAGTTTCCTCGGCGACATCATCCCCCGAATTGCTGAAGCCGTATGATCCACACGCTCTCATGTTGATACCGGCCGACCGACTGAGCGAACTGGAGACACGCGCCATCGCGTTGGCGCGCATGGCGCAGGAATGGGCCCATGCCCCGTACTCGAACAAACTCGTCGGCGCCGCTGTGATAACTGCTGCGGGATCGATCTTCACCGGCTGCAATGTTGAGAATCTGGCCGGAGAACTCGGAGTGTGCGCCGAACGCAATGCCATCAGTGCGGCAATCGCCGCCGGTCATCGTGACTTCAGCACCGTTGTGGTGATCGCGCCCGATGAGCGCCTGTGGCCGCCCTGCAATCTCTGCCGTCCGGTGATCGTTGAGTTTTCCGCCAATCCCTCGGTTCTTCTGATCAGCGGCGAGTCGATCTGGCGCGCACGATTCACCGAATTGGGCGATCGCCCGTTTTCCGCCGACGGGAACAGACCGAACGTATGAAACTGGGATTTGTCGCCGGAGCGCTGTGGAACGGCCGTCAGCATGCCGCGCTCGATGGCGCCAAATTGCTGGTCGTGCGCTTTGTTGATCGCGATTTGAAGCCGACCGACGACTATGCCATCTGCGCCGACGCGGTCGGGGCCGGTGTGGGGGAGTGGGTCTTGACCGTGGCCGGTTCGTCGGCGCGACTGACCGAGCGCACGCGACGTACTGCGACCGACAACTCCATCGTCGGCATCGTCGACCAACTCGACATCGATTCAGCGTATCGATATGTCAGCAAGAGCTGAAACCGTCCCATCGCGACGCGTGGTCATCACGGTCGCCGATTTGAAAGGTGTGTCAGACCGGCTGCTTGTTCCGATCAACGCGATCATCACACCGTCCGCGCACGACCGGGCCGCCCAATCCGGTATCACCATCATCCGTGAACAGCGCGTGACTGCTCCGTTGACCGTCAAGCCGGGCCGCCCGACACGCACTGTGACCAGTGTCGCACGTGTCATCGATCATACGAATCTGTCACCTTTGGCGACGCGTGACGACATCGCCTCGCTGTGCGGCGAGGCACGGGATTACCGGTTCGCATCAGTCTGCGTCAGCCCGCCCCACGTTTCGGGGGCGGCATCTGATACGCGTGGTACCGATGTCGCCGTCTGCTCCGTGGTGGCATTTCCATTGGGCGCGCATGATTCACAACTCAAGGCATCGGAAGCGCTGGAGTGTGTCAAATCGGGCGCGCTCGAGATCGACATGGTCGCCAACAGCGGGCTTTTGCATTCGGGCGAATTTCGCGCCTACTACGATGACATCGCCCTCGTCCGCCGGGCGATTGGCCGCGAAATCAAACTGAAAGTCATCATCGAAGCGCCGTTGCTCGATGATTGCGACATCGTGCGTGCGGGTGTGCTGGTGGCCGAGGCGGGCGCCGACTTCGTAAAGACTTCAACTGGAGTGTATTCACAAGCACGCACGGCCGACGTCCACTTGCTCAAACGCGCGCTCGGTTCGCGTGTGCAGATCAAAGCCGCCGGGGGCATCCGCGATGCCCAATCCGCCTGCGCCATGCTCGATGCGGGGGCTGACCGTCTGGGCACGTCGTCGTCGATTGCGATTATGTGGGAGTTGGGGGCGAGATAGTCGCGTCCGACTATTGATGGTCAGATCCGTCTTTTCCGCCGATTCGCGCCGGGATCGTGCAGGGGACAGACTTCCATCGTGTCGGCCGAATCCAGATACACTTCCTCGTGTACGCGGTGGCATTGGTCCGACGCGCGGCGATTCGATTCATCGCAGACCGTGGTCAGGATGACGCCGTCGGGGACAGGAAAGTCGCTCGGCGGCAGATCGCGCGTGGCGAACTTCATGATCTCGGTCCAGATCGGCAGGGCGGTCGCCGATCCGGTGCCGGTGTGGTACCCGCCGATCGGCGTCTTCAGATCGTAACCGACCCATGCCCCGCACGTCACCTGTGGCGTGGAGCCCAGAAACCAATTGTCCATGTACTCGTTCGAGGTGCCGCTTTTTCCGGCGCAGGGGCGTGTAAACCCTCTCGTTCGCGCGCCCCGTCCTGTCCCGGTGGGGCCATCCATGACCGATTTGAGCACGTGCAAAACGACGTATGCATTGGGAGATGAGAGCACTTCTTCGCGCTCGGGAATCGTGTGGTCTTCAATGACGCGTCCGAACCGGTCGACGATCTTACGGATCAGCACCGGCCGTGTGCGGATGCCCCGATTAGGAAATGTCGTGTACGCGGCGGTCAGATCGTACAGCGTGACCTCAGAGCTGCCGATCGCCAGCGACGGCACCGGTTTCATCGGCGTCGTGATTCCCATCTGCTCGGCCCAGAAGACCGCCCGACGCACGTCGAGCTTGAGCAGCAGCTTGATCGCGATCAGGTTGCGCGACTCCATGTATCCCTGCCGGATCGTGATCGGCCCCTTGAACTGCCGGTCGAAGTTGTTCGGCGCCCACTCTTTTTCCGTGCCCGGAATGTTCATCACAATCGGCGAATCGTAAATCGTGTCGGAGGGCTTAAGCCCCGCTTCAATGGCAGCGGTCAGCACGAACGGCTTGAATGCCGAGCCGGGCTGACGCAGCGCCTGCGTCACACGATTAAACTGGCTCTCCTTGAAGTCGTAGCCGCCGACCATCGCCAGCACGCCGCCTGTCTCGTTTTCGATGACCATGACCGCGGCCTGAAGCTGCTTGCGCACACGCACCATCTCGCCGGTCGCGGTATCGCGAACCAGATATGTATAGATCGGATCGTCGGCGGGATGCCGCGCTTCAGCAACCGCACGCAGCGAATCGAGACGGACGTGAATCACCTCTTCGGCGACACGCTGCAGCGCCGTGTCGATCGTCGTGTAGATCGACCATCCCTCCGTGTACAGGGCATCAGTGCCGTATGTCTTTTCGATGTAACGGCGCACTTCCTCGGCGTAGTAATCGCCCTGCGATGCGAGGACGGTCTTCTCATTGAGTTCGACGGGTAAAACCTTTAATGAATCGAACGTCGCCTGATCGATGTCGCCGACCGTCAGAAGCGAGCGGTATACGACATTGCGGCGCCTGAGCGCCAGTTCGGGATTTCGTTTGGGCGAATACAACGACGGCGCGGGCAAAAGGCCGATCAGCAGCGCGCACTCCGGCAGCGTCAATTCCGATGCATCCTTGCCGAAGTACGTCATCGAGGCGGCCTGGATGCCGTAGGCGCCGGATCCGTAGTAGTTGTGATTCAAATACATCTCGAGGATTTCATCTTTGGCGTAAGTGCGCTCCAGCTTGAGCGCCATCATCCACTCTTTGATCTTGCGTTGGACCGTCTTCTCCGGGGTCAGGAACAACTGGCGCGCCAATTGCTGCGAGATCGTCGAACCGCCCTGGGCGCGTTGCCCCTTGAGGAAATTGATGACCACCGCGCGCATGATCGCCTGCCAGCGCACGCCCCAGTGATCGTAGAACTCGCGGTCCTCGGTGGCCAACAGCGCCCGCGTCAACTGCGGGGGCATGCTCTCATACGGGACCAGGACTCGGCGCTCGGTATAGAACTCATGGACCGGGTTGTCGTCGCGGTCGTAGACCCGTGTCACCAGACGCGGCTCAATGTTGTAGACCGCCTCGATCGGCGGCAGCTCGCCCGCGTAACGGACAAGCGTGACCGTGATCCACCCCGCGACCAGAAACAGAACAATCACCACCGGCCACACGAACGACGCGCGCGTCCACAGCGAACGCCGCCGGCGCATGGGTGGCGACGTCCTGAGACGGTCGGGCAGCCGACGAACCGCGTCGGCCGCGAGATGACGGTTTTGATCGCTGGTCACGCTGGTTTCTACACGTCTTTGGTCGGTTCCGATGCGGCGATTAGTCCCCCAGATGCGAACGTCACTCCGCGCCGCGAGACCGTCAAGGAAAAAGCCCGTGGCGCTGCGACCATGCCGCGCGTATCATGGTCAAGTTGTTCGCGTTTCGACGGTTACTGCCATGGCGATGCGGCCGGTCAAAGAACAATTGGCGATCATTCGTTCCGGGACCGTCGAGGTCATCCCGGAGGATGAGCTCGAACGCAAACTCAGACGCGCCGTCTCCGAGAATCGACCGCTGCGGGTCAAACAAGGATTCGATCCGACCGCTCCCGACATCCACCTGGGGCACACGGTCGGTCTGCGCAAGCTCAAACAGTTCCAGGACCTGGGACATCAGATCGTTCTGATCGTCGGCGATTACACCGGCATGGTCGGTGATCCGTCGGGCCGTTCCTCGACACGCCCGCAACTGACCCAAGCCGATGTGCTCCGCAATGCGGAAACGTACCAGAATCAATTCTTCAAGATTCTCGACCGCGGCAAGACCGAGGTGCGTCGCAATGGCGAGTGGTTCGCGAAGATGTCGTTCGTCGAGATCATGCACCTGGCATCGCGCGTGACCGTGGCGCGCATCCTCGAACGCGACGATTTCGAAAAACGCTACCGCGGCGGTGATCCGGTGTCGATCCATGAACTGTTCTATCCGCTCATGCAGGCCTACGATTCGGTCGCGATCAAAGCCGACATCGAAATCGGCGGCAACGAACAAAAGTTCAATCTGCTCACCGGACGGCAGATTCAGCAGGATTATGGCGTCGAGCCGCAAGTGATCCTCACGTTGCCGATCCTGATCGGCACCGATGGGCAACTGCGCATGAGCAAGTCGACCGGCAACTATATCGGTGTCGATGAGCCGCCCGACACCATCTTCGGCAAAACAATGTCGATTCCCGATGATCTCATCGTGTCTTACTTCGAATTGGTCACCGACTCCACGTGGGAGCGGATCGACGAGGTGAAACAGTTGCTGCGGTCGGGCGCCAATCCCCGCGACCTGAAGCTCGAGCTGAGTAATACGTTGGTCCGAATGTACCACGGCGCAGACGCTGCTCGACGTGCACGGAATGACTTTGTCCACCAGTTCTCGGACAGAAAAGCGCCTGAACAGATCGATAAGGTGAAAATAACGACCACTGAAGATGAGATTCCAATGTATCGCATCATGGTGGAAGCGGGGACTGCGAAAAGTTTCGGCGAAGCAAAGAGAAAGATTGAGCAGGGTGGTGTACGAGTCATGCCTCTGGGAGCCGATGATTCAGAAGGCGACTTCAGTACATTTGATCAACCACAGGGCCCAGTCAGCACGGCACAACCGTTCGTGCTGAATGTTGGCAAGCGTCACTACCGACGAATCGAATTCGAAAAACGATAGGATGAATACAGGCATGGACACACTCGACACAATCAACGAAAAGCTCGAACGGCTGCGGAGGTTCCTTTGACATTGATGGTCTGCGCCGACAGATCGCCGACCTCGAAGAGCAAAGTGGATCGAGCCAATTCTGGAACGATGGCGAGGCCGCGCGCAGCACGTTGAAGCAGCTCTCGCGCGCAAAGTTTTGGGTCGACCGCTACGATTCGCTGCAGCAGCGCCTGCAGGACACCGCAACGCTCTGGGACCTCTCCGAGGAGGAAGCGGACCAATCCGCCAGGGACGAGGCATCATCCGAGGCCGCCAAACTCACCGGGGATGTCCGCACATTCGAGTTTCAATCGCTGCTCTCCGGCGAAGACGACCAGAACGACTGCCTGATCACGATCCATTCCGGCGCGGGCGGGACCGAATCATGCGACTGGGCCGAGATGCTATTGCGAATGTACACGCGGTGGATCGAGCGTCGCGGCTTCAGCTACGACACGCTCGACTACACTCCCGGTGATGAAGCCGGAGTCCGTTCGGTCACGCTCGAAGTGCAGGGCGATTTCTCCTATGGGCACTTGAAGGCCGAGGTCGGCGTGCATCGTCTGGTCCGCATCTCGCCATTCGACGCCAACAAGCGCCGTCACACGTCGTTTGCGTCGGTCTTTGTCATCCCCGAGGCCGGGGAAGAAGTCGTCATCGAGATCAAGGATGAGGATTTGCGCGTCGACACATACCGCGCCTCCGGCGCAGGCGGCCAGCATGTCAACAAGACCTCCTCGGCCGTACGCATCACGCACATCCCGACCAATATCGTCGTGCAATGCCAGACCGAACGCTCGCAGCGCCAGAATCGCGAAGCGGCGATGAAAGTCCTGCGCGCGCGGCTCTATCAGCTCGAGAAAGAAAAGGCCGACGCCAAGAAAGCCGAGATGGCGAAAGCCAAGAAAAAGATTGAGTGGGGCAGCCAGATTCGTTCTTATGTCTTTCAGCCCTACCAGATGGTGAAGGATCACCGCACCGGCGTGGAGACATCGAATGTGCAGGCGGTCATGGACGGCGACATCGACGATTTCATCGAAGGGTTCCTCAGCCACGGACAGGCCGGAGTCATGACCGTCCCGCAGGCGGAATCGTAAACGATTGAGCATATTGAGAGGATTTGGCCATGAGTCCAATCTTTCCCTCACCCGTCCCTCCGTCCCGCGCACTGCTGTGTTCGGGACTCGGGACGACCTCTCTGCCTCGTCTTCGCACGGGACCCATGGACACAGGGAGAGATTAAAGGCTTCTGCTCCCTCTCCCATCGGGAGAGAGCAGGGGTGAGGGGAACCGCAGCCGTACCCAAAGCGAGATTATGAGACCGAGTCCATGCCGCACACAGCACCATCGTCACTGGATGAAGAGGCGACCGACGATATGATGAATCCCCTGCAACACATCCGCGAGCGCGCGCGACGCATCAAAGCGCGCATCGTCCTGCCCGAGGGGACCGATCCCCGTGTGATCATGGCCGCGCGATCGCTCGCGTCCGAAGAAATCGCGCAGGTCACGTTGCTGGGCGATGAACGCGCTGTTCGTCAAGCCGCCGAAGCCGAACACTTGTCCCTGCGCAAAGTGACCATCATCGATCCGGCGTTGTCGCCGCAATTGGCCGAGTACGCCGCCGAACTGCGCAAGCTGCGTCCCGACCAATTCCCGACCGACGACACGGCGCGCACACAAGCGGCCGACATCCTCTGGTATGGAGCGCTCATGGTGCGCACCGGCGCGGCCGATGGCATGGTCGGCGGTGCGGCGCACACCACCAGCGATCTGTTGCGCGCGGCGCTGCGGGTGGTCGGGCTGGCGCCGGGGATCAAGACCGTGTCGGGGTACTTCTTCATGGTCTTCCCGCGATTCAACGACGAACTCAACAAGGTCTTCATCTTCGCCGACTCGGGTGTGGTGCCCGATCCCGATGCCGCGCAGCTTGCCGATATCGCGATTTCCTCGGCGGGAGCGTATCGATTGCTCACCGGCGATGAACCGCGTGTGGCGCTGCTCTCGTTTTCGACCAAGGGCTCAGCGAAACATCCGATGCTCGACAAGATCACCGAGGCGCTCTCGCTGATCCGACGCCGCGACTCGGCGCTCATCTGCGATGGCGAGCTGCAGCTTGATGCCGCGATTGTCCCCTCGGTGGCGCGCAGCAAAGACCCCGACGGCATGATTGCGGGCAAGGCCAATGTCCTGATCTTCCCCGATTTGAACTCCGGCAACATCGCCTACAAACTCGCCGAACGGATGGCGGGCGCCAAGGCGGTCGGCCCGCTCTTGTCGGGTCTGGCCAAACCGGTCAACGATCTCTCGCGCGGCTGCTCCGCCGAAGACATCGTCAACGCCGTCGCCGTCGCCGCGGTGACCTCACAGCCCGGGCGATAGCTGTCCCTGGGCCTCCGCATGCGTCGCTGAGGCAAAACTGTCAGAATGTGGGACCAGTCTTCCCCGAATAGAAAAGTTAGGTTGACCTAACAATCGTCTGGCGCTATGATCGCCGCGGGTTTTTCCGAAGGAACTGACTTAGGCACACCTAACTTTCAATCCGCCAAGGGGACATATCAAATGACGAGATCAGCAATCAGGATCGTTCTCCTGAGTTCTGGGCTGACGACAATGACCGCCGTACCGGTTGGCGCACAGTTGGCTCCGGGCAGCCGACCATTAGTTCCCGGAGGAATCTATGACAAACCCTACCTGCAGAATTACAGCGGTGGCATCGCGCTGGGAGGGTACATGGATCATGAACTCTTCGTGCAGCCCGACCATTCGACCTTCGATCAGCACCGTTTCATTCCCTTCATCTTTGCCTCCCCGACCGAATACATTCATGTCACCGCGGAGATCGAATTCGAACACGGCGGGCTGGTGAAAGGAAGCGGCACCAGTGACGGCGAGATTAAGCTGGAGTTCGCCGTCATGGACTGGGTGATCAGCGATGCATTCGGATTTCGCGGCGGGGTGATCCTGACCCCGCTGGGAAAGCTAAACCTCACCCACGACAGCCCCTTGCAGGACCTCACCAACCGTCCTCCGGTGTCGAGCCAACTGATCCCGACTACGCTTTCGGAATCCGGGATGGGTGTGTTCGGCGTATTGTACCCGGGCGATTGGGTCGTCGGCTACGAACTGTACGTCGTCAACGGTTTCAACGAGAAGATCATCACCGGCGCCGGCGATCTGCGTGTGCGCAGCGGGCGCGGCTCGCAGAAGAGCGACAACAACGAAAACAAAGCCGTCGCGGGCCGTCTCTCGGCTTCGCCGATGCTGGGTCTGGATGTCGGCGTGTCCGCGCACAGCGGCACCTATGACCCCGCCGGTGAGCATCGACTGACCATCGCTGCGGCCGACTGGGACTGGCAACGCGGTCCGTTCCAGTTCCTCGGTGAGGCGGCCTTGGTGAATGCCGAGATCCCGTCCGCCGAACTGCGCCTCGCGCAGACCGGTTCAGCCGACATTACCCAACGCGGTCTGTATGCTCAGGCGAACTATCACTTCGGTTTCGGCACAATCCGGCGATACCCCGAAAGCGTCTTCACCAGTATCGTGCGCTGGGATTATGTCGACTTCAATGCCGACGCCTCCGGTGACGACACACAGCAGGCGACCGTGGGCTTGAACTTCCGTCCGGTCGAACGCAGCGTGGTCAAAGCCGATTACCGCTGGGGCTGGTCTCGCGGATCCGGGACCGAATCCTGGTCGAGGCCGGACAAGCTCTTCAGCTTCTCCGTCGCCACCTACTTTTGATCCTGAACCGACTGACCGTGAACCGGATCGATCCGATTCCGATGACACGACGGCGCTTTGTCGCGCTCGGTGCGATGTCGGCCCTCGGCGCGCTGATCCCGGCGCCTCTTCGGCGGCTTGTCGAGATTCCCGGCGACAGGTACTCAGACCTTCTGTGGTCTATGGGGGGCTGGAACCTGATCGAGGTGCGCGCACACACTTCGGACGGGGCCGCCGCCGCGATCTCCGTGGCCAAGGACGCCATCCGGCAAATCGATCGGACCTTCTCGGTCTTCGACCGCCGTTCCAAACTCTCTCGGATCAATCACGACCGTGGATGTCACGTGGCCATCGACGATCAATTCATTCTCAACGGCATCGCGGCGGCGCTGCGCTGGGCGTCGGCGTCGGCAGGCGCGTTCGACCCCACAGTCGAACCGCTCATGAGGCGCTGGGGATTTCGCGAAGGCATCGACCACGCCGTCGACGGCAATCAATCATCCTCAAGCGATCATCGGGCAATCGAACTGGACCTGGCGCGGGCATGCCTGCGGCGCGAGACACCCCAATTGCAACTGGATTCGGGCGGCTGGGCGAAGGGATGGGCGGCCGGATTGGCCGCACAGGCCGCGCTCCGCCACGGTGCGGTCGAGGCGCTGGTCAACTGCGGCGGCGATATCGCGCGTGCCGTTGCGCACGGCAACCCGGAGTGGACCTGCGGCATACGCAACCCGGCGGGCACGCGGCACGAAATTGTAGCCCGGGTCCGCCATATATTCCCGGCCGCGGCGACATCGGGTGACTATGAAAACTACCGGCTCGACGACCACAACAGGCGCATCGGCCACCTGATGGATCCCCGATCACGCCGACCGGCAATCACCGATTTGTTCTCGGCGACCGTCTTCGCTCATGATGCCCTCGCGGCCGATGCGATGGCGTCGGCGCTGTATGTGATGGGCTCCGCCCGGGCCACGCGCTGGCTTTCGGCGCATCCAGATTTCGCGGCCGTTCTCATCACCGATGCCGGTTCGGGCACTGGCCTCCGCATTCGGGCGATCGGTCCGATCGAATTGACCGACGCGCCCCTGCCGCGCGAGTAAAGACGCATGAGAACCCCGGTGCCCACCCTCCTGATTTTGCTCGTTCTCATGTCCTGCCCCGCGGGATACGCGCAGGAGCCGACAGAAGAGGAAATCGGGACTGTGCAGGTTCTCACTTCGGAGGAGCATGCCCTGGCGGCGATCTTTCCCGATGCCGATTCCGCCCATCCCGGCGTTATTGCCCTCGATTCCGCGCGCCGTGAGGCGTTACGCGCGTTGCTGGGCCGACATGTGCGTGACTCCGCGTTCGTCTATTTTGATGTCTTTGCGCAGGGACGACGTGCAGGAACAGCCGTCATCGCCGAGGAACGCGGCAAATACCGCCCCATCACCTTCATGGCCGGCGTTGATACCGCGCTGCGAATCGTTGATGCCCGCGTGCTGGTCTACCGTGAGAGCCGGGGGGGAGAGGTGCAGCGCACGCGCTTCCTGAAGCAGTATCCGGGCAAATCGCTGAGTGATCCGATCCGCATCAACCGCGACATCATCAACATCACCGGGGCGACCATCTCGGTCAATGCGCTCAATGCCGGCATACGCAAAGTCCTGGCGGTCGCGGCCCTCCTGCATCCGCCGGCAACGGGGGAGGGGGGGCCATGACCCTGCCGCGCCTGCGCACCTGGTCGCGTCCGTTACGCCTGCTGACACTGGCTTTCGTGGTCGTCGTGGCCTTGGGGTATGCGGTCGGGCTGGCGTTCATTGTCCACAACACCGCGGTTTCCCCATCAGGGATCGTCGATCACTACCGGGGCAACGAGGACCGTATGAAGTTCGGCAAATCCACGGGGGAGATGCTCGAAATCGTCCACAATCACCTGCTCGGCATGGGCATGCTGTTCTTCGCGGTCGGCTTACTCTACATCGCCGCGGACACCCCGCCCCCATGGAAAACCCTGATCCCCGTAGAAACGCTCCTGACCCTCCTGTCGACCTTCGGCGGCCTGTGGCTGATCCGCGAGGGCCTGGCCTGGGCCAACTGGCTGGTCTTCCCCTCTTCCTTCCTGATGCTGGCCGGGTATATTGCCATGTGCACGACGGTGATCTGGAACTGCCTGACGCCGTCGTCGAATTAGCTTGGCCCATGTCGTACCGACTTGCCCCGTCAACGATCTCTCGCGCGGCTGCTCCGCCGAAGACATCGTCAACGCCGTCGCCGTCGCAGCGGTGACGTCAAGGCCGGGCACCCAAACTTAGAAACGCGAATGATAAGGTGCCGAGTGGCTACCTCCATTCAACAAGCCTTCGTAAAGCTCAAGGAGAACTTGGAGATCACGAATCTCCAGACAACAGTGGTTTCTGCTCGCCAAAACCACGTACGGGACGTAGTTGAAGCTGAGATGACCGTGTTGGACACATTTCTCACGGGTTCGTACGTTCGGAGCACGATGATTGCGCCCTTAAAGGAGGCAGATGTCGATGTGTTCGTTGTATTAGACGCGAAGTACTTCCACCACTATGACAAAGGCAAGAACGGGGGCCAGGCGGGGCTACTTGATCTACTAAAGCGTACACTTCGCAGGACGTTTACGCGAACGCCAGACATTAGCAGAAGCGGCCAAGCCGTGACAATTCGGTTTGACGATTTCATAGTGGATGTTGTACCCGGATTCAATAGACAGGGTGGCGGCTACCTGATACCTAACTCGATCACTCAGAAATGGATTTCAACGAATCCGAAGACGCATGTAGATTTGATTAGCTCTCAAAACAAGTGGCATGACGGGAGTCTAGTGCCGCTCATCAAGATGATTAAGGCGTGGAACAAATCTCATGATGGGTTCTTCCGATCGTTTCACCTTGAAGTTATGGCTTACCGCGCTCTCGCCGGGGTCAAGATTTCGGATTTCCCTGCAGGGGTGCGATTTTACTTTGGCAAAGCCCAAACGATGATTTCGGAAGTTAACTTGGACCCTGCGGGGTACGGTGGCGACATTAGAAGCTACTTGGACACTCCGACGAAGATCCAGGAATCGCGAGTGAGATTCCAGAGGGCATATGAGCAAGCGATGAGAGCGGAACAGTACTCGAATCGGGGAGCGATTTCAGATTCAATGCGCATATGGAAGCTGATTTTTTCAGACTACTTTCCTGCCTATGGATGACAAAACCTCGACAGCCGAGCAGCCGGTCTCCAGAACCAGAATTGAGATTATTAGAGAGGCCAAGCGTATTGAAGTGAGTTTGTTGTATTCTTCGAAGGGGCACTTCGAGGCTGCAAGATCGTGGGGACGACTAAACCTGTTCGTTGGTCTCTTCGTAGTCTGTCTTTCTGCTGGCGCGGGAACCTCCGCAGTTTCAGACTTCTTGTTCGGAACAGCGTTGATTGCGGGCATATCCTTCCTCGTTGCAGCGCTCACTGGGGCGGCTACGTTTCTCGACGCCAATAAGCGATCCTCAATGCACCTTGAGGCGGGGAATAGCTACGATGCGCTTATGAATCGTGTCAGAATCTTCGGGTCGATCGACTGCTGGCAGGATGAGTCTGAACTTGTGTTGACGTCGCGTTTAGCACGATTCTCTGAGTCAAAAGATGAACTCAATAGGAGGAGCCCGCAAATCCCCCGCCGGGCCTACAAGGCTGCTCGCAAGGGCATCAAGGAAGGTGAGGCATCATTCTCGGCGGACGCCAGTAGCGCCGAGCCTAACCTAACCAGCAACCCTAACCCTCCCCGCCAATTGCCCACAGGCGGCGTCGATGTCGACGCCGAAGGACTTGCGGATGTTGACTGCCGGGCAGCGCGGGTAGAGGTATTCGCGGAAGGCAAGGACGCGCTCTTCGGGCGGGCGGCGATACGGGCTTTGGGGATTGGGGTGGAAACGGATCAGGTTGATCTTGCAGGGGATGCCGTGAATGAACGTGACAAGCTGTTGGGCGTGTTCGATGGAGTCGTTGATCCCGTCCATCAGCACATACTCGAATGTGACACGCCGCTTGGTGCTTTCAGCGACCGCGATTGCCGCGTCGCGCAGTTGCGCCAATGGGTAGCGCCGGTTGATCGGCATCAGCTCGGACCGCAGGGGGTCATTGGGCGCGATCAGCGAGATCGCCATCTTGGCGCGCACTTTCTCCTGGGCCCATTTGCGCATCGCCGGGACCAGCCCGACGGTGGAGACCGTGACCCGATTGTGCGAAATCGCCAGCCCTTCATCGTGCGTCAGTATGTCCAACGCCGCCTTGACGGTCTTGAAGTTCTGCAATGGCTCGCCCATGCCCATAAAGACGACATTCGTTACGCATTCATCATCAGGGAGCAGCCGCGCTGTCGCCATCACCTGCCCGACAATCTCACCGACCATCAGATTGCGCCGCAGCCCCATCCGCGCGGTCGCGCAGAAGACACATCCGAGCGCACACCCCGACTGCGATGAGACACAGACCGTGCGACGCCTGCGGCCATCGCGCATCAGTACCGATTCCCACAAGTCTTTGTTTTTGCGGAAAAGCAGCTTGTCGGTGCCGTCGGGGGAGTGCTGGATCGACTCGGGCTGGGGAATGTCGATCGTGAAGCGCCCGGCCAGCAACGAGCGCAGTTCCAGGCGCAGATCGGTCATCGACTCGAAATCAGTCGCGCCGCGCCGGTAGATCCAGCGGTAGAGCTGCCGCCCGCGATACGGCGCCTCGCCCAGCGACTGCATTGCTTCTTCAAGCTGCCCCAGCGACTGCCCCAATAGGTCAGTCCGAGTCGAGGGCTCGGCCGCATGGGAATGCGAGGCGATTGTTAAGGCGTTATTGTGCATATTGTTACGGGCATCGCTCTGAGATGCCGATTCAGCAGGCGCAGCATTACCGACCTGCTGCGTCCTCAACTCAAGAATAACCGCTGATCGACGCAAGCGCGCAGGAAACTGGCATAATTCCGTCAAGAGCCATCCGGGATGGTCCGACAACTTGAATAGGCCACATTGTGCCGTGTGCGAGTATCCAATGTTCCATGAGCATAGCGCCAAAGTCTTAGTCGTTGATGATGATCCGGGAATAACCGAGATCGTCGATGCCTTTCTGAGTACGGCGGGCTATGACGTTTCGGTGGAGAATACCTCGGAAAGCGCCATCAGGAAAGCCAAGGAGTGGCGTCCCGATGTCATCCTGCTGGACATCATGATGCCGCACATGGATGGCTACGATGTCGCCGAGACGCTCAAAGACGAAAAGAGCATGCAACAGACCCCGATCATCTTTCTGACCGGCAAGGACGCCGAAGAGGATCAGGGGCGCAGTTTCCGTGCGGGCGGCAACCTTTACGTGAAGAAACCGTTCTCGTGCGAACGGCTGCTGGATATTGTCAAAATCGTGCTGATGTCGGTGAACAAATAGCGGCGGTTTTTTTTGGCAAAATCTTTGTGCGCTGCACACAGAATTGCGTATCACCTAATGTGGTGACCCAATGGTCGCAAGTGACGAACAGGTCCGGATTCTGAAGCGATACCGTAACCGGCGGCTCTACGACCCCGAGACCCGGCAACAGGTCACTCTCGCTTTTGTCCGGGGATTGGTCAACAAAGGCGCCGATTTTCGGGTCGTCGACAACACCAGCGGGCAGGATGTCACCGTCGCGGTCCTGGTCCAGGTCTTAGGCGAGGATGCGCGCGGCTGGCGCGATTGGGACGAATCGACGCGGGTCTTACGTTTGCTCATTCAACGAGGAGGAGATGCCGGAATGGCCATTCTGTCGAAAACAGTGTTGGCGGCGATCGGCGCATTGGCGATCACGCGCGAAAACGCCGAGAAGTGGGTCGATGAACTGATCAGACGCGGCGAGCTCGACAAGAGCAAACGCGCCGAGGCGATCAAAGAGGCAGCCGCCCGGGCCGAAGTGCGCGCCAAAGAGACGGCCCAAAAGGTCGGCAAGAAAGTCTCGGATGCGTACCGTGAGGTCAAAGAGCAGGGAATCGGCAAGCGGTTCGCCAAGTCGGCCGAAGTCGCCGAACTGAAGCGCACGGTCGATGAATTGACCGCAAAGCTCGAGGAGTTGCGGGCCAAACTCGGCTGATCGAGGTCGGCAACGAATTCAGAACGCCCGGCGACGCTCGCGGGGCGTTCCGCATCCGGCCAATCGCCCGTAACGAGAAAGCCATTGGACATCCGGTTCCGTGCCAGTATTGTCCGCGCGGAGCCGGGGGAATACGATCACTCTTCAGATCATCATCTACCTGATCGGAGCCGCGCTGGCCGATCTGTTCGGCGCGTGGCTCTTTCTTCTGCGCAAGCGTTGGGAAGCCGAGCCGTTACGATTGCTCATCGGCGCAGGCGCCGGGTTTCTGCTCGCGGTCGCGCTGCTGGAGATGGCCCCGCATGCAGCCGGAATGATCCCGACAGCGCCGGTCTGGCTGCTGGGCGGATTTCTGCTTGTTCATGTGGTCGAACACGTGGTCCCGGCGCACTTCCACTACGGTCACGAGACCCACTCCGGGCTGCAGCCCCATGTCGGGGTCACCGCGACGGCCGGGTTGACGATCCATTCACTGCTCGATGGCGTGGCCATCGTGGCGGCGCTGCAGGCCGACAGTTGGCTGGGTGGGATGGTGTTCGCCGCGATGGTCTGGCACCGCATTCCATCGGGATTCACGGTCGCATCCGTGGTACGCGCCGTTGGCGGATCACCCGGCAGCGCCATGCTGGCGGCGGGAGTCCTCGGTGTCGCCGCGGTCCTGGGCGGGCTGCTTTGGCTCGCGCTTCCGCAGGGACGGTGGCTTGGGGCGGCGCTGTCGGTGTCGGCGGGGTCGCTTCTGTATGTGGCTGCGACCGATCTGTTGCCCGAAGTCAATCGCCGACGCACGCTGCTGGCCCCGCTGGGCGTCGTCATCGGGGTCGGTGTCTACTATGTCATCCATCTGGGCTTCGGCCACTGAGGCCCGCGGCCGCATTTCCGGTCGAAACTCCCGTTTCCCATCGGCGTAAAAAGGTCCTATCATATCGGCCGGGTTGGGTCGGCCAAAATCTGTGGAGGGCGAAGTGAAGCGGACAATCTCGGTCTTCGTCATTTATGTGGGTGTCGCGCTGGTCTGTGGCTTCGGAGCAACAGTCGCGCAGGCATCGTTCTTTGGCCAGGTGACCACCGCGCGGATTCTCGAACGCGGCGTACAGGACGTCAGTGCCTTCGTCGGTTTCTACGAAGATGCGACCATGTTCTTCGGCCAGCTTCGGCGCGGTTTTTCTTCCAGCGTCGAGGGCGGTCTCCAGTTCGGTCTGCTCGACCCGGAGGTCGGCGATGTCGGACTCGCGGCGGGTGGCGACTTTAAGTTCGGGTTGATGGCATCGAAGCCGGGACAACCGCTCGACATGGCATTCGACATTCGCGGCGCCTATTTCAATCTTGATGCATTCAGCGTGGTCGAGTTGGGCGCATCGGCCATCCTGTCACACCCGTACGTCCTGACCCAGGGCTCGACGTTGACCCCGTATGGAGCCGTCAATCTGCGGGTGGAGCATGTTTCCATCGACAATCAACCCAATGCCGCCGCGCGCCGATACACGCCGGCACGCGCTCTGGCCAATGGCGGCGGTGACGACACGAGTTTGGAAATCAGCGCCATGGGCGGCGTCAAGTGGGACATCTCCGATCTGCTCGATCTGCTCGGGGAAATCGTCATCGATGACCAGCTCGGTCTGATCTTCGGCATCAATTTCAAGATTTGATCTTTCCGGACTGCTCGAGTTCTTATCCGCCCCGAGGCAGCCCTCAGGGCTTTGTGCATGTGTCCATCAGATGGGCCGTTGTCTTGTGCACGTGAAGCCGATCCCATGACTGCATATGAGGCCGTCTGGTTGGGAATCATCCAGGGCGCGACCGAGTTTTTGCCGGTCTCCAGTTCGGGCCATCTGGTGATTGCGGAGCGTCTGCTGGGAGTCAGACAGCCCGGAGTCGCTTTGGAGGTCGCGCTGCACCTGGGAACGCTGCTGGCCGTCATCGTTTACTTTCGCCAACAGCTCCGGTATCTGGCGCGAGGCGTAATCGGATTGATACCCGACGTGCCGGAGAGACGGACCGCTCGGCGCCTGTTCCTGCTTCTGATTCTCGCGTCGGTCCCGGCTGCCGTTGTGGGATTGCTGCTGAAGGATCGTATCGAGGAGGCATTCGCTTCGGAGGTCTTTGCCGCGTCAATGCTGATCGTGACCGGACTGCTGCTCTTGAGCACTGTCCGTGCCCGCGTGTCGCGCGCGAAAATCGATCCGGCATCCGCCTGGTGGGTGGGCTGCGCGCAGGCGATCGCGATTCTCCCCGGCATCTCACGCTCCGGCTCCACGATGGCCGTCGGGATGATGCGCGGGATCAGCCCTACCGAGGCGGCCGAATATTCGTTTCTGTTGTCGATCCCGGCCGTCGCCGGCGCATCGATCCTGACACTGCCGGATGCAATGTCACGGTCGCAGCTCGGGATGTCGCATTTGATCGGCGGCCTCGTCGCCGCGGTCACAGGATATGCCGCGCTGGCTTTTCTCTTTGCCATCCTGAGGCGGGGACGCCTCTGGTGGTTCGGCTGGTACTGCGTCGGCGCCGGAACCGCCACGATCCTGGTCTTTCGCCTGTAGCCGACACCCACATACATTGATTCCATGAATGCGCTGGTGATTCGCTTCTCGTCGCTGGGCGACGTGGTATTGTCGACGTCTCTCGTCGATGCGCTGCTTGAGTCCGATCCGAGCACTCGCGTCACGGTCGTGACCAAAGCGCAGTACGCCCCTGTTTGGGAGCACCATTCCGAGCGCGTGGATGTCCTGCCGCTGGAGACCGGGATGCGGTTGCCGGCCTATCTCCAACAATTGCGACGGGGGCGTTTTCACGTCATACTCGACCTGCACCGCTCACTGCGATCACGCATTCTGCTGCCGCTTCTGAAGGCCAAACGTGTCGGGCGCGTCCGCCCGCGCTGGATAACGCGACAGATGATGGTGCGGCTCAAGCGTGGGCTGGAGCGCCCGCTCGATCGCCTGGCCAGCTACTACGAGGCGGCAACGGATGCCGGGCTCGTCTTGCACCGTCTGCCGACCCGTATCGGGCTCTCCGGCGACGAGCGGAGCCGATGCGATTCCATCCGGTCAAACGGTGTGCCTGCCATTGGCTTCGGCTGGGGCGCGCGCTGGGACACCAAGGCAGTGCCGGTACCCTTGTGGATTGGCCTGCTGCAACGGCTGTCGGGGCCGAGTACAGTACGCGCTTTGATCTTCGGTCTGGAGACCGATCGGCGGCAGATCGAGTCGGCGATCAATGCTCTCGCATCGGATCCGTCGGTGACTTGTGAGGTCCATTACGGGTTGCCGTTGCGCGAGGTCGCCGTCCGAGTCGCGGCGTGCGGCGCATTCGTGTCATCCGATTCAGGATTGGCCCACATGGCAATGGCACTGAATGTGCCGACCGCCGTGCTCTTTGGGCCCACACATCCCGCCCTGGGATTTGGGCCCCCCAGTGGGCACTCGCAGGCATTTCATGCCGGAACCTATTGCTCACCATGTCATGTTCACGGCCGTGCCCCATGTTTCCGTGATCGTCGCTACTGTTTCGATGAGATCGATATCAACGCTGTCGCAGGATTCCTGCGTTCGCACATGACAGACGACCCGATGCAGGCGTCCGCATGAGTGACACCGCCCCCCGACCCGCCGCGTTTCTCGACCGTGACGGGACCCTCATCGTCGAATACGGATACCTCGGCGATCCGGCATTGGTCGAGCCGCTGCCGGGAGCGGTCGAAGCCGTACGGATCCTGCATGCGGCAGGATACCATGTCTTCGGCGTGTCGAATCAATCGGGCGTGGCGCGCGGATACTATGATGCCGAAACAGTCGATGCGGTCAATCAGCGCACTCTTGATGTATTTGCTGAGCTGGGTGCGCGAATCGACCGGATCTATTACTGTCCGCATCTGCCCACGGGGAGCGGAGCGATGCGCGAATCCGACTGCGAATGCCGCAAACCCAAAGATGGAATGGTACGGCTGGCGCAGCGGGAATTCCGTATCGACATGTCACGGTCGTTTGTCGTCGGCGATCAGCAGGCGGACCTCGGGCTGGCACGGTCCATCGGAGTCCCCGGCTATCTGGTCCTCACCGGTTTCGGCCAGGAGACACGAAGCGCGCTCGGCCCGGGACTCGCAGACAATTTCATCGCCGACAATCTGCTCGATGCGGTCCGCCGACACGTCGGACGCAGCGCGCACAATCGTCAACCCCTTCCCTGAACTGATTGACCCCCGGGACTCTCGGGAGTTAGACTTAGGAGTGATCGCGTCATCCACAACAAGGACACTTCAGTGAGTATTTCGACCGCTCCGCCGATCCGACGGACCGAGCTTCCGTCACTCTCTGCACGGGCAACGGCGATTCCGCCGTCAACGATCCGCAAGCTGGTCGATGTCGCCAACGCGGCGAAGTCGCGCGGGGTGCATGTCTACCACCTCAACATCGGGCAGCCCGATGTGCCGACACCGCCGGTGTTCTTTGAGACATTGCGTGCCTTCAAAGAGCCGGTGCTCTCCTATGGCCATTCCAAGGGCCACCCCGGATTGCTCAAGGCATGGTCTGAGTACTATGGACGGATCGGGCTGGATGTCGAACCGTCACAAATCCAAATCACGACCGGCGGCTCCGAAGCGATCCTCTACGCGCTGACCCTGGTTGCCGATCCCGGCGACAACGTGATCGTCTCCGAACCGTTCTACACCAACTACCGCTCCCTCGCGGTGGCGGCCGGGGTAGAGTTGCGCGGTGTTCCCGCCGAGGCGCAACTGGGCTATCCGTTGCCGGCGCGCCGGTTGATCGAGGACGTCATCGACGAACGCACGCGCGCGATCATGATCTGTTCGCCGAACAATCCAACCGGCACCGTGCTGACGCGCGATGAGATTTCGACAGTGGTCCAGATTGCCGCGCAGCATCGCCTGTTTGTCATCTCCGATGAGGTATACCGCGAATTCTGCTACGAGGGCGGCCATACCTCGATCTGGCAGTTTCCGCAGGTGGCATCGCAGGCGATCATCGTCGATTCGATCTCCAAGAGATTCTCCGCCTGCGGCGCGCGAATCGGCGCGCTGGTTTCCCGCAACGCGGATGTCATCGACGGCGCCTTGCGGCTGGGGCAGTCACGCCTGTGCCCGGCGACGCTCGAACAGGTCGCCGCCATTCCCTTGATGGCTTTGGATGCGAACTATTATGCCCAACTGGCCGCCGAATACCAAGGTCGCCGCGATTTGATGTGCGAGCGGCTTTCGGCCATGCCCGGTGTCGCATTCCGCAAGCCGGCGGGCGCGTTCTACCTGATGGCGACACTCCCGGTCGACGACGCCGATGACTTCTGCCGCTGGATGCTGACCGACTTTGAGCACGAACGCCAAACTGTCATGATGGCTCCGGCCGCGGGATTCTACATGACGCCGGGTGCGGGCCGACGCGAAGTGCGCATCGCTTACGTACTCATACAGGCCGAACTCGACAAAGCGATGACCGTGCTGGAGGCGGGGCTTTCGGCCTATCCCGGCCGCGTGTGATTCCCCGTATCAGTCACTCCACACTACGCGCATGAACGCCCACCTCGGCATCGACATCGGCGGCAGCGCGATTAAGATCGGCGTGATCGATGCCGAGGGACACATTCTCCTGTCCGACCGCATGCCGATCGACCTGACCAGTCGGGAGGCAACTGTGGGCTGCATCGTTGCCTGCGTGCAGAAGCTGACCGATTGGTGCGGCAGGGCCGGGCACAAACCGCTATCCGTTGGTGTCGGCTCGCCGGGAACCATCGATAGACACACCGGCATGGTGCAGCCGCCGACACCGAATGTCACCACGATCATCGGCGTTGATTTCGTCGATGTCGTGACGCGCGCGACCGGCCTGCCGACCGCGGTCGACAACGATGCCAATTGCGCCGCCTGGGCTGAACACCGCTATGGAGCCGGGCGCGGCATCGACAACCTGATCTGCATGACCGTCGGTTCCGGGATCGGCAGCGGATTCATTGTCGACGGCCGCATCTTCTCCGGATCGAGCGGCGCGGGGGGAGAGCTGGGGCATGTCTCGATCGACCACGATGGCCCGCGATGCGGCTGCGGCAATCGCGGCTGTCTGGAGCTCTATACGTCGACAACAGCCATTGTCCGTGCAGCCAATGACGCGTCCGGCGCGAATGGGAAGCGGACGATCGCCGATCTGTTCGATTCAGCGCGAAGGGGAGACTCCGGAGCGAACGAAGTAATCGAGCAACGCGCTGCGATGTTGGGCATCGGGTTGGTCAATGCGATCAATCTGTTCGATCCCGAAGCCGCGATCATCGGCGGCGGCATCGCCGAGGTCGACTCCGACGGGCGATTTGTCCGCGCCGTCGCAAAGTCCATTCATGCACTCGCATTTTCCGAATCGGGCAAGCATCTGCCGGTTGCCAAAGCCGCGCTCGGCAACGATGCCGGATTCATCGGCGCGGCATCATTGGGCGCAAGTCTGGTGACCGCCTGAACCGGTTGCATCCGTCCGACCGCACGATTAGATTGTCAGCGCTCGTGGTGAGCAAAGTCGCACCATCGTCATCGGCGTACCCGGCACGCCATCACTCACGATCCCCCTTATGAAATCCCGCGGCAAAATCATCGTTGTGCCGCTCGGCGACCTCGACTTTTACCAGATCAACAAGCTCGCCGCCAATCTCTCGGTCGCGTTCTCGGCCGGAGTCGACATCCTGCAGGGAATCGAGCTGCCCGACGAGGCCGAAAACGAGGAACGCGGCCAGTACTATGCCACTGTCATCCTCACCAAGCTGGAGATGATGCGCCAGAACGAAACCGAGCGCATCTTCGGGATTACCGAAGAAGACCTGTATGTCCCCACCACGCAGTTTGTCTATGGCGAGGCCGACCCGGTGTCGGGGTGCGCCATCATGTCGTTTTTCCGGTTGCGGATGGAGTTCTACGGTCTGCCCGAGGACGACAAGATGATCTATTCGCGTTCGCTCAAAGAAGCGATTCATCTGCTGGGCCAACTGTACAACCTCAACACCTGCGGCAATCCGCGCTGCGTGATGTTCCACTCAAACTCGATGCAGGAGATCGACGATAAGAATCCCCGTTTCTGCGACAACTGCCAGCGCCGCCTCGTGCGGCAACGCGTGTGACTCACGCTCACCATCTCATGTCCCAATCGCCCCGTTCTGCCGGCCTGTATCGTCTCGGGCGCGCCGTGCAGATTATCGGCCTGATCATCGGGCTGGAGGCGCTCTTGGTCTACGGAGCCGAACCGAGCGAAGGCCCGATGATCTATGTAACTCTCGCAGCGGTCGCCGTGTTTTATCTCGGGCACTGGCTGGTCAAACGCAGCGGCGCTGCGAAGGCGTCGTAGCCCGTAGGTCAGGACCCCGTAGTCCTGACATTTAAGTACCATCGGGGGCGCAGGGCTCCTGACCGATGAACTATTGTCCGCCACAAGTGTGGCGGGCACACAACTGCTGGTTTCCGTCACTGGCACCCGGCATTGATCAGGAGGCCAGCGAGAATACCAGGAGAGCGGAAATTCCAGCAAAAATGCACACCAAATGAACGGTGCCAAAGTATTCGAGAGGCAATAAGCCGAGTGCGATTCCCAAGGTGCTAGCGTAGATCAGTATGGGGCCAAGAACGCCCGAGAGTCGAACCCACCATCGCAAATCTCTCTGTGAAACGGATAGAGCGCAGGGGACTATCAATGTGACCACAACCCCCACGAGTACGACTATCAGCACAAAAGGGATCGCCAGAGCAACAAGAATTGCGTCAAATAACTCCTCACCAGTGCTGAGGTCGAAATAGAGTATAAAAAACACCCAAATCACCGCGACAGAGATGACATAGGTGAATGCCTTGCCTTTCGTGTCAAACTCCATGTCAGTCAATTAGCTCTGCAAGGTTTCATGGATCAAGTGCACTGATGCCACACATCTTGGGGAGTGTTGAACCACCCCCAGTGTGAGTTGATCAGTCCAAACTCACCGAGTACGCGATTGTGTCGTTGATCGGGGTTGCGTGGCCCTGACCGCTTTTGGGAGTGTTGAAAAACCCCCGATTATGTCACCCCGAGCGTAGCGAGGGGTCTCTATGCGCGGGTGGCTGCCGACAACTCGTTGGAGATTCCTCGCTTCGCTCGGAATGACTCCGGAGGGAGGATCGTCCCCATCGAGGGCGAATCACCGAGGGGAAGTTTTTCAACGCTCCCCGCTTTTGTTTTTGGTCAGGGCTCGCCCAATTCACCGCAGAATGAGTACGAGTCTATACGAGGTTACCGTAGTCACCTCCGAATTGCACCGCACCCCCCAAGAAAATGATGGACACGCGCGTCCTACTGCGCTACCACCAGCGTGACGGGCTGGTTGGGCGCGCGCTATGACTCTTGAGCAGATCCTCGAACGGCTGCGGCACGATCCCAATGTCGCGCATTGGCACACGCTTGAGGCGGCGGACGGCATCTACGCCGATTTTCCTGCGAGTCTGGACCCACGGCTGGCCGAGGCGGCGAAGCGACGGGGCATTCGACGGCTCTATCGCCATCAGGCCGACAGTGTCGAGCAAGTCGCCGTCGGACGCAATGTGGTTGTGGTCACGCCGACTGCTTCAGGAAAGACCCTCTGCTACAATCTGCCGGTATTAAACGCGGTGTTGGCCGATCCCTCGGCGCGGGCGCTGTATCTGTTTCCCACCAAGGCGTTGGCACAGGATCAGAAATCCGAACTGCTTGGCTGGATCGAAGCGCTCGAGGCCGATATCAAGGCGCACACCTTCGATGGCGACACCCCGGCGATGGCGCGGCGCGCGGTCCGCATCTCCGGGCATGTCGTGGTCACCAATCCCGACATGCTGCACACCGGGATTCTGCCGCATCACACCAAATGGGTGAAGCTCTTCGAGAATCTGCGGTTTGTGGTCATCGATGAACTGCATCACTATCGTGGCGTGTTCGGATCGCATCTGGGCAATGTGATCCGGCGGCTTTTGCGCATTGCGCGGTTCTACAACGCCGATCCGCAATTCATTGCCTGCTCCGCGACCATCCACAATCCCGGCGAGCTGGCCGAACGGATTGTGGGCAAGCCCTTCACTGTGATCGACCAAAGCGGCGCGCCGACCGCGCAGAAGCACGTGATCTTCTACAACCCGCCGGTCGTCAATGAGCCGCTCGGCATCCGTCGGTCGTCGCTGTCGGTTGCCAACCAATTGGCGGCGACATTCCTGACCAATCAGGTCTCGACTATCGTCTTTGCGCGCATGCGGCGCTCGGTCGAAGTCATCCTCACATATTTGCGTGAGCATTTGCGCCGGCAGAAACAGGACCCAAACTTGGTCGAAGGATACCGAGGCGGTTATCTCCCCAACGAACGGCGCAGCATCGAACGCGGTCTGCGTGAGGGATCGATCCGCGGCGTGGTCTCGACCAATGCGCTCGAGTTGGGCGTCGATGTCGGCTCGCTCGATGTGGCGATCCTGACCGGCTACCCCGGCACCGTGGCCTCGCTTTGGCAACAGATCGGCCGCGCCGGAAGGCGCTCCGGCTTGTCTGCGGCAATCCTTGTCGCTAATTCCTCGCCGATTGACCAATTCCTGATGCGCAATCCCGAATACCTGATCGGCCGCTCGGTCGAGTCGGGTATTATCGATCCAACCAATCTTGTCGTGCTAATGTCGCACTTGAAGTGCGCAGCGTTTGAGTTGCCGTTCGACTCCGAAGAAAAGTTCGGTGTCGACATGACACTGCCGATGCTGGAGTATCTTGAGCAGAACCGCGTCTTGACACGTTCGGCAGGGCGCTTCTTCTGGGCATCGGAAGTCTATCCCGCCGCCGAGGTCTCGCTGCGTTCGGCATCACCGGAGAACTTCGTCATTCACGACCGTTCCGATGGCAACAAGATCATCGGCGAGGTCGATTATTTCTCCGCGCCGGTCTTCCTGCATCCCGAGGCGATCTACCTGCATGGCGCCGAGCAATACCAGGTCGAGGAACTCGACTGGGATGGACGCCGCGCGTATGTGAAATCAGTCGATGTCGAATACTTCACGGACGCCGAGACCAAGACCGACTTGAAGATTCTCACAGTCGACAAGGACCGCCGCACCCTCGATGCACGACTGTCCTGCGGCGAAGTTGCGTTGACCACGGTCGCGGTGCTCTACAAAAAGATTCGCTTCCACACGCACGAGAATGTCGGCTCCGGGCAGATTCGTCTCCCCGAACTCGAGATGCACACGACTGCGTTTTGGATCGAGTTTCCTGAAAACGTCTTAGAGCGGCTCGATCTTCCGATCGGCCAGACCGGCTCGGTCCTGCATGCTGCCGCCAACGCCTTGGGACAGATGGCGCCTTTGTGGGTGATGGCCGATCCGCGCGATGTCGGCGCGCTTTCACAGGTGCGCTCGCCGCGTTCGGGGCTACCGACTCTGTACCTTTACGACAACATCCCCGGCGGTGTGGGCTTCTCGCAGCGCATATACGAAATGGCAGGCCAGCTCTTCACCGAGACCGCCAACATGATCGCCGCCTGCCCCTGCAGCAGCGGCTGCCCGTCGTGCGTCGCACCCGAGATGGCGGTCGGCGCAACCGGCAAACGCGGCGCGGAGGCATTATTGCGTTTCGCCGCCGCTACCGCCGACCTCTCACTTGACCCGATCATCGATCAGCCGGTCGCCGAATTGGCCGCCGACGAAGGCGGAATGGATTGATCCTGCGCTCTGTCACAATGTTACGCTGGATTATCGCCGTGACAGACTCGTACCAATTCCGCATTGACTGACCCATTGCACGCCTTCATCTTGCGCGACCTAAGGGGGGAGTGGGTCAACTTGCCCATCGCCCCGGAACAAGACGCTAACGGCCATGGATCAGGTCATTTTCTGGGCGGCGGCGATTGTTGCCGCGCTGGCAGCACTCAGGACAGTCACGCTCCGTCATCCGGTCTCGGCGGTGTTGCATCTGATCGTCACGCTGGTGGCGCTGGCGGTCCTGTTCTTGCAGTTGTCCGCTGAGTTCATCGCCATGTTGCAGATCATCGTCTATGCCGGGGCGATCATGGTCTTGTTCCTGTTCGTGTTGATGCTGCTGAATCTGCGTAAGGACGAATTCGGTTCCGATGAAATCCCAGGCGTCAAGTTTTTAGGCGGACTCCTGGCCATTGTCCTATTGGTCGAATTCCTGGCGGTCTTTTCCAGCGGTGGGGCCGATGTATCTCCGATGCCGGAAGGATTCGGCGGCATCCGCACCATCGGGCGATTGTTGTTCAGCAAATACCTCCTGCCATTTGAACTGACCGGCCTGCTGCTGCTCGCCGCCGGATTGGCGGTCATCGTCATCGCGCGCGAAAAGTCACCGCGTCAGACCGAGGACATGTAGCATGCTGCCGGTCCCGCTGTCTCACTATCTCATTCTTGCGGCTGTGCTCTTTGTCATCGGCGTCGTCGGCGTCATCTCGCGCCGCAATGCCATCGTCGTGCTGATGGGTGTCGAACTCATGCTCAATGCCGCCAATCTCTTGTTGATTGTCTTCTCACGCGTGCACGCCGACCACAGCGGACAGGCGATGGTCTTCTTCGCGCTGACCGTCGCGGCCGCCGAAGCCGCAGTCGGGCTGGCGCTGTTGGTGGCGGTGTTCCGCCGCAAAGGCGTGATCAATGTCGATGCGCTCAATGTGTTGAAGGGATAAAAACCGAATACGCATCATGACGTCTCTGATCTGGACCATACCGCTGTGGCCGTTGGCCGGGTTTCTGCTCAATGGCTTCTTCGGCCGCCGTTGGGGGAAGCAGTCGACCGGGATGATCGCCTGCGGCACGGTCGCCGTGTCGTTTGCGATCTCGGCGGCGGCGTTTCTCTCATTGCTCTCGCGGGAGCCGCGTCAAATCATCCAAACACCGTTTCTCTGGATCGGTGTCGAGGATTTCCGAGCGTCGTTTAGCATCCTGTTTGATCCGCTCTCGGCGGTGATGGTCCTGGTCGTGACCGGAGTGGGATTCCTGATTCATGTCTACTCGATCGGTTACATGGGTCACGATCCCGACTTCTCGCGCTACTTCGCATTCCTGAATCTGTTTGTCTTCTTCATGCTCATGCTCGTATTGGCCGACAACTTTCTGCTGCTGTATGTCGGATGGGAGGGTGTCGGGCTGTGTTCGTATCTGTTGATCGGTTTCTGGTACAAGCGCGAATCGGCCGCGCGCGCCGGGATGAAGGCGTTCATCGTCAACCGCATCGGTGATTTTGGGTTTGCGATCGCCATCTTCCTGATCTTCACGACATTTGGCACCATCGGATTCCAACAGGTGTTCGCGGCGGCGCCGGCGGTCGCGGGAATCGCCGGTGCGACCATCACCGCCATCTGCTTGTTGCTCTTCCTCGGCGCGACCGGAAAGTCGGCCCAGATACCGTTGCATGTCTGGCTTCCCGATGCGATGGAAGGTCCCACGCCGGTCTCCGCGCTCATTCATGCCGCCACCATGGTCACAGCGGGAGTCTATTTGGTGGCGCGTTGTTCGGCACTTTTTGCGCTCTCGCCGGTGGCGATGATGACAGTCGCGATCGTCGGGGCCGCTACCGCGCTCTTTGCCGCGAGCATCGCTCTGGTGCAAAACGACATCAAGAAGGTGCTGGCCTATTCGACAATCAGCCAGTTGGGATACATGTTTCTGGCGCTCGGAGTCGGCGCGTTCGCGGCCGGAATCTTCCACCTGATGACGCATGCTTTTTTCAAGGCGCTGCTGTTTCTTGGGGCGGGGAGCGTTATCCACGCGCTGTCCAGCGAGCAGGATCTGCGTAAGATGGGCGGTCTGCGCCACGCCCTGCCGATTACATTCCGTACGTTCCTGATTGCGGCGCTGGCGATCTCCGGGATTCCGCCGCTGGCCGGATTCGTCTCCAAAGATGAAATCCTCTGGAAATCATTCTCCTCACCGGTCGGCCACTGGGCGCTGTGGGCGATCGGCAGTCTGACCGCGCTGCTCACAGCGTTTTACATGTTTCGTTTGGTATTCCTGGCCTTTTACGGTGAGAAACGCTACGCCGACGATATTCACCCACACGAGTCGCCGGCGTCGATGGCGATCCCGCTGATCGCCCTCGGCATTCTCTCGATAGCCGGCGGCTGGATCGGCTGGCCCGGTGCGCTGGGCGGCGGCGCGTGGATCGAACACTTTCTCGAGCCCGTGTTTGCCCAGGCGGATGCGGCGCTCCAACTGGGGGCACACACGGCATCGCGGACCGCCGAATACGCACTGATGGGCACGTCGGTGCTCGTTGCGCTCATCGGGATCGTGTGGGCGAATCGCTGGTATGTCCACAATCCGGCCGCCGCGGAAGCGATGCAGCGGCGTCTGGCCGGTTTCTACAACGTTTTGGCCAACAAATACTGGATTGATGAATTGTATGACTCGACCGTTGTGCGTCCGTTGATCGTACTGGGAACGAGGATATATCGGCGCTTCGATCTTGGTGTCATCGATGCAACCGCCAATGGCGTTGCCACCACCGCGCAGCAGGCGGCATCCGAAGGAGTCGCGCTGGCCACCGGACGATTCCGCTGGGGCGCGGTCACCTTTGCGCTCGGATGTGTCATTGGTGTCGGCTGGTTGTTGTTCGTGTTTGTGGACGGTTGACGATGGAGCACCTGGGGATTCTCACCGCACTGATCGTTTGGCCCGTCGTGGTCGGAGTATTCGTGTTGCTGGCCGGACGCGGCGATACGCTGCGGTCGGGATACATGGCCGCGGCGGGCGCCGCGATCGAGCTGGTGATCGCGATGTGGCTGTGGTTCGGTTTCGAGCTGTCGGCGGGGTTTCAATTTGTCGAGCACACGCCCTGGATTCCCAGTCTGGGTATTTCCTACAGCGTCGGCATCGACGGCATCTCGCTGTTGCTCGTGCTGCTGACCGTGCTGTTGACCCTGATCAGCATCGCCGCGTCGTTTACGTTTATCGGCAAAGCGCGCAATGGCTTTTATGCCTCGTTGCTGTTCCTCGAGGCGGGCGTCATCGGCGCATTCGTCGCAACCGACGTGTTCTTGTTCTATGTTTTCTGGGAGGCGATGCTCATCCCGATGTATTTCCTCATCGGGGTTTGGGGCAGCGAACGGCGCATCTATGCGACCGTAAAGTTCGTGCTCTTCACGATGGTCGGTTCGCTCCTGATGCTGGTCGCGATCTTGTGGGCGTATCACTACGTCTCCGTTGGCGGCGCGCGGACATTCGATTTACAGGCATGGTACCAGACCGATTTTCCCGCATCGGTACAATTGTGGTTGTTTGCCGCATTCGCGCTGGCGTTCGCGATCAAAGTGCCGATGTTCCCGTTTCACACGTGGCTGCCCGATGCGCATGTGCAGGCACCCGCGGCCGGTTCGGTGATGCTGGCCGGGGTGCTGCTCAAGCTCGGCACTTATGGGTTCTTCCGTTTTGCCGCGCCGCTGTTTCCCGAGGCGTTCGCGGCGGCGCAGACGCCGATCATCATTCTCGCCGTCATCGGCATCGTCTATGGCGCGGTGATGACATTGGTGCAGACCGACGTCAAGAGTCTGATCGCCTACTCGTCCGTTTCGCACCTGGGGTTCGTCATGCTCGGTCTGGCGGCGCTGAATTTGATCGGCGCGACCGGATCGCTCCTGCAGCAAGTCAACCACGGCATTTCGACCGGCGCGCTGTTTCTGATCGTCGGGATGCTCTATGAGCGCCGTCACACGCGGGCCATCGCCGACTACGGCGGGCTCTTCGCCACGGTGCCGCTGTTGACGATCGCGTTTCTCATCGTCATGCTGTCATCGGTGGGACTGCCCGGCACCAATGGTTTTGTCGGCGAGTTTCTCATTCTGCTCGGCGCGTTTCGTCATTCGCCCGTTGCGGCGATCATCGCGACGTCCGGCGTCGTGCTGGCGGCCGGGTATCTGCTGTGGCTGGTGCGCCGTGTGTTTTTCGGCCCGATGACGATATCGGGCAACGAGACGATCCCCGATTTGTCGCGACGTGAGTTGGCGACCATCGTCCCGCTGGTCGCACTCATTATTTGGATCGGCGTCTATCCGCGCCCGTTTCTGGATCGCATCACCCCGGCGATTGATGCCTGGCTGCGTCAGGTCAAACCAGTGGAACTGATCGAACAGCAGACGCCGTCGCCCGGAGTATTCGTCTCCGGCGAGAATCCATCGGAGCGCGAACAATGAACATCTCCGCCATCCTGCCCGAGGTCGTCCTGACCATCGGCGCGGCGCTGGTCATGACCATCGACGCAATGACCGGGGGACGCCGCAACATCGGTTGGCTGGCTGCACTGACTGTCATGGTCGCCGGTGGCGTGGTGATCTCCCAGTTCAATCAGATCGAAGCCGGATTCGACGGCATGGTCTTGGCCGACCGATTCGCGCACCTGATGCGCTTGGTCATCTATCTCGGGACGCTGCTGGCTCTGCTGACAGCAATCGGAGCTTGGAACGCGCGCGGATCGTCATCAGTCTTCGGTGCCGAACACTACGGGCTGCTGCTCATCGCCGTCGTGGGGATGGATCTCCTGGTCCTCAGCGCCGATATGACAATTCTGTTTCTGGGCCTGGAAATCCTCTCCATACCGCTGTATGGCATGGCAGCGGGACGGCTTGGTTCGGATCGGTCGGTCGAGGCGGGCGCGAAGTATTTTCTCAATGGCGCGTTCGCGTCCGGATTCGTGCTCTTCGGTATCGCGCTGGTCTACGGCGCGGCCGGCACATTCTCCTATGAACAGATTGGCCGCACGCTGCTGCTGGATGGCGATGCCACGGCGCCGTTGTGGTGGATCGGCGGATTGCTCATCGCGGTCGGCTTCTTCTTCAAGATCGCCGCGGCGCCGTTTCATGCGTGGGCGCCCGACGTCTACGCGGGTGCGCCGACTCCGACTGTGGCATTCTTCGCGGCCGCTCCCAAGGTTGCGGCGCTCGGCCTGCTCGTACGGCTGACGCAGACAATGTTCGTCGATCTGCCGATGCAGCAATTGTTGTGGGGGGTCGCCTGGCTCTCGATGCTGGTCGGCAACCTGCTGGCGCTGCGTCAACGTGAGCTCAAACGCCTCCTGGCGTACTCCGGCATCGCGCACATGGGATATGCGCTCGTAGCGCTCGTGGCCGGCGGCAGCGGTGCGGTCGGCGCGATCGGATTTTACCTGCTCGGTTACACCGGCATGGCGGTCGGCAGCTTTGCGGTGGCCTGTGCGGTCGGTTACGACGGGGGGGAGGTCACCCTCGAACGCCTGGCCGGACTGGGCAAACGCCAGCCGTGGACCGCGGCGATGATGTCGGTCTTCATGTTCGCACTGGCGGGCATTCCGCCGACGGTCGGCTTTGTCGGCAAATTCGTTCTCTTCAGCGAGGCGGTCGGGGCCGGGCACTGGCCGCTCGTGATCTGGGCCGTGCTGTTTTCCGCGTTGTCACTGTACTATTACCTGCGCGTCGTCGTGGCAATGTGGATGTGGGAGGCAACCGAGGACACGGTCGAATCCTCGGCCGGACATGCCGCACTGCGCCCGGTGCTGGTGCTCGCTTCGCTCATTACGCTCATTCCCGGCGTGTTCCCTCAATATTTTCTCGCGGTAGCATCAAAGTCGCTTTTCTGGCTATCTTAGCGCCGGCTCGACCATCCGGCCCTCGACTCCAATGAACCGGGCCTTGGCTCGTATGCATTTGTGACGTAGTATTTGCCCACATGACCGACAACGGCCACAACACTCCGCGCGCGCACGTCGTCTCGCTGTTTTCCGGCGGACTGGACTCATGCCTCTCGGTGCTCTTGATGCTCCGGCAGAATGTGAGGGTCACGGCGTTGACCTTCATGACTCACTTCGGCTGCGACCTCTCGGATCGTTCATCCTGCTCGTCGAATCCATACCCCGCCGCGCGACAATTCGGCTTCGATGTCAAACTCGTGCATCTGGCCGACAGGTTCGTCAAAATCGTGCAGAATCCGGTCTACGGTTACGGCAAGAACATGAATCCATGTGTCGACTGTCGCATTCTGATGCTGACCGAAGCGAAGGAATACATGGAGATGGTCGGCGCCGATGCGATCGTCACCGGCGAAGTCCTGGGGCAGCGGCCGTTTTCACAATTGCGTCCCAAGCTGGCGCTGACCGAAAAGCAGGCGGGTTTGCAGGGGCGCCTGCTGCGCCCTCTGTCGGCCAAGCTGCTGCCTCCGACACTTCCCGAGCTCGACGGACGCATCGACCGCTCGCAGCTTGAGGCGATTTCCGGACGCACGCGCAAGCGACAATTCGAAATGGCCGCCGAATTCGGACTGGAGCACTTCCCGACACCGGCGTCCGGATGCCTGCTGACCGACCCGGAGTATTCCCGCAAGCTGCGCGATCTGCTGGCCCATTCGCCGCACATCAACTTCACCGATCTGAATCTGTTGCAATCGGGACGGCACTTCCGTTTGTCACCCGACACGAAAATCGTGGTCGGACGCGACGAGAACGATAATTGCAAACTTGAGGCATATCTCGAACCGGGGGACTGGCGTGTCGAGGTGCTCGGTGTCGGTTCTCCCGTGACCGTCGTGCGGGGCACTCCGACGGCTGCGGAACTGGAAATGTCGGCCGCGATTACCGCGCGCTACTCCGATCGGAAGTCCGAGAAATCCGTCGAGGTCACTGTGATACACAATGGCGACAGTAAGACTCTTCGTGTTCCGCCTGCCGATGAGGCCCTGCTTGAATCGGTGCGGTTGAAGTAACCCCCGGTCGAGCCCGCGTTACGTCGCCGATGTGTCGGCCGCCCGTCCCGCGCGCAGCCATCCCACCAGCAGGATCGTCACTGAAATGAGCAGACCGGGGAAGATCGGTTCGGCTGACAGCGGATAGCTCCCGTAGAGGCCCCTCCACAAGACCCAGATTCCCGACACTGCGCCCGGCGCGACAATCCAAATGACCACGACGGGCGCCGTGAGTGTTGGCCGCTTACTGTAGAACGTCAACAGTACGGGCAGCAGGAGCATCGGCACACCGATCGATCCCAAATCGCGCCAGATCGAAATCACCGATCGTGACAACAGCGCCAATGCCACCGCACCGATTGCCGCGACGACGATTGCATAGCGCGTAGCCGTTCGGATTCCGCGCTGCGTCAACGGTTTGACACGGGCGATCAGATCGTACCCGAGTGCGACCGCAGCAATGAACATGTAGGAATCGACCGTCGAAACGACCGTGGCGAGTAACCCGACGAAGAACAAGCCGGCGATGCCCGGCGGCAGCACGAGCGACGCCAGCGCCGGATACGCCATCTGCGGCGTCTCCAGGTCGGTCAGCGCCGCGCGCGCATACAGACCGGTCGTTGTTGTCATGAAATCGAAAACGATCCAAAAGGCGATCGACCAGAAGATGCCGCGACGCGCAGTCCCCACCGTGCGGGTCGCGTAGCAGCGTTGATAGAACGCCGGTTCGACCAATGTCGCCAGCGCGATGAAGTACCACGACAGGACAAACCATCCCGAATTGCCGCCGTGCCAGGTCAGATGCGTTGCGGGCAGACTCTCCGCGAGGTACGACCAGCCGCCGTAGTGGCCGATTGCAAACGGCAGGATCAGAGCGAATCCGCCGAACATACACAAAAACTGCAGAATGTCGGCACGGATCGCCGCGCGAAATCCCCCGGTCAGCAGGTAGACGATCGAAACTGAGGCCCCGACCGATGCGCCGATCCACAACGGCCATCCCAGCAAAAGCCGCACAAGATCCCCGAGCATCAGCACGTAGGCCGCCGGCACCGTCATGACAAACACGACCAACGCGCCCGCCACGGCAGCACCCCGACCGTATGCCTGCTGCAGATGGTCAGGTAGCGAGACAAACTGCGTTTCGCGCGCCTTTCTCGCCAGAAAAAGCGCAAAGACAGCCGCCCACAGGTAATAGGGCAGTCCGAATACCAGCCAATTGGAAATGCCGTACAAATACGAATACTCACCGACGCCGAGAATGCCGCCGTACCATGTCGACACAAGAGAAGCGACAAACGCCGGCAGCGTCAGCCGACGGCCGCCGATCAGGTAGTCGGCTGCGTCGGGCGTGGAACGGTCCCTGCGGGATCGACGGAATCCGATATACCCCTGGACGACAAAGAACGCCCCGATGATGACCCAGTCGACCGGATGGAGAGACACCGTCATCGTCTGTGCCGCGCAGCCCGATCACAGGACCGCGCGCAGTCCCGCGAAAAAGTTCCGCTTCGCCGCCGGGATAAAGAGGTAGTCGCCGTCCCAGTATCCGCCGGCTTCATATTCGGCATCGAACACGTTGTTGACATGGATATACGCGCTCACGCCGGGCCAGCCGACCAGTTTCTGCAGCTTCGCTTCACCGCGGAGGTTGAAGACTGTGCGCGCGTCGATGAGCGATGCGTCCTCGTTGGAGTTGTCGATGAAAATGGGTCCGACGTGATAGATGTGCGCCGACAAGCCGATGTACGGGTGTTCGTAGTTGGCACGCACATTCGCCAGGCGATTCGGAAAGAGCGCAAGCGTCTTCCCCGACAGATCGACAACCGAACCCTCGCCGGTGTCGTAGTCGTACAGATACAGATCGAATTCATCGAAACTGTTGTCCGATAGCGACAGGTTCCCGGAAACGGAGAGACCCTGCCCCAAATCGGCATTGGCCGACAGCTCGATCCCCTGATGGGTCGATCGCGGCGCGTTGGCCCGAATCGGCACCCCGTCATCGTTGATCTGTCCGTTGAACACGATCTCATCGTGGAAGCGCATGTGGAACAAATTGATCTCCGCCCGCCAGTGCGGCTGATTCAGTGAGGCGCCCAACTCGAAGTCCAGCAACCGCTCCGGCTTCATGATCGGGTCGTGTCCTTCGATCGTTCCGTCTGCCAGCGTTGCCGTATCGTCGAAGAAGTCTGCAACGTTGGCGTAGTAGTCCTGCACGTCGAAGATTTCGTCGTTGGTCGGTTCCTGCTCATTATAACTCACGCTGCCGAACATGCTCGCCCGGGCGTGTGGCCGAGCGGTGATTCCCAGGCGCGGTGAGATGAAATGATAGTCGGTCGTGTGCGTCACTCGCTGTTCCCAAATGTTCGGGAATCCGTCGTCGTAGCGCTCGTAACGCTTGAATGCGTATGACACAGCGCCCGTCACCGTCACCTCCGGAAACGGCGTCAGGATCTCCTGTCCGAACAACGACGCCACCGTCTGGGCGCCTTTGTACGAATAGTATCGCTGGTCCGGGACAAAGTCCTCCGGGGCGGGATTAGCCGATTTGACTTCGCCCCAGTGATCGGCGGTCAATCGCCTCAGCTCGGCGCCGAAGCTCAGTGTTCCATAGTGGTGATGGTGTGTGGCGCGCGGCACAATCCCCCAAAAGTCATTCTCAACCCAGCGTCGCCGTACCAGTTGTTCGGCGAGATCGATCAGAACGGTATCGATCTTGATCTCGCCGTTGTCGTCATTCACCTCGATGTCCATAAACGGCGTCAACTGGTACTCGCCGAAGTCGCGGTCGAACCGCCGCTGATCGTAGAAACCTTCGCCCTTGATGTAGTAGAGCGTGTTTTCCAGCGTCCACTCGTCACTGGGACGAAACTCGGTGAGCCACTGGTACTGCGGCTGATTGAAGTTGTCGGTTTCGCCGCCCCACAGAATGGGATTGAAACGCCGATCGCCTTCGGCAACACCGCTCGGCGAGATGGTCCCGCCGTCGATCTCCCACACAAATGATGTGTCCCCGTCAATGAATCGGCGCGGAATCCCCTGATAAGCCAGATGCGTCTGTTCGGGACCGCCGAAAACATACAGCCGATTGGTCCATTGCGCATCATGTCGCGCCGCACCCAGGAAGTATGACCACAGATCGGTCCAGGCGTTGTCACGGTAACCGTCGGAGACGATCCGCGAAAACCGGCCGTAGACCGCATGCTGGCCGTCGATCAGTCCCGAATTCAGCGCGACGCTGAATTTGCGGGTATCATACGATCCGAAACCGGAATTGACCACAATGCGCCGCGGCCCCGTCAATTGGTCGGTCACCAGATTGACCGTACCCCCGATGGAGTTTGATCCATACAGCGTCGTGCCGACGCCGCGCTGGAGCTGCACGTCCTCGACGCTCTCCAGCAAGTCGGGCAGGTCGATCCAGTAAACCTCGTGCGATTCGGGATCGTTGAGAGGAACACCGTTGATGAGCACCGAAACCCGCCGCTGCGCAAATCCGCGCACGAACAGGTATGAATACCCGATTCCGTTGCCGTTGTCCGAGTACGCATACACGCCCGGCGATTCGGTCAACACCATGGGCACGTCCTGTGCGTGGTAGGTCCGCCGGATTTCTTCCTGCGTGATGTTGTCGAACGCGACCGGCGATTGCCCGCGCACAGCCCGATGCGACGTGACCACGATCTCTTCGCCGGACAGCACGGTCGGCTCGATTTCGATCCTGAGGACATCGGGTCCCGGGACAACCGACAACGTCCTGGTGGCGTACCCGACATGACGGATTTCAATCCCAAATGCCCCCTCTGCAACATCCTTGAACAGGAACTCTCCGTTGCGATCCGCCGCCAACGATTGTTGCGCATCGACGATCGTGACCGTGGCCGCTGGGACGGGCCGGCCGCTGGCCGCGTCGATAATGACACCGCGCAGTTGTGCCGCGTCGGCGATTGATGCGAGCATCAGCGGAGCGAGGCAGCCCGTAAAAGCGATTCTGACTCGTTGGCCGAACTGGGCAAACATCACGTACTCCTTTCGGGGCCCGAATAGCAAAACGGCCGTTTCCGGGACGGGAAACGGCGCGGTCTGAAGCGGCACGGCTGTCTGTCCGTACCGCCGCCTGGTCCGTTCCCTACGCCGGCATTACCCGGATCAGGTTCGAAGGGTGTTGTCTCAGGCCCCTTTGATGGGACCACCCCGCGAACACAGGCAAGTCCACAATAGAAAACTTCACGAGGCGACGCAAGCCGATTTGGGGTCAACGCTTCCCGCCCGTCACGGTGTCGGGTATATTGTCGTGCCCCACACGGTGATAACGATGCGCATCCACGGGCTGTTCGAAATCCTCAAACGATTCGCCGCCGAAACACAGGCCCTGGCGGGGTACTCCGTGCGCCTGGCAGTTCGGCTGATCGGGCGCCCGTTTTATGTCGCCGAAACACTCGACCAGATGTATTTCCTCGGAGTCGGCTCTTTGTTCCTTGTCGTATTGACCGGAATCTTCGCCGGTCAGGGGTTGGCGCTGCAATTCTCCATCGAGTTGGCGGAGTTTGGCTCGAAAAACTATCTGGGCCGTGTTATGGTCATCGCCATCGTCCGCGAGCTTGGACCCGTATTGACGGGGTTGATGGTCGCCGCGCGCGTCGCCGCCGGGATCACCGCCGAAATCGGATCGATGAAATCGTCGGAGCAGATCGATGCGCTGGTCGCGTTCGGAGTCGACCCGATCCGACGACTCGCGGTGCCCCGTTTCTGGGCCATCCTGCTGATGTTGCCGATCCTCACGATTTGCTGCGATTTTGTCGCCATCGTGGGCGGCTGGGTCATCGCCGTCTACATCGCGCACATCTCCAGCACGGCGTACTGGACCAACATCATCAGCAAGTTGTCGCTGGGAAACTTCGTCATCGGACTGGGGAAGCCGTTTTTATTTGCTGTGATCATCTCGACCATCTCAACCTTCATGGGGTTCCGGACCATGGGCGGCACACGCGGCGTCGGCCGCTCGACGACCAATTCGGTCGTCGCGTGCTCGATCACCATTCTGTTCGTCAATTTCCTGTTTACGCGGCTGATTGTCCCGCAATTGAAGGGGCTGCTCTGATCGACCTCTGATATGATTCGCCTTGAGAATGTCACCTTCGGCTACCGCGATTCCGCGGTGCTGCGCAATGTCAGCTTCCAGGTGGAACGTGGCAAAACGCTCGTCATCTTCGGCATCTCCGGCTCGGGCAAGAGCACGATCCTCAAGCTGCTGGCCGGGTTGATCAGGCCGCAGTCGGGGCGGATCATCGTCAACGAGACCGACATGACCGGATTGCGCGAGTCGGAGTGGCAGGAGCTGCGCCGCCAGATCGGCTTCGTGTTTCAGGGCGGCGCGCTCTTCGATTCGATGACGGTCGGCGAAAACGTCGGATTCTATCTCTTGGAACACACCGACCAATCGATGAAGGAGATCGAAATCAAAGTCCGCGAAACCTTGCAGTTCATGAACCTGTCCGAGGATCTGATCGATATTACGCCGGACGAACTCTCCGGCGGGATGCAGCGACGGGTCGCGATCGGGCGCGCGGTCGCGGCGATCGATCCGCTCATCATGCTCTATGATGAACCGACCACGGGACTGGACCCCATCTCGACAAAAGCGATCACCGAAATGATCGTCAAGCTTCGCGATGTCAAGGGGGTCACCTCGATTGTCGTCACGCATCAAATTGCCGATGCATTCGAAGTCAGCGATCACTTTATCGTCCTGCAGCAGGGGGTGGTCGCCTTCGACGGCACCGCCGAAGAACTGGTGCGCTCCCGGCAGCCGCAAGTGCGCTCGTTTTTGACTCCGTTCATTCACTCCATCGAACGCATGCCGGCCATGCATCACGGAGAATCATGAAAATTCTGTTCTTGTGCACGGGGAACTCGTGCCGGTCGCAGATGGCCGAGGGGTTCGCCCGTCAATACGCCGGCTCCGGGATTGCGGCAGAGTCCGCGGGAATCGAAGCGCATGGCCTCAATCCCCGGGCGGTGACGGTCATGGCCGAAGCGGGCATCGACATCAGCCGCCACACCTCCGATGTCTTCTCGGTGGATTCCGTTGGTCCCAGTAACCTTGTCGTGACCGTCTGTGACCAGGCGCGGGAGTCGTGCCCGCGCTTGCCGGCCACGGTATCTCAGATTCACTGGTCATTCCCTGACCCGGCCAAGGCAACTGGATCCGACGACGAGATCATGTTCGTCTTCCGCGCAGTCCGCGATGCGATCGACGAACGCGTCCGCGCGCTGGTCGAAGGAATGGCGCGGGAGCACGGCCGGAGGTCGCGTCCCTCCGCCGGTCCGCGACCAGTGAGACGACATTGATCGGGTCGCCACAAACGGGTATCATGAAGCAGGACGGTCGATGATATGGGACGCGGCTGCAGCGCAATTGACTCACTGGCGATCCAGTACGTACGCGAAATCGCGGTCGTATTACGGACTCGCAACCTGGAAAACGTCAAGCGATTCTACCATCGCTGGCAAAGCGCCATGGAGATGGCGCCGATGCCCGACGACCGGCAGTTGGAAATCGACATGCACAAAATGATTCTGGAATTGCCGGCATTAGAAGACTTGCACGACGAGTCGCTGGCGTGGCTGAAGGAGCGTGACGAAGTCTGGGACGTGCGCGGCAACAATTGCAGCAGCGGCTGCGATCCGGGGTCCTGCGGGCGCAAGGCGGTCGGATGAGACCGCTGTTTGAATCCTCCGAGAGCGGCAATGCGGCGTAGCGGACGAGTGCCGTGGACCGAGGTCCGTGTCGGAGTCGTGATCCTTTTTGCGTTTGCCGTGCTGCTGTGGGCGGCGTTTCGCGGCACCGGCATGACAGTCTTCGAGCGCACCAACGATCTATTTGCTTACTTTGACAACGTCAATGGCTTGGTCAGCGGCTCGCCCGTCTGGCTGGGTGGGATCGAAGTCGGGCACGTCACCGGTATCCGATTTGTCGAGGAAAGCGGCACGGGACGCATACTGGTCAGTTTTCGGATCAAACAGGACGCCTGGTCGTTGGTCTCGAGCACATCGAAGACCTCGATTGCCGCGATGGGGTTGATGGGCGACAAATACTTGTCGGTGTCGCTACGTCGGCCCGGCGATCCGCCGGCTCAGCCCGGGAGCTTTCTCGAAGCCGAAGCCGCCGGCGACTTGACCAACGCCTTCGCCGACACGCCGGAGTTGATGCAAAACCTCTCAGCGACGACCGATCGCCTCGGCGGCATTCTCGAACGCATCGACCGGGGGGAGGGGTTTCTTGGGCGCATGACGACCGACAGCCGCTCCTCGGATGAACTCGACTCATTGGTCATGTCATCGCGCGAATTGATCCAGAGTCTTAACACCTCGCAGACGCGGCTGGTCGCGTCCATCGAGCGCGCATCCCATTCGTTCGATTCGCTCTCGCAAGGTATCCTGCATGGCGATGGCACGCTGGCGCGGCTGGTATGGGATACGACGCTGTATACCGAGCTGGCCGGCGTCACGCGACGCGCCAACTCGCTGATGGAGACAATTGAATCCGGCGACGGTACTCTGGGCCGATTGTCATCGGACTCGGCGATGTATGTCGAGGTCCGCGACCTTGTCACAGACATGCGCGCGCTGATCGACGACATCATGGCCAACCCACGACGGTATTTCAAGTTTAGCGTGTTTTAATGGGATGACATCGATTCCAGACCATGTGTCCACGACCGCTGCACGGATCTCACGCATCCGCCACACCCTCGACTACGACGCCTGGGCGAATCAGCAAACGTTGGAGTCCCTGCAACGTGCCGACACGCTGCCCGTCGAAGCCATCGGCATCATGGCGCACATCATCGCCGCCGATTGGCTCTGGCTGGATCGCATGCGCGAGCAACCGCAGCATTGTGCCGTTTGGCCGCATTGGTCCGTGAAAGAGTGTGCTGAAGAGGAGAGATTGCTGCGCGAGAGTTTCGATGAGATGCTCACCGGTCTGTCGGAGCCGTCGCTGGAGCGGCAGGTGACGTACAAGAATACGAAAGGGGAGAAGTGGTCGAACGCGATTGCCGATATACTCGATCACCTGCTGGTACATTCGGCGTATCATCGTGGCCAGATCGCGCTGCTGCTCCGTCACAGCGGCGGGGAACCGGCCTATACCGACTTCATTCACGCCGTGCGCACCGGCGCGATCAACTAAACTGCCATGACCAACGCTGAGTTTGCCGCCATTCTGGAGCGTCACATTCGTCCAGCCACATTCCCGGTTGCGGTGAAGATGTTGAAGAAGGGCGAGCGGATTCCCGACCGCGCCAAGCGCCCCAAAACCGATCTCGGATTCGATGTCGCGATCTGCCAGTCGGTCGGGTTGGCGCGACGTTACGGCTGGACGCTGGCGGTCGGACGCGACGACATCTCCTGCCCGATCACCAAGGCGTTTTTCGGATTTGAAGAACGCGTCCCCTACCTGACCGAAGGGCACGCCTGCGCCGGCATGTACACCGAATCAACCCAGGCCGGAGCACGCACCGAAGAGTCGATCCCACGTTTCGCGCACAAGCAATATGAGTACTTCGTGTGCGGACCCCTGGCCAAAGTGCAATTCGATTGGGATGTCGTCATCGTCTACGGCAATGCCGCGCAGGTGATGCGGCTGGTCACCGGCGCGCTCTACAAACGCGGCGGCGCGATGATCTCCCAGACCGCCGGACGGGTCGATTGCGCCGATCTGACCGTTGGGGCGATGAACACGGGCGAATATCAGTATGTCCTGCCATGCTACGGCGACCGCATCTTCGGCGGCACATCCGACGAGGAGATGGCGTTTTCCCTGCCGCGGTCACGCGCCGATGAATTGGTGGCCGGATTGGAAGGGACCCACAAAGGCGGGATCCGTTACCCGATCCCGATGTTCCTGCGCTTCACTGGTGAATTTCCCGAAAGTTATCGCAAACTCGAAGATTTCTGGACTCACGATTCCGATCCGGAGAACAAGTAAATGGTATCCACGACGCTCGTCGATCATCGCTCAGGTATGCTCGAACGCCTCCGCACCACCCCGCAGCAGTTGCGTGTCGCCGTCAGCGGCCTGAGCGACGCGCAGCTTGACACCCCCTACGGCCCGGGCAAGTGGACGATCCGTCAGGTTGTCCATCATCTGGCCGACTCGCACATGAATGCATTTGTGCGCATGAAACTTGTCCTGACCGAGGACAAGCCCACACTAAAGACCTACGATCAGGATGACTGGGCCGACACGGTTGATGGCAAGTCGCTGCCGATTGCGTCGTCGTTGTCGATCATCGACGGCCTGCACGAACGTATGTGCAGGATGCTGGAGTCCGTGCCGGACTCCGCCTGGAGCCGTTCGGCGGTGCATCCTGAACGCGGCGACATCACACTCGATGACCTGCTGGCCATCTATGCCCGTCACGGCGAGAAGCACATCGCCACGATCACGGGTTTGCGCGCCGAGAAGGGCTGGTAACAGATTGCCGTTTCGCGAAAAACTCAACCACACCGAACGCCTGCAGGCACTCGCCGAGGGTGTCAAGCCCGACCGTCCGCCGGTCTCGATGTGGCGCCACTTCTACGGCGATGAGAACGACAGCGACCGTTTCGTCGACGCGATGGTCGGATGGCAGAAACGCTTCGACTGGGACTTTCTGAAGGTCAATCCCAAAGCATCGTATCATTACGAACCGTGGGGCGTGACCATGCGATATAGCCCCGATGGGATCATAAAGCCCGCCCGCGAATCGTTTCCGATCAGGACGCCCGAGGATTGGACAAAAATCGGACCCCTGGGGGCGCGACATCCTGAATTTGCAGCGCAATTGTACGCGATTTCCAGAATCCGGCGCGCGCTGCCGCGGCCGTTCCGCATCGTGATGACGGTCTTCAATCCGATCTCAGTCGCCGGCGACTTGGTGCCGAACGATGCCATGCTGGTTTCGCACCTGCGCGACAACCCGACGGCGGTCGTCCCGGCACTCGAGGCCATTGCCGAGACATTCATCGATCTCGTCGCCGAGATGCGCAACGCGGGCGCCGACGGAATCTTCTTTGCCACCACACAATGGGCCTCCGCGAATCTGCTGACGGCCGACGAGGTGCGGCGATACGGCGTGGCATTCGACCGTCCGATCTGGGAAGCCACGGGCGCAGACGCATTCAATGTTCTGCATGTTTGCGATTCGAAGAATTATCTGTCACTCTATGCCGATTTCAATGCGGCATTGACCAATTGGGACGCGAGTGAGCCGACGAATCTGAATCTGACAGAGGGGCATGAACTGCTCCGATCGCCGGTCCTCGGTGGGATCGGCTACAAGGGCGATCTGAATGACACAAGCTCCGACCGCGTTGTCGAGACGGCCAGGCGTGTCATTGAAGAGCACAAGAACATACCCTTCGCGCTCGGCCCCGGCTGCGCCGTCCCGGTGACAGTCCCGATGGAGAGCATTGCGGCTGTGCGACAATCGGTCGAATTCGCGTATGCGCGCATGAGAACAGCATGATGACCCCGATAACGGCCACAGAGAGTATCCTGCAACGCGTCGACGATGCAATACGCCACGGGGGGGATTCCATCGCAGTCATGGACCGAATCGCGGCGCTGCTGCACGAATCGATCCCTCACTACACCTGGGTGGGATTCTATCTGCTCGAGGGCGACATGCTGACGCTCGGGCCGTATCGCGGAAAGCCATCGCCGCACACCCGCATCCCGCTGAACCAGGGCATATGCGGTGCAGCGGCATCCCAGCAGCGGACCGTGATCGTTGCCGATGTCAACGCCGATCCGCGCTACCTGGCCTGCTCCATCGAGACGCGTTCGGAAATTGTTGTGCCGATCCTGTTCGACGGCATCTGTCTCGGTGAGATCGACATCGATTCCGACCAACCCGACGCCTTCGGCGCATCGGATCAATCATTGCTGGAAGCCATCGCGGAGCGCATGGCGCCGAAGATGCGGACATAAGTCACCGCATTCACGCCCATTGACATGATGGAGACGACCGCCTCGCCGATCTTCTGGGTCGGGTTTCTCGCTCTCATCCTGGGGTTGCTGACAATGGACCTCGTGGTTTTTCACCGGCGGCCGCATGTCGTGTCAGCCGGTGAGGCATCGCGTTGGGTCGCCTTCTGGATCGGCTTGGCCGCCGCCTTTAATGTGTTCGTCTACTTCGAGTTCGGCACCGCCAAGGCGCTGGAGTTTACGGCCGGATATCTGGTCGAGGAGGCGCTTTCGGTCGACAACGTATTTGTCTTCCTGATCGTTTTCCGCTACTTCCATGTCCCGCGCGAACTGCAGCATCGCGTGCTGTTCTTCGGAATCCTTGGCGCCATCATCCTGCGCGGCATCTTTATCTGGATCGGTGCAACGCTGATCGCCCAGTTCAGTTGGGTGCTCTACATCTTCGGCGCGTTTCTGGTGTTCACCGGGATCAAAATCGTCGCGCAGGATGAGATGCAGGTGCATCCCGAGCGCAATCCGGTTCTGAAGCTCCTGCGGCGCATCCTGCCGATCACTGCCGACTACATGGGCACGCGGTTTCTTGTCCGTGCCGGTGAACGCTGGTTTGCGACGCCGCTTCTGGCGGTGCTGGTCGTTGTCGAAGCCACCGATCTGGTATTTGCCGTCGATTCGATTCCCGCGATCTTCGGCATCACCCACGATCCGTTTATTGTCTACACATCGAACATCTTCGCCATCCTGGGACTGCGGGCGCTTTTCATGCTGCTGGCGGGGATTATGGACAAGTTCCACTATCTGAAATACGGCCTCGGCATCGTTCTCTGTTTCATCGGCGTCAAAATGCTCATCGCGTGGTTTGTGCACATCCCCATCGAGATCTCACTCGGCGTCGTCGTGCTGTTGCTGGGCGGTTCGATCCTGTTGTCGTTTCTCCGGCCGGTCAAACCCGCGGAATCCCATGGTTCCGGGCCGGACGCCGGCACCGAGACCCCGCTGGAGGAATGATCACATCAACGCCCGCGCATCGCGTAGTACAGAACGCGCGGAGCATTCACCAGACCGGTCCAGAAAATGTTCGGACTGTGACGCAGCCGCCGTCGCGCGTAGGCGATGGCGCGGTCCCAGTTTTCGGCAAAAGGAACATAGAGTCGGTGAACGATTCCGCGGCGCAAGGCCGATGACGCCCTGCCTGTGTCGTCAATCCCCTCGAAGTATGAACCGGACGTGAGAGATCGGATCAGGGCCGCTCTTGGGACTCCCATCAGCGTCTGGGTCTCAAACCGGGAGGGACCGATGGCCGCCGTCAAAACGACCTCGTTGAAGAAGCGTTCGATCAATCCCTGATCGTGCGTCGCGAACTCGACAAACACATCCTTCGCAAACAGCGCGCGTGCCAGGGACAGCATGCGCGATTTGATCTCGGCGGGCTGCTGCAGCGCGATCTCGGCGGATTCGCTGTAGATCCCGGTGCACAGTCTGATCCGGGACCCGGACGGCAGTTGGTCAATGTCCGTCACGGTGCGAAAGAGCCGCGATTGTAGGACGGTGCCGACAGTCCGTCCGTAGCGCGCGAAGAGCTCTGCGTGAATCGACAACGTCAGATCGGTCCATTGATGGTTTTCCATGTCGATCGTGGCTCGAATCCCGTGTTTCGACGCCGACTCGATCACGCGGCCGATGGCTTGCGCGCAGGCCGTCCGGTCGATCCCTCCCGGATCGATCACCATGCCATCGTTGTCCTTCGGGGCGACGACGAACGATGACGGCTTGAGACTCACCGAAGGTTTGCGCCCCGGTGGCAGCGCCTGGAGTCGCGCATCATGGGCCGCCGATTCGATCAACCGCACATACAACGCGACATAATGGTCCACGTCCTGCCCGGTCGCGGCATCCTCGCCGAGGATGTCGATCGTCGCAGCGATTCCGGCATCCGCCAGTTCGGCCGCCTTGTCGAGCGCCGCTTGCATCGAATCGCCCGCAATGTAGGGCTTCGAGAAAACGCGAATCGCTGTCTTGGGGAGTGAATCGACGAATACAAAACGCAGGTTCACGGCATCTCCGGCGACCGATTGCTGGCGCCGCCAGATTAGGGGGAAGTCCTGTCGCAATCAACGCCCAATTGCGTAACGCAGAGCCCACTCACTGCCCGGGCGCCGTGCGGGGTCGATCGTGTGTTTGTGTCCCAAAAGAAACCCGGGTGCTCCGCTGGGGCGGAACACCCGGCTCGAATTCAAGGGGGGTGGTTGGCCAGAGTACTTGTTTTGGGGGGGGCAAAACGTTCCCCCGACCTTCCGCCCCCGCTACTCGGTGACCATCATCGGAGGTCTCGTCACTACCACTTAAACATCCCGAACGACCTGAATGTTTAGGCGAATATTGTCCATGATCCGGACTCGATGGCCGCTGTTGCCCGGATTCAGCCAGGCGTTGCCCGCACGGAACCAGCGGCCGACGTTGAATCGCAGTGTGTATTGGACATCATCGCCCGCGGACAGGTCGTACACGCCGCGGACCGAATACTCCGAAGTGTAGTCGCTGCTGAATGTGAAGCGGCGGGACTCCCCCGCCGACCAGATGCGTCCGCGCACGAGAATCGAATTCCCCAGCAGGTCGTCGAGCCCATTCAGTTCATCCGACGCACGCGCGGGCTGCAGCACGAACCGGACTTCTGTGTAGGCGCCGCGCACGACCGCACCGGACCCCAGCGGCTGCAACGCCGCATTCACCGGCAGGACATAGGGCCCCTTGTGGCTGATGTCCGGATCACTCTCGTCGCGGCTTTCTTCCTCCGCGGTGATCTGTGTGTCGACCGCTCCCGCCTCGCCATCGACGAAGCGCAGCGACCGGATCACGACCGCCCCATAGTCGATTGTGATCGAATCGGGCCCCTCGGCCGCATAGCCCTGCTGCGTGTTCGGCGTGTCGCCGCCGACGATGTTGGCCGACGGACTGGCGAGGTTAAACTCGATGTTCCATGCCGTGCTGATGTCGGATAGCGAATTGTTGCTGCTCTCCGGACCGCATCCCAATGCCAGAATGCAGACGCCGACGATCAGCACTGCCGTCAGTGTGCGTTTCATCCTGCCTCCCTCCTGATTCATCTTCATCGTTCCCAAGCGGTGGTTGACTTCACTCCGGGTTACCTCAGCAAAACCATCTGATGCACTCTTGCGACGCCGTCTGAAACCAGACGGGCAAAGTAGACACCCGAGCCGACCGGACGCCCGTTATCGCCGCGTCCCTCCCAGTTCACAGTGTGCGATCCGGGCGCCAGGAGACCGTCGACCAACGTGGCGACCTTGCGGCCCAGAACATCGTAGACGTCAAGCTGTACCGGCTGATCGCCCGCCGATGAAAACCGTATGGTAGTCGAGGGATTGAACGGATTGGGATAATTGAACAGATCGATTTCGTAGTCGATCGTGCCCAATCCGCGGTCGTCCTCAATGCCGGTCTCCAGTGTCACGGAGAAATCGGCCGACATGCTCGGCCCGGACGCGGAAATGTTCGTGATTGTCACGAACGTTTGCGCCCCGGCGTAGTTGTCCGAATTGGGCGTCGAGGCCGCGGAAAACGTGGTCTTGTTGGTGGTCCCGGGGAACGGATCGGCGCCATCGCCATAGTCGAGATTCTGTTCCAATTCCCAGAGACCGTCCGCCTGCTCCAACGCAACCCAGTAGTTCCCCGATGACGTGTGTCCGGGGTACCATTCCTTCGTATTGCCGCTCTGGCTGTCGTCGATGTGCCAGATGCAAAGCCCGGAGCCCGGTATACCCGTATCGTAGCCGGTCTTCTGACGGTTCTCGATCAGGAAATACTGGTTTCCGCCGGCGCCGTCGGACCAAACCCGGTACACGGTCGGCGAGGTCTCAACCGCCGGCAGGTTGACTCCGGTCAGATTCGAACTGACGACCGTCGGTGTGACGAAGCCGACCTGGCTTTTGCACCACGCGTCCATGTGCGCGGGCGAATTGCCCAACGATCCGTTCCACGAACCTGACGCCATCAGAGACCAGCGGCCCAGACCGCGCGAGCTGCCGTCGATGTCGTACAAATCCGGAAGCCCGAACAGGTGTCCGATCTCGTGGGCGTAGACACCGATCGTAATGTCGCCGGGAGAATTCCAGTATTCCGGCTGAACCGAGTACGCGCTGACATAAACACCGTCCCGGAGATTGGCGCTGATTCCCCATTTGTGCGACCAGATGTCATTGACGCTGCCGGTGAACTCCGCTCCCGCACCGGAATGCATGATGACCAGTCCGTCGACATACCCGTTCCCGTCGTTGTCGTAGTCTGAGAAATCGACGAGCGGATCGATCAATGCCACCAGGTCCTGCGTCAGCTTCTGCGTGTTATTCGGATAACTCCCCATGCCGAAGTTGCCGTTGACGTAGTACGCGTATGTTTGCGGGGCACGCTGCCAGCCGAGCGACGACGGGAGATTGACCGTGACCATTGTGAGATTGCCGTAGCTCATCTCGCTGTAAAAGTGGCGCACCGACCCCGATCCGGTTGAGAAGATCAGGTTGTCCAGCACGGTGGCGCTGACCTGCGACACCTTGTCGGAGAAGTCCACGCAGATCGCCAAAACGTTAAAATCCCCGGAGACCGTGATGCCGGCCGCCATGCCTCCTCCGGGTGTGCAAATGCCGCGCTCCTGAAAATGCCCGCGCATCTCGGAATACAGTCCGATCCCGGCCGCCATCGACGGGGAGCCCTGGCGCAAGCTGTCCGGGAAGGGAGGCATCGCAACCAGCTCGGATAGCGGGCCGGATGCACACAGAGCGAGACAGCCCAATGCGACTCCGCACGCCAGCGTAGTTGCTCTGCTTTTGGCCATCATCATGATCCTTGCCCTTCTGGGTGTGTGAATGGGAGCTGAACACCGACTCCGCTGATCGTCACGACCGCACTCGTCGATTACGCGATGAGAGATTCGGGCCGGTTCCGGACAATCCTCAGTCTGATTTGATTCTGTTAAAGCGGTCGCCGACAGGACACGTTCAGAGGGATCGTCGCATTCGCCTGAAGCAATCCGAGGAGTTTGGAATCGTAGTTCGTGTTTGGCCGGTTTCATTATTCCCCCCAAGGAACAAATCCTCCTGAGTGCGAGGCACTTGAGCGCAAGGGGCGTGCCGACGACAAGACCGCTCTGACCATATCGCCGATGAGGCGTAAGTCAAACTATGTCCATGCTTTAGGCTCTAACCGTCACGGGGCGGGTTCTCCGGGGACCAAGGGACCTCTCGTTTCGCTGTGGAGAGTATGGGGGCTTTCCGACACCCACTCGGTCAGAGACGAGCCGTTGACCGCAGCGTGAATTCAATGCGGAGGGTCCGCAAGTTGCTGTTCGCAGATTCTGCGACGCGGAAACCTGCGCTGATTGGGAAAACTACTTGACAAGGATGGGCTTATAGCGAGATTGCTTTTGACAGGAGTCGGTGGTCGAGCCGTTTCGGCATCTCACGATCCGACGATTACCTCAGGCGCATCGGCCGACCACAGGAAACGCATCGCAGTATTTGAGAATCAAAATCGCTCTTTCTTAGGTAAGGAGGCGGGCTCAGATGGCAAGTCGGAAATCCCTTCTGGCTATCGGCCTGACTCTGGCTTTGATGTTCACGCCGTTGTCGCTCGGCTGGGCGGGCGGACAAGCCTCCGACGAAGGTGACGGTCATCCGTGGGATGACGGCACCACCGGCGAACCACAGCCGCCGCAACCGGACGGATCGACGACCGGCTTCCGTCCGACGGCACCGGTCGCGACGACGCAGTCGCAGCGATCGTATGCTGCCTCGGCCGTACTGCCCGGCGGCGCTGTCTGGGTTGCCGATGCGCTTTGGTCGTCGTGGCTGCGCATCATGAACATCAAAACGGAGAGCAGGTCGAGCACAGCAAACAATCGGCGATAGCGCCGCATCTCGAAGTTTGAAATTGAGCATGAAGCCCCTTCCTCACGATGCTTCCGCGTTGCGCGAGACTATGGACGGCGTCGTACGTCTGCTCGACGACGACAACGTCACCGCGGCAGTGAACTTGATGGATCGTCTGGAGAGCGAAGCGCCCGTCACCCCCGGGGCCCCGCTCTTCGGCGAATGGTGCATGGTGCGCGCACGCCTGGCCCATGCCGAAGGACGGTATGCCGATGCCGTCCGGGAGGCGCGTGCGTGCCTCGACATGATCCAATCGACCGGTTCTGACGCGGCAATTGCGGACGTTCACCGCCTGTTGGGCGGCGCCTATCTCGGGATGGGTGTCACCAAGAGCGCTCGGATGCACGCGCGCGATGCCATCGCCATTTATCGGCGTATCGGAGATCAAAATGGTGTGATGCATGCCGCCAATGACCTGGCACGCATTCACTTCGTCAGCAGCGAATACACTCTCGCCATCGACTTCCTCAATGATGCCGTCGAGATCGCCCGCCAGACGGGCAACCACGAACGTGAAACGGCGTTCATTGGGAATCTCGGTCGGATCTACCTGCTGCAGGGGCAGTGGCAATTGGCGCACGAGGCCCTGTCGCAAGCGTGTGGCCGAGCGGAGCGGGCCGGGAAAGACAGTTCGACCGCACGCAATCTGCTGTCGTTGGGATACCTTGGGATCCTTCGACACGAATTTGAAGCGTCTGCGCTATGCCTGGACCGGGCGTTGCAATACATCGAGCGCGCGGGATTGGTGCGGGAACGATCGATCCACTTTGAATACACCGGCTGGTGGCATTTCGAGCAACGGCACTGGATTCAGGCCAAGGAGGACTTCCGCTCGGCGCTGCAAATCGGCCAGAGACTGAGTTCCGAAAACGATTTGGTCTCACAATCGCTCCGGGGGCTGGCCGAGTGTGAAGCCGCCTTGGGAGATTGGCCCGAGGCGCAACGATTGGCGGAATCGGGCTTATCGGTGGCCCTTGAGATCGGTGAGCGTGTGGAAGTCGGCTGCCTGTACCGGGTCATCGCCGAGGCGATGGCGCGCCGGGGCGACGTCAACGGTGCGCAGACCGCCCTGTCACGGGCGCAAGAAAACCTCGACGTGGCTGCCGATCCGTATGAGTCGGCACGTTTTCAGGTTGTCGCGGCGCGAGTCCTGACGCTGCTGCCGCAATCCGAGCCAACCGCGATCGTCGATTCGCTGCGCGAGGCACTCAATACGTTCGAGCGATTGGGTGCCTCCGCGCAGGCGACCGAGGTCTGCATATTGCTCGTTGAAGCACTGCGAAGTGCGGGCCGGTTGGACGAAGCCATCCAGTACGCGCGCGCGGTCGAGCGACAAAAGGCGGGGGAATCTTCCGGTTCTGATGACGCCGCTGACCACTGTGCCTTGCAGGCCGCCCTGTCGAAGTCATGTGTCACCCATGCGCTCTCCAGTGCCAACGAGTTCCGACTCGGTGGAGTGCCGTGGGCCGTCGCTGCACTGGACGGTGAGTCGCGCGACGATCTCCAGCAGGCAGTCGCGTTCTTCCGTACCCGGATCAACGCCTCCCGTGCGGTCCTTCTGGAGGTCACTGTTGATGGCGCACGGACCGGAAGTGTTGTCACTGTGTCCGGGGCGAATGAAGACTTTGCACGTCATTTGGGCGAGTTCGTGGCCAGCCCCTATCAACGCGAACTGCCGACCGATGCGCCGAGATTCTACTGGTCTCATGGAACCACTCCTGATCTGACCGCTCATTTTTCCGAGCATGATGAACCCGCCCCCGTCGCCGTCATCTCTGTCCCGGTGGAACTGGGGCCGGGCGCGTCGGGGCTGCTGTATGCGGATGTCCTCGGTCAAGACGCCGCGGGCCAGCCGATCCGGTTTGGACCGCGCGATCTGGACTTCGCGGTCGCATTTGCCGAAATCGTCGCGTGGCGATCCACACGATTGCGCTCTGAAGGGCTCCATCGCGATGTGCGACGCTTGCGGGACCAACTGGCAAACTCCAGCGATTTCCCCAGCATCATCACCCAGAATGAAGCCCTGCGCGACACGCTATCGCGTGTGCGCATGGTCGTCGACACGGATGTCTCGATCCTGCTGTTGGGAGAGACGGGAACCGGTAAGGACCTGCTCGCTCGCGCCATACATTTCTCCAGCGATCGCCGCGACCACCGCTTTGTCTCCGTCAATTGCGCTGCCCTGCCCGAGTCGCTGTTGGAAAGCGAGTTGTTTGGTGTCCGGCGCGGGGCCTTCACGGGCGCCGATCGTGACAAAGCCGGGCTGTTCGCGGAGGCGGACGGGGGTACGTTTTTCTTAGACGAGATCGGGGAAATGCCGGTTTCGCTGCAGGCGAAGCTCCTGCGACTGCTGGAGAACAAAGAGTTGACGCGCTTGGGTGACACGCGCCCGCGACAAGTCGATGTGCGCGTCATTTCGGCGACCAATAGCGATCTGTCCGGCGATACCGCGCGTGGCACATTCCGGCGAGACCTGTTTTACCGCCTCGCTCCGCTGACATTTACGCTGCCGCCGCTGCGGGAACGCCGTGAAGACATCCCGCTGCTTCTCGACCACATCTTAACGCGCGTATGTGACGAGGCCGGACGCAAAGTGCGGCTGCTTCCGGAAACTGTCCGGGTCCTGTGCAATTATGACTGGCCGGGCAATGTCCGCGAACTGGAGAATGAAATCCGCAAGCTGATCCTGCTCGCCGGAGCCGAAGGGACCATCGGGCCGGAACGTCTCGCCCAGAAGCTCCTGGAGACGTGCGATACACTGGGCCAGCCCGGCACGGCCCCCGCGCTGCCCGAACGCTTCTCGCTGTACGTCCACATGGCGCAATTAGAACGACGGTTCATCGCGCACGCACTGGCCGAGTCGGACGGGATCAAAAAGCACGCCGCCGCGCGGCTCGGAATGCCCGAATCGACCCTGCGCCTGAAGATGAAGCAGTACGATCTGGACGTCGGCGCATAGATTCGCGCTGCCGACCGTCGTGTGACAAACCCGCGGTGTTCTCCGCGGGGTTTTTTGTATCCTGCGCAGGCGATGACTCCAACTTGGCGGTGCCTTCCGCACTACGCATTGCGCGCCCGACAACAGATGGCGCTCGACTACGAACTGCTCGAGACGTGCCGGACCGAGCGGGACACCGCCTTCCTGCGCTTCTACCGCATGGACCCGCCCGCGGTGACGATCGGGCGAAACCAGCAGTGGCAGCATGTTGTTTCGCCGCATCGCTGCTCGGCGATGGGCTGGGAATGGGCTCGCCGCCCGACCGGGGGCGGCGCGTTGCTGCATCGAAACGAGATCAATTACGCGATCATCGCCGGGCCGGGTTCCCTCGGATTGGCCGCCAATGCGGGCTTCACTGCCACCCTGCTCACGATCCTCAGCCGTCTCCATCAGATGCTGATTCGAGCCGGGATCCCCGCCGCGATCGAATCCGGTCGTGCCGACACCATGCCACCAAACGGACGACAACATGGCCTGTGCGGCCGGTCGCTGACCGGATATGAGATCGGTCTTCACGGGGGCAAGTTGCTCGCGGCCGCGCAGTTCATGTCCCAGGATGTCGTACTGCAGCATGGCACCGTTTATCTCCATGCTCCCGTTGATGATGGAATATTTTGGCCCGATGACTCCCATGGACTCCGGGCCCGCACCCAACGGTGGACATCCATGCCCTTGGAGTTTCAGGATTGCGGGTGGCAAGAATCCGCCGATCGGTTACGGGCTTGCTTTCACGACCCCAGCGAGAGCGGGCACTTCGCGGTGGAATCCTGGCTTCCGCCTGATTCCCTTTGGGATCGGGTTCGCCGACGAGCCGACACATGGCAGCGAGAGCACTGGGACACTTTCCGTTGAAAAACCGCCACTTGACGGGAATAAGTGACCCCATCAGGGTTAATCTCGCTGGATCAAGAGGATCCGCTCGAATCGGATATCGCAAAAAGATTCGCGGGAACAAACGCGTCAAGGACAGCAAATCGTGATTCACCTTGACTTTACACAATTAGACGGCTCATGTTCGGCACTTTGGTCCCGCGCCGTCTGCCATGCGGGGAGCAACGCTTGATACGACTGTGATTAGGTAGGTCATCTTCTGAACGTGTTTCTGCTTGTCGGCCCGCCCCTCACTCCGGTTCGCAGGCCCTCACGCGTAATGACCCGTCACGGGGAGGATTGTAGACATGATGCGACCTTCTGAGATCGGAAACCGGATTCGGAGATGGACCCCGTTGGTCCTCGCCGGGATCTGGATCGCATCGGCTTCACAGGGATTTGCGGCCAACGGCAAGATCGCCGGGCAGGTTTTGGACAATAAGTCCAAGGAGCCGCTCATTCAGGCGACCGTCCAGGTCGTCGGGACCACATTGGGTGCGGTCACCGACATCGATGGTCGATTCCAGATTCTGGCCGTGCCCGTCGGTGAACATGCCGTCAGGGCGAGCATCATGGGATATCAGCCGGTCGTGGTTACCGGCATCCTGGTCAAGCCGGATCAGACCGAAAACGTTTCCTTCGATCTTGACGAAAGCGCGGTCGAATTGGAGGCGGTGATCGTCAAGGCGGAGATCGACCTGATCCAGATGGATCAAGCCACGACGAAACGAGATGTCAGCGCCGAAAAGATCAAGACCCTTCCCGTCACCAACGTCGGCGACATTATCGCGATGACCCCGGGCGTGACCGTTCGCAACGATCGCTTTCACATCCGAGGCGGGAGATCGTCCGAAGTCCTGTACAATGTCGACGGCGTCTCGATGTCCGATCCGCTCGGCGGACGCGGCCCGACCCAGGCGTTGAATCTGTCCGGCACCGAGATCGAAAACGTTTCCATTATCAAGGGCGCCTGGTCGCCGGAGTACGGCGGTACCAGCGGCATCATCAGCGTCTCAACGAAGGATGGCGGCTCCGATACCAAGGGACATGTTCAATACTTCACGGACGATTTCGGGACCAAGAACCTCAACACCTACTCGCGGAATTTTCAGCGTTTCGAATTCAATCTGGGCGGCCCGGAACCGCTGTTTACCAAGCTCGTGCTCCCGGCGCTGGGACTGGGCGGCCCGTCCGATAAACTGACCTACTTCACGTCGCTGAACTTCGAACGCTCCGATACCTACACGCCCATCAACAGATTCACGACCGACGCCACGCGGGCGGATTTTCGCGAATTCAAGTTTCTCGCGTGGGTCCTGCGCGATCGACAGACAAACTTCGGCGACGCCTTGTTCAAAATGTCGTACCGCTTGAGCCCCGACATCCGTCTCACCGGCCAGTACAAGCAGACATACGAACGCAACATGCTGTGGCGCTGGAGCTATCGATACGTGCCCAACAACATCCCCTGGGAAGAGGACAAAAGCGAATTCTACAGTCTGCGCTGGACCCACAACCTCAGCAAGACCACCTACTACGAAGTCCAGCTCTCCAGGCAACAACGCACATTCTGGCAAAAGCCGGGGAACCCCAATGTCGCCGGCGGCACGATGAACCCGGATGATTTCCTCTTCGATCATCAGTCCGACACATACGAAGACCGCAATGGCAATGGCGCCTGGGATCCGCCCGAGACCTGGACCGACGTCTATCCCGACGGCGAGTATACATTTGGCGATGTCTGGATCGACCGCGACGGCGACGGAAACTATGTCCCTGGTATGGACACGCTGATCTTCGATTTCAACGGAAACGGCGTGGTCGATTTTAATGTTGGGGAATCTTTTGTCGATCGCAACGGCAACGGTCGATATGACGAGGGCGATGCACTGACGCGAGACGGCAACGGCAACGGCACCTACGATCCCGGCAACGAAGAAGACTTATTCGACATCGAGGGCAGTCCGAATGACATTCCCGAGCCGTACCTCGACGGTGATGTCTCCCTCGGAGAGCCGTTCACTGATGTCAACCGGAACGGCGTCTACGACGACTCACTGTCGGGATTGCCGTTCGGCGAGCCGTTTGTCGATCTGTCCCACGACAGCAAATACCAGGGTCCCAACGACGACTGGGTCGACGGCGTACCGTATCGCGATCTCAACGGCAATGGTGAATTTGATCGGGGTTCGTCGACGCCATCCGGCGCGTGGTCGTCCGATGACGCCAGCTACGACTTCGGAGAACCGTTCAACGACTTAAACGGCGACGGCATCCGCAACGCGGCCGACGGGTTCTATGATCGTGGTTGGGATGGATCCGTTGTCTGGCACTATCGCCGTCCGCGCGACACCCGCATGAAGGTTGATCTGGTCAGCCAGATGCGCCGGGAACATGAGGTCAAAATCGGCGGCGAATACGCGGCGTACGATCTGACATTCGAGGAATTGCAGCAGCCATACGTGGATTTGACGGGGAAAGACCTTGAAAACAGTCTCGGACAGCCATACCCCGGGCGAGGCACCATCCGCGACTTCTACAATCAGACGCCGAAGACTGGGGCGCTCTACATCGTCGACAAGATGGAATACGGTCAGATGATCGCCCATGTCGGCTTTCGCTACGAGTACTTCATCCAGGCCAATGACGCCTCAGCCGCTGAAGAGGCGGCGATTGGCGAAGATATCCCTTACGCGGACTACCGCGACCGGTTCGCGCCGCGCATTGCGTTCGCCTATCCGATCTCCGACAAGGCAAAGGTCTTCTTCAATTACGGGCACTTCTACCAACTGCCGCCGCTATTCCAAATGTATGCGCGTTCGACGTTTACCAACAGCGCTTCGGGGGTCATCGGCAACTTGAACCTCGAGTTCGTCAAGACAATCAAGTACGAGTTTGGCGTCCAATACATGCTCTCGCCGGAGTACTTGCTGTCCGTTCAGGGCTTCTACTCCGACGATTTCGGCCGCGTGGCCGCCTCGGAGATTCGCGGATACGGCGGACTGGATGCCCGCAATTTCTATGAAAACTCGGAGTACTCCCGTGCGCGCGGGATCGAATTCGAACTGGAAAAGAAATACGGCAACTACGTTTCGGGATCATTCACCTATGATCTCTCCTGGGCATTCGGCAAGTCGTCGGCCGAAGCGCTGGATTACTTCGCGAACTTCTATGCGGGAAGCAACGACCGTTTCGTGATTCAGGAGTTCCCGCTGGACTGGGATGAACGTCACTCCCTGACGCTCATTCTCGACATCCGCGTGCCGGCGAATGACCATCCCAAACTCTTCGGCCGTACCATCCCCAGCGATTGGGGCCTGAATATCTTCTGGCAATTCGGATCTGGCTTCCCCTACACGCCGAGCACGTCTCATCCGGGGGTCGAGATTGTCGGACAGCTTGAGCCCGACAAGAATTCACGACGCTATCCCGCGCACAATAACATCGACGTTCGCTTCAACAAGAATTTCGCTATCGGGCCCATGCACTACGCGTTTGAGGTCTGGGTCTACAACGTGCTCGACGAACGGAACATCCGGGAAGTCTACACCGGCACCGGCCGACCCGAAAGCGGGGTCAACCAGAGCCGTGTCATCTATCCGTCCGATGGTCAGACCGACCCGCGACTTTGGGAGGCCGGGCGCCAGATTCGTATCGGATTGGGAATGGATTTCTAAGCGCGTCGAGGCGGCCGTATTTCTCAGGATGTGATGATGCCCATGGACTATGAGAGACAGGCCCAAAGCGTGGCCGATCGCGAAACCACGACCATCCGCATGATCCGTCCGATCAGACGGTGTCTCCGGGCGTCGGCCAGTGCCCTCATCATTGTTGCGCTCAGTGCTGTCTCAACGTGGTCGCGCGACAACCTCCCGTCCACGCCGCCGCCGAAGGGACCGCAGAGCTGGGTCAACGCCGCGGCGCCGATCTTCGACCGGCGCGCTCACTACGTCGGTGAAGTCTGGATCTCGGTTTCGAATGACGGCTCCTTCGGCACCAGCCACCAGATGGATGCCTGCCCTCAGGATGAGATCGACCTGCGCATCAATTGGTGCCCCTCGTTCGAGCTGCCCGGAGGATCGCGAATCGATTATCTGTACAATGGGGGCCTTTGGGTCGGCGGAATCATCGGAACCGACACGGTCATCACCCTGGGCTATGAGGGATGGGATGAAACGGGCGACGAGTTCAACGGCTACACGACGATATCGACTGAACTGCCGGCCGACTACCGTCACCTGGGGTGTTCCCCGAACGCGGACGGCTCCTTCGCGCCCCCGCGTCGGCTGGAACAAATCTACTATTGTCAGTACGAGGATACGACCCTCACCAATACAAACCAGGCCTCGCACATCCCGATGGGTCTCGAAGTGACCCAGGTTACGCATCAGTCGTCTACGAACTTCGCGCGCAACTTCGTCATCTGGGACCTCGAAATCAGGAACATCGGCGACAACCTGATCCGTGGCGTCTATCTCGGCGTCTTCGTGGACACAGATATCTACTGGCAATTGTCAGCCGGCGGATCCAACAATGCCAATGACGACATCTCCGGGTTTCTGCACACCTGGCCCAATCCCGTCAATCCCGAATTCCGGGACACCTTGAACATTGCCTGGGCGGCGGACAACGACGGTAAGCCGGAAGGTGACGGCCCGGAAGACCCCTTCCGCCGCCAGGCGGAACGGGGAATCATCGGCTGGAGAGTCCTGCGCGCCCCCGCCGGCGCCAACATCAGCTACAACTGGTGGACGTCCAGCGGCCAGGGATTGCTCGACTGGGGCCCGCGTCGACTCACTGACCTTCGTGTCCTGGGCCACGGGGGTCGCGGGACTCCGTCGGGTGATCGCAACAAGTACCACTACATGTCCAATCGTGAAATCGATTACGATCAGTTGTATGCGGGGATTGATCTGTCGGCATTCGGCTGGGCACGTCCGTTGGCCGCCGCCACCTCGTGCAATCTCGCCGACGGACTGGACACACGCAGCGTTCTGGCCGTTGGCCCGGTCCCGCAACTGGCGCCGGGTGAGTCGATTCCGTTCACCTTTGCCATGGTCGGCGGGTCCGAGTTCCACACTGTTCAGGACAATCCGATTAACTGCAACGACCCGACCGGATTCTACAACAATGTCGATTTTTCCGATTTGGCCGGGAACGCCTGGTGGGCCGGTTTCGTGTTCGACAACTTCGGCGTCGACACAGACAACAACGACTACGCGGGCGACTACTACCCGGTGCAGGGCTCGGCAGAGGACACGATTTTTTATCGGGGCGATGGCTGTCCCGATTTTGCGGGGCCGGCGCCCCCACGCGGGCCGGATAACTCGAATCTGACTCTGATCTCCCGCCCGCACGAATTGGAGCTGAATTGGACCGGGGCCAACTCCGAGTTGCAGGTCGATCCGTTGCTGCGCGTCAGCGACTTTGAGGGGTATCGGCTCTATATCGCCGAGCGCAATACGTCCAGTGACATCCCTTCCTCCGGCGATTACTCGCTGCTCGCCAGTTGGGACATCGTCGACTACCGGCGCTACACGTTCCGGGAACTGACCCAGCGCTGGGAACTGACATCCAATCCGTTGACCGTTGACCAATGGCGTGAAGTATTCGACGATCCCGATTTCGATCCCGAGCTCTATCTCTCCTCAGAATTCGACGCGGAATTCCCTCGGGACAGTGCGTATCAGTACCTTGGCGCCGAAGGCGAGGAGCAGCGCGCCTACTTCGTGCCGCAGGACTACAATCAGAGCAACACGATCATCGATCAGGAGCAGCCGCGCGACAACCTGATTCAACGCATCGACGTTCGCGACACGATCATCGGACTGGATACGCTCCAGTACGGTGTCTATCGCGTCGTCCTCGAAAACCGATTACCGTCGAAATACTACTTCGTGTCCGTTACGGCGTTCGACTTCGGCGACCCGGAAAACGACCTGGACCCGCTGGAAACGGTTCCCGGCGGACAGAACAACCGGGTCGGCGGAATTCCCATCTACTCATCCGATGTCGTCGAAAACTATTGGGGCACCGGAGGGGCACAGCGGGATTCGGTGCGCGTCTCGGTCTATCCCAATCCGTACAAGTCGGTCATCGCGCTGGCGGACGGCAACTCTTCAACCTACTTTGATGAGGGGTTGGAGGGGACCTTCGGACAGGAGACGTTCGGCGACCGCGATCGGCGCATCCACTTCATCAACCTGCCCGACAGCGCCACCGTGAGCATTTACACGCTCGACGGCGACTTGGTACGGGAGTTGCATCATCCCGACCCCACCCTCTCGAGTTATCCGTCGAAGATTTCCTGGGACCTCGTTTCGCGCAATACGCAGGCCGTCGAGTCTGGAATCTATATCTACCGCGTCGATTCGAAATTGGGCGCGCAAATCGGAAAGTTGGTCATCATCAAGTAAGCCGCCCCCGACGCGACTCGGGCGGCAGCGCTGAGGTATCGGATATGAAGAGACTGCTCTCACTCGTCACGCAAACAGGATTCTGGACCATCCTGCTGATGATCGGCGCTGGGTCGGCGCGCGCCCAGGACAAAGTCGGATCGACCGGAGCGCAATTCCTCGAAATCGGCGTCTCACCCCGTGCCGATGCGATGGGCAATGCGTTTACGGCCATCGCCGACGACGTCTCGGCCGTGTACTACAACCCCTCGGGGCTCGTGCAATTCGATCATCCTCAGGTGATGTACTCCTACATCGATTATCCAGTCGGCATCATGTACCACTTCATCGGTGCGGCATTACCCGCCCTGGGCGGTATGATCGGGTTCGCATACTATGGATTGGATGCCGGCGACATCTCGTACACGACGCACTACAGCCAGACGCCCACGCCGGGATGGACATTCGGTGCGCGGGACTACGCGTTGTCATTCTCCTACGCGCGATTCCTCACCGACCGCTTCTCCCTGGGCGCCACGATTAAGGTTATTGACGAGCTCTACGAGGAGGAGCGGGCCAGCGGCTGGGCAGCCGACGTCGGCACTCAATACAACACCGGGTTCCGCAACTTCAAGATCGTGATGATGCTTTCGAATTTCGGGCCCGACATGAGCTTCATCGAAGACGAGTTCGCGCTGCCGATCAACTTTAAGTTCGGCGGGGCCATCGATGTCATGGATTCGCCCGAACACCACGCCATTCTCGCGGTGGAGGGAGCACATCCGTCCGATAACCGCGAACGGTACAACGCCGGGGTGGAATACACCTACCAGGAGTTTGCGTCGTTCCGCTTCGGCCAGCGATTTGAACATGACTTGGGAGGGCTTTCGGTTGGCGGCGGTCTCAAGCTGAATTCCGTCGGCGTGCCGTTGCAGCTTGACTATGGCTATCGTGACTTTGAAGTGCTCGGCGACATTCACCGCTTTGCGTTCACACTCGATTTGTAGGATGGGACGGAGGATACAGGCTCCTATGGGCAGCGAATTGATGGTGCGCACACTCGGTCGCCGGCGCGCAGCGGCCGCGGTCACCGTGTTGCTGGCGATGGTGTGGCTGGGCGCCGGATGCGCGCCGGAGACCAAGGGCGGTCCGGGTGACAACCTGCCCCCCGAGGTCTTCCTGGTCAACATTCCGGTCGATGGCACCGAGTTCGCCACCAGTCCGACGATCCGCTGGTACGGCACCGACCGCGACGGGCGGATCATCCGGTTCGATCATACGGTGGTGTTGACCTCCGAAATCGACAGCATCGCCGCGGCCAACGGCATTGCCGCGCCGCAGCGGCTGGAGTGGTTTATCGAAAACATTCTGACGGATGAGTACGACTACTGGATCTCAATTTTTGTTGACGAAGTCATAGGCAATCCCAACCAGGACCGTATCCGGCTCTTTGCCTCTCCGCTGATCGCCGACTGTGATTCGACGGAATCCGGTGGGGTCGTGCGCCCCGACAACTGCATATCACAGGTGGCCGACCAGTATTTCTTCATCCGCGCGATCGACGATCAGGGGGACCAATCGACCATCAAGTATCGCAACTTCCTGCGCCGCAATCACTGGCCGGAAACTTCAATTTCCCCGACGTTCGACGCTTATGATGAGTACATTTCGCTGCCGCAATTGAGCGAGACGTACCGCGGGATCCGCCTGACCTGGGGCGGCGAGGATCGGCTCGATTTCGTGCCTCCCGCGCTGCCGGACTTAGAATACCACTGGCGCGTCTATGGCCCCTTTGATGCGCGTGCGACACTGGCCGATACGCTGGACCTGGATCCGGTGCTGCAATCCCAGAATGCCGACCCGCTGGTGGGTGTTTGGATTCGCGATACGACGGCCGATATATGGGATCTCTGGAATCGCGCCGATGTCACAAATCCTTCCGACACGACACGCGAAGGTTTCTTCCTGTTCGCCGTGACCGCCCGCGATGACGCGTCGATACAGGACACGACGCCGGCCTTTGTAAGTTTTAAGGCGGTCTATCCGCAATTCGAGCGCGAAGTTCTGCTCGTCGATGACAATGACTACAACTGCAGCACTCAGCCCAGCGGACTGGCCTCGCGGGCACGGCCGGACAAGCCGCAGGAACTCCTGGTTCGATTGCTGGATGCTGCGTATCCCGAGTGGCAACACGGACGCGACGTGTGGTGGCGGCATCGGGGTCCGGCGCCGGGTCTGCAGTGCCCCGGGTTCGTCCTCCCCTTTGATTCCAGTTGCGGCAACCTGATCAGCATGACGCAGATGGCCAAGCACAAGCTGACCATCTGGATCGATGATGACATCTGCAATCAGATCAACAGACCGGACGCCCCGCCCAAGAGTATGGGAGTCATGCGCCGGTATCTGGATGCCGGCGGCAAGTTATGGATCATCTCGCGCCATGGATTGCTGTCGAATTTCAACACGGCTCAGGCATCGCCGCCACGGCTCCTCAGCTTCATTGACACACCGAGCGAGATTAATCCCCTGGCCGTCGATTACTTCGATATCGAAGCGATGTTTTACCCGGCGTGGCGTCGGGCGGTGATTCCTGCTGAAGTTTTTGGCTTCCCGACACCGGCCCCATCATCCAATGACGAGTTCATTGGCGCCGTGAGCACGCCCGATGCCGTCGGTCTTCCGTCGATCTTGGAAATCGATCCGATTCGTGTGCGGGACAGCATGTACATCAACCAGGCCCTGTGGAATCTTCTCATTCCCAACGGCGTCGACCACATGACCGGCGTACCGGATGTCAACATTGTCGTGCGAGGCAATACATCGACCCCGCTCTACACATTCAAGAGCTGGCGCCCGAATGGTCCGATCCCGCCGTATGGCGCACCGTCGTTTGTTCACAACAAGCTCGTGATGCTGCGCCGCGTCGGACCCAACACCGATGTCCCGTTGTACAAGACCGCATACACCACATTCCCATTGTGGTACTTGAAGGAAGACCACGCGCGTGAGTTGGTGACATCGATGGTGGACTGGTTCATGCTTCCCTATGAGTTGACTCCTCCATAACCGAACGGACATTTGTCATTCAGCCTCCGGATGCCCGATCCGGGGGCTTTTTTTGCGACTTACGGGAGTTGTCGAAGCAGTGCCCGGGCCGGGGCAAATGTGGAGTCGATGGCCAACGTCCGCCGCAGGGTCTCTATCGAGCCGCTCGAGTCCCCCCTGCTTCTTTGCACCAACGCCAGAGTATAGAGGTAAGTCGTGTTCTCCGGCTCCAACTTCACTGCCGTGGCGGCAGCGCTGAGCGCTTCCTCAGCGCGCCCGAGCGTGAGGTGGGCCGTGGCCAGATTCGACCATGCCGCACTGAGAGCACTGTCGCCGGTAACGGCAGTCGCCAGGTGCTGCGCCGCATCTTCCCACTGATTCCGATAGCCGGCGATGACGCCCAGATTGTAGTGCGCCAGGGCCACGTCTTTGCTCGGGTCGTCGGCAATCAGACGCGTCGCTGCCAATTCCTGATCGATTCCCGGCGAACCACGTTGAGACCCAGTGAGGTATGTGCGAAACCGGCTTGCGGCATCATCGAGTTCTCCGAGGTCAAGCAGCAGCACACCCTCCAGCAGCGTCTGCTCCGGGTCTGACCCACCGGACGCCCCAGCCATACGCAAGACACTCAGCGCCTGCCGGGAACGACCACTGCGGCGCAGCAGTCGCGCGGACATCGGCAGGGCCTCACGCTGAGACGGGTTCTCCGCGAGAACACCCGAGAGCAACGAGGATGCCGCATCGAATTCTCCCCGATCGATCCAGGTCTGTGCAAGATTGACCCTGTTGCCGAGATTGTCCGGGTGCAATTGCATCTCGCGTTCGAAACTTGACGCCGCCGAATCGTGGAGACCCAGGCGGTAAAACACGACACCGCGTCCCTGCCACGCCCCGCGATAAGCGTGGTCATGCACGAGCGCCGAGTCGTACGCGGCCAACGCGGCCGCGTGGGCGGACGATCGGGCCAGTGTATTCCCGAGCGTAAAATATGATCGGGCCTGCGAATGCCGGCTCAGGCCGAACCAGTCGATGTGGACGAGGACACACAGCAGCGTGACCGCAACGGCGTCTCTGCTGAAGCTGCGCCAATGGCGCGTCGACGCTGTCTTCCAAAGCGACACGACACCCGCGGCACAACCGATGGCGAGCACCCCGACGATCGGCAGACGAAACCGCGCGACAACGAAGAAGGCGCTGACAACCATCGCATAAGAAACCGCCCACACAGCGATCCAAAATCGTCCTTCGCCCCCCGAACTATTCCGTCTGATCCAGCCATACAGTCCGACGGCAACCAGCAAACCGTACGACAGCGGAATCCAGCGAAGAACCTGTCCCCACCGCGCGGTCGACCAGTCGATATCGCGGGTATTCTCGAACTCGGTGTTTTGCCAAAATATCGCGAACTTGCGAACGTACAGCAGGAATGCGTCCAGCGGCGAATCCCTCCAGTATTCCAGGGCACGGGAGGTCCAGTAGCCAGATACCCCCGATGCCGTAAGCGTGCGACCGCGGGCTTGCTCAGCCGCACGTTGCACATCTTCTGTCGTCCACTGATTTCCCCATGGCGCGATCGACACGGAGACGCCGTCGGCATCAGCGTTGTTGCCGGCGTAGAAATTGACCCCGCCCTGCGTCGCAATCAGCACGAAATCGTCGCCGACAATCAGATTGCGCAATGTCACGGGTGCGATCAGCAGCACGATTCCCACCAGAAAAACCAGCGCGTTGCGGATGCGATGTCCCGATGGTCGTTCACGTCTCCTGTCCCAAACCATCCACGCCAGCAAAATCGGAACGGTTGCGAGAATTGTCGGCCGCGTGATGGCGAACAGCCCGACGGTAAGACCGCCCACAAACAGCAGCCACCGTCTGCGATCATGCAGTCCGCAGACGATCGTCAGCAGGATGACCGATGACAACGCAACCAGAATGGAGTCCGACAGAATCTCGCCCTCGAAAAAGACGGTCGTGGGATACAGAGCCATGATCCACGCCGTCATCGCCGCGACGCGGCCGTCCCACAACCGCGCCGCGAGCCGCGCGGTTATCCAGACGCCCGCGAGTCCGATCACGTGTTGAAGGACACGCACGAGGATGAGCTCGTGTCCGAACAGACGGTAGAGCAGACCGAGAAAGTAGGCATAGAACGGCGCGCGAAAATAGGGACCCGATCCGAACACGTCCCCCGCCGCGATGGCCCGGCCCCACTGATCGAAGTGCGCCGCGTCGCTGATTAACCCGTCAAAAAATGGGCTGGCCGAGGATTGCCACAGGTAGATGGCACGAATGATGCCGCCGACCAACAGCGCACCGATTATCCAGAACGAGTAGGATTGCTTTTCGGAACTCCCCGTCATGCGGTTGCAGTATATCGTTCCTGATTCCCCCCGACAGCACAATCCCACCGGCGTGTGCAACGCGCTGCGTCAGTGGATGGCCCACTCTTGCGCACCGGCACAATCTGCAATTTGTGTCCGCTAAAGCGAATCGGTCTTCACAATCCTCTCCATGCCGCGGCCCATCCGATGGGCCCATTCCGGGAATGCGACAGTAACGCATTACGCGGCAACATGATAGAAACATTTCAAAAACCCGGATCAAAATCGCGTTTGGAGCTTAAATTATGAACAACGGCACTGGCCTTGCTCAAAGTTAGTCCATCATGAAGCGCGCTGTTTTCTGCTCTGTTCTTGGTCTGATCATCGTCGTCCTGGCGTCTCCCGAGACGCGTGCCGCGCTGACTCCAAGACAGGATTCGGTACTCTCTCCGGCCCTTCAGCAACTCATCGCCTCCGCCACGCCCGCTGACCGATTCGAAGTACTCGTCGAATTGCGACAGGAACGTCACGTCGATATATCCCGCGTTGCGGCCGCGTCTCTCAATCGCACCGATCGGTATCGGTCCGTCATGTCGCGGCTACAAAACGCTGCAGGGAATCATGATCGTACGCTCGACCGCGTGGCCGGGCAGTTGAACTCCGGCGCGGCCGAGATACTGCATCGATTCTGGATTGACAACCTCGCGCTCCTGCGCGTCGATCTTCATGCGTTGTTGGAACTGTCCGGAAACGACGACATCGTCCGCATCATCGAGAACGGATCGATCGAGTTGATGGCGCCGGTTTCCATCGCCTCCGCCGAAGAGAGCCAAAGCGGTGCTCAATCCAACCTCGCATTGGTTCGGGCACGGGCTCTCTGGTCCCGCGGTCTGACCGGCGCGGGACGTGTGATCGCCTCCATCGACACAGGGGTGGAGGGCGATCATCCGGCGTTGCGCCATCGCTGGCGCGGGCAGGATCACGGCAGCGCCGTCGGCTGGTTCGATCCGCTCAAAGGAGACACACCCCTCGACAACAACGGCCACGGCACCCATGTCATGGGAATCATGGTCGGACGCGACGGCGCCGACACGATCGGTGTCGCGCCCGACGCGGAATGGATTACCGCAGGTGTTGTGGATCGCGGACGGCCGTTGGCTACGACCTTCGCGGACATTCTCTCGGCATTGGAGTGGGTTGTCGATCCCGACGGCAATCCGGCGACCGTCGACGATGTCCCCGACGTCGTCTGCAATTCCTGGGGCGTCACCCAGCAGGTCATCAATCCCTGCGATCAACTGTTTTTCGATGCGATCGATCATGTCGAAGCGCTCGGCATTGTGTGCGTGTTTGCGGCCGGTAATGAAGGACCGTTCTCGATGTCGCTGCGCAATCCTGCCGACCGCGGTACCTCACCGACCTCCAGTTTCTCCGTCGGCGCCTGCTCGGAAGCCGACGGCGTCTTCGATATACCGTCGTTTTCCAGTCGCGGTCCCTCGGCGTGCGACGCTGTCTCCATCAAGCCGGAGATCGTAGCGCCGGGAGTCAACATTCGCTCCTCGTACAAGGACAATTCGTATCGAACCATTACCGGGACGTCGATGGCGGCGCCGCATGTCGCCGCCGCTGTTGCGTTGCTGCGCCAGTACAATCCCGATTTGACCCCCGAGGAAATCAAGCTCGCCCTGCTGAGCACGGCACAGGATATCGGAGCGACCGGCGAGGACAACTCGTCGGGGCACGGACTCATCGATCTGGAGGCGGCATTGGCAGCCGTCCGCCCCCCCGCCTCGCCATCGATCGTGATCGCCGGCATCATCGCCGACGCCTCCGCCGATGCGATCTTCGCTCCCGGTGAGACCGGGGATCTCGTGTTTTCGATCAAGGCGACCGGCGCCGGGGCATTTGCTGTCACCGCAACACTGACGAGTCTGTCGTCCTGCGCCACGGTGTCGGGCGATGCGATTCAGTTGGGGGAGCTTCAGCAGGGCGTTGTATTCGACAACAGCTCGTCGCCGTTCGTTGTCTCCTTGGACAACGAAGCGCGCATCGGCGACTCCGTGCTCTTTGAACTGCGGCTCAACGGCGATCCGGGCAACTGGCAGCAACTCGACACGATTGGGTTCATCTGCGGCTTGCCGCAGGGCGCTATCCTCGTCGATGCCGAACAAAGCGATTCGAAGCTCACCCTCTCCAATTTCGGCCAGATCGGACTGGGCCCGGGATCGATCCTCGATGCCGGAGGCGTCGGCTGGAGGAGCCCGGGTGAGATCGGGAATATCCTTTACGAGGGCTCTCTCTATTTCGGCACTCCGAACGGCGCACCGGTCGGCTGCACTCGTGGGACCGATGCGGTCCCCGAATTCGGGTTCGCGCCGGTTTCACCGCCAGGGGGATCGGCATCAGGCAGCAACGATGCGCTGACATTCACCGATGAGCGGGCGCAAACTCCGGTCGGCGTCAGCGTCTCGCAGCGTCTATTGTCCAGCGTCACCGAATCATCCTTCTCATTTAGCATCTTGTCGTGGGCCGTTTCTACGCGCGACGGTCTGCCGATCGACAATCTGGGGATGGCATGGGTATTCGACGTCGATCTGCCTGGCGCCGGGCACGGCCATGAACTGGTTTCATTCGATGCCGCCGCTGACCTTCTCAGTTTTGCCTCGGACCCGGACGGTTCAGTCATCGGCATCGCCGCGTTGGGTTTCACCCCGGCTGCGGTGCGGTATTTTGAGAACGGCAACGGTTACAAACGCGGCCTGACACAAACAGACAAAAACAGCGCCTTCGAGTCAGGTCTCGATCCTTCGCCGCAAAGCGCCGCCGACTACATGGCCATCGTATCGACTCCGTCAGTTGATCTCAACGGCAACAGTACGGTCACCGTCGCCCTGGCACTGATCACCGCCAATGATCACAACGCATTGCGGGATGCCTCCGTGCATGCCTACCGCGAGTGGGCATTGATCCTCGGCATCACCGGCGGCGGCGGCACGCTTCACCCCGACGACTTTCGCCTGTCGCAGAACTACCCAAACCCGTTCAATGCCGCCACCAACATTCCATTCACACTCTCCGGCGATGGCATTCGCCGCGTTCGCCTCGACGTCTACAACGTGCTCGGGCAGCATGTGCGCACCCTCGTCGACGGTGTCCTGCCGACCGGCCCGCAGAACGTCACTTGGGACGGCAGCGGCGATTCCGGCCAGCAACTGTCGTCCGGTGTCTATCTCGCGCGGCTGATCGTCGACGGCGCCGCCGCGCAGACCCGCCAGATGGTCCTCCTGAAGTAGCCCTCGTCACTCTCCCGATTGTGAGCGACCGATTCGCGTGTCGATGACGCGTGCTTGGTGTTACAATGGGGTATGCCGGGCGCCATGCACCGCTCGACAATCCTTCCATGCGGGCAATCGTGATGCGCATCGTAATCTGGCTCTGTATCCTGGCGGTTGCCGCTCTCGCGCTGAAGTTGTTCATGCGCTGGATCGAGCCGCGCATCGCGTTTCACCCCATCCCCGGTCCGACTCCGCCGCCGCCGGGTTTTGAGAGATTCGAAGTGACGGCAGCCGACGGAGTCCGCATCGTTGGCTGGAAGACGCCGTTGCCGGCTGATGAGCCGGTCCTGCTCTATTGCTGCGGCAATGCCGGAAACTTGACCGACCGAACCGACTTGTTATTCAACGCCGCAGCCCATGGCCTGCGCATTCTGGCGTTCAACTATCGCGGCACCGGGGAGTCGGGGGGAAGGGCAACCGAAGAGGGGGTGTATCTCGACGCCGCGGCGGTCTACGACCATGCCGTTTCGACGCGGGGCAGTTCCGATGGCATTATCCCGTGGGGGCACTCGATCGGCGGCGTCGTGGCGGTCGAATTGGCTCACCAGCGCCCATGCGCGGCCCTGATTCTCGAATCGACCTTCCGTTCCGGGCGGCTGATGGCGCGGCGGATCTTCCCATTCCTGCCCACGTCATGGCTCATGTCATACGTCCTGGACAACGAAACCAAGCTCCCCCAGCTCACGGTACCGGTCTTGCTGATCCACGGCACCGCCGACCGCACCATTCCTGTCGGGGATTCGCAGGTCCTCCACGGCTTGGGGGGCGGTCCGCGTGAGTTATGGCTGATCGACGGCGCCGACCACAACGACACCCACGAAGTCGCCGGAGCGGCCTTCTATGAGCGGATTGCGGCGTTTGTCAAACAGCCGACAGGCCAAACAGTCGATGAGCCCCGCCAAGTCCCGCGCTGACCCACTCGCTGTCAGTTGAGGTCAACTCCGGCTCGCATATCCCTCTTGACAGACAAGAGGATACGTGCTAAAATTGTCGGCTTGTACGCGACTTGGGACGCGGCGTCGGAATGAAGACATACATACCAAAACAGGGCGAGGTCGCGCGCGACTGGTACGTCGTCGACGTGGGTGGCAAAATCTTGGGGCGGACCGCCGCCGGGATCGCCCGCGTGCTGCGCGGCAAGCACAAGCCGCAATTTACCCCGCACATGGACATCGGTGATTTTGTGGTCGTGGTGAACGCCGCCGAGGTGCGTGTCTCCGGGCAGAAGGAAATCGGCAAGTCGTACTTTCATTACACGGGCTATCCGGGCGGGGCGCGGTTCCGCACGGTCAACGAGACGCGCCAGCGCCGTCCCGAAGACATCGTCATGCATGCCGTGCGCGGCATGCTGCCGAAGAATCGTCTCGGACGTCGGCTGTTGACCAAGCTGAAAGTCTATCCCGGTCCCGAACATCCCCACGCGGCGCAGTTGCCAAAGCCGCTGGAGCTTACGTAGGCAGACCGCACGCAGGACTCTTTCGTTAATCGGATTCTGGAGGAGATTTGGCCGAAGACACATTCTGGGCGACAGGTCGACGCAAGGAAGCCACGGTCCGAGTCGGCATGAAGCGCGGCAAAGGGCAGCACCGCATCAACGGTCTCTCGCTGAAGGACTACTTTCATCGCGAAACACTCGTGATGCTCATCGAGCAGCCGCTGAAACTGGTGGAGGTCGAGGGGCAGGTCGATCTGGTCTGCAGCGCCACCGGCGGCGGCAAATCGGGGCAGGCGGGCGCGATGCTCCTGGGCATCGCCCGCGCGCTGCAGATGATGAATCCCGAATGGCGCGCCAAGCTGAAGAAAGCCGGATTCCTCACACGCGACGCGCGCGAAGTCGAACGCAAAAAGTACGGAATGGTCAAGGCACGGAAGCGCTTCCAGTACTCGAAGCGTTAACCGCGAAGGAACCACGTCAACCGAGGACACAGTGCCGGTTCAATTGCAAGAATTGTTGGAAGCGGGGGTTCACTTCGGCCATCAAACGCGCCGCTGGAACCCCAAAATGAAGCCGTTTATCTTCGGCGCACGCAACGGCATCTACATCATCGACCTGCGCAAGACACTCATGTCGCTGGAAAAGGCCTGCCTCAAGGCGCGCGAAGTCGCCGCCGAGGGGCGGCCGATCCTGTTCGTCGGCACCAAGAAACAGGCGAAGGGCGTCATCAATGAAGAATCGCAGCGCTGCGGACAGTACAGCGTGACCGAACGCTGGCTGGGCGGCATGTTGACGAACTTTTCCACGATTCGCCAGTCGATCAAACGCCTCCGCGACCTCGAGACGATGCGTGAAGACGGAACCTTCGAGAAGCTGACCAAGAAGGAACGTCTCAAAAACGAAAAAGAGATCCAGAAGCTCGAGAAAATCCTCGGCGGCATCAAAGACATGGGGCGGCTGCCAGGACTGATCTTTGTCGTCGACACGCGCAAAGAACGCATCGCAGTCAACGAGGCCGGTAAGCTCGGCATTCCCATCATCGCGGTCGTGGACACCAATTGCGACCCCGACCCGATCGATTTCCCCGTCGCCGGGAATGACGATGCCATCAAGTCGATCCGTCTGTTGACTCGCGCCGTATCATCGGCGGTCATGGACGGCACCGGCAGCCGCAAATCGAAGTCGGCCGACGGCGCCGGCAACGGCGACACCCCCGACTTTGACGGCAAAGACTCCGACGCCGAATCCGACAACTGAGCTTTCACGCGCCGCCATTGCATCTCCGAACAGCAACAAGGAACGATATGGCCACAATCACCGCCAATGACGTCAAAACACTGCGTGAACGCACCGGCGTGGGTATGATGGAATGCAAGAAGGCGCTGACCGAAACCGGCGGCGATATCGAGAAAGCCATTTCCTTTCTGCGTGAACGCGGCTTGGCGAAAGCCGCCGGAAAGGCCGGTCGAAGTGCACGCGAGGGCTTGATCTTCTCCTATATTCACCCGGGCGACAAGCTCGGAGTCATGATCGAAGTCAATTGCGAAACCGACTTCGTGGCACGCACCGACGAGTTCAAGGACATCGTCAAGGACGTCGCCATGCAGGTCGCCGCTGCATCGCCGGTGGCGGTGCGTCGCGAAGAGATCGATCCCGTGCTCGTCGAATCCGAAAAACAGATTTACCGTACTCAGGCCATCAACGACGGCAAACCCGAAAAATTTGTCGAAAAAATCGTCGAGGGGAAGCTCGAGAAGTTCTTCGCCGAGGCATGCCTCCTCGAACAGCCGTTCATCAAGAATCCCGACCGCACGGTCAACGAGATCATCCAGGAAACGATCAGCAAGCTGGGCGAAAATATCGTTGTCAAGCGCTTCTCCCGTTACCGTCTTGGCGAATGAGCCACCGTCCGATTCTTCTCATGCCGCCTGTGGCGGTTTCCTCGGCTTATTCTCCGAACCCAGTCTGATTTTAGTTTACCCGCGACGCTATCGGTCCGTGGCGTCCAGGAGCGACGCATGAGTGCGGCCGCCGCGAAGAACAGGTCGCCGCGATACAGACGCATCCTCCTGAAAATGTCCGGCGAGATCCTCGCCGGGCAATCGGGATGGGGGATTGATCTTGACGTTCTGACGGCCCTGGCGGCGCAGGTTAAGGATGTCGTCACCGGCGGGACACAGACCGCTTTGGTCATCGGCGGTGGTAACATTTTCCGCGGTGCCGTGGCGTCGGCCGAAGCGGGAATACAACGCGCCACGGCCGATCAGATGGGAATGCTCGGCACCGTGATCAATGCGCTGGCGATGCAGGATGCACTGGAGCAGATCGAGATACCAACCCGTGTCATGACAGCCGTTGAGATGGAATCGATGGCCGAGCCCTACATCCGCCGCCGCGCCGTGCGCCATCTCGAAAAGGGGCGCGTGGTGATCATGGCGGCCGGGACCGGACATCCGTATTTCACCACCGATACGGCGGCGGCCTTGCGGGCACTCGAAATCGGCGCGGACGTACTCCTGAAAGGGACGAAGGTCGACGGCGTCTATTCCTCCGATCCCAAGCGCGATTCCTCGGCGCGTCGATTCGACGCCCTCACCTTCACCGATGCACTCCGCGATGAACTGCATGTCATGGATGCCACCGCGCTGGCCATGTGCCGCGACAATGACATGCCCGTCATCGTATTCAATCTCCTCGACGCGGACAATCTCGCGCGTGTCGTGGCCGGTGAGGCGGTCGGCACCATTGTTACTGCTTCGTAGTACACACTGCATACCGCCGGCATCCCATGGAAAGGCCGGTTTTGGCTTGATCGTCTCGAGGGCGTCGGCATAACTTCGTTGCGTGTAAGACCTCAGGAGGGATTGATCGTAGCAGGAGGGTACAGTGCCGGGAGATACCATCAAAGAGGACGCGCGAGACCGCATGCAGAAGGCGGTTGCCGCCACACAACGGGAACTGGCGTCAGTGCGCACCGGCAAAGCCAGCGCTGCACTCCTGGAGCCGGTTCGGGTGAGTTATTATGGCAGCGAAGTGCCGCTCAGTCAGGCTGCTTCGATTTCAGTCCCCGAGGCGCGTATGATTGTGGTACAGCCGTGGGAGAAGCAAATGACCGGAGAAATCTCCAAGGCGATCCTCAAGGCCGAGTTGGGGCTGAATCCCATCGTTGATGGAAACCTCATCCGCGTCCCAATTCCGGCACTGAACGAAGAACGACGCCGCGACATGGTGAAACTGGTTAAACGCCACGCCGAAGAAGGCAAGGTTGCCGTCCGCAACATCCGCCGTGATGCCAACGACCACCTCAAGAAGGCCGAGAAAGACAAGACGATATCCGAGGATGTGCATCACCGTCTCTCCGATGAAATCCAGAAGCTGACCGACGAATTCATCGCCCAGATCGACAAAATGGTCACCGCCAAGGAGGCGGAGGTCATGGAGGTCTGAGGGGAATGCCGGTCGACAGCGCCATCGCGTTGCCTCAGCGGACTATCGCGCCCGCCGTGGACCGCTTGTCACGCGTTCTGACCGCGCCGTCGCGCCCCGCACACGTGGCGATCATCATGGATGGCAACGGCCGTTGGGCGGCCAAACGCGGCCTGCCGCGCTCGGCAGGGCACCGGGCGGGTGTTCGCGCGGTCAAACGCATCGTCAAAGCCGCCGCCGGGGCCGAGATCGGGTACCTGACGCTGTACGCATTTTCCATCGAGAACTGGGAACGGCCCAAAAGTGAGATTTCAGCGCTCATGCGTCTGCTGTATGAGACGACCAAGCGCGAACTGCGCGAAATGGCCGAGAACAATGTCCGCATCATGACCACCGGCAACACCGACGCGCTGCCACGCAGCCAGCGCGACGCGATCCTCGAAGCGATCGAGCGCACGCGCGACAACACCGGGATGGTGCTCAATCTCGCGCTCAACTACGGCGGGAGAGCGGAGATCATCGCCGCCGTGCGCGCCATCGCCACGGAAGTTGCCGGCGGCTCGCTGGCCGTCGACGACATCGACGAGCGTGTCTTCGTCCGCCATCTCCAGACCAATGGCTTGCCCGATCCCGACCTGTTGATCCGAACGTCGGGTGAACAACGGCTCTCCAACTTCCTGCTGTGGCAAACGTCATACACTGAGCTCTACATTACGGACACGCTGTGGCCGGACTTCTCCGCCGATGACTTCTACGACGCACTGATCGAGTATCAGTCGCGCGAGCGGCGCTTTGGTCGTGTGGGCGCGTCCGAAAAGTAGTTCTTTCGCCTTTACTCATTGAGTCGGTTTCCTAATCCGGACATGTCGTGTCACGCGTTCTCCGGTGACGACCCCGCTCGCCGCGTGGGAACACGTGGCAGGCACAGACGAGTGCGTCGCATCTGGGTTCTGAGACCGTTTTTAGCCGGATTTACATTGCCAGCGGCATCAGGCGCCGCGAGATTGCCGTTGTCGTCTTCCCAGTTCATGCTGCGAGATGAAGCGTGCGCACACTGATCACTCGCATCGCCGTCGCCGTCGTCGCCATCCCGGTGTTGCTGTGGGTGTTCCAGCAGGGGGGATGGTGGCTGCAGGGACTGATCGTTGTCCTGATCGTGATCGGTACCGGCGAAGCCGAACGGCTGCTGCGCATTGCCGGGAAGCCGGCGGAATTCGGGACCCCTGCCGTCCTCGCGGTCCTCGTGGCATTCGCCGTCAGTCCGATGACTCGGTTCTATCTGCATCTGGTGGCCCCCGTTGTTGTCCTGATTGCGGGGTTGCTGGCGCTCGGTCAGCGGCGCTCCGAACGCGCATGGGACAGCGCCGTCGGGACGATCACCATCGCGTTCTGGCTCGGGCTGGGATTCGGCGCCCTGGCGGCGCTGCGCGGACAGCGCGCCGACATCGGGTTTGCGCTGCTGTTATTCCTGTTCGCCAATCTGTGGATCGGGGACACGGCGGCGTATTCGTTTGGTAAGCTGCTCGGCAAACGTCGTCTCGCGGAGTCAATTTCGCCCAACAAGACCATCGCGGGCGCCGTCGCCCAGGTCTTTGCGTCGGCGGTTATCGGCCTGGTGTTCTTCCTGTTTCATTGGCTGCCGGGCGGCTGGATGTTCTGTGTCTCAGCGGCATTGACCATTGCCATCGTCGGACAGGCGGGAGATTTGTTCGAATCGTGCCTCAAACGCATGGCCGGCGTCAAAGACTCCTCCGCCGTGATCCCCGGACATGGCGGCGTCCTCGACCGCTTTGATTCGACGCTGTTTGCTGCGCCGTCGCTTTGGGTTCTTGTCCGTCTTTGGGGTCTGTGATTCAGACTGCTGATCGATCGCCCCCATGACGACTCCGGATTCGATCTCCGCAAAGACCCGGATGCCGGCAGTATCGATCTGCGGCCGGCACACTCCGCTGGACTATCTGTTTTTTACACGTCCTGTCCTGATGCCGCCGGTGTGGACGATTGCACTGCTGGGCACTGCAGTTTCGGCACATCCCGGCACGACGGCGACACGCTGGCTGCTCTTCATGCTGCAGTTGTACTGCATGGCGGGAGGGACTTACACGCTCAACCAAATCGCCGATGTCGAATCGGACCGGCGCAACCGCAAGCTGTTCTTTCTCGCCGAAGGTTTGATCGCGATGCGATCAGCGGTTGTGTTCACTGTCGCGTTACACAGTGCCGCGATCGTGCTGGGCGCCTGTCTGGGACTGGAGTACCTGCTTTTAACGATCATTCTGCTCGCATTGGGTGTCGCCTACTCGGCGATCGGTCCCGATTCGCTGAAGAACCGTCCGATCCTCGGACTCCTGGCCAACGCCATCGGACACGGGATGCTCATGTTTATGCTCGGCTCTGCGCTGAACAAGTCGCTCACACGGGATTCAGCCCTCGCTGCCATTCCTTACGCGCTGGCGGTCGCGGCAGTATATCTCGCGACGACCGTTCCCGACCGCGACGGAGATGCCGCCTCGGGCAAACGGACGCTGGCAGTCTGGCTCGGGGACAGGATCGCCATGATCGGCGCTTCACTGTGTGCGTCCGCGACCGTCGTCCTGACCTTGCTCCGAACGGATGACCATCTGCTGATCCCGTCCATCGTCGTTTTGCCATTGTTCGTTGCGGCCATCTGGCGTCCCGCCACCTTCTCCGCGCGTGCGGCCGTGGCGTCGGTCGTGCTCCTCTCGATCGCGGCATCTCTCGTGTACCCATGGTATGCCCCTGTCATCGTCGCCGTCATAATCGGGACACGCGCATTTTTTATGTGGCGCTTCCGGATGACCTATCCGACTTTCCTTCCGGGGAGGTAGAAGGGGGGCAGGGTCATGTCAGTTTCAGTTCACACACGGGCACATTACATGCTGTTCGGTCTGGCGATGGTAGTGCTCGTTTCCGCGTGCACGCCGTACCCGATGTACAACAACGGCGGCGAGGCGCCCGATCGTCACGCCACGCAGGGCGATACCGACCAGTCCGACGAGCCGAATGCCGAAGCCGGCGGCGTATATGCCGCTGCCGCCGACGAACGCAACCGTTCCGACGAGGTCATGCCATCGGCGATCGAGCCGCGCGTCTTTGAACGGGTCGTCGACTCATACATCGGCATTCCCTACGCAGCGGGCGGCGACGGCAAAAGCGGGATCGATTGCTCAAACCTGGTCTCGGCCGTTTACCGTGATTATGCCGGCAAACGGCTGCCGACATCGACGCGATCACAGTATCGATTGCCGCTCCAGATTGCGCAGGACGATCTGCAGGTCGGGGATCTGGTCTTCTTCAGTCTCCAGGGTGGACATTTGCCCGACCATGTCGGTCTGTACCTGGGCGATGGGCGCTTTGCCCACGCGTCGGAGAGCCGCGGCGTCATCTATTCGTCGGTCGGCATTCCGTATTTTCGCGATGCGTACCGAGGGGCACGCCGCGTCATGTAATCGGCATTCGCAGTGCTCGATGTTCGTTCCGGCCGGGATGGGGGGGGTGTCTCGGCCGGACTTTCATTTGGGGGCTTCGTTGCGTACTCCCATGCGAGAGGACACATGCCGCCGCACCTGAGTCTCGATGAAAAGCTCAAGGTCCTGCCGGATCGCCCCGGCGTCTACCTGTTCAAAAATGCCAGGGGCGAATACATCTACATCGGCAAGGCGGCATCGCTGCGCAGCCGCGTGCGCTCGTACTTCCGCGGAGTCCCCGATCATCCCCGCACGGCGCGCCTGTTGGACAAGTTGGCCGATTTCGAGATCCTCTCGACCGATTCGGAAATCGAAGCACTCATCCTCGAAGCCAACCTCATCAAGGAACACAAACCCCGCTACAACGTCGCCCTCAAAGACGACAAGCGCTACCCGTACATCAAAGTCACGACCAACGAGCCGTATCCGCGCATGCTGGTCGTGCGCCGCATGCGCAAAGACGGCGCGCGATACTTCGGACCGTACACGCAGGTCCGCAGCATGCGGGAAACAATCAAGACGCTGGGGCGGGTCTTCCAGATTCGCACCTGCAACCTCGTGATTCCGTCACCGACGGGACGCCGGTATCGCGTGTGTCTGGATTATTACATCAAGCGCTGCCCCGGCCCGTGCGAGGACTTGATCGCTCAGGCGGAGTATCGCCGGTTGATCGATGCCGCCTGCCTCTTTTTGGAGGGAAAGAGCGAACAATTGCTGCGCGAGCTGTCGCAGCGCATGGAGGAGGCCTCCGAACGAATGCATTTTGAAGAGGCGGCGGCGTGGCGCGACAAGCTGCGCGCGGTCGAATCGGTGCGACAGAAACAGAAGGTCACCGACGGTCCGAATGTCGATCGCGATGTCATCGGCATCGCCCGCGCCGATCAGATCGTCGCAGCGGTCGTCCTGCAGGTACGCGACGGCGCCCTGATCGGCCGCCAGAGCTTTCAATTGCGCGCCGAAACCGACGACGCCGATGCCGTCGTGCTCACGGAGTTCATCAAACAGTACTACTTAAACTCGCCCGCGATTCCCGATGCGGTCGATCTGCCCTTCGATTGCGCCGAGCCCGGCCTCATCGCCGAGTGGCTGACGCGCGAGCACGGACGCACCGTGACGTTGATGCTCCCCAAACGCGGCGAGCGGGCGGCGCTGCTGGAGATGACCCAGACCAACGCCCGACTTTCCCTTAACGAGTTTCTCTCGCAGCGTGAGAAGACGGCGGTACGCATCCCGGATGCCGTCTACCAATTGCAGCGCGATCTGCGACTGGCCACGCCGCCGCGCAACATTGCCGCATTCGATGTCTCCAACCTCGGCGCCACCGATCCGGTCGGGTCGATGGTGTACTTCCGCGATGCCAAACCCCTGAAGCGCAACTACCGCAAGTTCAAAATCCGCAGCGTCATCGGCCAAAACGACTTTGCCATGATGGGCGAGATCGTCGCGCGCTATTTCGAACAGGTGGTCGAATCGGGACAGGAGTTTCCCGATCTCGTGCTCATCGATGGCGGCGCCGGGCAACTCAAGTCGGCGCTGATGGCGCTGGATGCGCTCAACATTGCCGATGTCCCGGCGATCGGACTGGCGAAGCGCTTGGAACAAGTCATTTTGCCCGAATCGATGGATGCCGACGGACGCACGCTGACCATCCCGCGCGCGTCGCCCTCGCTGCGATTGTTGCAGCATGCGCGCGACGAAGCGCACCGTTTCGCGCTGACATTTCAGAAGAACCGACGCAAGAAGCGCGTCCTGCGCTCCGAGCTGGATGCGATTCCCGGGGTCGGTCCCGCGCGGCGCGGACAACTATTGAGCCGCTTGGGCTCCGTCGAGGCGGTGCGTGCCGCCACGGAACCGGATCTGATAGCAAGGGGCGGACTGGATCGCCGGACCGCGCGCGCCGTCTGGGGGTTTTTCCATCAGGATTCGGCTGCCACAGCCGTGCCGGCAGCTCCGGAAACCGATTGATTTTGTCGCCACCTGACTCCTATTTCTCCACACACCTGTCTCCTCTCTCATCACTGTACTCATGAGGCCGTTATCGCCGCGATTCTATGCCAGGCCGACGCTCGATGTCGCGCCCGACCTGCTCGGACGGATGCTCCTGGTCAACAACCGTGGCCGTCTGTGCGGCGGACGCATCGTCGAAACCGAGGCCTACATCGGCGAGAACGATCCCGCCTGCCACGCGCGCCACGGGCTGACTAAACGCACCCGCGTGATGTATGGTCCGCCGGGTCACGCCTATGTGTACTTCACATACGGTAATCACTGGATGCTCAACTTCGTGACCGAACGAGAAGGATTTCCCGCCGCCGTCCTGATCCGCGCGATCGAACCGCTGTTCGAAACAGCGCAGATGCAACGGCGTCGCAATGTGAGCCGCCATCGCGATCTCACCAACGGCCCCGGCAAACTGACACAGGCATTGGCGATCACCGGCGACGACAACGGGACCGCATTGCAGGGTCCGCGCCTCACGGTCGGTGGCCCTGCCGATGGCTCATTCACAATCGCCACGTCGGGACGCGTCGGTGTCGGCGACGGTGAGGGCAGCGCGTATCCATGGCGGTTCGTAATCGACGGCAACCCGTGGGTATCCGCCTACCGGCTCGGCCGAAGGTCCCCTCTTGGGGCCGAGGGTCCTCTTTTGGGGACGGCAAGACGAAAAACCGCATTGCCCGAGTGTGACCGGGACTATGACCAAACTCCGTGGCGACAACGATCTCCCGCTCCCAGTGGCCATCGGTCCCGAGCGCAGCCGAGGGAGAGAGGGTCGGAGTGAGGGAAACCGAAGCGGGATTCGATAGGGACAGACCGATTCCATGACGATCCACAGCACCGACATCCCGATTTCGACATTCGAAAGCGCGATGGAGCAGTTCGACGAAGCCGCCGCGCTGCTGAATCTTGATCCCGGCCTGCTGGAAGTCATCAAACGTCCGCGCCGCTCGATCATTCTCGAGCTGCCGGTCACGCTCGACAACGGCACATTGCGCCTCTTCAAGGGATTTCGTGTCCAGCATTCGATCATTCGTGGCCCCGGCAAAGGCGGGATCCGCTACCACCCCTCGGTCACGCTCGACGAAATCCAGGCGCTGGCGGCCTGGATGACCTTCAAATGCGCGACCGTCGGCATTCCCTTCGGGGGCGCCAAGGGCGGCGTCATCTGCGATCCGAAGACCATGTCAAAGGGCGAACTGGAACGTCTGACCCGACGGTACACGGCCGAATTGATGGATGTCATCGGGCCGGAGCGCGATATCCCCGCGCCCGATGTCAACACCGACGAGCAGGTGATGGCGTGGGTGATGGACACCTACAGCATGCACGAGCGCCGCACCGAAACCGGCATTGTTACCGGCAAGCCGGTGTTCATGGGCGGCTCGCTCGGACGGCGCGAGGCCACCGGACGCGGTGTCGAGTTGTGCGTCCTGGCCATGGCCGCGCATCTCGGCCTGCCGATCGATGGTCTCCGTGTCGCGGTGCAGGGATTCGGCAATGTCGGCTCAGTCGCCGCGTCACTGCTGGCGGTCGACGGGTGCCGCATCGTCGCCGTTGAAGATGTCAATGGGGCCATCGCCGACCCCAAAGGCCTGAACATGGAAGGGCTGCTTGGGCACTCTCGCCAGACCGGTTCGGTGGCGGGATTCCCCGGCGGCGAAGCGCTCAAGCGCGGCGAAGTCCTGACCTGCGACTGCGACGTGTTGATCCCCGCCGCACTCGAAAACGTCATCACCCGCAGCAACGCGCCGAAGATTCGGGCCAAGTTCATCGCCGAGGGCGCCAATGGCCCGACCACACCCGCCGCCGACAAGATTCTCGCCGAACGCGGTATCCCGATCATCCCCGACATCCTCTGCAACGCGGGCGGCGTCACCGTGTCGTATTTCGAATGGGTGCAGGACCGCATCGGCTACTTCTGGGACGAGGACGAAGTCAACCGCCGCCTCGCGCTGATCATGAACCGCTCCTTCGCCGACGTCCTGAACACGTCGATCGAGTACAAAACCACGCTCCGTGTCGCCGCCTTCATGCTCGCCATCCGCCGTGTCAGCGAGACCATCCTCGCGCGGGGGTTGTATGCGTGAGGGCGCAATGTGTCAGTTGAGCTTGGCACGCTGCCCCCAAAAACCACTTGCTTAAGCCGATACACTCGCTATTTTGACTTTGAACTTCTACTCTTCTGGCCATGACTATTAGGCCGCCAGCGAAGCGCTCACACTTGCCCCAGCCAAGAGGCGGGTGGAAGTGTCTGTCGCACGTGTGCCCCACCGCTTGCGGTGGGAGAGGCTCGTGGGCCTTCACTGCAGTAGATGCATGTAGACACGTTGTAACCGGCATAGTCTGGCGAAACGAATCTACCCCCACCGCAAGTGGTGGGGCATCGATGCGAGCATTCCTTGCGCTCACATCAGGTCTTTCCGTCCAGCGGCTTCGGTCAACTCGTTGTTAGATACTCCCAAGTTCGGTGACGGCGGTAAGTGTGCGTACCTATGGCTCTGTCTCTGAACAGGTTCGTTGCTCTGACTATCGTGACGTCTGTCACCCTTGCGATCTGTCCGACGAATGCTGAATTGCAGTGGCCCGTCCCAACTCGTGCGACCCCTCTGTCACACGGATGGCGAGAGATCCCTGTCGAGAGCCCCAATGGACGTGACAGTGGAGTCTCCGTCGTCTCATCCGACTATGCCGGAGCGGTACCAGGCGGCAAGAGTTCAAGCTGTCCGTCATCGGTCGAGATACAATTGCCCATCCCGTACATGGCCCATCGGTTCGATTCTCTGCGAGGGGTCACGGAGATTTATTCCCAAGATGTCCAGAATAATGTCGTAGTCCGTTACGATGTCGACACTTCACTGGGTTATACAGTGACTCCATTGCCGGGAACCGACGGTCTTCCTTGGATTGCCGCCGATTTGGACGACGACGGTGAGATTGAGCTGGTTACTCAAATCAGTGACGACTTGAACATCTACTCAGCGCCAGACTGGACACTAAGGGCAAGATCTGTTTGGCCGGGAATGAACATTGTCTCTCATGCCACTGCGGTGAACATCGACAGCGATCCGTACATTGAGATATTTGCGCTTCCGAACAGTGTCTTCAACTCCCGAGCGATCATAATCAAGTATGATGAGATTCTGGATACCTTCAAGGTCATCTCGGACATCGAAGGCGTGGAGTGGGCAAGAGGACAGTCCGCTGTCGCGGACTTCGATGATGACGGACGAGTGGAATTTATTGCCGGAAATCAGCTTGGATATGCACTGCTTGAATGGCAGAATGCCGGCCTTGCCTACATGGGACAAGTTGGCGGGGCACACTTGGCCAATGACTTCTTTGCAGCCACAGTCAAGCCCTATCCGGACGGCAATCTCTATGCGCTCTTAAGCCATAACTCGACTAGTGGGCTGTATCGATACGAATTGATAAGTGCCAGCGGTGACAATCAATTCGAGATCATTGACACGATCTCGCAGCAGACTGGATTTACTGGCTACGCACCATGCTGGGGCGCCGATACTGATTGTGATGGCATTGACGAGATGGCAATGACATTCTCCCCATGGTATAAGGTTATTCAATGGCATCCCGACACACAGGATTTTGTAGAGAGCTGCCAGTGGCATGAAAACGACATCGGCGGACTATATCAGTGGTACGACCTCGATCTCGATCAGGACGGCTCTTCAGAATGGGGTACGATTAATCACAACTTCGTCTTTTACGACTTCCCCGACCCCGAATGTGTCTTCTGTGATTCTGTCGGTCGCTGCCTATACGCCGACAGCACCTGCTACTGTTTCTGCTTTGGCGATCCGCAGTGGGACAGCGTGACCAATGTCTTCGATGTCGTCAAGTCTGTCGATGTGGCCTTCCGAAGCGCGCCTCCCGTCGGCGACCCGTACCCCCTCTGCCCGCAGGATCGCACCGATGTCACCTGCGACGGCGTTACCAATGTCTTCGACGTTGTGGCATTCGTAGATGTCGCCTTCCGATCCGCCGATCCAGCCATCGCATTCTGCAATCCCTGCACGCCGTAGACTTCTCTCAGTGATTGCTCCACTAACCCTTATGGCATGTAGGGGTACGATCACTGGCTTCCCGCCAAATCCACGCGGCGAGCCACCGCCTAAAGTCAGTGGCACCCTCGGAGACATCGCCCCTATCTTCCCCCGATGCCCGATCCCGTCTTCATCATCACGTTTCTGCCGGTTCTGCTCTTCTCGCTGACATTTCATGAAGCGGCGCATGCATGGATGGCAGCGCGGTTGGGCGATCCGACTGCGCGGATGCTCGGGCGGCTCTCGCTCAATCCGCTGGTGCATCTGGACCTCTTCGGGACTCTGATGCTGTTTTTGTCGGGGTTTCGTTTCGGTTGGGCCAAGCCGGTGCCGGTCGATCCGCGCAATTTCGCCGACCCCAAGCGCGGCATCTTCCTGACCGCGGCCGCCGGACCGGCATCGAACATCATCCTCGCCATCGTGTGCGGAATCGTGATCCGCTCGCTGATTGCCGGGGGTTGGGGGACGACAGTCAATGAGGGATTCATCGCCGGGCTGGGACGCATCGTCGGGCAGGGGCTGATCACCAATCTCGCGCTGGCATTCTTCAACCTGATTCCGTTGCCGCCGTTGGACGGCTCCAAAATCCTCTATGGCCTCGCCCCGCATGAGTGGGATGCCGCGCTCTTCCGTCTGGAGCAGGTTGGCCCGATGATTCTCATGGCAGTGATCTTCGCGGGGTTCTTCTTCAAGTTCTCGCTGATCTGGATGTTCATCGGCCCGCCGGTGAGCATGATCGCACAGGCATTCTCCGGTGTGCCGCTCGGCATCCTCATGGCGCTGATCTATGCTTGAGGGCGCTGCGCGACGGGGGTAAGTTGCGCTGTGCGGAATCGCGCCCGTCTGCTTTCCCTCACCCCAACCCTCTCCCAAAGGGAGAGGGAGCCAACACAACCTCTCCCTCTGGGAGAGGTCGGTTTGTCGCGCAACAGCGCGACAAACCGGGTGAGGGAATCCTGCGTTCTCCTCATCGCTGCCCTTGCCCTCGCCTCCTGCTCACGCCCCCCCTGGCCCTCAGCCGACGAAGCCGGTCGCGACGTGCGAGACCGCCTCAACGAACGCGCCGAACTGACCGAGTCGGCGACCTATCGCATCCGCTGGGAAGCGGTCGGCACCGATCCCCACGGGATCATCCTCGTCGATATTGCCTATCAAAAGCCCGAGAAGTTCTGGATCTCGGCGGAGGGACCATTCGGCTTGCCCAGTTTCACCGCGGTTTTGGTCGGCGACTCATTTTGGTATGTCGATCATCAGCAGGAAGTCCTCGTTTGCGACCTCATCGACAGTCTGGGCAGGTACAATGTCCCGATGCCGGAATTTTTCTCCGGCGAGTGGCGCGCCATCTTCTCCGGCGGCTGGGGCGGGCACGAAACGATTGCCGGTATGATGCTCGGCTTTCTGCCCGGAACGAAGCGCAACCGATACGAGCTGGCGTCCGGAGGCACGATCTGGACAGTCGACTGGCATCACGGACACCGTGCTCCCAATTCGATGCTGATAGAAACCCTCAGCCCCGACAGCACCGTGATGAACGTCGATGTGCGCTTCAGCTCACACCGCGATCGCTATCCGTTTTGGGAAATCAAACGGCTGATCGTCAAAGGACTTCCCGGCGGCGGCGAGCATCGCTGGTATCTCCGCAAGCAAAACTACAACATCGCGATTCCCGAACGGTACTTTCGCATCCCGACTCCGAAGGGGAGATGACTGAAACCCGGGTGGGGCAGTTGAATCGTTCTTGACCTATTGTGGCGCATGAAGTAAATTGACCAAAGTGTATGAGGCACGGCGACTTGCAGAATATGTCGTGCCATTTCCAACACGTGTGTTATACTGGGCCTGCACGACGGAATCAGCTCCCAAGGGGAGCGTCGGCTACGTAGCAGGGAAAGGTCGGGAGAAGATTCTGTGAGGAGGCAATCGATGAGAACAATGTTGCGGACCGCCAGCGCCGTAGGACTGGCCATCCTGTTTCTGTCGCCGTTTGTGGGCGGCTGTGCCTTCAACTGCCCATCGGAGGTGACCGAGGGCTGGCGCGAGAGCGCGGGCACAACCGAGGCGCGCGCGAAGACGCAGACTCAGGACGGCGCCAGTCAGAGCGATCTCGATGACCTGCGCAATCGGATCGCCGACCTTGAGCGACGTCTGGCCGCCAACGAGCAACTGGCCGAAGACGCGATGAACGAAGCCGAGAAGGCGCTCAAGTGCTGCCGTCATGAGTACACGGTTCTATCCACCGAAGAAGTCTATTTCGACTTCAACAAATATGACATCAAGTCGGAGTACTACGATGACCTGGACCGCGTCGGGGAGAAACTAAAAGCCGACCCGGATCTCATTTGCGAGATTGGCGGACACTGTGATGCCATCGGCGGCACCGACTACAACATCGTTCTGGGCCAGAAGCGCGCCGATGCCGCCCGTCAGTACCTGATCAGCAAGCACCAGATCAATCTGGGACGCATCGCCATCCGCACATTCGGCAAGGATGCGCCGATCGCCACCAACGACAGCGATCAGGGGCGCTCGAAGAATCGCCGTGTGACGATCGACGTCCTGGGATTCGCTCCATAAACGATTCGCCGGTCAATCATACGAGAGGCGGGACCACATGGTCCCGCCTCTTTTGTTTGCAGACATTCGCACGCCGCAGATGCGGTCAGTATGGTTTTGCATCGACTGAAACCACACGGTCGCCGTCGAAGCGCAGCGCGTAGATCGCGCGCGGCACCACCGCCAGGGCTGTACCTCCGGACTGTGTGCCGCCGGCGCCCAGCGGCCGGTCATACTTCCAAACTTCAACTGTGGGTGTTTCGGAGTCATTCTCGATGCTCGCCGGGTCTCCCCAGACCTGGCGGACCTGGTCTTTCCTCATGCCGACGACCACCGAATCGGCCTGCATCGCCGCAGCGATTTCGCCGCGCGGTGTCGGGTTGGTGTCTCGGTTACGGGCCGATGTGCATCCCAGAACGATCAGGCAGCCCAACAGACCAGGACCGAGCCAATTGATGCGCTTCATCGCGACCATGGGCACTCTCCTCTCCGGATGAACACAAACTTTGGAACCAGTGACTGCAATCTATGTACAAACCCGCTTGATGGGGCCCGAAGACCGTAACCACGTGGCCCCTTGAATCTTCCGGGGCATCGCCCTATGTTTTGCTCTGACTGTTATACAGACTCAGCCGCATTTTGTTGTTTATGACAATTGACTGAACTGCCCATTCTCGATGATTGAAGTCAGGAATCTGACCAGAAAATACGGCCCCTCCGTCGCCGTCGACGCCATCAGCTTCACCATGAAGACCGGCGAAGTGCTGGGCTTTCTCGGTCCCAATGGCGCAGGGAAGACGACAACTATGAAGGTTATTACCGGGTACATGCCGCCGTCGGAGGGCGACGTGCTCATCGATGGCGTCGATGTGACAGAAGACTCCGTCGAGGTACGCCGCAAGATCGGTTACCTGCCGGAAAACAACCCGCTGTACACCGATATGACGCCGCTGGAGTATCTCACCTTCTGCCAGCGTCTGCGCGGGATTCCCCGGTCCGAACACCGGCCGCGCAACGATCGCATGGTCGCGATGTGCGGGTTGGAAGAAGTCCTCAGGAAGGACATTGGCGAACTGTCGAAGGGATACCGCCAGCGCGTCGGATTGGCGCAAGCGATGGTCCATGATCCGGAAATCCTGATTCTGGATGAACCGACCGTCGGCCTCGATCCCAACCAGATCGTCGAAATACGCGCCCTGATCAAGGAACTGGGGCGTGCCAAAACGCTCATCCTGTGCACGCACATTCTCTCGGAGGTCGAAGCGGCCTGCGACCGCGTGCTGATCATCAGCAAGGGGAAGATCGTCGCCGATGGGACCCCCGACACCCTGCGTGCCGCCGCCAGCGGACACGATCGCATCCATGTCGAAGTGCGCGGACCAGCCCATGAAGTCCTCGATGCGCTCAAAGGCCTCGATGGCGCGGCACGTGTCTCCACCGACGGCCAGAGCGCCGGCGCATCACGATTTGTCATCGAGACCGCACCAGCGGCCGACCTGCGGGAATCGGTGTTCAAGCTTGTGCGCGAACGCGGCTGGGTCTTGCTGGAACTGCGGCGTGAGTCTGTCCGACTGGAAGATGTCTTCCGTCAACTGACCACTCAATCCTGATCGGGCCATTCGATGTTATCCAACACTCTGACGTTCGCCCAGAAGGAGCTGCGGAGTCTCTTCAATTCGGCGGTGGCCTATGTCATCCTCACGCTGTTTTTGTTGATCGCCGGATGGTTCTTCTCGTCGGGATTGTTCCTCGTGGGCGAGGCCGACATGCGTGACCTGTTTTCGGTCGTCATTCCGATCACATTTCTCTTCTTCGTGCCCGCCATCACCATGCGGACGATCGCCGAAGAACGGAAATCGGGCACGCTCGAGCTCCTCGTGACGCTGCCCGTGCACGACGTGGAAATCGTCCTCGGTAAATTTCTGGCCGCCCTCGGCCTGCTGGCGGCGGCGCTGCTGTTGACCTTCGCGTATCCATTGACGCTGACCATGCTCGGCGATCCCGACGGGGGTGCGTTGATCGGCGGCTATCTGGGGCTGCTGCTCATGGGGGGCTCCTACCTGGCGATCGGGCTGTTCACGTCAGGGCTGACGCAGAATCAAATCGTCGCCTTCATCACGGGATTCGTCGTCATCTTCGGGTTGTTCATGCTCGACAAAGTCTTGCCGTTTTTTCCCGGCGGCGTCGCGTCGGTGCTGCAGTATCTCTCATCGTCCTACCATTTCGAGAATCTCGCCCGCGGAGTCATCGACACGCGGGATGTGATCTACTATTTGTCGATCATGACTTTGTTTCTGTTTCTGTCAGTGCGCACACTGGAGTCGCGGCGGTGGCGGTAGGGTGATGGCGTGATCAGGCAGGGAGTCAGGCGGGGAATCGGATCGCTGACGGCAGTGCCCATGCTGCTGGGCGTCGTTATCGCGGTCAACCTGCTGGCGCTGTTTTTCTTCGCGCGCCTGGATATCACCGACACGCGCGAGTACTCGCTGTCGGAGGCATCCAAGGAGATGGCGCGCGCGCTGGATGATCCGGTGATCGCCCGGCTGTACTTCTCCGAAGACCTGCCATACCCTTACAATCTCAATTCGCGGTATTTGCGCGACATTCTCTATGAATACCGTGCCTACTCTGGCAGGAATCTGCGCTTCGAGTTCGTCGATCCGGTCAAAACCGATCGCGAAGTAGAGGCGCGCGGCATGGGGATTCCCGCCATGCAGGTCAACGTGATCGAGAAGGATAAGTATGAACTGAAGAAAGTGTACATGGGTGTGGCGTTTCTCTATGAAGACAAGCGCGAAGTCATACCGTTCGTGCAGTCGCGCGCCAATCTCGAATACGAACTGTCCAGCGCCATCCGCAAAGTCACCGCCGACTCGCTGCCGGTCGTGGGATTCCTGACCGGCCACAGCGAGAACAGCTTCACGACCAATCTGCAGATCGCGCGGCAGGCGCTGCAACAGCTCTACGAGGTACAGACTGTTTCAATCACGCCCGGTGTGTTGATTCCCGGCGACATCACGACGTTGGTAATCGCGGGCCCGCGTGACTCGGTGGGACAATGGGATCAGTACGCCATCGATCAATTCGTCATGCGCGGGGGGCATCTCGGCGTTTTCTACGATCCGGTCATCGCCGATATGCAACTGCAGACCGCGGCCAGCACCCAGGCCAACTGGCTCGAATTCCTCCGACACTATGGAATGGCGGTCAACGAGAACCTCGTGCTGGATGCGGCCTGCTCTGAAATCGCGGTCATGGAGCAGCAGGGTCTGTTCACCATTCAGAATCGTGTGCGCTACCCCTTCATTCCCAACATCAGCGACTTCGACAACGAGCATCTCATCGGCAAAGACCTGCAGGGCGTTCTGCTCCCATTCGTCAGTTCGTTGGACTCGGCGGCGGCACAAGACGCCGGGCTGACGTTCCAGTGGATTTGCCGAAGCTCGGAACGCACCGGTGTGCGCCGTGCCCCGTACTACGTCTCCGCGCTGCAGGAATTCGTCCAAAGCCAGTTCACCGAGTCTCCACAGGTGCTGGCAGCGGCTGTCACCGGCGTATTCCACTCGATCTTCCCGACGGGACCACCGCTGGATCCGGCAGCGGACGGCACGACGCCGGCCGATCACTTGTCGACCAGCGTGCCCAGTCGTATGGTGATCGTCGGCGACGCCGACTTTTGCACCGATCAGGCCATGCGCTCGCCGTCGAACGTCAGCTTCTTCATGAACATCGTCGACTGGCTGACACAGGACGAACGGCTGATCACGATCCGCTCGCGCAATGTGACAACTCGTAAGCTGGATGAAGTCTCCGATGCCAAACGGCGCACGGTCAAATATGCGAATATTTTCGGCCCGCCGCTGTTTGTGATCTGTGTCGGCCTCTGGCGTTGGCAGAGCCGCCGGCGGATGAAACGGGGATCGCAGATTACATGAAACGCAGCACCATCATCCTGGGCATTCTGGCGGTTGTTCTGCTGGTGGGTTGGTATTTCCTCCGCACGGCCGAGAAATCTGAACTGTCGATCCGGGAGTTGCACGATCTCTTCGCAGTGGACACGGCGCGGGTGGACTCGATCGCGTTTAAGTATGCCACTTGGACGCACCTGACGCGACGCAACGGCCGCTGGCAGGTTCTCAACGAAGATTGGTCTCATCCCGCCGACACCGCCATGGTGCGACAAGTCTTCTCGACAACCAATGACATCGTTCTCGAGAATCTGATCTCCACGCGGGCGGACAAGCATGAAAAGCTCAAAATCGACATCGGCAGCGGCGCATTGCTGCAATTTTTCCATCAGGGGACGCCGCTGGCCGAGTTCGTGCTCGGCAAGCGGGGGCCCGGCGCTTCGCACACGTTCATCCGTCGCTTGACATCCGATTCTGTCTATCAGGCGACAGGAGATCTGACCCAAGTCTTTCGCCGTGTCCCTTCAGACTGGATGGCCAAGGAGATGATCAGCTACGACACCGCGCAGATCGCCGAAATCCGCTGGACCGAGAACGGCCGTGAGACCGTGTTGAGGCGCGACGACGACCGTTCGTGGGTCGTGTCGCTTGACGACGGCGACGCCCGGCCCGTCGACACGTCGATTGCCAATTTCAAAATCGCCTACGTCAGCCGTCTGCGGGCCGATGCCTTGGTGCCTGAGTCAGCCGAGATCGTCGCGCAATTGCACAATCCCGCGCAGCAGCTCGTCGTAGTCGGAGCGGATGGACGTGCCGACACGCTGCAGTGGAACACGATCCGCGAAGAGGATGTCGGACGCACCTACGCGTTCCGGTCCGGACATTCCAAACCGATCTACATCTTCTTCAAAGGGTCGTATGATCGGCTCTTTTCACGATTCAGTGATTTGGTCCGGAAGGATTCGACCGATTCGGCATTGTAGGCGCAGCGGTACCGTTCGGCCATAGAGTGGCCCGGCGCCGCGCATTCATTCCATGATATTAGGACTGGGCGTCGACCGCATAGAAATCGCGCGCGTCGCGCACACCGATCATCGCTTCGGCGAACGGTTCGGCCGTCGCGTCTATACCACCGCCGAATGGGCATACTGCCGCGCACGTCCGAATCCCGCACAGTCGTTGGCGGCACGGTTTGCAGCCAAGGAAGCGGTGATGAAAGCATTGGGGCGCGGCTGGCCCGGCGGCATCGCGTACCGCGACATCGAGGTCGTCCGGTCACCGATCGGCGCGCCATCGTTGCACCTGCGGGGCGCCGCCGCAAAACGTGCCCAGGCGACCGGAATCCGTCATGCGGCAATCAGTCTGACGCACGATAATACCTACGCGTCGGCAACCGTCATACTGGAAGGGAACGACGGTCAGGGTGACTCAAGCGTCCTGTACTCGTAGTGCGATGACGCGGTTCCCGCTCGAACGAACGTTCGCCGTTCCGGATCAACCATCGGGTTGACAAAGGAGCCAGTCCGGCATATTCTGGATCGTAGTATCCGCACAACCCGCCGGGCCGTTCGGAGGTTCAGATGGGCGTTCGATGTTGCCGACAAGGGGGCGTGACGCTGGCGATCGTAGTCTTCACTGTCGCACTCGTACCGACGGTGGTCTCTGCTCAGTGTGACTGTACTTGTCACGCCGATCCGGTATGCGATGGTGTCACGGATGTTTTCGACGTGCTTGCGTTGGTCGACGAGGTTTTCCGGGGACGGACGACTGCGCCCGACCCCATGTGCCCGCACTCCAGCCGCAGCGATGTGGATTGCGATTGTGCGATCGATGTCTTCGATATGGTGGCGATGATCGATGTCGCATTCCGCGCGATCGATCCGGCCGACCGATTCTGCAACCCGTGCGCATTGACGCCCTTGGCCCCTGTCGCCGGCGGCGCACACGCAATCACTGCAAGTCGGAAAGCGACGGAATCTTTAGACTGGTGCGGAACCGATCACACCATCCCGCTGACAAAGGGCGCCGGCTGCCCGTTACAGGGCCCGTGCGATGATCCCATGACGCGAGACGGCACCCTATTCGTCGATATGCTCGTGAATGTGATCGTCCACGTGGTCGGCAGCGACAACTGTTGGGGCTTCCTGCCTCAGGAGACGGTCGATGCCACAATCGACAAGATGAATCAGGATTTCGCCGTCAATGGCTCCGCGATCCAGTTCAACCTCGTCGCGACCCGCTTTCATGACGACATTCAGTTCGCCTCGGTCGCCAGCTTAAGCGAACTCGCGTCGCTGAAGGCCGTCTACGCGGAATCGCCCCAGACGCAGTGCAATATCTATATCTCTGATGCAAGTCCGGGATTCCATATCAGCGGGATCGCCACTTTTCCCTGGAGAGATGAAGCGCTGACCAATCAGGGGGGATTCTGGCTGAATCGGCTGGTGGCCGGTGGCGAATCCAGAATCGCCTCGCACGAGATGGGGCATTGTCTCGGACTGTGGCATACGCACCAGTACGTCTACTCGTCGGGTTCGTGCGCCGACTGCATCGGACTTGCCAGCGGATTCGAAGGCGATTTGCGCGGTGATTTTGCGGCCGACACGCCACCCACGCCGGTCAACTACGCCTGCTTGCCGCCCGAGGGAGCCGACTGCGAAGGCACTCCGTGGGGACCCACGCAGCCGGAGAATTACATGGGGTACGGCCCCGATTCATGCTCGACCCTCTTTACGCCGAATCAAGTCAGCCGCATGCAGTGCTGGACACAGGATGTGCTCACGGGGTGGTGGTAATCGCACTCCGTCATTCGGACCGCGCGGCCAGCGCCAGCCCGATCGCCTCCGCCGCCTTGCGTTCGACCGCGAGGACTTCATTAAGGAGAGCGGCGGCACGGCGCCGAACGGCGGCATTCCCCCACGATTGCGCCAACGTCCCACCCGTCACATGTCCCTCGGAGCCATACATCACCTGTCTCAACTGCCCCAGTGATTCCTGCGACGACGTATAGAAGTACAGCGCGAGCCGCAACGGCTCTGTTAAGGATGTGTCGGCGGACAGTGGGATGACCTGACCCAGGGCGTCCAGCATTCCGCCGCGCGCTCTGATTGCGGCGTCGATTCCAAGCGGATCGGCGATTGCCGTCGAATCGCGCAACAATGGCAGCGACAAAGACATCGTCAGACTGTCGCGCAGTTGCACGAGGGACTGCGGATAGGGGGGCAGATCGATCACGGGGTTCCCTTGCACCGAACGCTGAACCGCCTCCAGCATCCTGAATTCCCTTTGCCCCGGCTCCGGGAGGCGAGTCTCAAACTCGGTCGTGCCGAACACCGCCCACATGATGTTGGCGGCTGGGTCGTCGTCCCACCACACAAACCGCCTCATGCGCTCGGCCTCCAGGACAATCTGCGCCCTGTCGCCCGCGGTGACCCACCACCAGTGTCCGGGCTCGCGCCGGTCATATCCGTAGAAGACCGGGCTCTCCGGTGCATTGCCGGCGACCGGAATATTGTTGTCAAGTGCGGCCGTCAGGGAATCGAACATTTCCCGCTCGCCGCCGCAGATGATCCGGCGAAAAGCGAGGTTTTGCGATTGCAGGAGAATCTCCATCTCCGCACCGCTGCGGCGTGATTTCATTCGCTGCCCGGCGAAGATCGAAGGCCATTCCAGAGGCGAAGGACTTTGGCGCCACGCTTCGTCCGGGTCAAAGTGCCGTCCATAGAAAGCACAGAGCCGAGCGACCGCCCGATCCGGCGGTGTCGCCGTGGCCGCCATCGCGAAGTCGGCCTTCTCCTGCGCCGCCGTCCACCCATCGATCATGACAAATGGGGGGCGACGCGGAGAGTCCGTGGGCACGGTTTCTTCCGTCTGCGCACGAATAATCGCAGGAAACACGCAGAGCACTGCGATGGCAGGGAAAGCGTTCAGACACAACGTCCTTCGTGCCCGCGAACGCCTGATTTTTATCACATCCGGCCGTGATATCCGGGTCATCACCGCAATTTGTTTCCTGTGAGTGGATCAGAGTTGAATTGTTAGACGTTCGACGATTTCGAATCCCGACAAATCGAGCCGATCATACGACGCCGATCCATCGGCCGATCCGCTCCAGACTCTGACACCGCCGCCGAGAGTGGCGTTGTCGTGGACTTTGAAATCGGCGCCGCCTCCGAAGCCGATCAGCCGCGCCGCGTCCTGATACAACGGGTCGGACGATGCGTAATCATTCGCGCCGACAAACTTCCCCTCAAGTGCAATCCATGCGGAAACGGCCGGGGTGATCATCATGTGTGGACTGAGCAGAAACCGGAATTCCGAGCCATTCGTGTTGTGTGTCTCCTTCACCAACTCGGATTGATCGGGATCCAGACGGCGGTCTTCGCCGCGTACAATGTAGCGCAGGCCACCTTCGTACATCATTCTGCCGCGTACGCCCTGTCCATGCCAGCGCAGGTCGATTTGGCTGCCCTCGCGGAAGATCGCCTCCCCGTCGGCCTGATCATCGGTAAAGCCCACAAGGATAACGTCCGCCGACATCGAGCCGCCGTTGCGCCAGCGACGATCCGCGCCAACGGTGAAGACCCATCGCGATCCGGGTTTGTAGTCCAAAGGTGTTTCATAAGGGTTGTACTCGCCATTAATCAGCAGTCCGATTGACGACCCCACAGCCCACGGTCCCGCCGGAGCCGCAACACCTAACTCACCGAACATGCCGAATCCTTCTCCCGGCAACTTCAGTGGAAAGTTGAATATGTCCGATGCCAGCCAGCCGACCAGTTGCTGTTCGGCGCGTGCCAGTTGCGTTTTGCCGGTCGGCAGCGAAACCCCGCCCGCCAACAGGATGCGTCCATCAGCAAACGATCCTTCCACCTCCACCCGTGAATCCAACAATCCGCCGAGATTGTCGCCGTCCACATCCCAGTTGGCCGAGGAGTGAGATGCGCCGGAGTACACGGTCAGGCCGATGTTTTGCCGCAAAGGCGCGCGCAACATCAAAGGAGCGTGCAACTGCGCAATCTTGAAATCTTCATCCCCGCTGATTGTCCATGACAGGTACGTCAAGCCCTGACTAACCACCGTCGGAACCGACACCGCAAGCGGCGCCTGTGCTCCGGCGTTCCCGGCGCACACAGCGAGCGCGCACCAAACGCCAATGACCTTACGGCCGATCATCAAAGTGTCCTCGGATAATAACCGACGTCGGTGCCGGCGGCGGTGTCCTTGGCTGATCGCCGCGCGATGCCGTGCCGACTTCGGGGATGAATCCCGTATTGCGGCTCTGCGTCGATAACCGGTCCCGTGGATCGGTGAATTGCTCGGTCCACTCGGTGTTCTCCGAAGTCGATTCCCGGAATTGGTCGAGACTACCGGATGCCCCTCCGGCCGCAGCGGCCGACAGGAGTTTGGCATTCTGTGCGCTCTGTTTTGCCGCCGCAAAGTGCGGATCCAAATCGGCGGCGCGCTCGAATTCCCTGAGCGCATCTCCGTACAAGCCCCGATCCTGAAGGTCCAGCCCCCGCGCGTAGGCCAGAAATGCCACGAACGATTCGGTCGGCAATGCGTCGATCGAGTCCCTGTCCGCCTCCGAGAGCTTGAAACCCAGACGGTCGGAGACATCGACGACAATCCGCTTTTGCATACGGAACAACTGGCTGAGTTCACCGCTTTGTTCTTCGGTGATCTGCACATGGCCGGTTTTTGTCGAGACCAATTGCGGATCGATGAGCAGACGGCCATGTGTCAATTCCGAGGCGTCGCCACCGAGCACATGAGCCGCGCCGAGCAGCTTGCCGAGGCGCGGCGCACTGGATGAATCAAACGCCGCCGTCTGGGATATCTCCAGCTCCTCCAGCAGCTTCTGCGTCTGGAGTCGCTCGACCACACGCAGACCGGGGACCTTGGAGAAGTCGGTGACCAACATCTCCGCCAGCCCCTTCGCCAGCGGCCGCAGCGATTCGGAGAGCAGCAGGGAGTTGAAGTAGACGACGCCGATGGTCGAATCCGAATACCGGCCCGGCTTCAGCTCATTCTCGCGGGCGATCTGTTCTTGCGCGAATGTCTGTGCGCGATGTCTGCGCAACGTCTCGATGCGCATCGCGACATCGGCCGCCGCCGGCCCGTGTCCGCTTTTGATGTCCAAATACAGTTGATAACGGCGCAGTGCCTCTTCGACCTTGCCATCGCCTTCGGCGATGTACCCCAGATACAAATGCGCAGCGGCAAGGCGTGGATCCAGCGCCAGCGCATCGCCGAACGATTCTTCCGCCTCGACGATCAACCCGGAACGGTACTGTGCTTCACCGAGACGCGCGCGGATTTTCGCATTCGTCGGTTTTTCGATGGCGAGCACGGTCAAAAACGACATGGCGCGCTCGTAATCGCCCTCCCGCATGGCGGTCGATGCCAAGCGGCTGCTGCTGGAGGCGCAGCCGCCCAGCGACATCAGGGCGAGTGCACCGCCGCACAGCCACAGCGCCGCACGCACCGACAAGCGGCGTCCTTGCGATCTCCTATTCATGGGCATCACGAATAGCGCGCTCGGGGTCGTCTGTCAATGATCGAGTTTCGGCCGCTTCAGCCCCCGGTCGCGAGCATGAGCGGCTCCAGTGCTACCAAACGGTTGCGCGCGGCCTGGTGTCCCGGATAGGCGGCCAGCGCTTCTTTGTATGCGGCAAATGCCTCCGTGAGCATTTGCTCGTCTTCGTAGTTGAGGCCGCGCGTATAGGCCAGGACGGCGTCCAGCGGCTGACGGCCCTCGTCACGGATGGCCCGTTCTACGGATTTCTGGATCGTGACGTCAAGGTGGGCGAATATCTTCAGAGCCAGTTCTGCCTGCAGTTTGGCGAAGTCCTTCGGTTTGCCTTCCACTTTGTCGGCTTTGAGCAATTCGCCGGTCTCGGTTTTCACCAGTCGCGCATCGATGCGCATCTTGCTGTTGGAGAGTTTGGTGAAAGAGCCCATCAGCAGCACGTGGGCGCCCAACAACTTGCCGACTCGCACCGCGCTCTGGTCCTCGAAGTATTCAGACTGCTCAAGTTTGATCTCGTCGAGGATGTATTGGATCCGTTCGCGTTCGACAACCTGCAATGTAGTACACGTGGTACACGTGGCCAAATCAGTCACCAGCATGGCAGAGAGCCCTTTGGAAAGCCCATCGAGCTTCTCTTTGTCCACGACCGAGGTATTCTCAAAATACAGCACCGCCAGCGTCTTGAGACCTGGGTCAGGACGATCACCAGACCGGCGTTCCTCGTCGACTTTCAGCCACACACGCTGCACCTGCGGCGGCTCGACCTTCAGGTCGAGTTCAAAGTCCGGGTCGATCTCCAGGACCTTTCGCAGATACTCCTCCGATTGATCGAGAAAGCTCTTCCCGGCGGTGGCTTTGGCCAGCAGCAGATATACCTCCTTCGCTTCCGGCTTTGCCAGCGATGGTTGCTCGGCCATTGTCGTCAGAAGGTCGATGACCTCGGCAAACTTCCCCTGGTTGTACAGCTTTTTCGCCTGCGTGAGCGACTCCGGGACATCGGCGGTGGCCACCAGCGGCTGCGCCACCAGCCCGAGGGCCAGCCCCAAGAGAATGGTCCATCGCGTCACTGTCTGTTTTTTCATGCGAATCCCTCCGTCATGAGTACGGTACGGGTCGTCCGGTTGACGTAACCCTCATTATACACATCCCGCAGGCGCAAGCGTATCACGTAATCCGGAAACGGTTATGGCGAGTCCGCACCGATTGGGATCATCCGGCCATGAAATTCTGTGCGTCCCGCCGTCACGCGGACAATGTGCATGCCGCCATCCAGAAGATATCCGTCCAACATCAACTCGATCCGATGCGGCCCGACGACAATGTCGCGCAGATCGACCGGGGTCCCATAGGGCAGTTCGACGCCGTCCAATGCAATCTTCGCCGATCCCGCTCCGCCGACAATGTCTGCCGACACACTGAGACGTCCGCGCCCCTCACCATAGAACAATTCCAGCCGACGGTCCCCCTCGGCGATGGTGATTGTGTCGGTCCAGAGTCCCTCGCCGATCTGCCAGCGGATGGACCGCGTTCCTTTCATTGCCGCCGCCTGAATCGGCAGCGATCCGCCGTGCGGCCGTCCGTCGATCCACACCTGATCGACACGCCGGCGCAAATCAAATGGGACGATGTCGATGGTCAGATTGTGCTGCACCGGCGGCGGTTTCGTCTCGGATCCGGACCGCGGCTGAGATTCGCCGCCGCTGCCATTGAGCGGGCGATCTTCCGCAGCGACTAATAATTTCCTGGCCGAGGGCGTCGTCGACAACACCACGGCGAAGCGTGCCGAGTCGGAATCGACGAATGCAGAGCGCTCGCCTTCGACCAGCGTGTCGCCTCCGGGGCCAAGGCCCAAAATGCTTACCCCAATCAGCGAACCATCCGGCACGAGCAGTTGCGCCTGGATGAGTCCGCTCGTGACCGTCAGGGCCTGGGATTGTGGAATGACCATGGAATCATCGACATACAGTTCGAGTCTGTCGATGTGCTTCAGCAACGCCGGATTGTCGATCTCAGTCGTCACGAACATCACAAACTCAGTTGGCGCGGCGGCCGGTTGGTTTTTCATCCACGTGAACCATGCGGCGACCAGCACAACGATCACAACGGCGCCGAGAATGGCATACCGTGCGCCGGGCATCCTCCTTCGGGGCGGCAGCTCCGGACCCTTCGATGGCCGTCGCAATGTCTCCGCACGGCGATTGGGCGCGTCGGCATTGGGGAATACCGTGGCTTCGTCCACACCGGCAAGAGACTGCCGGGGAGTGCTCCGACCCTTGATCGCGCCGGAGACGGCCTCGGCGAATTCACGCGCGTTCTGGAAACGCAGATCGGGCGGTTTAGCCATGGCTTTTCGGACGACGTCATCAAGCGCCTCCGGCACCCGCCCATTGGTCGCCGAAGCTCGCGGCGGCTGCTGTTCCAGGTGCATGGTCATCATCTCGTATTCGTTTTCGCCTTGAAACGGCCGAACTCCGGTCAACAATTCAAAGAGCGTCACTCCAAGCTGATAGATGTCGGTCCTCGCATCGACATCGCCGCCCTTAATCTGCTCAGGCGCCATGTACGGCAGGGAGCCGGTCGCCATCCCGGTTCGCGTCTTGGCGGAAACACCGAGGACCTTGGCGATTCCGAAGTCCGTGACTTTGACCTGACCATCGTCAGTGAGCAGAATGTTCGACGGTTTGATGTCGCGATGGATGACCGGCAGCGGACGGGAATGGGCATAACCGATCGCCGCGCACGATTGCCCGATGATCCGGCCGACCTGTTCGAGCGGCAACAGGCCTTCCCGGCGCACATGAACTCCGAGATCGGAACCATTGACATACTCCATGACGATGAAATGCTCATTGCCTTCGACCAGGTAGTGCAGCAACCGGGCAATGTTCGGATGATCGAGATGCGCCAGCGCCCTGGCTTCCGATTGAAGCTTTTCGAGCAGGCCCGGCTGATCCAACAGCTCCGGGCGCAGCGTTTTGAGACCGACGATTCTTTCCAGGCGCAGATCGACGGCTTTGTAGAACGTGCCCATACCGCCCTCGCCCCGTTTCTCGAGGATGCGGTAGCCGCCGACGGTGCGATCGATCATGTGCTGAACCTGCCCAAACCAAGCTGGGCCGAAACGAACGAAACAACGTATCGGCGCACTCTGAAAGGTGTCAACATACGAATTGCCTGCAAATGCGGCGACCAAATCGCGCAACGCGCTGACGTGAATGGCCTTGACACACCTTGCATAACGGGAAAGATTGCCTCTGATGCGGACGGTCGACTCAAGCGCCTGGCACTATGTTCGGAGCATGCTGTTATGCCTCCTGGCGGCGTGTTTCGCCCCCGGATGCCCACTGGCCGATCGCTCAACTGCACCGGCAACGGAAACAGTTCTGAAAATCCGGCTGACTGATCCATCGCCGCAGTTGGCATCGCTGATCAGCATCGTGACACTGTCGGTGTGCGAGGGTTTTGACACCACCTGTACGGCGTCGGTGGATACGAGCGCACTCGAAGGCGGCGAAGTCGAGTTTCGACTGGACCCCGAAAATCTGGGCCTGTCTACCTTCGTGCTGCGGGCGTTCACGTCCGGCGACATCCTGTTGTTTCGCGGCTGGGATACCTTACGCATCGCCGAGTCGTTCCGCGACACGCTGAACATTCGCCTGTGGCCGACCGTATTGATGCTGCGCCCGTCGCCGTTGTTCCAGCGCGTCTCGCTGCTCGGCGGATCATTGGTCGATGTGTCCGTCGACGTGCACAATGTCGACACGCTGTTTGGAGCGTCATTTCGGCTCTTTTACGACACCGCCCTGCTCAGTTTTGTGGGCGACGAAGAAGGGGACTTTCTGAAGGGAGGCGATCCGTCCGCAGAACTCATCTCGCTGTCGCTCGATGAGGGGGAGGGATACATCGCCCATGCGATCTCACGGACGCGGCAGACAGGCGGCGACCTGTCCGGCGTCTCCGGATCAGGCCGGTTGGTGACGTTTACATTTGAAAAGAAGAAGGCCGGTACGGCCGACATCACGCTGGGAGGCGCGATCCGCCTCGAGCGGCCCGATGGCGCGCTCGTGACCGGATTCGACGCGCTCATCCTGGAAACGGGGCAGGTCGAAATCACCACTCAACTGCTCGCGGCCGACATGCTCCTGCCGTTGAATGACGGCAACCGTTGGACCTACGCCCGGTTCAAGCGTGAACCCTCCGGAATGAGACAGACCGGGGACGTCACAATGAGTGTCGCCGGGAGCGCGGTCGTCGACGGCGGTGCCTATCGTCGCCTGAGGCAATCCGACGGAAGCGAGAGTCTCGCGCAAGCGACCGATAGTGGAACAGTCATCGGCTTCTACGGCGACGGCGCCTGGCGCGATGATGTCTGCTTTCGCTATCCGGTGGATATTGATGATGGCTATCAATATGTGTCGCTGGCGACGGGCGAAGTGTCGAGCGTCAACGTGTCAGCCGAGTCAATCTCCGTTCCTGCCGGGACATTCGACTGCCTGGTCTATGTCCGGTCCGATGAAACCTACGGTACGCGCGAATGGCACTTTGCCCCGGGTGTCGGCCTGGTACACACCAGCCAGGGGAAACCGGACGAGGCCGTGGCCGGACAGACGTCCTGGGGTCTCGTATCGTACTCGATTGTCAACTGAGCATTCGGACAGGCGCCGACTCGTCGCGACTGTCGGTTCAGGGGGCTGCGACCTTCCGGTCGGGCGCGTCTCTTAAGTGGTCAGGAATCTCTGCGTGACCCGCCGTGCCATCATCACCATCGCCGTTCTCGCGCCCACAGTCCTTCTCAGCGCGCGCAGCTCGACAGCACAGGACTCGCTGAAGATCGGGACCGTCGTCCTCACTCCCGGCGCGCCTGGCCAGGAGATACCGATCTATCTGCAGAATACTGCTTTCCTCAGCAGCGTTCGCGTGCCGCTGGAAATTCGCGCCTTCAGCACCTACCCCACGAGTCTCGCTCTGGGGTATGGCGACCGGCTCCCGTTGCCCGGCCCTCTGGACGCGACTCTGATTTGGGATCACTTCGGCGATACACCGATGGGCTGTTATCCCAGCACTGTCCTGGCCTCCGGCGCGGCGCCGGTGAGTTTGACCGGGCTGCGTTGGGGCTTCATGCTCTGGCGCGAAGACCTCAACCCCACCAACATGCTCGGACCGGGCACCGATAGCGACGGCTCGATGAAGCTGATCGTCGACATCCCCCCCGGCATTGGGACTTTTACGATCGACACGGCCTGCATCGCGCCCAGCACCTCCATTCAGTTCATAGACGATCTGGGTATGAATCGCGACGTCAGTTTCGTGAAGGGCAACGTAACCGTCGATAATCGGCCCGTCATAGCATCTATTCCTCCCCAATTCGTCAACGAAGGCGACTTCCTCGAGATCACCGTGAGCGCGACCGATGCCGACGGCACGTTTCCGGTCTTATCGGTTCTGGCGCCCGACATACCGCCGAATGCCAGTTTCATCGACTTAGGCAGCGGCAACGGGGCCTTTTCGTTCGCACCGGACTACTCGCAGGCCGGGGTCTACATCGTTCGGTTTTTCGCAACCGACGAGTTTCTGACCGACACCGAGACAGTCATTATCACCGTCCTCGACCGCCCCCCGCCTGGCACGGCGGACTCGGTCATCGTCGGCTCCAAAAAGGTTGCCGCCGGACAGACAGACAGTGTCTTCGTTCGACTCGTCAATCGCACACTGACGGTTCAAAGGATGACAGTGCCGTTGCGGATCGACGCGGGCACGACCGGATCGTTCATCACCGAACTGGCAATCCAATATCGCGAGCGTCTCCGTGTCGCAGGCGTGATGGATGAATCGGTGGCCACGGCCCGATATGCCATTGTCGAACCGGGCGTCTCCTGCTACGGCGAAGTCGGCTTCGGCGGCGCCCTCGCCTCGAACGACACCAGCATGCATCCGGTCGTTTCCTCCCCCGAAGGGGTTCTCTACAAACGCGACGCCGGGTTGGCCGCGGGGCCGCTGGCGCCGGAGGCCGACGTCGGCGGCTCGATGATGTTGCGGTTTGCCGCCAACGACAGCGCCGGTACGTTTACCATCGACCGCACCTGCATCGGCGTGGGACCGACAGACTCTGTCGGTCTCTTCGATGGGACAGCCGAGTACGGCGTATCGTTCGTTCCCGGTGTCATCACCATCAACTCTCCCCCTGTTGCACACGACACCTGTGTCAGCGTCATCGTCGACGAGACGCAACAGATGGAGCTTCCGGCGACGGACGCTGACGATGACCTGTTGAGCTACGCGATCACCGGCGGCCCCATTGTGGGCGATACCAATTTCTTCAGCGCGGCCGACGGCAGCTTCGAATACATCGCCCCGTTGCTGCCGGGCACCGACACGATCTATTTCGTGGTCGACGATGGATACAACTCGTCGGACACCGGCTATCTCTGCTTCGAAATACTGAGCGCTTTGCCGGACACGTTCTGGGTTGACAGCGCGACCGGCGACGACTTCGACAACGACGGCTCCGAGGAGTTCCCGTTGAAGACGATTTCGAAGGCGATGGGACTGCCGATCCCGAATCTCGTCGTGATCGTCGGGCCGGGCACCTATTCCGAGCGCGTGTTGTATCCGCAAAATCAAAAGGTTCGGCTCGTCTCCGAAGCGGGACCCTTTGCGACGCGCATTGTCGGCGACGGCAGCGGCGACGGATCGGCCGTCGTTCTGGATGCCGGCAATGTCGATGATGTTCAGGAATTGATCGGGTTTACTGTGGCTGCAAACGTCGTGACGCGGCCCGAATGCGACGACTGTGCCGGGGGGATCACCGTTCGCGAGCCGACACGTGGAAATATCATCAACTGCGTCATCACCGGGAACGCAGGATTTGATGCTGCCGGGGGTATCGAGTACCAGGGAGGCGCCCCCGGCGTGATCGCCGGAAACTGGATCGTGGACAACGAGGCGGACAACGTCGCCGGAGCCGTGGCGCTGTATGCAACGGCCAACGTGACGTTCCTGAACAACACCGTTGTCTATAACAGCACGACAGGCAAAGACCACGCGGGGCTGTTTGTCTCCGGCGTTACGCTGATCGATACGTCCTCAATTCTGTTTTTTCAGAATAACATCATCGCCTTCAACACGCCCGGATACGGATTGTACGCGTTGGCGGAATCGGAGCCGTTTCCCGAAATACTGCGGAACTGCGTGTACTTCGGCAACGGGAGCGGCAACGCCGTTCCGCCCAATTTCACCTCTCTGTCGGATTGGAAGTTCACCGATCCGCTGTTCCTTGGCGCCGCTGACGGCGACTACCATCTGACTTGCCCCTCTCCGGCGCGAAATGCGGGGTATCCATTCATCCCTCCGGGAGGCGGATTCGATCTCGATGGACAGAGCAGGCCCAACGAAGGGGCGATCGACATTGGCGGCGATGAATTCTATGACGATCACAAGGTCGCGCGGTTCAGCCCGGGCGATACGTCGGGGTGCGTGCCGTTGGCCGTCACCTTCGTAAACTCCTCCGAGTGCCTCGATGAACAGTTCGCGTGGACATTCGGGGACGGAGGCAATTCGACGCTGAAGAACCCGACACACTCGTTCGTTAATCCCGGAGATTACACCGTTCGCCTCATTGCGTCCGGTGATTTGGATGCCGACACGGCGTTTGGAACGATACACGTCGCCGCGCCGATCACCGGCGATTATACCATGAGCGCACCCGACGGATGCGCCCCGCATGCCGTCACGTTCGGTTTCACCGCCGGCGCCGATGTCGACTCAATCCATTGGTCGTTCGGCGACGGCGGGTCATCGACGCAACCCGCGCCGACGCACATCTACAACACTCCCGGAGTGTACGGCGTCCGCCTCACACTCGTCAACGCCTGCGACACGATCACCATCACGAAAGCCGACTCGATTCGCGTCGGTATGCGACCCGATGTCGCCATCGTGTCCTCCTACGATACGGCGGTGCCCCCTGTCTGCAATCCGCACACGGTGGACTTCGATTACATCAGCGATCGCCCGATCGTGGCGTGGTCGTGGGACTTCGGTGACAACACGACGTCGTCGGACTCGACGCCATCGCACACCTATGCCGAGGGCGACACGTTCAGCGTGCGCCTGATTGTGCAGGGCGAATGTGGAGCCGACACGGCCATCCGGCAAAACTACATCAAGTTGGTCCCTCGCCCGACGGCACTTCCCCGGACCGATACGCTCTTTGGCTGCGCCGGTGTCGACACGATCGCTTTGATCGGAAACATCACCGGGGCCGTGTCGACGAGCCGCTGGCTGTTCGGGGACGGCGATAGTGCCAACGGAAGCAATGCCTCACATTTCTATGCCGAAGTTGGACGGTACCTGCCAAAGCTGATTATCACCCATGTCTGCGGGACGGACACAGTCCCGATTCCGGACTCTCTCACCATCGGCTCGATACCGCAGGCGGCATTCGATCTGAGCGCCGACAGTCTCTACGAGCCGGAGCTGGTCCAATTCACCGATCAATCGGGAAACAATCCGACCCAATGGTCGTGGCAATTCGGTGATGGAGCGGTTTCCGCGCTGCCGCGCCCGGCCCATGCCTACGCGCCGGGAGTTTACGCGGCGGGAATGTGGGTGTCAAATCCATGCGGCGCCGATACGTCATCGGAGCGGACGATTCGCGTCGGCGGTTTTCGCGCCGCCATCCTCGATTCTCTGGGCGCATCCGACGACACAGTGCGCTACTCATTCGAGACAGACACATTGATTCTGCCGTACGACCATCCGCTCTATTTCTCCGCCGGATTGACCCCCGTGCCGTCGCGCGGCAGCGTGTCGTTCCAGTTTTCTTCGCAGGGGGACGTGCCGCCGACAGCCGATGGCATCCTGACCGTGGCGCCGACATCCGACGTGCCGTCGGGAACGTACGAGATCACGCTGTGGGCGGTCGACTCGCTCCGTAACATCATCAAAGCCGCGGTCCGGCCGTGGAACCGCGTGGCCAGGTCACTCATCGAGATTGCGCCGGTGCCGCTGGACTTCGGGCGCCTGCTGGTCAACAGTTCCATCATGCGCACGCTGACCGTCGTCAACGAAGCGGCCGTCGGTTCAGGGATTTTTGTGCGATTGGAAAAGCCGACATTGGTCGGATCGATGTACACGATGAATGCCGATTCGGTTACGCTGGCACCCCAGGCATTCGTCAATTGGATCGTGACATTCCGTCCCACCACGACCGGCAATCTCCCCGGCTCCGTACGCATCCGCTCCAATGATCCGGCCGCCCCGGATACGACGATTATGCTGACCGGCCGTGGCGTCTCTGAGCTGATTCCGCCGCTGGTGACGGCGACGATCCCCGGGGCGGATCAGGAACATTTGGTCAACGGCACGATCCGGGTCGAATTCGATGAGAACATGGTCTTCGGAGGCCTGGACACCGCCGTGCTTGTCAGCAGCCGCAAAGCCGGCCCGATCTCCGGCACTACGATCACAACCGCACGCACCCTCACCTTCGTGCCGGGCGCCTGGTTTCCCCCGGATGACACGGTAACTCTGACGGTCAGAGCCGTGATCACCGACAACAACGGAAACCGTCTCGATGGTGACGGGGACCGGATCGAAGAGGGCTCTCCCGCCGACGATTTCGTGCTGCGTTTCTTCACGGGCCCGGCAGTGTATCCCGGCGACGTCAACCACGACGGTCGCGTCGATGAAGCCGATGTTCTGCCGTTGGGACGCTATTGGCGGCTCCTGGGTCCGTCGCGCCCGGCGGCGTCCAACGCGTTCTTTCTTCAGCCCGCCTTCTCGTGGAACCCGCGCGCGGCGACTCACGCGGATGCCAATGGAGACGGCGAAGTCGACTCGCTGGACATCTGCCCGATTGCCGAGCATTTCGACTCCGATACCGGCTTGGCCAAGACTCTGATGGCCGAGTGGATTTCCGAAGCGTCGACCTTTCCCGAGGGGATAGTGGACGCGCTCCTGGCCGCGCTGGAGTACTGCCCCGGAGAAGGTCCCGGTCATGCGGCGCTGGGCGGGATGCTGCGGGAGATTCGGACCAGACACCTCGTGCCGGAGGACTACACACTGGCCCAGAACTACCCCAACCCGTTTAATCCATCGACGGTCATCTCGTTTTCGCTCCCTGTGCGTTCGATGGTCACGTTGTCGATCTATGACGTACTTGGTCGCCGCATCATGACACTGCTGGACGAGGAGCGGCCACGCGGAATACACTGGGTCGGCTGGGACGGGACCGATGAACGAGGGGTTTCGATGGCAACCGGGATTTACTTCTACCGTATCGCGACAGGGCGCTTTTCGTCGACACGCAAGATGTTGTTGCTTAAATAGCCCGACCCTGGGCCGAATCGGGGTGGCGGCAATCATCGCGCGGACCTATATTGTCCGCTTGCAAAGGAGTAGACCATGGCCAAAGCACGGACTTTCGCGGATAAGTTCAAGAAGGTCGGCAAAGACGAGAGCCGCCAGGTCGTCAAAATCGTGACCCCCGAAAAACTCGAGTCGGGCGGCTGGAAGTTCCGAACGCGCGTGGTGGTCGTCACCGACGAGAACAAGAAGGAAATCTTCGGTTAAGCACCAATCCTCTCGTGGGCGCAGACGTTTTGTCTTCACGGTCCGCCACGATGCCGTCGTCCGCCGCCGACTCCCAAGGTGGGCGAACGGGGGAATCGCCGTTTCGATTCGCCGGCCCCGCCTCGCCTGCTGACGACGCCTTTTTCTATCACATTCTCAAACCCGGCCGTTACCTCGGCCGTGAATTCGGCATCGCGCCGCGGTCGCACGGACGGACGGTTGCGTTGGTGTATCCCGGTCCGTACGAGGCGATGTTCGCCGACGCGGGTTGGCGCCGGGTCAGTGTCCAATTGGCGTCAACAGAGGGCATCGACTGCGTGCGCGCATTCGACTATGGTCCCGATCTGTGGATCAAGATTGCCGAGACCCAGTGCGCGCCCTTCGCTATCGATGGGCGCCGCGATCTCCTCACCGTCGACGAAATCGTCTTTTGGGCCGCCGACGTATTGGCGGCGGCACGCATCCCATCGGTCATGCGCAAAATCGGGCGGCCACGGCACGCGCGGCTGGGTGTCATCACGTCGGGAAGCTGGGCGCCCCGATTCCTGATCGGGCATGCCGATTGGGTCGCGTCCAGTCAGGGTGGTTGGCTCTCGACATCGATCATCGAACTGTTGCGGGGTGCATCGAACGTTCCCTCGGATGTTTGCGACGCCCATGACGCTGCGCTATGGGACAAGTATTGGGATGGTCGGCGTCCCTTTCCCGAACCGAGTACGACGCCACAGCGGTACACCGCGCCCGTCCTGTCCAAAGTCGACATCGGGGAGGATTGCGTCGACGTGGACCTGGAGCGCGTCAACGCGCATGGCCAATTGGAATGCCGTTCTCAGACCGCACTCGTGTCGGATGCGCACAGCGGATTGCGCGCCAGTGGTGTTGACGGTCTGCGGTTTTGCACTGTCGGCGACGGTGATGCGGCAACGCTCGCCGCGGCACTGACCGACCTCGGACGGGTATTCAACACACGCACGGTTCGTGCCCAGTGGCCCGCCGTATCTGTCGATGACTTCAACACGTACTGGTCGGGCATCAAGCCGCACTTGATAAAGCCCTCATTCCCGCTGCTGCTGGCGCACGATTCTGCCATTGCCGGTTTGCAGAACGCCGGTCATCGGGCGCTGAACGCCGGATGGCAGTCGCTCGCGCTGGTCATGCGGTTTGCTTCCTTCGCCGAGGCGATTGCGCTCATCAAACCTGCTCGGGCGATAATCGAATCGTGGGCCCAATCAGCGAATGGTTTTGCCGATCGCCGCTCGTTGCGCCTGCACTTCGATCCGGCGGAAATCAGCGATTGGACCGACGCACCGGATGTTCCCGGAGAGGACGATTGGCGCGGGATCGTCGCCGAATTCCGGCATTTCCGCGAGGCGATGTCGCGCCCGGCGTCTTGCAAACGATTCGGCCTGGATCAGATCATCGTGCGCAACCTCCTGGCTGTGTCGGGACCGAAAATCTGGGAACCATTAGCGCTGCTCGACCTGCCCGACCGGGAAGAGCCCGAAACCCCGCCATTCGACTGGCTCTCGTGGTATCGCAGCCAGTCGGGGATGTCGACCGTGCCGGAGTCGCGGTTCTCCTGCATCGCGCCCTGTCCGAAGCCGCTGCCGCATTCTGAGGATCGCGAGGAAACTCATATCGCAGACGTCGGCGAGTCGTCGATCGAGTCCTTCGGGCGGCGCAAACGGCGCGCGGCGCTCACGCGACGGCTGGCGGCACCATTGCGCATGCGCATGAGAGTCCGATGGTCCAAAGACGGATCGTGGCGGTTGTATTCGCATCTGGACATGGTGCGCATCATCGAGCAGTCGATCCGTCGCGCCGGCATCCCGGCGGCGTATTCGGAGGGATTTCACCCGCGTCTCAGGGTGTCGTACGGCCCGCCGTTGCCGTTCGGGATGACCTCCGACGCGGAATACTTCGATATCATTCTGAATGAAGATTGCGATGATTCGCATGCCGCGGCATTGCGCGACGTCATGCCCGAGGGCATATCCATGGTCGAGCACCGTGCCATGCCGACAAACATGCCGTCACTATCCGAGTCGATCAACGAGCAGGAGTTTTCGGCGTTGTTACCGCTTGATGCAAATATCGCCGCACAGTTGGTCGGTGCGTTCCAAGCCGCGCCACAGATGGAGTGGCGTCGCCCCGACCGTCCCGAGCGCAAGCCAGTCGACCCCCGACGCTCGTTGCGTAAAATCAGCCTTGAGCCGGTCGCCGAAGGCATCGAGTGGGTGCAGCACGTCACGATCGGGGGTGAGGGTTCGATCCGTCCCGCCGATTGGGCGGTCTTGTTGTTTGGACTGTCGCCCGAACAGCTCGCACAGACGATCCTGTGCCGCCGAAACCTCATCTGCCGACGCGGCACACAGGCAAAGTCGCCATTTGAAATCGTCTAATCTCACGTTCAAAACAGACGCCGGCTGGCTGCGCCTCATGCGATGATCAGAGCCGATCTCGTCATTTACGGCGCCCGGCAACTGGTGACGCTCGCGGACGTGACAGTCCCGCCGGGACCGCGTCGCGGACACGATCTGGCGGAGTTGTCGGTTATCGAACAGGGAGCGCTGGCTGCCAGGGACGGCAAGATTGTATGGATCGGACCCGCCGACGCACTGCCCCGTCAGGTTTCCCAATTGTCGGGCTGTGGCGTCTTCGACGCCACCGGGCATGTCGTCACGCCCGGACTCGTCGATCCCCACACTCATCTGGTCTTCGCCCGCGGACGCGCCGTCGAGTTCTCCCAGCGGGCCGCGGGGAAAAGTTACAGCGAGATTGCCCAGGCGGGGGGAGGGATCGCCCGCTCGGTGGCCGACCTCAGAGCCAGTACGTTCGACGAGCTGTGTCGCAACGCCGGAAAGATTGCATCCCGGATGTTGTCTTACGGAACGACAACCGCTGAAGCAAAGAGCGGGTACGGCCTGGATCTGGAACATGAACTGAAGATGTTGCGCGCCATCCGAACCGTGGACTCGTCCCACGCGATCGATCTCGTGCCGACGGCATTGCCCGCGCACACCATCCCCGTCGAGTACCGGAGCAGACCGTCCGACTATGTCGATCTCGTCTGCCATGAAATCCTGCCGGCGGTTGCACGTGAGAAGCTGGCTGTGTTCAATGATGTTTTTGTCGAATCCGGCGCCTTCAGCATCGCTTGGGCCGAACGCATCCAGTCAGCCGCTGCCTCGCTCGGATTCGGACTCCGGTTTCATGTCGATCAACTCAGCCCGATGAAGGGTACCGAACTGGCGGTGCGGCTGGGGGCTGTCTCCGCCGACCACCTCGATTTCATCTCCGACGATGGAATCCGGTGCCTCGCCGACAGCACGACAATCGGTGTACTGATTCCCGGGGTCTCTTATTTTCTGGATTGCACGCAGCGTCCCCCGGCGCGGCGCATGATCGAAGCCGGTGTCGCCGTTGCGCTGGCGACCGACTGCAACCCCGGCAGCAACATGTGCGAATCGATGACGCAGACGATGAATCAGGCATGTGTTCTCTACAGAATGTCTCCCGAGGAAGCGCTCACCGCCGCGACCGTCAACGCCGCATGGTCGCTTCAGCGTGCCGATCGCATCGGCTCGCTGTCGGTCGGGAAACAATGCGATTGTGTGATATGGGATACCGACGACTACCGGGATTTATCCTATCATTACGGCGTGAATCTCGCGGTTCATGTCATCAAGAACGGGTTGCGCGCGGCCCCATGAGTCGGACAACGGCACTGTGCTCCTGTGTAGCGGCGACCGGCCTGATGGCGCTGGGTTGTGCGCTGTACTCTTTCACCGGCGGACGGACCGCGCTGGTCAATAACGTCCATGTCAGCGTCTTCGAAAACGAAACTCCCGAATTCGGAATCGAGGAAGCGCTCACGAAGGGAATTATCGAGGGATTCTTAGACGACAATCAAATTCGTGTCGTCGAACCCACCGCCGCCGAGGCGATCCTATCCGGACGGGTCGTTCAGTATGAACGTCGCGCCTATACTTTCGACGAGACGGACCGCGTCACCGAATATATCGTCGAAATCTGGGTCACGGCGAATCTTGCCAAACAAGGGAGCGGCGGGCCCGAATCGATCTGGAGCATCGAACGCCAGCGCGGGTTCGGCATCTACAACGCCGACAACGAGGACGAACAGGCCGGACAGCAGCGCGCCATCGACAAGATCGGCGAGGACCTGCTCAACCGCACGATCAAGAGCTGGTGACAGCGTCGATTCGGCATTCGAACGGAACTGCCGTCGTGCCGCCGTGTTCAAGAGAGTTGTTGCCCCCCGCGAACGAATGAGTACAATACGTTCGAAGCTGCCGGAGATCTGATGACGAATCCTCGAGTACCGTGTAAGCAGTTGCTGCTGGCGCTATCGCTGACCGCAGCAGCAGCCGGCGTTTCAGCGCGCTCATGGGCTGCCGAACCCGGAAAGGCCGGTTATCTCTTCCTGACAGTCGGTCCGGATGCCCGCGCCGAAGGAATGGGAGGCGCCCAGACCGCAGTTGCCGATGGTCTCTCTGCGATCAGCTACAACCCGGCATCTCTGGCCGATGCCCGGCCGCGCGACTGGACTTTGTCCTACACCAACTGGGTCACAGACATCCAGAGTGGGTTCATGGCCGCCGCAATACCGATTGGATCGGGCCTGATGATGGCGGCCGGCATTCAATACTTTGATTACGGCGATTTTGACGGTTTCGACGGTGATGGCGTGGCGTCCGGACAGTTCGGCGCATCCGATTTCTCTGGGGCGCTGACTGTGGCCGGTCGGGTCGGCGCGCCGGCTGCCTGGGGAGTAACGGGCCGGTTCATCAGCGAATCGATCGACAGCGAATCGTCAACGGGTTTTGCGCTCGATGCTGGTGCGCGATATGAGTTGGGCGACGGACGCACACGCGTTGGCGCATCGATTCGCCACCTGGGATCGCAAACAAAGGCGCTCGGCGGCGGGAAGAAGGATGACCTGCCGGTGACTGGTACATTCGGAATTGCCCATCGGCTGCGAGGCGCGCCGCTCCTCGCCGCGCTGGATATTGTCAAACCCAGCGACGATGACTTCGGATTTCTGGGTGGACTGGAATTTGCCGGTCTGAAACCGTTGACTCTTCGTGCAGGATACAATTCTCTGACCGGACAAATCGAGACCGGTTCGGGCCGCGACGATCTGGCGGGGTTCAGCATCGGCATCGGTATCCTGCTGCGCGGCATGATGCTCGACTATGCCTATGGTTCGCTCTCTGTGCTGGGCGACTCACACCGGTTCGGGCTGCGCTCGGCGATCTAAGACCATTCGAGACCCGGCTATCGCGTTTCAGCGGGAGTTACGATGAACGACGATCGCTTCATGGAGCGAATCGTTGCGCGTGCAGCCGTGCTCGCTGCCCTCTGGATCGTAGCCGGCTGTCCAGGTACGAGTCGTCCCGATGCGAAGAGCACCGTCCACGCATTCTTTGCCGCCCTTCATTCCGATGACACCACCGCTGTGCAGGCGTGCCTGGATTTGTCGGCCGCGGCCCGGAGTGTCCGTGACGAGTATCCCGACCTGTTCGGTCCCTCTGACAGTCTCAACCCGGACCCCGGGGCGACCTTGCTGATTGCGTTGTCCGGTGACGGCATCGTGCGCCGGCGCTGGATGGAGGATCAAATTGTCCTCGGGAAGGAAACGGTTCGGGAAGACACCGCCCTGGTGGAAGTGTCGTTTATTGATCGGGTGACACGCGTGCAATACTATAACAAGATGCGATTGGAATACCGCACGGACCGCTGGGTCATCACCCACTTCCGCACCCCATGAGATCACCGGATGCCCAGCCCGACTTGAACGACGAGAGACGAATCGAGATCGCCGCCCTTCGGCCCGGCCACCTGACGGCGCTCATCGAATTGTGGACACAGTCAGGTCTGGAGGTCCGTCGGGGCGGTCGTGACGCGCCGGCGCAATTGCAGCGACAATTGTCGCGCAATCCCGAGGGGTTTATCGGCGCGTTTGTTGCGGGGCGGCTCGTCGGTTTCGTGCTGGCAACCGATGATGACCGTCGCGGCTGGATCAACCGTCTGGCGGTGCATCCCGATTACCGGAGACAGCGCCTCGCACGGCGGCTGATTGCCGCCGCAGAAGACGTGTTGAAACGACGGGGAATGAGGATCATGGCCGCCCTCATTGATGATGAAAACATTGCGTCCATCGCGACATTCACCGCCGCGGGATACGTCGATATGCCCGATGTCACCTACTACTCCAAGCGGGACGACCCGGATGTCTGAGAATGGTGTCAGTCTTGCACGGACACGCTGTGCCGCTCAGACTCGCACACTCCTCGCGGTGCTCATCCTGGTCGGGTCCGTGTGCCGTGATACCACGGCACAGCCAACAGTGACTTTGCCCCCGCGCGTGACCATCCGACAATTCATCGAATCCGGATCGTTCGATTCGGCGCAGGCACGCATCGATTCGGTGTTGTCGGGAGATTCGACCCTCGCCTGGCCATGGCTGATGCGTGACGACATTGCGCGCCGACTCGAGAATCCCGCCAGGCGGCGTCATGCGCTGCAGGAAGCGCTGCAACGATCACCCGAGGGACGCGAAGTCCGTCTGCGACTGGCTGAATTCTTCCTGTCGGCGTCGTGGCCCGACAGCGCGCGGCCGCATATCACATGGCTCGAAAAATCCAGTGCGGAACCGGACCTGCAGACCCTGTTTCTCATTGGCCGATTCGCCGAGCAGGCCGGTATGCCCGATTCGGCGGTGCAGTGTTACATGCGCGTGTGGGATGAAATCGACCGCCGGAAGCTGTTTTGGCTGATCGAGTGACGAGATCGTCGAATGAGAATCGTGTCTGAAGGTCAGGTCCGGCGGCGGCCGTATTGGCTGCTGATCGCACTGCTGGTCGGAAGTAGCTCGCTGTCGAAAGCGGATGAGCTGCCCGCGCTGCTGATCGATGCCGGTGATCGGGTCGGGGTCATGCGTCTGTCAACACTCGACACGCGTTCAGACAGTATCCTCGCACCCGGACCGCCGACGGTGTATCTGTTCTGGGCAACCTCGTCTTCGGCCTCGATCCAGGCGCTGGGTGATTTGGCGGCATGGACCGCCCGCACCAGCGTTCGTTGGCGATTCGTCCCCCTCAACATCGACGCGCGCACTCCTGCCGAAGCGGATGCCGCGCGAACTGTCACGATCGCGCGGACCTCAGGATACAAAGATGATCCCGTCTGGATCGACTCCGGACTGGCTGTCTCGAAGCGCATCGGACTGGTCAGCGTGCCCACGACGATTGTGTGTGAACTCGGAGGGCGCGTCCAATCAGTCGAGCGCGGATGGGATCACAGTGTGACAGAGCGATTGAAGACTCTTTTCGGACAAATCGGGGATCCGCCTGCGACAGGAGCCGAGCCAGACACCGCGCAGATCCGTTGCGATGCGTACATCGCAGAATTGAGACGACTCTTTGGTATGGGGCGCTATCTGATGGCGTCCGAGTTGATCCGCCGACGTCGGGATGACTGCATCGGCACGGCATTGCCACACGTCTACGCTGCACTCGCGTGCTTTCAGACGCAGTCGTTGCCCTGCCTGCGCGCTGCGGTCGGCGCTGCCCGACGGCACGCTCCTCACAGCCCGCTGACATCTCTGCTCCAATCGGCCCTCGCATTCTACGACGATAAAATGGATACCTGCCTTCAGCACGCCGCCGATGCCATCTCGATGGACTCGACGCTCGCGCCGGCGTGGGGGCTTCTGGGCAAAGCCGCGCTGGCGTCCAACGATACGGCCCAGTCTGCACGGGCCCTGTCGGCGCTGGAACAGATCAACCCGTATCATCCCACACTTGAATTATTGCGTGCCGACCGGGAGATGCGCCGGGGTCGGTCTGCCGAATCCGCCGCGCGGCTGCGGCGACTGATACAGAGTCGCCGTACCTTCTAAGATCGCAAGGAACTCCATCGCCGTGTTTTGCCCGAGGGCGGTTGAATCCGTTGCCCACAGATTGTATAATGCATTGCGCCCGGCCTCGAGCCGGGCGTTGTTGTGGACGATAGATCATACAGACTTACGGGAAAACCAGATGGGAGTTATTCCGATGATTCTGATGTCAGTGCGATGGTTGATCGCGGTTCTGTGCATTGTCGGTGTATTCGCGCCTGCCCAAGCCGGTGAGCAGAAACTCGACAATCATGTGACCGCCTATCTGTCGGCGGGTGCCAACGACAGTTCTGCCGTTCTCACGCTGTGGATGTCCAATGTCAATCCGGTGATCGGTGTCACGTTGCCGCTGAAGTTCGTTCCCGGCGACAGCGTCATGCATCTGGATTCCGCGTTGTTTACCAATGGCGTCGTGGGACCATTCCTCAGCCTCGGACCGCGCTACACACCGAAAAACCAGTCTTTGCTGGTCAACTTCAGACGCCATCCCGACTCCACCAAGGCCAATGTCGGCGCCATCCCCGTCGGCCACGGCCTGATCGGCCAACTGTTTTTCAGCTCGAAGAAGCAGTTTCCAATGCAGGCGTTCATGGCGGCCGCGATCAAACTGCCACCGGAGGCGCGCCTCATGTACGTGACCGATACTTACAACTCGGTATTGCCGGAATTCGTCTTCAAAAAAGAGTCGCCGCCGCAGTGGCCTCCCGATGCTCCAAAGACAGCGGGAAGTCGGCACCCCAATGATCCCTGAGCGGGGGGAGAATGCTGTTGACTCTCCCCGATGCCACGGTTTATCAAGCGCGTCCGGTCAAATCGCTCGGTTGGACCGGATTGCGACCCTGCCGCCCTAGCTCAGCTGGTAGAGCAACGGACTGAAAATCCGTGTGTCCGCAGTTCAACTCTGCGGGGCGGCACTTGACCCATGGGCCTGCTTGACACCCTCCGCTTTTCCCCCATCTTACAATCGCCTCACAAGTTTGCGCACCCGATCGGAGCACGTCACATTGAAATCCCCGAGGTCACATCTCGAAGCTGCCTTGGAAACGCACGACAGGTCAGGCTGCGGGGATGCGGCCGCGACGGATGATGACTCTAAGGCGCCGGAGGAATTGCCCTCGATTCAAAAAAGTCCTTGGCACTCACCACGCAGATCGCAACTCGAATCCCGTATCGCATTGGGTGCGGTGCTCGTGGCGCTGCTGGCTTCGCGGTGGATGACGCATGCGGATTACCTGTTGCACCTAGATGCGGGCTGTTTCGCTCGTGCCCTGACGCAGTTTGATCTGTCGGCGCTCAGTCCTCATCCGCCGGGGTATGTGCTGTTTGTCTTGCTCGGTCGGCTGGCGCGGCTCATTGCGAACGATGCCAATCACGCGTACCTGATCGTGAATGTCGCAACGCAAGTCGGAACAGTCCTGATTCTCTTTCGCCTGCTGCGTGCTTCACTGGACACACTGTCGACGACCCTTGCCGTCGCGATTGTCATTTTTCACCCGCTGTTCTGGTATTACGGCACGACGACATCCATCTACGCGACGGAAGTGTTTCTTGCGGTGGCGATCATCGGCGCCTTAGACGATGATCACAGACATCCATCATCCCGGTGCCTGGGGTTCCTTGGCTTTCTGTGGACATTCGTGGGAGGGATCAGGCCAACAACTGTATTATTTCTTGGGCCGGTATTCCTCGATCACTTATGGCATCGTCGTCGCGACGGTCGAGGAGTTTTGTTGGCGCTTATGATGTCCATAGTTGGTGCCACGATGTGGGTTGTCCCGCTGATGATAATGTCAGGCGGGAGCAGCGCATACGTCGACGCCACTGGAGAGTACTTCGATCACTTTCTGACTGCCAGTTCAATCTTTTTTGCCGACGATGCGTCAGTCGCACTGAAGTACGGAATGGTAACCGGACTAGCATTCGCACTTCTGCTGATGCCGCTTGCTCCGATGGTCATCGCTGGATACCGACGTAGGCGAGTATTGGCGATCGACTCCGGCGTTGCGTCGTCTCGATTCCTCCTGCTGTGGAGTCTTCCGGCACTCGGCTTCTTTCTCTTGCTGCATATGGGGCAGCACGGTTACGCGCTGTGGTTTCTCGCGCCGCTCGTCATCTACCTGGTCACTCGTAGTGCCTTGGCATCCACGCGAGCGCAATCGCCTTGGGCATGTCGTTGGCCTCTTCTGGCGACACTCGTGCTTGAATTTGGATGGTACCTGGGAGCGCCGGCGCTCGTTAAGAATTATCCGAAGATGGCGGACGCGTCCTTCCTGAACGACCGCGCCAATTGGAAGTATCTTCTTGGTAAGGCCTACCGCATTCAATCGGACTTTTCGTTGAACGGCGTGCGACTTTGGGAGAATATAACACGGGGTTACCTTGAAGCTCTTCTGCAATATGCGCCGGACAGCGTTCTGTTCATTGAGCACAGTTACCGGGAGACCAATGCCTGGCTGCTGGTCGAACATGCCCCGGAATACACGTTTTTGGCCCGGCGGATGAAAACTGCCGAGTGGGCTATCCTCGGCGGCCAGTTGGAGGGTTTGGTTGTTGAGGCAGAGGACGGCGAAACGCGACTGTACGTACCGAGTCCGGTGCGAGCGGTACTGCTCATGGATGAGGGCTTTGGGGCCGTTTGGCCTCGTCGCGTGGAGTCTCCTCGACTCACTCAGTGCGGAAAGAGCCTGTATCTCTTTTCACGGGGCGACACCGTCGAGTTGCCTGACCTCCATCTCATTCTTGGGGATATCCACTTCACGGCTCCAAGCATGTTGAACGCCGGCCCCCAGGATCAATGACGGCCTGCGATTGTGCAAGCGAATCGGGATCGCCCGCTGTGCACGAGCGCAAGAATCAATTGCCCCCGCCGAGTGCCTGTTGTTATCCTGCCGCCGCCGGCCGCCACCGTAGCTCAGCTGGTAGAGCAGACGATTCGTAATCGTCAGGTCAGCGGTTCGATTCCGCTCGGTGGCTGAATCTGAGGCGTTCCGTTGGGACCCTCCATCGGTCGCAATAAGTGTTGACATCTGATCCCGCAGGCCAAACCATTCACCCTCGATTCCTGCCGACAGTTGGTCGGTTGATCCAGTTTAGAATAGCTTAGACGATTGATACGCCCGCGGGCCGAACGTTCAACTTGCATGCACTGACGGAGGGCCGTCCGCATGTCCGCTGACCACAAGCATCACACTGAACAGTGGGGAACCCGGCTCGGCGTGATCCTTGCCGTCTCGGGATCCGCTGTCGGCCTGGGGAACTTTCTGCGTTTCCCCGGCCAGGCAGCGGCCAACGGTGGCGGGGCATTCATGATCCCGTATTTCTGCGCCCTGCTGCTTGTTGGCATCCCGATCGGCTGGGCGGAGTGGACGATGGGACGCTACGGCGGACTAAAGGGCCTGCACTCGGCGCCGTCGATTCTGGGGGTGTTTGCCAAGGGCGGCATAGGACGGTATTTGGGTGTCATCGGTGTGCTCATTCCTTTGGCAGTGTCGTTCTACTACACCTACATCGAGGCATGGTGCCTTGGCTATTTCTGGCAGTATATCTCCGGTGGCATGGGAATCGACGCGGCCGCGCCGATCGCCGAGCAGACGGCGCGCGCCGCGGAGTTCTACTCGGATTTCACGGGTCGCGGGCAAAACGGCGTCATCGCGGGCGGGTCGCTGGCGACGTTCGTGTTTTGGGTGGTCACGTTCGGCATCAATATCTGGCTCGTGTTCCGTGGCATTTCCCGCGGTATCGAGAAGTTCGTCAGTTGGGCCATGCCGATCATGGCCGTCTGCGCGGTGATCGTCCTGATACGCGTCCTGACGCTCGGGACACCCGACCCCGCGCATCCCGAGCAGAGCGTTGTTAACGGTCTTGGGTATATGTGGAATCCCGACTTCAAAGCGCTGGGGAATCCGCAGACATGGCTGGCCGCAGCCGGGCAGATTTTTTTCAGCTTGTCGGTGGGATTCGGCGTCATCATCAACTACGCATCGTACATGAAGCGTAAAGACGATGTCGTTCTCTCCGGGTTGACTGCGTCGGCCACCAACGAACTCTTTGAAGTGGGATTTGGCGGATTGATCACGCTGACTGCCGCATTCGTGTTTCTCGGCACGTCCAACATCATCGGCGCAGTGCAGGGCGGGACGTTCGGGCTCGGCTTTACGACGCTCCCGGTGGTATTCGCCCACATGGGACCGATCGGCAACATCATCGGCGCCATCTGGTTTCTGATGCTGTTTTTGGCGGCGGTGACCAGCTCCATCTCCATGTATCAGCCCGCATTGGCGTTCATTCGCGAGTCGCTGGGATGGAATCGGCTACGCGCAACGACTCTGATGGTCGGCATCTGTGTCGTTGGCTCAGCGCTGGTGATGTACTACAGCCGCGATGGCTTGTTCTGGTCCACCATCGACGACTGGGTCGGTACGTTCCTGATTTTTGTTCTGGCCATGGTACAGATCATTTGCTTCAGTTGGGTGTTCGGCATTGACCGTGGGATGAAGCTCGCCCACCAGGGATCGCACGCAAAGATTCCCCGCGCGTATCGATTTATCATGAAGTATGTGACGCCGACTTATCTGGTCGTGGTCTTCATCGCGTTCTGCTGGAGCAACCTCGGTTCCTGGGTCGGTTCGATCTTCGCTGATGTCGATCGGCCGTATGCTCCGGGACTGCGGCAAGGGGCGATGATCCTGATTGCCGGCGTGACGATCCTACTGGTCATTCTGACACGGATCGGCGAGAAACGTTGGCGGGCAGCCGGGCTCGACATCGACGGGAAAAAGGACGATTAGATTTTTGGAGGAATCGACATGACCGCGCTGGGATGGGTGTTCCTGACACTTTCGATGATCTTTGTCTGGGGGCTGGTCATCTGGTGCTATGCCAAGGTCTTCACGATCCCGGAAGAGGAATTCGAGCGGCAGGAAGCTCACCCTGCAGAACACACTTACATACCGTAGCGCTGGCGCCGGCCAGCCGCCGCTGTGGTCGGAAAGCCAGCCAACACAGCCCTGCGGCGACCGTATGATGCTTTGGCCGACCTTCTTGTAACTGCCAGTTCGATTTCGGCTTGACTTTGGTTTGGCCTCTCGTATCTTCAGCGTTTGCCGCTTCGGGCAGAAGCGGTGTTTTGTCTTGCTCTTTGAAAATCGAATAGCGTAGACAGGCCTAAAGCAGATTTGGTGCGGGCCAAGGGGTTTCTCTATGAAGCCCCGAGGTCAATGCAATTGTTTGGTGATTTTCCGAGGCGTTCCATTCGGATCGTCTCTTGAGCAAGAAATCGAAGATTTCTTTCTCACGGAGAGTTTGATCCTGGCTCAGAACGAACGCTGGCGGCGCGCTTCATACATGCAAGTCGAGCGAGAAAGCATCCTTCGGGGTGTGAGTAAAGCGGCGAACGGGTGCGTAACACGTGGGCAATCTGCCCATCGGTTCGGGATAAGCCTCCGAAAGGGGGTCTAATACCGAATGACATCCTGTTGGGGCATCCCGACAGGATCAAAGGCGGTCGTCTTCGGATGGCCGTTGCCGGTGGATGAGCCCGCGGTCCATTAGCTTGTTGGTGGGGTAACGGCCTACCAAGGCTCTGATGGATAGCCGGCCTGAGAGGGTGTCCGGCCACACTGGGACTGAGATACGGCCCAGACTCCTACGGGAGGCAGCAGTAGGGAATCTTGCGCAATGGGCGAAAGCCTGACGCAGCGACGCCGCGTGGGTGACGAAGCTCTTTGGAGTGTAAAGCCCTGTCAGCGGGGAAGAAACGGTCACGGAGGAAATGACGTGGCCCTGACGGTACCCGCAGAGGAAGTTCCGGCTAACTCCGTGCCAGCAGCCGCGGTAACACGGGGGGAACGAGCGTTGTTCGGATTCACTGGGCGTAAAGGGTGCGTAGGCGGGTCGGTCAGTCGGGTGTGAAAACTTGCGGCTTAACCGCAGGCTGGCATTCGAAACTGCCGGTCTTGAGTACGGGAGAGGGAAGTGGAATTCCTGGTGTAGCGGTGAAATGCGTAGATATCAGGAGGAACACCGGTGGCGAAGGCGGCTTCCTGGACCGATACTGACGCTGAGGCACGAAGGCCGGGGGAGCAAACAGGATTAGATACCCTGGTAGTCCCGGCAGTAAACGATGGACACTAGGTGTCGGAGGATTCGACCCCTCCGGTGCCGCAGCCAACGCATTAAGTGTCCCGCCTGGGGAGTACGGCCGCAAGGTTGAAACTCAAAGGAATTGACGGGGGCCCGCACAAGCGGTGGAGTATGTGGTTTAATTCGACGCAACGCGAAGAACCTTACCTGGGCTTGACATGCTACGGACAGGGTGAGAGACCACCCCTCTCCTTCGGGAGTCGTAGCACAGGTGCTGCATGGCTGTCGTCAGCTCGTGCCGTGAGGTGTTGGGTTAAGTCCCGCAACGAGCGCAACCCCTGTCCTCAGTTGCCAGCGGGCCTTCGGGTGCCGGGAACTCTGAGGAGACTGCCTCGGTCAACGGGGAGGAAGGTGGGGATGACGTCAAGTCCTCATGGTCCTTACGTCCAGGGCTACACACGTACTACAATGGCCGGTACAGCGGGTCGCAATGCCGCGAGGTGGAGCTAATCCTCAAAACCGGTCTCAGTTCAGATTGGAGTCTGCAACTCGACTCCATGAAGGCGGAATCGCTAGTAATCGCGGATCAGAACGCCGCGGTGAATACGTTCCCGGGCCTTGTACACACCGCCCGTCAAGCCATGGAAGTCGGGGGTACCCTAAGTCGCTGTGCTAACCTTCGGGATGCCGGCGCCCAAGGTAAAACCGATGACTGGGGCTAAGTCGTAACAAGGTAGCCGTAGCGGAAGCTGCGGCTGGATCACCTCCTTTCTAAGGAGTAGGTGTGGATCCGCATCCACGCGATGTGGATCGCAACCGAGGTCGACGCACCAAGTCGCCGCGGGCCTGTCGCGCTATTCTGAACAGATAACGGATGACCAGTCGATGTGCCAAACCGCGCCGGGCCAACCCGACGCGAGGTGGGGTCGCGCTCTGGCGCCTGGGGGTGCGAGGGCCGCAACCTTTTGGGCCTATAGCTCAGATGGTTAGAGCGCGCGCCTGATAAGCGCGAGGTCAGTGGTTCAACTCCACTTAGGCCCACCATGGCCGGATCAATCTGGGGACGTAGCTCAGTTGGGAGAGCGACGGCTTTGCAAGCCGTAGGTCGCCGGTTCGATCCCGGTCGTCTCCATAAGACGATCAGTCCTTCGACACGACACAAACTTCGCGACCCCGAGAGGCGGGGTCGCCGTCGGTCCGTTCTTTGACAACTTCATATCCGAAACGTTTTGAAGCGTTTCGTCGAATGACTCGATCGAGTCACCAAAGGATTTTCGGTCAAGTTACGAAGGGTATACGGGGGATGCCTTGGCACGGGTAGGCGATGAAGGACGTGGTAAGCTGCGATAAGCCTCGGGAAGCGGCAAACACGCATTGATCCGGGGATTTCCGAATGGGGCAACCCGGCTCCGGTCATACGGAGCCACCCTTCGCTGAATCCATAGGCGAAGTGGAGCAAACGAGGAGAACTGAAACATCTTAGTACCCTCAGGAAGAGAACGCGAAGCGATTCCCCCAGTAGCGGCGAGCGAACAGGGAACAGCCCAAACCGGTTGGCACGTTAAAGGCGGCGTCCGTTGTGCGGCCGGGGTTGTGGGATCCGTCCGGATGATCATGCCGGATCATCGGGAAGTCAAAAATCGTTGCTGTAGCCGAAGTCTCTGGAATGAGACCCCACAGGAGGTGAGAGGCCTGTAGGCGAAATGGCAACGACTTCCTCGGATGGACACCCAAGTAGGGCGGGACACGAGAAATCCCGTCTGAATCTGTCCCGACCACGGGATAAGGCTAAATACTCACCCGTGACCGATAGCGAACCAGTACCGTAAGGGAAAGGTGAAAAGTACTCCTGGCGGAGAGTGAAATAGGACCTGAAACCGTATACCTACAAGCTGTGGGAGTCTGACCCCCGTCTTCGGATGGGGCAAGGATGACCGCGTGCCTATTGAATAATGATCCGGCGAGTTGCTCGCATGCGGCCGGTTAAGCCAAACACTGGCGCAGCCATAGCGAAAGCGAGTCCGAAACGGGCGTATATGGTCGTATGCGGCAGACCCGAAGCCGTGTGATCTAGGCATGGCCAGGATGAAATCGCGGTAATACGCGATGGAGGTCCGAACCCACCAGCGTTGAAAAGCTGGGGGATGAGCTGTGCCTAGGGGTGAAAGGCCAATCAAACTCGGCGATAGCTGGTTCTCCCCGAAATATCTTTAGGGATAGCCTCGTGTGAACAGCAACGGAGGTAGAGCACTGAATGGGTTAGGGGCCCTACAAGGTTACCGACCCCAATCAAACTCCGAATGCCGTTGCCTCGCTGCACGGGAGTCAGGGCGCGTGGGATAAGCTTCGCGTCCGAGAGGGAAACAACCCAGATCGTCGGCTAAGGCCCCCAAGTGTACGCTGAGTGTAAAAGGATGTGGAATTACTGAAACAGCTAGGATGTTGGCTTAGAAGCAGCCACCATTTAAAGAGTGCGTAATAGCTCACTAGTCTAGTGATTCTGCGCCGATAATTATCGGGACTAAGCGTGCCGCCGAAGCCACGGGATCCGCCGCAAGGCAGATCGGTAGGGGAGCATTGCCAATGGGGTGAAGGTCGTCCGTAAGGACGGCTGGACCGTTGGGAAGAGATTATGCCGGAACGAGTAGCGATCAGACGGGCGAGAAACCCGTCCGCCGAAAACCCAAGGGTTCCTGAGGAAGGTTAATCCGCTCAGGGTTAGTCGGGACCTAAGCCGAGGTCGAAAGGCGTAGGCGATGGAAAACAGGTCAATATTCCTGTACCTCCTGATGACGCGTTTGAGCGATGGGGTGACGCAGAAGTGACGGCCAGCCGGGTGTTGGATGTCCCGGTCCAAGCTGGTAGGAGGAGACGGCAGGCAAATCCACCGTCTCATACTCCGAGAGGTGATGGGGAGGGCTCTGCCCACAAACTGGTCTTAATCATGCTGCCGAGAAAAACCTCTAAGCGAGTGTCGTCGGGGGCCCGTACCGCAAACCGACACAGGTGGGTGAGGAGAGTATCCTAAGGTGCTCGAGAGAACCCTCGTTAAGGAACTAGGCAAAATGGCCCCGTAACTTCGGAAGAAGGGGTGCTCCTTAGTACGTCGGCGGTCTTCGCGACCGACGGCGGAATGGAGCCGCAGAGAATCGGCCTGGGTGACTGTTTACTAAAAACACATGTCTCTGCTAAGCCTAAGAAGGCGATGTATAGGGACTGACACCTGCCCGGTGCTGGAAGGTTAAGAGGAGGGGTCATTCCACTTCGGTGGGAGAAGCTCTGAATCGAAGCCCCAGTAAACGGCGGCCGTAACTATAACGGTTCGAAAACGTACCTCTTCCGATTCGCTCCCTTGACTATCACACATAGTGACTGTCTTAGGGCCGTTGCAAAACCCGGCTATATGCTGGAACATCCGTGTATCTCCCGCTACGGTGTCTGTACGATGCCGTGACAAAGCGCGGAGTGCGGACAATCAGCAGGAAAGACCGTAGTCGAATCCGTAGGGGCACACTTCGCTACGCTCAGTGCGAGCGGCGTGCCGTGCCCGTTAAGATCGACCGCGGTATCCCCAGAGACTACACGCCGGGGATGCCGACCATCTCAAAACTGTCATTCTGAGGACGCTCCGCCGATGGCGGAGCAGGACGAAGAATCTGCTGTTCGAAGGGAACAAAAGCAGATTCCTCGCTTCGCTCGGAATGACAGAATTGGATTCGGCATCAAGATATAGTCCGACCTCCATGGCGACATGGAGAGTCCGGCGGAAACGACCGGACCCATCAGCTCAACCTCTCCCTGTGGGAGGGGTCGTCCCGAATTTCGCGTGCGATGGCGAGCGAAACGGAGGGACGGGTGAGGGATGAGTAACAAATCGCCTAAGGTAGCGAAATTCCTTGTCGGGTAAATTCCGACCTGCACGAATGGTGTAACAATTTGGGCGCTGTCTCAACGAGGGGCTCGGCGAAACTGAAGCAGCGGTGAAGATACCGCTTACCCGTATCGGGACGGAAAGACCCCGTGAACCTTTACTGTACCCTGGCGTTGGGTTTTGATGTGGCATGTGTAGCATAGGTGGGAGACTGTGAGACCGGGTCGCTAGATTCGGTGGAGTCGCCGTTGAAATACCACCCTTGTGGCATCGGAATTCTAACCCGGAGCCGTGAATCCGGCTCGGGGACATCGCCAGGCGGGCAGTTTGACTGGGGCGGTTGCCTCCTAAATGGTAACGGAGGCGCTCTAAGGTTCCCTCAGGCTGTTTGGTAATCAGCCGCAGAGCGTAAAGGTATAAGGGAGCTTGACTGCGAGACCTACAAGTCGAGCAGGTGCGAAAGCAGGACTTAGTGATCTGGCGGTTGCACGTGGACGCGCCGTCACTCATCGGACAAAAGGTACTCCGGGGATAACAGGCTTATCTCCTCCGAGAGTTCACATCGACGAGGAGGTTTGGCACCTCGATGTCGGCTCATCACATCCTGGAGCTGAAGAAGGTTCCAAGGGTTTGGCTGTTCGCCAATTAAAGTGGTACGTGAGCTGGGTTTAGAACGTCGTGAGACAGTTCGGTCCCTATCTGATACGGGCGCAGGAAACTTGAGGGGAGCTGTCCCTAGTACGAGAGGACCGGGATGGACCGACCTCCGGTGCACCGGTTGTCGTGCCAACGGCATCGCCGGGTAGCCGCGTCGGGACGGGATAAGCGCTGAATGCATCTAAGTGCCAAGCCCACCCCAAGACAAGGTTTCCCACTCTTATGAGTCTGAAGGCCCCTAATAGACGATTAGGTTGATAGGTCGCAGGTGGAAGCGCCGCGAGGCGTGCAGCCGAGCGATACTAATCGGCCGTGCGACTTGACCGGATTATTTTCTGAGGATTCCACACATCGCGCGCGACACAGAAGATATGGAATCCTTAGGTGGGTCGATCGAGCAACGCAGACGAATGGCTTCCTGCACGATTTCGGATATGAAGTTGTCGGCGAACTGACCGACCATCGGTCGGCAATCCGCCCAAATGACGGCGGACAAGCGCCAATCGATTTCCGGTGACTGTGGCGAGGGGGAAACACCCGTTCCCATTCCGAACACGGCAGTTAAGCCCCTCAGCGTCGATGGTACTGCCTCTGAGAGGGGGTGGGAGAGTAGATCGTCGCCGGGATTAAATTGAGCCCCCGCGGTACGACGCGGGGGCTTCGTCTTCGTACATTCCCGCTGAGGCATGCAATGCCCGCACTAAAGAAATCCTGGCGCGAAAAGCTCGCCGAAGACAAAGGTCTGCCGCGCATCGAACGCGTCACCCCCGACATGCGGCACGGATGGGGGCAGGGCCGCTTCGTCATCCCCGCACCCCGTGAGGTCGACGCGCTGATCCGCACTGTGAAAAGGGGCCGCCTGACGACCGTCGAACACCTCCGCGAGGCGCTGGCGCGCCAACAGAAAGTCAAATTCGCCTGCCCGATCACCCCCGGGATCGCCGTGACGATCTGCGCGCGTGCCGCCGCCGAGGACGAAGCCGAGGGGAAGACCCGCGTCACTCTCTACTGGCGTGTCCTGCGTCCCGGCGGCTTCCTCAACGAGAAGTACCCCGGCGGGCTCGACGACCAGCGCTGCCGCCTGATCGCCGAGGGGCACACGGTGATCGCGCGCGGCAAGCGCCGTCTTGTCGAATCGCATGAGACAAAGTGCACCATGCCCAGCTAACCGCAGTCGGTGACCGCATCACGACCGACCGCATCACCCCGGAGGATCCAGTATGCCCAGATTCATGATCGAAGTTCCCCACGAAGAGAGTGTCTCCGCCTGCCTGCGCGCGATCGAAGTCTTTCTGCAGACCGGCTCGCATTTTCTCACCAATGCCGATTGGGGCTGCGCCGAAAACGTTCACAAGTGCTGGTTCCTGCTGGATGCCGACAGCCGCGAGGAGGCGCTGATGGTGGTCCCGCCCGCCTACCGCCCGGTCGCCACTATCATGGAGGTCACCAAGTTCAACATGAAGCAGGTCGAGGAGATGAAGAAGGAGCACCTGGGTTGAACCGAATCTTCACAGCACATCTACGCGGGGTTGTGATGTGCGTCCGACCGTACTTCATTCATCGCCCCTGATTTCAGATTGACGAACAACGGTTCGCATCGGATCGTGCCGCCGTTGCTCGACGAAAGGAGCGCCTGCATGTCGATCCACCTGCTTCGCCGGTTGCTGATCGCGCTGTCAGTGGTCGCGTTTTTTGGCTGCGCGGGGACGGCCTACGTTGTCGTCGATCCTCCCGCGGCGAAAGAAGAAGTCCAACCGGCCCGCCCCGGGCCGCGTGCGGTTTGGATTCCGGGGCACTGGAAGTGGCACAAAGGGCAGTATGTCTGGGTCGGCGGGCATTGGGCCAAGAAGGCCAAGGGAGCTTGGGTCGCCGGCCATTGGGACAAACGTCCGCGCGGCTGGGTCTGGGTACCGGGGCATTGGAGAAAGTAGCGAGTGCGGGCTGCTGCTACTCCGCCTCACCTTCGCGCAGAGCTATCGCGACCCGCACACGAGTGCAAAAAGCCCCCGGCAGTGACTCCGGGGGCTGACTCATTCCGGTACGGATCAGTTCACTCCTGCGAGTCCGCCGGCTCCGGCGGCGGCACATACTCCGGCACCCGATTGGGGATTGCGGGGATCGAGCGCAGGTAGGCATACACGGCCTTCAGATCATCCTCGGGCAGCGATGCGAGATTCATCCACGGCATCGGCGGCATGATCGGACGCCCGGCGCCCATGTGCTGGCCCGATTTCATCGCCTGGAGAAACATCTCCTCTGTCCAAATTCCCATTCCTGTATTGGTGTCCGGAGTGAGGTTGAGGGCATACGTGATTCCTCAGGGCCCCGCGAACGCCGTGATCGTCATCGCGCCCACCCATCCCCACGGGCTGTTGCCCAAGTCGGGCGGTGTCGGCATCACCATGTCCTGCGGGTGGCCCGAGAGCATGCGGCTCATGTCGGGTGCGAAACCTTGACCACCCATGACCCATGGCGTGTGACATCCATTGCAGTCGCCGATCCGCACCAGGAACTCGCCCCGCTTGACTGTGTCCGGTACGCTCTGCTGCTGGGCCTGAGTCGACGCCAAGGCGACGCAGACAGCGAGCAATCCGACGAACGTACCGGCGCGCAGTCCGGCACGAGACCGAGGGAGCGTCTTACAAGTGGACTTTTGAGTTTTCATTTTGTTCTGATCCTGCCATTTTGCGGCGGATTATGAGAGATCGCGATCGACTATTACAAGTGAATTGTTTGACCGCTTGCCAGTATTTGGCGACCCTTCGGGCGGTGGTCCCATGGGTCACAGGGGAGGATGTGGCGTCATGAACACCGATCCATTGAGCTGGGCCGACTATCGTCCGTGGCTGCGCGCCATCCTCGATGAGTACGCGCGGGCAATACGAGACCTCGAAGGAGTTCTAAAACCCGTGACCCCCGACCGCTATGTCGCACGGACCGAACTCTCCGATGAAGAGTTTCCGTCGATGCGGGAAATCATGTGGCATGTCATCGGCGCCGCCAACCGCTATGTCGACTACATCAATGACGCCCTCGACAAAACCGACTGCGGCATGCAAAAACACGAGTTTGATTTCGGATCAACACAGGATGCGGCCGCATCGCTCGGGACTGCTTTCGGACGGATGGTCGAGGTTCTGGGCAGGGTGCGCGACAAAAGCGACGAAGATCTCCAGCCCATTGTCTTTCGTACCCGGTGGGGTCAGAATTATGATATCGAGCAGATGCTGGAGCATGCCATCGTGCACATCCTGCGTCATCGCCGCCAGCTCGAGCGCTGGCTGGTCGCCGCACCGGCATAACCACCCGGTCGTCGATGCGATGCATCCGGCACGGGCCGCCGATTGTACCTCTCCTTGCGCTGGCACCCAACCTGCGTATAATCGTTGCGGGCCTTCATCACCGGGCCCCACAGGACAATGGGCCGACCGCTACGTGTCATAGCTGCGCTGATCGTTGTGGCCTCCGCCGTGCTGGGTGGAGTGCTCATCGGTGCGCGTCTGGGCGGGATCGACCACCCGCTTGGCCAGGGGACCACGACGCCTGAGCCGGGTGCGGGAGACTCAAACTCTTTACCGATCGATGCGTCTCCGCCGTTGCTGCTGAACGGCGCAGACCGCAGAGTCGGCTTCGGTGAAGTCGCCGCCGCCGTGGCGTCCGCAGTCATCAATATCTCCTCGGAACGCATCATCACAACGCAACGCCGTGTCCCGACACCGTTCGGATGGGACCCCTTCTTTGAGTTCTTCGGGCAGCGCTGGCAGACCGTGCCGCAGCAGCGCCGTCAACAATCGCTGGGCTCCGGGGTGATTGTCGCCGATTCCGGGGTCATTCTCACCGCTAACCATGTCGTCGAAGGCGCGCGCGAGATCATGGCCGTGCTTCCCGACGGCCGCAGTGTGGCGGCGAAGCTGCTCGGCAACGATCCGGCCACGGATGTCGCGGTCCTCAAGGTTGATGCCGCCGATCTGCCCTCGGTCCCGCTGGGCAATTCCGACTCCGCGCGGATCGGCGATGTCGTTCTGGCGTTCGGCAATCCGTTCGGGCTCGGCCAAACCGTCACGATGGGCATCATCTCGGCGACCGGCCGCTCGTCCGTCGGGCTGGTCGACTATGAAAACTTCATACAGACCGATGCGGCGATCAATCCGGGGAATTCCGGCGGCGCACTGGTCGATGTGCAAGGACGTCTGATCGGAATCAACACCGCCATTTTTTCGCGCTCCGGCGGCTACCAGGGGATCGGGTTTGCCGTGCCGATCAACATGGCGCGCTCGGTCATGGACGGCATCCTCAGCACCGGATCGATCACACGCGGCTGGGTCGGTCTGTCCTACCAGGATATCGATGAGACCATGGCCCGCGCGCTGGGATTGCCGAGCACGCATGGCGCGCTGATCAACGACATCACCAGCGGCAGCCCAGCCGCCGATGCCGGATTGGAGCGCGGCGATGTCGTCGTCAGCTTCGACGGCCAACCGGTGGCCAATTCCGCCCAATTGCGGCGGCTGATCGCCTTGGGGCGCATCGGGCAGTCGGTCGAAATCGTCGTGTGGCACGACGAACGAGAAGACAAACGGCAGCTCACCGTCGAGTCGTACGAAACGGAGTTGGAACTGTCCGAGGAAATCAGCCACGGTACGCCATTGGAGGGATTGGTCGTCGAAGAGCTTGATGCCGCTGGCGCCGGGCGCATCGGCCTGCGCGCCGACACACGCGGTGTAATCATCAAAGACATCGTCCCCAACTCGCCCGCCGATCGCGCCGGATTTCGAATCGGCGATGCCATCCTCGAGATCAATCGCGAGTCGGTCGTGGGCGTATCGAACTTCCGGCGGCTCGTCGAACGCATCGGCGACCGACCGGCCGTGATGCTGCTTTCGCGCGACGGCCGATTGTACTACCTTTCATTCCCGACATGACTCCCCGGCAGACAATTCTCCGGCTCGTCCGGCACTGCAGCGCGGCCTTGACAGCCGCTATTGTCGTGGCCGTTTTCCCCGGATGCCGAAGTGAACAGCAGCAGACAGCGCCGGAACCGAAGCCGCAGGTCATCATTCCGGAGAAGCCCGAACCCCGCGATGAGAAAGTCGAGTGGGTGACGCGCAAACCCGGCTGGCCGGACACGTTGCGATTCACCGCCGACGAATCCGGCGAGATTCATCAGGACGATTTTTTGTTGCGGCTTTACGTGGTGCCGATGAAAATGCTCCACGCAGCCGACAAAGTGCCGGAGCAACCGCTCTGGTCGCGTATCGACATGACCATCCGTCCCGTTCCCGACTGGAAGCCAGCGATGACGCTGCGAATGGATTCTGTCGTGTACTTCGACCCGGTGCGATCGGTGCGCATACCGGCGCTGCCGATGCTCTCGTCGGCGCGCCACTATGATGGGTGGACCGTTCGGACCGAATTTACCAACAATGCGGTCGTCATAGTAGACCCGCCATTGGACGAAGGGCAGCCGCTGGAGCCGACCGTTTATTTCACGTGGGATGACAAGACGTTCATCATCAAGGCCAAGCCGATCCCCGTAACCTTTATTCGTGGCGTCCGGGAGCCGGGCACCCCCACGCCCCGTTGGGTCCCCGATTCGATCAAACGATCATCGGACGGTACCTAAAAGGCTGATGAAAAACTCCAGGAAGTGCAGAAGAGCCAGCTTTGTCATGCTGAGCGGAGCGAAGCATCTGCTGTTTTTCTCCTATGGGGCAGAAAGCAGACCCTTCGCTTCGCTCAGGGTGACAGACTGCGTTGTGGCGATCACGGTGGTTTTTTCAGCAACCTGCTAAGCGCTCTGTGTGATGACCCCGCTCGTGCGCGAGAATTTGCGGATTTCCTTGTCCGAACCCGGCAAGGGGGTCCATGTCGTGCGCGTCGATGGCCGTGTCGATGCGATCACGGCGCCGGAATTGGATGGCGTTCTCGGATCATTGATCGGCCGCGGCGACCGGCGTCTCGTCGTCGATCTCGCCGGCGTCAACTACATCTCCTCGGCCGGATGGGGAATCTTCGTCTCTCGGCTGCGGGCGGCCCGCGATGGCGACGGCGACATCGTCCTGGCGCGGATGACACAACCGGTGCGCAGCGTGTACGATCTGCTGGAATTCGACGGACTGTTGCCGACGGCGCAGAGTCTCGAGGCGGCGCAGGGGAGGTTTAACGCTGGCCATATCAAGTCGACGCCTCCCGCAGTGCTCGCCGAATCCCGCGAAGAATCCATCGAATCGACGTCCGCCCCGGATTCATGGGATGCCGCGCTGGTGCGCTTGGTGCTGGAAGACCCGTTTTATTCGATCGGAGAACTGCGGACGCGACTGGCTGAGTTGGGTCACACAGGGCACGGCCGACTTTCGATCTTTCGCGCCCTTTGGATACGGCGCCTGTGGCGTCCTCGTCAACGATTCAGTTACTACCGCCGTCACCGTCGTCCGATGATTTAGAGTCCACGCTCCATGAGCGGCCAACCTCCCGATCACAGACGCGGCGGCGACCCCGGCCCATCCGATGCGCTCAGCACGCTCCGCCGGTGGCTGGCGCTGGATTCGCTCGAAGAGATTTGCACGCGCGCCTTTCCGGTATTGCAGGAACATATGGGAGTCGAATCACTGGTCGTCGTCGAGTTACACGGTCGGCGTGTGGTGAGATGGTCGGGCCATGTGGGCGAGACGGCCGACCCGACGATGATTCAACAGATTGAGGAGGTCATTGGGCGCGGCTCCGCCGAGTCGAAGGATGGCCTTGCCGGATCACAGACAGCGGCGACCGCGGACATTCCCGAGATTTTGTCGGCAACGGGCCTGAATCACCTGCAGCGGCTGCAGAGCGGAAGCGCCACCGTATTCGATATCGGGTGGCGTGGAGCGCCGCACGTGCCCGATGACGCTCACGGCTATTGGCGCTCGTTCGAATTGAGTCTTGAAAATCTGGCCCGGCGCGATGCCCTTCTGGAGCTTTCGCACATCGATCCGGTCACACGCGTCTACAACCGACGACACTTCAATCAACGCATTCACGAAGAAATGCAGCGTGCCAAACGTTACGGTCGGCCGCTCTCGCTGTTGTTGCTCGATCTGGATCGTTTTAAGCTGCTGAACGACACCCACGGCCACCAGGCGGGTGACATCATCCTGCGCTATATCGGGCAGTCGATTCGGCGCTCGGTCCGGGCCATCGACATCTTGTGCCGCATCGGCGGAGACGAGTTTGCCGTGCTGATGCCCGATACCGACATGGATAGCTGTTGCGCGCTGGCCGAGCGACTGCGGGATTTGACCTCGACCCGATCGATCACGGTCGGCCCCGCCGGATCCTCCGTCACGGTCTCCGCGTCCGTGGGAGCGGCGACTTTTCCCCGCCACGCCGATAGTCCGGAACGTGTCCTGTGGTGTGCGGATATGGCGCTATTGGCGGCCAAGCACGCAGGAGGCGCGCGCAGTGCCTACTTCGACCCGGCGCTGCACTCGACGGGCTGCGCCCGGGATGGTGAGAGCGAAAGACATTCCGATGCCACACGGAAACAAACCGATAGGACGCAATCTTTGTAGGTGATGGAGATGTTCGGATCCGCCAAACCATCGACTGACGCAGGGAATTGATGCCGACCAGACCCACAGAGACTCAGGACTCCCGTACAACGCAGCCGTCGCCGATTCGGTCGCGTGTCGTTGCGGTCAAAACGACGCCCGGCACCGTGTTGAACGACTATCGCCGGCTGCTGGACTTAGTCGGTGTGACCGACGGCATCTCGCGTGAGATCGACACACTGCTCAAACTGAACCTGTCGTGGACCAAGTACTTTCCGGCGTGCTCCTCGCAGCCGTGGCAGGTTGAGGGTGTCGTCCGTGCATTGATCGACTACGGGTACGACCGGCGGCGTCTGATCCCGATCGAAAACAAGACCGTCGTGACCGAGCCGGTCGAAGGCGCGATCAACAACCGCTGGTTGCCGGTCCTGAAGCACTACGGTCTCGATTTTACGCCGCTGCCCAGCGTCGAGTGGATGACCTATACCTTCGAGTCGCCGCTGTTGATGCTCAACCAGATTTTCCCAAACGGAATCGAGATTCCCCGGATGTACGCCGGCAAGCAGATCATCCATCTGCCGACGGTCAAGACGCACGGTCACTCGATCACCACCGGCGCGATCAAGAATGCCTTCGGCGGGCTGCTTAAAGAGGTTCGGCATTACGCACACAAGCACATCCATGAAGTGCTGGTCGACCTGGTCATGATGCAGAAAGAGCTGCATCCGAAGGTATTGGCCGTGATGGACGGCACCGTCTGCGGCGACGGCGCCGGACCGCGCACGATGATCCCGCGCGCGGGCAATGTCCTGCTGGCGTCGTTCGACTCCGTCGCCATCGATGCGGTTGCGGCGCGCGTCATGGGCTTCGAGCCGCTGTCGATTCCCTATCTGCGCATGTGCCACGAACGCGGGCTGGGCGTCGCTGATCCCGATGCAATCGATCTGATCGGCGATGATATCCGCGAGCTCAATCTCGGATTCCGGACCAAACGCTCACTGGTCATCTGGGGCGATCAGATGCTCCGACGCGGGCCCTTGCGTTTTTTGGAAAAAGTCGCCTTGCACTCGCCGCTCGTCGTGTGGGCGCCTTTTGCCTCCAATGTATACCACGACTGGATGTGGTATCCCACCATCGGCCAAAAACTGATTCGCCAGTTCCGCAAAACCGAATGGGGCGCGTTGTGGGACGACTACAAGAACCGGTACCGGGATTCTGAGTAGCGCGACGAGCCGCTCGTCCATGACATCCGAATTCAACAAAAGCGTCGTGATTGTCGGGGCTTCCAACGATCGCCGCAAGTTCGGCAACAAGGCGGTGCGCGCCTATCGGTCGCTGGGTTGGACGGTCTACCCGGTCAACCCAAAGGAGCGCTTGATCGAGGATTTGCGTGCTTATCGTGCTCTGGCGGATGTCCCGCGGCCGGTCGACCGCGTCTCGATGTATGTCCCGCCTGCTGTTGGCATGACGCTGCTGGAGGATCTCGCCGCACTGGAACCCGACGAGGTGTTCTTCAATCCCGGCTCCGACTCCCCTGAAGTAATCGACTGCGCCAAAGGGGTGATGCTGCCGGTCGTGGCCGCCTGCTCGATTGTCGATATCGGCCTGTCGCCGTCGCAATTCCCCGACGCCTGAGCAATCCACGACACCTGTTGCTCTCCAGCACGAGAATCCCGTGAACAGTCATCCTCGCTTCGCACTGCGGTGCGGACTGTGCGGACGGTCGCATGATCCGGCCGTCGTGCAGCGTCTCTGCGCCGATTGTCAGCGTCCCTTGGTTGTGGAGTATGAGTTGAGTCGCGCCCTGGGCCACGCGATCAGATCAGGGCTGTCAGCCCGGCCCCACTCGCTTTGGCGTTACGCCGATGTGCTCCCCATTCGGAATCCTGAGAACGCTGTCACTTTGGGAGAAGGTGCGACGCCGTTGGTGCGTTCAGAACGGTTGTGTCGACGCCTCGGCATCGACGAATTGTGGATTAAAGACGAATCACAGAATCCAACCGGGTCATTTAAGGCCCGCGGGATGAGCGTTGCGATTACACGCGCCGTCGAGCTGGGCGTTCGGCGGTTTTGTCTGCCGTCGGCCGGAAATGCCGGAGGCGCCGCCGCAGCGTATGCTGCAAAGGCGGGATGCGAAGTGCGCGTCTTTCTGCCGGCGGATTCCGGAGAGGCATTCTTTGCCGAGTGCCGCGCTCATGGCGCGCAGGTGGTCGCCGTCGACGGGACCATTGCCGATTGCGCAGCGCAGATGCGCTTGGAATGCAATCCGAATGAGTGGTTTGATCTCTCGACGCTCAAGGAGCCGTTCCGATTGGAAGGCAAGAAAACTATGGGATACGAGCTCTGGGACGACTTGGGAGGTCAACTGCCCGATGTCATCGTCTATCCCACCGGCGGCGGCACCGGTCTGATCGGCATGTGGAGGGCGTTCGGCGAAATGCAGCAGTTGGGATGGATCGGCGACGAGCGCCCCAGAATGGTCTCCGTACAGGCCGTCGGCTGCGCCCCGATTGTCAATGCGTTCGAGTCCGGCTCCGAGTTTGCGAGTCCGGTCAGCAATCCTTCGACATCCGCCCTCGGTTTGCGTGTCCCCTCGGCCATTGGTGACTTTCTGATTCTGCGCGCAATCCGTCAATCCCGCGGCTGGGCCGTGGCCGTCACCGAAGAGCAGTGGGCCGAGGGCCAGTCATGGCTTGCGTCCGACGCGGGGTTATTCGCCTCGCCCGAAGGCGGCGCCGCCGTCGCGGGGCTCTACAAGGCGGTCGCCAGGGCAAAGGTGAGCTCGACGGACCGTGTCGTCGTATTCAACACCGGGTCGGGATTCAAATACCCTCCATCCGTGCACCCACGCGCGCCAAGTAGCCGTACGTAGCTCCCCGCATTCCCACAGTCAACGCCACGGTCGCCGGCGTCGATATAACTACTATAAGGACGCCACCGTGTCGTTGTCCATGTGGGGGGAGAAAACTTGTGCTCATAGATCCGGACGGAACCAGTCGGCGGCCCGAAGTGTCCATCGTTGTGCCGATGCACAACGAGTCGGCGAATCTGCCCGATCTGATCACGCAGCTCGGCGACGCGGTGAGTGCTTTCTGTCGCTCCTTTGAAATCGTCGCGGTGGATGACGGTTCGACCGACGACACGCTGGCCCATCTGAACGGCGCCGCCGCTCACGGTGCGCCGCTGCGAATCGTTACCTATCGCACCAATCGCGGCCGGGGATATGCGCTGCGACGCGGGTTTGCCGCTGCGAACGGAGACATCGTCGTCACCATCGATGCCGACCTGAGTTATGCCCCATCACACATTCCCGCCATGCTCCGCACGCTGGCGGAACATCCCGAAGCCGACTTTGTCGTCGGCTCACCGTATGCCAGAGGCGGCGGCACCAGAAACGTTCCCACCGGACGGCTGCTTTTGTCACGCTGGGGCAATCGCGTGCTCGGACTGGCAATGCCCGGCAAGCTGACGGCGGTCACCGGAATCCTGCGCGCCTACCGGCGGCCGGTGCTCGAAGGACTCGACTTGGAATCCAACGGCAAGGAGATTCATCTCGAGATCGTCTCGAAGGCGCTGGCGGCCGGATTTGTGCCGGTCGAAATGCCGGCGGTACTGACCGGACGGCGCCATGGCAACTCGAAATTCTTGTTTCGCGCGACCGTTGCGTCGCATCTGATCTTTTCATTCTACGAACGGCCCGTGCTGCTGTTCGGACTCATCGGCGCTCTGTTTATCGGCGTCGGATTGGGCAGCGGGTTACACCTGATCGCGCTCTGGCAATCGGGGACCTTGAATCCCACGCGTCCCCTCGTTTCGCTCACCGTCATCCTGCTGGTGGCAGGGCTCCAGATTCTGCTGTTCGGGTTTCTGGGTTCGCAGATTGTGCAGGTGCGGCGCGAGTTGTTTCGCATGCAGAAGCATCTCAAATCGCCTCGACAGCAGGCGCAGGTCTCCCGGCCCGCTCCTTCAGAAAATCCCGACTCACCGGTTGTTCACGGCGCAGGTCGGACACCGGCCCCGGTCTGACTCAGCCGTTTCCCATGCGCATCCTGCTGATCAGCAATCGCTATCCGACAAGCGTCGATGATACGGCGTCGCCGTTTGTGCCGCACTTTGTCGACGCGTTGCGCGCCGGCGGTGCCGCGGTCGATGTCCTCACTCCCCAATACAATGACACAGCGGACACCGATCCCGAAGTCCATCGCTTCGCCACCGGGGCGACCGACCCGATCGGCTCCTGGTCGATGTCCAACCCGCTTTTTCCGATACGACTGATGCGGTTCATCCGTCGCGGTTTGGCATTGGGTGAGCGACTCTGCCAGACCAGCACGTATGGCCACATTCTCGCGCTCTGGGCACTCCCGTCGGGGCACTTTGCCCGTGTCTTGTCCCGACGGTATCGCATCCCGTATTCCGTCTGGTGTCTGGGATCGGACATCTATTCCTGGGCACGACGCCCACTGGTCCGCATGCAGATTGCCGGGGTTCTCGGAGACGCGGTTTCGGTCTACGGCGATGGCGAAGACTTGTGCAAACGTGCCCAAGCGCAGTTTGGCATCACGTGCACATATCTTCCGTCGTTTCGCCCGTTGCCTGTCATCACACGAACGCGCCCCATCCGTGCCACCGATGCACCGAAGTTTCTGTATCTGGGACGCATCCATCGCGCCAAGGGAGTCTTCGATCTGTTCAAGGCATTCGAGATGGTCCGCGGGACGCTCCCGTTGGCGACACTGCGCTACATCGGCGAGGGACCGGCGGCGCACGAACTGTCCGCGGGAATCGGCCTGTCGCTTGTATCGGGGGCGATTCGCTTTAATGGTCGTGTCGGACACGATGGCGTCATCGACGCGCTCGCCTCATCCGACTGTGTCGTCATTCCGACCAAATCCGATAGTCTGCCGCTGGTGTTTTCCGAGGCGGTACAAGCCGGGACGCCGGTCATCGGCACCGATGTCGGCGACTTGGGATGCTTCATCCGCCGTTACCGGGTCGGCGCGGTGGCGCCGTCGGCGACTCCGCGTGATTTGGCCGACACGATGCTGCAGATGGCGCGTCTCCCAGTCTTCGATCATGCCGCGCAATCGCGTCTCATCGACGACCTGTCGCCGGCGCGTGCCGCCCGGCTGTTCTGTAAGCGATCCCTCGGTTTGACGCCCTCCGACACGCATCGTTTGGCACAGCCCCGAATCAGTCGATCTGCGAAGGTGGCACGATCGTCGGCAATCCATTAGATTCGCGCCCAACGTTTGGGGAGTGGCCAAGCGGTAAGGCGTCCGGCTGTTAACCGGAAGAGCGCAGGTTCGAATCCTGCCTCCCCAGATGATCCGCAGATATTCCCCAGACCCGGCGATCATCGGGTTCATACAGGGATGCAGCGACATCGGCTGCACGCCGATAATTCTATAGATGGGGATGAATGCAGACTCCGTAATCCGCTCGCTGCCGGCGGCCCATGAACCGGCGACCGCGGGCACCGGCGACCCACAGTGCGCGCGCGGCTCGACCCCGGTCGGCAGCGCCGTCTCCGCTCAGCAGCAACGCTTCGACCGCTACTGGGCCACCCGCGAGCTCCGTTCACTCGATGCGCGAACACGGTTGCGCATCGGCATCGTCGAACAGATGCTGACCCATGCCTCCGGGAGTCTGCTTGATGTCGGCTGCGGACGCGGCGCAACCTCGGCGCACTTCGCGCAATTGGGCCATGCCGTCACCGCCATCGATGTCTCGCCGCAGGCCCTCGAATGGACCCGCCGCCAGCATCCGTCGGTGCGGACACATTTGGTCGATCTGGAGTGCGACAGTCTCAGCGGCCGCTTTGACGCTGTCGTCTGCCTTGAGGTCTTACAACAAGTCCGCAACCCTGTCGAGGTGCTGTCGGGGCTGGCAGGCGTGACCGCCGCCGGCGGCGATCTGATTGTGAGTCTGCCCAATGAGTTTCACCTGCGTCGGCGGTTGCAGATTCTGGCGGGGTCCGTCGATTTCGGCGGTATCGACGATACGCACATCAAACTCTACAGCGTCGCTGAGCACCGTCGCCTCTTCGAACGCTGCGGCCTGCGCGCCGTCGCGTCGGCTCAGCAATCGATCATCCCGCCGCGATGGCTCGATGGAGGGCCCCACCGCGCCGCCAACGCTCTGGCACGGATGCTGCCGGGACTGCTGGCGTTGTCGGTCGTTTATCGTCTCGTCCCGGCGGTCGGGAGGCGCACACCATGAGTGCGACCGCTGCCGCCGCACCGTCGGTCACCCGCGTCAACGACGACGCCGGGACATTCTCCGAACGCTTTCCCATTCTCTTTGACCCGGGCGGACGGTTGCAGAAGGCCGACAAAGTAGTTGCCGTTCTCTCAGACTACTTCGGTCCGTCGGGCTCTGAAATCTCCGCATTGGACATCGGCTGCTCGACCGGCATCATGACGTGCCGGTACGCCCAGAGATTCGGACGCGTCGTCGGCATCGATACCGACGCGGTGGGAGTCCAGTATGCCCGTCGATTCGCCGAACAGGCGGGATTTTCCTCGGATCAGGTGGCATGTGAAGTTGCCGATGGATGCAATCTGCCCTTCGACGATAACTCATTCGACGCCGCCGTTTGCAATCAGGTCTACGAGCACGTCGACGACCATCAGGCGCTGATCAACGAGATCTTCCGTGTTCTCCGTCCCGGCGGCGCGTGCTATTTCGGCTGCGGCACGCGCCATGTCCTGATCGAGGGCCACTACAAGCTGCCGCTGTTGTCATGGCTGCCGCGACCGGTGGCCGATTGGTACATGGCGGCGGCCGGAAGGAACGCGCGGTACGACGTTACACTGCTGTCCTACAGAAACCTCAGAAAGCTGGTGCGGCCGTTTGCCGTTGTCGACTACACGATCGACATCATCAAGCGCCCGGAACGCTACGCCGAGGGCCATCGCGGACCAATCCGTCGATTCGTATCGCGCTGGCCGGCATGGTTGCTTCAGGCGATTCTGCCGATTGTCCCTATCCATGTATGGGTCTTGGTCAAGCCGGATGGCCAAAGCGCATGGGCTGCATCATTCGGACACCGGCACGAGCAGGCGTTGGCAATAGCAGCCGGAAACGAGGACCAAGATGGATCTGAGCGTTCTTGAAGCATACCCGGCGTTTGCCTGGAGTCTGGTTGTTTTCCTTGGGCTGGTCTTCGGTAGCTTCACGACCGTCCTCGTGCATCGATTGCCGCGCAACGAATCGATCTTCCGTCCGCGTTCGAAGTGTCCCTCATGCGGCCGGTCCATCGCCTGGTACCACAATATCCCGGTTGTCTCATGGGCATTTCTGCGGGGGCGATGCGGATTCTGCCGCGCGGGTATTTCGTGGGTGTATCCCGCCATCGAGCTGGCGTGTGCCGCGCTCTTTGCTGTGTTCTACCTGCGTTACGGCGTCACCACGACAACACTCGCCTTCTGGTATCTCTCCGTCACGCTGCTGGCGGCGTTTGTCATCGATGTCCGCGAACGAATCATCCCCAACACGCTGACCTATCCCGGCGTGGTGGTGGGTATTCTCTTCGCCATCATCTCACCGCATATCATCTGGTGGCAATCATTGCTGGGGGCTGCTGTCGGCCTGTTCGGGTTTATGGGAGTGGCATACCTCGGGACACTGCTGTTTAAGAAGGAGAGTCTGGGCGGCGGCGACATCAAGCTGGCGGCAGTCTTGGGAGCATTCCTCGGCGCAGAAAAGTTGGTGCTGGTGCTGATCGTCTCCGCGGTCGTCGGGCTGGTCGCCTCGGTGGCCGCAATGGCCGTTTCACCCGCCCTGCGACGTGACCGCGTAATCCCCTTCGGGCCGTTCCTGGCCATTGCCGCGGTTGTCGCAGCGGTGGCCGGCGACCGGATTATCGCCTTGTATCTCAGTTATGTGATGCGTTCAGCGGGCTGAGTCGGAGTGGCGTGATGACGGCACCCTCAACCCGTGGACTCCGTGTGCCGTCCCCGACGGCACATCGAACGGCGACCCTTAACGCTCGCGTTTGTACTTGCTGTGACACGATTTGCAGCGCTTCGGGTTCTTTTGGTATCCGCGTTCGGCGAAGTAGTCCTGGGCGGATACCGGAAAGACGAATTCTTCTCCGCATTCCTTGCAGATCAGTATCTGGTGCTTCCGTTCCTTGGTCTGCATACTTCCCCCCGGTGAATATGACGGCAACGGCATACCCGTGTTCTCACTGCTGCCGGAAACACCGACGCCGAAGCTTCTCATAGGCGCTGGACAAACCATCCCCTTGTCAGTGACCGGATGTCACTGACGAGTTAAAACCGGTACTCGGACGACGCAGCCGATCCCACGCAGTTGCGCGTCTGCCGTCCCCCCCTCTTGGAGACGGCCGCGGATTGCGCCGCAAAGATTTAACAATCGCGTTTCCTGTCAAGATCAAAATCGGCGCCCGCCGGATTAGTGTCGGCCTTAGTTGCGCGTGTAATCGATCTCGTATCGCTTCAGCTTTTCAAACAACGTGGTATAGTCAATCTGCAGGATCTCGGCCGTTCTCCGCTTGTTTCCGCGAGTTTCCCGGAGCACGCGCAGGATCGCGGCCCGTTCGGCGAGCATCTGGGCATGGCTGCCGATTTCCTTCAAACCGGCCCCCTCGCGAAGCTGGATTTCCTGATCGCTCGGGATACGGATGGCCAGGTGCTCGGGGTTGATGTAACGCCCCTCGCACAGAATGACCGCGCGCTCGACCGTATTCTCCAGTTCACGGACATTCCCCGGCCAGTTGTAGCGATCCATCAGCTTCTGGGCTTCCTGCGACACTTTCTTGTGGGGCTTCTTCATTTCGTCACAGAACTTGGCCACAAAGTACTCGGCCAGCTTGGCAATGTCCTCGCGACGGTCCCTGAGCGGGGGAACCTGAATCGGGAACACCGACAACCGGTAAAACAAGTCCTCGCGGAAACGCTTCCTGGCGATGGCGCCCTTCAGATCGACATTGGTCGCGGCGATCACACGGACGTTGACGCTGATCTGCTTGTTGCCGCCCAGGCGCTCGAACGTCTTCTCCTGAAGGAAGCGCAGCAGCTTGGCCTGCAGCGCCATGTCGAGATCGCCGACTTCATCCAGAAAGACCGTCCCCCCATCGGCGATCTCGAACTTGCCCAATTTCAGCTTGTGCGATGATGTGTAGGCGCCCTGCTCCGAACCAAACAACTCGTTTTCGAGCAACTCATGCGGAATGGCGGCGCAATTGATCGTGATGTACGGCTTCTCTTTGCGATTGGAGAGTTGATGCACTGCCGCGGCGAAGAGCTCCTTACCGGTGCCGCTCTCCCCAAGGAAGAGCACGGTTGTCTCTGAGGCAGCTACCTTCTTGACCAGCTTTTCGACCTCTAACATCGTTGGCGCGTTACCGATGATATGGTTGTATCCCATCCTGTCGGCCAACTCTTTGCGCAACAACGTGTTCTCGGCCATCAGCCGGCGATTTTCCAGCGCGCGGCCGATCAGGACATTCAGATGATCGGGATCGAATGGCTTCGTCAGAAAATCGTAGGCCCCCAGCTTCATCGCCTGCACCGCGGCCTCGATTGTGCCGAAGGCACTCATGACGATGACCGCCGTCTCGGGATCCGCTCCTTTAATCGCCGAGAGGACCTCCAGCCCGTCCATCTCCGGGAGTTTCAGGTCGGTTAATACAAGATCGAAACGGCTGCTTTTGGTCTTCTCAATGGCCGAATGCCCGTTGCGTGCGACCTCAACGTCGTGCCCGTTGGAGGTCAACGCGTCACAAAGCATCTTGCGAACTGAATCTTTATCGTCAACGACAAGGATGGATGACATGAATTCCCCCAAATCGCTTGCCCCCCAATCTTATCGGACAATTTCCACCTTTCATTACCTGCCAACGGGGAGTCCGGGCCATGCTTGTTCGGGAAAGTCGGATGTTGTACTATTGCCGCTCGTCCCGGCCCATTGCCTGGCTTGGACTAAGGAGGGACCATGAAGGTCAAGTCATACCAGCAGAACGGGGTGGAAATCGTTGAACCGCACGGAAAATTCTTAGGCGGTCCCGACACCGGCGAGTTGGATGAAAAGCTCTACTCGCTGCTGGGACGTCAATGCAAGAAGGTCATCATCGACCTGGGGCATGCCGACTGGATCAATTCCTCGGGGCTCGCCATCCTGATCCACCACTGGAAGAAATTTCACGATATCGGCGGTGAACTGAAGTTGGCGCGCCTCACCGACAAGATCGAGAAGATCCTCATCATCGCCAAGCTGACCTCGGTCTTTGAGGTCCACGACACGCTTGAAGAAGCAATTGCCAGCTTCAAGTAGGGTGCTTTGGAGTCTCCGTGATGGATAACCTCAACGGCTGTCGCGCCATTGTGACCGGCGCGTCCAAAGGCATCGGCCGCGCCATTGCCGAACGGCTCGCCGACGAGGGCGCGCGACTGGCGCTGATGGCGCGATCGGGACCAGTGCTCGATGACCGTGTTGCCGACTGCCACCAGCGCGGCGCCCAGGCCACCGCATTCGCGTGCGATGTCTCCGATGCCCGAACCGTCGAGCGTCAGTTTGCCGCCGCAATCACCTGGCTCGGCGGCGTCGATCTGTTGGTCAATAACGCCGGGCTGGGCTACTTCGCCTCGGTCGATGAGCTGACCGTCGAAGAATTCGATGAAATGCTCGGCACCAATCTGCGCGGCGTCTTCCTGTGCTCGCGCGCCGTGGTCCCGCGAATGAAAGCCGACGGCGGCGGGCTGATCGTCAACATCGCCTCCATTGCCGGCAAGTACGGCTCCGAGATGGGAGCCGGATACTGCGCATCCAAGTTCGGCGTGATGGGACTCAATGAGTGTATGGGTCTCGATTTGCGTCGCCACAATATCCGTGTCACCGCCATCTGCCCCGGATCGGTCAACTCGCCCGACTTTCGGACCGGCCGCACCGCCCGCATCGCGTCCGAGCACATGATTCAAGCCGGCGACGTGGCCGAAGCGGTCGTCTATCTGGTCCGCCAACCGGATCGTATCTTTCTGCGCGAGATGGAGATACGGGTAACTCAGACATCCTGACCCCTTCCAGTCCCCAGAATCTCCTTCGCTGGGCCCGCGACGCGACCGGGCCGAGACTCCGTGGAGTTTGGCGACTTTTCTATTGCCGCGTCTGCACACTCCGGTAACTTGATTGGGTAACACTGGGGGGCGGATTACTGCGAACGATCCGCCGACGCGACGTCAGATGTCCAAGGTCCTATCACGCGCGAAGAGCGCGAACGCTGAATTGACGGGAGTTTCCGATCCTGATGCCCCCAATGGCAACGGGCATGAGGGCTGGCCGATCTTCAAGCTCGATGTCTTCGAGGGACCGCTGGACCTCCTGCTGTATTTGATTCGCAAGAACGAAATCGATATCTCCGACATCCCCATCGCCCGCATCACCTCCGAGTATCTTGCGATGGTGCGCCTCATGGAGGCGTTTGATCTGGAAATCGCCGGCGAGTACATCGTGATGGCGGCGACTTTGATGCGGATCAAATCCGCCATGCTCCTGCCGCGCGATCCCATACTCGAGGATGAGGACGACCCGCGATCACTCCTCGTCCAGGCGCTGTTGGAGTATCGGACATTCAAAGAAGGGGCGGGGATACTCGGGGAGCATGAGGAGAGGGAACGACGCGTCTATGCCCGCTCGGATTTCTCCGACGGCACCCTGCCGGTCAAATCGCGATTCGTGATCGGCCACACGCTGTATGATTTGATAGCGGCATTCGGCGATGTCCTGGCGCGCATGCCCAGCGACACCTCGCACAACGTCGACATTCCCGAGTACACGGTCGAGGATCGCATCGCCGAACTGGAGACGATGTTGGATGCGCAGGATCAGTTTGAATTCGCCCAACTGATTGCCCACGCGGCGACACGCTGGATGGTCATTGTCACGTTTCTGGCGCTGTTGGAACTGGTGCGCCTGCGCCGCATCACACTCGTGCAGCCACGGCCGTTCGGCGAGATTCGGCTGGCGCGACGCGTCATGGCGAGCGGAAATGAGGGACAAGATGATTGACGAGCACAGCCAGGAGACGATGGAATTGACGCACGACACCGCGCACGGGCAGAGTCAACTGTCCGATGGCGAGGAGCGATTCGTCAGCGCCGTCGAAGCGTTGCTGTTCGCCGCCCACGAGCCCCTGGCGCCGTCGATGCTGCTGTCGCTGGATGGCCGGACCGGGTGGACCCTCGACGATATCGCCGGAGAGATCAACCGCCGACTCAGCGCCCATCGGCATCCCATGAGGGTTCGCAAGGTCGCGGGCGGGTATCAAATGCACCTGCTCCCCGAGTTCGCGCCGATTGTGGATGCACATCTGGTGCGCGAGAAGACTCAAAAGCTCTCACGGGCAGGTCTCGAGACGCTGGCGATCATCGCCTACCGTCAGCCCTGCTCCACGCCGGAAGTCGAACATATCCGCGGCGTGGCGTGCGACGGCGTCCTGCGCACGCTGATGGAGCGCGGCCTGATTACGCTGAAGGGACGATCGGATGCTCCCGGCCGTCCGTGGCTGTATACGACGACGCGGGAGTTCCTGCAGTACTTCGGGATCGATGCGCTCGCCGATCTTCCGCCGGAAACCGAACTGGCGTCGATTCTCGCGTCACGCAATCCCGACGACTCCGACCCGACCGCCGACTTGTTCGCCCGCCTCGTCTTGAAACGCAATGAGGGGGAGTGTCGGTCGTCGACGATCACCGCCGAGACGTTTCGCATCGGCGATGTTCGCTGGTCCGGAAACCACGACGAAACTGACTCCGAGTCCGACGAAGACGCGGGCGTTGCCGAATCCGGGTATGAAGAGCAAGACGTCGGATTGCAACGCGGCGCTGAATCGCTCGTGACGGCGCCCGCCTGATCCCCTGGCATGTCTGAATCCTCCGCGACTTCGCGGGAGCGTCTGAACCGTTTCCTGTCGCGCTCGGGCATTGGGTCGCGCCGCAAAGCCGACGACCTGATTGCGGCCGGGCGAATTGCCCTCAACGGTATTCCTGTCGAACGCCCTGGGGTGCTCGTCGATCCGCTCGCCGATCGGGTGACCCTCGACGGACGCCGTGTCACCCCGGCGATCGACGACACCGTCTGGATCGTGCTGTACAAACCCGCCGGTACGCTGACCACGCGACGCGATCAACGCGGTCGCCCGGTCGTGTTTGACCTGCTGCCGCGCAAGTATTCGCAATTGATTCCGGTCGGACGGCTCGATCAGGACGTGACCGGCGTGCTGTTGTTGACCTCCGATGGGCACGCGGCCAACCGGCTGATGCACCCGCGATACGGCGTTTCCCGCTCTTACGAAGCGACAGTCATCGGACGACCCGGTTCGGCAATCCTCAGGATGCTTGGACGTGGAATCGATCTGGGAGACCCGACTCCGGCGCATGCCGATGTGAGCATTCTGGCCCCGGTTCGTGACGGCACACGTCTGCGTGTCGAGATTCGCGAGGGTCGAAAACGCGAGGTCAAACGCATGCTCGCTGCGGTCGGGCACCGTGTACTGAGTCTGCACCGGCACAGCTATGCCGGCATCACCCTCGGTCGACTTCATCCGGGCCAATGGCGGTTCTGCTCGAAGACGGAACTGCGCCGACTCACGGACCTGATTTCGGAGACTGGGCCGGAGACGGCAATGACCGCTGGCAGTCCGTAGTGGCCGTTTGACAGTCGGAGATTGCGCGCCCGGAATCCTGCCTGTATCATCGTCTCACCAATGCCCGATCGCGCCATGAGCACAGCGTCATCCACCACACACACCGCCGACGACCCGGTCGGACATCGCCGATCCAAGCTGGCGCGGTGGCGGCAGGCCGGTGTCGATCCCTATCCGCCCGGCTTCGACCCGACGCACCGCTCCAGCGCCATCATCGCCGCATTCGCAGAGCACTCCGGAAAGTCCGTGCGGATCGCCGGACGGATCGTATCGTGGCGCGCGCACGGAAAGAGCACGTTTTTTCACCTGCTCGACGGCGACGGAAGGATTCAATGCTATGCGAAGGCCGATGTTCTCGGCGCCGAAACTTACGAACGATTGGACTGGCTCGATACCGGCGACTTCGTCGGTGTCACCGGCGAGGTGTTCAAGACGCGCACCGAAGAGATCACGGTCAGAGCCGATTCGATCGTGCTGCTCTCGAAGTCGCTGCGCCCGCTGCCGGAAAAGTGGCATGGCTTGGTCGACAAGGAGCTGCGGTACCGTCGGCGTTACCTCGATCTGATTTCCAATGACGCGGTGCGCGAGTTGTTCGTCACACGCACCCGCATCCTAAGCGCGGTCCGCTCGTTTCTGGACCGGCGCGGCTTTCTCGAAGTCGAAACCCCGGTGCTGCAGCCGATTTACGGCGGCGCGGCGGCGCGGCCGTTCGTGACGCACCACAACGCGCTCGATGCGCAGTTCTATCTGCGTATCGCCGATGAGCTGTATCTGAAGCGGCTGATCGTCGGCGGATACGAACGCGTCTACGAAGTCTGCAAAGACTTCCGCAATGAGGGCATCGATCGCGATCACAATCCCGAATTCACCATGGTAGAGTGCTACGCCGCCTACTGGGATTATCGCGATGTCATGACGCTGCTGCGTGATCTGATCATCGAGGTCGCCGTCGCTGTCCGTGGTCGGGCCGCCATTGAATGCGAGGGTCGCAATATCGACCTCTCCGGACCATGGCGGGAATGGCCGCTCCTGGATGCCATCAGGGAGAAGACCGGACTGGATTTGTCGTTTCCCGATGCTCCCGACGCACGCGCTGCGGCGCGAAGTATCGGTATCGAAGTGTCTGCTGACGCATCCTACGGAAAAGTGGTCGACGAAGTTTTCTCGCAGCGCGTGCAGCCGGACCTGATCGAACCGACCTTCATCACCGATTACCCGGAGGAAATCTCTCCATTGGCGAAGAAACACCGCACCAAGCCCGGACTGGTCGAGCGGTTTGAGTTGTTCATTGCCCGCATGGAACTTGGGAATGCATTCAGTGAGCTCAACGACCCCGATGACCAGCGGGCGCGATTTGCGGCCATGGCCCAGGCCGCGCAGCAGGGCGATGAGTTCGCCCACCGGATGGATGAGGATTTCCTGTTTGCGCTCGAACACGGCATGCCGCCGACCGGCGGGCTGGGCTTCGGACTGGACCGGCTGGTCATGGTCGTAACCGGCGCGCCGTCGATCCGCGAGGTCATCCTGTTCCCGACCCTGCGGCCGGCGACGTCTGAGGACGCCGCATTACCCCCGGCGGATGTATAACCCGACGATGTCCTACACCACGTTCATCGCCCGCCGCCAGTTGCGCTCGCGGCAGCGTCACGGGTTTCTCTCGCTCATCACGCTGATCTCCATTCTCGGCATCATCGTCGGTACCGCCGTCCTGGTCTTCGCGTTGGCGATCATGCGTGGTTTCGAAACCGAGGTGAAGCAGCGCATTGTCGGCACGACCGCGCATGTTTCGGTGTTCCATCGTTTCGACGACGGCATCGTCGACTGGCAGCCCATTCGAGACCGACTGGCGTCGATGGACGAGGTCGAGGCGGTTGCGCCGTTTGTCTACTACAAGGCGGCGATCTCTTCTGGTGATGCCAACGACGGTGTCATCGTGCGCGGGATCATTCCCGATCGCGAGGTCGAAGTGACCCGGCTGCGCGAATCGGTCCTGGGCGGCAACTGGCACATGGATTCCGATGACCCCGACGATCATCCTATTCTGTTGGGCAGCACATTGGCGAACCGGCTCAATGTCGTCGGCGGCGACGAAGTCGTTCTGTACAGCTTGCGCGGGGAAGCGTTGGCCGAAGGCGCTCCGCCCCGCATCATGAAGTTCGTGGTCGCCGATCTGTTCGAGACCGGCATGTACGAATACGATGCCGCGTTGTGCTACATCACACTGGCCGATGCCCAACGACTGTTCTTGCTCCCCGATCGCATCTCCGGATTTCAACTGAAAGTGTCCGACTGGAACCGCGCAAATACCGTCGCCGAGCGCATCGAAGGCACGCTCGACCCCGATCTGTATGCGACCGACTGGATGCGAATGCACCGCAATCTCTTCGGCTGGATGGAAATCGAACGCCGCTGGGCGATCGTGGCGCTGTCGCTGATCATCGCGGTCGCCGCCTTTAACATCATCTCGACGTTGATTATGGTCGTCATGGACAAGCGCCGCGAAATCGCGGTGCTGAAAACGATGGGCGCGCCCTCACGCGGCATCCGCGCCATCTTCATGTGGCAGGGAAGCCTGATCGGCATCACCGGAACCACGATCGGACTGATCTTGGGATTGGGAATGTGCTGGGTGCAGAAGACTTTCTCTCTGGTGTCACTGCCGGCGGAGATCTATTTCATCGACTCGCTGCCGGTCATCGTCGACGTCCGCGATGTCGCCATCGTCGGTGTGGTGGCGCTGGTGATTTCGTTCCTGGCCACGATCTATCCGGCCGGACGCGCGGCCCGTCTGTATCCGGTGCACATTCTGCGGTACGAATAGGACGATGGCCGCACGCGAGTCGCCCCCCATGCCTTCTGCCGCCGTGTCCGACTCCCCCCCGACACGCGTCGTCGCGCGCGCGGTCGGCGTCCATCGCTACTTCGATGCGCCCGAAGGACAACTGCGCATCCTGCGCGGCATCGATCTGGATGTGCCGGAGGCCACCATGATCGCCATTACCGGCGCGTCGGGCGTCGGCAAGAGCACCTTGTTGCACATCCTCGGCGGACTGGATGCCCCGACGTCGGGCGATGTGTATTGGGACGGGCAATCACCCTACCACATGAACGAGGAATCGCGCGCGCATTATCGGAACAAGTCGGTCGGGTTTGTCTTTCAGTTCCATTACCTGCTGCCCGAATTCACCGCCGAGGAAAACGTCGCGCTGCCGCTCATCATCGGCGGCGCACGGCTTGAGGATGCGCTGAACGCGGCGCGGTCGTTGCTCTCGGATCTGGGGCTGGGCAATCGTGGCGCGCATCGTCCGGGTGAACTCTCCGGCGGCGAGCAACAGCGCACCGCGCTCGCGCGGGCGCTCGTCACGGGGGCGCGTCTCATTGTTGCCGATGAACCGTCGGGAAACCTCGACTCGCGCACGGCGGAACAGTTGCATGAGTTGCTCGGTACCAAGCTAATGGATAGAGGATGTTCAGTCGTTTTGGCGACGCACAATCCCGATCTGGCCCGACGGGCCGGGATCCGGTATGTGTTGAGCGACGGCGTGTTGCGAAAGGCGCAGCCGCCGATATAACTTAAGGCAGGGCGACGTCAGCGATTTGGCCTTGCCCCGGCCCGATGCCGGGGATAAACTTCTCCGACGCTTTGCCTGCGCGGTGCAAAAAGGGGGTCATTCTCGTGAAGTGTGAGAGCTGCGGTGAACGCGACGCCAGTGTGCATTTCACCCAGATTCGCAGCAACAAAAAGACCGAGATGCACCTCTGCAAGGAGTGCGCCAAGAAGAAGGGGTTCCACAATCCGCTCGATGATGTTCCCTTTCCGTTGGCGGAGTTTCTCAGCTCGATGGTGCAGCGCGCCGGCGCGCCGTCGGACGCGATGGGCAAGATGGTCTGCCCGTCGTGCGGTATGCGCTTTGTCGATTTCACGCGCATCGGACGATTCGGATGCGGACATTGTTATACCGCGTTCAAGACTCCATTGGAGGATTTGTTGCGGAAGATTCACGGATCGACACGGCATCGCGGACGCACGCCCATGACCAAGACCGTCGAATCGGTGAGCGCCGTCGAAGAACTGGTGCGCCTCAAGGACGACTTGAAAAAGGCCATCGAGCGTGAAGATTTCGAGTTGGCGGCCGATCTGCGCGATCAGTTGAAAACCGCCTCGCGACGCGCACAGCAAGCGGAGAAGCAAAAAGCGCAGGAGAACGCATCATGATGTCGTCGTTCGCCGAGCTGATCAAGCGCCCGGTCGCCTGGCTCTCCGGCGAGGGGGAAGAGGCGGGATTGGTCCTCTCCAGCCGTGTGCGTCTGGCGCGCAATCTGGCCAAGCACTCCTATCCGGTCCGCGCCGAACCCGCCGAAGCACGCCAGATTGTCGATATCGTCAAGACCGCGATCGAGAAATCCTCGCTCGCCGACAACGGGTTGTTTCTTGACTCGGAGTCGATCACCGAAGACGACCGCGACGTGTTGATCGAACGCCATCTCATCTCGCCGGAATTCCTCCGCGATGAAATGCCGCGCGGCCTGTACGTCGATGAAGAAGTGGCCGCCAGTCTCATGGTCAACGAGGAAGACCATCTGCGAATACAAGCGGTACGGTCGGGCCTCGATCTGCGTCACGCGATGGACCGCGCGCGCGGCATCGAAATGGAATTGGGCGAGCGTCTCAACTTCGACTTCGACTCACGACTGGGATATCTGACCGCTTGCCCGACCAACGTCGGCACCGGTTTGCGCGTATCGGTCCTGATCCACCTGCCGGGATTGGCGTTGACCAAGGAAATGGATACCGTCCTGGGTCAGATGAACAAAGTCGGGCTGACGGTGCGCGGGTTTTACGGTGAAGGATCCGATGTTCTCGGGTATCTGTTCCAGGTGTCGAATCAAACGACACTGGGGCGCACAGAAGAAGACGTCCTCGATTCTCTTGAGAAGGTGACTCGGCAGTTGATCGCCTATGAATCCAATGCGCGTCAGGCGCTCTTCACCGATGCGTCGCCGCAGATTCTCGACAAAATCTGGCGCTCATACGGTATATTGTCCAATGCCCGGGTGCTGACCTCGCAGGAGGCGATGAATCTCTTGTCGGCAGTCCGTCTCGGGGTTGCTATCGGCGAGCCGCTGGGACTGACCTTGGGGAAGGTGAACGAGTTGATGTTATCGACACAGCCGGCCCATCTGCAGCGTCACGCGGGACATCCCATGAGTTCCGAAGAGCGGGATGTGGCGCGTGCCGAACTGGTCCGCAAGCATCTGAGCAAGCGGCCCGCGCGCCGTCGTTCGGGCGGCGGACGGGCATCCGGGAAGGATTAGGGGAACCCGCAGAGGTTCCAGTCAAGAGGCGGACGTGCTCCGGCCGATAGAGGGTTTACCGGCACACGGGACGGAGCCGGTTGTGCAAGGGATGCAACGGAGACCTTTTGAGGATTGATGATGAACGAGTCATTTTCGGAATCGGCACGTAAGGCGATCGAGTTCGCCCGTGATGAGGCGGCACGACTGCGCCACGACTATATCGGCACAGAGCACCTGCTGTTGGGGCTGATCCGACTGGGCGAGGGCCAGGCGGTCGATATCATCGCCAACATCGGCATCGATATGGCCGAGTTGAAGACCTCGATCGAGGAAGTGGTGCAGCCATCGGGCGGCACCATGACCATGGGGCAATTGCCGCTGACCGCGCGTGCCAAGAAGACACTGGAAGTCGCCGGCGCCGAAGCCCGCGCCTTGAAGTCGAAGGAAATCGATACCGAACATATTCTGTTGGCGCTGCTCAAAGACGAAGAGGGCGTCGCCGCGCAGGTGCTGTCGATGTACGATGTCGACTACAAGGACGCCTACGAAGAACTCAAGAACATTCGCGGCGGGAAGCCGTCGGCGTTCGGCAAGAAACGCAAGAAATCCAAGACCCCCGCGCTCGATCACTTCGGACGCGATCTGACCGAACTGGCGCGCAAGGGCAAGCTCGATCCGATCATCGGACGCGAAAACGAAATCGAACGCGTCAGTCAAATTCTCTCGCGCCGCAAGAAAAACAATCCGGTCCTGATCGGTGAACCCGGCGTCGGCAAAACCGCGATTGCCGAAGGACTGGCCCAGCGCATCATTCAGGGCAAGGTTCCCGAAATCCTCGAGAACAGGCGCCTGGTGACGCTCGACATGACCTCGCTGGTCGCCGGAACCAAGTACCGCGGCCAGTTCGAGGAACGCCTCAAAGCGGTCATGAACGAAATCGTCAACACCAACGACGTCATCATTTTCATCGATGAATTGCACACCATCGTCGGGGCCGGAGGCGCCGAAGGATCGCTGGATGCCTCCAACATCTTCAAGCCGGCCCTCGCCCGCGGCGAATTGCAGTGCATCGGCGCCACGACGCTTAACGAATATCGCAAATACATCGAAAAAGACGGCGCGCTGGACCGACGTTTCCAGACCGTGATGATCGAGGAGCCGAACTACGCCGACACCCTGGAGATCCTCAAGGGGCTCAATCCGCGCTATGAAGAACATCACAAAATCAAAATCTCCGATGAAGCGCTGATCGCGGCCGTCAAGCTCTCGGACCGCTACATCTCCGGGAAATTCCAACCCGACAAAGCGATCGACGTTATCGATGAGGCAGGGTCGCGCGCGCACCTGAACGCCTGCACCAAGCCGACCGAATTCTCCGAACTGGAGAACAAGATTCTCGAGATTCAGACCGCCAAGGAAAACGCCGTCAAAAATCAGGAATTCGAGAAGGCCGCCGGTCTGCGCGATGAGTTGAAAATCGCGCGCGAAGAACTGGAAGAGAAAAAAAGAGCATGGCAGGAAGACCGTGAGAAGCTCCTGTACGTGCTCACCGCCGAGGATGTTGCCACCGTCGTCTCGAAGATGACCGGCATCCCGGTCCTGCGTCTGGAAGAAAAGGAATCCAAGAAGCTGCTGCGCATGGCCGAAGAACTCGGACGCCGGGTGATCGGACAGGAAGAGGCGATCTCGGTTTTGACCAAGGCGATCCGCCGTGCCCGCGCCGGTTTGGCCGACCCGCGCCGTCCCATCGGATCGTTCGTCTTCCTCGGACCGACCGGCGTGGGGAAGACCGAACTGGCCCGCGCGCTGGCGCAGTTCCTCTTTGAAGACGCCGACGCGCTCGTTCGCATCGATATGTCGGAGTACATGGAGAAATTCGCCGTATCACGCCTGATCGGGGCGCCGCCGGGATATGTCGGATACGAAGAGGGCGGACAATTGACCGAGAAAGTGCGCCGCCGCCCGTACTCGGTCGTCCTCCTCGATGAAATCGAAAAGGCGCACCCCGAGGTCTTCAATATCCTGCTGCAATTGCTCGATGATGGGCAATTGACCGATTCGTTCGGACGCAAAGTCGATTTCCGCAACACGGTCGTGATCATGACGTCCAACATCGGTACGCGCCAAATGCGCGATGAAAAGGCGCTCGGATTCCAGAAAGAGCATCTGGAAGGGTCGTATGACCACATGAAGTCCAAAGTGCTCACCGAATTGAAGAAGACTTTCAATCCCGAACTGCTCAACCGCATTGATGAAACCATCATCTTCCATGCCCTGGGCGCCGAGGAGATCAAGCAGATTGTCGAGATCGTTCTGGAAGACGTTTCCAAACGTCTGGCCGAACGCGGCATCTCCTTCGATTTGACCGCCGCCGCGCGCGCCTTTCTGGCACAGAAGGGGTTTGATCCGACTCTTGGTGCACGGCCCTTGCGCAGAGCCATTCAAAAGTATCTCGAAGACCCACTGGCTGAGGAAATCCTTCGCGGTCAATTCGCCGGTGACTGCAATGTCAAAATCGACGCCGACCCCGATGGCGATAAGCTTTTGTTCAACATGGAGTTGACATCGGCGGCGCGCGAAAAGCCCACCGCCTCCAAGAACACGGTCGGGTGACTGATCTACTTGACCGATAACGCCGCCGGGCATATCTTCGGCAATCCGCTGGTGCGGAATGACGGACTTCCGAACGAATCAGGAGCATAGGTCAGATGGCGCATAAAAAGGGCGTGGGATCCTCGCGTAACGGGCGCGATTCGCACGGCCAGCGGTTGGGTGTCAAAATCTTCGGCGGCGAGGCCGTCAATGCCGGCACGATCCTTGTCCGGCAGCGCGGCACCCGCATCCACCCGGGCCGCAATGTCGGAGTCGGCAAGGACTGGACGCTGTTTGCACGCATCGACGGTAAGGTCTCGTTCGTGCGCGGAGCACGCGACCGCTCGTATGCCCATGTGGACCCTGCGTAATCAACAAGAAAAGTGAATGACAGGCCGCCTTTAGGCGGCCTTTTTTGTTGGTACCCGCCGAATGTGGCGATCGCGGCAAACGGCTGAATGGAGAGCGCAATGGGAGCACGGATGGAGAAGGATACGATGGGCGAGATCGCGGTCCCCGACGACCGCTACTGGGGCGCACAAACAGAGCGGTCACGTCAGAATTTCAAGATCGGCGGCGAGCGCTTTCCGCGTTCCCTGATCCGTGCGCTCGGCATATTGAAGAAGGCGGCCGCACTAACCAATCAGGAATTGGGGCTGCTCTCCCAAGACAAGGCCGAACTGATTGCGCGCGCTGCCGACGAAGTGATCGACGGTTCGCTCGACGATCACTTTCCGCTGGTGGTCTGGCAGACCGGATCGGGGACCCAGACCAACATGAACGCCAACGAGGTCATCGCCAATCGCGCGATCGAGCTGGCGGGTGGGCGCATCGGCTCCAAATCCCCGATTCACCCGAATGATGACGTCAACAAAGCGCAGTCATCCAATGACACGTTTCCGACCGCCATGCACATTGCGGCCGCCGACGAAGTGACGCAGCGTCTCTTGCCCGCCATCCGCGGGCTGCGCGATACGCTGCGCAGGAAGTCGGATGCATTCGCCGACATCATCAAGATTGGACGCACGCACTTGATGGATGCCGTGCCGCTGACACTGGGACAGGAATTCTCCGGGTACACCCAACAGTTGACCAACAACATCGCGCGCATCGAATCGGCGCTGCCCTTCGTTTACGAATTGGCGCTGGGTGGAACCGCGGTCGGCACCGGGCTGAACACACATCCCGATTTTGCCGGAAGGGCAGCCGCCCGCATCGCCGGGATCACCGGGCTGCCGTTTGTCAGCGCACCCAACAAGTTCGAGGCACTGGCCGCGCATGATGCACTCGTGTCCCTCCATGGGGCGCTCAAGACGCTGGCAGCATCGCTGCTGAAGATCGCCAACGACATCCGCTGGATGGGATCGGGGCCGCGTGCGGGATTGGGAGAGTTATCGCTGCCGGAAAACGAGCCCGGCAGCTCGATCATGCCCGGCAAAGTCAACCCGACTCAATGCGAAGCGATGACCATGGTCTGCGCGCAGGTGTTGGGAAATGATGTCGCCGTCAATGTCGCCGGATCATCGGGCAATTTTGAGCTGAATGTATTCAAGCCCGTGATCATCCATAATGTGTTGCAGTCGGTCCGGCTGCTGGCGGATGCGTGCGAGTCGTTCGACGCGCATTGCGCAGCCGGAATGACCGCCAACCGCGAGATCATCGAACTGCACATGACCCGCTCGCTGATGCTCGTCACCGCGCTGAATCCGCACGTCGGCTACGACAACGCGGCGAAGATCGCCAAGAAGGCGCACGCCGAAAACACGACGCTCCGAGAGGCCGCCATTGAGCTGGGCCTGCTGACCGCGGAGCAGTTCGACAGTTGGGTGCGCCCGAATGATATGCTGGGGCCGAAGGTCCTCTCTTGAGGGCCGAAGGTCCTCCCTTGAGGGCCGAAGGGCTGAGAGCGCCTCTGCACAGTCGTAATGGCTCATTGCTGACGACCGGTGCAGTCCGTATCCTGATCGCATGAATCGCAAAATCACGCGTCTGAAACGATTGACCGATCCGGACGAAGTCGCGGTCATGCGCGGCACTCCGGCCGAGCGGATCGCGATGGTCTGGCCGCTCACACAAGAACTCTTTTCGCTGAGCAAGTCTTACGATGTTGAACAGCCACTACAAAGACATGTTGTCCGCGTTGTCCGAGGAAGGCGTTAGGTTCCTCGTCGTCGGCGCGTACGCCATGGCCGCACACGGTTATGTGCGCGCTACGTCTGATCTGGACATCTGGGTTGAGCCCGCGCCAGACAACGCGCAAGCCGTCATGCGTGCGCTCCAACGATTCGGTGCACCAATGCATGATATCAGCGTACGCGAACTGGAACAGTCTGACACCGTTCTGCAGATCGGCGTCGCCCCCCTGAGAATCGACATTATGACCGGTGTGGCAGGATTGGAGTTTAGTGAAGCGTATCGGAATGCCGTGGAAACGCAAATCGACAGGATTACAGTTCGCCTGTTGTCTCTGAACGATTTGATCAGGAATAAGCGGGCCTCGGGCAGAACTCGAGACACTGCCGATGCTGAGGCCCTCGAATCACTGAGGAACTCAGCCCCTCCAGAGTAAGCAGGGGCATGACGTGATGTGCCCATGACACACCGGGCAATGGAGTCTGCCTTTGACCGCCGACACGGCTGATGACTCCTGTGATCGAACACGAGGGTAATGATGCGACACATTATGTTGATCGCCGTCGGCGGCAGTCTGGGCGCGGTCGCGCGATACGGTTTGACGGGGCTGGTTCATAAACACTTCAAGGGCCTCTTTCCGCTCGGCACGCTGGCCGTCAATCTGGCAGGGTGCCTGTTGATCGGCGTGATTATGGGACTGGTGGTTCAGCGGCAACTGTTCGCGCCGGGAACGCGCATCTTCTTGCTGGTCGGACTCCTCAGTTCGTTTACGACGCTCTCGACGGTGTCCTACGAAACCTTTCAGTTTCTGCACGATCATGAGATCGCGCTGGCCCTCGGCAACATTCTGGCCAACGCGATTGGGGGTATCGTGCTGGTGGCCGTCGGCTGGCTGGCTGTTCGCTTCGTTGCCGGATTCGGAGGCATGTCATGAAACTGGAAGGTGAAGGGCAGCTTCTCCGCATCCTGATCGGCGAGAGCGATCGTTGGGAAGGCAGGCCGCTCCACGAAGCCATCGTGCTGAAGGCGCGCGAACTGGGGCTGGCGGGCGCGACCGTCCTGCGCGGGCTGGAGGGATTCGGCGCGCACAGCCGCATTCATACCGCCAAGGTGCTACGCCTGTCGGAGGACTTGCCGATTGTGATCGAGATCGTCGACCGACCGGAACGCATCGCCATGCTCCTGCCGGAACTCGACAAGATGGTCTCCGAAGGAATGATGACGCTGGAAAAAGTCCAGGTCATCGCCTATCGGCACAACGGCGATGCCAGTCGTGCCTGACATGTTGCTTGGTGGCAGGGGAGCTGCGGCTCACAACAACTCACATCGCACCGTATCGCGCTCTCGTCGGTGCCGCATTCCGGATAGGGCGCCGGCGGGCCGCCGGAAAGAAAATTCTGCAGAAAAATAACGTCGGCCACCTCCGCCGCCAGTCCGTTCCCATTGACATCGGCGGCCTTCATACAGGGAGGGACCGGCATGCCGGTGTCGATAAAGCTGAGCAGATCATCGAAGTCCCGTCCATCGACCACACCGTCACAGTTGACATCGCCGCGAATGAAGTTCTGACCGTGGACTGTGACTGCGCCCGCGAGAACACACGATGCCGCCAGCCACCCGATCAACGTGAGACTGCTGACACGCATGACCCACCTCGATTTGAAATGTACGGTACTTACAATGACTGCAACTTCGCGGCGTTAATTCTTCGTTAAGACTGCGGGTTTGTCAAGTGGGAAAACGGACACACCCGTACCCAGTTCCACCAGTGGGAGTAGGGGCACGGCGCGCCGTGCCCCTGCGAATGACTTGAATGCGGTCTATTCAAACCGGCAACACGGCACAGATGGTGCTCCGCTACGAAATGCCACATCCACTGCCGCGACGACATCGAAGACGTTTACGACTCCGTCGCAGTTGACGTCCTCTGCGTCGATCGAGCAAACTTCCAAATCCACAAGGCCACATGTGGCAAAGCCAAGTAGCAGTTGATCGTAGCTTCCTGGATTGCCACATTCGACGCTGAGAGGCGCGAGCTCCGTTGGTATAAAAGACTGGGCGTCCCCAACCGGCGTTACAATTGTGCCTTGGTTGTATGTGAGGGTTCCCGATGGTATGGCATCAAGTCCGGAGACTTGCAGCCAGTCGCCAGTACAACCCACTCCCCAACCGCCGACAGCCACGAATCCAAATGCGTCGCCGGCTGCACACGCGCCGCCTTCGAACACTCCGACATTACCCCAAGTGTGCGATGAGACCAAGTTGCCATCCTCATCGTAAACGAGCACGAGCAAGTCCTTCCAGTTGGTATCGAAACTCTCAGAGATTCCCGCCACTGTGATCAGTCCATCAGGACCGACAACTATCCCCGTACTCTCCTCGAGATCAGTACCTCCCCAGGTCTTCTGCCAGATCAGCTCGCCCGTCGTGGCATCAAACTTCAGAACCAATACATCACGATCTCCCGCACCGAAGCTGTCCGTCCATCCGGTGACGTAAACGTTCCCGTCCTGTGAGTATGCGATCCCTTGGGCGGTCTCCGTCCCCGTCCCGGACCACACTGCGTCCCAGACTAGGGCACCAGAGGCGTCAAACTTTACGAGCATGACGTCCTGACCTCCGGGGAAAGGAACAGCGCCCGTCAATCCTATGTTATAAATGTTGCCGGCATTGTCTGTGACCGGACTGCTCAGTGTGCCATTGTTCGAATTCAGGTGCCACGCCGTCTGCCAGAGCAGGTTTCCCGACGCATCGTATTTTACAACAGTATTGTCTATCGAACCGGACGAATTGCTGGATAAGTGCATTACGATGTCACCAGCTTGATCGACCGTGACTCCATCGCCAGGATCCCACGCGCCCGAACCCCAGTGACGGCCCCAGAGGAAGTTTCCGTCGGTATCAATTCGCATCACATATCCATCCACGAATCGAGTCTCAATATATCCTGAGATCACGATGTCGCCGTTCGACGCCAAGGCGCATCCTGTCAATCCGTCATGGGGACCAGGGATATCCCATCGTTTACTCCAGATTAGCTCTCCTCCGCTGCTATACTTCGATAACGTGATAGAACTGCCATCTGCCGCGGACCCGGCTGTGACAATCTCGCCGCCTGTGCCAATCGCAATTGCTCTTACTTCTTCGTAAGCAGTTCCGCCGAGCGTATTCACCCATGTTGGACCCGACACTTGTACGTCGGCAGTTGTGTTGTTCGCGCCCAACAGGACGATCCCGAGCAGAAACCCTATCGCTGTTAATCGTACCATACGCATCCTCCTGTTCGTGTCACTGGGTGTGACACGAATTGTTGATGTGTACTTGCGGCACTACTCTGTGCGGTAACGATTTCCCGTAAAGCAACCTTTACGCTGTGCGAAGCTACGGTCGGGGGGGGGGGGGGGGCAGTCAAGCGGAAACTGACTGAATGTGTCCTCTTAACATCCGGCACTACTCGTCGCGCTTCGCTGAGCGCGTGCGTAGCGACGCAGGCAAATTTATGACTGGCACGGAGTTAAAAGCGTGGGGGGCGAGCGACCACAGGTGTGGTTCAGGTGGCCACGTCCGGCGGCTTCAGCCGCCGCTCCAGCTCCTCGACCCGCTTCTCCAACTGCCGGATCGTCTTGACGTGATCGGGCAGTGAGTTCTCGACGGCGAAGATGCGTTTCTGATGGCCGACATCGCGCGCAGGCGATCCTAAGTAAACAGCGCCCTCCGGGACATCGTTGGAGACCCCCGCCTGCGCCAACACGATCGCGCCGTCGCCGATCTCGATGTGCCCGACGATCCCCGCCTGGCCCGCCAGCGTCACGCGATCGCCGATCTTTGTCGAGCCGGAAATTCCGACTTGCGAGATGATGATGCAGTGTTCGCCGATGCGGACATTGTGACCGATCATCACGAGATTGTCGATCTTGGTGCCGCGTCCGATGCTCGTCTGATCGAGCGTTGCCCGATCCACCGCGCAGCACGAACCGATCTCGACATCGTCGCCGATGGTCACGCCGCCGACCTGCGGAACCTTCACGTAGCGTCCATCGGACTGTGTGTACCCGAAGCCGTCAGCGCCGATTACGGTCGCGGGATGAATGCGCACCCGGTCGCCGAGCGTGCAATCGTGCATGATGGTCGTGTGGGGACCGATGCAGCAGCCGCGTCCGAGCCGTGAGTGCCGTCCGACGAAGGACCCGGCGAGAATGACCGACCCCGCTCCGAGCGCGGCATCATCGTCGATGATGCAGTGGGCCCCGACATGCACGCCGTCGCCCAACTCGACGCGAGCGCCGATGCGCGCAGACCGGTCCACTCCCGGCGAGGGTCGTTCCACCTGCGGATGAAACAGCTCGACCGCCCGCAAAAATGCCTTCTGCGGTTCGGGATGTGTCAGAAAAGTGATATCCGAACGCCCGATCTGACGCCACGCCGATGCGCCGTTCCCGGTCGAAGGAACGAGCACCGCCGATGCCCGGGTGCCCGCCAGATGGGACGCAAACTTCGCCGATCCGACGAACGTCAGTTGACCCGGCTGCGCCGCTTCGATTCCCGCGACTCCCTCAATGATGCGCTCAGAGTCGGCAGTGCCCTCGATGCCAGCTTCGAGATAGGCGGCCAACTCGGCGAGTGTGCGATTCATTTGAGCTTGCCCAGCTCCTCAAAGACGCGGTCGGTCAGGTCGAGCTTTTTCTTCGCGTACATGATCGGCGCGAACTGAAGGCCGTTGGGCGTCATGTAAATCTGCGATGCATTGATGATGTAGTCGTAATCTTCCTCGGTCGCGACGAGCTCCACGACCTCCTGAATGCGCTGCAGGATCGGATTGGTCAACTCCGCGCGGCGCTGCTCGGCCTTCTGCTCCAGTTGCGTCTTGACCGTTATCACACTGCGTTCCATATCCGCCAATTCCTGCTCGCGCTGCTTGCGCGTGTCTTCCGACAGGAGCAGGCGCTGTTTCTGGTAATCCTCGACCTTGGTGAAATAGATTTCCTGCACGCTGTCGAAATCGGCCTCCCAGAGTGCCGCATCCTGACGAAAGAGTTCCTCGGCCGTGCGGAATTCCTCGTACTCGGCGAGAATGCGGTCCAGATCGACCCAGCCCACCTTGCTTTGAGCGTCGGCGCTGTCGGCCATCGCCACGATCGACAGGGTGCCGATGACGACAGCCAGTCCGATTCTCAGTCTATTCCTCATGAAGAACTCTCCTTGCGATCTGGTCCGTTAGAACGCACCGCCGAATTGGAAGTGCGGTTTGAGTTTTCCCTTCTCGTCGCCGCGCAATGGAATGCCGAAATCGAACCCTAAAGTCCCCATGCCGGGAACCGCTACGCGGAATCCGAATCCGTAGGACGTCCACAGGTCCGCGAACGGCGTTATCTGCGACGCATTCAGCCATACGTTTCCGGCATCATAGAAAAACAGCCCGTACACCTGCTGCTTGACCACCGGGAAAGTGATCTGCGCATTGAGCACCATCAGCGCCTGCCCGCGCACCGTGTCGATGGCGTGGCGCCCATCGCCCGTGATCAGGTCGCCGGGTGTCGTATAATACGGCTCCGGCGCGCTGGATGTGTCCACAAACGCGACGATGGAGCGGTCGTCATACCCGCGAATCATCCCGTCGGAGCGGATGCCGCCCGCATAGTACAATTCCGAATACGGCACCGATGCCGCGCTCGCCCCTGCCTGCACGACGCCCAGCGTCCAGCGCGGGGCGAAGGTAAATCCCTTCCAAAGCTTTTTATAAAACGAGTGGGACGCGTTGTGTTTCGTGTAAACCCAGTCACCGGCAAAGAGCTTCGTGCCGAATTCGACGGAGTAGGTGCTGCGGCTGCCGGCAGTGGCAAACTCCGGCAGATTGCGCGAATCGCGCACGACCGTCAGCGAAGTCGAAGAGATGATACCCGCCGCGCTGGCGATCAGTGCATCCCGCGATGCCGGGTTGTATTCACTGGAAAAGTCGCTGTACTCCTGATCCTCCCAGCGGTAGTTCCCAAAAACGCTGAAGTAGTCATCGGGCCAACGCAATCGCCGTCCCAGCCGAACGCCCGCCCCGTTGATGCGCTGGGTAAAGTCGTTGGAGCCCGACACGAACGGATCGTCCCAGATGCGTTCCAGACGCTGGACATCGAAGCCGACCGTGGTCGGCGTGTCCATAAACCATGGTTCCGTAAAACCGACGCGAAAGGACTGACGGCGGCTGCCGAATTCCAGCAGGAAGTTGGCGCTCTGTCCGTTGCCGAACAGGTTGGGAATCCCCAGGTCGATCGTTCCGACCAGGCGGTCCTGCTCGGAGTAACCGCCGCCGACCTGGATCTGGCCGGTCGGCTTTTCTTCGACTGCGAACTCCAGGTCGACGCGTCCGTCGGGAAGCTGATTGAACTCCGGCGTCACGTTCCCGAAATAATTCAGGAGCATGACATTGCGCATCGACCGCTGCAACGCCGAACGACGAAAGATGTCATTGGGATACAGCGCCAGCTCGCGGCGGATCACCTTGTCTTTGGTCTTCGTGTTCCCCGTGATGTCGATGCGCCGCACATGGGCCGGAACTCCCTCGGAAATCTCATAGGACATGTGAACGATCGAATCCTGCGTGCGCGTATCGTCGATGATGCGCGCGTACAGATAGCCCTCTTCCATGTACGCTTCGTACATCCGGCCGACCGACTGTTCGTACTCCGCCTGGCTGAAAATGTCGCCCTCGCGGTAGCTCAGCAGCCGCCGCAACCGCTCCTCCGGCAGGACGCTCATTCCCTCCAGTTCGCTGCTCCCGAAATAGTACCGCGCTCCTTCATTGATCGTCAGTTGGAGTGTGACGCGCGTCTTGCCCTCGTCGAGGATCACGGTGTCGCTGACGATCATCGCATCCAGATATCCCATGTCGCGATAGTGATCGATGATCGCGATCTTATCGTCGGCATACTTCTGGCGGTCGAATTTGCCGCCCCCGAAGATCGACCGGGGGAATCCGCGCGGCTTGTTCGACATGCGGCCGCGCAGCGCACCGGCATCGAGACGTTCATTGCCCACAAACTCCACCTCACGCACCTTGACCGGCCGGTTTTCCTCGATGTGAAAGACGATGTCCGTTTCTCCGATGACCTGCGTATCCGCCAGTTCGGAGCGCACGTTGACCAGAAAGTACCCCTTTTTCTCGTAGGCGCGGCGAATGGTCCGCTCGGCTTCGCGCAGCTTGTGCGGCCCGACCGGCTGCCCCCGTTTGAGCGTGAGCCCAAAATCCTTCTCCTTAAGCTCCTTGTTGCCCTTAAAAATCATGGTGTTCAGACGCGGGAACTCGTCGACGTGAATGATCAGTTTGATGCCGCCGGTGACCTCTTCACCGAGGATCTTGACGTCACCAAACAGATCCAAACCGAAAACCTGGTGAACCGCATTCTGGATGTCCTCGCGTGACACCGATGCGCCGACACGCAAACCCGACACATTGCGGATCAACTGCGCATCGGTGACCTGTGCGCCTTCCACACTCAGATCGACCAGCGTCACGTTTTGCGCATGGGCGTCCGGGGCGGCCGACAGCGTCACGGCGCACAACAACGCGGATAGACACAGCCCGAAGCGCAGTCCGCGCGCACCGGTTGGCACCCGCGCATCGTCTCCCGGCCTGATTCGCTGATTGATCGCGTTACGCATGGACGGCCGTGATTCGGACAGCAGTATGGGGCTGCCGATGGCCGGTCTTGCGACGGTAGCTGGTGTTCTGATGAAATCGAAAGACGATAAGTTTGCGGTCGTGATCCTGCCCGACGATCTCGCCTTCGACATGCGCCCCTTCAAGATGGGGTCGGCCGGTCCGGATCTCTTCGCCCTGTCGGGAGACCAGCACCCGGTCGAAGGCCACCCGATCTCCTGCGGACCCGCCCAGAAGCGGGACACGAATGACATCACCGACGCTGACTGCGAACTGCTTGCCCCCGGTTTCCAGAATTGCTTCGTATGCCATAGAGTCCTCGTTGGTGCCGGCACCGCTTCATGGCGGGCAGGGAGACGACTAACTTGGTGTGCCGGCGGCGCCTTGTCAAGCGCATTCAACCTGTTTGCCCCCAATCTCTTCGGCCCTCTCTTGGGAGTTATACAGCATGGTCGGGATTTATGTCCATGGTGTCAATCTTTGTCGAACCCCGGCGGTATCCGACAAGCGCAAGTCTGTGCCTGAGAATATGATTAGATCAGTTCATCGTCGGCTTATCTTACAAGCTTATGGCGACGAAAGCGCCGACAGGCACGGATAAGATTGCCAGCGGCTCTCACGGCGTGTTTCACCTGCAGGGACCATACACTCCCACCGGTGATCAGCCCGAAGCGATCCGGCAATTGATGGAAGGTCTCAACCAGGGAGACCGCCACCAAACGCTGATGGGAGTCACGGGGTCCGGGAAGACGTTCACGATGGCCAATGTCATCGCACAATGGAAACGGCCGACACTGGTCATCTCACATAACAAGACGCTGGCGGCGCAGCTCTATGGCGAGTTGAAATCGTATTTCCCCGACAATGCGGTCGAGTTCTTCATCAGCTACTACGATTACTACCAGCCCGAGGCGTATGTGCCGCAGACCGACACGTACATCGAAAAAGACACCTCGATCAACGACGACATCGACCGTTTGCGGCTGCGCGCGACCTCGGCGCTTTTGGAGCGCGACGATGTGATCGTTGTCGCCTCCGTCTCCTGCATCTACAACATCGGCTCGCCGGATGAATACAAGAAGATGATGGTCTTGGCGGAGGTCGGCCACAGCGTGCGTCGGGATGAGTTCCTGTTGGCGCTCAATGCGATCCATTACACCCGGAACGATTATGATTCTGCGCGCGGTACGTTTCGAGTGCGCGGCGATACCGTCGAAGTCATGCCCGCCTACGAGGAGACCGCGGTCCGGATCGAGTTTTTCGGCGACGAAATCGAGCGGATCACGGTGATCGACTCTCTGACCGGCGAGGTCCTCCGCCGTCAGAATCGCAAGGCGATCTACCCCGCCAAACACCATGTCACCAGCCCGCCGCGATTGGTCGAGGCGATCGACAAGATCGAACGCGAACTGGGTGAGCGGCTGTCGCAGTTGCGCAACGAGAACAAACTCCTGGAAGCGCAGCGCCTCGAGTCGCGCACCCGCTTCGATCTGGAAATGCTCCGCGAGGTCGGCTACTGCAGCGGGATCGAGAACTATTCGCGGCACCTGTCCGGCCGTCGCCCCGGGGAACGGCCCTATACCCTGATCGATTTTTTTCCGCACGACGACTTTCTGACGATCATCGACGAATCGCATCAGTCGCTGCCGCAGATTCGCGGCATGTACGAGGGCGACCGCACCCGCAAGCAGACATTGGTCGACTTCGGATTCCGACTGCCCTCAGCCCTTGACAACCGGCCCCTGCTCTTCGATGAGTTCTGGTCGCTGTTGGACAAGACGATCTATGTCTCCGCCACACCCGCTGATCTCGAACTGGAACAATCCGGCGGCGTTGTTGTCGAGCAGATCATCCGTCCGACGGGGCTTGTCGATCCCGCGATCTCGGTGCGCCCGCTCGCCCGCCAGGTCGATGATCTGATCGAGGAGATTCGTAAGCGCGTTGCCGTCGGCGAGCGAACACTGGTCACGACGCTCACCAAACGCATGTCCGAAGACCTCGCCGACTACCTCGCGCAATTGAACATCCGCGTGCGCTATCTCCATTCGGAAATCGACGCCATCGAACGCACCGACATCCTGCGCGATTTGCGCCTGGGCGAATTCGACGTGCTGGTCGGCATCAACCTCTTGCGCGAGGGGCTCGATCTGCCGGAAGTGTCGTTGGTCGCCATTCTCGATGCCGACAAAGAGGGGTTCCTGCGCTCCGAACGTTCGCTCATTCAGGTGGCGGGACGGGCCGCACGGCACAAAGAGGGCACGGTGATCATGTACGCCGACAAGGTGACCAACTCGATGCGCAAGGCCATCGATGAGACCCAGCGGCGTCGTCAGATACAGATCGCCTATAATCAGGAGCACGGCATCGAGCCGAAGACCATCATCAAAAGTCCCGATGAGATACGCCGCGCCACCGTCTTTGCCGATGCCAAGGGACAGGGCGCGGCCCCTGAAAAACCGGCCCGCCCGACGGGATTCGACCGCATGTCGATCGAAGACCAAATCATGTTTCTGAACCGCGCCATGCGCGACGCCGCCAAAAAACTCGACTTCGAACAAGCGGCGCAGTTGCGCGATGACATCGCTGAATTGAAGAAGCAGCGGCACACCAGCCGCTGAAATCCCGCCAATCTGACAAAACCTCTCCCATTTCCCTTGCATCGGGGACCGGGCATCGTATAAATAGTGCCCGGCTTAGGGAATATCACGGCGGAGGAGTGGTGCCGATCACAGTATCATCTCGATGGACTGGAATAGAATGAACTGCGCGGCTCTTTTTTTGGGCAAAAACTTAGGCATGCCTAACTTTCAGATCCCTGCCTTCGTCCGGCAGAAGAACAAGCCATCAGCTTGAATAGAAGCAGCATCATGTTGACGAGGACGGTGTTGCGATGACAGAGTTAGCCGCACCTAACTTTTCCCTTGATGGCCGCATGAGACCCCGGCCCGCAGTCTCTGCCCTGGCGTCGCTTCAAGTCGGTCAGTCCGCCGCCATCGCCGCGCTGGTCGCGCCGCCCGAACTGACGCTGCAGATGATGGAAATGGGATTGGTCAAGGGGCGCTCGATCACACTCCTGCGCAAAGCGCCATTCGGGGGACCGGTTGCCATTGAACTGGACGGCTCGATTCTTTCTCTGCGCCGGGATGAAGCTGAGTTGGTGCTCGTTTCAGGCGACGGCAGTACCGCGAGCGACTCCGATCAGGACGGATCACAGACACGATGACGAACGCAACAACCGTCGCGGCGCCCAAACGCGTAAAAACCACCACCGTGGCGCTCATCGGCAATCCGAATTCCGGCAAAACCACGCTGTTCAATGCTCTCACCGGACTGAGGCAGAAAGTCGCCAATTATCCCGGTGTCACAATCGAAGAACGGCACGGACGCGCCCGCATTGACGGTCTTCAACTCGACTTGATCGACCTGCCGGGATGCTACTCGCTGTTCCCACGTTCTCCCGATGAGAGCATCGTCTGCGATTTGTTGTTCGGCAAAGTCGGCGGTCGTTGTCCCGACGCGGTGATCTGTCTGGTTGATGCCACTAATGTCGGACGCCATCTGTATCTCACCGGCCAGGTCATCGACCTGGGCATCCCGGTGGTCGTGGCACTGACCATGTCCGATGAGGCGCAACGACATGGGATTCAAATCGATCGCCAACGTCTATCCGAACATCTCGGTGTGCCGGTTGTCCCGGTAATGGCTCCGGACGGGGTGGGATTAGTGGAGTTGGCCCATGCTGTAGCACATGCGGTCAGCGCAACGGCGCCGTTAGAGCGCGGATACAGACTCCCGCCTCCGTTGGAGGCCAGACTCAGGCAGTATGCACCCGAGGCGTTCGTTTCGGAGGGCCACTTGCTCTATTGCCTCGCCGGACAGCACATGCCCACGTGCAGCGAAAAAGTCGAAGCCGCCGCATCGCGCATTCGTGAAGAACTTCACATCACCGAAGACACAGTACGTCGGTATACAGCCGAGGCGCGTTACGATTGGCAGGGCGCCATCGCCCGCGACGTGGTCCGTCGTTCGGGGTCGGCCAGGCGCGACCGGACCAATCGCCTCGATGATGTTCTGCTGCACAAAATCTTTGGACCCGTCGTCCTCTGTCTGGTGCTGGCCGTCGTGTTTCAGTCGGTGTTTGCATGGGCCGGCCCGGTCATGGACGGTGTCTCCTTTTTAATGGAAGACCTGCTGCCGTCTATCGTCTCCGGCCTCGTGGCTCCGGGACCGTTTCTGAGTCTCATCAATGACGGCATCTTCGCCGGAGTCGGCGCGGTTGTCGTGTTCCTGCCGCAAATACTGTTTTTGTTCTTTTTCCTGACGCTGCTGGAAGACTCCGGATACATGGCACGGGCGGCGTTCATCCTCGACCGCGTCATGTCGCGTGTCGGCCTCTCGGGACGCAGTTTCATTCCGCTGCTATCGTGTTACGCCTGCGCGATTCCCGGCATCATGGCGACGCGCACGATCCCCAATGCGCGCGAACGTCTCGCGACAATCCTCGTGGCTCCACTGATGACCTGTTCGGCGCGGCTGATCGTCTATACCCTGCTCGTCGCCGCCTTCGTTCCGGCGCAATCGATCTGGGGTCCCATCGGACTGCAGGGGGTCGTGCTGCTGGGATTGTATCTGTTGGGCGTCGTCGGCGCGGCCGCGTCGGCGTGGGCCTTTCGCAAGACGATGCTGCGCGGACCCAAGCCGCCGTTTTTGCTCGAATTGCCGCCGTATCGCCGTCCCCGACTGAAAACGCTCGCCCTGACGCTGATGGATCGTGGTCGCGTCTTTCTGGTCAACGCGGGCACCATCATCTTTGCGGTCTCGATTGTCCTTTGGGCCATGCTGAGCTTCCCGAAGTCCGGCGAGATTGAAGCTCGCTCTGCCGCACAGCAGCAGGCGATCCTCCAATCGACGCCGCTCGGAGCCGAACGCGACGCTGCACTTCTACAACTCGAAAACGAGCGGGCCGCGCAGCAGATTCGCCATTCGATAGCCGGACGAATCGGTCTGGCCATGGAGCCGGCGCTGCGACCGTTGGGATTCGATTGGAAAATCGGAATCGGTATCCTGGGATCGTTCGCGGCGCGTGAGGTCTTCGTCTCGACTCTCGGGGTCGTCTATGGGGTCGGCTCAGAGGTCGAAGGAGAGAGTCTGATCGCCCGTGCGCGCGCCGATCGCAACCCTCAGACAGGCGCTCCGGTTTGGTCGACATTGGTGGCCATCACGCTCCTCGTCTTCTACGCCTTTGCCTTGCAGTGTATTTCCACCGTGGCCGTCATGCGCCGCGAGACCAACAGTTGGCGATGGCCGCTTTTTGCCTTCGCCTACATGACCGTTCTGGCGTACGCGGCGGCATTTGTCACGCGACAAATCGGTCTGTTGATCGCGTAACCGCATGACTCCGATCTCACTACCGCTCGCATGGCAATTCGTCCTCGTGGCGGCTGTCTTCGCAGGCTCCATCGCGCTGGTCTGGCGCATCAGGCGACGGGGACGAGCGCGAAAACACTCCGGATGTCATTGTCCCCGTCAGTGACTTTTGCCCCAACCGCCTCGAATACGATCGCCTGCGGCTCGCGATCTGTCGCCGGATTGTGTATAATGGACCACTCAGGAGGTTTCCGAACATGATCGATCGCCCGCTCATTACCGTCATTTTGTGCTGTCTGCTGGCGCTCGCTGTTGTCAGTGCGCGGGCTGAAAACAGCGTGATCGTCGAATCCAAGTGCGTCGAACCCGGATCCGGACCCGTGACGGTTGGTATTCACATTGCCAACGATCTTCCCATCACCGGTCTTGTTCTGCCGTTCGAACTGCGCTCGCTGGAATCGGGGGCCTTCATCGCGAAGAGTCTCGACGTCAAGGTGCAGGGGCGCCTGACACCCTGGGTCAAAGGCAGCTCGTTTGCCATCCAACGAACGATGGGGACGCCGTCATCGGCGATGGACGCCAAAGATTGTCTGGCGTCAGACGGCCTCCACACATGGTTTACGCTCGATTCTGCCGCCGATTTCCGAAGTCCCGACGCCATCCTCTATGCCTGCGTCGGATTGCAGCCGGAAACGATCGCACCCGGCGACGATGGCAAAGCGGGATCCGGTACTCCATCAATGGTGCTGTCCTTCCATGTCGGGGCCACGCGCGGGAAGTTTGTCATCGATTCGGTCTGCGTCCCCCCGGGAAACCACCTCGTCTTCGTGCCGGAGAGCGGTGCGCGCGGGGACGCCGTTGTACCGCGGTTCGAACCCGGGCTCATCACGGTCGGTTGCCCCGGCAGACCCTGACGTCCGCCGCACGCCACTCGGCAATACATAGAGTAGCATGAGCAGGAGCGTTTGTTGGTTTCTGAGCGACGGCTCCGACTGAGATTACCGGTTGGCGTCCCTGGCCGGCCGATCGCTGGCGTGGCGCACACAGTAATGTGAGTATCGAAAAAACCTCCATGCGATACTGGCCGCTTCTCGTGAACATTCTCAATCTATCGTCATTCCGAGCGAAGCGAGGAATCTCCAACGAGTTGTCGTCATCCTCGCGCATATAGAAATGCCTCGCCCGAAGGGCTCGGCATGACATTGAAGTGGGCTCTTGCAACACCCCCACAATTTGAGGACACCTCAATCGCGATTCCCGACGCACCCCAACACACAAAAAACCCCGTTTCGCCAGGGGCGAAACGGGGTTGACTGTCGACGGGATCTTGACTGCTACTTCAGAAGCGTCATCTTCTTGGTATCGGTGAAGTTTCCGGCCTGCATCCGATAGAAATAGACACCGGACGATACCGTTGTACCGTGATCGTTTGTGCCGTCCCAGGTCGCCTGATGCGAACCGGGCGTGTACTGCTCGTCGACGAGCGTCCGAACCGCCTGCCCGAGCACGTTGTAGACCACCAGCTTCACATTGGTCAGATCACCCGCGTCGCTCCGCGGCACATTGAAACGGATGACCGTGCCGGCGTTGAACGGATTCGGGTAGTTCTGGACCAGCGAGTAGCTGGACGGCACCAACGGCCCGGCGCCGGCCATCCTCACGGTGTAGTTGAATTCCGGCTCTTCCCAGACGATCTCCGGCTGGCCGCTGGAGAAGTCGTGGGAAACCAGGATCAGCCGGTGGCTGGGGCTCTCCATCTCGGTCGAACGGATCACGAACTCCGACATGGTTGGGTCGGTCACCTCAAACCGCAGATTCGCGATGGCACCCTTGCCATTGGCCAGATCCTTTGTGTTCGGGTCGGTCGCCATGGCGATCAGGCCCATGATGACGTTTTTGTTGTCGTCGTCGATGTTGGTGATCTTCATGTCGAAGTAGTCCACGCGCGATGCGTAGGTCACTTCGACCAAACTGATCCCCTGACCCGGCTGGCCATAGTTCAACGGCAGATCGATCGCCGCGATCGATGGCTTGTTGTCGAGTATGATCGGCACCGTCACGGTGCGGACCAACTCCGACGTCGCGGCGACTTGCACATCGCCGATCGACATCCGGCTGCCCAGGTCCACCGGCCCATTCGCGGCCGATGCGAGTACGGCCGGCAAGAGAAGCACTGCCGCCGCAAGAATGATTGTTCCTTTGCGCATCAAACACCCCCGTGTTCGATTTCTTCGTTTAACTTCCATGTTTGTTCTTGAAGTCAGTCCTTGCTGCGGTCAGGGGTTCATGTCCGTGGGATGCTTCTCCGTGCTACCTGACCCCGAAGTGTCATGCCGTGAGGGCCGACCTCTCTGTCTTCAAGATGACACCCGAAACGACGGTTGTCAACCGCGAAGACCCTCCGGGGCCTCCGAATAATCGATCTCCGCTTCTGTCGATAGCTCCTCCTTCCGTGGATTGGTCTGTTCGGCCAGGTCTCATACCTGACCGTCTGCCTGCCAGTGTCAACTCCAACCAAGCTTGCGACGGGCATCCTCACTCATGCGGTCCGGCGTCCAGGGCGGATCCCAGACGACATTGACCATGACATCGCCGACCCCGTCCATCTCGCGGAGTCTGGCAGCCGCATCCTGCGACATGGACTCGTGCATCGGGCATCCCTGAGCGGTCAGTGTCATGTCGACCGCCACATTCCGGCCGTCCTCAATTCGAATATCATAGACCAGCCCCAGATCGACAATCGACACCATCGGTATTTCGGGATCGAAGCAATTGCGCAACCGCTCTAACACGGCCTCTTTTGTGATCGCGCCGGCCATGGCCTATGCTACACGTGAGGGTGCTTACCGTTCCGCGCCATGCGGTGTTCGTTCATCTACGGGCGCGGCAGGGGTACGCAGAAGTGGGTGTTCCGTCAGTTTCCCTACCCGTCATCTGAAACATAGCAACTCGCCGGAGCTTCGCAACAACGATTTTCGACACATTGGGCTTGACCGCCGTGGGGTCTCCGGATAGGTTGGCAGACGCCGGACTCGCACAAGTGTTTGTGCGACACGAAACAACAGCAGTTTCCCTGAAGCACGAGGCGATATACCCGACCATGACAGCGGCCGGTTCCCACCCACATCAAAGCTCTGAAAAGCCGCGCGGCACCGCCCCAATACCCTACATCGCGTCCGATCAGTCGATCGCCGAGGTGACGCTCAAGACCATCGTTCTGGGCAGTTTGATCTCGATCGTCTTCGGGGTCGCGAATGCCTATCTCGGGCTTAAAGTCGGGATGACGGTCTCGGCGTCGATCCCGGCTGCCGTCATTTCGATGGCGGTTCTGCGGACGCTCTTCAGGAAAGTCACCGTTCTCGAAAACAACATTGTCCAGACGATCGGCTCTGCCGGGGAATCTTTGGCGGCAGGAATCATTTTCACGATTCCCGCCTTCCTGATCTGGGAGGCGACTCTTCCCGGGTTTGAGTATCGCATCACGCAGTGGCAAATCATCGGACTATCCTTGTTGGGCGGCACATTGGGAATCCTGCTGATGATTCCGCTGCGCCGTTATCTGGTCCACAAGGAACACGGGACGCTGGCTTTTCCCGAGGGGACGGCGTGCGCCGAAATCATCATCGCAGGCGACGAGGGCGGGGGAAAAGCCAAACTGGTGTTCACCGGAATCGGGTTGGGTGCGCTCTACAAACTCTTAATGGGCGTCTTCCGCATGTGGCCGGAAAGCCCGGTCTACGGATTCAAAGAGCGACTGCCCGGCGGTGCCGTCGGGATCGATGCAACCCCGGCGTTGCTGGGCGTCGGGTACATCATCGGGCCGAAGATCGCCTCGCTGATGATGGGCGGAGCGGTCATGGGGTATCTGGGCATTGCGCCGCTGATCAAGTACATCGGTTCCGCCCTCCCGGCGGGGCTGATCCCGCCGGCCGATATTCCCATCGGAGAGATGGACCATGACGCGCTCCGAGGATACTTCGTCAAATATCTGGGAGTCGGCGCAGTGGCGCTCGGCGGCTTCGTGTCACTGGCCAAGTCCCTGCCGGTCATCATCCACTCGTTCAGTCAGGGATTCGGGCAGTTGCTCAAACGGGGCGGCGAGACGGCCGGTGCGGTTCCGCGCACCGATCGCGATCTGTCGATGTCCGTTGTCTTGATCGGATCGCTGGCGATCGCTGTCGCCATCTGGGCGTTCCCCAGCACCGAGTTGCACTTCATGGGTGCGCTTCTGGCCATCCTGTTCGGGTTTTTCTTCGTCGTCGTGGCAGCAAGGATCGTCGGCTTGGTCGGCTCCTCTTCGTCCCCGGTATCGGGAATGACCATCGCCACGCTGCTGGTCACCTGCCTGGTCCTGCTGAAGTTTGGGGTGTCCGGTGTCTCCGGCATGGTAACGGCCATGTCGGTGGGAACAGTCGTCTGCATCGCGGTCTGCATGTCGGGCGACATCGCGCAGGATCTCAAGACCGGATACTTGCTGGGGGCGACACCGCGCAGCCAGCAGATTGTCGAGTTTATCGGTCTCTTTTTCCCGGCATTGCTGATGGGCGGTGTGGTCTTCTGGCTCGCGGGGTCGTTTGGATTCGTCGCATCACCCGAGCATCCCGAGCCGTTGCAGGCGCCCCAGGCCAATGTCATGGCGATCGTCGTGCGCGGCGTCATGGGCGGTGACCTCCCGTGGATGCCCATCATATTCGGCGCGGTCCTCGCGGCCTCCATCGAACTGGTCGGCATCGGTTCGCTGCCGTTTGCGATCGGCATGTACCTGCCGCTGGAATTGTCATCGCCGATTATGGCCGGAGGTCTGATCGCCATGATCGTCCAGAAAAAAGCCGGTCCGGCCTCGGCCGAGCGCCAGGAACGGGGCATTCTCTTCAGTTCCGGATTGGTCGCGGGCGATGCCCTGGTGGGAGTGGCGGTTGCCGGCCTGATGCTCAACGAAGGATACAAGGCCTTCTACGACAGCCACGGCGGTCTGCTCGATTCGCTGTCCGGAGCGGCCGGTCCGGCGGTTTCACTGATCGCGTTTGCGGCCATCGCGCTGTATCTCTGGACTCGCACGCGAATCAAATCCTCGTAATCGCTTTCCGCAGAATTTCGTACCATAACTGCGTGGCGGAACCGGGCGTTCGCGCGCGGTGTAAGTGTTGGCCAGCGACAGGGGATGGCCGAACATGTTGAATCCCGCCGCCGGCGAATCGCCCAGGTGAAACTCGTGCAGGTGAATCCGACGTCAGACCCGAAACAGAACGCATCGGCCGTCCGGCCGCGGCCTCTCTGTAGTTCTCAAGGCGGCTTCGGCAAGCTGATCGCCGTGCTGTCCATCCTCGCCGTCGTCGGATGTGCCGGCACGGCCCGCGAGACCGCCGAGACCGAGGAGAGGACGAAACGCACCGAGCCGGTCAATGAACTGGCGTTTCTGCACTTTTCCAATGGCAGCATTCTGATGACCGACGGCCAGACTCAGGCGGCCATCAGGGCCTACGAGAAGGCGCTGCTGTATGATCCCCAATCCTACGAAATCAGGATGTCGCTGGCCGATGGACACGTGCGCCAGCGGCAGTATGAACAAGCAGCCGCGATCGCCGAGGGGATCATCGAAAAGGACGCCCGTGTCTACGGGTTGTTGGGACGTGCCTATGCAATGCTCGGTCGCAACGATCAGGCCCGCGCGGCTTATGAAAAGGTCATCGAATTCGACAAGGACGACACACAGGCGTACTGGTTTCTGTCCCGCCAAGCCGTGCGGCAGGGCGATCTGCGCAGCGCCATCGGGCACCTTGAAGCCATGTCGGAGTATGTGCGCGACTCGCGCGTTCAAAATGAAATCGCCGAACTCCACACACGTCTCGACGACCACGCCGGCGCCGCGGCTGCCTACAGCATGTCACTGCAGTTCGATTCCAGCATGGCGAACCGCCGCGCCTGGGTCGGCTTGGCCGAGGCGCTGAATGCCCAGACGCTCCGCGACGAAGCCGAGGATGTCTACCGCCGCATGATGGCCATTGCCCCCGACGATCACTTTGCACGGCGTCAACTGATCCAACTGCTCCTCGACGAAGGCGACCACGAAGTCGCGCGCCGTGAACTGGAGGCGCTCCTAACCGACAATCCCGCCGATCCCGAACGGATGCGCTTGGGAGTGCTGCTCTATAACGCTGCGCAGTATGATCGGGCCGAGAGTCTGTTCACCGTCATTGCCGCAGAAGAGGATCCCTACATTCCATTCTTCTACTTGGGACGGATCGCGTTCACACGCGAGCGATTCGCGGCCGCGAAAGATTACTTCCGACGTGCGGTGGAGACCGATGACACGCTCCCCGACGCGTGGATTGCATGGGGCAACACGCTGTTGGCCGAAGACTCGCTGGAGGCGGCATTGGAGTTATCCCAGCGTGCCGAGCAGCGCGCGCCTGATCCCGCAGACTTCTGGTATTTCACCGGGGTTGCGCTCGCGCGACACGATCAGCACGACAGTGCCGTTGTCTGGCTGCGTCGCGCGTGGGACGCCGACACCGCCAACGCTCGTGTCCAATTCAGTCTGGCGGCCTCGTTGGAGCGATCCGGACACTTCAATGAGGCGGCCGCGCAATTCAACAGTCTGCTCCAACGCGAGCCCGACAATGCCAGCGCGCTGAATTACCTGGGTTACATGTATGCCGACAGCGGCATCAACCTGCAGGAATCGCTCCAACTGATCGAGAAGGCCGTCGACATCGATCCCGACAACGGCGCCTATCTCGACAGCTACGCCTGGGTGCTGTATCGACTCGGTCGGCTCTCCGAAGCGGAAGGCATGATCAAGCGCGCGGCCGACGTGCTGTCCAGTGATGCCGTCATTCACGATCATTACGGCGACATTCTGGCGGCGATGGGGCGTCGTGACGAGGCCGCTGTACGCTGGCGGCGCGCGCTCGAACTTGATCCGGGAAACCGCCCGATCATCGAGAAGCTCGGCATCGATCCATAGCCGGGAATTCATTGCACAACCGAAGATCAGCGGATAGTTTGCGCGCGTGAGCCGCATGGACGTGCCGGTACGCCTTCGCGGATGCGCACTCAGGAATGTGGCCGTTCTCTGCGTCGCATGGTCCGGACTCGTCCTTCACGCCGGGTGTGCCCGCCATGGAATCCCCTCCGGCGGACCGGCCGATGAGACCGCGCCCGTCGTGCAGCGCTCCCTGCCGACATCCGGTGCCGTCAATACCGACCGCACCACCCCCATCGTCATCGAATTCTCCGAGCCGGTCGCCCGCGAGACACTGGCCGGACAAGTGACGGTGTCTCCGGCGCGCCATGGATCGCCCCATATCAAGTGGTCGGATGGCGACCGGACGATTCGTCTCACTTGGACCGATACACTGCGCGAGAACACGACCTATCGCGTATCGCTCGGCGCCAAGCTGTCGGACCGGCGGCAGAACGCATTGAAAGAACCGTACACGTTTGCCTTCGGGACCGGCCATCGGATCGACGGTGGGCACATCATCGGCCGTGTGGAGCCGCTCGATCCGGCCCAGCGCGCGGCCGCGTCGTGGACAGTCAACGCCTACCAACTCGAAGCGCTGCCCGATACCTTTTGGCGTGTTACACCCGCCTATACGACCCGCACCGGCCCGGAGGGCCGCTTTGACCTTCCATTTCTGCGGGCGGGCGAATACCGTTTGTTGGCGTTCGCCGACAGGGACAACAACGGCGTGCACGATCCCGGCGAGTCGTACGGGCTGCCGGAGCGCAACGCCATCGCGACCGATACGTCGCTGCCGGACTCGCTCTCCATCTTCGGATTTCCCTATGACACGTCCACCTTCTGCCTGCGCCGATGCAATGCCACGGTGCAGCACGGAGTCACATTGACGATGACGCATCCGATCGACACGATGCGGCTGTCCGAATCGAGCATCGTCGTGAGCGATTCCGCCGGCGAACATCCCATTGCGTTTGCGTTGATTCCACCGACCGCGCGTCGCGCCGCGCAATTGGATCTCCTGACAGAGGGACTCACCGCCGGTCAGACGATCCGCGCCGCCTGCGCGGGACTCTACGACCATCGCGGACAGCGTCTGTGCGCCGACGCCGAGTGCTTCACCGTCGTCACTGACATTCGTGACACCAGCGGTCCCACGATTGTTTCAGTTGTGTTGCCGACGGTACGGGTCGCACTCACGCCATTTGAACCGATTCGCTGGGAGTTCAGCGAACCGGTCGATGTCCAACGGCTGTCGGATGCCGTGCGGGTCACCGACACGCTCGATGCCGCGATCGACGGCGAACGGATCTGGCGCAATCCGCTGTTGTTCGACTTTGTCCCCGCAAACGGCTGGCCCGATGATGGGCCTGTGCATGCGCGCATCGACTCGGCTGCTCTGTTCGACCGTCACGGGAACGCGGCGCCGTCGCAGGCCCTCGAATGGGTTTTCGAGCCGTTGACAGCGGCACGAATGGGCCGGATTGAAGGGGATGTGACAATCGCTGATTCGAGTTTGAATGCCGCCGTTTGCCATATCACACTCCGACGAACCAGCACGTCGACCACCACGCACATCCAACGTGCCGGCCCCGGTCCGTTTTCCGTCGAGATACCGGGCGGCAATTGGCAGTTGTCGGGGTATCTCGATGCCAATGGCAGTGGCGAATTCGAGACGGGTCGGCTGATGCCGTGGCAGTTCGCCGAACCGATGACGGTCCATCCCGACACGCTCGTCGTCCGCCCGCGGTTCACGTTGGAAGATGTCGAACTGAAGTTTGATTGATGGGATCAACTCGCGGCGTGCATCACGACGAACCTGAAACACGCGCGCCGACGACTCACTGCTGAACCGGAGACCTCCAATGCGCGATTTTACGTGGGACCAATGGCGCGGGCTGATCGTCGAGTACGGCGCTGCAATCGCCCTGTCCGTCGGACATGTGTTGCTCATCGTACTCATCGGCTGGATTGCCGTGCGCGCCGCCCGACGGGCATTGCGAAAGCTTGAATCCGTCCTGATTGCGCGCGCCGAGCAAGAAGACTTCCACGAACGACAGGGGACCGAACGGCGGATCAAGACGCTCACGGGGCTGCTGACGACGGTCGTGCGCATCTCTATCTGGGCCGTGGTGTTGGTCACGTCACTGACCGAACTCGGTCTCAACATCGGCCCGATCCTGGCCGGGGCGGGCATCGCGGGTTTGGCCGTCGGTTTCGGCGCGCAAAACCTTGTGCGCGACATCATCGCCGGTTTCTTCTTCATCATGGAAAACCAGGTCCGGGTCGGCGATGTCGCGATCATCAACGGCACCGGCGGATTGGTCGAGTCCATCAGCTTCCGCACCATCTCGCTGCGCGACTTGCGGGGCGTCGTCCATATCTTTCCGCATGGCGCCGTATCAACCGTCTCCAACATGTCCAAAGGATGGTCCGCCTATGTGCTGGACATGGGCATTGCCTACAAAGAAAATCCCGACGAGGCGATACAGGTCATGCGCGAAGTCTTTGCAGAGATGCGCGGTGATCCGGAGTTTGCCTCCAGGATTCTGGAAGACATTGAAATCTTCGGCGTTGACTCGTTCGGCGACTCGGCGGTCGTCGTCAAAATGCGCATCAAGACGGTTCCGCTGCAGCAGTGGTCCGTCGGGCGCGAGTTCAACCGGCGCCTCAAGCACGCCTTCGACGCCAGGGGCATCGAGATTCCCTTCCCGCATCGGACCGTCTACTTCCCCGACGAGATCAGGACTGCGGTCCGGACCAAACAGGAGGGTTAGCGTCCGGCCCCGATCCATCCCGGACCGGACAATTGCCCTGACGAATTGCTTCATTTTTGTCTTGCGGACGGCACACGGATGCGCATCCTGTACCGGGGAGGGGCGCAAGTGACTCATAAGGGGCGGCAGGTCTTCACTCCAGATCGATGTGGCCGTGCGTCGTGGCTGATGATCGCGACGGCTGTCATGTTGTCCATCGCTGCTGGTCCGGCATTGGCCGACGACATCGCAGTGGCGCAATCGGGTCCCGACGCCGATGCCATCGAATGCCTCGTGCGGATCGGATGCGAGGCGATGGCGCAGGAACGATTTACCGAGGCGGGTGCACGTTTCTCGGAGGTCCTTTCGCTCGACTGGAATCACCCGCGCGCCTACGACCTGCTCCAGTTGGCGCGGACGAAACGCCGGCAGGCGCTGGCACGATGGAAATCGGCAGGGTGGGTCGCCCATGAGGATCGGCGGTTCAGCACGGCGATCGAGTTGTTCGGCTTGATCGTGCGCGAGGATTCCACGCGGACCGATCTGTCCCGCCGAATCATATCGCTGCGCCATCGCGAACAGAGCGATGTGCATCTGCGCCGGGGGCTGGAGCAACTGGTGGCCGAAGACTACGGCAGCGCGATGCTCGAGTTCGAGCAGGCGCTGGCGGTCGACCCCGCCAACTCCGGCGCCGGCAAATACCTCGCGCTGGCGACACAGAGCACGAACGCGTCGGCGTCGACCGCCGATTTGCGGGCAGACCAGCCGACGTGGGCGGTCTACCGTAGCGCGCTGCTGGCATTTCGCGACGGGGACTTCGACCTGGCCGAACAACTGTGGCGAACGGTCCTGGAACAGTACCCCGGGCATCCGAACGTCTTGTCAAATCTGGAGCAGGTGCGCCGCCGCCGTGGCGATCCGGTCGCGGCGGCCGAACCGCAGTAAGGGGCGGTCGTTCGCACACGGTCCGCACTGATCATGGCACCGATCCTCTCGGAGCACTACGCGGCTTTTCCGGCGTCGAATGACGCCCTCGATGACATTCGCGAATTCGTCCAGGCGGCGCTGATCGAATCATCGTTGCGGCACAACGCCGTCGCGGGACTTCTGCTCGCCCTCGAAGAAGCGGTCACCAACATCATTCGCCACGGCTATCTGTACGGCCCCGGCCACATCCGCCTGCGCGTGCGGCGTCACCGTCGTGAAGTCCAAATCGTGCTGACCGACACCGGACGGCCGATGACGGCGGACTTCGATGACAAACCCGATCCCAGCCGCCTGGTCCGCACCCAACGCCAGGGCGGATTGGGGATGCTGCTCATGTCCAAGGTGACCGACCGCATCGACTACCGACGGGTCGGCGATCAAAACATTCTCACGATCTACAAGAGCATCGGCCCCGGCGGTATCGCGCCGTCGTTTGCCCGCACCACGCGACGCACCGTTGCCTGGGCCGCCGGTGCGCTCGTTGCCCTCGGAGTTGTTGCCGCCACGCTGTGGAGCCATAATCGGGCGGAGCGCGCCATCGAGACGGCCTTCTTTTCGCGCTGGCAGGAATTCGGTCGCACCGCTGCCGCATCGTCGGCGCAGGCGGTGTTCAACGACCGATCCGATGTGGAATTGGATCAATTGATCGTCGGACTGGCGCAGGCGAATGCGGAGGTCGCGTACCTGTTTTTGATCGACGCGCACGGATCGATCCGCGCCGATCTCAAACACCCGGAACGCGTGCATGAATCATATTCGGCGCCTCCGTCACATGCCGACGAAGACACCGGTCGGCCCGTTACGCGCGCCGACGGGGAATCGATCTTTCACTTCAGCGAACCGGCACGAGTGGGTGACGACGTGGTCGGGTCGGTGGTCTATGGCGTTCCATGCCGCGTGCTCAGCGAGCCCATCGAATCGCGCCGTCGGGAAATCCTCGCCACGGGAGCGATCGCGCTGGTCGGCGGCGAGCTGGTTGTGCTGCTGTTGGTCGTCGTCATGGCGCGGCCGCTGCGCAAGCTCGGCGATGTCGTCCAACGGATGCGGTCGGGCCAGACGGCGCCCGCGGTCCCCTCGACCGCCGGATACCCCGATGAAGTCGAGCAGGTCGTCGCCGCCATGAATGAAATGGTGCAGGCAGTGACCCGCGCCGAGCAGCAGATGGCCCGGCAGGATGTCGAACGACGCGAAATCGAGCAGGCCCGGCACCTGCAACAGGCGCTGCTGCCCGGAGCGATGCCGCAGATCGACGGATTCGAGGTTGCCGGGACCCATCGCATGGCACGGCAGGTCGGCGGCGACTATTACGACGTTTTCCCGATCCGCAACGATCGCTGGGTGCTCTTCATTGCCGATGTCGCGGGCAAAGGGTTTCCGGCGGCGCTGATGATGACCGCCGTGCGCACCGCACTGCGCCTCTTGGCGCCATCGCACGATAGTCCGCGCGATATCCTGATTGCTCTGAACGACTTCATCGAGACACATCACGCCGGAGGACCATTCGTCACCGCCTGTTGCGGCGTGCTCGATCCACATTCGGCGCGGCTGACCGTCGCCTCGGCGGGACACACGCCGCTCTTGCATCGCCGCGGATCTGATCGTCCCGCGCGTCACATCCGACCCAAAGGCCGCCCCCTCGGCGTCGGGCTCAGCGGCAATGGCCACCACACCTTCGCCGACAGCTTGGAAGAAGAGGTCGTCGAACTGGGCGCGCATGATCTCTGCCTGCTCTACACCGATGGTCTCAGCGAAGCGACCGATGGCGAGGGGCGCGAGTTCGGGGCGGAAGGAATCGAACGCTGCCTCGATGGAGTCCGAACCCAAACGGCCGCAGAAATTGTCGAATTGGTCATGGGACGGTCGGCAGACTTAGTCGCCGCGGCGACCTTCACCGATGCCGCCTGCGCCAGCGACGATGTGACCCTCGTTGTCCTGAAGCGTACCGCCCCCGTTGTAGCTGCCGGTCGAACGGGGGAGAGTATCGATTCCAAATCCGTGCCCGGACGTTGAAGATGCCATATCGACAGTCGCAATTACTTGTCATACATGTAGTTATAACATATATGGCCGCTCATGACAGCCATGCCCGTTATCTAACAAACCACAAGCCCCCATCCTCGTAAAACGATTAGCACTCAGCAAGTTGGAGTGCTAAGATGTAATGGCAAGCCCCGGCGATCGAGTAGTGTGAGGTCACTCACCCGACACGATGCCGGCTCGCGTCTGTGAGGCAAATGCGTGGTCACCATGGATCAACTCAACGATCGTGAACGGCAGATTCTCCGCATGCTCATCGAGCATTTCGTGACGACGGCCGAGCCGGTCGGGTCACGCGTTTTGGCCATGCGCTACGGCCTGGGCATCTCGGCGGCGACCATTCGCAACACGATGCAGGACCTCGAGACGCGCGGGCTGATCCGTCAGCCGCATACCTCCGCCGGACGGGTGCCGACCGACGAGGGATACCGTCAGTATGTCGAGGACCTTCTCGACCCCAAGCCGGTGCCGAAACGTTTGGCTGATCGCTTACGCGACGAGATCGCGAATGTGCACAGCCGCGCGGTCGATGAGATTCTCGATCAAACCGCGCATGTCTTGGCGTCGGTGACGTCGCAGATCGGTGTCACTCTGGCGCCCAGTTTTGAGCAAGGCGTCATCTCGCGCATCGAACTGGTGCCGGTCGCCGAACGACGCATGCTCCTGGTTTTGGGGATCGAATCGGGGTTGGCGCGCACTATTTTATTGGAAGTGTCGGCGGAAATCGATCCCAAGTCGGTTGAGTCCACTGAACGCGCGCTCAACGACCGTCTCGTCGGCCAGCCGCTCAGTTCGTTGAAAACCAGCGCGCCGGATCGCCTGCGCGGCGACCAGCGCGCCGATGCGCGTCTCGTGAAAATGTTCTTCGATGCGGCCGATGATCTGACGACGCGTCCGCCGGGGGAATCGCTCCATGTCAACGGCACGAGCAATCTCTTCGCGCAGCCCGAATTCGCCGATCACGAAGCGCTCTCGGGCCTCTTGCGCGTCATCGAGCAGCGCACGCCACTGATCGAGCTGCTTCAGCGCCAGGGCATGGGCGAGGGCATAGTCGTCACCATCGGACGCGAAGCCAAGCTGGCGGGCGCCGAGGGGTGCTCGCTCGTCTCGGCGAACTACACCGCCGGTCAGGTCAGCGGCACCATCGGCGTAGTCGGGCCGACACGCATGGAGTACGCAAAACTCGTGTCAATCGTGGATTACGTAGCGAAACTGCTCTCCGAGCAGATGGAGTCATGAGCAAGGAGAAGGACCAGACGAAGGATGAACGAACTGTCGGCGTCGAACAGATCGACACCGAACACGAGGACCAGCATGTCGCCGCGAGTGAATCCGGCGATGGTACCGTGACGGTCAGAACATCCGGATCACCGGAGGCCGCGCCCGAACCGGAGTCGGTCGACTGGCAGGATCGCTACCTGCGGCTGGCCGCGGAATTCGACAATTTTCGGAAACGTTCGGCGCGTGAGTATGCGTCGATCATCGCCAATGCCGAGTGCGATCTCATCGCCGAATTGACCGAGGCGCTCGACAATCTCGAACGCGCCCGCACTGGCGATCACACCGGCGAAACAATCGACGAGTTTGTGCGCGGACTCGATTTGATCCGCGATCAGATTTGGAAGGCGCTCGAGGCGCGCGGATTGGAACGCATGACCGTTGTCGGCGAAAAGTTCGACCCCGGATTACATGACGCCATGATGCGCATGCCGTCTGATGAATTCGAAGAAGGAGTGGTCGTGCAGGAAGTCGCACCGGGCTACCGCCTCAAGGACAAGGTCCTGCGCCACGCGCGCGTGATCGTGTCGCAAGGCAAACTGGATGGAGGGGGAGATTCGTAGGGGCACGGCGTGCCGTGCCCGAGTGGGGCGCGGTCTCCCCGCCCTTCACCACTGACCAAGGTCAGTGGCACAAAGAAGGAATCGTAGGGGCACCCGTTCGCTACGCTCAGGACAAGCGGCGTGCCGTGCCCGGTCAGCCCAAGGGCTGACCCGCACAGATGGAGACAATGGGATGGAAATAGGTGCAGTTGTAAGCATTGCGAAAATGGCTTCGGACTGGATTCTGCACCGAGAGAAGCTTGAAGCGAGGTTAATTCCGGGCAGGCCAAACTTTGGACCGAGCTTCGTGCGGATCAGTTTCCGACTGATTAACGAGGGAAAGCGAGCACTTGAAGTCATGGCGGTGCAAGGGCGGTTTGTCTATCCGGGCGCCGAGGGAAGAGTGTTCTCTGTGCAGCAGATGGCTCTTGAACATGGACCGCACGTTGCCCCCGGTCAGACTGGCCATAACAGAGTCAAGCTTCCCTTTTTGACTATTGGCGAAAAGTGGAGAGAAGTAATGCGCAATTCCGACACAATCCCGAAAGGGGAACTTCGATTGCAGGTTCGGTTCGGCCAACGAACCGGCTGGACGGCATGGGAGAAAGCGAGACCGTGAATCATCTGACATGTTATAAGAAAGGATAATGCAAAAATGACCAAAGTCATAGGAATCGATCTGGGAACGACCAACTCCTGCGTCGCCGTGATGGAAGGCGGGCAGCCGACGGTCATTCCCAATGCGGAAGGCGGACGAACCACACCGTCGATCGTCGCCTTCACCAAGGAAGGCGAACGTTTGGTCGGGCAGATCGCCAAGCGTCAGGCAATCACCAACCCGGAGAACACCGTGTTCTCCATCAAACGGTTCATGGGACGCCGGCACTCCGAGGTCGGGTCCGAAGAAAAGATTGTGCCCTATCGCGTGACCGAAAACGCCTCAGGTGATGTGCGCGTGATTGCGGGCGGCAAGGAATACGCCCCGCCGGAAATCTCCGCTTACATCCTGCAAGAGTTGAAGAAAACGGCGGAGAACTATCTGGGCGGTCCAGTGACACAGGCGGTGATCACGGTTCCCGCGTACTTCAATGATTCGCAGCGTCAGGCGACCAAAGACGCCGGACGCATCGCCGGTCTCGAAGTCCTGCGCATCATCAACGAGCCGACCGCGGCCTCGTTGGCATACGGTCTGGACAAGAAGAAGGATGAAAAGATCGCGGTGTACGATCTGGGGGGCGGTACATTCGACATCTCGATTCTCGAATTGGGCGACGGCGTCTTCGAAGTGCGCTCCACCAACGGCGACACGCATCTGGGCGGCGACGATTTCGATCAGCGCATCATCGACTGGATGGCCGATGAATTCCGCAAGTCGTACACAATCGATCTGCGCAAGGATCGCATGGCGTTGCAGCGTCTCAAAGAGGCGGCCGAGAAGGCCAAGATCGACCTGTCCTCGACGATGCAGACCGCGATCAATCTGCCGTTCATCACCGCCGACCAGACCGGGCCCAAGCATCTGGAGCTGACACTGTCGCGCGCCAAATACGAATCACTGGTTGACGATCTGCTCCAGCGCACAGTCGGCCCGTGCCGGCAGGCGCTCAAGGATGCCGGCGTCGCGGCAGCCGACATCGATGAAGTCGTGCTGGTGGGCGGCATGACCCGCATGCCGAAGGTTCAGCAAATCGTCAAAGAACTCTTCGGCAAAGAGCCGCACCGTGGCGTCAACCCCGATGAAGTGGTCGCGATCGGCGCGGCGATTCAGGCCGGCGTGCTGGCGGGCGATGTCAAAGACGTGCTCCTGCTGGATGTCACGCCGCTGTCGCTCGGAATCGAGACGTTGGGCGGCGTGATGACCAAGCTCATCGAGCGCAACACCACGATCCCTACGAAGAAATCGCAAATCTTCTCGACTGCGACCGACAATCAGCCGGCGGTCTCAGTGCATGTCCTGCAGGGTGAGCGCGAGATGGCCGTCGACAATCGCACGCTCGGGCGTTTCGATCTGGTCGGAATCCCGTCGGCGCCGCGCGGTGTGCCGCAGATCGAAGTGTCATTCGACATAGACGCCAACGGCATCGTCAATGTCTCGGCAAAGGACTTGGCGACCGGAAAAGAGCAGAAGATTAAAATCGAGTCGTCAAGCGGGCTGACCGAGCAGGAAATCAAGTCGATGGTCAAAGATGCCGAGGAGCACGCCGAGGACGACAAGAAAAAGAAGACGTTGATAGAGGCGCGTAACAAAGCCGACCAGATGGTCTACACCACCGAGAAAACGCTGAAAGATCACGGCGACAAAGTCGGCGCCGATGAACGCAAAAAGATCGAAGAGGCCATCGCCAAAGTGAAGTCAGTGCAGACCGGCAGCGATGCCAAAGCCATCGAGGACGCGGTCGAAGAGTTGATGCAGGCATCCCACAAGCTCGCCGAGGAGATGTACAAGCAGGCATCGCAATCGCAGACCGCCGCCGGTGATGCAGGAAAACCGGATGCATCCGGCTCCGATACGAAACCGACGGGCGACGCCAAGGATGGCGGAGTAGTCGACGCCGATTACGAAGTGGTCGATGACAAGGGGAAGTAATCCCCGCGCATGGGATGCTGATGGGATGGTGATCTCAACTGGCTGTCGGCGTGGATAAACGCGACTACTATGAAATCCTGGGCGTCGGGCGTGATGCCGACGCCGAGGCGATCAAGCGCGCCTATCGCAAGCTGGCGGTAAAGTTTCACCCCGACAAAAACCCCGGTGACAAGGCCGCCGAAGACAAATTCAAAGAGGCGACCGAGGCCTACGAAGTTCTCAAGGACCCCAAGAAACGGCAAGTCTACGATCAATTCGGCCACACGGGATTGTCGGGTGCCGGGGCCGCAGGTACCGGCGGGTTCGGCGGGTTTGACATTAACGACGCGTTACGCACCTTCATGCGCGACTTCGGCGGCGGCGCATTCGAGGATCTGTTCGGTGGATTGGGCGGCGGGTCGCGTCGCGGACGCAGCGGCCCGGTCGCCGGTGCCGATTTGCGCGTTCGCCTGAAACTGACGCTCGAAGAAATCGCGGCGGGTGTCGAAAAGAAAATTCGCATCAAGCGCAGGGTGACCTGCGAGACCTGCAACGGGAGCGGCGCCAAACCGGGCGCGGGAACGACCACTTGCCCGCAGTGCCGCGGAGCCGGTGAAGTGCGGCAGGTGTCCCGCTCGGTCTTCGGGCAGTTCGTCAATATCAGCACCTGTCCGCAATGCCGAGGCGCCGGCGAAATCATCGAGACACCGTGCGTGACCTGCCACGGCGACGGGCGCGTCGACGGCACCTCGACTATCACGGTCAAAGTCCCCCCCGGTGTTTCCGAGGGCAACTACATCACCGTGCGCGGCGCCGGCCATGCCGGACCGCGCGGCGGTCCCTCAGGCGACGCACAAGTTTTGATCGAGGAAACGCCGCACGAATACCTCGAGCGCCACGGCGACGACCTGCTCTATCGCTTGCCGTTGAGCTTTTCGCAGGCGGCGCTCGGCGATGCGGTGGTCGTACCGACGATCAATGGCTCGGTGAAACTGAAGATTCCCTCGGGCACGCAGTCGGGCAAGATGTTCCGCTTGCGCGGCAAAGGACTGCCGCACTTGCGCGGTTTCGGTACCGGCGACCAACTGGTTCAGGCGATCGTCTGGACGCCGACCGAACTGTCGCGCGAAGAGAAAGAACTGCTCGAGCGCTTCTCGACGCTCAACGGCGGCCAGCCCCCCAAAGCCGACAAGAGTTTCTTCGACAAACTGCGCTCCACCTTCGGCGGCTGAGCGCGCGATAATCAGCCATCATGTCCCGCCATGTGCACGCCGCGCGTCCAGGCGAGGCGCATCCTGGCGCGGGCCGACGGTCTTCGTCGGTATCCTCACTTGACGCTCCGGTCGAATCTGTCTTGCTTAAATGATCGATCGGTTGTGCTTGCCGGCACGCTGCGTGTCGAGCCGATGCCATGACGACGACCTACCAAACCCGCCAACGGCTGGCCGATGCGCCCGGATTTTTTTGGACACCCCCCGATGAGATTCAAAACGGCTGCGTGCGGCTCTTCGGCGACGAGGCGCGCCACGCGCGGACTGTCTGCCGCGTGACCGCGGGCGAAATGATCACCGTCTGTGACGGCGCCGGGAACGCTTACGACTGCGAAGTCGAGTCCAGCGGCACGCGCGAACTCTTCGCGCGCGTGATCCGTCAGCATCGTGCGCTCGGCGAGCCGATCGCGCAGGTGACGCTGGCGGCCGGTGTCGGACGTCCTGCCGTGTTCGACTGGATCGTCGAGAAAGCGGTCGAGCTCGGAGCCGTGCGCATCATTCCGTTGCGCGCGCATCATTCGCCCTCGTCGCTGGGCGGACACGATGCCGCGAAACGTCGTGTCACGCGCTGGCGACGGCTGTCGCTGGCGGCGATGAAGCAGTCGCTGCGCACGGTATGGCCGCCGATCGAGGACATGCAAACACCGGATGAATTGGCCACGACACTCGGCCAATACCATTGGGTCTGGCTCGGCGATCCCGAGGGCGGCTCGATTACGGGAACTGACGATCGGCCGCCGGGGCGGCGTCAGGTCCTGCTGATTGTCGGCCCGGAGTCGGGCTTCACCGCCGACGAGCGGCGCGTCTTCATCGATGCCGGAGCGCGGGCCATGTCGCTGGGCGAGCGACGCCTCCGTGCCGAGACCGCGGCGCTGGCGGCGTTGACGCTCGTCATGCACCGCCTGGGGGATATATGACAGACGAGAGACCGTACAACCAAAACTGCATTTTCTGCCGCATTATCGCCAAAGAGATGCCCGCGAAGATCCGGTACGAGTCCGAACATGTCGTTGCCTTCGAAGACATCAATCCGCATGCGCCGACACATGTTCTCATCTGCCCCAGGGAACACTACCCCACATTCCTGGAGTCGCCGCCGGATGTGCTCGCCCAATTGGACGCAGCAGTCAAGGGGATCGCTGCAGAGCTAGGATTCGGCGAACGTGGATTCCGTCTCGTGATCAACAACGGGCCCGAATCGGGGCAGATCGTGTTTCACCTGCACTACCACTTTCTCGCCGGAAAAAAGATGGGCGGATTCTGACTCGATCAGTTAATCGAAGTCTGCATCTCGTCGGCTTCTCGATTGGCATGGCTGGTACTATCAAGGAGTCGATCGATCGAGTACCGTCCTGACCCAAGCCACATCAACGTGAAGTAGCAGAGCGCGTAGAGCGTCGGCAGCTCCTGCCGTCCCCAGCCGTCGTCGGTGTGGACGATGATCGCCGCGACCAGCATCGTGACCAACAGGGGTATGGCCGCCAGACGTGTCGTCAGCCCCAGCATCAACGCCACCGAGCAGAAAAACTCGGCAAAGACCGCCAAGGCCATGCTGACCTCGGGACCCATACCGATGGGGTTTCCGAAGCTCGATGCCCGCTCACCGAAGCCGGTCAGCTTTCCCCATCCATGAGTGAGCATCGTCGATCCCAGCCCGATGCGAAACACCAGCAAGGCGGCATCGACATGCCGACCGGAGGTCCTGGTACACACGACCACCCGCCACAGTTTTTTCATCATCGACTCCATTCGCTGAATTGTCGCGGCGAAAATCGCCGGGATTGCGACTCGCGCTCATGGTAACAACAACCGACGGATGTCGGCGGCAGTTTCCACGATGACATCGGCGCGGGAGAAATCCAGCGCCCGCGTCGTGTCGTTGGGAAATGCGATGACACTCATTCCTGCCGATTGGGCGGCTCCGACTCCCACATCGGTATCCTCGATGGCGACACAGAGCCCCGGTGACACTGCCAACCGGCGTGCCGCCTCCCGGTAAATGTCCGGTGCCGGTTTCGGCGCCCTGACATCATCGCCGGAAACGACGCTGTCAAAGTGTGAGACGATCCCGCCGTCAGCGAGAACTCGCGCGATGATCTGGCTGAGCGCGGATGAGCACACCGCCAGGCGATATCCGGTCTCTCGAAGGTCGGCGATGAGCTTGAGGATGCCGTCGCGCCAGGGCTGGCCCCGCTCGGCAATGATCTCTGTGTAGATCGCCTTACGCTCAGCCACAAGCTCCTCGACCGTCGACTCCAGAGCGCATCGATCCTTAAGAATCTCGAACATGCGGCGGTCGGTGGAACCGAGAAACTCGCGGTTGTCGTCCCGCGTGAACCCGATGCCCCGCCCGGCGAGCATACGGACAGCCGATTCAAAGTGGACCGGCTCCGAGTCGACGATGACGCCGTCCATATCAAAGATGACGGCCGCGAATCGAGTCTCTCCGATTATCAGCGCAAACGCCTGGTCAAACGGGGCCGGCGGTATCTCTTAACATATTGATGGTTAATGAGATACGAAGGTCACGCAATCGATTTCGCGATCCGATTGACAAGGGCCGGTCCCCATAGGATATTACTGTGCCGATCAATCAGAACCATGGGTGATCTGCGTAATTGTCTGTGGATGGATGATATGACACGACTTCACTCACCTATAAATGGGGCCGTTGCCCGGCGAAAGGGGTTGAACGGTTGAATGACGGGCGTTCGCGTACGCGACGATGAGTCGTTTGAACGCGCCTTGAAACGTTTCAAAAAAACGTGCGAAAAGGCCGGTATTCTGTCTGACATCAAAAAGCATCAGCACTTCGAGAAACCATCGGACCGGAAAAAGCGCAAGCTGAATCAGGCCAAGCGCCGCATGCGGAAGCGGCACTACAGTAACGAATAGTGTATCGCCTGCCGGGAAGGGGATTCGAGGCACAAAAAAAGTGGGCCTCGCGAGGAACTGATTCGAATTGATTCGACTCTCTCCATCGTAACGGAGTGAGGTTCTCAACGTGCGGCACCGCCGTTCGCGGTGCAAGGGGGGCACATGAATCTCATCGACATTCTGCTGCTCATTGGCGTCGCCGCCTGCATGGGCTGGGGCGCCAAGAAGGGGTTCGTGCGGATGATCATGATCACCGCCGGGCTCGCCGCCGCCATCGTACTGGCGGTGCACCACAACGATTCGTTCTCCACCCAACTGGCGGGGTTTCTGAATGCCTCGGCCATGTGGGTCACGATGGCGGCGTTCATCCTCTCGTCGATGCTGCTCTTCGCGTTGTTCCGCATCGCGGCCAAGATGTTTTACCGGGTCGCCAGCGTCCAGCAGCTCGGCAAGCAGGACCAATTCGGCGGAGCCCTGGTCGGCATCGTCTTCGGCTGGGTGATGATGGGATACCTTGTCTTCCTGGCGCTGTTTCTGCCGCTGCCGTATACCGTCGAGGGCAGCTTGGAGCAGAGTCTGCTGTCGTTGCGCATGGCGTCGGCGGTCCCTTTCCTCTATGAGACAACCGCCAAGCTGCACCCGTCCCAGGACAGCTTCGTCGTCAAGATGGAAGACTCGCTGGACGGAGCGATGCGCAGCGTCCGCAAGGATCGACCCGGGCGCAAAGTCAACCGTGCCATCGAAGAGGCGCGGGTCGACGACTACCTCGACCGGATCGACCGCTATTTCAATTCCGACTATTGATCCGCTTCCGCGACCACGAGCTTCGAAGCCCTCGCCGGGATTTCGGCGGGGGCTTTCTGGTCGATCGGCCCCTTGTCCTGTGTCGACCGCCGGGCGGCATCATTTTTCTTCGCGTTGACGGCAACGCGGGCCGAGGCGATGTTATATTTTGACGCCATGAGTGATGCCGTCATTGCCGGCGCGCAGGATTGCGCCATCCTGGAGTTCGACAAGATTGTCAACGCCACACTGGCACTGTGCGCATCCACAATGGGGCGGGAATGGATCGCCCGTCGCCGGCCCACTGCGGACCTGCGCCTGCTGGATCGTCGGCGCGACGAACTGGCAGAAATGCTCACCGTGCTGCGGTCCGGAACATTCCCGAGTCTGGGTCTGCCCGACCTTCGCCCGTCTCTGGAAAAAGCCGCACGGGAGGGATCGTTCCTCGATGCCCCCGAATTTCTGATCGTTCTGGAGTTTCTAACCGGCATCGACACGCTCCTGCGTTTCACCAAAGTTTCCAACGTCGCCTGTCCGCATCTGGAGGAGTACTTCGAGAATCTGAGCGCGGCGTACCCATTGCGCTCGGCCCTTCAGCATGCCATCACGCCCGAGGGCGACGTCGCCGATAACGCCTCGCCGGAGCTCGCACGCATCCGCGGCGAAAAACGGCGCGTGCGCGATCGCATCGTCGGGCGTCTCGAACGGCTGCTGGCGTCACGAGTCAGCGATCCGTCACGCACCGATGACATCATCACGTTGCGCAACGACCGCTTTGTCATCCCGATGCGCGAGGGCGATCCGGCCGCCAACGACGGCATCATTCAGGACCGCTCCGGCTCCGGTGCGACACTCTTTGTCGAGCCCATGGGTGTCGTCGAGCACAACAACGCCCTGCGCCGTCTCGACATGGAAGAAGGGCGCGAGGTCGAGCGCATCCTGCGCGAACTGAGCGACATCTTGCGTGCCCATCGCGATGCACTGGCCGATGATGTCGACGCCATCGGCGCGCTCGATGCGATCGCCGCGCTGGCGCGGTTGTGTCTGAAGATCGACGGGGTCGTGGCCGAACGCCGCGATGAGGCCTCCCTGCGGCTCGTCGACGCGCGCCATCCGCTGCTCGTACTCAAATCGTTGTCGTTACACCCCGACCAGCGGTTCCCCATTGTGCCGATGACGGTCGAACTCGGCGATCACCACACGACGATCATCATCACCGGCCCCAACACCGGCGGCAAAACCGTGGCGCTCAAGTCCATCGGCCTGCTGACTCTCATGGCCCAGGCCGGCTGGCCGGTTCCGGCCCGAGAGGGGACCACACTGGGCGTCTTCGATTGCGTCATTGCCGATATCGGCGATGAGCAGTCGATTGAATCTTCGCTGTCGACCTTTTCCTCACACCTCTCGCGCATCGGCGATGCGTTACACCGCGCAACCTCACACACACTGGTACTGTTGGATGAACTCGGCGCCGGGACGGATCCGAAAGAAGGCGCAGCACTGGGCGAGTCGATTGTGTCCACGCTGACCGAACGCGGGACCCGGCTCGTCGTCACGACCCATCACACCGCCTTGAAGACGCTGGCGCAGCACGACGCCCGCATCGAGAACGCATCGCTCCTGTTTGATTCGAAGACGCTCTCGCCGTCATACGAATTTCGTGTCGGGCTGCCGGGGGCGTCGTATGCCATCGACATTGCGCGACGGCTGGGGCTGCCGGAAGACGTTGTCGCCCGCGCGTCGTCGCTGTTGGGCGAACAGGAGAAAGACCTCTCCGCCATGCTCAAAGAACTCGATGAACGACTGGAATCGTTGCGAAAGCGCGAGAGCGAGGCGGAGCGCCACCGCATGTCCGCATCCGAGCTTGAGGAATTCTATCGCGGACAGATGAAAAAGTTCGAAGCGAAGGAATCGGAGCGCAAGAAGGAAGCGCTGGCCGAAGCCGAACGCATCGTGACCGGGACGCGACGCGAAATGGAACGGCTCGTGCGCGAAATCCGCGAATCGCAGGCCGACGCCCAGCGTGTCAAAGCGGCACACAAGGAAATCAGCGAACGATTGTCGGAGATCAGCCGCACGAAAGAGGAGATGATCGCGCTGCCGCCCGAACCGGCCACCGGACCGCTGGCCATCGGTGACACCGTGTGGATTGACGTCTTTGAGCAGGAAGGCGAACTGGCCGACATCGACGACGGACGCGGCAAAGTCAAAGTCCGTGTCCGAAATTTTCTGTACAATCTCGACCGCAGCGCCATCCGAAAGGTCCAATCGGCAGCCGCCGCGCCGGCAAAGCCGCGAATGACGGTCCCGGCGTTGTTCCCGCCCGACGTGGGGGGCGAACTCTCGTTGCGGGGGTATACAGTCGATGAGGCCCTCCAGCGTCTGGATCACTACCTCGACGATGCCCGTCTCGCCGGTTTGACCGAGGTGCGTATCGTGCACGGACGCGGCGAAGGAATTCTCCGCCGCGCGGTCGGCGACTACCTGGGACGCGATGCCCGGGTCGCAGCCAGGCGTTCAGGGCACTGGAATGAAGGAGCCGACGGAGTTACCATCACGACGCTGCATCCGTTGTGAGAGCCATGGCCGACGACATCATCAAAGAACAAATCAAGGAAGCGACCGACATCCTGAGCGTCATCGGGCAGTTCGTGACGCTGAAGAAGCGCGGCGCCAATTGGCTCGGCCTGTGCCCTTTTCATACCGAAAAAACCCCATCGTTCAATGTCCATCCGACGCGCCAGTTCTTTCATTGCTTCGGCTGCGGCAAAGGCGGGGACGTTTTCAGCTTCCTTATGGAGCACGAGGGATGGAGTTTTCCGGAGGCGCTGAAGTATTGCGCCGACCGCGCCGGCATTCGGCTGCCGACGCGGGACGATCACGACGACGAGCGCTCAACTCAACGACGCGCCATGCAGGCAGCGCTGTCACTGGCGGATGCGGTGTACCGCCGCACGCTGTTTTCCCCGGAGGGAAATGCCGCGCTCGATTACCTCCACCAGCGCGGATTTGAAGACGCGGTGCTCAAGACGTCTGGCGTCGGATACGCCCCGAATTCCTACGACCGTCTCCTGAAGGCGGCCAAAGCGCAGGGTATCTCCGAGAAGGCGCTGCAGGCGGCCGGATTGATCGGCATCTCACAAAAGAGCGGACAGCCGTATGATCGGTTCCGCAACCGCGTGACATTCCCCATCCAAAGTCTGTCGGGCCACACGGTCGCGTTCGGTGCACGGGCCCTGGCGGCCGACGACGAACCCAAGTACCTCAATTCTCCCGAAACGGATCTGTACCACAAGGGTCGCATCCTCTATGGACTCTCCTGGAGCCGTGAGGCGATCCGACGCGCCGACTGCGCCTTGATCGTCGAAGGGTATCTGGACTGGCTGCGCTTGTTCGCGTCCGGTCTCGACAATGTCGTCGCAGTATCCGGTACTGCGATGACCGACCACCAGGCCGTGCTGCTGTCGCGATTCTGCCGACGCATTATCCTGATCTTCGATGCGGACTCGGCCGGCCAGCGCGCCGCGTTACGCGGGATCGAGGTCGCCTTCAACGCCGGTGTCGGTGTCGATGTGGTCGAGCTGCCATCCGGAGACGATCCCGACACCTTCGTTCGGCGCGAGAGCGCCGAGAAGCTGCGTGCGATGATTGATGCGGCGCCAACCATCGTCGAGTACCGTGTCCGGCAGGCCCGTCAGCGCGACGGGCGCTTCGATTTTCTCGCCCGTGAGCAATTGACCAAGGAACTGGCTGAGTTGGCGCGACGTCTCGACGACGCCGACCGCCGCGAGACATTCATCGGCGAGGCGGCAGGATTCCTCGAGATCGATGAAGCCCACTTTCGTCAGTCGGTCGGATCACGTTCCGCGACGACATCGGTCGGCGGCCAAAGCCCGTTACGGATTCGTCAGATCCCCACGCGTGACGAAGAGTTGTTGCGCATCCTGGCCGACGATCCCGAACGGGTGGCGCAGGCGCGTGAGGCGATCGTGCCCGATGATTTCCGGCAGTCGCTCCACCGACGGATGTATGCGGCGTTGTTGGAGTGGGAGGCAAAAGGCGATGCACGGCCGTCGCCAGAGCAGTTGGGCCGGCAACCCGACGAAATCGCCGAATGGTCGCGGCTGTTCGCGTACGATACCAATCCGGATGCCGCACAGCAGGTCTTCCGCGACGCCCTCGGAGAGTTCTCCCGACGCCATCGCGCGGTCCCCCGATTGAAGAGTCTGATCGCCCAGGCCGAGAAGGCCGGCGACACCCAGACCGCCAACCGGCTCACCGAGGAACTGGCAGCGCAGATGCGTCTGGACACCCGCGATGACCCCGCTGACAAGGCGACGACGGCTGCGGGAGTTCAGTCGCGGTAGTCGGGGCAAAAAAAGCTTGACCATGCCGCCGAACTGTGGCAATGTTTGAGTTTACCACTGGGACGGGCTCGATGCAAAGTCGCAGGTTCAGGGCCCATAGCTCAGCCGGTTAGAGCAGCTGACTCATAATCAGTTGGTCCCAGGTTCGAGTCCTGGTGGGCCCAGGATGACTGGTCAAGTCCGTACGAACGATGGGACACACGCTCAATGGCAATGGGGGACAACGTGTCAGGAGAGTACTGGTCGGGCGATTAGCTCAGTTGGTTAGAGCGTTCGGTTCACATCCGAAAGGTCACTGGTTCAAGTCCAGTATTGCCCACCATTTCGGCGACGTTCGATGGTTGAAGATCAACTTGGGAAACAGTCGGAGTTTCGCCAGACCCCCTGCGAGCGGGTCTGGTCTCGACAAACGACTGACGTGCGCACCGAATCGGTGCGCTTTTTTTGTCTCTGGGTGACGGCCTGATGATTGAAGTCATCGACAGGAGTTCGCGCGTGATGTCGAACAACAGCATCGAGTTGCTCCTGAAGCTGCAGGGGTTGGACTACCAACTGCTGGAGCTGGAGCGGTCCAAAGAGTATTTGCCGGACATGATCGGCAACTTGCGCGCCGCGATTACGGCGGCCGAAAAAGATCTCGCCGAGGCGCAGGATCAGATGGAAGCAACGCAGTTGGAGCAGAAACGGCTCGAGCTGCGGGTTAAAGAGAAGAATGCCGACTTGGAACGGCTCCTCAAGCAGATGATCGACATCAAGACCAACAAAGAATACGATGCGCTGACGCGGGAAATCGAGCACATCAAATCCGAGATCGCCCGCTCCGAGGAAGCGATCCTGGCCGCCATGGAGCATTTCGACAATCTGACCAAAGCGATTCAGGAGAAAAAGGCCGCGACGGATGAGATCAGGTCCTCCAATGGCAGCCAATTGGAGTCGATCCAAAGCGAAGTCGATTCGGTCGGCGAGAAGATTCGCATCAAGGAGGACGAGCGACGCAACGTGCTGGTGCGCCTCGACGACACGCTGGTCTCCACCTACGAGCGGGTGCGCAAGGGACTGGGCGGCGGCGCCGTCGTGCGCGTGCGTCACCGCGCCTGCTCCGGATGCTTTGCCACGCTCCCGCCGCAGTTGATTCAGGAAATCCGGCGCGGCGAACGACTGATTACTTGTTTTACCTGCGGGCGCATTCTCATCTGGGACGACGACGAAAGCGAATAGCCCCGCTGATCGTATCAGGACCGCACACAATGGTCACCACCCGATCGTTGCAGGCAACGCACACGGTGCAGGACAATGGCCGTGACCGTCACACCCGCATCGGCCCCGAAGCGCTGACGTTCGATGACGTCCTGCTCGTTCCCGCCAAGTCCGATGTCCTGCCCAATAACGTCGATGTCTCCACGCAGCTTGGCCCGATCACCATGCCGCTGCCGATTATTTCGGCGGCCATGGACACGGTGACCGAGTCACGGCTGGCGATCTCGCTGGCGCGGCTGGGCGGGATGGGCACGCTCCACCGCAATATGCCGATCGATCGCCAGGCGGCGGAAGTCGGACGCGTGAAGCGATCCGAAAGCGGTATGATCACCGATCCGATCACCCAGGGGCCGAATGAACCCCTGAGCCGGGCCGTTGAAATGATGCGGCATCACGCGATCTCCGGAATCCCCATTACCGAGGAAGGCCGTCTGGTCGGCATTTTGACCAACCGCGATCTGCGGTTCTGCAAGGACCTCTCGGTGCCGATCCGCGACGTGATGACGAAGCCCCCCCTGATCACGGCGCCGGAGGGCACGACCCTCGATCACGCACAGGACTTGCTCCATCAAAACCGCATCGAAAAACTCCTGTTGGTCGATGGCGCCGGCAAGCTGCGCGGAATGATCACGGTCAAGGACATCATGAAGAGCCGTCAGTTTCCCCACGCCTGCAAGGACGATCGGGGACGCCTGCGGACGCTCGCCGCGGTCGGCGTCGGTCCGCAGGAGGGCCTCGCCCGGGCCCGCGCGCTGGTCGCCGCCGATGTCGACGGGCTGTGCATCGACACATCGCACGGCCACACCAAGGCGGTGCTGGAGACCACCGCGTTGCTCAAACGCGAATTTCCCAACACGCTGCTGATCGCCGGTAATGTCGCAACCGCAGAGGGCGCGCACGATTTGATTGCGGCGGGAGCCGACGTCATCAAAGTCGGCATCGGCCCCGGTTCGATCTGCACGACACGCGTCGTGACCGGCGCGGGCATGCCGCAATTGACCGCGATTCTCGACTGCTGCCACGAAGCCGCCCGCAGCAACAAGACTGTGATTGCCGACGGCGGCGTGAAGTTTTCCGGCGACATCACCAAGGCCCTCGGAGCCGGCGCGTCCGCCGTGATGATCGGCTCGCTCTTCGCCGGTACCGAGGAAGCACCGGGCGAAAAGGTCCTCTACGAGGGCCGGTCGTTTAAGGTCTACCGGGGAATGGGCTCCGTCGGCGCCATGACCGAAGGTGCGCGCGACCGCTATTACCAGGCCGATCGTGAACTCGCCAAGCTTGTCCCCGAGGGCGTCGAAGGGAGAGTCCCCTACAAAGGAGAGCTGGCCGAATCGGTCCACCAGTTGATCGGCGGTGTGCGCGCCGGCATGGGAATCTGCGGAGCGCCGAATCTGCGACACCTGCGAGAGAATGCCCGATTTGTCCGGGTGACCCAGGCCGGATTGCGCGAAAGCCACCCACACGATGTTGACATCATGAAAGACGCACCGAATTACCCCCGCGTTTAGTCTTGTTTCGCTTCCCAAGAAACCAATCGTCCGCTGTCGCGTTAAAACTCAAGAGAGCGGTCACTCCCGTCGCGGTGAATTGCGTTGCAACACTTCGAATTCGGGAGTATGTTGACTGTGAAGGGCGCCCCGTCCCTATTGTCTCGTAAGTTATTGTTGTATTGTGATATAAAACTTAAACGAGGAGCATGAGAGATCGCGAGCCGGTGGGTCAGACGGTCGCGTTCCTGTCCGCATGGATGGGAATGAGGAAAGTCCGGGCTCCACAGAGCAGGGTGCCTCCTAACGGGAGGGCGGAGTAATCCGACGGAAAGTGCGACAGAAAACGACCGCCTCGTGCACCACGCATGGGGCAAGGGTGAAAAGGTGGTGTAAGAGACCACCGGCGCGAGGGGAAACCATCGCGGCCGCGTAAACCCCACCCGGAGCAAGGCCAAGCAGGGAAGAGGGGTGGCTCGCCCCGTTTCATTCCCGGGTAGGCCGCACGACCGTCTCGGCAACGAGACGTCCAGATCAATGACCGCCACGTCCCGCCTCCGGCGGGGCGACAGAACCCGGCTTATTGCCCGCCGGCTCACAATCACTCATCCGACCAGACAGGAGGATCCCCTGCGGTCTCTGCAATGGGACTTCGCTCCTGATCCACCCGCCGAGTGCGTTGATGAATTGGCGCGCTCATGCCAGTTGCCGCGCGCGATTGCGCACCTGCTGGCATCGCGCGATCTGAATACGGTCGACTTGGTGCGTCGGTTTTTGCATCCGACACTCGCCGATCTGCACGATCCGTTCTCGCTGCCCGGGATGCAGGGCGCAGTCGACCGCATTACCGAGGCCCTGCACGATCGTGAACAGATCATGGTGTATGGCGACTACGACGTCGATGGGATCACATCGACGTCACTGTTGTATCTGGTGCTCAACCGGCTCGGCGCTGAGGTCGTCTACTATCTCCCGAACCGGCTGATCGAAGGTTACGGTCTCTCGGTCGAGGGCGTCGATCAGGCGGTCGCCGCCGAAGTCAAGCTGATCATTACCGTCGACTGCGGGATTACCGCGGTCGAGGAAATCGACTACGCCAACAACCGCGGCATCGAGGTCGTCATCGCCGATCACCACGAACGCGGCACACACCTTCCGGCCGCAACGGCGATCGTCAATCCCAAGTTGGCTGAGGGCCCCATCGACGAACTGGCGGCGGTCGGCGTGGCCTTCAAACTGGCACAGGCGCTGTATGCACAGTTGGGACAGGACGTCGCCGAACTGGAAGAGCACCTCGATTTGGTCGCGCTGGGCACCGCCGCCGACATCGTGCCCTTGATCGGCGAAAATCGGATTCTCACCAAGTTCGGCCTGCAACAAATCGAGCGCACCCGCAAGCCCGGACTCAAGAAACTCTGCGACAAGGCGGACATCGTCGGCAAAACGGCCACCACCGGGCAGGTGCTCTTCATTCTGGCGCCGCGCATCAATGCCGCCGGGCGTCTCGGTGATGCCCAGTCCGCCGTGCGCCTGATGTCGACGCTCGACGACTCCGTCGCCGAAGAAATCGCACAGCAGTTGGAACGCCACAATCGCGACCGCAAGAAGCTCGATGAACACACGCTGCAACAGGCGCTGGCCCAGGTCGACGGCACTGCCAGTTTGCAGACCGACCGTGCCATCGTGCTGTGGTCGCAGGGGTGGCATCAGGGCGTCATCGGCATCGTGGCGTCACGGCTGGTCGAACGATTCCACCTGCCGACTGTGATGATCGCCGTCGATGGCGACGAGGGCAGGGCCTCGGCCCGTTCGATCCCGACATTCGATGTGTACGAAGCGTTTCGCGCCTGCGATGATCTGCTGCTGCGCTACGGCGGCCACAAATACGCCGCCGGCATGTCGATCGCCCGCGAGCGCATCCCCGAATTCGCCGAACGGTTCAAGCGTGTTGCCGGGGAACGCCTCACCAACGAAGACTTAATCCCGCGACTGAAAATCGACGCACGTCTGGAGCCCAGCGAACTCGACGAGACCTATATGGACTGCCTCGATCAATTCGCGCCGTTCGGACCGCAAAACCCGCGTCCGGTCTTTCTGGCAACCGGTGTCGAGTTGTCGGGATCGCCGATTGTCGTCGGACGCGGCCATCTGAAGTTTCGTGTGATGTCGGGCGGACGCGTCTACGACTGCATCGGCTTCGGCATGGGCGACCGCGTTCACGAGCTGGCCGGCCGTCCCGACCGTTTCGAGCTGGCCTACATCCCCGAACGCAACGAATGGGACGGCCTCATCCGGTTGCAATTGCGTGTCAAAGACTTTCAGGTGGCGTAGTGTGCCGCCGTCGGCGGGAGTCAGGGGAAATACATGTTGCGTCGTTCGATCATCGCGACGGCTGTTGTGTCGGGCTTATTGGTTCCATCGCCTTGCTGGTCCACGCCGTTGGAGTATCTGGAATTCAGGGCTGCGCAGAATTGGACGTATGATGGCTATCCGTACGACGGTTGGTATCCCTCACACTCAATTGGGATTGGCGCGGAACTCTCTGTTGTGTACCCGGCATCCGTCAACATCGGCTTTGAGCTCCGACAGATCGAGGGACAGATTCGAAGTTCGTACGATTCCCCTGACCATGGGCAGAAACGATTCAGACACATCGCTCTGCCTCTGTTGATCATGCTGAACTCCAACAGGGCATCGTACGGATTCGGCATTGGGTTGGGCCCCAGAGCGGACATCCTTCTCGACACTTGGTCTTCCCAATGCGATTGTGAAGTCGAGGGTTTCCGCGCTCTCTCAATGGGTTATTCATTCGCTACGCGACTCCATGCCTATCTTGGGCGAGTGTCCGTGACGAGCACACTTCGATACAATCATTCAAACCGCCTTTGGCGATCAAATGAGGAGGGCAGTTACTTCGCACTGCGAGGACAGTTAGAGTCACTCGAATTGTGGTTTGGTGTCGGCTTGCGAGTGTCGCCGTCGTTCCTGGAATAGGGGCAGGTCCGCGATGAGTAGCCGCCGTGCGCGCAGTTGTTCAGTGTTGTGCCGCCCGATCCGAATGGTGCCATCGCGCGCCACACGGGGGCGAGTGGCGGGCATAGGAAACCGTCCATGAGACATCGCGCTCACATTGGCATCGCCGCCGCCGGCATCGTCGCCGGATGCCTGCTTTCGCCTCCCGAGGCGTGTGCGACAATCCTCGATTATGCGGAATGCTGTGCCCGGCGGACGTCCTCGTCCGCCGTTGCCCCCGTGACCGGACGTCCCTAACTTATTAAGATGGCCGTCCGCACACGAATACCAGCAGTTGGGGAGTCGCTGCACTTTGTCACGACAACGGTGACAGACTGGATACCGTTTTTTCAAAAGCGTCAATATGCTCTCGACACGCTCCGGCAATTCGGTGAAACATCCCGGTTCTTTCGTGTGTCCGTCGTGGGATACGTGATCATGCCATCGCACCTGCACGCACTGGTCGGCACTCCCGCATCGGTGAACATTTCGAAGTTTGTCCAGACCTTCAAGAGTCTATCCTCGCGTGAATTGAAGGCGTACGCGCTGGACAGCTACGGGGACCGCTTCATGAAGTCCGGTCGATTTGCATTCTGGAAACGCGGATTCGATGAGTTGCAGATCTGGTCAGACCGTCAGTTCCGGATTAAGCTGGAATACATACACAATAATCCGGTTAAGGCGCGACTGGTCGAGGACGCTCCGGAATACGAGTATTCCAGCGCTCGCGATTGGCTGACCGACGAACATGGTCACCTCGAGATTGACAAGGACTTTCGATGGATCAGTTCTGCCGCTTTGTAGATACCGCCCCGGCGGACGAGGACGTCCGCCGGGCACAATAGATGAGCTCGAGCTTAAAAGACTCAGGTAGCAACTGCCGATGAGCTTGCCGGTCAGTACGGAGCGTACTACTCTCCTCTCGCGCTTCCAATCCGGCGATCGGGCTGCGCTGGGACGGCTGATTTCATTTGTTGAGGACCGTTCCGACGGTTACCACACTCTGCTTTCGAAAGTGTTCAGGCATGAAGCCGCCGCGTATCGCATCGGCGTGACCGGGCCTCCGGGAGCCGGGAAGTCTTCACTGGTCAATCGCCTTGCGTTGAAGCTTGCGAATGATGGTCACTCGATCGGCGTCATCGCGGTCGATCCGACCAGTCCCTTCACCGGCGGCGCAGTCCTGGGTGATCGCATCCGCATGCAGTCGCTCTATGGCCACAACAACATCTTTGTGCGCAGCATGGCGACACGCGGTTCACCGGGGGGCTTGGCATCGGCGGCGAAAGATGTCTGCGTCCTGATGGAGGGTTTTGGTTTTGACCTGATCTTCGTCGAGACCGTCGGCGTCGGTCAGGTCGAGCTCGATGTCGCCTCGGTTTGTGACAGCGTCATGGTCGTATTTGTCCCGGAGTCGGGGGATGCCATCCAGGCGATGAAGTCAGGACTGATGGAGATCGCCGACGTTTTTTGCATCAACAAAGCCGACCGTCCCGGCGCCGACCGGGTCAAGGCCGAGCTCGAAAGCGTGCTGGAAATCCGACGAGAAGTGCAACGTTCGATTGCAGCCCCCGACAGCCCGCCTCCATCGCTTTGGAATCCGCCCGTCGAGATGGCATCGGCGCTGAAGGATGAAGGAATCCCAGCGCTGTGGCAGGACATCGAACGGCATCGTGCGTTTCGCAAAACACAGGAACCGCAGGGCCACCGTCGCAGCCGGGCACGCGCCGACCTGCTGATGTCGATTGCCGAATTGTCAAGAACCGGGCTTGAAGCAGAGCTTTATGACACGCCCCGGATCGACGATGCCGTTGAAGCGATTGTGAGTGGGCAATCCGACCCGTACACCAGCGCCCGCAACCTCTTCGGGCAGTGGCGGACCGGCGGACAATGAGCCCAAACCCTGTCCCAAGAGACTGCGATCATTTGGAATGCGAAGCTGTTATATTAAATTGAGCGCCGTATCAGAACGCTGAGCGACTTTCGGCAAGGACGGTCCGATCGCATGGCCCCGACCTCTCAACGAACAAAGCCCAAACGTGACAAGGGCATTCTGCACAAGCTCCCCAAACGGCAGGAGCTATCCTCAGAGGAACGCTGGCGAAACGAGGTGATCGACGCCGACCGACTCGACGGCCGCAAATTCATGACCGTCTCTTCAGTGCCGGTCAAGTCGCTCTATACTCCCGACGATGTCGCCGGCATCGACTTCGACAGCGAGATCGGCTACCCCGGCTCGCCGCCGTACACGCGCGGCGTGCATGCATCGATGTACCGGCAACGCCTGTGGACCATGCGGCAATTCTCAGGGATGGGCACGCCCGCACAGACCAATGCGCGGTATCACTTCCTGCTCAAACAAGGACAGATGGGTCTGTCGGTGGCCTTCGACCTGCCGACGCTGATGGGCTACGACTCCGACCATCCGCGATCCAAAGGCGAAGTCGGCGTCTGCGGTGTGGCGGTCGATTCGCTCAAAGACATGGAGACGATCTTTCGCGGGATCGATCTGGGCCAAATCTCCACCTCGATGACCATCAATGCGCCCGCCGCGATCATCCTTGCCTTCTACATTGCAGTCGCCGAGAAGCAGGGAGTCAAAACCGGGCAACTGCGCGGCACGCTGCAAAACGACATTCTCAAGGAGTACATCGCTCAGAAAGAGTGGATCTATCCGCCCGAACCGTCGATGAAGCTGATTGCCGACACGATCGAGTTCGGCACGCGGCAGATGCCGCAGTGGAACACGATCTCGATTTCGGGATATCACATTCGCGAAGCCGGCGCGACCGCCGTGCAGGAACTGGCGTACACGCTCGCCGATGGCTTCGCGTATGTCGAAGCGGGATTGGCGCGGGGATTGGACATCGATGAATTCGCGCCACGGCTCTCATTTTTCTTCAACTCGCATCTGGATTTCTTCGAGGAGATTTGCAAATACCGCGCGGCGCGCAAAATCTGGGCGCGCCACATCCGCGAGCGCTACCATGCCAAAGACGAACGTTCCTGGAAGCTGCGCTTCCACACCCAGACCGCGGGCGTCTCGCTGACCGCGCAGCAGCCGGAAAACAACATAGTCCGTGTCGGCTGGCAGGCGATGGCAGCCGCGCTGGGCGGCACACAGTCGCTGCACACCAACTCGATGGATGAAACACTCGCGTTGCCGTCGGAAAAAGCGGCGCTGATCGCGCTGCGCACACAGCAATTGGTTGCCTACGAGTCGGGCGTTGCCAATACGATCGATCCGTTGGCCGGTTCTTACTTCGTCGAGTCGCTCACCATGCAAATGGAGAAAGAGGCCGAAGCGATCTTCGAGGAAATCGAACGGCGCGGCGGGGTATTGGCGGCCATCGATCAAGGGTATTTCCAGCGTGAACTGGCGAAGTCGGCCTACATCTATCAGCAGGCCGTCGAACGCGGCGAGGCAATCATCGTCGGCGTCAACAAATTTACCATGGATGATGAGAAAGTCGAAATCCCCGTCCTCAAAATTGAAGGGAATGTTGAAGCCGAACAGGTTGAATCGCTGCGCCAGCTTCGTCAGGCGCGCGACAACGACAAAGTCCAGCGCACCCTGGCCGAGTTGAAGGTAGCCGCGGAACGGGGCGACAATCTGATTCCGTCGTTCATCGAATGCGCCCGCGTGTATGCAACATTGGGCGAAATCGTCGATGTTCTGCGTGGAATCTATGGCGAGTACGAAGAACCGCCGATGATCTGAGCGCGGAATGTGATTCGTTCCCAATGGGAGAGGATTCAGTTCCCCTCTCCCTGTGGCCGAAGGTCTTGAGCGCAGCCGAAAGTGAGAGGGTTAGGGTGAGGGAAAGATGATTGTTGTGCGGGTCAGCCCTTGGGCTGACCCCCAGACGTAACTCTGATAAACCATGCCTATTGACGGACTCTACTAAACCATGCCTATTGACGGACTCTACTAAACCATGCCTATTGACGGACTCTACATCTCGGAGCAAGCCATGTACTGGCTGCCGATGGTCGGCGCATTCGTCGCCGGAGTGATCGTGTGCGGCGCGATCTTCGCTGTCTGGCACATCCGTTCCAGACACGCTGATAAGACCGAGGGCGGACGTGTACCCGGGGAGTCGGAACTCCCGATGCCGACGGTTCGCTGGCTCGACGGGGAATCCTCACCGACCGGACGGCGTGTGCTCGACTGCCGCGCGGTGGCGCTCGGCGTGCAACTGGCCACACCCGCCTCCGAGGTCATGGACAAGTTCATCGAGATCACGCATTCCGACGGCAGCGAACTGCAAGGCAACTCACCGCCCAATGCCTGGCTGGTCGATGTCGATTGGGATTTCGATGCCGACGAAGCCGACCAAATCGAGGACGGACTCTGTCCGCAGGTCACCGAGGATCTCTGGCGCATCGACTGCATCGGGCCGCATCTGTATTTTCGCCGCAGTTGGACCGGACAGTTGGTGTTCATGACCAACTACCATCGCATCCCCGCCGCCGGCGCGCGCATCACGCGCATCTGGACGCCTGGCGAAGAACCGTTCCGCGACCAAAGCCCCGAGTACATGTCGGCCTATGTGCGGCATCTGCTCGACACGCACCTGCTCAACATCGCCACGCCGTTTCCGATTCCGCCGGGATTCCCCGACGACCGCCAGAAGATCGCAGCGCTGGTCTTTTACTCGGTCGGACGGCGCGGCTGGCTGGCGGAGTATTTTGACAACACCGAGCCGTCGACCGGCAGTCAGCCCGTCGTATAAACAGAGCGACGAAAGGATCGTCTGACAATGCCCGGCAAAATCCGCGTCCTCCTCGCCAAGCCCGGCCTCGATGGCCACGACCGTGGAATCAAAGTAATCGCGGCCGCACTACGCGATGCCGGATTTGAGGTGATCTACACCGGTCTGCGCCAGACCCCGGAGATGATCGCCGAGGCGGCGGTTCAGGAAGACGTGAACTTTGTCGGTCTGAGTATCCTCTCGGGCGCGCACATGACGCTCTTCCCCGAGGTCCAACGGCTTCTCAAGGAAAAGGGTGCGGGCGACATCCACCTGTTCGGCGGCGGGATCATCCCCGATCAGGAAGCCGCCGAACTGGAGGCCAAAGGCATCGGCAAGCTCTTCGGCCCCGGCACCGACACCCGCGATATCATCGAGTACATCCGCACGACCGCCCCGCGCAGACGCGAAGAGCCGGTCATGTAACCCACATCTCGCAGAACCCACCGCAGTCGCTGCGAACTCATCGCTGACAAAATCGCCCGCCGGAGCCAGACATCAGGCGGGTCGGCTTGATTTTCCCCTTGGGGCACAATAACATTGCTCCGGACACGACCCCGAACATGACAGGGAGAGGATGAATGAATCGATTTAACGTCGATGACCGTCAACAGGCAATCAGGGACATGGTGGCCGAATATGCCCAAAAAGAGATCGTGCCGTTCGCCATGGAGCTGGACCGGCGTCCCGAACCGCAGGCGTTTCCCTTCGACTACTACCGCAAGCTGGCGGCGCAGGGGTTCATCGGGTACCCGCTGCCGAAAGAATACGGCGGGCTCGGCAAGTCGTGCATCGAATACACCACGCTCTGCGAAGAGCTCAACTTCTGGGATGCGCCATCAGGACTTTTAACTGAAGTCGCCGTCCTCGCCATCGAGCCGATCGTCAACCACGGCAGCGAGGAACAAAAGAAGAAATATGTTCCCAAGTGCGTGACCGGCGAAATTATTCCCGCCTTCGCCCTGACCGAGCCGAATGCGGGTTCCGATGCATCCAACCAGCAGACCGAGGCGGTCATCGACGGCAACGATCACATCATCAACGGCGAGAAGATTTTCATCATGCACGGCGACGTGGCCGACTTGTTCGTCGTCTTCGGCAAAGTCAACGAACCCGGAGTGCGCGACAAAGTCTCGGCGTGGATCATCGAGGACAAAGGCAACAACGGCATCCGCAAGGAGCCGCTGCGATACAAGATGGGCATGCGCGCCGCCACGACCGGTCGCGTCTGGTTCAAAGACGTCCGTGTGCCGCAGAGCGCGATGCTGGGCGAACGCAACAAGGGATTCCGCTATGCAATGACCACCCTCGACTCCGCGCGGATCGGCGTCGCCGCGCAGGGACTGGGCATGGCCGAACGCGCGCTGCATGAATCGGTCGAGTATGCCAAAAAGCGACAGGTCTTCGGCCAGCCATTGGCCGGATTTCAGGCGATCCAGTGGATGATCGCCGACATGCAGACCCGCGTCGAGGCGACGCGCGGGCTGGTGTACCGCGCGGCACAACTCAAAGACAAGGACGTCAAGTACACGCTCGACGCCTCGATGGCCAAGCTCTACGCCGCCGAGACCGCAAACTTCTGCGTCGACCGCGCCATGCAGATTCACGCCGGCTACGGTTACATCGGCGAATTCTCAATCATCGAAAAGCTCTACCGCGACCAACGCATCACCGAGATTTACGAAGGCACCTCGGAGATTCAACGTCTCGTTATCGCCGGATCGCTGCTGCGTTGAAATGGCCGGTCGGGCGGGGCAGTACCCATGAGCAGTCCGCGCGTCGAGACCATTTCGGTCGGCGACTGGCAGGTCGTCGCCATCGAGGAACGCCGCTTCGGCATGGACGGTGGCTCCATGTTCGGGGTCGTGCCGCGACTGTTGTGGAGCCGCAAAATTACGCCGGATGAAGAGAACCGCGTGCCGATGCGCGCCAATATCTTCCTCGTTCGGACCGGCGATGCCAATGTCCTGCTCGACACGGGACTCGGCAATTGCCTGGCCCCGATGGATCGCAAAATCTACGCACCGACAGGCGAATCGACACTCGAGGATTCACTGGCCGCACTGGGGCTGTCCGTCGATGAGATCACCCACGTCATCCTCACCCATCTGCACACCGACCATTCCAACGGCGTATTTTCCGGGAATCCCGACCGGCCGGATCTGCGATTTCCCCGGGCGCAGCATTTTGTCCAGTCCGATGAATGGGATGATGCGATGCACCCCGACGAACGGTCTGCCCCCGTCTATCACATCGAACGCTTCACACGCCTGATGGACTCCGGGCGCCTGACATTACTGCAGGGCGACCAGCAGGTCATGCACGGCATCAGCGTCGCGAAAACAGGCGGACACACGCGCGGACACCAGGGAGTTCGCGTGACATCGGCCGGTGATCGCTTTTTCTACTATGCGGACATTGTGCCGACCCGTTTCCATCTGAAGGGGCCCTGGGTGTCGGCGCTCGATCTGTACCCGGTCGATACGATGAAGGCCAAACGCGCGCTGTTGTCGGAATGTTGCGATACCGACACTGTCTTAGGGCTCTGCCACGATACGGAAGTGATGATGGCCCGCATCGTGCGCCACGAGAAGTGGATGGATGCCGTCCCGGTCGACAGCGTCCCGGTCCCCGTCGTCAGATGACCCATCACTCGCCCAGCGATCGTCTGAACCAGATGCGGCAGCAGGCCGTCTCGCCCGGCGGCGCCCGGCGCGAAGAATCGCAGCACGCCAAGGGCAAGCTGTTGGCGCGCGAACGCATTGAGCTGCTGGTCGATGAGGGCAGCTTCGAAGAGACCGACCGGTTCGTGACGCACCGTTCGACCGACTTCGGCCTCGACACGCAGCGTCCGCTTGGGGACGGGGTCGTGACCGGATCCGGACGGATCGAAGGGCGAGTGGTGTTCGTGTTCAGTCAGGACTTCACAGTCTTCGGCGGATCGCTCGCCGAGGGCCACGCGCGCAAGATTTGCAAGATCATGGACCTTGCCGTGCGCACCGGCGCGCCGGTCATCGGTCTGAATGATTCCGGCGGCGCGCGCATCCAGGAGGGCGTCGTCTCGCTCGGCGGCTACGCCGACATCTTTCTGCGCAACACGCTCTACTCCGGCGTGATCCCGCAGATATCGCTCATTCTCGGCCCGTGCGCGGGCGGCGCTGTGTACTCGCCCGCGATCACCGATTTTGTCATTATGGCGCAGGGGACCTCCTACATGTTTGTCACCGGCCCCAACGTGGTCAAGACCGTCACTCACGAGGACATCGATCAGGAGGGACTCGGCGGCGCGTCGGTCCATTCGCAAAAAAGCGGGATTGCACATCTGGTCGGCCGCAACGATGCCGAGGCGATCCTGATGACCCGGCGGCTGATGAGCTTTCTTCCGCAGAATAATCTCGATGACCCGCCGCGACGGACCTGCGACGATCCGGTCGACCGTGCCGATGCCGAGCTTGATTCGCTGGTCCCCGTCGATCCGCAGAAGCCCTACGATATCAAAGACGCGATCACCCGCATTGTCGACGACGGCGACTTCTTCGAGTTGCAGCCCGACTACGCCGGCAACATCGTGATCGGTTTCGCGCGTTTGTCGGGACGGTCGGTCGGGATCGTTGCCAATCAACCCGCCGTTCTGGCAGGGGTGTTGGACATCGCTTCATCGCTCAAAGGCGCGCGGTTTGTCCGCTTCTGCGATTGCTTCAACATTCCACTGGTGGTCTTCGAGGACGTGCCCGGTTTCCTGCCCGGTGTGGCGCAGGAGCACGGCGGCATCATCAAGCATGGCGCCAAACTGCTCTATGCATTCTGCGAGGCGACCGTTCCCAAGGTGACCGTGATCACACGCAAGGCCTATGGCGGTGCGTACGACGTCATGAATTCCAAACATGTGCGCGGCGACTATAATGTCGCTTGGCCGACGGCCGAAGTGGCGGTCATGGGTCCCAGGGGCGCGGCCGAAATCATCTTTCGCCACCAGATCGCCGAAGCCGCTGATTCGGTCGCCGAAACCGAGCGTCTCACCGAAGAGTACCGCGCCAAGTTCGCCAATCCGTACATCGCCGCCCAATACGGTTATCTCGACGATGTGATCGAACCGGCGGAAACGCGTTTCAAGCTGATCCGCGCGCTGGAATTGTTGTCCACCAAGCGCGACACCAATCCGCCGAAAAAGCACGGCAACATCCCTCTGTAGCGGCGGGAAGGGGCCGATCGAACATGATGCGACGTGTCCTCATCGCCAACCGCGGAGAAATCGCGGTGCGGATCATCCGCGCCTGCCGTCGCGCGCGGATCGAGTCGGTCGCAGTGTTCTCCGAGGCCGACCGTGCCGGACTGCATGTACGGATGGCTGATTTCGCCTATCCCATCGGCCCGGCCAACCCCGGCGAAAGCTATCTGAACGCCGACCGTATTATCGCCACGGCGCATCAAGCCGGTGCCGATGCCATTCACCCCGGTTACGGTTTCCTCTCGGAAAACGCGGCATTCGCCGAACGAGTGCAGAAGGAAGGGCTCGTCTGGATCGGTCCGCCGCCGTCAGCCATCGCCTTGATGGGAGACAAAGTCGCCGCCCGCAAACTGATGCAGACGTCCAATGTCCCGGTCGTCCCCGGCTCCGATGGGCCGATCGGCGATGTGCAAAGCGCATTGCGCGAAGCACAGTCAGCGGGCTTCCCGATCCTGTTGAAGGCCGTCGCCGGCGGCGGCGGCAAAGGAATGCGGCTTGTCTCCTCACCCGACGAATGGCTAACGGCGTTTGAAGGCGCGTCACGCGAAGCGCAAAAGGCGTTCGGCGATGGACGGATGTTCTGGGAAAAGTGCATCGTCGGTTCACACCACATCGAGATTCAAGTTCTCGGCGGGCCAGACGGTCGCGCCGTCGCGTTGGGCGAGCGCGAATGCTCGATCCAGCGTCGCCACCAAAAAGTGATCGAAGAGTCACCCTCGCCTCTGATGACCAAAGAACTTCGCGAGAGAATGTGCGCCGCGGCGGTGGCGGCGGCCCAGGGATGCGGGTACGTCGGCGCCGGGACCGTCGAGTTTCTCGTCGACGACCAGCGCAACTTCTACTTTCTGGAAATGAACACACGGCTGCAAGTCGAGCACCCGGTCACCGAAGCCGTCACCGGGCTGGATCTGGTCATGGAACAGTTTCGCATCGCCTCGCCGGACGGCTGGACGCCCCCGGATTTGTCGGCCGCGCCATTCGGACATGCCATTGAATTCCGCATCTATGCCGAGGATCCGCAAAACAACTTCCTGCCCTCGCCCGGCGTGCTCTCGGTCTATCGCGAGCCGGATGGACCGGGTGTGCGCGTTGATTCAGGTGTCTATCAGGGATCGGAGATTTCAGTACATTATGATCCGATGATATCCAAGCTCGTGGTTTGGGGACGCGACCGTGCCGAGGGAATTGCCCGCGCCGCCGCAGCGCTGGAGGAGTACCTCATCGGCGGCGTCGCCACGACCATCGGGTTTCACCGCGATGTGCTGCGCCTGCAAGAGTTTATCGACGGTCACACGACGACCGACTTCATCGCCAAACATTTCAACGCGGACTTAGAGTCCGGCGCGCCCGATGAGTCACTGAGCCGCGCCATTGCGCTGGCGGCCACGCTCTATGTTTGCCGCCAGAGCGAACGGCATTCACGCACAGTCGGCGCCTCGCCCACGATGCCCGTCGGGTCCCGTTGGCTGACACGAGGGCGTCACGAAGCCACCGCCCGCTGGCCGGTCGGTTCGTTGCCGAAAGGATTGTGACCGGATGAGAGCATACATTGTCGACACTGGATCGCGACGGCACCGCGTGGAGCTTCACTCACACGGCGCTGATGTCTCCATCGACAATAGAACGGCTGACTCGACCCATGTCTGGCTCGATGCCGGTGGACAAAACCTGCTGGTCATTCTCGACGGTCGCTCGCATGACTTTCGCATCGACTCCGGTGACGATCAATTCGTCGTTCTGACCTATGCCGGCCACCGGTACCAGTGCCGCGTGCTCGATGAGCATCGGGCCGACTTGCAGCGGCGTGCCGGGATCATCGCGCAGCCATCCGGCCCATCGGTCGTCAAAGCGCCCATGCCCGGACTGGTCGTCAAAGTGCTGGTCGAAGCCGGGCGGCAGGTCACGGCCGGAGAACGTCTGTTTGTACTGGAAGCAATGAAGATGGAAAACGATGTCAAAGCCCCGCGCACCGGGACCGTCCAGTCGATCAACACCGCCGTCGGCGTGGCGGTCGAAGCCGGCGCGGCGCTGGCTGTAATTGTATAGTGACTTCAGTCTCACACGGTTCACTCTATGGGCTCTGATCCCCGGCAGCGCGAAACGACCTCCGGTATCCCGGTCCGGCCGCTGTATGATTCCCTGCCGTCAGGGTTTGCTCCCGAACACGCACTGGGTCGTCCCGGCGAGTTCCCGTTCACGCGCGGTGTCTATCCGGCGATGTACACGCAACGGTTGTGGACCATGCGCCAGTACGCCGGGTATGGCACCGCCGAAGAGTCCAACCGTCGCTATCGCTACCTTTTGGAGCAGGGCCAGACCGGGTTGTCGATTGCCTTCGACTTGCCCACGCAGATGGGATACGACTCCGATCACGCATTCGCCTCCGGTGAAGTCGGACGCACCGGTGTCGCCATCAGCGGCCTCTGGGACATGGAGATTCTCCTCGACCGGATCCCCTTGGACAAAGTCTCCATCTCGATGACGATCAATGCCACCGCCGCAATCCTGCTGGCGTTGGTCGTGGCCGTTGCACTGAAGCGCGGCATTGCGCTGGCGTCGTTGTCGGGAACGATCCAAAACGACATCCTCAAGGAATACATTGCGCGCGGCACGTACATCTATCCGCCGAAGCCGTCGATGCGTCTGATTGCCGACACGATTCGGTACTGCCACGACCACCTGCCGAAGTGGAATCCGATTTCCATCTCCGGCTATCACATCCGCGAAGCCGGTTCGACCGCCGCGCAAGAACTGGCATTCACGCTGGCCAATGGCATTGCGTACGTCGACAACGCGTTGTCGGCCGGGCTGGATGTCGACGACTTCGCGCCGCGGCTCTCATTTTTCCTGAATGCCCACAACGACTTCTTCGAGGAGGTCGCCAAGTTCCGCTGCGCGCGGCGGATGTGGGCGGCGATCATGAAGAAACGTTTCGGCGCACGGAAAGCCGAATCGATGCGCTTTCGCTTTCACACACAGACCGCCGGCTCGACATTGACCGCGCAGCAGCCGCTGGTCAATGTCCCGCGCGTCACACTGCAGGCACTCTCGGCCGTGTTGGGCGGGACCCAGTCCCTGCACACGAATGCTTACGATGAAGCGCTGGCGCTTCCGACAGCCGAATCGGCCGAGCTGGCGCTGCGCACACAGCAGGTGATCGGATATGAGTCCGGCGCGACCGCCACCGTCGATCCGTTGGCGGGCTCCTATTATCTCGAAACGCTCTGCGACGAACTCGAGAGACGGGCGCGGGAGTATCTGACGAAGATCGACGGGCTGGGCGGGGCGGTCGCTGCCGTTGAAAGCGGGTTCTTCGCACGCGCGATCGAACAATCGGCGGCGCGATATCAACGCGAGATCGAATCGGGGGATCGCATCGTCATCGGCGTCAACAAGTTTCAAAAACATGGCGCTGCGGCCCCGCCGAAGATCGCGCACTCCGACCCGGCGCTGGAACACGCCCAGCGCGAGCGGCTCCGGGCTCACCGCGCGGGCCGAAACGACCGGGCCGCAAGCGTTGCCCTGGCCGGTCTGGAGTCGGGCGCGCGCAACGCCGATCACCTGATGCCGCGCATCGTCGAGTGCGTCGAAGCACACTGCACGCTCGGCGAGATTTCCGATACGCTGCGCGGTGTGTGGGGCGAATACGGCAGAGACAACGCCCGGTAGCTTCACGATGACGACTATCCGCTCAAAGTGCATCGCCCATGTGGGAATCGCGGTCGACGATATCGACGCGGCATGCCGGCTGTGGTGCGACACCTTCGGCGGACGACTCGCCGACCGCAAGCTCATGCCCGCACAGAAAGTCGAAATCGCGTTCATACGGTTTGGCAACGGCGCCATGATCGAGCTGTTGTCCGCGACCGCTCCGGACTCCCCGGTCGGACGCTTCCTTGCCCAACACGGCCCCGGCCTGCACCATGTCTGTCTGCGTGTCGACGACATCGAAGCGCGATTGGCGGAGCTGGCAAAGGACGGGTTTGCTTTGATCGACAAGCTGCCCCGTCCCGGGGCGGAAAACGACCGCATCGCCTTCCTGCACCCGTCGGGAACGAACGGTGTATTGATCGAATTATCCGAACGGCCCGGCGAGGAGTGATGACCGCGACGCCGCAGAGGTTGATCCTTGCCAGCAGCGCCCGTATCTTGATCGGCTGCCTCCGGGAGGCCGCATCCGCGCCATGAGCAAAGTCGTCGCCACTGCCGCAGAAGCCCTCAAAAAGGCGGGACTGCGCGACGGCATGACCATTATGGCGGGCGGGTTCGGACTCTGCGGCATTCCCGAGCATTGCATCGCCGCGATCCGCGACGCCGGCGTCAAAGACCTCACCGTCATCTCCAACAACGCCGGTGTCGACGATTTCGGGCTGGGACTGCTGCTCCAATCGCGACAAATCAGGAAAATGGTCTCGACATACGTCGGCGAAAACGACCTGTTCGCCAGGCAGTTTCTCGAGGGTGTCCTGGATGTCGAGTTTGTGCCGCAAGGGACATTTGCCGAACGCATCCGTGCGGGCGGAGCGGGAGTTATTGCGTTTTATACTCCGACCGGGGTCGGCACACAAGTCGCCGAAGCCAAGGAAACGCGCACCTTTAACGGCCGCGAATATCTCATGGAATATGGGCTGACCGCCGACCTTGCCATCGTCAAGGCGCACACCGCCGACCGCATCGGCAATCTCGTGTATCGCAAAACCGCCCGCAATTTCAACCCGATGATGGCAACCGCGGGGCGCGTGACCATCGCGGAAGTCGAGAACATCGTGGAGACCGGCGCGCTCGATCCCGATCACATCCACACGCCGGGTATCTTCGTCGACTATGTGTTTCGGGGGGACCGCTTCGAAAAACGAATCGAACAACGGACCACGCGTCCGCGTTCATAACCGATGATGGCTGTCAATCTTCAGGAACGGATCGTTCGCCGCGCCGCGCGCGAACTGCAGGATGGTTTCATCGTCAACCTGGGCATCGGCATGCCGACTTTGGTGTCCAATTATATTCCCGATGGGATGACCATCACCTTGCAGTCGGAAAATGGCATGCTCGGAATCGGACCGTTTCCGTATGAGCACGAAGAGGACCCCGATTTGATCAACGCCGGTAAGCAGACCATCAGCGAGATGCCGGGAACCTCATATTTCTCCTCGGCCGATTCGTTCGCCATGATTCGCGGCGGGCATGTCGACGCGACCATCCTCGGCGCGATGCAGGTGTCGCGCCTCGGCGATCTGGCCAACTGGATGATCCCCGGCAAAATGGTCAAGGGGATGGGCGGCGCCATGGATCTGGTCGCCGGCGCCAAACGGGTCATCGTCACCATGACCCACAACGCCAAAGACGGCGCGCCGAAGATTCTGGAAGCCTGCAATCTGCCGTTGACGGGAAAACGGGTGGTCCATCGCATTATCACCGAGTTATGTGTCTTTGATGTTGATGCGGATGGGTTGACGCTCGTTGAGAAAGCCGATGAGATCGACTTGGAGGCATTGCGGCAGCGCACCGGATGCGCCTTTGATGTTGCCGAGGCCGTCAGGACGCTGGCGTGAGCTCTTGGCAGAAAGACTGATCTGGGGCAAGTGTCAGAGGAGAATGCCATGGCGGACAAGAAACCCAACGACGCTGTGATACTGTCCGCCTGCCGGACCGCGATCGGCACATATCAGGGCGGTCTGTCGCCGTTGACCGCGACGCAAATGGGCGCGCTGGTCGTCAGGGAGGCGGTGTCGCGCAGCGGTGTCGATTCACAGACGATCGATGAAGTCATCATGGGACAGGTCGTGCAGGCCGGGTCGGGTCAGGCGCCGGCGCGTCAGGCGGCGATCCATGGCGGAGTTCCCTCCGGCGTACCCTGCATGACGATCAACAAAGTCTGCGGCTCCGGCCTGAAGGCCGTGATGCTGGCGGCGCAATCGATCCGCGCCGCCGATCAAAACCTGATAGTGGCCGGCGGCATGGAGTCGATGTCGAATACGCCGTTCGTATTGCACGGAGCCAAGAAAGGGTTGCGCTTCGGCGATCAGACATTGAAAGACACGATGGTCCTGGACGGTCTGTGGGATTCGTTCAATGATTTTCACATGGGCAGCGCCGCTGAGTTGACCGCCCGCAAATCGAACATCAGCCGTGGCGAGCAGGATGAATACGCCGCACAGTCTCATGCGAAAGCGGTCGCTGCGGTGACCGGTTGCGCCTTCAAAGCCCAGATCGTGCCGGTCTCCATTGCGCAGCGCAAAGGAGATCCCGTTGTTTTCGAAAAGGATGAGTGCCCGCGACCGGATACGACAGTGGCATCGCTGGCAAAGCTGCGTCCCGCGTTCGAAAAGGACGGCACCGTCACCGCCGGGAATGCGCCCGGTCTCAATGACGGCGCCAGCGCCGTAGTCGTCGCGTCGCGCAAACAGGCCGAGTCGGGCGGACACATTCCGCTGGCGCGGATCGTTGATTATGCCGCCGCCGGCACCGATCCCGAACTGCTCTTCTATGCGCCCATCGACGCCGTCCGAAAGCTGTGTCAGAAGATGAACGTGGGCATCGACCACTTCGACCTGATCGAAGCCAATGAGGCATTCGCGGTGCAATGCATCGCCGACGGACGCGAACTGGGCTGGGACTGGAACCGCGTCAATGTCAATGGCGGCGCGATCGCTCTGGGGCATCCCATTGGCGCCTCCGGCGCCCGCATCCTGACGACACTGATTTACGCATTGAAAGACCGTGGTCTGAAGACCGGATTGGCGACTCTCTGTCTCGGCGGCGGCAACGCCCTCGCACTGGCCATCGAACTGGAATCATAGGACACGCACGTGTTTGACGACTCACTGACCGACGAGCAACGGGTTTTGCGTGATGCGGCGCGCGAGTTCTGTCAGCGGCGTGTTGTGCCGCGCGCCGAGCAGTTCGATCACGACGGCGCCATTCCCGACGACGTGTTTTCCGAGATGGCGCAATTGGGGTACTTCGGGCTGCGTGTGCCCGAATCCTACGGCGGCATGGATTGCGACCCGATCGCCTACACGCTGGTGATCGAAGAATTCGCCCGCGCCTGCGCTGGCCTGGCGATTACCATCTCGGTCCAGAATGCGCTGGTCTGCGGCGCAATCAAAAACCACGGGACGGAAGACCAAAAGAAAGCATGGCTCCCCCAACTGGTGGATGGCGCCCTGAGCGCCTACGCGCTGACCGAACCGGGGGCGGGCACCGATGCCGGATCGCTGCGCGCTTCGGCCCGGCGCTCGGGTAACGAGTATATCCTCAATGGTGAAAAGTGCTTCGTGACAAATGCCTCCCTGGCGAAGTTCATCGTAGTCTTCGCATCGACCGATCTCGACGCCGGGTCCAAGGGGATCAGCGCGTTTGTCGTGGCCTCCGACACAGCCGGCATCGGCATCGGCAAGCCGGAACGAAAGCTCGGTTTACGCGCATCGGATACGCGCTCGATTTCGTTTTGCGATGCGCGGGTCCCAGCCGGCAGCCGTCTCGGTGAGGAGGGCGCCGGTTATAAGATTGCGCTGTCGCAGCTTGCACATGGACGCCTCGGTGTCGCGGCGCAGGCCCTCGGTATCGGCGAGGCGGCATTCGCGGCGGCGCGGCAATACGCGCGCGAACGCAAACAATTCGGGCGCCCGATCGCCGAGTTTCAGGCCATCGCCTTCAAACTCGCCGATATGCGCATCAAGCTCGATGCCTCCCGGCTGCTGCTGGACCGCGCGGTGCGTCTCCAGGCCGCGGATAAACCATTTGCCCGTGAGGCAGCCGAAGCCAAAGTCTTCGCATCCGAATCGGCCAACTGGGTTGCCAATGAGGCCCTGCAGATACACGGCGGCTACGGATACATGGTCGAGTACCCGGTGGAACGCTATTTCCGCGATGCCCGCGTGACCACCATCTACGAAGGCACATCGGAGGCACAGCGTATTGTCATCTCACGCGCCATCCTCTCTCAGTAGCCAGGGTCACTGGTGGAGTTGCCGGGCCGAAGAGGTCCGGCGGGATATCCGCGCATTCTCCGAGCAGGAAGTTGCTCCTGCCGCCGACTGGATGGACACCCACTCCGATTTCAATCCCGCACTCTATGAGATGCTGCGTCAGCGCCAACTGCTCTCGCTGTTGTGCCCCGCGGAATACGGCGGCCCGGCCTATGACACGCTCTCGTACGCGGTCGTCGTCGAAGAACTCAGCCGCATCTGCGGTTCGACCGGCATCACGGTCGCCGCCGCCAACTCGCTGGGTGTTGCCCCGATCGACATGTTCGGCTCGCCCGAACAAAAACAGCGCGTGCTCCCCGGAGTCGGCACACAAGGGCATGTCGTCGTCTTCGGCCTGACCGAACCGGAAGCCGGCTCCGATGCCGCCGGCACGAAGACGACCGGCGTCCGCGATGGCGACAAATGGGTCATCAACGGCAGCAAGTGTTTCATCACCAATGGTCATTTTGCCGAGTGGATCATCTGCACCGCGGTCACGCAGCCGGGAATCGGCGCGCGCGGCATCTCATCGTTTCTTTTGCATAAAAGCACGCCCGGTTTTTCCGTCGGCAAGAAAGAAAAAAAACTCGGACTCCGCGGCTCCGACACCTCGACACTTCATTTCGATAATGTCCGACTCCCCGCCGATGCCATGCTCGGCCCCGACGGCAACGGGTTTCGGCAGTTCATGCAGACGCTCGATGCCGGACGCATCTCGATCGGCGCGATGGCGCTCGGTTTGGCACAGGGCGCATACGAGATCGCCGTCAAGTACGCCCGGCAGCGTGTGCAATTCGGCCGGCCGATCGCCGATTTTCAGGCGATCCAGTTCAAGCTTGCCGATATGGCCACGCAGATCGAAGCATCGCGTCACTTGGTCTACCACGCGGCGTTTCTGAAGGACAGTGGCCAACCCTACGCGCGGCAATCGGCGATGGCCAAGCTGCACGCCTCTGAAACCGGACGGTTTTGCGCCGATACCGCGATCCAGGTCCTCGGGGGCTATGGGCTGCTGGCCGAAAACCGCGTCGAACGTCACTGGCGCGATGTCAAGCTCTGCGAGATCGGCGAGGGAACCTCCGAGATCCAACGCATTGTCATCGCCCGCCATCTGCTCCGGGAATCGGCGGGACTGCTCGAGAGTGAGACGGAAGCTTAGCCGCCCGACCCTTCCGGGGCTCCGGACTCCCTGACATACAGGGCGGGATCATGGCTCAAAATCGATTGTTCCGGGTTTGATCCGATCTTTACTTATGACGACCGGATCACGCAGTGCCGCGTCGTGGGATGGTGCCCGCTATGAGCATGGAAAAGGTCGATAAGATCTGGATGAACGGACGCTTCGTCGATTGGGACGATGCACGCATTCATGTCCTGTCGCACGTGGTCCATTACGGCTCGTCTGTGTTCGAGGGGCTGCGCTGCTACCGAACCAACAAGGGACCGGCAATTTTTCGTCTCGATGATCACACCAAGCGGCTCTACAACTCCATGAAGATTTACCGCATGGAGTTGGACTACACCCCCGACCAGATCAATCAGGCCATCATCGATTTGATCCGGATCAATCGGATCGAAGAATGTTACATCCGTCCGGTCGTCTACCGGGGCTATGACACGCTCGGCGTGCACCCCGCCAAGTGCCCCATCGAGATCGCGATTGCCGTCTGGAAATGGGGGAAGTATCTCGGCAGCGATGCGCTCGAAAAGGGTGTCGATGTCTGTGTGTCCTCGTGGCACCGTATGGCGCCGAACACATTCCCCGCGATGGCCAAGACCGGCGCCAATTACATGAACTCGCAATTGATCAAGATGGAAGCATTGGCCCACGGATATGTCGAAGGCATCGCGCTGGATCCCTATGGACATGTCTCGGAAGGATCCGGCGAAAACATTTTCCTGGTGCGCAATGGCGTTTTGCTCACCCCGTCGTTCGGCTCGTCAATACTTCCCGGCATTACCCGCAACACCGTCATCACGCTGGCGCAGGATATGGGCATCAGCGTCATCGAGGAAGAAGTCCCGCGCGAGGCGCTCTATCTCGCCGACGAAGTCTTCTTTACCGGTTCCGCTGCCGAAATCACGCCGATCTCGTCGGTCGACCGCATTCCCATCGGCAAGGGCGTCCGCGGACCCATCACGCGCAAGCTGCAGGACCGCTACTTCGGGATTCTCACCGGGAGCCAGCCCGACACCTACGGATGGCTGACGCCGGTCGAGATGACCAAGCCCGAAAAGGTCGCTCCGGCACACGCCGTGCGCTGACTTCGATACGTCTATCTTTCTCTACAGATATGATTCAGAAACATGGCGCGTCAAACTGCCCCGAATGACTCGGTGCTCTCTGTGTCGGGCTCCTGACAATCGGCTGTTGTCGCGGGTTGTCAATAAGGGCGCCGTGTCCTTGGCCCGCAATCTTCGACACCCGGCTTGCTTTCGACTCCGCGGCGTCGTATCTCGAAACCGTAGCAGCCGGTACGAAGCGAGGTATTGCCGTGAGCGCACTCTCCCAGTTTGATCCCGAAGTCTACGCGGCGGTCATCGGCGAGACCCGCCGCGAAGCCGAACAACTCGAATTGATCGCCTCGGAGAACTTTGTCTCGGAGGCAGTCCTGGAGGCGCTCGGCAGCGTGATGACCAACAAGTACGCCGAGGGGTATCCGGGACGGCGTTACTATGGCGGCTGCCAATTCGTCGATCAGGCCGAAAATCTGGCGCGTGAGCGCGCTAAAGCCCTCTTCGGGGCCGACCATGTCAATGTTCAGCCGCACTCCGGATCGCAGGCGAACATGGCTGCCTACCTGGCCGTGCTGCGACCCGGTGACCGCATCCTCGGGCTCAATCTCGCGCACGGCGGGCATCTCACCCACGGCCATCCCCTGAACTTTTCGGGATTTCTCTTTGAGGTTCACGACTACGGGGTTCGTCAGGATAACGAGACGATCGATTACGAGTCATTGATCGCGCGGGCCCGCGACGTGACGCCCAAGATGATTGTCGCGGGGGCTTCGGCGTATCCGCGCACGCTGGACTTCCGGCGATTCCGCGAAGCGGCCGATGCCTGCGGGGCGTTCCTGATGGTCGATATCGCCCACATCGCCGGATTGATTGTCGCGGGGCTGCACCCGTCGCCGGTGCCGTATGCCGATTTCGTCACCACCACCACGCACAAGACCCTGCGCGGGCCGCGCGGCGGCATGGTCATGTGCAAGAGCCAGTACAAGAAGGACCTCGACCGTACGGTCATGCCCGGCCTGCAGGGCGGGCCGCTCATGCACGTTATTGCCGCCAAGGCGGTCGCATTCAAAGAAGCATTGGAACCGTCGTTTGCGGACTACCAGCGACAGATCGTGGCCAATGCCAGGGCCATGGCAGAGCGTTTACAGTCCCACGGTCATCACATCGTCTCCGGCGGCACTGATACCCACCTCATGCTCGTTTCCTTCGTCGGAACCGGAATCACCGGCAAGCAGGTCGAAGAAGCATTGGATCGCGCCGCGATCACGGTCAACAAAAACGCCGTCCCATTCGATCCGGAAAAACCATTGGTCACCTCCGGGATCCGCATCGGCACTCCGGCGGTGACCACGCGGGGAATGGGCGTGAAGGAAATGGTGCAGATCGCCGACTGGATCGACCGAATCATCCACCATCTCGGCGATGATGGCGTCGAGCGCGCTGTCGCCGATGACGTCAGGGCGATGTGCCGCAACTTCCCGCTGTATCAATCGCGTTTGGGGCAATCCGCCGATGTCACGGCCGGAGCGATGGTGAATGGCTAATCCCGAATTCGCCGTTGTGCTGTCGACCGCGAAATCCAGGCGCGAGGCGGACACCATCGCCCGGCGCCTCATCGCCGATCGGGCGGCGGCCTGTGTCAATATCGTCGACAAGATTACATCGGTCTATCGCTGGAAGGGCAAAGTCGAAACGTCATCTGAGGTACTGCTGATCATCAAAACCCGCTGGCTCCTCGTCGATCAGGTGCAGGGCACGATCAAAGGATTCTCGTCGTATGAATGTCCCGAAGTGCTCGTGCTGCCGGTGATCGAAGGATCGGAAGAGTATCTGCGCTGGGTCACCGCATCGACGCGCACCGGCGATCGATAAACAATGAGGGCACGAAATGTATTTTCGCAGAACGTCGTCCGGATATGTCATCCGCCTGAAGAAGGGCGAGGAGATCCATGCCTCGCTGACCCGATTCATGAAGGCCATGGACATCGGTGCGGGATCGGTAACCGGCCTGGGTGCAGTGACCAAAGTCGCACTCGGTTACTTTCATGCCGACACGCGGGAATATGACCGTTTCGAGTACAACGACGAATACGAACTGGTCAGTCTCACCGGCAATCTCTCTTACGACGACGGCAACCCGCGCCTGCATGCGCATGTTGTGATCTCCGGTCCGGACATGAAAGCCATCTCCGGTCATTTGTTCGAGGCGAGCATCGCGGTGACCGGGGAGTTCTACCTGACGCTCGTCGATCAGCGCATCGACCGCGTCTACGATGACGAAACCGGTTTGAAGCTGCTGAATCTGCCAGAGACTCTGTAAACAGTGATTCCCTGTGACAGTCGGCCAGGGTGCCGACCCGGATGAGTATGCCGCCCCGCGCTCCCATCATCACGCTGACGAGCGATTTTGGCATGGCCGATGGCACCGTGGGCGCCATGATCGGCGTCATCAAGTCGATCTGTCCCGTCGCCGAAGTCGTCGTGACCGCCGCTGACGTGCCCCCGCACGACATTTCTCGCGGCGCTTGGGCGCTCCTGCAATCGGCCCCGTTCTTCCCACCCGGATGCATCCATGTGGCCGTCGTCGATCCCGGAGTCGGTTCCGGGCGGCGCGGGCTCCTTGTCCAAACGGAGCGCGACTCATTTCTTGGTCCCGATAATGGGGTGCTGACTTGGGTGTTGCGTGGCCCGACCAACGTGACATACCGCGAACTGACGAATCGGAGTTACCGCCTGGCATCCGCGGGCGTTACATTCGATGGCCGCGACCTGTTTGCCGCGGCGGCCGCGCATTTGGCCGCGGGCGCAGACCCTTCGGCATTCGGCCCGACGATCGATGATCCGGTACGCTTGGAATGGCCGGACCCCGTGGTGAGAGATGAACGTGTCCTGGGAATTGTCGTGGTCAGCGATCAGTTCGGAAATCTCATTACGAACGTGCCCTTTGAGCAGGTCGCGGGGCTATTTGGCGATGCCGAACTGGTGGTGTCCGTCGGAACGATCACCGCAATCCCGATCGTTCCCTCCTACTCGCACATCCGTGAGGAATATGGCGCAGTTGTCAATGGCACCGGTCTTTTGGAAATCGCCGCGCATCGCGGATCGGCGGCCGCCAGGACGGGATTGCAACGGGGGGCTGCCGTCATCATCGCGCCGAGGGAAGCTGTGCCATGAATTGTCCGTTCTGCGGACACGATGAAGATCGGGTGGTCGATTCGCGCTCGGTCAGAGAGGGGCGCGGCGTACGCCGCCGCCGTGAATGCCTCGGCTGCAAAGAGCGTTACACCACCTACGAGTACATCGAAAAGGTCGAGTTGATGGTGGTCAAAAACGACGGCCGCCAGGAACCCTACGACCGCGGCAAGTTGATCGAGGGAATCCGCGTCGCCTGCAAGAAACGGCCGATCGGGGCCAAAAAGATCGAAGCAATGGTCGACGAGGTCGAAAAGCGCATCTATGGCCTCTCACGGGGCGAGGTCGCGTCGCAACAGATCGGCGAGCACGTGATGGACCTGCTGCGCGAGACCGACGAAGTGGCCTACGTGCGCTTTGCCTCGGTCTACCGCAAGTTTCAGGACAAGTCACAGTTCTTCGAAGAACTCAAGCAAATGCTCGAATAAACGGCATCCCGCCGATCCATGACTGCCGATCCCGGGGAAATGAGCTTTCTGGCGCACTTGGAAGAATTGCGCTGGCGTCTGATCAAATCGATCGCCAGTGTCCTCATCGTCTCCATTGTCGCATATTTCTTCTCCGATCGACTTCTGGAGTGGTTGACCAGCCCGATTTCCGAAGTCTATTTCATGGGTCCGACCGAAGCGTTCTCGGTACGGATCAAGATTTCGCTCTTTGCCGGGCTGATCGTCAGCGTACCCATCATCCTGTACCAGGCCTGGCGGTTCGTTGCTCCGGGCCTGTACGCCCATGAGGTCTGGATTGCCATTCCTCTCGTTTTGAGCGCGACGGTGTTCTTTCTCGGCGGTGCGGCGTTTTGCTACCTCGTGGTTTTGCCCGTGGGTATGAAGTTTTTGATGGGATTCGGCACCGAGAAACTGCGACCGCTGATCGCCGTCGATCGCTATATCAGCTTTGTCACCTGGATGATGCTGGCTTTCGGCGCGGTCTTCGAACTCCCCATCGCCTCGTTTATACTGGGCCGAATTGGTCTGATTTCCAGTTCCGCCCTCCGCCGCGGGCGCCGGTATGCGCTTGTCACGATCCTCGTTGTCGCGGCCTTCATCACCCCGTCCCCGGACGCTTTCTCCCAGTTGATGTTAGCAGGCCCGCTTTATCTGTTATATGAAGTCTCCATATTGATTGTCCGCCTGACCGGTGTGCGCGGCTGAAATCTCCCGCCTGTGGCCTGTCGTGTCCGAGTGCGCCGTATACCCCGCTTGATCCTTTTTGATTGACACCGGGACAAATCGACATTAAAATCGGATCAAAAGACGCGAGGAGCTTTCGTCGGTCCACCAGCAGGAGCATCAACTCCACAGTCGAGTGCGTTTGTGCCATTCGTATGGGTTATGGACGGGTGTCCTTGTCCTCCAAAGCCATTGAACTGATCCGTCAGCGCACAGCGACGCATCCGCTTTCGGTCGGGATGGGTTGGTCGTGCGTATGGTGTGGTACGACACTATCAGCATGACAGAAAGGTGGTGACAGGCTTGCCAGAAGGGACCGTGAAATGGTTTAACGACTCCAAGGGGTTTGGATTCATCACGCAGGAAGGCGTCGGCAAAGACATCTTTGTTCACTACACCGCCGTCCAGGGCGATGGATTCAAGACGCTCCGCGAGGGTGACCGCGTCAGCTTCGAAATTGTCGAGGGACCCAAGGGCCTGCAGGCGACCAATGTCGTCGCGACCTCACGCGCGGAGAGTTAGCCGGCTGATGTGACGTCCATTATCTGTGAGTCTCCGTTTCTCCGGAGCATCCTCCCGGAAACGAATTCCATAGCGCCTCACCAATAGACGTCTGACAGTCCTCAACACGGTCGGAGGAGAAATCTCCGACACAAAACCTCACGATTTGGCGCGCCCGAAACGGCGCGCCAAATCTCTAACCGACTTAACTCCAACACGTTAAAATCAACGCCCGTGCCGTGCGATTCAACGGTTACTTTAAGTCCTTGCCCGCTGCGTTGACGCCCCTGATATACCCCGCGTGATCGTTGCTCGATAATGCGGCCCGGCGACCGATTTTTCGGGTATAGGGGATGGCTTGTCCGAAGACAATGGTGTGCACATGACGGATATCGAGCGATCGGTGGTGATACCATTCGACGGGCGCGATGAATTGTTGTCTGAACCCGTCCCGGTGATTCCCATCCAAAGCGAGGTCCCCTTTCCTTTGGCGGTCGTCTCGCTGAACTTTCGCACCCCGTATGCGCTTCAAGTCCTCGCGCAGATTCGGGAGCGTCCGACCCCGTTTTGGGCCGTCTGGACCACGACCGAATACGACCGGGAGCGATTGAAGAACTTGCTGCCCTCGGTGGGCATTGCCTGCCGGGTGCTGTCCTCACGCGAATTGGGGCCGGGGCGTTGGCGTGTCGACGTTGAAGGGCTCTCACGGGCACGCTTGGTCCGTGTCGAGGATTCGGCAACGGCAGTCACAGCGCTGATCGAAGCGGTCGTCGAGACTGTTGCCGATCCCCAGGTTGCGGCTGAGAAGATTCGAGTCTGCCACGACTTGCTGCTGGCGCTGGTGGAGCAGGGGGGCCAATACCCGATTGAGCTGGTCCGAGTCGCTGAACTGGCCCGTGATCAGGCAGACCGCTACTCGGATTTGTTGGCTGCCTCGGTTCACTTTCCCCAGGATGACAAGTGGCGTCTGGCCCAAATGCCCGACCCGATCGCCCGTCTCGATCTGTTGGCTGAGTTGTTGCGGGTCGAAGTTGCCGGTGCCGACCGCAAGCGCGACCTGGATCGGCGCGCCGGGGCGGCGGTCGAAAAGCGGCAGCGTGTGGAGTTCCTCCGCGCCCAATTCGAAGCGGTCCGCAAAGAATTGGAGGTACTGGATGCCGGCGCAACCGAACTCGATCAGTTGGCCGATCAGATCGGACGTGCCGGCTTGCCGGCACCGGTGGCGCGTCGTGTCCGAAGCGAGTTGGAACGACTGCGCGTCATCTCCACCGCGTCGGCGGAATACTCGGAGATTCGCAACTACATCGACTGGCTGATCAACATTCCCTGGACCGCCACGGCCCACGAGCGGACCGACATCAACGAGGTTCTTCGTGTATTGGACGAGGAAGTCTACGGCCAGCGGCGGGCCAAGGAACGCATCTGCGAGTACATCGCCGTGCGACTGCAAACCGGGCAAACGACACCCAATGTGCTCTGCCTCGTGGGTCCGGCGGGGGTCGGCAAGACCCTTCTGGCGCGCGGGATCGCCCGGGCCCTGCGTCGGCCGCTGATCTCTCTCAATGTTGGCCTGCTCCGATCAGAGGGGGTTCTGAAGGGAAACCGTCGCACCTTCCCCGGCGCAATGCCCGGACGGCTGCTTCGGCAGTTACGGGCGGTCGGGGTAACCAACCCGGCCTGTATTCTCGAAGACATTGACCGACTCGGCTCCGATAACGGCAACACCGACATTGCCGCTGTCCTGATGGAGGGAATGGACCCGGGCGTGAATCACGACTTTTGGGACTACTACCTCGAGTTTCCCTACGATCTGTCGCGCGTGCTCTACATCTGCACCGCCACCGATGCCGAGACAATTCCGGAGATGCTTGCCGAACGCATGGAGATGGTCGAGTTGCCGGGCTACCTGATGGAAGACAAGGCAGAGATCACATTTAAGTATCTCTGGCCGCGCCAGCTCGGTCTGCATGGACTTCCCGAGAGCGAATTCACTTTGACGGTCGCCGCTGTCCAAAAGGTCATTCGCGAGTACACGCTGGAAGCCGGACTGAGCGAACTGAAGAAGGCATTGGAAGTGATCTGCCGGCACTTGGCGGCCGAGCGGGCCGGAGGGCAGCGTGGGTTCGTTCGCATCGGCGCCCAGCAGGTGGAAAAGTTGCTCGGTACTCCCGTTTACATCCCCGAAAAGGCCGAGGCGAAGCCGGAGATCGGTGTGGCCATGGGTGTTGCCTGGACTCAGACAGGCGGCGACATCATGCTCATTGAAGCCCTCAAAATGCGCGGCTCCGGCAATGTGATCTCGACCGGCTCCCTGGGGGAGGTCATGCGCGAGTCGATCCAGGCGGCTCACTCCTGGGTCCGGTCGCGGGCCGACTGGCTGGGAATCCGGCACGACGACTTCGGCAACTATGACATCCATGTGCACTTTCCATCGGGTGCAATCCCGAAGGATGGCCCCTCGGCCGGCATCACGATTACGGTCGTTATCGCGTCGGTCATGTCCGAGCGGGCGGTCCGTAATGACTTTGCCATGACCGGAGAAGTATCATTGCGGGGAAAGGTCCTGCCCGTCGGGGGTATCAAGGAAAAGGTCGCCGCGGCCCATCGTGTCGGGATTCACAGAATGATCGTGCCCCGGCAGAATATCAAGGACCTGCAGGATGTCCCGCGACGCATCTCCAAGGAGATGGAATACGTCCCGGTGGAGACCGTCGATGAAGTCTTCACTCATGTGTTGCTGAACTTCGATCCGGCCAAGGCGAGTCTGGAGAAGCTGCTGCGCATGGAGCTGGTCCGACGGCAGTCGTCCGGGCGCAAGGGGGCCAGGACGAAGAACAAGTCAACCGTCAAGTCACGGGGCCGTATCAAGTCGCAGGTCGGCAAGCGACGCGAGAGACGTTGACAGACGCTCGCTGGCAGTGCATTAACAACGCGAGGATCGGCCGGTGAATTGTTTCAACCGTGGAAAGGGTATGTTGTCCATGACAAAGGGAATGTCGGCAAAAGTGTTGACGACGGCGCTGCTCATCGCCGCCGTGTTGGCCAGAGTGACCCCGGCAGCCGCTTCGGCGTCGAATGACCCGCTCATGCAGGCCATGGAATCGGAGTTGTCACGCTCAATGCAGCGGCTCAAGCTCGATGACTTTGATGCGCCGTATTTCATCTCCTATCGCCTGACCGAAATTCAAGCGGTCTCGATGGAGGCCTCCTACGGGGCGCTGGTCTCCTCCGGGGGAGAGAACTACCGCGGACTGGTCGTCGACGTGCGGGTCGGCGACTATGCCCAGGACAACAGCACCGACGATGACAGCTTCTATTTCAACCCACGCGACACCGACGCCTACCGTTTCTCGCGCAGCTACGCGCCGATCGACAACGACACGGCGGCGCTGCGGCACGAGTTGTGGCTGATCACCGATTACCAGTACAAGAGCGCGCTGGAGGAATACATCGCCGAGCGCGGCGGACAGATTCAAAAAATCGAGAAAGAAGACGCGCCCGAAGACTTTTCGATGGTCGCCCCCGTGACGATCAGCGAGCCGATCGACTCGCTGTCGTTCGACGTCAAACGCTGGAAAAACGTCCTGCGCGCGATTTCCGCCCGGTTCAAACGCGAGGAGCTGATCTACGACTCCGACATCGAACTGCGCGCCATCGCCCAGACACGGTACCTGCTGACCAGCGAGGGGACGCGTCTGCGCACCAATGATCACAACTATTCGTTGTCGATGTCCGCGCATGTGCGCGCCGACGACGGCATGCCGATCGACCTCAGCTACGTCGTCAAGACACACGACCTGGCCTCGCTGCCCGACTCGCTCTCGATGGCACAGTCGGCCGATTCGCTCTCGGAGCTGCTGTTGTCGCTGCGCGAGGCGCCGGTGATGGACCCCTACACCGGTCCCGCCATCGTCCTGCGCGGCGCCTCCGGCGTGTTCTTCCATGAAGCGCTCGGTCATCGTCTCGAAGGCCACCGGACACGTCGCGAATCGGAGGGACACACCTTCAAGGATAAGCTGGGCTCGCGCATCATTCCGGAATTCTTAAGCGTGTACGATGATCCGACCCGCCAATACGCCGCGGGCGTGGACTTATACGGCAGCTATGAATTCGACGATGAAGGAGTCCCGTCGCAGAAGGCGCAATTGGTCTCCAACGGCGTGCTCGAGAGCTTCCTGATGTGCCGGACACCGATTCGCGGCATCGCGTCCTCGAACGGACACGGCCGCGGCGACATCTGGCATCAACCCGTCAGCCGAATGGGATCGCTATTCGTCGAATCGAGCTCCCCGATCACTTTCAACGATCTGAAATCGCAATTGCTCGATCAGTGCCGCCGGCAGGGCAAAGAGTACGGCTTGGTGTTCGAGGATATCGAGGCGGGGGAGACCAATACATCGTCTTACGGCGTGCAAACGCTCCGCGTGAGGCCGCGTGTGGTCAAGAAAGTCTACGTCAGCGACGGTCGCGAGGAACTGGTCCGGGGAGTCGAATTGATCGGGACCCCGCTGGCCGTCCTGGAAAGCATCGTGGCGGCATCCGACGATCTCGGGGTATTCAACGGGGTCTGCGGGGCCGAATCGGGCTGGGTACCGGTCTCGGCGGTCGCGCCCAGTGTCCTGATTTCGGAAGTCGAAGTTCAACGACTCGACCGCAATCTCAAGCGGGGACCGATCCTCCCGCCGCCGCTCCACAGCGTTGACCCCTGAGGATCAATCCGTTGCTGTCGATGGTGTTGTGAGAATCGCCGGCACTCAGTTTGTTCAGGGAGCATACGAGGGCTGTACAGAATGGGCGTCGATTTGGCCCCATGCGCCCGAATAGATTCCCGACGGCGTTGAGTTTTTTTCAACACACATCATCATGATCGCGTATTTCGATTGAGAGATTGGCCTGCCCACCCTCGCGTGTCATGGGCGGCCCCGATTACCTGCTTCGTTTGTAACGCGCTGAACAACGATTCTGTGAACCGGATCGGCATCCGCGATTCGTGTTCCTCCTGCCCGCCAGTCGGCGCCCTTCCCACCGCAGGTGTGGTGTCTGTATCCGGGAGGTGTCTGTGCCGAAGCGCAAAACCATTCCATTTCAGCGTGATCACGAAAAGGAAAGCTGGTCGCTGTACGGCCTGCAGGGCTTGCAGCCCGACCGATTCGCTCGTGTGGTCAAAAAGATCATCGACGGCGATTACCTTGTTGTTCGCCCCGCAACGCGGCCCTCGATGAGCGCCTGACGTCGTGCACGAACACGTTTGCGCCCCTTGGCCGCTACCGACCCCCTCCCGCGGTTGTACCGCTGAGATTATTGCTGGTGGCCCGCATGCATCGGCCGGTCGATCTCCGGCGGCCGCCTTGATGTGATCCCCTAACATCTGTCCTTCCATTCCGTTTGCCTCCCGTGTTCGACTGAAAGAGCGTTGCTGGCATCCGCCCAATAGGTTTAATTGCGGCCCTTTGGGACACTGTGTTCCGATAACGGCTCCGGAGCGTCGCAATGATCGTGACTCACGTCTACCAAGCTGATCATGGCGTCGTCCGCCGCGAGGGAATCGAGCCGTTCGACGAGCTCATCAAGAATCCGGAAGTTGTCTTCTGGGTCGATTTTCTGCGCCCGGCCGATGAGGAGTCGTATGTCCTGACCGGCGACTTCGGATTCCATCCGCTGGCCATCGAGGACGCCATCGGCGAGGAAGCCGGCCCCAAAGTCGATGATTACGACAGCTACCTGTTCGTCGATTTTCGCATCGCCGACTATGAAGTAGCCGCCGGCCTTCGCGTCCAGGCCGTGCACGTGTTTCTCCTGCGCAATGGCGTCGTGACAGTCCGCGATGAGGCGATTCGTCCGCTCGATGCGGTCGCCCGACGCTGCCGCACCGAGGAACGCATCCTCTCGCGCGGCGCCGATTTCTTCCTGCACACGCTGCTGGACCACATGGTCGATCATTACGATGTCACGATGGAGAAAATCGAAGACGAGGTCGACCGCGTCGAGGATGAGGTGTTCCGGGACGCCGACGATGCGATCGTCCGCCGCGTGTTCAACCTCAAGCGCGATCTGTCGCATCTGAAACGCGTCGTGACGCCCCTCCGCGAGATGCTCGACCGATTCTCCCGTTCCCGTTTCCCGCTGATCGGCTCGAAGGCGCGCGTGTACTACCGCGACGTGTTCGACCACATGCAGCGCATCAACGAATTGGCCGACTCCTTTCGCGACACGCTCAATTCCGTGCTGGAGGTCTATTTCTCGACCGTGCAATCGAAGACCAACGAGACGATCAAGGTGTTGACGATCATCTCGACGATCCTTTTGCCGTTGACATTCCTGACGGGTCTGTATGGAATGAATTTTGCCCGCATGCCCGAGCTCCACTGGGTCCATGGCTACAAGTTCTTCTGGGGGATCACCATCACGGTCGTCGTCGGAATGTTGTGGTTTTTCAAACGGCGCAAGTGGATTTAGCGGCGGACCGCCGGGAACTCGCGGACGCCGATTATGTTTACGACTGGATTTCGTATGAACTGCCGTCAGCACCGATGATGACCGCCGATCCGATCCATACCGGCAAGATTGCGGGACGCAAGCGTCTCTACCTCGATACCCTTTACGATCCCGATCGCACCGGCCGATTCTTCCAGTGGCCGCATCCGTCGCCCGAGGCGTTCATCTCTTGTGCGCGACGGGTCACGTGCAACGACACAGTCGACCGCGCACGGATTACGAGACTACTGCTCCGTCAGAATGAAGCGCTCGACGCACCCGGTGCGGCCCTCGACAATGCTCGCAAGCTCGCCGATCCGAAGTCCGTGTGTGTGTTCACCGGGCAGCAGGCGGGGCTGCTGGGGGGACCGTTGTACACGCAATACAAGGCACTGGCGGTCATCGGCTGGGCGGCCCAACTTGAGAAGCAGTTGGGACGGCCGGTTGTCCCGGTATTCTGGATGGCGGCCGACGACCACGACTTCGAAGAAATCCGCTGGACCGCGTTCCCTGATACTCAAAACGACGTGCAGCGTCTGCAACTCGACGTGCCCGGCCTGCCCGAGCGCACCCCCGCCTCTCAGATCACGCTCGGCGATGACATCCATCGTGTCCTGAACGAATTGCAATCATTACAGCTCACAACGGAGTTCAGCGACTCGGTTACGACTGCGCTCCACGAGGATTACACGCCCTCGCGCACGATGGTCGAGGCATTTGGGCGTTGGATGACGCGCATGCTGGGTCCGCTGGGGCTGGTGATGTTCGATCCGTCTGATCCCGAAGCCAAATCGCTCTCCGCGCCGTTGGTAGCGGAAGAACTGCGCGGCCCCGACGACACCGCCTCGGCGCTCGCCGACATCGGCTATCGCCTCGAGGAAGCAGGGTATCACAAGCAGGTGGCGCATCCCGACGGGCACACGCACCTGTTTTACATTGCCGAGGGACGGCACGCGTTGCGGTTTGCCAACGGCCGGCTCTGGACCGATCCCGAAGGCGGAGACCGGGCGCGCCCGAGCGGCGAGTGGGTCTCAATTCTCGAACGGAACGCGACCGCCTTTTCGCCGGGCGTGCTCTTCCGCCCCGTGGTTCAGTCGTATCTGTTTCCGGTCGTCGCGGCGGTGTGCGGCCCGTCGGAGATCGCCTATTGGGCCCAGGCGCGCAGCTTGTTCGACCGCTTTGATCTGACCATGCCGGTTGTGCTGCCGCGCGTGTCCGCGACGATCACTGAAAGCAAAACCGTGCGCGCGGTTCAATCCCTCGGGCATCATGTCGCCGACTTCTTCGGTGACATCGAAGCGCTGATCAACCGGCACTTCGAGCAGTCGTTCCCGCAGGATTTGGAATCACGATTCGCCGATGAACGCGCCGCATGGCGCAGGCGTCTGGACGAACTCAAAAAGACGGTCTCGACGTTCGAGCCGACGCTGGAAAAGTCATTCGACGTCGGTGCGGGCCGGATTCTTTCGATGCTGGAACAGCTTGAGAAAAAAGCGTTTCAGGCGCACAAACGAAAGGGCGAAGAGATTCGCGCCAAGTTTTACAAGTTGGCCGCGCACTTGTATCCGGAGGGCCAGCCCCAGGAACGTATCTTCGGGATCGCCTACTATCTCAACAAGTACGGCTTCGGGGCCATCGAACGCATTCGCAGGCAACTGCGTACCGACACGCCGGATCACCAGCTCCTCGTGCCATAGCCGCCACGCCGATGCCCGCCCCCGACTCAGCTTCCCGCCCGCTTAAGATCGCGATCACCTGCTATCCCGTGCCGGGCGGTTCGGGTATCCTCGCCACCGAACTGGGTGTCCGTTTGGCCGCGCGCGGCCACGAAGTCCACTTCATCAGCAGCGCGTTGCCGTACCGTCTCGAACAGCTCAATGCCGCGCTGTACTTTCATCAGGTGGTCACACCGAGCTACCCGCTGTTCGAACACGCACCATACACTCTGTCGCTGGCGTCGAAGATGATCGAGGTCGCCCAGCGTGAAACGCTCGACGTCCTCCATGTCCACTACGCGATTCCGCATGCCGTGTCCGGGTATCTCGCGCGGCAGGCGATGGGGCCGACGGCGCCGCGCGTGCTCTGCACGCTCCATGGCACCGATATCACGCTGGTCGGGTCGGACCGCTCGTTCTGGGAGATCACGCGGTTCGCCATCGACGCTGTCGATGGGGTGACCGCTGTATCCCGGTTCTTGAAGGATAAGACCGTCAGCGTCTTCGGCACTCAGCGTCACATCGAAGTCATCCGCAATTTCGTCGACACGTCTCGCTTCTACCCGCGCGCGGCCGATTTATGCCGTCAACGGTTCGCCGATCCCGGCGAGAAAGTCGTCGCGCACCTCTCGAATTTCCGTCCGGTCAAGAATGTAACCGGCGTCGTCCAGATGTTCGCCCAGGCGAGTCGGACCGTCCCCTCACGGCTGCTCATGATCGGCGATGGGCCGCAGACCGCGGATGCGACCGCAGTGGCGCAGGCGCTCGGCGTTGCCGACAAGGTCTCGTTTCTGGGCAATCGTGAAGACGTCGCCGACATACTCTGCGCCGCCGATGCCTTTCTGCTGCCGTCGCACTATGAGGCATTCGGATTGGCGGCGCTGGAAGCGATGGCGTGCGGCGTGCCGGTGGTTGCCTCGCGCGTCGGGGGTGTTCCCGAACTCATTGAGGATGGCAAGACCGGTTTCCTGGTCGACCCGGATGATTATGTCGGCGGCGGCGAACGTCTCTCCGCGATTCTGACAGACAAGAATCTCCATGAGTCGTTGCGGGCCGGCGGCCTGCAGCATGTCAGGGACAACTTCACCGCCGATGCGGTCGTGCCGCTGTATGAGGACATGTACCGGCGACTCCTGATTCAATGATGATCACGAACACCTGATGTCGGTCCGTCCCCGCAGGCCATCGGGTGGGGACAAAGCACCGACACGATGACCAACAGCTCCAATAGACGGAGAATCCGCGGAGACCATATGACCAACGAGCAGAACACCACCGTCGACGCATTGGCCCTGGCGGCGCACCGCGACGACATCGAAATCACCTGCGGCGGACTCTTAATCAAGCTGGCCGACAAGGGATACCGTACCGGCATCGTCGATTTCACGGCGGGGGAGATGGGCACACGCGGCAGCGCTGCCGAACGCGAGGCCGAGGCGGTTGCGGCAGCACAGATCATGAATGTCGCTCACCGAGAGAATCTCAACATGCCCGATGCCCGGCTCGACAACACGCTGGAGAATCGCCTGCTTGTCGCCGACGTTCTTCGACGCCTGAGGCCGAAGTTGGTCATCCTTCCCCATTGGGAACAGCGCCATCCCGACCATCGTGTCGCGGGGGCGATCGCCTACGACGCCTGTTTCCTGGCCGGACTCAAGAAGCTCGATCTGCCCGGCGAACCGCACCGTCCCCACAAAATCCTCTACACGGCGTTCTTTCGTCAGCCGCCGTATTCGTTCATCACCGACATTACCCAGCAATTTGAGCGCAAGAATCACGCGGTGGCGGCCTACGCGACCCAATTCGGCACGCGCGAGCAGGGTACACGCGAAATCTATGCCCCGGGGATCAGCATCTATGATCTCATGGACACCGAGGCGCAGCAACTCGGACGGCTGATACGCAAACGCCACGCCGAGGCGTATGTGATCAAGGAAGCAATGGAAGTCGACGATCCGCTGACGATGAGCGTCGCGTCGATTTGACACGTCGCATTGTCGCGGATGGGTGTGTCACGAACCCCGTTTCGATGCCACTCTCGAATCCCTATATTTGTCCCGGAAGAGGATTCGGTCTGGTGGCCGGCGCGGACTTCAAATCCGTAGGCGACTTCGCAGACGCGAGGGCGCGGTGGGTTCGATTCCCACCCCTTCCGTTTGATTCACTGCGATGGTTACAGAGCCGACAATGGGACGCACTGTATTCCTATTTGGAGTGCTGGTACTGGCAGCAATGCATTCAGTACCTGGGGCCAAGGCTGCGGGCGGAGTCTGCCATTCGGCGAGTAGAATTGCCAGTCTGGACTCCGTATTTGTCCTGCCATCGGTGTTGCGCGATAAGTCCACGTTATATAGGGATTCGGCTTCGTGGTCGTTGGCTCCGTGGAGTCAAGCTTCGTCATCCAATCAGCCTGTGGATGAGCGGCAACAACCCAACGAATCCAAGCCCTCTGGCCGAGACGAATTTCAGTTCGGCCCCTCCTACCGCTCTTCAAATAGCCTGAAGGTCTACAACCTTCTAAAACTTGACTTTGTCCACTTCTACGGTGGAGGGCCCTGGGGGCTGAGGCTCGGGTGGTCATTGTTAGAATGGTGGCGTGTCGATTCTACAAGCTATCTGAGTTCGACGCTGTTTTTTTCCGGACCACCGCCACGTACGACGAAGATAGCCCTGGTTTTCTTAGAGAGTCTTATCACTCCAGATATAACCCTTGAACGTGAGATCAGCCGCCGCATCAGTGCATCAGTTTTCGTTGGTCTCGATGTCTTGCCAGGCTGGACAAACATTTGGGACTATGAGGGTTTTCGTCGTGGGATGCTTCTCTCGCCGAGAACTGGTGCGCAGTTCGGTGTTTGGAGATTTCGGATTCGCCTGTTCACATCGCAGAACCACTGGTGGATTTTTCGAGGACCGGACAAGGACTTGGGCCGAACCTTGGGTTTCGATTTTTTCTACACGGTGGCCGAGGGCGCGCATCTCAAGGGCGACACACGGTAATGGATTACCCCCCGTCCATCGAAGTGCTTGTGTCCGATGAACGGCTCGCCGATCTGGTTGGCGAGTACGGACGTCCAGTCGTCACCGATCATGTCCGCGCTGTTCTCACGAGAGTCAGAGCACGGCACGACGGATCAGAAGGCTTCCCTAATGTCAGTGAACTGATTGAGATGATCCGTTCGTATATCAATACGCCGAATGGAATACAACGTGTCATCAATGCCACCGGCGTCCTGTTGCACACCAATCTCGGACGCGCACCGTGGAGCCGTTTCATGGTCGAACAGATTGCCGAACGTCTCGCCGGGTATGTCACGCTCGAATACGATCTCGAGAGCGGGACACGCGGCGTGCGTGGTGTGACAGTGGAAGCCGGGCTGGCCGCGTTGGCCGGTGCCGAGAGTGCGCTGATCGTAAATAACAATGCCGCGGCAGTGTATCTGGCGCTCACGAGCCTGGCCTGGAATCGCGAAGTCGTCATTTCGCGCGGTGAACTCGTGCAGATCGGCGGCGGATTTCGCATCCCTGAAGTGCTGGCGCGCAGCGGCGCCGTCCTGCACGAAGTCGGCACGACCAACAAGACTTCACTGCGCGACTACGAAGCCGCCTGTGGACCGCAGACCGGTTTGATTCTGAAGGTCCACCGGTCCAACTTCGTGCAGAAGGGTTTTGTCGAAGAGGTTTCTGCGTCCGATCTGGCCGCGCTGGGAAAGCGTAAGTCCCTCCCGGTCGTGTGGGATATCGGTTCGGGAGCCGTCGACGGCGTCGATGTTCCCGCTCTCTCCGACGAACCGACGCTCCGCGATGCCGTGGCCAGCGGAGTGCATCTTGTGACCGGTTCGGGCGACAAATTGCTCGGCGGTCCCCAGGGAGGTCTGATCCTGGGGAAGTCGGATTTGATCAAACGTCTCCGTGCCGACCCGCTCTATCGAGCATTTCGGCCGGGGAAGGCCACGTTGCTCGCGCTGGAATACATCGTAGCGGCGCACCGCAGCGGGCGCCCCGGGCAACTGATCCCGTTGTATCAGCTCGCGGCAGTGACGGCACACGAGCTGCAGCGCCGTGCCGAACGATTGGCCGCCGTCGCGAATGAATTCGGATGGATGTCGAAAGCGGTCATGACGAACGACACCTTCGGCGGCGGCGCGGCCCCGGAAGCCGTGCTGCCGGGATGGGGACTTCGTCTCACGGGCCGAGCGTCGGCCGACGCCCTGGAGGCACGCGCGCGGGCACACACCCCGCCGATCGTCGGGACCATCACAGATGGCGCGCTTGTTTTCTCACTGCGCACGGTACTTGCCGGCGAGGACGCGGAAATCGAGCACTTCCTTCAGGCGGCATCGACCAGGTAACCCCCGACGAATCCAGGACTATCGCACCGTCATGTTTGTAATGGGAACCGCCGGCCATGTCGATCATGGCAAATCGACACTGGTCAAGGCGCTGACCGGGATCGACCCCGACCGCCTACCCGAAGAGAAAGAGCGCGGCCTGACCATTGATCTGGGCTTTGCCTGGATGACCACACCATCGGGACGCAGCATCGGCATCGTCGATGTGCCCGGTCACGAACGCTTTATCCGCAACATGATCGCCGGTGTCGGCGCGATCGACTTCGTCCTGTTGGTCATCGCCGCCGACGATGGATGGATGCCGCAAACATCGGAGCACCTCGCCATTCTCGAATACATGGGAATCGAGTGCGGGATTGTGGCGCTCACCAAGTGCGATACGGTCGAACGCGATTGGCTGTATCTGGTGCAAACCGACATCGCCGCGCGACTGAAGCCGTCCGCCCTGGAATCGGCTCCGATCGTTCCGGTCGATTCGATTTCGGGACATGGGTTGGACGATCTGCGCGCCGCCATCGATGCGCTGGCCGAATCGCTGTCGCCGCGCCGCGACATCGGCCGTCCGCGGTTATACATCGATCGCGTCTTTGCGATGACCGGCCGCGGCGTCGTCGTCACGGGCACCCTGATCGACGGCGCACTGCAGGCGGGCCAACAGATCACGATCGCACCGGAGAGTTTCGGCGCCCGCATACGCGATCTGCAGATCCACAAGCAATCGGTCGCGCGCGCCCAGGCGGGTCATCGGGTGGCGGTCAATCTGTCGGGCGTCGAACGCGGGCAAATGCGCCGGGGACAGTGCCTGGTCGCGAACGACGACTCCGATACGTTCGAGCGCTTGTGGTCGGAGGTCAGCGTGTGGACCGACTCTGTCTCGCCATTGGAAACCGGACGCCAGGTGCTGGTGCTGCTGGGAACGTCCGAAACCGAAGCGTCCGCATTCCCGCTCGATACGGAGCAGATCGCGCCCGGATCGGTCGCGCTGTGCGAACTGCGATTGAACGAAGCGATTCCTGTGCGTCTGCTCGATCACTTCGTCCTGCGCTGGCCGACGCCGCAGGTCACCGTGGGCGGCGGGACCGTGCTGGATCTCGGCGGAGACAAGCGGATGCGCCGTCAGGAGCGATTCATCGCGGGATTGCAGCGACGACGTGATCGGAGTCTGAAGACGTTTCTTGAGACGGATCTCCAGCGGATGGGATACGTCGCGCACAATGAAGTACTGAGAACCGGATTGTGGACCCGCGATCAAATCGCGCAGGGGCTCAACGACTTGATTGCTGCCAATGCCGTGCAAGATCATGGCGGGCTCCTGTTTTGGTCCCAACAGTTCGGAACATGGGCGGACGCTATGAAACAGACGCTCGCTGACACGCACGCGCAACATCCGTACCTCCCCGGCCTCAACCTGAGCGAGTGGGCGAATCGTGCGCGCGTACCGGCGCCGGCGGCCGAGAAGATCGTGTCGGCCATGCTGGCAAGCGGAGCTGCGAAGCGTAACGCCGAGGTGTTTTGTCTGTCGGGCCATCAGCCGGCATTGCCGCGGGAATGGGCAGGTGATGAATCGCAGCTGTGGCAATCGCTGTCCGACGGCGGCGCGCAGCCGCCGACGCGCCCCGATCTTGAAGCGCAATCGCCGCACGCACGGGCGATCATCCAGTACTGGATCGACACCGGCCGCGTGATCAACCTGTCCGATGGGGTGATCTTCCCGTCGGAATCGTTCGCTGCGATCAGGCAACAAGTCATCGGAGCGCTGCAGTCCGAGGGCGCGCTGACGGCCGGGACGCTCCGCGATCTGTTGGGCACGACGCGAAAGTATGCGGTCCCCATTGGCGAGCAATTGGACCGCGAGGGGCTGACCCAACGCGAAGGCGACACGCGCGTGTTGGTCAGGCGCGAGGGAGTATCACGGTGACGAATTCGCCGACGCTGCGATTCATCAACGGATCCATCGTGACGATGGACGTCGACCGTCCGGCCGTCGGCGAAGTCGTAACCCAGGGCGGGCGCATCGTCTGGATCGGAAACAGCGGAGATGCGCCCATCGAGTTCCGGCGCGCAAGGACGATTGATCTGAAACGGCGTCTGCTGCTGCCCGCCTTCACCGATGCGCACACCCACTTTCTCAAATGGGCACTCAGTCTCGATACCGTCGATTTGACCGGCGCGACTTCGGTACAGGCAGCCCTGAAGCGAATCCGCGGGCATGCCCAGCGATCATCGTCCCGCAGTCAATGGCTGACCGGCGCCGGATTTGATGTGAACCTCTGGGGAGGCGTGTTGCCGACGCGTCACATGCTCGACAGAATATGCCCGGACCGCCCGGTGGTGATGGAGAGCCACGACGAGCACGCGATGTGGGTCAACTCCGAGACGTTGCGTCGCTGCCGGATCGATCGCGCGACGCCTGATCCCGACGGCGGCCGCATCGTACGCGACGCACGCGGCGAGCCGACCGGCATGGTCCTGGAAACCGTCTGCAACAGAGTCTGGGAGGCGCTGCCCAAGCCGACACACCGTGCCATGGAACGGGCCGTTCTCGCCGCACAGCGACGCGCGCACGCGGTGGGTGTCGTCGCCATCGGCGACATGGGGGTCCCGGAGACGCTCTCGGTGTTTCAGTCATTGCACGACAGTGCCCGACTCCGCCTCCGATTGTGGAAATCGGTCGCGCTGCACGACATGGACAGTGCCATCGCACTCGGTTTGCGGTCCGGCATCGGCAACGAGTGGATCACTATCGGCTCGGTGAAGGTCTTTCTCGATGGCGCGCTCGGTTCACGCACCGCCTGGATGTATCAGTCGTACTCGGGCGACCGCGCGAATCGCGGGATTTGCCGTCTCGACCAAAACAGGTTCGACGCGGCGGTCCGACGTGCGACCAGCCACGGCCTTTCCATTTGCGTGCATGCGATCGGCGATGCGGCGGTCGGCGCGGCCATCGATGTCATGCGCAAGTACAACCAACGCTTCCCGCGCTGCCAGCCGCCGCGCATCGAGCACTTGCAGCTCTTGCAGCCGAACGATCTGAAGAAACTTGTGGGAACCCGGATAATCGCATCGATGCAGCCGTCGCATTTGCTGACCGACCGCGACATCGCCGACCGCCACTGGGGAACGCGCGCGCGCAATGCGTTTGCGCTGCGGTCGCTCTGGGATGCGGGTGTGCCATTGGCATTCGGGTCGGATGTGCCGATTGAACCGCTCTGTCCGCTCGATGGCATCGGCGCGTCCGTCCATCGGGCCCGCCCCGACGACAATCGCGGCTCCTGGTATCCACGTCAGCGGTTGTCGGTGTGGGAGGCGGTTTGGGGATTCACCGCCGGAGCCGCGTATGCCTGCGGCGGTGGCGAACGACGGGGACGCATTCTTCCGGGTCAACTGGCCGATCTGGTTGTGCTGGATCGCAACATCTTCACAAGCCGGCCCGCGAACATCTTTTCGACGAAAGTCGACATGGCCGTGGTCGACGGTACTATCATGTGGGACAGAACCAACGCGGGGTGATCCGTCACACCGTGCGGTTTGCTGTTGACGTAGACGCGATTCTCCTCTTGGTTACAGTTTGACAACGATGCCCAGACAACGCCCCAGAGTTTCGTCCCGCGCGAGCCGACATGCGTCGGTGCGTTGCACTGTCGTCTGCTTGTTGTTTGCTTCGACGCTCACCGCCCATGCGTCGGCGGCGACTGTCGATGTCATGACCATCGACGGTCCGATCGGCCCGGTCACCGAAATGATGATTGAGGACGCTGTCGAGGAGGCCGAAGAGTCCGGATCCGAAGCGCTCATCATCGAATTGGACACGCCGGGCGGATTGGTGTCGACCACCAAAAAAATCACACAAACGATCCTGAAATCGAATGTTCCAGTCGTCGTCTATGTCTCGCCGCAGGGGGCGAGCGCGACATCGGCGGGCGTGTTCATCCTGATGTCGGCCCATTTCGCGGTCATGGCGCCGGGCACCAACGCCGGCGCCGCGCACCCGGTGTCATTGCAAGGCGAGATGGACTCGACCATGTCGCACAAAGCCGAAAGCGATGCCGCCGCGAACATTCGCGCGCTCGCCAAACGGCGCGGGCGCAACGATCACTGGGCCGAACGGGCTGTGCGCGAGTCCGAATCGCTGACCGCCGATGAGGCGCTCGATTCCAACGCCATCGACTTCATCGCCGCCAATCTCAGCGACCTGCTCGACTCGCTTCACGGACGCACGACCGATCTGCCGCGCGGCATCGACACATTGAACACCGCCGGGGCGGACGTTCATCGCATTGCGGCATCCTGGCGCGAAAAGGCGCTCGGTGTCATCACCGACCCCAACATCGCCTATATCCTCATGTCGATCGGCTGGCTGGGCATCATGATGGAACTGTACAACCCCGGCTCGATCTTCCCCGGCGTCGTCGGCGCCATCTGCCTGATTCTCGGTTTCTATTCGCTGCAGACGTTGCCGATCAACTATGCCGGACTGTCTTTGATAATCCTGGCCATCATTCTCTTCATCATGGAAGTCAAGATCATCAGTCATGGTCTGCTGACCATCGGCGGCGCGATTGCCATGATTATCGGCTCCATGATGCTGATCGATTCTCCCGACCCGGCCGCGCGCGTATCATTCACCGTGATCCTCGCCGTGGTCGGCACGACGGTCGCATTCTTCGCTCTCGCCGCCGGTCTCGCATTGAAGGCGCGCCGGCGCAGGCCGGTCACCGGCGACGAAGGGATGATCGGACAGATCGGGACGGCGCGCGAATCGTTCGATGCCGTCGGGACCGTCTATGTCGCCGGAGAATACTGGCGCGCCAAGACGTCGCAGCAAGTTGAGGCAGGTCAGCCGGTGCGCGTGGTCGGCAAAGATGGGATGACGCTGACCGTTGAGCCGATGTGAGAGGCGCAGGATTGGTTACATCTCACAAAGTATGGGACTCTCGAACTTTCCCACACCCCGACCCTCTCACAACGGGAGAGGGGGCGGTTATCTCCTCCCAAGGGAAAGAGTATTAACACCCTCTCCCTTTGGCAGAAGGTCCCGAGCGCAGCCGAGGGAGAGAGGGCTGGGGTGAGGTAATCGATAACACGCAACTCAACGACAACGAGAGAGGAAGGAACACATGCTGCCCATCGGACCGATAACCGTCGCCATCATCGCGCTCATCATCCTGGGGAACGCCGTACGCATCCTCAAAGAGTACGAACGCGGTGTCATCTTCCGTCTCGGACGCCTGATCGACACCAAGGGGCCGGGGCTGATCCTGCTCATTCCCATCGTCGACAAGATGCTGCGTGTCGATCTGCGCACAATCACCTTCGATGTCCCGCCGCAGGATGTGATCACGCGCGACAACGTCACCATCAAGGTCAACGCCGTCGTCTATTTCCGCGTCATGGACGCCAACAAGGCGATCGTCAATGTCGAAAACTACATGGTCGCGACCTCGCAGATCGCGCAGACCACGCTGCGTTCGATCCTCGGCCAGTTCGAGCTCGATGACCTGCTCTCCAACCGCGAGCACATCAACCAGCAACTGCAAAAAATCATCGACGACCAGACCGAGCCATGGGGCATCAAAGTCAGCGTCGTCGAGGTCAAAAACGTCGATCTGCCGGTGGAGATGCAGCGCGCCATCGCGCGGCAGGCCGAGGCCGAACGCGAACGCCGCGCCAAGATCATCCACGCCGAGGGCGAATTGCAGGCCTCCGAGAAGCTGGCGCAGGCGGCCGAGATCATCGGACGCAACCCGGCGACATTGCAATTGCGTTACTTGCAGACCTTGACCGAAATCGCCGCCGAAAAGAATTCGACGATCATTTTCCCGCTGCCGATCGATCTGATCAAGCCGTTCATCGACATGGCCACGCACCGCCAGCAGCAGGGGTAGTGAGGAGACTGGACGGATGTTCAATTGGAGGGTAGGGGCGCGATTCATCGTGCTCGCCAACGGGGGGACGGGCGCAATGAATTGCGCCCCTACGACGCGAAGACGATTCGCCCTGACCAAATGCTCGTCGTCCTCGGCGGACGGTCAGGGCCACCCGGCCGGTAGGACTATAAAGTGAAGAGCTGGTCGTTCATCAGCGAAGCGACATTCGTCGCATCGGTGTCGGCGATTACCTATCTAGCGGCGTACCGTTACGAAGAAGCATATTGTAATTACTGGGGTCTGCCCGCTGAGTTCATTGTAGTTTCAATCGAACGTCTTGCAAATCTGGCCCTGATCGCTATCTCCCTGTTCATGATTTACCTGTTCCCGGCTATTGTGCTTAGTAGAAACTTGTTTGCACGAATCTCTCGAAGTCCATATCTGCAGATGATGGTCTACCCGCTTCTTGTGACATGTTTTGCGATTCTGACTCTCATTCTGTATCCGACTCTTCGCCGGGCGTGGTGGACACTGGCGTTTTTCACTCTCAGCATCTGGGCAATTTGGTTTGGCCTGCCGGCGGTTATTGCGCGGAAGCGAAAAGTCTCATACTTGGAAGCCGAAAACGAAACACGTGAAGCAGATAGAGAGTTGGTAACGCCAATTGACTGGATCACTGGCAAATTGGGAGAGATGGGGGCGCCTTTGATCTTGTTCCTCCTCTTGGGGTATGTCGCAGCGCCGATGGTGGGCACGATGCAAGCGAAGAGACAGAAGACGTTTCCGGCTCTCGTTCGCGCCTGTGCCCCGGGCGAAGACAGTTGCCAGGTGATGATAGTGATTAGGAGCTATTCTGATGATGCTTTCTGCGCACTTGCTGACACATGTTCAAATACCGTCACGAGAGGTATAATCCCGGTGAATTTGAGTGAGTTTGCGCGTGCCGGAGGGACGATACTCAAGGTTCATGCAGGCTCTCTCGAATTCCCTGAGTAGGCCGATTCAAGCTCCAGTATGGCTGTCGCTCGGTGACCCTGACCGTCCTCCGAAGGCGGGCAGCACTTGTTCCCCAAGAGGGGATCGACATCAGGGGCAGCAGATTCCGCCACGTCGTATCTTATTGCCTCACAATCGAGTAGCGGTGCGACAGTCTTTGAAGTCGTGTGCCCTCTGAATTCCGGTTTCCCGAAGTCGGTCTATCGCCCTACCCGACAAGTACTTCCCCGTACAGCCAATCTTTTTCGTGATACCCGTTGACTCCCACGCGCCAACCCATTAATTGCGCAGTTTTTCAGGGGGGGCAAAACTGTAGATCAGTGGAGGTTCTTGCCGCAATGCCACAGACCATAGAGCCCGTGCTTGCCGCGCGGATACGCGTGGCAGTTACAGAATCCTCCAGTCTGCTTCATACTAACTTAACTTCATGCTCAGAAGATTCGGAAGTTGGATGACAGCGTGTGACCCGGTTAGCAATGGGAACACACGAAAAGCGTAAGGGGGACAAATGCTACCACTTCGCGACAATAAGAGCAGCACGGCGGCGGGGGTCACTGTAGAGCTACGGCGAAAGACTTTAGCATTGCGACATCGATTCGTCCTGCTTGTGGTTATCGCTTCTGGGTGTATTCTTTTTGGATTGTGGATGTTGGGACAGTCTCAGCCGCGAGAGTTTTGGATCCAGCATCATCAACTTGGGTATACATATCCAAGAGTAGAGAGGGCACTGAGGAATGTCGCTGATACGGTCAAGAGTTGGGGGATCGCGGTTTATCTTGATCAGATCGGGACAATGTCAGGGAAAGACTTCTCATCTCGAGCCTGCCAAGACCATGCCGCCGGAATCGTCATACAGTATCGTGATGGCATGTGGGAACAGGACTCGACTTTTGCCATTGAAACGGGGACGGGATGTATTTCCTGCGATCCTGAACGGCAGATTCCGTTCTACCGTATAGCGGGCATTTATGGCAACCCACAAGACTCAGTGATTGAGGCCAGTGCTCTGTGCCTTGAGCGACGATTGATCGAGATCATGAGGGGACTGCTCTTTTAGCCAAGTGCCCGGAATGAGTAGTTGTGTGCCCGCAACACTTGCGGCGGGTCTCGCACAGTGCCCCTAACCCTCCGCTGGCCTGGTGCCCCACAGCTCCGCTGCGGATAAGTTTCATTTCAGGTCTGACTATCCCACGGCAAAGCTGTTGGGCGCCCCGACAGTTCCGTAACTCGCTACCCCACAACATACAAGGGCCGGTCGGCTTTTTTGTGGCGCTAGATCCTCAAACTCCGGCTTCCTGACCCCTCTCTATCCCCCTACCCGACAAGTACTTCCCGGCACGGCCAATCTTTTTCGTGATTGCCGTTGACTCCCACGCCCCAACTCATTGATTGCCCAGTTTTTCAGGGGGGCAAAACTGAAGATCAATCCGCCGCAGGCGGGTCAACCACGGGGGTCGACCAAATGACCAAGACCAAGGAATCTGTACTTGCCGCCCTGGACGCCAACAACGTCCGCTACATCCGACTTCTCTTCACCGACATTCTCGGCCACATGAAGGGGATGTCGATCACCCGCAGCGAAATCGAGCAGGTGCTCGAGGAGGGACAGGGTTTCGATGGCTCCTCGGTCGAGGGGTATGTGCGCATCGAGGAATCCGACCTGATGGCGATGCCCGACCTCCGGTCCTTTCGCGTGATTCCGTGGGACATCTCCGGCGAAAAAGTCGCTCTCTTGTTCTGCGACATCTTCAATCCCGATGGAACGCCGTTCGACGGCGACCCGCGTTACATCCTGCGCCGGACACTCGAGAAAATCTCCAAGCGCGGCTGGACATTCTACACCGGGCCGGAAATCGAATACTTCTACTTCCGCAACGCCAACGGCACCGAGTTGCTCGATCACGACGGCTATTTCGACTATTCGACAGTCGACGAAGGGACTGTCCTGCGCAAGAAGGCCGTCGTCTCGCTGGAGCAGATCGGTATTCCCGTCGAGTGCTCGCACCACGAGGTCGCGCCATCGCAGCACGAGATCGATTTGCGCTACCAGGACGCATTGACCATGGCGGATTTCGCCATGCTCTATCGCTTCGTGATCAAGGAACTTGCGCTGAAGGCGGGCGCCTACGCGTCGTTTATGCCCAAGCCGATCTTCGGGCAAAACGGATCGGGCATGCACGTGCACCAGTCGCTGTTCGAAGACGGCCGCAATCTCTTCTTCGATGCCAAGGACCCGTACCATCTCTCGGCCGTCGCGCGGCATTACATCGCCGGGCTTTTGGCGCATGTTCGCGAGTTTACCATGGTGACCAACCAGTGGGTGAACTCATACAAGCGGCTGGTCTCCGGCTACGAAGCGCCGGTCTATATCTCCTGGGGACGGCGCAACCGTTCCTCGCTGGTCCGCGTGCCGATGTACCGTGTCGGCAAGGAAAAGGCCACGCGCGTCGAACTGCGTTCGGCCGATCCGGCGTGCAATCCCTATCTCGCGTTCGCCTGCATGTTGGCAGCGGGTCTCGACGGCATCGACAAGAAGACACCGTTGGCCGAGCCGATCGAGCAGAACATCTTCCACATGTCCGAGGAAGAACGCGAACGCCGCAAGATCGTCGGACTGCCCGGATCGCTGGAGGAAGCGCGCGAGGTGACCTCGAAATCGACGCTCATCCGCGAGACACTGGGCGAGCACATCTTCAACACGCTGATGGCCAACAAACGGCTGGAGTGGGACCGTTACCGGATTCACGTGACCGACCACGAACTGGCGACGTATCTTCCGGTGCTGTAGACATGGCCTGCTCATCTCAATGGCAGCATTACACTCGAAAAAATGTGCAGGCCAGGCGAGGACGACTGGCCCATCCCCCGCGCCTCCCTCCGCGACGCTCGGTACCTTCGGCCGAGGGCGGGTGGTGTGCACACTTCTCACGGTTGAGCATCGCACCACATGACTGACTCCCCTGCCCGCTGGTCGGTGGCCGCAATCACCGAACAGGTGGGGTCGGGGGCGACTACCGCGCGTTCCGTGTGCGCGTCCGGTCTGGAACGAATCGAGGAACGGCGTTCATTGAACGCGTTCATCACCGTTACACGTCCCGAAGCGCAGCAGCGTGCGGAGGCGATTGATCGGGATGTGAAGAACGGTTCTCCGCCCGGTCCCCTGATCGGTGTACCGGTCGCCATCAAAGACAACATTTGCGTCAACGATGTCCGCTGCACCTGCGCGTCGAATATGCTGCGCGACTGGATCGCCCCGTATGATGCCGCCGCCGTCGAACGGCTGCGAAAAGCCGGGGCCGTCATCGTCGGCAAAACGAACCTTGATGAATTCGGGATGGGATCATCGACTGAGAACTCGATCTTCGGCCCGTCGCACAACCCGGTCGATCCGTCTCGCACCGCGGGCGGGTCGTCGGGCGGCTCGGCCGTGGCGGTGGCCGATGGACAATGCGCGGTGGCGCTCGGGACCGATACCGGCGGCTCGGTACGGCTCCCGGCGGCGTTTTGCGGCGTGGTCGGACTCAAGCCAAGCTATGGATCCGTGTCGCGCTGGGGCGTCGTGGCCTTCGGATCGTCACTGGATCAAATCGGTGTCTTCGGCCGTTCCGTCGACGATGTGCGCATCGTCTTCGATGTGATCCGCGGACGCGACGAACGCGATGCGACCTCGGTCATCCTTCCCTCTGACCCAACCACACCGGACCGTCTCAGAATCGGGATGCCGACAGAGTATTTTGGAGATGGCCTCGACCCACAGATCGCGTCCGCCATACGGAATGTTGCCGATCGACTCGTACAGTTCGGACATCAGGTCGTCGATGTCTCATTGCCGAATTCGAAGCACGCCGTCGCCGCCTACTATGTGATCGCGACGGCAGAGGCGTCATCGAACCTGGCGCGTTATGATGGCGTCCGATACGGGCATCGTGCGCAGTCCGATGATGTCATCGCGATGTACGAAAAAACGCGTGCCGAGGGATTCGGCGTCGAGGTCAAGCGGCGCATTCTTCTGGGAACGTATGTCCTCTCCGCGGGGTATTACGATGCCTATTACGGGCGCGCCCAACGTGTCCGGGCGTTGATTGCCGCCGACTTCGACACCGCATTTCAGCGTGTCGACTGTCTGCTCACGCCGACCGCGCCGACTTGCGCCTTCAAGCTGGGCGAACGCTCCGATGATCCGCTGGCCATGTATCTGACCGATGTCTACACCACGTCGGTCAACCTGGCGGGTCTGCCGGCGCTCAGTGTCCCCTGTGGTCGTTCGGATGAGGGCCTGCCCATCGGTGCGCAACTGATCGGTCCCGCTTTTCACGAATCGCGACTGCTGTCATTGGGCGGTTTCATCATGGACACAACCGGCGGCCGGAACTGACCATGGCATTCGAACCGGTCATCGGACTGGAAGTGCATGCGCAACTCTTAACCGAGTCTAAGGCGTTCTGCGCGTGTCCCTCCGCTTACGGTGCCGACCCGAATGCGCATACCTGCCCGGTCTGTCTGGGATTGCCCGGTGCGCTGCCGGTGCTCAATCGTCAGGCGGTCGCCTGTGCCATCCGTCTGATTCTGGCGGTGAATGGGCGTGTGGAAGACACCAGCATTATGGCACGGAAGAATTACTTCTATCCCGACCTGCCCAAAGGGTACCAAATCTCCCAATATGAGGCGCCTCTGGGTTCTGGAGGCGCTATTGACTTCACCGATGAGGGACGGGTGATATCGGCACGGCTGATCCGTATTCATCTGGAGGAGGACGCGGGCAAGTCGCTCCACCCCGACGATACGGCCCCCGATCCGTACACACGTCTCGATCTGAATCGCTGCGGCGTGCCGCTGTTGGAGATCGTCAGCGAGCCCGATATCCGCTCGCCGCGTCATGCGTCGTTGTATCTGCACAAGCTGCGGCAACTGGTGCGCTATCTGGAGATTTGCACCGGCAATATGGAAGAAGGGGCGTTCCGCTGCGATGCGAACGTCTCGATCCGGCCGCGCGGCGCCGGCACGCTCGGCACGCGCACCGAAATCAAGAATATGAATTCCTTTCGTTCCGTTGAACGGGCGCTGGAGTTTGAGATTGCCCGTCAGAGCGAGGTCGTCCGCTCGGGCGGCGCCATTGAGCGTGAGACGTTGCTGTGGGACGATTACGCGCAAACCGCCGCGCCGATGCGCTCAAAGGAAGAATCGTCGGACTATCGCTATTTCCCCGACCCGGACCTGCTCCCGGTCCGTATCGGTTCGGAGATTGTTGCGTCAGTACGCGATTCCCTCCCCGAGCTGCCCGATGCACGGGCCGCGCGATTCGTCTCACAGTATGGCTTGCCGACCTATGATGCCCAGGTCCTCACCGACGACCGCGCCTTGGCCGAGTACTACGAGCGCGTGGCCGGGAGACTCTCCGATGCCAAGTCGGCATCGAACTGGATCATGACCGAGGTGATGCGTGTCCTCAAAGAGTCCGGCACGGGGATTGAGGGTTTTCCGATCGGTCCCGATGCGCTGTCCGAACTGCTAACGCTTGTCGAAACCGACAAAATCTCCGGCAAGATCGCCAAAGACGTCTTCGCCGAAATGCTCTCGTCCGGAATGCCTGCCGGGCAGATCGTTGAGTCGAAAGGACTGTCACAAATATCGGACCACGACGAGCTGGGCGTCATCATTGAATCGCTGATTCAGTCGCACTCCGAACAAGTGTCGGATTATCGCGCGGGCAACAAACGCGTGCTGGGATTCTTCGTCGGCCAGGTGATGCAACAAACCGGAGGGCGTGCCAATCCCGCAATGGTCAATGAACTCCTGCGGGCGCAGCTCGACCGTATCTGAGTCAACGGCGATGGATCATGCCCCAAAACTGCGAATCGCCGTCATGGCCTCCGGCAGCGGCAGCAATCTGCAGGCGGTCATCGATCGCTGCGCCGATGGCACACTCCATGCCGAGGTCGTGCTGGTGATTTCCAACAACCGCGATTCCGTGGCGCTGCGGCGAGCGGAGGCAGCGGGTATCAAGGCGCTGCACTGGTCGGAGAAAGCCGTCGGATCCAGCGAGCGCTTTGCGGCGGGACTGATTGAACACCTGCGCGCCGCACGGACCGATTTGGTGGTTCTGGCGGGGTATATGAAACTGGTGCCCCCGGCGGCGGTGGCCGCATTTTCCGGACGCATCCTGAATATCCACCCGGCGCTGTTGCCCCGGTTCGGTGGAAAGGGGTATTATGGCATCCGCGTGCACCAGGCGGTGCTGGCCGCCGGAGAAAAAGAGACCGGCGCCACCGTGCACGTCGTCGATGACGTATATGACCGCGGTCCGATCGTGATGCAGCGACGAGTCCCGGTGATGCCGGGTGACACCCCCGAACGCCTGCGCGAACGCGTTTTGGAGATTGAGCATCAATTGCTGCCGGAGGCGATTGCGCACTGGGCACAGGATCGGACCCGGGCCAAAACGGAATGAACCGATTATCTTGAGCGATCGAGGATGGCACCATGAATGTGGCGATTGATGCGATCGAACGCGCCGTGGGACAAACAACGATTCCCGGTGTGCCGCTGTACGCGCGCGGCAAGGTGCGCGACCTCTATGATCTGGGAAGCAACCTTCTGATCGTCGCCAGCGACCGCCTCTCGGCGTTCGATGTCGTGCTGCCCACGCCGATACCCGGACGCGGAATTGTGCTCACGCAGATGTCGCGATTCTGGTTTGAGAGTACGCGGCACATCGTGCCTAACCACTTGCTCACCACCGATGTCGGGCGCTACCCGGCGCCGCTTCCGGAATTCCGTGACCGTCTCGAGGGCCGTTCGATGCTGGTCAGGCGCTGCCGCCGCATCGACTTCGAGTGCGTCGTGCGCGGGTACATCACGGGATCGCTGATGAAAGAATACAAGCAGGCGCGCTTCGAGTCCTCCGGCGATGTGGTCAGTCTCCATGGATTGCAGTTTCCGCGCGACCTGGTCGAATCTCAGAAACTCCCGAACCCGATCTTCACCCCGGCCACAAAGAACGACTCCGGACACGACGACAATGTCTCCTTTGAGCACATGTCCAATCACATCGGCGACGATCTGGCGCAGACGCTGCGCCGGCTGTCCGTCGAGCTGTATCAATCGTGTGCCGACCTCGCAGCCAAACGCGGGGTCATTATCGCCGACACCAAGTTTGAGTTCGGCCTCGACGGGGACACCGTGACGCTCATCGACGAGGTCGGTTCCCCGGATTCGTCACGCTTCTGGGATTCGAAATCGTATCGTCCCGGTGAGATTCAGGACAGCTTCGACAAGCAGTACGTGCGCGACTACCTCGTCTCCATCGGCTGGGACAAGACCCCGCCGGGACCCCAATTGCCGATCGAAGTGGTTCGACAAACGGCCGCCAAGTACCGTGATGTCCAGCAGCGTATCATGGGTGAGCAGACGACTGCTTAAAATGCGATTGTCCGACGATGACAGAGACACTGACTCAGAGCAAGCGGATGGATCGCGGAAGCGCTGAACATCTGCCCAACGGTGCGATACGCGTTCGCCGGGCGCTGCTGTCGGCCTACGACAAATCCGGACTGCTGCCCCTGGCGCAAACGCTCCGGCAGTTGGGAGTCGAGATCGTATCCACCGGCGGCACATTTTCGATGTTGCGCGATGGCGGAGTACCGGCGCGCGCGGTCGAAGAGGTCACCGGTTACGGCGCCATGCTGGGCGGACGCCTCAAGACGCTGCACCCGAAGCTGCTCGGCGGGATTCTGGCGCGTCGCGACAACACTTCGGACACTCACGATCTTTCAGAAGCGCAGATCGATCCCATCGATCTGGTTGTCGTGAATTTATATCCATTCGAAACGGTGGCCGATGATCCCTCCGCCACACGGGATGATGCCATTGAGCTGATCGATGTCGGCGGGCCGACCATGATCCGTGCCGCCGCCAAAAATCATGCGTGGGTCGCGGTCGTCTGCGACCCGGCGGACTACGAATCGTTGTCGCGGGAGTTGCAGGCAACCGACGGTTGTGTCAGCGAGGATTCTCGGACACGTCTGGCGTCGAAGGCGTTCTCCATCACGGCCGCCTACGACACGCGCATTGCGGATTACTTTGCCCGAAATGTCGGTCAGGACGCATCGCCGGGATTCCCGTCGATCTGGCTGCAGCGCTACGATTACGTAGCCGGGCTCCGATACGGCGAAAACCCGCATCAGCGCGCCGCGGTCTATGGCGCCGCCGATTCAACGCAATCGTCCCTGGCGCGGGCGCGCGTCATCGGCGGCAGGGAGATTTCCTACAACAACTACAACGATCTCGACGCCGCCTGGCGCATGGCCGCCGACTTTTCGGAGCCGTTTGCCGCCGTCTTCAAACACGCGACTCCCTGTGGTGCGGCCGAAGGCAATTCGATCGCGGCGGCCTACCGATCCGCCCATGAGACCGACCCGTTGTCGGCGTACGGCTCGATCATCGCCTTAAACCGCCGTGTCGATTATGCGTGCGCCGAATTGCTCCACGCGACGGAGTTTATCGAGTGTGTCCTGGCCCCGGGCTATGATGAGGATGCGCTCGAACTGCTGATCCGGAAAAAGGCGCGCCGTTTCGTCGACGTACCGACTATCGACATCGAATCTTCCGCAATGCGCGTGCGTGAGATCATCGGCGGACTCTTGGTGCAGGAGGACGACAGAACGAACCTGACCCCGGCGGATCTGCGCGTTGTCACGCGCCGTTCGCCGACCGCGGAGCAAATCACGTCGCTGCTGTTTGCCCGCAAGGTCGTCAAGCACGCGCGTTCGAATGCCATCGCGATCGCATCGGGTTGTGTGGCGGTCGGCATCGGCGCGGGGCAGACATCACGGGTCGATGCCGTGCACCAGGCGGTGGCCAAGGCGAACAATCGCACCCAGGGCGCTGTGCTGGCATCCGATGCATTCTTTCCCATGGCCGATGGCGTCGAAGCGGCGGCGGCCGCGGGGGTTGCGGCCATCATCCAGCCGGGCGGCTCCCGGCGCGACGCCGAAGTCATTGCCGCCTGTGACAACGCGAATATCGCCATGGTGTTCAGCGGGCTGCGGAACTTCCGGCATTAATCAGTGTTGCGAACGTGATGACAGACCATATCAATGATGCACCGCCCTGGGAGTCGCTGGGGGGCAAGCAGATCCTGCTGGGCATCGGCGGCGGCATCGCCGCCTACAAGTCCGCGTACCTCTGCCGACGGCTGATCGAAGCCGGCGCCCAGGTGCAGGTAGTCATGACCGAGGCGGGATCGAAGTTCATCACCCCGCTGACGATGGAGAGTCTCTCCGGGCGCGAGGTCATCACCGAGATGTTTCCGACGGGACAATTCGTCGGCACACGCCACATCGACATCAGCGCCTGGGCCGAGTTGGTCATTGTCGCGCCCGCCACAGCGAATCTGATCGGGCGTTACGCCGCCGGCTTGGCCAATGACATGCTCACGACGCTGCTGATCGCCACGCGCGCGCCCGTGCTCCTCGCGCCGGCAATGAATACCGACATGTATCTGCATCCGGCCGTGCAGGACAATTTGGAAACTTTGCGGCGCCGCGCCGTTTTGTTCGTCGAGCCCGGAGTCGGTGAGATGGCCTGCGGCACCGTGGGTGTGGGACGCATGGCCGAGCCCGAAGAGATCGTGGCCGCCGCCGCCGCCGTCCTCGCCGCGCGCGACAAGCGCGACCTGGTCGGGCACCATGTCATCGTCACCGCCGGACCGACGCAGGAACCGATCGATCCGGTGCGCGTCCTGACCAACCGGTCATCGGGCAAGATGGGATACGCGATCGCCGAGGCGGCCCGGATGCGCGGCGCGACCGTCGATCTGATCAGCGGTCCCACAGCGCTGCCCCATCCGTCAGGTGTCGAGTTGTTGAGGGTCAACACGTCCGAGGAGATGTACGACGCGGTGGTCGAGCGCGCCGCGCGCGCCACGATCATCATCGGTGTGGCGGCGGTCTCCGACTGGCGCGTCGATGAGGTGGCCGATTCGAAGCTGCGGAAGGAAGACGGTACACCGTCGTTGCGTCTGGTCCCGACACGCGACATCATGGCATCGCTGGGAGCATCGAAACGACATGACCAAATACTCGTCGGTTTCGGACTGGAAACAGACCCGCGACGGCTGGAATCGATTGACAAGCTGAGGCAGAAGGGTCTGGATTTGCTGATCGCCAATAACCCGACACGGCCCGGCTCGGAGTTCGGCGGCGACACGAATGAAGCGGTCCTCATTGACGCAACCGGCACGATCACCCGACCGGGACTGCTGTCGAAGCGCGCTCTCGCCGATGTTGTTCTCGACCAAATCGCGGAAATGATCGAACACAAACGCGCCGGGGCACGCACCCGAACATAGACCAAAGTCCCCATGGATGAGTCACTGGCAACGATGGGCCGGGCACTGCGGCAACTGCTGGACACCGAACCCTCGTTGCAGCTATTCGACGACCCCCGCGCGCAGCGGCGCGCGCGGTCGCTTGTGGAACTCTACGAACAGATTCACACGTGCACGAAGTGCCCGCTGGGACACTCGCGAAACAAGTTCGTCTTCGGCGTCGGCAATCCCAACGCCGAAATCCTGTTCATCGGCGAAGCCCCGGGACGGGATGAAGATTTGCAGGGAGAGCCGTTTGTGGGGCGCGCGGGCCAGCTACTCGACAAAATGCTGGCGGCAATCCACCTCCAACGCGAAGAAGTCTACATTGCCAACATCCTGAAATGCCGCCCGCCGGACAATCGCGACCCCCTCCCCGAAGAATCCGCCGCCTGTCTGCCGCACCTGGCGGAGCAGATTCGGCTGCTGGCGCCGCGCCTGATCTGTTCACTGGGGCGCGTGGCGGCGCAGATTCTCATGGAGACGAAGGCGCCATTGTCCAAGCTGCGCGGCCGGTTTTATGAGTTCGGTTCCGCGCGCATGTTGGTGACATTTCATCCGGCGGCGCTCCTGCGCAATCCCAACTTCAAACGCGATGCCTGGGAGGACCTGAAGGTCTTGCGCAGAGCATACGATGATCTGAAAGGGCAGCCGTCGAACTTTTGATCGCCAGGTCTTCAAGGAGATCAATCCTATGGTTCACGCCGTAATCCTTGCCGGTGGCGCTGGAGAGCGATTCTGGCCGCTGTCGCGCCGCTCGCGCCCCAAGCAGCTTCTGCCCTTATTGGGCGACCGTTCGATGATCGAGATGACCATCGATCGCATCAGTCCCGACATTCCCGCCGATCGCACCTGGGTGGTCACCGGACAGGAGATCGGGGCTGCCGTGTGCGAACGGCTCATGCAGATTCCCAAACAGAATATTCTCGAGGAGCCGCGCGGCAACAACACCTGTCTGGCGATTGCTTGGGCTGCCGCCGAGCTGCGACGCCGCGATCCCGATGCCACGCTCGTCGTCCTCTCGGCCGACCACGCAATCTCCCCGGTGGAGACATTGCGCCGTGTCCTCAGGGAAGGCGTCCGCCTGGCGGAATCCGACGATCATCTGATCACCGTCGGGATCACGCCCACGCGCCCGGAGACGGCTTACGGCTACATCGAATTGGGGCCGATCTTCGCCAAAACCGATGGGATCACGTCGTATCAGGTCGAGCGCTTCGCCGAAAAGCCCGACCGTCCCACCGCGCAGGATTACTATTACGACCGTCGGCATCTGTGGAATTCCGGTATGTTTGTCTGGACGGCGCGCGCGCTGCTGGACGCCCTGTCGAAACATGCTCCCGGCGTCAATACGCCGCTGATGGACTACATCAGGAAATCCGGCACCGGCCCGAACAACGGCGCACTGCAGGAGCTCTACGACACGGCCGAGTGCATCTCGATTGACATTGCCGTGCTCGAACGGGCCGATAATGTCGTGGTCATCCAGGCCGATCTGGCATGGGATGATGTCGGCAGTTGGCTGGCCCTGCAGCGGCTGTCGCACAAGGACTCGCACAGCAACGTCGTGCGGGGCAACGCGGTCTCCCTGGAGACATTCGACACGACGATCTACAACGATTCCGATGACTTGGTTTGCGCCTTCGGTGTCTCCGATTTGGTGGTTGTCCGCACCGGACGGTCCGTGATGGTGGCGCACAAGTCCCGGATCGATGAGATGAAGCAACTGATGGAGGAAATCAAGTCCGACCCCTCGTGGGAGGAGTACCTCTGATGTGTCGCGTGACCGCGCCGGCGATTTTGGCTGTTCTGCTTGTGGTCAGTTCCTCGCCGGTTACGGCCGATCGCAAGGGTCCCGACCCTCTCGGCTTCCCCGGCGATGATGCCGTCATCACGGAGAATGTCACCGCTCACATGCCCGACACGGGTGCGGTCACAGCGCACGAATACCAACAGCCGGCTCCATCCACTGCGTCCACTGCGTCCTCACTCAGTCTCCAGGTCCAGTTCTACGCGTCGCCGGACATCGCCAAAGCGCGGGATGTCAAGTCGCGCGCCGAGGCGAACCTGCCCGATTCGATCACGCTGATCTATGAAACGCCGTACTACAAGCTGCGCACGGGCGACTTCCGCGATTACGACCAGGCCGAACACCTCGCGGTCCGTCTGCGTGCCATGGGATATGAGACCGCCTGGGTCGTGCGCGTCGATCGCGCGCGCATCCCGCGCGCGACGGGTGAATGAAGGCGCCCGCCATTATCCCGATCGACCGCAGAGACCCGTCTCGTTTCGTTCCACGCATCGTTGGCCATCTTAAAAGGGCGGCGGTTGTTGTTCTCCCGACCGAAACGCAATATGCGTTGGCTGTCGATGCCTTTAACATTGCCGCGGTGCAATCAGTGCTCCGGCTCAAGGGACGCGCCGTCGGCAACCCGCTGTCGATCTTCGTGTCCGGCTGGGACGCGCTGAAGCCCCTCGATATCCTGACAAACGACCGCGAGCGTCTCCTGGCCGAGGCATTCTGGCCGGGGCCGCTCACGCTGGTGCTCAAGACCGGAAACCGGCGGCTGTTGGCATTGGGGGGAGAGGGGTCGGTCGGGATTCGCGTCAGTCCGGAGCCGGTTGTCCGCTCGTGTCTGCGCACGCTCGGCCGGCCGCTGATTGCAACGAGTGCGAATCCTGCCGGTCGGCAGCCGCTGGCCGCCGCGCAGAATCAATGGTTGCAGAGACTCGCCGCTTCGGGTAGTGTCGTGTGGGTGCGCCCGCGATATTACCGGCGTGGTACTCCGTCAACCGTCGTCGATTGCCGTGACGGGCATCTGCGGGTGCTGCGGCACGGGGCGATTGCCGAATCGCAACTGCGGCGTGTGTTGTAGAATCAGGTGACGTCATGGAATCGGAACGCAAGACACAACGACAGGGGGCAGGAGCCGAGCCCTTTCGCGTGCTCTTTGTCTGCACCGGAAACACCTGCCGCAGTCCGATGGCGGAGGGGATTCTGCGGAAAATCCTCGCCGAGCAGGGGATTGATGCCGGTGCGATCACGGTCGCATCGGCGGGCACGCTCGATCTGCGTGGCGCGCCCGCCAGCGAACACGCCATCGCAATCTGCCGCCGTTACGGGATCGACATCAGCGCTCACCGTTCACAAGGGCTGACCCGGCGCGCCGTCGGGGAGGCGGATTTGATACTGGCGATGGCGCCGGAGCATTTCGATGCAGCGAGCGCGCTGGGCAAATCACCCGACGCGGTCAATCTGCTCCGCTCGTTCCCCGATGGTTCACAGGGTCGTGCGGGCCGCGCAGTGCCCGACCCGATCGGACATGCGATCGCGGAGTACGAAGAGGTGTTTTTGCTCATCGACGAGACACTCCGGCACGCCCTGCCGGCGATTCTGGAACGCGCCAATCTTAACGTTCGATAGCCCACATCGATATCCATGATGCCCAGTCTGCCACGGCGCACCGCACGCGCACTCCGACAGGGTTTGCCGGGTGTCATCGCTCTTGCGTCGTTGGCGCTGCTGGTTGTCGGCAACCTGACGCAGGCACAGGCGCCCGACGCTCCCAAAGTCGGCGATCCGACCATCACGCCGCCGGATACCGTCGACTTCATTACACCGCTCTTCGATTCGACGGTGACGGGCGACAGCACTCTGACGGGATCCGGACCGTGGGCGGCGCGTCAGCACACCAACTGGGCCTTCGGCAGCGCGGAGACCCTCAGCTACACGATCGGCTGGGAGTCGATCGTCGCGGGACGCGGCACCATGGTGGTCGGCGAGGCGATCGACACGGCGGGGCGAACGTGTTTTCCGATCAATTCGCTGGTTGAATCGACACCGTTCTTTTCGACATTTTACCGTGTCGCCGACACGATCACGACGCTGATCGATGCGCGGGAACTCTTTCCGTTGCGGTATGACAAGCGCGTTCACGAGGGGAAATACCAACACCGGACGCACGTGACATTCATTCCCGAACTCGGCATTGCACATACGGACAAGGACACACTCGCGGTCCCGCCCTATGTCCAGGACGATCTTTCGCTGCTGTACTTTGTGCGGACCCTCGATCTGGCGCCCGGCAAGGACATTGAAGTGGACATCTACGGGGGCAAGAAGCTCTATCGGTTGACCGTCAAGATCGTCAAGCGCGAGCGCATCAAGGTTCGCGCCGGCGTATTCAGCACCATCGTGGTCGAACCCTTGCTGCAGGCGGCCGGACTCTTTAAGAGCGAGGGACGGGTCCGCGTGTGGCTCACCGACGACCGCCTGCATCTGCCGGTACTGATGAAAAGCAAGGTCGTGGTCGGGTCGATCGTTGCGGAGCTGGAAGATTATCGTCTCGGGCAAATCCGGCCCTACTGACATGACGCCCCGGCAATCAACCATGCGCTCCAAACGCAAACCACCGAGCCGTTCGGTACCGGCCGATCTGTCGCGGCTGAAACGTTACGACGTGTCGCGCCGACGCTCATTGGTACGCAAGGATCAGTTCGCAACGGCGCCCGCGCGTCGTGACACCATCGCCCGCTTTCTCGACAAACTGCCCCGGATTCTCAAGTCGGCGGATTGGACTCAACTGCTCGATCACATTGCCGAGGCAAAACGCCGCGGGAAACCGGTGTTTTGGTTGTTGGGCGCGCATGTGATTAAGTGCGGATTGTCCCCGGTCATTCTCGATCTGATGCGCTATGGGTTGGTCGATCTGATTGCGCTTAACGGCGCCGGCGCCATCCACGACCTGGAAATCGCATTCATTGGGCAGACGTCGGAGGATGTCGCCGCCGGACTGAAGACCGGGCAATTCGGCATGGCCCGCGACACGGCGCGTTGGTTTGCAGGCGGCGTCGATCGGGCGAAGCAAAACCAACTCGGATTGGGGGAGGGGTTGGGGCGGTTTATACGGGCGGAAAAGCCCCGCTGGAGACGCTTCTCCTTGCTTGCGGCGGCGGCTGAGTGGGACATACCGGCCCTGGTCTTCCCCGCCATCGGAGCGGAGATCGTTGCCCAACATCCTGAGTTCGATGGTGCCGCGGTCGGAGAAGCCGGTCATATCGACTTTCGCCTGCTGGCGACAGAATGCCGCAAACTCCACCGGGGCGGGGTGGTATTACAGTTCGGGTCGGCGGTCATCCTGCCGGAGGTGTTCCTGAAGGCGCTGTCGGTGGCCCGCAACCAGCGCCGCGTCGAGGGCATCGTCACTGCGAATTTCGATATGATTCAGCACTATCGCCCATTGACCAATCTGGTCAGCCGTCCCACCAGCGGCTCCGGTCATGGTTACAGCTTCACCGGTCACCATGAACTGATGCTGCCGTTTCTGGCGTGGTCGTTGAAGTCGCGTCTCAAACTGTAGCGCGTTCATTGTTCGGTTTCCACGAATCTGCTATAATATCGGGCTGCGCCTGAGGGCGTTCACGTTGCCATGAGTGCCATCGTCGAGTGCGTTCCCAACTTCTCCGAGGGGCGTCGTCCGGAGATCGTCGATGCCATTGCCGGAGCGATCAGTGGCGTTGCCGGAGTCGCCCTGCTGGACCGGCACATGGATGCCGATCACAATCGTTGCGTGATCACGTTCGCCGGCGAACCCGATGCGGTCGCAGAGGCCGCCTTTCGCGCAGCAGAACGCGCCGGGGAATTGATCGACATGCGGGTCCACCGGGGCCTGCATCCGCGCATGGGCGCGGCCGATGTCGTACCGTTTGTTCCGATCCGCGATGTAACGACGTCCGATTGCGTTTCGCTCGCGCGCCGCGTCGGGCAGCGCATCGGCGACGAGCTTGGCATTCCGGTCTACCTGTATGGCCGTGCGGCGACCTCCGAGTCCCGTCGAGAACTCTCCGATGTGCGTTCAGGCGAGTACGAAGGTCTGGTGGAGGCGATCCGCACCGACCCCGATCGTCGCCCCGACTTCGGGCCCGCCGAGTTGAATCGCAAATCGGGCGCGACCGCGGTCGGCGTCCGGCCACCGCTGGTCGCATTCAATGTTTATCTGAATACCGGCAGGGTCGAGGTCGCCGATGCTATCGCCCGCGCCATCCGTTTTTCCAGCGGCGGACTGCGGCATGTCAAGGCGCTGGGCCGTCCGGCGCCGTCGCGTCACGGTACGCAGGTCACCATGAATCTGACCGATGTCTGGGAGACCCCGATTTACCGGGTTTTCGCCATGATTAAAAACGAGGCCGCGCGATGGGGCGTTCAAATCACCAGTTCGGAGATCGTGGGGCTGGCTCCCGCCCGGGCACTCTTCGATTGCGCCGCCGCAACCTTGCAGTTGGAGGGGGATGTGCTGGACCGCGTCCTCGAGGAGAGAGTCCGCCGACTGTTGTCCGAGGAGATCGCGCCGCTGGGCGCCGATCACTCAATGCGGACACCGGCCAACTGATGATCGACAAATCGACTCGGAACCCAATCACACATTGACGAGTTTAAGAACTGGCCGATCTGAGATTTCCCATCCGGCATGAGAGGACTCTCCCGCATATGTTCCTGAAACGCGTAATCATGTTTTGCCTCGTGGCCTCCTGGGCCGCAGACGCCACGGCCGCTGTCGACGCCGCCTACGAACAGTCGCTGATCGAGCGGGTCCGGCAGCTCTTTCCATCACCGGCGACGACTCAGCCCGACAGCGACAATTACGCCACGACAGTCAAGTGCGGCACGCCGCTGATACTGGAAGTCTGGCATGCCTGGCCGGACCTGAACGAAGAGACCCGGCGCATTCTCGGCGCGGCCATTCAACTGGAGCGTCCGGAACTCAACGAAATCTATGACACTCCCGATGGCCTGTTCCGGCTGCACTATTCGCGAACCGGAGCGGACTCTGTCGATATGACCGACGGGGTCGGCGCGGGCAATGTCCCCATCTACGTGCTCAATTGCGCCGATCTGCTGACGGATGTCGTCGATGTGGAGATCGACCAACTCGGTTTCCGGTACCCGGTATCCGATTCGGTCGGAGCGCCGGGGGAGGATCCGCGATTCGATATCTATTTCATCGATTACAACCTCGGGCTCTACGGCCTGACCGTGCCCGATAACATCGTCAAGATGGGCGACGAGGAGTCGTTTTGGGCGACGTCCCACATGCGGATCCACAGCCAATTCCGCGACATCCCGCCGTATCGCAACAACCCCTACGACGCCATGGCCGTGACCTTGGCGCACGAGTTCCACCATTCCTCGCAGTGGACCTACGACGTGGGCGAGGCCGAAGTGCGCGGGGCCAGTTCCTACCCCTGGTTTTTGGAAGCGTCGGCCGTCGCGATGGAGGATTTCGTCTTTGACGATGTCAACGACTACTACGCATATCTCACATCGTTCTACGACAACCCGTGGATGTCCCTGCGCGTCTTTGCCAACAGCCCCACCGCGGAGGGCTTCCATCCCTATGCGAGCGCCGTCTTCTTCATCATGCTGGCGCAACGGTACGATCAGGTGATGCTCCGTGAAATGTGGGAAGAGTGCGGGGATGTCTCCGAATTCAACACGTTCGATGCGCTTCGAACAGTCTTGGGAACGCGCGGCACAACCTTCGAGGTCGAATGGGCCGAATTCCTGATCTGGAACTACTCCACCGGCGGCCGCAATCGCGCATGGGCCTACCAGGAAGGTCAAAGCTACCCGGAAGTTCCTCAGAACCTGCTGGCGCAATACGACACCTATCCCATGGCCGACACGTCATCACTGATCGGTGCTCCGCGTTCCGTCGATGAACTGGCGGGCCAATACTTCATCTTCAGACCCCCGCCCACCGACACGTCGATCACGTTCCGCACCCTCGTGACGCCGCGCAGCGCTTTCGATGAATGGATGGTCGTGACCGCCGGAATCAACGGGATCTCCAAGCCGATGATCACGTACACGCAGGACATCTCCGCGCCGATCGAGATTCCACACTGGGATACCTACGATGAGATCCTCATGGTCGTCTCGCCGTTTAAGGCCGACCCGCAGGAGGACGCGCTGACCCGGCGCCTCGACTACATTGTCGCCGTGGCCGACACCTTCGAGACCATCTCACCACGGTCCGCTGTGTGGAAAGTCATCCCCAATCCGTTCCCCATTGCAACCGGCTCAGCGGAAAAAATTCGCATTTACGTCGACCGCGCCTCAGCGGTCGAAGTCTCCATGGACATTTTCACGATCGATGGACGCCTGGTCCGGGGCGGCGAAAAAGATGGCATGCATGTTCCGGCGAACACGGGCCGTGTTTCACTCGAATGGGATGCCACCAACCGGGACAACGAGTTGGTCGCCTCCGGTGTCTATCTCGCCCTGGTGCGCATCGGCGACAAACGCGAAGTGGTCAAGCTCGCGGTTCGCAACGAGTCCGACTGATGCCGCACCTGCAGCGTCTCGCCCGCAGCGGCGGGATTCTGGCCGCTGCTTTGGTCCTGGGGTACCCGCTCATTGCCGTCCCCAATGTCGAGCCCTTCACGCTCGCCTTCTTCGCGGTCGGTTGCGCTGAGGGGCCGCTGTGGGGTCTGTTTGTCGCGCTCGTCGGTGAGAGCGTGTTTGCGGCCTTTCATCCCATGGGTCCCGCCATCGCCCCGGTGTGGCTGGCGCAGGTCCTGGGAATGGGGATCGTCGGCGTGCTCGGTGGTTGGTCGCGTCCGCTGTGGCGTGGTGCGTGGCATCGCGGCGCATGGACAGTTCGCGCCGCGTTGCTCGGGGTGCTCGCCACGCTGGTTTTCGATGCGCTGACCAATTTCGCGTTTGCGATCGCGATCGGGCCGTTTGTCCCAGTCATGATCGCCGCCATTCCGTTCGCTGCGGTTCATGCCGGATCAAATGCGTTGCTGTTTGGGTTGTTCTTCCCCATTCTCCAGCGATGGCTCCTGCGGCCGACGAGCGTCGTGGCGCATTCCGTTCCGTCGCCGTGACGGTCCGCGGATGCCGTGCCGTTTGTGCGGCAATTGCGGCCATCGTGGCGCTCCTTGCCTCCAGCGTTTCCGCTCAGTCCCCATCGCTGCTGAATGCCTTCGCCGCCGATTCGACGGCGCAGAAGGACACGGCGCACGCGCCGGTGATCGCAGTCTCACGTTTCTCATTTCAGCCGCTATCCGGGGCGGAGACGCCGAGTCGCCGCCGCTTGCGAGCGCGCTTGTCGGGGCCGCCGTGGCTGCTGCCGTCACCAGCGGCAACGGGGGGCGGTGATCTGGCCGACTGGATACAGCTTCTTCCGGGATACGATGTCGACGATGCGCCCGGTGTCGGACAAAGCCGCTTCTATACACACTGGGGGATCGCGCCGCGTGAAGGGGGCTGGTCGGTCGATGGTGCGCCGCTGCATTGGCAGCGATTGTCGATCCCGCAGCGCGCGCAATTCGATCCTGTCATCGTGCCGTCGTTCATTTTCCATCAGTACAATGTGAGCGACGCCGTTATCCTCGAACGCGACACCCTGTGGGAGCATCCCGCGCGTTCGTCGTATTTCTATCGCCAGGGCGACTTCGCCGACACGTATTCGGAAGGACGCTTTCGCCGTGTCCTGGGCGGCCGCCTGGGAATCGACCTCGATTTCACCTTTTTCGACAGCGAGGGACGCTACCTCTCGGACAATCGCGACACGCGCCATCTGCGCGCACAGTTGGTCGCGCCGTTGTCATCGGCGGTCATGTGGCGCTACCAGTTCACACAATTCCGCGACAAGACACGCATCGTGATGCCGGAATCGCCCAGCCCGCTCTCGCAACTGGCTCCGCGACGCGATGATCTGCTCTGGCAGATGGATGTCGATCTGTACCGCCCGGAGCCGCTCGGATCGGCATGCGGGTGGAGGGGCGGCCTGCAGATCCAGTCGGGAAAACAGTCATTGCGTGATGCGCTGCACGGTTTTCGCAATGGAAGCAAAGACCAGCGCTGGACGCTGCATGCTCAGACCGAACTCGTCGGGTGGCAGCTCGATGCCGAGACGGGATACGAGCGTCTCGACGTCGAAGAGACACTCCACGAGCGTTGGCGCGGACGGATCACCGCCGGGCGTACCGCCACGATCGCCGAACGGTGGTTGGGCGCGGCATCGGTATCCGCCACCGAGTACGACACCGACCCCTTGGGCGTCGAGCTTCAGGCATCAATCGGAGCCGCTGCCCAAACTCTATGGTTCATCCCGACCGTCCGGGTCGAGCGTACACGTGTCATGCCGACGCTCTATGACCGCCACCGTCCCGCAACAGACTCCCTGACGGCCCTCAGCGGGTTTTCCAGTATCATCGTCTACGGCGAATCCGGGGATCCGTCGCTGGAGCCGCAATGGAACAACATTGTCAGTGCCTATTGGATGCTGGGAGACGCCAAAGGCGGCGGTTGCGCCTTGGTTCTCGAAGGGCGAAGCGCCTACATCGAGAATTACACCGCTTGGCAGGACATCTCATCGACGGACGACTCGATCCGCTACGCCCCGTTGGGTCACGATGCACGCACCCATGGTTTCGGCGCCGCCCTGCGCTCGGGGAGTGCCGCCGGGTTTCGCATGACGCTTCACTACGCCGCACAATACGCCGAACAAACCAATGGGCAGCGGCTCGCGGGCTATTTCCCGCACAAGGCGAGCGCGATTCTCAACTGGCATCGGGACTCGCTGTCGTGGGATGTCACGACCGATGCCAATGTCGTTGCGGTGTGGTGGTATGGGGACCGTCGCATCGATCCGACACTGTATGAATCGCCGCATGTCTTCCGCATCGATCTGGCGGGATCGGCGACGCTGCACACGTTTACGTTTTATTATACGGTGCAGAACCTGTTTAACTTTCGGTATCGGACGCGCGCGGAGTATCCGATGACCGGGCGCACGATGCGCTTCGGACTCGACTGGCGATTCCTGGACTAACAACGGACAACAATTATGTCTCACATCCACGGCATACGCGGCGCAATCCAGGCGAGTGAAAATTCGGTTGCCGCCATCAAATCGGCGACGCAATCCTTGTTGCGCGCGATGATGGACGACAACGGCCTGACGGTCGACGACATCATTTCGGCGTTCTTCACCATGACCATCGATCTGAATGCCGACTATCCGGCGGCGGCGGCGCGCGCCATGGGATGGACCGCCGTGCCGCTGTTGGACGCACAGGAACTGGAAGTCCCCGGCGGACTCCCGCGCGTGATTCGTGTGCTTCTCCATGTGCGGTCGACCCGAGTTCGGGATCAGATCCAGCACATCTATATCGGCGCCGCCGAAGCCCTGCGTCCCGATCTGCACAATCCTGCGTGATCCGATGCCGACCACACGCCGCCGCACATTCGGGAAACGGCGCGCGTCTGCGCGTTTGCTGCGCGGCCGGACCGTCGGCGTGATCGGCCTCGGTCAGATCGGCGGCTCGATCGTCCGTCGACTCTCCGGGTTCAGAGATCGGCTGAATCTCCTGGGGCACGACCGCGACCCACGACTGGCGGCGCGCGCGCGGCGATTCTGCCGTTGGCGCGCGGACATCGACGATTTGATTTCCCAATCGGACGTCATTATTGTCGCGGTGCCGGTGCCGAAGAGTCTCGCTCTGCTGGCTCTGATCGCCGCGTCGGCGGCGAAACGGATCTCCGGTCGGCTGATTGTCATGGATGTCGGCACCGTCAAGGCGCCTGTCATTCGCGAAGCCCGGAGACACCGGGCTGCATTCGATTTTGTCGGGCTGCACCCGTTTGCCGGGACCGAGAAGTCCGGTTGGAAAAGCGCCCACGAGGACTTGTTCGTCGGCAGAACCATTGCGTTGTGCGGCCCCCCACGATCCGCTGCCACTGCAGTTGCCTCCGAACTGATTGCCCTCCTTGACGGCGTCCGCTGGCGAGTCGATGCTGCAGCCCACGATCGCCTCGTGGCCTTGTCGATCGGCCTGCCGCATGTGCTGGCCTATGCCGCCGCCGGGATGCCGGAAGCCGCACTGCTCTCCGAGGGTCCGCAGGCCGGGTCGTGGCCGTCGCTGACGCGCGTGGCGGCATCGGATGCAGCCATGGTCGCGGGGTTTCTGTCGACCAACGCGACAGTGCAGCGCCGAATGATCAAACAATTCCGAAGGCGGCTCGACCTGATCGACGGGCTGCTGCGATCACACGATGTGAGCATGCTGGAGAAAACACTCAAGGCCTGGGGAAGGAAGACTGCGCACCGTGAGCCACGATGAATCGCCTGTTTCATCCGATTACCTGCCGGTCGTCTACTTCGATGGTTCCTTCGTCGACATCGCCTCGGCCCGCATTCCGGTCACGACCCATGCGCTGCATTATGGTACCGGCGTATTCGAGGGAATTCGTTCGTATGGAGACGGCGACCGCGCCTGGATATTCCGGGCCCGCGACCATTACGAGCGTTTACTGCGAAACGCCGCACTCTTGCAGATGGTGCCCCGGCACACGGTGGATGAGTCACTTGGGCTGACGGTCGAACTCCTCCGTCGCAATGACGCCTGCGCTGACACCTACATTCGTCCGCTGCTCTACAACAACACCGAACACATCGGCGCAGGTCTGAACAGCGACTGCGCGCTGACCATCATGGCCGTCCGGTCCGCCCGTGCGCCGGCGCCGCGCGCCCCTCTGAGAACTGACTTCTCGCGTTGGCGGCGCTTTCCGAGTGCGTCATGTCCCGCCGGCGCGAAAATCACGGGCTTGTACATCAACTCCTCGCTGGCGAGGGGAGACGCCCTGGCGCGCGGATACGACCAGCCGATTCTGCTGACGACTGCGGGGCAGGTCTCCGAGGGATTCGGCGCCAATCTCTTTGCCGTCTTCGGGCGGCGGATCGTGACTCCGCCTCCGGAGGCCGACATTCTGGCTGGAATTACGCGCCGCACGTTACTGGATCACCTGGCCCGAATGCCCGACTACCGTGTCTCTGAAGAACACATCGATCCCGACTCGTTGACGTCCGCCGACGAACTGTTTTTTTGTGGCACGGGGATGGAGATTACTCCGATCGGCAGCATCGGTGACGTCCCGATCGGCGATGGCGCCGTCGGTGCCGTTACGACGCGACTGGCGATCTGGTACCGCGCCGTCGTGACGCACGAAGTGGTTCCGGACTCCAGTCTGTACACCGCCGTTCACCGCGATTGATGATGGTGCCCGACACATTGTCCGCATCGGCTCCGCGCCGCGCCGTGGTCTCGTGGTGTCTGTATGATTTCGCCAACTCGGTCTACGCAGCCGTCATTCCCGCCACCGTGTGGTCAGCGTACTACGCCGGTGTGATCGTCGGTTCGGCGGGCGCCGGATCGCAGTGGTGGGGACGGGCCGTGTCACTGTCGATGGTTGCCGTCGCTGTCACATCGCCGTTCGTCGGCGCCGTCTCCGATTGGGCCGGGTGGCGCAAGCGGCTGCTGATCACGTATACGGCCCTCTCGGTTATTGCAACCGGACTGCTGGCGACCGTGCAGCCGGGGATGATCATTTATGGATTCATCCTCAGCGCGATCGCCGGATTCGGATTCGAAGGGGCGATGGTCTTCTATAATGCTTATCTCCCCGACCTGTCGCCCCCGGAACGCCGCGGTCGTCTCTCCGGCGTCGGGTTCGCCGTCGGCTACGCCGGGTCGTTCATTGGACTGTTGGCCGTGCTGCCCCTGGTCAATGCCGAGCACTACGCCGCATCGTTCGCATTGGTCGCACTGTTGTTCGGTGTTTTGGCGGTGCCCTCATTCCTGTGGCTGCCGCGTGACCACGTGGGCACGCACAGTGTCTGGCATGCCGGACGGCTCGGATGGAGCGGTGCCTGGGCGACGACCCGGGACGTGCTGCGCCACTGCACGCTGCGGCGATTCCTCGCGTCATATTTTCTGTATGCCGACGGCGTCAACACCGTCATCGTCTTCTCGTCCATCTTTGCCAAAGAAGTGCTCGGTTTCGCGATGACCGATTTGATCCTCGTGTACATCATCGTGCAGGTATCCGCGCTCATCGGCGCGGCGCTTTGGGCCAGGCCCACCGACACTTTGGGGCCGAAGTTTGTTGTGATGACCACCATCATCCAGTGGAGCATTGTCGTCGGATTGATCTATTTCGTCCAATCCAGAACGATGTTTCTCATCGTTGCCGCCATCGCAGGCACCGGACTCGGAGCCATTCAATCCGCCTCGCGGGCCCTGATGGCCTCGATGATCCCCCGCGGACGTGAGGGAGAGTTTTTCGGATTCTACAGCTTGTGCGGCAAGGCGTCAGCCGTACTCGGGCCGCTTGTTTTCGGAGAAGTGGCCGCCGCCACCGACGGAAACCTGCGGTTGGCCGCGCTGTCGATCCTCTTCTTCTTTGTCGCCGGGGGCGTGCTGCTGTCGACGGTTCGCGCCGGTGGTCCGAGTGCCGAGCAGAAGGCGGTGTGACCGCTACACGTCATCGCCGCGTCGGCCGGAGCGCGGATCGTCGAACTTGTACTTGCTGATCTTGCGGTACAGCGTCGAGTTATCGATGCCGAGGATCTGCGCCGCCTTCGATTTCTGCCAGTCGGTTTGATTCAGAATCCAATAGATGTAGGCTTTCTCGATTGACTCCAAAGTCGGCACCGCTCCATCGGACGGTCCGTCCGTCGCTTCGGCCGATGTCGCCTGTCCCAGCTTGTCGGGAAAGTCGCTGATATCGAGCTCGTCTTTGCGCGTCAGGACAACCGCCCGCTCGATCACGTTTTGCAGCTCGCGCACGTTGCCCGGCCACGAGTAACTGTGCAGGCGTGCCGCCGCCGCAGGAGTCAATGTCTTGAGTGCGCATCCCGCGCGCTCGCAGCTTTGACGGACAAAATAATCGCTGAGCAGTTCAATATCGTCGCGGCGCTCTCGCAGCGGCGGCAAATAGATTTGGATGACATTCAGACGGTAGTACAAATCGGGACGGAATCGCTTGGCCCCGACAGCGCCTTCCAAATCAGCGTTCGTGGCGGCGATCAGGCGCACGTCAACCGGCTCGGCGCTCGTCGAACCGATCGACGTGACCTGCTTGTCCTCCAACACGCGCAGCAGCTTGACCTGGATCGCGCCGGGAGTCTCGGCAATCTCGTCGAGAAACAGTGTGCCGCCATTGGCGGCGCGAAAGAGCCCTTCATGATCCCGGATCGCTCCGGTAAACGATCCCTTCACATGCCCGAAGAGCTCGCTTTCCAGCAATGTCTCCGGCAGAGCGCCGCAGTTGACGGCCAGAAACGGTTGATCACGTCGCGACGAGTACTGGTGGATGGCGCGCGCCAGCAGATCCTTTCCGGTGCCGCTCTCGCCGCGGATCAGGATCGTCGCATCCGAACGTGCCGCCTGCGCCGCCGTGCGCTTGAGCTGATCGATGCGCGCGTCGGCGCCGAGAATCCGGTCGAATGCGCCGGCGACCCCGAGCTTCTCCTTCAGGACCCGGTTTTCCTTCTTGAGCGCCTTGGTCTCCAGCGCCTTGGCGACCGCGTGTTTGAGCTCGTCGACCTTGAACGGCTTGATGATATACTCATCCGCGCCCTTCTTGATCGCCTCGATCGCCGTGTCCACCGACGCGAACGCCGTCATGACGATGAAGGGCACCTCATTATTGAGGCGGCGTGCTTCATCGAGGATTTCGATCCCCGACATTCCCGGCATCTTCAAATCCGCGATCACCAGATCGTAGCCGGTGCTTTTGAGGCGCGTCAGCGCGCGGTCCCCATCGGGCTCAGCGTCGACGGCATACCCTTCCCGCGTGAGCATGATGCTCATCATCTCCCGCAGCGACTGCTCGTCGTCGACAACCAGAATCCGATGCTGCATACCGCGTTGTCCGGACTGCTCCATCAAGGGGAGTATCGGCCGACGGCGGCGATCCGTTGACCGACTCGGTGCCGCGTCTAAATGTCGGGAACGGGTTTCAACCCGCGGACGGTTTCGCCGATAACTACTGTGTCGGGCTCCGGGCGGTCGTCGACCGGCTGTCTCGAATCCCGTCACCGCAGGGACACTGTGACAACACGCCGAATCACCGTCTTGCTGGTCGATGACGACCCCGAGATCGCTCAGGCGGTCGCCAACTTCCTGTCGCCGGAACGCTTCCGTGTCGAAGTGGTCGGCGACGGTGCGCTGGTGCTGTCCACGGTCCGCCATGTGCAGCCCGATGTGATCTTGTTGGATGTCCACCTGCCGTCGATCAGCGGGCTGGACCTGCTCAAAGAGATCAAAGCGACCGCGGCATCGATTCCGGTGATCATCGTCTCCGGGCACGTCTCCACCGACAACGCGATTGAAGCGATGAAACAAGGTGCATTCGAGTACGTCACCAAGCCGTTCCGTTTGGCGACATTGGAGCAAACGATCATCCGCGCCTGCGGACGCGCCGCCGGTCCCTTCCCGCGCGACGACGAAGACGTTGTGCCCGCCGACGGCCAGATCATCGGCAAGTCGCCGGAAATCGTCGCGGTTGCGAAGATGATCGGACAGGTCGCCGATGCCGACGCACCGGTGCTGCTCATGGGCGAATCGGGAACGGGCAAGGAATTGGTCGCCCGGGCCATCCATCGGAATTCGCGCCGCGCCGGAGCGACCTTTTGCTCCGTCAGTTGCGCTGCCTCCAACGAAGACTTCCTCGAAGCGGAACTCTTTGGCGGGATCGGCGGCTCGGAACGCGGACGGCCGGGACGGGCGGGAAAACTCGAGGAGGCAACCGGCGGAACCGTCTTTCTCGACGAAATCGCCGACTTGTCGCTGCTGGTGCAGAGCCGTCTGTTCCGCGTCCTCGATGACAACCTCATCGAGCACCCCGGTACACACGAAACCATCCACACCAATGTCCGGATCATCGCCGCGACGTCGCAGAGTCTGGTCGACCTGATGAAAGAGGGGCGCTTCCGCGTCGACCTCTTTTATAAGCTGAAAGTTGTCTCGCTGTTCTTGCCGCCGCTGCGCGAGCGCAAAGCCGACATCCGTTTACTGAGCGACTATTTCATCCGCAAGTACTCGCGCCTGGCGCATCGTCCGCCCAAGCCGCTCGCGGCCAGGGCGTACGATCAACTGCTGCGGTACCATTGGCCCGGCAATGTCCGGGAACTGGAAAACGCCATTCATACCGCCGTCGTGCTCGCGCGCGAGGCCGAACTCATTCCCGAAGACTTCCCGATGCTCGCGGACGTGCGGCAGGCGGTGCCGCCCGATTTGGACAAGATGCACGGCGACTATTGCGACTTGTTCCGCCGCACCCTCCGGCCCGCGTTCGAGCAGATGGTCGGAAATTCCGAAGGGCGGATTTACACGGAACTGACCGCCGCGCTCGACGAGGCATTGGTCGAAGCGGCCCTGGAGGCGACACAAAACAACCAGGTCCGGGCCGCACAGTTGTTGGGAATCTCACGCAACACGCTGCGCGAACGGATGCGCCGCTTTTCGATGGTCGCCAGTTGAGCCGCAGCCAGGGAGGCAGGGAGCAGCGAAGACAACGCAGACGGCGCAGACGGGGCCCCATCTCGCAATCGGTATGGGACAATTCCCATCCCGTGTTCAACATGAGAAAAAACCCCTAAAACAGTCGCGTGCGTCGGCCGATGTGAGATTTAGGCGATCGCTTGATGTGCCGGTGGTCTCGGGGTGAGCGCACCGCATACACGGCGATTCCGATTGCATACGCAGAAGTGACGCCGACTCCGGGTGACGGAGTCCTTCCCAGACGGGGGAGATCATGCAGATACCATTTTTTAAGAAACGTTCCCGCTCCGTGGCCGCGCTCGACATCGGCGCCAGTTCGTTGAAGTACGTGCGGCTCGACCGCCAGTCGGAAGGGTATGCCCTGTCGGCCGCAGGGATTCGGGAGTTGCCGACCGAAGCGATCGTCTCTCACGAGATCAAGGACCGCGACGCCATCATCTTCAACATTCAGAGTCTGATCGACCAGTGCGATCCCGGCACGACTGATGTTGTGGTCAGCGTCTCCGGCCACGGCGTCATCACCGACAAATTTGAAGTTGAGCACAAATCGGGCGTCGAAGCCGAACAGGCGATTCTCTTCGAGGCCGAGCAACGCAGCCCGTTCGACGTCGATGATGTCTCCATGGATTACCACGTTTTGCGCGAGGACGCCGACCGCGGCAAGATGGAGGTGCTGCTGGTGGCGGCGCGCCGTGAGTTTTTGCAGGAGTACTTGAACCTCATCGAAGACGCCGGCTTAAAGACATCGCTCGTCGATACCGATGCCTTCGCGGTGCTCAACGCTTACGACATCAACTACGACATCGACCCCGAACGCGTCACGGCGTTGATCAACATCGGGTTCGACACGACGAACGTCATCTTTCTAAAGGACGGGCGCTACCACTCGACGCGCGACGTATCGGCGGGTGGACGCATCCTTTATGAAGTCATTCAGCGCGAATTTCGTCTCAACCAGGAATTGGCGCTCAAAGTGATCAAGGGCGAAATGACCGAGACCGTCGATCAGGACATGCTGCGCGCCACCATTCAGTCGGCGTCCGATGACCTGCTCACCGGGCTGGAAGTCGCGTTCTCCTACTTCCGCACGCTGGCCAAGACCGACGCGGTCGACTGGATCGTGTTGTCGGGCGGCGGGTCGATGGTGCCGTTTCTGCCCGAGTGTATCCAATCGAAGATGAACGTGCCGATCGAAATCGCCAATCCGTTGCGCAACGTCGAGTACGATCCCGAGCTGTTCGGCGGGGTCGATCCGGAACGCGTGGCGCCGCTGTTGGCGGTGGGAATCGGACTCGCGGCACGGGAGGCATAACGCGATGACGATGATTCAGATCAACCTGCTTCCCCGTGAGATGCGCCGGACCTCCGGCGGCGTGGGGCTGTCCAAGAGCTCGCTGGTGGGCGTCGCGGCGCTGGCCGGTGTGATGGCGGTACTGGCGGGATTGACCTTCATGCAATCGGCGCGCCACAACGCCGTTCAGGGCGAAATTGCCCGCGCGCAAATCAAAGTCGATGAACTGCGCGACGACATCGCCCTCGTCGATCGCTTGGAAGAGGTCAAAACGAAAATCCTGCGGCGCATGAACGCCATCGAGACGCTGGACAACCACCGGGGCTATTGGGTGCGCAACGTCGAGGACATTCTGGCGGTCATCCCCAGCTATCTGTGGCTCTCCGGGTTCCACCGCGAAGACCCCCGGAAAGCCGTGAAGGGCCAGGCCATCGATTCGACACTGTTGTCGGAGAACCGCTATCTGCTCGACGGCTTCTGTTTTACGATCAGCAGTCTGGCCAATATGATTTTGAACATGCAGGACTCGCCGCGGTTCGAAAACGTTCAGTTGCGGCGCGCACAGATCAAGGATCTGAAGAAGCGCCACGTCTATGAATTCCAGGTCGCCTGCGAACTGATCCCGTTGGACGAGGCGACCGGCGGCATCGAAGACGTACCCGCGACTTCCGTGACCGTCGGCAGTCGCCCGACCCAACGCGGCGCGGCGATGGCTGCGACACCCGATTGGTACGACGCACCGGCCGAGGAGGCACGGCCATAACCATCATCAATCGACTCTGACCTCTTGGACAGGTGGATGCAATGGATCTGAAAAACCCGCAAGTACAGAAGCTGTTGCTGCTGGTCATGGTCGGGCTGGTCGGTACCTACTTTTGGTACACGAAGGTCTATACCGACTACGAGCAGAAAATCGATGCCGGCTACATGCGTCTGGAATCGCTGCAAACGGAGCTCGCCGAAGTCGAAATGAAGTTCCGTTCGCTCGAATCCCTGAAGGCCGAGTATACCGACCTGACGCACCGCTACCGCCTCGTGGCGCAGTTGTTGCCCGAGCACAACCAGCTCTCGCCGCTGCTTTCGAAAATCCACGCTGCCGCGCTGGAAACGTCCTCGAAGATCGCGAAGGTGGTGCCGCTGACCAACGCCTCGGAGGGATTCTACGATCGCGAGAACTATCAACTGACGCTGCATTCGACTTATCACGACCTGGGGGACTTTCTATCCCGGCTGTCGAACATGCCGTTTATCGTCAATGTCAATCAGTTGGCCCTGAAGTCGGTGGACGAGCGCGAGTCGCCCGAAACGGTGGGCGGCGGATTCACGCTCACCGCCGAAATGCAGATTGCCACCTACCATGTCAAAGAGTCCGAGCGCCTCGTGCTGTTGGACAATCTGGACTTAACCGAAGGTAGCGGGGAAGCGGGTCTATGATGAGTGCTCAGAGATCGTGCCGTTTGATCGCCGCCGCAGGCGCGGCCGCATTCCTTCTGGCGGGATCGCCGGCGCATGCCGCGACCCCCGTCAAAAGCGTGGCCATGCGACCGGTCGGCGACTTCACCGAACTGTCGATTCCCGTGCCCGGGGCGCTCTTATGCGAGCACTTCACCGTGGAACCGGGCAACGGCAAGCCCGCCCGCATCGTCCTGGATTTTTGCGATGCGACTCACGCCTTTGGCCAGAACGATTTCTCCAATCTGCCGCCGTGCGTCATCCGCGGCATTCGCACCAGCCAGTATCGTGTCGAGCCGCAGCCGATCGTGCGTGTCGTGCTCGATCTGGAGCGCAACGCCACGTACACGGTCCGTCAGGACGCCAATTCTGTGATCGTGGCGATTGCCGATGCGCAGCGCCCGGCGTTTGCCGAGTGGCAGAGCGGGCGTTCGATCGCGCCGTCGCCGACGTCGTCGGGCAAGCCCGCAATGGCGGCTGCCGAACAGAAAGCCCCTGCTTCAGTGCCACAAGTGACGAGCAAGCCGACCGTGGCCGCCGCCATCGACAAACCCGCGACGCAGACGGCCCCGAGCAAGACTCAGTCGCCGCCGCCAGCGCCGACTTTTGCGGATGCAAAAAAGAGCGCCGAGCCGAAACCGCAAGCGGCCGCCGCGGCAAAAAGCTCTTCGGACGCAAAGCCGGCAGCGGCCGGGCAGCCGGAGTCAGCCACGTCGAAGCCGGTGCCCGCACAGGTGCCGACCGACATGGCTCAGTCGCCGGGGAAGGGGCCGCAGTCGAGTGAGAGTCCCGCTGATTTTATGGCGCACATGACGCCGCCGCAAACGAGTCAGAAGTTCGTCCCGCCGTCGGAACCGTTGGTGCTCGCTCCCGAGCACTTCTCCGGGAAGGACGAGTCCGCCACAAGCACCGATATGCCGATGTCGTCCGCGCCGGTGCAGCCGATGCCCCGCGTGACACCGGGCACAGCGTCGCGGCAGACTGAGGCGCAGGTATTTGCTTCGACCGGACCGCAGGTTGTTCGCTCCGGAGAAGGCGGCGATGCCGTGGCGGACGATGAGCGTTCGCTGCTGGAACGTCTCAAGCTCAAGTTCTTCGGCAATCAACGTGCGCCGCGCCCCTACACGACGACGGGTATCGACCCCGCGGGCGTCCCGTTCGACAGCACGGCCGACCTGTTTGGTCCGCCGTCGCCGGGGCAGGCGCTCGATCGCGCCGCGTTGCTGGAACGCATTCGCGAGGCCGAACAACAGGCGGCCCAACGGTTCGGACAAGGCAAGCCCCTGCCACAAGAAGCCAGCGGACGGCACGACGTTTTCTACGATGACATGGGACGCACCGATCCCTTTGAGCAACTTCTCGACGGCCTTCGCTCGGGGTTCCTGACCAATGCCGTGCCGAACGTCGAGAATCTGCGGATGGTCGGCGTCCTGCATGATGACTACGATGCCATGGCGCTGCTGGAAGACATGGAAGGGCACAGCTACATCCTGCGAGAGGGTGATCCGGTCGAGAATGGACACGTCGTGACGGTCCAGGACCAACGCGTGATCTTCCGGATTAACGACTACGGATGGCTGCGCAACGTGGCGCTGCAACTCAGCCCGCGCAACGCCGATCCGAACAAGACGCTGGGTATGAATACACAGGACCGACCGGATCGAATTCAGTATCAGGAAGAACCCATACCGACAGAAGGCAACGGCGAATAGAAACGGGGTGTCCGCGCTATGAAACGGTTACGCAATCGACAAGTACTGGGTCTCTCGCTGCCGGCGATCGGCCTGACGGTCTGCACGCTGCTGCTCCTGGCGGCGCCGACTTCGGGCGAAGAGATCATCAAAAACCTCAACTTCCAGAATGCCGACGTCCGCTCCGTTCTGAACTTCCTGGCGGAGTACGGAGGCGTCAATCTGGTCGCGGCGCCCAACGTTCAGGGCCAGGTCACGCTGAACCTGAAGAATGTCGAATGGCGCCAGGCACTGGAAATCCTCGCCAAGACCTATGGACTGAAGGTCACCGAGGAGAAAGGATTCCTGCGCGTGCTCTCGCTGATCGACTTCCTCGAAGAGGAAGCCGAACGCGAACGGCACCTCGCCGAACAGCGGCAACTCGTCGACATCGAAACCGAGCTATTCGAGATCAAGCACGCCAACGCCAAGGATCTCATCAGACCGGTCAAGTCGCTGTTGTCGGTGCGCGGCAAAGTCGATGTCGAAGAGCGGACCAACACGCTGTTGGTCTCCGATGAACCGGTCAATCTGGCGCGCGCCGCCCAATTCATCATCGAGCTGGATCGCGAAACACGTCAAGTGCGCATCTCCGCAAAACTGCTGGAGGTATCCAGCAACTACTTCGACGAAGTCGGCGTGTCCTGGAATCTGCACGGCTCCGGCGCCGACAACGACGGCAACACGTATACCAACGACATCTCGACCGACGGCGCTGAACAGATCACCGATCCCTTCGGAATCTACACCTTCGGCACGATGCAGAATGGATGGGATCTGGACGCCACCGTCGCCGCCATCGTCTCCAGCGGCCATGGCAAGGTCGTCGCCCATCCGGAGATCACCACCGTCGACAATAAAATGGCGCGCATCCAGGTCGGCCAGAAGGTCCCCATCAAGCAGTTCTCCGCAACCGGTGACGTCGTCATCACGTTCGAAGAGGTCGGCACGATTCTTCGCGTGACCCCGCACATCACCTCCGACAATCGCATTCTCCTGTCGCTGATGCCCGAGCGCTCCTCGTTCTTCTTTGACCCCAGCGGCGTGGTGATCAACACCAGCAATGCCGAGACCAACGTTGTCGTCGAAAACGGCCAGACCGCGGTCATCGGCGGACTCACTACCGAGGACGAATTAAAGACCGTAATCGGCGTGCCCATCCTGAAGGACATTCCGCTGATCGGCAAACTCTTCAGCTACGAAAAGAACGACACTCAGAAACGCGACCTGGTGATCTTCGTGACACCGGAAATTGTCGAGCCCGCCCTGATGGGAGCTGTCGACAACACAGGCAGCACCAATCCGTAACCGTGCGTTATCGCCAGAACAAAGCCCCGTGCAATTGTGCGGGGCTTTTTCTTTTGGCCGCGATGTCCTCTTCTTATTGTATTTCTATACTGGTGCTAAACAATGCTATGCGTTGAAAATATGAAGTTTCACTTTAAGAAGCGACCGACTCACTGTCCGGAGACGTTCAACGTCAAATATGTCAATGAGATAGCGACGTTGTCCACATGTTTACCGTTGACAGATCAACCCGCCGCCGGTAGTCTGCTTCCTGTTGTCGGACTTTGGGTTCCGTCGCATGAGGATCTGCCTGCAACGTGTGAACTCGGCCTCCGTCGCCATCGGCGATGAACTGGCCGGAGAGATCGGGCCGGGGCTCGTGCTCCTGGTCGGATTCCGCACCGGAGATGCCGAGGATCAAATCGAGCCGATGGCCCGACGAATTGTCAATCTGCGGATCTTCGAAGATGACGACGGACGGATGAATGAATCGCTGTTGGAGCGTGGTTACTCGCTCCTGGTGATTTCGCAGTTTACCTTGTACGCCGATGTCGCCAAGGGACGGCGGCCGTCGTTTACCGAAGCCCTCGAGCCGCGCCAGGCGGAGGAATTCTACTTGCGCCTTGTTTCGGCCTTTCGGAGTATGAACGTGCGGACGGAGACCGGTCGCTTCGGCGCGAAGATGCTCGTACGCATCAACAACTGGGGGCCGGTCACGTTGGTGCTGGATGCCTAAGGGGGGCTTGTGGTCTTCCGGGAAACGCCGCAGGCAGGGGTCCGAGACTCTCTCGATTCGCCAGGTCGTCGACAACGGCGACATCGCATCACTGCGGCTGGCGGTTGGCCGACGCCGCGTTTGTCTCGCGTCGGCGTCCCCGAGACGTCGTCGAATACTCCGCGCCTGTGGGATTTCGTTCTCGGTGTGCCCGTCGACCGTCGACGAGCCGCCGCCGCATGGTCCCGACTGGCGCGCGTGGGTGCGAACGTGGTCGTCATTCAAGGCATCCGATGTCGCGACACGAATCAATCGTTCGGCGCTGATCATCGCCGCGGACACGATCGTCGTGCTCGGCGGGCATGGTCTCGGCAAACCGCGCGACGGCGACGATGCCGTTGCCATGCTGAAACGATTGTCGGGACGTTCGCATTCGGTCATCACGGGCATCACCGTGACTGACCGGGCAACCATGCGAGGGGGGTCGGCATCCGAGGCGTCGGTCGTGACCTTTCGCACGCTGACCGATTCGGCGATTCGTGACTACGTCCGAAACGGTGAACCGATGGACAAAGCCGGCGCTTATGCAATCCAGGGTCAGGCGTCGGCATTCATTGCCGACGTTAAGGGCCCGATCGACAACGTGGTCGGTCTGCCGGTCGGAGCACTGGCCCGGCTGATCAGACGAGTGAGCGCATGAGCACGCGAAATCCCCGACGTAACGGATACGCCGCCGCGCCCGAAGGCGGCGCCGGGAGCGGATCCACGTCTGGGGCGCGCATCGAGCTGGCAACGCCGGTTGAAATCGATGTCGCGTCCGACCGACTGGGGCCCGTGCTCGGCGACCGAAGACGATCATTGGGACTCAAACTGGAAGAAGTCGCGGAGGAGATCAAGATCAGGGCGGAATATCTCAAGGCGCTCGAGGAGGAATCCTTCGACGATTTGCCGACGCCCGAGTACGCCCGCCTGTTTTTGAAAACATACGCCGAACGCCTGGCGTTGAATGTCTCCGAGGTTTACGCCCTGTTGGATCTGTGCGACCATCCCGGAGTCCGCCGCATACCCTCGGTAACCGTGAAATCCCCGGCGATTTCGGCGCCGAGTCCGTCGACGGTCCGCTCGGGAAAGCTGTCAATCATCGCCATCGCCATTCTCGCGTTGCTGGCGATTCTGATGGTTGTGTGGTTGTTGCTCGGTGGGGATCAGGAGCAGTCCAATGTCGCGCCGCCGCCGGCCCCGGTCACATCGGATATCGAAGGGGCCGGGCAGCAGTATCAGGCAACGACCGAAACCGGGACAACTCCGGTTGAGCCGATGTATCTGGTGCTGCATTTCGGCAAGTCGACGTGGGCCGTGATCGCCGCCGACAGCGACACGGTCGTCAGCACGATTCTCTCGGCCGGGGATTCCGTCACCGCCTTCGCTGAGGATCGGTTTCTGTTGACGATGGGGCACACCGACAGCGTGACGGCATCCATCGACGGCCATCCGTTGGTCCCGTTCCGCAACCGCGCGGTCCGGCTGTCCGGACTGTTGCTCACCCGCGATTCGCTCGACGTCTGGTGGGATACAACTCAGGCGGCGCGGGCGATTTCCGTCGGCTCGGAAATGTCTCCCGACGGAGAGGGTATTTAAGGGCGGCCAATGGGAATGATTCGCGATCTGATCATTCGTTGGCTGGCCCGACGCTACGCTCCGGCGGAGTTCGCGTTTCCCCACGTGTTGCGCAACGCGCGCCGGGTGATGGTGATGATGCCGCTGTCGCTGGAGGCATTCCGATTGTCGGAATACTTCCTGTCACGCCTGCCGCAGGCGTTCCCCGATGCCAAGATCACATTGCTCTATCCGCCCAAGAGTCTGGCGCCGCGCTTTTACAACCCGCACGGTTACCGCGTGGTCGTTCCCGAACCGCGCCAGGTCTGGTGGTTCAGTCTGCCGCGCCGTGCGTTTTTGGAAAAGCTCTTCGAGTCGAAGTTTGACGTGATCATCATTCTCAACAAGGAACCGAGCGTCTTCTATTCGGCGGCGGTGATGGCCTCCGGCACGGCGGTCCGGATCGGCTTGCCCGGCGGCATGGGTGCGCCCTTTGTCACCGTCGAGCTGCGTCACGGACGCGACGACGCCGATGTCAAAACCGAATTCATCCTGTTCGTGGAGATGTTGCGCAAAATGTCACGCGTCGTCCCGCCCCCCGACGAGAGCAGCGGCGCCGGGCTGGAGCCGACCTCGCCGCTGATCGGGCCGCAGTTGGCGATGCTGTAGACCGGGCGAAGCGACAAGGGAGTCCACTGTGTATCTCAAACGAATCGAATTGGCCGGATTCAAATCGTTCCCGGAGCATACCGAGGTCATTCTCTCCTCCGGGATCACGGCGGTCGTCGGACCCAACGGCTGCGGCAAGTCCAATCTCATGGACGCCGTCCGCTGGGTGCTCGGCGAGCAGCGCCCCCGTGTCCTGCGCGGCGGGAAGATGGAAGAGGTCATCTTCGGCGGCACGCCGCAGCGTCCGGCAATGTCGGCAGCCGAGATCACGCTCGTCGTCGACAACGAGTCGGGACGTCTGCCGACCGAGTACACCGAAGTGTCCATCAGCCGTCGGCTCGACCGTTCCGGCGACAGCGAGTACCGGCTCAACGGGCAGGTCTGCCGTCTGAAGGATTTCAGCAATCTGTTTCTCGATACCGGGATGGGTTCCCACGGTTACGCCGTCATTCAGGCGGGCATGATCGATGCGATCATCTCCGAGCACCCCGACGAACGACGGTTTCTCTTCGAAGAAGCGGCCGGCGTCTCCAAATACAAAGTGCGCCAGCGCGAGGCACTGCGCAAAATGGAGGCGACCGATCAGGACTTGCTGCGACTGTCGGATCTGCGCAACGAAGTGCAGACGCGTGTGCGATCACTGGCGCGACAAAAGGGGATGGCCGAACGGCACCGCCGTCTGCGCGAGATGTGGAAGACGCTCGATATCGCCCGGGCCGCCCGGGCCTACCAGAAGTTCGTCAACGAGCGCGATCGGCTCGCGGCGTCGTTTGAGTCCGCGGTCGGTGACGCGGCCGCGTTGACCGCGCAGACCGATGCGCTGGAACTGGAACGACAAAAGCTGCGCCTGTCGGTCGACGAAGCCGAACGTGACGCCCAGGAGATCATCGACCGATTGACCGCCGCCACCGCCATGGCACAGGATGTCCGTGCCCAGCGCCTGCGCAGTGAAGATCGCATCGTCCACCTGCGAGAGGAACAGACGCGTGCCGCCGACCGGAGTGGGATGTTGGTCCGGCGCAGTGAGGAAGCCACTCAGGCATTACAGAACGCGCAACACCGTCGCATGGACGCGGAAAAGGATCGCGAGCGAGTCTCGTCAAGCGTCAACGAAGCTGAGCAAAGTTGCCGTGCGGCCGATCAGGCCTTTGACACCGCATCGCAACAAGAACGCACGGCACGCGAACGGCGTGATCTGGCCGAACGTGACTATGTCCGTGCCGTCTCGCAGCGCGAGGCGATGGAGCGGCACGCGCAGACGCTCGCATCGATGCAAACCGAACAGCGTGAGCGACTGATACGATTGGAAGAAGACGTCTCGCAACTCCAACTCGAGACGGCGGCCGACGCCGCACAATTATCGGCGGCAGAAGAAGAATTGCGCCGGGACGGCGATGCCGCCGAACAACTGCAGAAGCAACAGCGTGAAATCCAGGATGCCATCGCCCGCACGGAAACCGAAATTCAGCAGCGCCGGGAGCGTCTGGATGAAGCCCGTGACGGGCGCGCCTTCGTCGAGGGACTGATGCGGCGCGGTGAGGGACTGGGTGAAGCGGCCGAGCGCATCCTCTCCGACGAAGCCCGTTGGGGCCAACGTGTCAGCGGCTGGGTCGACCGCCTGCATCCGAAGTCCGAATGGATGCTGGCGATCGAGACGGTGTTGGCCGACCGGATCGCCGCCATCTGTTGTGTCGATCAGGCGACCGTCCACGATGTCGTCGCGCACCTGTTGGCTGAATCGACAGGACGCGCCGTCGTTCTCGACCCGTCACTGCTGTCGAAGACGTCGGGCGAGAAATCGGCCGAATCGGCGGCACACTTCGTCGGCTGGCTGTCCGATTTCATTGATTGTGAACCCGCCGACGCGGGGATGGTCAACGCAATTTTCGGCGGGATCGCCTGCGTCGATCAATCCGAGGATGTGCGCCCGCTGTTCGAATCGCTTGGACACAACACGCCGGTCGTGTCGCGCGACGGTCTGCACATCGCGCCGCCGGGGACAATCCGAGTCGGCCGCTTCGAGGGCGAGCCCGTTGTCGGGCGTCGCGCGCGGCTGCAGGTGCTCGATGCGCGGATGGCGGAAAGCGAATCGGTTCTCGAGGATTGCCGACACCGCCTCGCAGAGCTGGAACGGACGCGGGAAACGCTGACCAGGGACCTGACCGAAGCGTCGTCGCGCAGGAATCACCGGCAGCACGTTGTCATCGAGTTGCGCGCGAAGTCGGAAACAGTCAATGCGCGGCTGGCAATGACGCGCCAATCGCTCGCCGAACTCCGGCAGTCGGTCGGCGGCGACCCCGTGACAGCGAGGGAAGATGGCGTTGCCGCCGATGATCGTTCCCTCGAGGAGTTGCAATCGATTCGCGACACGATGTTGAAGGAACTCGAAGCGGCTTCGAACAGAGCCCGCGCGACCGAGGAACATCGCAATCGCCAATCGGCGGCACTCAGCCGCGCGCGCATCGCGGTGGTCGAGGCACAGGCGCGGCTCGAAGCGATTATCGCCGAACAGCGGCGTTACACCGACCAGATGACCGAGCTCAACTCGGAACAGCAGGAACTCTCCGGCCGATTGGCGGCCATACAATCCGAGTCGTCCGCGTTGGAACACTCCCTGAACGAAGGCAGAGAGCATGAGCGTCAATCTCAGAGAGCGGTTGAGGAGCTGGAGGAACAACGCCGTGCCGCACGTGCCGAGCTGTCCGTGCGACGGGAAGCCCACGACGCGCAGGAGGCGCAGTTGCGCGAGTCGCGACGGCGCCGCGACGAGGCCGAACGCGCGCGATCGGGCATCGAGTTGCAACGCGCCAAGCTCGACGCCGAGGCGGAGCAATGGCGGCGTCATGTGCGCGACACCCACCAGATGGACCTGGCGACCGCAACAGTCGCCCGAGCGGAATTGTCCGATGAGGATCTGGACAAAAAAGTTCAGGATGCACAGTGCGCCATCGACAAGCTCGGCCCGGTCAATCCGCTGGCGCTGGAAGAATGGGAACGCGAATCGGAACGGCTCCAGTACCTCGATCAACAGATTCGTGACCTGCAGGAGGCCAAAAAGTCACTGGTCGATACGATCACCGAACTGAATGAGACCGCCGGGCGGCGTTTCACCGAGACCTTCGAGACCGCCCGCGGCCATTTTCAGGTTGTCTTTAACGAGTTGTTCCGGGGCGGTGAAGCCGACGTGCGCCTGACGCAACCCGATCAGCCGCTGGAGTCGCCGATCGAGATCTACGCCCGGCCACGCGGCAAAAAATTCATCGGCATCCGCCAGCTCTCCGGCGGCGAACGCGCCCTGACCGCGCTGGCGCTGTTGTTCGCGCTCTATTTGGTCAAACCCAGCCCCTTCTGCATTCTCGATGAAGTCGACGCGCCATTGGACGACGCCAACTGCGGGCGATTCCTGCGACTCCTGCACCGATTCAAACAGAGCACGCAATTCATCGTCGTCACACACAACAAACTGACGATGGACGCCGCCGACGTGCTCTACGGCGTGACCATGGAGCAGCCCGGCGTGTCCAAGCTCGTCTCGGTACGCCTCAACCGGGGCGCGGAGCAGGGCGGCAACGGGCATTCGCCGTCGGATGACTCGCGCACCGTCGATGAACTGTTGGCGCCGAGCGGCGCGCCGTCGTCGAATTGACGGTTCATCACAGCGATTGCAATCCCCATGACACCGAGGGCGCCACGCTGTGCGTGAGTTTTTTCAGCGGCTCAAACGCGGATTGCACAACACGCACCGCCAACTCTCCGATGGCCTCCGTCGGGCGGTGGGGCTGTCGCCCGTGTTCGATGAGGCGATGTACGACCACATGACGGCCGCATTGATCGCCGCCGACTGCGGTGTCGATCTGTCCGAAAAACTGATCGCGCACTTGCGCGATGATGCCCGACAACAAGGAATCAGCACCACGGATGGACTGTTGCAGGCGCTGAAGGGACACGTGGTCCGACTGCTCAGCGATGCGCATGCGCCGGCTGGGCCGGATGATGATCGAATTCAGCCGCGTGTGACCGTGTTTGTCGGCGTCAACGGGGCCGGCAAAACGACCTCGATCGGCAAGATCGGCTGTCATTGGGCGCAGAAGGGACGTCGCGTGCTGTTCGCCGCCGCCGACACCTTCCGCGCCGCCGCCGCCGAACAGTTGTCGATTTGGGCCGAGCGCGCCAACGCGCAATTGGTCAATTCGGCATCGGGCGCCGATCCCGCGGCGGTCGCGTTCGATGCGGTCAGCGCCGCCTACGCGCGCGGCATCGATGATGTCTTAATCGACACCGCCGGTCGACTACAGAGCAAAAGCAACCTGATGGCCGAATTGACGAAAGTGCGCCGCTCGATCGACAAGGCGCGCGGCGAACGGCCCGGCCTGGTCCGTTCATGGCTCGTCTTGGATGCGACGACCGGACAAAACGGCCTCTCCCAAGCCGAGCGCTTCCGCGAGGCCGTCGGACTCGACGGCATCGTCCTGACCAAACTTGACGGCACGGCGCGCGGCGGCATCGTGCTCGCCATCGCCGATCGGCTCAAGCTGCCGGTGGTCTGGGTCGGCGTCGGCGAGTCGCTGGAGGATTTGGAGACGTTCGACCCCGTGGAGTTTGCCGATGCGCTTTTTGATTGAGAGCTCTCCCGCGCGATGACAATCTCCTTCATTGCCGTCGGAAAGCCGAAGGCCCGCTGGGTGTCGGCCGCGCTCGCCGATTACGAACGCTTTTTGCGGAAATACACGAAAGTCGAATGGGAGTGGCTCCGACCATTCTCGCGTTCTTCGAAGACCGCTGCTCAGATTCGCACTGCCGAAGCTGTCGCAATCCAATCGGTGCTCCGGCGCCAGGTCGCGTTCACGGTCGTGTGCGATCACAGGGGAGAAGCGATGGATTCGGAGGACTTTGCCCGGCGGTGGCGCAAGGGCTTGGATTCACACGGCGGGCATGCACGAATCATCGTGGGCGGCGCGTGGGGGCTGGAAGCGAAACTGATCAGGGAGGCCGACCTGGTCTGGTCGCTGGGGCCGCAGACGATGGCCCACGAACTGACCCTCGTTGTCGCCGCCGAGCAGATCGCCCGCGCATTCTCGATCCTGCGCGGCGACTCCTACCACAAGTAGTGTTGACTCCTTTGGGGGTCGCAACAATGACTCCCTCTCCCTCTGTCCACCTGTCCCGCTTGTCCCGCTTGTCCCGCTTGTCCCGCTTGTCCCGAGCGTAGCCGAGGGAAGCGTAGCCGAGGGAAGCGTAGTCGAGGGAAGCGTAGTCGAGGGAAGCGTAGCCGAGGGAGTGAGGGTGTGGCGAGGGAATCGGGAATGATCCGGGCGGACTTGCCAGGGCCGGAAGACTGTTACGCTGTCGCGGTCGAATGACGCCGTACGCGCACGAGGCGCCGCAGCCAGGTCGCGAGGAAGGCCGCGATCAGCACGATGACACCCAGCCAATTCAATACGGTCGCGGACTCTTCCAACAGAGCCGTGCCCACACGGGGTGTCCAATCCCAGGAACCAAAACCGACATTCACGATCCACCCGATAAGGACACTGATGACGATCAACGCCGTGATGTAGACCGCCGTCGTGCGTCGCCCCAGTTCTCGCGCGATGACCGCGAGCGCCGCGACATTCGTGGCCGGACCGACCAACAGGAACACCAGCACCGCGCCGGGCATCATGCCCTTGGCCAACAGCACCGCCGCGATCGGTGTCGAAGCCGACGCGCAGATATACAAAGGCACGCCGGCAATTATCACGAGCGCCATCTGACCCCACGCCGAGGTCGCGCCGAAAAACTGATCGGGCAGCCAGACCGCCAGCACACCGGATAGCACCAGCCCGATCGCCAGCCAGTTGGCGATGTCCGGGAAAAAGTCGAACGCGACATATCGCGCCGCCGAGCGGACGCGCTCAAGCCATCCGTGCCCCGTGGCGCATTCGGCCTCGTGACAAACGATGCAGCGCACGCTATGATCGCCCCCGGATTCGGATTGTTGACTGCCGGAGAATCGATCGACCGCCAAGCCGGTCGTCAGCGCCGACACCAGCGCAGCCGCCGGGCGCAGAATCGTCATCAGGGGGTTGATCAGTGCGTAGGTCACCGCGATCGAATCGACCCCGGTCTCCGGCGTCGACACGAGGAACGACACGACCGAGCCCCGCGAAGCGCCACGGCGTTTCATGGTCAGCGCCGTCGGCAAGACACCGCACGAACACAAAGGCAGCGGTATTCCGGCCAGCGCGGCTTTGAGGTTGGAGACGAATCCGGGCTTGCCGATCAAGCGATGGATGCGATCCGACGGAAAGACCACCAACACGACAATCGCTGCCGTCAACCCCAGCACGATGTACGGGGCCATCATGAGCGCGACATGCCATGTCTCTTTCGCCGCCTGTGCGATCCAGAGCATCCAGTTCATAATCAATCGATCCTAACGCAAATACGAAATACTGATTCGAATGGTTGAACAATCGTTCAAATGATGCGGACGCATAACCCGTTGCGCATCAATGTCATATCGCCTCACGCTTAGACGATCCCGTCGTCCACGTGGCGAATGTGATCGAGACCCGAGGCGAAGACCGCCCTGACATGGTCGTCGTCGATGGAATAATAGGCCATCTTCCCCGCGCGTCGGAATTTGACCAGCCGGGCCATCCGCAAAGTCCGCAGTTGATGCGAGACCGCCGATACCGTAGCCCCCAAGACTTGGGCCAGGTCGCAAACGCACAGTTCCGTCCGCGACAAGGCGCGCAGGATTTTCACGCGCGTCGGATGCCCGAGGCAGGAAAAAATCGACGACAGTCGCTCCACTTCGGCGTCGTCAAGCTGACCGGCGCGCGCCTGAGACACCTTTTTCGGCTCGAACGACTCAATGGTACAGACGTCGAGTGTCCCGCTTGCCGCATCACGGGGTTTGCGTCCCGTCATCATCGGTGCCTCCATCCGTATCAGTCAGCATGCGCGCCGCTGCCGAGTCAATGAAACTGTTACGTCTCCATGCGCAGTCTCAGACAGATTCGTGCATCCCGGCCCTGCTTGACTCCGTACAACTTTGGGCCTACAATCGCCCCGTCAACCATGGGTCGCATCACTTTCTGAGGAGGAGCAATGAGGAGTTTGATTGTAATTGTCAATGTCGTTGCCGCGATCGCCCTGACGGCGGGCGCATCGTGGGGATACTTCGTCGATACGGCGTATGTTCCCGACATTGAAACGTTCATGCAGATCGGCGGCAACTCCTCGTTGCAGGTCTCACGCGACGGTTCGGTCCGTTGTTTCAGTTCCGCGATGTCCGGGGTTTCGCAGGCGTACCGGCTCGATGCCAACGGCTGGCCGGTGCAGTTGACTTTCTTCACCGATGGCATCTCTTTCTATGCGTTGTCTCACGATGGCAAGTGGGCCATCGTCGGCGCCGCAGTCGGCGGATCGGAGCAGACCAATCTCTACCTGCTCGAAGTGGCGACCGGCCGGATCGAGCCGGTGACCGACTTAGACGATGTCCAGATCGCCAGCGTGCTCTGGTCCCATGACGACCGTCGCATCTACTACCGCTCCAACGAGGTCAACAAGAAGGACTTTCATGCCTACGAGATGAACCTGGCGACCCGAAAGGCGCGTCCGGTCTTCGTGCAGGAAGGGTACAACGGCCCGTCGCTGATCACCCCCGATGATAAACGGCTGTTGACCTTTCGCTACAATTCGAATGTCGACAACGAAATCTACCTCGTGAACCTCGCCGATGGTTCGGTCGATCCGCTGACGCCGCACGAGGGCAACCAGATGTTCGAACCCGGTGGTTTCTCGGTTGATATGAATACGTTGTATATCGTCACCAACGCCAACGACGACGGCATCATGCGGCGCGCGACACTGGATGTCGGCACCAAGCAGATCACGTTTCTCGATGCGGCATCGCCGTGGGAAGTCGAAGGGCTGACGCTCTCCGACGACACGAAGACCCTGGCCTGGACGGTCAATGAGAAGGGGTACTCGCGTCTCAAGCTCTGGGATCTGACCGCCGACCGCGAGTTGCCGCTGCCGCCGCTGGACGGTTTGATTTCCGGCCTCGACTTCGCGGGCAACGACGCGGTGAGTTTCACGTTTACCAGCGCGGCCAGGCCACCCGATTGCTGGATTTGGAACCTCAGGACGCAGAAGCTTCAACAACTGACACAGGCAGTCAATGCCGGGATCGATGCGTCGATCTTTGTCGAGCCGGAGTTGGTGAGCTTCCCCAGTTTCGATGGGTTGGAGATCAGCGCGTTTCTCTTCATGCCTCCCGGCGCGAAGAAGGGCGACCGCGTGCCCTTCATCGTCCACTGCCATGGCGGCCCCGAATCGCAGTTTCGGCCGACGTTCATCCGCAACTTCCAGTATTTTGCGCTCAACGGATTCGGGCTTCTCGCGGTCAATCCGCGCGGTTCATCGGGATACGGGCGTGAGTTCCAGGATATGGACAACTACAAGGACCGGCACAAGTCGGTGAAGGATTATGAATTCGCCACCCGGTGGATTGTCGAGCAGGGGTACGCCCATCCCGACAAGGTCGGCGTGTCCGGGGGCTCGTACGGCGGCTACATGACCTTGGCCTGCCTGACGACCAATCCCGAGCTGTACGCGGCCGGAGTCGACTTAGTCGGCATCGCCAATTTTTACACGTTTCTGAAGAACACCGCCGATTACCGGCGCGGTCTGCGAGAGTCCGAGTACGGTCCCATGAGCGACAGCGCGTTCCTGATGGAGATCTCGCCCGTGTCGCACGTCGACAGAATCGCCGCGCCGTTGTTCATCATCCACGGTGAAAACGATCCGCGCGTGCCGGTGGGCGAAGCACGCCAGATGGCGGCGGCGATCGCCCAGCGCGGCGGGATCGTCGACACCTTGATTTTCCCCGATGAGGGGCATGGGGTCGCCAAACGCGAAAACATTCTGGTGGCCTACCGGCGGATCGTGGATTTCTTCAGGCAGCACCTGACCAATTGACGGACGATCGCGAGACGCGATTCGTGTCAGGCCGGCGTAACTCAGATGGTAGAGTAGCTGATTTGTAATCAGCCTGTCGGGGGTTCGATTCCCTTCGCCGGCTTCGATATCGTCGGGTGTCGGACAGCACGGCCGCCACGACAAACTCGTTGACCAACGCTGCGTACGGGTTTAGATACACGCCCTGTCCGCCCGCGCCCGGCGCGGGAGGTCGACCCGGTGAGGGAGAGGTACCCAAGTGGCCAAAGGGAGCAGACTGTAAATCTGCCGGCGGATGCCTTCGGAGGTTCGAACCCTCCCCTCTCCACCATTCCCGAAGCAAGCGACCCGGTTCCCCCATGAATCATCGCAATCGAACAGGTGTGCCGTCGTTATGAGCACACACCAAGGAGAACGATCTCCCATGAAGAAGGACCCTGCACCACGCAGGCGGACCCTCGGCCCGGTCTCTGATCTGGAACGCCATCTGCCGACAGACTGGTGGCGTCATCTGTTCAACTCGGTCTACCTGAAGACCGACGGCGATGTCATCGAAAACCGTGACAACACGCGGCGCGAAGTCGAAATCGTCATTCGCGTGGCCGATCTCGACAGGGATTCCCGTATCCTCGATCTGTGTTGCGGACAGGGACGGCATTCCATCGAATTGGCGCGCCGAGGATTCCATCACGTCACCGGCGTCGACCGGTCACGCTATCTGATCCGCCTGGCCCGCAAGCGCGCGCGGTCGGAGCGGCTCGATGTCCGCTTTCACGAAGGCGATGCGCGCAAATACCGGACACAGGGGGAGCCGTACCATTGCGTCGCGCTGCTGGGCAATTCGTTCGGCTATTTCGACATGGAAAGCGACGATGCGGCGGTGCTGGAGAGCGTGCGACGAGCCGCCGTTTCCAACGGCAGTCTCGTGCTCGATTTGGCCGACGGCGACTGGGTGCGCGCACACTATCAACCGCGTTCGTGGGAATGGATCGACGAGAATCATCTGGTGTGCCGCGAACGGTCCATCTCCCGCGATGGCGACCGGCTGATCGCGCGCGAGGTGGTCGTGCATGCCGAGCGCGGCATGATCGCCGATCAGTTCTACGCGGAACGGCTCTACTCCGAGGAGCGGATCACCGCGCTCCTGCGCGCCAACGGTTTCGGCGACATTCGCAACCACGGGCCGGTCGCGGCCGAATCGACTCGCGGGCAGGATCTGGGGATGATGGAGCACCGCCTCATCCTGACCGCCCGCACGCCGCGCCGTGTCGCCATCCCACGCCCCGAGGTCGGTGAGAGACGGTCCGTCACCGTGATCATGGGCGATCCCCGGCTGCCCGATGAAGTCAAGCTGGAAGAGAAGTTCAATGCCGAAGACATGGACACGATCGATCGGCTCAAGCGGGCGCTGGCGGAATTGGATGAGTATGAGTTCACCTATCTCGACGATCACGAGACTCTCATCAGCGATCTGCGTCATGAACAGCCGGAATTCGTTCTGAATCTCTGCGACGAGGGATTCGGCAACGATCCGCTGCGTGAACTGCACGTGCCCGCCATCCTCGAATTGCTCGGCATCCCCTACACCGGAGCCGGTCCGGCGTGCCTGGGATTGTGTTATGACAAAGGACTGGTGCGCACGATCGCCGCTTCTGAAGATATTCCCGTCCCGCTGGAATCGTACTGCGGCCCCGATGACACCTCCGCCACGTTGCCGTCGACATTTCCCGCGCTGGTCAAGCCCAACCTCGGTGACAGCAGCATGGGCATTACGCAGCACGCCGTCGTGAACGACTCCGGCGAGTTGTTCGAGTATTTCACCTGGTTGCGGGAGAAGTACGGACGCAAGGCGGTGCTCGTGCAGGAGTACCTGACCGGCCCGGAGTACACCGTCGCCATCATCGGCAACCCCGGACGGTCCATTCGGACTCTGCCGGTGATCGAGGTTGATTTTTCGGGTTTGAATCCCGACTTGCCCCCGATCCTGTCCTACGAATCCAAATGGGATCCCCACTCTCCCTATTGGACACAGATCAAATTCAAAGAGGCCGATGCCGACGCCGAGACCGAACGGCGCCTGATCGATTATTCCAACATATTGTTCGAACGCCTCTCCTGCCGTGATTATGCTCGTTTTGACTTTCGCTGCGACGACGAGGGCACTCCGAAGTTGCTGGAGGTCAATCCCAATCCGGGATGGTGCTGGGATGGCAAGCTGAACATCATGGCCGAAATGGGCGGCCTGCGATACGCCGAGTTGTTACGGCTCATTATCGAGGCGGCGCACGAACGCAACGGTCTGCGCCCGGCACGGGTGCATGAAGCCGAACCGGCGCCGAGCTACGGTTAAGTCGCGCTCATGCCGATGACGGCGATCGCAGTGCGGCCGATGCATCCGGACAGGGCGACGCACATGACCCTGGAGACCACGCCCGACCGCGATCCGGCCGCCTTTGCGCGTGCGTTCCCCTGGCAATTCCGGTCACGTATCCCCGCCCGTATTCATCCGGCCGGCGCGTCCCTGCAACGGATCGACATTCTCGAAATCGGCCCGGGGCGCGGCGAATTCCTGCTGACGGCGGCCCGATCGTATCCCGATTTGCGGTATCTGGGCATCGAGCTGGGACGGAGACGCTTCGACAAACTCAGGGCGCGGTGTGATCGGCTGGCGCTCAACAACGTCGTGCTGCTCCACGCCGATGCGCGTCTGGCCATCCCGCAGTTTGTTCCCGAATCGGCCGTCGCCCAGATTCATGTCCTGTTTCCCGATCCCTGGCCCAAACGACGGCATGCTTTTCTTCGCCTGCTCTCGATACAGTTTCTTCTGATGCTGTACACACGACTGCGTGCCGGGGGGGTGCTGGTCATGCGGACCGATGTGCGCCAGTACGCCGACTGGGTTGCCCGCAATACTGAAGCCGTTGCCGGTTTAACGCGGGACGACGGGCATTCAGCGTTGGATACACAGCTTGAGACGGAGGGCGCGACATCGCACTTCGAACGAAAGTGGCGTGCCGATGGCGCCCGGATTTTGCGCCTGTGCTGGCGCAAAGCCGCCGGGGACACGTCCTGATGGCAGTATCCGCATCCACCCGCCGACGCGGCGTGCTCATCGTCAATCTCGGTTCACCCGAATCGCCATCCCCAAAGGATGTCCGCCGCTACCTGCGTCAGTTCCTGATGGACCCGCGCGTGCTGGACCTGCCGTATCACAAACGCGCATTCCTCGTCTACGGTCTGATTCTCCCGCGTCACACAGCGAAGTCGGCGTCGCACTACCGCAGTATCTGGACCGACGACGGCTCCCCGCTGATCGTCCACAGCCGCAAGGCGGTCGCCGCACTCAGAGAACGGCTGACGATGCCGGTCGCCCTGGGAATGCGCTACGGCCATCCGTCGATCCGTGAAGCCGTCGGCGAATTGCTGTCCGCGCCCGGAGAGCGAGTCGATGAAATCCTGCTGATCCCCGCGTATCCGCAATACGCGATGTCCAGCTACGAGACAGCGTTGGTCGAAGCCCGAAGGGCACTCAGATTCAAGAGTCGCATCCGCTTGACCGTCATCCCGCCCTACTTCGAAGATGACCGGTTCCTCGACTCACTGGTCGAGTCCGCCCGCCCGCATCTCGAAGAGGGATTCGATCATCTCCTGTTCAGTTATCACAATATCCCCGCACGACACCTGCACAAAAGCGACACGACCGGTTCCCACTGTCTGAGGGACGATCGTTGCTGTCTGATCCAATCCGATACCTGGCGTACCTGCTATCGCCGGCAGGCGATCCGCACCGCCGAATTGTTTGCCGCGCGGGCGGGAGTGCCGACTGAGCGCTGGTCGATTGCCTTTCAATCCCGATTCGGTTCCGACGAGTGGCTGACTCCCGAGACCGAACCGGAGATCATTCGCTTGGTCAACGACGGTGTCAAACGACTCACCGTGATCTGCCCCGGGTTTTCCGCCGATTGCCTGGAGACAATCGAGGAAATCGGGATCCACGGACGCCAATTGTTTCTCGATGCCGGCGGCGAGTCGTTCACGCTGATCCCATGTCTTAACGATCATCCCCGTTGGGTCCAGACCCTCGCGGATTGGTCGCAAGAGGACTGGCCGGACGCTCGCAAATAGCGGTCGCATGTCGCTCCCATTGCCCACAACGTGAGAAATACCTTGACTTTACGAGGTATTCCGCTACGTTTCGACGCCGTGGAATTGGAATTATCAGCACTCCCGGATGGCCAAACCGAGCAAGACCTTTCGGAGCCGTGGGAAGATGTTCTGCCCGAGGGAGATACCTATCGGTTCGACCGCCCGGTCCGGCTTCAGTTCATGGCATCCAAGACCCAGGACGAGGTTGTTGCCGATGGTGAGTGTGACTGCCATGCCGTTCTGACCTGTGTCCGTTGCCTCGACGAGACGGCAGTCGAGATCAGGCAGCCGTTTCGGGTCGTTGTTCACATCGTCGACGATGCGCAGTTCGAGGCAGACACGGGGGATGAAGATTTCTATCTTGTGCGTCGCAGCGATCCGGTCTGGAATCTGGGAGACCTGATCCGTGACCTGTTGCTGCTGAGCATCCCGGTCAAGCCGCTTTGCCGGACCGATTGCGCCGGAATTTGTCCTGAGTGCGGCGCGAACCGAAACACCGACCCGTGCAATTGCCGCGCACAGAGACCGGAGAGACCGTTGGCCGATCTGGGACGCCTGATGGAAAAAGCGGGTGGACGGCAACCCGACGATTGATGCTGAAATTAACGGTATTGCTGTAACGAGCAGGGTCTTTGGGGGTAATAAGGAAGCACAGGAGATCGCATGCCATTACCGAAGAGACGTCACTCCAGAACGCGCGGGCTCAAGCGGCGCACGCACTGGAAACTGCAGGTCCCGAACCTCGGGCCGTGTCCGCAATGCGGAACGATGCGTCAACCGCACATCGTTTGCCCGCACTGCGGCCATTACAACGGACGTTCAGTCATCAACGTTGACGCATCCTGATCGATCGAGTACCGATCGACAGGACGCCTCGAGGACTCTCGGTGAAAAACTCCGAAACCATCGTGATTCTCGATGTTATGGGGGGTGACCACGGCCCCCCCGAGTGTATCGCCGGAGCGGTGCAGGCGGTGACCGAAGCGCCGCACCCGATGCAAATCGTCCTCGTCGGTGACCAGGCGGCGATCGAGTCGGAACTGCGAAAGCACCACGTGCAGCGGGACCGGCTGGAGGTCGAGCATGCGACCGACTTCATTCGTATGGACGAGCAACCGACCGAGGTGATGCGGCGTCCCGACACATCCATCCGGGTCGCCATGCGCCTGTTGAAATCCGGCCGCGGTTCGTCGGTTGTCTCGACCGGTAACACCGGCGCCGTCATGGCGGCGGGGCTTTTGGAACTCGGACGGCTCCCCGGCGTCTCACGTCCCGCCATCGCCAGTCTTTTCCCCACGGAGAAGGGTTCGACATTACTCCTGGATGTCGGCGCCAATCCTGTCTGCAAAGTGCAGAACCTGACCGAATTCGCGGTCATGGGCTCGGTCTATATCCAGGCGACGAAGAACAACGGTCGACCAACGGTCGGGCTGCTCTCGATCGGCGAGGAACCATCGAAAGGCACGGAGTTGACGATCAACGCGCACCAGGCGTTGTCGCAATCATCGCTCAATTTCATCGGGAATATCGAGGGCCGCGATATCCTGCGCGGACGCGCCGATGTCGTCGTCTGCGACGGATTCGTCGGCAACATCGTCCTGAAGTTTGCCGAATCGCTGCGCGGGTTCCTGGAGAATGCCGTCCGCGCACAGATCAGCAAAAACTACTTTTCGCATCTCGGCGCGATTTTGATGGGACCGTTCCTGCGACGGATGCGCAAACGTTTCGATTATGCCGAGTACGGCGGCGCGCCGCTGCTGGGACTCAACGGCATGTGCCTGATCTGTCACGGATCGTCATCGGCGCTGGCCATCCGCAATGCGCTCTGGGCGGCCATGTCCGGCGCGGAGCACCATGTCAACGATCACATCGTCGCGGCACTGGCCGGAAGCGAACCCGCAGTCGCGGTGATGACCGCATAGGGGGAGGGATTGGCCAACGCCATCATTCGTGGAACCGGCCGTTACACTCCGGAAAAGGTGCTCACCAACGCCGACCTGGAGAAGATGGTCGATACTTCGGATGAATGGATCGTCGAACGCACCGGCATCCGCGAACGGCGCGTACTCAACGGCTCCGGCGACTTCGGTTGCTCGGACATGGCGGTCGCCGCCTCGCGCAACGCCATCGAAGACGCCGGACTCACGCCGCGCGACGTCGACGCCATCATTCTCGGCACCGTCACGCCCGACTTTGTCGTCCCATCGACAGCGACCGTCGTACAGTACAAGCTGGGCTGCCGCCGCGCCGCCGTCATGGACATTGTGGCGGCCTGCGCCGGATTCCTCTATGGGCTCTCGATTGCCAGAGCATTCATCGTCTCGAACACCTACAAAAACGTGCTCGTGATCGGCGTGGAACACCTGACCAGCATCACCAACTACAAAGACCGCAACACCTGTGTCTTGTTCGGCGATGGGGCGGGCGCGGCGATCGTGGCGCCGTCGACAGCGAGTGAAAGCGGACGCGGTATCCTCGCCACCTATCTGTCCGGCGACGGCCAGTACCGGGACCTGCTGAATGTCGAATTGGGCGGCTCACGCGCGCCGCTGACCGCTCAGACACTCGATTCGCCCGGACGCTTTATCTACATGGATGGCCGCAGCATCTTCAAGCTGGCGGTGCGTGAAATGGCCGATGCCGCCGAGCGCGTCCTGGAGAGCGCCGGTGTCAAACCCGCCGACGTCGACATGCTGATCCCTCACCAGGCCAATATTCGCATCGTCGAGGCGGTCTGCAAAAGGCTCGGTTTCCCCATGGAACGCGTGTATCAAAACATCGAACGTTACGGCAACACCTCGGCGGCCTCTGTCCCGATCGCATTGGACGAAGCGCGGCGCGGCGGCATCGTCGCCGACGGTTCGCTGATTCTCTCCGTGGCGTTCGGCGGCGGGCTGGTCTGGGGCGCCGCGCTCTATCGCCTGTGATTCGGTATTCCCTCAGGTGCCATGAAGACAGCGCTACTGTTTCCCGGTCAGGCATCCCAGTACGTGGGTATGGGCGCCGACTTGTATGCGGAGTATCCGCCGGCACGCGAAATGTATGGCCGTGCCAATGAAATCCTCGGTGTCGACATCGCCGCACTCTCCTTTCACGGTCCATCGGATGCGCTCGTCCGGACGGCGAACACGCAGCCGGCCATCTTCCTGCACTCTTGCGTCATGCACCGTCTCGCCGCCGATGCCGGACTGGTTTTTGACTTCGCTGCCGGACACTCACTGGGCGAGTACTCGGCTTTGGTGGCGTCCGGCGTGTTGACGTTTCACGATGGTCTCGTGGCGGTCCGCGAACGGGCGCGATTCATGCAGGACGCTTGCGAAGCCCACCCCGGCACGATGGCCGCTGTCCTGGGGCTGGACTTCGCCACCGTCGACGACGTCTGCAAGCGCGCCATGACCGTCGGCACCGTCGTCGCCGCGAACTACAACGGTGAACGCCAGATCGTGATCTCCGGCGACCTCCCCGGTGTCGAGGCGGCATCAGCACTGGCCTCGGAAGCAGGCGCCAAACGGGTCATCCGACTGGCCGTCGGTGGCGCGTTTCATTCGCCGCTCATGGAACCGTCGCCCCGAATGCTGGCGCCGGTGCTCGAGCGATTGCAGTTCGCCCCCGCCATGCGTCCGGTCGTCCTGAATGTTTCCGCCGAACCGACGACCGATCCGGCCGCCATCAAACCCGCGCTGATCCAACAATTGACCGCCCCCGTGCTCTGGTATCCGACCTTGCGGGCACTCTCGTCGGCGGGTGTAACCCGCATCATTGAAATCGGCCCCAAGACCGTCTTGCTGGGACTGGCCAAGCCGCTCTTCCGCGAAGCGGAACTGCTCTCGCTGGACACCGTCGTCGATCTGAAATCATTTGCGGAGAACCACGAAACCGTCCCTGCCCGTGGCGATTGAATTGCGATCAGGCAGTCTGTCCGATATGTCAACAACGCCCCCGAAGGTCGGCGAGACTCGCACGCCGCGTATGAGCGAGACGGTACGGTCGCGCGTGGCGCTGATCACCGGCGGTTCGCGCGGAATCGGCGCAGCCATCGCCGCCCGCCTGGCGGCTGACGGCCACAAAATCGCCATCAGTGGACGCGATCAAAGCGCGCTGACGCGCCGCGCTGAAGACGTGCGCTCGCTGGGCGTCGAAGTGCTGCCGGTGGTCGGCGATTTGCTCGATGCCGATGCCGCGAACCGTCTCATCGACCAAATCGAAGAGCGGTGGAGTGCGCCGGAAATTCTCATCAACAACGCGGGCATCACGCGCGATGGTCTCTTCATTCGGATGAGCGACGACGATTTCGACACTGTCATTCGCACCAATCTGACCGCGGCCTTCGCGCTCTCCCGGCGCTGCGCGCGCAGCATGATGAAGGCGCGTTGGGGACGGATCATCAATATCACGTCCGTCGTCGCCCAGATGGGCAATCCCGGACAGGCGAACTACGTGGCCGCCAAGGCCGGACTGATCGGTTTGACCAAGAGCATGGCATTGGAGCTGGCCACGCGCGGTGTCACGGTCAATGCTGTCGCTCCCGGGTTCATTCAGACCGAGATGACCGCTGCGCTGTCCGAGGAGCTCGCGGCGCGCTACTTGTCACGCATACCGTTGGGCCGTTTCGGTTCGCCCGCTGATGTCGCGGGGCTGGTGGCGTTTCTGTCCGGCCCGGAGGCCGCGTACATTACCGGACAGACCTTTCGCGTCGATGGGGGATTGCTGCTGGCATCCTGAGGAATGGGCCGGCAATTGGGCTTTCCCCGGAAGTCATGATTGTCCTATTATTGCAGGTTGGATCGGAGATTTACGGCACAGACAATTTGCTGGGGAGGATCGAGCATGGCGTCCGTCGAAGAGCGGGTCAAAAAGATCATCGTCGAGCAGTTGGGAGTCAATGCGGAGCAGGTCACCAGTGGCGCGTCGTTCGTGGATGATCTCGGAGCGGATTCGCTCGACACGGTCGAGCTTGTCATGGCCTTGGAAGAGGAGTTTGGTCTGGAGATTCCCGACGAAGAGGCACAGAAGCTCGCCACCGTGCAGTCTGCCATCGACTACATCAACGAGAAGGGCGAGGGCGGAGCCGACGACTAAGAGCGATGCCATTCACCGGCTGACCCGGGGCATCACTGACCGATGAGCACCAACGGCTACCATCGCAATGACCGTCCGCGCCACCGTGTCGTGGTGACCGGTATGGGTGCGCTCACGCCGATTGGTCTGTCGGTCGACGAGTTCTGGAATGGTTTGCTGGAGGGGCGCTCCGGCGCGGCGCTGATCGACTCCTTCGACACCTCGCAGTTCTCCACGCGCATCGCCTGCGAGGTCAGGGGTTTCGACCCGGCCAGTGCCGCCGAACGCAAGGAGGCCCGTCGGCTGGATCGAGCCGAACTCTTCGCCCTGGCCGCCACGGCCGAGGCGATCAAGAGCGCCGGAGTCAATTTCGACACGCTGGATCGCGAACGCTGCGGCGTCGTGATCGGCTCGGGCATCGGCGGCATCGATACGTTCGAAAAACAACATTCGACGCTGCTGAATCAGGGTCCGGGACGCGTGTCGCCGTTCTTCATCCCCATGATGATCATCGATATGTGCGCCGGAATCGTCTCGCTGCGCCACGGACTGAAGGGGCCCAATTACGCTACTGTCTCCGCCTGCGCATCCTCGGCACATGCTATCGCCGACGCCGCCCGCATTATTGAACGCGGCGACGCCGACTTGATGATTACCGGCGGCGCCGAGGCCACCATCACCGCCGGTGCGCTCGCCGGATTCTGCTCGGCGCGCGCGATGTCGACGCGCAACGACGAACCCAAACGCGCCTCCCGTCCCTTCGATGTCAACCGTGACGGGTTTGTCATGGGCGAAGGCGCCGGCATCATCGTGCTCGAATCACTGGAACATGCCACCGCGCGGCACGCCAGGGTCTTAGGTGAGATTCTCGGCACCGGGATGTCGGCGGACGCCTATCACATTACCGCCCCGGCGCCGCACGGGGAAGGCGCGGTCCGGGCCATGCGCGCCGCGTTGAAGGACGCGGAAATCGAACCCGAAGACGTCGACTACATCAACACGCACGGCACATCGACCGATCTGGGGGATATCTGTGAGACCGAAGCGATCCGTTCCGTGTTTGGCGGCCACGCCGACAAACTGGCCGCAAACTCCACGAAATCCATGATCGGGCATTTGCTCGGGGCCGCCGCCGGCGTCGAATTGATCACCTGCCTCAAGACGATCGGAACCGGCACCGTTCACGGCACGCTCAATCTCGAAGATCCCGATCCGAAATGCGACTTGAACTATGTGCCGCTGGTCTCGATCAAGCGGACCGTCAAGACGGCGATTTCCAATTCTTTTGGTTTCGGCGGGCACAACATCACGCTTGTCGTCGGTGCGCCGCCGGGCAACGGCAGCACAGGAGCAACGTCGTAATACCGAGACCGAGTCACACTGAGGGCCACACAACACCCGTCAGCGCCGGGACCGGTTAGCCGGGAGGCGCTATCTGCGCCCTGCATCAGCAGGACGCAGATAGTTCTTCCCCACATTCCCGATCGAACCGTCGGCTTCCGCGCTCGGGTTCACTGGGACGTTGCGTCCCGGGACGACCGATGGGATTTTTATCACGACTCTTCAAGTCTCGCCGTACTGGCGACCAACCGGCGGCTTCGGCCGCGACGCTGCTGGGTTACCAGTTTCGCAGCCGTCTCCTCCTTGAAGAGGCGCTGACGCATCGTTCCTATGCGAATTCCGCCGGTACGCCGACAACGTACGAGCGCCTCGAGTTCCTCGGCGATTCGATCCTCGGACTGGTCGTGGCCGAACACCTCTATCGAACCCATCCCGACAAGACGGAAGGGGAACTCACCAAGCTGAAAGCGTCACTGGTCAACCTCAAGACACTGACCGCGGTGGCGCGACGCGAAGGGATTGCTCCCCACATCCAGCTCTCTCCCGAAGAAGACCGCGCCGGCGGTCGGCGTCGCGGCTCGATCCTCTCCGATGTCCTCGAGGCCGTGCTCGGGGCGATCTACCTCGATGGCGGGTTGCCCGCAGCGCAGGGGGTCATCGAACGCATCCTCATCGGCGAATTGACCAACACCCACCAGGAGTTTCTCGAAGTCAATTACAAGGGGGAACTGCTGGAATATCTCCAGGGACGCGGCGAGGGCATGCCGCGTTACGAAGTCTCCGATGAGTCCGGTCCCGACCACCAGAAAACATTCACCGTCGTCGTGCACCGCAACGGGCAGGCGATCGGACGCGGTATCGGCACCAACAAGAAGGAAGCGGAGCAAGGTGCCGCGCGAGAAGCGCTGCGCTCACTGGGCATCCTCACGGAGATTCTCGAAGGCGCAAGAAAGCGCCGCATTCCGTCTGGTCCCGGCCGTGCCCGCGCCGGCACGATTTAAGTAGCGTCACACGCGCGTCGAATCCGACGCCACCCGGAGAACCCGATGAATATCGTCGTCTGCATCAAACAGGTCCCGGAAATCGCTCTGGTCAAAGTGACGGCGACTGAGGGCGTCATCCTGCCGGCGGGAACGGGGACCATGAATCCCTTCGATGAGTACGCGGTCGAGGAAAGCATCCGGCTCAGGGAGAAACACGGCGGCACCGTCACGGCGCTGAGCTGCGGCGGCGACGACGCCGTCTCCGGCCTGCGCGATGCCATCGCGCTGGGCGCCGACCGCGCGGTGCTGTTGGCCGATGCTGCCTTCGCCGGTTCTGACGGCGTGGCCATCGGGCGGATTCTCGCGGCCGCTATCGACAAGATCGGCGCGGTTGATGTCTGTTTGTTCGGCAAAAACGCCGTCGATACCGACCGGTCCGTCGTGCCGGGGGCCACCGCCGGAGCGCTGGGATGGCCGCAGGTCTTGTTCGTCAAACAGATCGCGGCGATCGCCGACCGCCGGGCCGAACTCCTGCGCACGACCGAGGACGGATTCGACCGTGTCTCCGTCACGCTTCCCGTGGTGATCAGCGTCGTGAAAGAAATCAACGAGCCCCGGCTGCCCTCGTTGAAGGGCAAGATCAAAGCCAAGAGCGCGCCGGTGGATCGCTGGAGCGCGTCGGACTTGGCGATCGACGTGTCCCATATCGGAACGGGCTCGGCGACGCGCGTGCGCACGGTGTCTCCGCCCGCCGAACGCACCGGCTGTGAAATGCTCACCGGCGATGCGCAGACGGTGGCCCGGTCGTTGTATCAAAAACTGCGAGAGCAGAAAGTCATTTGAAATTCATCGATTCCTCGCGTGCGTCGTGACATACGGAAATATCGCAGTTCGATTGATTAACGATGACCCGCTGATCGACACTTCGCGGGCGATGGCCCCCAATGCCGTTCCCGGATGCCGGTTGACCCCCGCTGAGGTGATTTCTATCTTGCCCGGTCTCAAGCCCTGGGGACACGGGTCCCGAGCGAAGCCGAGGGAAAGGAGCGTTCGTGAAGGAGCTTACAACCGAGGATATCCGCAACATCGCGCTCGTCGGCCACGGCGGGACCGGCAAAACTTCGCTGACCGAGGCCATCCTCTTCTGTGCCGGGTCGCTCAATCGCATGGGATTGACCGATGCGGGCAACACGACCAGCGACTACACCGAAGAAGAGATCGCGCGGAAAATGTCATTGGCGGTCTCGCTGACACACTGTGATTGGAAGGGTCGTCACATCTCCGTCCTGGATGCTCCCGGTTACAGCGATTTCATCGGCGAGACGATTTGTTCACTGCGCGCGGCGGATACTGCGGTCTGCCTCCTGAATGCCACCGGCGGCGTCGAGGTCGGGGCCGAGCACACGCTGCAATTGCTCGACGAAGGCGATCGTCCGCGATTGTTCTATGTCAACAAGATGGACAAAGAACACGCCGACTTCGCCGCCGCCGTTGAAGCGCTGCGCGAACGCTACTCGACGAAGGCCGTTCCGGTGCAGTGGCCCATCGGCCAGGCGACCGAGTTCAAGGGCATCGTCGACTTGGTCACCATGAAGGGATACGCGGCCGACGGAAAGCCATCCCCGGTGGAGATGCCGATCCCCGATGCAGTTCGTCCCCAGGCCGAAGAGGCGCGTGGCCAAATGGTCGAAGCCGCGGCCGAATCCGATGATGCGCTGCTGGAGAAATTCTTCGAGTCGGGCGCATTAAGCGATGAGGAACTGGTCACCGGACTGCGCAAGGCCGTGGCCGATGGGAAAGTCTTTCCGATCCTCTGCGGCGCCGCCACCACCGCCGCGGGCGTGCCGCTCTTCATGTCGTTTGTCGATCAGTTTGCGCCGTCCCCCGCCGACCGTCCCCCGGTCGAGGGGACCAACCCGGCCGACGATCAGGCCGCGACCCGCCCGCCACGATCCGTCGCGCCGTTTTCGGCACTCGTGTTTAAGACCGTCTCCGAACCGCATGTCGGAGAACTGTCGATGGTGCGCGTGTTCTCCGGGCGGCTCGCCCACGGCGACGAAGTCATCAACACAACCCGTGATCAGACCGAACGCATCGGCCAGGTGTATCTGCTCAACGGCAAGGAGCGCAGCGAGGTCGGGACGCTCGTGGCCGGACAAATCGGCGCGGTCGTCAAGCTGAAAACCACGCACACCGGCGATACGCTCTCCGACAAGAAAGATACCATCAAGCTCCCGCCGCTGGTGTTGCCCAGACCCGTTATCGAGATGGGCGTCAAGGCGAGCGCCAAAGGCGATGAAGACAAGATGGGCAACGGTCTGTCCCGGTTGCACGAGGAGGACCCCACGTTCTTCCACCGTGTCGATTCCGAACTGCGTCAGACGATCATCTACGGTCAGGGGGAGATGCACTTCGACGTCATCACCAACAAGCTGAAAAAGCGCTTCGGTGTCGAAGTCAACCTGGAGAAGCCGCGCATCCCGTACCGCGAGACCATCACCGGGAAGACCGAGATTGAGTTCAAATACAAAAAGCAAACCGGCGGACGCGGCCAGTATGGCCACGTGTTTCTGCGGCTCGAGCCCCGTGGGCGCGGCGAGGGATATGAGTTCGCCGACGAAATCAAAGGCGGCGTCATTCCGTCGAAGTTCGTCCCGTCGGTCGAAAAAGGCGTCGTCGAAGCGATGCACGAAGGAGGGCTCTCCGGCCATCCGGTCGTCGATACGCGGGTCGCGGTCTTTTACGGATCGTACCACACTGTCGACTCCTCCGACATGGCATTCAAGACTGCCGGCCTGATGGCATTCAAAGAGGGTTTTTTGAAATGCCACCCGGTGATGCTCGAACCGATTTACAATGTCGAGATCATGGTCCCGGATGACTTCACCGGGGATGTGATGGGCGACATGTCGAGCCGTCGCGGCAAAATCATGGGCATGGACCCTATGGGGAAGTGGCAGAAGATTCGCGCGCAGACGCCGCAGGCCGAGTTGTACAAGTATGCCACCAAGCTGCGGTCATTGACTCAGGGGCTGGGGACTTATTCGAGCGAGTTTTCCCACTACGAACTGGTGCCGCGCGAGTTCGCCGAACAGGTGATCGAAGAAGCCAAAGCCGCCAAGAAAGCCGCCGAGGCATAGCGGCAGTTCTCACGTCCGCGTGTGGGGCCCGATGAAATCACCGTGTGCATCATCCGCCGTCAGGTTGTTATCCACCGTTCTGACCGTTGCCGCTGTCCTCGCGCCGTCGTCACAGGCGTACTCTCAGGACTACGCGACTCCGAAGTGGCTCCTTTCCGTTTCCGGCGGTCTGGCATTCCCAACCGGGCGATTTGCCGAAACCAACCCCGATGCCGATCCGCCCAAGGCCGGTCACGACAACGGCTATGATGCCTCAGCCGCTATCGGCATGTTCCTCTCACCCGCCGTGGCTGTCGGCGTTTCCGGCGACTACAGCCGATTTGACATCGATTTCGAGGGTCTTCCCGTCAATCCCGACGATCGGGGACATACATCGACAGTGTCGGGGCATGTTTGGATCAAGTACCAGTTGAGTGGCGGCTTTGCGCGCTGGCAGCCATATGCCAAAATCGGGCTCGGCGCCGGGCGTCCCACCGGCCAGGTCGACTATGACGTACCGGTTGCATTTTCCGTCAACGACTCGACCGTTCTGGCGACCAAACTGGAGAGCGTCGTGAAGACGTCATTCTCGTTCCTGGCGGCATTAGGCGTGCTGATTCCGATCACCAATCAGGTCGGCATTTCCATCGAACCGGCCTATCGAACTGTCTCGACGAAAGGGGCAGGACGCACCGACAAGATCCACACAGTCGACGGCGATGTCTTCGAAACCGAAATCGGGACTGATTCGGGCGGTGGAACCGTGCGTCTGAAGGCAAAATCCAACACCGATTGGTGGGAAATCCGCGGCGGAATCGTCATCATGATCTGACCGGCAGTGCCAGATTCCGCATAAACCATTGCTTGGCAATATCTTGACGGCATAGGCAGCCGGAGACAGGTCGCCAACTTTTTTGTAAGCGATTGACAATTCTACTCTTGACAGGTTGCTGCCTCCGGCGTTTACTCTGGCCGACCGTTGGCGGGAACGGTCATTTTTTGCAATGCTCGCACTACTGATTGTGGAAACAGGGAAGATCTAAACAACCGGAGGAGGGTCCATGAAGAAATTAGTACTGATTTGTGCCGCAACAGTGTTGGGACTGTTCGCGGTCGCCGGTAGCGCGCATGCGGAGGCCGGGGTCGGCACCGTCTGGTACTACGGTTCGATTATCCCCGATATCACGATTCCGATCAAAATGGAATCGGGCATGATCATCGAGCCGCGACTGGGCTTTACCAACATCAGCTACGACGAAGGCAGCAGTGATCTGGCCGCCGGCAGCGTCTACTCCTATGGCGGCACCTCGATCCGTGCCGGGGTCAGCGGGGAGTTCCCGTTCGGTGAAGGCACTGCCAATCCGATGCTCGGGGCATGCGTTGGTGTTGAGAACGTCTCGCCCGACAACGACGTGCTTGATTCCTGGACAAATTTCTTCGTGGATGCGTTCGTGGGCGGAACCGCGAGTTTGACCGACGGTCTTGATGCCGGTGTCCGCGCCGGAGCCGAAGTCTGGCTCTATGGCGAGCAAACCGCCGGTGATATTGTTGTCCAGCCGTCGGCCACAGAGATCGGCACCTTCGTTCAGTTCTTCATGCGTTGGTGGCTCTGGGGGCAGTAAACCGTCTTGGACAATCGAAGTTCAACCCGCCCGAAACACTGTTTCGGGCGGGTTCTTTTTTGCCCGCATGCAGAGGATCGGCCTTTTCGAACAAGATCAATGTACCTGCCACTTGTCGGGGTAACCCGGCGGCTATTATCTTTATTTCTTGCACTGGATAGCGAATGGAGAGTTAGCACAGTATGTCCGGACATTCCAAGTGGTCGACCATCAAGCGCAAGAAAGGCAAGACCGATGCCGCGCGCGGACGGATGTTCACCCGTCTGATCCGCGAAATCACTGTTTCGGCCCGCGAAGGGGGCGGCGATCAGGACTCCAATCCCCGTTTACGCACCGCCGTCGCGGCCGCCAAGGCGGCAAACATGCCCGCCGACAACATCAAGAAAGCAGTTCAGCGAGGCACCGGCGAACTGCCGGGGGTCACCTACGAAGAAATCCTCTATGAGGCCTACGGTCCCGCCGGAGTGGCGATTCTGATGCGCACACTGACCGACAATCGCAACCGCACCGTCGGCGAATTGCGCCATCTGCTGAGCCGTTTCGGCGGCAATATCGGCGAGACCGGAAGTGTCAATTGGGTTTTCCAACGCCTCGGTCAGTTCGAGATCGATGCGAAGTCGGCCCCGGAGGATACCGTGCTCGAGATCGCCATGGAGTCGGGAGCGACCGACATGAGCAGCGACGGTGACACCTTTACGATTATTTCACCGATGGCCGAATTCGATTCGGTCAGGACGGCGCTGGAACGTCAGGGGATCCGGCCCACCAGCGCGGAGTTGACCATGGTGCCGCAGTCCTATATTCGACTCGAAGGGCGCGACGCCCAGACCATGTTGAAGTTGATGGATGCGATCGAAGACCACGAGGATGTGCAGAACGTCTACGCCAACTTCGATATTGACGATGAGTTGATCGAAGAATTCAGCGCACAAAATTGATACCGGCTGTCGGTGAGTGTTCCGCCCCGGAATCCGGGGCGTTTTTTTGTGGTACCCATGCCGGATGCCGTAGTCTATCCTATCGGCGCGCGATCTGCGCGGTGCGTCATGAAAGTATTCGGCATCGATCCCGGACTGAGCACGACCGGCTGGGCCGTGATTCATCAGGCCGACGACGGCGTGAGTCTCGACGCGTCGGGGGCAATCCGGACCGATTCGTCCCTGCCGCTGCCGATCCGCCTGCAGTGTTTGTTTGAAGAGTTGCAGGATGCGCTGACGCGGCACAGGCCGGAAGTCGTGGCCATCGAAGAAGTGTTCGTCGCGCGCGATGCGCGCGCCGCACTGGCCTTGGGCCAGGCCAGAGGCGCGGCGCTGTTGGCGGCGTCGCTGAACGGCCACGAAGTGCACTCGTACTCCGCCCTGGAGGTCAAGCAATCGATTACCGGCAACGGCCGCGCATCCAAAGAACAGGTGGGGTACATGGTATCGCGCCTTCTCAATCTCGCGTCGGCGCCCAAGCCGGCCGACTGCGCCGATGCCGCGGCGATCGCGCTGTGCCACTTAAATCGCGCTTCCATACCGGATGTGCTGCGCGCGTCCGAACGTCCTCGCGTGGGGGCGGCGCGGTGATCGGATTCGTCGAGGGCAAATTGATCGAGCGCCACCCGACGCGCGCGGTGATCTCCTGCGCCGGAGTGGGATATGAAGTCGCGGTGCCGCTGTCGACCTTCGACCGTTTGCCCGATGTCGGCCAGAGCTGTCGCATCCTGACACGGCTGGTCGTGCGTGAAGATGCCCATCTGCTCTTCGGGTTTTCATCGCACGAAGAAAGGACGCTTTTCGACCAGCTCTGCTCGGTGTCCCGCGTCGGGCCGAAGCTGGCCCTGTCGGTGCTCTCCGGTCTGTCCGTGCCTGAAATCAAAGGCGCGATCGCGAAAGAGGATGCGGGTCGTTTGGCGTCGATTTCCGGTGTCGGCAAGCTCACCGCGCAGCGTATTTGTGTCGAACTGAAGGACAAAGTCAGCGCCGATGGCGCCCTGACCCGCATCGGACGGCCCGGTGGAGAGGGCATCTATAGCGAGGCCGTCACGGCGCTCATTGTTCTGGGGTATTCCCGTTCCGAAGCGCAGGATGCTGTGGAGCGCGCGATGAAAAAGTCGCCCGGAGTCGTTGAAGTCGAAGAGCTGGTGCGCCACGCGCTGGGTTCTCCGGCGCGCTGAGTCAACCGATCATGGCCGCGATGCGTAAAAGCGATGTGACCAACCGACTGCCGGAACATGGCGTCATCACTCACGACCGCCTGACCGCGCCATCGCCGCAGCCCGACGATCTGGCGGCCGAGGGGTCGGTACGCCCCCGGCGCTTCAGTGAGTTCCTCGGTCAGTCGGCATTGGTCGACAATCTCAAAGTCTTCATCACCGCCGCGCGCCAGCGCGGTGATGCGCTCGATCATGTGCTGCTGTATGGCCCGCCCGGATTGGGCAAGACCACGTTGGCGCACATCATCGCCAATGAACTCGATACCGAACTGAAGAGCACGTCCGGCCCGGCGCTGGAACGCGCCGCCGATTTGGCGGGGTTGTTGACCAACTGCGGCGAGCGCTCCGTGCTCTTCGTCGATGAGATCCATCGGCTCAATCCCACCGTCGAAGAATACTTGTACCCGGCCATGGAAGATTTTTCGCTCGATATCATGATCGACCGCGGCCCGGCGGCACGCGCGGTCAAACTGCCGCTCAAACGCTTCACCCTCATCGGCGCGACCACCCGGGCGGGTCTGCTGACATCGCCGCTGCGTTCCCGGTTCGGGGTCGTCGGCCGTCTCGACTATTATTCGGGCGACGATCTGGCGGCCATCGTCCGTCGTTCGGCCGCCATCCTCGATGTCGACATCAGCTCCGAGGGCGAGCAGGAAATCGCCCGGCGCGCGCGCGGTACGCCGCGCATCGCCAATCGTCTGCTGCGGCGCGTCCGCGACTTCGCGCAAGTGCAGGGTCAAAAGACGATCGACCGCACGGTCGCCGATGATTCGTTGCGTTCGCTCAATGTCGACGCCTCCGGTCTCGATGAAATGGACCTCAAAATCCTCGAAACCATCGTGCACAAATTCCACGGCGGGCCGGTTGGGCTGAATACACTCGCGGTGGCTGTCGCCGAAGAATCCGGGACCATCGAGGAGATTTACGAGCCGTTTCTGATTCAGGAGGGGTTTCTCGACCGCACGCCGCGCGGGCGGTCCGCCACGCCGCGCGCATACGAGCACCTCGGGGTGGTCCAAAAGGCGGCAGGGGCCGATCGCCTGCTCTGATCCGCCATCGGTCGTTGCCTTCACCTGTTTCGAGCAAACTGTATGTCCAGCGGGTCGCAAACGTCGGAACTCGGACGGTTGCTGATTGTCATCGGCGGCGCGGTGCTCATCATCGGCATCGCCGTGGTTCTGATCGGTCGCGCCGGCTGGCCGTGGAGACCGCCCGGCGATATTCTGCTTCGCGGGCGCGGGTGGAGCGTGTGGATTCCGATCACGAGCAGTATCATCCTCAGTTTGTTACTCACCCTGATTCTGAATATCTGGCGGCGGCATTGACGTGAAGACCGCGCTGCTCGACTACGAACTCCCCCCGGTGCTGATCGCGCAGCACCCGATGCGTGTGCGACGTCATTGCCGATTGCTGCGTCTGAGCCGGCAGGACGGTTCGACGGCGCATCATCGGTTCGACGAGCTGCCGCAGTTGCTGGATCGCGGCGACCTGCTCGTCGTCAATGATGCGGCCGTCATCCCGGCGCGGCTTCTGGGACAGCGTGCCCCCGGCGGCGGGCAGGCCGAAGTGTTCCTGCTCGAAAAGCTGGGTCGACGCCGTTGGCGGGCGATGGTCCGCCCCGGCCAGCGGCTGCGCGACGGGGCGGTCGTCGAGTTTCCGGATCGCAACGGCGATGCGTTTGCGGCGCGCGTTGAATCGGTCGCCAACGATGGCACACGCGTCGTTACGTTTCACGGTCACGGACAATTCGATGTGTGGCTGAAAGCCGTCGGCCATGTCCCGCTGCCGCCGTATATCGACCGTCCCGACCAGACACGAGACCGGCGCGACTACCAGACGGTCTTCGCGCGGCACCCCAATTCCGTGGCGGCGCCTACCGCCGGGCTGCACTTCGACAAGCCGCTGATCGCCCGGTTGCGCGCGCGCGGCATCGCGCTGGCGGCTATCACGCTCGACGTCGGCGCGGGGACATTTCGACCGATCAAGTCCGACCGGATCGAGGACCATCACATGGATGAGGAACGGTTTTCGATTTCGTCGCGCACTCTGAGGGTGCTGGCGGCACGGAAACACACCGGGCGCATTATCGCCGTCGGCACGACCGTCACACGCACGCTCGAAACCCTGGCGACGCACCCGCAATGGCGCAAGCTGTCAGAGCGCTCAGATTCTCCGACACAACCGGGCAGCGTCTCTGTCGGGAGCGTTGAGGGTCGTACTGATTTGTTCATCCGTCCCGGCTGCCGATTCGCACTGGTCGATGGACTCATCACCAACTTTCATTTGCCGAAGTCGTCGCTGCTGGCGCTGGTCGCGGCCTTTGCCGGACTCGATTCGGTGATGGCGGCCTATCGGGAGGCGGTCGAACAGCAGTATCGATTCTATAGTTACGGCGATGCGATGCTGATCCTGTAGCGACATGTCCGCGCAACCCACAACCGGAGTGATTATCGCTGCCGCCGGATCTTCGGAGCGGCTGGCGGGCGACCGCCCGAAACAGTGGCGTCCGCTCGCTGGGATGACGCTCGTCGAGCGTGCCCTGCGCTCGTTTCAAACCGAACCGGTCGACGGCGTGGCGCATCTGGTGCTGGTCGTTGCGGCGGGCTGGGAAGAACGAGCGCGGGCGACGCTGCGCGAACCCCGTGTGAGCGTCCACGTCGTGACCGGAGGCGCCACCCGCAGCGAATCGGTGCGCAATGGGCTTGAGGCGATGCCGCCGGATATTGACGTGGTCGCGGTTCACGACGCCGCGCGTCCGTTCTGGCCGGTCGCACGCTGGACAGCGCTCGTTGCGTCGCTGCGCGATGCCGATGGCGCCGTGCTCGCCGTTCCGGTGCCGGATACCCTCAAGGACGATCGCGCCGCCGGCTGCCGCACGATCGACCGCAAAGGCCTCTGGCTGGCGCAGACGCCCCAGGCGTTCGTGGCAGCATCGGTACGAGCCGCGCACGACCGCGCCAAGAGGGAATCGTATTGCGGCACCGACGATGCCGAGTTGGTCGAACGCAATGGCGGACGGATTGCCCTCGTCGAATCGGATTCCACCAACTTCAAGATCACAACAAATGAAGACTGGCGTCTGGCCGAGCAGATCGTGTCGAATACTCCCGTGAGCGCGACCCGTGTTGGGATCGGCTTTGATGCGCACCGTTTGGGGGGAGAGGGTCCTCTCGTCCTGGGCGGAGTCCGATTCTCCGAAAGCGGCGGCCTGATCGGCCACTCCGATGGTGACGCGCTGTTGCATGCGATTTGTGATGCGCTGCTCGGCGCCGCAGCGCTCGGCGACATCGGCCATCACTTCCCACCGAGCGATCCGCATTTCTCCGGGGTCGACTCACGCGAACTGGTGCGTGCCACAACCGAGCTGTTAGGGAGGGCCGGATATGCTCCGTGCCAGGTCGATTGCGTCGTCATGGCCGAGGTTCCGCGACTGGCGCCGCAAATCAATACGATGCGGGCGATCATCGCCGCCGACCTCGGGCTTGCTCTCAGCGCGGTATCGGTCAAGGCAACCACGACCGAGTCGATGGGTTTTGTCGGGCGTCGCGAAGGTATTGCCGCGCAGGCCATCGCGACCATTCGTGCGATTCAGCCATGAACGCGCCACAGGACACGATCTGACATGGAATTTTCCGATTCCTGGAGTTCGCTGCTCTGGCTGCAGTCGTTCTGGTGGTCGGTCGGTCTGTTCTTTGTCGCCGCCCTGACCGAGATGATCTTCCCGCCGTTTCCGGGTGATGCCGTCTTCTTCCTCGGACTCGTCGCCGTCCAATCCCAGCAACAACCCCTGCTGGCGGCGTTTGTCGCCGCGCTGCTGGGCGGAGCGCTCGGGTATTCCTTGCTGTATTGGTTCGGACGCTTGAAGGGACGCAAACTCTTTCGCCCCGGACGGCGCGGAATGTTCTCCGAGGCGGTCTTAGTCAAACTGGAACGCTGGATCAAGCGATGGGGGTGGCTGGTGATCGTCGCCGGGCGCTTTTTGGCCGGGGTGCGTTCGGCGGTGCCATTGGTGGCGGGAGTCGGACGTTACCAGCCGATCACTGCGCACGTCCTGGGCGTGATATCGATACTCCTGTGGAACGGCATCCTCGCCTATCTGGCGCTTCGACTTCACAAAAATTGGGATACCGTCTCGCGCGTCTGGGACACTTACACCTTGGCGGTTTTGGCGGTCCTTGCTACCATAGCAATCCTCTGGTTTGTGATGACGAGGCGACAGACGAAAGCATCCGAGCGTATACCACAGTAATGGGGGCATCATGAAGGTTCTGGTTCTGGCAGGGGGACGGTCCGCGGAGCGCGATGTGTCGCTGGCGACCGGTGCGGCCGTATGCGCGGCACTCACCGAGACGGGCTATGACGTGATGGTGCTCGATCCGGCGGTTTCATCGCGGGCACTCGATTGGTCGCCCGAAGTTTTGACCGCCCGGATCGGCGTCACGCCTCCCGAGGACGAGGACGAATCGCCCATCGTGGCCGATCATGTCTCGACTCTCACACCCGCCGATCTGGCCCCGGCCGGTGTCGGCGATGTCGATTTGGTGTTCATCGCCCTTCATGGCGGCGATGGCGAAGACGGACACGTGCAGGCGCTGCTGGATGCCGCCGGCGTCGCCTATGTCGGCTCCGGTATGCTGGCTTCCGCATTGGCAATGGACAAAAACGCCGCCAAACGGATCTTCATCGCCGAAGGGATACCGACTCCGAATTGGCGCGTGGCCGATCGCGGCGAAATCGTGTCCTATCAGGAAAGTGTCGTCGCCCTGGGACTCCCATTGGTCGTCAAGCCGAATGCGCAGGGCTCGACCGTCGGCCTGAGCATCGTGAAAGCCGAAAGCGGCTGGGAACCCGCCCTGGCCGAAGCGTTTCGCTGGGACAGACGACTGCTCGTGGAGGAATTCATCCCCGGACGAGAACTCACCGTGGCCATCCTCGCCGGTGAAGCGCTCCCGGTCATTGAGATCAAGCCGTCGCACGGCATTTACGACTACGAGTGCAAGTACACCAGCGGACGCACCGACTACATTTGCCCTGCCGAGTTGACCCCGAAGCAGACCCGCGCCATACAGGATCAGGCGGTGTCGGCGTTCCGCGCGCTCGGATGCCGCGACTATGCCCGCGTCGATTTCCGGATGCGCGATGACGGCCCGCTCTACTGCCTCGAGGTCAACACGCTGCCCGGTATGACCCGGACATCGTTGGTTCCCAAGGCGGCCCGTGCGGCGGGAATCGAATTCCCGCAGCTCATGCGGCGGTTGTGCGACTCGGCGATGCGGCATCAGTCGCGCACGACGGCGGCGAAGGTCTCCGCGTAAGCGATGGCGCGTTTCCGCAGCCCCCGGCCATCGTCATGACATTCGCACAGACCCGCCGTCGATCCGGCACGGCTCGCCTGCGCCCGCCCGGCGGCGGTCGTTATGCCGCAATCATCTTCGACATGGGCGGCACGCTCATTGAATACGAAAACATCCCGTGGCCCCGGTTGTATGGGCTCAGTCTCGATGCTGTGCGACAGTATCTCCGTCGGTCCGGACGCTCCCTGCCGCCCCGGCCGGTGTTTCGCCGCCAATTCGGCGCGCTGTTGAATCGCCGCCGACAACTCATCCGCGCCCAGATGCGTGAATACCGAATCGGCGAACTCCTGCGCTCGCTGTTGCGCTCGGCGGGCATACGTCTGCAACGCGACGAGTTGGGCACGGTCGCCGATGCTTACTACTCCGTGATCAGCCGACAGGCCAGCGTCTACGCCGACTCGGAATCGACTCTGCGCGCCGTGCGCGACGCCGGGTACTCAATCGGCCTGCTCTCCAACACCTGTTTCCGTGTCGCCGATCACCGTCACGATCTGGAACGCTTCGGATTGTGGCGCTATCTCGACGCGGCCGACTTCACGTCGACCGGACGCTACCGTAAGCCGCACCCCGATGCCTTTCGCCGCATCGGACGCCGTCTCGGTGTGCCGTTGAAGCGGTGCCTGTATGTCGGAGACCGACAGTATGAAGATGTGCAGGGGGCGCAGGGCGTCGGCATGACGCCGGTGCTGGTCCGCCGGCCCGGCTTCCGGTACACTCCGGGGCTGACACGATCGGTGGAAATCCGCAATGTCGGCGCGTTGCGGCGCCATCTCAATCTGGATTAATCGGCCAATTCGGGATTGAGTCGCCGGATGCGAATGTGTTACCTTCGCGCTTTCGTGTCGATTGCTGAAATGTCACGATACTGACGGGAGGATCTTTTGGATCGAACGGAACGACTATTGGCTGCACTGACAGAGGCGCATGGCGCACCCGGGAACGAGTCTGCGGTCCGCCGCGTCATGGCGGAGCACATGCCGTCCCATGCGGAGCTCTCGTCGGACAAACTCGGCTCGCTCATCGCCAAAGTGGCCGGACGCTCCGAGTCGCCCCGCGTGCTGGTCGGCGCGCATATGGATGAAGTCGCATGGATCGTGCGTGAAATCACCAAGGATGGATTTCTCAAGGTGTATCCTCTCGGCGGCTGGTGGGGGCATGTCATGCTCTCGCAACGGGTCGTCGTGCATGGCGACAAGGGACCCGTCGTCGGCGTCTTCGGATCGACGCCGCCGCATCTGCTGCCGGACGAGGAGCGCAAGAAAGTGATCGCCCCGCGCGACATTTACATCGACGTCGGCGCGGCCGAGGGATTCGATGTCGCGCGCAAGCTCGGCATCCGCAACGGTCACTATGTGACGCCGATGGCCGACTTCCAGATTATGGGCAACCCGCAGCTCTACCTGGCCAAGGCCTTCGACAATCGCGTCGCCTGCGCATTGGTGTGCGATCTTATGCAGGCCACCAGGCCCAAGTCCCTGCCGAACACCCTCTATGGTCTGGGCAGTGTGCAGGAGGAAGTCGGCTTGCGGGGAGCGGGCACCTCGGCATGGGCGGTCGATCCCGATGTGGCGCTCATCGTCGATGTCGGCATCGCGCGCGACACGCCCGGCATCAAGGAACCGGGGGAGAAGCTCGGCGGCGGCGTCGCGATCGACATTTTCGATGCGGGAATGATCCCCAACGGCAATCTGCTGCAACTGGTGATCGACACCGCCGACCGCAACCGCATCAAATACCACCTCTCCTCGATGGAACGCGGCGCCACCGATGCCGGACGGGTCCACATCTCGCGCGCCGGCGTCCCGACCGTATCGCTGGGACCGGCCGCACGCTACATCCACTCCCACAACTCCATCTTGTCACGCTACGACTACGATGCCACGCTGAAACTGCTCAAGTCCGTGGTCAAACAGCTCGATGCTGCGACTGTGGCCGGTTTGACCGATCGCCCAACGAAGCGTGTCTCCGCGCGACGTCCGGCCGTCAAGACAAAGCGCCCGGCCCGCAAAGGACGCACGCGACGATAGATGCCTGTCCGGTTCACCGATACGCGACGGCGCGCGCTGGTCGATTTCGAGCCGCTGAGACCGGGCGAAGTGCGCATGTACACCTGCGGCCCGACCGTCTACAACTTCGCGCACATCGGCAATTTTCGCACATTCATGTTCGAGGACCTGCTGCGCCGCTTTCTCAAGTGGCGCGGGTTTGCCGTCACGCAGATCATGAACTTAACCGACATCGACGACAAAATCATCAAGGCCAGCAATGCCGCGGACATCTCTCCGGCGGAGTTTACGGCCCCCTATAAGGCAGCGTTCTTCGAGGATGTCGACATGCTGCGCATGCAGCGCGCCGAGGTCTATCCCGAGGCGACGGCGCACATCCCGGAGATGGTGACGCTCACCGAAGCCCTGCTCGAACGCGGCCACGCATACAGAGCCGATGACGGCTCGATCTACTTTCGCATCGCCTCGTTTCCCGAGTACGGACAATTGTCGCACATGGACTTGACCGAGCTCAAGGCGGGGGCCCGTGTCGCCTCCGATGAATACGAAAAAGACCAGGTCTCCGACTTCGCCCTGTGGAAGAGCTGGGATGAGGCCGACGGCAACGTGTTCTGGGAGACATCCCTCGGCAAGGGCCGTCCGGGATGGCATCTGGAATGCTCCGCGATGTCCATGAAATACCTCGGTGCGGAGTTCGACATTCACACCGGTGGGGTCGACAACATCTTCCCGCATCACGAAAACGAAATCGCGCAATCGGTCTGCGGCACTGGAAAACCGTTCGCCCGCTACTGGCTGCACTCGGAGCATCTCCTGGTCGAAGGACACCGCATGGCAAAGTCGCTGGGCAACTACTACACGCTGCGCGACGTGGTTGCCAAGGGGTACTCGCCGTTGGCGGTGCGCTACCTGCTTTTGTCCACACACTACCGCCAGCAGCTCAACTTCACCTTCGCCGGACTGGATGGCGCGCGCAGCGCCATCGAACGCCTCCGGGACTTTCAGCAGCGCTTGGGCGAGATCACCGATGAGGGAGATGCCGGCTCCGACTACGCCACGATGGTCAGCGAAGCCCAATCCGGATTCGGCGACCACCTCGACGACGATCTGAACGTCTCCGGCGCACTCGGTGTGCTCTTTGACTTCATCCGCGACACATACAAGCGAATCGATTCGGGTGCCCTCAATCGCGCCGAGGCGGCTCTGGCGCTGGTATTCTTGAAGAGCGCCGATCGAATCCTCGATGTCTTAACGCCCGAGAGTGCCGGCGGCGTCGATGAATCGTTGGTGGAGAAGCTGATCGAAGAACGAAAACAGGCGCGCGGCCGCAAAGACTTCAAACGCGCCGACGAGATTCGCCGGCAGTTCGATCAGATGGGTGTCGTGCTGGAAGACACGCCCGCGGGCACGCGTTGGAAGCTGCGGGTGTGATGCTCATCTCCGTTGTCCACGCGCCGCCCCGCGTCGTGTAAACTCTTCGAAGTACACCGCGTAGTCTGCATCCGAAAACAGCACGAATCGAATCAAATCGAACACGTCGGCGTGTTCATCGACGAACGCGGACACCGTATTAATGGCAATCGGCGATGCTTCTTTGATCGGGTATCCGTATGCCCCCGTCGAGATCGACGGAAAAGCCACCGTGCGCGCACCCACTTCGACCGCACGCTTCGAACTCTCGCGATAAGCCGATGCGAGCTGATCGGCGTCCGAACGCAGCCCGCTGTAAATCGGTCCGACCGCGTGAATTACCCAGCGCGCCGCGAGCTGACCGCCGCCGGTCACAACCGCCTGCCCGGTCGGACAGCGTCCGATCTTCCGGCACTCTATCATGATCGTCGGGCCGCCCGCGCGATGGATGGCGCCGTCGACCCCGCCGCCGCCCCGCAGCGAAGTATTGGCGGCATTGACGATCGCGTCGGTCCGTTCACGCACAATATCCCCCCGCACAATCTCCAAACGCGTTGTCTCTCTGTTGAATCCCAGTTCCGGCATATTCTCGCCTGCGTCGGCGCTCTGGCGGCGGACGTGCGCCCGATCCGGAGCATATATCGTCATCACGCGCGGGTCAGCGACTTTTGCTCGATCTGGTCGAGCACGGTACGCTGAGTCTGGTCACTCCCCGACAACTGTGACGGAATGACCCCACGGATTCGGAATTTTTTTCCGCTCTGAGAGTCTCCGCTCGGCCGTCCGGCCGAGTTAACCCGTTGTCCCCGAATACTATGCAATTCTTTGCAGCGGTTGGCAATGCCGTTGCAAGGGGGACTTGACGAAACGGGGATGGTATACCCAGCCCCGTCATTATGGCGACGAACCAGCACAATTCGGCCCAGGCCGGTCCCGCACCAACCGTCGCCGCGTCGGACGGAGGCGGCAGTCAGGCGGCCGACCGGACGGACCTCAGGCGCCGCGGCAACACTATATCGATAACTATGTCACACACTATTGCACATGCACATAACGAGCGGCCGCGCGGCCACACTGTGAATGGGACAACCACGCACGGCCAACGGGGCCGAGGGGCAATCTAACGCAGGGAGCGGACAGCATGCCGATGATGATGGCGCCACGGACGGAGATGTCGGAGTTTGCGGACACCCGCACAGGCAAGACCACGCGACGCAGCCGCAACACCCAGGACGTCTCCCGTCAATGGGAGGCGTACCGCCACACGCGCGATCCGAGAATCCATCAGGAACTGATGCTCCGCTATTTGCCCTTGGTCCGCAATGTCGCCGGCCGCATGGCGCACGGCTTTCCCAAATCCGTGGAGCTGGCAGACTTGATCTCCACCGGCGTCATCGGCTTAAACGAAGCCCTGAAGAATTTCGATCCCGACCGCGGGGTCAAATTCGAGACGTTCGCGGTGCCCCGGATCCGCGGCGCCATTCTCGATGAGCTGCGCGCCCTCGACTGGGTGCCGCGCTCCACCCGGGCCAAGGCGCGCGAGATCGACCGCACCACGGTCTACCTCGAAAACAAGCTGGGACGTGTCCCCACGCGCTCGGAGATGGCCGATCACATGAAAATCTCCGCCGATGATCTGGCGTACGCGCTCGAGGATGTCTCCGGCACCACGCTGCTGTCCCTGGATGAATTGGTCTACCGCGAAGAGGACAATCGCCAGGTGCCGCGCGTCGAGACGCTGGAATCGCCCCAGAACGACACCGTGCTCGGCGACATCGAACGCCAACAGTTGCGCGCCTATCTCATCAACGCCGTCTCCAATCTGTCCGAGCAGGAAAAGCTCGTCATCGCGCTGTACTACTACGAAGAACTGACCTTACGGGAGATCGGCGAGGTCATGCATATCTCCGAGTCGCGCGTCTCGCAAATCCACACCAAGTCGGTCGGCAAGCTGCGCGCGCTGGTGCGCGAACGCTTCGGATTCTGAGCGGACAGGCCGCTGACGGGACCGTGGAGATTCCGGAATGAACGCCGATACCTCACCGTTTCGCATGATCCGGCTCGAATGCCCCGTCTGCACGACCATCAATGACTTTGAGCAAATACGTCCCGGCGCGTTCACCGAAGGCGACCGCGACACCGATTTTTGCCCCCGGAATCACCAGTGGACAAACCCGAAATACCAGGCCATCCATCCGCTCCTGTACTTCACCGCCACCTGCTCCTCGTGCCACTACACGCGCGAGCTCAACAGGACATTTCCGGGTTGGAAAAACGACGCTGAATTTTGTGCGGTCCGTCAGCCCCGCCTGCGACAGCAACACCTGCAGGCGCTGGCCGATCCCGATGGATTGCTGCGACGTCTCGGCGGCAATCTCTGGCCGCAACAGTATCCGATGGCCACGGCGATCAACAAGCTGCTGATCGCCATCTTCGACGAACTGCTGTCCGATAGACCCTCGGCCACGGACCTGGGGCGCTGGTTTTTGCGTGTCGCCTGGTTGTTCCGTGAAGGATACCCCGCGTCGGAGGGGAGTGCCACTCCGCGCACACAGCTACGCCGCCGCCTCTTTGCCTCCCTGGATCGATTGAAATCGTCGTTGCAGCAAGTCACCGCCCAGCTCGCCGAGGTCATCGACTTTGCGCAGTCGCACCCCGAATCGTTGGCATCCGATCAGCATGACCTGCGCACGCCCGCGCAGTGCCGCGGCGAATTTGCCCGCTGGATGGAGGTCCAATCCTCTCTCGGCGCCGACATCAACGGTATCATCACCATACTCACCGATGAGGGCCGCATGCTGTTCGGCGCCGGCGGCGACCGATCCGCTCCGGCAGAGCGCTACGGCGACTACCCGTCGTACGGTGCGTTTTTGAATTCTCTCCAACAGATCGTCGCGTGGGCTCCGGCGAGTGAGCCGGATGCATTGGCGCAGGCATACGACTATCACTGCCGGGCGCTCGAGACGGCGTCGGTCAGCGACACCGACACTTCACGATTGCAGTTGATCTACATGGCCGGTGAGATCGCGCGCCGCCTCGGACGGACGCCTGAGGCCGAGCGCCACCTGACGCAGGCCACGCTCATCGGACGCGCCTGCGTCGAGAACGGCGGTGACGATCGCTGCCAGACGGCCCTGGCGCGGCACATTGTCGGCTTGGCAACGCAACAGTTGACCCGTCTTGAAGAATTCACATTGAGCAATTTCAAGGTTTGAAGACAGCGGTCTTAACAGTTCAGGGGGAGGGACATCAGAATGACCACCAGAAAAGCGGCAACCGCGAAGCCGGCGCCCGCCGGCACCGCCAAGAGCAAGTCTCAGAAGCGTCGTTATGTCCGACTGGAAGTGTTCTCACCGGTTGAGATTACGCCGATCGTAGTGGATCGCGCCGAAAACCGCGTGCGCCGCCACCCGCACAAGAAGGCGGGCGTCCTGCTGAATCTCTCCGGCGGCGGCGTCCTCATCTCGACGACCGATACGATGGAGGAAGAAGACGTCGTGTTGATGCGCTTCGACATCAAGGGATTCGACAGTCTCAACAACATTCTCGGACGGGTCAAGCGCGTCGAGCTACGCGACGACGGCGAACGGCTCGTCGGCGTGGAGTTTCTCTCACCCCGGCAGGTGACCGATCCGGTCCTCGCGCGGGGACTGGCAAAGCTCAGCGACAACCCGCAGGGCTTTGAGGAGAGCGTCGGTCGTCTGATCTCGCGGTATGTCTTCCAACGGCAGATCGAGTCGGAGTCGGAGTGACGCACGGCCGCGAATACGACCGCGTCGACCGCGAGCCGGTCGCGGGCCGTGTCGAGGACGTCGTCGAATCGGTCCGCGGCCTGGGCGAACGCGCCCGCCTGCTGGCGGTCAATCTCGCGGTCGCGGCGGCCCGGCTCCATCAGTCGTATGACCGCCGCCACATGAATGATGAGTTGCTCGACCTGGTGGCCAAAGTGACGCGCGTCTCGCAGGCGGTCGGCGATGCTGTGCTTGCCATCGAATCGGGCGCTGCGTCCACGAAGGGATCGCTGGGCATCTCCTCACAAACCCTGCAAGGCGTTGGAATCCCCGACCAGGACACGCTGGACCGGCTCGCACAGTCACTGGGCGAATCGGTCGCGTTGGCGGGCCAGATTGCCCGACGCCTCCGCGAGGTCGAACTCGAGCACCAGCCCTCTCCGCAGTCGACCTCCTCGTCGTTGCGCAACTGGGATGATCCCTTCCGGCCCTGAGGTGCAGGCGCCGAAGATCCTCTCTTGAAGGCGGAGCGGCATGCGGGTTTTGTCCCACATCGTGCAGAGGACTGCATAGCGCATCGCCGGTTGTCCCGGACCCGTCGGCGCACGACGCACGGGGCGCAGCTCTCCCTGTCGATTCCGACGGCGTTTTGGAGCCGGTGAATCAAGCACCCGGGGTGCGGGCCGATACCCTGTGATAGGGACTGTCGAACCGGGGCGCGCAAGGAGGCGGCGTGCTGATCCTCACACGGAAACAGGGCGAAAGCATTACGATCGGCGACGATGTCAAAGTGACGGTCCTCGGCGTTTACGGACGTCAGGTCCGTCTGGGTGTCGAGGCCCCGCAGAAGGTCGTCGTCCACCGTGAAGAGGTTTATCTGAAAATTAAAGAGGAACACCGCAAGAGCCGTACGATCAAATCCGACCTGATGGGGCTGGCCCGAATCATTACCGGCAAGGTCAAGGGCGGGAGCGCCAAGCCATCCGACACGGAAACCGCCGATGCCAAACCGGGCGAACGCGTGCCGGGTCAAAGCAAACGACCCCAGCCCCGCGATGGCCGGAGACGGACGGAGAGGTGAACATGAGCTGGATCGATCGCCTGCTGAAACAGCGTGCCGTGGGCCCGCCGACGAAGAATGCCGCCGTCGACAAGAATGCCCGCACCGGACCGAACGCACCCAAGGCGCCTCCGACGAATCGCAGTCCGCAGACCGACTTTCCTCGCGGAGTCGACGCCGGATTCTGCTTCGGCGATTCCGACGCGAAGTAGCCGGCACAACGTACGCCGCGATCGCGCGTCGGTGTCGTCATGCGCCACACCGGCACAGGCGCACCGCGACGTCGGTCTCAGTGTTCACTTCTCGCACACCGCAACTCTGACCGGTCCACTCTCCATCGACACTCGGTCGCTGATCCGCCGCCGCGCATCTCGGGCATCGAATTTTCGGAAAATGCGCCGCCGGACAGCCGATAAAGGAATGGGAGTGTGGCTTTGCATCGCTTCCAGCGATCGGCCACGTCGAAGATGGCATCGCGCAAGACGAAACCGGCATCGCCCCGGCGCCGCGTATCAGCGGCCGCCGACAATCGCCCAGACACGAAGCGGGATGAGGCGTCGCATTCCTCCGCCGATCCATTCGCTGGTCTGGTCGAAGATCCCGAATACACCAGCGACGGCTCCATTCGCCCGGCGCGCGTCGCCAAGGCGCGGCGCGACAGCGCGGCCGGACGGTACCGAACCGACGATGTCATGGCGACGATCGTCGAGCGATTGTTGGATCAATGGATGTTGTAATGTTCTACCCGTCGATGTGCACGCCCGCCGCACCGTCGCAGAGCCCCCTTGTGCACGACCAATCCTGAATCGTCGGCGTTCTTCCGTCCGGTAAAGCGCTTGCGCCCGTGCGAGCGCCCCGGTATTTTTGTCGCAATGAATGCCAACGGGCGATTAGCTCAGATGGTTAGAGTGCTTGCTTGACATGCAAGAGGTCACTGGTTCAATTCCAGTATCGCCCACCATGCCGCCCTCCGCTGTCCGGAACTCTCTTTCCATGTGACAATCCCGGCAGCCGACGCCCGTCGGGGCGCTTTCGACTGATAGTGCGATGAGCATAACGACCGCTAAGAGTACGATTGCACTGACCCTCCCGGATGGGTCGCATCGTGAATACCCCGCTGGAGTCACCGGGGCGGATGTCGCCGTCTCCATCGGTCGCCGGCTTGCCAAAGATGCCCTGGCGATCCGTGTCAATGGACGTGTGCGTGATCTGTCGGCGCCCATCCACGACGACGCGACGATTGAGATTCTGACCTTCGATCATCCCGACGGACGTCAGGTGTTCTGGCATTCGACCGCCCATCTGATGGCGCAGGCCGTGCTCGAAGCATTGCCCGGCACCAAGCTGGCAATCGGCCCCCCCATCGACGAGGGCTTCTACTACGACTTCGATCCGCCGCGTCCGTTCACGCCCGAGGATTTAGAGGAGTTCGAAAAGCGGATGACCGGTATCGTCGGCGAGGATGCGCCGTTTCTGCGTCAGGAATGCACCCTCGATGAAGCGCGTTCGATCTTCAGCGAGCGTGGCGATTCGTACAAACTGGACATCCTCGACCGCATCGACGAAGCCGGCGACCAGGTCAGCTTGTACCGCAGCTCTCGCTTTCTCGATCTGTGCCGGGGACCGCACGTGCCCACGACCGGACGCATCAAGTCCTTCAAGCTCACCTCGATTGCCGGCGCCTATTGGCGGGAACGTGAAGGAAACCCGCAGTTGCAGCGCATCTACGGCGTCTCCTATCCCGACCGGGCCATGCTCGATGATTTCATCCGTCGGCGTGAAGAGGCGGAGCGCCGCGACCATCGCCGTCTGGGAAAGCAGTTGAATTTGTTTTCGATTCGGGAAGAATCGGGAGCGGGGCTGGTCTTGTGGCATCCCAGGGGAGCGTCGATCCGACGCAAAATGGAAGAGTTCTGGTATGCCGAGCACCAGCGGTCCGGATACGAACTGGTCTACTCGCCGCATATCGCGCGTCTGGGGCTCTGGGAGACATCGGGCCACACCGGTTTCTATGCGGAGAGTATGTTCCCGCCATTCGACGTCGAGAACAACCCGCACCAGCTCAAGCCGATGAACTGCCCGTTTCACATCCTGATATATCAGTCGGCCCTGCGTTCCTACCGTGAATTGCCGCTGCGGTGGGCTGAACTTGGCACGGTCTATCGCTTCGAGCGCAGCGGTGTGCTCCATGGACTGCTGCGCGTGCGCGGATTCACCCAGGATGACGCGCACCTGTTCTGTCGCCGGGATCAGGTCGAGCAGGAAATCCGGCGCGTGCTCGACTTTTGTCTGAACATGTACGCGGCATTCGGGTTCAGTGATGTGCAGTTGTATCTCTCGACGCGACCGGACAAAGCTATCGGCGAAGAGGCGGATTGGACGCTGGCCGAAAGCGCACTGAAAAGCGCGCTCGATGCCCGTGGTGAGCCCTACGAGGTCGATGCCGGCGGCGGCGCCTTCTACGGTCCCAAAATCGACCTGCACGTCCGCGACGCGATCGGACGCACCTGGCAATGCGGCACCATCCAGTTCGACTTCAATCTGCCCGAGCGTTTCGATCTTTCGTACATTGGCGACGACGGCCACCGGCATCGCCCGGTCATGATCCACCGCGCGCTGTTGGGGTCGCTGGAACGGTTCTTCGGCATCATGATCGAGCACTACGCCGGCGCATTCCCGATCTGGCTGGCGCCCGAGCAGGCCAGCGTGCTCTCCGTCACCGATGCGGCATCGGCATTTGCCGGCAAAGTCGTCGACGAGCTCATAGCCGCCGGCGTGCGCGCCGTCGCCGATACGCGCTCCGAAAAGATCGGTCTGAAAATTCGTGAAGCCGAACTGCAAAAGGTGCCGTACATGCTGATCGTCGGCGAGAAGGAGGCCGCGTCCGGCGCCGTTTCAGTCCGCGCGCGCGGACGACAGGATTTGGGTACACTATCAATCGCCGCAGTGATCGCGCGAATCAAAGACGACGATCATCCGGCGCATCACGCGCAATCGAACGCGTAACTTTCATCAACTCTCACAAGGGAGGTAGACATCGTCAGGCCGCCACGTAAGCCGCAAGTCCGCATCAACCGACGCATTCGCATTCCGCAGATTCGTGTCATCGGCTCCGACGGATCGCAGTTGGGGGTCATGGCGACCCGCGACGCGCTCAAGCTCGCCGAAGACGAAGGTCTCGACTTGGTCGAAATCTCGCCGATGGCGCGACCGCCGGTCTGCCGCATTCTGGACTACGGCAAATTCCAGTACGAGGAAGCGAAAAATGCGCGCAGAGCCAAAAAGCGTCAGCATTCCTCACAACTGAAGGAAATGCGGTTCCGTCCCAAGATCGACGAACATGACATCCATTTCAAAACCGAGCGCCTCCGCGAATTCCTCGAAGAGGGCCACAAAGTCCGCGCCTATGTCGAGTTTCGCGGACGGGAAATGACGCACATGGAGTTCGGCCACCGCATTCTCGACCGGGTCAAGGAGCAGTTGGCCGAGGTCGGCCAGCCCGAGCCCAATGTGCGCATGGAAGGGCGCCACATGTCGCTGATCATCAACCCCAAAAAGACCGACAGCCGTCCCAAAGGCGATTCCGCAGGCAAATCCGAGAAACCCGACAGGGCGCCGGAAGCCCCGCCTTCATCACATGATCCCGAGGACGTCTCGAGCGAAGCCGGGAAGGGGAAACGCCAGTCTGTCCATAGCCCTGCGGACGAGGCGTCCGCTCCTTAGCCGATCTTCGCCATTGACAGTCGGGGATGGGGTCTTATATTTGACATTTCGCCGTGTGGCGCAGAGTGCTCCTATGCCGAAAATGAAAACACGACGTGCCGCCGCTAAGCGCTTCAGACGCTTGAAGTCCGGCTTGATCAAGCGCTCCAAGGCATACCGCGGCCATCTCTCCAAGAGCAAGTCGACAAAGCGGCAGCGGCAACTCCGTCAATCGACCTATATCTCCGACGGCGACCTGCGGCGCGTCAACAAGATGCTGGGGCACGGATAATCTGAGTCCGCCTTAAACGATGCCACGCGCAACCAACAATCCCGCCGGACGCCACCGCCGCAAAAAGTACCTCAAAGCGGCGCGCGGCAACTTTGGCGGACGACGCAAACTGATCCGGGTCGCGCGCGAAACGGTCGAGAAGGGGTGGACCTATGCCTATCGCGATCGCCGGGTCCGCAAGCGCACCATGCGCCGTCTCTGGACGGTCCGCATCAATGCCGCGCTCCGCGTGATCGGGTTGAACTACTCGGGCTTCATCAACGCGCTGAAGAAATCGGAGGTCACGCTGGATCGGAAGGTCCTGGCCCATATGGCGGCCACCGATCCGGCCGGTTTTGAGATGCTGGCACGCTCCGTCTCGCGGGAGACTTAAGTTCGAGCATCTGCCCGCGCGCATGACGCGTTGCCCTGTTGACCCGGCTTGTCCGGGTTTTATTTTGTCCGTTCTGCATTCTGGTTGCACAGCCGAGGATGACACAAATGTCCGATGTCAGCGACATAGCCGGTGAACTGGCCCAAATCGAGCAGGATGCCCGGCGCGAGTGGGATGCCGCGTCCGACAACGAACGGCAATTGGTCCGGTCGCGCTATCTGGGACGCAAAAGCCGTCTCAATGCCCTGCTGCGCGGGCTCAAGGATCTGTCCGCGGATCAACGCAAGTCGGTCGGAGCTCTGACCAACCAGACGCGAGACCGGCTCACCGCGCTCTTTGAGCAGCAAACCGAGCCGACGGAGACACACCCGCGCGCCTACGACCATACGCTGCCGGGCCGACACCACCCGCGCGGACACCGGCACCTGATCACGCAGACAATGGATGAGGTCATCAGCATCTTCTATGGGATGGGCTTTGAGGTCGTCGACGGTCCGGAGATCGAAACCGATTATTACAATTTCACGGCGCTCAACTTTCCGCCCGATCATCCGGCGCGCGACCTGCAGGACACGTTCTTCATCAACGACGAGTACCTGCTGCGCACGCACACCTCGCCCGTGCAGGTGCGCGTCTTCGAATCGCGACGTCCCCCGGTGCGCATTCTTGCGCCCGGCCGGACCTATCGCAACGAAGCGATCAACGCGCGCGCGTACTGTGTCTTTCACCAGGTGGAGGGCTTCTTTGTCGATCGCGACGTCTCCTTTGCCGATTTGAAAGGCGTCTTGATCGCGTTCGCCGAGGAGTTTTTCGGCTCCGGGACGCGGCTGCGCTTTCGGCCCAGCTACTTCCCCTTTACCGAGCCGTCGACCGAAGTCGATGTCGAGTGTCTGCTGTGCGGCGGCAAAGGATGCACCGTCTGCAAGAACGAGGGCTGGCTCGAGATTCTCGGCGCCGGCATGATCGACCCCGCGGTATTCATCGCGGTCGATTACGACCCCGAAGTATTTTCGGGTTACGCATTCGGGATGGGCGTCGAACGGATCGCCATGCTCAAGCACGGCATCGGCGACATTCGGCTCTTCTACGAAAATGATCTTCGCTTTCTGCGCCAGTTTTAGGGCGCGAAGCATTCTCGATTCAAGACTGGATGCCCGATGCGCGTCGGATACCGTTGGCTGCAAGACTACATCACCATCCCCTGGGAGCCGGGTGAACTGGCCGAACGCCTGACGTCCCTCGGCGTCGCAGTGGAACGGATCGAACCGGTGTTCCCCCGCGCCAGCGGTGTCGTCGTGGCGCGTGTCGAGTCGGTCGCCCCGCATCCGCAGCGGCCCGACCTGAAGGTGCTCTCCGTCAACGACGGCAAAACCAGGCACACTGTCATCGCGGGCGCGCGCAATTGCCGCAAGGGACTGGTGACCCCGTTTGCGCGCCTCGGCGCGATCATCGACTCACTGGGCGAAACACCGTTGACTCCGCGCACCTTCGATGGCGTCGAATCCACCGGCATGTGTTGCTCCGAACGTGACCTTGGGCTCTCCGATGATCACAGCGGTCTGATGGAGCTTGACGGCGAACAGGTGACGGTTGGCAACGCCTTGTGGGAGTCGCTCGAACTCGACGAGGTGGCGCTCTCGTTCGAGCTGACGCCCAACCGCAGCGACTGTCTGTCGGTGTTCGGGATCGCGCGCGAGATCGGCGCGATCATCGGCGAGAAGCCGCGTCGCGTCGAATTCGAGCTGGCCGACGGTGAGCAGTCGGTCGACGATCTGCTGCACGTCGAGATCGCCGATGCCGACGGCTGTCTGCGATATGCGGGCCGAGTGCTCAACGGCGGCCGGATCGCCCCCTCGCCGTTCTGGCTGAAGCGAAGACTCAAGAGCGCCGGAGTGCGATCGATCAACAATGCCGTCGACGTGACCAACTTCGTCATGCTCGAAACCGGCCAGCCGTTGCATGCATTCGATCGCGCGAAGATCGCATCCGCACGAATCGTCGTTCGCCAATCCCGGCCGGGGGAGGAATTCACGACCCTCGACGAGCAGGTGCACAAGCTCCCCGGCGATGCTGTCATGATCACCGACGGCGAGCATTCGGTCGCCATCGGCGGCGTCATGGGCGGGCGCGATTCGGAAGTCACCGAGAGCACCACCGATTTTCTCATCGAGAGCGCCTGCTTTAAGCCGTCACGCATTCGCCGCACCCGCCTGCGCCTGGGATTGCCGACCGAATCGGCGCTGCGTTTCGAGAAGGGGGTCGATCCCAACGGCGCCATCCACGCGCTCGATCGCGCGGCCGCGCTGTTGGCGGATCTCACCGGCGCGCAGCCGGCACGCGGCGTCGTCGACAACTATCCGACGACAATCGCGCCGCTGAAGCTCGAACTGGACCCGGTGAGAGTGAATCGGCTGCTCGGAACCGACATCTCCACGCCGACGATGATCGACTATCTCTCCCGGCTGGAGTGTGACGTCACAACCGGCAAGCCGCTTCTGGTTGGGGTTCCGACCTTCCGTCCCGATCTGACACGGCCGGTCGACTTGACCGAAGAGATCGCGCGTCTGCACGGCTACGACAAAATGCCCGCGAACAGACAGGCCGCGGGTGTTTTGCCGACCCATCGCAACCGCTGGCGAATCGCCGAAAACCGCATCCGCGATATTCTCGAGGGGATGGGCTTCTGCGAGATGGTCGGTAATTCGCTGACCGACCCGTCGCACAGTCAGGGTTTCGCAGGCACACCGGTCAGTCTGCGCAATCCGCTGTCGACCGATTTGTCGATCATGCGTCTGGATTTGCATCAGACTTTGCTGCCGGTCATCGCCCATAATCTGAACCATCGCGCCGACTCAATGGCGCTCTACGAAGTGGGCAGGAGTTACCAGGCGGACGTCGATGGCGCCTTCGCCGAACGCCGCGAATTGATTATCGCGTTGTGTGGTCAGACACCGGGCGCCTGGCCCGATATCCCTCGGCGCTACGAGTTTTCGGATTTGAAAGGCGCGGTCACGGCATTGCTGGACGCGCTGAAGCTCCACGGAGCTGTGATCGCCGCCGCCGGCGCGCCATACGGTGACGGAGAGAGTTTCGCCGTTGAGATTCAGAGCGCGGCCGTCGGCCGGCTGGGACGGGTCGCGTCATCAGTAACGCGGCAGTACGACATCAAAGAGGAAGTGTGGAGCGCGGTGTTTGACCTTGAGCTCATCTGCACCGCATTGGGCGCAGCGCACCAATTTGAGCCGCTGCCGCGCTATCCCGACGTATACCGTGACCTGGCGGTCGTTGTCGACACACACGTCGCCGCGGGAGCACTGCAACAGACGATCTGTGACAGCGGCGGCGGCCTGATCGCCGACGTCCGGGTTTTCGACCGCTACACGGGTTCGCAGATACCCCGGGACAAAGTCAGCGTTGCCTTCTCATTGGTATACCGTCATGCCGATCGAACCTTGACCGATGCCGAGGTCGACTCGGCCCATGCCCGCATCGTCGCAGCACTTCACACGCAGCATGGGGCGGAACTGAGAACCTGACTGGGCGGTGTCCCAACAGGCGATTCGCTTAAAGTGATACTGAACCTCGCACAAAGCGGCTGCCGCCTAAGACCTTCCCCGCGATCAAATCGCTTGACATTATTAAAGTAACGAATTAAGGTCCGCGCGACTCATCTCCGGTCGTATCCTGAAGCGCGGGACTGATATCCGAGGGCCATATGACGCACGCCGATTTTGATCGTCTCGAAAAATCGATCAGGCGCGCCGTCACGGAAATCGAGTCTCTCAGGGCCAGAAACCAGCAGCTTGAATCGCAGCTTGGCAAGTCCGGTGCCGGCCAGCGTTCGCGCCTACTGGCCCCGGCCCAACCCGCAGTGTCGGAAGTCCGCCTCGATCAAGCCCGCGCACGATTGCGCGACCTGATCGAACGGCTCCGTGCATATGAGCAGGATCTTTAGGCCGCCTGGAGGGTGAAATCTGGAGTTGACAATCCCTCATTGTCGGAGAAGATTCTTCGACATGAGGAGGTTCATTTAACATAAATCGCGGTCTGGAAGGGCCTTGGGGTCCTTCGATCCGGGCGGGAATTCCCTGAAGTGAGCACGCCTCCAAAAAGCATTCACGTCAATATTTTCGGTGAAGAGTACCCCTTGCGCAGCAATGGGGATACGGACGTCGAGTACATGACCAAAGTGGCGGCCTACGTCGATCAATCGATGCGCAAGATCGCCTCAGGCGCGCCACACCTGACCACCGGCAAGGTGGCCATACTGGCGGCGTTGAACATCACTGATGAATTGCTTTCCGCAAGGCGGCAAACCGACCACGAGGTCGGCGCGCTGAACGGCCGGGCACGGAGTCTGGCCGATTGGCTCGAGGGGCAGTTGTCCGCCGGCTCCACGTCCCGGATCAAATCCCACCTTTCCTGACCCGCACTGCAGCATCCGGCGATACGGGCAGCGCCCGTCATCCCTTTGGGGATGGCCGCCGGTGGGGAGAACAACACTATGATGCCGATCTGGCTGACGGTCGTAATTGTGGTCGTAACCGGGCCGGTCTTCGCGCTGGTCGGATGGATGATCGCGCGGCGTGTCGGCAGCGGGAAAATCGCCCGCGCCGATGAAGTGGCCGCACAGATCGTCCGTGACGCCCAGAAGGAAGCGGAGATCAAAAAGAAGGAAGCCCTGCTTGAGGCCAAGGACGACTGGTACAAACAAAAGGTCAATTTCGAGCGCGAACTGCAGGTCAAACGCTCGGAAATGCAAAAAGTCGAAAAGCGCCTCACCGAACGCGAAGATGCGCTCAACCGCAAAGTCGATATCCTGCAAACCAAAGAGAAAGACCTGGGCAATCGCGACCGGGCGCTGGCCATCAAGGAACGCGCCATTCGCGGTCGCGAAGGCGAACTGGAACGGCTCATCGCCGACCAGAACAAGCAACTGGAACGCATCGCCGGGATGACCTCCGATGAAGCCAAAGCGCTCCTGATGGAAAACCTGCAGGCGCAGGCGCGACGCGAAGCCGCCGCGCGGGCCAAGGAGATTGTCGACGAGGCCGAACGCAACGCCGAACGCGATGCCCGCGAAATCATCACCAATGCCATTTACCGCTGCGGCGCCGAGCACTCTGTCGAAACCACCGTCTCTGTCGTGAGTCTGCCCTCCGACGAGATGAAGGGACGCATCATCGGACGCGAGGGGCGCAATATCCGATCGTTTGAGACCGCCACCGGCGTCGATGTCATCGTCGACGACACGCCCGAAGCGGTGATTCTCTCGTCATTCGATCCGGTCCGCCGCGAGATCGCACGGCTGTCGCTGGAAAAGCTCATTGCCGACGGGCGCATCCATCCCTCGCGCATCGAAGAAGTCGTCGCCAAGACCGAGAAGGAAATCGAAGTCAAGATTCGCGAAGCCGGCGAGCAGGCCTGCTTCGATGTCGGCATTCACGACCTGCACCGCGACGTGATGTGGCTGTTGGGTAAACTTCACTTCCGCACGTCGTACGGACAAAATGTCCTGAATCACTTAGTCGAGGTCTCAACTCTTTGCGGCCTGATCGCCGTCGAGCTGGGGCTGGATCCGATGCTCGCCAAGCGCTCCGGCCTGCTCCACGACATCGGCAAGGCCATCGACCGCGAGACCGAGGGAACACACGTCGAAATCGGCGTCAACTTCCTGAAGCGCTACAACGAGAACCCCATCGTCGTCAACGCCGTTGCCGCGCATCACGGCGATGTTCCGCCCGAGTCGCCCTATCCGCTGCTGGTCATGGCGGCCGATGCGATCTCCGGCGCACGTCCCGGCGCACGGCGCGAACCGCTCGAAGGGTATGTCAAGCGGCTGGAAAAACTCGAAGAGATCGCCGACTCGTTCGCCGGTGTGGCCAAGTCGTATGCGATTCAGGCCGGACGCGAAGTGCGCGTGATCGTCGAAAACGACCAGGTCGACGACGTCGGCGCCGGGCTGTTGGCGAGCGACATCGCCCAGAAGATTCAGAATGAAATGCAGTACCCCGGACAAATTCGCGTGACCGTGATCCGCGAAACACGGGCGATCGATTACGCGAAGTAGTCGCAGTTGCCATGAAGATCATGTTCATCGCCGACATTACCGGCCGCCCGGGGCGCTGGATCGTCTCGCAGCTCTTGTGGGGATTCAAGCGCAAGCACGAAATCGATTTCGTGATCGCCAACGTGGAAAACGCCGCGGGCGGATATGGCATCACGCCGGAGATGAGCGAGAAACTTTTCACCTATGGCATCGATGTCCAGACCTCCGGTAATCACATCTGGGACCGTCAGGAGGCGCACGAACTTCTCGACCGCGAGCCGTACATCTTGCGACCGGCGAACTATCCGCCCAACGTGCCGGGCAAGGGTTCGGTCGTGCGCGAGACGGCAAACGGCGAGAAAGTCGGTGTCTTGAACATTCAGGGACGCGTTTTCATGAAAGAGATCGATTGCCCGTTTCGCATCGCCGACCGCGAGATCGAGCGTCTGCGCATGGAAACCAAGATCATCTTCGTCGATTTCCATGCCGAGGCGACCTCGGAAAAGCAGGCGATGGGATATTATCTTGACGGCCGCATCTCGGCACTCGTTGGCACGCACACACACGTTCAGACCGCCGATGAACATATGCTCCCGAAAGGCACCGCGTATCTGACCGATGCCGGCATGACCGGACCTCACGATTCAGTCCTCTGGGTCCGTCCCAAAGACGCGATTGCTCGTTTCCTCACCGGCTTGCCGCACAAGTTCCAGATTGCCGACGGCGATGTGAAAATGTGCGGCGCCGTCGTCGATGTCGACTCCGAGACCGGACGCGCGCGTTCCATCGAACGCTACCGCCTCGACTACGACGGCTCCATCCCCGTGCGCGACTATTTCGGTCTGCCGCCCCGCGAAGAACACGAACCGGCCGACGTGCCGTTCGTCTCGCCGGGGGAGGTGTGATGTTGTTGAGTTCAAATCTGGCCGTTGAATGTCTTGAAGGGTTCTCAATGTCACCCCGAACCCCGGAATTCCGGCTCGCCGAAGGCGGGGCGGAATGGAGTGGGTGAGGGGTCTCTCGGCGCGCGAGGATACCGACCAGTGTTGGAGATTCCTCGCTTCGCCCGGAATGGCATTAGTATCGTGCCACTGACCCCTGTGCCCGGTAGGGGTATGGTCAGTGGAATCGCAGTTCCATGCGGGTCAGCCCTCGGGCTGACCGCGGACCGCAGGCCCGGACATCTTTGATCGACGTGGCTTCATGGCTTCGCGATGACCGTCAGTCCAAAGCCGTAGGTCCCGCATCAGCGGGACTGACCGGCACGGGAAGAATGCCGTTGAATGTCTTGAAGGGTTCTCAATGTCACCCCGAACCCCGGAATTCCGGCCCGCCGAAGGCGGGGCGGAATGGAGTGGGTGAGGGGTCTCTCGGCGCGCGAGGATACCAATGCGTGTTGGAGATTCCTCACCCCTCGTCTCGCATCTGGCGATGCGAGACTCAGGGATTCGGAATGACTTTGCTCGTGTGCCCCTGACATTGGCCAGTAGAATCGCATGACAGAGAAACTGCTCCCATCCGCCACACTCATCGACGGCCGCGCCATCGCGGCCCAGTTGCTCGATGAGCTGCGTCCACGCATCGACGCGTTGAAGAAGCGCGGCATCACACCGTCGCTTGCCGCTGTGCTGGTGGGAGATGATCCGGCATCCAGCGTCTATGTCGCCACCAAGGAAAAGACGGCGACCAAGCTGGGACTCAAAGCCGAGGTCATTCGTAGTCCCGCCACAACAACACAGCGTGAACTGGAATCGATTGTCGAGGAACTGAATCGCCGCAGCGATCTCAATGGCTACATCATCCAATCGCCGCTGCCTGACAGCATCGACGAAGCCGCGCTGATCGAACGCATCGATCCGCACAAGGACATCGACAGATTCCATCCGCACAATGTCGGGCTGCTGACATTGGGACACGGACGTCTCCTGCCATGCACGCCTGCCGGCATTGTGGAGCTATTGGTGCGTTCTGGGTTTGAGACACGGGGCCGCGAGATCGTGATTCTCGGACGCGGCAACATCGTCGGGCGTCCGCTCTCGATTCTGTTGTCGCTCAAAGGCGGCCACGCCGATGGTACCGTGACATTGTGCCACAGCCGCACCGCGAATCTTGCCGATCACACCCGCCGCGCCGACATCCTGATTCTCGCCATGGGCACACCGGCGATGATCACCGGCGACATGGTCAAGCCCGGCGCGGTCGTCATCGACGTCGGTGTCAACCGCGTGGCGGACACATCCGCCGAGCGCGGTTATCGATTGGTCGGCGATGCCGACTTCGAGTCGGTCAGACGCGTCGCGGGAGCGATCACGCCGGTCCCCGGCGGCGTGGGCCCGATGACCGTCGCCATGCTGATGCGCAACACCGTGCTGGCGACCGAAATGCAGCATGGGGTAATATAGGATCGACTCATCATGCCGGACGACTCATCCAACCCCTTCGAGGCCGCGTCCGTCGGCCACCCCGACAAGGTCTATTCGATCTCGGAAATCACCGAGATCGTCAAACGACTGTTAGAACAGTCATTTGAATCAGTCTGGGTCGAGGGCGAAATCTCCAACTACACTCATCACTCGTCGGGACACCGCTATTTCACGCTCAAGGACGACAAGGCATCTCTGAAGTGTGTGATCTGGCGACAAACCGGACGGTCCCTGGATTTCGATCCGGCCGCCGGATTGCATGTACGGGCGCTGGGGCGTTTCTCTGTCTATCCGCCGCACGGGGCTTACCAGCTTGTTGTCACGCGGCTCGTAAAGGTCGGCATCGGGGCGTTGGAAATCGCGTTTCAAAAGCTCAAGGAGAAGCTCCAGCGCGAAGGATTGTTTGAGCCCGAACGCAAACGCCCAATCCCGCCGTTCCCGCGCGTCGTCGGAATTGTAACCTCGCCGACCGGCGCGGCGATTGCCGACATGCTCAAGACGATCACTGCCCGCTTCCCCGGCTTGCATGTCGTGTTATGCCCGGCGCGGGTGCAGGGAGACGGCGCCGCGGCGGAAATCGTCGCTGCAATAGGGACGCTCAATGGTCGTACCGACATCGACGTCATCATCGTCGGACGCGGCGGCGGATCGCTCGAAGACCTGTGGGCCTTCAACGAAGAGCCGGTCGCGCGCGCCATCGCGGCATCGCGCTTACCGGTCATTTCGGCGGTCGGACACGAGGTCGATTTCACGATCGCCGACTTCGTCGCCGATCACCGCGCCGCCACCCCGACCGCCGCCGCGCAGTTGGTGACCGAACACTGGGTCGCCGCGCGCGATGTCCTGCCCGAAATAATTCGTCGCATGCGCCGTGCCGCCCGCCACACGGTCGAATTCCGACGGCGTGAAATTGCACGACTCAAGTCGTCGCACGCCCTGCAGCGTCCCGGCGATCTGCTGGCGCAGTGGTCGCAGCGTCTCGACCTGGCGACCGAAACGGCGACACGGCAGATGCGGCAGCGGCTGCGTCGCCACCTCGAACTCATGCAGGGACTCAACGGACGGCTCACCGCGCTTTCGCCCGAAGCGGTCCTGCGCCGCGGCTACTCCATCACGCGGCGAGTGGGCCGTGCCGATGCGTTGCGCGATGCCGCCGTCGTCTCCGACGGAGATGAACTGGAAACGCGGCTGAGTCGCGGCATCATTCGTTCGACCGTGTCCGGGACTGAGCCGTAGCCGGCATCGCCGTCCCAACGACCCGATGGACGGAGCACTCCCCGCGCCTTAGATTCCCTTCGATGGCCACAACGAAACCCAGGACTTTCGAAGATCAATTCGCGCGATTAGAACAGATCGTCGCGATGCTCGAGGGCGATGATGTCGCGCTCGAAGCGGCGCTGGCGTTGTATGCCGAAGGCATGGAACTGGTTCGCGACTGTTCCAAAACGCTCGGCGCGGCGGAAAAGAAAATCGAGAAGATCACCGCGTCACTGGAGAAGATCGCCGAACGCGAGTCGGACGACGATGACTTCCAAGACGGCGATGCCGATGACACCGACAATGACGACGACGCGTGAGCACCCGTCAACGGATCCGGCCGTGAACCCCGTCGATCTGGCGTCGTATTGGTCCGCCTGCAACCGCCGCGTCAACGCCGAGCTGGAACGCCGGTTCGATACGCAGCACGGCGCTCCGGAGCGATTGCTCGCCGCGATGCGGCATGCGGTCCTGGGAGTCGGGAAACGGCTGCGTCCGCTGTTGGTCTTGGCCACGCATGATTCGCTGAACGGATCCCATCCCGGGGTCGATGCGGTCGCGGCCGCGGTCGAAATGATTCATTCGTATTCGCTCGTCCACGACGATCTGCCGTGCATGGATGACGACGACCAGCGACGGGGGCGTCCCACGGTCCATGTGGCCTTCGACGAGGCGACGGCCGTCCTCGCCGGCGATGCGTTGCACGCTCTGGCGTTTGAAGTCCTCTCGCGCCACGCGCCCGCCGAAGTCGTCGCTGTCATCGCGAACGCCGTCGGTCCGACCGGCATGGTGGGGGGGCAACTGGCCGATCTGCAGGCCGAGGGACAGCCGCCGACCGAGTCATTGGTTCGCGACGTTCATCGCCGCAAGACCGGGGCATTGATTCAAGCATGTGTACGGGCGGGCGCGGCGCTCGCCGACGCCGACGAGACGGCATCGGCGGCATTGACCCGATACGCCCTCCCGCTCGGTCTCGCCTTTCAGATTGTCGATGACATCCTCGAATTGACCGAGTCATCGGAATCGCTGGGAAAACCGACCGGATCGGATCTGAAGCACCGGAAGGTCACATACCCGGCGGCCGTCGGTCTTCAAGCTGCCCGTGACACCGCGATGCGGCTGGCCGCCGATGCGAAGGCCGCCGTGTCGGGCTATCCGGGGGATGCATCGATTCTGCTGGGAATCGCCGACTACGTCGTGCATCGAACGCGCTGAGCCCAAACCTCCAATCCGCTCCTCTGTGAAACGCCTCGCTCTCATCGTCAATTCCCGCCACGCGCTGGCCGAATCGACTGTTGCCACCATTCAGGGTTGGGCGAAAGCGCAGCAATGGCCGATCACGGCCGTCGAACGAATCGACATGGCGCGCGACCCGCACTATTCGGGTGTCCCCGATGAATTGGTCAAAGGCGGCGTCGATCTGGTCCTGTCACTGGGCGGCGACGGCACCATGCTCGCATCGGTGCGCGCCGCGGCCCCGCACGGTATTCCTGTCCTCGGCATCAATCTCGGCGGCCTGGGATTTCTCACGGCGGTGGCGCCGGGCGAGGCATTGACCGCGCTCGAACGTGTCCGTTCCGATGATTACGCAATCGAAGAACGGCTGATGCTGGAGGTCTCCGATCCGTCGGCGCCCGACGACCGCTGGGTCGGTTTTAACGATGCCGTCGTCGACAAAGGCGGTATCGCGCGCATCGCGACATTTCACGTATCGCTCAATGGCGAGTTTGTCAGCGAGTACATCGGCGACGGGCTGATCGTCGCGACGCCGACCGGATCGACCGCCTACTCCCTGTCGGTCGGCGGGCCGATCCTGATGCCGACCCTGCACGTGATGACCCTGTCGCCGATTTCTCCGCACTCGCTCGTACAGCGCCCGATCGTGTTTTCCAGTGGTGACACTGTGGCGATCACCGTGCGGTCCGTCTCGGGGCATGTCGTGCTCACCGTCGATGGACAGCGCACCCGCACGCTGGCCGAAGGCGCGACCGTCACCATCGCGCAGAGCCGCTACCGCGGACGATTGGTGCGTTTCGCCGATCACTCGTTTTTGTCGGTGCTGCGCGAGAAACTACACTGGGGGATCGGACGACCGCCGGGCGATGGGTCCCCATAGCCCGGTCGCGACCCAGACCGTTGCGGGCATGTCTCATTGCCCATCCTGCGCAAGACGCTGCACACTCCGACCGGCCGCCAGAGTTCAGAAGCCTCCAAACACCCCCCAGACGGGCGTTGCGGGGATCGGTGTTGTCTGGCGCGACGGTATGCGGTTTGCGAAACTCCCTAACGGAGTCCCGTTGCACCCCAGGGAGTCGAGATGCCGCACAAGAAGCAGAACACGCGCATGGAGCCATCACGGCCATCGAAATGGCTGCCCTCGCGTTCGCTGCATATCAAACCGCTCGTGCGAGTCCGGATACTCGATTCTCCCATCCCATCACCGACATGGGAACCGCCGGCGTCGGGTCGGCGTTCGGAAGCTATGGAAGACCAGTCGATGACGGTCGCCCGTCGCGCGAAAGTGCGACGGAGTGAACCAATCTGACGGCGTCATCGGTTCGTACAAAGTATGTGGCCGGGGATGATGTCCTGCGCTCGTCGACGACCCTCCCGAGCGTGGCCGATCCCAACTCCATCATTCCCCGGCCCATTTTTCTCACCCCAAACACCTCAATCAGCAGCCCGAAAACGCCCGGTGGAATCCGCCTGGTCGGAATCGCAATAGCCATCTCCGAAAATCCGGTCGGCTCTCGCCCTGTTCGGTCCACCAAACTTTGTCATAGCGCATCCGACCCAGCCGCGCAAGTTTGCGCGGCATGATGGCCGACAAGGACATCAGCGGATTTTCCGACATTGCGCGAGTCGGCACCGACGAATCCGGCAAGGGCGACTATTTTGGGCCGTTGGTCGTGGCGGCTGTCTGGGCCGATCTGCCGACCGGTGCGCAACTGGAAGCGTGGGGGGTCATCGATTCGAAACGCATCTCCGATGGACGCGCTGCGCAGTTGGCCCAGCGCATCACTTCGGCAAAGATTCCGCATGCCGTCGTGGCCATCGGACCCGCGAAGTACAACGAGCTTTACGCCAAGATGAAGAATCTCAATCGCCTGCTGGCGTGGGCGCACGCCCGCGCCATCGAGAATGTCCTGGAAAATGCTTCCGCTGAAGTGGTTGTCGCCGATCAGTTCGGCGACGAACGCCTCATCGAGCAGGCCTTGATGCAAAAGGGCCGCGATGTCCGCCTGTTTCAGACGCCGCGCGGCGAACGCGACATCGCCGTGGCGGCGGCATCCGTGCTCGCCCGCGCGGAGTTTCTCGGGCGTCTCAAACGCCTGTCCGATGAGTGCGGGATGGTGCTGCCCAAGGGGGCAGGCTCGCCCGTCGATGCGGCGGCAGCCCGCTTAGTCGCCGGGCAGGGGGAGGCCGTTCTATCTCAGTACGCAAAGCTCCACTTCAAGAACACGCAGAAAGCCCGGCTGCTCCTGACCCGCCAGGGTCAGTAGTCGCAAGTCAAGCGGTCACGTTGGCCGATAGCAACCTCGAACAAGCAGTGCCGCTTTAGGTTACGCCGCCAATCGCTACGACGCGGCCTTTGCGCTCGGAATCGACTTCCTCCGGTTATGCGGCTTGGTCAATACATCGGGCCGCCGCCGATTCCATCAAGGTTTTCCCCCGTAAGCCGATGCAATAAATGTGTCAACGCCGTCTCCGAATGGGCGGAGTGTCGGAGCGCGACCATAGTCGCCGTGACTTTTGCACACCGACAACTTCTTCGGTCCGAAAGCGCGAATTCCGACCAGACGGTAAACGACACGTCAGGGAAGACAATCTGATGGGTTGGTTTCGACCGGCTCAGGCACTCGCAGGACCGATCGACGGGCTGGCCGCCCTTGATCGAGGGGGAAATGCCATGGTCACAACAATCATTGCCGTGGTGACGCTGGTTGCGGCGTCCTATGTCCTTTGGACAACGATCCGCATGACGCCGGGGAAAGCAGCAGATTCAATCGTCCCGGCATTGCTGACCGGCGTATGGGCGATGGTCATGTTCGGGGCGATGCTGTGGACCGTCGATACGACGCTGGTCATCTCCGAACTGGCCTGGGGAACGTGGGGGGTCCATGCGGCGGCCCTGGCGATCAGCGTGTTGTTCTGCGCCTGGGCGATCACCCGTCGCCTGGCCCATCGCCGAGTGATGACGCCCCGCATCGTACAGAAGCAATCGTTTGATGCGCTGATGTCGGCCCTCGCACACAGCCATGCGGCCGCAGCGGATCTCGACTCGATGCTGGCCGATGCCGCCTCCGTGATCCGCCGGTTTACCGGTGCCGATTGCGTGCATCTCTGCAAGACCGGCGCTCAGAGCCGCCGTCACATTGCAACCTGCTCGGTGAATCCCCGATCGATCGCACACTCCGGTTACGATGCCGAGTCCGACCGCATGGTCGCGGCGGCATCCAACAGTTGCGATATCGGAGTGTACCGCGCCATGCACGGCGCTCCGGACATGATCGCGGTACCGTGTGCCGACGCGGCCGGCTGCTACGCCGTCATGGTTCTTCAACAACCACAGCCGGGCTCGTATACCGACACCGCGCTCGGTCAGCTTCATGCTGCCGGGCAAATGCTCGGGCGATTCGTTTCCGATTGGATCGCGGCCTATCGCGGGCTGACCTCCGGTCGCGTCGCCGAACCGCTCTCGTGGTTGTCATTAGCGCTCAGCGGCCAGATCGGCCTGTCGCGCGGCGTCGCGCAGGTCGCGGTCGCCCTGCACGACGTTATCGACTTCCACTATCTGTCGCTGGCCGCCGTCGATGGTTCGCTGCGTCACGAGGACCGCATCAGCATGGTCCCCGGCGAGCGCCGCATCGTCGAAAGCCGGAAACGCTGGCCGATGGCGGCGACCACGCGACGCGTGCGCGCGACCGCGCGCATTCTGAACACACCGGATCTGCGCGAATCCCCTCGGGAGGGTCACGACGAAAAGGAGCCATGGGAATGCCGTCTGGGAATGCGCACACGCCTGGTGCTGCCCCTCTCCGACGGCTCCGGAACGCCGTTGGGTGCGTTGACCATCGCGCACCGGCAACCCGCGCAATACGATGAAACAACGGTGGCATTGCTGCAGCCGCTGTGCAGCGTCATCGGTCTTTGGCTGTCCGGCCTTGCGCAACGCAACCGGAATCAGCGCGCCGAAGCGGCGTCGCGCCTGGCCGGGGAGATGCTCTCCGCGCCCATGGCGTGGCAGGATGACACGACCATGCTGCAATCGGTGCGCAGCATCGTTCCCTCAGCCGCGATCCGACTGCTGCAGCTCGGCGCCGATGGCGACACGCTCACCGAGATTGCCTCGACCGGACGCGTCCGCACCGGGCCCGCAGTTTCCCCGATGCGTTTGTCCCAGCTTCCATGGCATCGCAGCGCCCTGCAGGCGCACGGTGTCGTGCATGTCGATCAGGACGATCCCGAATCGCACATGGACCAGACGGAGTCGCAGCAGGTCGGCATCAATCTGCGAACGGCCGCAATCATCCCGATTTGCGCCGGTCAACAGGTGCTCGGATTCGTCGATGTCGTCGAAGTTCGCGATCCCGATCGGACGCGCCTGGGACGTGTCGACGATGCCGTCCTGACCGCCTTGTCCCACGCCATCCGCTATCGCTGGGTCGGGATGGATGTCAATGCACCGCCGCCGCAGCACGCGGGGCGGCAGCATGTCGCGGGCTGGTCCGAGTTCTGCCGTGACATCATCAATCCGATCACGTGCATCGTCGGATCGGCGGAACTGATTCGCTACAAGCAGCCATCGTTGTGCGCCACCGCGGACCGCCACCTGGAGACCATCGTCCAGTCGGCAACACGCATTCAGGATCTCCTGGCCACCTATGTGCGCGGAAACGGCCTGACGGCACTCACGCCCGACGCGGCCCACGCGCGCAACAACGGCACGAAGGACCACCGCGAAGTGGGGCAGGCGACGGGGGACAATCGGGTGTTTCAGCGGCCGGCATCCGTACGCGTGCCTGAGCCGATCCCTGCTCACCCGGTCACGGCGCCACGTCTCGCGGGCAACGTTCTGACCTCGTGATCCGAGGTCAGACGGCCAAGCCGTCTGAGGGCACCGCCCAACGATGATGCGCACGTCACCGGAACAACGCGACATTGTCTTGCCGCCAGAGGGGCTATCGGCCCCCCGACGGCCAGAGGCATACTCAGCCGATGAACAGAGCGCGGTGGAGAGATTGAGCCGCTCGGAGAAGATGGCCGCCCTCGGCGAAATGGCCAGCGGCGTCATCCACGACTTCAACAACCTGCTGGGCGCCATACTCGGTCGCGTTCAACTCCTGCGGACCAAGTCGGATCCCGACGAAGTCCAGCGTCACATCACCCAGATCGAAAAGATCGCCCTGCAGGGCGCCGAAACCGTCAAACGCCTGCAGGCATTCACCCGGCGCGGTCAACAGAATGAATTTGCCGCGACCGATTTGTCCCAAGTGGTCTCCGAGGCCCTGGAGCTCACGCGCCATCGCTGGGAATCGCAGGCGCAGGCCAATGGTGTCATCTATCAGGTGGAGCGCGCGGCCTGTTCGGGTTGCTACGTGGACGGCATTCACTCCGAATTGGTCGACGTCGTGGCCAATCTGATCTTCAATGCGCTGGATGCGATGCCCGACGGTGGGCCCCTGCGCTGCCGCCTGCGCCTCATGGGGGGGCGCTGCCTGCTGGAAATCGAGGACGAAGGCAGCGGCATGACTGCCGAACAGTTGGAACAGGTCTTCTACCCGTTCTATACCACCAAGGGCGCGCAGGGAACCGGGCTGGGATTGGCGGTCGCCTACGGGGTCATCACACGCCACGGCGGCGAGATCCGGGTCAACTCGGCGGTGGGAGTCGGCACCACATTCACCATCGATCTGCCGCAAACCGACAAAGCCCCCGAAGGGGCCGTGCCACGGTTTACGCTGGGTCAGCGCGGCGACTGGCGCGTGCTGCTGATCGATGACGACCAGACCATTCTGGATGTCATGGGCGAGGCGCTCACCGAGGTCGGATACCGAGTCACGACCCGCGACAACGGCGCCGCCGCCATCGTGGAATTGCGCGCCGACCGATTTGATATCATCGTCACCGATTTGGGGATGCCGGGCGTGACCGGATGGGAAGTGGCGCGCCACGCCTACACGCTCCGGCCGCGAGTCCCGGTGATCGTCATCTCCGGGTGGGGAGCACAGATCGACGAGGCCAAACTCGCCAACGCCCACGTCGATGCGGTTCTCGCCAAGCCCTTCCACCTCGATCAACTGCGTGATATGATCTCCCAGGTCGCGACGGCGAACACTTCCGCCGCGTCCGCGCACACGTGATTACGGCGTCATCCGCACGGAAAGCGATTGACGGCTTCCGGGCCGTGTCCTATCACACCCAGTGATGGGAGACCGACAATCGCGGCATCGCCTCATCCGCCGGTCGGTCGTTTTGACGGCGGCAGCGGTCGGGTTGATTTCCAGCGGCACGCACCTCCACGCCCAACCCCCCGCCGACTCCATGGCCTCGATTTGGCCGGCCGCGGCCGTCGCCGCTGCGCTGTCGTACATCCGCCTGCTCCCGGACGACTTGCGGCTGCGGGACGACTATGTCGAGCGCGACGGTTGCCGCCTGGATTTGGTCGACCGCCTGATGCGCGACCCGGCGGCCATGCCCGAGGTGCTGCACGCATTTAGCGCGGCAGCGTTCGATCACACCAGGCAGACAACACCGGCGCCGACTGTTCCGATTCGCATCACTCCCCTGGCGCAGCTGGCATTGTCCGACTGGCCATCCGATTGGGCACATCGATTGTTCGCCGACTCTGTGCTGCCGCGACCAGTCTCGGCATTGCCTCTCCCAGCGGATTGGAAACGCTTCCTGACAATCGCGATGGCCGCGTCCGACGAGCGCGATTGGATCGACTCGGTTTGCGCCGGACTGGATCCGGCGACGCGGTTGATGATCCGCGACACGCTCCCGGAGCTCTTGCGGGAAGATGCCTCCGATAAGGACAAGTCTCCCGAAGCGCTCGATGCGATGTTCCGACGCGAAGACTCTTTGGCGCAGCGTTTCGCCGCGATGTCCGATTCGCTGAATTGGCGCTGGGTGTGGACGCATGGCGCCGCCATTCTGGATACCCTCCTCGCTTCCCTGCCGCACGGCTCACCCGTTGTCGATTCCGCCGATTGGCCCCGCGCCATGCGACGGATTGCCTTCGGCAACGGCGACACGCTCGTCGTCGGAACACTCGGGCCGGATGTCTATGTGGGCGCGCCGTCCCTGATTCTCGACCCCGGCGGCGATGACCTGTATCGGCTGGCTCCGGTCACCCCCGGTCGGCCGTCGTTGATCGTGGATTGGTCGGGCGACGACATCTACGATGCGCCGTCCGGCTGCGCCCTGGGCTGCGGCTACTGGAGTTGGAGTCTGCTAATCGATTGTGCCGGCAACGACACCTACGATGCCGGCTCGTTCTCTCTGGGCGCCGGGTGGTTCGGCGCCGGTGCGCTGATCGACCGGGCCGGCGATGATGCCTACCGAGGCGATACCCACACGCAGGGGGCGGGCGGTTTCGGGATCGGCGTGCTCTGCGACGAATCCGGTACGGACCAATACACCGGACGGCTGTTCTCGCAGGGGTTCGGGTTTGCGGCGGGACTGGGCATACTATCCGATTATAGTGGGAATGATAACTATACATCCGGCGGGCTGTATGAGGACGTGCTCCGGTATCGCGACCACTACCTGTCGCTGTCGCAGGGGTTCGGCTACGGCATCCGCCCGCATTGCTCCGGCGGCGTCGGGCTGCTGCTGGATGGGAGCGGCAACGACGTCTATACCGCCGACATCTTCGGGCAGGGCGCGTCGTACTGGTGGGCGTACGGCGGGCTCTACGATGCCTCCGGAAACGACCACTATCAGGCATATCAATACGCGCAAGGATCGGCGACTCATATGACCGCGGGATGCCTCTACGACCGCGCCGGCGACGACACCTATTTCGCCAAGGGCGTCTCCCAGGGATGCGGCCACGACTGGTCGGCGGGACTGCTCATCGACCGCGGCGGCAACGATACCTACGCCGCCGCCGATCTGTCGCAGGGAGCGGGATCGGCCAACGGCGTGGGAGTCCTCATCGATCAGGCCGGCAACGACGCCTACTCCGTCGAATCCGGCGCCAACACGCAGGGTTACGGCAATCCCCGACGGGAGTACGGCTCGGTCGGTCTGTTCCTCGATCTGGGAGGAGCCGACCGTTACCTCGGGCCCGGCAGCGATGGGCGCATCTGGCTGGGCGGATCGCGCTGGGGGGTCGGCGTCGACGCCGACTCGGCCTGGATGAATCGGCGGACGGAATTGTCGGAGAAGGAGTAAGCGGGGTGCGGCAACGCGGTCTGATCATCGCATCCATCCGATTGCTCGTGGCGACCTGCGGTGCGTATGCGGGCGCGGCGCCGGCATGCGCCGAGACCGATTCGTCGCGGGTGATGCGCCTATTCCTGTATGCCTCGGAAGGTGGTGTCCGTTACCGTGACTTCGTCGAGCCGGCGAAGGACTCGTTGGCACAGATGGGTGCAGACGCGGCACGCTGGCTGGTCTATCGGCTGGATGCCACCGACGCGCGGGAACGGCTGACGCTCGCCGATATTTTCGAAAAGATCGGGCCGGCGGCGACGCCGCATGTGGTCGACCATCTCGATGCGCCGGGTGACTACACGCCGCGCAATGCCGCCCGATGTCTGGGACGCATCGGTGATTCGTCCGCCGTTCCGGCACTTGTACGGCAACTCGACAATCCCTGGTTTAATGTCCGCTCCCAGGTCGCAACCGCGCTCGGAGAAATCAAAGACCCGCGCGCGCTCGATGCGTTGTTGTCGCGACTGCCCGACGAAGGCGACAGCGATGTGCGGAAAAGTTGCGTCGTGGCGCTCGGACGGCTCGGCGATGCGCGCGCCGCCGAAACGCTCGTTGCGTACCTGAATGATCCGTTTTTCGGAGTCCGACAATCCGCCCTGCAATCGTTGATCGATCTTGCCCCGTGCCCGTTGGCGTTGCTGCGCGAGGCGGCGCAAGGATTCACTCCGCCGGGACAATACGGGGCCATTGTCGCCCTCGGCGGCTGCGATGACCGGCGCGCCCGATCAACACTCCTGCAATTGCTCCGGTTCGAAGATGCGATGATCCGCGGCTTTGCCGTCGAGGCGCTGGCCCTGCATCCCGAACCGAAGTCACGGCGCGCCATCGGAAAACTGGCCGCGTCGGAAACCGATCCGTTCGTCATCGCCCAAATCGCCCGTTACCGCAGCGGAGAGTAATGAATGGACTCGGCCGCGCAGTTTCGGGAACGGTTGGAACGGATCGGACGTTCGCTGTCCGCCATACCGCCCCCGGAGCCCGGACGGATCGCCGCAGGTCCTCTCTTGAGGACGGCGGAATCGGTCGGCGCGCGCGAGGTCGTATCCTCAACCGGACGTTACTGGCTGCGCTCACTGGTCCACGATCCCTGTGAACCGTGGGGAGAGTGCCCGGTTGGGGATTTGTTCGAGAGGGCGGCTTCTGACGGATTGCAATTTCCGTTGGGTGCCGACAATCGTGCATTCGGTCGCGACAAGTTCGTGTATCTCGATTGCGAGACGACCGGCTTGTCCGGCGGCGCGGGGACTCTCGCCTTCCTGGTCGCTCTTGGCTTCGTGAGGGAGGATCGGTTCGTCGTCGAGCAATACTTCCTCCCCGAGCCCGCGGACGAACCGGCGCTGATCGGCGCCCTGGCCGAACGCCTGTCTGTGGCCGAGGCGCTGGTCACCTACAACGGCGCCGCGTTCGATGGTCCGTTGCTGGAGGGACGATTTCGCTTCTGGCGGTTCGATCCCGCGTTCCGCAATCTGCCGCACCTGGATCTGCTGCATCCGACACGCGCGCTTTTCAAACGGCGCATCGGCGACTGTTCGCTCGGCAACGTCGAGGAACGCATTCTGCGCTTCGCGCGCGTCGAGGACATACCCGGCAGCGAGGTGCCGGAAGCGTACTTCGAGTACTTGCGCGGCGGAGTCAGCCCGCGACTGTTTCACGTGTTCGAGCACAACCGTCTCGATGTCGTCTCTCTGTTCGTCTGCCATCTCTGGCTGTCGGATCGCACCCGGCCCGAGTCTCCGTCGCTGGGTGACCCGACCGACCTGCTGTCGCTGGCGCGGTATTGGCTGCGCAAGGGGCGATTCAGCCACGCCCTGAGTGCTCTCGACGAGGTGGATCGCCGAATCCTGGACAATGCGCAGCGCGTCGAGTCGCGGGAACTGCGCGCGCGCACGTTGAAACGGGCCCGCGCCTACGACGAAGCGCATGAACAGTGGCGACAGGTTGCCGGACTGGACCCGCAGCGCGTCGACGTTTGCGAGGAAATCGCCAAGCATCTCGAACATCGGCTGCGCGATTACTCCGGCGCGCTCCGTCTGGTCGACGCGGCACTGGAATCGATCCGATTCCGGGATAGCATCGGCGCCCTCGGCGTCGATGCTGAGACTTGGAGAGCCCGCTTTCTGCACCGTCGCGCTCGTCTGCAGCGACGACTGACGCAGCTTGGACATTGACGCACAGTACCACGGCACAGCCACTCGGCACATCAGCATCCCCCAAGCAGCGTCCAAGCTTTTGTCGCGGACGGGCCGGAGCCGCCCCGGACACTAAGAGGCGTCGGGACAATGTGTTATGCCTCTTGAGGATCGATCCGCTGCAGCCGATAAGAAAGTGGAGGACGTTGACTCCGCTGCCGGACTCAACGGGAACGCCAACTGCTATCGGGATCAGCGCATGATCAGTCCGGAAATCCGCGACCAAATCCTCTCCATCGACGAGCTCGGAACATTTCCGCAGACGCTCAGCGAGATTCTGCGCGTTTGCGATTCGCCGGACGCGACCACGTATGACCTAAGCCGGATCATCCTGAAGGATCCGCCGACCGCCGCGCGATTGATGCGGATCGCCAATTCCGAATTGTACGGGCGCTGCGGACAGGTCACGACCGTGCACGAGTCGGTGGTGCTGTTGGGATTCCGCTCGGTCAAATCGCTGGTGCTCTCGACGGCGATCCACAGTGTGTTCGACGACGAAGGGACGTCGCCGGCTTTCGATCTGCGACGCTTCTGGCAGCACTGCGTCGAAACCGCGGGCATCGCGCAACTGTTGGCGTCACGCATCGGACACCAGCCGCAGGAAGAAGCGTTCGTTGCCGGGCTGCTGCATGACCTGGGGCTGCTGATCATGGCCCGGGCCTTCGGGTCGCAGTATGGTGCGTTCGTCGCCGCGGCAACACCCGACGACGATTGGTGCGCTGCCGAGCGCCGGCTCTTCGGGATCGATCACCAGCAGGCCGCCGAACTGCTGTTTGCAAAATGGGGCCTGCCCGATGCCTTCGTCGAGGCCGCCGCCCACCACCACGATTCGATACTTGCCGAGGACGGTCCCCGCTATGGGAAACTGACTCTCATCGTCGCGTTGGCCGACACGATCGGTCATCAGGGGATCGAATCCCGTCCGTCCGTGTCGCGCGCGCAATTGGAGGAAAAGCACCACCTGATGGCCGTGCTCGGTGTCCGCTCCTCCGACCTCGAAAATGTCGACCGCTGGGTCGCCGAGAATCTTTCGGCGCTGGCGGCGCACATGGACATTCCCGTCGAATCACCAGTCACGATCCTGGCCCGCGCCAATCGCGAACTGTATCGCATCTCCTCCCAGATGGAAGCGCTGTTCATGAATTCACCCAGCGCCAAGAAAGATGAGTTCGCCCGCCAAATCCTCGATGCCATCTGCGCGACATACTCGCATTACATCAACAATGCCACGACCACGATCATGGGGCATTCCGAACTCGTCGAGGTGGCGATCCGCAAGGGCCAATACCTCGATCCCGAAGGCAAGCTGATTGAGTCGATGAAAATGATCGAACGCGCGGTCTGCAGCATCAGTGCCGTCCTCCACGAGATGAAGCAGCTCCGCGAATACGACGTCGTCTCCTACCACGACCGCGCCAAAATCCTCGACATCGAAGACAAGGTCAAACGCCGCGTGGCGGCAATGCTCCGCCGATAAGCACGCACGCGTCGCAATCGTCGCGCCGATCCGTATTCCCTCCCGTTGCCGTCGGGCGTATAATACGCCCATGGCGCCGATGCAGCCGGTTCTCGCCGGACCCTACCCGACGATCCCTGAACTGATGCAGTCGTGGGCGAAGCAATACCGCGACCGGCCCGCCCTGTGGCGATGGGTCGATGCCCGATTCGAGCCGGTCACCTATTTGCAGCTTCAGGCAGCCGTCACAACGATCGCCGGCCGTCTGACCGATCTCGGCGTCGTGCGCGGCGCCCATGTCGCGATCCGCGACGCCGACCGCTTCGTTTGGGGGCTGAATTACTTGGGGGCACTGTGGGCCGGCGCAGTCGTGCTGCCGATCGATCCGCTCCTGACGGTCAACGAGGTCAAGGGCATCCTCGCCGACGGCGAGGCGCAGTTCCTCATCGCCGACGACATCGAGCTGTTTCGGAATCTGGCCGGGATGACCCGGATCGTTTCCCTTTCCTCCATCTGGCCGCGACTGGAGGATCTGTCGGTTTCCGGCACGATGCCGCCGCCAACGGTCAGCCCCGATGACCTGGCGGTCATCATCTACACGTCCGGCACCACCGGCACCAGCAAAGGGGTGATGCTGACGCACGCCAACATCTCCAGTGACATCGCCGCCATCAGCGCAATGCAACTGCTGTATTCCGACGATCTCCTGTTGTCCGTGCTCCCGATTCACCACGCCTACGAATGCACCGCCGGGTTCTTGTACCCGCTCTCGATCGGAGCGCAGGTCGCCTATGCGCGCAGTCTGAAATCCAACGAGATCATTGCCGATCTCAGGGCGACGCGGGCGACCGTAATCCTCGGCGTTCCGTTGCTGTTCGAGAAGATGATGCTCGCCATCGAACGCCGGATCCGAGAACGCGGCAGAGCCCGCCGCTCGATCGTCGGTGCGCTGAAGGGTGTCAGCCGTCTGGCGCGACGCTTCGGCCTGCGTGGTGCCGGACGGCCCTTGTTTCGCCCATTGCGCCGCAAGGGCGGACTGGATTCTCTGCGGTTGCTGGCGTCAGGCGGGGCAGCGTTGACTCCCGAGGTCGCCGAATTCTTCGATACTCTGGGGATCCGATTGCTGCAGGGCTATGGCCTCACCGAGGCCGCTCCGGTCCTGACCTTCAATCGGCCGAAGTCCTATCGCTACGAAACTGTCGGTTTGCCGCTGCCGGGCGTCGAGGTCCGCATCGATCATCCCGATCCCGACGGCAACGGCGAAATCGCCGTGCGAGGCCCGATGGTGATGCGCGGCTACTGGAAGCGCCCGGCCGAGACCGATGCCGTCCTGAGTGATGGCTGGCTTTTGACCGGCGATGACGGTGCGCTCGACTCCGACGGCCACGTGCGGATCGTCGGTCGCTCCAAAAACGTGATCGTGACCGGTGCGGGAAAGAATGTCCATCCCGAGGAAGTCGAGTCCGTGCTCGATGCCCAGCCGGAGATTCTCGAGTCGCTCGTCTACGCGCACAAACGTCCCGGCCGCGCCGGAGAAGTCGTCGCGGCGATCATCGTGCCCGATCACGAGTGGCTGGCCGGTGAGGATGGATCGCGCAAACTCACCGAATCCGAAATCGCCGATTGCATCGGGGCCGCCGTGAAACGATCCGCAGAGCACCTGGCGTCGTATAAACGTGTGGTCGAATGGAACATCCGCATGGAGCCGTTCGAACGCACCAGTACGCGCAAGATCAGACGCCACCTGACACTGGGCGAATTGTCGCGAGCGGACCAATTGACATCATGATTCGCTCCGAATCGATCCGGTTTGAAACGACCGGGGACGGGCACATCGTCGATCTGACCGAACGCGTGGCCACGGCAATCGACGTCAGCGGGATCAAAGAGGGTCTGGTGTCCGTCTGTGCCGTCGGCTCGACCGCCGCTGTCACCACCATCGAATTCGAACCCGGTCTCCAGCGCGATCTGCCCGACCTCATGCAAAAGCTGATCCCGTCCGGAGCTTCCTACGAACACGACAAGACATGGGGCGACGGCAACGGCTATGCCCACTTGCGCTCGGCGTTGATCGGCACGTCCTTCACAACGGCGGTGTCCGAAGGCAGGCCGCTGTTGGGAACGTGGCAACAGATCGTGTTTCTGGAATTCGACAATCGCCCGCGACAACGCTCTGTGAGGGTGCAGATCATCGGGGAGTAGAGATGCGTCGGCGAGTATCAGAATTGGTATCCTGTTTGATCGCCTGTGGCGACTCCACCCGATGGGAGAAGATGTCGCCCCCGCTCCCTGTGTGAGTGGGTTGGGGTGAGGCAAGCCCGAAGTTCTCGTGAAGTGAGCTATGAAAACGATCCCGGCACGATCGCGGCGAAGACGCGTCAGAGCCATACTTGCGGTGTTGGTTCTCGCCGGCGTCTGCTTGACGCAGTCGTCCCCGGCTCAGGACTCACTTGGGAATTTCCGGACCGATCTCATCGCCCATTTCATCGATGCGCCCGGCAGCATCTGGGTCGGCGAAGGACGGTACTTCATGAACGACTTCAGCGACACGATCGCCATCCGTCCGGATTCATCCGGGACCGGGCTGGAGTTGCGCCGCACACTGGTACGCACGAAAGATACCGTCGTGATGTCACGCGGACGGGGACAGGTTTTGCCGGCCGCAGCCGGTCAATCGTATCTCGTGCACTGGAGCGAGCCGAAGTTTGCCAACCTCATCGGCACGATGGATTGGGTCGATGGTCAGTGGGTCATCAGCATCGACGGGGAATGGAGCGCGTGGTCGGTGCGGCTGCGGTACGACACCCGTTTCTCCTTCGTCGCCGCATTGGCAGGAGCCCTCGGCAATCTTCCGTCAGTCGAAGTGATGGAGATGACGTACCGTCTCGTAACACCGGGTCCATAGAATACCGTGCTGGCCATCCTTCTGATTGCATCCAAGTGGTTCGGTCTCGCCGGGATGGCGTTCGTCGGTGTCTCACGCTGGCTGTTTCCGGGCGCGTTCACCCCGGACTTTCACTTCACGGCCGGCGTGATCGCCTCGCTGGAGTTCTCGTTGGCGCAGGTGATGACGATTTACTACTTCTACGGAATGCGGCGCGCCTTGGTCAATGCCTGCGCACGCCATGGCCTGGACACTGAGATTGCCGCCGAAGCCGAATCGCTCAAACGCCGGGTCGCCGGTCGCGGATACATCCTGGCATTGCTGGCCACCGCGACTCCGATTGCCGGCGGCGGCACTGTATTCGGCCCGATTCCCGGCTGGGTGCACTACACGTTGGGGACAGTCACAATCGCCCTGGGCTGCTACACCGGTGTCACCGAGTTTCGCGCCTTCCACCGCAACGCGCGATTGTTCGACCGAACGGCATCGCTCATCACCGCTTGTGGTGAGCGCAGTCGAACCGCCGAGCCCGCCGCACCAGTCGGATGATTGGCCCGAAAACCGTTTGTTGGAAGGGCGGCATCTGGATATACTGCGCCCTTCAGTTCCGACTCAGTCTCGTATCAGGGTAGGATGAGTGACATGCCGCAAACGCTTGTTGAACAAATACTCTCGAAGAAAACGGAGACAACTGTACGCCCCGGCCAGATCGTGATGGTCGAAATCGATCAGGTCTTCGCGCATGATCTCTCCGGCCCGTTGGCGATCTCCCAGCTCGGCAAGCTCGGGTTTGCCGGTTTCAAGTCGCCGGAGAAGGTGCGCTTTTTCCTCGATCATGCCTCCCCCAGCTCGACTGTGGCATCGGCAAACGAACAGAAGACCGTGCGCGACTTCGCCGACGAATGGGGCGTCGAGCTGCTCGATGTCGGCGAGGGCATCAGTCACCAAATCGTCATGGAGCGCTTCGCCCGTCCCTGGGACATCATCATCGGCGGCGACTCCCACACCTGCACCGGCGGCGCGGTCGGCTCGCTGGCCATCGGCATGGGTTCCACCGATGTCGCGGTGGCGATGTACCTCGGCAAAACATGGCTGCGCGTCCCGGAGACCATGCGCTTTGTCCTGAAGGGGCATCTGCCCAAAGGCGTCTACTCCAAAGACGTCATGCTGCACATCATCGGCGCGATCGGCTCCGGCGGCGCGACATACCGTTCGATGGAATTCGTCGGTCCCGCCGTCGACGAATGGGAACTGCACGAACGCGCCGTGATGCCGAACATGGCGGTCGAAGCCGGCGGCAAGTGCGGATTGATGCCCTCCGACTCGATGACCAGGCGCTACTTCGAAGAGCAGGGCCGTCCGCAGGACTACCAGCCGCTCACCCCGCAACTCGATGCGCCCTGCCGTTTCGAGATGACCGTCGATGTCGGCACACTCGAGCCGCAGATTGCCCTGCCGCACAATGTTGATCTGGTCGTCGGCGTCAATGACAAGAAGGCCAGGGGCGTCAAAGTGCACCAAATCTACCTGGGAACATGCACCAATGGCCGCGTCGAAGACTTCCGGATCGCCGCCGGCATCCTCAAGGGACATCGTATTGCCAAGGGCACGCGCCTGGTGGCGACACCGGCGTCGCGTCAGGTGTATCTCGAGGGTCTCAAAGAAGGGTTGTGGACTTCGATCATCGAGGCGGGCGGTCTGGTCAATTCTCCGGGCTGCGGCGCCTGCCCCGGAGTGCAGACCGGCATTCTGGGCAACGGCGAGAATTGTCTATCGACGATGAACCGTAATTTTCGCGGACGCATGGGCAACCCCGAAGCGTTCATCTATTTGGCGTCACCCGCCTGCTGCGCCGCCTCAGCCCTCACCGGCGTGATCACCGATCCGCGCGAGGTGCTGGCATGAGCAACACCGGACGCGCCTGGATCTTCGGCGACAACATTTCGACTGATCTGATTTTCCCCGGACGCTATGTGCATCTGCTCTCCAACATGCCCGAGCTGGTCAAGCACACGCTCGAAGATGCGCGCGCCGACTACGCCGCGAGCGTCAAGCCCGGGGACTTCGTGGTCGCCGGCGACAACTTCGGCATGGGCTCCTCGCGCGAGCAGGCGCCCGTGATCATCAAGCTCTCCGGCGCGCGCGCCGTGCTGGCGAAGTCCTTCGCCCGAATCTTTTTCCGCAATGCGATTAATGTCGGCCTGCCGGTGATCGAAGTCGACACATCCGGAATCAACGAAGGCGACGACCTCCAGATCGATTTCGGCGCCGGACGGTTGGTTGACCGCACCAGCGGCTTCGAACGAACCTTCGAACCGCTGCCGCCGATCATGACCGAAATCCTCGCCGACGGCGGCTTGGTCGCGCACATCCAAAAGCACGGCGACTTCCATCTGGTCTAAGCCGGCACCCACTGCTCGTACCGATTCGGTATCGTCTGATGCCACAATTCAATCGGCTTCTTGACGACGATCTGGCCGTGTTCCGGGAGGTATGCGGCGCTGCATTCGTCATCACCGACGAAACCGACCGCCGCATCTATGGCGCCGATGAAACCGAAGACCTGTGTTTTCCTCCGGACGTCGTCTTGCGCCCCGAATCGGCCGATCAGATTCAGTCGATCATGCGCCACTGCAACGAGCGGCGGATTCCGGTCACGCCGCGCGGCGCCGGCACCGGCCTGTCCGGCGGCGCCTTGCCGGTGCACGGCGGTGTGTCGCTGTCGCTGGATCGGATGAAGAAGCTGATTGAAATCGACACCAACAATCTGGCGGCGGTCGTCGAACCCGGAGTCATCACACAAGTATTGCAGGAGGCGGTCGAGGCGAAGGGGCTGTTCTATCCTCCCGACCCGGCCAGCCGGGGTTCATGCTTCATCGGCGGCAATGTCGCCGAATGCGCCGGCGGCCCGCGCGCACTCAAGTACGGCGTCACCAAGGACTATGTCATCGGCGTCAAAGCCGTGCTTCCCGATGGTGAGCTGATTCGCTGGGGCGGCAAGCTGCTCAAGAACGTGACCGGCTACAATCTCGCCCAGCTCCTGGTCGGCTCCGAGGGCACTTTGGCCATTGTCACTGAGATCACGCTCAAGCTGATCCCCCTGCCGAAGCACCGTGTCATGTTGGTCGCGCCATTCAACGATGGCGAGGCGGCCGCCGCTGCCCTGACACAGATTTTCATGAACCGCCTCATGCCCTCGGCCGCCGAATATCTCGAAGGCGAGGCCGTCCGCTGCGCCGAAGCGAAGTTCGGCAAGTCATTCCCCCAGTCCGATGCCGAAGCGCACCTGCTGATCGAACTCGACGGCAATGACATGGCGCTGCTTCAGCAAGAGGCGGAAGCGGTTGGCGAGATTTGCCTGAACGCCGGGGCCCGCGATGTCTTATTGGCTGAGGATCGCGCCCGCATGGATGAACTGTGGATGATGCGGCGCGGCATCGGCGAAGCGGTCAAGTCCGTCTCAATCTACAAAGAAGAAGACACGGTAGTTCCGCGCGCGCGGCTGCCCGAACTGGTGCGTGTCGTCCGCGACGTCTGCGGCCGTCACAAACTCTTTGCGATCACCTACGGCCACGCCGGTGACGGCAACCTGCACGTCAACATCCTCAAACGCGACCTCAGCGACCAGGAGTGGGACGAACGACTGCCGGGCGCCATTACCGAACTCTTCGAACGCGTGGTCGCGATGGGCGGCGCCATCTCCGGGGAGCACGGCATCGGCTGGGTCCAAAAACGCTACATGCCGATCGCAATGTCTCCCGTCGAGCTGGCGCTGATGCGACGACTCAAGCACGCCTTCGACCCCAATGGCATCCTCAATCCCGGGAAGATGGTTCCCGACGGGGATGATTCGTAGTACATTCGGAACCGGAGCGCTAAAGACGCGCTCCACTCTTGCGATGCCTCAATTCGACCGCCACTTCTCCCTGCAGGAAGCCAACGACCTGCTCCCGCAGGTGCTGTCGGTGTTCGAACGCGTTAACGCCATTCGCGATGATCTCGGCGAGGATGCCGATGAACTCGATGCCCTTCACGAGTCCTCGGGCGGCAACGGCGGCAGTCGTAAGGGCAGCGAACTGCTGGGACGATCCGAATCCATCGCGGCGCTGCTCGGAACCCTCGAGAAAAACGGGATCGTCATCAAGGACCTCAATGGCTTAGTCGACTTCCCCCACATGCGTGACGGACGCGAAGTCTTTCTCTGCTGGAAGCTGGGGGAGAAGTCGATCACGCACTGGCACGAGATCGACGCCGGCTACAAAGGTCGCCAACCGTTGTAGCACGTCCCACGCAAGCCCGCCAAACAAATTACCAGTGCGGGTCAGCCCTTGGGCTGACCCGCACTCCAATCCAGAAGCACAGCCCAGTCAGTCATTCTGAGGGCTGATCCCGCACGAAGTGCGGGAGAAGGACGAAGAATCTGCTTTTCAATCAAATCAGTAGGGGCACGGCGTGCCGCTTGTCCTGCTTGTCCCGAGCGGACGCGAGGGGAGCGAAGCGATGGGTGCCCCCGACGCTAAGCTGTGCGGGTCAGCCCTTGGGCTGACCCGCACGCCCATCCAGAAGCACAGCCCAGTCAGTCATTCTGAGGACTGATCCCGCACGAAGTGCGGGAGAAGGACGAAGAATCTGCTTTTCAATCAAATCAGTAGGAGTACGGCGTGCCGCTTGTCCTGCTTGTCCCGAGCGGACGCGAGGGGAGCGAAGCGATGGGTGCCCCCGACGCTAAGCTGTGCAGGTCAGCCCTTGGGCTGACCCGCGTTTCGCCCGTGCGAGGGGCAGCAATCTCCCACTGTCTACTTGATCACCGTCATCCGCTTGGTCACCGACCCGCGCGATGTCACCATGCGATAGAAGTAATGCCCCGATGCCACCTGCTGCCCGTGATCGTTGCGCCCATCCCAACGGGCCACGTAGTCGTTCGCCGACAGCCCCGAGCGTGAGTAGAGAGTCCGTATTCGCTGCCCGAGCATGTTATAGATGACGATCGAGACATTGTCGGTCTGCCCCAGTGAAAAGCGAATCTCCGTATCGGGGTCGTGATACGTCACGAATGGATTCGGGCGATTCTGCATGAGCGCAAATCCGGACGGCGGCGGCGGTGGAGCCGCCGAATCGACCTCCAGCGTGACCGGAACCGGCACGGGCGAATTCACCGCTAGCGGCGATGAAATCCAGATCGTGTCGGCGTACGCTCCGATCGGCAGCGCAACCACGCTGGCGGCGACCGATGGCAAAGCGGGCGTCTTGCCCAGTGACGGCAGCACATCCAGCCAATTGCCCGACCACTGCGCCGTCCAGTTGAAATCGACCCCGCTGGGCGATGTGATGTTGAGTATCTGCGCATCGGGATCAAATCCGCCGAATTCCCCTCGAAAGCTCAGTTCAGACGGCGAAACCGCGATCACGACCGGCCCGGGATTGCCGATTGTGATGACACCGGGTATGATCACGGGAGACAAATAGAGCCCGTCGGGCGTCGAGAGATTGCTCTGCAAGTAAGAACCAGGCACCAGTTCGACAATCGCACTGTCGACAAACACATTTTGATTGAAACTCCCGCTTTGGCTGGAGAAGTACAGCCGCCCCATCGAATGGTCCCCGGGCGGGATTTCCGGTAATGGAAACGTGAACGGCGGAAGCAACGCCAGTATCGTTACGCGTCCGGCATAGTCGATGGGCGCGACATCCGTATAGAAGCGCGGATCGAATGAATTGGAATCGACGACGACCGAATCGCAGCGGATCACATCGCTGCTCCAGCGAAACACCATCTGCCAGCCGCCGACGTAAACGTCATTCTCCATCGTCACATCGAGCGCGAACTCTTCCCCGGGCTGGATCGCCGCATCCGAAATGCGAACCGTGACCTGCGCCGCCGCCGATGCCGCCAGCGCTAGCGTCAGACCGATCCCGAGGAGTGTGCCGCGCGTAAACTGTCGCATGGTAGCAATGCCCGAAGTAACCCCCCCGGTATTATACGCACCGAATCGCCAAGTCCGGTCCCTTGATCCCTTTAGCAGCGTCCGGCCAATGCCGCAGCGGGGCCGCGTGTTGACTTTTGTGATTGGGGCACAATAAATTACGGATTATGGCGCAAACACAAACTCTGACGATGTCCCAGGAGGCCGCAATGAGCAAGGAGTTGATCCGCTACGATGTCAAAGAGGGGATCGCCACCATCACCATGGTCGATCCGCCTGCCAACACCTACACCTACGAGATGATGCGGCAGTTGGACGAGGCCATCCTGCAGGCGCGCTTCGACAAAAACGTTCACGTGATCGTCCTGACCGGCGACGGCGAAAAGTTTTTCTCCGCGGGCGCGAACATCAAGATGCTCAGCGAGGCCGATCCCGAATTCAAATACTACTTTTGCCTGCACGCCAACGAGACCCTCAACCGCTTTGAGCAGACCCCCAAGCTCGTGATCGGCGCGCTCAACGGCCACACCGTCGGCGGCGGACTGGAGATCGCGCTGGCGACCGACATCCGCATCGCCCGCCATGACGCCGGCAAGATCGGCCTGCCCGAAGTCACCCTCGGTGTATTGCCCGGCACCGGCGGCACCCAGCGTCTCGGACGCGTCGTCGGCAAGTCGCGCGCCATCGAATTGATGTGCACCGGACGCACCTTCACATTCGAGGAAGCGCAGGAGATGGGGATTATCACCGACATCTTCTCGCGCGAAGGATTCATGGACGAGGTCTACGCCTACGCGCGCCAGTTCGTGCCGCCCGCCAAGGCATCGCGCGCGGTCGGACGCATCAAGCGCTCGGTCTGCTCCGGCTGCGAGGTGCCCTTCTCCGAGGGACTGGCCATCGAACGCGAACTGCAGCAGCAGTTGTTCATGTCGAAGGACGCGCGCGAAGGGCTGACCGCCTATGTCGAGAAGCGCGTCGCGCAGTTCTCGGGCGCGCAATAGTGGTGCGTGGTAGTGTGCTATTGGTGCCACGGCCCTTTAGGGCCGTGATTGCCTGCGGTGAGGCGCCCGAAGGCGCGGGTCTGAAGATCCGCGGCGCTGGGCCATCAATTTGATGAAAAGAAAACCACCAATGTCATTCCGAATCCCCCGTGGCCCGCGCCTCCGGCGCGGGACGGAGGGGGTGAGGAATCTGCTTTTGGCTCACTTACCGTACACAGAGTGAAACTCAGGGAGCCGCAAACGTGACCACCGCCGCTGTCGAAACCAAACCCCGTTTCACCGACTTGTTCATCAACAACGAATGGACCGGCGCGCAGTCGGGCAAACGCATCAAACTGATCTGCCCGATCAATGCCGAACCACTGGCCGATGTCGCCGAAGCCGACGCTGCCGATATCGATGTCGCCGTACAAGCAGCGCGGCGCGCCTTCGACTCCGGCGACTGGCCCGCGATGTCGGCGGCCAAACGCGGACGACTGCTCTGGACAATCGCCGACAAATTGCAGGAACGCGCCGAGATAATCACTCGACTGGAGACGCTCAACAACGGCAAGCCGATCTTCGAAGCGCAGATCGACCTGAAGCAAGCCATCGATGTGTTCCGTTACTATGCCGGCTGGTGTGACAAAATCCACGGCGAGACCATCCCGGTGGCGGGCGGCGACTTCGTCTACACGCGCCGCGAGCCGATCGGCGTGGTCGGCGCGATCATCCCCTGGAATTTTCCGTTGCTCATGGTCTCGTGGAAAGTCGCCCCGGCGCTCGCCTGCGGCAACACCGTCGTCCTCAAGCCAGCCGAGCAAACCCCATTGACCGCGCTCGAATTCGCCGACATCGCACGCGAAGCCGGAGTGCCGCCCGGCGTGCTCAATATCGTCCCCGGCTACGGTCCGACCGCCGGACGCGCGCTCGTCGAACATCCGCAGGTCGACAAAATCAGTTTCACCGGCTCCACTGAAGTCGGACGTGAGATCGCCCGACGCGCCGCCGACACGCTCAAGCGCGTCACGCTCGAATTGGGCGGCAAATCGGCCAATGTCGTCTTCGCCGATGCCGATCTCGACGCCGCCATGCGCGGCACGCTCAACGGCATCTTCTACGGCAAAGGTGAAGTCTGCGCCGCCGGTTCGCGTCTGGTCGTGCATCGCAAAGTACACGACGAACTCATGGAGAAAGTCCTCGCCAAGGCATCGCGCTTCACCCCCGGCGATCCGTTCGATCCCAAGTGCCGCATGGGCGCGCTCGTCTCCGAAACGCAGATGAAGAAGGTCCTCGGCTACATTCATGCCGGGAAAGAAGACAACGCGTCGCTTGTCATGGGCGGCAATCGTGTCGCGGGCAATCCCGGCTATTTCGTCGAGCCGACCATCTTCGACAAAGTCACCAACGACATGCGCATCGCCCGCGAGGAAATCTTCGGTCCGGTCCTCGCCGTGATCAGCTTCGATGACGACGAAGCCGCCGCATCCATCGCCAACGATTCCCCCTACGGACTCGCCGCCGCGGTCTGGACTCGCGACATCGGCAAAGCGCACCGTTTCGCCGCCGTCGCCAAAGCGGGCACGGTCTGGGTCAACACGATCAACCTCTACGACGCGGCCGCGCCCTTCGGCGGCTACAAGAGCAGCGGTTACGGCCGCGACCTCGGCGCCGCCGCCCTCCACGACTACACGCAAACCAAGACCGTCTGGGTGGGGATGGGGTAGGGATGGTCGGTTAGTGCGCAAAGTGATTTGACATAGTCCCAGTCGCAGCATACTTACGAATGCCGTAGAATTGTGGCCCAAAAGGTGGCGCGCAGGGGTGGCCCGGACCTTGGTCCGAGTTTCATAGCACAATTGAGGGCGCAGTCACGTCGCAGATCTGAGCACACTCATGAGACGTCAGTCCTTCAATCTTCCCAGTCACGCGCACTACCTCACATTCTCCTGCTATCGCCGTCAACAACACCTGACAGATGACACTGTGCGTCGTGGCCTGCTGGACTTCTGGGATCAAGCCCGACACAAGGGCGACTTCTCCATTTGGGCGTATGTGTTGATGCCCGAACACGTCCACATTCTGATTCATCCGAATCAAGGGAACTACTCGATTTCGAAGTTGCTGCGTCTGCTGAAGGAGCCATTCTCTCACTGGCTTGTAATCCATTGGTCCGCCAATGCGCCGCAGGATCTCCAGAGCATCAGTGTTCAGCGGGGCGAGCGTCATCTCCATCGCTTCTGGCAGGAGGGTGGCGGGTACGATCGCAATCTGTTCACCTGGGATGCTGTTCAGAAGGCCGTCACGTATATCGAATACAATCCCGTCAGGCGAGGGCTGGTCGGTGGTCCCTTGGACTGGCCGTGGTCGAGCGCGCGTTCACGCGCAGGGCAGTCCGATGTTGCGCTTGCGGTGGACATCCCCCAGATTGCGTTATCGGAGAGTGCGAATGTGCATTGAAACCCGGACCAAGGGGCGTGTTGAAAAACCCGTTTGTCGTCAGTTGATCGGTGAAGGTTATCAAGCGATGGCGATCCTGTAGTTGAGATCGACGGGGTTGGTGTCAGACCGATCCCACCATCGGAGTGCGGCGCGTGCG